>BNJU01000152.1_pt1 | contig 839651 bp, 959 predicted proteins | sample 8539281 | NCBI WGS metagenome assembly BNJU01 (sample SAMD00202456, study PRJDB9452) | human saliva metagenome | isolation source: human saliva | place: Japan
TGTCCGTGCAGGTACGAAGATAAAGACGAAGCATGATTAGTAAGTTATTAAAAGAGGTAGGACATAAATGTTTTAAAAGGCTGAAATGGAGCTTTAGCTAAAAGAAATCTTCGTATATCGTATATTAAAAACAGAGGATGAATATTATCTTCTTGATGTAGAGCGACCTTTTTTGATTGTCTATTTCTTGCCCTTGTTGATTTACTTTGTGCCTCACAGATGTTATGAGATGAGTAAGCGACGAATATGAGCAATTGTCCCAATCAGAGGAGAAGAATACTCGGTTAAAAGAGGCTTTTGAAAAACATGGTCTTGGCTATAGCTTAGGGCTGGTATAGGTGCCATGCTTCTATCAAGAGTATTTGATATCAATCAATTTTTGAAATTTGATTCAAGTAGAATTAGCAATTTTTTGGCTATCCTAATTGTATTATTGGTCTTTGGTTTGCGTTTATGGATTACAGCTTCTCATGAAGTTCTCAGTGGATTAAAAAAATAGAGGCTATCATAAGATATACGTTTATCCTCGTTTTGTTAAAGAATTGTTTTTAATATTTTTGCGTATATCATATCGGTATTGTTTAACGAGTAGTGACTTATTTCCGCTTTTTTGACTAATCAAGTGGATAATTAGATTGGTCATATTGGATTGTTAATATTTTTGACATTTTGTTATTTATAGGGAATATGTTTTTCATGCGACCGATAAGTAATTATTGGATAAGAATATGGCTAAAGGGGAGCGGTATAAAAACTTTGAGGAGCTAATTATGCGAGCGTATCATGTAAATTTTCGTTATATATTATTGAGTGATGGTGAGGAATACTTTATTGATAGCTACCGACATTGTGGGGTTATCCCCTTATCTGAATTGGTTTAGCAATCGAGACGCTTTATCGATTGACAGAAGCACAGCTTTTGGGAAAATCTGAATGCGTAAAAACATTGGTTAGAGACCGCTAATTCCAGCACCGATATTTTTAGCTGTTTCAGTATGGGCAGGGCGGATGCGAACTAGTGACAGCTTATATGCACTATCTTTAATTTACCTGCTTTATTTACTGAAAGATGGATTTATTGGTTTCTTGCTTTTATACTAGCAGTCGTATCTTTGCAAATCTAATCCATATCATCTCGGTCTTTAGCATTTGATTTTAGTCTTTACAAAAAGAAGGGAAAAATAAGATTAACTAAATTGATCCTTGGATGAAAAAGCAGCTTTAAGTTGTTCTGATTTTAACTTCCTAATCTTTTGTTTAGCTTTTCATTTTAAATTGGGGGACAGTTATCTTTCTGATATTTCATTGTCTTATATTACTAATGTCTACGCTGTTAGCAGGTGATTCTAAGCTTAGAGTGAAACTGTCAATATATAATAAAAATAGAAGAAGAAAATAATGAAAAATAGGATTTTTGATCATAGCAATTGGTGGGAACTGTGGTGATTTTTAAATGAGAAAAATAATTTTTATTGGACAGAGCGATGATAAGGCCGTTTACTATAACACGCGAACAAAAAGAGGCTCTGGTAGCCGATAAGAGTGTATTATTAAATACGGAAGGGCAGGAAGACCAATAGGCTATTATTCCTTTGATGTTGGTTTTTATTTTCTTGGGTTTGATAGGAGATATGGTAGCTATACCAGCTTTTTCAGTTTTCGATACAGCAGCTGGATGGTTCCGCCTTATATCGCTGCCTCAGTTCTTTGTCTGCTTTTGGTTTATATGGATGATGGAGGTCGCCTTATATAAAGAGAGTGAAGCAGGTTCAGGGGCAAGTTCTCAACAGTTCGCGAAAGCCGTTGATTCAAATCTGATTTGGGAAAATTTTAGTAAGAAAAAGCAACATTTGGGAAAAATGATAGTTTTTCTAATAATACAGTTAGCCATTCTATTTTTAGCACTTTATAGGAATTGCTACCATACTAAATATTATAAATTCATTTATAAAAGCAGGAGAAGTTTGACGCACATACTCCATTTTCATTATTGATAGGCTCTTTCCGCTGTTTCTTACTTACTCTTATTCCAAAATAATCCCATCCGCTGGCTGTGAGCTGTGCGTAAGCATGAGCAGGAAAGTGATTTTTGGGAAGAGGATGAGAGGAGGATAGGATGAGAAAGATGCTTATTCCGGCCCTATGGCACTTGGAGATACAATAATTTGATCACAAAAGTGTAAGATTAATATGAAAAGAAAAATTATCCTAGCTCTTCGCCCTCCTTGCAGCAGGTCTCTGTGTCTTTGGTTTTCTAAGATATCGAGACTATGACTCACTAAAAATCAATTGATGAAATCGTATGCGAGCGTTCACTACAAAAATATTCTTGGTTTGCCAGTCATGAGTAGGATTATAGAAAGTAATACGGCTTATGTAGGTGAGCCGGCCTGGATATACTATCATCGAGCTAAAACCTAGTTTGGCAGATGATGAAGATTTGCAGCTATATATCAATTCCGATGGTTTGCTTGCTGTTTTGTATAGTAAAAAGTTATCAGGAGAAACTTATCTCAATATTGACTATGTCTATGAGGAGGGTTTCGTTAAACAAAATGTTTCCATTGCTTTCTCCAACGTTTCGGATTTTACTGTTCAAGCTTTTATTAATGAATCTAAAAATAGGGGCTATGTCAGGACAGCAGATGAAATTTATCGCTCTATTGGAGGTGAGGAGCCTCCACGTAAGAGTCTAGTGTCAAAAGAGGAGATTTTGGACTATCTGAAGGATTACGATATTGATCAGGCTTGGTTGGCAGAAAAATCTGATCAAATTCTCTACACTTATTTTCTGGATATCTGGTTTAAAGAGGGAAGTCAGCGCTATTCCAGAGAAAATATGGGGAATTTGAAAGTAAAATACTCTGAAACCATAGGGAAAGAGTAAATAGGTTATACTAAACCAGACAGAATTTAATAAGTTTTTACTCAAAAACGTTATAGGTCTTTTTCGATTCAAGGTTGAATTATTAGAGGTGATGCAACTCTTGGAGGACTTTAATGAGTAAAATGCTGAGTAGAGGAGGATGCGAATTGATAAAAGCCATCGATTGTTATCTATAAAAGATCAGCACTAGGGATTACTTAGTCTATTTAGTTTAATGGTGGTGATCAGTTTTTAATATCTTTCTAGAAGAAAATCGGTCAGCAAGTCTTTTCTATTTCTTAGTATCAGTTTCTTTATTGCTCACAGTAGGTTGGATGGCCAATAGTTTTTTTGTGTTGGAGTGTTAGCGACAATGGCGTTTGATTATATTTATGATAATTATAAAGATGATGTTATTGATGTAGGTAAAAGGCTGTAAATGCTGTATCAGATGCTGTGGACAAAGTGGGTGATGCTGTCTCAGGGTTTTGGCAAAACGTTGGGAAGTGTCTTTGGTTGATGAAGAAAATAATGTCATCATAAATTATCATCTCTTTTATTAAAGTGGAAGGAACTTCCTGTTATTGAAAGGAACATCTTAAATGGCAAAATATATCAACATGGGCTGGTTAGCTGATCGTGCTATTTATATAGACAGTGAGAATTATCAATTCATACATCCGATATTAAGAAAAATTCCAATGGTATACTTTTATTTGCTCCTGTAACAGGAACAGTGTTGGGAGGGATAATTTCTGTTATTAGTTTATTACTAGGAGAAACAAGTGCTGGTTTTCGTTGGATTATCTTATTCATCTGCTGTATGACAGCCTCTATCGCTTCTATCATAGGTGTGAGATTACTATGGCGCGAGGAACTTATCTCCTTATCAACAGGCTGCCTCATCAAGTTAGAGAGTTATTGGAAAAAGGAAAACCTCAAAGAATAGGACAGCCAATCATTATAGGGATTATGACTAGCACAATATATTCCTTTCTTTTGACTACCTTATTTCTGGAAATATTAGGCCTCTTATTATTTCTATGTTTTTCACTCAGCGTAACACTTCTTATGGTTTGGGATAGTTCTCCTTTACAACGCATGAAAAATTATCAAACAATTAGAAGAGAGTATAACTAATGTGTCTAAATTTACCATACTAGCTCAGGTTCAGGGAAAATATTAAGGCGTGTTGTTAGATGATTTTAAAAATAAAGATATACTTGTACAATTAGGATAGTACCAGAAAAGGGCAAATATTCTTTTATGATAAAAAGAGACCAAATCCTTGTTAGCCATAGATGAAAAGGCCTCCTATCGCTCGTTGAGCCAAGTAGCTCTGCCAATAGTTACGTGATTGGGTATCTATTTTAGTATTTATCAGTGGACTTTTCACCCTACAAAAATGTTTTTTAAAATTGATTCCATTGTTACTCTGTCAATGCGTCATGAGCTATTACGCTTACAAACTGCAAAACTTACAAATGAAAGAAGCTACTTTTACGCTGTTGATATTACTAAATTTGACAGTTATGATTTTACAAAGTGGTTTGTAAAAAGCAAAGGCAGTTGATATTCTGCTTGCTCCTAGGTGGAGGAATGTGTTATATTTTTGTCTGCAATTGCTTTTTATCTCTGAGGAATATTAGAGTACTAGCGATTTTTGCACGCTTCCTTTGTTGAGACTATTATCATTTATAATGAGTATGGCAAGGTTAATGATTTTTTACGAAAAATAGAAACAACGATTAGGGAGTGTGTTTGGATGACTAATCAACATGATTTAGTACGAAACTTAATACCGCTAGGTGAATATAGAAAACCGCAATTCTTGTTTTACGATTGCAAAACTTTCACGAGTTATATGCCATAGACAGTTATAACAGTAATAGCCAATCTGATTTGGATATCGGTGGGGATTGTTTTAGTTGTCCTGCTTTGAGGCAATTAACGATATTGCCTTTATTCAGTCTAGTGTTTTAAAAATAATATCAGTTATTTTATCAATTATTATTTCGTTTATCATAAGTAAATTCTTTCGGAAAAATCTTTTTGAAAAACAAGAGACTTTATCGGGTTGATAAATATTATTATCAAAAAGTGATTTTTATTCTTTTGCTTCTAGAACGAATCAACTCGTTATAGAAGGATTTGCTTTTGTTTGTATTGCTTCTGTCGTCTGTCTAGGACTTTATTCTTGGGGAGGAGATCTTCTGTTTTTGTTTTTCTTTTTGTATGATGAACTCCTTAATATTCACCTTAATAGAATTAAATCATTTAAAGCGTGACAGGCTATTAAACAGCTGAAAGTAGTATTTAAAAGAAGAATTAGAGGGGAAAAAGAATTGATAAAAACCATCGATTGATTTATTTATAAAAAGATCAGCACTAGGATTGCTTAGTCTATTTAGTTTAATGGTGGATGACCAGTTTTTAATATCCTTCTAGAAGACAATCGGTCAGCAAATCTTTTCTATTTCTTAGTAGCAGTTTCTTTGTGCTCCAGTAGGTTGGATGGCCTTTGCTTTTTATGGGAAAAATCCAGCTTGATGGTCAATACTTGCCTTGTTTTCCAGGAAATTTCAAATGCTATCGCTTTCCACTTTCTTCAGTTACATTTACTCGGAAAAAAATAGACACGCTTATCGTGGCAGTTATGAATAGCCTCTATTTATTGTAGGGAAGCGTTGATCAAAATGGCAGCAGTCAAAAAAGTAACGCTGAAAGTTAATTGGAAGTAAAGCGGAAGAACCAGTCAATTCAGCAATTTATTCAAGAACATCTTGAAGGGAAAATACCATCTGCCTAAGGAAGATTCGTGGAGACTGAACGCTTTTTGGTCAGTTGGAGGTCATTGAAGATGAAGTGCATGAAGAACCCAAGTCAGCATTGGCAGTTACTAGGAAGCTGGCTGATTTTATCGAATTTGGAGCAGATCAAGGAAATGTCAAAAGGACTGTGTTTTATGATATTAAGCGAAATGAGCTTTTTGTGAGAAAAAGTGCCTTTTCAATGATTTTTCTACCAAGTGCTGGTTTTCTTATGCCATATGTATTAACGGAGAAGCTGACTGTACGAGGTTTGTTCCCTTTACTTTCCTTCGTCTTCATGCTTTTACTGGCTCTTTGACCAATTTAAAAATAGAAGGAGAAATCAGTAGAAAATTTAGTAGTACCTTATAGAGATGCCCATAGACTATTTTGCCACCCAAAAATCTAACAGTCTAAAAACCCATGCCTCATTTTCCTCTTTGCCTGATTTCTGCTATTTTTCTTGGCTTTATCTTCTATTTGGTAGTTTTCCTACTTTTATACGATTTGTCATATGGTATTGTTTCTTGCTTTTGCTCCTGTCTGGGCAATTTAAAAATCTAAATATTTAGATATTAGAGAAAAAGAAAAGTAATATGAAATCAAAGATGGAAAAAGTTGATTTGGAAAGCATGGGATCAGAAATGGTATAAAATCTAGTAGATTTGCCGCGTATGATTCCCTTCTAATGGGTAAGAATATAAAGTTTAATTTTATAATAATATAATACTAGAAGAAGGAGGGAGCTGGCCTGCTCCTTTTCTTTCTCGCATTTATAGTAATAAGGCCACAAAATAATCCAGTATATTAAAAATTTTCAGAAAATATCGACTTTTTCTTGACAAGACAAAAATACTGTGTTAGAATTCTAAACAATAAGAAATCATCTCAAAAGGAGTTAGTCAAACATGAAGTCAAACCAATCTTCAAACTTTGCTTTGTTGTTGCGTTACTCGGGCTAGTGCAAAAGCATTAGTCCTGTTTGGCTTACCAAGCGGGAGTAAATCAACATCTCGCTTGTTCCTCAAGTGAGATGTTTTTTTATACCTACTCACCTCAATATTGATTTAGGTTTTTATGTCAGGCTAAAAGTACTAGTCTCTGAGGGATATTTTCCGCTGCTAGTTTACACTTTCTTGCCTTGATTATAAGAGCCCCTGTATCTTAGAAAAGGAGTCGTTTATGACACGAAAAATTGAGTTTCTTGATACCAGCCTTCGGGATGGTGAGCAGACACCTGGAGTGAACTTTCCGTTAAGGAAAAGGTTGCTATTGCTAAACAACTTGAAAAATGGGGAATTTCGGCCATCGAAGCTGGCTTCCCAGCTGCTAGTCCAGATTCATTTGAAGCAGTACGGGAAATCGCTAAAGCAATCACCAAAGCTTCGGTCACCGGCCTAGCGCGTTCGGTTAAGTCTGACATTGATGCCTGCTATGAGGCACTCAAGGATGCCAAGCACCCTCAGGTACATGTCTTCATTGCGACCAGTCCCATTCACAGAGAGTTCAAGCTGAAAAAGTCCAAAGAAGAGATTTTAGAAGCCATTAAGGAACATGTTTCTTATGCTCGCTCTAAGTTTGAGATTGTTGAGTTTTCTCCTGAGGATGCGACACGAACCGAGCTAGATTTTCTGCTTCAAGTCGTTCAGACAGCAGTTGACGCGGGTGCTAGCTACATCAATATTCCAGATACGGTTGGTTTTACTACACCTGAAGAGTTTGGTAATATCTTCAAGTATCTGATTGACAATGTCCAAACGGACCGCGAAATCATTTATAGTCCTCACTGCCATGATGATTTGGGAATGGCAGTAGCCAACAGCTTGTCTGCGATTAAATATGGTGCTGGACGTGTGGAAGGCACGATCAACGGTATTGGTGAGCGTGCTGGTAATGCGGCTCTGGAAGAAGTAGCGGTTGCCCTAGAGATTCGTCAAGACTATTATCAGGTTGAGACAGATATCGTCCTTAATGAAACCATTAATACTTCTGAACTGGTGTCTCGTTTTTCAGGTATTCCAGTGCCTAAGAACAAGGCTGTCGTTGGTGGCAATGCCTTCTCACATGAGTCTGGTATCCATCAGGATGGCGTTCTTAAGAACCCACTGACTTATGAAATCATCACCCCAGAGTTGGTCGGTGTCAAGAGCAACTCACTCCCACTTGGTAAACTCTCTGGTCGCCATGCCTTTGTCGAAACTCAAAGAATTGGCTCTGGACTTTGCTGAATCTGAAATTAATAATCTCTTTGCTAAGTTTAAGGTTCTGGCAGATAAGAAAAATGAAGTCACAGATGCTGATATTCGAGCTCTGATTGCTGGAACGACGGTTGAAAATCCAGAAGGATTCAGATTTGATGATCTGCAGTTAACAACTAATGATGACCGAACTATCACAGCTGATGTGCAGTTGGTTAATGGCGATGGTGAGACAGTCACTTGTGTGGCAGAAGGCAAGGGAAGTGTTGAAGCTATCTTTAATGCGATTGACCAATTCTTTAACCAGTCTGTTCAGCTTTTGTCTTATAACATCGAGGCAGTAACGGATGGTATCGACTCTCAGGCTCGTGTTTTGGTAGCTGTTGAAAATACGGATACTGATACGATCTTTAACTCTTCAGGTATTGACTTTGATGTTCTTAAGGCTAGTGCTATTGCTTATATCCATGCCAATACTTTTATTCAGAAGGAAAATGCAGGTGAAATCGGCCGTCGCGTTTCTTATCATGATTTACCCGCTAGTGAATAGGAAGGAGTACCTATGACAAAAAAAATCGTAGCTCTGGCAGGCGACGGTATTGGCCCAGAAATCATGGAAGCGGGCCTCCAAGTTCTAGCAGCTGTTGCGGACAAGTTTGGATTTACTTATCAAGTCACAGAGAAGGATTTTGGAGGTGCTGGTATTGATGCAGCAGGTCATCCTCTCCCTCAGTCAACTCTAGAAGCGGCCAAGGAGGCGGATGCTATTCTCCTAGCAGCTATCGGTAGTCCCCAGTATGATAATGCCTCAGTTCGTCCGGAGCAAGGTTTGCTTGCTCTGCGCAAGGAGCTTGAGCTCTATGCTAATATCCGTCCAGTTAAGATTTTTGATGCCCTAAAGCATTTGTCGCCTTTGAAAGCTGAAAGGATCGCTGGTGTGGATTTCGTGGTTGTGCGCGAGTTGACTGGTGGGATTTACTTTGGCGAGCATATTTTGGAGGACAAATCTGCGCGGGATATCAACGACTACAGCTATGAAGAGGTGGAGCGGATTGTCCGTAAGGCCTTTGACATTGCGCGTGGTCGCAGAAAGCGCGTGACCAGCATTGACAAGCAAAATGTGCTAGCAACATCCAAACTTTGGCGCAGAGTAGCAGATGAAGTGGCCAAGGATTATCCAGATGTGACCTTGGAGCACCAGCTGGTGGATAGCGCTGCGATGCTTATGATTACCAATCCTGCTAAGTTTGACGTTGTAGTAACAGAAAATCTCTTCGGGGATATTCTCTCAGACGAGTCAAGTGTCTTATCAGGAACGCTGGGAGTTATGCCTTCAGCCAGTCATTCGGCTTCTGGACCAAGTCTTTACGAGCCTATCCATGGTTCGGCTCCCGATATTGCGGGGCAAGGAATTGCCAATCCTATCAGTATGATACTTTCTGTGGCCATGATGCTGCGGGATAGTTTTGCAGAGCTTGAAGCTGCAGAAGCGATTGAGGCAGCAGTGGAGAAGACCTTGGCTCAGGGTATCTTAACCCGAGATCTGGGTGGCCAGGCAGGGACAGCTCAAATGACGGAGGCCATTATCAATAACTTATGAAATGGATACTAACAGGTATTTGCCTGCTATGGAACCTTGTCGTTTTCCTGCTTTATGGTTGGGATAAACGAAAGGCTAAGAAAAATCTCTACCGTATTCCAGAGAAGACTTTGCTGATGTCAGCTTTGGTAGCTGCGGGTTTGGGCGCTTTATTAGGCGGTCAACTCTTTCATCATAAGACTAGAAAATGGTATTTCTGGTTAACTTGGATTTGTGGAATAATAATAGAAATTGTAGTTTTATATTACATATGGAGAAGCTAGTATGGCTGGAAAATCGATTTTTGATAAGCTGTGGGAAAGGCACGTAATAACTGGTCAAGAAGACCAGCCCCAGCTTATGTATGTGGATCAGCATTATATTCATGAAGTAACCAGCCCTCAGGCTTTTCAAGGACTTCGAGATGCAGGGCGCAAAGTTAGACGGCCGGATTTGACCTTTGGAACCTTTGACCATAATGTTCCTACGGTCAATATCTATGATATCAGGGATGTGATTTCCAAGGCTCAGATTGATAAGCTTTCTGAGAATGTCAAGGATTTTGGCATTGAGCATGCGGCTCACGGATCAGAATTGCAGGGGATTGTCCATATGGTTGGACCCGAAACGGGCAAGACCCAGCCAGGCAAATTCATCGTCTGCGGTGATAGTCACACGGCTACTCACGGAGCTTTTGGAGCTATTGCTTTTGGAATTGGTACTTCGGAGGTGGAGCACGTCTTTGCAACGCAGACCATTTGGCAAGTCAAGCCTAAGAAAATGTTGGTCAAATTTACCGGAGTGCCACCTAAAGGTGTCTATTCCAAGGACTTTATCCTCGCTCTGATTGCTCGATATGGTGTGGCTGCAGGTGTCGGTCATGTGGTCGAGTATGCAGGTGATGCGATTGACCATCTGACCATGGAAGAGCGCATGACCATTTGCAATATGTCTATTGAGTTTGGCTCCAAGATGGGCATTATGAATCCCGACCAGAAGACCTATGATTACGTTCAAGGTCGGCCCGGAGCTCCCAAGGACTTTGAGGCGGCGGTAGCTGATTGGAAGACTCTAGTCAGTGATCCTGATGCCGTCTATGATAAAGTCATTGAGATTGATGTCTCCACGCTTGCACCAATGGTGACTTGGGGAACCAATCCTTCTATGGGAGTTGAGTTCGGCGCGGCTTTCCCAGAAATACGTGATATGAACGACGAGCGAGCCTATAATTATATGGACCTCTCCCCAGGTAAGAAAGCAGAAGATATTGACCTAGGTTATATCTTTATCGGATCCTGTACCAATGCCAGACTCAGCGATTTGCAGCTGGCAGCTAAGTTTGTTGCGGGTAAGCACATTGCTCCCAATCTGACTGCTATCGTCGTACCAGGCTCTCGCCCAGTCAAGCGTGCTGCTGAAAAGATGGGACTGGATAAAATTTTCATGGATGCAGGATTTGAGTGGCGCGATCCGGGCTGTTCCATGTGCCTGGGAATGAATCCAGATAAGGTGCCAGACGGAGTCCACTGTGCCTCTACTAGTAATCGGAACTTTGAGGATCGTCAGGGATTTGGTGCTAAGACTCATCTTTGCAGTCCTGCCATGGCAGCAGCGGCAGCTATTGCCGGACGCTTCGTAGATATTCGTCAGCTACCGGAGGTTCAGTAAGGAAGGTTTATGGAAAAATTTACAATCTATACAGGGACAACAGTTCCACTCATGAACGATAATATCGATACGGACCAAATTTTACCTAAGCAGTTTCTCAAGTTGATTGATAAAAAAGGCTTTGGAAAGTATCTCATGTACGCTTGGCGTTATCTAGACAATCAGTACACCGAAGATCCTGATTTCGTCTTTAATAGACCTGAGTATCGCAAGGCAACTATTCTGATTACAGGGGACAATTTCGGAGCGGGTTCCTCTCGGGAGCACGCTGCCTGGGCCTTGGCTGACTACGGCTTTAAGGTAGTTATTGCCGGATCTTTCGGGGATATTCACTATAACAATGAACTTAATAACGGCATGTTGCCTATCGTCCAGCCACTGGAAGTTCGGCAAGCCTTGGCGAATCTGAGCCAACGGATGAAGTGACTGTGGATTTGGAACTGCAGAAGATTTTTTCACCGGTGGGAGAATTCTCCTTTGACATTGATGGAGAATGGAAGCACAAGCTCCTCAACGGGTTGGATGATATCGGTATTACCCTGCAGTATGAGGATTTGATTGCAGAATATGAAAAAAATCGTCCATCTTATTGGCAGTAACTTTATTTTTGCTATATTCAGAAAATTCTAAATATATCTTGCCTCTGATAAGAATATATGGTAAAATAAATCTTAATTTAATAGAAAAGGAATAAACTTATGACAAAACACATTCAATGGAACGGAACACTTTCACAAGAAGGTTATGACATTCTTAAAGGCGATGGGGGCTGTATCGTTTGTCCGACTAAGGTAGGGTACATCATTATGACCAGCGATAAGGCAGGTTTGGAGCGTAAGTTCGAAGCTAAGGCACGTAATCGTAATAAGCCTGGTGTTGTCCTCTGTGGTAGCATGGATGAGCTTCGTGCTTTGGCACAGCTCAATCCTGAAATTGAAGCCTTTTATCAAAAGCATTGGGATGAAGACATCCTCTTGGGCTGTATCCTTCCATGGAAGCCAGAAGCTTTCGAAAAGCTCAAAGCCTATGGCGACGGTCGGGAAGAGTTGATGACAGATGTTCGTGGCACTAGCTGTTTTGTTATTAAGTTTGGTAAGGCGGGCGAGCAGCTGGCAGCTAAGCTTTGGGAAGAAGGCAAGATGGTCTATGCTTCCTCAGCCAACCCATCCGGTAAAGGAAACCGCGGCAAGGTCGAAGGAATTGGCGAGCGCATCGAAAATGCTGTTGACCTAGTCATTGAAGCAGATGACTATGTAGCCTCTATCCAGCCAGACAAGACCATTGAAACTCGCTACGAGCAAGGTGTTATGGTCTCAATGGTTGACAAGGATGGAAAACTGATTCCAGAACAAGGTGGGCAACGTTCCATCTCACCAGCACCAGTGGTCATCCGCAAAGGCTTGGACATCGACAAAATCATGATGCACCTGTCCGATACTTTCAACTCATGGGATTACCGTCAGGGTGAATACTACTAAGATAAAAAGAAGCTCAGTGCGAGAGGGGGATTTCCTCTTTACACTGAGTTTTTTGTTTGGAATTTTTAGTTTAAAATCTTTATTCAGTTTAAAATTATTTCGAAATAGAATAAAATTCTTGACAGATGTAATATCTGGTGTTACAATAATTTAAAATCGATTCGATATAGAAATAAATTGGAGGAAGTATGAAAGACAGTCATTTAGTAGCCTATCATATTCGTTTGTTGAATGGGCGAATTTTTCAAAAGTTACTGAATCAGGATCCTGAAGCTCTTTATCGAAGTGAGCAGGGCAAGATTCTCACAGTTTTATGGAATAGTGAAACGGGCTGCGCGACGGCGACAGATATTGCGCTGGAGACAGGATTAGCCAATAATACTCTGACGACTATGCTGAAAAAGTTGGAAGAGCAGGGTTTGGTGACCTTTAGTCAGTGTGGTTTAGACAAGCGAAAAAAATATGTAAAGTTGACAGAGCGGGGTTGGTCTCAGAAAGAAGTGGGCCATCGTATCAGTCAAAAATTGGATGCTATTTTTTATAAAGGCTTCTCAGAGGAAGAAATTCGTCAGTTTGAAAGTTATCAGGAACGCATCTTAGCAAATTTAAAAGAAAAAGAGGCATAAATTATGTCAAAACAAGTTGAAAATGCACAAAATCTATACATTCATGCTATTCAAGACGGACGAGTTGCTGAGGCTCAAACTCAGTCTGTAGGAGATACCTACATTCAACACTCGACAGGTGTGCCAGATGGGAAAGAAGGGTTTGCGGCTTTCTTTGCAAATTTCTTTGAGCGCCATCCCGAGCGTGAGATGAAAATTGTTCGCACTATTGAGGATGGCAATCTGGTCTTCGTCCATGTTCATCAATATCTCAATGGTGGGGAAGCTCAATGGGTGACGACAGATACTTTCCGTGCGGATGAGAATGGTCGTATCGTGGAGCATTGGGATGTTATTGACTACTATCGAACACCTGAAAACGGCCAATTAGATCAGATTTTTGGTGATTTTGAAATCACAGATTTGGATAAGACAGCAGAAAATAAAAAGTTAGTCCGTCGTTTCTTGACAGAAATTTCCAAAATGGGGAACTGGAGCAGTGGAATGATTATGTGGCAGACGATCTGATTCAGCATAATCATGAGATTGGCCAAGGAAGTGCTGCTTATAAAAACTATGTGGCTGAACATGGTGTCACTTTTGATTTTGTTTTCCAGCTTTTGGGACAAGGAAACTATGTGGTCAGCTATGGGCAGACTCAGATAGATGGAGTGGCTTATGCTCAGTACGATATCTTCCGTTTGGAGAATGGATTGATTGTAGAGCATTGGGATAATAAAGAAGTCATGCCTAAGGTAGAAGACTTAACTAATCGAGGAAAGTTTTAAATTGAGGACAAAGAATGATTGAATATAAAAATGTAGCGCTACGCTATACAGAAAAGGATGTCTTGAGAGATGTCAACTTAAGGATTGAGGATGGAGAGTTCATGGTTTTGGTGGGTCCTTCTGGGTCCGGTAAGACAACCATGCTCAAGATGATTAACAGTCTTTTGGAACCGACTGATGGAAATATTTATATGGATGGCAAGCGCATCAAAGACTATGATGAGCGAGAGCTGCGCCTTTCTACTGGCTATGTCTTACAAGCGATTGCCCTCTTTCCCAATCTAACGGTGGCTGAAAATATTGCTCTCATTCCTGAGATGAAAGGATGGAGCAAGGCAGATATTGAGCGGAAGACTAATGAATTGCTGGAGCTAGTGGGCTTACCTGCTGAAGACTATGCTCAGCGTATGCCGAGTGAGCTGTCAGGCGGTGAGCAACAGCGGGTGGGCATTGTCCGAGCCATTATCGCCCAACCCAAAATCCTACTGATGGATGAGCCGTTCTCAGCTCTTGATGCTATCTCACGTAAGCAATTGCAGAGCTTGACCAAGAGTATCCATGACCAGTTTGGGATGACAACAATCTTTGTGACCCATGACACGGATGAGGCTTTAAAATTGGGGAATCGGATTGCTGTTCTGCAGGATGGGGAGATTCGTCAAGTGGCGACACCTGATGAAATCCTATCTTCACCTGCGACCAGCTTTGTAGCAGATTTGTTTGGAGGTGTTCAACATGGCTAATTTGTTTTCTACCTTTCAGGAGCGCTTTGGCGAATGGTTGGCAGCCTTAGGGCAACACCTCCAGCTATCTCTTTTGACCTTACTAGTGGCCATCTTCCTGACCATTCCGCTCGCTATCTATCTTCATAGTCACAAAAAGGCAGCCAATTGGGTGCTGCAAATTGCAGGGATTTCAAACCATTCCTTCAATGGCCTTGTTGGGGCTCTTTATCCCTCTTATGGGGATTGGTACACTGCCGGCAGTGACTGCTCTGGTGATTTACGCTATTTTCCCGATTTTAGAAAATACCGTCACGGCTTTGAATGGGATTGATCCTAGTTTAGAAGAAGCTGGAGTCGCCTTTGGGATGACCAAGTGGGAGCGACTCAAAAAGTTTGAACTGCCTCTAGCAATGCCCGTCATCGTATCAGGAGTTCGGACGGCGACTGTCATGATTATCGGGACAGCAACTCTAGCAGCTCTTGTCGGAGCTGGTGGACTAGGTTCCTTTATCCTTCTAGGAATTGACCGTCGAAATGCCAGTCTGATCTTGATTGGAGCAATTTCATCCGCAGTTTTGGCTATTCTTTTCAACAGTCTCCTTAAATGGATGGAAAAGGCTAAGCTTCGGACAGTATTTACAGCTTTTGCGGTCTTAATCCTTGGGCTAGGCGCTTCTTACACACCGAGTCTGCTTCCCAAGCAGGAGAAGGATCATCTGGTTATTGCTGGGAAATTAGGTCCAGAACCAGAAATTCTCATGAATATGTATAAACTCCTCATCGAGGAAAATACCGATATGACTGTGACAGTCAAACCTAATTTTGGGAAGACAGACTTCCTCTATCAAGCTCTGAAAAAAGGTGATATTGATATCTATCCTGAATTTACTGGTACGGTGACTGAAAGTTTGCTTCAACCAGCACCTAAAGTAGGTCATGAACCAGATCAGGTTTATCAAGTGGCGCGTGATGGAATTGCCAAACAGGATCATCTGGCCTATCTCAAACCCATGTCTTATCAAAATACCTATGCTGTAGCTGTTCCGAAAAAGATTGCTCAAGAATATGGCTTGAAGAGTATTTCGGACTTGAAAAAAGTGGAAGGGCAGCTGAAGGCAGGCTTTACACTTGAGTTTAACGACCGTGAAGATGGAAATAAGGGCTTGCAATCAATGTATGGTCTCAATCTCAATGTAGTAACCATGGAGCCAGCCCTTCGCTATCAGGCGATTCAGTCAGGGGATATTCAAATCACGGACGCCTATTCGACCGATGCAGAGTTGGCGCGTTATGATTTACAGGTCTTGGAAGATGATAAGCAACTCTTCCCACCATATCAAGGGGCTCCTCTGATGAAAGAAGCTCTTCTCAAGAAACATCCAGAGTTGGAAACGGTTCTTAATAAATTGGCTGGTAAGATTACAGAAAGCCAGATGAGCCAGCTTAACTATCAAGTCGGTGTCGAAGGCAAGCCAGCAGAACAAGTAGCCAAGGAATTTTTGCAAGAACAAGGTTTCTTGAAGAAATAGCTTGAAAATGCTGAACTCAACTTCCTTAAACGACTATATAGAAGAATGCTCAGATATTTGTCTGGGCTTTTTTGATGTTAGAGTTACTGAAGGTCACTTAAAATGGAAAGGAAGAGAAAATTTTCAGGATTTTCTAAAATTTTACTGTAAAGACACTTGACTATTCAGAGAATAGGTGTATAATGTGTTGTGAACTACTTAACAAATAAAGATTTCCAGCTCATGTCGACTAAGGATGGAAATCTTGTGTATAGACAGTTCAGTAGATATATAATAGAGCGTTGCGTCCGAAAGTCTATCCAGACACGGCTCTTTAAAAACAAAAGGAGAAGATTATGAAAACAGAACCGATTCATCGTACCAGTATGTGGAAATTTAAGTTAAGTGCTGCCACCATGACTTTGATTCCCGCTGCCGTGGGGATTAACTATGTTGCCAAAGCCTTGGCGGAGGGGTTAAAGTTGCCCGTTTGGCTGGGGTCTTTGGGAACCTTTCTTGCCAGCATGTTGGCTGGGCCGGTTGCCGGTGCCATTAGTGGTTTCATCAACAACGTGATCTATGGGCTGACCTTATCGCCAATTTCAACCGTGTATGCGATTACCAGCATCGGAATTGGGATTGCTGTCGGAGTTTGAACGCCAATGGGTGGTTCTCGTCAGCGCGACGAGTATTTGTTTCTGCTATTATTATTGCCATCGTTTCAGCTGTCATTTCAACGCCGCTCAACGTCATCTTTTGGGGTGGTCAGACCGGTATCGCTTGGGGTGACTCATTGTTTGCGGTAATGGTCGCCAATCATGCACCAGTATGGCTGGCCTCATTTACCGATGAGTTTGTCTTGGATATTTTGGATAAAGTCTGCGTGGCCTACCTGGCATTCTTCATCTATCGTCAGCTGCCGAAGCGGATGGTGCACTTCTTTAGCGATGATAAATGATGACTGATAAAACATTGATTTCTGGAGCGCCACGGGTCAAGCTCAAGTGGTACCAGGTGATTGATCCGATTACTAAGCTCTTGTTCATCTTGGACATGACGTTGTTGAGCTTTGCCAGTATGAATTTATTGCTTCAGGCCGGATTAATTCTTGTCGCAACACTGCTATTGTTATTTTCCAAATTGAGTTCTACCACCTTTAAGGCGCTGGGATTCAGCCTGTTTCTGATTTGCACCATGCTGATTATCCAAGGGTTATTTTACAGTCGGAATCAAACTGTGCTGTTTTCTGTGCTTGGGGTGTCGTTCTACAAAGAAGGCCTGATTTACGCCACCACTCTGGGTTGTCGAGTATTGGTGATTATTTTGACCAGTGGCTTTTTTATGGTGACCACGAGTATTTCAGAAAATGCGGCCTATTTGGAACTGTCCGGATTGTCTTATAAAACCGTCTACGTTCTGATGTCGGTGTGTTATATTTTGCCGGAAATGATGCGCAATATGCGGAAAATCCAGCAGGCACAAAAAGTTCGCGGAACCAATCCTCAAAAAACGTTGATTCAGAAATTAAAGTCAGTCCTGCCGGTTCTAATTCCATTGGTGATTAAGACCTTGGATCAATCGATGACGCGGTCGATTTCTCTCCAACTGAGAGGTTTTGATAATCTCAACCGGACTGTCAGAACCTCCCAGCGCGTGTATCGCCTGTCGCGGACGCTGCACATTGGTCTGACTGGATTGGCAATTTTATTGATTGGGTGGAAGATATGGACGAAGATAAACGGATTGTAATTGAAAATTTGACCACCCGTTATCCGGGTACTGAGCAACCACAACTGCGTCAGATTAACGCGGTGGTTCATACCGGCCAGGTGGTTGGGATTATCGGGAATAGCCACTCCGGCAAATCGACTTTGTGCCGTGTGCTGGCAGGGGTCATTCCCAAATTGTGTCTGCTGAGATTGAGGGCGACTGGCACATGTTTGGCCAGCGAGTGTCCGACAATTGGTCCGTTTATAATGCCATGAATGGAGTTGTACTGCAAAATCCAGCTGGCCAACTAAGCGGGTTGGCAGACACGGTTGCCGATGAAATCGCCTTTGACTTGATTAATCAGGGAATGGCTGAAGGACTGATTCAAAAACGGGTTGAAGAAGTTGCCACGCAAATGGGGCTGATTGAACAGCTGAATTTGCGTCCCGAGAGCCTTTCCGGTGGTCAGATCCAGCGGTTGGCAATTGCCACGGCGATTGTGGCTAATCCGGCTGTTTTGATTATGGATGATCCGACCAGTGAGATGGATCCCCTTGGCCGCCGGCAATTTTTCCAATGGCTAGCCCAAGTCAAAGAGACGACTGTCTTCATTGTCACCAGTGAAATTGACGATTTGTGCGAAGTCGCCGACGTTGTGTGGGTGCTGCACGAGGGTCAAATGGTAGCCCAGGGCAGGCCGGGTGAGGTGTTTAATCATTTGGCAGCTGACTGGCAGATTCCAGCTCCGACAATCCAGCAACTTGCTCAAAAAATGGATTGGCACTGGGCTGATGGCCGGTATCCGGTGAATTACGATGATCTGAAGGAGGTTCGTTATGTCCACAATTGAACTGAGCCACCTGACGTTCACTTATCCGGAACGGTCCTTTAGCTTGGATGTTGAAGACAAACACTTCGCCGATCCGATGGTGGCGATTGTCGGCCAAAATGGTGCCGGCAAATCAACGCTCTTCAAATTGTTGACGGGCTTGCTGACACCACAAACCGGTGTGATTAAGATCGATGGAGAAAATTTTAATGATCTTAAACCAGTCGAAAAGTTACTGAAGGTTGGGATTACTTTTCAGAATCCTGACGATCAGCTTTTCAACCCGACCGTTCAACGAGAGGTGGAGTGGAATGTCGCGCAGGTCATGGATGACCACGACACGATTACGAGGCGGGCTTTAGCGGCTCTAAAAAGAGTTGGCTTGGATGATAAAACAGCTGAAAGTCCATATGACCTGTCATTGTCGGAACGCAAGCTGTTGAGCGTTGCCACAGTTTTGGCAGTGGATCCGGCGATTTATTTATTTGATGAGCCGATGATGTCGCTTGATTGGGAAAGCCGGCGCAAGTTGACCGCAATTTTCCATCAGTTGGCTGATTCGGGCCACCAAGTTGTGACCATCACCCATGACATGGATTGGGTCGCCGCCGAGTTTGAGTCGGTGTATGTTATGGAACACGGGAAGTTTGGCTTCGCCGGCAGTCCACGGGAATTGTTCAGCAATCACGAACTTGTCCAGCGAGTGGGATTACTACCACCGCGGATTATGGACATAGCGGAGTCGCTGGGTGATTCACAGACATATTTATCGGTTAATGATTATTGCCAGAAAAATCGAGATGTATAGAAAAAGTCACCTCTGCGGGTTTTCCAGGTTGAAGGATTAACTTCAGCTTCTGGCAAGAACTCACATGGGTGACTTTTGTGTTTAATAACGTTTCATGATCATCGGGTGCTTCCTCAGATCACTCGGTTTGATTTTACTTTGTTTCATGGTCATAATCATATACCATTTCTTTTTGGATTTTTTTGTTTGACTAATACAAAATAGGTCTTCATAGGTCTTCGCATTTTTAGCGCCCATTAGGATCATCAGTATAATTTTCTGAATTAGGAGACTGTCCCATCACTATTCGAACTTCGTCTCCCAACTTACGCTGTTCCCATTCATCCGTGAATCCTTTAAATTGCAATTCTGGAACTTTCTTTTTAACTGAATCATCTATTTTCGCCATAGTCCCCACCATTTTATTGGTTTTTCTTGTTCTTCTATCCTTTTTTGATCTTTGATTTGTTCCTGCAAATTTTCCAACTTCTCTTTAAGAGCATTCACTTCATCTTTATATTGATTGTCTAAGTGTTTGAATTCTGTTTCCTGTGAGGGCATTTTGAGGGCTTTTAAGTTATCATTTTCCGCCTTGTATTCTTCTAGCAACTTTTTATCTTGCAAGGCTAATCGTTGTTACTGGTCTAACAAATTAGTTAGTTTTTCTATTTGTTGGTCTTTGCTACTTATTGGTCTTTGCTACTTATTGGTCTTTGCTACTTATTTGTTGGTCTTTGGTATTTGATTTGCTACTACTTTCTACTTTACCTAAAATTATTTTTTCTGCTTTAGAATTTATTAGATTAGACCCATTGGAACTTTTAAGCTGTAATTCTTTTGGTAACCTTTGGTAGTGATATTGAATATTTTGTTTTGTAACACTCAACTCATCCGCCAGCTCTTTGATCGTTTTTAAGTCTTCACTCATGGTTTAAGTCCTGCCTTTTAACCGTTGGTAGATATTGTTCAATGGCTTTTTTGAGGTAGCGTGCGATATTATGCTTAGAATATTCTTCACGTCTGCTGGCAACATAAGACAAGTGGTCTTTGACACTATTTAGCCCTCTTAATTCTTTCAGTTCGTCATAGAGGGGGTAAACATGGACTTGCAATCCTGCCATGATTTTTGTATCTTGCATTTCAAACGGACTTAGCAACATATTTTCTAGTAATAGCGTGGAGTACTTGCTTTTCATTGCTTCAATAGCTAGCTTAGAAAGACCAGTTTATCATGGTAGATTCCTTTTGTTTGACTATAGTTCTTAAAATTTTCCAGACGCTTGTCCTGGATGATTTCTTCTTGGTCAGTTGTTTCCTCAAGCCCTGTTAGAATCCCGATACGATCAAGCCCTTGGCTGAGGAAGTAATCTACAACTTGTTTTACAGCAGTGTAAAAGTCAGTGATAATACAGGTATGTCCCAATGAAAGAGTATCGCTGTCTAAAAAGACCAGGGGTTTTTGGTATTCTTCAAAGGCAGAAATTTGTGATTGGCTGAACTTTCCAATACAGAGTATCCCAATCACTTCCTCGCTCAGAGTAAAAGGATGGTCGTTAAAATAGCGCAAGATATCATAGTCCAACTCTTGGGCTCTTTTTTCAATACCGAGACGAATCTGGTAGTAGTAGAGGTCGTCCAGTTCCCCCTGCTCGCTGACTCATTGGATAATGGTAATCTTTTGCTTGGGTTTGTGGGATTCGCCTGTCTTGAGGTACTTAGTATAGCCCATTTCTTCAGCGACAGTTAAAATACTGTGTCTGATTTCTTCTGTAACAGATAGACTCTGGTTGCGATAGAGACAGAGGTTAGTTGTGCAATGTCTTTTAATGTAGCTATAAATGCTCCTCCTTTTTGGTTAGTATATCATATTTTTCTCTTTTTACCGATTGTTTAGTAAAACTTTAGTAAAAAGGATTGACTTTGGCAAAAACCTTGGATACAATAGAAGAAAACGATTACAATATCGGACATTTATTTTAAAGGAGTATAGCTTATGTCAAATTTGATTTCAGTGGAGCAAATCCGTACAGATTTTGCCAAGGTCTTTGGAGTAGAAGCGGATCACACTTTCTTTTCACCCGGTCGGATCAATCTGATTGGTGAGCACACCGACTACAACGGCGGCCATGTCTTTCCAGCAGCAATTTCTCTAGGAACTTATGGAGCGGCTCGCAAGCGGGACGACCAACTCTTGCGATTCTTCTCAGGAAATTTTGAAGAAAAAGGGATTATTGAAGTACCACTGGAAAATCTGCGCTTTGAGTCTGAGCATAACTGGACCAATTATCCAAAAGGAGTTCTGCATTTTCTGCAGGAGGCAGGTCATACAATTGACCGAGGCATGGATGTCTATGTTTATGGAAATATTCCCAACGGCTCGGGCTTGTCTTCTTCTGCATCTCTAGAGCTTTGACGGGTGTCATTGCTGAGAAACTCTTTGATTTGCAGTTGGAACGTTTGGACCTAGTGAAAATCGGTAAATTAACTGAAAACAAGTTTATCGGGGTTAATTCTGGCATTATGGACCAGTTTGCTATCGGAATGGGTGCTGACCAACGGGCTATTTACTTAGATACCAATACTCTTGAGTATGATTTGGTGCCGCTTGATCTTAAGGATAATATCGTAGTGATTATGAATACCAATAAGCGTAGGGAGTTGGCGGATTCTAAGTACAATGAGCGTCAAGCAGAGTGCGAAAAAGCCGTTGAAGAACTGAACCGCAAGCTATCTATCGCAACCTTGGGTGAGTTGGACGAGTGGTCCTTTGACGAGTATAGCTATCTGATAGAGGACGAAAATCGTCTCAAACGGGCTCGCCATGCTGTTTTGGAAAATCAGCGTACTTTGCAAGCGAGGGCAGCTTTGCAGGCAGGCGATCTTGACAAATTTGGCCGTCTCATGAATGCGTCTCATGTTTCATTGGAGCATGACTATGAAGTGACTGGTCTAGAGCTGGATACCTTGGTTCACACAGCCTGGGAGCAAGAAGGTGTTCTGGGGGCTCGTATGACTGGAGCTGGCTTCGGTGGTTGCGCCATTGCTTTAGTTGCTAAGGATGCTGTGGAATCTTTCAAAGAAAATGTCGGTCGCAAGTATCAAGAAGTTGTCGGCTATGCCCCTAGCTTTTACATTGCTGAAGTAGCTGGCGGAAGCCGAGTGCTGGACTAATTCATAGGAAAAAAATCAGGTATGACAGCCTTCCTGTCCATTTATTAACAAAAGAAAGGAAAATCTATGACCAAGAAGTTACTGGATACTTTTGTATCAGCTGTGATTGATAATAGTGCTTTGAGGAAATGGATACTATTTATCTGAGAAATCGTATCATGGCTTTAGTTGGAGAGACCGAGGCAGAGCAGGAGACCGAGGCTGAGCAGCTAATTGACCTGAAGGATGACATGGTAGCTGTGGCTGTCAAGAATGGGAAAATTGGTGATACCCTAGCTGAGCAGGATATACTGGGAGCTGAGCTCATGGACTTGATTACACCTGCCCCTAGCCAGCTCAATCGGGACTTCTGGACGACTTATGCTTCTAATCCTGAGCAAGCTGTGGCTGATTTTTACCAGCTTAGTCAAAAGAATGACTATATCAAGGTCAAGGCTATTGCTAAAAACATTGCTTTCAAAGCACCTACCGCTTATGGAGATTTGGAAATCACCATCAATCTATCTAAGCCAGAAAAGGATCCCAAAGAGATTGCGGCAGCTAAAAAAGCTAAGAATAGTAATTATCCAGCCTGCCAGCTTTGCATGGAAAATGAAGGCTACCAGGGTCGCTTGGATCACCCAGCCCGCGCTAACCATCGGATTATTCGATTTGACTTGACTGGACAGGAGTGGGGCTTTCAGTATTCGCCCTATGCCTATTTTAATGAGCATTGCATCTTTCTGCACAGCCAGCACCTTCCTATGGCGATTAGCCGGCTGACCTTTGAGCGCTTGTTGGACGTCGTTGAGACCTTTCCAGGCTATTTCGCAGGATCCAACGCCGACCTGCCTATTGTTGGTGGCTCCATCCTGACCCACGACCACTATCAGGGCGGACGTCATACCTTCCCTATGGAAATGGCAGAGCTGGATTGCAGCTTTACTTTTAGCGGTTTTGAAGAGGTAGAGGCAGGCATTGTCAAGTGGCCTATGTCCGTCATTCGTCTAAGGTCTGAGAAAAAGCAATTGTTGATTGAGTTGTCTGACAAGATCCTGCAAGCTTGGCGCACTTATTCTGACCCAAGTGTGCAGGTGTTGGCAGAGTCTGAGGGTGAGCCCCACCATACCATCACACCGATTGCCCGCAGGAAAGATGGATCTTTTGAACTGGACTTGGTCTTGCGGGACAATCAAACTTCCCCAGAACATCCAGACGGCATTTACCATCCTCATGCAGATGTGCAGCATATTAAGAAAGAAAATATCGGCCTGATTGAGGTGATGGGGCTGGCTATTCTACCACCTCGTCTCAAGGAAGAGCTCAAGCAGGTGGAACTGTTTCTGCTGGGAGAAGACTGTCAGGTCGCGACCTATCATCAGGAGTGGGCCAAGCAACTCAAAAACCAGAATCCGAATGTTTCCGCTGAGACGGTGGAAGGAGTAGTTCAGGCCTCGGTTGGACAAATTTTCAGCCGAGTACTGGAAGATGCTGGAGTTTACAAGCGAACAGAGGAGGGCCAGGAGGCTTTCATGCGCTTCGTCCAATCCGTCGGCATCCAGCCTTAGGAAATGTGTTATAATGAATCTAGCGTAACAGGGAAAGGAAGTTTTATGGCAATTTTAGTATTAGGCGGTGCTGGCTATATTGGTTCGCACATGGTGGATCGTTTGGTAGCAGCAGGTAAGGAAGAAGTAGTTGTCGTTGATAATTTGGTGACTGGCCACCGGGCAGCCGTCCATCCGCAAGCAGTCTTTTATGAGGGGGATTTGGCGGATAAGGACTTTATGCGTGATGTCTTTGCCAAACATCCATCCATTGATGCGGTCATTCACTTTGCTGCCTTTTCACTGGTTGCTGAGTCTATGGTAGATCCACTCAAGTATTTTGACAATAACACAGCCGGCATGGTTTCTCTTTTGGAGGTCATGCAGGAATGCGGCGTTAAAAACATCGTCTTTTCTTCGACTGCTGCGACTTATGGTATTCCTGAGGAAATTCCGATTTTGGAAACGACTCCGCAAAAGCCGATCAATCCTTATGGTGAGAGCAAACTCATGATGGAGACCATTATGCGCTGGGCAGACCAGGCCTATGGCATCAAGTTTGTAGCCCTGCGTTATTTCAATGTAGCCGGTGCCAAGCCCGACGGCTCAATTGGTGAGGACCACGGACCTGAAACCCATCTCCTGCCCATTGTACTTCAGGTGGCTCAGGGCAAACGTGAGAAGATTGCCGTCTTTGGTGATGATTACGATACTCCGGACGGGACCAATGTACGCGATTATGTCCATCCTTTCGACTTGGCTGACGCCCATATTTTGGCTGTTGATTACCTACGTGCAGGTCAACTATCAGATGCTTTTAACCTTGGCTCTTCGACTGGTTTTTCCAACCTGCAGATTGTAGAAGCAGCACGAAAGGTGACCGGACATCCTATTCCTTTGGAAATAGCAGAGCGGCGCCCAGGGGATACGGATACGTTGATTGCTTCTTCTGAGAAGGCAAGAAAAGTTCTGGGCTGGCAACCGAAATTTGACAATATCGAAACCATTATCGAAACCGCTTGGAAATGGCATTCCAGTCATCCAAATGGCTATGATGATAGAGTTTAATAGTCCCTAAAGTAAACCAGTAGGATCTACTGGTTTTTTTGTTTAAATCAAATCTTAAACTAGAAGAAATTAAAAGGCCACTTCACAGTTTGGCCTACTGAAGGCCTGTAATTTTTATGGTATAATGGGTTCATTATAATTTAAAGGGTTCTGAAGATTTCTGTTTGACTCTTATAAAAAAGAATAGGAAATGAGTATGCGTTCGATTCTTGCTTTATATATCACCCTGATGCCGGTCATTCTAGCTGGGGTTCTGAATATGATCTTTTGCAAGTCTTCACTGCTAGAGGCAGCTTATCGACCAATGGATGCTGGGCTGATTTTAAAGGATGGGAATAGGCTTTTTGGAGCTAACAAGACATGGAAAGGTTTCTTGGGTATGATTGTCTGGGGAGCCTTGGCTCAGATCCTTTGGGGTTTGCTCTTAAAGAGTATTCCTACCCTAGAGAAGCTGCACTTGGTCTATGCTTTCTACGAAATACAGTGCTGTTTAATCTGGTGCTTGGGGCTCTTTTGGGGCTGGCTTATGTTTTGTTTGAGTTGCCCAATAGCTTTATCAAGCGCCGTTTGGAAATCAGAGAGGGCAAGACGGCGGAGAATGGCTGGAAATGGACCTTTATCTGGATTGACCAGATTGATTCCTTGATTGGCTGTATTATTTTCTTACTTTTCTATATCCCTCTGTCTTGGCAGCAGATGCTGGGCATACTAATCCTAGGGGCAGGGACGCATCTGGGAGTCAATCGTCTGCTCTACTGGGCTAAGCTTAGAAAAAATCGTATGTGAGATGGGAGTATTTGATGAAAGAACTATGGCTGGAAAAAGAGCCTTCGGCCGTCTATGGCGGTAAAATCAATCAGTTAATCAACCTCTGTCAGCTGGGGCTTTCGGTTCCTAAGGGTTTGATTTTTCCTGCGGATCAAGTAATGGCTTGGTTAAGAGTGGCTCTGCCAGAATATTCAAAACAAGGACTTGAAGAGTTAATCAAACTGGGCAAGGAGGAAATTGCGGAGCGTTTGCAACATTATCCCTTGGAGTCAGCTTGGTTACAGGAGTTAGAAGACTTTTGCCAGGAAAATCAAGCTTATATTGTTCGCAGCAGTGCCCTCTTAGAAGACGGACAGACCATGTCATTTGCCGGCCAATATGACTCGATTGGCAATTGCCAGACACTGTCAGAAATTGAGCAGGGCATTCGTTCTTGTCTGCTTTCCCCTCTTTAATCCAGAAGCGTTGGTTTACTGGCAGCGTCAGGGTCTGTCTGAGCAGGATTTTGCCATGGCAGTGCTGATTCAGGAGCAGATAGAGCCCGACTTTAGCGGTGTCTGCTTTTCCCTAGACGTGGCGACTAATCAGGACCAGACCATGCTATTAGAGTATGTGAAAGGCTCGGCTGAGAGCTTGGTTAGCGGTCTAGTTAATCCTGAGCAGTTGACCCTTCCTTGGTACAAGCCAGACTGGAGCCAATTTGAAAAGGCTGAAATCTCTCTTACAGTCTTGCAGAAACTGCATGCGCAAGTTTTGCAGATTGTGGCGTATTTGGTCGGCCGATGGATATTGAGTGGTGTGCTGTCCAAGAGCAAGTCTATTTGCTGCAGGCTCGGCCCATCACGACAGTACCAACTAAAATCGACAGTGGCCGCTGGACGACGGCGAATTTTCGGGATGGAGGCGTGGCGGCCCAGCCCTGTCCCAACCTGATGTGGAGTCTTTATCGCCATTCTTGGCAAGAGGCCCTTTCTAGCTTTTTGCTGGCAATTGGCCTAGAGCCTGAAGGTGTGATGCCTCCACTGATGCGTCTCCATTATGCCCGACCTTTCTGGAACTTAGGCGTAGTCAAGCAAGGCATGGAGCAAATTCCAGGCTATATTGAACGTGACTTTGATGATGAGCTGGGAGTCAATAAAGACTACCAAGGTCAAGGTTTTACCAGCAAATTAAGTCCAGCCTTGCTCTTAAATTTCCTGCGGGTAGCTTTGAAAACGCAAAAAGTAACTAAGACTTTTCTGCGTCAGGCGCCAGACAAGCTGCAAGAGCTGCGCCAGCAATTTAACCTCCTGAATCAAGAAATCCAAGAACTGAACGAACAAAGCCCGCTCCAGCAAGTCGAGAGTCTTTGGCAGTTAGTGCTAAATCAGGCTTATTTAGACAGTGAAGGAACTTATTTCTGGCAGGCCTACATCAATACGGTACAGCTGTCTATGAAAAAGACCAGTCTGCTCAAATGGCTGACAGTTGATGAATTTTTCCAATTGATAGCTAAGTTAGGAAATGTTTCGCACACCAAGCCTTTAGCTAGGATGCTGGAAGCTGCGGATTTTGTTTTGGAAGACGAGAAGCTGACAGACGATTGGTTGAAGCTATCGGTGGAAGAGTTGCAGGAACTGGCTGCACAATATCCTGAACGAGCTGATTTTATCAAGATTCAGGATTTCCAAAAGGACTTTGGCTATCACTCGAAACGGGAGCTGGACTTGCGAGTAGCGAGTTATGAAGAAGATGTTCATCAAGTTATGACAGCGATCCAACAGTTGGTTGCTGATTCAGCATATTATCAAGCGGCCAAAGCTTCGCTCAGTCCTGTCTCAGAGTCAGATCTGGATCTTGCTCATCTATCTCGAGCCAAGCAGAAAAAGATAGAAAAAATCAGTCAAGACCTGCGGAACTTGCTCTGGTGGCGAGAGGAGTTCAAGGATATTTCCACGCGCTATTACCACCTCATTCGTCAGATTAGCCTCAAACTCGGCAGAGCCTACGAAAAGCGAGGCTTTCTGAAAAATGAACAAGATATTTTTTACATTAAGAAAGAAAGTCTGACTGCCTTTATGGAAGGGCAAAAGACTGCTGACCAGCTCCAAGAAGAAGTGGCTGATAATCGGCATTATTGCCAGGCCTATCGGAATTTTGAGCCAGTTGGTGATTTGACTGATAAAGAGATGAGTTTGGAAGAAGCGGCCCATGATAGTCAAGCTCTGCTGACGGGAATGCCAGCCAGCAGCGGTCAGGTGACCGGTCGGGTTCGGGTCCTCTTGGATTTGGCTGATATTGAGACGATTGAGCCGGGAGAAATCCTTGTCACTCGCTATACAGATACGGGTTGGAGCTATGTTTTCGGTATTCTGGGCGGTCTTGTGACAGAGTATGGCGGGGTTCTCTGCCATGCATCCATTGTCGCTCGGGAATGCGGGATTCCAGCTCTGGTCTGCGCTAAGAATGCAACTCAGCTGCTAGAAACTGGCATGCTGGTAACCTTAGATGGAAGAAGAGGAGAAATAAGAATTCATGAAGAAGAATGAACCTTTGTTTATCGGTGAATACGATAAATCTGTTATCCTGACCTATATGGGCGCTGCTTTGCACTGTTGGCAGCCTATGCCATCATTCATTCCCAGCTGCGTCTGGCCATGATGGCCTTTATCGTTAGCGGTATCTGTGACCTCTTTGATGGTGTGGTGGCGCGGCGGATGAAGCGGACTGAAAGCCAGAAGCGCTTCGGCATTGAGATTGATTCGCTCTGTGACATGATTAGTTTTGCGGCTCTTCCGGCTGTGCTCCTCATGACTCAGTTGCCCTTGGGAGTGGCCAATATCATCTTGGCTGTCCTCTATGTCTTGGCTGCGGTCACACGCTTGGCGCATTTTAACCGCTTGGCCAAGCATGATGAAGGATCTGGCTCTTATTTTATCGGCTTGCCCGTGACCTACAGCGCCCTATTTTTCCCTCTGACCTATCTGGTCTTTCAATTGCTGGCGCCTGGTCTCTATGCTTGGGTGTGGCTGGGCTTGTCTCTTTTGCTGACCTTCTTATTTGTTTACAACTGCCGTATTTCCAAGCCAAATAAGCTGGCCTATCTGGTCTTTGCAATTTTAGCTGTTGCAAGTCTGATTGGTCTGGGGGTTCTCCCCCCATGGTTAAGATCTATCAGAGAAGGACTGGCCAAGTAGTGGAACCGACAGAATACAAGGCGGGTCTGTTAGACAAGCTTTATGGTACTGCCTGGGGACGCTTCCTATTGCCTATCTTGACCCGACCTAGCATGTCTTATCTTCTAACCTTGAAAGACTACACTGCTTTTTCTCGCAAAAAAATAGCAGCTTTTGTGGAAAATTATCAGCTGAATCTGGCTGACTATGAAGATGGCCTCTATTCTAGCTTCGCTGCTTTTTTCCAGAGGAAAATCAAGCCCGCTCTGCGTCCGGTCTGTCCTGACAGTCAAGTACTGTCAGTGGCGGATGCCAAGCTAGAGGCTTTTACCATCAGTCAGGATTTGCAGCTAACGATAAAGGGTCAGATATACAGTCTAGCTGACTTACTGTTGGATGAAGAATTGGCTCAGCTGTTTAGTGGCGGAACAGCCCTTGTCTATCGTTTGGGAGTGGAAGACCTGCACCGCTATCTGGCTGCTGAATCCGGCAGAATTATCCAAAGCCGAAAAATCAAAGGACGCCTGCATACGGTCAGACAGGTAGCCCAGAAGTGGCGCCTGATTTACAAGGAAAATAAAAGAGAATACTGTCTTTTAGATACCGACCTAGGACCTGTCCTGCAGATGGAAGTAGGGGCTCTGTTGGTTGGTAAAATATACAATCACAGTCAGGACCATTTGGTCAGGGGACAGGAGAAGGGCTGCTTTGGTCTGGGCGGCTCAACCATTCTTGTCCTCTATCCAGTAGGCACGATTCGCTTGGATCAGGATATCCTGACTTACTCAGACCTTGGAATAGAAACCCAGATTCAAATGGGTGAAAAGATTGGAGAAAAGCTATGTTTAAACGATTAGCTGTTTATTATAAGGAAATGTTTCCTTTGCTGCCGCGCTTTTTTGTGGCTGCCATCATGTTTTTTGAGATTTATTTTGTCCTCTTGCTCAATGACGGAGTGACCACCTTTCACTTTGACCATCAGGAGTTGATTGGGATTTTTACGATTTTTGTCTTTTTGATGATTCTTCGGATTGCGGATGATTTCAAGGACTACGAGACCGACCGACGCCTCTTTCCTCATCGGGCTCTGCCGTCTGGCCGGGTGAAAAAGAAGGACATGGCTATTGCCCTCAGCTTTATCGTAGCTGTGTCTGTACTTTTCAATATCCTCTTTATGAACAATATTGGCTGGTTCCTCTTTCTCTATATCTACGGCACCCTCATGTCCTTCTGGTTCTTCAAGCGTGATAAGATTCAAAATTCCCTGCCGCTGGCTCTAGTGACCCATAATCCGGTCATGATGATTTTGAATCTCTATACCATTTCTTTTGTCTGCTACAAGTACAATCTGCCCCTCTTGTCCCTGCCGACGGTTTTACTGGCCTTTACCATGTATTTCCCAAGTCTGATCTGGGAAGTCTGCCGCAAGATTCGGGCGCCAAAAGACGAGACAGAGTATGTGACCTATTCTAAGCTTTTTGGCTACAAAAAAGCCACTCGCTTTATCGAGGTGGTGACTCTGCTGGATATCTTGACCAATTTCGCTCTTCTCTGGAATATTTCCCATGTCGGAGTGCTAGTCTTGGTGCTGAATGTCATCTGGATGACCATCCAGTTTGAGCAGTTTATCAAGGATCCGACTCGCTTTAATATCCGGGAGCGGGTGGAACGTTATACTTATATCACGGAGACGACCATGGTTCTGTCCGTTGCTGTTTATCTCTTAATGGGGGTACTTTGATGAAAAGAATCAAGCAGACAGGGCTTGACCAGGTCGGAGGCAAGGCCTATCATTTGCTGAAAATGCAGGCTGCTGGCTTGCCGATTCCTGACTTTGCAGTGTTTGCTTTTGACTTTTTTCAAAAATCTGCCAGCTCTGCTGACTTGGAGCGGATGGAAGAAGCTTATCGATCTGGAGAGTTGAACTTGTCCCAACTCAGTCAGCAGCTCCAGGACTGGGCTAAAGAGCAGTTTGCGCAGGAAGATCTGACAGCAGCAGAAAACTGGATTCGGCAGGAGTTTCTCAGAAAGACTGCCGCTTTGCGGTTCGCTCATCAGCAACCATTGAGGATGGGAAGGCCTCCTCCTTTGCCGGTCAGTTTGAGAGCCAGCTCAATGTGAAGCCAGATGGACTTAAAGAAGCTATCCAAGCGACCTTGCTCTCTCTTTATCAGGAGTCAGCTCTTAGTTATCTATTTGAGCAAGGACTATCGTTGAAGCAGGCACAGATGATTTGCCTTGTTCAGATCATGCAGGAGGGAGACTTGTCTGGGATTTACTTCACAGCTAATCCCAAGGGCATTCTGAACGAGCATATCATTGTTATCGGTCGGGGCTTGGGCAATAAGGTTGTCGAGGATAAGATTCCTACGACAATGGTGACGCTTCATCCCAAGGACCAGCTCTTTTATACAGAGCAGACGGAGGACTCACCAGACGTATCACAGGAACAACTCGAGGAGCTACAAGCTTTGGCTAGTCAGGTAAGTCAGCTTTTCGGACCTTATATGGATATGGAATTTACCTTCGCAAATGGCCAGCTCTATCTTTTGCAAGCACGACCTATTACTACCTTGCCAGAGGGACAGCAGATTATTCTGGATAACAGCAACATTGTAGAAAGCTATCCGGGCGTTTCCAGTCCTCTGACTATTAGCTTTATTCAAGAGGCTTATGCCAGTATTTTCCGCAGTCTGGCCCAACGCTTGGTTGGCAAGGATTCCCCTGAGTTGGCTGCCTATGAAGCCACCTTTCAAAATATGCTGCAGCCGGTCAACAGTCGGGTTTATTACCAGATTCAGAGTTGGTATCAGCTCTTGCAACTTCTGCCTTTTTCTAAGAAAATCATTCCTATATGGCAGGATATGCTGGGAGTTCGAGAGACAGAGGTGCCTCAGATGCCGGTGCACCTGTCTGCTTTCAAACGCCTGCAAATCATGCTCCGTATCATCCGAGAGTTTTGGACAGCACCCAAGCAAATGCGGCAATTGGAAGAACAGTTTGCCCAGATTCAGCGCGAATATGATGCGAGTTTTTCTCCCGACGCAGATGCAGAGACCTTGATTGCCTTGGTCAGTAAGCTGAAAGAGGATATTCTGGCTCACTGGGACATTACGCTGGTCAATGACCTCTATGCTTTTGTCTATACTGGTCTCTTGAAGAAGTCGCGTCGCGGCGGAGCTGTTCAGGCTGAGATTGCGGGAATTGAGCAGATAGAAAGTATGAGGCCAGCTTTGGCCCTGCAGGCTTTAACAGCTCAGTTGAAAGCAGAAGAAAATGCAGAGATTAGACAGGCCATGACAAGTGAAAGTCCAGCAGTTGTTCTAAGTAGCCAGCATCCTTTGGCCAAAGAAATAGTCCATTTTATCCATGAATTTGGCGACCGGGCTCCGGAAGAGTTGAAGTTAGAAACACCAACCTTCCGAACGCACCCAGAGCGTCTGCTTAAGCTCCTGCTGCAAATGTGCCAGCAAGAGGAGAAGAAGTTGGCCCCTCAGAAACTTGAAGAAGAGGTGCAAATCAGACTGGTGGACGAATTTTCTTCGTAAGCGAGCCATGACTGGTGTTAAATATCGGGAGAGCTCCCGCTTAAACCGCACACGAATCTACGGCATGATGCGACAGATTTTCCGAACGCTTGGGCAGCAATTAGCCGAGCAAGGGCCGCTGGCTACGCCTGAAGAAGTTTTTTACCTGACAAAGGAAGAGTTGTTTGAGCTGACCAGAAAGCCCAGAGATGTTAGTGGCTTGATAGCCGAGCGTCGAGAGAAGTTGGAGGCTGACAAGGAGCTGCCAACCTTTAGTCGCTATGTTTTTGCTGGACAGGTCTTTGAGAAATATCTGAAACCGCAAAACCGCACCAGCAGTCATAATACGGGCAATCAAGCCTTACAAGGGATTGGCTGTTCACCTGGCTGCGTTAAGGCTCAGGTTTTGGTCGTGGAAGATGTGCAGGAGATTGAGTCTGCACAGGACCGAATTATCGTGACCAAGATGACTGATCCGGGATGGGTTTATCTTCTGACCCAAGCCAAGGGTGTCATTGCCGAGCAGGGTTCTCTGCTCTCTCACACAGCTATTATTTCCCGCGAGTTGGGTATTCCTTCTATTGTCAATGTCAGAGGCGCCTGCAGCCAGCTGCAAAACGGTGATTGGATTGAGATGGATGGCCTTACTGGCAAGATTCGACTAATCAAGGAGGAAGGTTATGCTTGAAATTAAACCAGTCAAACCTAATACGACAGAGCTGGCCGATTTTCTAGCCCTGCCTAAGCAGATTTACCAGCCAGATCACCTCATGCAGTCGGAAGAGGAAGAACTGGCTTTAATTGAAGGCAGTCACCCGCTGAGTTCTGGCCTAGATACCTATGCCTTTATTGGCTATGAGGAGAGCCAGCCTTGTATTCGCGGACTTCTGACCTTCTATCCAGATGATGAGGCTGCTTACTTGGGATTTTTCGAGTCGATCAATGACCAGAAGGTTGCATCTGCTTTTATCGAGCATTTAGCAGGTTTTGCTCGCAGTCTCGGAGCTATTAAGATAATCGGTCCCGTACAGGCAAGTTTTTGGCTAGGCTATCGAATGCAGCTGACTGGAACAGAGGAGCTCCCTTTTACAGGGGAGCCTCATAATCCAGCCTATTATCCTGAGCTGTGGCAGGCAGCTGGTTTTGAGCTCAAGGAGCGCTATCTGTCCAATTTTTATCCCAAGGTCAGCAATCAAACTCATCAGGATAAGCTGGCTCATCGCTTTGAGTCTTTTGAAGAAGCGGGTTTCACCATTTGCTCTCCCGAAAAGAAGGATTGGGAAGAAGCTTCGCTGCAGGTTTTTGAGCTCCTCAATCGCCTCTATCAAGATTTTCCAATTTATCGGTCTATTTCCAGTCAGCAGTTCAGTCAGATTTTTCAAAAATACCAGTATATTCTTGATTTTTCTATGGTTAAGCTGGCCTATAAGGAGGGCAAGCTAGTTGGTTTTCTGATTGCCATGCCGGACTACGGATCTCTGGTTTATCAAAAGCTGACTCCTTTTAACCTAGCCAAGCTTTTCTGGACCAAGCGTTTTCCCAAACGTTATACGATTATGTATCTAGGAGTAGATGAGCAATTCTTGGGATTAGGCTCTGCCTTGGCCTATCCGATTTTTAAAGAAGCGCAGAAGCGACAAGCTTCAGCTATTGGTGCCCTGATTCATCAAAAAACCGTTACGCGCCACTATGCAGCAGAATTGCAAGGAGACAAGCATGAGTATGGTCTCTTTGAATTAAGATTGTATTCGTAGTTACTAAAGCATATTTACAAAAGCAAGTTTTCTGAGAGGAAACTTGCTTTTTATTTCAAAAGATAAAAATGAATAATATGTTTGGTTGAAAAAGAAGTAAATTTCAGTATTTGAAGATATTTTTTTGAGCAAAGAAATTGTTTTTTTGAAAAAAATTCAGTAAAAATTTTAAGAGATTATTATATTATGAAAAGGGAATTATTATGGAAAAAAGGGTCACTGGTGAGAGGTTCCAGCGCTATTCTTTAAGAAAGTTATCAGTAGGATTGGTTTCCGCTACTATCGGAAGCTTCTTTTTTAGTACAGCGATAGCAGGAAATGTAAGTACGATTGAGGCTGCAGAAGTATCAGCTAGGCAAACTATTCCTGTTCAATATCACTACGTAGTAGAGTCTGAACTGACTGAGGCTGAAAAGAATGCGGTCGTTAAGGAGCTTCCAAAATTTGTAGAAGAAAACTCTGACGCTTATTATTTAGTATATCGTCCAAAAACTCAGGGGCTTTTGGAAAATAATCTGCCGAGGACGGGATACTCAAGTCTGTGGGAAGCAACTTTTGCAGTTGCTGGGCTGACTTTAGCAGTCTTAGTAATTGCACGAGGTAGAAATGGTAAGCGATACCTGTCTTCTATTTTGCTGGTGACGGGTCTAGGCTCTATTCTCTCAGCTCCTTCTGTGTTTGCAGTGACCAATATTGAATTGGCAGCTTACAATCAAAGGCTGAATTTGACAGTGGGAGATAAGCTGCCTGAGCCTTTAGAGATAACCGGTTTTGAATATGTCGGATATCTAAAAAGTGAAGGACAGGATAAGGTTAATGGAGAAAGAAATTACCAGATTCCTACGACTCAAAAGGGCTTGTCATCTGTTGAAGTCAATAAGCAGGCGGGCAAATCTGTGAGTTTTTCTGAGAATCCAAGTACTCCCAATAAGCCAGTATCTACTGAAACAGATAAACTGACAGAGCAAGAAAAAGCCGTTGCTGTCAAGGAGCGCGAGTCTGATCGACGTTTTCCAGTCACTGAATTACCTGAATTGCAACTCAAGAGCCAAGACAGCACCCAAACCCAAGTTCTGCCTTATCAAACTGAGTACCAATATTCAAATGAGCTTGCAGAGGGACAATCTCAAATTATTCGTAAAGGCATATCTGGTACACGTACTGTCATCACACGAAATTATATTGCAGGTAAAGAAATTGTAAAAAGTGAAGTGGTTTCAGACCAGGTTACTGCTACGCCTATTTCGGAAATTATTTTAGTTGGAACAGCTACAGCCAAATCTGTTCCGAAAGAAACTCTTGTTCAAGAAGTTCCTGAGCTGACCAACTACGGTACAACTACCGAAACAGCACCTGTCCAAGAAGTTCCTGAGTTGACCAACTACGGTACAACCCCTGAAACAACACCAGTGCATGAAGTTCCTGAGCTGACCAACTATGGTACAACTCCTGAAACAGCACCTGTCCAAGAAGTTCCTGAGCTGACCAACTACGGTACAACCCCTGAAACAGCACCAGTGCATGAAGCTCCTGAGCTGACCAACTATGGTACAACTCCTGAAACAGCACCTGTCCAAGAAGTTCCTGAATTGACCAACTACGGTATAACTCCTGAAACAGCACCTGTCCAAGAAGTTCCTGAGTTGACCAACTACGGTATAACTCCTGAAACAGCACCAGTGCATGAAGTTCCCGAACTGACAGAATATGGCACCAGTCCTGAGACAGCACCTGTCCAAGAAGTTCCTGAGCTGACAGAATATGGAACTAGTCCCGAGACAGCTCCTATTCATGAGAACTCTAAGTTGGAATTGACTACAAATGACGAGGTTAGAATAGAAAAGATTGATTTTTCTATTGAGGAGCAGTATACAGATGAGATTCCAGAGGGGAGTCGTCAAATCGTAACTCCGGGAGTCCAAGGTGAACGAACTATCAAGACTCGTGTCTACAGTTCTAACGGTCAAGAGATTGATCGCCAAGAGTTGTCTAACGAGGAAACCCTAGCTCCCGTAACTCAAATCGTCAAAGTCGGCACGACTAAACCAAATATGGTACCAAACGATGCGCCGAAAGCTGACGCTTTACCAGAGTATCCACTAACTTATACAGATGAAACTCGTGTAGAAAAAATCAATTTCACCATTCGTGAAGAAGAAACGGATGAATTGGTTCAAGATGCCCGCCAAATCGCAACTCCAGGAGTCAAAGGTGAACGAACTATCAAGACTCGTGTCTACAGTTCTAACGGTCAAGAGGTTGATCGCCAAGAGTTGTCTAACGAGGAAACCCTAGCTCCCGTAACTCAAATCGTCAAAGTCGGCACAGCTAAGCCAAGCATGGTACCGAACGATGCGCCAAAAGCAGACACTTTGCCAGAGTATCCACTAACTTACACCGACGAAACTCGGGTTGAGAAAATCAGCTTTAGCATTCGTGAAGAAGAAACGGATGAATTGGTTCGAGATGCTCGTCAAATTGCGACTCCAGGAGTCCAAGGTGAGCGTACGATTAAGACTCGAGTCTACAGTTCTAATGGCCAAGTGGTCGACCGTCAAGAATTGTCTAACGAGGAAACACTGGCTCCCGTAATGCAAATCGTCAAAGTTGGTACAGCTAAGCCAACCATGGTACCGAGCGAAGCACCGAAAGCAGAAGTTCTTCCAGAATATCCGTTGACTTACATAGATGAAACTCGCGTTGAGAAAATCAACTTCACCACTCGTGAAGAAGAAACGGATGAACTTGTTCGAGATGTCCGCCAAATTGCGACTCCGGGAGTCCAAGGCGAACGTACCATTAAGACCCGCGTCTACAGTTCCAACGGTCAGGTGGTTGACCGCCAAGAACTATCTAACGAAGAAACCTTAGCTCCTGTAACACAAATCGTCAAAGTTGGCACGGCTAAACCAACTATGGTGCCAAATGAAGCACCAAAAGCAGAAGCTTTACCAGAGTATCCGTTGACTTATACTGACGAAATTCGCGTTGAGAAGGTTGCGTTCAACACCGAGGAGCAATATACTGATGAATTGGTTCGAGATGCTCGTCAAATCGCAACTCCGGGAGTCCAAGGTGAGCGTACGATTAAGACTCGAGTCTACAGTTCTAATGGCCAAGTGGTCGACCGTCAAGAATTGTCTAACGAGGAAACTCTGGCTCCCGTAACGCAAATCGTCAAAGTCGGAACAGCTAAGCCAACTATGGTACCGAACGATGCACCGAAAGCAGATGCTTTAGAGGAGTTCGATTTAATTTCACTGCATAATCTATTAGCAGAAGCGGATCAGATTAAAGCTCAGGCACGTTATTTTAACGATAGTCAGAGTCATCAATCTAACTATGATACTGCCTTGATGGCAGGTCAAGCTATCCTGAGAGAATCCCAAGCCAGCCAAGCAGAAGTCAACCAATTGGTAGAACAAATCAATCAAGCCAAAGCTCAGTTAAGTGGTCTTGAGGTTGTCAAAACGGCTCTTCAAAACGAGTACGATTTAAATCCAACTGTTAAAACTTCTGTTAAATATAAGAATGCGGATTCAGATAAGCAGACAGCTTATACTGACGAATTGGCCAAGGCGGAAGGGGTTCTAAACAATCAAACTGCTACACAAGTGCAAGTAAACCAAGCTTTTGCTAGCCTGACAGCAGCCAAAGAAGGTCTAAATGGAGTGCCTAAACTGAAGCCGACAGTTTCCATTTTAAGTCTGACAGAAAATCCTGATGATAAGTCGGTTACAGTCCAATATAGACTGGAAGACCAGACCCAGTCCTTCCGTTCAGCGACTGCAGAGTTGTACCAGGGAGATCAGCTTGTCCGCACTCTACCGATTACCAATTTCGCTGGCAGCCTGAAGATTGGAGATTTAGACTACTACACAGGCTATACCCTGAAAACCAAGCTGACTTATGAACTGGATAATGGCAGCTTCACTGAGTTTGAAACAGACAGTCGTAACTTTGAGCTCGAATACAAGAAGATTGCCTTCCGAGATATTGATTCGGCAGAGTTTTACAGAAAAGAAAACGACCAGTTTAAGCGCGTCGTATCCATGAGCTCTATGCCTACAGATCTGTCTACCTACTTTGTCAAAGTCAAATCAAGTGAATCTAAGGAAATGCTCCTGCCGGTTCATAGCATAGCGGAAGACCAGAAGGATGGCAGGGATGTCTATAAGGTGACCGTTTCTCTGCCTGAGCTGGTCCAAGAAGGTGAGACAAGCTATAAGTCTGGCTATGACTTCTATATCAGTAAGGCAGCTGTTCCTAGTCAGCAAAATGTCTACACTAGCTTTGCTGGTTTGGTAGACGCTATGAAGCAAAATATGGCTGGCAACTATGTTCTGGGAGCAGATTTGGATGCGAGCGAGGTTGGTCTGGCACCTGCGGATTATGTCTACCTCAGAGGGAATTTCACAGGCAGTCTGACTGGTAGTCATAATGGCAAGCAGTACGCTATTTATAATCTAGCCAAGCCTTTATTTGAAAACCTCAAGAGTGGTTCCTCTATTTCTAATCTGGACCTGAAAGAAGTCAATATTGTTGGTACTTATGACTCAGCTGCACTAGCTCGTAGTGCTGAAAATGCTCAAATCACAGACCTCTCTGTCCAAGGTAGAGTATCAGTTGTAGGAAACGCTTCTAATGTAGCGGGTCTAGTAGTGAGTGCGACAAGCACCCAAATTACCAATAGCTCCTTTACTGGAACTATCGTGTCAAATGATAAGCAGGGCAAAGAATACAATGTCGGTGGTTTGGTTGCCAATCTTAAGGGAGGAAACTCCTTGATTAGCCAAAGCAGGGCAGATGTGACTATTCTAGCTAGCGCTAGAACCAACAACCAACGCTTCGGCGGTCTGGTTGGCCGTTTAGAAAACAATGCTCGCATTAGCCGTTCTTATGTAACTGGAAAGATCCAAAATTCTTCTAAAAACGGTCAGATTGGTGGGGTAGTAGGTTCCAATTACTTCAATGGCTTGATTGATAATGTCATCAGCAATGTCAGTGGTACAAATGTTTACAGTATTTCTGGCGATCAGGGATATGAGAATAACCGTATTACAGAAGCTTATGCCGTTGAAGGAAATAAAACACTGGAAAATGACAAGTTTGTCACTTCAACACTGACTCTGGACCAGGCAGAAGAGAAGCTGGCTAACCTAGACATTACGACTACGCTGGAAGACACGAATCTCAACCTTTATTCTGTCGACTACACCCAGGAAAAGAATGCTCGAGAAGATCGTCTGATAGCTTATGCTAACATGGAAAAACTCCTTCCATTCTACAATAAGGAGACCATTGTTGCCTATGGAAATAAACTTCCAGATAATCACAAGCTCAATACGGAGTACTTGCTGGATGTTGTTCCGATGAAGGGCGACCAGATTATCACTGATATCAATAGCAACAAGACCGGGATTAACCGTCTGATGCTACACTTTGAGGATAATACGGTTGACTACATGGATCTGACCTATAAGGGAGATTTCAAATATAAGGCCATTTCAGAGTACAGTGTAAATGGCTTAGACCTCCTTTATACACCAGAAGCCTTCCTATCAGACTATAGCAGGATTCTTAATCAAGTGCTGCCAGAATTGAACAAGGTTCTCCTTGACTCACCAACTATGCGAACTGTTTTAGGCGTGAATGCTGACACATCTCTGGATAATCTCTATCTGGATACCGCCTTTGACCAAGTCAAGACTAAGCTGTCAGAAGAGTTACGCAAAGTTCTGGCTATGGACAAGTCCATCAATACTGAAGGCAATGTCGTGGCTGACTATGTAGCTCAGAAGATTACAGCCAATAAGGAAGCCTTCCTGCTGGGTCTGACCTATCTCAACCGTTGGTATAATATCAACTATGACAATATCAATGTCAAGGATTTGTCGGCCTATAAGTTTGACTTCTTTGGAAATCATAATGTTTCAACACTAGATACAATCATTTCACTAGGTCAATCAGGCTTTAATAATCTTAAAGCCAAGAACAACTATATGGCTTATGATTCATCTCTCTCTGAAGCGACTGGTAAGCGTGGACTCTTTAACTATCTAGAAGGCTATCGTCAGCTCTTCCTTCCATACAAGACCAATAATGAATGGCTCAAAACCAATACAAAGCCTACATCGTTGAGGCTAAGTCGGATGTAGCAGAAGCTAGACAGCTTCAGGATGCAGCCGAGGGCAAGAGCAAGTACTCTGTCGGCGTTTACGATAAGATTACTGCTGATAATTGGGAATACAAGGGGATGCTCCTGCCACTCTTGACCATGACTGAGAAGGGTGTCTATGCTATCTCTAATATGTCTACCCTCTCTATGGGAGCATATGATCGTTACCGCCTGGATGCCAATAACAGGGTCCGCACGGATGCAGAGCTAGCGGAATATGTCGAAGACCGAGTGAGAAAAACAGCTGAATACCAGCGCGATCACTATGACTTCTGGTATAAGATTCTAAGCGATGAAAGCAAGGACAAGCTTTTCCGTTCTGTTTTGGTTTATGATGGATTCTCATTGGTTGACAAGGATGGTCAAAGATATTGGGCTCCATCTAATGACAAAAAATCACTAGCTATGCAGGAGTTCTTCGGACCAGCTGGTAAGTGGTATCCTAGCAAGGGCTACAATGCCTACGCTACGGGAAGTGTAACCCACTTTGATGCAGCTAAATTGTTAGAAGACTATGGTAACTCTGTCTACACGCATGAGATGACCCATAATTCTGACGGTGGCATTTACTTTGAAGGATATGGTCGTCGTGAGGGACTAGGTGCGGAACTCTATGCTCGCGGACTCTTGCAGTCTTCGCCGAGCGCAGATGAGCCAACTATTACGCTCAATACTCTCTTCAAGGTGGACAAGGATTCTAAGACACGTATGCATACCTATAATTTCAAGGAACGTGTTCAAAATGCAGAAGATCTGCAACACTATGTCCATGGTATGTTTGACATGATCTACACGCTGGATTACCTAGAAGGTACTTCTATGCTGAAACAGAGTGATGATGCGAAACTTCAGTGGTTCAGGAAGATGGAGAATTACTATATTACTGATAAGTATGGTAAGGAAACCCACGCTGGAAACCAGACACGAACCTTCACTGCTGAAGAAATCAAGCAGTTGAAGACCTTTAACTCTCTGATTGAAAATGATGTGATCACTCGTCGTGAGAACAAGGATAGTGGGAAATACGGGCGAAATGGCTACCTCAGTCTCAGTCTCTTCTCACCAATCTACTCAGCCTTGAGCAATCCGAAGGGAGCTCCAGGTGATGTCATGTTCCGTCGCACAGCCTATGAATTACTAGCCGCCAAAGGGTACCATGATGGATTTGTTCCTTATGTTTCTGGTAAGTACTCTAAGGAAGCCTTTGATGAAGGCAAGAAAACGTGGGACGGATGGTCCGGAAGAGATGTTGGTCTGGTAACGGACCAGAAAGTCTTAGAAAATGTATTCAAGGGTGAATATGACTCCTGGGTAGCCTTCAAGAAGGCTATGTACCAAGAGCGGATTGATAAGCTAACCAAGCTCAAACCAATCACTATTGAGTACGAACTTAGAAATCCAAACAGTACTAAGAAAGTAACCATTCGCTCTTATGCAGAGATGCAGCAGTTGATGGATGCAGCAGTGGCAGAGGATGTACGCAACATTACCAATGCTACTAGCCGTGTCGAAGCTAGCTGGGTTAACCTGCTCAAGAAGAAGATTTACAACGCTTATCTTCGTGAGACAGACGACTTCAGACAATCAATCTTTAATAAATAATCATTTTAATACTAGCTAAGGAAACTTAGCTAGTATTTTTTATATTTTTCTTGCTTTTTATTAGAGAATTTGTTTAAATATATAATAAAGAAACAATCGTTGCGCAACAAATGTATCAGAAAGGGATGCTATGCCACCAAAAAATAAATTCACCAAAGAAGAAATTATTGAAGCTTGCTTAGATCTTGTTCGAGAAGAGGGGAAGTCGGCTGTTACAGCACGAGCAGTTGCTGCAAGACTTAAGTCTTCACCTAAGGTTATTTTTGGTCTCTTTAATAGCATGGAAGAGCTTAACAAGGCCATTGTTATTGCTGCTGAGGAAACCTTTGTCAGTCAAGTTGAAGTTGCTTTACAGGAAGAAAAAGCCTTTCGAGCTGTAGGGATTGCTTATATCCGTTTTGCTGCTGAGGAGCCCCAGCTTTTCCAACTGATCTTTATGAATGAGTCTGAACGTGCTATTCATCAATTTTCTGAGTTCTTACCAATCAAAGATTACAGTTATGAAAAAATGATTTTGTCCATTCAAGAAGAATATGGACTTTCAAGACAGCTATCTGAGCAACTTTATCAGCATCTATTTATTTATTCTCATGGAATTGCCAGTATGACTGCTGCAGGAATCTATCGCTTTTCACCCGCAGAACTAACTGCCATGCTGACACAAATATTCACAGCACTTATAAAGGAACTATTAGGAGGAAATCATGATTGAACTAAAGGGAGTAAGAAAGTCCTACGGAGCCAATGAGGTTTTAAAAGGTATCGACTTAGGGATTGAAGAGCAAGATTATTTGGTGATTTTGGGAGCTTCTGGATCGGGTAAGTCAACCTTACTAAACATTCTTTCTGGCCTTGAAAAACCAGATCAGGGTGAAGTTTTATATGATGGGGCAAATATTGCGTCTTTGAGTGAAAATCAACTGACAAAATTTCGCAAAGATAACATCGCTTTTATTTTCCAGCAATATTATTTATTGCAAGAGTTGACGGTAGAGCAGAACGTTAAAATGGGAGCCCATCTTGCAAAGAATCAGGATTACCTTCCAATCATCGAGGCCATGGGTTTAAAAGAAAAACTCCATCAATACCCTAGTGAACTATCGGGTGGAGAGCAACAACGCGTAGCGATTGCCAGAGCCTTGGCCAAGAAGCCAAAGGTACTTTTCCTTGATGAGCCTACAGGAGCTCTTGATGAGGCGACAGGCCGCCAGATTCTCTCCTACATTGCACAAATGAAAAAAGAGCTTGGATTTACCCTAGTGATGGTTACTCATAATGAGCATATTGCCCAGTTAGCAAACACTGTGGTGAGGGTAAATAGCGGGCAAATTCAGGACATCGTGGTTAATGAAAAGCCAAAGAGCGTAGAAGAGATTGGGTGGTAGATTATGGTAATCAGTATCAAAGATTTACGGAAATTATCTGTTGTCTCCATTATCAGTTTGTGCAGTTTTGGTCTCGACTTTATTTGTCAATTTTTACCTTGATCTTCAATCTATTGAGGTTGAGAAATTATCTCTACCAGCCAAGGCTTATTACGATGCTCAAGTTCTCATTGCTAAATTTGTCTCCTTGGTTAGTGGAGGAGTGCTTTCTCTCCTAGCTGTTCTTCTCTTATTCTTTTATATCAAGCAGTTTATTGATGATCATAAGGAAGAGTTAGGAATACTTAAAGCTCTGGGCTATCAAAATGTTGAATTAGCCAAGCATTTCTGGATTTTTAGTTGTTCAGTTTTTCTAGGAGCCTTGCTTGGGTTTGCTTCATCATTCTTCTTTATGAAGGACTTTTATGATTTGCGCAATCAAAAAGGTCTCTTGCCTAACATTGAAATTCATTTTCATTGGCAATTGTTCCTCGCTATGGTCATCTTGCCGGCTCTCTTATTTGCCCTATTAGGAATTGGCTATGCTTTGATAAAATTGAAGCAGCCAAGCCTTTATTTGCTGAAGAGATTAGAGTTGGCACAAGTAAAGCAAAAACATCGCACGACTAAAGCAAATAAGCCTTTTTTGAAAGAGTTGGGGGCTGTTCATTTTTATAAAAGGAAATTATTGATTTTCTTTGTCGTCTTTGCAGCATTTTCTTTTGCAGCTATGATGCAGCTTTCCTTAGGCATGAAAGACTTTATAGATGGTACCATTCAAGTCATGATGATGGGAATAGGCATTCTTCTGTCACTTTCGATTTTGCTGCTTTGTCTAGGTACTGTCGTCCAAGAAAACAAAGCCAGTCTGGCTCTCATGAAAGCCTTTGGCTATAGCAAAAAAGAATGTAGTCTCGTTATTTTTGCTCGTTATCGAGTGGTTGCTTACCTTGGTTTTGTCTTAGGGACGGTATATCAGTATGGTCTTATGAAGTTACTCCTTAAAGTTATTGTGAAAGATGCTAAGGGGGTCCCCGACTACGCATTTGATGTTCAGCTTTGCTTAATCGCCTTCTTAGCCTTTGTGATCTTATATGAACTTTTACTTGCCTACTATGTCAAAACTATTGAAGGCTTGACCTTAAAAGAAGTCATGCTAGCTGAATAATATAAATAATCTAGCTTTTACATTGATAAACCCATCTGTAAAAGCTATTTTTGTGCTATAATGATAAAAAAATATGAGGAGATTAAAATGAATCAAACTGTTCAATATTTACAAGAATTAACGGCGATTCCTTCCCCAACAGGCTTCACAGCCGAGGTGGCTGATTATCTGGTAAAAACTTTGGAAGGATTGGGCTATGAGCCTATCCGGACTAATAAAGGTGGCGTCCATGTTGTGGTTAAGGGTGAAAATGATGCCCAGCATCGGGTAGTGACTGCCCATGTGGATACACTGGGGGCTATTGTGCGTGCAGTCAAGTCAGACGGTCGTCTTAAACTGGATCGGATTGGCGGTTTCCCTTGGAATATGATTGAAGGAGAAAACTGTCTAGTTCATGTGGCAAGTAGCGGTAAGACTATCAGTGGGACTATTTGGTTCACCAGACTTCTTGTCATGTCTACAAGGATGCTGGGACGGTTGAGCGTACCCAGGACAATATGGAAGTCCGTTTGGATGAAAAGGTGACGAGTGAAAAAGAAACGCGGGATTTAGGAATCGAAGTCGGCGATTTTATTTCCTTCGATCCTCGTACCACAGTTACCGAGTCAGGCTTTATCAAGTCTCGCTTTCTGGATGACAAGGTCAGCGCAGCTATTTTGCTCAATCTTTTGCGTGTCTACAAAGAGGAAAATATTCAGTTACCAGTGACGACTCATTTTGCTTTCAGTGTCTTTGAGGAAGTTGGTCACGGGGCTAATTCCAGCCTTCCTGAGCAAGCGGTAGAGTATCTGGCTGTTGATATGGGCGCTATGGGTGACGACCAGCAGACAGATGAGTATACTGTTTCCATCTGTGTCAAGGATGCTTCAGGGCCTTATCACTATGGCTTCCGCCAACATTTGGTAAATTTGGCTAAGGAGCAAGACATTCCTTACAAACTGGACATCTATCCATTTTACGGATCAGACGCCTCTGCAGCTATGAGTGCAGGAGCAGAAGTTAAGCATGCTCTTTTAGGCGCTGGTATTGAATCTAGTCACTCTTATGAGCGGACGCATATTGATTCAGTCGTCGCGACAGAGCGCATGGTTGATGCTTATTTGAAAGCGAGTTAGTAAGATAGGCAAAAGAGGAGTCCTATGCTAAAGTTTCTAAAATATTTTTCAAGCTTACTTCTATTCATTCTAGTTCTTGTGTTTTTATACCATCAATATAGTCTGAACAAAGAGAAAAAGTTCCTCACCTCTAGTATCGGTCAGCGAGTAGAGGTAGACGGAAAGCAAATGAATGTCTATGTGGCTGGAAATGGACCGAAAACCCTGGTCTTTCTCTCGGGTAGTGGAACTAGTTCACCTATTCTTGATTTCAAATTCCTGTATTCCAAACTTATAAAGGACTATCGAGTAGTTGTGGTAGAGAAGTTTGGATATGGCTTTAGCGATGACTGGTCTAAACATCGTGATTTGGATACTATTCTAAGTCAAACAAGGAAAGCTTTACAGAAGGCTGATGTCAAAGGGCCATATGTTCTCCTTCCACATTCTATGTCGGGACTTGAAGCTATGCATTGGTCTGCTTCTTACCCTAAGGAAGTTGAAGCGATTATTGGGTTAGATATGTCCCTTCCTCAAGCATACGATAAGTATAGACCCAATCGGCTTCTATATAAGACTTTGCAATTTGCTGCTAACTTGGGTCTAAGTCGCTGGCTTTATTCTCCGGATAAAGAGATCCGTTCCCTGTCTAATGGTTCTTTAAATCCAAAGGAAAAGTCAATTTATAAAGCTTTATTCTATCGACGTCCCTTGTCTAATGCCATAATGAAGGAAGCAGAAGAAGTTAAAAGAAATGCAAAACTTGTAAAGCAAGACAAATTCCCTGCCATTCCTTATTTACTATTTGTATCCAATGGTCAAGGGACAGGTTTTGCTAGAAAGGACTGGCAAGATATGTCGAAAGACTTTGCTAAAGATCATAAAAATGTTCAGCTAAAGAGTTTTGATGTTCCGCACTATATTCATAGTTATATTCCTGATGAGCTTGTTAAGGAAATAAGAAAATTTTTGAAGTAAGTTTTGGAAAGGATATCTAGGAGATCTAATAAAAAAACAGCAGGTTAAATAACCTGCTGTTCTTCTAATATTTATTTTTTTAAAAAAATTTAATATAAATTTGCAGCTTGATGGGTTATAATAAATAAGACACACTAGGAATGAGATACAGAGATAGGATAGGTGTATGAGAAAACATAATAAAAAAAGAATTAATATAAAGAAACTTCTTTTCTTTAGCTTGCTTAGTTTTACAGTGGTTCTTGCCCTCTTTTTTGGAGTCAAGAGAATTTACTCATATTTTCAAGATAAGGAGTACCAGGAGAAGATTGAAGCCTTAATTTCCAAGGAAGAGAAAAATTACGCTTCAAATACTGAGAAGAAGAGTAGACAAGAGGGTAGTCACTATATTGAAAGCTTCTATCCATTGCGTGATGGTCAAGTCAATTCAATCGTCAAAGAAATGATGGATGCTGATAGTAAAACCATCAAGAATGGCCAGAAAAAAGATAGGAAGATTGATCAATTGACCTTCTATTATTCAGAAGAAAAAGATACCAGTCTAACTGATGTAAAAGAAGTTTTGGTCCATCGAAAAGATTATCAAGCAAAAAACAGGAAAATTAATCCTGCGGAAACCCGTCAAATTGCATGGAGCTATCTCGGTTCAGATGGTAATCGTTTCACCTTAGACAAGGTTTTTCAGGATGCAGAAGTTGCAAAAGAAGTCATCTTAAGTGAAATCTCTAGCCAACTTACTTTTAGACAGATAGATGAAGCGGCTCAGACAGAAGTTCTTAACAGTATGTCAGCAAGCGACTTAAGCCAGTGGAATTTCCGGTATGAGAATAGTCATTTTTCTATTAGCTTACCTAAAGAAATTCAAGGCTTGACTAGTATAGATGTCCCTTTATCCAGCCTTTATAATCAAATCAACCCTTCTTTTCTTAAAGGAGCAGACTTGGAAGCATATCAGAACTATGAATCTAAAAGACATGAAAAAATGGTTGCTCTGACTTTTGATGATGGACCGGATGCTAAAACAACACCACAAGCGTTGGATATCCTAAAGAAATACGGTGTTAAGGCTACTTTCTTTATGCTAGGTCAAAATGTAGTAAGCAATCCAGACATTGTCAAGAGAGTAAAAAATGAAGGTCATCAAATTGGAATACATACATGGGATCATCCAGTTTTAACCAAACTTCCTATGGAAACAGTCAAGAAAGAAATTTTTGATACTCAGACGGCTATATATAACGTTGTAGGGATTAAGCCAACGATTACGCGACCACCTTATGGAGCTATTAATTCTACGATTCAAAATGCGATTGACCAATCCTTCATCATGTGGAATGTGGATAGTCTAGATTGGAAGACACGGAATACTAAAGCCATTATGCAGGAGGTTGCCAAGACCCAACCAGGCTCTATCATCCTCATGCACGATATACATCAGACCAGTATTGATGCTCTCCCTAGTGTCATCCAGTATCTGCAAAATAATGGCTACACTCTAGTGACAGTCGATGAGTTGCTAGAGGGTCAGTTAGAGCCACATCGTATCTATTATGGTAGAGACTAAGACAGTTCTTGGGGTTAGATTTTTGAAATCATTGTTGGTAATGAGTAAAAGCAAAAAGCTTTGGAAACATTAGATTTCCAAAGCTTTTTTAGCTTAACTCGTTACATAAAGTTCTTGATTTTTTAGTACAATTTCGCGAACAGAAGCGTATTTTTTTAATGTCTTCAGCTCTTCTGGATGGCTGATGAGAGTGATGACATTGCCTTCTTTGCCCATACGGCCGGTTCGGCCAGAACGATGGGTATAGGTTTCTAAATCGCGCGGAAGTTCATAGTTTACTACGCATTCCAGAGAGTCAATATCGATGCCTCGGGCAACTAGGTCAGTGGCCAGCAAGAGAGTAATCTGGTGTTCTTTGAACTTATCTAGAATAACCTTGCGGAACTTAACATTGATATCGCTGGCAAGTGAAACAGCATTGGCTTCTCGATACTGGAGTTTTTCTTCGGCACTGCCCAGGTCTGACAGAGCGTTGAAGAAAACCAACCCACGGAAATCTTCAACATTGGATAATTTGCGAAGCAACTCCACTTTATCACGTTTTTCGACTTGCATGTAAAAATGCTGGATATTGTCCAAGACTTGATTATCAATGCTGATTTTTAGGGTGTCTTCAGCAATTTTATTGTGGTCGAACTTGGCGGTAGCACTCATGTAGATCAGCTGGTGGTCACGAGGTGCATAGCGAACGATTTTATCAACAAAATGATACTGAGAATCGCTGAGCAGTTGGTCAAATTCATCTAAGACGATTGTATCAATATTCATCATCTTAATTTTTTTCAGCTTGACCAATTCAAAAATTCGACCGGGAGTGCCAATGATAATTTCAGGTCCTTTTTTTAGACGTTCAATCTGGCGTTTTTGACTGGATCCGGAAATGAATAGCTGAGTGTTCAAACCAAGTGAGTCTGCCCAGCTTTTGCAAACTTCAAAGATTTGTCCAGCTAACTCAGTATTAGGAGCTAAAATCAAGAGCTGTTGAGCTTTTTTTGGTGTTAGCTTAAGTAGACAGGGAAAGAGATAGGCTAGAGTTTTGCCAGTTCCCGTTGGACTGATCCCTAAAACAGATTTTCCTGATGAAATCGGCTCAAATATCTCTTCCTGTATACTTGTAAGCTCTGAAAATCCTAAGTCTTCTAACTTGTCTTGCCAAGAGTTAGGAAAATATTTTTTAATCATAATCAACCTCAAATCTAATGCCAGCATCCTTACGCATGGTCCACAATGTTTGGTGAACGGCAGATGCTGCTTTTAGCCATTCCTCATAAGCTGTTCGATCTTTTCTTAGTAATACTGTTGCAAAGGCTTTAGCTTCCTCCTGCATGGTATGAGAAGCTTGCTGGATGAGAAGAAGGGTTTCTTGTCCATCTAGTCCTTGGAAAATAGCAGAACTGATAAATTCAATACTGTCTAAAGTCAGAGTTCCCTGATCCGTGTAGATTTCTGCGGGTAGATTGCTATTGATATTTTTTCCAGCCTGAATCCCGACTTGGAAATCAGGGTATATCAAAGCTCCCACTCCATTTAAGTCAATGGTATTAGGTAATTGTTGAGCACTGTATCGGGCAGATTGAGGGGAACCAAAGAGCCTAATAGCAGCGTAGACGGGATAGACACCTAGGTCCATCAAAGCTCCACCAGAAAACTTAGCAGAAAAGACATTAGGCTCTTTACCTGAAAGTAGTGCCTGCATCTTAGAAGAATATTTGGCATAGGTGAAGTGGGCTCCCCAGACAGTCTTGTCCTTGAGGAAGCCTTGAATAGTAGAGAAGGCTTTTTCATGATAGTTACGGGCAGCTTCAAAAATATAAACTTCTTTTTTCTTAGAAAGGGCTACTAGTTCTTGCCATTCTTCCGGTAGCGACACAGCTGGTTTTTCAATAATCGCGTGTTTACCTGCTAAAATAACTTGTTTAGCCTGCTCAAAGTGTAAGGAATTTGGACTTGCAATATAGACTACATCGAGCGAACTTTTTAAAAAATCTGTCAAATCACTAAAAAGTTCTACATTTTGATAATCTTGGGCAAAGGCTTGAGCAGAAGTTAAGCTCCGCGAATATACAGCCTGTAACTCATAATGGCCACTGAGTTTAGCAGCCTTGATAAACTCATGGGAAATCTGTCCTGTTCCAATAATACCTAATTTTAACATGCTTCCCTCCTTTAAAAATCTCTCTATTTTTTACTGATTAGCCCTTTCATTATACCATGATTTGGTGTAAAATAGATAGGATTAAAAATATTGGAGCAAGAAATGCAAAACAGACCTATTATTATTGGAGTGACCGGTGGATCAGGTGGTGGTAAAACCAGTGTCTCCAGAGCAATTTTATCTAATTTCCCAAATGAAAAGATTGCTATGATTGAGCATGATTCTTACTATAAAGACCAGTCTCATCTGACTTTTGAGGAAAGGATTAAGACCAACTATGACCATCCTTTTGCCTTCGATACAGATCTAATGATTGAACAAATCAAGGAGCTTTTGGCTGGCCGTCCAGTAGATATCCCAACCTACGATTATACGGAGCATACACGTAGTAGTAAAACCTATCGCCAGGAACCCAAAGATGTATTTATTGTAGAAGGGATCTTGGTACTTGAAGATCAGCGTTTGCGAGACTTGATGGATATCAAAATTTGTTGACACAGATGATGATGTTCGAATCATTCGCCGGATCAAGCGAGATATGGAAGAACGTGGTCGTAGTCTGGATAGCGTTATTGAACAATATTTGGGTGTTGTGAAACCCATGTATCATCAGTTTATTGAGCCAACTAAGCGTTATGCTGATGTTATCATTCCTGAGGGAGCTTCAAACAAAGTTGCCATTGATTTGATCACAACTAAGATTGAAAAAATCTTAAAAGAAGCTAGAAATTAATGAGGAGGAAGTCTAGTAAGGAGCTAGACTTTTTAAATAAAATGAGAAATATTGTGAAAAGAGAATTTCATTCCCGATCTAAATTTTTCGCCTGTTTGCTAACATTTTGCGCGGGGTTTGTGGATGCCTATACCTTCATTGAAAGGGGAGGGACCTTGGTAGCTGGGCAAACAGGAAATGTTGTTTTCCTTTCAGTTGAATTGATTAATCATGAGGCAAGAGAAATTGAAGTAAAACTGGCTACGATGTTAGCTTTTATGCTAGGGATCTTTTTAATGACGGTTTTTCAAAATCTTTTTGAGAAATCTTGGTGGCGACTTTCGAGCATTGTGCCACTAATTCTAGTATCTTCTATAATTGGATTTTTGCCAGGCAACTTCGCCAATATCTACATTGTGCCTCCTCTTGGTTTTTGTATGGGTTTGGTAGCGACGGCTTTTGGAGAAGTAGATGGCATTGCCTATAATAATTCCTTTATGACAGGTAATCTTAAGAAGACCATGGTTGCTTTTGGGACTTACGTTCGAACCAAGAAAATACCTTACTTAGAAGAAGGCTTGTTTTTTGTAGCTCTCTTAGCTAGTTTTGTAACGGGAGCCATCGTGTCTACCTATCTCATCCAATTCTGGTACCTGAGGACGATTTGGTTAGTAAGTTTGATTTTATCAGCCTTTCTAATCTTTAGATTAACTCAATATCTGCGTAGAAGATAACAAGTAAATAGCATTAAATATAAACTGAGATCAGCTTATCTCGGTTTTTTTGTTTCTTAATTTGGTTAAGTAGGGTAGACGTCATGTATTTCAGAATTTATGCCCAAATGATTTTTAAAGAGTTAGAAAAATATCTTGACTTTTAACTGCTTTTAGAGAAGGATTCAGCTAGGAGAGTCTCTTTATGATATAATAATAAGGAAATAAGGAGGAATGAAAATGTCTAAGATAATTAATACAAATAAAGCACCTAAAGCTATTGGTCCCTACGTTCAAGGTCGAGTGGCTGGTAATCTTTTGTTTGCAAGTGGTCAGATCCCTTTATCGCCAGAAACTGGTGAGATTGTCGGTAGCACGATTGAGGAGCAGACTGAGCAAGTTCTTTCAAATATCAAGGCTATTCTAACAGAAGCTGGAACTGATTTTGATCATGTTGTCAAAGCAACTTGTTTTCTGAGCGATATCAATGATTTCGCGGCCTTTAACGCTGTTTATCAAACAGCTTTTTCAAGCGCCTATCCTGCTCGATCTGCTGTAGAAGTAGCGCGCTTACCTCGTGATGTTAAAATTGAAATTGAAGTCATTGCTGAGCTAGATTAAAGCTCTAGCTGGAGGGGAGAGAATATGTCAGAGAAAGAGATGAAACTAGTCATTGTTACAGGAATGAGCGGTGCAGGAAAGACAGTAGCTATTCAGTCATTCGAAGATTTGGGCTACTTTACTATTGATAATATCCCGCCAACACTTGTACCCAAGTTCCTGCAATTATTAGAAACAACTAATGATATTGACAAACTAGCTCTTGTCGTGGATATGCGTAGCCGTTCATTTTTTGCTGAAATTCAGAACGTTTTAGATCAGGTGGAAAACAATTTAGAAATTGATTTTAAAATTCTCTTTCTAGATGCGGCTGATAAAGAATTAGTAGCTCGTTACAAGGAGACACGACGAAGCCATCCATTGGCAGCAGACGGTCGGATTTTAGACGGAATTAAGTTGGAGCGGGAATTGTTGGCTCCTCTTAAGAATCTCAGTCAAAATGTTGTTGATACGACAGATTTAACTCCTCGTGAATTGCGAAAGACTATTTCAGAACAGTTTCTGACCAGTCTCAACTACAATCCTTTCGTGTTGAGGTCATGAGTTTTGGATTTAAGTATGGGCTTCCTTTGGATGCGGATCTGGTTTTTGATGTTCGTTTTTTACCAAACCCATACTATCAGCCAGAACTACGTAATCAAACAGGATTGGATAAACCAGTCTTTGACTATGTCATGAACCACGAGGAGTCATCCGAATTTTATCAACATCTTCTGAATTTAATTGAACCGATTTTACCTGGTTACAAGAAAGAAGGGAAGTCAGTCTTGACAATTGCAGTTGGTTGTACGGGGGGGCAGCATAGAAGTGTTGCTTTTGCTCAACGTTTGGCAGACGATTTAGCTAAAAATTGGCCTGTCAACTGTAGTCATCGTGACAAAGACCGTAGAAAGGAAACGGTAAATCGCTCATGAGAAAGCCCAAAATAGCTGTTATTGGTGGTGGAACCGGGATTTCCGTTATCCTTGATAGTTTACGAAAAAGGGATGTAGATATTTCTGCTATCGTAACGGTTGCTGATGATGGGGGGAGTTCAGGTGAGTTAAGAAAAAATACCCAGCTAACTCCTCCAGGCGATTTACGAAATGTACTTGTTGCTTTGTCTGATATGCCAAAGTTTTATGAGCGCGTCTTTCAGTATCGATTTGCTGACCAAGATGGACCTTTAGCGGGGCATCCTTTAGGAAATTTAATTATTGCTGGTATTTCTGAAATGCAGGGCTCAACCTATAATGCCATGCAAATTCTGACTAAGTTTTTCCATACAACAGGAAAAATCTATCCATCCAGCGATAGTCCATTAACCCTTCATGCTGTTTTTACTGATGGTGTCGAAGTAGCTGGTGAAAGTCGGATTGCCGATTATAAAGGCATGATTGACCATGTCTATGTGACTAATACTTATGATGATGAAAAGCCCCAAGCCAGTCGTAAGGTTGTCCAGACTATTCTAGACAGCGATATGGTCGTACTTGGTCCAGGATCACTTTTTACCTCTATTTTGCCAAATTTGGTGATTGAAGAGATTGGCCAAGCTCTACTTGAAACCAAGGCTCAGGTAGCTTATGTCTGTAATATTATGACCCAAAGAGGGGAAACTGAACACTTCACGGATGCCAATCATGTGGAAGTTTTGCATCGTCATTTGGGACAAAAATTTATCGATACAGTACTGGTGAATATTGAAAATGTTCCAAAAGATTATATGAATTGTAATAAATTTGATGAGTATTTGGTACAAGTTGAGCATGACTTTAAGGGACTCCAAGAACAAGTTCCCCGTGTCATTTCTTCTAATTTTTTACGTTTGGAAAATGGTGGAGCCTTCCACGATGGTAATTTGGTTGTGGAAGAATTGATGAAGAACATTCAGGTGCGAAAATGAGCTTTACGGTAAAGGTAAAAGAAGAACTATTGGGACTAGATACCAAGAGTAAGAGTGAATTGGCTGCTATCATGAAGATGTCTGGTAGTTTAGGAATTGCAAGTCAAGGACTAACTCTATCCATTACTACTGAGAATGCAAAAATTGCTCGTCATATTTATGAGTTGCTTTTGAGCTTTTACCAGGTGAAATCTGACATACGTCATCACCAGAAAACCAATCTCCGAAAGAACCGTGTCTATACTGTTTTTCTAGATGAAAAAGTTGAAGATATCTTGTCAGACTTGCACCTGGCGGATGCTTTCTTTGGAATCCAAGACGGGATTGATCCTCTTATTCTATCTGATGATGAAGCAAGTAGAGCTTATCTTAGAGGGGCTTTCTTATCAAACGGTAGTATGCGAGACCCAGAATCTGGTAAATACCAACTAGAAATTGTTTCTGTCTATTTGGACCATGCTCAAGGACTTGCTAGTTTGATGCAACGTTTTTTACTAGATGCAAAAACCATCGAACGAAAAAAAGGAGCAGTTACATATTTGCAGCGAGCAGAAGATATCATGGATTTTCTGATTGTTGTTGGAGCAATGGAGGCCATGGCTGAGTTTGAAGCTGTGAAAATCCTTCGGGAGACTAGAAATGATATCAATAGAGCTAATAATGCAGAGACTGCCAATATAGCTCGAACCGTGACAGCTAGTATGAAGACCATCAATAATATTGTAAAGATTATGGAGACAAGTGGTTTGGAGAGTCTGCCAATTGATTTACAAGAGGTTGCACATTTGAGAGTTAATCATCCTGATTACTCTATCCAGCAGTTGGCTGATAGCCTTAGTAAACCTCTGACCAAAAGTGGCGTGAATCACCGCCTTCGGAAAATTAATAAGATTGCAGATGATTTATAACCAAGAAAACTAGAAACGGCTCTAGTTTTCTTTTTTATCAAGGGAAAACTCGGCTTTGTCATGTTACCGCATAGGAATGTCATCTTTTTGTCACAAAAGTAATAGGAAATTAGTGTAAAATATATCTATTATGATTTTAGAGCAGGCAGAATCAGACTTCTGACTTGTTACAAAAAGGAATAAAAATGAAAAAAATAATCAAACGTACTGTAGTTGGTCTTCTTGTCTTATTATTTGGCCTGATCCTGATTTTGGTACCTTCTTCAATTCAATCCTCTGATCAGCTAAAGAATGTAGAAAGCACAATTAGTTTGTCTAGTATGGTTGAATCTGGACTTCAGAATGCAACCGTAGGAACAAATGGTCTAAGTACAGAGATTACGATTAACAGCAAACAATTGAATCAGTTACTGAAACCATTTTTGACTGATAATCAGAGTCAAGAATTATTGGAGAGTGCGTACAGCATTGAAGGGGATAAATTAAGATTGCAACTCCCTATAAAAATCCTTGGGATTGACAGCAAACTTGATTTGCGATTCTACGCGGCCTACGAAAATCATACCCTACGATTTGATCTTGCTAGCTCTCGTCTAGGAAATCTACCAGTACCAAAAGCTATTGTAGCTTCGATTTTACAAAATAGATTGAAAGACCAGTCCAGCAATCTAGCCATGGAACAAGAAACAATTTTGGTTTCTCTACCAGAGTCTCAGTTTAAAATTACAGGACTTAACATACAGGATGATACTGCTAAGGTTAAGCTGACAATGAATGTGTCAGGTTTGCTGGGTCAATAGGAGTAGAGATTATGCCTATAGTAAATTCAGCTCAACCTGATTTATTCAGATTAATAGCAACTTGCGTTTGCGAGCTTATGATGGCCACTATCAAGTGGCCTTTTCTTGGTATCAGGATCCAGAGCTTGTCTATTTCGTTGACGGCAAAAAAGAAAGCTATTCACTAGAAAAGATCAAGAAGATGTATGAGGTCCTTAGTCAGCGAGGAGAACTATATTTCATTGAAGTTAAGCAGGATGGTTCCTGGTTGCCAATTGGTGATGTGACTTTTTCAGAGAATGACTTACCTATTGTTATCGGAGTGGAGACTTATCGATCAATTGGTATTGGACGAGAAGTTATCGGAGCATTGATTGAGAGGGCTCGATCTCTGTCTTATCAGCAGTTACAGGTTCAGGACATTTATGATTTTAATCTCTCTTCTAAAAAACTATTTACTTCATTCGGTTTTTATCCTTATGAAGAAACGGATCTGGGACATCGTTATGTTTTAGATTTAGTTTTACCTTTTTCTGAAATTCAGCCTAGCCAATTTTTCCTTTCAGAAAAAAAGCTAGAAGAAATTGCGACATGGTTTGACCAAGAAGGATTAAAGCCTTTGCCAGTAAAAAGATTGGAGGGCAAATGGTTCCTGACAGATGGTCATAGCAGAGCTTTCACTGCATATCTTAGAGGATGGTCAGAAATACCGATATATTTTGACAGAGACGACATAAATTTAAAATTTTATTCCAATTGTATTAGACTCTGTAAGGAAAAGAATATCAAGTCAATAGCTGATTTGAAGGACCGTATCCTATCTGAGGAAGCCTACCAAACAGAATGGATTGACTGGTGTAAAAATTCCTTTGAAAGTATGAATGGGATAGGTAGCTAATTCGTCTTTTTTTCACTAGTTGTGATATAATAAACAAGAAAGAATTAGAATAATATCATAATAAATTAAAGGAGTAGCGGATGCTATACGAATTTTGTGCTGAAAATGTAACCTTGCTTGAAAAAGCAATGCAAGCAGGAGCTCGTCGTGTTGAACTCTGTGACAATTTAAGTGTCGGAGGAACCACGCCAAGTTATGGAGTCATTCGTGCTGCAGTGGACTTGGCTAAGTCTTATGATACCACTATAATGACCATGATTCGCCCTAGAGGCGGTGATTTTGTTTATACTGATCTTGAAGTGGAAATCATGATAGAAGATATCAAAAAGTCGCGTGAGGCTGGAAGTCAGGGAGTCGTATTTGGCTTGCTGACAGTGGAGAATGAGCTAGATACAGAAAATCTTGAGTCTTTGCTAGCTGTGTCACAAGGTTTAGAAGTAGTCTTTCACATGGCTTTTGATTCTATTCCAAGGGACAAGCAATTCGAGGCCTTGGATTGGTTGGCTGAGCATGGTGTTAAGCGCATTCTGACTCATGGAGGTCCAGCTACAGAAACGATTCAAGAACACTTTGCTTGGTTAAAAGAGTTGGTGGCCTATGCAGACAAGCGAATTCAAATCCTGCCAGGCGGTGGCATTACGACTCAAAATTGCGATGAAATCGTTGTTGAGTTGGGTGTGGATCAGCTACATGGAACCAAGGTAGTATTTTAGGAGGATAAGGAGAGGAGCTATGGCTCCCTTTCCTTTTTATAGACATGTTTGAACTATTCGAAAAATATAAAGCTAACTATGATAAGCTAGTTAAGTATGGTTTTTTAGAAAAGGAAGGCATCTATCAGATATCAAGAAAAGTCATGTCTGGAGATTTTCAGATGGTGATCAATGTTGAAGATAGTAGTGTCAGTTTTCTGCTGTTTGATTGTGAGACAGGGGATGAGTATAGGCAGGTTCACATGGAATCTATGACAGGCGAGTTTGTCGGTCAGGTGCGTCAAGCTTGTTTGGACCTTCTCTTAGATATTCGTCGCCATTGTTTTGATGAAATTGGCTTCCTTTATGAACAAAGTCAGCGCTTGGTAGCTCACGTTTCTAAGCATTATCAGGGAAGTTTGGAATACCTTTGGGCTAAGTCTTCAAGAAAGTTCTACCCAGGCAGCTGTATTTCGCCATGAGGGCACAAAGAAATGGTATGGAGCTTTTCTGACGACTGACTGGTCTAAGTTTGATTCAGGACGAAGTGGAGCAATTGAGGTTCTTAATGTCAAGAACAATCAGGTCTCAGAACGAATCCAAGAAAAAGGAATTTACCCAGCCTTTCACATGAATAAAAAGTATTGGCTGAGTCTTCCGCTAGATGATACTCTGACGGATCAAGAATTATTTTCTCTTTTAGAAGAGAGCTTTCTTTTAACAAAGAAAAAATAAGAGGCTGAGTTTTCCAGCCTCTTTCGCTATCAATAATGCAAAAATGAGTGTATAATGAATAGTATTTGGAGGTTAGAAAAAGCACAAGTATGAAGTTATTAAAGAAATTATCTTGGTTTTTTAAATTAGAAAAGTGGCCCTATATCACTGGTATTTTAGCTCTATCTTTGGTCAGTCTTTTAAACTTGCTCCCTCCTCGAGTGATAGGAGAGGTGATTGACCAGATTGCCAGTAGAGATTTGACGAATATGGAACTGGCCTACCAACTTTTTCTCTTGGTTTTGTCTGCTTTGGCCATGTATGCTTTGCGTTTTGTCTGGCGTAAGTATATTTTGGGGACAGCCAATCGTTTGGGTAGAATCTTACGCTACCGTCTCTTTGAGCATTTTACTCGTATGTCTCCTTCCTTTTATCAGACTTATCGGACCGGTGATTTGATGGCTCATGCTACCAATGATATCAATGCTGTTGTTGGGGTTGCTGGTGGAGGAGTCATGTCAGCTGTAGACGCTTCAATCACAGCTCTAGTGACTGTTCTTACCATGTTTTTCGTCTTGGACTGGAGGCTGACTCTGATTGCCATTTTACCCTTGCCTTTTATGGCTTGGGGGACCAGTCTGATCGGTCGAAAAAATCATGAAAGTTTTAAGGCTGCCCAAGAAGCCTTTTCAGATTTGAACAATAAGGTCCAAGAAAGTGTCTCAGGTATCAAAGTAACCAAGTCTTTTGGTTATCAAGATGCAGAGACAGCTGCTTTTGCTAGGATCAACCAAGATGTTTTTAAGAAAAATATCCTTGCAGCAAAGTACAATGCTCTTTTTGATCCTATGGTTTTGATTTTTGTCGGCCTGTCCTATCTTTTAACCTTGATTTTTGGTGGTCTTTTCATTAGTCAAGGTCAGTTGACAGTGGGAGAGTTGGTCACTTTTATTACTTATCTGGATATGTTAGTCTGGCCCCTTCAAGCCATGGGCTATCTCTTCAATATCAGCCAACGAGGAGCTGTGTCTTACGAGCGAATTGAAAGCTTGCTAGCCCAAGAAAGTGATGTGACAGAAGTGGCTTCGCCCATTAAGGACATTAAAAATGGTCGTCTGGATTACTCTATTCAAGAATTTGCATATGATGATCGACCAACTCTCAGGGATATTCATTTTTCAATTGATCAGGGTCAGACCTTAGGAATTGTTGGTGTTACAGGCTCTGGAAAAACGACCTTGCTTCGCCTTTTGCTTCGAGAACAAGATATACAAGATGGGAATATTTGCCTAGCTGGACATGACATAAGAGATTACAGCCTTTCTGCTTTGCGGAGCTTGATTGGTTATGTTCCTCAAGATCAAATCTTGTTTGCTACATCGATTAGAGATAATATCCGTTTTGGAAATCCAAGTCTTTCTGATGAGGACGTTATCGCTGTTACTAAACTTTGCGGAATTTATGAAGACATCATGCAAATGCCCGATAGATTTGATACTTTGGTTGGGGAGCGTGGTGTATCCTTATCTGGTGGACAAAGCAACGCTTGGCCATGTGTCGTGCTTTGATTCTTAATCCCGATATCTTAATCTTGGATGATTCTTTATCTGCTGTTGATGCCAAGACCGAGCACTTGATTTTAGATAATCTCAAGAGAGAGCGTTCTGGTAAGACTACATTGATTACTGCCCATCGCTTATCAGCAGTAGTGCATGCAGACTTGATCCTAGTTTTAGATCAGGGACGGATTATTGAGAGTGGTAGTCATCAGGAACTTTTAACACAGGATGGCTGGTATGCCACTACTTATCAAAATCAGCAATTGGCTGAAAGCTTAGAGGAGGTCTAATATGAAAAAACAATCAACTTTTCAACGACTTCTAAGCTATATGCTTGCATATAAATGGCTCACACTTTCAGCATTTGCCTTTGTTTTTCTAACCACTTTGGTTACCACTGCCTTACCTCTTTTGGCTAGAACTTATATCGATCAGTTCATTAGTTCTGGACAGGCGGCTGCAGGCTTTTATCTCTTGGCTATTTACTATGGCTTATTTATACTGCGTGTGCTTTTGACTTTTTTAGGTCAGTATTCATTTGCAAAGGTAGCACACAGTATTGTTCGTGACTTACGTCAAGAAGCCTTTGCCAATATTCAAAAGCTACGAATGGCCTATTTTGACCAAACACCTGCTGGAGCCATCGTTTCTCGTCTGACCAATGATACTCAAGCAGTGGCGGATATGTTTAGTAGTATTTTCTCAAGCTTTTTAAGTTCAATCTTCATTTTAGTGGTAACTGCCGCAACTATGTTTGCTCTGGATTGGCGTCTGGCTCTTTTAATACTTTTATTTCTACCAATCATGCTGGCCTCGATCTTGCTTTATCAAAAACTGTCAACTGGCTTGCTCAAGCAAGTCCGTAGTAAGTTGAGCGATTTAAACGTAAAGCTTTCCGAGACTATTGAAGGAATGAGAATCGTCCAAGCCTTTGGTCAGGAAAAGCGATTGATTGATGAATTTGAAGAAATCAATCAGGAGCATCTAAACTACACTAATCGCTATCTGGATGTTAACAGTCTGCTTTTACGTCCAGCTATGTCTCTTTTGAAAATTCTGGCCTATGGCGTTATTCTGACTTATTTCGGTCTGACTTGGCAAAATGCTGGGATTACAGCAGGGATTATGTATGCCTTTATCCAGTATGCCAACCAGCTCTTTAATCCTTTGATTGAAGTCATGCAAAACTACTCAGTTCTTCAGACTTCTATGATCTCTGCTGAGCGTGTCTTTGAAGTCATTGATAGGAGAGACTATGAACCAATCCAAAATAATAAAGACTTGAAAATCCAAAAAGGTGATATAGAATTCAGAGATGTTAGTTTTTCTTATGACGGAAAAAGAGATATTTTGAAACATATTTCTTTCAAGGTCAAGCAAGGTGAAACGATCGCTTTTGTTGGATCTACTGGATCGGGAAAATCATCCATCATCAACCTCTTTTTACGCTTTTATGAGTTTGAAAGAGGACAAATACTGATTGACGGACACGATATAAAAGACTATAGTCAATCAGAGCTTAGGCGACATATTGGGCTGGTCCTTCAAGATCTCTTCCTTTACCATGGGACTGTTGCTAGCAATATCCAGATGTACCAAGAAGGACTTAGCCAACAGGACATTGAAGAGGCTGCTAAGTTTGTTGATGCTCATGACTTTATTCATCAACTGCCATTGACTTATGATGCACCAGTAACAGAGCGAGGAGCTGCATTTTCCAGTGGACAGCGCCAGCTCTTAGCTTTTGCTAGGACAGTCGCTACCAAGCCTAAGATTTTGATTTTAGACGAGGCTACTGCCAATATTGACTCAGAGACAGAAGAGTTGATTCAAGCTTCGCTGAAAAAAATGCGACAGGGAAGAACGACGATTGCCATCGCCCATCGCCTCTCTACCATTCAGGATGCTGACTGTATCTATGTGCTAGATAAGGGCCAGATCATCGAATCTGGTAGCCACGAAGAGCTCCTAGCTCAAAATGGCACCTATAAGAAATGTATCAACTTCAGGCTGGCATGCTAGAAAAAGCTTAGGAATGGATTTTCCTAAGCCTTTTTTAAACATTTTTTCAGCCCGTCTATAGAGGCTTCAAGGTCTTGGTATCGAATCTTAGCATAGCGATAGGGGCAAGGGTCAATATAAGCAGACTCAAAAAAATCAAGAGGAAGACCACTATGCTTTAGAGAGCTAATGGATGTTAGTGTTTTTAGATCCAATAAAATACCTCCCGGTGTCAGTAGGTAAGGTAGTCCTAAACCAGCTTTTTCAAGTAAATGTTGGGCCTTTTCTTTTTCTTCCTCCTGTAAACGCAGTAGCGCTAGTCTATTTTTTTGAAACATTTGATTATCAATATAAAGAGAGAGAGCCTTTTGCATGATGAGATTGCTGTCATAGTCCAAAATGCTTTTGAAAGCGATAAATTGCTTCTTGACGCTATCAGGCAATAGCAAAGCTGTAATTCGAAGTGCAGGGAAAAGACTAGTTGAAAAAGATTTGATATAAATAACAGAGTCGCTATCATCTAGATAATGAAAACTTAGTTCTGACTTATTGTCAAAATCAGCTAGGTAATCATCCTCAATAAGAAAGACCTGATAAAGCTTAGCTAGGCGGAGAATTTCTTCTTTTTCCTGACGGCTGTAAGTGTGTCCTAAGGGATAGTGAAACCGAGGAATGGTATAGAAAAACTTGATGTTTCCTGAACGAAAGATATTTTCTAATTCCAGTAAGTCAATTCCTTTTGGACTTCGTTCTATGGTCTTATATTTTAAATTTTGAGCCTTGAGAAAATCATTTATTCTGTGATAGGTTGGTTGTTCTACTAAAATAGTGTCACCATGATTAGGGAAGTCTATTTGAGATAGGATATAGAGTGCTTGCTGGGTACCAGATGTCAAAGCTATCTTGTCTAAAGTTGGGTATATAGCTGATTCTAGAAGTAGATTTTTGACAGACTGTCTCAAATCTTCTAGTCCCTCTTGTTGAGAGTAGTAGTTAAAAAGGTAATTTTCTCGTCCAATTAATGTTTCATTGAGACAGATTCGAAAATCTTCATAGACTTGATGGCGGTCGTTTCTTAAGGGAAGCTCTAGATCATTATTTTCTTCTTGAGCTTGCTCTAATACATAATAACCGCTTTTGGGAACGGCATAGATGTACTTCTGATAACTCAGATCTAGAAGGGCCTTTTGAACGGTATCCTTGCTACAATGGTAACTTTTAGACAAAAGTCGAATAGAGGGAAGCTTATCTCCTTTTTTAAGCTGACCATTTTTGATTTGTTCAATCAGATGATCTAAAATTTCTTGATATTTAGTCTTCAACACACAACTGTCCCCATACAGATTTGATTTTTCCATATTGTAACTTATTTTAAAGTGTTTTACAATAAAAAAGTAGAAACGGAGAGGGACGAATGGAATGATCATGACAAAGACAAAGAGAATTATTTTAGCTAGTGATATTTCTGGCTTAGGGAAGGTTGCTGTGACAGCAGCCCTGCCGTTGTTTGCCGTATGTCAGTTGGAAGTCTCTGTTCTTCCCACAGTTCTTTTATCATCTCACACTGGTGGTTTTCCTAATGTTTACATTGATGACTACACTGTTGGAATGCAGGCTTTTTTAAAGCAATGGCAGAGCTTAGAGATCGGTTTTTCTGCATTAGTTACTGGCTATCTTAAATCAAGTCAGCAAATAGCGTCTCTGATTGATTTTTTGGAGCGTGAGAACATCCCCTTGATTGTAGACCCCATTATGGCCGACAATGGTAAGCTATACAAAGGCTTTGATGATCATTATATTTCTAGCATGCGTACTCTCTGTCAAAAAGCAGTTTTGATTCTGCCCAATTTAACAGAAGCTTGTTTTCTTGCTGATTTGCCTTATCAAGATAATGATTTGACAGAGCAATTTTTAAAAGATCTTGCTCAGCGTCTGAGCGAATTAGGAGCAAAGAAAATTATATTAACCGGACTTCCACTGAGTCACGATCAGATAGGTGTAGCTTATTTCGATAAAGCAGAAGGCAACTTTAGCCTGTATAAAGGTAAGAGATTTCAGCAACAATTTTTCGGAACGGGCGATATGCTGACTGGTTTGGTAGCGGCTGCATTTGTACAGGGGATTGACCTGCAAAAGTGTCTTCCGGTTTTCATCAACTTCATAGAGAAAAGTCTAGCGACGACACTGGATTGCCACTTTGATCTTCGTTATGGAGTGTACTACCAGCCCCATTTGGAAGATTTATTTATAGAATTTAAAAGATTATTGGAGGTTTCTAATGAAAAATAATAAACTAACTACCCGTGAACTAGTGGAATTGAGTCTTTTTTCGGCCCTAATTGCACTTAGTATTCAGTTTTTCAGAATTCCTGTTGGTCCTCAATTTATTCATTTTGGAAATGCTCTGGTTGTGGTGGCTACTCTCATTTACGGAGCAAGAAAAGGTGCTTTGGTTGCAACTGTTGGTCTAGGAGTCTTTGATATATTAAACGGCTATGCTTCAGTAGTTTGGATTACAATCTTGGAAGCATTAGTTGTTATTCTTGTTGTTCATTTTGTTTATGAAGCAATGCCAGAGAATAGAGAAAGGTTAGTGATTGTTGGTTTTGCAGCTGCTTTGACCAAAATAGTATTAAATCTATTCAAATACACTTTGATTGGAATGCTCGGCAACCTCACTTTAGGTGCTTCCTTAAATTTAGCTCTTGTTAAGATAGTTGGAACTTTTGGTTCAAGCTTGGTTACAGTTATAGCTGTTCCTATCCTTTATCCAATATTTAAGAAAATTAGTGAAACAATTAGAAAATAATTTTTAAATATCAAACATAGTTTAAATACTTTGAATAGAAAGAATCAGCAATAAAAAAATGCATATTTAAAGACGGTTTATAAACTCGTCTTTTTTTAGTATTTGAGGATGTAAAAAAATAATCAATTTTTTTCTTGTAAAAAAAATACTTAGAAAGCCGTTGTTTCCACTGAAAATATGATACTATAGATACGATACTTTTTAAATACTAAGTTTTTGGGATATTAAATTAAGTAGAGGGGATTACATGTTTTTTAAACGTCAAAAGGGTCAATACCACGAAGTTGAACGTGTTACGCGTTTTAAACTGATTAAGTCTGGAAAACACTGGCTTCGTGCGGCTACATCTCAATTTGGTCTTTTAAGATTAATGAAGGGTGCTGATATTTCTTCCGCAGAAGTGAAGGTAGTGGAGGAGCAGTCTGTAGAAAAGGCTGGACTGAATTACCTGAAAGGAATTATAGCGACGGGAGCTGTGCTTGGTGGAGCGGTTGTTACAAGCTCTTCTGTTTACGCTGAAGAAGAACAGGCTCATGAAAAAGTGATTGATACGAGGGATGTTTTAGCAACTCGTGGAGAAGCAGTTTTAAGCGAAGAAGCTGTAACTACTTTGTCATCTACAGAAGCCAATCCAGTGGAATCCTTGTCAGATACTTTGTCTGCAAGTCAAAGCACTTCAGCTAGCTCTTCTGTTTCAACTAGCATATCTGTATCTGAGTCATTTTCGGTATCTGGGTCATTATCCTATAGCATAAGTCTTTCTCAGTCAGTCTCTGCATCTGCAAGTGCGTCTGAGTCTCTTTCAGTGTCCTCAAGTGCATCTGATTCTGTGAGTGCAAGTACAAGTACGTCAGCTAGTGCTTCTCAGTCAGTCTCAGCCAGTCAGAGATCTACCACCTCTACATCAGAGAGTACTAGATCCGAAAGTAGCCAACAGTCGACAGAAGCTTCTAGTCAAACAGGGCGGAGAAGAACGCGTCGAGCTGTTACTGAAAGTGCTCCTAACGTTGAGTATCACGATGTAAAAGGGGACATGATTCAAAGTGTCACAACAAGTTTTGATGACACTAGCAGACTTTGACTTGGACGATTAACCTAACACCAAGACAAGTGAAGTCTAATCTTGGCGCACTAGTATCTATCAGTGGTAATCAGGAAACTCGTACAGTAACGATAAACGGTAAAAATGCTGCAAATGGTGGAATCTACAATTCAGGCGGCGCTTGGAATCTGTATACTGGTGAATCTGTTAACAATAATGTTCTCAGAATCACTACTCAAGTAAACGATACCGGTGGGGAAGTCAAACTTGGACTCCGCTTAGTAACAAGTGATAAAAAAATCACCAAGACAAATCTACCACTTGAGTTTAGTCAAGTTGCTGCTACGACTAATGGCAGTTGGGATAAAGCGGGATATAACACAACGATTGTTGAGAAGGATACAGAAAGGCCAGTTGTTAATGTTCCAAGTGAAATTACTGTTTACCGTGGAGAGTCATTTGAATATTTGCGACAGTAACAGATAATTCAAATGCTTTTGATTTGGCTAAAACGGTTGTTCGCTGGTTATATAATAACCAACCTGGTAGAGGTACTGAATGGTTGCAGTATTCTGTGACTCAAGTAGGGAATCAGTTAAAAGTTAGAATTTTTGGTAATGTTCCAATAGACACAACAATTGGTGATTACACTCGTTATGTTGTAGCTACGGATGCGGCAGGGAATGTTAATGCAACACAAACAGAAATAGGAAATGCTGCTGTTGCCAAGACATCGGTAAATGGTCAGTTTAAACTGATTATTCGATTTAGAATTAAGACACCCGAAAATACCGTATTTGTCAATAATCCAAATCAATTAACAGAAGTAGAAAAAAATTTAGTTCGTGAAGCTGTCAAGAAGAGCAATCCCGATTTAAGAGCTCAAGATGTTCTAAATTCCAATTACGTCACTGGTATTACTGTCTCAAACAATGGTACAACGACTATCACTTATAGAGATGGTAGAAAAGACATTATTGACGGAAGTAAATTTATTGATACAAGAGCTGGAAGTATATCTAAATCTCAGAGCACTTCCAATTCTATCAGTGTTTCTCTTTCCAAAAGTGAGAGCGCTTCAGCAAGTTTAGTGACCTCAAAATTAAATTCCATTAGCTCAAGCGCATCTGTATCTGCAAGTACATCTGCCTCTACTAGCGCCTCAGTCTCTGCCAGTGAGTCCACATCAACCAGTGCATCTGTATCGGCAAGCGGGTCCGCATCAACGAGTACGTCTGTAAGTGCGAGCGAATCGGCCTCCATGAGTGCGTCTGTATCAGCCAGCGAATCCGCGTCGACGAGCGCATCTGTTTCAGCAAGTACGTCCGCGTCCACCAGTGCATCTGTCAGTGCGAGTGAGTCCGCGTCCACAAGCGCTTCAGTAAGTGCGAGCGAATCGGCCTCCATGAGTGCATCTGTATCTGCAAGTGAGTCCGCGTCCACCAGTGCATCTGTATCTGCGAGTGAGTCCGCGTCCACCAGTGCATCTGTATCGGCAAGCGAGTCAGCTTCAACGAGCGCATCGGTAAGTGCAAGCGAATCAGCCTCCACGAGTGCGTCTGTATCTGCGAGTGAGTCAGCGTCAACGAGTGCATCTGTATCTGCAAGTACGTCCGCGTCCACGAGCGCGTCAGTAAGTGCAAGCGAATCGGCCTCAACGAGCGCTTCAGTTTCTGCAAGTGAGTCTGCCTCCACGAGTGCATCTGTATCTGCAAGTACGTCTGCGTCCACAAGCGCTTCAGCAAGTGCAAGCGAATCAGCGTCGACGAGCGCTTCGGTAAGTGGCAGTGAGTCCGCGTCCACAAGCGCTTCAGTAAGTGCGAGCGAATCGGCCTCCACGAGTGCATCTGTGTCTGCAAGTGAGTCCGCGTCCACCAGTGCATCAGTAAGTGCGAGCGAATCAGCCTCCACGAGTGCGTCAGTAAGTGCGAGTGAGTCCGCGTCCACAAGCACTTCAGTAAGTGCGAGTGAATCCGCGTCCACGAGCGCCTCTGTGTCTGCAAGCGAATCAGCTTCAACGAGCGCGTCTGTAAGTGCGAGCGAATCAGCTTCGACGAGTGCATCAGTAAGTGCGAGTGAGTCCGCTTCCACGAGTGCATCTGTATCTGCAAGTACGTCTGCGTCCACAAGCGCTTCAGCAAGTGCAAGCGAATCCGCATCTACGAACGCCTCAGTTTCTGCGAGCGAATCCGCGTCTACGAGTGCGTCAGTAAGTGCGAGTGAGTCCGCATCTACGAGCGCTTCAGCAAGTGCCAGCGAATCGGCCTCCACGAGCGCATCGGTAAGTGCGAGCGAATCCGCGTCGACGAGCGCATCTGTTTCAGCAAGTACGTCCGCGTCCACAAGTGCTTCAGTAAGTGCAAGTGAATCGGCCTCCACGAGTGCCTCTGTATCTGCGAGTGAGTCCGCATCTACCAGTGCATCTGTGTCTGCGAGCGAATCGACCTCCACGAGTGCCTCTGTATCTGCAAGCGAATCAGCTTCAACGAGCGCGTCTGTAAGTGCGAGCGAATCAGCTTCGACGAGTGCATCAGTAAGTGCGAGTGAGTCAGCCTCCACGAGTGCGTCTGTCAGTGCTAGTGAGTCCGCGTCCACAAGCGCTTCAGTAAGTGCGAGCGAATCGGCCTCCACGAGTGCATCTGTATCTGCAAGCGAATCCGCGTCGACCAGTGCATCTGTAAGTGCCAGTGAGTCCGCGTCGACCAGTGCCTCAGTAAGTGCGAGTGAGTCCGCCTCCACGAGTGCGTCTGTAAGCGCTAGTGAGTCTGCGTCAACGAGTGCCTCAGTAAGTGCGAGTGAATCGGCCTCAACGAGCGCATCAGCCTCTGCAAGCGAATCGGCCTCAACAAGTGCGTCTGTTTCAGCAAGTACGTCCGCTTCCACGAGTGCCTCAGTAAGCGCGAGCGAATCAGCTTCGACGAGTGCATCAGTAAGTGCGAGTGAGTCCGCTTCCACGAGTGCATCTGTAAGTGCGAGTGAGTCCGCGTCTACGAGTGCATCTGTATCGGCAAGCGAGTCAGCCTCAACCAGTGCGTCTGTTTCAGCAAGTACGTCCGCTTCCACGAGTGCCACAGTAAGCGCGAGCGAATCAGCTTCCACGAGTGCATCTGTAAGTGCGAGCGAATCAGCCTCAACAAGTGCGTCAGTTTCTGCAAGCGAGTCCGCTTCGACGAGTGCATCTGTATCTGCAAGCGAATCCGCTTCGACGAGCGCATCTGTTTCAGCAAGTACGTCCTCGTCCACAAGCGCTTCAGTAAGTGCGAGCGAATCGGCCTCCACGAGTGCGTCTGTAAGTGCGAGTGAGTCCACCTCAACCAGTGCATCTGTATCGGCAAGCGAGTCAGCCTCAACGAGTGCATCTGTATCAGCCAGCGAATCCGCGTCGACGAGCGCATCTGTTTCAGCAAGTACGTCCGCGTCCACGAGTGCGTCAGTAAGTGCTAGCGAATCCGCATCAATAAGTGCTTCAGTAAGTGCGAGCGAATCAGCCTCAACGAGCGCGTCTGTCAGCGCGAGTGAGTCCGCATCGACGAGCGCTTCAGTTTCTGCGAGTGAATCAGCTTCCACGAGTGCATCAGTAAGTGCAAGCGAGTCAGCCTCCACGAGCGCATCTTTTTCAGCAAGTACGTCCGCGTCAACCAGTGCCTCAGTAAGTGCTAGCGAATCGGCTTCCACGAGTGCGTCTGTTTCAGTAAGTACGTCCGCGTCGACAAGCGCTTCAGTAAGTGCGAGCGAATCGGCCTCCACGAGTGCATCTGTATCGGCAAGCGAGTCCGCTTCAACGAGTGCCTCAGTAAGTGCCAGCGAATCCGCTTCAACGAGCGAATCTGTATCTGCAAGCGAGTCCGCTTCCACGAGTGCATCTGTATCTGCGAGTGAGTCCGCTTCCACGAGTGCATCTGTATCGGCAAGCGAGTCAGCTTCAACCAGTGCATCTGTATCGGCAAGCGAGTCAGCCTCAACCAGTGCATCTGTATCAGCAAGCGAATCGGCTTCCACGAGTGCGTCTGTTTCAGCGAGCGAATCCGCGTCAACCAGCACTTCAGTATCTGCCAGTGAATCAGCCTCAATGAGTGCATCTGTAAGTGCGAGCGAGTCCGCTTCGACGAGTGCGTCAGTAAGTGCGAGCGAATCGGCCTCAACCAGCGCCTCAGTAAGTGCGAGCGAATCGGCCTCCACGAGTGCGTCTGTTAGTGCGAGTGAGTCCGCGTCCACGAGTACGTCAGTATCTGCAAGCGAATCCGCATCCACGAGCGCATCTGTATCTGCAAGTGAGTCCGCATCGACCAGTGCCTCAGTAAGTGCCAGCGAATCCGCTTCAACGAGCGCATCAGTAAGTGCGAGCGAATCAGCCTCCACGAGTGCCTCTGTATCTGCAAGCGAGTCCGCATCAACGAGTGCCTCAGTATCAGCAAGCGAATCAGCTTCCACAAGCGCTTCAGTAAGTGCGAGTGAATCGGCCTCCACGAGTGCGTCTGTAGGTGCTAGTGAGTCCGCTTCAACGAGTGCGTCTGTTTCAGCAAGTACGTCCGCTTCGACGAGTGCCTCAGTAAGTGCGAGCGAATCAGCGTCCACGAGCGCTTCAGTAAGTGCGAGCGAATCAGAGTCCACGAGTGCGTCTGTTTCAGCAAGTACGTCCGCGTCCACCAGTGCATCGGTAAGTGCGAGTGAGTCTGCGTCAATGAGTGCGTCAGTAAGTGCGAGCGAATCGGCCTCCACGAGCGCTTCAGTAAGTGCAAGTGAGTCCGCCTCCACGAGTGCCTCAGTATCAGCTAGTGAATCAGCGTCCACGAGCGCTTCAGTTTCTGCGAGTGAATCGGCCTTAACGAGTGCGTCTGTTTCTGCAAGCGAGTCAGCTTCGACGAGTGCGTCTGTATCTGCGAGTGAATCAGCTTCGACGAATGCATCAGTAAGTGTTAGCGAATCAATGTCTGTTAGTGAGTCACTATCATTGAGTATTAGTACATCTGTGCTACACAGCCAGCTAAATGATATATATGAAAGCGAATTGTATTCACTAAGTCTTTCTGAAAGTTTATCTGCCTCACAATCGCTTAGCCAGAGCCTGTCTGAGAGTCAATCTTCTTCAGCAAGTCAATCAATGCATGATAGGATTTCTAAAGGACAACTTCCTCGAACAGGTGAATCTGAAAGCAAAGCATCCATTTTGGCTTTAGGGTTGGGAGCTTTGGGATTGGCGTTTAAGAAAAGGAAGAAAAATGAGTCAGAGGATTAAACATTAATTAAAGCAGGAAGTTTTTGAACTTCCTGTTTTGATTTTGCTATCAAAATCCTTGATATTCTAGCTTTTTCTAGCAATATTTTATATAATATCTAGTATAGCTTGATGTATTTGTACTTGATGTATTCAACTAAAAATTTGGATAAGTAATTATCAAGAAAATCGTAAGTAATTATGGACATAAAAATATAGTAAAATCTAGATTTAAAAAAACTCTTTCTATTTTTTTGTTAAAAAAACTCTATGATTCTTTGATTTTACAGTTGTGAAAGAGTTATAAATAACCTTCTAGATTGAGATTAAGTTAATGATTATTTTCATAAGGAGTATGTGGCTAAGTGGATATGTTAGAGAATAAAAGTATAGCTAACTATGATGAATACCGAGCAGTTGTTATTTGTGCCAGCTTTTCTGAATGTAATCAAGTTTTAACCACCATTAAGTCCATCGTCTGCCACAACCGCTTTATCAAGTTTTATGTCATCAATAGTGACTTTCCGACAGAGTGGTTTGTCAGCATGCAAAAAAAGCTGGCCAAGCTGGACTGCCAGATCGTCAATGCTCGGCTGGATGGCAGTCATATTAGTCAATATAAGACAAATATTCTTTATTCAGTTTTCTTGAGATATTTTACGGCTATTTTTGTAGAGGAAGATCAAGCCCTTTATTTGGATTGCGATATTGTAGTAACACGTGATTTATCAGAAATTTTTGCAGTTGATTTGGGTTCCTATCCGCTTGGAGCGGTAAGAGATCTGGGTGGAGAAGTATATTTTGGCGAGCAGATTTTTAATTCAGGTGTTTTACTAATTAATGTGAACTACTGGAGAGAAAACGATATTGCAGGTCAATTGATTGAGATGACTGATAACTTACATGATAAAGTTACTCAGGATGACCAAAGTATTCTCAATATGTTCTTTGAAAATCGCTGGCTGGAGCTGCCTTTTCCTTATAACTGCATTACGCTGCACACGACCTTTTCGGACTATGAGCCAGAAAAAGGGCTCTATCCGCCTGTAATTCACTATCTGACCGAACGCAAGCCTTGGAAAGAGTATACCCAGTCTATCTATCGTGAGGTCTGGTGGTTCTATCAGGGACTGGATTGGTCGGATATGCAGGAGCCAGTTGGAGCCCTGACTCAAAAGATGGTGGAGGGGGAAGATGACTCTAGTCTGTCCTGCTTAGTCTACACCTACTCTTGTGATCTATTGCATATCAATTATCTGATTCAAGCCCTTCCTGTCTGTCATTTCTACATCGCGGCACCGGTAGTGGTGGCAGAGCCGATCACGCGTCTGCTCCAGTATCCTAATGTCAGCGTCAGTTCAGATATTGCGGGCATTCCGGCTCTCTTGGAGTCGCTGGAAGCCAAGTCTCAGCTGCTGCTGGATATCAATGCCGGCGATGAGGTGGGAGATATTATTGCTCGCTTTAAGTCTTCTGGCAAGCCAGTCTTTGCCTTTGATAGTACAGTCCATGGCCAGCAGGGGCAGGAAGTCTTTCCAGCTGATAACCCTGAAGTCATGGTGCAGGCTATTGAGAAGCTGGGCTTAGCCGAGCCTGAGGAGCGGCAGATTTCTGTACTCTCTATCGACCAGTCGCTGGATTATCTCTTGGAGAAAGGTGCTTCAGTGGTTCGTTTTGGAGATGGGGAGATGGATTTGATTGCAGGTCGTGGTATACCTTATCAGGAGTACGACCCTGAGCTGTCAGCGCGTTTGAGAGAGCTGATGGCTATGGAAAGCAATGAGCGTTTGATGATTTGTCTGTCTGATGTATTTACAGGGCTAGAGCGCTATTCCATTGATGCCCAGAATTTTTGGAAAGCTCATCTGCAGCACCATTTGGCAGATTATCTAGAAATTTGCCGGGCACCTTGGTATGGATCGACCTTCATTTCCCGTCCTTATATCGACTTTGAAGATAAAACGCCGTCTGCGGGCTATTTTGCAAAGCTCAAGCAGCTATGGCAGGACAAGGACCTCTTGATCGTAGAGGGCTTGACTTCTCGCTCTGGTGTGGGCAATGACCTCTTTGATGGAGCTAGGTCCATCAAGCGGATTATCTGTCCTTCGCGCAATGCCTACAGCAAGCTGGAGGCCATCAAGCAGGCTGTTCGAGAGCATGCCGATAATCGTCTGATTTTGACTATGCTAGGTCCGACGGCTAAGGTCTTGGTCTATGATCTGGTTCAGGAAGGTTATCGAGCTCTGGATATTGGGCATATTGACTCAGAGTATGAGTGGTTCCAGATGGGAGCTAGTCACAAGATCAAGCTATCGCACAAGCATACAGCTGAGCACAACTTTGATCAGGATATTGAGTTTAGAGACGACCAAGCTTATGACAGTCAGATTGTTGCCAATCTGGCTCAGGAATGAAGATTAGAAAAAGAATATGAAAGTTAATATTACCAATCTATACGGTATGTCTGGCCAGAGTACGGCCTTGATTGCCCAGAATGATGTGACCAAGCTAGCCAAGCAGTTGGGCTTTAATGAACTGAGTTTTTATTTTTACGATATTTACAGCGACAGCCAGTCGGAGCTCAGTCGTCGTCTGGACGGTATCATGGCTAGTGTTGGCTATGGCGATGTGGTTATCTATCAGTCGCCCACTTGGAATGGTCGGGAGTTTGACCAGGCCTTTATCAGCAAGCTCAAGATTTTGCAGGCCAAGCTGATTACTTTTATCCATGATGTGCCACCACTTATGTTCCCGTCAAACTACTATCTGATGCCGGAGTATATCGATATGTACAATCAGTCAGATGCGGTCATCGTTCCTTCTGAGCAGATGCGGGACAAGCTTCTGGCAGAGGGGCTGACTGTGAACAAGATTTTGATCCAGCGCATGTGGGATCATCCCTATGATCTGCCTCTGCATCAGCCTCAGTTTGCGCCTAAGCTCTATTTCGCAGGAAGTGTGGAGCGTTTTCCACATCTGATCAATTGGTCTTATGCTACGCCACTAGAGATTTTTTCGCCTGAGGAAGAGTCAAATCCAGAGGCCAATGTCAGCTATTGTGGCTGGGTTAGCAGGCCAGAGCTGCTCTTGGAGCTGTCCAAGGGCGGTCTAGGCCTTGTATGGGGTGTTGAGGATAATCCAGCAGACGAGCCGGAATACTATGGTCTCAATATCTCTCATAAGTCTGCCACCTATCTGGCAGCTGGGATTCCGGTCATCGTCCCTTCTTACCTGTCCAATGCAGAGCTGATTCGCGAGCGTGGTCTGGGCTTTGTCGTAGACAGTTTGGAAGAGGCCAGTCGGATCGTTGAAAATCTGACTGTCGAGGAGTATCAGGATATGGTCGAGCGGGTTAGAAAGTTCTCTTTCTTGCTTAAGGAAGGCTATTTCAGTAAAAAAGTGTTAATAGATGCGGTGATGGAAGTCTTGTCCTAAAATTCTCAAGCCATCATCATAAGGAGTCAGAGTGAAGTCATTTTTTAAACCGCTTATTCTCAAAAAGTTTCTTTGGACCTTACTTTTCGTATTTATCTATGTTTTGGGAAGTAAGTTGACTCTTCCATTTGTTGATGTCTCGAGTATAGCTAAACTAAATGGAGATTCAGTAACCCTAAATTATGCAGCTGCTTTGATGGGTGGAAACTTAAGGAGTATGTCTTTCTTTTCGATTGGGCTAGCCCCTTGGATGTCCTCCATCCTCATTTGGCAAATGTTCACCGTTTCGAAACGATTGGGGCTTAATAAACTTTCTATGGAGAGTCAAGAAAAGAGACGAATGTTGTTGACTCTAGCTATTGCTCTAATCCAATCTTTAGCATTAGTTCTTAATTTGCCTTTGAAGACAGTGGTAGGAGTTGGACAAGGAACGATTGTCTTCTTGAATACCTTGATCTTAATAGCGGGAACATATTTTCTTATTTGGCTGACTGACCTTAATTCATCAATGGGACTTGGGGGTTCTATTATGATTGTCATGGTCAGTATGATTTCCTATATTCCTCAGGACATATGGCTTTCTATCCAAGAACTCAAAATTTCTCCTCTTATTTTTAGCTCTAATAGGCTTCTTTAGTCTTTGTTTTCTATATCTTGCTGTTCTAGTTGAGAGAGCCAAGTATAGAATACCTATCAATAAGATTAACATACACAATCGTTTTTAAAAAGTATTCCTATCTAGATATCCGAGTGAATGCTGCTGGGGGTCTTCCTATTATGTATGCAATGACCTTGGTCAGTATTCCCCAGTATTTCCTCATGCTATTTCTGTTTTTTCAACCAAATAATAGGCTGTTAAAAGAAGGGATTCTAAGTTTAGCGATGGGTGGAATACCTTGGTTTATTCTTTATCTGCTGACTATTTTTATTCTGGCTTGGGCATTTGCTTTTATTAATGTTAACAGTGATCAAATTGCAGAGCGGATGCAAAGGGGTGGAGAATATATTGAAAATTTGTATCCTGGTGAAGCAACCCGTCGTTATATTCACAAAATAGTAGGTTATTTTGCCTTTGTCGGAGCGCTTTACCTAGTTTTGGTGGCTGGTCTTCCAATGCTTCTGATTTTTTTGGATATTCGCTATATGAGGCTTGGTATGATTCCTGGTATGTTTATGATTTTTATTGGAATGGTCTTTTCTATTAAGGATGAGGTAGATACCTTAACACTTAATGATCGTTATCGTTCATTGTTCTAGGAGGAACTATGTATTATTTTATTCCTTCATGGAGTGGAAGTGGAAAGAGGGTTTGGCACAGAGATATTATCCCTTGGTACCGCTCTATGCAGAGGCTTGAGTTTGATGACACTATTCATCAGATTCGGATTTTTCAAAGTGAGAATCTACCAGTCAAACTCCTCTTACAAGCCTATATGCCACACGCCCGTTATTTTTTACATCGGCAAGATATTTTTGAGACGGAATACTACTCAGTTTTTGATGAGATCCAGGCTGTAGAATCTAATGATATGCAGGTTTTACAACTCAAAGATCTTGTTTGGGAAGATGATTGTGAATTTATTTATACCCCATTTTTGATTATCGTTCGCAGGCAAGGACAGCTTTATGCTCATGTTGAGTTTGGAATTGAAGGCTTTATCAGTTTTATCAAATTTTTCAAGGATGATCAGCTGGAAAAGCTAAATATTTTTGATGATAGAGGCTTTGTCTCTAGTATCGTCTATTATGAAGATGGTCAGGAAGTATGCCAGGACTACTTAAATCCAAATGGTGTTTGGCGTATTCGAGAGTACCTAAAGACTGAAAGTAATCATGTAGTAGTCAATCCAGTTTTTTCTCAAGACTTTGATAAGCTGGAGTATGAATGGATGCCAGATTTGATTCTTGAGAAGCTGGGATATTATATTTCTCGTAATGCTGAAGAAGACAGCCGTTTTGTTGTCGCTGCTAAGCCTTTTGGTAATCAAACTATGCTCGAGCTGTTACCTCGACATTCTCATAGTATTCTCAGTTTTTTCCACGAACGAAATCGGGCAAGTAACATAGAGAATCTTAAAGCTAACTTGGAGTACGTGGACTTGGTATTGACAGATCGAATGGATTTCAAAGAAACTCTCCAGAATCATTTTCCTCTCCAGGCAGAGAAGGTTCATTACTTATCTCCTTTTGATACACGTTTGCAGCTAGGAAAGAGTCAACAACGTCATGAGTCAAAGATTTTTTATCAAATTGATCTTAATGAGCTGTTGAATGACTATGCTATTTTTAAGGTTCTCTTTTATGTAGCCCAGAATCCAGATACGGAACTGGTTATCGGTGTATACAATGCATGGCAAGAAGGTATTAAACAGGTTGAGAATAAAGTGGAAGAACTTATTTCTGATTACTTGGATTTAAAAGATTTTATCAAAAAATCTTATAAAAATAACCAGGCAGAAAACCCCTTGCCGGAAAACCAAGAGTTGGAATACCGATTTAGGATTAAGAACATTACAGATGAGCTTAGCTTGATTCAAGAGTTAGATAATACTAGATTAATCATCGACCTGAGTGAGCAACCCAATCTTTATACACAAATTGCCGGAATCTCTGCTGGTATTCCACAGATCAATCTAGTTGCTTCTGACTATGTGACCCATTTGCAAAATGGTTATATTCTTGATTCTATCTCTCAACTTGCGGTTGCTGTAGATTATTATTTACAGGGGCTGAAAAATTGGAATCAGGCTTTGATTTATTCAATAGAAAAGATCAAACTGAATACTGGACATCAAGTGATTGCCCGGTGGGAGAAGTGGCTCAAGGAGGCTGTAGATGCAAAATAAGCTGAAAATCTTACAGATTGGTTCTATTGATTGGAGCAAGGAAGTAATGATTCCGGATAATATGGATTGGTATTATTTCTTTCCTCACTCTCAGCTAGCCATCAAAAAAGTTATGGAAATGGAGAAAATCAGTCATTTCAGCGCCATTATTGTAGACGATTTAGACTTGATTCCAGATTTATTTTTGATTGAAACAAAAATCATTCCTTATACTATTTTTTACAGTAAGGAGCAGCAAGCCAGTCAAGAGTCTATCACCTTTTTCCTAAAGAGATACTGCGCTCAACAGATAGATCTAAGTGATAGACCAAATATACTGAGAAAACTTTCTAAGGCACTTTTTCGTGGACAATATGGAGATAAGATGACACCTCTTGATATTGTCGTTAGTCCAGGTTTTAAGGGCAGGATTTGTCACAATGGCTATGAAAATTTGGAATTGGAAGGGAATTTTGGGTCAGACTTTAGGCCAATTGTGTCTTGGAAATATAACATTGTAGCAAGCAAGAAAAATCCTGTAGAAATTTGGCTTGAATATGAAAAAGACTTTAGCTGCGAACTTCGCTTAAGAATTTATAATATTCAGGAAGGTTCGGCTGCTGATCTTGTTAGAGAATCAGTTTTTTCAGAAACTGATATGCAGGAAGCTATTGTTTTAGACAATGATTTCACTTCCTTTTTAGGAATCACTATAGAAGCCAGAGGCTTTGGTACTTTAAAAATTGGTGCCTTCCACCAGCGTTTGACTCGCTATGAATTTGGTAAGTTTGTTTTGGGAGGTAAAATTTTAAAGGATAGCCATCGGCAGGAAATCAATTATTTCTTTTATCCTGGAGATTTTAAGCCACCTTTGGTTGTTTATTTTTCTGGCTACCGCAGAGCAGAAGGCTTCGAAGGATTTGGTATGATGAGAGGTTTAGGTTGCCCTTTTCTTTTGATTTCTGATCAGCGATTAGATGGTGGTGTCTTTTATCTAGGTAGCGATGAATTAGAAGAAGGTATTAGACGTATAATCCAAGAACATATGGAATTACTAGGTTTTTCTGAACGAGAATTAATCCTATCCGGTATATCCATGGGAACCTATGGCGCCGCTTATTATGGGGCAGATTTCAGCCCTAGAGCAATTATATTATGTAAACCACTTGCTAATCTTGGAACAATTGCTCAACGTGGCCGTCTTCGGCTACCAGAAGTTTTTCCAATGGCTCTTGATATCCTTCATCGTCATACAGGAGGAAAAGACTTAGAAAATGTAACGGAGTTAGATAATCGTTATTGGAAAAAATTTAAAAAGGCGGATTTCAGCCGTACTATTTTTGGTCTGGCTTACATGAAGGAAGAAGACTACGATCCGACAGCTTACGAGGATTTAGTACAATATCTCTATCCTACTGAAACCCAGTTGATGAGCAACGGGCTTTCAGGGCGACATAATGACGATTCTACTATGGTGATCAATTGGTTTATGAATTATCATCGCATCATACTGGAAAGAATTTGGAAGAAAGAAATGAAGATTCAAAAACATAAGGAAATTTACTGGGGAGAATTGAGAGGTGCGTCTATCTCAAAAACTAGAAAAGATTTCACCTACTTGTATGGTTCAACCATCATATTTCATTCTCTTGACCAGGTCTATTTTGAAAACAAATTAATGGCTTCTGGTCAAACGATTCATGAATGGTCCTCCAGTTGGAACTATCAAGGAGATAGACAGGTACCTTCTCTTCCTTTGCTAAAAAGGGGAAGACCTTATTCTTTGACTAGAGATATGACTTCCTACCCTTCCGAAAGTGTTTTTCTAAAACTCATTTTTTTCGATCGTTATAATAAAAAAGTCGGCAATATTGTTGAGCGTTCGGATAAAATGGCTTTTACTTATCCCAAAGAAGCCTACAGCTATAAGGTACAGCTCCTTAGTGCGGGTGTTGAGTCTTTTGAGTTTCACTGCTTAAGAATTGAAGAAATTTTAGAGGAGTCAAATGGTTAAAAATTTTTTTCATATTCGGCGCTTAAAGAAAATTTTAGCTAAAATTAAGAGTTTTGAAAAAGAGATGTCTAGTCTGTCAGATTTAGACCTACAGAAAAAAACTGACGAATTCAAAAAGAGATTAGCTGACGGGGAAAATTTGGATCAACTTTTGCCAGAAGCCTATGCTGTTGTTCGAGAAGCGGATAAGAGGATTTTAGGATTGTTCCCTTACGATGTCCAAGTCATGGGAGCAATTGTCCTCCACGAGGGAAATGTTGCTGAAATGGCGACAGGTGAAGGTAAAACCTTGACAGCGACTATGCCACTTTATCTAAATGCCTTGTCTGGTCAAGGAGCGATGTTGGTCACTCCTAATTCCTATCTGGCTTTGCGAGATGCGAAAGAAATGGGTCCTGTCTACCGTTTTTAGGACTGACGATTGAGACAGCAGTGAGGGCGGATGAAACAAAGCCCTTGGAGACCAAGGAAAAACGTAGGATCTACCAGGCAGATATCCTATATACAACCAATAGTGCTTTAGGATTCGATTACTTGATCGAAAATTTAGCAGAAAATAAAAAGAATCAATTTCTAAGAGAATTCAACTATGTTATTATAGATGAAATTGACTCTATTCTTCTGGACAGTGCACAAACTCCTTTGATTATATCTGGTGCTCCGCGTGTCCAGTCAAATTTCTATGACATGATGGACACTTTAGTCCAAACTCTCTATGAAGATGAGGATTATTGCTATGATGATGAGAAGAATGAAGTTTGGCTGACCCAGAAAGGAATTCGAGCAGCAGAGTCTTTCTTAGGATTAAACCATCTCTTTTCCAAAGAAAATCAGGAATTGGTTCGACATCTCAATCTAGCCTTGAGAGCTCATATGGTTTATAAAAAAGATCAAGACTATGTGGTACGACAAAGTGAAAATGAAGCAGAAGTAGTGCTTTTAGACCGTGCAACCGGTCGCCTTATGGAATTAACCCGTCTTCAAGGAGGGCAGCATCAGGCGATTGAGGCTAAGGAACATGTTAAACTAACTCAGGAAACACGTGCCATGGCCTCCATAACTTATCAGAATCTTTTTAAACTCTTTCGAAAACTCTCGGGTATGACCGGGACTGGAAAAGTTGTAGAAAGTGAATTCCTAGAAACTTATTCTATGTCTGTCGTTAAGATTCCAACAAATTGCCCTGTCATTCGAAGAGATTATCCTGATCAGATTTATCAAACCTTGCCTGAAAAAGTATTTGCTTCACTGGATGAAGTAAAGCATTATCATGCAAAAGGAAATCCTCTTTTGATATTTACTGGTTCTGTCGAGATGTCTGAAATTTATTCTTCTCTCTTACTGAGAGAAGGAATTGCTCATAATCTGCTCAATGCCAATAATGCAGCTCGGGAAGCGCAGATGATTGCTGAATCAGGTCAGTTTGGTGCAGTGACTGTAGCAACATCCATGGCTGGTCGAGGAACAGATATTAAATTAGGCCCAGGAGTAGCTGAACTAGGTGGCTTGGTTGTTATTGGAACTGAAAGAATGGAAAACCATAGGATTGACTTACAAATTCGTGGCCGTTCAGGCAGGCAAGGTGATCCGGGGATCAGTAAGTTTCATCTCTTTAGAAGATGATTTACTAAAAAAATGGGGACCAGATTGGATAAAAAACTTTTATCGAGATTATTCTCCAGAAGATTTTAAGAACAACCCTATCTTGCTTAAACAAAGACGTTTTAAAAAACTTGTTTCCAAAGCACAAAAAGCTAGTGAGGGCAATGCTAAATTATCACGACGTCTGACTTTGGAGTATGCTCAAAGTATGAAGATTCAGCGAGAGCTGACCTATGCGGAGCGAAATCGATTACTTGAGGATACAAATGAGATGGAAGAGGAAATCAATAGAGTGCTTGATTATGTCATTCAACAAGTTGCTTTTGAACAAAATTTTGAAAATAGAGCAGATTTTTATCGATTTATCTTGCACCATTTTAGCAACCGGGCTGAAAGAATTCCCCAGGAGTTTGATATTCACTCACCAAAAGAAGTCTCTTATCTTCTTCAAGCCATTGCTGAGCAGGAATTGTTGGCAAAGAAAAGCTATCTAAAGTCAGACAAGCTTTATAGTCAATTCCAGCGCCTGGCTATTCTTAAAGCGATCGATGAGAACTGGGTTGAACAAGTAGACTATTTGCAACAGTTAAAAAGTGCTTTGAGTGGATTTCATACTTCTAATAAAAACCCTATAGTTGAGTATTACCAAGAGGCTTATGATGGTTTTGAATATATGAAAGAACGGATGAAACACCAAATTGTTAAGAATCTTTTAATGAGTGAATTGGCACTTAACCCCAAAGGAGAAGTCGTAATGTACTTCCCATAGGACGAGGAAAACATGACAGTATATAACATCAACTTAGGCATCGGCTGGGCCAGCAGCGGTGTAGAATACGCCCAAGCTTATCGAGCCCAGCTTCTGCGCAGAATCCAGCAGCCGGCTAAGTTTATCTTTATGGATATGATTTTAGCGGATAATATTCAGCATTTGACGGAAAATATTGGTTTTCTGGATGAGGAGATTATCTGGCTTTATAACTATTTTACTGATATCAAGATTGCACCGACGACTGTGACGCTGGATCAGGTACTGGCTCAAGTTGCAGGTCAGCCGGAGCGCTCGGAGAGGGAGGGCAAGATTGTCCGTTATTTCTATCCGCAGAATGATCAGTTTATCACTTGCTATCTGCGGCAGGAAGACCAGGGCTTTGTGGAGCATGTGGAGTATGTCTCGCGGGGGAGATTGATTCGCAAGGATTATTTCTCGTATGTCCGCTATGCTAGCGAGTACTTTGCACCACACAATGATGCCGCAACCCTCTACCAGCGCCGTTTCTACCATGAAGATGGCAGTGTGGCCTATGACATGCTGATAGAGGATGGTCAGGAAGTCTTATACCGTTTCCAGATAGGATCTTTTATTCCAAGACTGAGCTAGTCCGTTATTTTCTTCAGTGTCTGAAGCTTCAGTCAGATGACGTGGTTATCTTGGATAGGGAGACAGGGATTGGTCAGGTTGTCTTTGAGGAGAGTCAGAAGGCTAAACTGGGAATAGTGGTCCATGCTGAGCATTTCAGTGAAAATGCCAGCAGTGATGACTACATTCTCTGGAACAATTTCTATGACTACCAGTTTACTAATGCAGATAAGGTGGACTTTTTCATCGTGGCAACAGAAGCTCAGAAAAGGATTCTAGAACAGCAGTTCCAGCATTACTCGGACAAGCAGCCCCAAATTGCCACCATACCGGTGGGGAGTCTTAACCAGTTGACTTATCCCAAAGAGCCTCGCAAGCCTTACTCCATGATTACGGCTTCGCGTCTTGCTACGGAAAAGCATATCGATTGGCTAGTGGCGGCGACTGTCCAAGCCCAAGCCCAGCTGCCTGAGCTGACTCTTGACATTTACGGTAAGGGGGGGGCGAAGAGGAGAAGCTGCGCCACAGGATTGAGGAAGCAGGAGCTCAAGGCTACATTCGGCTCAAAGGGCATGCAGATTTGAGTCAGATTTATGCAGGCTATGAGCTTTATCTGACGGCTTCAACCAGTGAAGGCTTTGGTTTGACTCTGATGGAAGCAGTTGGATCAGGTCTGCCCCTTATTGGCTTTGATGTCCGCTATGGCAATCAGACTTTTATCGATGATGGTAAAAATGGCTATCTGCTACCGGTTAGTTCCAATCATGTCGAGGACCAGATTATTGCTGCTTTTGTGGAGAAAATAATAGCTCTCTTTAGCCAAGGACGCCAGCAGGAGATGAGCCAACACTCTTATCAAGTAGCCGAGAATTATTTGACCAGCCGGGTTGAAGCGGCTTGGTTCCAGCTTTTAAAGGAGGTCAGAGATGATTCAGCTCTTTGATTTTTACAATCAGGAAACCCAGGATCTGCATGATTCCCTCCTTGCAGCTGGCTATGACTGTCCGACCATTGTCATTGAGGCCAATGGCTTTCTGCCGGACGACATGATCTCCCCCTATACTTATTTTTTAGGGGATGAAGAGGGAGCAGACCATCCACTCTTTTTCAATCAAGTGCCAGTGCCCCCTTTCTGGGAAATCACAGGCGACCACCAGTCAGCGCGTGTTAGTGACATGGGAGAAGAAAGAGCACGGATTCACTATGCCAGTCAGGCCAGGGGCCGGCTGGTCAAGCAGGTGGATTGGCTGGATAAAAAAGGCCAGCTCCGACTGAGTGAGCGCTATAATAAGCAAGGCCGCTGCTTTGCCAAAACAGCCTATAAATCTGCTCAGGAAGCTTTCAATACAACCTACTACAGCACAGACGGTCAGGAGCGCATCGTGGAAAATCACGCTACTGGTGATATCATCCTGACTCTGGACCAAGAGCCTTTGCGGATTTTTAAAAGTCGAGTGGATTTTATACGTTTCTTTTTAGAGCGGCTAGACTTTGATTTGAATCATATTCTCTTTAATTCGCTGGCCTATTCTTTCCTAGTTTCCCACAGCTTGACAGGTCGGTCTGGCCAGGATATTCTCTTTTGGCAGGAGACTCTGTATGATGAGCTTCCAGGAAATATGCAGCTGATTCTAGAAAATAGTCAGCTGCGGGCGCAGACCATTGTCATTCCCGACTTGGCGACTTATGAAAAGGCCATGAGTCTGGCTACAGCTGACCAGCAGCAGAAGTTCCTGCATCTGGGCTATCATTATGACTTCAAGCGGGACAACTACCTACGAAAAGATGCTTTAATCTTGACCCATTCGGATCAGATTGAAGGTTTGGAGACCTTGGTTCAGTCCCTGCCGCAGCTAGTCTTTCGCATTGCTGCCCTTACGGAAATGTCGCCTAAGCTTTTGTCTATGCTATCCTATAAGAATGTTGTCCTTTATCAAAATGTCAGTCTCAAGCAGATTGAGCAGCTCTACTTGGAATCGGACATTTATCTGGATATTAATCACGGCGGTCAGGTCCTGCAGGCAGTGCGCAAGGCTTTTGAGAACAATCTCTTGATTCTAGGTTTTGAGCAGACCCTGCATGACAGACACTACATTGCCCAGCAGCATATTTTCGATAGGAGTCAGCCAGCTCAACTGGCATCAACTCTGGAAGAAGCCTTATCTGGTGTTGAGCAGATGCAGTCAGCCTTGCAGGCTCAAGGCCGACATGCCAACGATGTACCAGTCAGTCTTTATCAGGAGACTCTCCAAGCTATATTAGGGGGTCAACATGGCTAAAAAAGATTTATTTTATAAGGATATTGAGGGACGGTTAGATGAGCTCAGGCATGGCAAGCCCAAGAAAGTAAAGGCCAGCTTGGGTGAAAAATTCAACAAAGCTTTTGTCATCGCCTTGGGCTTGATGATTTTGATTGGCTTGATTTTTACATTAATTGGAGTCTTGAGGAAATAAAATGCCAAAAATATTAATTATTCTGACTATATTGCTTGCTCTTATTTTAATTGCATTGGTTATTTCTTTGCCTAGAGAAAACCAACAGTTTTTCAGCGACACTCGTTCAACAATTGGTAAGTCAGGTTATTGGGAAAGAAACTTTGGAAAAAAGATTATTCTTTTGATACTTAGCATTCTTCTCTTTTTAATCCTCCTATTCAATATGATTCAAACAACCTAGCTTTTTAGACCAAAAAGAGACCCTTAGACTAGGGTCTCTTTGGATTTATACATTAGTAGTTGATTCATGATTAGCCGATTTCATATCCCATTAATAATCCGCCTTCTTCTGCATAGAAACTACATAAGCCAGATGTCGGAATAGCTTGAATTTGTGCGTTAGGAAATTTTTCTCTGACTAGGTCAGAAAATTGCTGACAGAATTTATCATTATTGCGGTGAGAGATAATAATTTTACCTCCTGCATAACCTGCTTTGATGATTTCTTCAAAAGCGGCAGACAACGACTTCTTATAGCCTCGAGCCTTCTGCAATAGTTCTAAGGTTCCTTGTGGCCCAGCTTCCCCAACCATGCGAATATTGAGCAAGCCTACAACAGTTCCAATTAGCTTATTTAATCGTCCGTTTTTAACCAGATTATCCACTTTGGCCAGGACAAAAAGTAATTTGGTTTTTGATTGGTAGTTTGTAATTTCTTGTACAATTTCGTCAAAAGAAAGGCCACTACCAATTAGCTGATTGAGCTTTTGAACAAGCAAGTCAACTTCACCTCCAGCTGATAAACTATCAATCACATGAATATTGACATTCGGATGCTCTTCGAGGTAAAGTTTTTTAGCAACCTGAGCGCTGTTATGGCTACCAGATAAGGTTCCAGTAATAGTGACAACAAAGATATTATCAGCTCCTGAAAATGCTTTTAGATAGTCATCTGGACTTGGGCAAGCAGATTTAGAAGCAGTTGATGTGGCGTACATTTTTTCCATCATTAAGTCAATATTTAGTTCTGCATTGTCAATAAATACTTCCTCACCTACTTGAATGGTTAGTGGGACATTTTCAAAATTTGTGTCCAAAGCCAGGTCTTTTAATTCTCTAAAATCGCATCCAGAGTCACTAACGATTTTCCAAGTCATTTTTAATCCCCTTGTTCCTACAATTATACATTGACAAAGATTGTGTCTTTTTTTACAATTATATCATGAAAGACTTTTTCCAGAAAGCTATTGATATCCGATGAGACAAGAAGGAAGAAACTGTTATGCCTGAACGCAAAATATCCAAAAAATCTCTTGAAAACCTAACGATTTCCAATCGGGAATCCAATCGTTTAACTCGCGAATCTTTGGAAATTTCCTTATTACAGTTATTAGAAAAAAAAGAATTGGCTAAAATCACTATTTCTGAGTTAGTAAACCGTGCTGGAGTATCCAGAGCGTCTTTTTACCGAAACTACAGCTCAAAAGAAGAGATTCTAGAGGAGCTTTTCGGCCAGACTGTGCATAATATTATGGAAAAAATGGCTCAGTTTGATTTTAAGACGGAGCTTTACCAAGTATGGCTTGCTCTGTTTAAAGAGGCACAGAAGGAAGCGCATCTCATTCGTTTAGCTGTTGAGTATAATTTAGAGAAACACTTGACGCAAGCAGTTTTTAACTTTTTAGAGAAAGGTCAAGAGTCCAAGAAAGATGCTTCGTCCTACGTTAATTCTTTCTGGAGCTCAGCTTTGGTTTCTGTCTTGTCAAAATGGATTAAAGAAGGCATGAAAGTACCGGCTGAAAAGATTGCTTCTCTTGGTTTGCCTTTAATGGTTCAAGAAAATATCTAGTAAAGAAAAGAGAAAAAATGGAAACAAAACGATTAGCTTGGGATGAATATTTTGCTGCACAGGCTCTTTTGATTGCCAATCGCTCGACTTGTAAGCGCGCAAGAGTAGGAGCGGTTTTGGTCAAAGACAACAAGGTTATTTCTACGGGATATAATGGCTCCGTATCAGGAACAGAACATTGTATTGATCACGAATGTTTGGTAGTCGATGGCCACTGCGTAAGAACCCTACACGCTGAAGTTAATGCCATTTTACAAGGCGCTGAACGAGGTGTTCCAAAAGGTTTTACTGCCTATGTAACTCATTTTCCCTGTCTCAACTGTACCAAGCAGTTGCTCCAGGTTGGATGTAAGCGCGTAGTCTATATCAATCAATATCGGATTGACGAGTATGCTGAGTACTTGTATCGCGAGAAAGAAGTGGAATTAGTGCACCTGCCTTTAGAGGAAGTGAAGTCAGCCATAGCCGAAACAGATTTTATTTAAAAAGTGACTAACCTAGTTATTGTTTAAGATAAAAAGGCTCTATCATTTCGATAGAGTCTTTTTACGATCTTACTGATTATTTGACTTGACCACCTTCTACAACAAGATCATCAGCCTTAGCTGCATCGCCGTAGGTAGGGTGAAGAGTTTTTTCATAAGCCTTATGGAAGAAGTTTTCCTTACCAAGTTTTTCAATATCTTTGTTGATAAAGTCAAGAAGTTCTTTGTTTCCTTTTTGAACGGCTGGAGCAATAGTATCAGGATCACCTAAAGAAGTTATACCAACTTCGTAACCCTTGTTTTCAAGAGCCCAAGCTAGGACTTCAGTGTTATCTGTTGAGAAGGCATCACCACGTCCATCAAGCAGAGCTTGGTAGGCGTCACTGTATTGATCATATTTGAAGTTTAACCTCTGGGTGATTCTTTTCAAAGTAGGTTTCAGCTGTTGTACCTTTGGTCACGATCAAAGTTTTTCCTTTAAGTTCTTTAACATCTTTTATAAGGGCATCTTTAGGAGAAACGACTCCCAGTGAAACCTTCATATAAGGAAGCGCAAAGTCAACCTGTTTCTTGCGTTCATCTGTTACAGTGAAGTTTGCCAGTGTAATATCAACCTTGTTTGAGATCAAGTACTCTGCACGGTTGGCTGCGTCAACGGAAACATATTTAACCTTGACTCCAAGATCTTTGGCAAGTTGATTTCCAAGTTCGATATCGTATCCTTGGTAAGAGCTATCATTATCAACATAACCGAAAGGTTTTTTGTCTCCAAAGACTGCGATACGAAGCTCGCCACTTTTCTTAATTTCATCAATGGTCCGAGCCTTAGAACTTGATGCATTGGAGTTTTTGCTAGCACCACAAGCTGTGATAAAGACTAGAGCAAGGGCAAGTGTCATTACAGTTAAAATTGATTTAATTAGTTTCATAATCGTCTCCTTTATAGATATGAGCCAAATTGGCTAAAGTCAAATACGTTTAAAAATTCTTGCGCTCTTTTTGTTTTAGGATTGGTAAAGAAAGAGTGAGCATCTCCTTCTTCAGCGATCTGTCCTTGGTCCAAGAAAATGATTCGATCTGCTATAGCTTGAGCAAATTGCATTTCATGTGTGACCAAAATCATAGTTCGACCTTCTTGGGCAAGATCATTAATTAATTCTAGCACCTCTCGTACCATCTCAGGATCTAAAGAGGCGGTTACTTCATCGAAAAGGATGATTTCAGGATGCATGAGAAGGGAACGAACAATTGCCACCCGTTGTTTTTGACCTCCAGAGAGCTGTCTTGCGTAGCTATGCTTTTTATCTAGAAGTCCAACACGTTTCAGTAGTTGTTCGGCTTCCTGAATGACTTCCTCTTTCTTACGTCCCTGGGCTTTTGTTGGTCCTAAAATAAGATTTTGCAGAACATCTAGGTGTGGAAAGAGTTCATAACTTTGAAAAACCATGCCAATTTTCTGACGAACAAGGTGAAAGTTCTTTTGATTGCCTGTGATGGATTGGTCATCTAAGAGGATATCACCTCCTTGAATATTTTCTAAGCCATTAATACAACGAAGAAGTGTACTTTTACCACATCCAGAAGGACCCAAAATCACGACAACCTCACCTTTTTTAACTTCAAGCGAAAGACCTTGAAGGATAGGATTGTCTCCAAAGGATTTTTGAAGGTCCCTTATTTTTAAAATCGTTTCAGGCATATTGATTCCTCCAGTGTTTTTCTAAATGACCTGCTAACTTGGAAATAGGGAAGCAGACAAGGAAGTATAAAACAAGAATAGTTCCATAAATCCAAAAGGAAGCGGTGGGGATAGTCAATCGGTTGCTATCGATAATTTGTTGACCGACCTTCGTAACCTCAACAACACCAATCAAAACGACTAGCGAAGTTGTTTTAATCATACGTGTAATCAGGTTAATGGCTTGTGGTAGTAAACGTCTTAGAACCTGTGGAATGATGACATAATAGTAAAGCTGAAACTTGGTTAAACCTAGAGCTTGACCACTTTCAAACTGGTGCTTGGGTAGAGAAGTGATAGCTCCTCGAACCAAGTCCCCCATTTCAGCAGTTCCCCAAAGAGTAAAGACAATGATGGCTGAACTCTCGCCTGAGATATTGATATTAAAGTTACGTGCTAACCCAAAGTAAACAATAAAGAGTAAGACGAGCTGAGGCATTATTCGGATGAATTCTAGATAAAGCGAGTTAGTAGACGAACGATTTTAGATTGAGAAGTCATAATGATTCCCAAAAAAGTACCAAGGATCATGGATAATAGAACGGAAATAACTGAAATACCAATTGTGACTCCCAAGCCCTGTAAAATACGAAGGAGATTATTTCCCTGAAAGAGTACCTGGATTCCCGAATCCTGCATGGCGTAATCTCCTTTCTATCCAACCAAAGAGAAGTGAAATCGGTAATAACATGAGCAGATAGGCAAGAACCAACATGGCCAAGGCAATATCTGTCTCGTAGTAGAGGCCAATCAAGTCCTTGGCCACGTACATAAGATCCGCTAAAGCCACTACAGAAAAAACTGAGGTTTCCTTGATTAAGAAAATAACATTGGCGCTAAAGGAAGGAAGTGCTACAGCAGTCGCTTGTGGAAGAACAACGTAGCGAAAAACTTGTCTTGGTGTCAAACCAATCGAAAGACCAATTTCATGCTGGGTTTGACTAACAGCTTCCAAGCCACTACGGAAGGATTCAGCCATGTAAGATCCGCCTAAGAAAATGAGACCGATTGTCGCACAAGCTTCTGAAGACAAGACAAGACCAATCCTAGGTAGCCCAAAATACAGAAAGAAGAGCTGAATCAATAGTGGCGTGTTTCGAGATAGCTCAATGTAGGCAGTAGCTAGCTGACTCAAGATGGGAACTCGGTAATGTCTTATGATACTAACAACCAAGCCTAAAAGAAATGAACCAATTATCCCCAAAATAGCAATATGCAGGGTCAAAAAGAAGGCCTGCTGGTATAGTGGATAGTACTGTTCGATAATAGACCAATCCAAAAATGAATTCCTCCCCTCCTTAAGTCAGGAAAGTAAAATCGTCCCTGAACTTATCGGTTTAATAGAGTCATTTTATCATCAATTACACTGTTTGAATAATATGTATATTTTATCGGTCTGATAGAAAAAATTTATAAGGACTGCCAAAAAGATTGTATTTTAGTAACTGATCTAGACAAAGATGTTTGTCTAGATGCTGGATTGTTTTGAGAGAAGATGGGTATACCTGATTATTATACTGAAAATAATTAAAGAATAGAGTATAATGGATATAGAAAAAAATATGAAAAGAATATTTTGTTTTTTTAAAGAAATATAACAGTAGGATGGATCAATCAAATGTCAAATAAAGAGATAAACCAGGAGTTAAGTCAAACTCGTAATGAGATAAGTCCAGAGATAGATAATGAAAAAAATAAGGAGAAGATTGAAGAAAATCAATCTATTGATGAAGCAAATGGGTCAGAACAAGTGATAAAAGATTCAAAAGAGATCAAGTATACATCGGCTCTTCTTTCATTTTCCTTCTTCTCATCGATCATTTATCTGATTCCCTTTGTGTTACTTTTTAGTATTGCTTTACCTTGGGGACTTGTCTTGTTGATTTTTCTAGGCCCTAGCTTAATTTGTTTTTTTATTGCAACTTTTTTAACTAGGGTTGGGATGACTAATGGGAGGAAAGGTTTACTATATGCAAGTTCCGGTATTTACCTGATTTCAGCTCTTTGTGCAGGAGATCCTGATTGGCATCTTTTTCAAATAGCTCCTTTTGTTTTCGCAGTTCTTGTTTTGGTTGGAACGCTAGTAGCTAAAGAAGAGAAGAGATGATATGGCGCGAAGTCATATCTTTATCTATTAATAGTTCCGTACAAACTTTCTTGTGCGTTGATACTTGGTACATCTTTTACGCCCTTTTTGATTGTACCCATTGTAATCGTAGCTCTAATCAGGATTGGTTTGCTAAAAACAGCAGATTCATAATTTTAAAAAGGTATAGTTTATGTCTATACCTTTTTCTTTTTTTAAACAAAGGAGTGTTAGCGTAAATTATGTTATAATGAAAAAGTTATATAGTCCCGATAAGATGGTAGGAAACTTCTATCAGTTCTTTGTAACTCGCAAACAATGACGGCTCCAAAGTCGCTCGTCATTCTACGGTTGCCGCTATACTTCGGACACCCATGCGCCTTACTAGCTTCGGAAATAAAAAGGTATCGTTTTTATTTCTTTCGCGTCGTAACTCTTAGACAATAGAAACACCTATCAGTACTTTGTAACTCTATAACAATATTTTTTAAGGGGGGACATTTCTATGTCAGAACGTAAACTTTTCACGTCTGAGTCTGTATCGGAGGGACATCCCGATAAGATTGCAGACCAAATTTCCGATGCTATTTTGGATGCCGTCTTGAGTCAGGATCCAGATGCCCATGTGGCTGCTGAAACAGCTGTTTATACAGGCTCTGTTCATGTTTTTGGTGAGATTTCGACTACAGCTTATGTAGATATTAACCGTGTGGTTCGTGATACCATTGCAGAGATTGGCTACACCAATACAGAGTATGGCTTTTCGGCAGAGACCGTCGGTGTGCATCCATCTTTGGTGGAGCAGTCGCCAGATATCGCTCAGGGTGTCAATGAAGCTATAGAGGTTCGTGGGAATGCAGATCAAGATCCATTGGACTTGATCGGTGCTGGCGACCAAGGGCTTATGTTTGGCTTCGCAGTGGATGAAACACCGGAGCTTATGCCATTGCCTATCTCACTCAGTCATAAGCTAGTCCGTCGATTGGCAGAGTTGCGCAAATCAGGAGAGATTGGCTATCTGCGTCCAGATGCTAAGTCACAAGTGACTGTTGAGTATGATGAAAATGGCCAGCCTGTGCGCGTGGATACGGTGGTTATTTCGACCCAGCATGACCCAGAAGTGACCAATGAAGAGATTCATCGTGACGTGATTGAAAAGGTGATTAAAGCTGTTATTCCTGCCCAGTATCTGGATGATAAGACAAAATTTTTCATCAATCCAACCGGACGTTTTGTAATTGGCGGCCCGCAAGGTGACTCTGGCTTGACTGGACGTAAGATTATTGTGGATACTTACGGCGGTTATGCTCGTCACGGTGGCGGTGCCTTCTCTGGTAAGGATGCAACCAAGGTCGATCGCTCAGCTTCATATGCAGCTCGATACATTGCTAAATATCGTGGCGGCGGGACTGGCTAAGAAAGCAGAGGTACAGCTAGCTTATGCCATTGGTGTGGCTCAGCCGGTTTCTGTACGTATCGATACTTTTGGCACTGGAGTAGTTGCAGAAAGCAAGCTTCAGGAAGCTGTTCGTCAGATTTTTGATTTGCGTCCGGCAGGTATCATTCAAATGCTTGATCTGAAACGTCCAATCTATCGTCAGACAGCTGCTTATGGCCATATGGGTAGGACAGATATTGATCTGCCTTGGGAAAAAACGGATAAAGTTCAAGCGTTGAAGGAGTATCTAGCCTAATTATAAAGAGTTGCAAGATGAGTATTTGATGGTTTCTACTTTATAGAAAAATAAAGATTATGAAATTAGAACGATTAATTTATATTTTATTAGCCCTTTTGAATAAGAAGCAGATAACGGCTAAAGAAATTGCTGAACGTTTTGAAATATCTACTCGTACAGTATATCGAGATATGGATACGCTCAGCTTAGCTGGAATCCCTATTTACTCTGAACGTGGGGATAAGGGAGGCTTTTATATACCAGATGACTACAAGATGGACAGCAGCTTTTTCACAGAAGAAGAAAAGCAGTTTATCATCAATATGAGCCAAAATGTTGGCAAAATTGTCGGTCGTCCAAGTTTTGACAGCATTGAGCATAAGCTTACTTCTCAAGAAGTGACTGATAATGTTAATCCTTTTTACTTCGATCTTACTTCATGGTCTCTCAATACAAATTATTTACTTGAAATTGAGCAGGCTATACAAACTGGAAGAAAGTTTCCTTTTCTTATTTTTCTAAAAAACAAGAACGAAGCCTGCGAACAATTCTTCCTTATCGACTGATTTTTAAACTAAATGCCTGGTATGTGATCGGCTACTGCTTTGAAAAATTAGATTTTCGTATTTTCAAGCTTAGCAGAATTCGTGATTTGCTGATAGTAGATGAGGGGATAGAAGTTGGTGACTACCCACTTTTATCTCAAGAAAAGCTAGATCTTTTTCTAAATCCATCTAAAGATAAAGTTGAGGGCAGTAAAGAGGAAGTAGAGTTGATTTTCACAGAGTCTGCGCTTCCAAAAATTTATGATCATTTCACAGAAGAAGAAATCACTGTTGAGCAAACCAGAATAAAGGTCCATGCTTTCAGAGCATTGACACCGGCCTTTTTCGAATTGATTTTAAGTTTTGCTCAGCAAGTAAAGGTCATATCACCAAAAATCTTACAGGATAAATTAATTGAAACTCTTCAAAAAAATCTTCAGCAATATGACAGACTGTAGTCATATTGCTTTTTGTATACTCTTAAGTGGGCTCAAGCTTTCATTAGTTTGAAAACTGCCTAAATTATTTTTGGAGGTTCCAAATGGATACAAGAACATTAGCAGAAAGCTATTTTACCGCAGTCAATAAAGGTGGCTGGGAAGATTTTGTAGCTGAAAACTTTGATTATGGTATGTGTGACAGTCAGGAAATCAGGCGAGGTCGTGATGTTTATCTGCAAGGTGCAGGTCAGTTCTATGCTTTAAGTCAGCATCTTGAAGTGAAGAAGTTGCTGGTAGATGGAAGAGAAGTAGTGGCTTTAAATCGCTATCGCTTGCAGTCGCCACAAGGAAATCAACTAGAATTGGATGTGGCGGAATTTTTGAAATTTGACGAATCAGACAAATTGATAGCATCCAACATTTACTTTGATACTCATCGTTTCCAAGAGTTTATGCAGGGCAAATAATTCTTAAGTTTCATTTGACAAATAGTAGAACTTGTTTTATACTGTTAAAAATTAAATATGACTTTAAACATGTTCCGTGAGACATGAAAGTTCTAAAATGAGACTAGCAATTGCTATGCTCTAATTTTCTGTAAACTTTTAGAGGTTGGGAACATGATTTCCAACCTCTTTTTAAGGCGTATTCAATTTAATAAATGCAGTCTGTGAGCTGCGATTAAGGAGAATCATATGTCAAAATTGTCTTTAGACAAAAACAATCAACGGGCTTTAGTCGCTGCGATTGTCGCTTCTGGTACGGATGACTTAAATGTCATGTTTCTGGCCTTTTCAATGTCCTCTATTATCTCAGAACTTGGGATTAGTGGTACCCAGGGTGGTTGGATAGCTACTATAACTAATTTGGGCATGCTTGTTGGTGGCTTGATTTTTGGCCTTTTAGCTGACCGATATCACAAATTTAAGGTCTTTAAATGGACCATTCTGATTTTCTCTCTGGCAACCGGTTTGATTTTCTTTACGAAAGACGTCCATTACCTTTATATCATGCGCTTTATTGCAGGCATGGGTGTTGGAGGCGAATATGGCGTGGCTATTGCTATAATGGCGGGAATTGTTCCACCAGAAAAGATGGGGCGGATTTCATCCCTAAACGGTATTGCGGGTCAAATAGGATCGATTACATCGGCTTTACTTGCAGGCTGGCTAGCTCCTGCTTTGGGATGGCGTGGGCTATTCCTTTTTGGGCTAGCACCTATTGTCCTAGTACTATGGATGGTTTTAGCTATTGACGATCAGAATATTCGTGACGACGGTGGAGCTAAGGTAGAAGAAGAAACAACACAACCTGTTAAAATAAGTCAGCTTTTCAAAACTCCAGCTCTCACATCACAAACCATAGCTCTAATGGTTATGACAACCGTGCAAATCGCTGGTTACTTCGGAATGATGAACTGGTTACCGACGATTATTCAAACTAGTTTGAATATTTCTGTCAAAGACTCTTCTCTTTGGATGGTGGCAACCATTTTGGGAATGTGCCTAGGAATGTTGACTTTTGGACAAATTTTGGATAAATGGGGACCTAGAGTCGTATACTCTGGCTTTCTTCTTGCATCATCTATCTGTGTCTATCTTTTCCAATTTGCAAATTCTATGGCCACTATGGTAATAGGTGGAGCAGTTGTTGGTTTCTTTGTGAATGGAATGTTTGCTGGTTACGGTGCCATGATCACTCGTCTATACCCTCATCAAATTCGATCAACAGCTAATAATGTTATCTTAAATGTTGGACGAGCAATTGGCGGATTTTCATCTGTTATTATTGGAAAGATTTGGATATCTCAGGTGTTTCAACAGTTATGATTTTTCTTGCCTCTTTGTATCTAATCAGTCTAGCTGCTCTTTGGACAATCGGCAATTTGAAATCTGATATTTATCAAGACCTAGGTCAAGGTCTTGAAGCAGAAAAAGCGTAGCCATTAAATAAAAAAAGACAAAGAGAATTATTCTTTGTCTTTTTTATGATCATGTAAAAAACTCTCTACTTTAAATAGAGAGTTTTAAGGTTACTCTTAGTGTGCTACGCGTTTGCGAGCTGCTTTTTTACGGTTTTCTTCAATGAAAGCCGCTTTTTGTTCTTCAGGTTCGATAACTTTTTTCTTGACTGTATAAACTGCACCAGCTACAGCCGCAACAGTAGCCGCAACACCTGTAAGTACGCCTTTTCCAAATCCTTTAGCCATAAGATTTCTCCTTTTCTGAACTTTAATTATTTATGTTATAATTAATAATAACGGAAAATCAAAATTTTTTCAAGGAAAAAAATGAAAACTAAGATAATTGTAATTGTAGGGCCTACAGCTGTTGGAAAAACGGCTCTGAGCATTGAGGTTGCTAAAACCTTTAATGGTCAGATCGTCAGTGGTGACAGTCAACAGGTCTATCGTGGCTTAGATATTGGCACGGCTAAGATTCGTCCTGAGGAGCAAGAGGGCATTCCCCATCATCTGTTGGATGTACGGGAGGTTGGAGAGAGCTACTCGGCCTATGATTTTGTGACTGAGGCGGCTCAGGCTATTCGTGAGATTGAGTCTCAAGGTCAGCTTCCCATCATTTGCGGCGGCACAGGGCTCTATATCCAGAGTTTGCTCGAGGGCTATCATCTGGGCGGCTCCGTTCCTCACGAGGAGATTCTGGCCTATCGGGCGCAGCTGGACAGTTGGTCAGATGAGGATTTGTTTGGAAAAATAGCAGAGCTGGGTATTGAGATTCCCCAGATAAATCGCCGTAGGGCTATGAGGGCGCTGGAGATTGCTCAGTTAGGTGGTCAATTAGAAAACAGCCAGCCAGATTATGAAGCCCTGCTGATTTGCCTAGATGATGAGCGTGAGCGACTTTATGAGCGAATCAATCAGCGAGTAGATCTGATGATAGAAGATGGTCTCTTAGAAGAAGCCCGTTGGCTTTATGAACAGGCTCCAACCAGTCAAGCCAGCAAGGGGATCGGCTACAAGGAACTTTTCCCCTACTTTGCAGGTCAGGTGAGCCTAGAGGAGGCCGTGGACAAGCTCAAGCAGAATACCCGTCGTTTCGCCAAGCGCCAGCTGACTTGGTTTCGCAATCGGATGTCCGTAACCTTTTATCAGGTGGGAAATCCAGACTATAAAAATCAGGTTATGGAGGACATCAAGAATTTTCTGGACAAGCAGCTGGCTGACCAAGTCATAGTAAGGATATGAGATGATAGAAACAGAGAAAAAAACAGAGCGTGTCTTTCTGGTTGGTGTGGAACTAGCAGACACGGAGAATTTTGACCTATCCATGGAGGAGCTTCAAAATCTGGCTAAGACGGCAGGGGCGGAAGTAGTTGGCTCTTATAGTCAAAAACGAGAAAAGTATGATAGCAAGACCTTTGTCGGCTCTGGCAAGTTAGAAGAAATCCGGCAGATGGTTGATGCCGAAGAAATTTCGACCGTTATTGTCAATAACCGTCTGACACCTCGCCAAATGTCAATCTGGAGGAAAGTTTGGGGGTCAAGGTCATTGACCGTATGCAGCTGATTTTGGATATTTTTGCCATGAGAGCTAGGAGTCACGAGGGCAAGTTGCAGGTGCATCTGGCCCAGCTCAAGTACCTGCTACCTCGCTTGGTTGGACAGGGGATTATGCTTAGCCGTCAGGCAGGAGGTATTGGCTCCCGTGGGCCTGGTGAAAGCCAGCTTGAGCTCAATCGACGCAGTGTCCGCAATCAGATTCATGATATTGAGCGCCAGCTCAAGGCAGTGGAGAAAAATAGAGCTACCGTTCGTGAAAAACGGTTGGAATCTAGTATTTTCAAAATCGGACTCATCGGCTACACCAATGCTGGCAAGTCTACGATCATGAACTGCTTGACTAGTAAGAGTCAGTATGAGGCCGACGAACTCTTTGCAACGCTAGACGCTACGACCAAGAATATAAACCTTAGTGGTCAATTAAACGTCACTCTGACGGATACGGTTGGTTTCATTCAGGATTTGCCGACGGAGCTGGTGTCAAGCTTTAAGTCTACTCTAGAGGAGAGTAGAAATGTTGATTTGTTGGTCCATGTTATTGATGCCAGCGACCCTCATCATGAGGAGCATGAAAAGACTGTCCTCGACATCATGAAAGAGCTGGACATGCTGGATATTCCTCGGCTGACTCTCTATAACAAAGCGGATAAGGCTGAGAATTTCACTCCGACCCTGACTCCTTATTCTTTGATTTCGGCTAAGGCAGACAATAGCAGAGCTCTTTTGCAGCAAGTCCTTCTGGAGCGGATGAAAGAGTTATTTTTGCCTTTTACCATCAAGGTAGCGCCGGCTAAGCTTACAAGATTCATGATTTAGAGCAAGTCGCGATTATGGGGAATCGAGAATACATAGACGATATCGAAGTCATTTCAGGCTGGATTGCCGAGAAAAACAAATGGAAACTGGAAGAATTTTATGACTGATTATATAGATTTGGCCCTCAAATACGGTGGTTTTACAAGCCTAGACAGGGTCTACTTAGAGCAAGTGTTGGCTGGTCTGACAGAAGAGCAGAAGCGTAGCTTTATTACACCACCACCTAGCGTTATCAATGCTTACTTTGCTGAGCTTTATCAAAAGAAAAGTCCGGAAGCCGCGACAGAGTACTTCTTAGAAATCAGTCAGGCTTTGGACTTATGGAATGCGGAGCCTAGCTTTGTAGAAAAGAAACCTTTTGTCCGGCTTAATCTTTCTGGCAAGTCCTATGGATTTTGCTACGAGAAAAAGGAAGTCGGCTTGGTCTTCCCTGAAAAGCCTGAACCGGTAACAGCGGACTTGCTTTTTGAAATCGCCCAAGTCTTTCCACAGTATTTGGTCTACAAAGAAGCTGGGAGAATAAAAATGACACCTCTCAAAGCTGAATCTCAAGTCGTGGACAGTAAGGAGCTGACTGCTTTGACTGAATGGCAGCAGCTGGCGGATGGTAGCCAAAGACTTTTGGGCTACAATCAAGATGAAGTCAGTGATCTGGCTCAGTCCTATGCTGGCAGAAAATACTATCACTCGCAGAATCGTTCTGCCATGATTTATATCATTTAGAAAGAAATATGCAATTACAATTTTTAGGAACCGGAGCTGGTCAGCCGTCAAAGGCCCGCAATGTATCCAGCCTCGTTCTCAAGCTCTTGGAAGAAATCAATGAAGTCTGGATGTTTGATTGTGGTGAAGGAACCCAGCACCAGATCTTGGAGACGACGATTAAACCTCGCAAAATTAGCAAGATTTTCATCACGCATCTTCATGGTGATCATATTTTTGGTTTGCCTGGCTTTCTATCCAGTCGTTCTTTTCAAGCTAATGAAGAGCAGACTGATATAGAGATTTATGGCCCTAAGGGTATTAAGAACTTTGTTATGTCCAGTCTTCGAGTTTCTGGTTCTCGTTTACCTTATCGAATTGATTTTCATGAATTTGATGAAAATAGTTTGGGAAAGATTTTAGAAACGGACAAGTTCACTGTTTATGCAGATAAGCTGGATCATACGATTTTTTGCGTTGGCTATCGGGTGATTCAGAAAGATTTGGAAGGCACGCTGGATGCAGATAAGCTACGAGCAGCGGGGGTTCCCTTTGGCCCTTCTCTTTGGTAAAGTCAAGAATGGTCAAGACATCGTCCTAGAAGATGGTACAAAGATTATCGCAGCAGACTATATCTCAGCCCCTCGTCCTGGGAAAACAATTACTATTTTAGGGGACACAAGGAAAACAGATTCTAGTGTACGCTTAGCTGTGGCGGCAGATGTTCTTGTACATGAAGCTACCTATGGTAAGGGAGATGAAAAATGGCTCGTAAGCATGGGCATTCTACCAATATGCAGGCAGCTGAAGTAGCCAAAGAAGCTGGAGTTAAACGACTTCTTCTCAATCACGTCAGTGCTCGGTTCTTGTCGAAAGATATCAGCGTTATGCGACAAGATGCTAGTACAGTTTTTGAAAATGTTCATGTGGTTAAGGACTTGGAAGAAGTTGAAATTTAAGGATATTAAAGCGACTTTTAATACAAGAAAAAATTACAATATTGACAAAGAGGCGGGAGATTTTCCTGTCTTCTTTATGTTATAATGTAAAAAAAGGAGAAAGAATGAGAACAATCATCATCACAGGAGCTAGTGGAGGGCTAGCGCAGGAAATGGTTAAACTTTTATCTAAGGATAAATTGATTTTGGTAGGACGTAGCAAGGAAAAGCTTGAAAAACTATATGGAAAAAGCGAAAATATTGACCTTGTGGAACTGGATATTACAGATAGCTCAGCTTTGGAGAGATTTGCTGAGCGGATTGATAGTCAGTACGGCCACGTTGATGTTCTAGTCAATAACGCTGGCTATGGGATTTTTGAGGAATTTGACAAAATCAGCTCAAGCGACATCGAGTCTATGTTTGAGGTCAATACTTTTGCTCTGATGAACCTGTCTAGACTTTTTGGTAGTCGTATGAAAAAGGCTGGACAAGGACGTATCATCAATATCGTCAGCATGGCTGGCCTTATCGCAAGCAGCAAATCCAGTCTTTACTCAGCGACTAAGTTTGCTGCCATTGGTTTTTCCAATGCTTTGCGTTTGGAACTCTTGCCTTTTGGTGTTTATGTTACGACGGTTAATCCCGGGCCTATCAAAACTGCCTTTTTTGATCTTGCCGATCCTGATGGTTCCTATGTTAAAGCTGTTGATAAGTATATTCTTGAGCCTGACTTTGTAGCTGGCAAAATTGTCAGCTCTTTCGGCAAAAAGAAACGGGAAATTAATCTCCCTGGGATTCTCAATCTTGCTCATAAATTTTATACCCTGTTTCCAAGAATAGCTGATAAATTGGCGGTTAAGATGTTTAATTATAAATAAAAGTTAAATTTCAACTTTTTAGAAAAGGAAAATGAGAAAATGGATTTACAAGCTTATAAAAATCATTTAGAAGAGCCTTGGGGTAAAATCTATTATGACATTCTGTTTGATCAGCTGAAAAATGTTGAAGGAATGAAAGTTCTTGATTTTGGTAGTGGGTTTGGGATTGTGGCCAACCACCTTGCTGAAAAAAATCAGGTCACTGCGCTGGAACCGAATATGGAAATGATTATTCATCGTAAAAGAACGAATTCTTATGAGCAGTTGCAGGGAAGTCTAGAAGTTCTTGAAATTTTTAAAGATGAATCCTTTGACCTTATAATTTGCCATAATGTTTTAGAGTATATTGAGGATATTGATCCATACCTCATGGCTTTCTCTCGTTTGCTCAAAAAGGGAGGGAAACTGTCGATTGTTAAACATAATTACGTTGGCCGAATTATGCATACAGTAATATTTGAAAATGATATTAAAAAGCTCGGGAACTCTTGCTTGGAAAAGATTACCTGACGCATAGTATGGGGCAGGCTGTCTATTATGAGATAGCAGATGTCATCAAGCCTTATCCTTTTGAGATTCTAGATTTTCAAGGAATTCGAATTTTTTATGGCTTACAACCCAATGATGTAAAAACTGATCCAGGATGGCGTGAAAATATGCTAGAGATGGAACTTTCTGTTAATAACCAGTCACCCTATCGCGATATTGCAGCTTTTCAGCATTACTGGCTCGTGAAAAAATAATGGCTTAGATTTTTTGTGTATGAATGAATTTTTGACCTTGTTTGGAGAAAACTAGATGGTGGAAAAAGAAGTTAAAGAGCAAGAGCGATCAGTTAATTATGCCATGCTCAGCCTTTTTCAATATGTAGCGTCTATCTTAGTTATTTTAGTGCACTGTCAACGTCTCTTTCCTAATGAAATTTTGCATTTCACACAAAAGAGTATGTTTGGACGAATGGCTGTGCCTTTTTTTCTCATATCATCTGCCTTTATGCTTAAATCTAGTCTAGCTAAAAAGAAGAGTATGAGTACTTACGTAAGTAGGATTTTAAAACAGTATATTTTTTGGAGTATTCTTTATCTTCCATACGCTCTTATTTATTTTTGGTCGCTTCCAGTTGAGAAGTATTATGCCCCATTAGCTTTAATAGCGGGATTTTTATATATTGGACTTTGTTACCAGCTTTGGTATATTCTGGCTTTTTTGCTGGGGCTTTGGATCGTCCATTATTTATACAAAAAAATAGGACCTAAATGGGCGGTAGTTGTATCTTTGGTCCTTTATTTACTTGGCTCGATTGAGACATACTATACTTACTTTGCTAATACTTGGCCAACTCATTTATATGATGTTTATTCCCGTATTTTTTTCTCAACCCGTAATGGCCTTTTTTACGCACCAATCTTCATTCTTTTTGGTTATTTGCTCTATGATTATTGGAATAGTAATTTCTTTAAGAAAGATGTAGGGAAAAAAATTTCTGCTGGCTTCAATTTTACTTGCTCTGGATGGTTGGTTAGTTTTTGTTAATCAAGGAATCGATAAAAATTTCTTTCTAGCCTTACTTCCTTTTTCTTTATTTTTGGTTAATGGAGTTTTAAGGACAGAGATCGGAAAGAAGTGGGAATTATACCATCTTAAAGAATTAAGTGTGCTCTATTTCTTTTTACATCCGATTTTTATAGAAAGTTCTTTCTATCTTTTAAGAGAGACAAATATTTCCAAATGGCATAAGGGTCAAATTGTATTTGTTCTTACTATAGTTTTGACTCATTTGACTTCAGAAATTATTTTAAAATTTCGTAAGTCAGTATTTGCAAGACAGAAAAACGGAAATAAGACTGTCTGAATGAGATAAGGAATAAAAATTGTTGGAGGTCTTATCATGTTTGAACGTTTACAGCAACAGTTAGCTTTTACTAATGAGCTGGAAAAGCTGAAAGCCACTCATCGCAACAACAGGACCTTGGATGCTTATCGTTTTGAGAATTCTGCAGAGCATAGTTGGCAGGGTGCGCTTATGGCACTAGTTTTTCGAGAATATATCCCTGAAGAAGTTAATATGGAAAAGGTCCTGTCTATGTTATTGATTCATGATTTGGGAGAAATATATGCTGGCGATACCTTTATCTTTGATGACGTGGGCAAGAGCGATTCTTACGATAGAGAGCTGGAGTCCTTGAAAATCAGTTTAGACAAGCTGCCGCTAGATCAGCAGGATTCCTTTTTAGAGCTTTGGCAGGAGTTTGAAACCGGCATTAGCATAGAGGCTAAATATGCCCGAGTGCTGGATGCTCTGGTTCCCTTGCTCAACCACTTGGAAGTCGCTCAGCCTCACGACAATCCACATGGCCTGACCAAGTCGCAGGTTATTGCGAAAAATCCTTTATCCAAGAAACCTCTGAAACTCTTTGGGAATTGGCTCAAGAGGTTATTGACCAAAGTGTTGCTAAGGGGCTTTACCTAGATGAGTGAGGCTGAGGAACTTGCTCGCAGATAGAAAGTTTGAGACTGGTTGAACCAGTCTTTTCATGTTATAATATTCAGACAAGATTGAACGGAGAAAGTGTTTCACTCATCATGATTAGCTCAAAATACGACTGGCAGTTTGCCACTAATTTTACAGACGAGAATTTTTTAAAAAAGGCTAAGAAAGCTGGATTAGAACCTGCCGCTGCCAGTCTTCTTTACCAAAGAGGTGTGCAGACTGAAGAAGCTTTACAGGAATTTTTGGAGCCTAGTTTAGACCAGCTTCACGACCCTTATGACCTGCATGATATGGAGCGGGCAGTGGAGCGCATTCGCGCAGCGATTGAGAATTATGAGCAGATTTTGATCTATGGTGATTATGATGCTGATGGTATGACCTCGGCATCGATTGTCAAGGAAGCCTTGGAGCAGCTGGGGGCTGAGTGTCAGGTTTATCTGCCCAATCGCTTTACGGATGGCTATGGTCCTAATAGCAGTGTTTACAAGTATTTTATTGAAAATCAAGGAGTTTCGCTCATTATTACAGTGGATAATGGAGTGGCTGGCCTTGAAGCTATCGAGCTGGCACAGTCTCTCGGCGTGGATGTCATCGTGACGGATCACCACTCCATGCCTAAGGAGCTGCCAAACGCCTATGCGATCGTCCATCCGGAACATAGCAGAGCGGATTACCCTTTCAAGCAACTGGCTGGTTGTGGAGTGGCTTTTAAGCTGGCAACAGCCTTGCTTGAAGAAGTCCAAGTCGAACTTTTGGACTTAGTTGCTATTGGTACCATTGCCGATATGGTCAGTCTGACGGGGGAAAATCGGATTCTAGTCAAATACGGCCTTTCCGTCCTCAAAAACACCCAGAGAGTAGGACTTCAGGAACTCTTCAAAATCGCTGGCATTCAGCCTGACGAACTGGATGAAGAAACAGTTGGCTTCCAGCTTGCTCCCCGCCTCAATGCCTTGGGAAGGCTGGATGATCCCAATCCTGCGGTTGAGCTTTTAACAGGCTTTGACGATGAAGAAGCTCGTGATATTGCGCTTATGATTAACCAGAAAAATGACGAGCGCAAGGAAATCGTCCAGCAGATTTATGAAGAGGCACAAACCATGCTGGATCCTAAGAGACCAGTGCAGGTGCTTGCTAAGGAAGGTTGGAACCCTGGTGTGCTAGGAATTGTCGCTGGCCGCTTGCTGGAAGAGCTGCACCAGCCAGTCATAGTGCTTAATATTGAGGATGGCATCGCTAAGGGCAGCGCCCGCAGTATTGAAGCAGTCAATATTTGAGGCTTTGGACAGTCACCGTGATCTCTTTGTAGCCTTTGGCGGGCACGCAGGAGCGGCTGGAATGACTCTTGAAGCAGACAAATTAACAGAGCTATCTGATATCCTGACGGCATTCATCTTAGACAATGATTTGGATTTGACTGGTAAAACAGCTCTGTATTTAGATGAGGAGTTGTACTTGCCAGAACTGACCCTTGATACACTCAAAAGCTTTGAAAAATTGGCGCCTTTTGGTATGGATAATAAGAAGCCGCTTTTTTACCTCAAAGATTTTAAAGTTGACAATGTTCGGACTATGGGGGCTGGCAATAGCCATCTCAAGCTGAAGATTTCTCAGGAAGATGCTACTTTTGAAGTAGTTGCTTTTGGCCAAGGAAGCCTGGCGACAGAGTTTGCACAAACCAAGAATCTGGAGCTAGCTGTCAGCCTCTCTGTCAATAAATGGAATGGACAGACCAGTCTCCAGCTCATGCTGGTAGATGCTCGTGTAGATGGTGTTCAGCTTTTCAATATCCGCGGAAAAAATGCGACGCTACCTGACAAGGTTCCAGTTTTGCGTTTCACAGAGGAATTGCCGGATTTGGCAAATAGAAGAGCAGTTGTGGTTTATGACCTGCCTGATGATTTACAGGACTTGAAAAAGATTCTTCAGACTCAAGATTTCGAAGCGATTTACTTTAAAAATGAGATTGCCAAGCCATACTATCTGACAGGTTACGGTAGCCGTGAGCAGTTTGCCAAACTCTACAAGACAATCTATCAGTTCCCCGAATTTGACGTTCGCTATAAGCTTAATGATCTGGCAGCTTACCTGAAAATTGACTCGATTCTCTTGGTCAAAATGATTCAGATTTTTGAGGAGTTGGGCTTTGTCAGCATCACAGAAGGCGTCATGAAGGTCAATAAGGAAGCAGAAAAGAAAGAAATTAAAAACAGTCACATTTATCAAGACCTTAAGCGCCTAGTAAAAGAACAAGAACTCATGGCTCTGGGCACTGTGCAGGAGATTTATGATTATTTGATGGAGAAATAAAAGTTAACAAATAATATTTCAAGCACATTTAAATAAAAAAATGGTATAATAGAGAGTAAAAATTTTTTATATAGAAAGAACATTATGAATTTAAAAGACTATATTGCAACAATTGAGAATTATCCAAAAGAAGGTGTTACCTTCCGTGATATCAGCCCTTTGATGGCAGACGGGAATGCATACAGTTACGCTGTTCGTGAGATTGTTCAATATGCGACAGACAAGAAGATTGACATGATTGTTGGACCGGAAGCTCGTGGCTTTATCGTGGGCTGTCCAGTTGCTTTGAGTTAGGAATCGGCTTTGCTCCAGTTCGTAAGCCTGGAAAACTTCCTCGTGAAGTTATCTCAGCTGATTATGAAAAAGAGTATGGTGTAGATACTTTGACCATGCATGCAGATGCTATCAAGCCAGGTCAGCGTGTATTGATTGTTGATGATTTATTGGCAACAGGTGGAACTGTTAAGGCAACCATCGAAATGATTGAACGCCTTGGTGGTATCGTTGCAGGATGTGCTTTCCTTATCGAATTGGATGAATTAAAAGGTCGTGAAGTTATTGGTGAATATGACTATAAAGTATTGATGCATTATTAATACATAGTTTCAGACTATACCTAGGTAAAGATAAAATATAATTGAAAACTATATCTCCTTTTAGTATAATAAATATATTAGAGAATAGGAGATATTTTCATGCCAATTAAGATTGATAAAAAATTACCAGCTGTTGAAATTTTAAGTTCTGAGAATATCTTTGTAATGGATGACGATAGGGCGGACCATCAGGATATCCGCCCCTTGAATATTTTAGTCTTGAATCTTATGCCTCAGAAAATGGTGACGGAGACTCAGATACTGCGCCATTTAGCTAATACTCCGCTACAGTTGACTATTGACTTCCTCTATATGAGTTCGCACCAATCTAAAACCACACGTGCAGAGCACATGGAGACTTTCTATAAGACTTTTGATGAAATTAAAAATCGCTATTTTGACGGCTTGATTATCACTGGGGCACCAGTAGAGCATCTTCCTTTTGAAGCGGTGGATTACTGGGAAGAGTTCCAGCAGGTGATTGAATGGTCCAAGAGCCATGTTTTTTCGACTCTGCATATTTGCTGGGGAGCTCAGGCTGGACTTTACGCCCGCTATGGCGTTGACAAGTACCAGATGTCGCGCAAATTATCAGGTGTCTATAGCCAGTCTGCTGACAGCAACAATCTGCTTTTCCGGGGCTTTGACGATGAGTTTTATGCGCCTCATTCCCGTCATACTGAAGTTCTGAAGGAGGATATTGTCAATCTAACTAATCTGGAGATTCTCTCATACGGAGAAGATACGGGTCTATCTGTGTTGGCTAGCCGAGACTTGCGAGAGGTGTATAGTTTCGGTCACATGGAATACGACCGTGATACTCTATCCAGAGAGTATTTCCGAGACTTGAAGGCAGGGAAGAATCCTCACATTCCAGAGAATTATTTTAAAAACGATGATGTCCATGAGACACCGGCCTTGCGTTGGAGTTCAGCTGCAGCTTTATTTTTCAATAACTGGATTAACTATGCAGTGTACCAAGAAACGCCATTTGATTGGGAGAATCCAGAAAATGACGCTTCCTATTTTGCTTATTTATAAGAGGGACTATGACTTATTTATCAGCCTTTCAACAAGGCAATTTAGTATTACCAAGTGCCTTGTACTTTCATTTTCAAGAGATTTTCTCGTCTAGTGAAGATTTCCTTGTTTGGCAATTCTTTTATTTGCAGAATACAACAGCATTGGAAGAGATAGAGCCGAGTCAGATTGCTGAAAGCATTGGAAAAACGGTGTCTGAGGTCAATCGCATTATGTCTCATTTGACCGAACAAGGCTTATTACAGTATAAAACCATTGAATTAAATGGAGAGATTGAAGCGATTTTTGATGCCTCTCCAGCCTTGGAAAAGTTAGATGAACTGCTGGGAGCTAATCTTAGTCAACAGCCAACAACAAAAGTATCTCAAAATGTTTTAAAAGATTTAGTTGAAACCTTTCAACAGGAATTAGGTCGCCTTTTGACTCCTTTTGAGATTGAGGATTTGACTAAAACTATTCAGGAAGATAAAACAAATCCTGACTTAGTAAAAGCTGCTCTTCGAGAAGCAGTTTTCAATGGGAAGGCTAACTGGAAGTATATCCAAGCAATTTTACGAAATTGGAGACGAGAAGGTATTACGACTTTAGCACAAGTTGAAGCCAAAAGAGAGGAACGTGAAGTATTTAATCCACAGAATGTTACGGTTTCAGATGATTTCCTTAGAGCAATGGATTTGTGGAAGGACTGACTTTATTAGATATACAGCGGCCTGTTAGATATGACAGGCCCTTGGTTTTATAAAAAAGGAGAAAAGTATGACCTATCAATTGCCAAAAGTCTGGTCTGCTGCGGACAGCGACCAAGGAAAATTTTCAGGTATTAATCAACCTTCTGCAGGTGCACGCTTTGAGCAGACGCTTCCTGTTGGTAAAGAACCTTTTCAGCTTTATTCGCTTGGGACTCCTAATGGGGTCAAGGTGACGATTATGCTTGAGGAACTTCTGGCAGCAGGTGTGACAGAGTCTGGCTATGACCTTTATAAGATCAGCATCATGGAGGGAGACCAATTTGGCTCAGATTTTGTGAAAATCAATCCCAACTCTAAGATTCCGGCCTTATTGGATCAGTCAGCTGATAAGCCGATTCCTGTCTTTGAATCGGCGAATATCCTTCTCTATCTAGCAGAGAAGTTCGGAAAGTTGATTCCGTCAGATTTGGCTGCTCGGACTGAGGTGCTTAACTGGCTCTTCTGGCAGACGGGTGCTGCGCCATTCTTGGGAGGCGGATTTGGTCATTTCTTTAACTATGCTCCAGAAAAGCTAGAATATCCTATCAATCGCTTTACCATGGAAGCCAAGCGACAGCTGGATTTGTTGGATAAAGAATTGGCCAAGAAAGCTTATATTGCAGGGGATGAATACAGTATTGCTGATATTGCTATCTGGTCTTGGTATGGGCAGTTGGTGCAGGATAAGCTTTATCCAGGCGCTTCTGAGTTCTTGGATGCTACATCCTACAAACATCTATCTGATTGGGCGGAGAAAATTGCAGCTCGTTCAGCAGTTCAGCGTGGTTTAGCTGCTGAGTATCAAGAAATCAAATAATTTGTAAGGGATAGAAAAAGCTCTTCATAAAGCAGTGAGACAAAGTCAGCTTATTAACAAGCTGATTTTTTCATTGCTTTTTTTATACCCTTAAAAATGATATACTAAGTAAAAGAATGTTTAGAAAAGAGTATGCAATGCAAAAAAAGACTATTTCCCAACGCTTGGAGCGAGTAGCTGCTTTTGTTCCGGATGGGGCAAAGTTGCTGGATGTGGGGAGCGATCATGCCTACCTGCCGATCTACCTGGTTCAGCAGGGACGGATAGAAAAGGCTCTGGCCGGTGAAGTGGTGGAAGGGCCTTTTCAGTCTGCCCAGAAAAATGTAGCTGAGCAAGGACTGACGAAGCAGATTGAGGTTCGTCTTGCCAATGGTCTGGCGGCTTTTGAAGCGGAAGATCAGATTGATACCATTGTTATCGCTGGCATGGGTGGTCGCTTGATTTCAGAGATTTTGGAAAATGGCAGAGCTAAGCTTGGGTCTATTTCCCGCTTGATTTTGCAGCCCAATAACCGAGAGGATGAGCTTCGTAGCTGGCTGGTATCCAACGGCTTTCGCTTGCTGGCTGAGGATGTTTTAGAAGAAGCTGGTAAGTTTTATGAAATCTTAGTGGCAGAAGCAGGCCAGCAAACTTTGACAGAGCAAGAAAAGCGTTTTGGTCCTTTTCTGATGAAGGAAGAGTTGCCTGCTTTTCAGCTAAGATGGCAGAAAGAACTGAAAAAACTAGAAGGAGCTCTAGCCCATATCCCAGAAAAAAATGAGCTAGAACGCTCTGCTATGTCTAAAAAAATCGAAAGTATCAAGGAGGTGCTTCATGTTAGCAAGTGAAATTATTGCCCGTTATGAAGCCTATTGCCCGCAGGAATTGTCCATGGAGGGCGACATATCAGGCCTGCAAATCGGAACTTTGGACAAGGAAGTGGACAAGGTTCTAGTCGCGCTGGATATTCGTGAGCAGACGGTGGCGGAGGCTATTGAGGCAGGTGCTGGACTGATTATCGTTAAGCATGCGCCTATTTTTCGCCCGCTCAAGGACCTAGTGGCAGATAAGGCGCAAAATCAAATCATTCTAGACCTCATCAAGCATGATATTGCTGTCTATGTCAGTCATACCAATATTGATATTGTGGAGGACGGTCTTAATGACTGGTTCTGCCAGCTTCTTGAGATTGAGGAGACAAGTTTCTCAGTCAGACGGGGCCAGATCACGGTATTGGTCGCGTGGGGAAGATTGCTCCTCAGACCTTTGGGGACTTTGCGGCTAAGGTCAAGGCAAGTTTTGGACTAGATAGTTTGCGTATGGTCACTTATGAAGAAGCAGACCTCGAACGCGTCATTGAGCGTGTGGCTATCTGTGGTGGCAGCGGTCAGTCCTTTTATCCGGAGGCCATTGCCAAGGGAGCGCAGGTCTACATTACAGGTGATATTTACTATCATACTGCTCAGGAAATGCTGACAGAAGGTCTTTTGGCGCTGGATCCTGGACATCATATCGAGGTTCTTTTCACGGAAAAATTAAAAGAAAAGCTTGACACTTGGAAGGCAGAAGAAGGCTGGGAGATTGAGATTCTGGCTAGTCAGGCTTCGACCAATCCTTTCCGGCATATTTGTGAGGGAGCGACATGAAAAGAGTAGCAGTGATTGGAGCTGGGATTGTTGGCTCAACAGCCGCTTACTATCTATCCAAATCCCCAGATGTGGAAGTGACTGTCTTTGATGATGGCAAGGGGCAGGCAACCAAGGCAGCCGCTGGCATAATCAGTCCATGGTTTTCCAAACGTCGTAACAAGGCTTGGTACAGGATGGCTCGTCTAGGCGCTGACTTTTATCAAGATTTAATTGCGGATTTGAAAGCTGCGGGTATCCAGACGGACTTTTACCTACAGACAGGTGTTTATCTGCTGAAAAAGGATGAGAGCAAGCTACAGGAGCTTTATGATTTGGCTGCTAATCGTCGGGAAGATTCGCCTTTAATAGGGGACTTGAGTCTTCTCAGCCGTCATGAAGCCCAGGAGAAATTTCCAGACTTGCAAGGCTTTGAACAACTTCTTTATGCTTCTGGCGGTGCCCGTGTGGAGGGAGCACTCTTAACGGAGACGCTTCTGAAAGCCAGCAAGGCAGATCTGGTTGAGAAAAAGGTAAGCCTGGCAGTAGAAGGAGAGCAACTTCTGGTGGATGGTCGGAGCTTTGACTGTGTGATCTTAGCTGTGGGAGCTTGGCTGGGAGAAATCTTGCAGCCACTGGGCTATAAGACAGATGTTCGACCGCAAAAGGGACAGCTGCGCGATTTTAAGCTGGCTGAGCAGACAGATGACTACCCAGTTGTTATGCCTGAGGGCGAGCTGGATATCATTCCCTTTCTGGCGGGCAAGGTCAGTGTCGGTGCCAGTCATGAAAATGATCAGTGCTTTGATTTGAAGGTAGATAAGAAAGTGTTGGATCAGTTGCAGCAAGAAGCGGAAACCTACTTGCCGAGGTTGGCTACTGCAGAGATTTTAGATGAGCGCGTGGGAACACGGGCTTATACCAGTGACTTTGCGCCTTTCTTTGGAGCTATACCAGATTTGCCGCATGTCTACGCTGCTAGCGGACTAGGCTCTTCTGGTCTGACAACTGGCCCACTCATCGGACGCCAATTGGCTCAGATGGCTCTAGGAGAAGCGAGGCTGCTGAATCCAGCTGACTATCCTATTGAGCGGTATGTAAAGAAGGTTTGATATGACAGAAACTATTTTGAATTGGGTCAATATTTGTGTGAAAAAAGATGATGAAATTTTACTGCTTAATCGTCAGCATGATAACTTTAAAGGGTGGATACAACCAGGCGGGAAGGTGGAGTTTCCAGAATCTTTTTTTGAAGCTGCAAGGCGCGAATTAAAAGAAGAAACAGGGCTGACTGCTCTAAACTTGCAATTGAAGGGTATTTCAGGCTTCACTAATTCGAGAAAAAAAGAACGGTATGTGTATTACGATTTTCTTTGTACTGCCTTTGAGGGGCAAGTTAGGGGAAACGATCATGAAGGGGAGCCCAAATGGTGGAAGATTTCGGAACTTGACCAAATAGATATGCAGGACGACATACGTGAACGTTTGCCTCTCTACTGGCGGAAAGGCTCTTTCGAGCGGATTCATTACTGGAATGAGGAAAAGCACTGTATAGGGGAAACTAAGACGATTTTGTATGATTGATTTTAGAGAATAAGGGGAAATTATGGACTGGTTACGATCGCAGCCAGTGGTTATGCAGGCACTCTTGGCTGGGCTTTTTACATGGGGGTGTACCATTGTAGGATCGGCTTTTGTATTTTTCTTTAAACATATTAGTAGGAAGTTACTGGATATTATGATGGGCTTTGCGGCAGGAGTCATGATTGCGGCTTCATTTTGGTCGCTTTTAGCACCGTCGATTGAGTATGCGCAAAGCTCTTATGGTAAGCTCTCTTGGTTACCAGCTGCAATAGGTTTTTTAGCAGGTGGTTTTTTTCTGCGGTTGATTGATGCAGTAGTGCCTCACTTGCACTTGAGCAAAGACATTTCGGAGGCTGAGAGTGTTCCTGAACATAGCCGCAAGAAGCTGTCCAAGACTGCTCTGCTTTTCTTAGCTATTACCATTCACAATTTTCTAGAAGGTTTGGCAGTCGGAGTAGCCTTTGGTGCTTTGGCCGCCAATCCTAGCCCGTAAGCCTTTGTCGGCGCGATTGGCCTAGCTTTGGGAATTGGCCTGCAAAACGTCCCAGAAGGAGCGGCTCTGTCCATTCCAATTCGGACGGACGGCAAGTCTCGCCTTAAAGCTTTTTACTGGAGCTCCATGTCTGCTATTGTGGAGCCAATTGGTGCTGTTATGGGGGCAGTTGCTGTTATGGCCATGACAGCTATTCTGCCTTATGTCCTCTCCTTTGCGGCAGGAGCTATGATTTCGTGGTGGTAGAGGAGCTGATACCGGATTCGCAGACCAATGGCAATACAGATGTGGCGATTTTAGGTCTCATGGTGGGCTTTGTTCTTATGATGATTTTAGATGTTGCTTTAGGATAAAGGACTTTAGAGTTTCTGAGTTGTTAGATTCAGAGACTTTTTGCTTGGAAACAGTTAATATCTTAAAAAGTGACATTCGCTTGTAAAAATGGTAGAATAAAAGCAATATATAACAGAGAGGAAACACATATGAAAGGTATTATTCTTGCAGGTGGATCTGGGACTCGCTTATACCCATTGACACGTGCGGCATCTAAACAACTCATGCCAATTTACGATAAGCCAATGATCTATTATCCATTATCAACACTGATGTTGGCTGGAATTAAAGATATCTTGATTATCTCAACTCCAACTGATCTTCCTCGATTTGAGGATCTATTAGGTGATGGCTCTGAATTTGGTATTAAGCTCTCTTATGCAGAGCAGCCTAGTCCAGATGGATTGGCGCAAGCCTTTATCATTGGGGCCGATTTCATCGGAGATGACCGTGTGGCGCTGATTCTTGGGGATAATATTTACCATGGACCTGGTTTAAGTAAGATGCTTCAGAAAGCAGCTGCTAAAGAAAAAGGGGCAACTGTTTTTGGCTACCATGTTAAGGATCCAGAACGCTTTGGTGTAGTAGAATTTGATGAAAATATGAATGCTATCTCCATCGAAGAAAAACCGGAACAACCTCGCTCTAACTATGCAGTGACTGGACTCTATTTCTACGATAACGATGTTGTTGAAATTGCTAAAAACATCAAACCAAGTCCTCGAGGAGAACTGGAAATCACAGATGTCAATAAGGCATACTTGGATCGTGGTGATTTGTCTGTTGAGCTCATGGGACGTGGTTTTGCCTGGTTGGATACAGGAACTCACGAAAGTCTCTTAGAAGCCGCTCAATATATCGAAACAGTTCAGCGTATGCAGAACGTTCAGGTGGCAAATCTGGAAGAAATTGCCTATCGTATGGGCTATATTACTAAAGAGCAAGTGCATGAATTGGCACAGTCATTGAAAAAGAATGAATACGGCCACTATCTCTTGCGCCTGATTGGAGAAGAATAAGAAAATGAGTGAACAATTTTTTGATAAGGAATTAGCAGCGCGTGAGGTTCCCGGAATTCCAGGTATGCTGGAGTTCGATATCCCTGTTCGCGGAGACAACCGAGGCTGGTTTAAGGAAAATTTCCAAAAGGAAAAAATGCTGCCGCTAGGCTTTCCTGAAAGCTTTTTTGTAGAAGGAAAACTGCAAAATAATGTCAGCTTTTCTCGTAAAAATGTGTTACGTGGTCTACATGCTGAGCCATGGGACAAGTACATCTCTGTTGCAGATGACGGTAAGGTTCTAGGTTCTTGGGTTGACCTGCGTGAGGGAGAGACCTTTGGTAATACCTATCAGACAGTAATCGATGCTAGCAAGGGGATTTTTGTGCCACGTGGCGTAGCCAACGGCTTCCAAGTCCTTTCTGACACTGTTTCTTATAGCTATCTGGTAAACGACTATTGGGCTTTGGAGCTCAAACCGAAGTATGCCTTTGTCAACTATGCAGACCCAGCTCTAGGCATCCAGTGGGAAAACCTAGAAGCAGCAGAAGTCTCAGAAGCAGACAAGAACCATCCACTACTTAAGGACGTCAAACCTTTAAGAAAAGAAGATTTGTAATTATTATGAAAGAATTTTTGGAATCTCGAGAATTTAAAAAAATACAAATAAATCTTGGACTATCAATTTTATTATTATCTCTAGTTACAACTATAAAAAGGAGTTTTTCAACTCCGCGAATTCATTTCAACTTTTTAGAATGTTTATCAATTGGTGTATCTGCATTTTTTGATTAGTTTTATGGGAATATTCGGAAATGAAAATTATTTTAATGATTTGAAAGAGCTTTTATAATAAAAAAAGTAAAAAAGAGAAATCTCTCTTACTTATGATGCCAATTATTTTTTTCTATTTTTTTAGTTTTTAGTTTTTTTAATTATCTATTTATTAAACTTCCCATTTTTCTTAAAGTGGTTGGATGAAGTTCTTGATTTACCACAATTAGATTCTTTTGACAACAAAAAAATAACTGAAATAAATATTTATTTTTGTGACTTTATTATGGAATTTTTTTCATGTTATATAATAATTAGTATGATGATTTCAATGGAATTAACATTTATTGGGATAATATTCTTTGATAGGATTTCAGAGTATTATTCGCAGATTGGAGATAAGAAAATCAATGACTGAATACAAAAAAATTATCGTGACTGGTGGAGCTGGATTTATCGGTTCTAACTTTGTCCACTATGTTTACAATAACTTTCCAGATGTCCATGTGACAGTACTGGACAAGCTGACCTACGCGGGTAATCGTGCCAATATTGAAGAAATTTTAGGCGACCGAGTTGAGTTGGTTGTTGGAGATATTGCTGATGCAGCCTTGGTAGATAAGCTGGTAGCTGAAGCTGATGCTATCGTTCACTATGCAGCTGAAAGCCACAATGACAACTCGCTTAATGATCCGAGTCCGTTTATCCACACCAACTTCATCGGAACTTACACACTTTTGGAAGCAGCTCGTAAGTACGACATTCGTTTCCACCATGTATCTACTGACGAAGTTTATGGTGACCTGCCTCTGCGTGAAGATTTGCCAGGTCATGGAGAAGGTCCTGGTGAGAAATTTACGGCTGAAACCAAGTACAATCCAAGCTCACCCTACTCATCAACCAAGGCCGCTTCAGACTTGATCGTCAAAGCATGGGTGCGCTCATTTGGTGTCAAAGCGACTATTTCTAACTGTTCAAACAACTATGGTCCTTACCAGCACATCGAGAAATTTATTCCGCGCCAGATTACCAATATCTTGAGCGGTATCAAGCCAAAACTCTACGGTGAAGGTAAAAACGTTCGTGACTGGATTCATACTAATGACCATTCATCAGGCGTTTGGACGATTCTAACCAAGGGACAAATCGGTGAAACTTACTTGATTGGTGCTGACGGTGAGAAGAATAACAAGGAAGTACTGGAGCTCATCCTTAAGGAAATGGGGCAGCCAGCTGATGCTTATGACCATGTGACAGATCGTGCTGGTCACGACCTCCGCTATGCCATTGATGCTAGCAAGCTCCGTAATGAGCTGGGATGGAAACCAGAGTTTACTAACTTTGAAGCAGGTCTCAAAGAGACAATCAAGTGGTACACAGACAACCAAGACTGGTGGAAATCTGAAAAAGAAGCAGTAGAAGCTAATTATGCTAAAACACAAGAGGTCATTAAATAATTTTAAACAATTTAATGATTCTTAAAGGAGCAGTTATATCATGAAACATAAAATTTTAGTAACAGGTGGGGCTGGTTATATTGGTACTCACACAGTGGTCGAACTTATTAAAGCTGGCCATGAGATAGTTGTTGTTGATAATTTTAGTAACAGCAGCAAAAAGAGTCTAGAGGCTGTCGAAAAAATCGTTGAACAGACCATTACTTTTTATGAAGTGGACATTTGTGATAAAGAAGCTTTATTAAAAGTTTTTAAGGACTTTAAACCTACTGGAGTCATTCATTTTGCTGGTTTAAAAGCAGTAGGAGAATCTAGCCAAATCCCTCTAACCTATTACGAAAATAATGTTGCAGGTACCTTAACTCTTTTGAGAGTAATGGAAGAAGTAAATTGTAAAAATATTATCTTTAGTTCATCTGCAACAGTTTATGGAGATCCACTTACTGTTCCAATTTTGGAAGACTTCCCTGTTTCTGCTACTAATCCATATGGTCGTACGAAATTAATGGATGAAGAGATTATGACGGACATATACAAAGCAGATTCTACTTGGAATATTGTATTACTTCGTTATTTCAATCCAATTGGTGCTCATGAAAGTGGTGATTTGGGAGAAAACCCAAATGGAATTCCGAATAATTTACTTCCATATGTAACTCAAGTTGCTGTTGGAAGACTAGAACAAGTACAGGTGTTTGGCAATGATTATCCAACTGTAGACGGTACTGGTGTTCGAGATTATATTCACGTGGTTGATCTAGCTAAAGGTCATGTTGCTGCTTTGAAAAAATTTGATGGCAAGCAAGGTTTGAATATATATAACTTAGGGACTGGTAAAGGCTATTCGGTTTTAGAAATCATTCATAGTATGGAAAAAGCTGTTGGCAAACCAATTCCTTATAAGATTGTTGAACGCAGACCTGGTGATATTGCAACTTCATATGCTAATCCAGCTAAAGCCAAAGCAGAACTTGGTTGGGAAGCTCAATTTGATATCTCGAGGATGTGCCAAGATGCTTGGCGTTGGCAGAGCAAACATCCCAATGGATTTGACGAATAGTTATTATTGGAATTTAGAAATTTTAGATAAGCCTAGCACAAATATGTGTTAGGCTTTTTGTAATAGTTGAATATTTTAGAGCTTTCTTAATATAATAAAGATGATCTTTTTCACGGATATTATGGTGAATTAATTTTGACTATAGCACATGAACATACCATTAGATAAGATATCTTTCTTTTTCATTCTATGATTTCTCTCCTTCTTGTATGGAAACAGTAGAAATAAGGGCTTGGTTATAGTATAATGAGTCTATATGACTTTTAAGGAGAATGTGAGTTAGTGAAGTCTTCGGAATTATTGATTATTATCCCTGCCTTTAATGAAAGTGGTAATATTCAAAAAACAATCAAGATGATAAAAACACATACACCAGAATTTGATTACGTAATTATCAATGATTGTTCTACAGATAATACTTTGGAAATTTGTCGTGAAAATAAATTTAATGTTATTGATTTGCCAATTAATTTAGGAATCGGCGGTGCGGTTCAAACAGGCTACCTCTATGCTGTTCAAAATAATTATCAATATGCTGTTCAAGTAGATGGAGATGGTCAACATAATCCTCAATATATTAAGATGATGCTTGAACGTATAAAAAAAGATAAAGTTGACATGGTAATAGGATCTCGATTTATTGAGAATCAAGGATTTCAGTCTTCTTTTGCTAGAAGAATTGGAATCACTTTTTTTGAAAAATTAATTAAATTATTGACTGGAAAGAAGATCACAGATCCAACATCAGGATTACGACTTGTTAATAAATCAGTCATTGAATTATTTGCTGAGCATTATCCAAGTGATTATCCTGAACCAGAAACTATAGTTTCCTTATTAGAGGCTGGTTTTAAAGTGGAAGAGATGCCTGTTCTAATGAATGAAAGAGAACATGGTACATCTTCGATTACCTTGACTAAGTCTGTGTATTATATGATTAAAGTATCTATAGCAATACTGGTTGCAAAGATTAGTGGAGGATATAAGAAATAATATGCTTATTTTTTTAATTACTATTCTCATTTTGGCATTTTTGTTTAATATTCTTCGTTTAGTTGCTAAAAAGCAAGTAGAGATGAAAAATGCTATTTCGTGGATTATTTTGTCGATCGTTGCGCTACCCTTTGTCTGGTTTCCAGACATCCTAACTTTTTTTGCAAATCTAATAGGAGTGCAAGTAGCAAGTAACCTAATATTCTTTGTTGCTATCTGCTTACTGCTTTATTTAACATTTTCTTTAACCAGACATCTTTCGAAACAGTCAGTACAGATTCGTCAATTGGCGCAAAAAATTGCCTTAAAGGAAAAAAGTGATCAAGATGAAGAATAAAGTGTCAGCAAAAGAAATATATTTTTGGAATTTACTGGGGAATCTAATGTTTGCTGGTTCCTCAGCTATTTTTATGATGATTGTTTCTAGACTTTCTTCTGCAAAAATGGCTGATGTATTCAGTTTGGCATATGGGATTGCTGGTATTTTAGTTGTTCTTGGACTTTTTCAAGTTAGAACCTATCAGGGAACTGATGTGACTTTTAAACATACTTTTACCAGCTATACAATCGCAAGAGTGTTTTCTATTACTCTTATGCTAATTACCTTATTTCCATATCTATTTCTAGTTCATTTTGATTTTTCAGATACTTCAAAGTTGGCAGTAGTGGTTTTATATGTTCTGTTTCGGATGTGTGAGGCTATATCTGATTTATTTCAGGGGCTCTTCCAGCAACATGAGAGGTTAGATATTGCTGGTAAATCCATGACAATCAGATACGGAGCAAGTATTTTTATTCTTCTTATCTCCCTAGTTGTTCTCAAATCTTTAGAAGTTTCTCTTTTAATCTTGTTTCTTTTTAATTTTGTATTTGTTTGGATTTATGATTTTCCCAAGTCGCTATCCTTTGATAAAGCTTCTTTTGATAAGAGTTCCATCAAGTTGCAGGTCAAAGACGCCTTTGTGATTTTAAAAGGCTGTATTCCTTTATTTATCAGCGGTTTCCTCTTGGCATATATTTTTAACGAACCTAGAATAGCAATTGATAAAGCTATTCAACTTGGAAAATTAGCAGAAGGACTTCAAAGGAATTACAATATTTTATTCATGCCAGTGTTCTTCATGAGTTTATTTATTCTTATTCTTAGACCATTATCGACAAGCTTAGCTATTCAATGGCAAAGAAATGAGTTTGCGAAGTTTGATCGAACAGTGAAACAGATTGGTACCTATTTACTTGGAGGCGGAGCTGTTTTAACACTATTAGCTTTTTTAATTGGAACTCCAGTTTTAAGTATAGTTTTTGGTGTGGATCTGGCTGGCGACGCTCTGACGTTGACAATTCTAGTTTTTTCTGGGATTCTTTATTCAGCTGGAATTGTTCTTGGAGATATCCTCACTATTTTTAGAATGCAACGAAAACTTTTAGTGGTATACCTACTTATGTTTGTCGTTTCAATTGCTATTACAAATCCTTTTGTAATGTCAAAAGGTCTACTTGGAGCTGCTTATAGTTTTCTATTTGTAATGCTTATTTATTCAATTGGAAGTTTCTTAACTTATATCAAGGTAAGAAAATGGAAAGGAAACCTTTGATGTCCTTAAATTCTCAACATACCTGGGTGATTTGTGCCTATGGTGAAAGCCAGTATCTAGAAGCGTGTATTCAGTCTTTAAAAAATCAAACTCTTACTTCAAAGATAATTTGTTATACCTCCACACCATTGACCTCAATTTATGAAATTTGTGGGAAGTATGATATTCCAGTTCATCATAAAACTGGTGGTGGAATTGGAAGAGATTGGAATCAAGCATTATCGTTTGTATCTACAAAATATGCTACCATTGCCCATCAGGATGATTATTACGAGCCTAAATTTCTTGAAAAAACTCTGGAAGCTTTTGAGGCTCACCAAGATGGATTGATTACATTCACTGATTATTTTGAAGAAAAAAATGGAAGTAAAATTGATGCGAATACGAATTTAAAAATTAAGCGCCTAATGCTTGGTACCTTATCAATTTTCCCAACCTCACGTTTTTGGAGAAAGCGTGTCTTAGCTTTTGGAAATCCCATCTGTTGTCCTGCGGTTTCATACAATCTTGAAAAATTAAAAGATTTCCAGTTTGATGAAGATATGAGAGTAAGTCTTGATTGGTATGCTTGGTATAAAATTAATGAATACAAAGGAAGCTTTCTTTATATTCCGGAAGCATTAATGTGCCATCGGATTCATCAAGAATCTGAGACAACCAAGACTATTTCAGATAATACTCGCACAAAAGAAGATTTGTATATGTATAATCTATTTTGGCCAAAGTGGTTTTCAAGAGTGATTATGAAGTTTTATGTCAAGAGTCAGGATACTAACCACTAGGAGATAAATATGAAATTCATGAAAGATGCCTATCAGGCTAACATAAAATATTTTTTTACTTTTTTTGGTCTTATCCGCTTTTTATGTTTGTAATTTATACAAAACATCTTTTGGATGTCCCAAAGATAGGACTGGCAGTTGTTCTTCTCATTGCAGTATTTTTATTTTTTTTACCTAAAAAAAATATTGCAATATTTTATGCCCTTGTCTTTTCGGGAGTTTTGACTTCTTTGATAACTCCGGTTTTGAATACTCCTGACGAACCAGTTCATTTAGCTAGAACGATTCATATCGTTGAGGGAGATTTGAATCTAGATAATAGTAAACCTCTCATTTCAGAAGATTTTTTTGATATTTATGATCAAATAAAGTCTCCATTAACTAAAACAAATCTTTTCAATGAAGGTCAGACAGATAAGAAAGTTGGTTTTGGTCGTTCGACTGATTACCGAGCTACTAATTCATATTGGTTTATTGGTTATATTCCTCAGGCAATTGGCTTTGGAATTGGTAAATTTTTACATTTGAGTGTAGGTATCTCGTATTATTTAGGGAGAATATTTAACGCATTAGCTTATGCAGTTTTGGCTTATATTGCCATTCGATTATCAGGTAAAGCTAAGCAACTTATAATGATGGTTGCGTTTATTCCAATGAATTTAGTACTAGCTGGCTCATATAATCAGGACAGTGTATCACTCGGATTGGCTTATATTATCGTATCACTCTTTATTAGTTGGGTTAGTGATAGCGAGAAGAAGGTAAGAAATAGAGATTTGATTCTTTATGTCATCATTTGTTGCCTTCTAGCCACGATGAAGCTCCCTTATGTTCTGCTAATTGGATTATTGCTTTTTATTCCAAAATCTAAGTTTAATGGTAGATTCTTTTATGGCAAGGTTATTTCTGCTGTTCTTTGTGTAGGAGCAGTAACTGTATTTTGGTTTTTACTCAGCCAACAAGTGAAATTAGCTAATTTTCAATTAGAAGGTGCTGACTTACGTGGTCAATTAATGAACCTGATCCATCATCCACAAGATTACCTACCAGTTATTTTTAAAGAAATCCTTTTGTCCGTTAGTCATCTTGATCAACTATTTAACTTTGGTTGGTTGGATCTATCAATGAATGAGGTTCTTATTCCAATTTATGTCTTTTACACTTTAATTGCTTTAGCTAATGTTGGACGTTTTAAGATTCCTTTGATTTCAATAATTGGAGCAGTGCTGGTTTCGTTGGCAATTATTGGTTTGATTTCTTTGACTCTCTACCTGACATGGACTCCTGTAGGATCCTATACTGTCTTAGGTGTTCAGGGAAGATATTATTTGGGAGTCTTAGCTCTAATGCTCCCAGTAATTGTTAGCTGTTCTAAAAATCAATTAAAATTTGATTTTATAACTGATCACTGGATTGTAGAAAGCAGTGTTATTATTGTTGGCTTATCCATGATCCATACTTTAGCAATCATTTATGCGGTAGTTTAATATTTTTATATTTAAATAAAAACAGACGGGAATCTAAGTCCTGTCTGTTTTAATATCAGTCATCTTGACGGTCTTTAAACATGTTGCTATACTTGGTATAACTTAAAATTTTTTTATCCTTGAATATAGAATGATTATTAGTTATTTTTGCTTGGTTTTTGGGGGAAATATGATTTTAGATTTAATAAAAAAAGTATAGATATCCTTTGATTCTATTTTTCTATTCATTATTGTTTGTTCTCGTTTCCCATGTTGCGATTAATACTCAAAGCCGTGAGTTTGACCATGTTTTTCATTTGACTCGAATAGTCGGATTATCACAGTCTATCAGTCATTTTGATTTATTGCCTAACTTAAATCATATATTTGCTTTTGGTACAGGATATGCGGTTCCAATGTTTTATGGTAATTGGCAATTTTATTTACCTGCTCTCTTATTTGTGCTAGTTCAGCAAGCTGATTTGGCTTTTGATTTTTTTGCATTCTTGTTGGTTCTTTCCACTTCCTTGACAAGTTTTTATTGCTTTAAAAAAATCAGTCAAGATTCCATTAAAAGCTTGTATGGAGCTTTGTTAATCCCTCTCTATTTTCCTTTATTTGGATATGGTATGACAATGGTCTTGCCATTAGTACCTATTCTGTTTTATACCATATACAAGGTTCTTTTTTTAAATAAATATAGCCCGGCTTTATTAGGAATTACCATTGCCTTACTTATTCAAACACATATTTTATCTACCTTGATTTTGGCCATCTATTCACTGATTTTTTTGTTTTTGCTATGTGCTCGTAAATTAACAGTAAAAAAAATAATCTCTTTTCTAGTATCTATCTTTATTGGCATTTTACTTTCGATTGGTTACTTAGCTCAATATCTGGAACAGGTCAGTTCACAATTTTTTTATTTCAATTGGACGGCTCGTGATTTTCCTGTTGAAAACACTCGAATGTTTAATGTTCCAAATATTTTACAGTTCAAATTTAGCGGGCTATTTGAACCATTTACATCTTTGTTTTTAGTTATCGATATCCTAGCGATTATATTATTCTTTTATCTAGTATATCGTTTTAAAAATTTAAGTGAAGCCAGCCAGAAACTATTAATACTAATAGCCATTATGGCGATTTCTACAACAGCAGTTTTACCTTGGAATAGTTTGTTAAAATTTGGTTTTTTGGGAGCTATTCAATATACTGGTCGTCTGCTCTTTTTCATTCCTTTTCTTTTGATTTGGATTTTAGTTAACGACTTTAGCCACATTTGGTCTATCAGCTTTGCTAGTCTATCAACATTGGTATATCTTGGGACAGTTTTAATTTCTTATTCTCCAGTTATTAACCTGAGGACAGATCATAAGAACTATATATCAGAAATAAATCAAAGAATGCTTAGTTATTACAAGGGAGATAAAGAACAGTTTTCGAATACTATTGGTGATGAATATTATAATTTAGATGTTGATCCAGTTTCAATACGTGACAGTTCGATTACTCAATTTGATGATGTAGAAGGGGCAAAAATAAAAAATATAAAGTCTTCTTACAATTCTTTAGAATTTGATGTTATCTTAACTGCAAAAAATGTAAGTTTCTTTGTCCCTAGACCTTGGTACAAAGGATATATTGCTGACTATACTAATGGTGCTTCTGGTACTCAGCCTGCTTTGAAGTATCGTCAGTTAAGTCAAGAGGAACAAGAGAAAAATCAGAAACTCCATAGACCCAAGACTCAGAAAATGGCGTTACATAATGGGAAGATTTTTTTAAGAGTTTTTTCTAGTGGTCATGTTAAAATTAGTCATCATAAGACTTTCCTTCAGCATTTCTTTTTCTTGGTTGAAGGCCTGTTCTGGGGATTTATTATTTTCGTTTTTTATCAAATTAAAAGAAGAAAGAATAGAAAAGCTAGTTTAAAAAATTAAATCAAACTTTACAGGTGAAATATTTTATTATACAATTAACACTTAAAGGAGTGACTATGACCATTTCAGTAATTGTTCCTTGTTACAACGAGGAAGAAAGCCTTCCGCTTTTCTATGCGGAAATGGAAAAAATAAAACCAAGACTTCGTGATAACATAGAGTATATTTTCGTCAATGATGGTTCTCAAGACAGAACCTTGGAAGTTTTGCACGAACTAAATATGATAGATCCCAATGCTCATTTTATTTCATTTTCTAGGAACTTTGGGAAAGAGGCGGCTTTATATGCTGGTCTTCAGCATGCAAGAGGGGAGCTTGTAACGGTCATGGATGTGGATTTACAGGACCCACCAGAGCTTTTAGTTGAAATGAAAACCATGTTGGATGAACAAAAAGATTTGGACTGCGTGGGTACACGTCGAACGAGTCGTGAAGGGGAACCGCCTATTAGGAGTTTCTTTGCCAATCTTTTTTATAAGCTGATTAACAAAATTAGCCAGGTAGAAATGGTGGATGGTGCGCGTGATTTCCGTCTTATGCGTCGACCTATGGTAGATGCTATTTTGGAGGTTTCTGAATACAATCGTTTCTCTAAAGGAATTTTTGCCTGGGTAGGTTTTAAAACAGAGTATTTAGAATATAAAAATGTTGAGCGCGTGGCAGGAAAGACCTCTTGGAATTTCTGGCAACTTTTTAACTATTCTTTAGAAGGGATTGTCAACTTTTCAGAAGCTCCTTTGCATATTGCTTTCTTGGGAGGTTTGCTTTCTTGGATGCTTGCATTTATTTTGGTTGTTTTTATCGTTGTAAGAACTCTGGTATTCGGTGATCCTACATCAGGTTGGCCATCACTCATGACAGTTATCCTCTTTATTGGTGGTTTTCAGTTACTAACCATCGGAATTTTGGGGAAATATATTGGCAAAGTCTTTACAGAAACTAAAAAAAGGCCTGTCTACATCATTAAAGAGAAGAGTAAATAAGCAGATTTTTTCTGCTTTTTTTGTTATAATATTTTCATTGAATGTTTACGACAGGAGAAGAATAACACATGATTTTAATCACAGGTTCAAATGGTCAGCTTGGAACAGAACTTCGTCATCTTTTAGATGAGCGTAATGAGGACTATGTTGCAGTTGATGTTGCCGAAATGGATATAACGAATGCTGAAATGGTTGAAAAGGTCTTTGCAGAAGTTAAACCAGCCTTAGTTTATCACTGTGCGGCTTATACAGCTGTTGATGCAGCAGAGGATGAAGGAAAAGAGCTTAACTATGCTATCAATGTGACTGGAACTGAAAATGTAGCAAAAGTGGCTGAAGCACACGGAGCGACATTAGTTTATATTTCTACGGACTATGTCTTTGATGGTCAAAAGCCTGTCGGTGAAGAATGGGAAGTAGATGATCAACCAGATCCTAAGACAGAATATGGTCGTACCAAGCGCATGGGTGAAGAGTTGGTAGAGAAGTATTCTAGTCGTTTTTACATTATTCGTACAGCTTGGGTCTTTGGCAATTATGGTAAAAACTTTGTCTTTACTATGCAAAATCTAGCTAAGACTCACCCAACCTTGACAGTTGTTAACGACCAGCATGGCCGTCCGACTTGGACTCGTACCTTAGCTGAATTCATGACCTACTTGGCTGGAAATCAAAAGGAATTCGGCTATTACCATCTGTCTAATGACGCTGCAGAAGACACTACTTGGTATGACTTTGCAGTTGAGATTCTCAAGGATACGAATGTAGAAGTTAAACCGGTGGACTCAAGCCAATTCCCTGCTAAAGCAAAACGGCCACTCAATTCAACTATGAGCTTGAATAAGGCAAAGGCGACTGGCTTTGTTATTCCAAGCTGGCAAGATGCCCTGAAAGAATTCTATAAACAAGAGAAAAAATAAAAAGAAGAGGCTGAAACAAATGTTTCAGTCTTTTTTATAATGCTTAAAGAAAGCCTGGAATTTATCAAATGATGATCCTCTAATCAATAGAATCTCTTACGGTTCTTCTATTTTTTCGGGTCTAAGCTCACAAAAAAGCTGATAAAATGGTATAATAGATTAGATTGCAATAAATTTGAATCGGAGAAGAATATGCAACATGTCTTTATTATTGGAAGCCGAGGTCTTCCTGCAAAATACGGGGGCTTTGAAACCTTTGTAGAAAAATTAGTTGAACATCAAGTATCTTCTCAGTTGCAATATCATGTTGCTTGTTTGTCAGAGCATGAGACAGGACAGCATACCATGTATAAAGATGTTGATTGTTTTAGTATTAAAGCACCTAAACTAGGTCCAGCTAGAGTGATTGCCTATGATATGATGGCTATTCGCTATGCTTTAAAAATGGTTAAAGAACAAAACATTGAATCACCCATTTTCTACATTTTAGGAAATACGATTGGTGCCTTTATTGCACCTTTTGCCAAAATGATTCATCAAGCAGGCGGGACATTTTTTATCAATCCAGACGGTCTTGAGTGGAAACGGGCCAAGTGGCCTAAGCCTGTTCAAGGTTACCTTAAGTACTCCGAAAAGTTGATGACAAAACATGCAGATTTGGTTATATGCGATAATCAAGGTATTGAATCCTACATCCAGAATGCCTATCCATGGTCTAAGACGACTTTTATTGCTTATGGTACAGATCTTAAGCTTTCTAGCTTGACTAATCAAGATGAGAAAGTTCGGAATTTCTTCGGAAAATGGCAGAGCAAAGAAGATAACTACTATCTGATTGTTGGTCGTTTTGTGCCGGAAAATAACTATGAGACTATTATCCGAGAATTTATGGCTTCAAATACCAAACGAGATTTAGTTATTATTTGTAATCATGACGGTAATTCCTATTTTGATGAATTGCGACAGAAAACGAACTTTGATCGAGATAAGAGGATCAAATTTGTAGGGACAGTTTATGACCAGGAACTATTGAAATATATTCGCAACCATGCTTTTGCTTATCTTCATGGTCATGAAGTCGGAGGGACTAATCCAGGCTTACTTGAGGCTTTGGCTCAAACAGATCTCAACCTAGTTTTAGGTGTGGATTTTAATCGACAAGTAGCTAGTGAAACGGCTCTTTATTGGAAAAAGGAAAAGAATAGCTTATCTGCTTTGATAAATCAAGTGGACAGTCAAAATGATTTTTCTGATTGGGGTCTAGTTGCTAAGCAAAACATGAAAGATAATTATACTTGGGAAAAGATTGTCGGTGAATATGAGGAGTTATTCTTATCATGAAAGTAAATATCTTGTTGTCCACCTACAATGGTGAGCAATATCTGAAAGAGCAGGTTGAAAGTATCCAGCAGCAGACCTATCAAAATTGGCAGCTTTTTATTCGAGATGATGGGTCATCGGATGGAACTGTTGCTGTTATTCAAGGATTGGTTGCTCAGGATCCACGTATTCACTTTATCAATGAAAATCAGATTGAAAACTTTGGAGTCATAAAGAGTTTTCATACTCTCTTAAAATATGAGAAAGCAGACCTTTACTGCTTTAGTGACCAAGATGATGTCTGGCTCCCTGATAAGATTGCACTTCAAGTGGCCGAAGCAGAGAAATATCCTCAAGATAAGCCGTTACTGCTTTATACGGATTTAAAAGTAGTGGATGAAAACCTGACTGTTCAGCACGAAAGTATGATTCGTACTCAGTCAGATCATGCAAATACAGAACTGGTCCAAGAGTTGACAGAAAACACTGTAACAGGTGGAGTAGCAATGATCAATCACGCCTTGGCTGAGTTATGGACAGGGCAAGAAGCCCATGAACTTCTCATGCATGATTGGTACTTAGCCTTGCTGGCCTCTGCCTTTGGAAAGCTTGTTTATATTGATAAGCCAACCGAGCTATATCGTCAGCATAGCAGTAACGTTTTGGGGGCACGTACTCTTAGAAAAAGGGTGAAAAACTGGGTTCGGCCCCATGTGCTTTTTGCTAAGTATTGGCACCTTATCAAGGCTAGTCAAGAGCAAGCAAAAAACTTATTAGATCTGTCTTTGAGCCCTGAAAATAAAGAATTAATTGAAAACTTTGTGACTATCATGGACGTGCCGTTTAGGGAACGCTTAGCACGTATACGCAAATATGGCTACCGTAAGAATCGTGCTTTTCACACTTGTGTTTTTACAACCTTGATATTGACAAAGTTTGCATATAGAGGTAAAAAATAATGTTTGACGTTTTTAGTCAGAAAAATCGAATTTTATTACGAGAGTTAATTAAAACGGACTTTAAATTACGCTATCAAGGATCAGCAATCGGCTATCTTTGGTCTATTTTGAAGCCATTGATGACCTTTAGTATTATGTATATCGTCTTTATCCGTTTCTTGCGTTTAGGTGGAGATGTTCCTCATTTTCCGGTTGCTTTATTATTAGCCAACGTTATTTGGGGATTTTTCTCAGAAGCGACTTCTATGGGGATGGTATCGGTTGTTAGTCGGGGCGATCTTTTGCGTAAGCTAAATTTTTCAAAGCATATTATTGTCTTGTCAGCTATTTCAGGCGCAGCCATTAATTTCGCTATCAATTTAGTCGTTGTCTTGATTTTTTCACTCTTTAATGGAGTGACCTTCAGCTGGTCGGCTTTGATGGTGATCCCTCTCTTCATTGAGTTGTTTTTGATGGCAACTGGTTGTGCTCTGATTTTATCAACTTTCTTTGTCCGCTTCCGTGATTTATCACAAATCTGGGAAGTAGTGCTACAAGCCGGCTTATATGCGACACCAATTATTTATCCTATTACATTTATTGCGGACCGCAATCCATGGGCAGCCAAATTAGTTATGATGAATCCTCTGGCTCAGATTATCCAAGACATGCGTTATTTCTTGATTGATAAGGCCAATACACCTGTCTGGCTTTTGGTTGAAAATAAATTTTTGGTTCTAGTTCCTTATGTATTACCAATTCTTATTTTCCTAGCTGGCTTTGCTTACTTTAACAAACATGCTAAGAAATTTGCGGAGATTCTCTAATGACAGATAAACAAATTGCAGTAAAAGTAGACCATGTCAGCAAGTACTTTAAGTTACCTACTGAGGCAACTAACAGTCTTCGTACTGCTATGGTCAATCGCTTTAAAGGAATTAAAGGCTATAAAGAACAGCACGTTCTTAATGATATTTCCTTTGAAGTAGAAAAAGGAGACTTTTTTGGAATCTTGGGTCGAAATGGTTCAGGGAAGTCTACTCTCTTAAAAATTATTTCTGAAATCTACGTTCCTGAAAAAGGTTCTGTCACAATCGATGGAAAGTTAGTTTCTTTCATTGAGCTAGGAGTCGGTTTTAACCCTGAACTGACAGGTCGTGAAAATGTCTACATGAATGGTGCCATGCTGGGCTTCTCAACAGCTGAAATTAACGCTATGTATGATGATATTGTGGATTTTGCTGAGTTGCATGAGTTCATGAATCAAAAACTTAAGAATTACTCTTCAGGAATGCAGGTTCGTCTTGCTTTCTCAGTTGCTATTAAAGCGCAAGGTGATATCTTGATTTTGGATGAGGTTCTTGCAGTAGGAGATGAGGCTTTTCAGCGTAAATGTAATGATTACTTCCAAGAACGTAAGAAATCAGGGAAAACGACCATTCTTGTTACCCACGATATGGGAGCAGTTAAGAAGTATTGCAATAAGGCTGTTTTGATTGAAAATGGTTTGGTTAAGGCAATTGGTAGTCCAGAAAATGTAGCCAACCAATATAGTTTTGATAATACTGCACCTTTGCAACATGGAGGAGAAGCGACAGGAGATGGACAAGCTTCTTCGGATGAACAAGTTCTGGTTGAAAACTTTCAACTACAGCTGTTAAGTTCGAATAAGTTACGCCCGCAAGATCCAATTCAGTTCCAGATTGATTTTGATGTTCGTGAGGATATTCAAACTTATATTGCTCTTTCTTTAACAGATATCGATCGGAATATTTGGATTTATAACGACAATTCGATGAACCAATTAATAACTGGTGCTGGACACAAAAGAGTTCATTACACTTGTTCACTTCCAACAGTGAATGATTTGAAAATGAAATTAGAAGTGACGGTGCGGGATGCTGAGGGACAGATGCTTGCCTTCTCAGATGCTACTCAAACTCCACTGATTTTCATCAATCGAGATGATATAGATTTGGATGATAAGTCTGCAATGGATTCAGCAAGTGGCTTAATCCAGCGCAATGGAACATGGTCAATAACGGACTAGACTGAGGGAGATATGGAAACGACGCCTTTTGTTTCGATTATTTGTACTGTTTTTAACAAAGAACCGTGGTTGAAAAAGACTATTGATAGTTTTTTAGCTCAGAAAACGAGTTTTCCCTTTGAAATTATTTTGGTGGATGATGCCTCAAGTGATGGATCTCGCAGAATAATACAAGACTATCAAGCAAATTTTCCTGATTTTATTCGTGCCTTTTATCATGATGAAAATCAAGGAATTGCCAAAACATGGGTTACTATCTGTAAAGAGGCACGAGGGAACTTCATTGCTCGATGTGATGGTGATGACTTCTGGCTGGATCCTCTAAAACTTCAAAAGCAAGTAGACTTATTGGAAAGTAAGCCTGACTGTAAATGGTCTAATACAGATTTTGATATCTATGATGAAAAGGGAGATTTTGTTTCCAAAGCAGGCTTTGCCAACAAAACAATCCCCCTTGCGGATAACTATGAAAAAATGTTGGCCACCCGAGGATTTACCATGGCATCTACTTGGTTGGTCGATAGAGACCTAATGCTAGAAGTGAATCAAGAGTTGGATTTAACTACATCAGATGACACCTTTAATCTGCAAATGGAGCTCTTCCAACGGACCTCTTTAGCTTTTCTAGACGAAGCGACGGTTGCGTATACAATTAATCAAGGTTCGGATTCGCGACCTTGCGATTTTAGAAAATTAGAACGTCGTTTTCAAAAGTTGTTAGAAACACAACTAGAGTATCTTGATAAATATCCCAACGCAGATTTTAAAGAGATGACTAAGATTCTTCTTGAACGAAATAATACTTACGAAATTCGTCTATCCAAGCCTATGGATTCTCTGTCTCATATTGGGATGGAGTCTGTTACAGTTTATTTTGGGGATGGTGAAAATGCTTACTCAGAAGAGCGCACTTTTGCCAAACTACTTCAAAAAGAAGACAGCTTAACATTTGAAATTCCTAAAGGAACGTCTGTTATTCGAGTAGATCTTTCGGAACGTCCAAGTTACTATTCTGAAGTAGAACTGAGGGGGCCTGACGGGAATGTTTCGTCACCTATCTATACGAACGGTGTTATTGCTGACGGCTTGTATTTCTTTATCGAACCCGATCCGCAGTTGATCTATGAAGTTGAAGAAGAAGCAATCTATCAATTGAGCTATAAGATGATTTCTGTGGATGATGCCTCTGCTCCCGATTATATTGGAAAAGTATTTGCGGCTGAAATGTTGGATAGTAGTAATAAGGTTAAAGAGCTTGAAGCTGAATTAGAGGCTACGAAAGAAGCTTACAAGACTATTATCAATTCAAAACGTTGGACTATCCCAACAAAAATTTTGAAATTCTTAAGAATAAGGAAATAAAATGAAACGATTACTTTTATATGTTCACTATAATAAGTTCAATCAGATTAGTGAACATGTACTTTATCAGCTTGAAAAAATGCGTCCCCTCTTCAGGAAAGTGATTTTCATTTCAAATAGCAAGATAAGTAAAGATCAGGAAGATGGACTGAAGAAAGAACTGGTTGATGAAGTTCTTTTGAGAAAGAATATTGGTTTTGATTTTGCTGCTTGGCGAGATGGAATGAATTCTGTTGGCTTTGAAGAATTAAAAAAATATGATTCAGTCACTTTAATGAATGATACATGCTTTGGACCTTTGTGGGATTTAGAGCCTATATACCAAGATTTTGAAGGTGATAGAAACGTTGATTTCTGGGGAATGACGAATTATCGTAAAGACAAAGATTTTAACGAGCATATCCAAAGTTATTATCTATCATTTAAGAAAAATGTAGTCAATTCAGAAACCTTTCAACTGTTCTGGCAAAACATTCAGGATTATACAGAAGTTCAAGATGTTATAGATCATTATGAAACCCAGGTTACAACTAATTTAGTGCAGGCAGGTTTTCACTATCAGACCGTTTTTAATACAATCCAGGCTGATGCTTCAGGTATGCTCTATCCGGATTTTTCTTACTATAATCCAACCTCTATCCTAAAAAATAGAGTGCCGTTTATCAAAGTAAAAACAATAGCAGCAAATGAAGGATTAACACCTTATATTTTAAACGACATTGAAAATACAACGGACTATCCTGTTGATTTAATTGTCAAACATATGTCTCGTATTGATTTGCCTGACTATCCTTACTTGCTTGGAAGGAAAATTTTAGATTTGTCTCTTCCAATTTCTATACCTGACAAGAAAATAGCTGTCCACCTTCATGTTTTTTATGTAGATTTACTAGCTGAATTCCTTCATGCATTTGAATCTTTCCATTTCTCTTATGACTTATTCATTACAACAGATAGCGAAAAGAAAAAGAACGAGATACTTGACATTTTAGAGGGAAAACAAGCAAAAGCAGAAGTCTTGGTAACAGGAAATGTTGGGCGAGATGTTCTTCCTATGCTTAAATTAAAGAGACATCTATCTCAGTATGACTATATTGGGCATTTTCATACAAAAAAATCTAAAGAAGCTGATTATTGGGCTGGAGAAAGTTGGCGTAAAGAGCTAATTAACATGCTTGTTCATCCAGCAGATCAGATAGTTAGTCAATTAGGACAAGATGATCGCTTAGGGCTAGTCATAGCTGACATTCCTAGCTTCTTCCGCTTTAACAGGATTGTAGTCGCCTGGAATGAAGCCCTGATTTCTCCTGAGATGAATAAACTGTGGGAGCGCATGAACTGTCAAAAAGAAGTTGACTTTAAGCAAATGAATACCTTTGTCATGAGCTATGGAACCTTCGTTTGGTTTAAATATGACGCATTGTCTCCTTTATTTGATTTAAACTTGACGGAGGAGGATGTTCCGAGTGAGCCACTTCCACAAAATTCCATTCTTCATGCGATAGAAAGACTTTTGGTTTATATTGCTTGGGACAAGCAGTATGACTTTAAGATTTCTTATAATCAACTCGGTCTAACAGCTTTTATAGATAACAAGCAACTAAATAATCGAGAAGATTTACAGCCTCATACCTTTGTAGATTTTAACCAGATTGGTGGAATCAAGGGGGCGATGAAATACATCTTTGTTGGACCTGCAAGAGCTATCAAATACATCTTAAAACGATTGTTAGGGAAGGGCAAGTCATGAAAAAAGCAGTTAAAATAGAACGTTTTTTATTGTTTATCCTGCCTATTTTATTCTTTTTTATCAATTTGTTCTTAATTCAAAGCCAGTTAGTTAGGGAGACTGATCCAACTGCTCCAGTAAGAATTCTAATTAAGCAAGAACGAATTTTTTACCTCATTGGGTTAGGTGGCATTCCAATTTTACTGTCTTGTTATCGTTTTAAATTTGTATCTCTTATTCGCTTAGCTTATATCTATATTTTTGTATTCCTTCTTGTCAAATTTAGTTGAAGATGCTTTAAATATTAATAATGAAAGCTACAAAAGTTGGAATTGGTTTGAGCATATATTTTCTCAAAAGAATTTCTTTCCAGTTTTATTGTGGTTAGTACCTGCTATTGCCATTTTAACCCTGATCTTTAGGACCTTAAAGATAGTGTCTTTTCGTCTCAACAAGATTCAATTGTCATCCAATGTTGAATTCCTTGTTTTGTCACAAATTTTACTATCTTTCCTTTTGACAGATAGTAAATTTCCTCAAGCACTTTACCAAACTGAATGGTTTATGGCTTTGAATCACAAATATGGCAGTGAATTGTTTACAGAACACCATTTCTGGCTTGTAACAGTGATAGTAGCAGTATTTTCTCTGCTAGCAACATTTATTTCCTACCATTTCGTAAGAGGTTTAAGTCACTTACTTAAAAATAGAAGTTCTTATTCTTTAGCGGTGGCAACTAGTATGACGGCTGCAGTTGTCTTTAACTATTTGATTCAAATGGGACTTGGTAAGGGAACACCTTTTTAGAATACTACCAGTTGCCTGGAGCGACTAGTCTTCAGATCATTATTCTCTTTTTGATCTTCTTGTTCTTTTACCTGCTCATTAATCGGTATTTCTTGACAACAGTCATCTTGGTTGGAGGAATGAGCTTATTTGTAATTGCGAATTCAATCAAGTTTAGCATGCGAGGCGAGCCTGTCTTACCAAGTGATATGATTTGGCTTTCTTCACCAAGTACATTGCTTAGTTTTGTGGATACCTCTTACATGAATGAAGCATTGAAATGGCTAACTATACTGATTATTGGATTTTTAATTCTTAACTATTTCCTGTTCAAAGGAAAAATGATTCAAAAATTCAGTCGTAGGTTTGTAAGATTAGTTTGTGTTTTCTTGTGTTTGATTGGAATTTTTCAGGTATTTGCTCAGAAGGAAAATGGTAAGGTCAAAAGAAATATACCTGTCATTACAGTTCTGAATAACTTACAAGATATTACCTGGCTTGGTAATACAAATAATGCACGCTATCGTTCATTAGCTTACGTCTGGATAAATCAATTGACGACAGAAGTAATGGCTAAACCAGAAGGCTATAAGGCGTCTAAGATAAAAGAAATAGAAGAGAAGTATGCTAAAAAGGCAGAGGAGATCAATCAAGCTCGAACAGACAACTTAAAAGATCATACAGTTATTTATGTATTGAGTGAGAGTTTTGCTGATCCAAGACGTATACAAGGGGTCACACTGACTGAAAATCCGATTCCGAATATTGAAGAGATCAAAACTAAATCAACTAGTGGACTCATGAGATCGGATGGTTATGGTGGAGGAACAGCTAATATGGAATTCCAGACTTTAACTGGTTTGCCATTTTATAATATTTCTCAAAGTGTTTCGATACTTTACACAGAAGTTTTTCCTAAGATGAATAAAACTCCGGTTATAAGTGACTTATACGAAAGCAAAAATAGAATTGCTCTTCATTTAGCAGGTGCCGCAAACTATTCAAGAAACTATATCTATAATCACTTGAATTATGATCGTTTTATCACCGTAGAAACAAAAGGAATTAGTTATCAAAAAGAAGGAGTCAGTCCTAGCGATGCTTCAACTTATCAAATAGTCTTGGATAACATTAAAGAAGGAGATAATCAATTCTTTTCTGTAATGACGATGCAAAATCATTCTCCTTGGCTTGAAGCGAATCCTGAAACAATGGAAGGAAAAGGAGAGGGGTTTACAGACGAAGAAAATTCAAAGCTAACCTTCTATAGTCGCTTGCTTTTTCAAACTGATGTAGCAACCAAAAACTTCCTTGATCAACTGTCAAAAATCAATAAGAAAATAACAGTTGTCTTTTACGGTGACCATTTACCAGGGTTGTATCCAACATCGATTTTTAAGAACCAGGAAGAAAATCAATACCTGACAGATTATTTTGTTTGGAGCAACTACGAAACACCAAAACTGAATTACCCACTAGTTAATTCCAGTGATTTCTCAGCTTTAGTCATGGAGCAAACAAATTCTAAAGTCTCACCATACTATGCATTACAAACCGAAGTATTACATAAAGCAAGTGTAGATAAATCTGATCTGGATGCTGAGGCTCAAGAAATAGCTAACGATATGCGAATGATTGAATACGATATGGTTGCTGGTAAAGGATATTTATCAAAAGACTTTTTCAAAGTCCCTCAATAGTTTATAAAAGTGGTTGAAAGCAATCCTAAAGGTTGTTATTTCACCACTTTTTATTTTGAAAATTTCTTATAAAATAATCATTTTATAGGATGATTTATACTCCCATTTTTTCTCAAAATATGCTAAACTAGTTAGAGGAGGATGAGGATATGATAAAGATTTTTGGACAACTTCGATATCACTGGCAACCAGATCTTTCAATCTTAGTTATTTATTGGTCTTTATCTGTCATTCCAATCTTTATTGGACTGTCTTTGATGTATGAGAGTTCGGATGTTCCTACTTTAGTCTTGTTTTTCCTGTTTTTATTTATGGTTTTACTTGGTGTAGGAGTTCATCGTTATTTCACCATTTATGATAATGGGATTTTACGCATCATAACAGCTAATCCCTTTACGCCATCAAAAATCGACATATCAACCATTCGAAAAGTGGCTGTAACGAAAACATCGATCACACTATACTTTGATGGCAAAGAAAAAGGCCGAACTTTTTGTATGAGAAAGTGGCCTAAAAAGTATTTTGTGAATGATTTAGCTTTAAATAAGCATTTTAAAGGTGAAGTCGAATTAGTTGATAACTTGACACACATTGATTACTTTGAAACCTATTATGCTAATCAGGATAAACACTCTTAATCTTTTTTTAGAGCGCGTGTGGGACAATTTTTGATTGCTTCAAGAACATCATCTGATTCTTCAATATGAGTTTCTAGGAGCTCGTTATTGTTGGAAAATTTGACAATACCATTGTCATGGTAATCAAAAAGTTCAGAATAGGTTTGGCAGAGCCCACAAGCAATGCATCGTTCTGGAATGAGTGTTACTTTCATAGTCATATTGTAATAAGATTTTTAGAAAAATTCAAGGAGGAAGTCATGGCAAAAGAACCATGGGAAGAAGATATTTACGATAATGGAGAAAAAGATTTGAAAAGAACAAAAAAATCAAGTGATGTTTTAGCGAATAGAGTCCTAACTATTTTAGCGGTTATTTTCTTCATCATGGTCATTGTGATTGTTGCAGGAATGATTTATCTTTCTGTTGGTGGCGGTGGGAAGACAGCTGCTAAAGAAGGTTTCTTGATACTAGCGCACCTGCTAGTAGTCAAGTAGCTAGTTCTGCACCTGCTGCAAGTTCTGAAGCTAGTTCTGAGAGCACAACAGCTTCATCTGAAGGAACTATTACTGTTCAAGCTGGAGAAGGAGAAGCAGCCATTGCTGCTAGAGCTGGAATTTCTATTGCTGAATTAGAACGCTTAAACCCTTCTCATATGACAACTGGATCATGGTATGCTAATCCAGGCGATGTTGTTAAAACTCGTTAGGAGGATACTATGAAACAGATTCAAATTGCAATTGATGGTCCAGCTTCCAGTGGGAAGTCTACGGTTGCAAAAATAATTGCTAAAGATTTGGGTTATACTTATCTTGATACAGGGGCTATGTATCGTGCAGCAACTTACCTGGCTTTGCAACATCAGCTGACTGCTGCTGATACAGAAGGTATCATTAGATTATTGGATGACTATTCTGTGAGTTTCGGTCGTTCTGAGTCTGGTCAACAGTTAGTTTTTGTTGGGGATGTAGATGTGACCAACCCTATTCGCGAAAATGATGTTACTAATAATGTTTCTTGGATTTCTGCTATTCCAGAAGTTCGAGAAAAATTAGTAAGCCTTCAGCAACAGATTGCCAGTCAAGGTGGCATTGTTATGGATGGTCGTGATATTGGCACGGTCGTGCTACCAGATGCCGAGCTCAAAATTTTCTTAGTGGCTTCAGTTGATGAACGAGCTGAACGTCGCTATAAAGAGAATTTAGAAAGAGGTATTTCAGCGGATCTTGAAGTCTTGAAGAAAGAAATTGCTGACCGAGATTATAAAGATAGTCACCGTAGTGTATCTCCTTTACGTCCGGCCGAAGACTCCATCACATTTGATACAACTGGAGTTAGTATTTCTGATGTAGTTGCATTTATTGAGGAAAAAGCAAAAAAAAATTCTTGACAAGTAAGAAGAAACTTGGTATGATAGTAAAGTTGAGAAAAGCAGAAGTGAGAGCTTCTCGCCTTGCGACTAACGTTGTCTGGCTCTACGGATTAAGTTTCAGTAATGAAATACTATCATGTAGTGCGGGCTTGCGTTAGCAAGTCCGCTCTTGTTTTTCTCGAATACTTAACTAAGTTTGGTCTAATTTAGGGATTTAATGCTAGTTGGTTCATCTGACATAAACATTGAATTCTGAAATCTTGACTCAGATTTGGAAGAGTAGAAAAATAAAAAAGAGGTGAAAACTATAGCAAAGCAAGACTTATTCATCAATGATGAAATCCGTGTACGTGAAGTTCGTTTAATTGGTCTTGAAGGTGAGCAATTGGGAATTAAGCCACTTAGTGAAGCGCAAGCACTTGCTGACGATGCTAATGTGGACTTGGTTTTGATTCAACCACAAGCTAAGCCGCCTGTTGCGAAAATTATGGACTATGGAAAGTTCAAATTTGAGTATCAGAAAAAACAAAAGGAACAACGTAAAAAACAAAGCGTTGTAACTGTAAAAGAAGTGCGTCTTAGTCCGACCATTGATAAGGGAGACTTTGATACTAAACTTCGCAATGCACGCAAGTTCCTTGAAAAAGGAAATAAAGTTAAAGTTTCCATTCGCTTCAAAGGGCGGATGATTACCCATAAAGAGATTGGGGCTAAAGTTTTAGCGGAATTTGCTGAAGCAACTCAAGATGTTGCCATTATTGAGCAAAGAGCTAAGATGGATGGACGTCAAATGTTTATGCAGTTAGCACCGCTTCCAGACAAAAAATAATTTTGTCAAAAGTTAAAAAAAGGAGAAATTTATCATGCCAAAACAAAAAACACACCGCGCATCAGCTAAACGTTTCAAACGTACAGGTTCTGGTGGCTTGAAACGTTTCCGTGCTTACACTTCACACCGTTTCCACGGAAAGACTAAGAAACAACGTCGTCATCTTCGTAAAGCATCTATGGTGCATTCAGGAGATTTCAAACGTATCAAAGCAATGCTTACTCGCTTGAAATAAGAGCGAGTTAATCACTGAACAATTCTAGGAAATATTGGAGGAAATAAAACATGGCACGTGTTAAAGGTGGCGTTGTATCGCGCAAACGTCGTAAACGTATTCTTAAATTAGCTAAAGGTTACTATGGAGCAAAACATATCTTGTTCCGTACTGCAAAAGAGCAAGTAATGAACTCTTACTACTATGCATACCGTGACCGTCGTCAGAAAAAACGTGACTTCCGTAAATTGTGGATCACTCGTATCAATGCGGCAGCTCGTTTGAACGGACTTTCATACTCACAATTGATGCATGGTTTGAAATTGGCTGAGATTGAAGTTAACCGTAAAATGCTTGCTGACTTGGCTGTTAACGATGCAGCAGCTTTCACAGCTCTTGCTGATGCAGCTAAGGCAAAACTTGGCAAATAATTAAAATTGGTCCTCAGGGACCTTTTTTTTGTTTTTAAAATCCTGATTGTAAAAAATATAACGATTTATAAAATCGATAAATGGGAACTTGCTTTCAAAAATGTTATAATATACAAAAGGAGGAATTATATCTTATGGCTTCAAAAATGCTACATACTTGCTTGCGAGTGGAGAACCTTGAAAAATCAATCGCTTTTTATCAAGATGCTTTCGGATTTAAAGAATTGCGTCGCAAGGATTTTCCAGATTATGCCTTCACCATTGTCTATCTAGGACTTGATGGTGACGACTATGAATTAGAATTAACTTATAATTATGATCACGGACCTTATGTCATTGGAGATGGTTATGCTCACATCGCCCTTAGCACACCTGATCTTGAGGCTCTCCATCAGGAACATAGTGCTAAAGGTTATGAAGTTACCGAACCAAAGGGTCTACCAGGTAATCCACCAAACTATTACTTTGTTAAAGATCCTGATGGCTACAAGGTCGAAGTGATTCGTGAGAAATAATTCGGTTTATAGTTTACTATTTCAAAAGATAAATAAATAACTCCGGCAATGCTTTTTTGCCGGAGTTATTTTATACATTAAGAACCTTGTCTAGGAAATCTTGTAAGCGTGGATGCTGAGGATTATCGAAGATTTGGTCAGGTTTTCCATCTTCAAGGAATTCACCATCAGCTGTAAAGATAACACGATTAGCCACTTGACGCGCAAAGCCCATTTCGTGAGTTACGATAATCATAGTCATACCTTGTTCTGCCAATTCTTTCATTACATTTAGAACATCACCGACCATTTCTGGGTCAAGAGCAGAAGTAGGCTCGTCAAAGAGCATAATATCAGGGTTCATGGCTAAGCCACGCGCGATAGCGACACGTTGTTTTTGGCCACCAGAAAGGCTATTAGGGCTAGCATCGGCTTTGTCGGCGAGTCCAACCTTTTCTAGCAATTCCATTCCCAGGGCATCCGCTTCAGCTTGGCTCATACGCTTATGCTGAACAGGAGCGAAGGTGATATTTCAAGAACAGTCATATGTGGAAATAGGTTGAAGTGTTGGAAAACCATTCCGATATTTTCACGAACTAAGTCGACATTGGTCTTTTTGTCAGTTAAGTCAAATCCATCAACAGTGATGGTACCGCTAGTAACTTCTTCGAGTAAGTTAAGACTGCGAAGAAAAGTTGATTTTCCTGATCCAGAAGGCCCGATAATACAAACGACGTCCCCCTCATAAAACTTAGCAGTGATACCTTTAAGGACTTCATTTTCTCCATAGTATTTGTGAAGGTCATTTACATCAATTTTTAATTTTGCCATTATTGAATCCTCTTTTCTAAGCGTTTAGCTAATCTAGTAAGGAAAGTAATAATTAAAAGATATAAAACAGCGAGAATAGCGTACATACGGAAACTTTGATAGTTACGAGCGATGATATTTTTACCAGTTTGGAAGAGCTCTACAAGTCCGATCGCAGATACGATTGTAGTATCTTTAAGTGCAATTACGAATTGGTTGACAAAGTTTGGAAGCATAATTTTAGTTGCTTGTGGTAAGATGATTTTTCTCATAGTCTTAGAATAGGAAATACCTAAACTCCGGCTTGCTTCCATCTGTCCTGCAGGTACCGCTTGGATACCGCCACGCACAATCTCAGCTATATAGGCACCTGAATTAAGAGAGAGGGCAATGGTACCTGCCACAAAATCGTTAATAGGAGTTTGCTGATTTGTAATTGATTCAATCAAGTTCGGTATACCCCAGAAGATAAAGGCAGCTAGAATCATAAGTGGCACGCCACGAATGACATCGACAAAGATTTCAGCAATCCAACGTAGTGGTTTATAAGGGCTGACACTAAACATTCCAAAGATAATACCGATTACTAAAGCTATAGCGAAGGAAAGGAGTGCTAAAGCGATAGTTACACCAAAACCTTTAAGAAGTTGAGGATAATTATTCTTTAAGAGTCCCAAAATAGTTGATTCATCAACTTCTGATTCAGAAGAATTATCTGCTAGGTATTTTTCGAGAATCTTATCGTAAGTTCCATTCTTTTTCAAGTTAGCTAGTCCATTGTTGAACATCTTAATCAATTCAGGATTGCTTCCTTTTTTTACGGCGAAAGCCAATTTACCACTAGGAGTTCCTTTGATAGGTGTTTTAAACTTTTTCCCTTGCTTAATGGCGTATCTAATGACAGGTTCATCATCCATGATAGCTGCTACTGAACCGGAATTCAGACTATCATAGAGAGAAGCGCCATCAGAAAATGTCTTAATTTTGTAACCATACTTCTTTTGATTATCAGTTAAGAAAGTTTGAGAGGACGTCCCATTTTTAACACCGACAGTTTTCCCTTTTAAGTCTTCATAAGAAGAAATGGTGCTGGATTTAGCCACAGCTAAGATTGAATTTGCTGAATAATAAGAATCTGAGAAATCGAAGGTTTTTTTTCGTGCATCCGTTACAGTCATTCCTGCAATCATACCATCAGCATGACCGGTTTGTACATCGTTAAGTGCCACATCAAAACCAGGATTTTTAATGGTGATATTGAAGCCTTGATCTTTAGCAATGGTTTTGATCAAATCCATATCAATACCTGTATATTGATTGTTATTGTCTTGAAAAACGAAAGGTGCAAAAGAGGAATCACTGGAAATAACGTATTTTGATTTTACAGGTGTAGCTTTATCTTCTGCATGAACAACGCTACTAGCAAAAGTAAGTAGCGCAGAGAATGTTAGTAAAAGTGCTATAATTTTTTGTTTCATACTAGTCTCCTTTTTAGAATATTGTACGATTATATCAGAAATTGAAGAAGATAGCAAATTTTAATGAATTTATGTCAGATTATATAACATGAATTACTTGATCTCATCGACTTGGAAACATGCTGTGTTTATTGATTGCCCTATTTTAGTTATCATTTTCAAGCAATTAATAGTTTTTGTTATTTTAATAAGATTTGTTACCTATGTTTCAAAATTCAATTTGCATAGTTTAGAACGAACTTTATTCTTGTCTGTCAATGAAATGTAGGATAAAAAAAGATGATGATAGAGTTGTTGACCACTGGCTCACACCCAAATCCAGAGAAAATAGGGCAAATATGGTAAAATGATAGAAGCACAATTTAAGGAATAAAAGATGATTAACAGAATAACAGATAATAAATTTGAATTGGTTTCCAAGTACGAGCCTTCAGGTGACCAGCCCCAGGCTATCGAGCAGCTAGTGGATAATATCGAGGGAGGTGAGAAAGCTCAGATTCTCATGGGGGCGACTGGTACTGGTAAGACCTATACCATGAGTCAGGTTATCGCTCAGGTCAACAAGCCGACTCTGGTTATTGCCCATAATAAACGCTGGCCGGTCAGCTTTATGGTGAGTTCAAGGAGTTCTTCCCCAATAACGCGGTGGAATACTTCGTTTCCTACTATGATTACTACCAGCCTGAAGCTTATGTGCCCTCCAGCGACACTTATATTGAAAAGGATAGCTCGGTCAATGACGAGATTGACAAGCTCCGTCACTCAGCGACATCAGCCCTCTTGGAGCGCAATGACGTGATTGTCGTGGCTTCGGTCTCTTGTATCTATGGTCTGGGTTCGCCTAAGGAATACTCTGACAGTGTGGTAAGCCTGCGTCCTGGACTTGAAATTTCCCGTGATAAGCTGCTCAATGATCTGGTAGATATCCAGTTTGAGCGCAATGATATTGATTTTCAGCGGGGGAAATTCCGTGTTCGTGGTGATGTGGTGGAAATCTTTCCTGCTTCTCGTGATGAGCATGCCTTTCGGGTGGAGTTTTTCGGAGATGAGATTGACCGGATTCGTGAGGTTGAAGCCTTGACAGGTCGAGTCTTGGGTGAGGTGGACCATTTAGCTATCTTCCCAGCCACTCACTTCGTAACCAATGAAGACCACATGGAAGTGGCGATTGCCAAAATTCAGGCCGAGCTTGAGGAGCAGTTAGCAAAATTTGAGAAAGAAGGCAAGCTTCTGGAAGCTCAGCGCTTGAAGCAACGCACGGAGTACGATATCGAAATGCTGCGTGAAATGGGCTATACGAATGGAGTTGAGAACTATTCTCGCCATATGGATGGTCGGAGCGAAGGAGAACCTCCTTATACCCTTCTTGACTTTTTCCCTGATGATTTCTTGATTATGATTGATGAGAGTCACATGACCATGGGACAGATCCGGGGGATGTACAATGGTGACCGCTCTCGTAAGGAGATGCTGGTTAATTATGGTTTCCGCTTGCCGTCTGCCTTGGACAACCGTCCGCTGCGCCGAGAAGAATTTGAAAGCCATGTTCACCAGATTGTCTATGTATCGGCTACGCCGGGCGACTATGAAAATGAACAGACGGATACTGTTATTGAGCAGATTATCCGGCCGACAGGGCTTCTGGATCCAGAGGTGGAAGTCCGTCCAACCATGGGACAGATTGATGATCTCTTAGGTGAAATTAATGTCCGTGTTGAAAAGAATGAGCGGACCTTTATCACAACCTTGACCAAGAAAATGGCTGAAGACTTGACGGACTATTTCAAGGAAATGGGTGTCAAGGTCAAGTATATGCACTCAGATATTAAGACCTTGGAGCGAACCGAGATTATCCGTGATTTGCGCTTGGGTGTCTTTGATGTTCTGGTTGGGATTAACCTTTTGCGCGAGGGAATTGACGTGCCGGAGGTTAGTCTGGTAGCAATTCTTGATGCGGACAAGGAAGGTTTCCTTCGTAACGAACGCGGTCTTATCCAGACTATTGGCCGGGCAGCCCGCAACAGCGAGGGGCATGTGATTATGTATGCGGATACCATGACCCAGTCCATGCAGCGTGCTATCGACGAAACTGCCCGCCGTCGGGCAATCCAGATGGCTTATAATGAAGAGCACGGCATTGTACCTCAGACCATCAAGAAAGAAATCCGCGACCTAATCAGTGTGACCAAGGCTGCCCTGCCAGACAAGGAAGAAACAGTCGAAATCGAAAGCCTCAACAAGCAAGAACGCAAGGATATGATCAAGAAACTGGAAGGCCAGATGCAAGAAGCTGCCGGACTCCTCGACTTCGAACTAGCCGCACAGATTCGCGATATGATTCTGGAAATAAAAGCAATGGATTAAAAATATAGTTAGTGCCAAAGTTGCTAACTAAGTTCTTAATTACATCTCTAGTCAATGAGTCACTATGTAAAAAAATAAGTTAGAGAAGTTTAAGTGGGGGAATTGAAGTGAAAAAGGATTTAATTAAACTAATACTTATTTTCTTTATTTCAATTTTTGTCATAGGCTTGTTACCGATAGTTCAATTTTTTTGGGCATTTATGCCGACAAAACTTGTTACGAAAGAGGAAAAGCAGCATATTGAATATGTTGTGAACACAGCTTTTGAAGATGATTTAGGATTGAAGGTTAAGAAAATAGAGATTCCAACTTTGGTTAGTCGTGTTACTTATCAATATTATGTAAAAGTTCAATTGGCAGAAGGCGCAGAGAAAATTTTAACAGAGAAGTTAGAAGATAGGACTTATTCCTATTATGCTAATAGTGATGATAAACCATCTTCGATACTAACAAATCTTATCTTTTCTTATGTCTTAGATACAAATTCCCATCCTATGTTGAATACCTTATATTTTGATAAAGAGTCTGTTCTAAAGCCAGTGAAATTTAAGGAGCTGAGAACAGATTTAGATTACTATGTAACTGATGACCAAAAAGGGTTTTATCGTGATTTGGTTCAAATTAAAAAAGAACTAAAGTATAATCCCAAGACAGAGAAGTATGATGCTTCAGCAGATGAAATAAAGAAATTGAGAAAAGATATGATTCAATTGTCAGAAAAGTATGGGGCTCAATTGAATTTGTATCTCAATCTGGAAGGTGATATTCCTGAAGGAGCGAGTCTAACTGACTATGTTGATTTTGCTAGCTTACCCAAAAATGTTTATGTAGTTGTTTGGGGAGAAAATGGGAAATTAGATAGCAATGGTTTTCAGGCGGAATAATTGAAGATTGATTTATTCAAGGAGAAAAACAAATGGACATCACTATCAAAGCAATGGAAACAGCTGAGGAGATAGAAGGGAAATCCCGAGTTCATTGGCGGACATGGCGTGAAGCTTATGATGAGATTTTGCCTGCGGAATTTCAAGAGCAGATGACTTTGGATAAGTGCCGATTTTATAGTCAAAAGTATCCTGAAAATACCTTGATCGCTTTGGATGATGCTAAAGTGGTCGGCTTTGTTAGCTACGGTGATTTTCGAGATCCAGCTAGGATAGCTGGTGAAATTTTCGCCTTGTATGTCTTAAAAGATTATTATGGCAAAGGTGTAGGACAGCAGTTAATGCAGGCTGCTTTTGCTGCCTTGTATGGTTATCAAGAGATTATATTATGGGTTTTAGAAGATAATAAACGTGCCATCGCCTTTTATGAAAAAATGGGTTTTGTTTTTGACGGTGAGGAAAAAGTCATTGACTTAGGAAAAGCCGTGAAAGAAAAACGGCTGATTTACTCGAAAAACTCTAACAGTTAGTTTGGACATAATAGATATATTTTAAGGAGCACACATGCGTTATGCACTTTTACTCCGCGGCATTAATGTCGGAGGAAAAAACAAGGTTGTTATGGCTGATTTGAAGAAGGATTTAGCAGAGTTGGGTTTTGAAAATCCAGTTTCCTACATCAACAGCGGCAATCTTTTCTTTGATAGCGAGGAGCAGGAGGAGAGGATTCGGGAGAGCTTGACTGCTTATTTCAGTCGGTCTTATGATTTTCCCCTGCCTTTTGTCCTTGTCAGCTCTGCCATGCTTGAAAAAGAAACAGCCAATCTGCCTACTTGGTGGCAGGATGAAACAGCTTTTCGGCGAGATGTTCTCTTTTATCTGCCGGAGATAGACAGGGAGAGCGTTCAAGAGCTGGCAGGCAGTTGGGCAAATGACAAGGAGCAACTGCATTTTGGGCAGACAGCTTTCTTTTATAGCAATGCTGATCAAGCAGACTACCTCAAGTCCAACTATCATAAGAAACTGCTCAAGTCTAGTTTCTACAAGCAACTGACCATCCGAAACGGCAAGACTTTCCAGAAGATTGTGGAGTTGGTGAATGAGAAGTAAAACCAAAAAGAAAAATAAAAACAAAAGAAAAGTAAAAGTTCAGGGGAACAAGTTTATCCTTTGGTTGGAAAAGCATTGGATAGTAGAAGCTCTTTTAGGTTATATATTTTTTATAATGGTTGGTCTTGGCGTGGGATATTTAACATTTGGTAATGAGAGTATCCCTGCTCCGCTTCGTGGGTTTAGTTATATTAGCCCCTTGTATCTAAATTTGTTTCTTTTGATTACTTTCCCATTCTATTCTTGGTTTGGAAGCCTGAGAGGAGAGGAGCTTAACTCGCTGAAAGACGTTTCCGAATTTTTTCTCTATCTAAATGGCCCGATTTTTCTTTTTCATTGTTTTGTAGGGATTAGATTGAAACACGGAAAAGAGTTTTTACCACCTTTAATCACTTTAGATTCTCGCTATGTCTGGTTTCCGATTGTTACCTATCTAATCTTTTTCTTCATTTCAGCGTTAACGATATTGGTTTTAAAATATAATGAAAAAAAGAGGGAAAAAAACATGACCAAAGAAAATTTAATTAAATTGTTTTTATTTAAAACACTCTATCTGGCCTTGCTAACTTTCGTCATTCTTCATTTGATTTTGTTAGCTTTTGGCCTATCCTTTACTCCGGTTTTGTGGAATAGTTGGTTTTTCATTCTTTGTTTGACCCTTTTTATCCATCCTTGGATCGTCTTTTTTAGAACAAGGGATTTTCAATGGTACCACCTTATTTTTCAATTATTCAGTGCATTGCTGGCACTTTATATTTGGTTTGCAGCGTTCTTTGTTTTGTCAATCATTCAAAATCCTGCTATTCCCATCAATATAGACTATCATATACAAGATAAAGAAATCATCATTGTTAGAGGTTTTGTGGTCCATAGTACCTATGAACACCATGAATTGATCAATCCCTTTATCATGAAGTCAGAAGTAAAATATAACGAAGATATGTTTTAAAAACTTAGAAAGTGAGTTGATCCATAGCCTGTTTGAGATCTAGTCATAATCTTGAGAAGAGGAAATATTATGAAATATTTAAATGTGTATAGAATAGTTTATCTTGCCTTGTTATCCTTCGTCATTTTCCATCTTATTTTATTAACATTTGGTTTAGCATTTATTCCTACTCTGTGGAATTTCTGGTTTTTTTGTCTTTGTTTAACCTTATTGTTACATTTATGGGGTCGATTTTATAAATCAAGGGTAGGTCAAAATCGCCATCTTATTCTAGAGCTCTTTAGTGCTTTTGTAATTTTTTGTATCTGGGGTGTTTCGCTTTTAGCTTTTTCTTTTATAGAAGATTCACGCATTCCAATTACAGTAGATTGTAGGATAGTAGATAGGGAAGTTATCATCGTTAGAGGATCTTTGCTTCATGGTTATCGTGAATACCATGATTTAGTTAATTCCTTTATGATGAAGTCCGAAGTAAAATTTCGGGATGAATATTAACAAATAGAAAGTGAGTGAATCCATGTCATGTGCCCAAGAAACGATTTTAACTAATATTTGCCTTATAGAAGATCTCGAGAACGAACGTGTGGTTATGCAATACCGCTCTCCTGAGCGTAATCATTGGTCTGGCTATGCCTTTCCGGGTGGCCATATCGAGAAGGGCGAGTCTCTCCATGATGCAGTTGTGCGTGAGATTTTAGAGGAAACAGGTTTAACCATTCGTCATCCAAAATTGGTCGGGGTAAAGAACTGGCATACGGATGAGGGAATTCGCTATATCGTCTTTTGCTACAAAGCGACTGAATTTTCTGGTCAGATTCACTCGACAGAAGAGGGCGAGATTTCTTGGGTAGACAAGAATGCTCTGCCAAAACTAGACTTAGCCTATGATATGCTAGAACTTCTGCGTATGATGGAAGATGAGGAGCTTTCGGAATATTACTATCACGAGCGGATAGAAGGTGGTTGGCGTAAAAGTATGTACTAAAAAAACTGACTAGGTTAGATCCTAATCAGTCTTTTTTTGTTTACTCCAACAAAAACCCCAAATCCCTCAAAGCAGTCTCAACATAATCCAAATCCTGTTGAGAGTCAGCTTGGATCAGGTGATAGTGAACTCCATCTGTCAGCTCAGATAAAGGACGGAATTGAGATCCTTCGACCTGTTGAAGAAAATGTTGGACATCACGGCGACAGGTCAGCTTCAGGTAAGTCTGTATTTCACCATAAACTGGATGCTCAATCAGAATATTCTGGACTCGACCACCATTATCAACAATGGCTAATAGTTCAGTTTCCATATCTTCTACGCCATGTTTAATCTTGAATAGCCGATGAAAAGTAGGAATGTCGTCAGTTCCTTTATATAGATATCCACGATTGGTTGAAAGAATGGGAGCACCATCAGCTCTAAGCAAGGCAATATCTTGAACAATAATCTGTCTGGTAACATGAAAATGCTCAGCCAAAGCTTGACCATTGATAGCAACACTAGATTGTTTTAAAAGTTCTAATAATTTTTCTTTTCTTTGCTTTGTCATAGCTTCATTTTAAGACAAATAAGAATAAGTTGCAAGGCTTATCTAATTTTTTTCAAAGCTTGGAAAATAAAATCGGAAATCAGAAAGTCTACGATACTGTGAATAACAGTACCAAAGCCAACCAAAATAACTAAAAGAAAAAAAGATTTCCATTTGGATAGGAAGTCGAACTATAGAAAAGTAGACAAGCAAGAACTTCTCCTAATGCGTGGATAATGGCCATTACAATATTGAAAATCCACTTCTTAATTGGATTATTTAAGGTTTCGGGAGCTTTCTTCAAATAGAAAGCACCAAGGGTACCGAATACAATATGAGAGAAAGCACGTAAAACAATCACAAATTGATAGCCGGAAACCAAAAAACCATAAGTCGATCCTAAAATGACAATCACAGTCATTAGAGGCGAGATAAACATGGCTAGAAAGATAGCGACATGGCTCCCTAGTGTATAAGAGGCCGGCGGTATGACAATTTTCAAGGGCATGACCATAGGAATAGCAATTGCTAAGGCTGTGAGCAAAGCGGTCATGGTTAAAAATTGATTTTTAGATTTAATTTTCATTATAATCTCTTTTATGTGTATATACAGTAGTATAGTACACTGTTTTATCAAGCAAGTCAAGGGGAATTTGAAGCAAGCCTTAGAGCATTAGCCCGAGTTTTTCATTTATAACAAGGAATGGTATAATATAATGAAGAAATTTCATGAAAGAGGATAATCCATGAACGAAATCAAATGTCCCAACTGTGGGGAAGTCTTTACAGTAAATGAAAGTCAGTATGCCGAACTCTTATCCCAAGTGAGAACGGCTGAGTTTGATAAGGAATTGCACGATCGGATGAAGCAGGAACTGGCCCTAGCTGAGCAAAAAGCCATGAATGAGCAACAGTCTAAACTAGCTCAAAAAGACCAAGAAATCGCTCAATTGCAGAGTCAAATCCAAAACTTTGATACAGAAAAAGAACTCGCTAGGAAAGAAATAGAGCAGACAAGCCATCAAGCCTTATTGGCCAAGGACAAGGAAGTACAGGCCTTGGAAAACCAATTGGCTACCTTACGTTTGGAGCACGAAAATCAACTGCAAAAGATACTTTCTGACCTAGAAAAAGAACGGGATCAGGTCAAACCAGCTCCTCTTGCAAGAAAAGGAAAATGAATTGTCATTGGCTTCTATTAAGCAGAATTACGAAGCCCAGCTCAAAGCAGCTAGTGAACAGGTCGAGTTCTATAAGAATTTCAAAGCCCAACAATCTACAAAAGCTATCGGGGAAAGTTTGGAACAGTATGCAGAGAGTGAGTTTAACAAGGTTCGTAGTTTTGCCTTTCCAAATGCCTACTTTGAGAAGGATAACAAGGTCTCTGCGCGAGGGTCTAAGGGAGATTTTATCTTCCGTGAATGCGATGAAAATGGTATCGAAATCATTTCCATCATGTTTGAGATGAAAAATGAAGCGGACGGAACAGAGAAGAAGCATAAGAATGCAGATTTTTACAAAGAATTGGACAAGGACCGTCGGGAGAAAAACTGTGAGTATGCCGTTTTGGTGACCATGTTAGAAGCAGATAACGACTACTTTAACACAGGGATTGTTGACGTCAGTCACGAGTATGAAAAGATGTATGTGGTCCGTCCTCAGTTCTTTATTCAGTTGATTGGTCTCCTGCGAAATGCGGCGCTTAATTCTCTTAAATACAAGCAAGAGCTAGCCTTGGTTCGGGAGCAGAATATTGATATTACCCATTTTGAAGAAGATTTGGATGCCTTCAAAGTAGCTTTTGCAAAGAACTACAACTCAGCTTCGACCAACTTTGGCAAAGCCATCGATGAAATTGACAAGGCTATTAAGCGTATGGAAGAGGTCAAAAAGTTCCTAACCACATCTGAAAATCAACTTCGCCTTGCCAACAACAAACTAGACGATGTCTCAGTTAAAAAATTGACCAGAAAAAATCCAACCATGAAAGCGAAGTTTGAAGCGCTGAAGGGGGAGTGAGAAAATAATGTTTTACTCTTCGAAAAATAAGGTCCTTCAACTGGATCAGAAAAACATGGATTATGTGACCTTTGGTAAAGGAAAGAAGTCTCTCGTTATCATACCAGGGTTGGGGGATGGATTACAGACAGTTAAGGGCATGGCTCAAATGCTAGCTTTAACTTACCGAGAATTTGCCAAGGTTTATAAAGTTTATGTTTTTAGTCGCATCAACAAACTTCCAGAAAATTATACAATACAAAATATGGCTGCTGATGTAGCGGATGCCATGGATGTCTTAGGACTAAAAAGTTCTGTTGTGATGGGGATTTCCCAAGGCGGCATGATTGCTCAATGGCTAGCTGTAGATTTTCCAGAAAAAGTTGAAAAATTGATTTTAGCTGTAACAACAGCAAAACTTAGTGATCTTGGCACGGAGCGTATTAGACGCTGGCTGAACCTGAGTCAAACTGGGACTTATAAAGAACTAATGTTTGATATTGCTAGCCACTCTTACACAACTAAATCCTTTGGAAAGTTTAAATACCTTTATCAAATAATGGGAATCTTTGGTCGCATTAAAGATAAACAACGTATTGCTATTCAGGCTGTATCTTGTTTGAAACATGATAGCCTAACTGTTTTGGAAAAAATCAACTGTCCTACGCTAATCATTGGAGCGGAAAAAGATGATGTTCTAGGCATAGAAGCTTCGGTTGAATTGCATCAGCATGTTAAAGGTAGCCAGCTCACTATTTTGCCAGAGTGTGGCCATGCACTCTATGAACAGCATAAGAATTTCCAAAAGAGAGTTTTAGTATTTTTAGAAAGTTAATCAATGAACGGTATTATCAACTTAAAAAAAGAAGCGGGAATGACCTCGCATGATGCGGTTTTTAAACTGCGTAAGATTTTGGGAACTAAAAAGATTGGTCATGGTGGGACCTTGGATCCGGATGTGGTGGGTGTTTTACCCATTGCAGTTGGCAAGGCGACACGCATGGTCGAGTTTATGCAGGACGAGGGCAAGATCTATGAGGGGGAAATCACTCTCGGTTATTCAACGACGACCGAGGATGCTAGTGGGGAAGTGGTCTCAGAGACTCCTGTTTTGTCGCCCTTGGATGAAAAGCTTGTCGATGAAGCGATTGCGAGTCTGACTGGGCCTATTACTCAGATTCCACCTATGTATTCGGCTGTTAAGGTTAATGGTCGCAAGCTCTATGAATATGCGCGTGCAGGTCAGGAAGTGGAGCGTCCAGAACGCCAGGTGACTATTTATCAATTTGAACGGACAAGTCCGATTTCTTATGAGGGCGAACTTGCACGTTTTACCTTTCGTGTGAAATGTAGTAAGGGGGCTTATATCCGTACCTTGTCTGTTGACTTGGGAGAGAAGCTGGGCTATGCTGCTCATATGTCTCATTTAATACGAACTAGTGCTGCAGGTATGAATCTGGCCGACGCCTTAAGCTTGGATCAAATAGCAGAGCGAGTAGCAGAGGAAGATTATTCTTTTCTCCAGCCACTAGAACTGGGTATCGGGGATTTACTGAAAGTCGAGCTATCAGACGAGCAGGTTGAAGATGTGAGAAATGGTCGTTTTATCAGCTTGGTGTCAGATGAAGCTGAGCTAGCTGGTTTTTATGGAGAAAAGCTGGTAGCTATTTTAGAAAAAAGAAAGGACCAGTTCAAGCCTCGCAAGGTCTTTCTCTGATAATTTATGATAGAATATAAGAATGAAAACAATCCATATTTCAAATGACAAAGATATCCAACAAACTCAGGACACTGTCTTAGTTTTAGGTTATTTTGATGGTTTACACAGGGGGCACCAAGCCCTTTTTGCCGAGGCACGTCAGATTGCAGCAGAAAAAAAACTGAAGATCGCTGTGCTTACTTTTCCAGAATCTCCCAAGCTAGCTTTTGTGCGTTACCAGCCTGATTTATTACTTCATCTCAACAGTCCTGAAGAAAGAGAGCAACTGCTTGAAGCACAAGGAGTTGACTACCTTTATCTGATTGACTTTACCAGCTGTTTTGCAGGAAATAAAGCGAAAGATTTTTTTGAAAAGTACGTTAAGAAACTGAAAGCTAGAGCAGTTGTAGCTGGTTTTGACTATCATTTTGGATCAGACAAAAAAGAAGCTAAGGAGCTTAGTCAGTTTTTTGACGGGCAAATTGTTATTGTCTCATCAGTTAACCAAGATGAAAAGAAAATTTCCTCTACTCGGATACGTCAAGCCATTAAAGAAGGTCGTGTTGCTGAGGCTTCAAAATTACTAGGCTACCCATTGTCAACTAGAGGGATCGTCGTTCATGGAAATGCTCGTGGTCGAACCATTGGTTATCCAACAGCTAATTTAGCACCACTAGATCGTGTTTTTTTGCCGGGAGACGGTGTTTATGTCGTTGAAGTTGAACATAATGGTGAACGTTACAAAGGTATGGCTAGCGTTGGAAAGAATGTCACTTTTGAAGGCGATGAACTTCGTTTTGAAGCAAACATTTTTGATTTTTCAAAAGATATTTATGGTGATACGATTAAAATATACTGGCTTGATAAAATTCGGGATATGGTGAAGTTTGATGGAATTGAAAGTTTACTCAATCAGTTAAAATCAGATGAAGTCATTGCACGTGCTTGGAAAGCATAAAAGAAGTATCTGGATATAAAAAGGTCTAGTCAAGCACTTATATTTTTAGTATAATAGAAGAAGTTATTAAGAAATAAGAAGAGAAGCGCATGATTACATTATTTTTATCACCGAGTTGTACGTCTTGCCGTAAGGCGCGTGCTTGGCTGTTAAACCATGAAGTTCCTTTCGTGGAACATAATATCATGACCAGCCCTCTATCAGCTCAGGAGTTACAACACATCCTATCACTGACAGAAAATGGAACGGACGATATTATCTCAACTCGATCAAAAATTTTCCAAAAGCTAGACTTGGATGTTGAGAGTTTATCTATATCAGAATTAATAAAATTGATTGAGGAAAACCCTTCTTTGTTGCGTCGTCCAATTATTTTGGATGCCAAACGGATGCAGATTGGTTTTAACGAAGATGAAATTCGAGCGTTTTTACCTCGCAGTTATCGTCAACAGGAACTTAGAGAAGCTACTTTACGAGCTGAAATTGAATAAGATATGAATAAGAACTATAGTTACCCACTAGATCTATCGTGGAGCACTGAAGAGCTTGCTTCAGTGCTTTCTTTTTTGAATGATGTTGAAAAGGCCTATGAGTCAAAAGTCTCTGCTCAGCAGTTACTGGGCTCTTATGCTGTCTTTAAGGAAGTTGTTCCCAGCAAGGCTGAAGAGAAAAGAATCGGTCGTGAGTTTGAAGCAGTTAGTGGCTATTCTCTTTATCGTGCAGTTCAAGCAGCTAAAAATACAGAGAAAGGAATGATTTCTCTTGGAAAATAAATTTGCTTTTGCTAAAGATTTGGTATACAAAGCTGGTGCCTATATATTGGAACATATGGAAGAAGGCTTGGAAGTCGAAGAAAAAACTTGTGCAACTGACTTAGTAACCCAGATGGATAAAAATGTTCAGGCTTTATTGGTATCTGAAATCTTGAAGCATTACCCTAATGATGCTATTTTCGCTGAAGAAGGTCAACTCAAGGAAGATATAGAAGTTGGCTCAGTCTGGGTGATTGATCCGATTGATGGAACGGCGAATTTCGTGGCGCAGGGATATGACTTTGCAGTGATGGTTGCATACTATGAGAACGGTATTGGACAATTTGGGATTATCTATGACGTTATGAGAGATGAAATGTATCACGGTGGTGGGCAGTTTGATGTCAAATGTAATGACAAAGTCCTGAAACCTTTTCGCAATCGCCCTTTGAAACGTTTTTTGATCGCTTCAAATGCTGGAATGCTAGAAAGAAATGACTGGGGAGTAGCAGACCTGACAAAGGACTGTCTTGGAGCGCGTGCCTATGGAAGTGCAGCTATTAGCTTCAGCCGTATTCTACAGGGGCGTTTGCTAACCTATATCACCTATCTATATCCTTGGGACTATGCTGCAGCGTCAATTTTAGGGGAAAGGCTGGGCTATCAAGTAATGACTCTTGATGGAGGTAAACCCGATTATAAGACGAGACAAGGGATTATGATGCTTCCTAAAGAAAAAATATCTGAACTACAAGAATATATCTATCGCAGAGGAGAGAATTAAATGCGGTTTCCTACAGGTTTTGAAGAAAAATACCAGCGACTTTTAGGAAAAGAAGCCGCTTCTTTTTTCTCTACTTTTGATCAAGAGCCTATTTCAGCTTTTCGGACCAATCCTTTGAAAGAAGGGCGAGTTACATTTTCTAATCCTATTCCTGGAACCAAGTGGGGGTATTATGGTAAGGTATCAGGAAAATCATCTGAACACGTAACAGGCCTGATTTATTCACAAGAGCCTGCGGCTCAAATGGTTGCTCAAGTTGCTCATCCTCATGAGGGCATGAGGGTTCTAGATCTAGCTGCAGCACCAGGTGGGAAATCCACTCATTTGCTATCCTATCTAAATAATACAGGCCTATTGGTTTCAAATGAAATCAACAATAAACGCTCTAAGATTTTAGTAGAAAATATCGAACGATTTGGTGCGAGAAATGTCCTTGTCACCAATGAATCAGCGGAGCGCTTGGCAAAAGTATTTTCATCATTTTTTGACTTAATTGTTTTAGATGCACCATGTTCTGGGGAGGGAATGTTTCGCAAGCAACCCGACGCCATGGACTATTGGTCACTTGACTATCCGGCTCAATGTGCTACTCTACAAAGAGAAATCTTAGAAGATGCAGTTAAGATGTTGGCTAATGGAGGAGAGCTAGTCTATTCAACTTGTACTTGGGCTCCAGAAGAAAATGAAGAAATCGTGGCTTGGCTACTAGATGAATTCCCTTTGGAATTGGTTGATATTCCAAAGCTTAATGGGATGACTCCTGGAATAGACTATCCAGAAACAGCTCGGATGTATCCACATCATTTCAAAGGCGAAGGGCAATTTGTCGCTAAGTTTCGATTTGTTGGAGAACACAAATTACCAAAGTTGAAGCCTGCTCGATCGAATTTAACCGCCGACCAGAGAAGTCTTTGGCAGATTTCCAAAAAGAGCATTTGAAAGTAGAGCTAAAAGGTGATTTACAAACTTTTGGTGATCAACTTTATCTATTACCACTTGGTCTTCCTGATTTATCCAAAGTAAAAATAGCTCGTAACGGCCTTCATTTAGGTACCTTTAAGAAGAAGCGCTTTGAGCCAAGCTTTGCTTTAGGATTAGCCTTGCAACCTAGTGAAGTTAGGAATAAACTAGAATTAAGTCAACAAGACTTTGAAGTCTATGTAGGAGGAGAAACTCTTCAAATTAAGGAATCTCTTCCTAATGGTTGGTATCAATTGCTTATTCATGGAAATGGATTAGGTTTTGCAAAATTAGCTAATCAAACATTAAAAAACTATTTTCCTAAAGGTCTTCGCTTTAGGTAAAAATCTTTTCAAAAATCTATATATATGATATAGTTGGAAATGAGGAGCAAATGCGAAATTGCAGGCTTTTCTGTCCAAACTAAAAGGAGATATAATTTGAGAACGAGTAAGAAAATAGCTTTAGGGCTGATAACCATTTTTAGTAGTTTTACTTTATCAGCCTGTGCTTCTTGGATTGATCGTGGAGAATCCATGACTGCTGTGGGTTCAACTGCATTACAGCCCTTGGTTGAGGCTGCAGCTGATGAATTTAGCTCCAACAATCTTGGAAAGACAGTAAATGTACAGGGCGGTGGTTCTGGTACTGGCTTGTCCCAGGTTCAATCTGGAGCAGTTGAAATCGGAAATTCAGACGTTTTCGCTGAAGAAAAAGAGGGAATTGATGCTTCGGCTCTTGTTGATCATAAGGTTGCTGTCGCTGGACTAGCAGTAATTGTCAACAAAGAAGTCAACGTTGATAACCTTACAACAGAGCAACTGAAAAAAATCTTTTCAGGTGAATACACTAACTGGAGCAAGTTGGTGGAAAGGATTTAGAAATTTCCATTATCAACCGGGCAGCCAGCTCAGGCTCACGCGCAACCTTTGATAGTGTAATTATGGATGGTACTTCAGCTGTTCAAAGTCAAGAGCAAGATTCAAATGGGATGGTTAAGTCTATTGTTTCCCAAACACCAGGGGCAATTTCTTATCTAGCTTTTGCTTATTTGGATAATTCAGTAAAAACGATTAGTTTGAATGGAAATAAACCGACTACAAAAAATGTAGCCACAAATGCTTGGCCTCTTTGGTCTTATGAGCATATGTATACACTTGGTAAGCCGAAAGGCCTAGCAAAAGAATTCCTGGATTATATGCTGTCTGATGAAGTCCAAGAAGGCGTTGTTAAGGGAATGGGCTATATTTCCATCAATGATATGAAAGTTAGTAAGGATGCTGACGGAAATGTCACAAAGATAGAAGGAGATAAGAAATGAAACGTGAAGAACTAGCTAAGAAATTGCTATCATCTTCTAAAAATTCTCGCTTAGAGAAGTTTGGTAAGTATCTGACTTTTGCTTGTTTATCTTTGATTGTCATTATCGTTGCCATGATCTTGATCTTCGTTGCTCAAAAAGGTCTTTCTACTTTCTTTGTCAACGGAGTAAATGTTTTTGAGTTCCTCTTTGGCTCAACATGGAATCCTTCTGGCAAGGAATTTGGTGCCTTACCAATGATTTGGGATCTTTCATCGTGACCATCCTGTCCGCTGTGATTGCAACGCCTTTTGCAATTGGAGCGGCAGTCTTCATGACTGAGGTATCTCCAAAAGGAGCTAAAATATTACAACCTGCTATTGAACTTTTAGTTGGTATTCCTTCTGTTGTCTATGGATTTATTGGTTTGCAAGTAGTTGTACCCTTTGTTCGTTCTATTTTTGGTGGAACTGGTTTTGGTATCTTGTCAGGTATCTTCGTTTTATTCGTTATGATTCTGCCGACCGTTACCTTTATGACAACAGACAGCTTACGTGCTGTACCGCGTCACTATCGTGAAGCTAGTTTGGCCATGGGTGCTACCCGCTGGCAAACCATTTGGCGAGTAACCTTGAAAGCAGCACGTCCAGGTATTTTTACAGCTGTAGTCTTTGGGATGGCGCGCGCATTTGGTGAAGCACTTGCTATTCAAATGGTTGTAGGAAACTCTGCTGTAGTTCCAACTTCTTTAACAACACCAGCAGCAACTCTGACATCTGTCTTGACCATGGGAATCGGAAATACCGTAATGGGTACAGTTGATAATAATGTTCTTTGGTCATTGGCTTTAGTTCTCTTGATTATGAGCTTGGCTTTCAACAGTGTGATTAAATTGATTACGAAAGAAAGGGGTAAGAAAAACTATGCACGCTAAGAAATTAGATAAATTAGCAACGAGCATTCTCTATACCATAGCAGGCATCATTGTGACCATTCTTGCCTCCTTGATTCTTTATATCTTGGTAAGAGGATTGCCACATATCTCATGGTCTTTCTTGACTGGCAAATCATCTTCTTATCAAGCTGGTGGTGGTATTGGGATTCAGTTATACAATTCCTTCTTTCTTTTGGTGATTACTCTGATTATCTCTGTTCCTCTTTCTATGGGGGCCGGTGTGTATCTTTCTGAGTATGCTAAAAAAGGTCCTGTGACAAACTTCATCAGAACCTGTATTGAGATTTTGTCTTCTTTGCCATCTGTCGTTGTCGGGCTTTTTGGTTATTTAATCTTCGTTGTACAGTTTGAATATGGATTTTCAATCATTTCTGGTGCCCTGGCTTTGACCGTGTTCAACTTACCACAGATGACGCGTAATGTTGAAGATAGCTTGCGCCATGTTCACCATACACAGAGGGAAGCAGGGCTAGCTTTAGGGATTTCTCGCTGGGAGACAGTGATTCATGTAGTTATTCCAGAAGCTCTTCCTGGAATAGTGACAGGGATTGTCCTGGCTTCAGGGCGTATCTTTGGTGAAGCAGCGGCCTTGATCTACACTGCTGGTCAGTCTGCTCCAGCTTTGGATTGGTCCAACTGGAACATCTTCAGTATCACTAGTCCAATCTCTATTTCCGTCAGGCAGAGACTCTTGCGGTTCATATCTGGAAAGTCAACAGTGAGGGGACTATTCCTGATGCAACAGCTGTATCTGCTGGATCAGCTGCTGTCCTTTTGATTTTCATATTGATTTTCAACTTTGGTGCTCGCAAGCTCGGTAGCTACTTACATAAGAAACTAACCTCTGCATAAAGGAGAAGAAATGACAGAATACAATTGGAATGAAAAACATATCATTACTTTTCCTCAAGAAAAAGTAGCCTTAGAAACCAAGGATTTACACGTTTACTATGGTAAAAAAGAATCCATCAAGGGCATTGATATGCAGTTTGAAAAAAATAAAATTACCGCTTTAATCGGTCCATCTGGTTCCGGAAAATCAACCTATCTACGCAGCCTTAATCGAATGAACGACACCATCGATATTGCAAGTGTGACAGGAGAAATTCTCTATGAAGGAATCGATGTCAACCGTCCCGAAATCAATGTTTATGAAATGCGGAAGCACATTGGTATGGTCTTTCAAAGACCCAATCCTTTTGCTAAGTCCATTTATCGGAACATTACCTTTGCTCACGAGCGGGCAGGGGTTAAGGACAAGAAAATCTTGGACGAGATTGTAGAAACTTCACTCAAGCAGGCTGCCCTTTGGGATCAGGTCAAGGACGATTTACACAAGTCGGCTCTGACACTCTCAGGTGGTCAACAACAGCGCTTGTGTATTGCTCGAGCTATCTCTGTCAAGCCTGATATCTTACTGATGGATGAGCCTGCTTCAGCCTTGGATCCTATCGCGACCATGCAGCTGGAAGAAACTATGTTTGAACTCAAAAATAACTATACCATCATCATTGTGACCCACAATATGCAGCAGGCGGCACGCGCAAGTGACTATACTGGATTTCTATTTGGGAGATCTGATTGAATATGACAAGACGACCAATATCTTCCAGAATGCTAAATTGCAATCAACAAATGATTATGTGTCTGGTCATTTTGGATAAGGGAATTCCATGTTGATCATAACAGTGTATAAAAATTAAGGATAGAAAAAATGACAGAACCTATTTTACAAGTCAAGGACTTGTCGGTTTATTACAATAAAAAGAAGGCTCTGAATAGTGTCACTCTAGATTTTTTGCCCAATGAAATTACGGCTTTGATTGGACCATCTGGTTCTGGGAAATCAACTCTCTTAAAAGCTATTAATCGTATGGGTGATCTTAATCCAGAGGTGACGACTACAGGAACGGTTCTCTATAATGAACACAACATTTATGGGCCTAGGACTGATACTGTAGAGCTGCGAAAAGAAATCGGTATGGTCTTTCAGCAACCAAATCCTTTCCCAATGACTATCTATGAGAATGTGGTCTATGGACTGAGAATTAATGGGGTTAAAGATAAGCATATCTTGGATGAAGCTGTTGAGAGCTCTTTAAAGGCGCTTCTATCTGGGATGAAGTGAAGGATCGTCTCCATGATTCGGCTATCGGACTCTCTGGTGGACAGCAGCAACGTGTCTGCGTAGCTCGTGTACTTGCTACAAGCCCTAAAATCATTCTTCTGGATGAGCCAACTTCGGCCTTAGACCCCATTTCAGCAGGGAAAATTGAAGAAACCCTCTACGGTTTGAAAGATCAGTATACCATGCTCTTGGTTACAAGATCTATGCAACAGGCTTCACGGATTTCAGATAAAACAGCCTTTTTCCTAGGTGGAGATTTGATAGAGTTTAATTCGACCAAGCAAATGTTCCTAGAACCTGCTCATAAAGAGACAGAAGATTATATTACTGGTAAATTTGGATAAGAAGAAAGGATAAAGACAGGTATGCTTCGAGTACAATTTGAAGAAGATTTAGAGAAGTTGCATAACCAATTCTATGCAATGGGAAATGAAGTGCTTTCGCAAATCAATCGGACAGTTCGTGCCTTTGTAACGCATGATCGTGAAATGGCGAAAGAGGTCATTGAAGAAGACGCAGAAGTAAATGAATACGAAGTGAAATTGGAGAAGAAATCCTTGGAGATTATTGCTTTGCAGCAACCAGTTTCCCAAGACTTACGGACGGTTATTACTGTCTTGAAAGCAAGTTCTGATTTAGAAAGAATGGGTGACCACGCGGTTTCTATTGCGCAGGCAACTATTCGAATGAAAGGTGAGTTCGCATCCAATCTGTTGAAGAAGAAATTAAAAAGATGGGTCGTGATGTGAAAAACTTTGTTGAATCAGCCTTGGATCTTTACCTTAATGGAAGTGTAGATCAAGCATATGAAGTAGCGGCAATGGACGAAAAAATTAATCATTATTTTGAAAGTATTCAGGAGTTAGCTACAGAAGAAATTCGCAAGAATCCTGAATCAATCGTAACTGGTCGTGATTATTTCCAAGTAATCAATTATTTGGAACGTATTGGCGACTACGCAAAGAACATTTGCGAATGGGTTGTCTACTTCGAGACAGGTAAAATTGTTGAAATGTAATGTTATAAAAGATGCGATTCATGTCGCATCTTTTTTATATATGGGGCTATGTAAGGGGTCTGTTTTTCATTGGAACTTAAGCTTGACTATGATACACTAGTAGAATATACACGAAAGGCAATATTTTCATAGCCAAGAATTTAGGAGTCAAGAATGAAGAAAAAAATTTTAGTCATTATCAGTATCTTGCTTATTTCGCTTTCAGCTGGCTTTGTTTATATGACTCAATTTTACAGCACAACAGGTTTAGACCGAAAGGAAGAAAAAATCATTAAACATGGTTTTCGTTTATTAGAAGAACAGATTGGGACTTATATCAAAGAAAACTACTCAGGAATCACTAAAATAGAATTCTCTCCTATTTTCATCCAAGGTGGTAAGGACAATCCTCCATTCACAGCGGACGTTCTTCCAGTAATTTATGATAAGGAAGGGAATCGGGCGGTGATGGGGAAGCGAATAGGTAAAAAAGGTTATCCGACGTATGGAACAACTGGAGACTTAACTCTTGACTTTGACCAAATGGGCAATGAAAATATTTTTCTAAAAGGTTCTTCAATTTTGGATGAAAAGATCGATGTTAGTAGCGCTAATCATTTACCAGAGGAGGCGAAGTTAACACCTCCAATTAAAGGAACAGATGATAATATTGATGCTTTGGTAAAAGATGGTCAGTTGAAAAATGTCATCAAAAGTGATGGTGGAAGTCCTAAAGCAAAAATAAATTATAACCTTGAAATTGAAAGAGGAGAATATTGGAAATATAAATAGGCTTTGAAAAGAAAAACGATACTGTTATTCTTAATATCACTACCCAGAGGAAAAAAGTTATGAAGAAAAAAATTTTTACGACACTTGCTCTTATTTTAGTCTTGATATCAGGAGGTATCTTTGTATACAACAAACTAACAAAACCTAACTTTGGTCCTAAAACAACCAAGCTCTATCAACACGGATTTCAACTTCTTGAAGAACAAATTGGAACCTACATCAAAGAACACTATAAAGGTATTGAGAGGATTGAATTTTCTCCTATATATGTTACTGGGGATGACGGGTCTTCCATGTTGAATGCCTATGTACGTCCGACTTTATATGATAAATACGGGAATAAGCAACTCTAGGTACACAAATAAAAAATTATGCTCCAAATAGTTTTGGTATTGTTACTGACTTAATCGTTGATTTTGACTGGGATGGTAACGAGGTAATTGAATTATTTGATTCAGATGACGAGAGAATTGATGTTTCGAATGCAAAGAAATTACCTAAAGAAGCTAAACTAAGAGATGCAGAAAGTATAGATATAAATATTGAGCTATTATTAAAAGATGGTCAATTAAAAGAGGTCGTAAAGGATGAAAAAGGCAGTCCAGAAGCTGAAATATTATATAATGTAGAGTTACGGAAAGGTGACGCAGAACTCGAAAAAGAAAAAAGAAAAACCTAATGTTTTGAGTTTCTCGTGAATTACAAAGACAGGTCATCCTTGTCTTTTTCTTTGCTTTAAAATGTGGTAAAATGGTTTCAAAAAGTATTTAATGAACAGGATTTCCTGTATCTTAGATGAGGAGAGAAACATGCAAGCAGTTGCACACTTTATTGACACTTTTGTTCCTGAACACTACGATCTATTTCTAGATCTCAATCGTGCAGATAAGACCTTTTCAGGCAAGGTGACTATTATTGGGGAAGCTAAGTCAAGTAAGATTTCCCTGCACCAAAAGGACCTAGTAATCAAAACCGTCGAAGTAGCCGGTCAAACACGTCCTTTTATAGTCGACAATGCGAACGAAGCTCTTTACATCGAGTTAGATGCCACAGGTCAAGTTGAAGTAACGGTGACTTATACTGGTAAGATCACGGATAATATGACTGGTATTTACCCATCTTACTACACAGTGGATGGTGTAAAAAAAGAAATCATTTCTACTCAATTTGAGAGTCACTTTGCTCGTGAAGCTTTTCCAAGCGTGGATGAGCCAGAAGCTAAAGCAACTTTTGACTTGGCTTTGAAGTTTGACCAGGCAGAAGGCGAGTTAGCTCTATCCAATATGCCAGAAATTGACATTGAAAATCGTAAAGCAACTGGTATTTGGAAGTTTGAAAGAACTCCACGTATGTCATCTTATCTACTAGCTTTCGCTGCAGGTGATATGCAAGGAGTAACTGCCAAGACTAAAAATGGAACTTTAGTCGGTGTCTATGCGACAAAGGCACATCCGGCTAGCAATTTAGAGTTTGCTTTGGACATTGCTGTTCGTTCCATTGAGTTTTATGAGGATTATTATGGAGTTAAATATCCTATCCCACAGTCTCTTCATGTAGCTTTGCCTGACTTTCATCTGGTGCTATGGAAAACTGGGGTCTGGTTACTTATCGCGAGATTTACCTCTTAGTTGATGAAAACTCTACGGTATCCAGTCGACAAGATGTAGCTCTTGTTGTTGCCCATGAGTTGGCACACCAATGGTTCGGAAACCTTGTCACTATGAAGTGGTGGGATGACCTTTGGCTTAATGAAAGCTTTGCTAATATGATGGAATATGTCTGCGTCAATGCTATTGAGCCGACTTGGAATATTTTTGAGAATTTCCAAACAACAGGAGTTCCGCTTGCTTTGAAACGAGATGCAACAGACGGGGTTCAGTCTGTCCATGTGGAGGTGAATCATCCAGACGAAATTAATACCTTATTTGACCCAGCAATCGTATATGCCAAGGGAAGCCGTCTCATGCATATGCTTCGCCGCTGGTTGGGTGATGAGGCCTTTGCCAAAGGTTTAAACGCCTACTTTGCTAAACACCAGTATGGAAATACAATCGGACGTGATCTTTGGAATGCACTTGGAGATGCTTCTGGTCGTGATGTGGCAGCCTTTATGGACTCTTGGTTGGAGCAACCTGGCTATCCTGTTTTGACTGCCCGTGTAGAAAATGACACCTTGAAGTTGACTCAGAAGCAATTCTTTATTGGTGAACATGAAGACAAGAAGCGGACTTGGGTTCTGCCATTAAACAGTAATTGGAATGGTTTGCCTGATACACTGGAAACTGAAACACTTGAAATTCCAAACTATTCTGCTTTGGCAGCTCAGAACCAAGGAGCTTTGCGCTTCAATACAGAAAACACAGCCCACTATATCACAGATTATCAAGGTGTCTTGTTAGACCAGATTCTAGATACGATTACTGAGTTAGACAGCACCAGCAAGCTCCAAGTGGTGCAGGAACGCCGTCTCTTAGCAGAAGCTGGCCACATTTCATTTGCTGAATTAGTTCCAGTAATTGAAAAACTGACAGAAGAAAGCTCTTACTTGGTTGTTTCTGGGGTTAAAGCTGTTCTGAGTGGTTTGAAAATCTTTGTTGAAGAAGGTAGCGAGAGTGAAAAAGCTTATAATGACTTAGTTATCAAACTTAGCCGATTCAACTTTGATCGCCTAGGCTTTGAAGCTAAAGATGGAGAAAGCGATGAGGATGAATTAGTCCGTCAAATCGTTATTGGAAACTTGATTGCTACCAATGATGAAAAAGCGACTCAAGAAGCTGACGGCATCTTTAAAGCTCATCAAGATGATCTGGAAAAACTTCCTGCAGCTATCCGCTTGCATATCCTGATTAACCAAATCAAACATCATGAGAACAAGGAGCTGACGGATCAATATCTGAAGAACTACGTATCGACAGTTGATGGAAGTTTCAAGAGACAATTGGCTTCGGCTTTAGCCTACACTAATGATAAGGAAACGCTTGACCAAATTTTAGAAGCTTTGAAGAATAAAGATATTGTTAAGCCACAAGATTTAGCTATGAGCTGGTATCTGCCTTTGCTCAATCACGATTTTACTCAAGCTACTGTTTGGGCTTGGGCTCGTGAGAATTGGGGCTGGATTAAGGCGGCCTTGGGAGGTGATATGAGCTTTGATAAGTTTGTCATCTATCCAGCTAATGCCTTTAAGACAGCAGAAAGGCTCGCTGAATACAAAGCTTTCTTCGAACCTCAATTGTCAGATATGGCTATCAGTCGTAATATCAGCATGGGTATCAAAGAAATTGCAGCTCGTGTTGACTTAATTACACGAGAAAAAGAAGCAGTAGAAAAGGCTTTGAAAGCAAGTAAGTAATAGATAAAAAACAGCGGATCTTGCAATCTGCTGTTTTTTTGGAAGTCAGTATAAAGTGTCCATCCTGAAAATCATGTTATAATAGCAATGTCAAAGAAATTTTACCTAGAATTGTATAGGATGTTAAAGAATTTCGTCTAGCCAATTCGTGAAGAAAAGAATAATATAAAGAGGAAATGCAGATGTTAGGAAAACAATTAAAATTACTTAGAGAACAAAAGGGCTATAGTCAGAATCAAATTTCAGAATATCTGGGAACAACTCGTCAAACTATCTCAAATTGGGAAAATGATAAAACGATTATAGATAGTCATAGTTTGATTCGCTTAGCTGATTTTTATCAGATCTCTTTAGATGAGTTATGTGGACGAACAAAGATTCCTGTTTACAAGAATTCAAAGATCAAGTCTATGATTTTAGCTAATGCTTGCACACTTTGGACTTGCTTCACTTCCGCTCATCGCTAAATCAATTGTTTTCCGACTAGCTTTTCAATTCTATTGATTCTGGGAGGACAATGATGTCTTACATTTATTTAACTCTTGCTATTGTATCTGAAATAGCTGCCACAAGTCTGTTAAAACTGTCGCAAGGTTTTTCGAAAATGCTTTTTGGGATTCTTGCTTTAGTTTTCTATGGCTTGTGTTTTTTCTTTTTATCCTTGTCTTTGAAAGGCATACAACTAAATCTAGTGTATGCCATTTGGTCGGGTGTTGGTTTAGTTGGAACAACAGTACTATCTATTTTGTTTTTTCATGAAAAAGTAACGTTCGCAAGCCTCTTGGGAATTGCTTTGGTTATTGTGGGGCTTGTTATATTAAACTTATCGCAAAAGGTTCACTAATGAGGAAGTATGTTATGGGTGACAATTATTTTAAAAATAAAAAGGTCGTTATTATTGGTGCTAGTGGTAATTTGGGACAAGCCTATACACAAGCTTTTTTTCAAGCGGGTGCTCATTTATTTCTTTTAGGTCGCAATATGGATAAATTGGCTAGTTTTTCTGAGGATATTGCTTCCAATATTCCTATTTGCTCAGTAGATATAACGAACGAAACTTCTATTAGGGTTGCAGTATCTGAAGTTCAAAAGTGGTCGGATAATATAGATATTGTTGTTAATGCAACAGGATTTGATGTACGAAAATCTTTATTATCTCACTCTGAGGAGGAGATCAATCAGACTATGACGATTAACCTAATAGGGGCTATTCTTGTCAGCAAACATTTTTTACCTTTGTTAAAAAATCAAAAAGGAGCAACCATTGTGCATTCAGGAGGTTTTGCAGATGGTAGGCTGGCCTTTCCCTATTATAGTGTAGATGTGGCGAGCCGCGCCGGACTTTTTTCTTTTATCGAATCAATGAATCGAGAATTAAAACAGGAGAAGAAAAAAATGCATCTAACTTATTTTTGCCCCAATGCAGCAGATACACCATCAGAAAAGCCTTATCATCCAGTTTGGAGAGAGATGGGGATCTCTATATCAAGTACAAATCAAGTAATCCAAGCTTTACTTAAAGGTATAAAATCTCGTAAAAGAGTGATTTTGATGGGACAAGGTACAAAGATTTTTACAACATTGAACCTGCTATCCCCAGCAATAGCGGATTATCTTTTACTGAGACGATACGGTCGTATTTTAAAAAAAATATTTTTGGATAAATTTTTCTATTATTTTTTTCTAAGAATTTTTCTCATCTTTTTAGTATTCTTTAAGAAAAAATTTAGGCCTCTTTAAGAAAAAAATAATTAAGATGTATGTATCCTAAAGAAAGGATGTGGTGAATTCATGAAGTAAAACTTCTTTACTTTATCACAGAAACTTAAAACAGAAAGAAGGAAAAACTTAGAATGAATAAAGAGAAAATGATTGTTGTAGAAAAAAGCACCAAGTGGTGGCTATCGGTAGTAGCGACAGGTTCTTTAGTAGTCGGCTTGCTTGGTGGCTATACATTCGGTTCTTTGACGCAAAAAGCAACAAATCAGCAGTCAACCGTTCAAGCATCGAAAACGCAGCAAAATAATCAAGACGGCAATAATATGCAAGGTCCCGGTGGACAACCGCCTCAAGGACAGGGTCAAAATAATGGAAATGGTATGCCACCTCAAATGAATGGTCAAGATGGACAAGGTGGTCCTGGTGGTAACGGTGGACCTGGAGGGCCAGGAGGACAGGCACCGCAAGGAAATAATAATCAAGAAGGCGGTAGCAATTCTAAGAAGAAGCCAGCCAATGCAGATGGAAGTACAAAGGATAAGGAAAGCAATTCTAATCAAAATAATGAAGAAAACGCTACAAAATCTTAATCCATTTGTTAAAGTCATGATATAATAATTAAAGAATTATACTAAGATCCAAAAAAATGGGACAAAAATTCTTTATTTTACATAATCTTAGATGAAGCAGATCAGTATCTTATAGCAGGAGGAGAACAAGATGATTAAGATTTTACTAGTAGAAGATGACTTAGGGTTGTCGAACTCTGTATTTGATTTCTTAGATGACTTTGCGGATGTCATGCAGGTTTTTGATGGTGAAGAAGGACTCTATGAAGCCGAAAGCGGTGTTTATGATTTGATTTTACTTGATCTGATGCTCCCTGAAAAAGATGGCTTTCAAGTTTTAAAAGACTTGCGTGAAAAAGGAGTCTCAACTCCTGTTCTCATCATGACTGCTAAAGAAAGTTTAGATGATAAAGGGCATGGTTTTGAATTGGGTGCAGATGACTATCTAACCAAGCCGTTTTATTTAGAAGAATTAAAGATGCGGATCCAAGCCTTACTCAAGCGTTCAGGAAAATTTAATGAAAATACCTTATCATATGGTGATGTAACAGTAAACCTCTCTACCAATACCACATTGGTGAACGGAAAAGAAGTAGAATTACTAGGAAAAGAATTTGATTTATTAGTTTATTTCTTGCAGAACCAAAACGTAATTCTACCTAAAACTCAGATTTTTGATCGACTCTGGGGCTTTGACAGTGATACTACCATTTCTGTCGTTGAAGTCTATGTCTCAAAAATTCGGAAAAAATTGAAAGGAACGACTTTCGCGAACAATATGCAAACCCTTCGCAGTGTCGGTTACATTTTGAAGAATGCTGAATAAACTTAGACGAACTTTTTATGCGGATGATTTTTCATATTTCATTCGCTATTTTGGTGTATTCACACTTATTTTCTCGGCCATGACTCTTTTAATCATTCAGATTATGCGCTCAGGGCTTTATACAACAGTTGACGATAATTTAAAAAGTTTAAGTCAGAATCCCAGATCTGTCCTCCACCTTGCTTTGGCTCGTGCAGCCAATATGCAACCAACGATTGATGAGGGTCAGTCATCTGATGATGATACTGGGCCACAAGACGCCCCAGACCCTGGACCAATGGATAATCTGAAGGTGAATTCGAACACTGAAGCAGTCTTGTTCGATGAAGACTTGAAACCATTGACTACTGCAGATCATTTCTTAGTTTAAAAAAGATTTCAATCAAGAAAAAGGATGTAGGTAAAATTATTCAGACTACTTTGAAAAACAACTATGGTCAAGAAGAACTCTATCGTATGTTGGTTTTTGAGATTAATCCAAGCGAATTCTTATCTGGGAATCTTTTGAACAAAGTAAAATATGCAGCAGTTTTGATTAATGTCAATCAATTGGAGCAAACCAGTCAGAATCATGAACAAATCATTGTCATTGTTATGATTAGTTTCTGGTTAATTTCAATTATTGCCAGTATTTATTTGGCTCGGGTCAGCGTGAAGCCTCTAATAGACAGTATGCAGAAGCAAAAATCTTTTGTTGAAAACGCCAGCCATGAGTTGCGTACTCCTTTAGCTGTTTTGCAGAACCGTTTGGAAACTCTTTTCCGAAAACCGGAAGCTACGATTATGGAATCTAGTGAAAATATTGCCTCCAGTCTGGAAGAAGTTCGGAATATGCGGATGCTAACAACTAATCTATTGAATCTTGCAAGAAGAGATGATGGCATTAAGGCTGAAATTACTGAAGTTGAACCAGAATTTTTCACTACAACATTTGCCAACTATGAAATCATTGCGGATGAAAATGAGAAAGTATTTATCTACGAAAATCATATCGACCACAACATCAAGACAGATAGAACACTTCTAAAACAGCTGATGACTATTCTCTTTGATAATGCTGTGAAATATACAGAAGAAGATGGGGTTATTAAGTTTATAGTATGGTCAAAAGACCGTTCTCTATACTTACGAGTGTCCGATAACGGCCCTGGAATCAATAATGAAGACAAAAAGAAAATTTTTGATCGTTTTTATAGGGTTGATAAGGCTAGAACAAGACAAAAGGGTGGTTTTGGTCTAGGTCTATCTCTTGCAAAACAAATAGCCGATGCTCTAAAGGGTACAATTACTGTTAAAGATAATAGACCTAAAGGTACCATTTTTGAAGTCAAAATTTCAATCAAATCAGAAAGCAAGAAACGAGTTGGACGATTGAGTGATGGGAAAAAAGATTGAAGGTTTTATTCTAAAGAGAAGCTATTGGATAGACATCATTGTCTTTGTCAAAATAGGATTAACAGATATATAGTGATTCTAAAAAGCTTGGCTTTATTAAGCCAAGCTTTGTTGTTGTATTTAAAAATCAGCTCAAAGAGCTGATTTTTAATTTTTAATAGACCAAACGCTAACAGATTGTTCTTCAACAGGGAACTCTCCCCAGCCTTCTTCATCGATAGTGACAATTGTTTGGCAATTACCCAGGTAGTCCGAACACTCGTGCCCTGACCAATCTTGGCCAAAATACATCCGTTTTGACGTAGAAGTAGCATTTGAAATTAGAACTGCGATAGGCTGACTACCTTCTTGACCAGCCCTTGTCCATCCGATACAATTTGGGTCATCAAAATAGTCGGTCTCTTCACCATAAGCTAGGTTTAGACGAAGGTCTAATAGTTTGTCAATCTCTTCTCGGAAATCTTGCTGAGCGAATTCACCATTTATGCCATAGTAGTCTCCATAGAAAATACATGGTAGTCCAGACTCTCGAAGTAAAATAAGAGCATAAGCCGCTGGTTTAAACCATTCTTCCACAGTCGATTCAAGTGCTTGACCACGCTGAGTATCATGGTTTTCTACAAATGTCACTGCTGATTCTGGGTGATTTTTACTAAAGTATGATCAAAAATAGTACGCAAGTCATATTCTTCACCCTTTTGACTTGCTTCAAAAAGATTAGTATGCAATTTAACATCGACAAGATCGAAGCGATAGTCAATATTTTCTAAGTAGTCATTATTAGCAGCTTCATCATTATTCCAAAACTCTCCGAAAACATAGAAATCATCACCATATTCTTGCAAAATATCTCGAATAAAGTTGGCCATAAAGAAGGAATCTATATGCTTAACTGCATCCAAGCGGAAACCCTGTATACCTGTAGTTTCGATAAACCATCTAGCCCAATCGTATAAGTTTTTAATAACATCTGGATGTTTGAAGTCCAGATCGGCGTACATTAGATAGTCATAGTTTCCGTTTTCGCTGTCTACCAGCTCATCGTTTGCCCAACCTTTATTATCACCTTGAATTAAATAAATACCAGAGCGTCGACTTTTTGCATCAAAGTCAGTTCCAGTGAAATGATACCAATGCCATTCAAAATCATTGTATTGCTTATTTCTTCCAGGGAAAGTAAAGTGAGTCCACCCTTTAATCGTAAAGGGTTCAGAAATAGCAGTAGTACGGTCATTTGGATCTACTTCAATAACCGTAAATGTTTCAGTTCCATCGGCAGCAGCTTTATGATTTAAAACGACATCAGCGATTGGTTCAATGCCATTGTCTTTTAATGTTTGGATCGCTTGAAGATATTCGTCTTTGAATCCGTATTTAGTACGAATTGCCCCCTTTTGGTCAAATTCACCTAAATCAAATAAATCGTAAATACCATAGCCGACATCATTTGAGCCAGTTGCTTTAAAAGCCGGAGGCATCCATATTTTTTTAACCCCCTTTGGCAGCCAAATTTGGCGCATCCATTGCTAAACGATTCCAATGCTGGCCATCATCTGGAAGATACCATTCAAAATACTGCATTAAAGTTTGGTTTTTCATATCAAATTCCTTATTCAATCAATTCTTCTGACTCATAGAATGTATTCATGTCAGATTTACCGCTATTTTATCAAAAATAGAAGGAGGACGCAAAAGTTTGCGTAAAATTTTACTGTTATTCTAATTCTTGTAAATAATCTTTCAACTCTTTTTGATTGGATAATTCGATAAATTTCTGAGGAAAAGTTTGTCGGATTTTCTTATATCTTGCCAGTGCAGTCTGACGTCGTCCTTTCCAAAGGACCCAGCAGATAAACTCACAGTCAAACTTTTCAGGGCAGCCTGGAGCCATGCTTTCTCTGGTCCGATTGCGGTATTTTAGATAGCGTTTGAAAGCTCGATAAAGGCAGTTCCAGCGAGAGAAGTTCAGAAAGATGATTTGGTCTGCTTCTGCCATCCGACGTTCATAAAAACACCAGGAGTAGTTGCCGTCAATGATCCAGTCGGTATTTTTTGACAAAAAATTATCCATCTGTTCACTCATCCAATCACGGTCGCTATCCTTCCAGCCAGGTTGGAACTGCAATCTATCCATGTGAAGTTTGGGAATGGAATAATGTTCAGATAGTTTTTGAGTTAAAGTAGATTTTCCAGATCCAGAGTAGCCGATGATGGCAATTTTCATAGAAGTACCTCCGATAAAGCAACAAAAAAGCTCCGAAGAGCTCATTTTGTATGCAGTTAGTTGATTAACCAAGTTTTGCTGCAAGACGTGCTTTATCACGACTAGCTTTGTTCTTGTGGATCAAACCTTTAGTTTCTGCTTTATCGATAGCTGAGCTAGCAGCGCGGTAAAGTTCTTCAGTTGGGTTTGCTTCAAAAGCTTTGATTGCAGTACGCATAGCTGATTTTTGAGCTGAGTTTTTTTCGTTGTGTTTAACGTTCAATTCAGCGCGTTTGATAGCTGATTTAATGTTTGCCAAGTTTTTCACCTCCAATGTATACTAACTATCTAATTATATATGAAAAGTTCGCATTTGACAAGCCTTAATTATTCTTTTAAAAAAATATCACTTGATTTCAATCAATTATAGTTATTTCTTTAAGTAAATCTCATCAATTTCATGGTTATGAGCTTTTATGAAGGATTAATTCAGCTCGATTGCGAGTAGGTTCAATATAATCTTTTAAGTTAACTAAATTAATAGATTTCCATATGTTACGAGCCATTTTCATAACGTCTTCAACCGGTTCTTTAGTGAAGCGATGGTAGTAGTTCTTTGAATCCCGTCTAGCCAAGTCTAGTAATTTACCGAAACGATCAAGATACCATTTCTCAATATTTTCAACCTCAGCATCCACATAAATAGAAAAATCAAAGAAATCTGTTATATAGAGACATTCATTTTGAGGATTTTGAAAAACATTAATCCCTTCAACAATGACGAAATCAGCAACTTGGATTGTTTGTGTCTGATCTGGAACAATATCATAGATTTCATGGGAATAGACAGGTACCTGATAATTTTGTCCGTTTTTCAGGTGATCTAAGAAGTTTAGAAGAAGTTCCATGTTATAACTTTCAGGGAAACCTTTTCTATTTAAAAGATTGAGTTCTTGCAAGACAGAGTTTGGATATAAAAAACCGTCTGTAGTTACCAGTTCAACTTTTGCATTCTCAAAAGTCCTAGACAGTAAAATTTGGAGAAGGCGGCTTGTTGTAGACTTTCCAACAGCTACGCTTCCAGAAACACCGATGATAAAAGGTTGTTTTTTTAAGGTTTTTTGCAGAAAAATTCCTTTTGAAAAAGCAAGATCTTCTTTGGCTCTCTTATAAATTTGAATCAGATTAGTTAATGGTAAGTAGATATCCATAACATCTTGCAAACTAATTTCATCATTAAAACTTTTTATTGAATTTAATTCTTCTTCAGTTAATGGCGGTGTTGTTTTTCTATGTAATTGTTGCCATCTTTCTCGGCTAATTCTATCAAAATGAAGGAATTCGTTTGTCATATTTTTTTCTCCTATCAACTTGATTAGTATACCATATTGTTAAAAAAATTGTAGAAAATATTGTAAACGGTTTACATTTTAGGTAAAATTGTGATAAAATTAATTTATGTCGAAGATGTATTTTGCAGAAAATCCGGATGCTAAGCACGATATCCATAAATTACAACTGAATTTATTAGGTCAACCAATGACCTTCCTTACGGATGCTGGCGTCTTTAGCAAGAAGATGATCGATTATGGTAGTCAGGTCCTCCTGTCTACCATAGATTTTTCTATAGGGGATACTATTTTGGATCTGGGCTGTGGTTATGGTCCATTAGGTTTAACATTAGTAAAGTCGCAAGCTGTGAAAGCTACCTTAGTGGATATTAACCTGCGTGCTTTGGATTTAGCCCGAAAAAATGCCGAACTTAATGGGGTTTCAGCGGAAATCTTTCAATCTAATATCTATGATCAAGTAACTGGAGTTTTTGACCATATAATTAGTAATCCTCCTATTAGAGCTGGGAAGCAAGTAGTTCATCAAGTTATTGCAGGTAGCCTTGAGCATTTGACGGTAGGTGGTGACTAACTATCGTCATACAGAAGAAGCAGGGGGCGCCAAGCGCTAAAGCCAAAATGGAAGAAGTTTTTGGAAATTGTGAAGTTGTCAAAAAAGATAAAGGCTACTATATTTTAAGGAGTGAGAAACTAGAATGAGAGCTGTCGACATTATTCAAAAAAAACGTGATGGTTTTGAATTAACAAAAGAAGAAATTCAATGGTTGATTGATGGTTATGTTGCTGGTACAGTGCCCGATTATCAAATGTCTGCTTTTGCAATGGCTATTTACTTTAAGGGAATGACAACCAGAGAAATTTCAGACTTGACTATGACAATGGTAGGAACAGGTCAGCAAATTGACTTATCAGAAATTTCTGGTATTAAAGTGGATAAGCACTCTACTGGTGGTGTTGGTGATAAGGTCACTTTGATTCTTGTTCCCTTGGTTGCTAGCTTTGGTGTACCAGTTGCCAAGATGAGTGGGCGAGGACTAGGTCATACAGGAGGAACGATTGACAAACTGGAATCTGTAAAAGGATTTCAAGTTGAGCGCAGTCAGGAAGAATTTATCAAACAAGTCCAAGATATCGGTCTTTCTGTAATTGGTCAGTCAGATCAACTTGTGAAAGCTGATAAGTTGCTTTATGCTCTTCGTGATGTGACTGCAACAGTTGACACAATTCCTCTAATTGCGAGTTCTGTCATGAGTAAGAAAATCGCTGCCGGAGCAGATAGTATCCTTCTAGATGTGACAGTTGGTGAAGGCGCCTTTATGAAGAATATCGAAGATGCGCGTCGCCTTGCTCAGACCATGGTTGAGTTAGGTAAAGCTGTAGGCAGACGAACAGTAGCTGTTATTACGGATATGAGCCAACCTGTGGGAACAAGCATTGGTAATCGTTTGGAAATCCTTGAGGCTCTAGAAATTCTTCAAGGAAAGGCAGAGAAGATGTAACCCATTTTATCTGCGAGTTAGCTCAGATTATGCTTAGCTTAGCAAATGTGGAAAAAACTATAGAGGAAGTTCGCGAGCACATAATGAACGGCTCTGCTCTCAGAAAGTTTGAAGCTATGATTCAAGCACAGGGGGGTGACTTGGAAGACCTTTATAGGCCATCTTCAGCCCAGTATATAGTAGACGTCACTGCAGATCAGTCTGGTTTCATTTCTGAACTACCAGCTATGGAATTTGGTTTGTTTGCTATGCGTTTAGGTGCTGGTCGAGCAGTTAAATCTGACAAACTAGACTATGAAACAGGAATTGTTTTTGAGAAAAAAGTTGGTGAAGCTGTTCAGGCAGGTGAAGTAGTTGCTAAAATCTATGCCAACCAAAAAATCTCTGAGGAAATGCTTACAGAATTCAAAAAAAATGTTAGAATAGATGTCGAACGAAAAAAAGTAAGCGAAATCATTGAGGTCATTTCTTGAGTTTAAAGGAGAAAAAATGAAATTGAACAAATACATTGACCATACTCTTTTAAAGCCGGAAGCAACAAAAGAGCAAATTGAAAAAATAATTGAAGAAGCCAAAGAATATGATTTTGCAAGTGTCTGCGTTAATCCGACTTGGGTAAAGCTTGCAGCTGAAGAACTAAGCGGATCTGATGTAAAAGTTTGTACAGTTATAGGTTTCCCTTTGGGGGCAACCACTCCTGAAGTAAAGGCATTTGAAACAAAAAATGCGATTGAAAATGGGGCTGATGAAATCGATATGGTAATCAATATTGGCGCTCTCAAGTCTGGTAACTTGGATTTGCTTGAAAAAGATATTCAAGCAGTAGTAGAAGCAAGTGGTGAGAAACTTGTGAAGGTTATTATTGAAACATGCCTTTTAACGGATCAAGAAAAAGTTTTGGCCTGTCAAATTTCCCAAAAAGCTGGAGCCGACTTTGTAAAAACATCGACTGGCTTTTCAACTGGTGGTGCCACTGTAGAAGATGTAGCTTTGATGAGACAAACAGTTGGTCCTGATATGGGCGTTAAAGCATCTGGAGGTGCTCGTTCTTATGAAGATGCTCAAGCTTTTATTAAGGCTGGAGCTACTCGGATCGGAGCTTCATCGGGCGTTGCTATCATGAAAGGGGAAACAGCTAGTGGCAACTACTGATTTAATCGATTTGGCCGTAGAGACAAGCAAAAATGCGTATGTTCCATATTCTCACTTTCCAATTGGTGCTGTACTAGTTGCTAAAGATGGCCGTGTCTTCACTGGAGTTAATGTTGAGAATGCTAGTTTTGGTTTGACAAACTGTGGTGAACGAACAGCAATATTTAAAGCAGTTTCTGAAGGAGCACTTGAGTTTGAAGAGCTGATTGTCTATGGGCAGACAGAAAAGCCAATTTCTCCATGTGGAGCATGCCGTCAAGTGATGGCAGAATTTTTTAATAAAGATCTAAAAGTGACATTAGTCGCTAAAGATAAATCGACGGTCGTGATGACGGTCGGGGAATTACTTCCATATTCTTTTACCGACTTAAAATAGTTGGTAGTCTGGGTCATCTGACCACACAATTTTGCAACATTGTTGCATATCTTATTTAGGAGGTTCAGAAATGAACAAGAAAAAATGGCTAGGCCTTGGTCTAGTAGCTGTCGCAGCAGTAGGACTTGCTGCATGTGGTAACCGTGCGTCTCGCTCAAATAGCAATTCAGATGCTAAAACAGATCTGAAAGCTGCTATCGTAACCGATACTGGTGGTGTTGATGACAAGTCATTCAACCAATCAGCATGGGAAGGTTTGCAAGAATGGGGTAAAGAAAACGGTCTTTCAAAAGATCATGGTTTCACTTACTTCCAATCAACAAACGAATCAGAGTATGCTAACAACCTTGAGCAAGCTGCATCAAGTGGTTATAAAGCAATTTTTGGTATTGGATTTGCTCTTCGTAACGCTGTAGAAGCTGCTGCCAAAGACCACTCAGACATCAACTATGTCATCATTGATGATGAAATCAAAGGTCAAGACAATGTCGCTTCTGCTTTGTTTGCAGATAACGAAGCAGCTTATCTTGCAGGTGTAGCTGCAGCGAAAACAACTAAAACAAAAGTTGTTGGATTTGTAGGTGGTATTAAAGGTGCCGTATTGACTCGTTTTGAAAAAGGTTTCGAAGCTGGTGTTAAATCAGTAGACCCATCTATCAAGATTGATGTTCAATATGCAGAATCATTTGGTGATGCTGCTAAAGGTAAAACAATCGCCGCTGCACAATATACAGCAGGTGCTGATATCATTTATCAAGTAGCTGGTGGTACAGGTGCTGGTGTCTTCAACGAAGCGAAGTCAATCAATGAAACAAGAAACGAAAGCGAAAAAGTTTGGGTTATTGGTGTGGACCGTGACCAAGAAGCCGAAGGAAAATTTAAATCTAAAGATGGTAAAGAATCTAACTTCGTTCTTGCTTCTACCTTGAAAAAAGTTGGTGGAACAGTTAAAGACATCGCAACCAAAGCATCTAAAAACCAATTCCCTGGTGGTAAAACAACAGTTTATGGTTTGAAAGATGGTGGTGTTGATTTGACAACTAAAGCTTTGTCAGATGATGCTAAAAAAGCAGTAGAAGATGCTAAAGCTAAAATTCTTGACGGAAGCATCAAAGTTCCTGCAGAATAAAATTCAAACATTGACTCTCAGGAAGCGATCTTAGAGAGGTCGCTTCTTTGAGATTGAGGCAAAAGGTTTTGTCTCAATAGAGCTTACTAACTCTTAGTAGGTTCTATTGAAATAAAAATTTTGAAAGGATGGGATCACAATGACACATGAAAATGTCATCGAAATGCGGGAGATTACCAAAATTTTTGGACAATTTGTTGCAAATGACAAAATTAACCTTCATCTTCGTCGTGGTGAAATTCATGCTCTTTTAGGAGAAAACGGAGCAGGTAAATCTACTTTGATGAATATGTTGGCAGGATTGCTTGAGCCTACTAGTGGTGAAATTGCAGTAAATGGGCAAGTTGTTAAACTAGACTCACCGTCGAAAGCAGCCTCTTTAGGTATTGGAATGGTGCACCAACACTTTATGCTGGTCGAAGCATTTACTGTTGCCGAGAATATTATTTAGGAAGTGAAATTACTAAGAATGGTGTTCTAGACATCAAAAAAGCAATCCAAGAGATAAAAGAATTATCTGAAAAATATGGACTTGCCGTAGATCCTTCTGCAAAAATCGAAGACATTTCAGTCGGCGCTCAACAACGTGTTGAAATCTTAAAAACTCTTTATCGTGGTGCTGACATCCTTATTTTTGACGAACCAACAGCTGTATTAACGCCAGCTGAAATCGACGAATTGATGATCATTATGAAGAACCTTGTCAAAGAGGGGAAATCGATTATTTTGATTACGCACAAGTTGGATGAAATTCGTGCAGTTTCTGATCGTGTTACAGTTATTCGTCGTGGTAAAAGTATTGAAACGGTTGAGATTGCTGGTGCTACAAACCAAGATCTTGCTGAAATGATGGTAGGACGTTCTGTTTCATTTACAACAGAAAAAAATCCTCCACAACCAAAAGAAGTAATTCTTTCAATCAAAGATTTAGTTGTTAATGAAAACCGTGGTATTCCAGCTGTCAAGAATTTATCACTTGATGTTCGTGCAGGTGAAATTGTTGGTATTGCCGGTATTGACGGAAATGGACAAAGTGAATTAATTCAAGCGATTACTGGTTTGCGTAAAGTTAAATCAGGAACTATTAATATCAAAGGTAAGGACGTAGTTGGCTTACCTCCTCGTAAGATTACGGAAATGAAGGTCAGTCACGTTCCTGAAGACCGCCACCGTGATGGTTTGGTCCTTGATATGACTATTTCTGAAAATATTGCTTTACAAACTTACTATAAAGAACCACTGAGCAAGAATGGTATTTTGAATTATACTAATATTCATAATTATGCTCGTAAACTGATGGAAGAGTTCGATGTTCGTGCGGCAAATGATTATGTTCCTGCATCAGCTCTATCTGGAGGAAACCAGCAAAAGGCAATTATTGCTCGTGAAGTGGACCGTGATCCAGATCTTCTAATTGTTAGTCAGCCTACACGTGGATTAGACGTTGGTGCGATTGAGTATATCCATAAACGTTTGATTGGTGAGCGTGATAAAGGAAAAGCAGTTCTTGTTGTCAGCTTTGAATTGGATGAAATTCTCAATTTATCTGACAGAATCGCTGTTATTCATGACGGTAAAATTCAAGGTATCGTAACGCCAGCTGAAACCAATAAACAAGAACTTGGTATTTTGATGGCCGGAGGAGAATTAAAGAAGGGAGATTCTAATGTCTAAGAAAACACAGCAGATTGCCGTTCCTTTGATTTCTGTCGTTCTTGGGATTTTACTCGGTGCGATTATCATGTGGATTTTTGGCTACGATGCTATTTGGGGGTATGAAGAACTTTTCAAAACAGCCTTTGGTACTCTAAGAAGTTTGGGAGAAATCTCTCGTGCAATGGGACCGTTGATCTTAATTGCCCTTGGTTTTGCAGTGGCTAGTCGAGCTGGCTTCTTCAACGTTGGTTTGCCTGGTCAAGCCTTGGCGGGATGGATTACTGCCGGTTGGTTTGCCTTATCATTTCCAAATTTACCGCGTCCACTTATGCTCATCATGACTGTATTCCTTGGTATTGTAGCGGGTGGTATCATTGGTGCGATTCCTGGTATTTTACGTGCTTACCTTGGAACATCAGAGGTCATTGTAACGATCATGATGAACTATATCGTTCTATATGTTGGTAATGCCTTTATCCATAGTTTCCCGAAATCTGTCATGCAGAGTGTGGATTCTAGTATCACTGTAGGTCCTAATGCCACCTACCAAACAGAGTGGTTGCGTGCTTGACCAATAATTCGCGGATGAACATCGGAATCTTCTTTGCAATTATTGCAGTTGTTCTTGTATGGTTCCTTCTTAAGAAAACGACACTTGGTTTTGAAATTCGTTCAGTTGGTATCAATCCACATGCAAGTGAGTATGCTGGTATGTCAGCAAAACGTACAATTATCCTTTCAATGATTATTTCTGGTGCCCTTGCTGGTGTCGGAGGTGTAGTAGAAGGACTTGGTACATTCCAAAACGTATATGTTCAAGGTAGCTCATTAAGTGTTGGTTTCAATGGTATGGCAGTTAGTCTTCTTGCAAGTAATTCTCCTGTGGGAATTCCTTTTGCAGCCTTCCTGTTTGCAGTACTTCAAGTTGGAGCTCCAGGTATGAATGTTGCAACCATTCCTTCAGAATTGGTCAGCATCGTAACAGCATCTATCATCTTCTTTGTAAGTGTTCATTACATTATTGAACGTTTTATCAAACCACGCAAACAAGAAAAGGGAGGTAAATAAGATGAATTTTGTCTCAATGCTAAATTTGTTAGTGTCGTCAATGCTTATTTATGCAGCTCCTTTGGTCTTCACTAGTATCGGTGGTGCCTTCTCTGAACATTCAGGTGTTGTTAACGTGGGACTTGAAGGTATCATGGTAATGGGTGCTTTCTCAGGGGTTGTTTTCAACCTAACGTTTGAAAGTACTTTTGGAAGTTTAACGCCTTGGCTAGCCCTTTTGATCGGAGGAATAGTCGGACTTATTTTCTCACTTATCCATGCAGTTGCTACTATCAACTTCCGTGCAGACCATGTTGTCAGTGGTACTGTTTTGAACTTGATGGCCCCTGCCTTGGCAATTTTCTTAGTAAAAGCTCTTTACGGAAAAGGTCAAACTGATAACATTCGAGTTTCTTTTGGTAAATTTAATTTCCCAATCTTGTCTGATATTCCTGTTATTGGAGATATCTTCTTCAAGCACACTAGTCTGATGGGTTACTTGGCTGTAGGTTTGCCTTTGTCGCTTGGTTCATCATGTTTAAGACGAAATTTGGTCTTCGTCTTCGCTCTGTTGGTGAACATCCACAAGCTGCAGATACACTGGGAATTAATGTTTATCTGATGCGCTATTGGGGAGTAATAATTTCTGGATTCCTCGGTGGTGTCGGTGGAGCGATCTACGCACAATCAATCTCAGTTAACTTTGCTGCAACAACAATCATTGGACCAGGTTTCATTGCTCTAGCGGCTATGATCTTTGGTAAATGGGATCCAATTGGAGCAATGCTTTCAAGTCTTTTCTTTGGATTATCTCAAAGTTTGGCAGTTATCGGAAGTCAATTGCCATTCCTATCTCATGTTCCAGCGGTTTACTTGCAGATTGCGCCTTACGTTTTGACAATTCTTGTCCTAGCACTCTTCTTCGGAAAAGCTGTAGCACCTAAGGCGGATGGTATTAACTATATCAAATCTAAATAAAGTGAAACAGGAAATTTCCTGTTTCTTTTTTGTTTTTATGGAGAGTAAAATTGTATTATGTGGTATAATGTCCATAACAATTTAGGAGTGTAAGATGAATATACAAGTAAGAATTCAATTGTCTGACAAAGAAAAGAATGATGCGTTTTCGATAGTAAAAGAATGTAACCAAGTAGATCAGACATATAGAATTCCATATTTAGACAGCAATTATAATGACAATCCCAACATGCCTGCTTTTATCTTAGCGTTTGTAGACGAGGCTTTGGTTGGCTTTCTATCAATATATGCTGATGAACCACATGAAGCAGAAGTGTCTATTTATGTTGCTCCTGCTTATCGCTGTCAAGGCATAGCTAAGGCACTAGTAAATGAATTTAAGAAGACTGCTAAGCGTTATCAGCTTATTAATATCCATTATATTTCAGAAACGAATTTTTTAGATCGATATCCAGATTTTTGGAATAAATATTCTGCTAACATAGATGAGAATGAGATTTGGCTGGAACAAGATTCTCGTCAATTCTATTTGGAAGATGTTTCAGACATAGAAGTTGCTTTAGCAGACCTAAGTTTAATTAGTGATATCGCAAATTTTCAATCGCAAGAGTTTGGTACTACAATGACTTGTGCAGAAAAGTATGCCAGAGAGGCTGTACTTGATGAAACTTGTCGCTTATATGTTTTACGCAAGGATGGAAGAGTTCGTGCATCTTGTTCGGTAGATGTCAGTTTAGGAACCAATTACTTATTTGGTTTGGCAGTGGAAAAAGGGTATCAAGGCCAAGGATTAGGGTCCTATCTAGTCAAATATATTCTAAACGATTTACACAAAATCAATGGGCGACTTTGTCAAATAGTTGTTGAAGTTGTAAACACTGGTGCCTTGAGATTATATCAAAGGTTGGGTTTTGAGAAAAAGTCGGAAATAGTTTACCTGGAAAGAAAAGATAATTTATAAAAAGGTCATGGTTAGTTTAACTTTAGCCATTTTGGAGAAGAAATTATGAAGATAAAGAGAAGAGAACCCTTGTTGGTCCAATCTGGTCTAGTATTAGGTTTGTTAGCTATTGGAAACTTGATCGGAAGTTTGAGTCAGATTTTACGGTATTTCTTTGCTGGGCTAGCAGTTTTCTTTTTAATTCATTTGATATTTGGTATGGTCTCATATAAAAAACTGGTTAGAAAACAGTTAAGAGATCCTCTCATTGCATCTGTCTTTCCAACTTTCTTCATGCAAGGGATGTTGCTTTCAAGCTATCTGGCAAGCTGGACATTTTGGGGATCTTGGACCATGTTCTTGGCTCGAATTCTGTGGTGGATTAGTTTTATCAGCTTAGTCTTTTTGATGATTTATTATTTCTTTTCGTTTCTTATTCCTTTCAAGTGGGAAAATGTTTATCCTTCTTGGACTGTTCTCTTTGTAGGAATTGGCGTAGCTCCTTTGACAATCTTTGTTTCTGATCAATTCTTTCTTGGGCAGATAATCTTTTGGTATTGTCTTCTTGCTACCATTCTAGTTTGCCAATTGTTTTTTATAAGACTTTTAAGATTGGACTAACAGAAGCGATTCTGCCGAATATGACGACGTTTTGCGCTCCGGTTTCATTGATAACAGCGGCTTATGTAGCTAGTTTCCCAAATCCAAACAATCTTTTGCTCTTATTCCTTATCGTTTTTGGGCAGATACTTTATTTCTTTATTCTATATCAACTTCCAAGTCTTTTGAGAAGACCTTTTTCTGCAGGATTTTCCGCCTTTACTTTTCCTTTAGTGATTTCAGCAACAGCCCTAAAAACTTTCTTATTGCATTATAATATAGGAATTACTGGACAAATTATTTATGTATGTGAAGTGCTAATCGCTTTAGTTGTTGTTCTAAGAGTAACTTTCCTGTATTTAAAAGACATATTTGCATTATCAGAATAGTGTAAAAGAGGATCTCTAGTTTAGAGACCCTCCATTTCTTTATGAAAGAACGAATTTATGGTATAATATCAATACTTTACATGAGGAAGATAAAATGAATATTCAACAATTACGATACGTGGTTGCTATTGCAAATAGTGGAACTTTTCGAGAAGCGGCAGAAAAAATGTATGTCAGCCAACCGAGTCTTTCCATTTCCGTGAGAGATTTAGAAAAAGAGCTTGGTTTTAAGATTTTTCGGAGAACTAGTAGTGGGACCTTTTTAACTCGTCGAGGAATGGAGTTCTATGAGCGGGCTCAGGAATTGGTAAAGGGCTTTGATATTTTCCAAAATCAGTATGCTAATCCTGAGGAAGAAAAGGACGAATTTTCTATTGCTAGTCAGCACTATGATTTCTTACCCCCTCTTATCACAGAGTTTTCAAAGTTATATCCAGCATATAAGAATTTTCGGATATTTGAATCGACTACCGTCCAGATTCTAGATGAAATAGCCCAAGGTCATAGCGAGATAGGAATCATCTATCTTAACAATCAGAACACTAAGGGAATTATGCAAAAAATAGACAAGCTTGGTTTAGAAGTTATTGAGCTCATTCCTTTCCAGACGCATATTTATCTAAGGGAGGATCATCCGCTGACCAATAAAAAAGAATTGATTATGGATGATTTGACTGACCTACCTACCGTTCGATTTACTCAAGAAAAAGATGAGTATCTCTATTATTCTGAAAACTTGGTGGATACCAGCGCTAGTTCCCAGATGTTTAATGTGACCGACCGGGCCACATTGAATGGTATTTTAGAAAGAACAGATGCCTATGCGACTGGATCAGGTTTCTTGGATAGTAATAGTGTGAATGGCATTACAGTGATTCCAGTCAAGGATGCTCTAGATAATAAAATGGTTTATGTCAAACGTTCTGAGGTTGAACTATCTCAAGTTGGAGAGGCATTTGTAGCTGTTATGAAAGAATATTTTGAGAAGAAGAGAAAAGTATGAGAAGAAAAATAACCATTCCCCTTACGATTGTCTTGCTGATTGTTTTAGATCAGTTGGTTAAGTGGACTATTGTCTCTAATATTAAATTAGGTGAGGTTAAGGGATTCATTCCTTCAATCATGAGCCTAACATATCTTCAAAACACAGGAGCTGCTTTTTCTATTTTAGAGAATCAGCAGTGGCTCTTTACAATTATCACACTCCTTGTGATTGGAGGAGCCATCTGGTATTTGATAAAAAATATAAAAGGTTCATTTTGGCTTATCAGTGGGTTGACCTTGATTATTGCAGGTGGTTTAGGTAATTTTATTGATCGCTTGCGCCAAGGATTTGTTGTCGATATGTTCCAAGTTGATTTTATCAATTTTGCAGTCTTTAATGTTGCGGATACCTATCTAACTTTTGGAGTTTTAATCATGCTCCTAGTCATCATAAAGGAAGAAACTAATGGAAGTGAAAGTTGAGCAGGCTGGGGCGCGTTTAGATAAAGCCGTCGCTGATTTAACTGATTTGTCAAGAAGCCTAGCTAATGAACAAATTAAGACAGGTAAGATTTTAGTAAATGGCTTGGTAAAAAAAGCTAAGTACACTGTTAAAGAGGGCGATGTCATCTCTTACAAACTACCAGAGGTTGAGGAAGTTGAGTATGTAGCAGAGGATATTCCGTTAGAAATCGTCTATCAAGATGAGGACGTGGCAGTTGTCAATAAACCGCAGGGTATGGTGGTCCATCCTTCTGCAGGTCATACTAGTGGCACTCTAGTCAATGCTCTTATGTATCACATCAAAGACCTGTCTGGCATCAATGGAGTTCTCCGGCCGGGGATTGTCCATCGGATTGACAAGGACACTTCAGGGCTTCTCATGATTGCTAAGAATGACCATGCCCATGTGGCTCTGGCTGATGAGCTCAAGGATAAGAAATCCCTACGCAAGTATTGGGCTATTGTTCATGGAAATCTACCTAATGACCGCGGAGTGATTGAGGCTCCGATTGGCCGTAGTGAAAAAGACCGCAAGAAGCAGGCTGTGACGGCCAAGGCAAGTCAGCTCTGACGCGTTTCCAAGTCTTGGAGCGTTTTGGTGACTATAGCTTGGTTGAGCTTCAGTTGGAAACTGGACGAACTCATCAAATCCGCGTTCACATGGCCTACATCGGACACCCTGTAGCTGGAGATGAGGTCTATGGACCTCGTAAGACTTTAAAAGGACATGGCCAGTTTCTGCACGCGCGAACATTAGGCTTTACCCATCCTCGAACTGGTGAAATGCTAGAATTTACAGCTGAAGCGCCAGCTATTTTCCAAGAAACCTTGAAAAAGCTACGTCAAGAATAATCAGGTTCATTCATTATTAAAATACAAAACAGTCCCTAGGAGCTTTTGAAGCTGCCTTGCGGCTGTTTTTGCTATATTAAAGAGGAGAATTAGTTATGTGCCAAGTTGAATTCCCCTATCACCCGAATATCTATCAATTGGAGTTTAGCCCAATCAAGACTAATCAAGATAGTTTGGTTATGGCATACCGAAACTGTGCATTATCCCCAAATTTCATAACCTAAAAAATTAAAGTAATACTAAAAGCACCTAATTCACCCGCCACAAAATCTACCATAGGATTTATCAATAATCTATAAAACCGCAAAAGTTTGACACGGTTTTCACTTAGTTGTATAATCGTAGCATAGCTCTGACAGAAGTTTCATAATGAAATTTTTTGCCATAACTAACTTGTAAACCCTTTGCTGTTCAGCTATGAACGTGTCGCGGTATCATGGATACCAAGGAGGAATCATATGTCAAAAGTTGCTATTGTTACAGGTGCAGGTCAAGGGATTGGTTTTGCAATTGCAAAGCGCTTGGTTCAAGATGGATTTAAAGTCGGACTATTGGACTATAATGCGGAAACTGTTGAAAAGGCTGTTGCGGAGTTGTCTGCTACTAAGACCTTTGCTGTAGTTGCGGATGTGTCTAAACAAACAGAGGTGGCTGCCGCCTTCCAAAAAGTCGTTGACCATTTTGGGGATTTAAATGTTGTTGTCAATAATGCTGGTGTAGCACCAACAACACCACTTGATACCATTACAGAAGAACAATTTACACGTACTTTTGCCATTAACGTAGGTGGCGTCATTTGGGGATCTCAAGCTGCTCAGGCTCAATTCAAGGCTCTTGGCCATGGAGGCAAGATTATCAACGCTACATCTCAGGCAGGTGTTGTGGGAAATCCAAATTTGACAGTCTACGGTGGTACGAAATTTGCGGTGCGTGGAATCACTCAAACATTAGCGCGTGATTTAGCCGACTCTGGAATTACAGTCAATGCTTATGCGCCAGGTATCGTGAAGACACCAATGATGTTTGATATCGCTCATGAAGTTGGTAAAAATGCTGGCAAAGATGATGAGTGGGGCATGCAAACATTCGCTAAAGATATCACACTGAAACGTCTCTCTGAACCAGAAGATGTTGCAGCAGCTGTTAGCTTCCTAGCAGGTCCTGATTCAAACTACATTACTGGTCAAACTATTATCGTTGATGGTGGTATGCAATTCCATTAAGAAATGTTCAAAAGATTTGTTCAAAACTGTGATCGATTGGTCGCAGTTTTTTACGTTCTTAATAGAAAAGATTTTAGTTAGTTGAAGCTATTTTATCAAAGATAGCTTTAAAATTGACGAACAGTTATTTAAGGCTCGCTGTATACCGTTCAAGTAAAATAACGTCCTTCAACCGCTCGACCGCTTCAATCACGGTCGTTTTTATTTTCCGTAAATCATGGTATAATAAGACAATCTAGCAGTGAAGGAAAAGGAAATGAAAGCAAATCGAATCGTATTTAAAGTGGGAACTTCGTCATTGACAAATGCAGATGGCAGTCTGTCACGCGCCAAGGTAAAGGAAATTACTCGGCAGTTGGCACTCCTCCATGAGGCGGGGCATGAGTTAATCTTGGTCTCATCAGGAGCTATTGCGGCAGGTTTTTCTTCCCTAGGCTTTAAAAAGCGGCCGACCAAGGTGGCTGACAAACAAGCTTCTGCTGCTGTTGGACAGGGCTTGCTATTGGAAGAATATACAACCAATCTTCTTTTGAAACAAATCATTTCTGCTCAGATTCTTTTGACCCAGGATGATTTTGCAGATAAGCGGCGTTACAAGAATGCCCATCAAGCCTTATCTGTCTTACTGAATCGCGGAGCTATTCCTATCATCAATGAAAATGACTCGGTGGCCATTGAGGAGCTCAAGGTTGGGGATAATGATACACTGAGTGCTCAGGTGGCAGCCATGGTTCAGGCGGACCTCTTGGTGCTCTTGACAGATGTAGATGGACTCTACACAGCCAATCCCTCTACCAATCCAGATGCCCGCCGGCTTGAAAAGATTGAGAAGATTAGCTCTGAGTTGATTGATATGGCAGGTGGCGCTGGATCAAGTAACGGAACTGGTGGCATGCTGACAAAGATTAAGGCTGCAACGCTTGCGACCATGTCTGGTGTTCCGGTCTATATCTGCTCCTCGCTCAAGACGGATGCTCTACTAGAAGCTGCGGAGGAAACCAAGGATGGCAGCTTCTTTTTGGCCCAGGAAAAGGGGCTAAAAACGCAGAAGCAATGGCTGGCTTTCTATGCTAAAAGTCAAGGGGAAATCTATGTAGACCAAGGAGCAGCCGACGCTCTCAGAAACAATGGTAAAAGTTTGTTGGTGTCTGGTCTTGTATCTGTATCGGGTAGCTTTGCCTATCAAGATACAGTAACGGTTTACGAAGAAGGTAGCGGAACTATTCTTGGTAAAGGGCGCGTGCGTTTTGGCAAGTCAGCTCTTAAAGATATGCTCAAGTCCAATAAACCTAAAGGTGTTGTCATTCATCGGGATGACTGGATTTCTCTGACACCGGAGTTGAATGATTTATTTGCAGAATTTTAGAAGACGAGGAAAGGAGAAGCGATGACCTCAACGCAAGCAATTTTTGAAAAGGTTCAGAAAGTCAAGAAGACGATCAATACGGCCACAACTACTGAGAAAAACCATGCTTTAGAAGAAATGGCAAAGCAGCTCTGGTTTTCTCGTGCGGATATTTTGACAGCTAATGAACTGGATATGACCGCGGCTAAAGGTAAGATTTCAGATGTGATGTTGGATCGCCTCTATCTAGATGAGGAGCGGATTGCTGCTATGGCAGAGGGCATTCGCCAGTTGATTGACTTGGAGGATCCTGTAAGGCAAGTCTTGGAAAGGACCGAGCTTGATAACGGCCTTGTCATCAGTAAAATGCGAGTGGCTATGGGCGTGATTGGTATTATCTACGAAAGTCGGCCCAACGTCACCTCTGACGCTGCGGCTCTGGCCCTAAAGAGTGGTAGCGCAGTCGTTCTCAGAAGTGGCAAGGATGCCTATCAGACAGCGCTAGCAATTGTCACAGCTTTGAAAGAAGGCTTGGCTCAGACGGAGATTTCGCCGGATTGTATCCAGTTGGTTTCTGATACCAGCCGGGCTTCCGCCCAGGCTATGATGAAGGCCAAGGGTTATCTGGATTTGCTCATCCCTCGTGGTGGCGCGGGACTGATTCAGGCGGTTGTAGAAAATGCTACTGTGCCAGTTATTGAGACAGGTACTGGAATTGTTCATATATATGTAGATAAGGACGCTGATCAGGACAAGGCTTTGGCGATTATTGAGAATGCCAAGACCAGTCGCCCCTCAGTCTGCAATGCCATGGAAGTGCTACTGGTACATGAAGAGATTGCAGCTGCATTTACCACGTTTGCAGAAGATTTTGGTGACAGATCGTGATGCTGTACAAGAAAAGTCTGTTGAATTACGTTTGGATGAGAAAGCGGCACAGTATATCTCGAGCTCGCAAGCTAGACCGGAAGATTTTGATACCGAATTTTTGGATTATGTCTTAGCGGTCAAGCTGGTTTCTTCGCTGGAAGAAGCGGTGGAGCATATTGAGGCTCACAGCACTCATCACTCGGATGCCATTGTGACGGAGAAGTCTGCAGCGGCAGCTTACTTCACAGAGCAGGTGGATAGCGCAGCAGTTTATGTAAATGCTTCAACCCGCTTTACAGATGGCGGTCAATTTGGCCTTGGCTGCGAAATGGGTATTTCTACTCAAAAACTTCATGCCAGAGGTCCTATGGGGCTGAAAGAGCTGACCAGCTATAAATACGTCATCCAAGGGACTGGTCAAGTGAGGAAATAATGATGAAAATTGGATTTATCGGTCTGGGGAATATGGGCGGCAGTCTCGCTCGCCTAGTTGCCCAAGATGAAAGATATAGAAGTGAATTACTCCTGGCTAATCGCAGTCGTGACAAGGCTGAAAAGATTGCTGCGGAACTTGGTGGCCAGCCTGTCAGTAATGCAGAAGTTTTTGCTCAGGCAGAAGTGATTTTCCTTGGCATCAAACCAGCTAAATTTGCTGACTTGCTAGCTGAATATCAGGAAATTATAGAAAAACGAGATTCTCTTCTGCTGGTTTCGATGGCTGCTGGTTTGCCTTTGGTGCTATTAGAGAAATTAACACCTAGCCACCATCGTTGGATTCGGATCATGCCTAATACACCAGTAGCCGTAGGTGAGGGTGTTATTACCTATAGCTTATCTCACCAGGCGAATCAAGTAGACGAAGATTTGTTGCGTGAGCTTCTGTCTTCTGCTGGTCTTTTGGTCAGACTAGAGGAAAAACAGTTGGATGCAGCGACTGCTCTTGCTGGCTGTGGACCAGCCTTCGTTTATCTCTTTATAGAAGCTTTAGCGGATGCTGGTGTTCGAGCAGGACTCAGTCGCGATATATCGCTTGAGCTTGCCAATCAGACTCTTTTAGGCGCTGCAAAGCTAAGCCAAGCCAGTGGGCAACATCCTGCCCAGCTCAAAGACCAGGTCTGCAGTCCAGGCGGATCGACCATTGCAGGGGTAGCTAGTCTGGAAGAAAATGCCTTTCGAGGAACAGTCATGGATGCCGTTCAAGCTGCCTACAAGAGGACCCAGGAATTAGGGAAAAATCCTAACTAGTTTGTCAAAAGTCGCAGAATAGAGTATAATAAATCAGTATATTTTTAAAAGGGAGAAAATAATGAACACTTTACCAAATTGTCCAAAATGTAACTCAGAATATGTCTATGAAGATGGTGCACTTTTAATTTGCCCAGAATGTGCTTATGAATGGAACCCAGCTGACGTTCAAGAGGTAGAAGAAGGAGTGGTAGCTATTGATGCCAATGGCAATAAGTTGGCTGATGGTGACACTGTTACCCTAATCAAGGACTTGAAAGTCAAAGGTGCACCTAAAGATCTCAAACAAGGTACACGTGTGAAAAATATCCGCATTGTAGAAGGTGACCACAATATCGACTGTAAGATTGACGGCTTCGGTGCGATGAAGCTCAAGTCAGAGTTTGTAAAGAAAATCTGAGGTAAGTATGAATCGTAGATTGATTTTTGCATATCGTATCATACTCTTTTTTCTAAGCTTCCTCGGAGTATATCTCGAAATATCTAAATATGGTTGGGGTATGCTCATGTATTATACAGTCCTGTCAAATCTTTTAGTTTTGCTTTTTACTGGCTACCTTATCTATCTCATGACAAGAACAGATGATAAATGGCAGTCAGCAGGAGTGCTTAGAGTCAAGGGTGGTGTAACCATGTCTATCATGATTACTTGCGTGGTTTACCATCTTTTACTGGCCCCAATTGCGACAGACTTTTATCGTTTAGAGAATTTCCTTTGTCATTATATAGTTCCCCTTGCTTTTCTTTTGGATACTTTAGTTTTTGACAAAGCCCGTCAATACCGTTGGTTTGATCCTATTTCTTGGACAAGCGTCCCTTTGATTTACATGATTTTTTCACTGATTAACGGTTTTGTTCTCAAGATTGATATTCCAAGATCCAAGGACAATCCGTTTCCTTACTTTTTTCTAAATGTCTTTAAACACAAATGGCCCTATGTCATCAAGATGTGCTTAATCATCTTTGTAGCCTATCTGGTCTTTGGATTTATCTTTTACGGTGTAAAATCGTTCTCTTTTTCAAAGAAGAAAGCTTCTTAAAAAGAGACAAATGATAAATTAAACACAATTTTGTGATTACCTATGCATAAAAATACATTTTTCTCTTGAATTAGTTTTTAATTTGTGATAGAGTATTAACAATTAAATAATCCTTTAATTCTATCCAGAGAGATAGACAAGGAGCAAGTAAAATGATAGGTGGAGTGTAAGCAAGTGCGTCTTGTTTTAGCTTGCCTGATTAGATTTTTCTGAGGTCTCCTTGTATGAGGAGGCTTTTTCTGTTGTTTGAGGAGGAATGAATGAAAACAAAAGAAGTAGTTGATGACATCACCATGAATCGTGCGATTACGCAGATTATCTATGAAATCATTGAGCGCAGCAAGGACCTAAACCAAGTTGTTTTGGTTGGCATTAAGACCCGGAGGGTTCACTTGGCTTATCGCATTCAGAAGCGACTGGCTCAGTGTCTTTGTCAGAATGGCTATTATTGAAGCAGTTCTGAAAGGACGACAATAATCTCGGACAGTGAGCCGGGAGTGGGTGAAGCTATGCGAAGCAATCCTACTCCCTATTATTATATTTCTTATGTGGATGGTCATAGGTGGTCTGCATCTTAGACAGGAGGGAACAATGGTAAAGAGACTTTTAATATTAGAAAATGGCATGATTTTCGAAGGGGAAGCTTTTGGAGCAGATCTTCTCGTAACAGGCGAAATCGTCTTTAACACGGGCATGACAGGCTATCAAGAATCAATTACGGATCAGTCTTATAACGGACAGATTTTGACCTTTACTTATCCCTTAGTTGGAAATTATGGTGTCAATCGGGACGACTATGAATCTATTCTGCCGACCTGTAAGGGAGTTGTGGTCTATGAGTATGCACGACGTGCCAGCAATTGGCGCCAGCAATTGTCTTTGGATGAGTTCCTCAAAATCAAGAAGATACCAGGAATCTTAGGGATTGATACAAGAGCACTAACTAAGATTATACGCCAACATGGAACCATGCGGGCAATCATTGCCAACGCGAATGGTAGTATTGAGCGTTTACAAGACCAGCTTCAGTCTATAGTTCTGCCAACTGATAACATTAAGCAGGTTTCTACCAAGCAGTCTTATCCTGCTCCGGGAACTGGTCGAAACGTGGTATTGGTGGACTTGGTCTCAAGCATTCTATCCTGCGGGAGTTAGCCAAACGCAACTGTAGCGTGACAGTGGTACCTTATAATACCAGCGCTGAGGAAATTCTCCAGCTTAATCCTGATGGGGTTATGTTGTCAAATGGACCGGGAAATCCGGAAGATGTGCCAGAGGCTCTGGACATGATTCGAGGTATTCAGGGCAAGATTCCAATTTTTGGAATCTGTATGGGACATCAGCTCTTCTCCATGGCTAACGGTGCAAAGACGCATAAGATGAAGTTCGGTCACCGTGGTTTCAACCATGCGGTACGTGAGATTGCAACAGGCCGAGTTGATTTTACCAGTCAAAATCATGGCTATGCCGTCAGCCGTGAGGATTTGCCAGAATGCCTGATTGTGACCCATGAAGAAATCAATGATAAGTCTGTCGAAGGTGTGCGCCATCGGGATTATCCTGCCTTTTCTGTACAGTTCCACCCAGATGCTGCGCCGGGACCGCATGACGCAGATTATCTCTTTGATGAATTTATGGAAATGATGGATGCCCATCAGGCATACTAGGAAGCAAGATTGAGAGGTACACTATGCCAAAACGTAAAGATATTCAGAAAATTATGGTCATCGGTTCTGGTCCTATCGTTATCGGACAGGCCGCGGAGTTTGACTATGCTGGGACTCAGGCTTGCCTGTCCTTAAAAGAAGAGGGCTACAGTGTTGTTTTGGTCAATTCTAACCCAGCGACCATCATGACGGACAAGGAAATTGCAGACAGGGTTTATATCGAGCCTATCACGCTGGAGTTTGTTGCGCGGATATTGCGTAAGGAGCGGCCAGATGCTCTTCTGCCTACTTTGGGCGGCCAGACCGGACTCAATATGGCCATGGAACTATCCAAGTCAGGACTTTTAGAAGAGCTGGGAGTGGAACTCTTGGGAACTAAGTTATCAGCTATTGGCCAAGCGGAAGACCGGGATCTCTTCAAGCAGCTGATGGAAGAGCTTGGCCAGCCCATCCCTGAGTCAGAAATTGTCAATACAGTGGATCAAGCGCTGGAATTTGCGGCTGAAATCGGCTATCCAGTCATTGTCCGTCCGGCATTTACACTGGGAGGAACTGGCGGTGGTATCTGTAGTAATGAAGAAGAGCTGCAGGAAATCGCAGAAAACGGCCTCAAACTCTCTCCAGTGACTCAGTGCCTGATTGAGCGCTCCATAGCAGGCTTTAAGGAAATCGAATACGAAGTCATGCGGGATGGCGCAGACAATGCGCTGGTCGTATGTAATATGGAAAACTTTGACCCCGTCGGCATTCACACAGGCGATTCTATCGTCTTTGCGCCAAGTCAGACTATCTCAGACTATGAATACCAGATGTTGCGGGACGCCAGCCTCAAGATTATTCGAGCGCTGAAGATTGAGGGCGGCTGTAATGTGCAGCTGGCTCTGGACCCGCATAGTTTCAAATACTATGTTATCGAGGTCAATCCACGGGTTTCCCGCTCATCAGCCCTTGCCTCTAAGGCGACCGGCTATCCGATTGCCAAGCTGGCGGCTAAAATCGCAGTCGGGCTCACATTGGATGAAATCATCAATCCGGTGACAGGCTCTACCTATGCTATGTTTGAGCCGGCTCTGGACTATGTAGTCGCTAAGATTCCGCGCTTTCCATTTGATAAATTTGAGCAGGGTGAGCGCCGTCTGGGAACCCAGATGAAGGCGACCGGGGAAGTCATGGCTATCGGCCGCAATATTGAGGAGAGTCTGCTCAAGGCTTGCCGTTCTCTGGAAGTTGGTGTGGACCACAACGAGCTGCCTGCTCTCAGTCAAGTAAGCGATGATGAGTTGATGAGGAAGATAGTCAAGGCGCAAGATGACCGACTTTTCTATATTTCAGAGGCTATTCGTCGTGGTTACAGTCCGGATGAAATTGCGGAGCTGACCAAGATTGATGTCTTTTTCCTGGATAAGCTGCTCCATATTTACGAAATTGAGCAGGAGCTGGCCAGTCATATCGGAGATAGCTATGTGCTTAAGAAGGCTAAGCAAAATGGCTTTGCGGATACTAAGATTGCATCCTTGTGGGGGATGACAGCTGAGCAGGTGCGTCGCATCCGGCAGGAGCAGAAGATTTTGCCGGTTTACAAGATGGTGGATACCTGTGCTGCTGAGTTCGGGTCTGCGACGCCTTATTTCTACTCTACCTATGGCTTTGAAAATGAATCTGTCAAATCCAGCAAGGAATCAGTTCTGGTGCTGGGCTCTGGTCCTATCCGAATCGGGCAGGGAGTCGAGTTTGACTATGCGACCGTTCATTCTGTAAAGGCTATTCAGGCGGCTGGTTACGAAGCGATTATCATGAACAGCAATCCAGAGACTGTTTCGACTGACTTTTCTGTTTCTGACAAGCTCTATTTTGAGCCGCTGACCTTTGAAGATGTCATGAATGTCATTGAGCTGGAACAGCCTAAAGGGGTTATCGTTCAGTTTGGCGGTCAGACAGCCATTAATCTTGCAGAGCCTCTGTCCAAGGCTGGTGTTAAGATTTTAGGTACCCAAGTGGCGGACTTGGATCGAGCTGAGGATCGGGATCTCTTTGAGCAAGCTCTGAAGGAGTTGGATATTCCGCAGCCACCAGGTCAGACAGCCACTAATGAAGAGGAGGCAGTAGAGGCTGCTCGTAAGATTGGCTTCCCCGTTCTGGTGCGTCCTTCATATGTCTTGGGTGGCCGTGCCATGGAAATCGTAGAAAACGAAGCTGATTTGCGTTCTTATATGCGGACAGCGGTTAAGGCCAGTCCAGATCATCCGGTTTTGGTTGATTCTTACATTGTCGGGGATGAGTGCGAAGTAGATGCCATTTCTGATGGCCGGCTGGTCTTGATTCCAGGGATTATGGAGCATATCGAGCGGGCAGGAGTTCACTCAGGAGATTCCATGGCGGCTTATCCGCCACAAACCCTATCGCAGAAAGTTAAGGATACCATTGCAGACTATACCAAGCGTTTGGCTCTGGGACTGAACTGTATCGGTATGATGAATATTCAGTTCGTCATCAAGGATGAGCAGGTCTATGTCATTGAGGTCAACCCACGGGCCAGCCGGACTGTTCCTTTCTTGTCCAAGGTGACCGATATTCCAATGGCGCAAGTGGCGACTCGTTTGATTCTTGGGGAAAGCTTGGCAGAGCTGGGCTATGAAGATGGTCTTTATCCAGAAAGTTCAATGGTTCATATCAAGGCGCCAGTCTTCTCCTTTACCAAGCTGGCGAAGGTTGACAGTCTTTTGGGACCTGAAATGAAGTCTACCGGCGAAGTCATGGGTAGTGACCGCACGCTCGAAAGCACTCTATAAGGCTTTTGAGGCTTCCTATCTCCATCTGCCAAACTTTGGAAATATCGTCTTTACTATTGCAGGCGATAGCAAGGAAGAAGCCTTGCAGCTGGCTCAGCGTTTTGCCAATATTGGCTATGGTATTTGGGCAACCAAGGGAACAGCCTCTTATTTTGAAAATCACGGCCTGCACGTCCGTCTGGTAGAAAAAATCGGCAGTGATGATAACAAGGACATTCCAGCCTATATCCGAAAGGGCAAGATTCAGGCTATTATCAACACGGTCGGAACCAAGCGGACAGCAGATAAGCATGGTCAAATTATCCGTAGCTCAGCTATCGAGCACGGAGTTCCACTCTTCACAGCCTTGGACACAGCTGATGCCATGCTGAAGGTGCTTGAAAGCCGCAGTTTCACTACAGAGGCGATATAGAGCTAGAATTTTGTGTTCTAGATTGTCGTTTGACTGTCTGAAAGTCTGAAAAGTAATCTCATACGGTTAAGCTTGAGAAATGCAACTGTCCAAGCTTATTCTGTCCTTAAATAGCCATAATAAATGACCATTCAAATATATAAAATTAAAATCAAAGAAGAAGTGGGAAAGTATCCTGCTTCCTTTTTTGCTTTATTTTGATTTCTAGTCACTCTCAGCCTTCCTTGAAGAATTTAAACTTAGGTGAAAATGAGCTGAAAAACTGGATGGAATTAATCAATTTACTTCTTTAGATAATTTGGATATGAACAAGAATAAAATCATAACTTAAGCACTTCAGGAACCAAATAAGACTGTGACTTTTATCAATGTCAGCGACAATTATATCCCCAAAGCAGAGCTTGAATCAAATGAAAATAAAATTCCAAAAGCAATCGCGCAGCATTTTCCTGATGTTCAGGGGGATAACATTGACAATAACAAGGAAGCTAAAGAAAAAAAGCTGATGGACTTAAAAAAGAAGAACCTTCTAAAGCCACGTCAAGATCTGAAGCAAAAAGATGAAAAGTCTTTGCCAATCATTGATGAAAAGGAGTCTCTTAGAGCTAATAAAAAATAGACAGACATAAAAAACGAGAAAAATAAGGAGTTCTTGAATAGACAATCTATTTTTTGCTTAAAATTTGAATTTAATTCTTGAAATTGTTTGGAAATTGTGATAAAGTATTAACAATTAAATAATCCTTTAATTCTATCCAGAGAGGTAGACAAGGAGCAAGTAGAAATTGGGTTGAGCATATACAGGTGCGTCTTGTTTGCAAACCCAGCAAATTATTCTGTAGTCTCCTTGAAAAAGGAGACTTTTTTGTTGGTTTAGGGGGTATTCATGAAAACAAAAGAAGTTGTTGATGATATTACAATGAACCGTGCGATCACACGGATTACTTATGAAATCATCGAACGCAACAAAGAATTGAACCAAGTAGTCTTGGCGGGAATTAAAACTCGTGGAGTTCACTTGGCTAATCGTATCCAAAAACGATTAGCACAATTGGAACAAATTGATATTCCAGTAGCTGAAATTGATACAAAACCTTTTAGAGATGACAAAAAGAGTCAGGAAGAAGATACGACTTTGATTCCTGTAGATATTACTGACCGTCAAGTGATTCTGATTGACGATGTTCTCTACACAGGTCGTACCATTCGGGCGGCCATTGACAATCTCGTAAGCCACGGTAGACCTTCGCGCGTTAGCCTAGCAGTCTTGGTTGACCGAGGCCATCGGGAATTACCAATTAGAACTGACTATATTGGAAAAAATATTCCAACTAGTAGAACAGAAGAAATCATTGTAGAAATGACCGAAACTGATGGTCAAGATCGTATCTTAATAAAAGGGGAATAATAATCTATATGAATCAAGAAGTAAAGTATGATGTTCATGATATGCCAAAACCAGGCTTGCTTTTAGGCTTATCCTTCCAGCATCTGTTTGCTATGTTTGGCGCGACTGTTCTAGTCCCAATCTTAGTAGGGATTGATCCAGCAGTTGCCCTGTTCTCAAGTGGCCTAGGAACCCTAGCACACCTAACAGTTACCAAGTATAAGATACCAGCCTATATGGGATCCAGCTTTGCTTATATAGCAGCCATGCAATTACTGATGAAAACTGATGGTATCGGAGCGGTAGCACAAGGTGCTATCACAGGTGGTTTGGTCTACTTTATCGTAGCCATGATTGTTAAGTTTGCTGGAAACGCCTGGATTGATAAAATCCTACCTCCTGTAGTTGTAGGACCAATTATCATGGTAATCGGTCTAAGTTTAGCTGGCACAGCTGTTAACGACGTTATGAATAAGACAGGAGCTAATGGTGAAAAGGTTTATGATTTGACTTATTTCACTATTGGAATGGTGACCTTGTTAGCAGTCATTCTCTTTAACATATATGGTAAAAAAATTATCGGTATCATTCCTGTCTTACTAGGTTTGATAGTTGGATACTTCTTTAGTTTAATTCTTGGTGCAATAACTGGACAGGAGATTGTCTCATTTGCAAAGGTTGGTGAAGCATCTTGGTTCCACCTTCCACCAATGAGCCTTCCTTTCTTAGATTATGATGTAAAATTTTACCCTAGTGCAATTTTAACCATGGCACCTATCGCCTTTGTAACCATGACAGAGCACTTTGGCCACGTCATGGTATTAAATAGCTTGACAGGAAAAGATTTCTTCAAAGATCCAGGCTTAGATAAAACTTTGACTGGTGATGGGCTAGCTCAGATTATTGCAGGGCTTTTCGGAGCGCCGCCAGTGACTAGCTATGGAGAGAATATCGGAGTCATGGCGCTCAATAAAATATACAGCGTCTATGTGATAGCTGGTGCTGCAGTTCTTGCCATCGTCATGAGTTTTGTCGGAAAAGTTTCCGCTTTGCTCCAATCAATCCCGAGTCCAGTTCTAGGTGGAATATCCATTGCTCTCTTCGGTGTAATTGCCTCAAGTGGACTTAAAATTCTCATAGAAGCCCAGACTAATTTGATAACAAAAAGAATCTACTGATTGCCAGTGTCATATTGGTTTCTGGTATCGGTGGCCTGACCTTGCAACTGTCGGGTCTGCAAATCTCAGGTGTAGCCTTGTCAACTATTCTGGGAATTGTCCTCTATCTTGTCCTGCCTGAACCTAAGAATTAGGTCAGACATCTGATTTATTAAACTGTTCAACATTAATTTATTTCAATTTACCTCTAAGGCAAAATTGAAATAGAGCTCTAAGTATTATCATAAAGGAGATCTTATCATGTCATCTAATCAAATCGCTCTTAAAAACCTTGTCTCAATGGAAACCTTGTCAAACGAAGAAGTTATGGCCTTGATCAAACGAGGAATTGAATTTAAAAATGGAGCAAAAGCCAACTATGACGAACAGCATATCGTGGCCAATCTTTTCTTCGAACCTTCAACCAGAACCCACAAGGCTTTTGAAGTAGCAGAATTGAAATTGGGTTGCGACCTACTGGATTTCGATGTGAAAACTAGTTCAGTCAACAAAGGTGAAACCCTATATGATACGATTTTAACTATGTCTGCACTCGGTGTTGACATCTGTGTCATTCGCCACCCAGAAGTAGACTATTACAAAGAGCTAGTGGAAAGCCCAACCATTACAACATCTATCGTTAACGGCGGTGATGGTTCAGGTCAGCACCCAAGTCAAAGTCTCCTAGACTTAATGACAATTTACCAAGAATTTGGACACTTCGAAGGATTGAAAGTTGCAATTGCTGGTGACTTAGATCACTCACGTGTAGCTAAATCTAACATGCAGATTCTTAAACGATTGGGAGCAGAGCTTTATTTTGCAGGACCAGAAGAATGGAGAAGTGAAGAATTCTCTCACTATGGTGAATTTGTAACAATCGATGAAGTTATTGACAAAGTAGATGTCATGATGTTCTTGCGTGTTCAACACGAGCGTCATGATTATGAGTCTATCTTTTCTAAAGAAAACTACCACAGACTGCATGGGCTGACTCAAGAGCGTTACGACCGTATGAAAGACACAGCTATTCTGATGCATCCAGCTCCAGTTAACCGAGATGTAGAAATTGCTGACCATTTAGTTGAAGCACCAAAATCACGTATTGTTGAACAGATGACGAATGGAGTCTTTGTCAGAATGGCAATTATAGAAGCTGTTCTCAAAGGTCGCCAAAAATGATAAGAAATATCCCAAAAATCAGGCATCTAGTCTGATTTTTTGATTATTTTATAAAAAAACTTACATTTGCAAATAGTCATCAAATTGTAATCAAAAAGCTATGAAAACGAAACGAATTTTATCTTTGTTTTTCACAAAGACATGATAGAATGAGTCAAGCGAAAGTGGTATGAATAAATATCAATATAAAAAAATTAGGAGGATTTGGAGAGAGAAATGGAAAAGAAATTAGGAAAATCAGTTGTTGCAACAGGGATTGCAGCAACCACTTTGATTTCAGGAGTTGTGGGAAATCATGTAAATGCTGATGAGTTAACAAAACCTTCTCAACGATCAGAACAAAATGATCTTGAAGTGACAGAAATTCAGAAAGATCTGGCAAAAGCACAAGTAGATGCTCAGAAAGATGTTGTTGAAAAAGCTAAAGATGAACTTGAGAAAGCTCAAGAAGCAAATCAAAACACTCAAGCTCAGCTCAATCAAGCGAAAGAAGTCAACAAAGAAGCTAGTCCAGAAGCTGTCGCAGAAGCAAAAGCAGAAGTAAGTAAAGCTGAAGCTGAAGTGAATGCAAATCAAGCTTCATTAAACAACTCGCAAAGTCAAGAACTTCCTTCAGAACAAGCAGTTCAACAACAGGAAAATGTCGTTGTCGGACAACGGACTTTGGTAGACGTTGCCGAGAGAGAATATAACGAAGCGAAAGCCCCTATCATTAGAGAAGAACAAGAACTAGCTCAAGCTAAGGCAGAAGAAGAACAAGCTACTCAAGAACTCGCAGCTAAACAAGCTAATCTTGCAGCTGTTCAGCAAAACATTGCAAATTCACCAAGTAATACAGCTAATCTTGAGCAGGCTATCCAAACAAACCAAAATGAAATCAACCAGATTCAGACTGCAATTAATCAAAAAGAAGCTGAATTGGCAAATACCCCACAAACTGAAACAACAACACAAGCTGCTAATACCTATCAAGAGCTCCTTCAAAACTTGCAAAGCCAAGGAGCAACTCAAGAAATTAGAGATGCTGCAGCTAACGCACTCGCTTTATACAAACGGTCCCAAGCTGAAGATGGGTTAACAGTTGGCAGCGACTCTACCAGCTCAGCGACTCTTGAAAATAATTTAAAAGCTGTAGAAGTTATTCGAGCAATAAATAACTACCGAGCACAGGCAGGATTACCTCCATTATATGTTGATCCATATGCAAATGTTGCCAGTCAAATTCAATCAGCCTTTTTCGAGCAAAACGGTCGCCACATGTTTAAGTATATAAAAAATGAAAATGTGGCTATCAGCTTTACACCTAAGGCATCAGTTGATTTTTGGTACAGTGAAAAAGCATTGTATCAAGAGATCGCTGCGCGCTATAATTTACCAACCGACGAATCTCAGCTGGATGCCAATGATATTTATATGAAAATTGGTGCTGCTGAATTCGCAAGAGTTGGTCATTACTTGCAAATGTTGGATAATAAGGCAACTGCAATTTCTGCATCTTATAACACTGTTCCTAATCAGTACAGTTCAACAAATGGAACTGCAACAGTTGGTTTCCATCAAGTAGGAAACTTGAACCAACGCTTGCAAAACGGAACCTTGATGAGCCTAGCTGATTACGAAAACTTACTAGCTAGCGCACGCCAATCACGGACGAATACAAACGAAAAATATGCTGCTTTAAAAAATGAAATTGCTGCTTTAAAAGTTGAAAAAACAAATCGCGAAGTAAGAGCTGGTATTTTAAATAGTCAACTAAATGATCTCCAGTCACAATCAAGTGACCAAGCGCAAGTTTTAGCAAACGCTCAATATCAGCTTCTGAATGCTCAAGATCGTGTTGCGGCTGCTGCAAGAAACACTGCTGACAAACAGCAAGCACTTGAGAATGCAACTAGAAGATACGAAGCAGAGTTAGAACCTAAGCGATTGGCTTTAGATTTAGCAAGAGAGAAATTAGCTGCAGAAAGTTCAAAACTTGAATCTTTAAGAGCAGCTTTACAATCTACTAAAGCGAATACAATTGAAGCAAGAAAGCAATTAATTGATTCTCAAGTTCGCTTGAAACAAGTTCAAGAAAGAGCCAAACAATTAGCTCAAGCTCCTCAACAGCTTTCTAAGGCTCGTAAGGCAGTTGCATCAGCCAAAGCTGATCTTGCCGCAAAAGAAACAAAATACAAAGCTGAAGAGAGTCTTTTGGAACTCTATCAAGAAGTTCATGCTAGATTAGAAGCTAAACACAATCAATTAAGAGCTAAGAATGCAGCTAAAGAAACTGCTAAAGATCAGCCTGTTGATGCTAAAAACGTCTATCAGGGTGAAGCAATACACCACACACAAGATAAGTCTTCTAAAGCAAAACAAACGTATCTGCTACAGGAGTAAAAACAGAGCAAATAGGAATTATAGCTGCGGTAGCTGGATTCTTTGGACTTGCTGGTGTTGCTCTTAAACGATTTAGAAGAAAATCCTAAAAATTAACAAAGAGGTGTGAGATCTAATTTCATCCTCTTTTTTTTATATTCTTCTGTGATAGAAAATGAAAGAAAATGCTTGACTTTGGAAAGTATTGGTGTATAATAATAAATGTAAGCTGTTTCAGGAGGGAGAGATATGCTAAAGTCAGAACGAAAACAAGTGATTTTAGAACAGTTAAAAGATCATCGAACAGTTTCCTTAGATCGTTTAGTACATATTCTAAAAACTTCAGAATCCACCGTTCGGCGCGATTTGGATGAATTAGAAAGTGAACAAAAGCTTCGACGGATTCATGGCGGTGCAGAAAACATTCATTTTTTACAAGAAGAAGAAAGCAATCAAGAAAAATCTATCAAAAACATTCAATTTAAGCAAAAGATTGCAGAAAAAGCTGCCAGCCTTATTCAGGATCATGATGTAGTCTTTATTGATGCTGGTACTACAAATGAGTTGTTAATACAAGCAATTCATAACCACCGAGTAACGATCGTAACCAATTCTATTCATCATGCATCAAAACTTGTTGAGCGAAATATCCCTACAGTTATTGTCGGTGGAACAGTAAAAAGTTCAACAGATGCCAGCATAGGTGGAGTAGCTCTTAATCAAATTGGCCAACTGAATTTTGATAAAGCTTTTATTGGAATGAATGGTATTGATGATGGTTTTTATTCGACACCAGATATGGAAGAGGGCGCTGTTAAGCGTGCTATTATGGAAAACGCAAAACAAACTTATGTATTATCAGACTCATCAAAACTGGGCCATATATCTTTTGTTAAAGTGGCTCCTCTTGCTAAAGCAAAAATAATTACTAATAAAATTTCGTCCATCTTGCTGGAAAAAATTAAGGAAAAAACGGAGGTGATTGAAGTATGATTTATACTGTAACATTAAACCCGTCCATTGACTACATTGTCCGTTTGGATAAAGTCCTGATTGGAAGTGTCAATCGAATGGATAGTGATGACAAGTTTGCTGGTGGAAAGGTATCAATGTTAGCCGAGTTCTAAAAAGATTAGGTATTGATAACAAAGCAACTGGTTTTATTGGTGGCTTTACTGGTAAATTTATCACGGACACTCTTGAGGAAGAAGGAATCTCCAGTCACTTCGTAGAAGTTGAGGATGATACACGCATCAATGTCAAGATAAAAGCAGATGCTGAAACGGAAATTAATGGACCCGGCCCTGACATTTCTAGTCTGAAATTGGAGGAATTAAAGAGTATTCTTGCTTCTCTAACTGCTGATGATACAGTAGTTTTTGCTGGAAGTAGTCCTAAAAATTTAGGAAATACTATCTACAAAGAATTGATTGGGCTAACCAGGAAAACAGGAGCGCAAGTAGTCTGTGACTTCGAAGGACAAACATTGCTTGATTCCTTGGAGTTTGAGCCACTTTTGGTCAAACCAAATAATCACGAACTAGGCGATATTTTTGGAATGAAACTAGAAAGTTTAGATGAAATCGAGAAATATGCTCGTCAAATCTTAGACAAAGGAGCACAACATGTGATCATTTCTATGGCTGGTGACGGTGCCTTGTTGGTGACTCAAGAAGGTGCATACTTTGCAAAACCTATCAAGGGGAGTGTCAAAAATTCTGTCGGGGCTGGCGATTCTATGGTCGCTGGATTCACAGGCGAATTTGTCAAATCAAAAGATGCAGTAGAAGCATTTCAATGGGGTGTGGCTTGCGGAACGGCAACTACCTTCTCAGATGACTTGGCAACAGCTGAATTTATTAAAGAAACATATGAAAAAGTTGAGGTAGAAAAAAGATGAAAATTCAAGACCTATTGAGAAAAGATGTCATGTTGCTGGATTTGCAGGCAACTGAAAAAACTGCAGTCATAGAAGAGATGATTAAAAGCTTGGTTGATCACGGTTATGTAACAGACTTTGAAGCTTTTAAAGAAGGAATTTTGGCGCGTGAAGCCTTGACTTCTACAGGTCTTGGTGACGGAATCGCTATGCCTCACAGCAAAAATTCTGCTGTTAAAGAAGCAACAGTTTTATTTGCTAAGTCAAACAAGGGTGTCGATTATGAAAGTCTAGATGGACAACCAACTGATCTATTCTTCATGATTGCAGCTCCAGAAGGTGCTAATGATACTCACCTGGCTGCCTTGGCTGAATTATCCCAGTACCTGATGAAAGATGGTTTTGCGGATAAACTTCGTCAAGTAACTTCGCCTGATCAAGTGATCGAGCTCTTTGACCAAGCTTCAGAAAGCAGAAGAAGCTGCTGTCGTTGAACCTGCAAATGAAGGTGGAGACTTCCTTGTAGCTGTAACAGCATGTACTACAGGAATTGCTCATACCTACATGGCACAAGAGGCCTTACAGAAGGTCGCTGCTGAAATGGGTGTTGGTATCAAGGTTGAAACCAATGGTGCCAGCGGTGTCGGAAATAAGTTGACAGCTGAGGATATTAAAAATGCTAAGGCTGTTATTATTGCTGCTGACAAGGCAGTAGAGATGGATCGCTTTGACGGCAAACCGTTGATAAAACGTCCTGTAGCTGATGGAATTCGCAAAACAGAAGAACTGATCAATTTGGCTCTTTCAGGGAAAGCTGAAGTATACAAGGCTGCTAATGGCGGAGCAGTAGAAGAAAACAATGAGAAACTTAGTCTGGGTGCTGCTTTCTACAAGCACCTGATGAGTGGTGTTTCCCAAATGTTGCCATTCGTTATCGGTGGCGGGATTATGATAGCGATCTCATTCTTGCTTGACCAAGGGGTTCCTAAAGACCAGTTGGGTCACTTGGGGAATTATAATGGCTTGTCAGCACTCTTCAATCAAATTGGTGGAGCAGCCTTTGGCTTCATGGTTCCCGTATTAGCTGCTTATATCGCTTATTCCATTGCCGAAAAGCCTGGATTGGTAGCTGGTTTCGTAGCAGGGGCAATTGCAAAGGCAGGTATTGCTTATGGAAATATTCCTGTATACAAAGATCTTGCAGATAAAACTCCAGAACAAGTTCAAGAAATCTTACAAGCTCTAGCTAAATCTCAAGTATCATCAGGTTTCCTTGGAGCTCTTGTAGGTGGTTTCTTAGCCGGTGGTATAGTACTCTTACTTAGAAAATACATCAAGGTTCCACGTTCACTTGAAGGCGTGAAGTCAATCCTTCTTCTTCCTTTGTTAGGTGTTGCTCTTACAGGATTTGCTATGTTGGCAATTAATATCCCAATGTCAGCGATTAATACATCTCTTAATACCTTCCTTACAAGCTTGCAAGGAACTTCAGCAGTTTTACTCGGTCTCTTGGTTGGTGGTATGATGGCTGTTGATATGGGTGGTCCTGTAAATAAGGCTGCATATACTGTAGGTACTCTTTCTTTAGCTGATTCATTGACAAGTGGTGGTTCAACTGTTATGGCTGCGGTTATGGCAGCTGGTATGGTTCCTCCTTTAGCAGTATTTGTAGCAACTATTCTTTACAAGAACAAATTTTCACAAGAAGAGCGTGACTCTGGTATTACAAACATTGTCATGGGACTATCTTTCATCACAGAAGGTGCGATTCCATTTGGTGCTGCTGACCCAGCCCGCGCTATTCCAAGCTTTATCGTAGGTTCAGCTCTTACAGGTGCTCTTGTAGGTCTTTCTGGAATCAAACTCATGGCCCCTCACGGAGGAATCTTCGTAATTGGATTGACAAACAACCCAATCCTTTACTTGGTATATGTTTTGATTGGCGCAGTAGTCAGTGGTATTATCTTCGGATTCTTACGCAAACCTTTATCAAAATAAGTTTAATCAAGGACTTCTTCGGAGGTCCTTTTTTTGTAGATAATTATATTCTTTATGAAGATAAAGAGAATGAGTAAGAGAAAAGCAAACTATAGTCAGTGATTGAAAATTATGCTATAATTTACATAACGCAAATTTTTAGGAGAACAACAATGGAACTACAACGCGAAAAAGAATTCGTCAGCCAATATCACTTTGATGCACGTAATTTTGAATGGGAAAAAGAAAACGGAACACCTGAAACAAAAGTCGATGTCAATTTTCAATTATTGAATCATGATCAAGAAAATCAAGTAACTTCTTTGGTTGTTATTTTGAATTACATGATCGTTTTTGAAGCCTTTGTGATTAGTGGTGTAATTTCTCAAGTTAACCATATTCAAGGTCGAATTATTGGCGAACCAAGTGAATTTGATCAAGAGGAAGTAGAGCAATTAGCCAAGCCATGCTTATCAATGCTTAACCGCTTGACTTATGAAGTGACAGAAATCGCCCTGGATTTACCAGGTATTAATTTGGAGTTCTAAATGAAACTAGCTGTTATTACAGATTCCTCAGCCTACTTAAAACCGGAAGTCTTAGAAAAGGAAAATCTATTTATTCTGGATATTCCAGTTTTCATTGATGGGAAAACATACGTTGAAGGGAAAAATCTGACTGCAGAAGAATTCTATCAAAAAATGGCACTCTCTGCTGAATTACCCAAAACAAGCCAGCCTAGTATAGCTGAATTGGAAGATCTGCTTTCTACTTTAGCGGGAAACGGATATACTCACGTTCTGGGACTCTTTCTTTCTAGCGGTATTTCTGGCTTTTATCAAAACATTCAGTTCTTAAAAGATGAATTTCCTCAGTTGGAAATTGCTTTTCCAGACTCTAAGATTACCAGCGCCCCATTAGGAATTATGGTTCAATCTGCGCTCAACTGGGCAGAAGCAGGACTAGATTTCAATGAAATCCTCAGAAGAATTAATGCTCAGATTGACGGAACTAGCGCCTTTATCATGGTTGATGATTTGAATCATCTTGTTAAAGGTGGTCGCCTTTCAAACGGAGCTGCTATTCTAGGAAATCTACTAAGTATTAAGCCAATTCTATATTTTAATCATCATGGAGTGATTGAAGTTTTTGAAAAGATTCGGACGGAGAAGAAGGCAACTAAACGACTTATTGAACTAGTTGAGGAACGGACTTCGTCAGGCAAATATGAAATTATCGTCATTCATGCTAATGCAGTTGATAAGGCTGAAACCTTACGCCAATCTCTACTAGAAAGTAACATTAGTGCAGAGATTTCTCTAGCAACTTTTGGTAGTGTTATTGGAACACATCTTGGAGAAGGAAGTATCGCATTAGGCTACATTCCTCTGTTTGACTAATACTCAAATCTATCAAAAAAGGAGATGCAGATGGGAATTAAAATAATCATTGCAGGCTTCAAAGGTAAAATGGGCCAAGCAGCCTATAAAATGGTAACAGAAGATCCAGAACTAGAATTAGTTGGACTTTTGGATCCTTTTACGGATGAAAAAGAAGTAGCAGGTGTTCCTGTTTTCAACGCAAAGGAAGAATTGACTGGACTGAAAGCCCATGTCTGGGTTGATTTTACAACCCCTAAAGTAGCTTATGACAATACTCGCTTCGCTTTGGAACAGGGGTTTTGTCCAGTTGTTGGAACAACAGGTTTTACTCCAGAGCAATTGAAAGAGTTGATCACGCTGTCTAGAGAAAAGCAGTTGGGTGGATTGATTGCTCCAAACTTTGCCTTGGGAGCTGTTTTGCTGATGCAGTTCGCAGCTCAAGCAGCTAAGTATTTCCCAAATGTAGAAATTATCGAGCTGCATCATGACCAGAAAAAGGATGCACCGAGTGGGACAGCTATTAAGACGGCTGAGCTCATTAGTCAGGTTAGACCAAGCAAACGGCAGGGAGCTGCTGATGAGGAAGAGTCTATAGCTGGCGCCCGCGGAGCTGATTTCGATGGCATGCGTATTCATTCAGTTCGCTTGCCTGGTTTGGTTGCCCACCAAGAAGTAATATTTGGCAGCCAAGGAGAGGGATTAACCCTGCGGCATGATTCCTATGACCGTGCTTCCTTTATGACAGGAGTTAATCTGGCCATTAAAGAAGTTGTCAAACGCTCAGAATTAGTCTATGGATTGGAACATTTACTATGAGATTAGAAACTCTGCCTTCTGAATTTCAGGAGGCTTTGCCAGTATTAGAGAAGATAAAAGCTGCTGGTTTTGAAGCTTATTTTGTTGGAGGCTCTGTTCGCGATGCTCTTTTGCAGAGACCTATTCACGATGTGGATATTGCCAGCTCCAGCTATCCCGAGGAAACCAAGCGTATCTTTGGTCGGACAGTTGATGTGGGGATTGAGCATGGAACCGTCTTGGTTCTGGAAAATAACCGTGAATACGAAGTGACGACTTTCCGGACCGAGGATGTCTATGTGGACTACCGCAGGCCTAGCAAGGTTTCTTTTGTGCGTTCTTTGGAAGAAGATCTCAAGCGACGCGATTTCACCATCAACGCCCTTGCTTTGGACGAAAACGGTCAAGTTATTGATCTTTTCCAAGGCTTGGATGACTTGGAAAATCGGATTTTGCGGGCTGTTGGGACGCCTGCTGAGCGCTTTAATGAAGATGCTCTGCGCATCATGCGGGGCTTTCGCTTTCAAGGCACCTTGAATTTTGACTTGGAGCAAGATACTTTATCAGCTATGACGGACTGTTCTCCCCTGCTGGAAAAGATTTCAGTTGAACGCATTTTTATCGAGTTTGACAAACTCTTACTGGCTCCGTTTTGGCGCAAGGGCTTAGAGTCACTCTTGACAAGCGGTGCCATTGAATTTTTGCCAGATTTGAAGGGAAGCGGAGCTAAATTAGAGCAGCTCTTTGAATTGGATTCAGACTTTTGCTTTTCAGCATCTGAACAGGCTTGGGCAGCTCTTTTGTTAGCATTGAAAACACAGGATGTTCAACGATTTGAGAATTTGGAAAACCTCTCGTGAATTTGCCAAAAGAGTAGCAGATATTGTTGAAATTGTGACGATTCGCTCAGAACGGGACTTGACCAAGCGTGACTGCTATGATTACGATATAGACTTATTGCTACAAGCAGAAGAACTTCGTCAGGCGCAAGGTTTGACAGTGGACTTCTCTGCGATTCATAATCTTGATGCCAGTCTGACTATTCACAGCAAGCAGGAAATGGTAGTCAATGGTGGCATGCTGATGCGGGAGTTCGGCTTTGAGCCAGGACCAAAACTTGGTCAAATTTTAAAAGAGTTGGAATACGCTATTGTAGACGGCCACTTACCTAATGACTTAGAGGCCATTTATGCCTATATCAAGGAGAAAAAATGAGCGATTTTATCGTTGACAAGCTAACCAAATCAGTAGGAGATAAGACTGTTTTTCGGGATATTTCCTTTATCATTCACGACCTAGACCGGATTGGTCTGATTGGTGTCAATGGAACAGGAAAGACAACGCTACTAGATGTCTTGTCAGGCAAGTCAGGTTTTGACGGCGATGTCAGCCCTTTTTCTGCTAAGACGGGCTATAAGATTGCTTACCTGACTCAGGAGCCTGATTTTGATGAGGAGCAGACGGTGCTTGATACTGTTTTGTCCAGTGATTTACGGGAAATGCAGTTGATTCGAGAGTATGAGCTGCTTTTGACGACCTATGATGAAAGTCAGCAGTCTAGGCTAGAAGCGGTTATGGCAGAGATGGACTCACTACATGCTTGGGAAATCGAAAGCCAGGTTAAGACAGTCCTGTCCAAGCTTGGTCTAACAAATCTGTCTCTCAAGGTTGGTCAGTTATCAGGAGGCCTTCGTCGACGAGTGCAGCTGGCCCAGGTTCTCTTAGGCGATGCAGATTTGCTCTTACTGGATGAGCCGACTAACCACCTAGACATTGATACCATTGAATGGCTGACGCACTTCTTGAAAAATTCAAAGAAAACCGTCCTTTTCATCACCCACGACCGCTATTTCTTGGATAATATTTCGACACGAATTTTTGAGTTAGATGGCGGTCGCTTGATTGAATACCAGGGAAATTATCAAGACTATGTTCGTCTCAAGGCAGAGCAGGATGAACGGGATGCGGCCTTACTTCACAAAAAGCAGCAACTATACAAGCAGGAGCTTTCTTGGATGCGGCGGCAGCCTCAGGCTCGGGCAACCAAGCAACAGGCTCGTATCAATCGTTTCCATGACCTCAAGAAAGATTTGACCGGTCAGACGACTGATAGCAACCTGGAAATGAACTTTGAAACCAGCCGTATTGGTAAGAAAGTTATCGAGTTTCAAAATGTAGATTTTGCTTATGATCAGAAGCCTATTCTCTCTCAGTTCAGTCTTTTGATTCAGAACAAGGACCGCATTGGGATTGTCGGAGATAACGGTGTCGGCAAGTCAACCTTGCTCAATCTGATTGCTGGAAAACTTCAGCCTCAGGCTGGTCAGCTCATTATCGGAGATACAGTCCGAGTGGCCTATTTCTCTCAGCAGATTGAGGGATTGGATGAGTCTAAGCGGGTCATCAACTACCTGCAAGAAGTGGCTGAAGAGGTCAAGATAAGCAGTGGAACGACTTCCATTGCAGAACTCTTGGAGCAGTTTCTTTTCCTCGTTCTACTCATGGAACTTTGATCAACAAGCTATCTGGTGGAGAGAAAAAACGCCTTTATCTGCTCAAGCTTCTCTTGGAAAAGCCCAATGTCTTGCTTCTAGACGAGCCAACTAATGATTTGGATATTGCAACTCTGACGGTGTTAGAAAACTTTCTGCAAGGCTTTTCCGGGCCAGTTATTACGGTCAGCCATGACCGATATTTTCTAGACAAGGTAGCCAGCAAAATTTTGGCTTTTGAAGCTGGGGGTATCAAAGAGTTTTTTGGCAATTACACGGATTACTTAGACGAAAAAGCCTTTTTGGCAGAAAGCTCTGCTATTTTCCAAAAGACTGAAAAGGAAAAATCGACCAAAGTGCGTGAGGTGAAAAAGCGCATGACCTACTTTGAAAAGCAGGAGTGGGAGACTATCGAGGCAGATATCGAGACGCTGGAGGGGCGAATTGCTGAGATTGAAGTGGCCATGCAGGAGAATGGCTCTGACTTTGCTCGCCTGTCTCAACTCCAGCAGGAACTGGATGAGCAGAACGAAAAACTGCTGGAAAAATACGAGCGCTATGAATACCTGAGTGGGTTAGAGTAGAAAAGCAAAAAATTAGACTAAAAAGCGTAGGAAAGAAAACTTCCTACGCTTTTTAGTCTAATTTTATTCCCACTCAACGGTTGCAGGTGGTTTGCTTGTGATATCATAGACGATGCGGTTGACGTGGTCTACTTCGTTTACAATACGTACAGAAATTTTTTGTAAAACTTCCCAAGGAATCTTGGCAAAGTCAGCTGTCATGCCATCGATAGAAGTGATAGCACGAATAGCAATGGTGTAGTCGTATGTCCGTCCGTCTCCCATGACCCCAACAGAACGAACACCAGTATTGACGGTGAAGTACTGCCAGATATCGCGGTCAAGCCCTGCCTTAGCAATTTCTTCACGAAGAATAGCATCAGACTCACGAACAGTTTCTAATTTCTCTTCAGTGATTTCTCCCATAACACGAATAGCAAGACCTGGGCCTGGGAACGGTTGGCGCCAGACGATTTCATCAGGCATACCAAGCTCTGTACCTAAGGCACGAACCTCGTCTTTATAAAGTGTGTTCAGCGGTTCAATCAGCTCAAACTGCATATCTTCGGGCAAACCACCCACGTTATGGTGAGACTTGATAGTCTGAGCAGTGTCAGTACCAGACTCAATCACATCGGTATACAGAGTTCCTTGTGCCAAGAATTTTACATCTTTCAGTTTGCTGGCTTCGTCGTCAAAGACATAGACAAATTCATTTCCAATGATTTTGCGTTTTTGTTCTGGATCAGAAATACCTGCGAGTTTATCAAGGAAACGTTTAGCTGCGTCTGCTTTAACGATATTTAGTCCGAATTTCCGCCCAACATTTCCATAACTTGATCAGCTTCACCCTTACGCAAAAGGCCGTGATCAACAAAGATACAGATTAATTGGTCCCCAATAGCTTTTTGCAAAAGAACACCGACCACAGAAGAATCAACCCCACCTGATAGACCAAGAAGAACACGCTTGTCACCAACAGTCTCACGGATTTGTTTGATCTGCATATCAATGAAATTGTCCATTGACCAGTCGCCTTTGGCTCCACAGATATTTAGAGCAAAGTTGCGAAGAATATCATAACCAAACTCAGAATGGCGAACTTCAGGGTGGAATTGAATCCCATAAATCTTCTTAGCAGGATGCTCAATTGCTGCAAAAGGACAATCAGCAGAAGTACCAGTGCGGACAAAGTCAGCAGGGATTTCAGTTACCGCATCTCCATGGCTCATAAGAACCAATTGTTCTTCAGGTGTACTCTCAAAAAGAGGAGAAGCAGTGCGAATCAATTTAGACTGACCGTATTCGCGGTTTCCAGCATCACCAGCTGGAACCACCTTACCTCCTAATTTATGAGTCAGAAGTTGCATACCATAGCAAATTCCCAAGATAGGAATACCTAACTCAAAAATTTCAGGATCAATATCAAAGGAACCGTCTTCATAAACAGAGTTTGGTCCACCAGAAAGAATAATTCCGACGGGATTAATCTCTTTTACCTCTGCAGCGGAAATTTTATTACTCTTTAATTCAGAAAATACCCCAATTTCACGAATCCGACGAGAGATGAGCTGGTTGTATTGGCTGCCATAGTCCAATACGATAATTTTTTCGACATCTTGCAATTCAGATTTAGTCATCTTTTTCCTTCCCTAAAAGAAATTTATTTTTCCTTATTTTATCATAAAAGAGAGGCTTTTTCCAATGCCATGAAGTAAATGTTGACTTTTATTTCGATTGATAATACAATATTTTTAAAAGGAAATCCAAAAAGGAGATCACTATGCTCCCTGCTTATTTACAAATTCATGATCAAATCAAAAAGGAAATTGATGAAGAAGTCTGGCAAATTGGACAGAGATTACCCAGTGAGCGAGACTTAGCTGAGACTTTTCAAGTTAGTCGTATGACTCTTCGCCAAGCTATCACACTCCTTGTAGAAGAAGGAGTACTGGAACGACGGGTTGGGAGCGGAACATTTGTTGCCAGCACGCGCGTCCAGGAGAAAATGAGAGGCACTACCAGCTTTACTGAGATTATGAAGTCTCAGGGTAAAACACCTTCCAGTCAGTTGATTTCCTATCGACGAACTCTACCAAGCAAACAAGAAATCGAAAAGCTAGGAATAAACAAGACTGAAAATATTATTCGAATGGAGCGGGTTCGCTACGCAGATAAGCTACCAGTAGTATACGAAGTAGCTTCAATACCAGAAAAGTTTATTAAAAATTTCAACAAAGAAGAAATTACCAGTCATTTCTTCCAAACTCTTCAAGAACATGGTTATAAGATTGGAAAATCCCAACAAACGATATACGCCCGCTTGGCTAAGGAAAAGATCGCCCATTATCTTGGAATCCCGAGAGGTCATGCCATTTTGGCTTTGACACAAGTATCTTATTTCGAAGATGGGACAGCCTTCGAGTATGTAAAAAGTCAATATGTCGGAGATCGTTTTGAATTTTATTTAGAAAACAACTAATTTACATAATTATAATTACGTCACGCCCTTGGAAATACAAGGGTGTTTTTAAACATAAAAAATGATTAGTTTGATTCCCCTTAAAACATTTGCGAAAGAAAAGTCATTTCCACTATGAGTAACTAGAGTTTATCAGCCTTTTTTGGTATAATAATTCTTATGGAAATCGAAAAAACCAATCGTATGAATGCTCTATTTGAATTTTATGCTGCTCTATTGACAGATAAACAGATGAATTACATCGAGCTTTATTATGCTGATGATTATAGTCTTGCTGAAATAGCGGAAGAATTTGGTGTCAGCCGTCAGGCGGTCTATGATAATATCAAACGAACAGAGAAGATTTTAGAAGACTATGAAATGAAGTTGCATATGTATTCTGACTACATTGTTAGGAGCCAAATCCTGGAGGAAATCGCTGAAAAATATCCTGAGGACAGCTTCCTGCAAGAACAAATTGCAACTCTATCCAGCATTGATAACAGAGACTAATCATGGCAAGACAAGTTATCTATAAAGGAATGTCTTGCTGGTTATTGGAGTCGGAAGAACCTTTCCCTGCCAGAGTGCAAATCATCTCCCCCGACGATCTTTCTAAAGCGATGAAATTAGGATTCAGTTGCTGGGGATATCCAAATGAGATTATGAAAGAACTCTCTACAAAAGAATACCAATGTTTAAGTCGTCATGGACGATTTCCACTAAATTGATTGAAATAGAAACTAGGAGAAATAAAAAATGGCATTTGAAAGTTTAACAGAACGTCTGCAAAACGTCTTTAAAAATCTGCGCAGAAAAGGAAAGATATCTGAGAGTGATGTTCAGGAAGCCACTAAGGAGATTCGTCTTGCTCTTTTAGAAGCCGACGTTGCCCTGCCAGTTGTCAAAGACTTTATCAAGAAAGTCCGTGAGCGTGCTGTCGGTCATGAGGTTATCGATACCCTCAACCCAGCTCAACAGATTATTAAGATTGTTGACGAAGAGCTGACAACTATCCTGGGTTCTGATACTGCTGAGATTATCAAATCACCAAAGATTCCGACTATTATCATGATGGTTGGTCTGCAAGGGGCTGGTAAGACTACCTTTGCTGGAAAGCTTGCTAATAAGCTCAAGAAAGAAGAAAAGGCTCGCCCGCTCATGATTGCGGCAGATATTTACCGGCCAGCGGCTATTGATCAGCTGAAAACACTGGGACAGCAAATTGATGTACCTGTCTTTGCTTTGGGTACAGAAGTTCCAGCTGTTGAGATTGTCCGTCAAGGTTTGGAGCAGGCAAAAGCCAACCACAATGACTATGTCCTGATTGATACGGCTGGGCGTCTTCAGATTGACGAAAAGCTCATGCAGGAGCTGTCAGATGTCAAAGCGCTGGCTAATCCCAATGAAATCCTCTTAGTTGTCGATGCTATGATTGGTCAGGAAGCAGCTAATGTTGCTCGCGAATTTAACAGTCAATTGGAAGTGACCGGGGTTATCCTGACTAAGATTGATGGCGATACCCGTGGTGGTGCAGCTCTATCTGTCCGTCAGATTACTGGTAAGCCTATTAAATTTACTGGTACTGGTGAAAAGATCACCGATATCGAAACCTTCCACCCAGATCGCATGTCTAGTCGGATTTTGGGCATGGGGGATATGCTGACTCTGATTGAAAAAGCCTCTCAAGAATACGATGAGAAAAAATCGCTTGAAATGGCTGAAAAGATGCGGGAAAACACCTTTGATTTCAATGATTTCATTGATCAGTTGGATCAGGTACAAGGCATGGGTCCTATGGAAGATTTGATCAAAATGCTACCTGGTATGGCTAGCAATCCTGCTTTTAAAAACTTTAAGGTCGATGAAAGAGAAATTGCCCGCAAGCGTGCTATTGTATCTTCAATGACACCTGAAGAACGTGAAAATCCTGATTTATTGACACCTAGCCGTCGTCGTCGAATTGCTAATGGTTCAGGAAATAGCTTTGTAGACGTCAATAAGTTTATCAAAGATTTCAATCAGTCAAAACAATTGATGCAAGGTGTTCTCTCTGGTGACATGAGCAAGATGATGAAGCAAATGGGACTCAATCCAAACAATATGCCTAAAAACATGCCAGGAGGCGGTGCAATGCCAGATATGTCAGCACTTCAAGATATGATGGGTCAAGGCGGCATGCCGGATATGTCAGCTTTGGGAGGAGCTGGTATGCCCGATATGAGTCAAATGTTTGGAGGCGGTCTTAAAGGCAAGGCAGGAGAGTTTCTGATGCGTCGAAGTATGAACAAAATGGCTAAGCAAATGAAAAAGAATAAGAAGAAGCGGAAGTAATAACAAAAAACAAGTCGCATAACTAAGTTTTATGTGGCTTGTTTTTGGAAATATCAGATTCGGATATGGAGACTAGAATGAAGCCTTTTTTGACTCAATTGATTCATCGACTTGCTAAAACCTTTCAAAAATTATTTGATAAGCTGCCTTCCCACCCTATCTCTCATCTACCTGCCAGCAAGGTCGAAATACGCCCCATTATCATGATTCCTGGTAGCTCTGCAACGGAAAATCGCTTTAATCGAATGGTTAAAAAGCTCAACCGCAATCAGCATTCACATCATAGCCTTGTTCGAATCAAAGTCTGGAATGACGGACACATGACTTACCGAGGGCATTTGAAGCGCAAGGACAGAAATCCCATTTTTGTAGTTGGATTTCAAAATAATCGTGATGGTTATGAAAATATCAAAAAACAGGCCGCAATGTTTGACACTGCTTTAACAGTTTTAAGAGAGAAGTATTCTTTTAACAGTTTTAAAGCGCTAGGGCATTCAAACGGTGGTCTAGTTTTTACGGTATTCCTGCAACAATACCTGGCAAACCATTCTGGCTTGGAGATGGAAAAGCTCCTGACTATTGGTAGTCCTTATAATCTGAATAAGAAAAACATCAATCATCGAGTTGAGATGTTAGATGACTTCATATCTAATCAAGAAAATCTACCTAAGAAGTTGCAACATTTGTCAATTATGGGAATCTTTTTCCGAGACGGTGACGGAATTGTCCATAAAAGCAGTGTAGAGGCTGGGAGCTTGATTTACAAAGGAAAGATTGCTTCACACAGAGAAGTAGTCATCGTAGGGAAGGATGCTCATCATTCCTCTCTACCACAAAATGAACAAGTAGTTGATTTGATTAGAGAGTTTTTATTTGGATAATGTTACACTAAAACTGATAATACATTATTTTACATAATTTTATTTCTGTAAAATAATTAGAAAGACAATAAAGTAATGAAAATGATAGACATTCTTCATAGATATTATGGTGCCTTTGATCTGATAAATGAAAAATGAAATGAAGACCATGAAAGTATTTTGATTAAAGCGAAGGATAATCAAGAATACAAAAGATGCCGTTTGGCAAAGAAAACACCTAAAAAAGAAGGATATTTTACAGTCTTTTAGAAAAAAAGACCAAGACAACGAGAATATCCCTTATACAGATGAAGACTTGGGGGATGAACTAGTTATTGTTGTGATAGACGGATGTCATTGAGGTATATTTATCATCCCCAAAGAAAGGAAAGATGGCAATGTGGTTTTATCTTATCCGTCCTGGTGCAGCAATTTAAATAAAACAGCTCAGGCAACACAAAAATGGCAACTAGGTTATTTTCAAAAAATCGAATTAGAAGAATAAGTTTTTAGGTAAAACAAGACAGAATTGAGAAACTACATTCTGTCTTGTTTTTATTATCTGTTTTTGTAATAAGGTTGGACTATAAAAACTAAAAGTTTATGTACAATTGACTTTACAAGAGCTAAACCATTGATATAACTGAATTAGAAGCATAAAGTACATTTTTTAAAAAGTGTACTTTATTTTTATTTTGTACATTATTCTGGAGTAGTATTTTTGTATGCTTTTATAGTTCATCATATAATCAAATCTAAGAAATTGATTTGTACATTTTTTTACTCTAATAGGTGTAGAAGAAGTGGTGGTTCAATTGTACATTTTATTTAAAAATATTTATGGCTATATTAATAGTATTTGAAGCATAGATAAAGTAGATACAGTGGTATAATAGTGTCAAAAGACTTTCAGGAGAAATGAGATGAGATCGCATACAGTTATTCTAGGCGCTGGTGCTACTATTGCAGCAATTCCAGATGGTGATAAAAATGGGAAAAGCTCTTCAGTTATGAATGGATTGCTAAAAAAACTTAATTTAGAAGAAATTCTTGCTGGTGTTGAATTACAGACAAAGAGCGAAAATTTGGAAGATATCTATTCAGAATTATTTGAGAGAGAAGAGTGCTCTGAAATAGTTAGAAAGCTAGAAGAAAGACTCTATGATTATTTTGCTTCGTTGGAGTTACCTGATGAACCAACAATTTATGATCTTTTAATATTAAGTTTAACTAATAAAGATTGCATAGCTACGTTTAATTGGGACCCTTTACTTATACAAGCTTATGTTCGCTGTTCAAAAATTACTCTGAACCTGCCACAAATTCTTTGTTTACATGGGAATGTAGCTGTCGGTTTTTGTGAAGAACATACTGAGTTTGGAACAGTAGATTACTATTGCCCAACATGTTATAAAAAATTAAATCCAACAAAATTATTGTATCCCGTAAAAAACAAAGACTATTCTTCCGATGGATACATAAATTGGTGTTGGAAAGCATTAGATTACTTTGTCGATCATTCATATATGTTAACTATTTTTGGATACAGTGCTCCTAAGAGCGATGTAGATGCTGTTAATTTAATGAAAAAAGCATGGGGAAATATTAAAGACCGACCACTTGAAGAAGTTTCCGTAATAGATATTGTAGACGAAGAGACTATGCTAAATACATGGAAAGTCTTTATTCATAGCCATCATTATAGGTATTCAAATTCATTTTTTGATTCTTACTTAGCAAAATTTCCAAGAAGAACTTGTGAAACTGTATTTGCAACATTTTCATTAAATGTTCCTTCTGATGGTAGTAGAGGTTTTAAAGAGAATTTTAATTGGGAAATGATAAAAGAGTTTTTTTATCTGATATGTTAGTTGAAGAACAAGAAAATAAAGGAAAATCAAATTTAAAATCGAAATATTTAGTTTGGGATGAAGATGTTAACGAATAATCTAATTAACCATAGTGTACTTAAATTGTCAATGGATTTCGACAATGCTTTTTAAAAAAATAAAGATATAGATGAGATTTATAGACTAATAGAAATTGGTAAAAAAATATGGAAAATACTATTGATGATATTTCCAAAATTCATTTACTTTTATTCTATTGGGACAGCATATGGTGATATATTTGAACTAAGTGATAACCTAGTATTCAACATAGATACCGATTGTACAGTTCAACAAATTTATTACTTTAGAAAAGCTATCGAAATTTCAAATAATATTGATATAAATCCTGAGAACAATAGCTTTATTCACCCATTATTATGTTCACTATACACCAATTACGCGAATCTATTAGATGCTTGTGGTAGAAAACAGTTAGCTATTAAGATGTATTGTAAATGTATACAAATCAATCCAAGATTCACAATGGCTAGTGGTAACTTTAGCTATTTGTCTACATCATTATCGTAATTTTTTTGAATGATAACGAACATCTTCACTTTATTAAAAAAATTAAAAAAATTTAATAGAAACAAGTATAACTGTTTCAGATCCAAACAGAGTTAAAAAAACGCAGAAAAAGCAATTTATTAAACTTAACGAACAATATCTTGATTATAAAGATTTAGATGAATGCTCTTGTAAAAACATTGATTATAATCCTAATTCACAAAAGTATCGTGAATGGTGTTGGAACAACGGGCTGTATCTTAATCCACTTAATGACTTACAAGCTGACGATATAAATAGATATGATGACAATCTTTTACTACCAAGTTTATTGTTTCAATCGGATAAAGATTTAAACAAATACATTTCTATGTTTAATCAAATTAAGCAAGAATATGTTTATGCCCGTTATCTCTGTTTTAATAGCATTGAGCTTGATTCGGTTCATTATGCTGACGAGAATGTTAATCTTATTGATTGTCTAGACTACGTACAATACTCTATCAGACTTGAAGGATTAAAAGCGGCTTTTAAAACACTCTATTCATTATTAGACAAAGTTGCAATGTTTATAAATGAATATTATTCTCTTAAAAATTAAGACTAGACAAGTAAATTTTCATTCAATTTGGATGTCTAATAGCGATTTAAATAAATTTTTTGAATAAGAACATTGGCCTGTCATCTATATTTTTGGATAGCGAAAGATTTTTGATAATGGTGATAATTCTTTAACAGCTAATCCAAACTCAAAGCGATTGAAAATTATTAGAAATTATTTAGAGCACAGGTTTACTAATATAACATTGAATATTTTTTTGATGGAAGTGAAGATAATAATGAAACGAGACTGTATCTAACTGAATCTGAACTTCAAGAGTTTGCATTAGATTTATTAAATCTTGTAAGAGAAGTTATTTTTTTCACTCAAAAATGCCATTCAAATAAGTGAAAATGAAAAACAATCTACTCTAAGCAGTGAAGTAGCTTTAATTCCGATAAATTATGAAGAAGTAGATTCGAAAGATAAATTATAGTATTGAACATACAATTTATAGTCGTTATAAAAAGCAATAGTCTAAATTCATTTAACTAATCGACTTAACTAGAGCTAAACTATTGATAAAACTGAATTAGAAGGATAAAAGTACACTCATTAAGCAGTGTACTTTATTTTTTTGTTTTTGTACATTTTTTTGTTGATTGCTTAATCAATACTACATCTCTATCAGGCAATTCAGACTCCATTTAGTCCTCTAAAACCCATGTTGAGGCGGTAAGTTTGCTAGTCAAGGAGTAAAACGACGAAGATTAGCATTTACTTCCGCCCATGCGATAGCTGTCCGTGATTGACAAGTGCTAGCACGCAGACAGAACGGAGATAGCGAACCGCTGAGTGTGTCGCTCTGCTCGTAAAAGCTTAGAAACCTTTGAACGAAAGGGATAATGAAAGCCTTGATTGCAAGGCTTTTTGCTTTATGGTGGGTAAGTATCAGAGTGAGAAAATTTTTGGAATGAGTAGAAGTGATAGCTAGAAATTATCAGTTTCTATTTCCATTTACCCTGTGGGTACGTGTTTGTTTCCATTGACAAGGAGTTTGTGGGAATAGAAATGTACCCACCTTGTTTGAATCAAGTGAAGTGTAGTTGAAGGAAATCTGTTGAAAGCAATACTTCATTTTACCGAATAAGTAATAATTTAGGCAACTTCAAATCGATTAAAAAAAACTATTTTAAAGGTTAAGAGTAGACAAAAATTGTCCACTCTTTTTTGCAAACTCAATTTATCAATAAATGAAATGAGGGAATGTAAAATGAAATATTTTGAGGTTGAGTTAGAAAATCCTGATGAATTTTTTTAAAACTACAAACAGAAGATTTTTGTGAAAGCTAATCGCTTGCTACTAAGGAAGATAATCCAGAGCGTTACAGTCTATGAAGAAAAACTTCGTCATATCCTTTAAATCTGGCATCGAATTGGAAGTATGAGTCTCATTCCATAACTTTTTATATTGAACATATCATCTTGTTGTGTTATACTATAAATTGATATAAACAAAGATGTAGGGAGGAACCGAAACTATGACAGCCTCAATGCGTTTAAGATAAGCTGGCAATAAAAAAAGCAGAATCTATACCCGATGATAGGCTTTTTTGTTGTGCTTATTTATACGATATTGAGCATTCATTAGTTACGGTGAGGATATTGGTTATTTAACTATACCTTTATTTAACTATGTCTTTAATATGAATGTTTCCAAATTGTATGTATGCAGACCAAAAAGCCACATTGTGGGTTTGGCCTGCATTTTTTTATTGCCTAGAATGCTATTCAAAAATAGAAATTCAAGCAAAAATAATATGCAGGAGATAATATAAATGGAAAAATACAACAATTGGAAACGAAAATTTTATGCAATATGGGCAGGGCAAGCAGTATCATTAATCACTAGTGCCATCCTGCAAATGGCGATTATTTTTTACCTTACAGAAAAAACAGGATCTGCGATGGTCTTGTCTATGGCTTCATTAGTAGGTTTTTTTACCCTATGCGATTTTTGGGACCCTGCCATTGGTGTGCTAGTGGATCGTCATGATAGGAAGAAGATAATGATTGGTGCCGATTTAATTATCGCAGCAGCTGGTGCAGTGCTTGCTATTGTTGCATTCTGTATGGAGCTACCTGTCTGGATGATTATGATAGTATTGTTTATCCGTAGCATTGGAACAGCTTTTTCATACCCCAGCACTCAATGCGGTTACACCACTTTTTAGTACCAGAAGAACAGCTAACGAAATGCGCAGGCTATAGTCAGTCTTTGCAGTCTATAAGCTATATTGTTAGTCCGGCAGTTGCAGCACTCTTATACTCCGTTTGGGATTTAAATGCTATTATTGCCATCGACGTATTGGGTGCTGTGATTGCATCTATTACGGTAGCAATTGTACGTATACCTAAGCTGGGTAATCAAGTGCAAAGTTTAGAACCAAATTTCATAAGGGAGATGAAAGAAGGAGTTGTGGTTCTGAGACAAAACAAAGGATTGTTTGCCTTATTACTCTTAGGAACACTATATACTTTTTGTTTATATGCCAATCAATGCACTATTTCCTTTAATAAGCATGGAACACTTTAATGGAACGCCTGTGCATATTTCTATTACGGAAATTTCCTTTGCATTTGGGATGCTAGCAGGAGGCTTATTATTAGGAAGATTAGGGGGCTTCGAAAAGCATGTATTACTAATAACAAGTTCATTTTTTATAATGGGGACCAGTTTAGCTGTTTCGGGAATACTTCCTCCAAATGGATTTGTAATATTCGTAGTTTGCTGTGCAATAATGGGGCTTTTCGGTGCCATTTTATAGCGGTGTGCAAACAGCTCTTTTTCAGGAGAAAAATTAAGCCTGAATATTTAGGACGTGTATTTTTCTTTGATCGGAAGTATCATGTCACTTGCTATGCCAATTGGGTTAATTCTTTCTGGATTCTTTGCTGATAAAAATCGGTGTAAATCATTGGTTTTTTTACTATCAGGTATTTTAATTATTGGCATTGCTATAGTTTGCCAAATGATAACTGAGGTTAGAAAATTAGATTTAAAATAAACAATATTGGAGGAATATTTATGTATCTTATTTTCATGTAACTCTTCCTGCTAAAATCGCAGGGTTTTCCCTGCATACAAGCAAATGAAAGCATGCGATTATAGACAGGAGGAAATGTTATGGAATTAATATTAAAAGCAAAAGACATTCGTGTGGAATTCAAAGGACGCGATGTTTTAGATATAAATGAATTAGAAGTATATGATTATGACCGTATTGGTTTAGTAGGAGCAAATGGTGCTGGAAAAAGCACTTTACTCAGGGTACTTTTAGGAGAATTAACTCCCCCAGGATGTAAAATGAATCGTCTGGGTGAACTTGCCTATATTCCCCAGTTGGACGAAGTAACTCTGCAGGAGGAAAAAGATTTTGCACTTGTAGGCAAGCTAGGTGTTGAGCAATTAAATATACAGACTATGAGCGGTGGTGAAGAAACAAGGCTTAAAATAGCACAGGCCTTATCGGCACAGGTTCATGGTATTTTAGCGGATGAACCTACGAGCCATTTAGACCGTGAAGGAATTGATTTTTCTAATAGGACAGCTAAAAATATTTTACAGGTGCACTGTTAGTTATTAGCCATGACCGCTATTTTTCTTGATGAAATAGTAGATAAAAATATGGGAACTGAAAGATGGCAAAAATCACTGAGTATTGGGGAAACTATTCTGATTATCTTCGTCAGAAAGAGGAAGAACGTAAGAGCCAAGCTGCAGAATACGAACAATTTATTGCGGAACGTGCCCGATTGGAAAAGGGCTGCGGAGGAAAAAGCGAAAACAGGCTCGTAAAATAGAACAGAAGGCAAAAGGTTCTTCAAAGAAAAAAAAGTACTGAAGACGGAGGGCGTTTAGCTCATCAAAAAAATCAATAGGAAGTAAGGAAAAAAAGATGTATAATGCTGCTAAAACCCTAGAGCACAGGATTGCGGCCTTAGGAAAAGTAGAAGCTCCGGAAGGCATTCGCAGAATTCGTTTCAGGCAAAGTAAAGCATTGAGCTCCATAATCCATACCCCTATAGTCGGTGCAGAAATTAATAAAGTATTTGGGGATAAGGCTCTGTTTGAAAATGCATCTTTTCAAATTCCGTTAGGAGCAAAAGTGGCGTTAACTGGTGGTAATGGAATCGGAAAAAAACAACTTTAATCCAAATGATCTTAAACCATGAAGAAGGAATTTCTATTTCGCCTAAGGCAAAAAAATAGGTTACTTTGCACAGAATGGTTACAAGTACAACAGTAATCAGAATGTTATGGAGTTTATGCAGAAGGATTGTGACTACAATATATCAGAAATTCGTTCAGTGCTAGCATCTATGGGGTTCAAACAGAACGATATTGGAAAAAAAGTTTATCTGTTTTAAGCGGTGGAGAAATTATAAAATTGTTGCTTGCTAAAATGCTCATGGGTAGATATAACATCCTAATAATGGATGAACCCAGTAACTTCCTTTGACATACCAAGTTTAGAGGCTTTTGGAAATACTAATGAAGGAGTACACTGAACTATCGTGTTTATCACCCACGATAAACGATTACTCGAAAATGTAGCAGATGTAGTTTATGAAATTAGAGATAAGAAAAATAAATCTGAAACATTAAATTTAAGGTAGTCGCTGGTCAGTATAGTCTGTTCTGGTTGGCGACTCCATTGTTAAAAGAGTATAAAGACTTTAGATTTTATGAATATTAAAAAAATAGGAACAGTCAATTGAACTGCTCCTATTTTTTTCTGCTAAATATATTGTAGTTTTTCTTTATATGTATAATGATAGATTAGCGGATTCTCATCTACGGTACTTACTTCAAATATGAAGAAGTGATCGCGGTTATCTCTGGACTTTTTCCTTATTGAGGACAAAAGTAATTCTTACGTGAAGTCGCCATTGTTTTTTTAGGATATCATCAGTTAGGAAGGTCAATGGAATATTCATGTTAGAGTAGCGGTAGAAGTCACGTTCAAAATCTTGGTAGCTCTCGCTATAATAGTCCATTTGTAGGTGATTACGCTGAAACTCAAGCTGATTCATAGAGCACCTCCTCGACAAGTTCAATACTAATAATGTCTTTTAATTTCAAATTGATGTGACCTGTTGTAGTTTTTTTATCAAAAATGAAATCTTTGGTCAGACTTGGTATTGTTCCAGTGTAGGAAACACGCTTGTTTTTTTCAATCACTTGAATGCGTGTGCGTAGCTGCCCGGCGTATACTTGACTGAGGAGTAATAATTTCTTCTCTAGTGATAAGTCAGACATGTACGTTACTTTGTTTGTATCATCAGAGAGTGCTGATGCATGTTCAGATAGGAAAAAGCCCATCCATTTTTTTGCATCTTTGTATCCTGGTACTCTCTTGCTGATTGAAATGGTAAATATGAACGGTCAATCATATCAAATCCTTTTCTATGCAGAGGCAAGGGTATTTTTTTATCAAATTGAATCGTAAAACCTTGAATTCCCCCACCTGTGTAACATTCTTTAAAAGCGATTGATTACCTCAGTATAGATTATCACAGATGAGCTTGTTGGCTTAATGCTAAATGTAAATTCCAATGGTAATCGGTTTTCAGATTTAGCATGTACTAGTCGTATCGATATTTCAGTTGTTTTGAGTTTTCTCTGACGAAGTTTTGAAGTTGCTGTTTCAACGATTCCATGTAAAAAAATCTTTCAAGCATTTCAATATCATTACATCCTTTGCTACGGATTTCTGAAAATTGTACTGTATTTTTTTCTTGTTTCATTTTAATCCCTCCAATCCACCCGCGGAATGACCACCGATAAGTTTACTGCGTTCAATATTTCTGGAACCTTCAGTTAGGACGGTTCCTTTTTGTATGGCTAAAAAACCAAACTGTTCTCTGACAACATCAATAGCTGTCTGAAGTCTATTATCTTTTTCAATTTGTTCTACATCATCAAAGAGTGATAGTAGAGTATAGCTTTCATCTACGAAGCCACTATAAGATACACCAATTTGTCTCACTGCACCAGAGGTGTATTTTTTCGGAATAATACAAGTACATGACTCACCATTGTTTTGGGGAGATTTGCGGGTTCAATTTTATTCTGAGCATTTATAGATTTTTTCATCTCAGTCCTAGAATAGCCAATATGAATAGAAACGACAGTAGTCAATACTAGGGCTACTGTTCCGTTCCACAGTATCATTTAAAAATCATTTTCACACCCTTTCGTCTATTAGTATAGAAGAAAGCTCTCAGCACATGTTGAGTGTGTATCTTTGCTGGTAAAAGCCTAGAAACCTTGTAACAAAAGAGATAATCAAAAGCATTGATTGTAAGGCTTTTCATATTCCAATAAAGAACTTGACATTATTAGTTATTTCCACTACAATAGAATTACATACCATTGGTATGATAGAAAGGGACTGGAATGGCAAGAAATAGAAACTCACATGAAACTAGAAAAAAAATACTAGAGGTCTCTAAAGATTTATTTTTAGAAAAAGGATTTGATAATACGTCAATACAAGATATCATAGATGGCTTTAGGTGGATTGACGAAAGGTGTTATTTATCATCATTTTGAGTCTAAATATGATATTTTTGCAAACGATCATTAGCGAAAAATAATCAAGAAATTTTTAAATTATAATTGGAGAGGAAATACTGGATTAGAAAAGATACAAAATTCTTTGATGGATTCTTTCTCTAACTTTGAACACCAAAGGCTCGTCTACTCTGCTTCAATTATGCTAAGAAGTCCACGCTTATTGGGAGAGCAGTATCTAGGTCTATTTTCTGATTTTTTACCCGAAATTAGAGAAAAAGTTTACGAAGGTGTTGAAGATGGGTCTATTAAAACAGAATATCCAGAAGAGCTAGCAGATTTAATTGTTTTAACTCTAAATATTTGGATTGGTTTTCAAATTTCCGTTTTTTCATTAGTGGAATTAAAGCGTAAAATGAATTTCATTAAACTTACTTTTGAAGGTCTAGGGGTACAGTTAATTACTAATGAAATGATGGAGGTTATTTTCAAGTTATTTGATCACTTAAAAAAATAGGAAATAAGTAGTTGCATGACATGCTTGTTAATACTAATTTCTATCTATGTAATATCAATTGAACGATCTATTTTTACATTTTGATACTTAAAAAAATAACATACTTTATGTGTGTTATTAAAATCCTATTTTACATACCATGGGTATGTTTGTTTTTTTAGCACATACATACCAACAGTATGTATCTATGTGCTATTGTATTAAATATTTGTTGAGATTAGTTTGAATAGTTTATTCTTTATTTACACTTCGGAGGAAAGAATCTATGTTGTCGCTTATTAAAATTGAATTAAATAAAGTTTCTAAATCTAAATTATTTTTTTAGCCTGGTTGTGTACCTTATTTATAGTGTTAGGTATTACAGCAATCATTATTATGGGTTTAGGTACTGACAATAAACTAGGAGAATTCACTGGACAGGATTCTAATGTTATTAGAATTACTGGTAAATGGGAAGGTTGGGCAATTGTAGCTTCATTGTTTTCATCTTTATTTACAAAAGCAGCATTTTTTTGATTTTCGAATCTTATTTATTATCTACGATTATTATTGATGAATTTAAACGAAGAACAATTTTTTTCAGTTGTTTTTCTTACCCTATTTCTAAAATAAAGTTACTTTTGGGGAAAAAAATTCTTTCAGTCATTCTAATAGCATTTATTGCCCATTTTTCTGCACATTTAGTGATTCAATTATTCATTAGATTCATGGCTGTTGTCACTGAATCTAGTTATATCCCTGTTGCTAATCAATTAATTAACTTAGCTGGAGTTACGTTTGGAACAGTACTAATAGGGTTACTACCATTTGTTTTTGGTATGATTAAGCACTCAACAGCTATAACAATGCTTACAGGACTTGGTTTAGCAGCATTACTTTCGAATGTCAGTCCAGGAAGTTTATCTAATAATATTGCTGATAGCTTATTCTTTTTAATATTTGCAAGTTTCATAAGTTTAACGATTGTTTCCTTTTCAATTTATACTATTTCAAGACAAGATATTAGTATCAAGTAGCATAGTTGAGTTTAATCGAAGGAAAGTTATAATTCCTTGATGATTTCTATAAAAAAAGAGACTGTATAAGTTGGTATTTATGCTCCGAGAAAAAAATTTTTTTGCATTTAAAGCTAGATATAGAAAGAGAGATAGAAATGAGAAATATTGTTGAAATAAAAGAAGTTTTTTTAAAACAATTGATAAAGAAGAAATTTTTAAGTGGTATCAACCTTCAAATTGCTAAAGGAGAAATCTATGGTTTTTTTAGGACCGAATGGTGCTGGAAAAACAACGTTAATGAAATGTATGTTAACCTTATCAACAATTACATCAGGTAGTATTGAAATTTTTTTGGGAAAAATTTACAAGAACACAGAGAAGAAATCCTAAGTCAGATTGGAAGTATTATTGAATCACCAATTTTTTTATGATAACTGCACTGCAAAAAGAAATTTTTGGAAATTCACGCTCAGTATATGGGGAAAAAAATATTATTGAATCAGATATAATAAGAGCCTTAAGAATGGTCGGATTAAAAAATACGACTAAAAAAGTAAAAGATTTTTCGTTGGGAATGAGGCAAAGGCTTGGTTTAGCTCGTGCCTTTCTAACAAAACCTAAATTGTTAATTTTAGATGAGCCAATCAATGGTTTAGATCCAATAGGAATTCAAGAAATTCGAAATCTTTTGTTGTCGCTTTCTAAGGAGCATGGAATTACAATACTAATATCGAGTCATATATTATCGGAAATTTCACAGATAGCAGATAAAATTGGTTTTATCAAGAATGGAAAAATTGTAGAACAGGTCTCTATGAAAGAGATTAGAGAGAGAATATTGACTTAGAAGAATATTTTTATGTCACATTTTCTAAATTAAATTAAGAATTATGAGGTAGATTAAGGATGAAACAATTGATAAAGAACCATCAGAAGGCTTTTTTTATGCTTTCATGATATTTAATATACTGGTCCCTTTAACTAATATTGCTTTTTGCTTATGCTATTAAAGGTATTATTGATAGTGGCATGTCTCAAAAATAAAGAAGCCTTAACTCAAGCGGTACTAGTAGGAGCTATTGTTATTTTTCATATATGCAGGGCTCAACTTTATATCTCTTCGATTGAAAAATAAACTTGTTAGGCAAATCATGTCAAGATACAAAAAAATAAGGTGTTCCAATCTATTTTAGATAGGGATTATAGAGACTTTTCTAAAGAAAAATCAGGGAAATTTATTTCTGTATTAACCGAAAATATGAAGAAAATTGAGCAAGATTATCTACAACAGTATTTTAATATTTCAAAAAACATTTCCTTAATGATTTTTTCGCTCCTAGCTATGTTTATAGGTAATTGGTATTTGACCTTATTGGTTATCATTGCTAGCATTATTCCAATGATGATTTCTGGATTCATTGGACAAAAATCAGCTTATCTTCAAAAGAGTGCCCTGATTGCCGATCAGAAGTATTTAGCTAAGGTTAAAGATATTTTAGCAGGGTTTCTAGTTATAAAAAGTTTTAATGTGAAAGAGGCTATCCGTCAAGATTACAGAAATGAAAGCGAAAAATTGGATGAGATATATTTTATGAAAGGAAAATTTGATGTCTTAGCTAATGTTATTTCGCAGCTTTCGGGGATGATTGTTTTTTTAGTAGCCTTTGGTGGAGGAATGTATCTTGTTTTTAATGGCTATACCACAATTGGAAGTGTAACAGCTATTGTTCAACTGGTCAATTTTGTAGTAATGCCACTAAATGAAGTTGGTATGGGAATGAGTAAATTCCGTGAAGGTCAGGCAACACTAGATGCATTTGAGGTAAAAGATGTAATCGAACTTCAAACTGGTAAAACGAAAGAATATTTCGATGATGTTATTTCTTTTTCAAATATAGATTTTTCTTATCCTAATACTGAAGAAAAGATTTTTAATCATTTATCTTTGAAGATTCAAAAAGGGGAAAAAATTGCAATTGTAGGAATGTCAGGGAGTGGGAAATCAACTTTGCTCAATCTATTGTTGCGTTTTTATGATGTAACAAGAGGGCATATTTCAATTGATAATCAAGATATACAAGCTATTTCAGCAGAGAGTCTTTATAACTTGATGACGATTGTTCAGCAAGATGTTTATATCTTTGATGATACTTTAAGAGCAAATATTACTCTTAATCAATCCTTCACTGATGAGGAAATAAAGAAAGCTGTACAGCAGTCAGGTTTAGAAAGTTATGTTTTAGAAAATGAATTAGGTCTACAAGATTTATGTGGAGAGAATGGATCAAATTTATCTGGCGGACAAAAACAAAGAGTTAGTATTGCGCGTGCCTTGATTCGAAAAACACCAATCTTATTATTGGATGAGGCTACTTCATCTTTGGATAATCAAGTAACTACTGAAATTGAAAGTTCAATCTTGGATATTCAAAATTTGACTGCACTTGTAGTCACCCACAAGTTGAATGAGAACATTTTGAAAAAATACGATAGAATTCTCTTTATGAAAGATGGCGTTATTGTTGAAGATGGTTCTTTCAGTGATTTGATGGATAGGAGAGGTGAGTTTTATAAGTTATTTGAGTTGAGTGTGTAATTCTCTTTCATTTTATAGTATAATTTTATAAAACACTCTATCCTTTTCGTTCTATAATATATAAGCTTTCTAGCACCACATGAGGAGAAATCATGAGGGATATTCTCAGTTGAATAAGTAAGAGTATAATCTACATCTCCAAAGTAGGAGTGGCCAGTTCCAGCAGAAAGACCTTCATAGGTTTTATAACTGAATAGATCGACTACTTTGTTGTCGAATTCTTCCTGTTCTTCAAGTAATCCTGAGGAATAGACGACAACTTTAAAATCAAATAAGCTAAAAACGCTCTAAAATCATAAAATTGATATAAAAGTGTTTTTTTATTGTCAAAATATACAATTGAAGAAATTTCCAGTTTTTTTAAAATCACTATCTCAGATGACAATTTAATCAAAAATATGATATAATACAGAAAAAAAGTAAAAATAACAAAAGTAACTTACAAAAGTAAAAGAAAAAAAGTAAATAGATAGCCACGGCGGATATTCCTTTCATCGTTTAGAAGGAGTTGCTGTGGTTATTGTTGTTGCTGAGCTAATTAATTGCTCTGATTACTTAGATGAAGTTACTTTTGTTATTGAATTAATTTAAATAATAATAACGATCAATGAAAGTACTCATCGATATTCCCTTTATGCAGTTTAGAGCACAAAGGAAATGGTACTGATTTGATCGTTTTTTTGTGTATTGACATCCTAAAATCCAGTCAGAACCTTCAGTCATATTAAACAAGGAGATAACATGAGATTTGTTGTATATAAACATTCACTGGTTTTAGGTGATAACAACATCGTGACAAAGCAATTTATCGTTCTGAAGCACGATGACGGCAACTTACAATTTACTGATTTTCATCGTTATGTTAAATCTACTTCAAGAATCAAGTCGATTTCAGATGATGGGAATAAACGCTTTTCTTACGTTGTTAAGTTTCTAAATTTTATATTTGGTACTTCTGGACTTAAAAGTATAGATCAACTTACACTTGAAATGGTTAGAGAATTTTTTACGCTTTATGGATTATCTCAGTTACCAGGAGATAGAGGAAAAAGAAAGAAAAGCACCGTTGAAAAATGCGTAAATGCAGTTCTTGACTTCTTAACTCTTTATTTAAGTGAGCGAGAGGGAAAGGCTAAGTTAAAAGCAGAAGAATTGTATTCTACGACAACTTTTACGAATAGTAGAGGACGGGTTATAAAGCGTAAAGAACCAAATTTTGAAATATACGTAAATGATAGCAACACTGAGAAAGCTATTTTTCGTGATATGCCAAATAGTGCTTTTGAGATGTTATTTTCTCACATAGCACACTATCATAAAGATCTACTCATGGTTGTGGCCTTGGGAGCCTTTGTTGGCTTAAGACCATCAGAAGCATGCAATGTAAGACGTGAAGATAGTCCTCTAGGGCCAGGTATTTTGTTTCACCAAAGTGATGGGCAAGTATTTAAGATTGAGATCGATCTACGAAAAGAAATACCTCTCCGAAGCGATTTAAAGCCAACTGGACGGATTAAAAAGGAAAGACTTCAAGCAGTACCTTATATCTTTCTGGAGGTCTTTTTAGACACTTATAATGACTATATGGCTTATCTGGAAGGTAAGAAGTATGAGAAGGATTATGGACCTTTAAATCTTAACAGACGAGGAAAAGCATTATCATACGATGTATACTATCAACGATTTCGTAAGATTATTCGCGACGAAATGATCCCAATCTTCTTAAAATCTGATGATGCAGAGGTTGTCTTTTTTGGGCAGCTTTTGCAGGAGCATAATATTTCCCCACATATTTTCAGACACTGGTACACGACACAGTTAGTATTATCTGGGGTTTCTGAAATCAGTGAGCTTATGTCAGCAAGAGGTGATAAATCGCCTGAGAGTGCTTGGGTTTATCTACAAAACAAAGGAGAAATCGCAAAACAATATGGTCAAGTTAATAATGGTGTTTTTGACTATATGAATTGGCGAGCAAATGAACTTTTTGGTGACAAGTTAGAAAGGTAATGTATGACTTATTCAATTAAATCTTTAATCGAAAATCTGTTAAGTGAACTCGGAAAAAACGATACACAGTATAAAGGAAAAATTAGTCAGTTTTTAGTTGATAACAATTGGTTTAATATAGAGATTGATTTGGATAACTATTCCATCTCAGATAAAGATGCTCAATTATTAATAGAAAAAATAACCAATTATCTTCTTGGACCAACTGGTTTAGCAGGAATTCAGCCTATATTTAAACAAAAAAATTCCCATTAACTTACAAATATTTTTCAGCAATACTCAGAAGATAGCAACTTATCTAAGGAAAAACATGTTTTTATGTTCAAGATTTTTCTTGCTTTTTATCTTAAAAAGAGATTTATTTCTCTGTAATGATAATGAGATTGAATTGTTGGTTGAAGAAGCAGTATATGCACTTGAAAAGCAAAAAGGCGAAGTTTTTATTGATTTTTTAAAGTGGTTAATGAATAAAATGAGATGTAACTATCACAAAAGATATGAATTTACACCTCGATACACATTAGAACAGGAGACTAACGCTTATGAGTTAGACGAATATTTAGAATTACTGTATTTTCTTTTTAATGACAATTACATTAGAAAAGAAGATATGCTTTATAAAGCAGCAATCTCAAAAGACTACGCAGATACCTGGCTATTTCTAGCACTTCATTTTATATGTGCGCTACGTGGAACAGATTTAGAACAACTTGGACATCCACAACTTCCTAGAACACCGAAAGAAGTTCTAAAATCAGTTAGAAGTGGTAATTGGAGTAGCAGTGAGGCAAGAAGAACTCTTTTAAGTATTACAACTCGTTTAACTTATTTAAATATTACTCCAAACAAAACAAAGCGAACTAAAAATATTAGTCAGATTAAATTTCAGGTCCCTGAGAGTTGTCAGGTATTGATTGGAACGTTGTTGGCTATCTGTGAAGCTCATTATCAGTTGAATAAAGATAATAATGATGAACCTTTAATTCGACAAATAAAAGAATATAAACGAATTAATCGATATATGGGGAAAGAAATTGGAGACTTATTTCTTGAAAGGAATTTTAGTTCTAGATCTGCAAATAAATCCTATCTTCAAACTGTTGCCATGTTAGCAGATGATGTTTTGCAAGAAAAATCTGAGTTAAATATTAAAGGCTATTTTTTAGCCGCATTAGCCCGTAGCCATAAAGGTTCATTCGATGAATTTGCACAAACTACAACAACGTACCTAAAAGATGCCCAACTAAGCCAGCTTAAACCAGAAATGGTTGCGAGAGAACTATTTGAACGAGGTGTTTTATCTATGATTCCATCAATGATCCTGACGATTGTAACTAGAGGAAAGTATAAAGAATTAAGTCCTAGTCAACAGACTCAGATGATTAAACAGTTAGATTTGACACCAAATGAGATTGAAAAAACATTGGCTTTAAGCATTCAGGCAGAAGTGAAATCGCAAAAGGCATTAAAGATTTTGGTAGAAGAAGAAGCAGAGCCTAATCAACTTCTTACTATTTGTCATCGTATAGGAAACGGTGAAGCCTTCTCAAAACAAGGTGAAAGCATGTGTCTTTTATCTGCGCTTGGAAAGATTTGTCCATATGACGATAGGCAACATTGCATCGGTTGTCATTATGAATTACAAACGAAATCTACTTTATTGTTATTAGTAGGAGAATTCAATCGTTTGAACAAACAATACTCTAGAGTTCGAACTGATTTAGAAAAAGGTAAAATTCGGAGTATTTTAGAAGAACAAATAAAACCTTGTTTAACTGAAATGTTGCAAGCTTTATGCGAGCAATATGGAGATGACGTGTTACATGATTACGAAGAAATAATAAAGGAGTTAATAAATTGAACAATCAAGCTAAACTTTTTAAAATTGAAAATTATTTTGAAACTTTTGACCGTGATTGTGTTCTGCGAGCAAAAGAAGTTTTCGATGACTATTTTGATAAAGGAATTATTCTAAGTTACGATTTTGATCATAAGAAATGGGAAACTACAAATGAATATGCCAATATTAGCCTGTTTTTTAACATTTCTGAATTTCAATATAGGAGATTTTATCAATCAATTTTTTTCAGTTGCCTTATAAGAAATTTATCGATTACTTAAAAAAAGTTTTATTGTTTTCTCAATGAAACAACATGTTTTTAAAAAAACTTTACAGCTATTTCTAATGGATATTAAACAAATTATTAAAAAAATACAACCAAAGATACGTTTTTAGATTTAGAAAAATATTTCTGTAAAATTTCCTGGTTTATGTATTGACTTTTTTTCTCAAATCTTCCCTGTTCAGATGATAGTCAACTAAATCAACTATTGGAGCAATTAGATAATAAATTAACTATCAACCTTCAAAAAAAGCAGAGGTCAAAACAGCAAAGACAATTAGCGCAATTTCAATCCTATTTTACTTTTAATGACATTTTTAAATGATTATTGGTCTCAAACATTATCTAAGAAAGAACGTCTATTTTTATTATCCATTGTATCTCTGGTGGCAGATTACAGCAATTTTACCTTTTAAGGCCAAGAGAATTTCTTTTAATACAAAGAAACTGTTTAACCGAGAAAGATGGAAAATATTTTCTTACATTAAGGAGAAATATAATCAAAGGAAGGGATCGACTTGTTGCACATAAAATTTCTGAAGATTATACTTTGAATACTTATGAAATTACTAATTCATTAGCTTCTGAAATAAAGACTTACCTCAAACTTACGGAAAAATGATAATTCTACTAAATTAGATACATTATTTGTGACTGATCCTCATTATAACCGTTGGGGTCGTCGAACAGGTGTTAATAAACCGATTTTTTTAACTTACACTAATCTCAATACTATTTTTGAGGTATTTTTTTAATGAGATTATTTCTCAAAAAAATACGGTTATCAAGTTAATTATTTTAGTTTTCCAGCTAGATTAGATGAAAACGAGATTAATTTGATTCATATTGGGGATACGAGACACATTGCAATGATCAATTTAATTGCAGAAGGGGCTAGTCCTGTTACAGCTATGCTTTTAGCTGGTCATGAAGATGTGACAACTTCATCTCACTATTTTTCAAATTTAAGCCAATTTATTGAATGTCGTAGTTATCAAATGTATCGTAAACTAACGAGTAAGAATACGAATTACACCATAAGTAAGAGACAGCCATTTTATACAGCACAAGGACAATACATCACTTTAGAAAATAAAGGACGGTGTTACTCACCCCTGCTTTTGCGAAAGGTGATTATTCAGATTGTCTGAAAGTTATTAGTGAGCATGCAGAACTAGGTGCTTGTACGAGCTGCCCTTTTTACCGTAAAGCAGGTAAAGATTATTTTTCAATGGATAAAACATTTAAAAAGTCAGTTGATGAAAAAGCTATGGTTGTAGATGAAGCGATTAGAAAAGTTAGGCAAGGGAAAGGTCATATTGAAGATATTGGAGAAGCTTTGTTGAAATTAAAAACAGTTAGCAATACCTATCAAGATTACTTAAATGCTAAACAACTATCTTTAGAGGAGAATAAGTCTAATGGCTAGAAAGAAATCAATTTCTGATGATGAATTGATTCATTTGTTTGAACAGTATTTAATTTCCCAGTGTTCCTGTGATTTAAGCTTGGTAAAAATCCCTCGGTTTGGTGACTATGTTAGGAATAATGGCTATCAAAATGTTGCGGATACAACCATTAGACGTAATAAAAGATTCAGGGATTTTTTAAAAGAAAGTGAAATTAAATACCAAGATGAAAATTATGAAGCTGTAATTACTTATAAGACCATAGATCCTGACAATTTTATGGCAAAAAATCGTGCTCCAGGTGCTATGAAAAGAGCATTGGTGGAAATTAGCCAATACTACAAGAAAATAGCAAACATTGCGGCCAGCTATAAACAAGAAGCAGATAAGTTACGTAGTTTAAATTCTGAACTACAGTCAACTAATGAAGATTTAAAACAGAAGCTACAAAGAGAAAATGAGTTAAGTGATGAGAATCAAAAACTATTACAAATAATCAAAACAAGTGTCTATCCAGAAATTGCGAATGAGCTTTTAAAAGAAGAAGGATTGTTAAAATATTCTCAAAAGGTTATCAGTGAGGATTTCCTAGCAGACAATATCATCACCGCTGATTCAGAAATAGATTTTCATTCTGGTGGTCTTATTGAACAAGAAAATCCTCAAAAATCAACTAAAGTGGTTTCTATTAAAAACTTACTAGACAGCAAAACTAATTATAAATGAGGAAAGAAATGAACAAGAAAGTTAAAGATAATCCAGCTATTTACATGTACTGGGATCAAAAACGAAATGCTCTTGACCCCAAAAAATTATCGTCAAATAGTTTAAAATATGCCTATTGGTCTTGCCCTTATTGTCAACACCATTGGGAAGCGAAAATCATTGATGTGCAGCTTGACAGTTATGAATATCTTAGGTGTTGCCCCCATTGTGGATTAGGTGAACGTTCCATTGATGAAAATGAGAGCGTCCTTCAGGTTTATCCCGATTTCAGAAATTATATAAACTACAGCATTGAGCAAGATGAAGAATTAGATGAGAAACTTCTTACCTTGCCGTTCAATAGTAAAAGAAAATTCAATTTTAAATGTCCGACGTGTCAATTAAGTTGGAAAGATTCTGCGACAAATAAGAGGTTATTTCAACTAACAAGTGGGGATTTATTTCATTTTGGCTGCAATGAAACTTCCTATCATTGCGATTACAAATCAATTTATCCAAATTTAGCTAAAATCTATAGCGAACAATTAAACAAATTTAAATTTAACGAACTGAAGCTGAGTTACAATATAACAGTACCTATCCATTGGGAATGTGATAAGTGTCATTGCAAATTTGAATTATCTATTGATAGATTATTGAACCGAATTAAAAGAAGTGGTCATTACTGTTTGGAGTGTCATTCTTCATTTGAAGAGTTATTGGATAAAGATTTTGATGTTTCTCCTCTATCTTTTTTAAATTCTTCCATGCTCAAGGAGTGGTCTAAAAGGAACAATAATACACCTAATCAAGTTGATGTATTATCTAATGTTCATGTATTATGGGAATGTACGAATTGTCACGGAGAGTATTCATGCTCACTATTTGAAAAAAACAGATAGGTCTTGTCCATTTTTGTTCAAATAGAGAAAAAAACTTCAGGATTTTAATACACTAAATGAAACACATCCCTATTTGAGGGAATTTTTGGGACCTCAGTAATGAAAAGGGATTTTTTTCCGAATATTGGTTTAAGTCAAATAATGTAGTTAGTTGGGTTTGTCCTTGTTGTAAAATCAACTTTCAATGTAGCCCAGCCGAAATGATCAGTCGAACCGATTTAGAAAATCAAAACTTTCAAACATGTCCCAATCAATGTGACTGGAGGACTGAGGTATTTAAAAATAATATTTTTCCTTAAAGAACCAAAAACTCATCAAAGAATGGAGCGATAAAAATAAAATTCCTATTCATTTATCTCAGACAACAATAGAAACGAAAAAATATTGGTGGGATTGTTCAAAGTGTCATGGGACATATTTATGTTCTATCCCAATTCGAAGAGAAGTTTCTCAGTGTTGTCCTTTCTGTAACAACGATAAGCCTCTGAATGGTTATAATACATTTGATTATTTGTACCCTGAACTAGCAAAATTGTGGGCACCAAATAATAAAGTCTCAATAGATAGTTTTGTTCCATTATTAACTGAAAAAAGGTTTTATTTATGGCGCTGCAAAGAATGTAACTTCGAATTTCATGAGCGCTTCAGCATTATATTAAATAAGTATTTAAATTCCGAGACAAAAGATCTTAAAGAAATGTGTCCATTTTGTGCAGAATTAAAAGAAAGACAAGATAATATCTCATTTGAAGATTTGATGAACGAGTGGGACTATCTTAACAATCTTATTCTAGGGGATCCAGAAAGAATCCCAAATAATACGCAATTAAGATTTTGGTGGATTTGTAAGAATAATCCAGAGCATCGTTATAGAATGGCTATTGTAGATAAGATTGCAAATGTAAAACGATCTATCGAGCCATGCATATTTTGTAAAGGGCGTAGACGAAAAAGAGAACATTTTGTTCCTTATAGGAAAATTTAAAAAACAGGTTCAAATTTGAACTTGTTTTTTATCATAGATTTTTATAAAGTACATTATTTTTAAAAAGATTGTATTTTTTTAGTTTTCAAGTAGATAGTGTACAGATTCAAATTTGAACTTGTTTTTTTATCATAGATTTTTTTATAAAGTACATTATTTTTAAAAAGATTGTATTTTTTTAGTTTTCAAGTAGATAGTGTACAGAATTTTAGTATGCGAAAGATTTAGTTTTTCACGGGAATAAAGTACATTTTTTTGCTCAAAAAAATTTTTTTCGGTTAACGCTTTGTATGCCTTCTTACATCTTTCCGAAAAACTATAATTTTCTTGAAAAATATATCTAGATATGCTATACTACTATTATAAAAAACGGAGAAATATGATGAGACGTGAACTGTTATTAGAAAGAATTGATAAACTTAAAGCCACTATGCCCTGGTACATTCTGGAATATTACCAGTCTAAACTGGCAGTGCCTTATAGTTTTACAACCTTATATGAATATCTCAAAGAATATGATCGCTTTTTTAACTGGGTGCTAGAATCTGGTATAACGAATGCTTCGCATATTGCTGAGATCCCTCTCTCTGTCTTGGAAAACATGACCAAGAAAGACATGGAAGCTTTTATTCTGTATCTGCGAGAGCGCCCGCTTCTCAATGCTAACACCACCCAAAACGGTGTTTCCCAGACAACCATTAACCGAACACTTTCTGCTTTGTCTAGTCTCTATAAGTATTTGACTGAGGAAGTTGAAAACGAGCAGGGTGAGCCTTACTTCTATCGAAATGTGATGAAAAAGGTTGCTACCAAGAAGAAAAAGGAAACTCTGGCTGCCCGTGCAGAAAATATTAAGCAGAAGCTCTTTTTAGGGGATGAGACGGAAGAATTTCTCCAATATATCGATACTGAGTATCCTAAGAAGCTCTCTAACCGTGCGCTATCCTCCTTCAACAAGAACAAAGAACGAGATTTAGCCATCATTGCCTTGTTGCTAGCCTCTGGTGTTCGTCTGTCTGAAGCTGTCAATCTGGACCTAAAAGACATCAATCTCAAAATGATGGTCATTGAAGTGACAAGAAAAGGCGGAAAAAGGGACTCTGTCAACGTTGCTGCCTTTGCAAAGCCTTATTTAGAAGAGTATCTGAGCATTCGGAGTAAGCGATATAAGGCCGAAAAGACTGATACAGCCTTCTTTTTGACTGAATATCGTGGCATCCCTAATCGAATCGATGCTTCCAGTGTCGAAAAAATGGTGGCAAAGTATTCTGAGGACTTCAAGGTGCGAGTGACCCCTCACAAGCTCCGCCATACGCTTGCTACACGTTTATACGATGCAACCAAATCTCAAGTTCTCGTCAGTCATCAGCTAGGACATGCTAGCACTCAGGTAACAGACCTCTACACCCACATTGTCAATGACGAGCAAAAGAATGCTTTGGATAAATTATAGCAAAAACATTACATAATAATGGTTATGTAATGTTTTTTGCTTAATTAATGATCTGTCCCCATACTTAGCGTTTCTGGAAGAGTGCTGCCTCCATCAATTACAATTTGAGAACCGGTTAGATAAGAAGATTCATCACTACCTAGAAAAGCAAACAACTCGCCAACTTCTGTTGGTTTTGCCAATCTTTTCATTGGGACTGCTGAAGCAATATCTTGGATAGGTTCTTCTGGATTAATAGGATTAGATTCAAGAGCCATTTTTTCAACCATGGGTGTTCGAGCATAGCCTAATTGAGTACAGTTTATCCGAATATTTTTGTGGGCGTATTCTACTGCTAGTGCTTTTGTTAAACCAACAAGAGCTGACTTTGTCATTGCATAAGCCGCTTCCCCCGCATCTGCCACAAGGTCTCCAGTGACAGAAGAAGCTATGACGATTGAACCATATCCTTGTTTTAGCATAGGTTTTAAAGAAGCTTGGCAACTATTCCACACACCTTTAATATTGACGTCAATATGCTGATCACGTATTTGGTCGGACATTTGATCAAATGGTGCCAAGCGACAAATACCAGCATTACAACAGGCAATATCTAGGCTACCAAACTTTTCAAGTGTTAGAGTGACTGCTTCTTCTAAGTCTTGTCTATTACTAACATCACCTATAAAACTAATAATATCTTGATGGTAATAATCTCTTAACTTCTGAGCAGTTACTTCGACGTGAGGATCTAAATCAAAAAGACATAATTTGCGCCATATTTGGCATAGACTTGAGCAATTCCTTCACCTAATCCAACAGCTGCACCAGTAATTAAAGCAATTTTTCCGCTTAATTTATCCATAGCTAGTAATCCTTTCTAATAAACTTGATTGGCGTTGTCTTCTCTTTTAGTTTAATACTTTGTGAAAAGCTTGTCAAACTAAGGATGTTTTTTATTTTTATAATAAAAAAATCAAGAAGATTTTACTTCTCGATTTAAATTTAAAAGATTTTTACCGTACAACAGCTTCAGCAATCTCTTGTCTGCTAATTCCAGCAAAGTAGCGGCTAATATCAATCGTTTCAAGAGCTTCAAGGACATCTTCTCGTTCGTATTTAACACCACGTAACACATCTTCTACTGCTGCTACGTCTTCAATACCAAAGAAGTCTCCATAGATTTTAATATCCTGAATCTTGGATTCAACAACATTGGCAAAGATTTCTACCTTACCGCTGGTAAACTTGGTGCCTCGACGCACATTATATTCAGGCGATTTACCATAGTTCCAGTCCCAAGTTCCAAATTTGCTATCTCTGATTTTCTTGATTTCTTCCAATTCTTTCTCAGAGAAGACATATTCTGTCATTTCTGGATATTCTTTCTTCATATAGTCCAGAAGCAGGTCGCGAAATTCTTCGACAGTAATCTTTTCTGGCAATTCATTGACAATATTTGTCACGCGGGCACGGACGGATTTAACCCCTTTTGATTCGAACTTGTCTTTAGAAACCTTAAGGGCATTGGCCAAGACAGACAAATCAACATCAAAGAGCAGGCAACCATGGTGCATGATACGGCCGTTAATATAGGCCTGAGCATTACCACAGAACTTCTTGCCATCAATCTCTAGGTCATTGCGGCCAGTGAATTCAGCTTTTACCCCAAGCTCTGCCAAGGTATTGATAACTGGCGTAGAGAAACTCTTGAAGTCAAAAGCACGATCTTCGCTTTCCTTGGAGATAATGGTGTAGTTGAGGTTGTTCAGATCATGATAAACAGCTCCTCCACCGCTGATACGACGCACGACCTCAATGCCATGCTCACGAACGTAGTCACGGTTGATTTCTTCGATGGTATTTTGGTGACGCCCCACGATGATAGAAGGTTTGTTAATCCAGAGCAGGAAAATTTCATCCTCATTTAAGAGGTGTTTGAAAGCATATTCTTCCAGAGCAATATTAAAAGCTGTGTCATTTGAGTAGTTAACAATGTATTTCATAAGCTTCCTCTTTATACGATAGAGACTGGAACAATGATTTATGCCCAGTCTAATCTATCTTTTAAATTATTTTTCTTAGGTGAGTGAACTGCCAATCCCAGTACATCAGCAAATGCTTCGTACATAACTTCTGAGAAGGTTGGGTGACCGTGAATAGTCTTAAGCATTTCTTCTACGGTGATTTCCATTTCGATGATGGTTGATGCTTCATTGATCAATTCTGCAGCTGCAGGACCGATGATATGAACACCGAGCACTTCACCGTACTTCTTGTCAGCAATGACTTTAACGAAGCCTTGAGCTGCATCCGAAGCAATGGCACGGCCATTAGCAGCAAAGTTGAACTTACCAATCGCTACATCGTATTTTTCACGAGCTTGCTCTTCTGTCAAACCAACTGCTGCTACTTCTGGCAGGGTGTAGATAGCTGCAGGCGTCAGATTGAGTTTAGCAACATGGTGATTACCTTTCAGAGCATTTTCAGCAGCAACTTCACCCATACGGAAGGCTGCATGAGCCAGCATCTTAGTACCATTGATATCTCCTGGCGCGTAAATACCTGGAACAGAAGTCTCCATATACTCATTGACCTTAATGCGGCCGCGATCCAATTCGAACTCGACCTCACCGATGCCTTCTAGGTCTGGCACGCGTCCGATAGAAAGCAGGGCCTTATCTGCTAGAATATCTTCTTTTCCTTCAACCTTGATACGGAGTTTTCCGTTTTCTTCGATGATTTCTTCCAACTTAGTTTCAGTTAGAATTGTCATGCCCTTGCGCTCCAGAATGAGGCGAAGGTTTTTAGAAACTTCCGCATCCATAGCAGGTACAATACGGTCCATCATTTCGATAACAGTGACTTTTGATCCAAATGTCATGAAGGCTTGTCCAAGCTCAATACCGACAACACCACCACCGATAATTACCAGATTTTCAGGCACTTCGTTCATTTCCAGAATATCATCGCTGGTCATAACAAGAGATGACTCCATACCAGGAACATTGATCTTGCTGACTTTTGAACCACCAGCAAGGATAATCTTCTTCGTTTCTAGCAGCTCGCTGCCGTTTACAAGAACATTCTTGTCTTTAGTAATGGTACCAATTCCTTTATGAACATCTACGCCATAGCTGCGAAGAAGGCCAGCAACACCCCCAACAAGGGTATTTACGACCTTGTTTTTAGTTTCAAGGACCTTGTCCATGTCTACTGAGAAGCTTGGATTTTCGATAATGATACCGCGGTTAGCAGCGTGACCAAGGTTTTCAATGATTTCAGCATTGTGCAGGTAAGTCTTAGTAGGGATACAGCCACGGTTCAGGCAGGTCCCACCGAGCTCAGACTTCTCAACCAAGGCAATCTTACCGCCTAACTGAGCGGCTTTGATGGCTGAGACATAACCAGCAGGACCGCCGCCAATCACAACGATATCAAAGGCATCATCGCTCTTGCCATCGTCGTTTGAGGCACTAACTGTAGGCGCTGGGCTAGCTTCTGGCGCTGCTGTTCCAGCTGTTGGAATGTTTTCGCCTTCTTCTCCTAAATAACCAATGACTTCCGTTACTGGAACAGTTTCTCCGTCACCTTTGAGAATGGCAATCAGGTAGCCGTCTTCCTCAGCTTCCAATTCCATGCTGACCTTGTCAGTCATGATTTCCAGAAGGATTTCCCCTTCTTTGACAAATTCGCCGACTTTCTTATTCCATTGGACAATTTGCCCTTCGGTCATATCTACGCCGGCTTTGGCATAATTACTTCTAAAGCCATCTTTATTTCCTTTTCTAATTTCGTTTTTCACTTGCTGAGCGCTTCTTTGCTTTTGAGAATAGCAAAGAAAATAAAATCTTATACCAACATCGAAATTGGATCTTCAATCAAAGCCTTCAAATCCTTCATAAACTTAGCTCCAGCCATTCCGTCAACAACACGGTGGTCAATAGTCAAGCCCAGACTCATAATTGGCCGGATAACAATTTCGCCATTAACAACGACAGGTTTCTCAACTGTTGAGCTAACTCCGAGAATAGCTGAGTTTGGTTGGTTGATAATTGGCCCAAAGGACTGAACACCAAACATACCCAAGTTACTGATTGTAAATGTTGAATTTTGCAATTCACTTGGAGCCAATTTACCATCTAAGGTACGACCAATCACATTCTTAAAGGCTACAACCAACTCTGACAAGCTCATTTTTTCAGCATTATAGACAACAGGTGTCATCAATCCGTTATCCATACCAACTGCCATCGCAAGGTTGACATAGTTGTGAGTGATAATGGTCTTGCCATCTTCTGTCAATGAAGCGTTGATGTAAGGATGTTTCATCAATGTTTTCACAACAGCGAGTGAAAGAAGGTCTGTTACAGTAGTCTTCTTACCAGTTGCTTCCATAATTGGCTCAAGAACCTTCTTACGAAGAGCCAGCATTTCAGTCATATCAACTTCATAGTTGAGTGTGAAAGTTGGCGCAGTTAGGTAAGATTCAACCATACGTTGCGCGATAACCTTACGCATTGGTGTCATTGGAATACGCTCAATCTCACCATAAGGAGTGACATTATCAGGCACTTCTTCCTCTTTTTCGATTTGAGCAGGAGACTTGATGGTGTCGTTTTCGATATTTTCAGGAAGCAAGGCCAAAACATCCTTCTTCATTATCTTACCACGATGACCAGTTCCTTGAATTTCCTGCCAAGCAATGTTATGTTCGAGGGCAATTCGTTTTGCAAGTGGCGAAATGCGAACCACATTTGTGTCTTTATAAGTTTCCACGTCTTCTTTGTGGACACGACCGTTTGCACCTGAGCCAGAAACATCGTAGAGGTTGATCCCTAGATCATCCGCTAACTTTCTAGCCGCAGGAGTCGCTCTTAGCTTGTCATCAGCCATGACCTCTCCAATTCTAATTATGATACTAAGGGCGTTAAAAGTCAAAGTGAAAATAGGAAACTTGACGAAGAAACTTTAGTTTCTAGGAAAGTTTATCTTTTTCAGGCAGACTTTAGCCCGTGTTCGAATATAAGATATTAAGGACGCAGAGGGCAATGAAAAAATAGGAAATTGACGATGTGTTCCATGAACACAAGAAAATCTATCTTTTTTTCGCAGTCCTCCGTCCGAATTCAACTCTACAAGCAACTTGGGTACAACACGTATCTCAAGTTGCTACGGTTGCCGCTATTAGGCGGTCAACCTAGTAGACTTACTAATTCATTCGTCGAATATTATCGATTCGACTCACTCATGTCGCAACTTTATATATAACTCGGATACAAAACATAACTCAAGTTACTAAAGTTAAAATCTCTAAAAATTTACGTAATTTAATTTATGTAATATTATTCTTTGTTATAAGTCTTACGGATTGCATCTTTGATGCTTTCAACGGTCGGAATCATTGCATTTTCTAGGTTTTGTGCGTAAGGCATTGGCACATCTTCTCCAGCACAACGGCGGATTGGTGCATCTAGATAATCAAATGCTTCTGACTCCGAAATGATAGCTGAAATCTCTCCGATATAGCCACTTGTTTTGTAGGCATCATTGACAAGCACAACCTTACCTGTCTTCTTCACTGAGTTAATGATGATATCCTTATCAAGTGGAACAAGGGTAAGTGGGTCCACAATTTCAACTGAAATTCCTTCTTCAGCCAATTCTTCAGCAGCTTGAACCACACGGCGAAGCATTTTACCATAAGTAACAACTGTTACATCTGTCCCTTCGCGTTTGATTTCCCCAACTCCAAGTGGAATTGTATAGTCTGGATCAACTGGCACTTCCCCTTTTTGGTTAAATTCTGACTTGTACTCAAGAATGATAACAGGGTTATTATCACGGATAGCAGACTTGAGTAGTCCTTTCATGTCAGCAGGCGTACCTGGTGCTACAACCTTAAGTCCAGGAATGTGAGTGAACCAAGACTCTAGAGACTGAGAGTGCTGGGCTGCAGAACCTACTCCGTTACCAGCTGCACATCGAACAGTCATTGGAACCTGACCCTTACCACCAAACATATAACGTGTTTTAGCGGCTTGGTTGACGATATTGTCCATGGCAATAACAGAGAAATCCATGAAGGTCATATCGACAATTGGACGGAGTCCTGTCATGGCTGCTCCTGCTGCTGCTCCAGAGATGGCAGCTTCAGAAATCGGACAGTCACGGACGCGTTCTGGACCAAATTCTTCAAGCATTCCAACAGAAGTTCCGAAGTCTCCTCCGAAGACACCGACGTCTTCTCCCATCAGGAACACATTTCATCGCGACGCATTTCCTCAGACATAGCAAGGATAATGGTGTCACGGAACGACATTGTTTTTGTTTCCATTTTTATCTCTTTCTCCTTAGTCTGCGTAAATATCTTCAAAGGCCGATTCAAGCGGTGGAAATGGACTTTCTTCTGCAAATTTAACAGAAGCTTCTACTGCTTCCTTAACTTGCGCTTGGATTTCTTCCAATTCTTCGGCACTTGCAATATTGTTTTCAATGAGGTACTTGCGAAGGTTTTCGATTGGGTCTTTTTGTTTCCACAATTCTACTTCTTCACGCGTACGATATTTACCAGGGTCAGATGACGAGTGACCAAGCCAGCGGTAAGTTACACTTTCAATCAAGACAGGACCATTGCCACCACGAACATGATCAACAGCTTTCTTAAATCCTTCATAGACATCGATAACATTGTTTCCATCTTCGATAAACATTCCTGGGATTCCGTAAGCAGCACTACGGTGATGGATATGCTCCACATTGGTCATTTTCTTGATATCCGCAGAGATTCCATAACCATTGTTAATGCAATAGAAAATCACTGGTAGTTTCCAGATAGAGGCCATATTCACCGCTTCGTGGAAGACACCTTCATTGGTTGCACCATCTCCAAAGAAGCAGACTACAATCTTACCAGTCTTCTGCATTTCCTGAGTCAACGCTGCCCCAACTGCAATTCCCATACCGCCTCCGACGATACCATTGGCACCAAGGTTACCTGCATCAAGGTCAGCGATGTGCATAGACCCACCTTTACCTTTACAGGTCCCAGTGTATTTGCCAAGGATTTCAGCCATCATTCCATTGAGGTCGATCCCTTTGGCAATAGCTTGTCCGTGCCCACGGTGGTTGGATGTGATCAGGTCATCTGCATTTAAAGCCAGCATGGCTCCAACATTAGCCGCTTCTTCCCCGACAGAAAAATGAGTCATACCAGGAACTTTTCCTTTTTTTACTAGTTGTGCAATTTTTAAGTCCATACGACGGATTTCTTCCATCTTACGGAACATCTCTAATAGGAGAGATTTGTCTAAAGTTGCCATATTATTGCCTTTCTAAGCTACAATTTACTATTATATTTTAAACAATTATGAAAACCCTGTCAAAGTTTATGCTTTTTGTTATTTCACAAAGAAAAACCTGTCTATCCGTTGAATAGACCGGTTTTAGAACTTTAAACAAATTTCACAATCTTTTTATGCTAGATTAGTTTTTAGCTTTTTTAAACTGTTAAATAATAGAAATGAATGATTTAGCTTAGTCTGCTTTTTGGGCGAAATCTTCAATCATTTGCTCCATTTGATCACGACTAGGGGTAGTCAACATATAGAGGAAGTCTCCTTGTAGCTCTGCAAAAGCAGCAGGCATGTCTTTCTTTACCTTGAAGTTATCTTTATATTTTTCCAGCAACTCTTCCTCAGCATATGCATAATTAGTTGAAGCGCGACGCGAAGTAGCAAGACAGAACTGAGGTGCCATGTGTGCAGCTGGGAAAGGCTCTCCTGCTACAATAGCCGCATATCCTTTGTAAAGATCAATTGAATGAGCAAAATTATAAACATCAATTGTAAAACCACCCGCAGGACGGTTATTGTACTCAATTGCCACATAATCATCCCCATCACGGAAGAACTCAATATGGAAAAAACGCTCTTTCATACCGAAGACTTTAACAATTGCTTCTCCGTAAGCACGGAGCTTGGGATCCATATCCTTGAGGACGTAGTAGGAATTATCCATCTTATAGATCATCAAATCTAAAGGTGTATGGGCATAGTCGAAGGTAGTTGAAAAGACAATATTACCATCTTTATCTACCAAACCATCAAATGTACAAATCTCACCTGACTGAACAAACTTTTCAAAGAAATAAACTGTTTCTTGATTCCATTCTGATTTGAAATGTTCTACGTCTTCTTTCGTCTCTAATTTAAAAGTCGCTGCTGCTCCTACACCATTATCTGGTTTAGCTATCAAAGGTAAACCAAGTTTATTAACAGCTAAGTCAACTCCTGAAATGGTCTTGACAACCTGTCCAGGCACAACAGGAACACCAGCCTTTTTAAAGAGTTTTTTCATTTCAGACTTAAATTTTGTTTTCTTCAAATCTTTTGGCTTAGCTCCAAAGACATTAAATTGTTCACGAAGCTGAGCGTCCTGCTCCAACCAATATTCATTATGAGATTCAATCCGATCAATAGGCCCATGCTTATAGAAGAGAAAGGCAACAGCTCTTTTTACTTCGTCAAGATTTTCGAGATTTTCAACACGGAAATATTCTGTCAGAGCATCTTTTAAAGGTTGATCTAGCTGGTCATAAGGCTCTTGGCCAATTCCCAAAACATTAATACCTTGATTAGCTAATTCAATTGTGAATTGTTGAAAATTTTGAGGATAATAAGGGGATATAACGATATAATTCATAAATGACCTCCATTAAAGGTTGAGTTCGTTAAGGAAATATGGCATTTGCTTACGCCACCAGACCCAGTCATGAGCCACATCATGGCCCCACTCAGCAAACCAAGCAGGAATCTGTTTATAATCAAAGCTCTTTTCAAAGTGTAAAAAGATGGCAATCCATCCGCCTCCCAAGCTCCATGACCGGTGCAAACAATGATATCTGCTTGTCGATAACGATCAATAAACCAGCCATCATTTTGATTCCAAATATAGTCAGCTGGAGAGTTCTGATAAACAGCCTCATCGTTCCCATAATCACCTAAAAAATATCGTGCATCATAGACACCGCTAAGAGCAATTACTTTATTAAAAACATCGGGATGTTGAAGAAAGAAATTCATAGCATGATAACCACCCATTGAACAGCCTGTCGTCATCATAGGATCAAACCAGCCCGTTTTATGTTTAATAAAAGGAATGGCTTCTTGGATGACATAGTGTTCATAAGCACGATGCATCTCTGCTCTATCGTGCGGGCTCTTCCAATCTGCTAACCAACTTTCACTATCAACACTGCTCAAAGTAAAAAATTGTACTTTACCAGCTTCTATAAAACCAGAGCAAGCATCAATCATGCCAAAGTCTGCATATTCATTATGACTTCCACCAGAAGAGGCAAAGACGAGAACAGGAAGACCAGAATGCCCATAGCGATTAACATACATTTCTCGATTAAGATTTCCACTCCAATGACTTAAAAATTCAACATGCATAATAGACTCCTTTCTTTGATACATTAAGATCATTTCCTATAGACTGTATTTACCACTGCTCACTTAAAAAACGAAGGCAATCAAGTAAATGTTCTGACCAAGCAATCTCGTTATGTTCGGCACCAGCCTGAATTTTTAAAACAAGATTGTCAATATCTATACCAGCAACTAAGAGCTGACGATAGTATTTAACAGATGAATCAATATAAGCTTGTTTTATATTACCAGCCATCAAGGTTTTATCCGTATCATCTGCCTCATCGGTTCCAACATAAATAAAGACCCGTTGATTCAGTTTAAGTGATTGACGCTTGATATAGCGATCAAAATCTTCTTGATGAAGCCAATTAGCGGATGAAAAAACACCGAGACAACCAATTTGGTCTTCATATTCAACACCCATAAACTGAGTAATATTGCCACCTAAAGAGCTCCCGATCATAGCCGTATGTTTGAAATCTGATTTGGTTCGATAATTTTCGTCAATAAAAGGTTTGACGACATCCATAACGAACTCAGCGTACTCACTTCCCTTGCCACCAAAAGAAACACCTGGAATATTCATTTCTTTATACTTCCACGCCGAGTATTCATTCATTCGATTGACTCCATCATTATCAATTGCGACGACAATCATTTTTCTAAATCAGGATTGCGTTTGATAATTGGAATAATCTTCCAGGAATGACCGCTGAAAGACTCTTTACTATAAAGAACATTTTGTCCATCATGAAAATAAACAACAGGATAACTTTTTTCAAGATCCTCTGAGTAATTTTTCGGCAATAAGACTCGAACTCTACGTTTTGTCTGGCTATATGGGACAAGAAGTTCATGAGTTTTCATATCTAGGTAAAAATAAGATTTGTTCATTATCTGAAAACTTTCTATTTCCAATAAATTTTATCTATTATAACACAAAAAAAGAAAAAAAGTCAGGTTTTCCTGAACTTTTTTTAATTATATCTAATCAACGTACGTTTCTTCGTCTTTGTTCATCCAAGCATATGGAAGACCAATCAACAGACCACCACCAATTACATTACCAATAAATGTAATGCTGAAATGTCTTAAAACATTGAAAACATCAAATCCTTGGACCTGACTAGCAATCTTATTAAAAGCAATCAATGAGAAAGAGGCAAAGTTTGCAGCCAAGTGTTCGTTAGTCAAAAACACGAACATATATATAGCTGAAATGACGATCCACATTTTTGCTGTAGAACTCTTAATCAATAAGAATGATAAAATAGCAACATTTACAAAAATGTTAGCCGCAATAGCTTCAAATAAAACTACACTATTACCTCGGCTAAGCTTGTTTGCAACAACTGTCCCAACGAAGCCATCCGGTGTCAATCCAGCATAAGCTACTGTTTGGTTGAAAATCCAACCAATAATTGCCGCTCCAACAAGATTAAAGAAAGTACAGTACAGTAAAATCAGCAAGGCTTTATAAAACTTGATTTTTTTCAAAAAAGTTCCTGCAGTCAAGTACATCATGTTTGATGTTGTTAACTCAGCGTTTAAGAAGAGGATATATACCAATCCCCAAGCAAATATGAACGGAAACAGGAGGCGTCCAGAGCCTGGTACTATCTTGTTAATAACGTCTGCAGCAATTGCTCCTGCAGCAGTACTTAATGTTAAGAAAGCCCCAGCGTACATAGAACGAACAGCATACTTTGCTTTACTACTATCAAATAAGGCCTCTTTCTTCTGACAAGCAAATGCAACTTTTGTGATAAATGACGATTCTGCCATACTAATTTCCCCTTAAAAAATATTACGACCATTATATCATAAAATGAAGAATTACGAAATCGTTTTCTTAAATTTTAAGAGAAAAAAGAATTAGGATCTTTTCCTAACTCTTTTCCTACTTTTTCGTTTAACGATTCGCCCAAGCGACGTCTTCGTCCAATATTTCTTGACTAGTATACTGCTGACGATAAATATTATAAACAAGATCGCCACTGTATGCTTGCTGATAACTGGGAGTATCATATTGAGTCAAGTTATACTTTTCAATAATATAATTTAATTTTGCATTATAACTTGAATCTGTCGCATAAACACCTGTTAAAGCTGCTGTTGCATCTTGATAGCTAGTCGTATTGCTCTTCCAAGCATTCGCATAATAACCTTGGCGAAGAATTGCTACATAATCCTGTAAAGATTCATAATAACTTGGGTAAGAACGGAATTCTGCATCAATATTATATGCATTTCCTTGACCATCATCTTCCCAAGTAAGCATTGTAGCAGACTGGCCACCGTAGTGTCCTTTTACACCAAAAAGGTTGTAGTGAGGCGCTGAGGCCAGGCCTGAGCGACCTGAATTACTTTCAAGAATAGCTTGAGCGATCATTACAGAAGCGTATAAATCATTCTCCTGACCCAATTGACGAGCTGATTCAGCTATCTGAGAAATAAATACTTCAGTTGGATTATAGTATTGAACTGTTTGTTCCTCGTTAGCATCAACTGACTTTGTATTGTTTGCTAGTAAAGCACTAATCATAATAGCAGACATAAATACTGTCATCACTGCTAAAAGTGCACTCATTTTCTTCTTCATAGTCTTAACTCCTAAAAAATACTACAATAATTGTAGCATAATAAATAATGACATAAAATGCGAATTGATTACAATTTCATGACAGTTTTACTTTTTCTTAGTAAAAAAACAGAAGTACTCTTCTGCTTTTTTGTTATTCATTCACTTTTTCTAAGATAGCATCCCAAGATGCATCTAAACCAGTTTTATCTACTGATGAAAAGAGAATAAATGTATCAGCTGGGTCAAAATTTAGTTTTTTCTTGATAGCCGATTCATGTTTGTTCCATTTCCCACGAGGAATTTTATCCGCTTTTGTTGCTACAAGAATCACTGGAATTTCATAGTACTTCAAAAATTCATACATTTGAACATCATCCGCACTTGGATCGTGTCGTAAATCAACTAAACTGACTACAGCTCGCAGATTCTCTCTGCTGGTCAGGTATTCTTCAATCATTCTTCCCCATTTAGCACGTTCAGTCTTTGAAACCTTAGCATAACCATAGCCAGGAACATCAACAAACCGAAGTTTATCATCAATATTGAAGAAGTTTAACAATTGAGTTTTCCCAGGTTTCCCAGATGTACGCGCTAAATTTTTACGATTAAGCATCGTATTAATAAAACTTGATTTACCGACGTTAGATCTACCAGCAAGAGCGATTTCTGGAATATCATCTTGAGGATAGTGAGATTTATTAGCCGCACTCAGCAAAATTTCTGCATTATGTGTGTTAATTTCCATGTTCTACCTCAAGCAGTCTCTAAAATTGGCTTATCAGTACCATCAACAGCTTCCTTAGTGATTCGGACAAGTTTCACATTTTCTTTACTTGGAACTTCAAACATAACATCCATCATGGTTTCTTCGATGATAGAACGTAGACCACGGGCCCCAGTTTTGCGCTCAATGGCCTTGTTCGCGATTTCCTGTAAGCATCATCATCAAACTCTAGTTTAACATCATCGTAAGACAAGAGAGCCTGGTATTGTTTAACCAAAGCATTCTTAGGCTCGCGAAGAATACGAACCAAGTCGTCTACAGTCAGTTGTTCCAGAGCAGCAAAAACAGGCAAACGACCAATTAATTCAGGGATAATTCCAAATTTTTGAATATCTTCAGCAATAATAGCTTGCATGTAGGACTCGTTTTCATCGATAGCTTTGTTATTTTGACCAAAACCAATAATTTTCTCGCCCAAACGTTGTTTTACAATTTCTTCAATCCCATCAAAGGCACCACCAACGATGAAAAGAATATTTTTGGTATCAACCTGAATCATCTCTTGCTGCGGATGTTTGCGACCTCCTTGAGGCGGAACACTTGCTACAGTACCCTCAATAATTTTTAAGAGAGCCTGCTGTACTCCTTCACCTGATACATCGCGCGTGATAGAAACATTTTCACTCTTTTTAGCGATCTTATCAATCTCATCTACGTATATGATTCCGCGTTCTGCACGTTCGATATTGAAATCAGCCGCCTGCAAAAGTTTTAAAAGAATATTTTCTACATCTTCTCCGACATAACCAGCCTCTGTTAAAGCTGTCGCATCAGCAATCGCAAACGGTACATTTAAACTTCTAGCCAAGGTCTGAGCAAGAAAAGTTTTTCCAGAACCCGTTGGACCTATCATTAAGATATTTGATTTTTGCAATTCAACATCATCTTCTTCGCGACTGTCATGAAAATTAATACGCTTGTAGTGATTATATACCGCTACAGCCAGCGCTCTTTTAGCACGTTCTTGACCGATGACATAATGGTTTAGAATATGCAATAATTCTTGAGGTTTTGGAACCTCTGACAAGTCAGCTAAGACTTCTTCGGCTAATTCTTCACGGATAATTTCTTGTGCTAATTCTACACACTCATTACAAATAAAAGCGTTATTACCTGCAATAATCTTTTGAACTTCATCTTGGTTCTTCCCACAAAATGAACAATATACCATCATCTCTTCATTACGATTGGTAGGCATAATACTAGTCTCCCTTTAATATATATTCGTCAAATTAAAATAAAGTCATATAAAAAGCGTGAATACTATTCACTAAATTTGTAAAGGCATTAAGCAAAAATAAAATGGACAAACCATACCGCCTTTTTCTAAAAGTTTGTACGGAACAAACAAGGCAAATGGCGCACAAAAAGGCCGTAAAAACCCCAAAAACACTTCTTTCCACTTTTTATGAACCCTTTCTTTCTAGAATCTTCACGGTAAAATCATAGGCATTCTTGTCATCTTTAGGATGAAACTGGCTACTCACTTCTCTAAATGCTCTTAAGTCAAAATCCTTTGGAAAATAAGTATCACCCTCAAAACAAGCATGAATTTCAGTTTTAATAATTTCATCAAAATGATGCTGAAATAAGGAAAAAATTTGACCACCGCCAATGATATAAAGATTTTTCTCCTGTTCCTCATACCATTTTAAAACAGAAGGCAAGTCGTGAAATATTAAGACAGATTCATTTTCAACAGTATAATTCGGATCCTTAGTCAGAATAAGACTTGTCCGGTTTGGTAAAACACGCTGATCCATACCATCGAAAGTCACTCTTCCCATTAATATAGCATGACCGGAAGTAATTTCTTTAAAATGCTTTAACTCTGCTGGTAAATGCCAAGGTAGGGATTGATTTTTTCCAATCAGTCCATTTTGATCTTGTGCCCAAATCGCCGCAATCTTTTTAGTCATTTCATAATCCTTTTAATTGATATTTCTATTCTATCAAAAAATATAAAAAAAGACTTGATTGGACTACCACTTCTCTTCATTTATTTCCAACTGAAAACAGATAAAAATTCGATAGCCTCAATGGTTATCGAATTAAACTTCGGATTTAAGATTTATTTTTTTTTAGTCTTCATGAATAGAATGTAAACTAGCAAAAGAGCTAAAACTCCAAATGCAGAAATATATAATACTGTAGAATCTGATCTTTTATGTTCAACAGAAGCGGTCTCCGTCTCCGAATTATCAGTATTAGGATCTACATCACAAGCATCTCTCTTTTTTAACTTTTCCTCTGTAGCAGTCTCTTCACCACTTGTTTGATTTGTTTGTTTTTGGGCCCCTTTCCATGGCAGCGAAGAGCAAGAGATTGCCGTTTCTCTCTTAAAGTCTTCTTGTGGTTTCGAGATTCAATCTGTTTCGAACCATCAAGCACTTCAACTGAAGATTGCTCTTTCTTCTCTACTCTCCAGTGATTTAAGCGAGCTTGATCATCAGCTTTGACTTCTGCTACTTGGAAGAATAAGACAAGAATTGCAAGCAAAGCGATAGATAATACAAGACCCCAAGATTGTTTTGGTCTATGCATCTTTAAAAAACCAGCTATCATATTACCACCTCCAAAGGTAAGCGTTTGCAACAGTTATATCTATTGTCATTATACCACTTTATATCTTTCCTGCAATTATCTGCTACGAAAGAAAAATCCCACCGAAAAAGCTTCGGCAGGAATTATTTAAATTAAATTGCTAAATCAAACTTGAGCTGAGGTTTAACTGGATCATAGTCTAATAACTCAAAATCTTCTGCTTTGATATCAAAGAAATTGGTCCCATCTGGCACATTTAAAACGAGTCTAGGCTGACAGTCGCTAGGTTCTCGACGCAACAGCTCCTCCGCCTGTTCAAACTGGTTGTCATAGATGTGTAAGTTATTAATAAAGTAAAAGAACTTGCCTACCTTCCAGCCAAAATGCTTGGCAATCATCATCTGCAGAGCCACATACTGCATAGCGTTGATGTGATGAGCAACCAACATATCATTTGACCGCTGAGTCAGAGTCGCATCCAGATAAATGTCTCCATCCACACGACGAACGTCAAACATGGTTTGGAAAGCACACGGGAGCAAGCCTTCTGTTTCTTCAAAAGCTTCATAATCCCATAGAGAAATGATGTTGCGACGATTCCATGGATTAGCTGCTAGTTGTTGGAGAATTTTATTGATAATATCATGCTTCTTAACAACCGCTCCGTAACGCTGACCAATGGTACCCGTATCGCCAACTTCCCAGTCATTCCAATAGTGAACATTGTACTTATCGTTGAGCAATTCCAGACTATTAGACTGGTCTTGATAAATCCAGAGTACTTCCTTGATGGCAGACTTAATGGCAATAGGGCGCAGAGTCGTGATCGGGAATTCTCCTTTGCTCAAATCGTACTCAGCAAAAGAACCAGTGATGTATTTGGAGTTAGCCACATTTCCATCCTTGTATCGTGGACGGGCATTTTCAGAGAATACTCCCTCTTCTAAAATTTTTCTAATATTTTCTTTAAAAATCGTATCAGCTTTTGTCATTAGATCTCCTTCAACAGTAAACAACTTTTAGTATAACAAAATTCCCATAAAAACTCTCCCACAGAGTCTGCAGGAGAATAAAATGGATTTTAAAATTATTGAAGAACCAAGGATGCTGCACCGATAACACCAGCATCATTTCCTAGAGTTGCCAAAGCTAATTTTGTTGATGTACGAACCTGAGGGAAGGTATTTTCGTCATAAACCTTTTGAATTCCCTCTAACAAGAAAGGTCCAGCAGCTGATACACCGCCACCGATAACAATCGTAGATGGATTAAGGATTGATCCAATATTCGCGCAAGCAATTCCTAGGTAACGAGAGAAGTTTCTATAAACTATAAGGGCTAACTCATCTTCTTCTTTCGCTAAATCAAAGACTGTTTTAGCTGTGACGTCTTCTCCATTATCGATGAGTTTCTTTAATTCAGCATCACCAGCATACTCATCAGCATACCGACGAGTTAAATTGACAATACCTGTCGCAGACGCAACGGTTTCCAAACAGCCCTTCTTTCCGCAAGTACATGGAATTGGCTGATCAAAATCAACAGTAATATGCCCAAGCTCTCCTGCTGCACCGGCAACGCCATGAAGAAGTTTACCTTCAGCGACAATACCGCCACCTACACCAGTTCCTAAGGTCATAAAAACAACATCAGGCTGATTTTCTCCAGCTCCCATCCAGCGTTCCCCCAATGCTGCGACATTCGCATCATTGTCGATAAAGAATGGAATTCCAGTAGCTTTTTCAATTTTTTCTTTTACGGGTTGCAAGGTTTTCCAGTTTAGGTTATAGGCACCAATAACAGTACCTTTTTCACGGTCTACCACTCCAGGAGAACCCATTCCGATTCCCAAGAAATGATCTGCAGTTAGCTGAAGCAAGTCCAAACGATGAAGAATTGATTCAATCATATCATCAACGATATGGCTTCCTTCATCTAAAATATTTGTTTTTATAGACCATTTTTCTTGAATTTGTCCTTCTTGAGTTAAAATTGCAAATTTGATGGAGGTACCACCAAGGTCAATACCAATGATTTTTTTAGACATTGTCCTCTCCTCTGATTCTTTTATTCCACCCCATTATATCAGATTTTTTCAAAGTGGAAAAGGTTTGCATAAAGAAAATATAAAAAGAGTCCTTAAAGATTCATAATTAGTGTAAAACTCTCTGTTCTTTTATCTTATTCCTTTGGCAAGAAAACTGTTTGAAGCTAAAATTCTCTTATTTTCTCCACAAAAAGTCTATTAAAAGCTTATCTACTTCAGAGTTCTCGTGCAATCTGCTATGCTGGCCTCCTCGCCCAGATATTTTGACTTCCTTATAGGATTTAGCATGATTGATTAGCAAATATTTTAGCGCTTTTGATGAAATGTTTAGGACTGATCCATCTGTATTTCCACCAATATCACCATAGATATTCAGAACGTCTATTTGTTTGTCAGGATAAACCTCTCTTAATCCAGTAAGCTTTTGATATTGTTCATTCATTGCAGAAGGCTGTCCTGTTTGAGGATCTAAGGTCAAGTTTGATGGAAGGTTCCAATTCTCTAGACCAGCTACATGATTCGCCAAATTAACCTGCTTAGTCAATTTAGGTAGATTTCTTCACTTCCATATTCTAAAAGGTAATAAAGAATGGACATATTTCCCATAGAATGCCCCACCATCTTCATTTCTTGAAATCCATAAGCTTGCTTAAGTTTTTCGACTACTGCTTTAGCATATGCAGCATCTTGTAAATAGTCAGGATTTCTATTGTCCTCATATTGAACCATGATAATTGGATTGATTGCACCTTTGGGAATACGGCCTCTTAAAGTGACCTGCCCCTTTCTGTCAACGTTCGCTTGAATAATTGTTTCTGTTACACCAGCCTTTTTAGCTGATTCCGTCATATGCCTTTCAGCATTGGCGCTGGAACCATAACCGTGAAAGAATAAGGTTGGGGTGGTAGATTGGACAAACTCATTTGATCTAAGTTTTGTATTGCTATTTTTCAGAAAAAACAATGATGAAAAAATAATAAAGATGACTAACAAAAGGAGAACGGAATATTTCTTTTTCATATGAATCCTCCATCTTAATTTTGTACAAAATTATATCATGTATCAATGATGGTTACAAGCAAATGAATTGCTGATTTATACCAATAAAAAGAAAGAAGCTTGATTGCTTCTTTCTAAAACCATTTTAAGAGTCGCATGATGTGCATATTCATCTTGACCTGACGGGAATAATAATAATTTCCTCCATTGATATAGAGCTCTGGGCCGTGGAAAATTGAAATCAAGTTATAGTAGCCATAGGTCTTGCCGGTTACATTTCCTAAGCTTGGTGCTACTACTTCTTTGGAATACTTTTTGGCCAGCTCCAGTGTATTCTCGCCACCGTTTTTAGCTACGTAGTCGATATAGGCTTGACCGAAATTATAGGCTTGTACTGCTGTCCAAACATCTACTTTTTTCTTGCTAGCCAACTCCAGGTTATCAGATAAGGTCTGGACGCCCTGACGAATACTTTCTTTGTTGTCCCTGATAGCATTGGTCTGACCGGTCGCGCTTTCACTGGACTGCATAACATCAGTATCTTTCCCCTTTGTTTCTGTATAAATCATGGCCAGTACCAATTCCTCATTGGCCGCTGTGTCACGTTCGTCCAATACTTCTCTGACTAAAGTCTGATACTTCATAACCTGCTTGACATCATGGTGAATCTGATAAATCTTGTAGCCAGCAAAGAGCACAAAAAGGACTAGAATCAGTCTTCTTAAAAATTTAAACATTATTTATTTTGGATATCCTCGATGTTCTTAATCAAAATAGAATAGGTACCATTATCGTTCTGGATAAATTCTACTGACTCTGCGTCCTGATAGATATTATTTGGAACGATGAGCTCAATTCCATTTGAAAGGGAGAGTTTCTGATTTTCGAACTTTTTCTTCTGGCGACTACTGTCAATCTCATCAAACTTGACTGGCTCAGGAATAGCTTCCTTGACTTGGTCAATAAAACTAAGGCGAGCTGTTAGATTGTTATCAAAAAGATCGTCAGCCAATTTTTCAGGTGACAGTTCGTCATTTTCTTCCAGATTTTTGAAAATACTGGATTTGACCTTAGACTGGAACTGAAAATCGTCTTTATTAAAACTTTCGGCAACTTTTTGAGCAGTCTTCTCAAACGCTCTGATTGATTTCTTGGCTGAGATTGTAGGATTGACCTGCAAGAGATTGTCTGACATGTAATTGAGAAAGGCACCGTTGTACTTGATACGCTTTTCAATCAGATGGTACTTGCGAGATTTGAGATTGATAACCAAAGCCTCGTCTGCACCGGTACCGAAGCCAGGTAGATTGTTCTGGGTCAGCTTGATAGGATTGTCCACCTCACCACCCAAGTGGGTCAGAGTTTCTCGCAGAGCAATCCGCAGAAAAGCGAAGTGCTCCACACCTTCTTTGTCAAACTGAACAAAAATCAGATCGTTGGTTTTCTGGTTTTCACTGACTGAAAACTCCTCCTGCCAAAGCTTAGCAACTGTCACTGATGTTTTCAGCAAGTCATCTGAAAGTTGGGATAAAAAGATGTTTTCGGGATCGAAAACACCTGTTTTAGCATCGTCAGAATAGACCCGCTCAATCTTCTTGCGCAGGTATTCTTCAATCTTGGGAGTGATGTTGAGTAATTTATCCGCCAGTAGCAGTTCGGTATCAGCTGGGCTGAATTGATGAATAATCGCTTTTTTTACGTAAATATCCATCTTAGTTCAAGCCCTCATAAAGTGGAAAAGCGTCCGTCAATTCGCGAACTTCTGCCCGCACTTGGTTCAGCACCGCTTCGTTCTCTGCATTTTCCAGAGCTTTGATGATGAGTTCTGCAACCTTGATACTTTCTGTTACGCCAAATCCTCGAGCTGCAATAGCTGCTGTACCGATACGAATTCCGCTAGTCTTAAATGGTGACAAAGTTTCGTATGGGATGGAGTTTTTATTAAGGGTAATATTGACTTCATCCAAAAGATTTTGAGCGACTTTCCCATTTTCTACAACCTTAGTGACATCCACTAAGAAAAGGTGATTTTCAGTACCATCAGAAATCACACGGAACTTGTCATGCTGACGGAAGACTTGCGCCATAGCTTGGGCATTATCTAAAATTTGTTGAGCATAAACCTTGAAAGCTGGATCAAGCACTTCTTTAAAAGCCACAGCCTTGGCCGCAATGACATGCTCCAACGGTCCGCCCTGAATGCCTGGGAAGATAGCTGAATTGATTTTCTTAGCCAGGTCTTCATCATTTGTCAAAATCAAGCCACCGCGAGGTCCACGCAAGGTCTTGTGGGTCGTTGTCGTTGTGATGTCTGCATAAGGCACAGGACTAGGATGGAGACCTGCAGCAACCAAACCAGCGATGTGAGCCATATCTACCATGAGCTTAGCGCCTACCGCATCAGCGATTTCACGGAATTTTGAGAAGTCAATGATGTGAGAATAGGCTGAAGCTCCCGCCACAATCAGCTTAGGCTGTACTTCCTTGGCCTGCTGGAGAATAGCATCAAAGTCCAGCAATTCAGTTTCTGGGTCAACGCTATAGGATACAAAATTATAAGTTTGTCCAGAGAAGCTGACTGATGCACCGTGAGTCAAGTGGCCACCCGCAGACAAATCCATACCCATAACAGTATCACCTGGCTCAATCAAAGCCATATAAGCTGCACAATTAGCCTGACTACCTGAGTGAGGTTGCACATTGGCAAACTTAGCACCAAAGATTTCCTTGGCACGTTCAATTGCAAGGCTCTCAATCACATCCACTACATCTGTACCACCATAGTAACGGCGACCTGGGTAACCTTCAGCATACTTATTGGTCAAAATAGAACCTTGAGCAGCCATGACAGCTTAGAAACGACATTTTCTGAAGCAATCAGCTCAATATTATGTTGCTGACGTTCTTCTTCTTTTGCAACTGCTTCCCAAATCTCTGGGTCAAATGCTTTGTAGTCTTCTTGGTCAAAAATCATAAGGTGTCTCCCTTCTTTTGCGAAAATAGGACCCAAGGTCCTAAAAGTTAAAATTTTATACCATTTACTTGGGCGAGGATATCCTCGCGAGTAATCGCTCCCTGGCGTAAAATATGAGCCTTTTCTCCAGATAAGTCCAGGATGGTTGAATCCTGACCTGTCAAAGCAGCATCATCTTCTACTCCCGAGACTTGCTCTTGAAAATCCATCACAATCTGCTGAAAAGAAGTTCCACTAACTTTTCCAGAAAGATTGGCGGATGGACCAATCAAGGGACCGTACTTGCGAATCAAGTCCAGTGTAACCGGATGTTTAGGAATCCGAAAGCCAACAGTATCCATACCTGAGTTTATCCAAGTCGGCACTTGGTCATTGGCTTGGAGAATAATTGTCAATGGCCCAGGCAGAAAGGCTTGGTAGAGTTGATCTAGATAAGTGGGCTGATTCTTAGAAAAGGCATAAATCTCTTCTAAGCTAGCCACATTAAGATTAAGAGCCTTGTCGCGAGGTCTTCGCTTTAACTCATAGACTCGCTCAACCGCCTCTTCATTCAATGCCTGTGCAAAGAGGCCATAAACAGTTTCTGTTGGCAGGACAACTGCTCCGCCTGCTGCCAGAGTCTTTCTATTTTATCCATTGTCCATCGCCACCATTCTATCTTTGCCAAATTGATCTTTCAGAACTCGGATTCGTTTTTGTGGGAAGAATTGTTTCAATAAATCCACGACACCGTCTCCTTGCTTGTAGCCAATCTCCAGATAGATTTTTCCTTTTTCTGTCAGATAGTCTCCTGCCTGCTCGGCTATTTTCCGGTAGACCTCATAGCCATCTTCCTCCGCAAAGAGAGCCATGTGAGGCTCTGAGGTCAAAACATTAAGTCCGACTTCATCCTTATCTTCTTCTGAAATATAAGGCGGATTGGAGGCGATAATGTCAAATTTTCCTTGTATTGCATCCAAGCAATCAGATTGGACAAGAGTGAGGTTGAGTCCGCAAAACTGAGCATTTTCTGCTGCCAAGGAAAGAGCATCTTTTGACAGATCAGAAGCAGTAATCTTCCAGTCTGGACGGCTGTTTGCTAGTGCAAGAGCAATGGCTCCGCTACCTGTTCCAATATCCAAGACAGATAGAGGTGTTTCGGGATTTTCTGACAAAATCAGCTCCACCAGCTCCTCCGTCTCAGGCCTTGGAATCAACACCCGCTCATCAACTTTGAGATTCAGACTGTGAAAGTCACTGCTGCCAATAATATATTGGGCAGGTTTGTGAGCAAGTAGCTGCTCTTGAATTGCTTTAGCTGCTCACGATCTTCTTGACTGACTTCTGCCCGAAGTTTGAGAACAAAGTCAGTAAAGGAAAGCTGATTGAGAGCCCGATAAACGAAAGACAGGCTTTCTGCTTCTTCTCCCGCTGCTACCAGCTCCTGCTCTAGCTCAGCCAAATATTGAGCCAATGTCATTACTTATTCAACTCTTCTAGTTTTTGCGTTTGGTCATAGAGAACCAAAGCATCAACGACTTCATCCAGTTTACCAGCTAAAATCGTGTCCAGTTTTTGCAAGGTCAGTCCGATACGGTGGTCTGTTACTCGGTTTTGCGGGAAATTATAGGTGCGAATCCGCTCTGAGCGATCACCGGTACCAATTGTAGACTTGCGTTCTGCATCCTGCTCATCTTGAGCAATTTGAGCAAAGTGGTCTGCCACACGAGCTCGGATGATTTTCATCGCCTTATCTCTGTTCTTCTGCTGGGTCCGCTCTTCCTGCATTTCAACTTTGATGTTGGTCGGCAGTGGACAATACGAACCGCAGTCGCAACCTTATTGACATTCTGTCCACCAGCACCTGAGGCATGGTAGATGTCAACGCGCAGATCTTTAGGATCAATGTCGTATTCTACTTCTTCAATTTCTGGCATAACCAAGACAGTTGCCGTAGAAGTATGAACGCGACCTTGGCTTTCGGTCACTGGAACCCGCTGTACTCGATGAGCTCCCGATTCATATTTAAGCTTTGAGTAGACCGACTGACCTGAGACCATAGCGACTACTTCCTTGATTCCACCTACACCATTATAAGAGGCCTCCATGACTTCGAAGCGCCAGCCTTGGCTTTCAGCGTATTTTTGATACATCTGCAAGAGGTCGCCAGCAAATAACTGCGCTTCGTCTCCTCCCGCTGCACCACGAATTTCAAGGATAATGTTTTTATCATCATTTGGATCTTTGGGTAAAAGAAGAATTTTTAGTTTTTCTTCGTATTCTTCTTTTTCACCCTTGGCATCTTTTAGTTCTTGCTTGGCCATTTCCTCCAAGTCCGCATCACCACCAGATTCTTTGATCATTTCTTCAGCGTCGACGATGTTTTGAAGGACTTGCTTGTATTCGCGGTAAGCTGTCACCGTGTCACGAGTGGAAGCTTCTTCTTTTGAAAGCTCCATAAAACGCTTGGTATCAGAAACCACATCTGGGTCACTCAATAACTCTCCTAACTCTTCGTAGCGATCTTCAACCGCCTGTAACTGTTCATAGATATTCATAGATTTTTTATCATCTCCTTTATTTCAATCATTCAATTATTAATGTCTGGCTTAAAATAATGCTTGCGACAGACTGGGATATAAGTTTCATTACCACCAATTTGAATCTGTTCCCCGTCATATACTGGTTTTCCATGATCTGTTCGCAAAACCATAGTTGCTTTTCGTGAACAGTATTGGCAGATAGTCTTGATTTCCTCTATTTTATCAGCCAAGAGCAAGAGGTGCTTGGAACCTTCAAAAAGTTCATTGCGAAAATCATTTTTTAGGCCAAAGGCCATAACAGGAACATCTAGCTCATCCACCACTCTAGCCAAATCATAGACATGATGGCGTTTCAAGAATTGAGCCTCATCGATTAAAATACAGTAAGGTTTTTCTGGTAAATTTTTGATATAGCCCAAAATATCTGTATCATCTTCAATTGCCATTGCCTGGCGTTTCATACCAATTCGGCTTGATACATACCCAACACCGTCTCGAGTGTCAACCGCGCTGGTCATAATCACAACACCCTTGCCCTGTTCCTCGTAGTTATGAGCAACTTTTAAGATCTCAATAGTCTTTCCTGAGTTCATTGTGCCGTATTTATAATATAATTGAGCCATAATCTCTAACTTTTTCTTCTTCCATTCTATAAGTTAATCCATTTAATTGTACCATAATTGGACAAGCATTAAAACCTAAATTGTGATAAAATAATGTTAAGAAAATAAAGGAGGCAATCTAATGCCATTTGTTAGAATTGATTTATTTGAAGGTCGTACTCTGGAGCAGAAAAAAGCTCTTGCCAAGGAAGTAACTGAAGCCGTTGTCAGAAATACTGGCGCTCCTCAATCTGCAGTCCATGTCATCATTAACGATATGCCTGAAGGAACCTACTTCCCACAAGGGGAAATGCGTACAAAATAATCTATAACCGCTAGCCAAGCGGTTTTTTTATTTGAAAAAGGCCATAAATGTACTGACTCCAAAAGTTAGACAGTAGAAATCTAATTTTTGGAGTGCAGTTCAAAAACAGCCTTTTATTTATTTTTTCGATTTAAAACAGCATTTAAAATAATTGCTATCAGACTGGCCATGACAATGCCATTTGAAAAGAACATCTGTAAACTAGAAGGCAGACTGTTAAAAAGGCTACTTCCGTTTAAACCAACCCCAGCCGAAATAGAAACTGCTGCGATTAAGAAATTGTGTTCGTTGTGTTCGAAATCAACACGAGCCAAGATTTGCATCCCTTGAATTGAAACAAAGCCAAACATGACTAGCATCGCCCCACCCAAAACAGGATTAGGAATAATTTGAGCTAAAGCACCAAATTTTGGTACAAGTCCCAAGAGAACTAGGAACCCTGCTGCATAGTAGATTGGCAGACGAGTCTTAATTCCAGACAACTTAACCAAACCAACATTTTGAGAAAAACCTGTATAAGGGAAGGTATTGAAGATACCTCCAAGCAAGACTGCCAAACCCTCAGCCCTGTAACCATTACGTAGACGTTTGCTATCAATCGGATCTTTGGTAAGATCAGACAAGGCCAAATAGACTCCTGTTGACTCTACCATAGAAACTGTAGCAATAATACACATCATGGCAATCGAAGAAAATTCAAACTTGGGAGCACCAAAGTAGAAAGGTGTAGGAATATGAACAATTGGAGCCTGAGAAACAGGAGTAAGATCTACTAGCCCCATACAACCTGCAATAAAAGTCCCAATAACCAGACCAATCAAAATTGAAATAGATTTGACAAAGCCTTTAGTAAAGATATTAATCAGTAAAATGATCAGGACAGTAACAGCTGCTAAGATTAAACTTTGAGCAGTTGGTTTCTCAACATTATTTCCCATATTACCAATCGCAACTGGAATGAGAGTCAATCCGATAGTTGTAATGACAGACCCTGTCACAACTGACGGGAAAAGATCAGCAACCTTAGAGAAAACACCTGAAATCAAAACGACATAGATACCTGACACAATGAGGGCACCAAACATGGCACCACTTCCGTGACTTTGTCCAATCATAATTAAAGGCGCAACAGACTGGAAGGCTACTCCCAAAACGACAGGTAAACCAATACCAAAGTATTTATTTAACTGCAACTGGAGAAAGGTTGCCACCCCACACATAAAGATATCTGTCGAAATTAAATAAGTCAGTTGTTCAGCAGAATATCCTAAAGCTCCAGCAATCATGATTGGAACCAAAATCGATCCCGAATACATAGCCAATAAGTGCTGCAAGCCAAGAACGGCTGCTTGCGAATGTTTTTCTTCTTTGTACTCCATCTTATGCATCTGCCTTTCCAAATACAACTTTTCCATTTTCAAACTTTTCAATCCGAGCTAGAGAAACTACTCTTTGTCCATCATCTTCCAATAATTTTCTTCCAGATTGAAAAGACTTTTCGATGACAATTCCAATAGCTTCAACACTCGCTCCTGCTTGGCGAATGATTTCAACCAAACCTTTAGCCGCCTGTCCATTGGCTAAAAAATCATCAATCACTAATACCTTATCCGAAGGACTCAAGAATTTTCCGGCAATCGAAACCGTCGAAGTCACTTGCTTTGTGAATGAGTATACTTCAGCTGTTAAAATCCCCTCAGTCATAGTAATATTTTTAGCCTTTTTAGCAAAAATCATTGGAACTCCTAACGCCTCAGCAGTATAGACAGCTGGGGCGATTCCAGATGCTTCAATCGTCACGACCTTTGTAATTCCTGACTCACGGAACCTATCAGCAAATACCCGGCCTATTTCTTTCATTAAAGAAATCAACCTGGTGAGTCAAGAAAGAATCTACTTTGAGAATATTTTCCCCTAAAACATTTCCGTCATGGAGGATTCGTTCTTCTAATTTTTTCATTATATCTCCTTTAAAAAACTAAATAAGGACCTGCTTAAAGCAAGTCCTCATACAACGACAGTAACCTGTTACAAAAGTAACAGGAAACTTGTAAGACTCACTTATTGTTAGATGTTTGGCATCTTGTAGAGACCTTGCCCCAATCATTAGCAAGATAAATAAGCTTTTCTTTATTATACCTTAATGTGCATCGCCATTCCAAATAGAATTTTTAACGATAACATAATCCACTCTAGTCAAACTGTGCAAATCTCGACCGCCTGCATAAGAAATCGAACTTTGCAAATCCTGCTCCATCTCAGTCAAAGTATCCTGTAAATGACCTTTAGCTGGTAGCAGAATTTTTTTGCCTTCAACATTTTTGTAGGCACCCTTTTGGTACTCAGACGCAGAACCATAATACTCTTTGAATTTATCACCATCGATTTCAATAGTCTCACCTGGGCTTTCAATATGACCGGCAAAGAGCGATCCAATCATAACCATACTAGCCCCAAAGCGAATAGACTTGGCAATATCTCCATGTGTCCGAATCCCACCATCAGCAATAATCGGCTTGCGGGCAACCTTAGAACACCATCTCAAAGCTGATAATTGCCAACCGCCTGTGCCAAAACCAGTCTTCACTTTGGTAATACAAACCTTACCTGGTCCAATCCCTACTTTTGTCGCGTCCGCACCAGCATTTTCCAATTCACGAACCGCTTCGGGTGTACCAACATTACCAGCAATGACAAAAGTCTCAGGCAGTTCTTTTTTGATATGTTGGATCATTTTAATTACACTGTCAGAGTGCCCATGAGCGATATCAATGGTGATATATTCAGGTGCATCTCCTTTCAGGCTACTGACAAAATCATATTCATAATCTTTAACACCAACCGAAATAGAGGCAATCAAGCCTTTTTCATGCATTCGTTTAACAAATGGCTTGCGCCCTTCTTCATCAAAACGATGCATAATATAAAAATACCCACCTCGAGCAAGCTCTTCCGCAACCGACTCATCAATAATCGTTTGCATATTAGACGGTACAACTGGCAAGCGGAAGGTGTGATTACCAAACTTCACTCGTGTATCTGCCTCAGATCGACTTTTAACCACACATTTTGCTGGGATGAGTTGGATATCTTCATAATCAAAAACTTGAAAATCATTTAGCATAGAGCTTTCCTCGCAATAATCTTTATTTAGACCTACCTATGCACTTTCGCATCGCTACGTCTTTCTTGACGTTTCCTAATGAAGTTTACCACAAAAATAAGATTTAGCAAAATTCTAAAGCTATTTAATGAGTAATTGTTCGGATATCACGAACTTATATCAAACAAGAAAACTATTACATTTTATTAGGATTTCTTTTCGACTTGCTTCAAACGAATTTGATAAAGAATACCAGTGACAACCAAGCTGGCGATTAAACCAATCCAGTAGCCATAAGGACCAAATTTACAAATATTATCTAAAAATAATCCAAGCGGAAGGGCTACTCCCCAATAGCCACTTAGTCCAAGGTAAAATGGTACTGTCGTATCCTTGTAGCCACGAAGAATACCCTGTAAAGGAGCCGCAAACGTATCTGCTAGTTGAAAGAATAGGCTATAAGTTAAGAAGATGGAAGTTAGAGCGATAAACTCTGAGTTTGTACCATAAAGAGAGGCAACCTGATTTCGAAGTAAAAAGAGAAATACAAGCGTAAATCCTGAAATAAGCAAAGCCGTAACCCTTCCTAAGCGACAGTATTTTTTTACATCATCATAGCGTTTTGCACCAATTTCATAAGAAACCACAATTGCCATTGCCGAAGAAATCCCAGCAGGAAAGGCGTACATAAGATTTGAAAAGTTCATTGCCGATTGATGGCTAGCTATCACTATTGATGGAAACTTGGCCATGATAAGTCCTACAACAGAAAAGATAACGACTTCAGCAAAAACAATTCCACCAATTGGTAAACCAAGCCGTAATCCCTCCTTAATTCCCTCGGCTACCACTTTTTGTCTTTTCCAAAGCTTATAGGATTTAACCTTTGGATGTTTGAATAAAATCAAGACAGAGATGAATAAGAGAACCCAGTAAGCTACAGAAGTTCCAAGACCAGCTCCCGCACCTCCCATTTCTGGAAAACCAAATGCGCCATATATCAAGGCGTAATTAAAACTGGCATTTAAGGGCAAAAGTAAAAGCATCAAGTACATGGAGAGGCGAGTTAAACCAAGTGCATCTAACAGTGAACGTACGACACTAAAAAGTAAAAGCGGTATGATGCCTAGAGATAAATACATAAGATAATGCTTAGCCACTACTGCTACTAGGTTTTCCAAAGACAAACTGTCTAAAATTAGAGGAGCTCCAAAAAGAACTAACAAAAAAAGAACAATGGATAAACCAAGCGACAGATAGATAAACTGATAAAAATCTGAGGTAATCTTTTTCTCATCGCCTTTTCCCAAATGATGCCCAACAATCGGCACTAAAGCAGATACAATCCCTGTTAAAAAGGAGAAAAAAGGACTCCATAGACTTGTAGCCATAGACACACCAGCAAGATGGAGAGTATCATACTGTCCAGTCATGGTTGTATCTACGAATGACGCAGAATAATTTGCCAGCTGATAAATCAAGACGGGAATAAAAATCGAAAGAAATAACTTCAAGCGCTGGCTAAAATGATAGGTTTGATACATAATAATCTCCTCTAACCTTCCTTCTTTTCTCTAACTATACTATAAGCGAAGATGATAGTCAAAAAGAAAAAGGGTTAATCCCCTTTTTCCTTCTTGTCTTGCGAATCTGCATCTTTCTCATTATTATTCATAGCATTTTTAAACTCTGAAAACATTTTTCCGATTGACTGTCCAAGCTCTGGTAAACGCTTGGGACCAAAAATTAGCAAGGCTCCTAATACAATAATAATAAGACCTGGCGCTCCAATATCTCTTAAAATACCCATTATTCACTCCTCTTTTCTTTCTTTTTGTATATATAATAGCTAAACAGCAGACTGACTTCATAAAGTAAAATCAAGGGAACTGTCATGGCCAAATCACTGATAAAGTCAGCAGGCGTTAAAACAACTGCTAAGACTAATAAAATAAAGTAAGCATACCTTCTATATTGTACCAAAAATTGTGGCTTGAGCAAACCAAGCGATGTAAAAAATGATACTAGAACTGGAAGTTCAAACAAGATACCAAGCGGAATTGTTGTATGAAAGAGAAATGCCAGATAATTTTGGGCGGTAAGCTGTGTCTCAAATAAGCCTTCTCCCAACGAAAGTAGGACTTGTAAAATAGCCGGACTAACCAGATAAAAACCAAAAGCCAATCCCAAAACAAAACAGATAAAGGTCGCTGGTATATAAGCAAAAATTGCTTTTGATTCCCTTGAAGTCAGAGCCGGCCTCACGAACTGCCAAATTTGATAAACCATAAAAGGCAAGGTCACACTAAAAGCTAGCAGGCTAGACAAGCTGACATAAATCCAAAGTATATCATTCGGTCCTAAGACAAGCAACTTCTTTCAAATCCAGTAGTCAACCAGCTATAAATATCACCTGCGTAAAGAAAACCAAGTAAGAATACCAAAAGAAAGCAAGCTAAAGTCCAAATAAAGCGTCTACGAAACTCTGTCAAATGTTCTACGATAGTTTGTTTTTTATGATCCATGGCTATTCTCACGATTCTTCCATGTAATGATAAGTACAATAACTACAAATATCAACTGACAAGTTACAACTTCCAGACTTGGATAAATTCCAGCCCAATCAATCGACGGGAAACCATTCATCAGATGACTTGGTAAAATATTAGTTAGCTGGAGAGCATGGATACTAACCCCCAGCATTTTAAAGGCCAGAGCATAAATGAGCCAAGTCAAAATCAAAAAGATTCGATGAGGTTTGAAATAGGTAGAAGCCTTATTCATAATCAAAGCAAGAACAAACAAAACAAGAAACGCCAGTCCTATTCCTAGGAAAAAACTTGCCTTATCAATTCTAGGATAGATTCCCGCATAGAATAGAATCGTCTCTGCTCCTTCTCGAAACACAGCGAGAAAGCTCAGTGCAAACATAGAAATGAAACTGCCGGTTGCTGTGACAGCCTTCATCTGGCTTTCCATAAAGTCATTCCACTTTTTAATTGAAGACTTGCTATGTAGCCAAATCCCGACCATAATCATCATCAAAACAGCAAAAATCCCGACTGCACCTTCGATAATCTCACGGTTAGAACCTGAGGATACTGCTGGGAAAAGGAATTGAAGCAAAACAGCAATCGCTAAGCTTGCCAAAATCCCCATAACTGCTCCTGTATAAACCCACTTTAGTCCTTTTTTCATCTTGGCTGCTTTTAGTGTTGTAACAAGAGCCATAACGATCAAGAGAGCCTCTACTCCTTCTCTCAAAAGAATGAGCATAGCATCAAAAAAGTTATAGGATGCACTCGTGTCAATCTGCGACAAATCATTAATTAAGGCCTGTAGCTGATCTTGATATTTTTTTTCATTTCCCTTAACCATGATGACTGGAGTTTCACTCTCGACTCGAGTATAGAGAGTGGCGTTGCGCGTGCTGACATCTCCTTCAATACTTGGCCAGATAGTGATGAATTTTTTCATATTTGAGCTAGCTTCTTGAGTTTTTCCAGCTTTAAATTCATCCAAGGCTTTTTCAAGTAACTGGATGCCATCTTTTAAAGTGAGATTTCCTTCAGTAGTAGCCACCTCTTCGCCTTTTACAAAACTATCGATAGCAGTCTTTAAATCATCAAAAGAAGATTGAACACTTGAAAAATCAACTGGCTCAGTCTCGATTGCACTACGTAAAAAAGAGATCGCAGTTTCAATATTACCATAGTGAGCTGTACTATTATCACGAACAACACCTTCGTTCACCGTCCAGGTCGAGTTCATTTTTTTATAAGCTGAACGAGTTTGTTCAAGATTCTTTGCTGAAATAGCTGCCTGTAAATCTGCAATCTTGACTCTAACCGACTTACCAACTTTTCTTTTTCAGCCTTAAGGTCAACTGGGTGTTGCTCCTTATCAAACTTTAAGAGCTCAGACGAAATCGTGGTTAAGTTCTCCTTAGTCACCTCATTTATTGTCAATGCTTTGCTGACTTCTTTACCAGCTGGTGAATCATGATTCTCTAATTGTTCAAATTCTTCCTTTATCTCAGCAACCAATTGCTTCGCCTTAGCCTGATTGCCTTGCTCTACAGCTCTTGTAGCATCTGTTACCTTTACAAAAAGCTGACTAAATGCTTCCTCTGCAAAAACAGGTTTAGCGAAAAAAAGGAAGGCTATTGCCAAGATAATTAGGAGTTTATTCAAATAATTTTTGACCAAGGTACTCTCCTTTTTTCACACCAGCAAAGCAAGCAAAGAGACCGCTACCAATATGTGTTACATATTCATTCATCTTGTCCTGAGCTCCAAGATTAGTCTGAACTTTTACAAAACTATCCGGATTCTTTTGGAAGGCAAGAAAAAGAAGACCTGTATCAAACTGACCAGTTTTCTCGACGATGCCATCGGAATATGAATAAGATCGACGATAGATTGGTTTGTTTACTTCTTTAGCTAAGCGAACGTGAGAATCGACCGGTAAGAGATCTAAATCAACCTCATCAAATTCATCTTTCTTACCAAACGGGGCCCCACTTTCTTTATAACGACCAAATGTATTTTCCTGCTCCTGTAGGTTTGTCCGATCCCAAGTCTCAAGAAACATTTGAATACGACGAACAGCCATATAAGTGCCACCTTTCATCCAGTCGTTACTATCTGTCCAGATTACTTTATCATAATCCTTTTCTTTGGTCACATTGGCAGTTCCGTCCTTAAAGCCAAAAAGATTTCTAGGTGTTGACATACGGTCGCCAATCGCTGCAAAACCGGATTGACTCCATTTCATAGTAACAGTATTTCTAGCCTTGCGAACTAGATTTCTGACTGCATGAAAAGCTACTTGTTCATCATCAGCACAAGCTTGGATAACTATATCACCACCTGTATACTTTTCTTGCAATTGTTCTTTTGGAAATGGGGGTAAATCACGAAATTCTTTAGGACGCTTCTTTTCTAGGCCCATTTTTTTCAAAAAGTCAGCTGACACACCAAAAGTAAGGGTCAAACGATAGGGATTTAGACCCACTGTTTCACCAGTGTCGCTAGGTGGCAAAAGAGCATTGGAGCCATCTTTTTTGACCAATTCCCCATCCACCAACTTGCTACTATAATCAGTCCAGTCCTTAAACATTTGAATAACTTCTTCTTTGTCGGTACTATGTAAATCAAGCACTACAAAATAAATATTTTTTTGCATTGGAGTCGTAATTCCTGCTTGATGTTCACCGTAAAAGCTGATTTCTTCACCACCATCGGAAATTTTCTTTTCTTCTTGTGCTTTATTAGCGAAAAAAGCAGAGGCACCAGAAACACCCAGTGCTAGACCAGCGCCTCCAATCCCTGCTTTTTTAAGAAATTCACGACGGTCCATCTTTTTTTCAAACCATTTTTCGTCGTTTGTCATATCATTACTTCCCGTTCAAAATGACTCCCATTTGGGACAGAGGTTCACCAAGTTTTGTAACTGCTTCAGCTAATTCTTTAGTGTCCTCTTTAGTTAAGTCTGTGTATAGCTTATAGTGCTGACTATCTGTCATATGTTTATCTAAGAGGCTATTAACATTTTTAAATTCTTTTTCTAAAGAAGCTACAAGCTTTTCGTCTTTATTCTTGATAAGTGGTTTAAAAAGTTGGAAAATTTTCTCTGCACCCTCAATATTCGCACGGAAATCGTACAAGTCTGTATGAGAGTAGATTTCTTCTTCACCAGTAATCTTGCTTGTTGCAACTTCATTCAATAAGTCAACGGCACCAGTCAGCATCATATCAGGAGTAACTTCTACTGTTGCAACTTTCGCCTTCAATTCTTTAATGTCATTAACCAATTGATGAGCATAAGTTTCTGTTCCAGAAGTTGTATTTTGTTCCCACAAGATTTTTTCAATACGGTGGAAGCCTGACCATCCTTCTTCAGTCTTATTCTCGTCCATATAATCAGCTAAACGAAAATCAATTTTTACATCAGACTCTCCAAAACTTTCAGCAATCGGTTCTGATCGCTCATAGCTCATTCGAATAAGTGGATAGATTTTCTTTGCTTCGTCAAGCTTTCCTTCCTTAAGAAGAGAGGCGAATTTTTCAGTATCAGTCAGCAACTGATCAATTTGCCCTTCCACAAAAGTCTTATATTCCGACGTAGCCTTATCTAAAGCCTTCTTATCATTAGACGATAAGGTCACTTTTGCTTCACTACTACTTGAAGAAGTTTTGCTTGTGTTCGTATTTGCAGAACAAGCTGTCATGAGAACAGCTGCTGAAAATAGGACAAGTCCCATTTTTTTCATGGTCTATCTCCTTTAAATTCTAAATAATGTTCAAGAAATTATATCAAAAATTTTTCTCATTTTTTTCAATAAATTGTCAGATAATTTAATCCAAATAAAAAAATCCCTTGTCAATTTCAAAAAAACAAGGGAAGTAAATCTTATAGTAATAAGTCTTTTATTTTTCCAATTTCATGTTGTTTAACTACCAAATAAATCGTATCCCCTAAGTAGAGTTTAGTACTTCCGTTAACAGTATTCTTCTTACCTTTATGAATATTCATAACAATCAGAATGTCTGGCGGAAGATTTAAATCCCTCACCTGCCTATTCGAAATTTTTTCGGAAACAGGGATTTCTATTAAAGTTGTCTCTCCATCATCTCCTATATTATCTGGGAGCATTCTTTCTAACATAGCTTCATAAACTGGTGCTCCGCCTAGCAGATCCATTATGATATAGGCTGTTAAAGTCACGATTGCTAAAGGCATTAGGTTTCTGATATCGCCAACCATCTCAGTTACCAAGATCATAGCTGTCAGGGGAGCTTTTGATATCGCACCAAAATAACCACTCATGCCTAAAATGATAAAAATTGGAAATTGATTCCAACTAACAAGGCCAAACTGCACACAGATATTTCCAACAATCGCTCCTAATAGAGATCCCAGTGCTAAAATCGGAAGAAAAATACCACCTGGCAAACCACTTCCATAAGAAATCATACTCCAAATAAATCGAATAAGAAAGAAAGCAATAAGGCTTGTAAGTAAATAATTTTCTGAATGCAAGGAGAGAATCAATTGATTCCCTCCTCCTAAAATTTGAGGCAGAAAATAACCAAGAGGTATAATCAAGACAAATGCCACTGCCGGGTAGTAGTTCGGTGATAAGTGTAAAATCTTACCGATTTTTTTATATAAGTCTGGCATATACAGGACAACTTTTTCGTAAACATAACCTGAAATTCCTAAGAAAAGGCCCATAAGTAGATAAATCCAGTATTGTTGCAATTGCATTGCTGGGATATTATCAGGCATATCTAAAACAGGTGTAAGTCCAAATCACCAAGGAAACAAAATTTGCTACCAGACTAGCTACCAGAGTTGAGATCCAAAAAAGTTTTGAAAAATGGCGATAAACTTCTTCGACCACAAACAATAAACCCGCTATCGGAGCATTGAAGGCAGCAGCCAGACCAGCTGCAGCTCCACTAGCAATCAAAACCCTTTCTTCAACGGGACTAAGCTTAAGCCATTTTGCTAGCCCTTTGCCTCCAACAGCCCCTAGTTGAATACTAGGTCCTTCCCTACCTAACATGAGACCACTTGAAATAGCTAAAAAGCCAGCAAGAAATTTTTTCCATAATACACTCCACCAGTCCAAGGACATGAGCCCCTTCAGCTCAGCCTCTACTTGAGGAATACCCGATCCTTTAATATTCTTTTCAGACTTCATTAGCCAAGCAACCAAAAACATAATAAGTAGGTAAAGGATTAAAATTATTCCTAGGAAAGTAAAATTTTCATGGCTTTTTTCATACAAGGATTGAATCCAATGAAAACTCTTCTCAATCATGAGGCGAAAAAGACCTACAATACCTCCAACAAACAAGCCCACTAAAATCCCACGAAAAACTTGAGAAATAATAGAACTATTTGCCGACTGAAACTCTCTTTCAGGAAGAGATTGAACTACTTTTTCTTCCATATCTTCTCCTACCCTTTTTGAAACTATTGTACCATATTTTAAAATGGACCTAAACTATTTTTAAAAGTGGAACTGACAAGCAAAAAGCTCCTCAAAAAGGAGCTTTCTTCGTTTTATTCAGCTGAAAGTGCAGCCATAGTGATGTAATTATATGGCTTGTTGAAGTGTGGTAAGAAGAACAAGTCCATGAGAGCAAGCTTATCTATTGTTACTTGTTCTTGAATTGCTAATGAGAACATGTGGATACCCATTGAAATCGAGATATCACGAGAAACCATTTGTGCACCTAAAACAATACGAGTATCCTTGTCATAAACAATTTTCAATGCTACTTCATGGTTATCGTGCTTGATAAATTCTGGTTTTTGCAAGTCGTTGAAACCAGTTTCTACAGCATTATAACCTGCTGCTTTCGCTTTTTCAAGAGTTAAACCAGTTGACACCATATGAAGGCCGTAGATTGAAATACCATTTGAACCTTGAACACCGATTCCTTCCAATTCATGTCCGCAAGCATTGTGTGCACCCACGATACCAGAACGAACAGCATTAGATGCTAAAGCAATGTAGCTTGTTTCTTGACGAGCATTGTCGTAAATCGTTGCACAGTCACCAATAGCAAATACACCAGGGATTGAAGTTTCCTGTTTCTTATCTACAAGGAAAGCTCCGTTTCGGAACAATTCAATCTTTCCTGCTCCCAATTCTGTATTTGGACGGAAACCAACAGCAAGAACAACCATATCTACATCAAATGTTTCTTTATCAGTTACTAAGCGTTCAACCTTACCATCGCCTTCAACTGCCTGTACAGTTTGACCAAGCGCTAAGCGAATATTGTGGTCTTCCAAATTCTTAGCCATCATTTGAGTAAAGTCTTTATCATAGTATCCATTCAAGACAGTATCTACGATGTCAACCAAAATAACTTCTTTTCCGAGACGCTCAAAAGCTTCAGCAAGTTCAACACCAATGTAACCACCACCAACTACAGCAACACGTTCAATATGCTTGCTCTTGTCTTGAAGTTTTTCAATAACTTCTTCTGCATTTTGGTATAGTTTTACAAATTGAAGATTTTCAAGAGTTGCTTTGAATTCACGATTTCCTTCAACAATTTCAGCACCTTTGATTGGAGGAATGATTGGAGTAGAACCTGTTGCAAAAATTAACTTTTCATAAGATTCAACATGTTCTTTACCATCTACTAATGCTGTAACTTCTTTTTTATCATAATCAATTGAAAGAACCGGAGCATTCATGTGAACTGTTGCGCCTTTTGCTTCTAACTTTTCTTTATCAGAGTAAAATAGGCCCTCAGCTCCATCGATTTGCTTTCCAATCCAAAGAGCCATACCACAACCAAGGAAAGAAATGTTTGAATTTTGGTCAAAAACTACAATTTCATTTTCTGAACCATAATTATCAAGCATAGTATTAATACATGCTGTACCCGCGTGGTTAGCACCTACTACAACAATTTTACTCATAGAATAAATCCACCTTTAAAATTTAATTTACCAGAGTATTATACCATCAATCTGTTAGCGGTTTCAACAAAAATGCTCATTATTTTTCAATTTTCTAAAAATCATATAAAACATCAAGTCATAGACCTTCATTAAAAATCAGATCAACAGTAGGGTTATCTGCAAAAGAAAGCTACTTATTTTTTTCTGAAAAATATAAAAATTCATTTGTGAAAACGTTGTCTTTTTGATATACTAATAACGTAGATTATGAACTATTTAGGAAAGGTTGTGATAAAAGTGGATCTCACTTCTAGATCCATTCGTTTAATGGGATCAACAATTAGCATTTCTATTTTACATGAGAATGCTGACTTTCTTCTAGATGAGGTTTTTTCCTTATTAAAAATATACGAAAATCGTTTCAGCGCTAATGATGACAGCTCAGAACTAATGCAGGTCAACCACGCTGCTGGAAAAGAGCCGATCTGTGTTCATCCTGATTTGTTCGAGCTAATAGAACTAGGAGAAAAACACAGTCTTATTCCAGGCAGTCATCTCAATATCACTATAGGGCCCCTCATTCAAACTTGGCGTATTGGTTTTAAAGATGCCAGAGTTCCGAGTGCTTCAGAGATTGAAAAGGTTCTTTCCTTGACCAACCCCGAAAATATTGAATTAGATCCAATATCCCGTTCAGTATTTTTGAAACAGTCTGGGATGAAGATTGACCTTGGTGCCCTCGCTAAAGGATATATCGCTGATAAAATCTCCCATTTCCTAAAAGAAAAAGGTGTCACTTCTGCACTCATTAATCTTGGAGGAAATATCCTGACTATTGGCCAGAACCAACAAAATAATCGTTTATGGCGCATCGGTATTCAGAATCCAAAGCTAGCTCGCGGAAACAACTTAGCATTACTATCCATCCAAGACCAGTCCGTTGTTACTTCCGGAATCTATGAAAGAAATCTGAAAGCAAATGGCAAAGTATATCATCATATTTTCGATCGAAATACTGGCTATCCAATTGATAATCAGTTAGCCAGCCTCACCATTGTTTCAGATAAATCAGTTGATGGAGAAATATGGACAACACGCTTATTTGGTGACAGCCCTAGTTCTATCTTAGAAAAAGTTGAGCAAGAAAATGGAATCGAAGCCTTCGTTATTACAGAAGATAATCAAATTTTTTATTCATCTGGTCTTACCCCAGAAATTATATCCTAAATCCAGAAAGGAACCTACTATGTTAAAACTTATCGCAATTGTTGGAACAAATTCTAAACGTTCCACAAACCGGCAACTTCTTCAATATATGTCTAAGCACTTTGCTGACAAGGCTGAAATCGAGCTGGTAGAAATTAAAGATATCCCAATGTTTAATAAACCTGCTGATAGAAGCGTGCCTGAGTTAGTATCAGAAATTGCCGAGAAAATCGATGCAGCAGACGGTGTACTCATTGGAACACCTGAGTACGACCACTCTATTCCAGCTGTACTCATGAATGCTCTAGCTTGGCTTTCTTATGGCATCTATCCCTTGCTGAACAAGCCGGTCATGATTACTGGTGCTTCTTATGGTACACTTGGTTCCTCTCGTGCCCAGTTGCAGCTCCGTCAAATTTTGAACGCTCCAGAAATCAAGGCAAATGTACTTCCAGACGAGTTCTTGCTCTCACATTCTCTTCAAGCTTTTGATCCAAGCGGAGATTTGGTGGATCTTGATGTTGTCAAAAAATTGGATGCTATCTTTGATGACTTCCGTATCTTTGTCAAAATCACTGACAAATTGCGCAACGCTCAAGAATTGCTTCGCAAAGATGCTGAAGAATTTGACTGGGAAAAATTGTAAGATAGGAGACTGAAAGAATGAAATTTGTTGGAATTGTAGGATCAAACTACGAACAATCATATAACCGAAAATTATTGGAATTCATCCGTCGCCAGTTCAAAATTAAATTTGAATTGGAAGTCTTAGAAATCGATGAAGTCCCAATGTTTAACCAGGATGAAAAATGGGATGAAAGCTTCCAATTGCGTTATTTGTATAACAAAATCACGCGTGCAGACGGAGTCATCATCGCAACACCTGAGCATAACCATACTATCAGCGCTCCTTTGAAGAGTGTCTTAGAATGGCTCTCTTACGAGGTTCATCCTTTCGAAACAAGCCTGTCATGATTGTTGGTGCATCATACTACGACCAAGGAACTTCCCGTGCTCAAGTTCACCTGCGTAAAATCCTAGACGCTCCTGGTGTCAATGCTTACACTCTTCCAGGCAACGAGTTCTTGCTGGGCAAAGCCAAGGAAGCCTTTGACAATGATGGCAATATCACTAACGAAGGAACTGTTAAATTCCTTGAATCATGCTTAGATAACTTTATCAAATATGTAGAGGTGGTTTCAAAATTGAAAAAACCAAAACCAATTGAACCTGAAGACTTAGACTGTGGAAAACCAATCGCTACAACGGTTACAGAAGTTGATCCGGATGATCCAGAATGGGTAGAAAAAGTCGCTGAAATCACTGGTGCTGTTTCTGGTGATACCTATGTCAAACTTGACCATGGTATCTTGACTGTTAACCAGATTGATATGTTCTTAAAAGCTATGCCATTTGAATTGACATACGCTGACGATAACAACCAATTCCTCTACTATAACAACGCTCATCAAGATCCAGATACCATGTTTGCCAAACGCGTGCCACCTCAATCAGGTAGCCGTATGTCAACCGTTCATGGTTCTCTTCCGCCAGCACGTATGAAGAATGTAGAGTGGGTTATCGGAACGTTGCGCAACGGAAACCAAGAATACGTACGTACCATTGTTCCAGGTTCTCCTGCTGGTGTAATCAACACTCACAACTACCAAGCTATGTACTATCCTGATGGATCATATGCAGGTATCAATGAAATCGTCTTTAACTTCCAACCATGGCTTGACTGGTATCTAAAAGAAACTGGACAACGTTTGGTAGGAGGCAGCGGACCATTTGCTCCTGCTGGAGGTCATGGAGACGCAGATGCTACTTCTGGCGCTTCAGATACTGGTGGTCACGGTGACGGCGGAGGAGATGCGGATGCCTCTTCTGGTGCAAGTGCTTAAGTAAAAAAAGAATGGAAATTTTATCCATTCTTTTTATATTCTATTTACTTCATTTCTTTAAAGGCTGCTTCAGCATCTTCATTGCTGATAGCTCCAAATTGAATTTTACCAATTTTTCCTTGACTATCAATCAAGATTTCTGTTGGAATACTTCTGATTTGATAGGCCTGGAAGGTAGTTGCTTGACTATCATATAAAACCGGAACATCTTTATAGCCCTGTTCTTCAAACCATTTAGGGAAGTCTGTTTCAGACTTTTCACCCTGTATTCCTGGGGCAATGACACTTAAAATTTCGAAATCACGGTCTTTCTTTCCAGCCAATTCTATTAGTTCTGGCATACTTTTCTTACATGGTCCACACCAAGAAGCCCAGAATTTCAAGTAAACTTTTTTTCCTTTATAATCAGATAACTTAACAGTTTTTCCGTCCATAGACTTCAAAGTAAAGTCAGGAGCTTCCTGACCTACAGCTATCTGACCTACAGCATTCTGAGCAGGTTGATTGCTACTGCTTTTTGTTTCCATTCCCATCTCGTCAGAGCAAGCAGTTAAAAACACTGCAGCTAACAAACCAACACCAAAAGTTAAATATTTTTTCATCACTTTCTCCTTTTATTAGAAAATATCAAATCAAAAAACATCAAAAAATTTTTTTCAATCTGTTTAAGACACTTATACTTATCCAAATAGACCTGACAAGGCGTTCAATTGTCCAAGCATGAGCAAGATTCCCATCAGAATAATAATAGCACCACCGATTTTTTTCAGAAGCCCCATGTAAGGTTTAATTTTATTAAAATACTGCATAACAAAGCTTGAAGCCAGAGCTAGAATTAGGAAAGGTAAGGCCATACCCAAGGTATAAATCAAGGTCAGAATAGCTCCCTGAAAAGCACCATTCCCTCCTGAAGCAGCCAGCGCTAAGACTGAACTTAGAATAGGACCAATACACGGAGTCCAACCAAAACTAAAAGTAATCCCCAATACAAATGCTGAAAGAAACTCGTTGCGTTTACTATCTTTTTTAAAGGCGACATTTTTTTGCATTTGCAAGGGTTTAATATTGATTAATTCCATTTGGTGAACACCAAGTAGGATAATGATGATACCCATAACATAGCGGAACCAAGAAGAATTAATAATAGCTCCTAAAAAGCCCGCCCCAAATCCTAAAATGAAGAAAATACATGATATACCCGCAATAAAACAGAGAGTTTTAACAAGTCCATACCAGGCGATTTCTCTGCCTAAAAATCGAACTGTTCTGGGCTTATCTTCTGAATCTAATAAGATTCCGATATAAACAGGAAGTAAGGGAAAAATACAGGGAGAGAAAAACGATAGCACTCCCGCTAAAAAAACTGAAACTGAGAAAAGAAATGTTTGCATATCTAATCCTTCTTTTTTTATTTATAATAGAAAAAAAATGGTTTTCACAATAACTCTATTCGTTTTTCTTCTGAACGGAGTTCTATTAATCCTATAAACCATTATAAATGAAAGCGGATTATTTTTTTCACAAATTTGCTACGGTATTTTTTTAGTTATCATTTTCGTTCTAGCAAAAATAATAAATTTTATTTAGAAAGTTTCAAACAGAAAAAGCCGGAAAAAAATTCTTTCCGACTATATGTCATTTTATTCAATAAACTACTATTTATCATTGGATAGTGGCAGATATATTTTGATTAGAGTAAAGATATCTTGCTCCGACTGGATTTCCATACGATAGCCTTCTCCAAACTGCAATCTCAAGCGTTGATCGACATTTTTGAGACCAACCCCACCTAGGCGAAGAAGAGTCTTTTCTGATGAATCTTGGAGATCAAAGCCACAGCCGTTATCATAGATAGACAATACCAGTTTTCCTTCTTCAACTGTCGACGTCACACGAATTATACCTGGTCGGTCGATTTCTTTGATTCCATGATAGATAGCATTTTCAACCAAAGGCTGAAGTATCAGCTTGGGCAGTTTATAATCAGCTAGAGATTCATCCTCTTCAATCTCATATCGGAGCTTGTCACCATAGCGTTGCTTCTGTATAAAAAGATACTGACGAACGTGATCAATCTCATCCTTGAGAGCAATCTGTTCATGCCCTTGATTGAGCGCCAAGCGGAAATACTGAGCGAGTGATTTTGTTAGCTCAACAACACGCTTGCTGTCGTTAAACTCGGACATCCAGACAATAGTATCTAAGGTATTATAAAGGAAATGTGGGTTAATTTGAGCCGAGAGAGCTCGAAGCTCATAGCGACGGACATTTTGCTCTTCAGTCTTAACAGCTTCCATCAGTTGTTCAATTTGGTCCAGCATTTTATTGAACTGCTGAGCTAAGTCAACCAACTCTGGAGAACCTTTTTCTTCTGCCCGAAGGTTTGACTCGCCCGAGCCAATCTTCAGAATGACAGCTTGCAGATTCTGCAGAGGCTTAATCCACAAACGTAGGACAAACCAAATACCAATCAAACACATCAGAAGCGCTAGAACACCCATTCCTACAAATGAATAAAGCATCTGTGACTGAAGCATCTGTAATTGCTCTAATGAGGCGATGCCAATTAAAGTCCAGTCACTATCTGGAATATCAATCTGATAGACAAAAGCCTGCTTCTGGTCTGCATAACCATCCTTGACCGAGATATAGGGCTGCATAGCTTTCATTTCTTGACTAGAAGAATAAACACTTTTCTTGGGATGATAGACAAATTCATGCTGGCTATTGACAATAAAGCTAAAGCCCTTCTTTCCTAGCTGAAGCTGATCCAAATAGGCTTTGAGACTGTTATAGCCGATATCAAGACGCAAAACACCAAGATTCTGCCCTGCTTCATCCACTACTTCCTGAGTGACAGAAACAACCCACTTCTCCTTCTCTGACGACAGAGACTCTTTGCGAGCAGGGGTCAAGACAGGCATGGCTCTGGTATGGACAGCTTCCTGATACCATTTTTCATTCATCATATCAGAAGATGTCTGCATGCTGATTTGAGAATCTGTTGAGACCACGCGCCCGTCCTTGGTAACCAATACTGCCGACACCAAATCCGGATCAGTCTCAATGATGGTTTTCATCAAAGCTTGCACTGACGTTTCACTGCTTTCTTGATTCTGAGCAAACTTCCGAATCGTTTCTTCCTTACTCAGTGTAGAGGTGGTTTGTTTTAATTTTTGCAAATAGGAAGCAATGAACTGTCCGCTTTGCTCCATGCTATTACGCGTCGTCCGCTCTGTCAGCTGCCGAATAGTACCCGAGCTAGTCTGATAGTAGAGGCTTCCAACAAAGCCCAAGAGTAAAAGAACCAGCAGAAAAATATAGACAATCAACTGGATAAGAAGCGGATATCGTTTCATTTCTCCTCTCCTTTTTTAAACTGCCGAGGTGTCAGCCCAACCACCTGCTTGAAGCGCTGAGAAAAATAGTTCATATCTTCAAAACCTACCTGCTCTGCTATTTCATAAATCTTCAAATCTGTAGTCAAGAGTAAGAGTTTAGCTTTTTTCATCCGTTCTTGAATCAAATAATCTTGAAAGGGCAAGCCTAGTTCTTTTTTTATGAGAACACTTAGGTAGGATGGGCTAAATCCTAGTTGAAAAGCCAAATTTTTCAGACTTAACTCTGAATCAGCTAGACGCTCGTGAATAGCCTCTTCCAACTCAGAGTGCTGTCCCTGATCGACCAAGTTTTGAATCTGGGCTTTTTTTCGTTCCTTATCAAGTTTGGTCTGCACCTTTGCCAACATCTCCTCAACATCATCCTTGGAAAATGGCTTGAGAAGATAGTCATCTGCACCTAGCTTAATGGCTGTCCGAGCATAGTCAAAATCATCATAGCCCGTCAGAAAAACGATATGGCACTTAGGAGCCTGGTCTCTGACTAGCTTGGATAGTTCAAGGCCATTCATCTGTGGCATATTGATATCGGTCAGTAGGATGTCAGCAGGATTATCCTGAAATTTCTGCCAAGCTTCTATTCCATTTTCAGCCTGGGAAATAACTTGCATACCAAACTGCTCATAGTTTACTAAGGACGCAATTCCCTGTCTTACCAGATATTCATCCTCTACAATCATAATTGAATACACAAGATTCAACTCCTTATTCTTACTGGATTTATTATAGCAAATTTTCAATCAAAACGCTCTTAAACGTAATCCAAAAGATAACCGTAGCCCTTCTCCTCCATCTCGGCTTTTGGAATGAACTTGATTGACAAACTATTAATACAATAGCGCAAGCCACCCTTGTCCTTAGGACCGTCTGTGAAAACATGGCCCAGATGGGAATTTCCAACACGACTGCGTACTTCAGTTCGAGTCATATTGAAGCTCTTGTCTTCTTTGTAAGTCGCAACATCTGGACTGATAGGACGGGTGAAACTTGGCCAACCGCACCCTGAATCAAATTTATCCTTTGATGAAAAGAGAGGCTCGCCTGTCACCACATCCACATAGATACCAGCATCGAACTTATCCCAATAGCGGTTAGAAAAGGCCCGCTCTGTGTCATTCTTTTGTGTGACTGCGTATTCTTCAGGAGAGAGCTTGGACTTAATCTCTTCATCACTGGGCTTAGTATAACGACTAGCATCAATAACAGGGTAGGCGGCTTGATTAACATCAATATGGCAATATCCATTAGGATTCTTTTTTAGGTAATCCTGATGATAGTTTTCAGCCTTAACATAGTTTTTTAATGGTTCTTTCTCAACAGCTAGAGGTTTATCGTACTTCTTAGCCACTTCATCAAAAACTTGATTGATGGTATTCAAATCAGCTTCATCCTTATAATAAACACCTGTCCGATATTGTGTACCTTGATCATTACCTTGTTTATTTTTAGAAGTTGGATCAATAATACGGAAATAATGAAGTAAGATTTCTTTGAGAGATATCTTTTTAACGTTATAGGTAATTTTTACAGTCTCAGCATGACCAGTTTGGGAAACTAATTCATATTTGGTCGTGTCATCCTTACCATTTGCATAGCCGGACTCAGCATCAATGACACCTGGTACTCTAGAGAAATATTCTTCTACACCCCAGAAACAGCCACCTGCCAGATAGATTACCCGCTTATCAGCTTCTTTAACATCTTCTTTCTTTTTCTTTACTACTTCCGTCTTACTCATTGAAGCTTTCTTAATCTGTTCAGGAGATGACTGATTGCTATTTCCTGCAATCACATAGACTAGTCCAAAGCAGACAAACAAGCTAAGGATAACCAGAATAATTTTCCATTTTCCTCCCATGTTTATTGCTCCTTTCTACTTGATTTCTTTCAGTGTTTTCTCAATATCTTCCTTGCTCATGTAGCCAATGTGTGTCTTGGCAAGAGAACCGTCACTGCCTACGAAAAGAGCAGATGGGTAAGAGCGAATGCCATATTCTTTCAGCAATTCTCCCTTGGTGTCCATCAGAACTGGGAAGTCTTTGTAGTCCAAAGACTTATACCATTTCTTAAAATCATCTGCTGACTTTTCTCCATTAAAAGTCGGAGAAACAACTGATAAGACGACATAGTCCTTTCCCTCCTGCTCCTTAGCCAAATCATTGGTATCTCCAAGGGTGGATAGACAGATAGAACACCAAGAAGCCCAAAATTTTAGATAGACTTTCTTACCTTTAAAATCAGATAACTTGTAAGTCTTGCCGTCCACACCCTGCAGACTAAAGTCTTTAGCCATCTTGGTAGATTGACCAGAATCAGCTTTTGTTTCTATATTACTTTTAGCACTTTTAGAAACTTCCGAGTTTGTCTTCTGATTTGAACAGGCTCCCAAAAAGCCGACACAAAGTAGACTGACAGTCAATATTGATAACTTCTTCATCGTTTTCTTTCCTTTCAAAATAAGGAGAAAGCCGACAAAACTGACGACTTTCTTTCCTATGGTGGAATTACTATTTGTCAGATGACATTTCGGATGAATCTTTCATGTCATCCTTCATGCTTGAATCGCTTGACTTCATATCATCCTTTTTCATATCATCTTTCATATCAGACTTGCTGTCGGACATCATAGAAGAGTCCTTCATGTCATCCTTTTTCATTTTATCATCAGACATGCTGGAGTCTTTCATATTCTCCTTCTTCATGTCGTCTTTTTTCATATCGTCTTTCTTCATCATACTGCTGTCATCCGTCTTCTTCATATCAGAATCTGATTTTTTTGATTAGAGCAGGCAGCTAGGACAAAAGATACTAAGTGCAGCGATTGTAAGTGAAGCAATTTTTTTCATGATAAGTCTCCTTTAATTATATAATATTTATCCAAATAATGATGCTAAAGCGTTTAGATTCCCAAGCATCAGCAAAATTCCCATAAGTATAATGAGAGCACCACCGATCTTTTTTTGAGAACTCCCATATAAGGTTTTTAGTTTAGAAAAGCGTTGTAATACCCAACCGGAAGCCAAAGCCATTGCTAAAAAAAGGAAGCGATAAGCCCAAAGTATAGACTAGCATGAGCAAACCACCTTGCAAAAGCACCATTACCTCCAGAAGCCGCAATTGCTAAAACAGAACTTAGGACTGGTCCTACACAAGGTGTCCAACCAAAGCTAAAGGTAATCCCCAAGAGAAAAGCATTAAGAAAGTCACTTCTTTTACTATTCTTTTTAAGTTGAATACTCTTTTGCTTTTGCAGTTGTTGGATATTGATAAGTCCCATCTGGTGGATTCCCAGTAGAATGACAATCCCGCCCAAAACGTAGCGAAACCAAGGGGCATAGAGGACTTGCCCTAGAGCACCAGCTCCATAGCCCAAAACCAAAAATACAGTTGATAAGCCAGCTATAAAGCAGAGCGTCTTAACTAGACCATACCAGGAAATATCTTTTCCCATAAATCGAACTGTTTTCGGCTGATCCGAATCCAGTAGAATTCCTACATAAACTGGCATAAGCGGTAAGATACAAGGCGAGAAAAAAGATAGAATCCCCGCCAAAAAAACAGAAATAAAGAACAAAAAACTTGTTGCCATTTCAAAAACCTCTCTATCAATTTCTGACTCTAGTATAAAATAAAAATCTCCCTAAAAATAGGGAGATCGATTTGAAAAAACTTGAATTTGGTTTTATCTTTGCTAAATCAAAAGTTAAAAATATTTATCACTTATTGTGGATTTATGTTAAGTTGAGAGTAAATGTAAAAGTGCTTCCTAGGCCATACTGGCTTTCGACCGTTATTTCCCCACCCAGCTGATGAGCCAACTCACGTGCAATAGCAAGGCCCAGACCATGCCCACCTGTCTTCATATTTCGAGAAGTTTCCACACGGTAAAGGCGTTTAAAAATCTTATCCAAATTCTCAGGAGCAATACCCCGTCCCTCATCCTTCACACTGATTGTCAAGATTTGCTCAGTTAATTGAGCCACGATCTCAATTTTAGTTCCAGGTTCCGAGTATTTAAAGGCATTATTTAGCAAGTTGACCAAAATACGGGAAAGCTTATCGTAATGGCTCTTAATTTTCGCTGACTCGGGAGACACTTGAATGTAGATATCCCGCTCCTCCCGCTCAATCAATAGTTGAAATTCACTCATAGCCTCAATCAATAGCTGGTCTAGAAAGACTATTTCAGCTTCTCCATCTGATTCTATTTGAGGCTGGGCATTAAGAGTCAAAACATCCAATTCTTCCACCAATTTATTCAAACGCTCTGTCTGACGGCTAATCGTGGTTAAGTAATGAATCTGCTCCTCTTCTTCAATCACTCCATCTAAAATCCCCTCCACAGTCGCCTGAATAGAGGTAATAGCAGTTTTAATATCGTGAGAAAGCTGGGCAATCATCATTCCTTTTTCTCGTTCACTTTCATTAAGCGATTCAAATGTTTCTTGCAAATTATGCGACATATCATTAAAAGCCTGACCCAACTCTTGAAATTCGATAGGGCCCTGGCCCTTGGCGTCAATCTCTGTACTAAAATCCTTGTCAGCTATACTCTGAGCCTGTTTTTCAGATGCCAAAGGGAAGAAAATACTGGCGATAAAAGAAAGAGACTGACTGCCGCTCCTATAAAACTAGCAATCAATGTCATTCCAACTAGGAAATAAATCTCGCTTTTTACAATCAACATTCGCTGGACTGCCCAGAAAACGAGTAAAATCGTTAGTAGGCTAGAAATTAGGTACCCTACTAGAATGTAACTTTTTAATTTCATTTTCCACCTCGTAATCTTTCCATTTTATAACCAAGACCCCAGACAGTTTTGATAGCAGGAGTTTCTGAACTGGCATACTTGGTCAATTCCTGTCTCAGAGCATGGATATGAACATTAAGTGTATTGGTATCATCTACGAAGTCTTCCTGCCACACCTTCTCGTAAAGCTCCGTCTTTGAAAAAACTCTCTCAGGATTACTAGCTAAAATCCAAAGCAGTTCAAAGGACTTCACTGTTAATTCCAAAAAATACTCCCCTATACGAGCCTCATGAACCACATGATTCATCGTCAAGTCACCGAGCTCAATTTGTTCGATCTCTCCTCCACGATGAAGTCGGCGCAAAATATTATTGACTCTTAGAACTAGCTCGCGCGGACTAAAAGGTTTGGCTATAAAATCATCTGCTCCTAAGCTCAAGCCATAAATTTTGTCTTGCTCGCTGGTCTTAGCCGTTGTAAAAAGAAAAGGTTGATCAGGTACTATATATATACTGGACCTCACTGATAAAGTCATAACCGTCCATATTTGGCATCATGATATCCGTGATGATCAGGTCAACAGATTTCTTTCTGGAAAGATCTAATCCCTCCACGCCATCTCAAGCCACTAAAACTTGGTAGCCAGCCTGCACAAGATAGCGCTTTTTGATATCCAGAATATCCATCTCATCATCAACGAGTAAAATTGTCCTTCCCATTTGCCAATCTCCTGATAAAAACAGTGTTATACTGGCTTTAGTATAACACTATTTTTAGTAATTTTTAAATGATTTGAACCTTAATCTTTTTGTTTTTCTTTCAAACCTAGAAGGCTAAGAATTCCTGCCAAAGCTAGTCCTAAGAAACCAATGGTAGCTGTAGCTGTTTGAGCTTCACCAGTTGTGGGTAACGTAGCCTTATCATTTTTTTTCATCGTATCTGCCATCGGCTTAGAAGTTGGGTGTTCCCCCTTCACATCAGTCATGTGATGATCTACTTCCTTCGTACCCTCAGCTGTACTCATAGAATCTGTTGCAGAAGGCTTCTTATTCATCTGACCTTCTTGAGATGGTGTTGTAGAAGGTTTCATATTCATTTGACCTTCTTGAGATGGTATTGTAGCCATTTCTTTTCCACGAAGCTGAATCGTTACTTGACGAGTCGCGATAAGATTTGTCAAATCTGGTTTTCCATCTTTAGCACCATAGACCTTGACAGTAGCTTGGTAACTGCGAGTGCCATTAGCACGAAGTTGGTCGAGAAGGGCTTGCCCGTCTTTACCGGTAGTATTGCCGTTCAAATCCACTTCGTAGAAGTATTGACCCTTCGCTAAGCCTTCAAGTGGCAAGAGGGCTGGATTGTTAGCCGAACCATTATCTGACCATGGGGCTTTGTCAGAAGATTTGAGTAAGAGACGCGTCAACATGCCGTCTCCACCGAAAGCTTCATACGGAATAACTTGATTAACACCTGCCAAGAATGGACCAGGAACGTTTGCCTTTTCTAAATAGCTAGCTGGAACATCAATATGGTCTTTAATATTTTTGGTGACTGAGTCTTTGACTGCTTCTTTTGAAACAAGGCCGTTCAAGTTAACAGTTACATTTTTTGTAGCTACGAGATTGGTTAAATCTGCTTTTCCATCTTTAGCACCATAGACTTTAACAGTCGCTTGGTAAGCATATGTTCCATTAGTGCGAAGTTGGTCAAGAAGAGCTTGTCCATCTTTACCTGTAGTATTGCCGTTCAAATCCACTTCGTAGAAGTATTGACCCTTCGCTAAGCCTTCAAGTGGCAAGAGGGCTGGATTGTTAGCCGAACCATTATCTGACCATGGGGCTTTGTCAGAAGATTTGAGTAAGAGACGCGTCAACATGCCGTCTCCACCGAAAGCTTCATACGGAATAACTTGATTAACACCTGCCAAGAATGGACCAGGAACGTTTGCCTTTTCTAAATAGCTAGCTGGAACATCAATATGGTCTTTAATATTTTTGGTGACTGAGTCTTTGACTGCTTCTTTTGAAACAAGGCCGTTCAAGTTAACAGTTACATTTTTTGTAGCTACGAGATTGGTTAAATCTGCTTTTCCATCTTTAGCACCATAGACTTTAACAGTCGCTTGGTAAGCATATGTTCCATTAGTGCGAAGTTGGTCAAGAAGAGCTTGTCCATCTTTACCTGTAGTATTGCCGTTCAAATCCACTTCGTAGAAGTATTGACCCTTCGCTAAGCCTTCAAGTGGCAAGAGGGCTGGATTGTTAGCTGAACCATTATCTGACCAAGGTGCCTTATCAGAAGATTTGAGCAAGAGACGCGTCAACATACCATCTCCACCGAAAGCTTCATACGGAATGACTTGATTGACACCAGCCAAGAATGGACCAGGAACGTTTGCCTTTTCTAAATAGCTAGCTGGAACATCAATATGGTCTTTAATATTTTTGGTGACTGAGTCTTTGACTGCTTCTTTTGAAACAAGGCCGTTCAAGTTAACAGTTACATTTTTTGTAGCTACGAGATTGGTTAAATCTGCTTTTCCATCTTTAGCACCATAGACTTTAACAGTCGCTTGGTAAGCATATGTTCCATTAGTGCGAAGTTGGTCAAGAAGAGCTTGTCCATCTTTACCTGTAGTATTGCCGTTCAAATCCACTTCGTAGAAGTATTGACCCTTCGCTAAGCCTTCAAGTGGCAAGAGGGCTGGATTGTTAGCTGAACCATTATCTGACCAAGGTGCCTTATCAGAAGATTTGAGCAAGAGACGCGTCAACATACCATCTCCACCGAAAGCTTCATACGGAATGACTTGATTGACACCAGCCAAGAATGGACCGGGAACGTTCGCTTTTTCTAAATAGCTGGCCGGAACATCTACTGAGTCCTTAGTATTTTCTTCAACTCCTTTTCTAACTTCATCTGGAGTCGTTACCGATTGAGAAGTAGTCGCTTCACGATCTTGGTTTGAAACTTCAACAAGAGTTGCCTCCGGTTTAGCTTCTTCTTTTTGATTGCTAACTTCTGCTATAGTCTGTTCTTCTTTGGGTTTTACCACTTCTTCCTTAGGAGCTAGGCTAGACTTATCTAGAGAAATAGTTTCATCAACCTCTTCCTTAGTAGCTGACTGATTTGCAGGTAGAGCAGAATCCATTTCTTCTTTTAAAGCTGTCTCTGGCAACTTATTCTTTTCTAATAATGACGAATCTTCTTGAAGAACTTTAGTAGGAGTTGAAGTGAGATCATCTGCATGTACTGTATTTGGTTGACCAACAAGCAAAAAGAAACCACTGGCAACAACGACGGAAGCCACACCCACGCTTAAACGACGGATTGACCAGCGGGTATATTTTTGATTTGTATTGAATTTCATAAGATTCTCCTTTAGGTTTGTTTTTTTATGACTCTAGTATAAAATAAAAATCTCCCTAAAAATAGGGAGATCGATTTGAGAAAACTTGAATTTGATATCTTGATAAAGAACTTTTTATTCATTTTAGGATTCCTCTTCTTCTCTTTCTGCTTCATATTCTTTATTCCATTCTTTAAGATATTCAAGATAACTATTTAAATACTTTTTCAAAATCTGCGTCATTTTCATAAGGATAGGAATACAATCGTTTGGTGTACCACTTGAAACCTTTTTGTCCTTTGTAAAAATAATCAATTTTTGTAGGAAGAAAATCTTTATTAAAAGATATCCGAACTTTGCTAAAGCCAAGCTCTTTATCCATAAACAATTCTTCAAATTCTGGAGATCTTTTAGCTTTGTAGAGCGATTTATTCACAAGAGTCTCTGGGGACATGATGATTTCATAATTTGCATTCTTAATTTGATTGGGCGTCACCTTAAGGGTAAGGAGAGCTGAGGTGACTTCGCTGTATAGAGCCTTATTATAAGAATCTTGCGCATCTTCTCGCCCATACTTGCTATACTCTTGCCCATCTTTAATGGCCCATCCATTACTAGTATCAAAGAATTCCCTTTTCTTTAAATCAAATGCAATTCCTTTCGAATAGAACTCCTCTTCTACATCTGTCACTTCCTGTACAAATACAAAACGTTTTTGCAGAAGAATGCTAGAAGCTTTGGAAGTGTAAAAAAATAACAAGTTCTGCATTACGAGGACTAGGACAATAAAAATAAATAGAGCTATGCAAGCCCTAATATAACTTGACCATTTTTTAAACATTCTCACTCCTTTTGTTATGAAGGTAATTATCTATTATAAGAAATCCTACTTTTTACTTTTCTTTTTATCTGCTTCTATTTTCTGTTGATCCTTGTATATCTTGTAAACACTATCCAAGTCTTCTTTAAAATCAGCTTCATTCTTGTAAGGATAGGAATAGGTTCGCCAGCTATACCAAGCTAGACCATTTTCACCCTCATAATAAAGTTCAACTTTCGTAGGTAAATTTTCTTTATTAAAGCTAATCCTCACTTTTTTAAAACTATCTTGATAAATTGAATAAAGTCGTTCAAGTTTTGGTATATGCCTTTCCTTCAGCAGATCCTTATTGATAACTTCATCTGCCGAAAGTGTGATCTGATAACTTTCTATAAATATTTGATCGCTCGTCAATTTAGGGTGAGACAAGATAAATGAAAACTCATCTAAAAGAAGCTGGTCAAATCGATCTTTTGCATCTTTTTCCCCAACGCCATCATATAATTTTCCGTTTTTTATAAGGTATTGGTCATTTTCAAAAGCCTCTTTATTTTTAAAATCAATTCCTTTGACACTATGATATCGGCTTTCAACGTAGACAAAACCTTTCTTTTCTAACAACTCATACATGGGACCTTTTTGAAGAGAATCCCTAGGAATCATAAAGAAATAAAAGGCAATAGAAAGAAAAGGTAAAGAAGCAAGGATTAAAATCAAACTTTTCTTATTTTTCATTCTTTCAATTCACACCTCCTTAAAGAAAATAAAAAAAGCTGTTTAATAAATATATCTTAACTGTTCTAAAAAAAGCTATTCACTAGAACAATATTATAACAAAATACTTCAACAAGAGCTTGAAACAAATAAAATCCCCAAGCCACAAAAACTTGAGGATTATACTCTAGATCATTTCAAAAGAATCACTTTTTTGTTTATCAGGTAAAATGAGTGACAAAATAATTCCTAAAAACGCTGGAAGTAACCAAGGCAAAGAAGCTTGGGCAAAAGGCAAGTATTTATTGCATCCATAACTTCCTTGACTTTGAATAAAGAACCCAAAATGCTTGCAAGAGCAATCAAAGTCACTAGCGCAACCGTCACTTGCATACCAATTTTTGACAAGGGTAAGAATTTATTTACAATAACGATCATCACAATCACAATCGTAACTGGATAAAGAATTTTCAAAACTGGTTCTGAATATTGGATAATCGCATTCAAACCAAGGTTCGCAATGGCATAACCAATCAAAGTAAAGATGGTTGCATAAGTTTTATAAGATACTTTCGGGAAAGTATTGTTAAAGAACTCTCCTGTTGAAACGATCAAACCAGCTGTGGTCGTAAAGCAAGTCACTGTTACCATAGCTGCTAGGAAAATTTGAGCCGTTGGGCCAAAAATAGCCTGAGTAGCTTGAGATAGAACATAAACACCAGCATTGCCCTTAGCAATCACTTCGGCAGGAACTGGAAAATGATTACCTAGATATCCTAAACCAATATACATAGCACTAAAGGCAAGGGCAACAATTAGTCCGACAATCCAAATAGTTGAAACGTATTCTTTTTTATTTTTGAACCCCAGTTGATTCAGTGTAGTTACAGCAATTACGCTAAAAGCTACCGAAGCCAAGGCATCTAAAGTATTATATCCTTCCAAGAAGCCTTGTCCAAATGCTGATGCAGCGTAGGCAGCTGATGCCTGCTGAGGTGCTGCTGAACCATATTTAAAGGCACCCAGTATAATTAAAACAATAATTAAAATCGCAAAAACTGGAGTTAGAATGCGACCAATCCGATCTAAAATCTTTGATGGATTTAAAGAAATCAGATACGCTGCAGCAAAATAAATTGTCGTGAAAACAATCAAACCAAGACCAGTCATATCTTTAGGAAGTAAAGGAGATATCCCAACTTCATAGGCTACTGTTGCAGTCCGCGGAATCGCAAAGAAGGGACCGATGGATAAATAGAGAGCAACCAGATAGACGATAGCAAACCAAGGTGCAATTTTCTGAGAAATCTCATGAATGTATCCCTTAGGATTGAGAGTCCCAATAACCAAGGTTAATACAGCAATCCCGACCCCAGACAAGACAAAGCCACCAATAGCTGGCCAAAAATTAGAACCCGACTGAACACCCAAAGATGGTGGAAAAATCAAGTTTCCTGCACCAAAAAATATTCCAAACAAGAGCAAGCCTGTTAAGGCACCTTTTTTTATCATAATAACTCCTCTTTATTTATAACATTTTCACATTATAACAAAAATATTATATTTTGCAAAACAAGTGAAATCAAGAACAAATCAATCATAAAAAAGACAAGTACATTCAGACAAAGACCTCTGAAAAACAGTTCAGAGGTCTTATTTATTTACGCATCACTAAATCTTCTATACTTAATTTCAAATTCAAAAAAGTTCTTCTCTTGGAGCATATGAAAAATATCCCGATAGGCTTCCTCATCAAAGTGATCGCCTAAATATAAGATTTCAAAGCTTAGGTCATCATATTCTAGAAAAGCATTACTCGTTTTGAATCCATTTCTTTTATAGAAATCCATACGTGCTTGACGTTGCTCTAGATTATCACACTCTTCATCTAAACGTTCTACTTCTAAAACCATGGTTTTTTGGTAAAACTCTGTTAGTTTATGGATGATTTCTCCACCATAACCGTGACTTCGAAGATGTGGCATAATCGCAAAAAAACTAACATAAAAGCATTTTTCATTGTAGATCGCAAAAGCAAAGCCCACAAACTCTTCTTCATTGTAAAAAGCAAAGAAATGGGACTGCTCATCATTGGTATAGCGGAGAAATTCACTAATAGGAACTCTCTCTTCTTCAGGAAAAGCTTCTCGATTAAGAGCTTCTACCTTATCTAAATCAGGAAATTCTGCTGTAATAATTTGACTAGTTAAAGACATTGCTACCTCACTTCGTTTAATATTCTAGCAGTTACCAAACATTTTAGCAAGTTTTTCAAGCTTCTTCTGCTTTCTTAGAAAATTGACTTTGATAAAGGTCATAATAAAATCCTTTATCTGCCAAGAGACTCTCGTGATTGCCTTGCTCGATAATCTGACCATCCTTGAGCACCAAAATCTTATCTGCCTCCTGAATGGTCGACAGTCGGTGAGCAATGACAAAACTGGTCCGCCCTTGCATGAGTGTCTTCATAGCCTTCTGAATCAAGAGCTCCAGACGTGTATCGACAGACGAAGTTGCTTCATCCAAAATCAGAATCTTAGGATCTGCTAAAAGCGCTCGTGCAATCGTAAGCAACTGTTTCTGACCCAGCGAGATATTGCTGGACTCTTGGTTCATTTCCATATTATATCCACCTGGTAATGTACGGATAAAGTGATCCACATTAGCTGCCTTGGCCGCTTCTACAATTTCCTCATCAGTAGCTTGTAAATTCCCGAAACTAAGATTTTCCTTGATCGTTCCCTCGTAAAGCCAAGCATCTTGCAACACCATACCAAACTGTTTGCGGTAGTCCTGACGGGAAAGATCTCGAATATCGTGACCATCCACCGTAATCGCACCTTTGGTCACATCGTAGAAACGCATGAGCAAATTAATCAATGTGGTCTTACCAGCACCAGTCGGACCGACTATGGCTACCATTTCTCCAGGTTTGACTTCCAGATTGAAATTCCGAATGAGTGGCTTATCTGCCACATACTGAAAGTCTACATCATGAAAGCTGACCTGCCCAGTTAAATCATGTTCCAGTCTTTCAGACACATCATTGACTTCGTCTGCCTCATCCAGCACTTGGAAACCCGGTCTAAAGAAGACTTGGCGCTTTGCAATTGACCTGCTAACTGTGTTAGGTTTTGAATTGGCTGACTAACCTGCCAAACATATTGAACAAAAGCTTGCATATTCCCAATTGTTAATTGACCAGAAATAACTTGCAATCCACCAATAACTGCTACAAGTAAATAAGTCAAATCAGAAATCGCGTTCAAAACAGGCATCATCAAACCTGAAATAAAACTAGCCTTAAAACCTACTTCTTGAAGATTTTGTGTAATAGCTTCAAAGTCTTGACTGGAAGCCTCTTCTCTTCCGTAAAGTTTTAAAACATTAAAACCACTTAGATTCTCTTGGACAAAACCATTCATTTCTCCCAAAATATCAGCCTGCTTTTTAAAGTAAGGTTGAGATTTCTTCAATATAAAGTTTGCCGCAAAATAGGTCAAAGGAATACTGATAATCACAAGCAGAGCAAGTGACAGGTTTAGATACAGAACCATAAACATAACCAAGGAAATAGTAAATACAGCATTCACTACTTGCAAAAAACTTTGTTGCAAGGCGTTTGATACTGTCTCTACATCACTAGTAAATCTGCCCAGTAAATCCCCAAACTGGTGCTTATCAAAATAAGATACGGGAATCTGATTAATTTTATGGCTGAGTTCATTTCTCAAATCCCGAATGGTATTTTGTACTGCATTGGTCATGAAATAGTTGGAATAGTAAGAACCGATTTCATAGAAGAGTGCTCGAACAAAGTACAAGACCATGACCCAACCAACATAACTGACATTAATGTGAGCTCCTTCAACTCCCTTAGCCATATCCAAAAGATTGCTAGTCAGTTCTGTAATTGCAAGCCCCAACACAAATGGCTCCAAAACACTCATAACGACACTAAGAATCTTGAGGAAAACAGCTAAAATGACAGATACTTTATAGACTTTTAAATAGCTCCATAAACGAGCAAAAGAATGTTTTTTCTCCATGTTTCCCTCCTATTCTTCTGTTAATGACTGACTGTTAAGCTGGGATTGGGCAATTTCTCGATAAATGGCATTGGATTCCATGAGTTCTTCATGTCTTCCCCGACCAACGATTTCACCCTTATCCAAAACGATAATTTGATCTGCATCCATAATCGTGCCAACCCGCTGGGCAACGATTAAAACCGTTGCATTCTGGGTTACTTCTTTCAAACGACGACGTAAGATAGCATCCGTCTTGTAGTCGAGAGCTGAAAACGAATCATCAAATATATATATATCCGGCTCTTTTACAACAGCACGAGCGATTGACAGACGTTGTTTTTGACCTCCAGAAAGATTGCTTCCTCCTTCAGCCAGGTGTGTTTCAAATCGCTCCTCACGACTTTCGATAAATTCTTTAGCTTGAGCCACATCTGCAGCTTGATTTAGTTCTTCATGACTGGCATCTTCTTTACCATACCTCAAGTTTTCTGCGATGGTACCTGTAAATAGCAGAGCTTTTTGGGGAATGAAACCAATCTTTTGACGCAAGGCTTTAAGTTGATAGTCTCTGACATCAACTCCATCTACCAAAATTTTCCCTAGGGTAACATCATAAAAACGTGGTATCAATTGTACTAAGGAAGACTTACCTGATCCTGTAGAACCAATAAAGGCAACAGTTTCACCAGGTTTGGCCTTGAAAGAAATATTATGAAGGACCGGGCTCTCCGTCTCCCCTGGATAAGCAAAGGTTACATTGTCAAACTCTAGATAACCATGGCTTTCAGTTTCAGTAATACCATCTTCATTAGGATTAATGGAGATAGGCATATCCATAACTTCCTTTAGACGCTCACTAGAGACGGCTGTTCTAGGATACATGGTAAAGAGACTTGATAAAAATAAGAAAGACAGTAAAGCATGAAAACTGTACTCAATAAAGGCAACCAAGTCACCAATTCTTAATTCACCACTTCCTAAAGGCTGCAAAGCAAACCAAACAATAGCGACAATCATGGCAATAATGATTTGAACAAATAAAGGTTCTGTTAATCCTGTCAGTTTGAACAATTTATTGGAATTGTCAGCATAGATTTCATTTTCTGAAGCAAAGCGCTCCTCTTGAAACTCTTCTCTTGCAAATGCACGAATGACCCGTAAACCTGTTAAATTTTCCCGAGCATATTGGTTAATTTTATCCAAAGTTTTTTGCTGCTTCTCTGATAGAGGACGTGTCTTAACAGCCACATACCAAACCACTACCGCCAAAAAAGGAAGGGAAATAGCGACAATCCAAGCCAAGGACGGACTTGTTAAAAAGATCATAAAAACACTTGAAAGCATCATCATGGGTGTAATAACCCCCATTTTTAAGCTCTGCTCAGCAAATTGCATGAGAACAAAAGCATCACTTGTAATCCGTGTCACTAGCGAAGACACACCAATCTGTTCATATTCATGATGAGAATACTCTTGTAGCTTAGCGTAAAGATCATTTCTCATATCACGAACCATACTAGTTGTTAATTTACCAGCCGCATAGGACAGGACAATTCTTCCAAAGACGCCTGCTACAATAACTAATAACATTATAAATGCCCAAAAATACAGACGACTGGTATCTCCTTGGTTAATCCCCTCATCAATCATACGAGCAAGAACTGTAGGAAGACCTAAATTTACAACGACAAAGAAAATCGCTCCTAGGAAATCCAATAAGAGCCATTTAGGATATCTTCTTAAATAAGACCAAATATATTTCATCTCTCCTCCTAAAAACCATTTTTAAACAATAAAAAAGCACTCTCCAGCACTTTTTCATACTCAACTGAAAAATTGAATTCTTTTGCTTCAATTCATCAATATTATACCAAAAGCTATCTCTTTTCTGCAAGAGGAATCTGAAGAAAACAAGAGCCTTTTTGATTTGAAAGTTTGTAGTTTTAATAAACCAACTCCTAGTGGCCATTCATTTAGCAAGCCATAAATCATTGAAAAAAGTGAGATTATAAATCTCACTTCGTTCACTATTTAGTTCGTTTAAACTTAGCATCTTTGAAGATTGCCAGAGTAGCTTTGTCAGCTTGACCAGATTCCAACTGAGAAAGATCCAATGTCAACACATCGCCTTCAATTTTGTACTTAACTTTGTCGTTGCCACCCTTTTCTGATTCAAGAGTTTTATTCTTTTGATCAACTTTTAATTTATAATCTTGATTTTTCTTATTGCCCAAAGCTTTAGCTTCAAGAGTTACTTTACCTTTGGTATCTTTGATTTCAATTGTCATTTTCAAAGAAAATTGATCAGCGTATTTTTCTGCTTCTTCACTTGAAGCGCCTTGCTCCTTAAGTGTGTTCTTAATAAAATCCTTAGAAGCTTCATAAACATAGGTTCCGTTGTCGCTCTTAGCAGCGCCTGAACATGCTACAAGGATAATAGCACCAATTGCAAAAATTGTAGCTAAAACAATACGTTTGATAGATTTCATTGTATACTCCTATAAATTTGATATTGCTATTATAACAAAAATTTCACTATCTAACAATAGCCCGAAAAAGGAAAAATTGATTTTTAGGGAGTTTGAAAAAAATAAGTAATTAACCTTGATATAAAGAAACTCTTCAACGTAAATTTTACATTTACTAAACCTTTCTTTCAATACATTCTTCAAGATATTCTACCATACTTGGATAGATTTTTTTACAGGTTCCATATTTCCATTCATAAACAGAACCTTTTGTATCAACTAAGATTAGAAATCCATCAAATCCTAAATCTTCAAGAATAAACATATTCACTGGAAAATCAGGATAGGTTTCCCGAGCCTCAAGGGTTGATTTTACAACATTTAAATAATCTGGCCCATTTAAGCCCTGCCATTCAACTCCATAAAAATTGACAAGTCCAAACTCTTTTAAATACTCAATGAAGTCAGTTGGAAATTCTAGTGATAACTTATTTTGTGCTTCCACTATCTGTTCATTACTTGCGCCTTTTGTAGAAACTAGATCTGAGATTTTTTTCAATTCATTGGTAACATTTGTCATTATAATTCTTCTCCTCTCATTCTCCAATATTCTGCTTTTTCTTTTCTAAATTCTCCTCTATCAATTTGAGATGATTGAGGTGGAACTTCATGTAGATTACTATAGTTACTCTTGTGTTCATTGAAAGTTAACTCTGCCAATGGAGAGTCCTGTCTTTGACCGATATGATGTAATTCGACTGGTTTACCGTCTGCTAGGGGGAGGCTTACCATCAAGCATCCGCTCCTTATTCGTTTTTCCTAATTCATCTAAGGTATCTTGTAAAGTCGTAGGGCTCTATGGCGCTAGATGTCGTTTTACAAATTGGCAAGAGACCTGTTTTAGTTCAAATTTTATCAAAGTATGTGGGATATGCCGGACATCATATTGGAAATGAAATCACTAAAATAAGGAATCCATTCAAGACAAAGAAGTAAACATGATATGGATAGGTTTTAGGAATTGATGTGAGTAAAGCAAACTCTGAAGTAGCTATTCTTATCAACGGACAAAATATACATGGTTACTACTCTATGCCCAATGGTACGATTGGATTTAATCACCTACTGAAAGACCTGAAAACAGAGCAACACAACAGATATTATATTCCAAGCTACGGGTGTCTATTCTCACCGTCCTCAAGCATTTCTAGATAATAATGGATACGCTTATATACGTCTTAACCTTCTGGAAGCTAAAAACAGTTGAATAGTCTGGGAGCACGGAAAATAGATAAAATTGATGTAGACAAATTAGCTTCCTCACAAATTTGTCTTAAATCGTAAAACAACTTATAGTGACCCCAGCCGATTCTATCAGAATCTGACAGAAGATATCGTCAGGCCTAAGAAAATAGGTTACACAAGGTTCTTCAAGTTTCCTTCCCAGAACTCGAGAACTTGCTCTCTATACCTACAGGATAGCAATATTGGAATCTCTTGACGGTCTTCCCAACCAAACAATATCTTTATTAATATTGATCTCGAACTCTTTTAATCTGGTGATTATCTGGCACAGGAACATATTACCAAGCGTAGTAATCCTTACACTAGAAAAATCCTATATAAATATATTCATAACATCGCTTCAGCTAGTCACACCAATCCATATCACATTGCAGACTTCTATGAGAATCAAAACCACCAGTGTAAACTGGTGGTTTGTTCTGCGGCTGTAAGCCGCTTCTACCGGTCAGGGGTAAAAGCCCGCCGAAATAGCTTCCTCGCGCACCACTTTCCCGAGCAGGTACTTAAGCACCTTGACTTACTTTCTCCTATTCATTTCGCCAGTAAACGGATCTACTGCCTCGAATAAAGTAAGCTGGTCTACTACTCTGTCTTCTTGTAATTGATTTTGAATATATTCAGCTATCACTTTCTGATTACGGCCTACCGTATCTACATAATAGCCTCTGCACCAAAACTTTCGATTCTCATATTTGTATTTTAAATTCGCATGCTTATCAAAAATCATCAAGCTGCTATTTCCCTTTAAATATCCCATGAAATCCGAAACACTGAGTTTGGGCGGGATACTGACAAGCATATGAATATGATCGAAACAAGCATTGGCTTAATGGATGGTCACACCTTTTCACTCACATAAGTCACGTATGATTTTTCCGATACTAGCTTTATATCTGCCGTAAATGATTTGACGACGATACTTTGGTATATTATAAACTTTCATTAGCCTCTCTCATGAGATATCTCCTTTGTGATGTTTAGTAGTGGCGGGGAAACCACTTCTATCTTATCAGTTTAGGAGGTTCTTTTCTTACCACGCTAAAAGCTATCCGGAACCACTAGCATAGCTAGTGGTTTTCAAGAGACAACAAAGAAGACAATCGCAGACGACTTTAACTAAGCCACATGCGATTGTCTTAATACATCAACTCATCAGGATAATGTATTACCTTGTAATGCATAACAAACTTTACAACTATACTTCAACTTAAAATCATTAAAGTCAACTATGCCCTATCATTGTAACAGCTCGAACTTATCCTTAAAATATTACCTTAATACTCAATGAGAATATATTTTGAACTGGAAATCCGCATTACCCTTGACAAATAGTAGAAAAGAATCTAAATATTTCTCTTATTTATGTATCCATAGAAAAAAATTAGTCTTCTTTTTTCTTGCGAGACACAAGTCCAAATCCGCTCATCAAACCAAGTACTCCTAGAGTTGCCAAAGCTGCATGATCTTCCGTACCAGTATTAGGTAATTCTTTGGTTGCTTTAGTAGTTGGAGATTGCTCAGTCGGTTTTTGTTGAGGGGCAGTAACAACTTTTTCGTAGACATGTTCTGTGTCGCCGTTTGGAAGTTTCTTAGTCTCTACGAAGCGGTAGCCTGGGATATCTTTCTTAGGTTGTTCGCCGTCTTCGGTTGGATAACCTGGAATGTCATTGCCTTCCTTATCCTTATGACTAGTCTTAACCTTCTCATAAACGTGTTCTGTGTCGCCGTTTGGAAGTTTCTTAGTCTCTACGAAGCGGTAACCTGGGATATCTTTCTTAGGTTGTTCGCCGTCTTCGGTTGGATAACCTGGAATGTCATTGCCTTCCTTATCCTTATGACTAGTCTTAACCTTCTCATAAACGTGTTCTGTGTCACCGTTTGGAAGCTTCTTAGTCTCTACGAAGCGGTAGCCTGGAATATCTTTCTTAGGTTGTTCACCGTCTTCGGTTGGGCGGCCTGGAATCTCATTCCCTTCCTTATCCTTATGACTAGTCTTAACCTTCTCATAAACATGTTCTGTGTCGCCGTTTGGAAGTTTCTTAGTCTCTACGAAGCGGTAGCCTGGGATATCTTTCTTAGGTTGTTCGCCGTCTTCGGTTGGATAACCTGGAATGTCATTGCCTTCCTTATCCTTATGACTAGTCTTAACCTTCTCATAAACGTGTTCTGTGTCGCCGTTTGGAAGTTTCTTAGTCTCTACGAAGCGGTAACCTGGGATATCTTTCTTAGGTTGTTCGCCGTCTTCGGTTGGATAACCTGGAATGTCATTGCCTTCCTTATCCTTATGACTAGTCTTAACCTTCTCATAAACGTGTTCTGTGTCACCGTTTGGAAGTTTCTTAGTCTCTACGAAGCGGTAGCCTGGAATATCTTTCTTAGGTTGTTCACCGTCTTCGGTTGGGTGGCCTGGAATCTCATTTCCTTCCTTATCCTTGTGACTGGTCTTAACCTTCTCATAAACGTGTTCTGTGTCGCCGTTTGGAAGTTTCTTAGTCTCTACGAAGCGGTAACCTGGAATATCTTTCTTAGGTTGTTCACCGTCTTCGGTTGGGTGGCCTGGAATCTCATTCCCTTCCTTATCCTTATGACTAGTCTTAACCTTCTCATAAACGTGTTCTGTGTCGCCGTTTGGAAGTTTCTTAGTCTCTACGAAGCGGTAACCTGGAATATCTTTCTTAGGTTGTTCGCCGTCTTCGGTTGGATAACCTGGAATGTCATTGCCTTCCTTATCCTTATGACTAGTCTTAACCTTCTCATAAACGTGTTCTGTGTCGCCGTTTGGAAGTTTCTTAGTCTCTACGAAGCGGTAACCTGGAATATCTTTCTTAGGTTGTTCACCGTCTTCGGTTGGGTGGCCTGGAATTTCATTGCCTTCCTTATCCTTATGACTAGTCTTAACCTTCTCATAAACGTGTTCTGTGTCGCCGTTTGGAAGTTTCTTAGTCTCTACGAAGCGGTAGCCTGGAATATCTTTCTTAGGTTGTTCGCCGTCTTCGGTTGGATAACCTGGAATTTCATTGCCTTCCTTATCCTTATGACTAGTCTTAACCTTCTCATAAACGTGTTCTGTGTCGCCGTTTGGAAGTTTCTTAGTCTCTACGAAGCGGTAACCTGGGATATCTTTCTTAGGTTGTTCGCCGTCTTCGGTTGGATAACCTGGAATGTCATTGCCTTCCTTATCCTTATGACTAGTCTTAACCTTCTCATAAACGTGTTCTGTGTCGCCGTTTGGAAGTTTCTTAGTCTCTACGAAGCGGTAGCCTGGAATATCTTTCTTAGGTTGTTCACCGTCTTCGGTTGGAACTAATGTATTCCCCTTAGTATCTACAAATGAAGTAATTGGACGGACAGTCGGAGTGTATTTTGCAGTTATTTCTGTTCCGTTCTTATCAACTCGTTTGACTGTAACTCCTGAAGCCTTCCCAACAAAGTCTTTTTCTGGTGTGAAAGTTACCACACCATTTTCATCAATGGTATAAGTTCCTTCTCCCGGAACAACTTTCTTAGTTGTCCCATCATCAAAGGTTGGTTTAACATTTTCATCAATTTCAACAGTCTTTTCTACACCGTTTACTTCAACTTTACCACCAGTAAAAGTTGGTGTACCGTTTTGTTTTTGCCCTTTAGGTCCTTCAGATTCATCGTCTGTAGAAGTTGGTTTAACAGGTATTACAGTTGGAGTATACGTTGCTGTAGCAGTTGCTGTAATATCAGTATCATCTGCATCTTTTCCTAATTTGGCAGTAAGTGAAACTGTGACAGGTGTAGCTGTACCGGTAAATGTCTTCAATGGAACAAAAGTTACTTCACCTGTTTCATTATTAATTGAGTAGGTACCCTGACCATCAATTGTTAGAGTATCAACAAATCCACCTGTTTTTGGATCTACTAACTTAGCAGGCGAAGAAGCACTCGGTTTTACTGGTGATCCATCTCCAACAGATGTAAAGGTTGGAGTTTCATTTTGAGTAGCACCTTGAATATCAGTCGAAGTCACATTATGTCCTTCAATCGTATCAGTTACTGTAATATGGTAGGTTGTTGTAGCGGTTGATGAATCAACTCCATGATCAACTCCCGACTCAGTTCCACCGATTGTTGCTTCAGTAGTATAATTTCCATTACTATCAATAACATCAATCTTAACAGTATATACTCCTACTTCATTTAAGCTATATCCACTAGCAATATTATAGTTATTTGCATCTTGTTTGGTATCAAATACTTTTTGAACTCCTGAAGGCGATGTTACTGTGATTCGAGTGATATAGGTAGTTTTTCCATATTTAGTATCTTCAGAGTCTGAGATGCTTACTGCAGCTTTTGCTTCATTACGAAGGTCAACAACTGTACCTTTTGTTGAAGTATAATCTTGTGAAGTTGCTGTTGGTTTTGTATTTACTACAGTTGCCACATCAGTATTTGTTGCAATCGTCCCTCTAATAATACCACCAAATCCTGACTTAGTATGAACTTCCCAAGAGTCATTTCAAGCTTAGTAGCAGTCACTTCAGTTCCATCAGATGACGCCCAGGTATTTGAATGTTTATCGTAAGTGACAGTTACTGACATTCCATCTCCTACCTGATTAGTATTCCTAGAAACATAAATCGTTTCTGGACGAGTTGGCGTTTCTACACTTGTCACTTTCCCAGTGCTATCAAGCTGTCGAATGTACTCATAGATATAAAATTTCATACCACCGTCTTGCTGAGCTTCTGTGTACACTTGACGTTTAGTCCATCTTGTCGTACCATCACCATTCAGTGTTTTACTTTCAGCATAGTCGCCAGGTAACTCCCAGTGTCCGGTAGCCTTATTAAAAGTCGCAGTATGTTTTTGCCCATCCGTTCCATTTAACTCAACTTGTTCACGTAAGAAAGTTCCCTTAACATTTTCAACAGATGCTTCCACTTTAATATTGTTCACACCAACTTTGGCAGTTGCCTCTGATGTCACAGGAATATTAAATACTGTATCTGAATCAACAGTACCTAATTCTTGATTCTCAGAAACAGCTGTGTTGGTTGAACCACTGTCTACGAGCCATTTGCCATTAACTGCTTTTAGATTGGTTACAGTACCATCCGGCATTGTTATCTTAGCACTTGACGCACCTTTAGAAATTTTAACTGGTACAACCGTTGAGTAAGTTTCAACGTTTTGAACCTCAACCTTTGGTTTCACAACTAATGTTACAGTAGCATGTGCTTCTTGTCCAGATTGGTTCCAGACATTATTATTAGCCAACTTATCATAATCTTTTGCAAATACGGAGACTGTGTAAATTCCTGCTTCAGTTAATTTCCCAGAAATGATTCCTCTCCCCATATTCGTTTGATCAGCAGCTTGCTCTTCAGAAGTACTATTCGCAACACTATATTTAGTTCCTGGAATTAATACTTTGGAATCATCTAATGCTTCACCAATAGTATTATATCCCGAAACTCCTGTTACTGATTTAGAGAATCTTTGAGGTACTCTTACAACTTTGCCTTCAACCGTCGTATAGTTATAAGTTCCTCGACTATTTGCTGGTGTTGCACTTGCACCTGACTCATCATAGAATTGAATATTTACATTAGCATCGTCACCAACATTACGATCATAACGCTTAGAATCTGATTTTATTTTAGGAGGCGTACTATCTTGCCACCCGACCCAACCAGCACGAAGATTCTGAATTTGGAAAGTTACCGTACGACCATCTGTATTGGTCGCAGTAATATTAAATCGTAAATCATAAACTCCATTTTCAATATCCGCTATAACTTTTCCTTGAATTGTGTCTGTTTCTGAATCGTATGTCAATCCCGGCACAAGGTTAGTTGGAGTTACAGAAGTTAAACTCCAACCAGCTTGCTTGGCATTTTCAGAAACAGCGATACGATCTTTCAAGCCTTTAATTAGTACACGATCAATTCCTTGTTCGTAACCCAATCCATAAATTTCTGTAGCTAGGTATTCATAACCACCATTAGCAGAGTAAATCGATGTTGCAGCGTTTAAAATTCTTGACCCATCCGCACGGAGTTTGTTTCTCCAAAGAGGGGCTTCTTCTGCTAATTTTTTAGCGGCATCAGGGGTTAATGGATAGTCTACACGTCCTTTGTTGTTATGACCAGTCTTTCCACCTTGTTCTGTATGCATCCCATTTCCAGCATTTGTATCATTACCAACCCGCTGATTAGAATAGACTTCAATCTCTAGCCCTGTAGCATCAGTACCCGTAATTAATTTAATTTCTTGTACTGGAATCGTATAGGTATCCTTACCTGTGTGATTTGAAGCATTTATTTCTGAGACACGAGAGACATTTGTTCCTTCTTCAGCATAGAAATCTTGAGCAGCCAAAGCTACTCCAAAATTCCCGTCTTTCCAACTCCTGCTTTTTTCAGATCATTGTAGACAGCAAGAATGGAATCATTTAAGCGTGATAGTTGGGTGTTAATTTGCTGTGCGGTAACGTTATCAGCTGCTAAAACTTTCTTAGCTTCCGCAATAGCTGCTTTATTGTTGACTACTGCCGCTTCGATGGCTGCTTTGCTTGCGTCTTCAACCTTATTTCTACGAACTGCTTCATCTGCAAGAACATTTGTCACTTCCGCTTCTGACGTGACCTGTTCCAAAACCTTTTTAGATTCTTCTACAGCTTTTTCTGTAGCAGTGGTCGCCACTGGTTTGACTGCTGTAGTTGTTGCTGTTTCCTCAACTTGTTTCCCAGCTTCGTCTGACTCAACTACAACCGTGATCAAAGCTTCAACTTTAGCAAGTTCTGCATCAATATCAGCCTGTTTTGCAGTTTCGTTTGCAAGAACTGCCTTTGCAGCAGTCAATACTTCATTTGCTGTAACTATCGCTGTTGCATCAGCTTTCTTTGCAGACGCAACTTTTGCTTCTAACTCAACTACTTTTTTAGTCAGAGCAGTCTTATCAGCTTTTTTAGCTTCTACTATCTTATCTTCCTTCTCTGCAGTTGCTGGTGTTGCAACTTCAGGTTTCACCGCTGTTGAAAGCGACTCCGGTTTTTCTGCTAATACTGTTGTTGGTGGTGTCACAACTTCAGATCTCACTGTTGCTAAATCTGACTCCAACTTATCAGTCGGTGCTGGTGTTGCTGGTGATTTAGTTACTGTTACCGTAGTATCAGAACCTTGTACCTCCGTAGCAGATACTGCACCATTACCTAGGAACATCAAACCGGCTGCAATTGCCACCGATGCTGCCCCAAAGCTGTACTTCCGAATACTATAACGAAGGTACTTCTCCTTTCTAAAATCCTGTTGTTTTCTCTTCAAAAGACAACCTCCTTATTTTTTTAAATGTCGATATGAAATACACAGGAAAACAGAGACTCCTGCACTCACAGAAAATCGTTTTCAAGGAATTATTTATTTCCCGTGTTGTAAAATGAAGTGCAACAGAAAAGATATGTTCGTCATTCATCACATGAAAGAGGTTCAAATGAGAACTTCAACGGGCTCCTCAGAGAGTTTCTCCCTAAAGGCAAATCTCTCAATCCGCTGACTGACGAAGAACTCGCTCAATATCTCTCAGCTATTAACGAAAGACCTAGGCGACTTCATCAGTACAAAACTTCAAAATTTCTGTTTGGGCTAGCCCAAACAGCCTAAACAATGGAATCCTAGTCTATCCATGAACTTGTTGCACTTGACTTGACAATGTGCCAATTATTTATTTCAAAAAGTGATCTAACCACTCTCAACATATGTATTATAACATTTTTAAACTTTTATTCAACTGCTGTTGTAAGATGAAGTATAACACAAAAGTCATATTCTTCTGATATATAAGAATTCTCCAATTCAGTATAAAAGTAGATGAACATACCCACTAATCATTCCAACGAAAAATCAAACTATTCTTAATTATCAGACTCTGAATGTGGTAAAATGAGCGCTATCTCAAGATGGGTGAGAAATCTACAGAGATTGCTCGTCTTATTAGGTAGACATCACTCACGATTACTCATGAAATCAACGGAAAAAAACAGTTTTTCTGCGTTTTTATGGCATACTCAAAATATAGGCTGTTGTATAGCTAACAGTTTTAACACATTTTTCTGACATACTATAAATTTCAAAGAAGTAAAAGAATGTCAATTAAAAATCATTTACAAAGAGAATTCAAAGGTTCAAATTTTGAAATTTGTGAAACACTAATAACAGATACCTACTTCACTAGCTTTTTAGATTACGTGAGTTTACCTGAATCAATCTCTAAATTAATTGAAGAAGGCTATGCTGATAAAAGAAATCAGTTAGATGAATACATTGATTTTTGCACTTCATCATAATTTAATTACTATGCAAAATAATATTATCCAAGCTACCGATCTTGGTTTAGCCTAGGTGTGGTGGGCATATGCACCAGTTGAAGGCGATGATTGGATTTAGATAAGAGAGCACTATATTTTCTGCATAAGATAAAACTAACAAAGGAATTATATAGTCTATTTTGTTGTAGAAAAAAATCCCCGCCAAGATCTAACTTGGCGGGGATTTGGTGGGGAATAACTCCCCTATTTAAGATTTAAATCACCTTAAGCAATTCTTAACCTTAATATACTAGGCTTTCGCATTCAATTTGCGTTACTCTATTATTTAAGAGTAACTGAAGCTCCTGCTTCTTCCAATTTAGCTTTGATTTCTTCAGCTTCTGCAGTTGCAACGCCTTCTTTGATAATACCAGGCGCACCATCAACAAGTTCTTTAGCTTCTTTAAGACCAAGACCAGTGATTTCACGTACAACTTTGATAACGCCAACTTTTTTGTCACCAGCAGCTGTCAATTCAACGTCAAATGAATCTTTAGCAGCACCAGCGTCAGCAGCACCAGCAGCAGCTACAGCTACAGGAGCAGCTGCAGTTACACCAAATTCTTCTTCGATAGCTTTACAAGGTCGTTCAATTCAAGGATTGAAGCTTCTTTAATTTCAGCAATAATGTTTTCAATGTTCAATGCCATTGTTATTTCCTCCAAATAAGTTTTTTAATTTTAAATATTTTTTCGTAGCTAGGCTACGCTGCGTAGCTTAAAATTAAGCTGCGTCTTCTTTGTTGTCTGCGACTGCTTTGACAGCAAGTGCAACGTTGCGCACTGGCGCTTGAAGTACAGAAAGGAGCATAGAAAGAAGTCCTTCGCGGTTTGGAAGAGTTGCAAGTGCAAGAATCTCTTCTTTTGATGCGACAGCGCCTTCGATTGCACCACCTTTGATTTCAAGTGCATCAGCGTTTTTAGCAAAATCGTTCAAGATTTTCGCTGGTGCGATAACATCTTCGTTAGAAAATGCTACTGCAGATGGTCCAACAAAAACTGATGCAAGATCTTCAAGACCAGCTTTTTCAGCTGCACGACGTAAAATTGAGTTTTTGATAACTTTATACTCAACTTCGCTTCCACGAAGCTCACGACGAAGAACTGTATCTTGCTCAACTGTCAAACCACGAGCGTCAACAACGACGATTGATGCAGCAGCTTTCATTTTCTCAGCTACTACGTCAACTAGTTCCGCTTTTTTAGCAATAATTGCTTCACTCATTAGTGTGTTCACCTCCGTAATTATTTTGCTTGGGGAATTTTTCCAAAAGAAAAACGCGCCCAAACCTAGACACGAAAGTACAATACGCTTCTTTTTACATGATACGTTTTGTCCTCGGTAGGATCTTTATGAGTCTAGCTCCCCTACTGTCTTAGGCAGTTTTTTCAAACCATTGATAATCATATCATAGATAAAAAAAGATTGCAAGACTTTTGTGCAATCTTTTTAAAATATTTTTTCAATCAAACCTCTTATTTATCAAGATAAGGAGACAAGTCCTGCAGGGAGCGCTCAGCAATCTTCTCATAGCGCTCTTTCTTATCACGGATCCGAGGACCTTCAAGCTCTTTGATAATGCCAAAATTGACATTCATGGGTTGGAAATGCTTGCTGTCAGCATGGGTAACATAATGAGGCAGACTTCCAATAGCAGTCGTTTCTGGAAAAACAAGTGCTTCTTCTCCATTGAAGAGTCGAGCGGCATTGATACCAGCAACCAAACCAGAAGCTGCTGACTCAACATAGCCTTCGACACCCGTCATTTGTCCTGCAAAGAAAAGATTGGGCTGTTTCTTAGAGCGGAAAGTCTGTTCCAGCAGATTTGGAGAGTCCATATAGGAGTTACGGTGCATGACACCATAGCGGACAAATTCTGCATTTTCAAGGCCAGGAATCATTTGAAAGACTCGCTTTTGCTCGCCCCACTTTAGATGAGTTTGGAAGCCGACTATGTTGTAAAGGCTGCCTGCAGCATTATCCTGTCGAAGCTGCACCACAGCGTATGGTGTCTTAAAATCTCCGTCACGAGGTCCTTGGTAGTCATCTGGATATTCTAAACCAACTGGCTTCATCGGTCCATAAAGCATGGTTTTAATGCCCCGCTTAGCCATAACTTCAATTGGCATACATCCTTCAAAGTATTTTTCTTTTTCAAAGGAATTAAGCGGTGCTTCCTCAGCGTTAACCAAAGCATCATGGAAATCCATAAACTCTTGCTTGGTCATGGGAGCGTTGAGGTAGGCTGCTTCGCCCTTATCATAGCGGGATTTGAGATAGACCTTGGTCATATCGATGGTATTAACGTCGATGATCGGCGCTGCCGCGTCGTAGAAATAAAAACCATCGCCTCCATTGAGCGCGTGAATTTTTTCGGCCAAAGCATCGCTGGTCAAGGGTCCTGTCGCAATGACTGTGATGGCATCCTCCGGAATTTCAGTGATTTCTTCACGAATGACCTCGATCAGGGGATGATTGGTCACCAACTCCGTTACCATCTGAGAAACCTTCTCTATCAACCGCTAGAGCACCACCTGCTGGTACCCGAGTCGCCTCTGCTGACTTTAAAATGACCGAGTCCAACCGTCGCATTTCTTCTTTTAGTAGGCCAACTGCATTGGTCAGTGCATCTCCTCGCAGAGAGTTGGAGCAGACCAGTTCTGCAAAGTCGGTAGTTTTGTGTTGAGGCGTTGACTTAACACCCCGCATTTCATAGAGTTTGACTGGGATTCCACGCTTGGCAATCTGGTAAGCCGCTTCACTACCAGCCAGACCAGCACCGATAACATTGATATAAGATTGAGACACGACACTAATACCTCTTTGGGTGGAACCTAAGTCCATATCAAAACAATCCACTGAACTGTTTGCACCCACAAATCTTTCTAAATTAATACTTGGTCCATTATAACAAAAAGCCAGCAAAAAAGACAGACAGGAGAATTCCTGTCTGTTCATCATTATGTCATTCTTTCCAAATAAGCAATCTTAGCAAAATCCTTATGATTGTTATTATCATTTCGGTAAGAATCTTGGGAAGAAGCGCGGTAGATAGCTAAAAATTGCTCTGCAGTTGGAAGCAGAAACTTGACCCCTTCTACTTCTTTTCTAGTCAGCTTCTCTAGCGGCACACCTGAAAATGCCTCCAAGGTTTCCATGGCTCCAAATTCAATAGACAGATCTTCTTTTTGAAATTCATGCTCGTGTAGATCGACTAAACGATAGCCTAAGCTCTCCATCATGGGCTCAATCTTGTCCATATCATAAATCCGCTCTTCATCTGGCGCTTCCCAGCCGCGCTCATCACCATGAACATGGATATCAATATCCCGCGCCTGCCAGTCCTGACCAGTAACTTGCTCCAGCCCCAAAGAGCCCATTAGCAATGGAACAATTCCTATCTTGTTCAGTTGAGATGCAATCTTTAGAAATGCTGCAAATTTATTGTTCATACTATTTTCTTTCAAAACTTTACTTTATACCAATCCAGGCTGCAAGCAAGGCTGACAAAATACTGACCAAGGATCCAATCAAGTAATACTCTGCAAATGCTGGACTTTCTGATATTTTGTTATAGCGGGCAATGGATTTAGCTGTAAACACTAAACCAATCGAAGCAAACTGTCCATAAAGAAGACAAGCTCCGATAACCAAACGCTCTAAGAAACCAATCATGGCTCCTGCCCCATCTATCGTATCTAACTCCAGACTCGTTTCAGGTTGAAATTTACCAAATAAAATTCTAAAAGCAATATTGGTTGGCTTTCCTACCAATAAGACAAACAAAACGGCTTTTAAGAAAGTTAATGGAAGGAAACTTGGCAAAAACTCAGTATTCATATTAGAGAGTCCGTAGATAATAGCCAAATGAAGGAGTTGATCAAGCACGAAAATGATAGACTTTTTTAACTTGAGTATCCTTTGTAGGATTGGTTTGAAATAATCAATAAGAGCATGGCTTAAGAAAACAATGAAAGTCTTCCACCACAAACTTGGTATTATAATAGTTAAAACAAATAAAGGTAGCCCTACAAGTAAAATATGAAATGCAAGGACTCGAATGTTTTTGTCCTTTTTGTCAGCCATTTTTTGACTTTGAAAGTAATAATCTGATAACAAATGACAAATCAACAAAAGTACGAAAAGGTGATATGAATCCATACTAGAAAATCCGTTCATTCTGACCTCCTTCTGTAACATCAATGGCTTGGATAGCTGCAAGTGCAGCTGCTCTACTTCGAAGATAGACTCTGATGCTACTACTTTTTAGGCGTTTGGAAAGAGCACTGGGATTTAATGAAAGAGCCTGAGCCAGCTCTTGCTGACTAAAATCCTCACTATAGATGGATAGTTTGAGTAAGCCTCTTAAAAGTTCTTCCTGACTTTCTCGCCAGTCTGATTTGATTGCCTCTCCTGCAGCTAATAAAGCATTTATTTGAAAATCTTCTTCCTTTTTTCCACTAGAAAAATACAACTGAGTATTTCCATAATCATTCTTTTGATGAACTAAATTAATGGCTGCTCGCGCATTCCAATAGGCAGGACCATCAGCACCAATACTTTGTAAAGGGTCAATGTCAGTCACTATTTTCCCCAAACCAATCCCAAAGCGTAGCTGAGCAGGCTTCAACTCTTGACGTAGACAGTCAATAATTTGAAAAATTGGTGCATCTAAAGTAAACAGAGCCTGAAATTCATCTCCAAGAGTCAAAGTTAATCGCGAAGCTAAATAAGTTTCAAAGCGATTGTTCATATGAAAGAGAACTGCTTCCAACCTCTTTTGTAAGTCTGATCTCTCTTTAAATAGTTTTGAGTCAATGACGTCTGCAATTAAGGCTATATACACTTCACCACCTCCTTTTGTCTATTATAACAGACAAAACAAAAAATGTCCATTTTAACAGACATTTTTTGTTTTTGCCGTTAAAATGGACTAAATTGATTGCTAAAAAAGACTTATTTGACCTTTTCTTCTTCATAATCACCATTGCTACAAACTACCTGCTTACCGCCACCACGGACTTTCTTTTCAACCAGATAGTGGTCACATTTTGGACAGTTTCGACCGACCGGCTTATCCCAAGATGTAAAGTCACAGTCTGGATAACGATCACAGCCGTAGAAAATACGATTTCGCTTAGTTTTCGTTCAATAACATGGCCTTTTTGGCACTGCGGGCAAGTCACGCCGATTTCCTTGACAATAGCTTGAGTATGACGACAATCTGGGAAATTGCTGCAGGCGTAGAACTTGCCAAATCTACCCAATTTGATGACCATCGGACTGCCACAAACCTCGCAGTCGAAACCAGCTGGCTCATCCTTGATTTGAATTTTTTCCATTTCAGACTCAGCTTTGGCTACTTCCTTTTCGAAAGGTCGGTAAAACTCATCAATAACCTTCTGCCATTGCTCTTTTCCGACTTCTACATCGTCCAGTTTTGCTTCCATCTCAGCGGTAAACTTCACATTTACAATACCTGGGAAAAATTCAACAATCAGCGAATTAACGATTTCACCAAGTTCTGTTGGTTCAAAACGCTTAGAAACTAGTTTAACATAATAACGTTTTTGAATGGTCTCAATGGTCGGTGCGTAAGTAGACGGCCGGCCAACTCCATTTTCTTCGAGAGTCTTGATAAGAGTGGCTTCAGAATAGCGAGCAGGCGGCTGAGTGAAGTGCTGCTCTGGATTGGTATTGACACGTTTGACAGTATCACCCTTTTCCATATCTGGAAGCATTTTATTTTTATCAGAGTCATTATAAATAGCTAGATAACCATCAAACTTGACCTGACTTCCATTGGCCGTAAATTGAACACCATTTTGCTCAATTTTAACATTCATAGTATCAAAGACTGCAGCTGTCATTTGGCTGGCAACAAAGCGGTTCCAGATCAGTGTATAGAGCTTAAGCTGATCTTTATCCAAGTATTTCGCAATGCTCTCTGGTGTATTAAAGACACTAGAAGGTCGGATAGCTTCGTGGGCATCTTGAGCTCCAGAGGCATTTTTAATCTTGCTACCGTGTTTTGAATACTTAGCTCCAAAACGATCGGTAATGTAATTAGCAGCTTCATTTGCGCAACAGGACTAATACGAGTTGAATCCGTACGCATATAAGTAATAAGACCTTGAACGCCAGAACCGATATTGATACCTTCATAGAGTTGCTGAGCCACCATCATAGTCTTACGAGTCCGGAAATTGATCTTATTAGCCGCATCCTGTTGCATAGAAGAAGTCGTATACGGCAAGGGAGCATTACGGCGACGTTCTTTTCTTTCGACACTTTCAACCTTAAAGTCATCTCCCTTAAGATGTGAAAGAACTTCTTTCACTTCATCGTTATTGGTCAGTTTCATTTTTTTGCCATTTAAGCCATAAAAACTAGCTTGAAATTGTCGACTGCCCTTTTTAAAGGTAGAGTCAATAGTCCAATACTCTTCAGGCTTGAAAGCATTTATTTCATTTTCCCGGTCAATAATTAACTTGAGAGCAACAGACTGAACCCGACCAGCTGACAGACCTTTCTTGACTTTTTTCCATAGAATAGGAGAAATAGAATAACCAACTAAACGGTCTAAAACACGACGAGCTTGTTGGGCATCGACCAAATCCATATTAATCTGACGAGGCTCTTTGAAAGCATTCTTGACTGCGTCTTTAGTAATTTCGTTAAAAACTACACGATTCTTTTCTTTTTCATCCAAGTTAAGAATGTGTGCCAAATGCCATGAAATAGCCTCTCCTTCTCGGTCTGGGTCACTTGCCAGAAAGACTTGTTTAGCTTTTTTTGCTTCTTTCCTTAAATCATTGATGAGCGGTCCCTTGCCTCGGATATTGATATATTGTGGTTCATAATTATTTTCAAAATCAATGGACATTGTTGACTTTTTCAAATCACGAATATGCCCAACACTGGCTAAAACTTTATAGTTCCTTCCCAGGTATTTTTCTATTGTTTTTGCCTTGGCAGGCGACTCCACGATAACCAGATTTTTCTTGGTTGTGGACTTTTTACTTGTTTTTGTTACCAATTTATACACCTTCTATCAGAATAAATCTCATAGAGTGTAAACTATTTCTAGGCTTGTCAACTGTTAAATTCTCCTATAGGAAAACTTGTTTTAAAAATCAAACTCAGACAGGACATCAGAGCCTGACATAATGCACTTAGCGCCTTCTTGAATCAAATGATGGCAGCCATCAGATTTTCCATCTAGAATTGATCCAGGGATAGCAAATACATCTCTTCCTTCTTCCATCGCTCGCTCACAAGTTATCAAGCTTCCAGATCTCATCTTAGCTTCAGCAACAATGACGCCCCTGCACAAACCTGCAATAATTCGATTTCGCTCAGGAAAATGAAACTTCAAAGGCTGTTCACCGGGACCGTATTCTGATAAAACCAGATGATTTTTGCCAATATAGGACTGAAGTTTTTTATTGGCTTTAGGATAAAAAACATCTAATCCAGTTCCAATAACAGCTATAGTCCTTCCGCCATTCTGTAAAGCTGCCATATGAGCAGCCGTATCAATCCCACGCGCTAACCCGCTCACAATGATTAATTCATTATTCAGTTCTTTAATAATTTTTTGAACGGACTGATTTCCAAGCTTACTACTATCACGACTTCCGACTACTGCTACTTTTGGCAATTCAAGCAGATCAATATTTCCCTGATAAAACAAAAGAGCAGGTGGGTTATATATCTCACTCAAATCCCATGGATAAATATCATCCAAGATAGAAAAAGAGGGGAAATTCCTCAAAGGATTTTTTTAAGAAATCGTCGTCAATTTGCTTATAGCGTTCTATAAACAGGGCGGGATTACGGCACTCTGAAACCACCGCAATATCACGCAAAGAAAGCTCCTTTTCCTTGTTTTCAGCATATCTCAAGACATTAAGAACTTGTCCATTAGTCAGTCCAGCATGTTTCAATTTATAAATATCATAGTTTTTCATTTTTTCACCTCACTATTATATTCGTAAAATCTACAAAAAAAGACTGTAAAACAGTCTTTTTTTATATCCTGACTAATTTCTTTAAAAAAGCATCTCTTCTCATTGAAAGTAAATAGTCGAATATTAATCATACCAAGGCTTTATCTGTCATAGCATTAGGAATTTCTTTGATAATCCGAGCAGGATTTCCAGCTAAAACTACATTGTCTCCAAAAGACTTGGTCACAACTGATCCTGCTCCTACTACCACATTATCTCCCAGTGTCACACCAGGCAAAATGGTCACACCACCACCAGCCCAGAAATTATCACCAATGGTAATAGGAGCTCCATACTCAATACCAGATTTTCTTTCCACAGGATCCAGTGGATGCAATGGCGTTAGCAATTGACAATTTGGACCAAGCAAAGCATTATCTCCGATGCGAATCGGGCAAACGTCCAACATAGTCAGATTCCAGTTAGAATAAAAATTCTCCCCTAGATGAATATTGATTCCATAATCACAGACCAAATCGGGCTTCATAGCAAGATTCTCCCCTGTGCTGCCAAACCATTCTTTGATAATAGCCGTGCGCTTGACACTGTCTTGTTCTTGGTTAAAACGATATTGAAATTCCTTTGATATAGCCGCTAACTGCCTTAATTCCTGATCTTGAGGACGGTAAGGTTCGCCAGCAATCATTTTTTCATATTCTGTCTTCATGATAATTTCCTTTTCATACGAGATAAGTGGATGATTAAATAGAGCTGTTCATCTTCTGATGTGGTGTAATTTCGAGTTTTTTCAAGATGGTCAACGATTTTTTGAGCTGTTTCAAAAGCACAAGGGTATTTAGACTTCATCAGTATAAACATCTCGTTGTCTTCTAAGTCTCTATATCCAGAGCCTGTCAAAACTCGCTCGCAAAAAAATTTCAGATGAGTCACAAAGCGTTGTACATAAATATCTTCCTTATCCAGAGAAATCTCTAAACTGTACTTGACAATGGTCATGATTTCTTCCATCAACATGGTCAAATCTCTTGCAGCTGCACCATTCTCTAATTCTGCATTCACAATTGTTAAGGCCATAAAACCGGCCTCATCATCTGGTAAGTCTTTACCAAAATATTGACTTAGAAGCTGATTTGCATATTTTCCAACTTCAAATTCCTCCGGAAAAAATCGCTTGATATCCCACATAAGAAAATTTTTCAAATAGATGTCATCCTTCTCTCGCAAAACGACTCCATGCATGTGGTCAGCCATTGCTATAAAAGCATGATGATTTAACTTCTTAGAAATCTTTTTATGGGCAAATGCAATAACTTCACCAGCCATTTCTATAATTTCAGGATCAATTTCGTTAATCAACTGCTTCCTGTCTGCTGACAAAATAAATTTTTTCTCAATCAGATCAAGCGAGATCTCCTGTCCCACTTTTCTACCAAAAGCCAGCCCTCTTCCCATGAGCACAATTTCTTCTTGGTTTTCTTCAGAAATAACGACATTATTGTTTAAAATTTTAATAATCTGCATTTCCAACCTCTTCATGACTAGTCAAGCATAGACTTAACAGGTTCAAATGTCTTCCGGTGAATTGGGCTCACCCCACAATGTTCTAGGCCCTCCAAGTGACTCTTTGTTCCGTAGCCAGCATTTTGCGCAAAGGCATAACCAGGAAATTCTTTATCGTAGTCTGCCATCAGCCGATCACGAGTGACCTTAGCTACGATACTAGCTGCTGCAATAGATAGTGAATTAGCATCGCCCTTGATGATGGAATCTTGCGGGATATCAACATCCAGTTTCATGGCATCAATCAGCAGATAATCGGGCTTGAGAAAAAGCTTAGACAAAGCCTCTTTCATAGCAAGCTTGGTCGCTTCGTAGATATTGACTTGGTCAATAATATCATTGTCAATCTGGCCAACACCTACTGCCAAGGCCTTATCCATAACTGCTTGATAGATTTCTTGATGCTTTTTCTTGGGAATCTTCTTACTGTCGTTGAGTCCCTTAATTTTACATTCTGGTGGTAAGATGACAGCCGCAGCGACAACTGGACCAGCTAGAGGACCACGGCCAACTTCATCAATTCCAGCAATAGCTTGGTAGCCAGATTGATAGAGCTCTTTTCATACCGTAACATCTGCTCCAGACGCATTTCCTCGTCTAACTCTGCTTGAATAGCCTTTTTACGCTTTTCAACAGCCTTTTGAACTCCACTACGCTGATCATTAGCTGCTTCTGCAAGAAAAGGATCAGCCAAATCAGTCACTAACCCTAAACGTTGCTGGATTTCTTTAATCGTTGCCATCTAATTCTCCAACAATATCCAAGCAGTAACGGCCCAGCTTACCATCACGAACATCTTTAACAAAAAGACTATAAAACCGATCGTAGTCATCACGGAAACCAAGTTTTTGGGTCATATCCATAATTATCTCTGGCGCTTCTTGACTTAGATCTAACTGTTTATAGCGACCTACTAGCTCTTCAGGATAATGCTCCTTAAAATAATTGAGTCCAAAAATCGTCACCTCATCCATAGGCAGTAGATTATCCTTGATAGCACCAGTCAGGGCAAGCTTAAGAGCAACCATCTCGTCTTCAAACTTAGGCCAAAGAATACCTGGTGTATCCAAGATTTCCAAATCTTTATTTGACTTGAGCCATTGCTGACCTTTTGTCACACCGGGCTTATTCCCTACAACAGCAATTTTCTTTCCTGCCAAGCGATTCATCAGGGTTGATTTGCCTGCATTTGGGATACCGATTATCATGGTACGCAGGGTTTCGATGCGAATTCCTCTCTCCTTCTGACGAGCCAATTTGCCAGCCATCAGTTTCTTAGCAGCGTCAGTGACCTTTTTAACGGCAGATTGCTCTTTAGAATTAAGAGCCAAAGTAGGAATCCCTTGACCTTCAAAATAAGTCTGCCACTCCTTGAGACGGACAGGATCAGCTAAATCCGCTTTATTTAAAACCAAAAGCTTGGGCTTTTCTCCTACAATTTTAGTTAGCATGGGATTTTGACTAGATAAAGGGAGACGGGCATCAACCAAGACAGTCACAAAATCAACAAATTTAATACTTTCTTGAACCTGTCTCCGGGCTTTGGACATATGCCCAGGAAACCATTGAATCGTTGCCATATTTTTTCCTTTCAGAATAATTTCATCATTATCTATTTTAACATATTTCAAAATTTTAAGAGGCAAGATTAAAAATTCTCAGTGAAACAAAAAAGCCCCAATGGGCTTTATCATTTATCTAACTTGTTCAAAGTGAAGGTGCACTGCAATATGATCTCCATAACCACTACGCTCTAAGTCTCGTTGCAAGCGATAAGAAATATAATGCTCAGCAATAGTAATGTAGCCTGCTCCCAAGAGACGGCTTTCAACCATAGACTGAATCATACTGATAGTTGCTCGTTCAACTTTAGCTTCTTGCAAATCCAAAACTACTTTTTTTGTAACTTGTGCTAAATTCTGGCGAAGATCATCAGTCAAAACATATACTGTCTGAGCCGCTTTTAAAACAGCTTGATAGATTTTATCCGGATCAAAATCTACAACTTCACCACTGCGTTTAATTACTTGCATAATAAACTCCTTTATTTATCTATTTCTAATATAATGTGAGTCACTAACATGACTTCTGCCAATCTAGTTATTTACAGCCTACTCAAAAAGAAAACCCAAAGCTTGACTGCACCCTAATATTATATAATTTTTTCCAATATTTTTCAAAGGTAGCTTTCTTTTTTAGACTTTAAAAAGCGAAAAAGAAAGGAAAGCACTTGGCAATCCTTTCTTAAATGCTCTTCATAAACTATCAGATACTGAATTCACTTTTCAGTTTAAATAAATACGACTAAATAGAAAGCCAAACATTATATATCGGATTTCTCTAATGCTATGTCCTGTCTTTTATAACGATAGTGCATTTTCCAGTGATTTTCAGATACTTCTTCTAATTCCAGAGTCTTGTTAATCTTATTAAAAGGTAATTTCTCTTCCTCGACTTTCCTTAGAAACTCAACTAATAAGTCACCCCCAGCGTTTAGAGAGATCAAACTATCATCCTCACTATCGTATTGAAGTAAAACTTTCTTCGTTGGTTTGTGAACGACATTATAAAGATTAAAGCCCTTTTAATGTCAAAATTCTTCTCTTTATCTGCTATCATTGACACAGTATGTAACTCTAACCGACCAATTTTAAAAGCTCCAAAAAGACTGACAACAATCCCTAATCCAGCAAGTGTTTCCCAGATGAGAGAGAAAAGTTTTAAATCCCAATCTGTTATAACATTAAGAAGTAGATAAAAAGCCCCTAAACCAAACCCTAACAAAATTAAACCTGCGCCATAAAAACTGGCCTTATCACCAGTTCGAATAATTGGCTTGTCGTAAACTCTCTTCCCCTCAAGTTTTTCCAGACTGCGCTTTGCCTTATACTCCTCAATTCGTTGACTATACTTTTCTGTCATATTATGAAATTACACCTCACTTATTTATATCAACTCTAAACTCAAATTGCCGATCAATAATCCGGTCTCAGGACACCTTTAACAGTCTCTTTGGTTGCTTGGTAGTCGCCATCAACCACAACCTTAATAATGCGCTTGGCATCTTCTTCAGGTGCAGGCACAAGTGGTAAGCGAGTTGGGCCTGCCGCAAAGCCCAAGTAATTAAGAACAGCCTTGACTGGAGCTGGGCTCGGGTAAGAGAAAAGAGCATTGACTTTGGGAATGAATTTCCGTTGAATAGCTGCTGCTTTTTTGATGTCATTGTGCTCAATTGCGTCCAGCATTTCAAACATTTCATCACCGTTTGTGTGAGAAGCAACAGAGATAACTCCATCAGCCCCCAGATTCATAGCATGAAAGGCATCACCATCCTCACCAGTATAAATCAAAAACTCCTCTGGACGATGCTCAATCAAATAAGCCATATTAGCCAGACTAGTACATTCTTTAACACCGATAATATTTGGATGTTCTGCCAACCTCAGCATGGTCTCAGGAGTCATCTCAACTACTACCCGTCCAGGAATATTGTAAATAATGATAGGCAAGTTTGAAGCGTCTGCAATTGCTTTAAAGTGCTGGTACATGCCTTCCTGTGAAGGTTTATTATAATAAGGAACAATAGCCAAACCAGCTGCAAAACCACCAAATGCATCCACTTCTTTGACGAATTCGATAGAGTCACGTGTTTCATTGGTACCGACACCCGCTATTAAAGGGACACGGCCTTTAACAACCTTTTGAACAGCCGCAAATAATTCCAATTCTTCATCGTGAGTAAGAGTGGGACTTTCTGCTGTTGTACCCGCCAATAAAATCCCATCCGTGTGGTGAGCCAGAAGATGCTCTATCAAGTCAGGAATAGCTTCAAAATTAATTGATCCATCTTCATGAAAGGGTGTAATGAAAGCAGTAATTATTTTACAATTAAGCAAATCTTTATAAGCCATAGGAAAACCTTTCTATATGAGGAAAGGAGGCCTAAAGAATCTCTTCCCAGCCTCTCTTGGTTATAGCAAAACTTATTTGAGGTTTAATTTACTTAATGATACTAGTTATTTACCAGTTCTCTCATCTAGAAACTGAACAAAAACCAGAAACATTAAAATTCAAACTAGCTTTATCCTATTTTGAAAACTATTAAGTTTTCTAATCAACCTTTTATTTTAGCTCGTAAACAAGCTCTTCAGTCGGACGAACTAAGCCACGCTCATGCAAGGTCTCAGCAATCTGTACTGAGTTCCATGCAGCACCTTTAAGAAGATTGTCAGACACAATCCACATGTGAACGCCATTTTCGACATCTAGATCCTTGCGAATCCGACCAACAAAAGTTTCTTTTCTACCAACTGCGTTGACAGCTTGCGGATAAATTTGATGAGCAACATCATCTTCTAAGACTGTACCCGGAAAGGCTGCAATGGCAGCCTTTATTTCTTCGATAGAGGCAGTTTCTTTAGTTTCAATATAGACAGATTCAGAATGCGCTGACAAGACTGGAATGCGGACGCAGGTAGCAGAAACTTTAACAGAGTCATCTTCTAAAATTTTCTTAGTCTCCTTGGTCATTTTCATTTCTTCATAAGTATAGTCATTGTCAGTGAAAACATCGATTTGTGGCAATGCATTAAACGCAATTGGGTAATGCTTCTTGTCTCCTCCAGAAGGCAAGATATTAGCAGTCAAATCCTTTGGATCAACACCATTATTTAAGACCTGACGCAACTGATCCTGCGTTTCCAAAATTGCACCCATACCAGCACCAGATACAGCCTGATAAGTTGATACAATCACGCGCTCAATTCCCCATTTATCAGCGATTGCTTTCAATGGAAGCATCATTTGAATCGTAGAACAGTTTGGACAAGAAATAATGCCGTTGTGGCGATCCAAGGCATGGGCATTAACCTCTGGTACTACTAGTGGTGTTTTGCTGTCTTGGCGGAAGTAAGAAGTATTATCAACAACTACTGCTCCTGCCTTAACTGCATAAGGAGCATACTTTGCAGAAGTCGAGCCACCAGCAGAAAAAAGAGCAATGTCAACGCCGTCAAAAGCAGTTTCAGTAGTCTCTTCAATTACAATATCCTGCCCCTTAAACTTCAAAATCTTTCCAGCTGAACGTGCAGACGCTAAAAAGCGCACTTTATCAATAGGAAGACTTGATTCTTCCAACATTTTAATCATCTGAGCTCCAACGGCTCCAGTAGCACCCACTACAGCAACTGTATATCCCATACAATCTACCTCTGAATTTTCTAAAAATTTTGTATATTCTATAATTATACTATTTTTTAAAAAAATTGTAAATCCAATCTGAGACTATAAAGGGATAAAATTGATTTTTTTTGATCTTAAATATGTTATATATTTTACATAAAATGATTTATCTACATCAACATACACAACAACTCTTACCTTAAAAATAAATCTTTATATGGTTACTGCTTTTCCCTCACGAACAAAACTGCATCCATTGCTCTACGACTCAACCGCCTTCTTCGAAGTCATTTCATCAAGAGCAATAGCACTCTCAACTCCGACCGTATCAGCATCAATTTCTCTAAGTTTGGCTTCGACTAATGGTCTTGCCTCTCTAAGAGAGGTATCAAAGTTTACAGCTTTTGTTCTTACGAACCAAACTGCATCCATTGCTCTACGGCTCAACTGCCTTCTTCGAAGTCATTTCGTCAAGAGCAATAGAAAATCCCCAATCCGTAGACTGGGGATTCGAGGCATCTTTCGATGAGAACAGCTGGTTCACACAACTGCTCAAGGTCCGCTCCTGCGTTACAATTGAATGTAGACCTCCTCAGCGCAAAAGGCTCCTAGGAGCCAATCGACTCATCGCATGAAGTCTAGTTTACCCTATCTTTCACCACTTTGTCAAGGTATTTAATCTAAAATATAAACAAAGACTTGTCTATCCTTCCACTCTTGACCTTCTTTTTGGAATTTTTTCCGTACTCCTTCAAGATAGAAATCAGCTTGCTCCAGTAATTTTTGCGAAGGGATATTCTGTAGATCAACATGTGCTTCTAAGCGATGAAATCCTAGTTCGCGACTGACTTGCTTGAGTTCTTCTAACATAGCTCTGGCATAGCCCTGACGCCAATATTGATTATGTATCGTATAACCTATTTCCGCCCATTGAAATCGTCTCTAGCCAGCACAAATAAATTAACCATACCTACATGTTTTTCGCTTTTTGCATCATAAACTCCCCAAATATACTGCTGGTCTTTCTCTCGGAAATTGCGGTGCTTAGCCACCAAATCCGCAAACCAACTTTCTGTACAAATTGTCATATCTAAAAGTCCATCATCAAATGGCGATTGGGAGGGTAGTCTATTGGAAAAACCTTCCAGCCAAACTGAGTAATCCTTCTCATCCAGATATTTTAAATAAACTTGTTTCATAAATACTTACTTCCCTCTCGAATACTAAGTGCAGCCATTTCAGCTCGATGCCTCTCTATAAAATCCTTGACCCAGTTTGGATTGGTTTTGGAATAATCTCTCAGCGCCCAGCCAATAGCCTTGTTAATAAAGAATTCTGTTTGGCCCAAATTATTTACTAAAATCTTCTCCAAGAGCTCCGTGTCTGTTTCCTCTTTTCGCAATAGCTGATGATCAATAGCCAAGCGCCGCAACCAGATATCCTCATCACAACTCCAGGATAAAATAGTAGCTTTGGTTTCGGGAAATCGGGCAATAATGGATCCGACCAAGCGGTCTAGAAAGTCAACTGTATCCCACCAAGATTTTGTTTGAGCAAGTTTTTTTAAACGTGGCAAGTCAGATGGTGCCAATAGTTTCTTGCGAATCTCCAGATAGTCGAGCGCTACGTACTGCAATTCTCGATATGGATTATTCCAAGCTTCATTTATAAAATTCCAGTCAATAACAGAGTCAGTCTGTTGTTTGAAAAAAAGCTTTTACGAGCTTCCGTCTAGCCGGAGTCTTAACTCCTAGAAACTCAAATTTATTTTTCATATAGGCTTTCATAGCCACCGCATCATTAGGTATGGCTACAGCTTTTAACTCTTTTCTTAATCCTTCTACATCCATAGCTTACTCCAGCAATTCACGATCATAAATAGTGTAGTCACAGCGATATATCACGAGACGTTTGCCGTCAATCAGCAGCTCAGATGTTTTAGGAGCATCAGATTTATCAAGAGAGACACGATCGCCAGCATAAGCAGCTAGCGGAGTGCCGTTTTGAGAGCGAATTAGAATGACTTTTTTCTTTCCAGTAAAGTCGTTTTTAAAGGCTGAAATCATACGATTTAAAACAGGGACAGAATGACTATTCTCCTCAACATCTGCCGTCTTTTGATACTGGGCAAACACATCTTTCAAACCTTTTTCTTCTGCAATCAGAGAAGAGCCCACATGGTCAATCTCATACTTACCCAAAGTTATTTTTAGCACAGAAGAGTCTTCCTTGGAATTTCCTTCCGCATCAACTGAATCAAACTCCTCGTTACGCGAGATGGATAGGGACTTACCTGACATCTGGTCAATAAGCTGAGAATTTTCATCATAAGTGCGAACTGTCATCTCTAAACCAATCCATTCCTCTTTGGCATTTTTAATCCAGTTCTCAATCATCTGACAACCGGATAAGGTAATTAAACCAATGGATAACAACAAAATAATTAGATATTTCTTTTTCATACTTCCGACTCCCTTTCTTTTAAAAGCTTGATTGGTCTAACATCCTTTTCTAAAGACTTTTGTAGCCAAACAATATCGTGCCAACGGTTGAATTTATAGCCAATTTTAGGGAAATGCGCTACTTGCTGGTAGCCTCTTTTTCGGTGCAAAGTTAGACTAGCCTCGTTTGGCAGAGAAATACAGGCTAGAAAATGCACATATCCCATCTGATCTAACAGGTATTCTAGCGTATCATAAAGCTTAGTGCCAACTCCCTGTCCCCTAGAATCTAGACTGACATATACAGATAATTCCACTGCCCAATCATAGGCGGCACGCGCATAATAAGTCGAAGCATAAGCATAACCTAAGATCACACCATCTTCTTCTGCTACCAGGTAAGGATATTTCCAATGTTTTCTCAATCCTAATTGCAAAATCCTCAATGGTCGGCACTTCATATTCAAAAGTGATGACTGTTTTCTCTACATAAGGCGCATAAATATCTAACAAGGATCTAGCATCTGATGGCTTAGCTAATCTAATCTCCATAATGACTCCATGTTCTCAGTATTTTCATTATTATACCAAAAAAGACTCGTAACGAGTCTTTTAAACCATGATCAAAATAGACCAATCGCTGTGCCGTCTGCTGCAACATCCATATTGAGTGCTGCAGGACGTTTTGGCAATCCTGGCATGGTCATGACATCTCCTGTCAAAGCCACGATAAAGCCTGCTCCAAGTTTTGGTACCAATTCACGAATGGTAATTTCAAAGTTTTCTGGCGCACCCAGAGCAGCAGGATTGTCTGAGAAGCTATACTGTGTTTTGGCCATACAGATTGGTAGCTTGTCCCAGCCATTTTTGACAATTTCGCGAATCTGAGTCTGCGCTTTTTTCTCAAAGTTTACTTTTGAACCACGATAAATTTCTGTGACAATTCTTTCGATTTTTTCTTCAATAGATAAATCATTGTCATAGAGGCGAGTGTAATGAGCTGGTTCTTCATCAATGGTTTTGACTACAGTCTCAGCCAAAGATACACCACCTTGAGCGCCATCAGCCCATACACTGGCTAGCTCAACCGGTACTCCGATTTCTGCACAAAGTTCCTTCAAGGTTGCAATTTCAGCTTCTGTATCAGAAACAAATTCATTAATAGCAACAACTGCTGGAATACCGAACTTACGGATATTTTCAACGTGGCGTTTAAGGTTAGCAAAACCTGCACGAACTGCTTCTACATTTTCTTCTGTCAGTGCATCCTTAGCTACGCCGCCATTCATCTTAAGAGCACGAAGGGTTGCAACAATAACTACTGCGTCTGGAGAGGTTGGCAAGTTTGGAGTCTTAATGTCCAAGAATTTCTCAGCTCCAAGATCTGCCCCAAATCCTGCTTCAGTCACCGTATAATCAGCCAAGCGTAGCGCTGTACTAGTTGCTAAAACAGAGTTACAGCCGTGGGCGATATTAGCAAACGGCCCGCCATGAACAAAGGCTGGTGTTCCGTAAATAGTCTGAACTAGATTTGGCTTAATCGCATCTTTCAATACCAAAGCCAAGGCACCTTCGACCTCAAGGTCACGAACATAGACTGGTGAGCGGTCATAGCGATAACCGATGACAATGTTTGCCAAGCGATTTCAAATCTTCAATATCCGTAGCTAGGCAAAGAATTGCCATAATTTCAGAAGCAACCGTGATATCAAAGCCATCTTCGCGTGGAATACCGTTGACTGGACTACCTAAGCCAACAGTCACATGGCGCAGAGCTCGGTCATTCAAGTCAACCACACGTTTCCAGATAATGCGCCGCTGATCAATTCCCAAAGCATTTCCTTGATGTAAATGATTATCAATGAGTGCAGACAAGGCATTGTTAGCCGTCGTAATGGCGTGCATGTCTCCAGTAAAATGCAAGTTAATATCTTCCATAGGCAAGACCTGCGCATAGCCACCGCCAGCTGCTCCTCCTTTGATCCCCATTACTGGACCCAAAGACGGTTCGCGGATGGCAATCATAGTTTTCTTGCCAATCTTGTTCAAGGCATCCGCAAGACCAATGGTAATAGTTGATTTCCCTTCACCTGCTGGAGTCGGATTAATAGCCGTTACTAAAATCAATTTACCAACTGGATTTTTTCTTACCTCAGAAATCTTATCAAAGCTAAGCTTAGCCTTGTACTTACCATATAGTTCCAAGTCATCATAGTCGATGCCAATTTTTTTCACCACATCCACTATAGGCTGTAATTCAATGCTTTGAGCAATTTCGATATCTGTTTTCATCAAATTCTCCTTCATTCATTTAGTATATAGATTATAACAAAAAAAGAGTAAAACCTACACAATTTAACTCTTTTTTTAAAAAAAATATTGTTAGTGTTTTTGCTTTTGCGAAAACTAGAATTCATCAGATAAAAATTATGAAATTCACTTGAATCTTTATAGAAATCTAAACTTTAAGTTGTAATTCCTTTAATCAAGAAATCCAGTCAAAAGAATCTCCGGATGGTATTTATTTAAGACATCGTAGATATCATACTGGTCTTCATCTAATTTATCAATTGAAATTTCGTAATCAGGACCAGCTTGGGTATAGGGACAAATATAATGCTTTACACTTCTATGTCCTTCAGAACTATATTCGGAACGCTTCTTATAAGAAATTCTTTGAATATCTTTCCATGAAATGCTAATTTGTTCATCATCAATGCGAAAGACGAACTCATCCTTTGTCCCAGCTAGAATTGGTGCCTTACTCTCTTTTTCTTTAAATCTATTTTTTATTAGATAGAGTATGATTCCGCCAAAGATCGCAGCTAAGAATATAATTATTAAGGTAGAGTGCGACAAATCATGCTCTATGCCCTTATCAATATCCATGTATATACTTATAAAAGCAACAATTCCAAATCCAAACATGACCAATATAAACATCAAATTTGTGAAATAAAAATTCGAACCAGCGTAATATTCAAACTGATATTTCTCTTTCTCCATACTCTCCTTTTTTTCAAAAAAATACAATCATTCCTATAGATTATTGATAAGAAACAAGTAACTTCAATCTGTTTTTCAAAATTTTAATTCTCAGTAGCTTTCTGTAAATGTAATTATTTTACTAAATTTACTTTTTCTTGTAAAATAAGGTTATGAATATATTGATTACTTCAGGTGGAACAAGTGAAAAAATCGATCGAGTCCGTTCTATTACCAATCATTCAACTGGACAGTTAGGAAAAATTATAGCTGAAACTTTCCTAAATAAGGGTGACCGAGTGACTTTAGTAACGACTTCCAAGGCTGTCCGTCCTCTACTACATCCCAATCTTACTACAGTAGAAATTGAAAATGTCGCAGAGCTTCATGAAAAGCTGGAGCAACTTGTACACACGCACGATGTACTAATTCATGCTATGGCAGTTTCTGACTACACTCCAGTTTATATGACAGGCTTTGATAAAGTTTTAGCTAGCTCTGACCTTACAGAATTACTGAATAAGTCTAACTCAGAAAGCAAGATTTCTTCTCAGGATGATGTCCAGGTACTTTTCCTTAAAAAAACACCAAAGATTATCAGCCTGGTAAAACAATGGAATCCCGACATTCGCTTGATTGGATTCAAACTCTTGGTTGATGTTTCTAAGGAAAAGTTACTTGAGACTGCGCGAGCCAGTCTCCAAAAAAACAAAGCAGATATTATTGTTGCCAATGATTTAAATAAAATTACTGAGAAAGGGCATGAAGCTTATCTAGTTAGAAAAGATAAGGTGACTCAAGCACATTCCAAGGTTGAGATTGCTCAACTCCTCTACCAATATATCCACAGGGAGGCAAAAACATGACTCAGATTACTCTAGCAGTTAGTGGTAGCATATCAGCCTACAAGGCAGCAGATATTACTAGTCGCCTAAAGAAAGAGAACTTTGATGTGGCTGTCCTCATGACACAAGCTGCGACAGAATTTATCACACCTCTAACTCTGCAAGTCTTATCACAAAGGTTGGTTGGTCTCGACATCATGCAAGAGCCTGATCCTAGTAAGGTCAACCATATTACCATTGCTAAGGAGACTGATCTCTTTTTACTAGCTCCTGCAACGGCCAATACGATTGCTAAATTAGCAAATGGTCTAGCTGATAATATGGTAACAGCCACTGCTCTGGCCTTACCGTCTCATACCAAGAAATTTTGGCACCAGCCATGAACACCAAGATGTATGAAAACCCACTAACCCAGCACAACCTAGAGCGTCTGCAAAATTTTGGATGGAAGATTATCCAACCACGCGAAGCTGTTTTAGCCTGTGGTGATCAGGGGACAGGTGCTCTAGCTGAGGTTGACACAATTATTGATACAGTAAAGGAACTTATTTATGAAAAAACAATCTAAGATTGCACAAATTGCTATTTTCTTTGCCATTATGTTGGTACTGCATCTGCTTAGCTCAGTGATTTTCAACCTTCTGCCAGTACCAATTAAACCAACGATTATTCATATACCTATTATTATCGCTAGTATCCTTTACGGTCCTCAGGTTGGAATGGTCTTAGGTTTCCTTATGGGATGTATTAGTGTGATTACTAACACCATAGTGCTTATTCCTAGTAGCTATCTTTTTAGCCCTTTTGTACCAAACGGAAATCTACATTCGCTTATAATCGCTATGGTGCCCCGCATTTTAATCGGTCTCACTCCTTATCTTGTCTACAAAGTCCTACATAACAAACTTGGTTTAGCTATAGCTGGAGCAGTTGGTTCTGCTACTAATACCATCTTTGTCTTGGGCGGAATCTTCTTTCTATTTTCAAATGTCTATCAAGGAAGTATCCAAGCTATGCTTGCTGTTGTTTTATCCGCAAATTCAATTGCAGAGTTACTTATTTCGGTAGTCTTGACAACAACTATCGTCCCTGCACTTGAAAAAGCTAAGCAATAATCTTCTAATCAATAATCTTGTAAGGGCAGTTATCTATCTGTCCTTTTTTGAATTCCTCTATATGATTTATTTGAAATTCTTTAAAAAATTTTTTCAAAAGTATTTCATCATTTTCTATATCTGACCTTTCAAAATAAGTGAAAATATGCTACAATGAAAGCGATTAGATATACTCAAGAGCGGGATGATTTATCATGATTTTCCTCTCTTCATTTTTTAAATAAAGGAGACATTCTATGACTTACCAAGAAAATTATCAAAAATGGGTCGATTTCGCTGATCTTCCAGACTACCTTCGTCAAGATTTAGAAAATATGGATGAAAAAATAAAGGAAGATGCCTTTTATACCAATCTTGAATTTGGTACTGCAGGTATGCGTGGATTGATTGGTGCTGGTACAAACCGCATTAATATCTATGTTGTCCGTCAAGCGACTGAAGGTTTGGCTCGTTTGATTGAGTCAAAAGGTGGAAATGAAAAAGAACGTGGTGTGGCAATTGCCTACGATAGTCGTCACTTCTCTCCAGAATTTGCCTTTGAATCTGCTGCAGTTCTTGCAAAACATGGTATCAAATCGTATGTATTTGAAAGCCTTCGTCCAACTCCAGAACTTTCATTCGCCGTTCGCCACCTCAACTGTTTCGCAGGTATCATGATTACTGCCAGCCACAACCCTGCTCCATTTAACGGTTACAAGGTTTACGGCGAAGACGGTGGACAAATGCCTCCACACGATGCAGATGCTTTGACAACTTACATCCGTGCTATCGAAAACCCATTCGCTGTTGAAGTTGCAGATGTAGAAGCTGAAAAAGCTTCTGGCTTGATTGAAGTCATCGGCGAAGCTGTCGACGTAGAGTACCTAAAAGAAGTGAAAGATGTGAACATCAATCCAGCTTTGATTGAAGAATTTGGTAAAGACATGAAGATTGTCTACACACCACTTCATGGTACTGGTGAAATGTTGGCTCGTCGTGCTCTTGCCCAAGCAGGATTTGACTCTGTTCAAGTTGTTGAAGCGCAAGCAACTGCAGACCCTGACTTCTCTACAGTTAAGTCTCCAAACCCAGAAAACCAAGCAGCCTTTGCCCTTGCTGAAGAACTTGGTCGTCAAGTTGGTGCAGATGTTCTTGTCGCAACTGACCCTGACGCTGACCGTGTTGGTGTGGAAGTGCTTCAAAAAGATGGTAGCTACCTCAACCTTTCAGGTAACCAAATCGGTGCTATCATGGCTAAATACATCTTGGAAGCCCACAAAAATGCTGGAACTCTTCCTGATAATGCAGCTCTCTGCAAATCCATCGTATCAACTGATTTGGTAACGAAGATTGCTGAAAGCTACGGCGCAACTATGTTCAACGTCTTGACTGGTTTCAAATTTATCGCTGAAAAAATCCAAGAATTCGAAGAAAAACACAACCACACTTACATGATGGGATTTGAAGAAAGCTTCGGTTACTTGATTAAACCATTCGTACGTGATAAAGACGCCATCCAAGCCGTTCTTGTCGTTGCTGAACTTGCTGCCTACTACCGCTCACGTGGTTTGACACTTGCTGACGGTATCGAAGAAATCTACAAAGAGTACGGCTACTATGCTGAAAAGACCATCTCTGTGACTCTTTCAGGTGTAGACGGTGCTGAACAAATCAAAGCCATCATGGCTAAGTTCCGTAACAATGCTCCAAAAGAATGGAATGCAACAGCTATCACTGTCGTAGAAGACTTCAAAGCCCAAACTTCTACTGCTGCAGATGGCACTGTAACAACCTTGACAACACCTCCAAGTGATGTTTTGAAATACACACTTGCGGATGGTTCATGGATCGCTGTTCGCCCTTCTGGAACTGAACCAAAAATCAAGTTCTACATTGCAGTTGTAGGTGAAAGCAACGAAGATTCACAAGCTAAGATTGCCAACATCGAAGCGGAAATCAACGCTTTTGTAAAATAAGAAATTATAAAAGATGAGAGCAACCAATCTCATCTTTTTTTCGTATCAAATCTAAGCAATTTTAGAAACTTTATGGCATACTAGTTTTATCAAAAGAAAAGAGGATGATTTATGGAACAATTTGCTCAAAATATTAAAGACTTAGAAGTCACAACTGTTGATCGTGCTCGTCAAGCGATTGCTGACAAAGAGACAGCAACTTTCTTCGTTGGTCGTAAAACTTGCCCTTACTGCCGTAAGTTTGCTGGAACATTAGCTGGTGTCGTAGCTGAAACTAAAGCACACATCTACTTCATTAACAGTGAAGAAGCTAGTGAATTAGAGAAACTGCAAGCCTTCCGCTCTGAATATAGCATTCCGACGGTTCCTGGCTTTGTTCATGTTCAAGACGGCCAAGTAGCAGTTCGTTGTGATTCTTCTATGACTGCAGATGAGATTAAAGCTTTTGCCGGAATTTAAGCACAAATCTCCATCTAAAGGATAGTTTATTAGCCTCTCTCCTTACAGAGCGAGAAGGTCTATAAGTTATTTTAAAAGCGAAAAAGACAAACTATATTGTTTGTCTTTTATTTTTCTTTCAAAGCATATATCGGAAAGCCGTGTTCTACTATTTTATCATCTAGTTTAAAATAATTTTTAAACCAAAGTTTATATTTTTTTAAATAAAGCTTCAATACAGAAATACAGGATGATTATTAAAAAGATAAATAAAAGAGCGTGCCAATTTTGAAATTCCGATGAACTCTCAATGAACATATCCCAGTATGCACATGAGAAGAGCAAAAGAACTCCTAAAAATTAAATTCAAATATAAAATATAGCTCACTAAGAAGAGAAATTGATGTTTCTTTGATCTTTTACTGTAATAGACTTTATAGTTTTTTTGGTATGTCTTTCGAAGACAGGCAAGTGAAAGGAATAGCTTCCGCTACCGAACTTAACTAACTCAGGTAAGGCATGATAGCCACACCAATGAAGGATTTTAAAATTTAACTCACGAATTAAGAAAAAAATAAATTGTAACAAATAAAACAACAAATTAAGATAGAACTGATTTTTGCATGATTAGAATATAATTCGCGAATAAAAGCAAAATATGCAAAAAGCCAAAAAAATAATGGAAACATGCTAATATAAAATAGAGAATACTAGCAAATATACTACGAGCTCCTATAAAATTTTTTTATCTGAATAATCTGGTCTATAATCCATATAAGTTACATAATCCTATTATTTCTTCATAAACCTATGCTCTAAATTGAAATGAACGTTCATTTATTAAATGCCTCCCACATCTTCTGCTGGGGTTTGGCAAAAGGGTACTTCTCAAATTCATCTGGATGTAGCCACATGACCTCTCCATCAGCTACGATCTGGCTATCATTAACTCGGCCATAAGCTAGCTGGATATGCCACTTGCGATGGCTGAAGACATGTTGCACCTTTGGAAAAGACCCCTGCTGCCAATCGACAATCAAATCATAATCCTGCTCAAAGCTTTCTTGAGGAGACAAATCCAGACTTGGCTGATTTTCAGCTATCTCAAAGAGGGACATCTGATTTTCAGTTTGAAATTCCTCAACTTCAATCAAGGGAAAATGCCAAAAACCTGATAACAAGCCAGCAGCTTCATTCTTTTCAAGCAAGAATTGTCCCTGCTCGTTTTCGATAATCAAGCCCTGCAGATAGACCGAAACTGGCTTCTTTTTAGGGGCTTTAATAGGATATTTATCCATAGTTCCATGTAAATAGGCTGCACTGAACTCTTTTACAGGACTGTCTTCTGGATGAGGATTAAGAGGAGCTTCGATATCTGACCCCAGATCCATCAGTGCTTGATTGAAATCTCCGGGCCTGTCTGGATCAATCAGAATCTCCATCATAGCCTGAAAGACCTTCCGATTGCTGGGTTGACCAATATCTAAATCCACTTCAAACAATCGACTCAGCACCCGCATGACATTGCCGTCCACCGCAGGCTCAGCTAGACCAAAGGCAATACTAGCAATAGCACCAGCCGTATAAGGTCCAATTCCTTTGAGGCTAGCGATTCCTTCATAGTTATCAGGAAATTTTCCATTGAAATCCGTCATTATCTGCTGGGCTGCTTTGCATATTTCGCACCCGCGAATAATAGCCCAAACCTTCCCATGCCTTGAGCAGTCTATCTTCTGATGCCTGTGCTAAGTCAGCTACTGTCGGGAACCAGTCAAGAAAACGCTCATAGTAAGGAATCACCGTATCAACTCTAGTCTGTTGCAGCATAATCTCAGAAACCCAGATATGATAAGGATTATTGGACCTACGCCAAGGCAGGTCACGTTTGTTTTCATCATACCAAGTTAATAATTTCTCGCGAAAAGAAGCAATTTTATCTGCCTCCCACATCTCAATTCCGTATTCTTTCAAATCTAACATAAATCTAGTATAGCATAAGGATAAAAAAATTGGAGAGCTTACGCCCCCCAATTATCTCATATCGTTTAATAATGACCAACTGCCTGACTAGCTGTAATCAAGGTCAGCTTGTAAACATCATCCGCATTACATCCACGAGAAAGATCATTAACTGGATGATTAAGCCCCTGTAAGATAGGACCTACTGCGGAAAATCCACCCAAACGTTCTGCCAGTTTGTAGCCGATATTACCAGCTTCAATGCTAGGAAAGACAAAGACAGTCGCTTGACCAGCCACTGGGCTGCCAGGTGCTTTCAGCTCTGCGGTTGCAGGCACGAAAGCTGCATCAAACTGCAATTCGCCATCGATTGCCAAATCTGGACGCATTTCTTGTGCTAACTTAGTTGCCTCCACTACCTTATCAACCTTTTCTCCAAAACCAGAACCTTTAGTAGAATAGCTGAGCATAGCGACTTTAGGATCAATATCAAAAATTTGTGCTGTCAAGGCTGAGTTAATAGCAATCTCTGCTAAAACACTGGCGTCTGGATCGATATTAATAGCACAGTCACTAAAAATGTAGCGCTCATCATCACGAACCATGAGGAAAGCTCCAGAAGTGCGCGAAACCCATGGCAAAGTCTTGATGATTTGAAGAGCAGGTCTAACAGTTGCTGCTGTTGAGTGAATAGCACCTGAAACCATTCCTTGAACTTTGCCAAGATAAACTAGCATAACACCGAAATAGTTGACATCTTCCTTTAGCAATTGGCGCGCTTCATCTGCAGTAATTTCCTTTACGACGCTCAACAAAAGCTTCCACCATTTCCTCAAAGCAAGAACAGTTTGTCGGATCAATGACCTGATACCCTTCTGTTATTCCTTCTATTTCTAAATAAATACGAATTTTTTCAGGATTACCCAAAAGAACTGGAGTAATATTAGTTTCTTTGACAAGGCGTTTAGTTGCTTGAAGAATACGAGGTTCTTCGCCTTCAGGTAAAACAATTTTCACTTCTTTATCCTGCAAGGCATCACGAATATCATCAAAAATTTTCATATTTTGTTAATCTCCTCTTAATTAATTTTTAATTGTCTGAATTACATGTTCAAAATCTGTTGGAAGAGGACTGGCACGTCCAATTTCCTCTCCACTGAATGGATTGTAAAACTTCAAAGTATGACAGTGAAGAGCTTGGCGACTGATACCTTCAGTTAAGCTTCCACCATATAAATCGTCTCCCAAAAGTGGAAAGCCGATATGTGAAAAATGAACTCGAATCTGATGTGTTCTTCCTGTATGAAGGTGAATATCCACTAGATAGATGTTGCCAAATTGCTCAATCACCTTGTAACTAGTATGAGCATATTTACCTCCCTTGGCAACCCTTCGTGTAATTATACTATCCTCATCACGCGCAATCGGAGCAATAATTTCTCCTTCTTTTTCTAAAAGACCATCTCCCTTTAACCAAGGCTAAATAACGCTTCTCGATAGCTCTTTTTTGTAATTGCTTATCCAATCGTGCATGGGCATAGCCGTGTTTGGCAAATAGCATAAGACCGCTAGTATCCTTGTCCAAACGTGTCACAATATGGACTTGATGATTTTCATAACCAGAATCTATATAATAAGCTTTGACATAATTAGCCATAGTATTAGAGTGGTTCACGCTTGGAATGCTTGCAACGCCAGCCGGTTTATCAAGTATTAAAAAATGATCATCCTCAAAAACTACTTCTAGTTTTTTCGAAATCGCTTCTAAACTTTCAAAACCTTCTTCCTTGGGAATATCGATCGTAACTTTATCACCAATGTCTAACAAGTAAATTGCATTTTGCGGTTCGTCATTTACTAAAATACCCCCGCCTCTAAACTTAATTTTAGCAAGAAGGCCCTTTGAAACATCATGTTTTTTGAGAAAAGTTTTGACTTTGACATGTTCATCTGCAATAAACTCAAATCTCATCGTCTACTTCTCCAATAAAGGCATCCTTAACTCGGTTCCAAAAGCTCGTATGACTTGGGCTAGCGACAAAATGTATTTTATGATTATCTATTTGAAATTCAACCTTAGAAATATGCTTGAAAGTATAAGTTCTATTATCCACCGAAATCGTATGCTGATCATTTCGAGTTGGAAAGATTTCAATCTTATCTTTTTGGGAACAATGATAGACGAGCCCAAAGTACGATATACACGATTATTAAGACTAGCCACTTCAGCAATTTGCAAGGCCTCGATTGTCGGATGGAGAACTGCTCCACCTAAGGATTTATTGTAAGCCGTACTGCCTGTCGGAGTAGAAACTGAAATCCCATCCCCTCGGAAGCGTTCAAAGGCCACATGGTTAATCATGACATCAGCGACCATAGTCCGATCTGATCGCTTTATCGTAGCTTCATTCAAAGCTAGTTTAGTTTTTACAGAACCATCCTCAAGAAAAATTCTAACATTTAAAATCGGATAGGAAACCTGAGCACCTGTGTCCAATTTTAGATTATCTATTAACTTGTCAATTTCGAAATCTCGATAATCAGTATAAAACCCTAAGTGTCCAGTATGAACACCGACAAAACGAACTTTATCTAATTGTTTTTCATATTTGTGAAAAACTGACAAGAGCATGCCATCTCCACCTACAGAAATAACTATATCAGGATTTTTATCGGTTAAAATGAAACGATTCTGCCTTAGTTTCTTAATCAATAATTGGCAGACTTCTTTACTTTGAGGTTTATAATTGCTAAAAACTGCAATCTTTTTATCTATATTCTTCATCTGTATCGTCACTATTTCCTACGCCATCATTTAACTTCCGATAAGGCGGATCAAACAGAACTTGAGCCTCTTGAATATCATGGCGAATTTCACCCATTGTTTTATCCAATTCATAGGCAATTCGAGCTGTTATTTCCAATCGTTCCTTAATTTCTTGAGGAAATTCTCCCTTATATTTATAATTAAGAGAATGCTCAATTGTTGCCCAAAAGTTCATGGCTAAGGTCCGAATTTGTATTTCAGCCAAGACAACCTTGTTACCGTCAATTGTATCAACAGGATATTCAACTATCACATGATAACTGCGGTAGCCACTTGGCTTTTTATAAGTGATATAATCTCGTTCTAGAACAATCTTCATATCTTTTCGCTGATGCAAAACTTTTAGAACCTCAGTGATATCATCCTCAAATTGAACCATAATCCGAAGGCCAGCAATATCGTTCATATCACGGGCTAAGTTTTCTAAACTTATTCCATGCATAATCATCTTCTCTTGGATGCTTTCAATAGACTTGACCCTACCAGTTACAAATTCTATCGGTGAGTGTCGTTGTTGCTTGCGGTATTGCTTTCGAATTCCTCGCAGTTTGACTTTTAACTCACCGACAGCTTGGACATAAGGGTCTAAAAATTGTTCCCACTCCATAAATGCACTCACCTTGTTATTTTTATTATTTTTATATAAAATAAATACGTCTATTATTATAACATAAATCGTTTTCAAGCGAAAGAAAAGGATCAACAATGAACCATTTAGAAATTGAATATAAATCCGGATTAAACAAGGAACAGTTTGAAAGTCTGCTACCACTTTTTTAAAGATATTACTCCAATAAAACAAACAAATTATTATATAGATACCCCTGATTTTTTTATCAGAGACCACAAAATGGCTTTCCGAATCCGTCGTTTTGATGATTCAGCCGAGCTGACTCTGAAGATATCGCAAGAGGTGGGAACAATGGAATATAACCAAGCTTTATCGGCTGACGAAGTTCATTCTATAATTGAGAATATGACTCTACCAGAGGGACAGATTCTTGAAAACTTGAAAAAAACGAAGATTCAGCTGAATCAATTAAATATCCTAGGTCACTTAACCACCATTCGCAGAGAAATGAAACATGAGTTTGGACTTCTAGCTCTGGATGAAAATTTTTATTTTGATGTTCACGATTATGAAATCGAACTTGAAGTTCAAGATGCTGAAGATGGAAAAGTTAATTTCTTTGACTTTCTACAAGAAAACAATCTCCCATACACACCCCTAAAAAGCAAGATCGCTAGATTTGCTAAAAACTTGCCAAATAGCTGAAAAAATCTTATATTTTTGATAAAATAGTAATCAGAAAATTAAAGGAGTTATCTTTAGGTATGTTTGGTTCAATCAATGACAAAAAGAACATGAAATTATTCTCGCTCAACTCAAATCATGCTATCGCTGAGAAGATTGCAAAAGCTGCTGGAGTACCGCTTGGGAAACTTTCATCACGTCAGTTCTCTGATGGAGAAATCCAAGTCAACATCGAAGAAAGCGTACGTGGCTTTGACGTTTTCATCATTCAATCTACAAGTTTTCCAGTAAACAACCATTTGATGGAACTGCTCATCATGGTAGATGCTTGTAATCGTGCCAGTGCTAACTCAGTTAATGTTGTAATTCCTTACTTTGGTTACGCTCGTCAAGACCGTACAGCGGCGCCTAGGGAGCCAATTACAGCAAAACTAGTAGCAAATATGTTAGTAAAAGCCGGTGTGAATCGAGTACTGACTCTTGATCTTCACGCTGTTCAAGTGCAGGGATTCTTCGACATTCCTGTTGACAATCTTTACACTGTTCCTCTTTTTGCAAAACACTATTGCGATAAAGGCTTAACAGGTGATGATGTTGTCGTTGTAAGTCCAAAAAACTCAGGTGTTAAGAGAGCTCGCAGTTTAGCAGAACATCTAGATGCTCCTATCGCTATTATTGACTATGCTCAAGACGATGCTCACCGCAATGAAGGGTATATTATTGGTGAGGTAGCTGGTAAGAAAGCAATCTTAATTGATGACATCTTGAATACTGGACGTACCTTTACTGAAGCTGCTAAAATTGTCGATCGAGAAGGAGCAACTGAAATCTATGCGGTTTCAAGCCACGGTCTCTTCGTTGACGGTGCCGCTGAAAAATTAGATGCTGTTCCGATCAAAGAAATTTAGTAACCGATTCTGTAGACACCAAAGAAAAAACTCCAAAAAACATCCAGTATATCACAGCAAGTGAGTTGATTGCTGATGCTATTGTCCGCATCCAAGAGAGAAAACCAGTCAGTCCTCTCTTTGCATATAATAAAAAATAAGGACTGAAGATGATTTATTTTGACAATGCAGCCACGACCCCTCTGTCGTCTGTAACTATCCAAAAGATGACTGATTTAATGGGACAGGTCTATGGAAATCCATCTAGCACTCATCAACATGGACGCGAGGCTAGTAAGATTCTCAGACAGGCCAGGCAGACTATTGCTCAGGTATTGCGAACTAATGCTAAAAATATTCTGTTCACTTCTGGTGCTACCGAAAGCAATAATACCATACTAAAAGGCTACGCTCTCAAGCATCAAGATCTAGGAAAACACATTATTACGACATCAATTGAGCATCATTCTGTTTTAGAACCCTTACACCATTTAGCCGAAAAATACGGATTTGAGATTTCTTTTATCCAACCAGTCGACGGAAAGATACGAGTAAAAGATATCAAGGGAGCACTCCGTCCTGACACCATTCTCGTCTCTACCATGTTTGCTAATAATGAGACAGGTTATCTACTACCTATTAAGGAAATTGGAGAAGTTTTAAAAGATCATCCAGCTAAATTTCATGTAGATGCGGTTCAAGCTATGGGAAAGATTCCAATCTATCCAGAAGAGTTAGGAATTGATTTTTTAAGCGCTTCTGCCCATAAATTTCACGGACCTAAGGGAACTGGCTTCTTTATATGCAAAAGATTTCCACTTTGATAATCTACTTCACGGTGGAAGTCAGGAAGATAAAAAAAGAGCTGGTACGGAAAACATCATTTCCATTGCTGGAATGGCTACAGCACTAGAAAATAATATTGAATATATAGCCGAAAACTTCAGTCATATTCAAGAGCTTCGATACGAACTTTTGCAAGGACTTGGTACTATCGACTATTATCTCAATGAACAGGAGCCTCATTTACCTCATGTGGTTAACATGGGATTTCCAGGTCAGGCAAACGATATCCTGCTGATGAAGTTAGATATGGCAGGAATTTCTGTCTCCACAGGATCAGCATGTACTGCTGGAGCGATTGAGCCAAGCCACGTTTTGTCAGCTTTTTATGGTGAGACTTCCCCCAAATTAAAAGAATCCTTCAGAATCAGTTTTTCTGATCAAAATACAATTCAAGAAATACAAATTTTAACAAAAAAATTAAAAGAAATTTTAGGAGAAACACATGGCCTTTGAAAAGTCAGTAGCATTAAAAGATTGTTTATACAGTTATGAAGTAAATCCAAATGTTAAAAAAATTTACATTAAAAGATAATACCTTTGCCGAAACAAAAAGTGGGAAACTTTGAGCTAACTCGCCTCTTAGAAGAAATTCCAAATAGTGGTCAAGGATTTTTTTATTGAAAAATTATTTTCAATAAAGACCTGTCAGGCTTTTAAAATTAATATCACAGATAAATCTGGTCTTCGCTTAGTTAATATTTTTTTAAATCAGAAGATCAAAAGATTATTCAGCAGAAATTCTACTTTTTGATGGATAGTTTAGTTGAGAGAGAGATTTTTACAAAGACAGAACAATAATCCAACATTCATTCAAGAATAGCAGAGAATATACATGATTGAACTTAAATACTTAGATTCTTATAAGGTAGAACGAATCGTTCGTTATCTTGATTTTTGATGAATTCATGCTAGCTTTTTTTCAGGCTGTGTCACTATTCCGGATAACTTAAAGGTCCTCTCTTTGACTTATAACGGTAAGGAACTTCCCTACAAAGGAAAAAAATAGGCAATCTCTATCGAACCATGTCACAGTTTGATTTGTCAGCATACGAAAATAAAAAAAGAAAAACTAAGGATTTTAGTTTTTCTTTTTTTATTTTTAGTTCCTTGGATTCTTTTTAAAATAGTTGATTTTTTTCACAAACTTTCTATAAAATAGAAATGAAAGGACGTGATTTTGTGAAAACTGAAAAAAATTCAAGTATTCCTCGTGCAACTGCCAAGCGTTTATCCCTCTACTACCGTATTTTTAAACGTTTTAATGCAGAAAAAATAGAAAAAGCCAGTTCCAAACAAATTGCTGAAGCAATTGGTATTGACTCTGCTACTGTTCGAAGAGATTTTTCTTATTTTGGTGAACTTGGACGCAGAGGTTTTGGCTACGATGTTAAAAAATTAATGAATTTTTTTGCTGATCTACTTAATGATAACTCAATCACCAATGTCATGCTTGTAGGCGTTGGTAATATGGGGCACGCTCTTCTCCACTACCGCTTCCACGAAAGAAATAAGATGAAAATTGTCATGGCTTTTGACGTTGATAGCCATAAAGAAGTTGGAACAAAAACTCCTGACGGCATTCCAATTTATGGAATTTCTCAAATCAAAGAGAAGATCAAGGACGCTGACATCAAGACAGCAATTTTAACTGTTCCAAGTGTAAAAGCCCAGGAAGTAGCCAATATTCTTGTAGAGGCTGGAATAAAAGGGATTATGAGTTTTTCACCTGTACATCTTCACCTGCCAAAAGAAATTGTTGTTCAGTATGTCGATTTGACAAGCGAACTACAAACTCTTCTCTACTTTATGAAAAAAGAGCATGATTAAGCACTATAGCTAACCGTCCTTAAATGAGGTCTGTTTCCTCTCGATAACTATAATAACTATCCCCTCCCACAATTAAATGATCCAATAAAACGAAGCCCATCATTTCGCAGGCTTCTTTTATTTTCTCAGTCACCTGATCATCATCCCTACTCGGCCTAGTCGCGCCTGAAGGATGATTATGGACCAAGATAATTGATGTCGCCATATGCTTAATCGCATAATGAAGAATCTCCCTAGGTTCTGCTAAACTCCGAGTCAGACTTCCAATGAAAATTGTCTGTTGATGAATAATCTGATTTTGTGTGTTCAAATAAAGTGCAACCAAATGCTCCTGTTTTTTATGACTTAATTCCTGTTGCATTTTCTTAGCAAGTTTTTGACTACTCAGTATACGTTCTCCTTCAAAATTCTCCGCTTTTGAAATACGACTACCCAACTCAATCATGGCCTGTAGCTCAATCGCCTTTACTTGCCCTATACCAGATATCCCCTGTAGTTCAGATAGAGTCATGTGACGCAGTTCAGTCAGACTTGATACTGATGCTAAAATTCTACTAGCTATTTGGAATACATTCTCTTTTTTATTTCCTGTACGAATGAGAATAGACAGCAATTCCTGATTGCTTAACTGCTCTGCTCCTAGTCTTACTAATCGTTCCCGTGGTAATAATGATTCCTCTTGAAATGATATACTGTACATAAAAACCTCCTTACAATCTATTTATTCGCAAAAGAAAAAAGGAAAGCATTAAACTTATGCTTCCTTCTTTTTTATTATAAGATTTATAGTTGCATTTGATTGTATGATTTATTGAAGTAGTTCAAAATCTTCTTCGGTGTTTCTTTGTATGGAGTTTCACTTTCTAAAACACCCTTAACAATTGTACGAGAAGTTGCCGCAGCATCTTCACAGGTTACCAAAGTAACCTCTGCTGTACCATCAGCTGCATCATCAACCACATCTACCCTTTCAGGTTCCACGTTTTCAACACTAGTTATTGAATAAGTATAAACTTTATCTTTATCTGTCAGATAAATCTTCATACCAGCTTTTGCTCGATCAAGAGGGGAGAAGAGCATTTCATTGGCTCCCGTAATCCCGAAAACATGGTGGCTAGCTAAAGCATAGTTTCCTTTTCCCATTTGCTGAGTTTCTTTCATAGTACCAGCGCCATAATAAAGACCTGCATTCTCAAGTCCATTAAAAATTGGTAAATTAAGGGACAGTTCAGGAATCGCAATCCCACCGATAACAGGAAGTTGTTGTGCCTTCCATTGAGCATTTAAAACTGCTTCAGTCGATAGAGGTTCAACTTTTTCAAAATTGAAACTACCTTTACTTGCTTTATTCTTCTCAATTTCTTTCTTAGATACTTTAGAAACCTGGTACTTGTTTGTATGCCAAACCATAATCATATTTCTAATTGAAGAATTAAAAATTAGGGCAAGTGCAACTAACAGTAAGATAACCGAAGAATATTTAATATAATATTACGTCTACTACGTTTCTTCTTGGCTCTTCGTGATCCTCTGCCCATAATTTACTCCTTCTCGTCTTGCAACTCTTCTTTATCATCTGCTTCTACAGTTGTAAAGGTAACAATCTGAGCATTCTGATCAAGACGCATAACCTTAACACCCATTGTAGAGCGACCAGTTTGTGAAATATTTGCAACACTTGTCCGAATAATCACACCAGTATTGGTTATGATCATCAGATCTTCTTGACCATTGACTGTCATTAAACCAGCTAAAGGACCATTTTTCTCTGTAATATTAGCTGTTTTAATCCCTTTACCACCACGGCCTTTTGTCGGATATTCACTAGCAAGAGTTCGCTTACCATAACCCTTCTCAGTAATAACAAGAACTTCATCGTTGTCAGACACAACACCTGCTCCAACAACCTGGTCACCGTCTCTTAGGTTAACACCACGTACACCAGTTGCAATACGACTCATGTTACGAACAGCTGTCTCATTGAAGCGAACAGAATAACCAAATTTTGTTCCGATAATAACATCAGCAGCTCCATCAGTTAGGAAAACATTAATCAGCTCGTCTTCATCCTTCAAATTCAAAGCCTTGAGTCCATTCTGACGAATATTAGCAAAATCGGCTACGCTAGTACGCTTGACTACCCCTAGACGAGTCGTAAAGAAGAGATAAGAGTCTTGGCTATGATCCTGTTCCACATTGATAATAGTTTGAATTGTTTCTCCTTCATCCAATTTCAGGAGATTCACAATTGGTAAACCTTTTGCAGTCCGGCCATATTCAGGTATCTCATATCCTTTCAGACGATAAACGCGCCCCTTATTAGTGAAGAAGAGTAGACGATCATGAGTACTAGTTGAAACAAGTTCCTTGACGAAGTCATCATCCTTGACGCCTGTCCCTTGAACACCGCGGCCACCACGTTTCTGAGCTGTAAACTCATCTTGGTTTAAACGTTTGATGTATCCTTTATTTGACAAGGTAATCAAAACATCCGCTTCTTCGATCAGATCTTCATCTTCTAGAGAGAGAACCTCTCCTACCATAAGCTCTGTACGACGTTCATCAGCAAATTTCCGCTTCACTTCATCCAATTCTTCTCTAATAATTGTAAGAACTCTTTCAGGTTTAGCTAAGATATCTGCCAAATCAGCTATTAGAGCAATCAATTCATCATATTCTGACTGAATTTTATCGCGTTCCAAACCAGTCAAACGACGCAAGCGCATATCGAGAATAGCCTGACTTTGACGTTCAGACAATTCAAACTTAGCCATTAATTCAGCCTGTGCTTCAGCATCCGTCTCGCTGTTGCGAATAATGCGAATAACTTCATCGATGTGGTCAAGAGCAATCAGCAAACCTGCTAAAATATGAGCGCGAGCCTCGGCCTTATCTTATCAAAGGCTGTTCGACGAGTCACAACTTCTTTTTGGTGCTCGATATAAGCTAAAAGAATCTCACGAAGAGAGAGTATTTTAGGAACACCATTTTGGATAGCTAACATATTGAAGCTGAAATTGGTCTGCATTTGTGTCAATTTAAAGAGATTATTTAGAATGACATGAGCAGACGCATCCCGACGAACCTCAATGACAAAACGGACACCCTCACGATTAGACTCGTCACGGACAGCTGTTATACCATCAATACGTTTTTCTTGTACTAAGCGAACAATGTGCTCATGAACCTTAGTCTTATTAACCATATAAGGAAACTCGGTTACAACAATCCGCTCGCGACCATTTTTCATTTCTTCAATTTCAGTACGAGAACGTAAAACAATCGAGCCTTTCCCCGTTTCATAGGCACGGTGAATACCTGATTTGCCCATAACTAGGGCTCCTGTTGGAAAATCAGGCCCAGGCAAAACTTCCATAATATCACGGGTTGTTGCTTCAGGATTATCCATGACCAGCTTAACCGCATCAATAGACTCTGCTAAATTATGCGGCGGAATATTAGTCGCCATACCAACAGCAATACCAGTTGCACCATTAACCAAAAGATTTGGAAAACGGGCAGGAAGGACTATTGGTTCTCGCTCATTAGCATCATAGTTATCGATAAAGTCAACAGTATTCTTGTTGATATCACGAAGCATCTCAAGAGCAATTTTGCTCATACGTGCTTCTGTATAACGCTGAGCAGCAGCTCCATCTCCGTCCATGGAACCAAAATTTCCATGGCCATCAACAAGCATGTAGCGATAGCTCCACCATTGTGCCATCCGAACCATAGCTTCATAAATCGATGAGTCACCATGCGGATGGTATTTACCCATAACATCACCTGTAATACGGGCTGATTTTTTATGTGGTTTATCAGGAGTAACTCCCAGCTCATTCATTCCATAAAGAATCCGACGATGAACCGGTTTTAATCCATCACGAACATCTGGAAGTGCACGAGAAACGATAACACTCATAGCATAGTCAATGAAACTTGTCTTCATTTCACTCGTTAGATTGACATTTACTAAATTCTTATCTTGCATTAAAAAAATGCCTCTTTTCACTTTATATAACTGTACTATTATATCATATTTTAAACATTTTTTCAGTAAATAGCCTTGATCCTAAAAACGTTTACATCTTTTAAAGATGACCATCTGCCGTGACAAAGCATGTTAAAAGTGATAGAATAGACTTGTTTGGGACAAACCCGTAAAAAAATAAAAGGAGATTTTAGAGATGACTCTTGAAAAACAACATAAAAAAGTAATCCTTATCGGTGATGGTGCCGTAGGTTCTTCATACGCATTTGCTCTTGTTAACCAAGGAATTGCACAAGAACTCGGTATTATTGAAATTCCACAATTATTTGAAAAAGCAGTTGGTGACGCAGAGGACCTTAGTCATGCGCTTGCATTTACTTCACCTAAGAAAATTTATGCAGCAAAATACGAAGACTGCGCGGATGCTGACCTTGTTGTTATCACAGCTGGTGCTCCCCAAAAACCAGGCGAAACTCGTCTTGATCTTGTTGGTAAAAACCTTGCTATCAACAAATCTATCGTTGAGCAAGTTGTTGCTTCTGGTTTCGATGGTATCTTCCTCGTAGCTGCTAACCCAGTTGATGTCTTAACTTACTCTACTTGGAAGTTCTCTGGCTTCCCTAAAGAACGTGTCATTGGTTCTGGTACATCACTTGACTCAGCTCGTTTCCGTCAAGCTTTGGCAGCTAAAATCGGTGTTGATGCTCGTTCAGTCCATGCCTACATCATGGGTGAACATGGTGACTCAGAGTTCGCTGTTTGGTCACACGCTAACGTAGCTGGTGTAAAACTAGAACAATGGTTACAAGCTAACCGTGACTTGAACGAAGCGGATCTTGTAGACCTCTTCATTTCAGTCCGTGACGCCGCTTACTCAATCATCAATAAAAAGGTGCTACATACTACGGTATCGCAGTTGCCCTTGCTCGTATTACTAAAGCTATCCTTGATGATGAAAATGCCGTTCTACCACTTTCTGTCTTCCAAGAAGGCCAATATGGAGTTGAAAACGTCTTTATCGGTCAACCGGCAATCGTTGGTGCTCACGGTATCGTACGTCCAGTAAATATCCCATTGAACGATGCTGAAACTCAAAAAATGCAAGCTTCTGCTAAAGAGTTACAAGCAATCATTGATGAAGCATGGAAAAATCCAGAATTCCAAGCAGCTTCTAAAAACTAAGAAAAAAACATCTCCTTGTTAAAAGGGGATGTTTTTTTTTGCTTTATACAGATTTGTCAGCAAAAATATCTATCAAATAAGGTACGATGAGCTCGCTCTCTAGGTCTTTCAAAGAAGAAATCCAGACAAAGTCTGTGTGCTCTTCTGGATCTAATATAATATCACGCTCTTCCAAAAATTCTACCCGCATAAACTAAGCGTGTGAAAACAGTATCTTTGCTAGCATCAAACTGACTATCTTCATGGATAATCTTATCAATCCGAAGGTTTTGATTAACCTCCTCCATAGTCTCACGTAGAGCGGCCTCTCTAGGCAGTTCATTCTCTTCTACACTTCCGACTGGAATATCCCAATAAGATGGATAGACATTAGGGAGGCCTCGCTTTATTTTCGAGCGTTTGATAAGCAAATACTTCCCGTCTTTCTCGATCAAGCTATGGGCAATTAATTTTACTGTCATTGCATGTTCCTCCAAGAAAGAAAAAAGACTCCGAAGAGTCCAATTTTAAGTCATCCACCCTGAGAGAATCGAACTCCCATCTCAAGAACCGGAATCTTACGTGATATCCATTACACTAAGGGTGGCAACTCATTTATTATAACTAATTTTCACTAAAAATACAAGTCAAAAAAGAAAAAGAAGTTGAGAAAACTCAACTTCTAAATTATCTTATAATTCGATATCACCAAACAAGTCAGCCATTGAGAATCCAGTTTGAGTTTCTGGAAGTTCAAAGTCACGTTTCTTGACGTTTAGGACGACGTGGACGTGATTGGCGTTTTTCTTCTTTTTCTTGTCCTTCTTCTTGCGCAGGGCGTTCTTCAAGAGCTTTAATAGAAAGTGATACACGCTCATTAGCTGGGTTAACTTCAAGAACTTTAACAGTTACTTCTTGGCCAACTGACAAGACATCTTTTGGATTTTCAACACGTTTGTGAGAAATTTGTGAGATGTGAACCAAACCATCAATACCTGGCAATACTTCAACAAAAGCACCAAAGTCTGTCAAGCGTTTAACAGTACCTTCAATTACATCACCAGCAGCAAGTTTTTGTTCAACACCATCCCATGGTCCAGGTGTTGTAGCTTTAAGTGAAAGTGATACACGACCTTCTTCTTCGTTTAAGTCAAGGACTTTCACTTCAATTTCTTCACCAACTGTTACAACAGATTTAGGTGATACGTTACGCTCATGTGATAACTCAGTTAAGTGAACCAAACCATCAACACCACCAAGATCAATGAAAGCACCAAAGCTAGTGATACGAGCAACTTTACCAGTTACAACATCACCAACATTTAATTTACCAAATACTTCGGCACGAGCTGCAGCAGCTTCAGCTTCAACAACTTCACGACGTGAAAGGATGAAGCGGTTTTCTTTTGGATCAACTTCTTTAATCTTAGCATCAAATTCTTGACCTACAAAGCGTTCAGTATTACGTACAAAACGAGTGTCAAGCATTGAAGCTGGAATAAAACCACGAAGTCCTTCAAACTCAACAGAAAGTCCACCCTTAACTGCACGAGTTCCTTTAACAGTAACAACTTCTTCTTCACGACCAACTAATTTGTCCCATGCTTTGCGAGCTTCTAAACGTTTTTTAGATACTAGGTAAGTAACTGTATCTGTATCTTTACCCACTACTTGACGAAGAACGAGCAATTCAAGTGTTTCGCCTGTTTTTACAAGGTCGTTAATGTCAGCATCACGATCATTAGTCAACTCACGAAGAGTTAACACTCCTTCAACACCAGTGCCAGAAATTGCAACATTAGCTTGGTTTGCATCAACTGTCAATACTTCAGCAGTAACAACATCACCTGGCTCGACTTGGCTAACACTGTTTAGCAAATCTTCAAATTCATTCATCTAAAAAATCCTCCAACAATCAAGTTTTCACTTGACATCCATTTTATTTTCCTAAGCGCCCGCAACGACATGTTAATTTATCTTTACCGTTTTTATACCTTTTATAAAGAAATAAAATACCCTAAGATATTTTAACCCCTCATCTGATATATCACCTAAGAACTGGGGTAGCTGGATTCGAACCAACGCATGAGGGAGTCAAAGTCCCTTGCCTTACCGCTTGGCTATACCCCAAAAAGAGCGCTGACAATAGTCACTTTATCATCGTCAAAATGAACGCTAATGGAGAGAGAGGGATTCGAACCCCCGAACCCGAAGGAGCGGATTTACAGTCCGCCGCGTTTAGCCTCTTCGCTATCTCTCCGTATACAATCAACGTCATCTATTATAACACGAAAAAAATGGAAAATCAACACCTTATTTGCCTAAATTATAGGTTTCTATTAAATTTTCTACAGCCTTTCAAGTTTTTTATAGAAAGCATCCGCATTGCCGTTTTTAATTATAGCATACTGGCCGTCTAATTCTGCAATCTCGCCAATTACTTTTTTACCAATAACGAGTGAATAGCCATCAAATAAATCTGCTCCTACTTTGACCTTACTATCATTAATTTGAATTTCAATCTTCTTATCTTTTTTACTCATTTCTTACCTCTTTCAAAATACTATTTTACACAAAAAGCAAAAACCTGGCAAGTGATTTCCTGCAAATAAGAAGAAAAGAGCCTTTTAGGCTCTTCCTATCAATCAACTTTGTAGATCCAACCTTCTGGCGCTTCAACATCACCAAATTGGATACCTGTTAATTCGTCATAAAGCTTACGGGTGACTGGACCAACTTCCGTCTCGCTATAGAATACATGGAAATCATCACCATGCTGGATACCTCCGATTGGCGAAATAACTGCCGCTGTACCACAAGCTCCGGCTTCAACAAAGCGATCCAAATCATTAATCGGAACATCGCCTTCAATCGGAGTCAAGCCCAAGCGGTGCTCTGCCAAGTAAAGCAAGGAATATTTGGTAATGGACGGTAGAATAGATGGACTCAGCGGTGTTACAAATTCATTATTTGCTGTAATTCCAAAGAAGTTAGCTGATCCGACTTCTTCAATCTTAGTATGAGTTGATGGATCTAGGTAGATGACATCTGAAAAGTTACGAGTCTTAGCTATCTTACCTGGTAGGAGACTGGCTGCATAGTTACCACCTACCTTAGCAGCACCTGTACCATGTGGAGCCGCTCGGTCATATTCGTCTTGGATCAAGAAGTTGGTTGGAACCAAACCACCCTTGAAGTAGTTTCCAACTGGCATAGCAAAGATCGTAAAAATATACTCATCTGCTGGTTTTACCCCGATGATATCTCCGATACCAATCAAAAGTGGACGAAGGTAGAGAGTTCCTCCTGTTCCATATGGAGGTACATATTCTTCATTTGCACGGACAACAGCCTTACAAGCTTCCACAAACATTTCTGTTGAAACTTGCGGCATCAAGAGGCGATCGCAAGTTCGTTGTAGGCGCTTAGCATTTTCATCTGGGCGGAAAAGCTGGACACTGCCATCCTTGGTTCGATAAGCCTTAAGTCCTTCAAAAGCCTGCTGACCATAGTGAAGGCTTGGTGAAGACTCAGAAATATGCAGGGTTGCATCTTCTGTCAGCTTTCCTTCCTCCCACTGACCATTTCGATAATAAGCTAAAAAGCGATAAGGCAATTTCATATATGAGAATCCTAGATTTTCCCAGTCGAGATTTACAGTCATAATCTTACTCCTCTACTTCCAAACTTCATTTTTTTAGATACTCCTTATTTTACACCTTTTTAAGAAATTTTTCAAGCATTATTTTTCAATTTTCAGAAAAATTTTTGTTATTAAATTTTTTTGGTTTGAAAACAAATTTTGAAAATTCAAAAACCAGCTCGTTCGAACTGGTTTGATAATTACTTAATATAAGCTGAGAAGACTTCTTCGTCTGAAATAGTATCAGAAATGAAGCTGCCGTTGCTAGTTCTCTCAGACAGGCTAAGATCAGCTAGATTAATCTCATAGGCCGTTCCTTTATTGGAAAGCACCTGCAAAATCTGATCCTCGCTGGCTTCTGCTTCAGTAGTAAAGAGGTCAAAGTCCACTGCTTCGCCAAAGACAGGTCCAGCCACAAAGACACGATGCGGCTTGGTCTTAAGCTCTCTCAGAACTTGAAGACCGCGATTTGCCCGACTAGTAACAGGAATATCTGCGACTGCCATACGCTTGAGCGAACCGCGCTGAGTCAGGAGGTAAAGTGAGTCTGTATTGGCGATAAAGGCTGCCGCTAGGACATCGTCTTTCTTGAGATTAATGGCTTTAACCCCAGCTGCCTTAGCTCCGATCACAGGAACTTCCTCAATATTGAAGCGAAGAGCATAGCCATTCTTGGTCACGAGCATAACATCATCCAGCTTAATCGGCGCCAGAGCAATGACCTGATCTTCTTCATTTCAGCTTGGCAAACTTGAGTGACTTAGACTTGTAGGTCCGCCAAGGACTGAATTCCTTGCGCTCTACACGCTTGATTTGACCCAGCTTGGTCGCTGCAAAGTAGGTTCCCTCCTCAAAGCTGTCCAGTAATTCTGTATAGATAACTTCTTCCTTGGTATCAAAGTTGCTAATGGTCTGGCTGAGGTGTTCTCCGATTTCTTTCCAGCGGATGTCTGACAGCTCATGAACAGGACGGTAAATGACATTTCCAAGACTCGTGAAAATCAATAAATGCTGGGTCGTCTTGGCCGGGCTAACAAAAATCAGTCGGTCATCGTCACGCTTGCCCATCTCCTCTAGGGTTGAAGCAGAGAAAGAACGAGGACTGGTCCGCTTGATATAACCAGAACGAGTCACGCTGACATAGGTCTCTTCCTCAACAATCAGACTAGCTGTATCAATCTCGATGGCGTTTGCTGTATCTTGCAGCTCACTGAGACGCGGATTGCCAAACTTCTTCTTGACATCGCGGAGCTCCCGCTTCATAAGATTATACATGGTGCGCTCATCACCGATAATGGCTGCCAGCATGGCAATCTTCTCGCGCAGCTCTGCTTCTTCCTCTTCCAGAACCACTACATCTGTATTTGTCAAACGGTAGAGTTGGAGAGTGACGATAGCCTCAGCCTGCTCCTCGGTGAAATCATAGCTAACTTTAAGATTTTCCTTGGCGTCTGCTTTGTTTTCTGAAGCACGAATCAGGGCAATCACCTCGTCCAAGATGGAAATAACCCGAATCAATCCTTCCACAATATGGAGCCTTTTCTCAGCCTTGGCCCTGTCAAACCGGCTACGAGCCAGAATAATCTCCTTGCGGTGGGCAATATAACTGGTCAAGATTGGTACAATCCCCACCAAGCGAGGCGTGAAATTGTCAATAGCCACCATGTTGAAGTTATAATTGACTTGCAGATCAGTATACTTGAAGAGGTAGTTGAGAATCAGCTCGGTATTGGCGTCTTTCTTGAGCTCGATGGCAATGCGAAGACCGTCTCGGTCGGACTCGTCCCGCACCTCAGCAATACCGGCCACCTTGTTATTGACCCGCACATCGTCAATCTTCTTGACCAAGACTGCCTTATTAATCTCGTAAGGAATCTCAGTAATGACGATTTGCTCTTTACCGCCCTTCAGCTTTTCAATCTCAGTTCTGGAACGCACTACGACGCGACCTTTCCCAGTCTCGTAGGCTTTCTTGATCTCATCACGACCTTGGACAATAGCTCCTGTTGGGAAGTCTGGACCAGGCAGAAACTCCATGAGTTTGTCCACCTTGGCAGACGGATGGTCAATCATATAGATAACCGCGTCAATGACTTCAGCTAGATTATGAGGCGGAATATCAGTCGCATAACCAGCGGAAATCCCAGTTGCTCCATTGACCAAAGGTTAGGAAAGGCTGCCGGTAGAACAGTCGGCTCCTTCTCGGTATCGTCAAAGTTCCAAGCAAAAGGAACGGTATCTTTCTCGATATCCTGCAAAAGATAACCAGCCATCTCAGACAAGCGTGCCTCAGTATAACGCATAGCCGCTGGTGGATCACCGTCCATGGAACCATTGTTCCCGTGCATCTCAACGAGAATCTCACGGTTTTTCCAGTCCTGAGACATGCGAACCATGGCATCGTAGATAGAGCTGTCACCGTGGGGGTGGAAATTCCCCATGATGTTCCCGACTGACTTGGCTGACTTGCGGTAGCCCTTGTCAAAGGTGTTGCCGTCCTTATTCATGGAATAAAGAATACGGCGCTGAACAGGTTTCAAGCCATCGCGAATGTCCGGCAAGGCCCGCTCCTGAATGATGTATTTGGAGTAGCGACCAAAGCGCTCTCCCATGATGTCCTCAAGGGACATGTTTTGAATGTTAGACATAGGATACTAAGCCCGTAAAATGCAAAGTGAAAATAGGAAATTCTTACAGTGAGCGATGCTCGCGACAAAATTTATCATTTTCACACAGTATTTAGGGCGTGTTCAACTCCTTTCAAAGAATGTAGAGTAGTTTTGATAAAATAAAGGATATTTTACGGAAACTAGTCCCGTGTTCAGTTACTATAAATAACTAAACTATCCTTTCTGTAGTTTAATATTTTAAATTACGTTCTTTATTTAGTCAGTGATTGGGAAGCCTTGCCTCAGCATACTCAAGCATCTTCTCTGCAGTTGCTTTGTCATAAGGGAAACCAGTTTTGCGAGAGAAAGCTTGTGCTTCTTTGTGGAAAAAGTCCATGGTAGCTAAGAGAGACTTGGTGAGGTTTTTCTGGTCAGAAAAGTCAAGCAAGGCTGTAAATTCTTTCTCTTTCTCAGCAGGTAAATACTGAAAGAGGTACTTGTAGTTCTTGCCAACGTCAACCGTCCCCTTTTCTGCTGCCACTTGCCAAGCTAAAAGCCTGAGCAATTCTTGCTGGCAGATTCCATACAGATGATCCGTCGCATAGACAAGGTGGTTTCGATGAATGCCCTTGACTACATAAGCTGACACCCACCAGAATTCATTGCAGGATTTGTCAAAGTCAGTCGCACTGGCTGGTGCCGTCCAATAGCGCTTTGGTGTCGGTGCATAAGGAGCAAACAATCCCTGCGGGTCATCCAGCACCGTGAAATCCGCTTCGCTATCCACCCATTCTTTGATGTGCTCCTTGGGGCAAAGGGTCAAATCTATCCGATTGCCATCTTCAAAGAGCATGAGATAGAGGCGGCGATGGTCAAGTAGGTTATGCTGCTCGATGATGCGCTTGCCAAACCTTCCAACCAAGCAAGGTCAGCTACCAGACCATCCAAATCCTCCACAATGTAGACCACATCATAGTCTTGGAACTCGTCCTTGGGGGCATTTGGGTTTGTCCGTGAGCCGGACATGGCGACAGCGTTGACTTGTAGCACTTTTGCAGTTTGCAAAATCACATCAAACATCTCGGTTTTAGTTTTCATGGGAATACCTATCTTTTCAGTGGAACTTCTTTATATAGAATCAAAGCTGGCAAATCTGATTCCTGCAAGTCTCGCAAGATTAGACGGTCAGTTTCAAGCATTGTCAACTAATCACTCCTCTGCTCACCTAAATCTAAAAATAACTCTACTTATCCTTTTTAAATTTAAAACTTTCTCCATTAGTTGCAGAAATGCCATCAGATGTAAAAGGTTGATATTCAATAGTATTTTCATCAACTTTTTTAATCTGATGACGATTACCATTAGTATCAACAATGGTGAATTGATCCCCTTTTTTATCTTTTACTTCCCCTTTTTCAGCAATTTTTTCCTTACCGTTTAAAATGTTCCATTTACCTTGCTTTTCTTCAAAAACATAGGTACCTTTTGTTTTTTCACTCTTCCATGTACCGTTTAGCCAAGCTTCCTGCGAAGAGCAAGCAGTTAGGATAAATACTGAAAATACAAGCAATGCCAGTGTATAGATTTTTTTCATAATAAAACTCCTAAATATTGTAATTATTTATAATGATTCGTTAAATAAATTTTAAAAAGCTGTTGCTTCCTCAAGCGTGAATTTAACATTATCCTCAATCCACTTACGGCGTGGTTCGACCTTGTCTCCCATGAGGACATTGACACGGCGTTCTGCACGAGCCAAGTCTTCGATGGTGACACGGATGAGAGTGCGAGTTTCAGGGTTCATTGTGGTCTCCCAGAGTTGATCGGCGTTCATTTCACCTAACCCCTTGTAGCGTTGAAGCATAGCTCCTTTGCCAAACTTGCGACGCAGGTCTTCCAGCTCACCATCAGTCCAGGCATACTCAACAACTTCGTTCTTGCCTTTGCCCTTGGACATTTTGTAAAGAGGAGGAAGGGCGATATAGACACGACCAGCTTCAACCAGCGGACGCATATAGCGGTAGAAAAAGGTTAGCAATAAGGTTTGAATATGGGCACCGTCAGTATCCGCATCGGTCATGATAATGATCTTGTCATAGTTGGCATCTTCAAGTGTAAAGTCTGACCCAACACCAGCTCCGATTGTGTAGATCATGGTATTGATTTCTTCGTTCTTAAGAATGTCGGCCATCTTTGCCTTGGCGGTATTGATAACCTTACCTCGCAGGGGCAGGATGGCTTGGAACTTACGATCACGTCCTTGTTTGGCAGAGCCACCGGCAGAGTCTCCCTCGACCAGATAGAGTTCGTTCTTAGCTGGATTCTTAGATTGGGCCGGAGTTAGCTTACCAGAGAGTAAGCCCTTGTCTTTCTTATTTTTCTTGCCATTACGGCTTTCGTCACGCGCCTTGCGGGCCGCTTCTCTCGCATCTCTAGCCTTGATAGCCTTGCGGATGAGGTTTGATGCCAACTCACCGTTTTCCAAGAGGAAGAAAGTCAGCTTGTCAGAGACAATGGAGTCCACAGCAGGACGAGCCAAGGGACTACCTAACTTGTCCTTGGTCTGGCCTTCAAACTGTAAATGCTCCTCAGGAACTAAGATTGATAAGACGGCAGATAGACCCTCGCGGTAGTCTGAACCTTCCAGATTCTTATCCTTTTCCTTGAGCAGACCCGTCTTTCTGGCATAGTCGTTCATAGCCTTGGTAATAGCGGTCTTGAGCCCCGTCTCATGAGTACCACCGTCCTTGGTGCGGACATTATTAACAAAGGATAAGATATTATCTGAATAACCGTCATTATACTGGAGAGCCACTTGAACTTGGAAACCACTTTCCTCTCCTTCAAATAGAGAACTGGAGTCAATGTTTCCTTATCTTCATTGAGGTAGCTGACAAAGTCTTCAACACCATTCTCATAATGGAACTCTACTTTTTCGCCAGTCCGCTCATCGGTCAAAGACAAGCGAACATTCTTAAGAAGGAAAGCAGATTCCTTAAGCCGCTCGGCAATAGTGTTGTACTTGAAGTCTGTCGTTGAAAAAATCGTATCGTCCGGCATAAAGGTCACTTTGGTTCCAGACTTGGACTTAGGTGCAGTACCGATTTTCTTGAGTGTGGTAACTGGTTTTCCGCCATTTTCAAAGCGCTGCTTGTAGACTGTACCGTCACGAGTAATTTCTACTTCTAACCAGCTAGATAGGGCATTAACGACCGAAGAACCAACCCCGTGGAGTCCTCCCGAAGTTTTATAACCACCTTGACCAAACTTACCACCAGCATGTAATACTGTAAAAATGACCTCAACAGTAGGAATTCCCATAGCGTGCATACCAACTGGCATCCCGCGTCCATGGTCAGATACTGTTAAGCTCCCATCTTTATTGATAGTGACATCAATCCGATCACCAAAGCCTGATAGAGCCTCATCAACCGCGTTATCCACGATTTCCCATACTAAATGATGGAGTCCTGTCCCGTCGGTGGATCCGATATACATACCCGGACGTTTACGTACCGCATCCAACCCTTCTAATACTTGAATGGCATCATCATTATAATTATTAATATTGATTTCCTTCTTTGCCACAAGGAACCTCCTGCATTATTCATCCTTACTATCTTACAAGTTTTTATAAAATTTTGCAAAAGTTTTTGTCACAAAAGCCTTGAAATAAACATTTTTATCGGATTAGACAAATAATTTACTAGATTGCTAAATACAAAGCAAAATTCGTGATATAATAAAATTATGATAAATACAATTTTGGGCCTAATTTTGGCATATTTACTGGGTTCAATTCCAACTGGTTTATGGATTGGACAGATTTTCTTTAAAAAGAATTTACGAGAATACGGTAGTGGCAATACCGGCACAACCAACACTTTCCGTATTTTAGGAAAGACAGCCGGAACTGTTACTTTTGTATTCGACTTCCTAAAAGGAACTCTTGCAACCCTGCTTCCTCTTTTATTGCATATCAACGGTATTTCCCCAATGATCTTTGGATTGCTTGCTGTCCTTGGTCATACCTTTCCTATTTTTGCTGAATTTAAGGGAGGCAAGGCCGTTGCTACAAGTGCAGGTGTTGTTCTTGGATTTTCTCCCCTCTTCTTTTCCTATCTGATTATTATTTTTATTGTAACGCTTTACTTGGGAAGTATGATTTCTTTGGCTAGCATTGTTGTAGCTGGCTTTGCGATTATTTCCGTTCTTATATTTCCTTTATTAGGAATTATCCTTCCTAGTTACGATCTTCTTTTTACTCTAATCATTATTCTTCTAGCATCTATTATTCTGATTCGACATAGGGATAATATGGAAAGAATTAAAAATAAATCAGAGAATCTTATTCCCTGGGGAATCAATGTCACTAAACAAGTACCAAAAAAATAAGCCCTAGGGCTTATTTTTTAGTCTTCTTGACTCTTCTTGAAACCAAGGATTCCCAAGAAAGCAGTAAACAAGGATACAATAAGTAAAGCTGGTGACTCTTTTGTTCCAGTTTCAGGAAGTCTAGCCTTAGATGATGTAAATGTTTTAGCAACATTAACTGTCAAAGGCTTACTGTTTGTAGCAACTTCCCCCTTCTTCTCTTCTTTTGCAGGGTCTACTGTGACTGCTGGTTTAGGAGACGGTTGAACTACATTGCCATTTGAAGAGTAATTTGGAAGAGGTTGATAGTTTTGGCCACTTGGATTCTGATTAGACTGTCCATTTGGAACATCTGTTCTGCCAGGATAAGATTTGGATCAGATGGATCTGTTCCATTTTTGATTTCTTCAATATCAGAAACTCCATCTCCATCACTATCTTTTTTAGAAGAAATAGAAATCGTACGGGAATTTGGATTTATAACCGAATATGCACTTAAATCTGCTTTAGCTAAATAATCGGCAAAAGCAACGTCCATAGAAGGGCCTTCTTCTCGCGCACCACCCAACATGGTGTAGCCATCACCACCGGCTGCTAAGAAATCATTTGTTGTCAAATAGTATTCTTTAGCAGGATCTAAGTTTTCATACTTACCGGTTTCTGGGTTTTTAATTTCAATATGCAAAATACGTTTTTCAGCAGGCAAGGTTGTATCGTAATAAACCTTAGCACCTGAAACCTGTAGGAAGCCTCCGCTTGGCTCAAGAAGGGGTTGGCCATTTTCATCCAAAACAGGCTGACCATTTTTTTCTTGTAAAATAGATCCAAGAGATTTAGCAAACATATCAGCAATGTTTTGTCCCGTTACTTTGATTTGAGAAATAGTGTTTCCAAAAGGAAGGACAGCGATCACATCACCTTTTGTAATTGGCTTATCTTTGGCAATTGTTTCACGCAAACCACCACCGTTTGTCACAGCAAGATCTGTTTTATGGCTGAATCCAGTTTGCCCGTATTCGTAGAGGGCGTCCGCTACCACATTACCAAGGTTTGTCTCACGAACCCGCACATTCTCGCGCTGACCGTTCAATTCAACTGGGCTATTGTCACGAACAACTTTAGCATTTTCAGCATCATATCTTTCTTTAATTTCTTTGACCATAGCTGCTATTTTAGCATTTGGTACCACATCTTTAGTAGAAGCTGCAGAGATTTGTTGTGGATTTCCCAATAATTGATTAGCCTTATAAGTAATTTTACCAATGTTATTCAAATAACTTCCCGTTTGGTTATAAGTAACATTGTCTCCATAGGTTGTAGATTGAACTGTATGAGAGTGACCGTCAATAACCGTTACACGTTTGCCTTTGAGCTTTGGATTATTTGAAAGAGCTTCAGCTAAAGTAGATCCACGCCACTCTACTGGAGTAGTCGTATCAACACCTAAGTGAGCCAAAACCACATAATTCTTGTATGTTTTCCCCTCTGCCGCAGCGCGAGCTTCTACTTCATCAATAACTGAATTAACTTCTGAAATTGGATCTTTAAAAGTTACGCCTTGAACATTCTTGGGATGAGTCTTGGTTGCAGTTTCTGGTGTTGTCACACCGATTACCACAAACTCATCACCTACAACATTCTTATCTTTATCTACGATAGTTGATGCTTCAAATAAGCGGGCACCATTTACATAGGTGTTAGAGCTTAAAAGAGGAAAATTAAGAATTTCTTTATATTTCTTAGCTTCATCTAGACCAAAGTCAAACTCATGGTTCCCAACGGCCATCGCATCGTAGCCCATCTCATTTAGTAGTTTAGCACGCTCTTCACCTTTGGAACTATTTGAAATTGGCAAACCTTGAAAGGCATCTCCCGCATCAACTACAAGAGTTGAAGGATTGTTTTTTCGTTCCTCTTCAATAACGGCTGCTAATTTAGCGTCTCCAATAACTCCTTTTTCTTCAACAATACGTCCGTGAACGTCATTTGTATGGATAATATTTGCTTCAGGTAAATCACTTTGTTTTCCGGAAGCGCTTTCTTCACCCTGCGCACTTGTATCAATAGCTCCATCTGGGACATTCCCTTCTTGAGCTGAAGTTGCTGCTGCAACTTCTTGACTAGGTTCAGAAGCCACTTGTTCATCTGCGTATGCTTGATGAGCTAGAAATGCTGGAGCAAGCAATAAAAGCGGTAAAAGAATTTTTTTCTTTTGCATAAACCGTCCTCTTTTTCTTTTTTATTAGTTTTATTATATCGAAAAAGAGAGTAAAAGTGAATTATTTTCTGTGATTTACCTATTTTTGTTCGTATCTAAACAAAAAAATCTGAGATCTTATTTATCTCAGATTTCTTTAGTTTATCTTTCAAAGACAACTTCCCCATCACAGATGGTAAACTTCACTTGGCCTTTAAGCTTTCACCAACAAAAGGTGAATTGGCTGCCTTAGAGGCAAAGTGGTCAGTCACTAGTCTATTCTCTTCTGGGTCAAATATTGTCAAATCGGCAGGGCCATCCTGAGCAATGAAGCCAGCATCAAAACCATACAAGCGTGCTGGGTTGATTGTCATTTTCTCCAAAAGTTCCATCAAGCTCAGATGACCAGCCTCTACCAAGTAGGTCAGTCCCAGAGAAAGCGAAGTCTCAAGACCAGTCATACCAGAAGGTGCTTTAGTGATGTCTTCAACATTTTTCTCATCAGCATGATGTGGAGCATGATCCGTCGCAATGACAGAAATGACACCTGATTTGAGCCCCTCAATAACCGCCAGACGGTCCGATTCTAAGCGCAGAGGCGGATTCATCTTAGCATTGCTGCCCTTGGTCAATAGCAAAGCTTCTGTCTTAGAGAAGTGCTGAGGTGCTGCTTCAGCAGTGACTTGAGCGCCTAGCTTCTGAGCGAATTCCACAACCTTTACACTCTCAGCCTTGGACAAATGCTGAATATGCACATGAGCCTTTGCATCATAAGCAATCATAACATCACGAGCAATCATGCTGTATTCTGCCACACCTGTCGCGCCACAGATATGAAAATGCTCTTTAGCGATATGCTCATTGAAACCAAGTATGCCGTTGAGATTGGGATCTTCCTCGTGCAAGCTGATAAAGGTGTCATTTTTACGTGCTTCTACGAGCGCTTGGCGGACAATGCCAGCATTGGTCAGCGGAATACCGTCATCAGAAAAACCTACTGCACCAGCTGCCAAGAGACCTTGGAAATCTGTCAAATGCTGACCATCAAATTCTCAGTGATCGTTGCGACTGACTTGACATGGATATTTTCACGACTAGCCGACTCCAGTACTTCTTTCAGGGTTTCAACCGTAGAAATGGTCGGATTGGTATTGGCCATCATAACAACAGTTGTAAAGCCACCTGCTGCTGCTGCCAAAGCCCCCGTATGAATATCTTCCTTATGAGTCTGGCCAGGCTCCCGGAAATGCACATGTATATCCACCAAACCAGGAGCCACAACCAAACCACTGGCATCAATAACTTTTGCTCCTTCTGCCTGCAAATCTTGTCCAATTTTAATAATTTTCTTCCCCTCAACCAAGAGGTCAGTAATTTGGTCAAAACCAGTCTTAGGATCCATAACTCGTCCGTTTTTGATTAATAGCATCGTCTTATCTCCTTATTCGTAAAAGTCCACCTGCGTATCCAGCAGTTTATCCCCGTCATAAACAAACTTTGCAGAAAAGAAAGGCTTGTCTTCTAAAAGCCACTCCACAAAAGTATGATCGCCTTCCCAGGTTGGTTTAGACAAAACCTGATCATAGGGCACCCATTCTAGAGTCCCTTCATTGCAGTCAATCAGTTCCCCCTCGAACTCAGTCACCTTAAAAACATAGGTATACCAGTCCAAGTTAGGAGTAAACTCTGGAAAAGTGATAACTCCTTTGAGAACAGGCTTTGCCTTTAGACCTGTTTCCTCTAGAATCTCGCGCGCAGCACATTCCTGCGGGGTTTCTCCTCGCTCTAGCTTGCCACCGACACCAATCCACTTCCCAGCATGAACATCATTGGGCTTTTTGTTGCGGTGCAGCATGAGAAACTCCCGGCCATTATCAATATAACAAATCGTTGCTAACTGAACCATATTACCTCCTAAGCTAACCAATTGATAGGTTCCAGGCCCTTAGCCACTAAGAAATCATTGGTACGAGAAAAAGGTTTGCTACCAAAGAAACCACGATAAGCGGACAGCGGACTTGGGTGAGCCGACTCGATAATCAAATGTTGGGAATTGCTAATCAAGGCTTTTTTCTTGCGGGCATAAGAACCCCAGAGAATAAAGACAACTGGATCAGTCTTCTCATTGACTACCTTGATAATAGCATCTGTAAAAGGCTCCCAGATTAAGCCAGCATGCGCATTGGGCTGGCCAGCAGGCACTGTCAGACCAGCATTTAGCAAGAGAACACCTTGCTGAGCCCAAGAAGTCAAATCATGCGACTCTTTCACTCCGATATCATCAGCCAGTTCTTTGAGAATATTCTGCAAAGAAGGCGGAGCTGGAATGTCATCAGGTACCGAAAAACTCAAGCCCTGCGCCTGTCTCGGTCCGTGGTAGGGATCCTGCCCCAAAATAACCACCTTAACATCCGCTAAATCTGTCGTCTGAATCGCATTAAACACCTTTTCCCGAGGTGGGTAAATAGTCCCTGAAGCATACACTTCATCTAAAAAATGATTAATTCTTGCAAAATAACCTTCAGGTAGCTGCTCCTTAATCAAAGTGTGCCAAGCTGAATGTTGCATATATGTCTCCTCTCATTTCCTAGGATTGGATATTTTATCGAATCCACCTAAGTGCTCTTCTGAGTTTTGCTGTTCCATTTTCCAGAAAACAAGAACCGTGAGCTAGTATAATTTTTTCTGGTTGCCATGCCAACATCTGCTCCAAGCACTCCTTAGCTTCTTTTTGATGACCGATAAAGGTCATACGATAGTCAATAGGGGTCTGCCCATCCGGAGCCGCAACACGCACTAATTTATAAGCCTTGCTGCGAAGCGGACTTGCAAAATGCTCTGTTTCAAAATTCTCGATCAAATCTGTCAAGATTAAGGTTTGACTGTCCTTGTGAAAAAAGACAACTTCCTCAATATAAGCACTTCCCTTGAAAACCAACTGATTTATCTGGTCTTCCCAAGCTTGTGGAGCCTTATCTGTCAGCTTTTCATCAAAAGAGACCGGGATTTTCTGCTTGACTGCTCTCTCTTCCACTCCTGGGCTAGACCAAGTAATCGCCTTAGGATAACGCTTCTTCCAGTCAGCTATATAGGCATAGTGAATCTTATTAGGTGAAACAAGGTGTGCAACTGGTCCCAAAGCGTCCAACTGGTCAAACAAGGCTTGATTTGGTTGGATTGGTGAATGGCACCAGAGCTGGCCATTTGCTAACTTGATGACCGTCATGCGGGTAGAAAGGCAACTTTGTCAGCACCGCATCCATCTCAATCAAATCACCGTCGACAATCCAGATATTCTCAGCAATGGGCTTCAAGGTATAAAGCGGTTCATAGATAGGAACAGGTCTTTTCATCTTTAATCATTCCTTTTCAAAGACTTTCGTTGGGAAATTTTTAAGTAGCAGACGACTTTCTTCAAATCTTGAGAATACTGACTTAAACCAAGAGCAGAAACCAGTAAAATCTGTGGTAAAAATTGGATGAGGTAACGGGTTTTCCCACCTTCAAAAATCTGTAGGAAGAGTAAGCCTCCAAAAACAGCAAGATTCAAAAAATTGACGCGATCATCTGGTCGGTACTTCCACAAAGTCATAACGAGACCTAGACTCATAACAATCCAAACTAGCTGCTTGATAAGAGCGTAATAGACATACTCCTTCTTATCAATGCTTAAAAAAAATGTTCGAACAAACTGAGCAAGTGGATTGTTTTTGGTCATTTCGTATAAAGGATTAATAAATGGTGTCTTTTCATTTTCAACATCCCGATAGAGCCAACCCAGAGTCCCTTCTGCCACCGTTAGAGATTGCTTGTAATATAAGTGCCCCCAAAATGTCGCGGGTGTATATTCCTTCAAGCGACGCTTAATTTCCTTAATGACATTTTCCTTAGCAAACATGCCATTATTATAGTCATCTCTTTTGTTGGGTTCAATATATTGGAGCAACCCTTCTTTCATATCTGCTTGATTATGACCTATGTATGTAAGCCCCAAATTGATAAAGAGAAGCGGTCCCTTAGCTAATCCTTCTTTTTGAATAATTGTCACTTCATTCTGGTTCTTAATAGCCGTATGAAGTCCACTATAGGTTATCCCAAAAGCAAGGACAAATATTGATAAAACCAAAAGAAAATTTTTCCACTGCTTCTGCAAAAAGAATGTTACGAAGAAGGCAATCAAGAGAATCATGACTGTCGGGCGAACAAAATACAAGAAGCCTGTGAGCAAACCCAATGATATACTTAAGGCAGTCAATTTCTTAATACTGTCAGCTTTAAAGATTCCAAAAATTAAGAAAATCTGTAAAGAAATAAAGGGCAGTGGCGGAATATCCGTATACATAGAGAAGAAATAAGGAGAAAATCCAGCCAAAAGTACATAAAGACTAAAAACGATATCAGCTGTTTTTTGATTAAAGAATTTTTGACTACCCTTATACAAAATACACGCTGTTAGATTAGCATACACCATGTTAAGCCCCTGCATTATCCAAAGCGCAGACGACTCTCCAAACAGCTTGTAGAAAAAGCGTTCGTAGAGAAAGAGAGGCAAGTTATTTGGGTTACGAGTGATATAGCTTGAAATCGATGTCTCTTTGAGCAAGCGAAATGCCCCGTTCAGAATAACTGCTGCATCCCGACGCACCAGCAACTCAGCCGACCAAATCATAATGAGCTGAAGACTACTACAGCCACCATAATCGTGATCTTATGTCGCATCAAATAGCGGTATATTTTCAAAACTTCTTTACGGTAATAATAAGCCCCAAGCAGTAAGATAGCAAAAATTGGATAAGCCCAATAACTCATCTCACTGATATAAAAGATTGAAACAAAAAACCAATGTACCACAAGGACTAACATGATTTTTTGTAAAATAGAAAATGATAGACGATAAATCTTTGACATAGGCTTATTATAGCAAAAATCAAGGTTTTTAGCTAAGAAAATACAGCAATCAAAAGACTGCTGCTTTTCTTTTGGCAAAGATAAAGTATCTGCTTCAATATGAAATAGCGTTTAAATTTAAGCAGAACAAAGTCTTACAGATGCCAATTTTCTTGATCTTCCTTAAAGCGTTTCAATAAGGCTAATCCTTCAGCATTGATATAACCTTCTTGCTCAGCTAGGTGAATCAACTCTGTATAGTTTGATAAAGTCACCAATTTGACACCTGCATCATTAAAATTCTTTTCAGCTTTTGGTAGCTCATAGGTAAAGATAGCTGCTGCGCCCAATCACATCCGCACCTTCTCGTTTCGCTGCAGCGATAGCATCCAAGACCGAACCACCAGTCGAGATTAAGTCCTCAATGACAACCATCTTCTGCCCAAGCGCTACGCGACCTTCGATTTGATTGCCCGCTCCGTGATCTTTTGGTTTGCTGCGGATATAGGCAAATGGCAGGTTCATCTTATCTGCGATAATGGCTCCGTGAGGAATGCCCGCTGTCGCAGTTCCAGCAATGACTTCTACATCAGGAAATTCCGCCCGAATCTTTTCGACAAAACCATCCTCAATCAAGGTCCGAGTCTCTGGATAAGCCAAGGTCACACGGTTGTCCGTATATATAGGTGACTTGATGCCTGATGCCCATGTAAAAGGCTCTTCTGGCTTCAAATACACAGCTTTGATTTTCAATAAATCACGCGCAATCTCTTTTGCTAAAGTCATTTTTTGCTCCTTATAAATTTGAAATTTTATGATGCTGTCAATTTCGTACGACAATTTAAATCGAATACATTGTTTTGCTTAACTATTCCACTGCTTCTTAATCTCGTGGTAAGCATCCCATGGATTTTCAGCTTGGATAATCGGACGACCGACTACAATATAATCACTACCGATTTGATGGGCTTCCTGTGGTGTCATAACCCGTTTCTGGTCGCCAATTTCTGATCCAGCTGGCCGAATACCCGGCGTCACACAGAGAAAGTCTTTGGCAGTTGCTGCCTTAATTAGTTCAACCTCTTGAGCTGAACAAACTACGCCATCCAAGCCAGCTTCTTTAGCCTTCCGAGCATAATTTACAACAGACTCCTGAACCGTAGTTTGGATGTTTTGACAATCACGCATATCTTCTTCACTTGTCGAAGTCAGCTGAGTCACCGCAACCAACTTTAGCCTTATCCCCTAAGACCTTCTTGGCTTCGCTCATCATCTCTACACCACCAGCCGCATGGACCGTCACCATGTCGATACCAAAAGTTCCTAAGACAGACATGGCTGAGCGCACAGTATTGGGAATGTCATGTAGCTTCAAATCCAAGAAAATACTGTGCCCAAGACCTTTCAAATAATGAACGATTTCTGGACCGATAGCATAGAAGAATTCCATACCGATTTACAAAAAGTTTTTCATCTTCTGGAAAATGCTCCAGAAAAGCTTTGACATCGTCAAAAGATGGAAAGTCGAGGGCGATAATAGGACGTTCTTCACGCATGTAGGGATAATCTCCTTTTTTGATTATTAGCTTTAAAGAACTCCGCTAGGTACTCCTGTTGTCAACTATATCTTCACACTAGACTCGAAAATATAGAAAAAACCTTGCCTGAGAGCAAGGTTACACGAAAATGTGACAGAATTTGCCATTCAAACGTATGATCCTTAGTAGCCTCTCTGGACTTCTTTAAAGGTTATATTTAGTTCATTCTATAATTTCACAGCAAGATTGTCAAGCAAAAATGTAACTTTAAAGCAAATTCTCTCGAACTTCTTTACGAAAGCTTTCAAGACTTTCGATGCAGTATTTATCCATCGCCTTAGGCAGATTTTCAATGATGGTCGGGCAGGCATATGGATCCGTGAAATTGGCAGTGCCCACCCCAATGGCTGAAGCGCCCGCTATAAACATCTCCAGAGCAGCCTCCGCTGAATCAACTCCCCCCCATACCAATGATAGGAAGTTTGCTTGCCTGCGCCACTTGACGGATCAGCTTGAGTGCTACCGGAAAGACAGCCGGACCCGACATACCACCTGTGCCATTAGCGATAATAGGCTTGCGTGACTTCAAGTCAAATCGCATACCTACCAAGGTGTTAATCATGGTAAATCCAGCAGCTCCAGCATCTTCAACGGCCTTGGCTACCTGAGTGATATCCGCCACACTCGGAGTTAATTTGACATAGACAGGTACAGCAGAAGTATCTACTGCTGCCTTGGTTGCTTCGTAAGCCAACTCTGGAACTTGGCCAATCAACAGTCCAGCATTTCCATGGTCAACATTAGGACAGGAGATATTGAGCTCAATAGCCTTGACATTGGAGGCTTGAGAAATTTTCCCAGCCACTGTGGCATATTCATGATTTGAAAAGCCTGCTACATTAGCGATGATTGGCAGGCCGGGATAATGCTTTTCCAGCCAGGGTAGTTTTTCAGTCAGTACAACTTCAACGCCAGGATTTTGCAAACCAATAGCATTAAGCATACCAGCTGGCGTTTCTGCCACCCGCGGTGTAGGATTACCAAAGCGGGGCTTCAAAGTCGTAGCCTTTATCATGATAGAACCCAGCAAGTCTAGGTCATAGTACTTGGCATATTCTTGTCCAAAGCCAAAGCAGCCAGATGCTGGAATAATTGGATTTTTTAGGTCCAAGCCTGGCAAGGAAACTCTTAAACGTTTATCACTCATTTTTTCCTCCTAGACAATAATCGTGCCCGTTTCGAAGACCGGACCATCTTCACAAACCCGTTTATTGACTGACTCATCCTGACCAGCTACATGAACGACACAAGCATAGCAGGCACCCATACCACACGCCATACGAGATTCCATAGAGAGATAAGCATGCGGATGATCCTGAAACTTACGATCGACGTACTGAAGCATAGCTGGCGCTCCACAGGAATAGACAGCAGCATAGTCTTGGGGCAATTTATCTACAACAGCTGATACATAGCCCTGACGACCATAAGAACCGTTATCCGTCGTGACAATGACCTCAGCGTATTTTTTCATTTCTGCTTCCAAAATGACAGCGGATTTATCAGAGAATCCCAGTACAGCTGTCACTCGAGCTCCCTTAGCATGCAATTCTTTAGCAACCTCGAGCAGGGGAGGGACACCAATCCCACCACCGATAATCAAAGCGTGGTCACCTGCCCTTACGGGGCTCAAATCAAAGCCATTGCCCTGAGGCCCCATAACATCAAGAAACGAGCCGACTGGCAGTTGAGAAAAAATAGCCGTCCCGCCACCTTCTATCCGATAAATGATACGACAAGTCAGATTATCTCGGTCAATCTCAGCAATTGAGATCGGCCGGCGCAAAAGCTTGCTGTCATCTGGTACTCGAATATGTAAAAACTGCCCAGCCTGCATCTGGTTAACCATTTGGCCCTTTAGGAGCATGGAAAAAATATTAGGTGCAATTTCTACTTGCTCCAGTAGCTCCATCTGCTCCAGCATAATCTTGCCAAATCTCTTTTTGCAACTGTCACTAACCATGACAACCTCACTTTCTACAAGAAAAAACCTCGCCACAGCAAGGTTTCGCAAAAAACAAGGCAGTCAATTGCCTCTTATATCGTTTTTCCTACCTTGCTGCCTCACTGGACTTGATTAAAGGTTTAAATTTATCATATTCTACAACTAAATAGATGTTTTGTCAATCCTATTATGATAAAATAGACCTATGAGAATTCAACAACTACACTATATTATCAAAATCGTCGAAACTGGCAGCATGAATGAAGCTGCCAAGCAACTATTTATTACCCAGCCTAGTCTCTCTAATGCAGTACGAGACCTTGAAAACGAGATGGGGATTGATATTTTCATACGAAATCCTAAGGGAATCACTTTAACCAAAGACGGCATGGAATTTCTATCTTATGCTCGTCAGGTGGTTGAGCAAACACAACTTCTAGAGGAACGGTACAAGAATCCTGTCGCCCATCGCGAACTCTTCAGCGTATCTGCCCAACACTATGCTTTTGTAGTCAATGCATTTGTCTCCCTCCTTAAGAAAAGTGATATGGAAAAATATGAGCTTTTCCTTCGGGAAACTCGGACTTGGGAAATCATTGATGACGTCAAAAACTTCCGTAGCGAAATTGGTGTACTCTTCTTAAACGGTTATAACCGAGATGTTTTATCTAAAATGTTGGACGACAATCATCTGATTGCAACTCATCTCTTCACAGCCCAGCCCCATATCTTTGTCAGCAAGTCTAATCCACTTGCCAAGAAAAAGTTAGTTCAATTATCCGACTTAGAAAACTTCCCTTATCTCAGCTACGACCAAGGGACCCACAACTCTTTCTACTTCTCAGAAGAAATCCTCTCCCAAGAGCATCACAAAAAGTCTATCGTGGTCAGCGACCGTGCCACCCTCTTTAATCTCTTGATTGGTCTGGATGGCTACACCATTGCGACCGGTATCCTCAATAGCAACCTCAACGGTGACAACATCGTCTCTATCCCTCTTGATATTGACGACCCAATCGAGTTGGTCTACATCAAACATGAAAGCCAGCCTATCTAAAATGGGTGAGAAATTTATCGAATACTTACTTGAGGAAGTCCGATTTGATAAATAAGGAGAGACTATGAAGGTAAAAACAATTCTAGCTTTTGCTACAATTATATTTATCCTTGGACTCCTGGCCGTAAACTACAATTCAAATCCGAATACTACTGATGGAAATTACACCTTTAAAAACTAACGTCAGATAGCTTTATACTATCTGACGTTAGTTTTTTCCTTATTATTTAGTATTTCAGTTACATATTGGTCCTTATTCTCATTTGTATAAGTTTTTGATCTAGACTGAACCCTAATACCATTACTATTATCTTTATGATCCATCACATACGTTTCAGTTACAACCATTTTAAAGTTATCACCTGTCATATCAAGGTGTATTGGTAAGTTTTCAAACCGTTCAGAATAAAATAATTGATAGGGATAGCTTTCAAGCTCGATATTTAGCCTGTTATTCCATAAACTATCAGTACCACTAAAAAATCTCATAGAACTTCGTATCCAATAATTTCTACTATCATTAGGTTGATAATCATCAAAAAATTTTTGACGTTCTTCTGCTGAATGTGAAGTATCTTGTAAAAAATAAACTGGTGGAAAAATATTAGATTCGGGTGTAACGTCATATTCATAGTAGGTTTGAAGTTTATGAGTTTGTGGATTTTTCAACTGGAAACTCGTAACTTCATATTGATTACCATAATTTTGGGAGATCGTATCCCCCTTGGTAAATCATCAGGTAGTTTCTAAACTCACTACCATCTCCGTGGTCAATTCCCGGAAAACGAAGTGATAATTTATTAAACTGTTTATAATTAAAGCCATCCGATTTAAAGAGTGAACCGCTATTATAACGGTCAAATAAGATATCTATTTTTGTATTATCAGTAAAGGACAAATGTATAATTGTATAATTCAAATCAGATTTTTAAATCAGTTCTTATAGATTCTGACCATTGACCATCGACAGGTCTTTCCTCATTAAAATGAACAAACTCAATATTAATATCTTGTATAATCTTTTTCTGGCCCTTTTTTATGACTAACTTTTTAAATTATAAACTCTATGATAAATGTGTTCCGAATCAAACCACTCTGGCTTGATATAATAGCGAAGACCAATATAGCCAATAAACAAACTAATTAAAGCGAGAAAGATATATTTCTTCTTAATCTTCAACTTCTTCATACTCACCTCCTGGGAAATTAATTTCATAAAATGATAGCTTATTTTTTTATTTTTTTATATCTTTTTGTTAAAGCGTCATCATTGGATTTTACAAAAGTATCAAGATCGTCTAGAACTTCTTTGATGTATTCGTCTTTATTTTCTTCTGAATATAACTTGGTCGCCTTTCGTACTTTTACTTTACCATAACCATAATCCAGTAGTTGAGTCCTTGTAACAGAGATTTTAAATTTTGAACCCGTCAGTTTGACACTCACAGGAAGATTAGTTAAAGCATCGGAATAATACCATTTAGCATATAGAAAAGTAAAATCATGACTAAGCATTTTTCTAGGGATATCAGAGCTCTTATCCCAATAACCAAGACTACTGGTGTTATAATCATCATAAAATTCTTGCAATCCGTCCTGATTCGCTCTTCTTTCAACTTTCAAATAAATCGGAAATATTGTTTTTCCTGGAGGATTTCCATACTCATAATAGGTCTGTAACTTACCTGTTCTAGGATTTTTGAGGTCAAAACGAGTTACATCGGATGCTTTTGGAATTTGGTATAATGTATCCCCAGTATATAGCATCCCAGAGAGAAAGACGAGCCTATAACCAGACATATATGCCTTATTTAAGCCTGGAAATCTTTGGGTCATGTCTAGAAAAAGTTCATCATCAATGTAAAATTTATCGCTAAAAGCTGGACCCGTTTCAGAAAATTTTTTTAGCGGAATCCAAACACTTGTCCCGTCATCCAATTTAGCATTCAAAATGACCCTACTTTTATAATAGCGATCAGCATTTGTCAAAGTTATTTCTGACCAAGTTAGTCCCTCAGGAACTTCAGCCTCTTTCTCATAAATAAATTCAAGATTTATTTCTTTTATGGTTGACTGTCTAGCTTTTATCGAACTAGTTTGATAATTATATACTTTGATGTATTGATTTTTGCTATCAAATAAGCCAGGAGCAACATAATATCGAAGCAAAATATAAAGTCCAATAGCAAAACAAACTAAAACTTTAATAGTAAGTGGAATTTTACGCTTCACTTTTTTTACCTTTTTCAACTCCTCACCTCCTGGGAAATTAATTTCATTATATCATAATCACCATCATTATTATAGACTTCCTAATGAGAGAACATTTAATCAAAAAACACCTAAAACAAGTGGATTTCCACTTCTTTCAGGTGTTCTTTTATTGTCTTAATTGAGAAAATACTTGGCCAATCTTCCCTTCAATGACCAGGTCCGCCTGACTGTCTTGAGGGATGCTGGTCTTGTTGATGACGATAAGGTGCTTTCCTACAAAGTATTGGATGAGGCTTGCTGCTGGATAGACGACCAAGGAAGTACCGCCAATTATCAACAAGTCTGCTTTCTGGATAGCTTGAGCAGCCTGCTGGAAAACTTCCATATCTAGAGGTTCTTCATAAAGAGTCACATCAGGTTTTACAATGCCTCCACAGTCAAGACAGTGAGGAATTGTACCATCCAGAGCCAGAAAACCGTCCAAATCATAGAACCGCTGACAATTCAGACAGTAATTTCTATCCGCACTGCCATGAAGTTTAAGAACCTTTTTCGAACCAGCCATTTCATGCAAGCTATCGATATTTTGAGTCACAACAGCCTTGAGCTTGCCTTCCTTCTCCAAATCCGCCAAGTAGGCATGGGCTGCATTGGGCTTGGCATCTGGATAGAGCAGGTACTTCTTGTAGAAGTCGAAAAACTCCTGCGGATAGCGCTCAAACATAGTGTGAGAAACTAGCTGCTCTGCTGTAAAATGCCGTCCTAGCTTGACACTGTATATCCCATCAGAACTGCGAAAGTCCGGAATGTTGGATTCAGTCGAAACTCCAGCCCCACCGAAAAAGACGATATCCCTGCTTTGATCTATCAATTCTTGCAGCCTTGCAATCTTATCCATCCTACTACTCCTTATAAGAGACTTTCTACGATCGCATTTGCTCGATCGAAGTAAAAAGGCTCCCTCTGATAAACTATGCCTGTCTCCTGCGCCAAATCAACCAGAAGCTCCATAAAGTGCTGAGACGAAAAACCTGTCGTCCTGTGCAATTCTTCCTCATCAAAAGGCTTGATAAGGTGGGCAAGCGGATTGCGGACTGACTTTTCTAACTCTCTTAGTTGTCCAGCTGACTCTTTGACAGATTCAGGGAAATTCAACTGCAAAATTAATTCTGTCAAGCTAGAAGAGTTGACCGTGCTTTCCGTATGGAAATTTTGCAGGACAGGATGATCAGAATTTCGCATCTTTTCAAACTTCCAACGGTCATAGCTAGCCTCTCTAGAATTATGAATATAGCTGTCAATATCCGGCAACTGCATGCGAATCAACCGCATAAAAATCCTATAAATGGCCGGACTAACTGCTCGAACAAAGTCAATCAATTGTTCATTTCTCAATTTTGCATCTAGGTCATAAAGGTAATTAGCCAGCTGCTCGTCTTCTTCATTTTCATGGCAAAAAAGCTGAAAATCAGCTGGATTCATTCCAGTGATTTCCAACTTTAGATTCATGATAGATTGGATGTTGAGCTCTCTTCGCTCTGCTAGTGCCCTAAGAAGGCGAAGCAAGTCAGAATGGGTAGACTTTCCTGCTCTCTCAGCCAGTTTAAGGGCATAAGCATAGTCATAGCGGGAGATCGCAAAGAGAATAGCTTCTTTAGCATCTACTTTCATGCTTCAGCAATCAAGGTTTCCAAACCAACCTTCATCATATCGGTGAAGGTATTTTGACGTTCTTCTGCAGTAGTGTCTTCATCTGGATTAACCAAGCTGTCAGAGATAGTCATGATAGCTAGCGCATCAACATGGTGTTGGGCAGCAAGATAGTAAAGCGCTGCTGCTTCCATTTCCACAGCCTTAACACCCCATTTACCGAGCTCGATGTTCTTTTCAAAGTAGTTTGAATAAAAGACATCAGAAGACAAAACATTCCCAACATGGGTGGTCATACCGAGATCTTTGGCAATATGGTAGGCCTTGTCTAGTAAATCAAAGCTAGCAATTTGCGGAAAATCATACTGTGGCCAGTCATTACGGATAATGTTTGAGTTAGTTGCAGCTGCCTGTGCCAAAACCAATTCACGGACATGAACACCCTTATTCAAAGAACCTGCAGTTCCCACACGGATTAATTTCTTCACTCCGTAGTCAACAATCAACTCACGCGCATAGATAGAAATCGAAGGCATTCCCATCCCAGTTCCCATGACAGAAACACGGTGACCTTTATAAGTACCAGTGTAACCAAACATGTTACGTACTTCGTTAAAACAAACAGCATCTTCAAGGAAGTTCTCCGCAATAAACTTGGCACGAAGAGGATCCCCCGGAAGAAGAATTTTATCAGCAATTTCACCCTGCTGAGCAGCAATATGGATAGACATAATATAAGATACCAAACCCGTCAAAAAGCGAAGGGAAAATAGGAGTTGGGCGCAGTGAGCGATGCTCGCTAGACCAACTATCTTTTTCCCACTGCTTTTAGGGTGGGTTCAATTCCTTTCTTTCTTAATTTTGATGATAAATAGGAGAATAGCTCGGGTTCAATTCAAAACCAAACTACCCTACCTTTCAATGTTTTAGAAAAGTTTTCCGCTCGTGTTCAAATTAGAACACTTTGCTCTACCTTTCTTTTTTTAAGATTTCATAGAATGGCAAGCACGAGCTAGATTACAAACTCAGACGCTCTGCCTTTTTATATTTATTCGTTTACCAATGAATCTAAAAATTTATAGAGATTTGCATTCATTTCTTTATAATCGTAAGCTCGAATGACTTCAGGATTTTGGACAAAGGTCAATTTTTGACTTTGGTCTTCCAAGACCTCTTCACCATCTGCGGCAATTAATAGTTCAACAGCTTCTGGATTGAATTCCAAATGAGCCTGAAAGGCATAATGTTTCGGACTGAAGCGAATAATCTGACGTGGGCAACCTTGACTCGTCGCAAGAACAACAGCATCCTCTGTCAGCCCTGGCATATCACCGTGCCAGTGGCCAGAATCAAAGCTTGCTCCAAACAAACTAACATGAGGATCTACAAGCCCTTCAGGTGTCAATGTCACAGGATAAACTCCAATCTCACGCTCAGGACTATGTTCATACTTCGCACCATAAGCAACAGATAGAAGCTGCGCACCAAGACAAACACCAACAATATAGATATCTGCAGCAATCGCTTCTTTCATAAAAGAAAGCTCAGCCTTTGGATCATAATATGGGAAGTTTTCTCTATCCTCATCGGGAGATTGAGGACCACCCATGACAATCAGAAAGTCAATCCCGTCAATTGTTTCAGGAAGAGGTTCTTTTTCGTAAACCTTTGTTGTTGTAATATGATGACCTCGTTCCAGAGCCCATTTGAGATAAGCGCCTGGCACTTCAAATGTTTCATGCAGTACAAAATGTACCTTCATTGTTCCTTCTCCCATCTCTTTCTAATCACGTAAGACATTCCTGCCGCTAGTACAAGCGGTATTGTCAAAATCCAATCCTGACCTGTAAATCCAAGACTTAGGGCAATAGCCGTCAGAGGAGCTTGTAAGGTCGTCCCTAAAAAGACTGTTGCTCCTAATAGCATTCCTAGAGCTGGATCCAGATGAATGCCAACTACTGTCAAAAGCAAGGTCACTAAGTAGCCAGATCCAATCCCCAAGGCAAATGATGGTGTCAAGGTTCCCCCATAGGCACCATTGCGTAAGAGGAGATAAACCAGAAGCCCCTTCATTACAAGAGCCAGTGGAAGATAGGGAACCGGCTGGCGAGATAACAAGGCTTGCGCTAGTACCTGACCATTTCCCATAAAGATAGGGAAAAAGAATACAAGGCCCCCCAGCACTAGAAAGGCTAGAGGAAGAGCCCAAAGAATCGACTCATCCTTCCGTCGTTTACGACTAGCCCACTTAGCTAGAGAACTAAAGACCAGAGCCAACGGAGTTACTATTAAAGCAATCAAGATAGCCTGCAAGAAACTGCTGGCCGACCAAGAGACTGTTGACAAGTGATAGATGGCATCATGACCAACAATGGGCCGAGCAACCCAAGTTGCCAGATAAGTACTAGTCAAAACCAGCAAAAAGTTCTGCCAACTATAGGCAAGTCCTAAGGTCTCAAGATAAATAAACTACTAGCAAATGGAACTTGATAAACAGCTGCGAGTCCAGCACCTGCACCACAAGCGATCAATACTTTCTGATCTTTAAGAGTTAAGGAACATTCCCTAGACAAGCAACTCCCAAGAAGAGCCCCAAACTCACGTGGGGCTCCTTCTTTTCCGACAGAAGCGCCTGCCCCTACAATTGCTATCTGCATAACTGCATGAAGAATCTGGACTAAGGGCGATGGACTCACATCTCCAACCAACTCAATTTGCTTTCGAATTGACAGAATTTTATAGCGTCTCTGTAGGACATACCAAAAACATGCCGCCAAACACCCTGCCGTACACAAAACTAGGAACCTACGGACCCCACCAGCTTGTTCAAATTGTTGTAGCAAGTCCAACCTATGTTCTCCAAACGCTACCCATTGTACGCCTTCTAATAGATAATGGCAGGCAATTCCAACCAGACCTGTTCCTATTCCCAATCCGACAGTTACTAGAAGCAGGCGCAATCCGTGTGGCAGTATTTGGAGACGCATTTTCATGGCATTACAATTCAGCAAGAATAGCTTTAAGCAATTCTTTGAAGTTGCCTTTGATGCGCTCAGTGACTTCTACAACTTCTTCGTGGTTAAGTTCTTCTTGGAAACCAGCAGCATAGTTAGTAATACATGAAATTCCAAGAACTTTCAAACCTGAGTGAGCTGCCACAATTACTTCTGGCACAGTAGACATGCCAACAGCATCTGCTCCCAAAGTCTTGTAAGCACGGATTTCAGCTGGTGTTTCATAAGTCGGACCAGTTACACCGATATAGACACCTTCATCAAGCTTGATACCGAGTTTTTAGCCACTTCATGGGCAATAGCACGATATTCTGGTGTGTAGGCCTTAGACATATCTGGGAAACGTGGACCAAACTCATCCAAGTTTTCACCCATCAATGGGTTTTGACCCGTCATATTGATATGGTCAGTAATAGCCATCAATGTACCAGGTCCGAATCCGATACCTCCAGCTGCATTGGTTACAAGAACCCCTTCACATCCCAAAACTTTCATCACACGTACTGGGAAAGTCACAACTTCCAATGGATTTCCTTCATAGAAGTGGAAACGACCTTGAAGAGCTAACACTTTGCGACCCGCCAAGTCTCCATAGACTAATTTACCAGCGTGGCCAACTACTGTTGAACGGCCCCAATTTGGAATCTCAGCATAGTCTACTACTACTGCGTTTTCGATTTCTTCGGCTAATTCTCCAAGACCTGATCCAAGGATCAAACCGAACTCAGGGGCTTCAACTCCTTTGCCTTTCAAATAAGCAGCTGTTTCATTGATTTTTTCTAATAATGACATTAATATTCCTCACCTATCTATTGTTTTATAAAGCAATAAACTAATTCTCAAAGGTATTTCTATTGCCTACTAGCCTATTATTATGATGCTATTTTGATTAGCTTAGTCCTGTCTTCTTACACCAATTTATCTAAGAAGCTTTCACCAATCATTGCCTTGTCCACTCCAAAGTTCTCAGCAACAGTAGCTGAGATATCCGCAAAGTGTCCGACAGGAATATGACCGTGACCGCTTAAAGATTTTCCAAAAATTAAGAGAGGGATATATTCACGAGTATGGTCAGTACCAGCGTAGGTAGGATCATTACCATGGTCAGCAGTAATCATGAGCAAGTCATCTTCACACATATTTTCAATGATTTCAGGAATACGAGCATCAAACTCTTCCAAGCAGTCGCGATAACCATGTGGATTACGACGGTGACCATAAAGAGCATCAAAGTCTACCAAGTTAGTAAATGAGAAACCTTCTTTAAAGTTTTCGTCCTTCAATGCTTCAACAAGATTATCTACCCCATGATTATTAGATTGATTGTGGCCCATATCATGGTTGATTCCAGCTCCGTTGAAGATGTCGTTGATCTTACCAACAGAGTAAGTAGCAATTCCCGCTTCGTTAAGCTTATCAAGTACAGTTGGCTCGAATGGTGATACCGCATAGTCATGGCGGTTAGCAGTACGAGTGAAGTTTCCTGGTTCACCCACATATGGACGGGCAATGATACGTCCCAAGAGAGCAGGTCTATCTAAAGTAATAGAACGAGCATATTCACAAATGCGATAGAGTTCTTCCAATGGAATCACTTCTTCATGAGCAGCAATCTGCAATACTGGATCAGCAGAGGTATAGATAATTAGCTCACCTGTTTCCATCTGACGAGGACCAAAATCATCAATAACTGCTGTTCCTGAATAAGGCTTATTAGCCTCACGAATAACTTTACGTCCAGAAAATTCTTCAATCTGAGTCAAGATTTCTTCTGGGAAACCATTCCAGAAAGTATCAAATGGTTCAGTAATATTTAGTCCCATGATTTCCCAGTGGCCAGTCATCGTGTCTTTTCCGAGTGATACTTCCTCAAGTTTAGTATAATAGCCACTTGGATTTGCTTCCTGAGGAACTGTCTTCAAAGGAACAGGACGCTCGATATTTCCCAGACCAATCTTAGCCATATTAGGGACGGTAAGTCCAACTGTTTTGGAAATATGTCCCAGAGTATCTGAAGCACCATCTGGCACTCCAGCATTAACAAAGTTGTTAGCATCTGGTGCTGCACCAATACCAACTGAGTCCATAACTACTAAGTGAATACGATTAAATTTTGCCATAAGATCCTCCTTTTATTTATTAGCTTCTAAAACTTGAACACCAGCTTTTCCTGCTACAATAACCTTTTCTACCATTTGGTTAAAGAGACCGTGCTCAACTACACCAACAATATGGTCTAATTCACGGGCAAACTCAATAGGGTTTTCAATCACACCCAAATCTAGGTCAATGATAAAATTCTTCATATCTGTAACAAAGCGTTGACCATCTTTCTGACGAAAGGCTGGTTTGTAACCTGCACGTTCAAAGCGACGGAAAACTTGCTCTGCACCATACTGGACAACTTCGACCGGAAGCTTAAAAGCACCTAGCTTCTCAACCAATTTACTCTCATCAACTACCCAAATGTAGCATTTTGTCGGTGTTGCAACGACCTTCTCCATAAGGAGAGCGCCCCCACCGCCTTTAATACCATTAAAATTTGGATCAACCTCATCTGCCCCGTCAACTGTCACATCAACTAAATCGACTTCATCAATGGATTTGAGTGGAATTCCCAAACCTTCTGCTTGCTGGCTGGTTACACTTGAAGTTGTTACTGCAATAATTTGCAGTCCTTCTTCTTTTATACGACGGCCAATTTCTTCAACAAAATAATAAGCGGTCGAACCTGTTCCAAGTCCAACTACCATACCATCTGTCACGAACTCAGCAGCCTTAATCCCCGCCATCTTCTTTAGATTCTCCATTTTGACCTCCTTTGTATTTTTCAGACATTTAAACCGTAAAAAAAAGGTTCTTTGCCTAGCCAAAAGAATCAATCTATTTATAGTATAGCACTATTTTATAGAACATGAAAGCATTTTCCTAATTTCTAATAATTTTTTGAAAATTGCCATAGTTAAATCAAAATCTTGCTCCCCTTTCGTTTTTGCGTTACAATTAGGGTAATTGATTTTAAAACACAAGGAAAAATACAGTATGATTACCAGAGAATTTGATACAATCGCTGCGATTTCTACGCCTCTTGGCGAAGGGGCTATCGGCATTGTCAGACTAAGCGGGACTGACAGCTTTGCTATTGCCAAAAAAATCTTCAAAGGCAAGGATCTAAGCAAAGTGGAAAGTCACACACTCAACTACGGTCATATCGTCGACCCTCAAAATCAGGAAATTTTGGACGAGGTCATGGTTGGTGCTATGCGCTCTCCCAAGACTTTCACGTGCGAGGACATCATTGAAATAAACACTCACGGGGGAATTGCGGTTACTAATGAAATCCTGCAACTAGTTATACGAGAAGGAGCTAGAATGGCAGAGCCTGGTGAGTTTACCAAGCGAGCCTTTTTGAATGGTCGAGTGGACCTGACTCAGGCTGAGGCAGTTATGGATATCATCCGCGCCAAAACAGATAAAGCCATGAACAATGCTGTCAAACAGCTCGATGGCTCTCTTTCTAACCTCATTAACAACACCCGTCAGGAAATTCTCAACACTTTGGCTCAGGTCGAGGTCAACATTGACTATCCGGAGTACGACGATGTGGAAGAGATGACGACCCAGTTGATGCGAGAAAAAACAGCTGAGTTCGAGGCTCTGCTAAGCAATCTCCTCAACACTGCTCGACGAGGCAAGATTTTACGAGAAGGTATTTCCACTGCTATCATTGGTCGTCCTAATGTTGGCAAGTCTAGCCTACTCAACAATCTCCTGCGGGAGGACAAGGCTATTGTGACCGATATTGAGGGTACGACCCGTGATGTGATCGAGGAGTATGTCAATATCAAGGGTGTACCACTCAAGCTAATCGATACCGCAGGAATTCGGGAAACCGATGACCTTGTAGAACAAATTGGAGTTGAGCGCTCTAAAAAAGCCCTGCAGGAAGCTGACTTGGTTCTATTAGTTCTCAATGCCAGTGAGCCTCTGACGGATCAGGACAGACAATTGCTTGAAATCAGCCAGGATAGCAATCCAATTGTCCTGCTTAACAAGACCGACCTTGAAGAAAAGATTGAGCTTGATCAGCTCCCTACTGATATCATTAAGATTTCTGTCCTCCACAACCAAAATATCGATAAAATTGAAGAACGCATCAATCAACTCTTCTTTGAAAATGCTGGTATCGTCGAACAAGACGCCACCTACCTGTCTAACGCCCGCCATATCTCCTTGATTGAAAAAGCTCTGGAAAGCCTTCAAGCCGTCAACCAAGGATTGGAAATGGGTATGCCGGTAGACCTTCTCCAAGTTGATATGACCCGTACTTGGGAAATCCTCGGTGAAATCACTGGTGACGCCGCACCAGACGAACTCATCACCCAACTCTTCAGCCAATTCTGCTTGGGTAAATAAGATTTCTATATAGGCATTAAACTCTATTTTAACAACACCTATCTATAATAAAATAAAAGGTATGATTCTTGTGTCCTACAAAGATTCATACCTTTTATTATTTATCGAAAGCTACTTAGAGAGTCTATTATAAGCTCTCCATTTAGTTCTTTATTTTAAAATCTCTTCTAGCTCTTTTTCGAGCGCTGCTTCGTCATGAAAGTTTAATATCACTTTTCTTACTTTTTGATTCTTATCGACTAGGTAAATTCCAGGAATTGATTGAACATGGAGGATATCCGCTGCTTTCTCACCTGCATCATAGTAATACGGGAAGGTATAGCCTTTCTCACTGACATACTGATCCGCTTGTTCCTTTGTTTCCTTATGAAAATCAAGCATATCCAACATGACAAAATTTATTTTATTTTTATACTTTTCGTATACTTTTTGAATTTCTGGTAGCTGTCGCTGACAATAAGGACACCAGCTAGCCCACTCTACTACCAGCATAGGCTTATCATAAAACTCTGAACTCTTCTTTAAAGCCCCTAGCTGATCTTCCATTTCAAACTCTGGCAATTGCTGACCTGTCAATACATGTTCTACAGCTGCACTTCCACTTGTCTGTGTAGAAGCTTTATCGTTCTTTTTAGTTCCAGAAAAATAAAGCATAGCAAAAACTGCCGCAACAATGACTCCTACAGTCAGAAAGGGCAACCACCATTTATCTTTTAACATTTTCTCACCTCATAATAATCCATCTCAAAATATTTAATAAATATAAGAGATTGCAGTCTATAAACGCTCAAAAAATATTGTTCTAAACTATTGAAAATATTTTTGTATAACGCGCCAGTAGTAAATTTATTATATCAGTTTCACTGTACCACATCAACAACTTTAACTTAAAAGATATACTAGAGCATTTTACAATCCATAACATCATTCTTTGGACTAATTCATCCATTAAAAGACTTGATTTGTCAGAGTTTTCTCATTTATAACTTGGCTAGTCTATAGATATTGAGTACCATTCCCATTCTTCTCTCTATTTATTTCTAAACTGACTTCCATCTTCGTATCCAACTTCTTAAAAGTATTTCACTTTATAGCAACTTAAAACGACATTTCAACAAGATAAGAATTTATCAAAAAAAAGAGGTTATCCCTCTTATTTTCCTAAAATAAGCCCAGCAATTAAAGGACTGACAAAAACATACATTAAACCTGTCACTCCAATGGCCAAACCAGCCATAGCTCCCTCAACTTGACCATATTTAAATGCCGCTCCTGTTCCGACTGCATGACCTGTCCCCCCAAGTGCTAGGCCAATAGCAACCGGATCTTCAATTTTAAGAACTTTTAAAATACTAGGACCCATTACACTCGTCAAAATCCCAGTAGCTACAACAACTACCAAAGTAATTGTTGTAATCCCCTGCATCTTATCCACAATACCAACTGCCATTGCAGTAGTTACTGACTTTGGAAACAAAGAAATAGCTAAGAAAAAGTCCATTCCAAAAAATTTTGCTACAAGTGCTGTAAAACTTGTATTTACCAAAACTGATAAAAAGATACCTAATAAGATACTTCTAGCGTGGTGTTTCATTAAATGGAAAGTCTTGTAAAGCGGAATCCCTAAAGCAACTGTCGAAGGTACAATCAGATTATTCAAGTATGATCCTCCAATATAATAATCCTTGTAAGAAATCCCAGTCCAAGATAAAAAGAGAATCACTAAAATTGTTGCCAAAAGTAGAGGCGTTGTCAAAGGATGTGGAAAACGTCTAAAAATCAACATTCCCAATAAGATAAGCTAAGATAGACAAAGCCAAGCCAAACAAAGGATTAGTAACTACACTAGTCATGTCTTGCTCCCCTTTCTTCATAATCACCTTCATAACGTCTCTTAATAAACTGCACAGTATAGGCAATGACCACAACGTTCAGTACAATTGCCAAGACAACAATCAAAATGATAGGCAGGAGATAAGGTGCTATAATATGAAATTTATCCATAATACCAACTGCAGCCGGCAAAAAAAGAATAGTCATATTCGCCAGTAAAAAATTACCAACCATATTTACATGACGTAGGCGTAACCATTTGAATTCTAAAGCTAAAAATAACAAAATTAATCCGATGATGCTACCTGGAATTGGTAAATGAAAAATAGTTGAAATTCCCTCTCCAAGCAACGAAATCGAAAAGATAATCATCAGTTGTACGTATAATTTCATGAAGTCCCCTCACTTTTCTAAGTAACAGTCTACTACTTTTCAGAAAAATTTCAATATATTTTACAAAAATAAAAAGATGGAAACGAATCCATCTTTCTTCTGCGTATCATAAAGTCTAAATAGGAGTCCAATTTTAGATTTAGCCACCAAATCAGCAAAAAATTCCAATCCTTTTAAGCCAACAAAAAAACGCCATTGGGCGCCTTAAATACTACGGAAGACATGGGATTCGAACCCACGCACGCTTTTACACGCCTACTGCGTTTCCAACACAGCCTCTTAAGCCTCTTGAGTAATCTTCCATTATTAAATATGGAGCCGGTGGGAGTCGAACCCACGTCCAAACATCTGCCAACACATTTGTCTACAACCATAGGCTATGTATTGCTTTAACTTGATTTTGACACATAACTCAAGCCCAAATCAAGCGAGTCTATCAATCTCTTGTAAAATCCCTAGACAAAATTCTACCGTAGCTTGCTAATAATAAGACCTGTCATCAGACACAAGCAATCCGAATCGGGTCACGCTGGCTGGTTTTTAGGCAGCTAAAGCGTAAGAAGTATTATTTTTTGCAGTTATATTTAACTGGCGTTTTACATCCGCTAGATGAGTCGCAAAATATGCCTCATAATGCCTGTCGAATCCGTAACGACCCCAAGACAATAAAATTATTATATCATATTTCAGCAAAATTGCAATTTTTTCAGATCAGATATCTATGATTTACTTTAGTAAAAAATCTCGAACCCAGTAGGATTCGAGATTAAGTATTATTTGATTCCAAGTGCAATTCTTGCGTAACGGCTCATTTTTTCGACTGTCCAAGCTGGATACCAAACCAGCTTGACTTCCACTTTAGTTACTTCTGGAATTTCTTCAAGAGCATCGTGGATTTGATCCGTTAATAAGTCAGCCAAAGGACATCCCATAGTTGTTAGAGTCATGTCGATTTCTGTCTCACCATTTTCTTCGTTGAAACGAATTTCATAAATGAGTCCCAGATTGACAATATCAATCCCCAACTCAGGGTCAATGACTTGTTCCAAACTTTCAAGAATACGGTTTTTAATGCCTTCAATTTCTTCTGCTGTATATTTTTGCTCTGCCATCCTATCATCTCCTATTTAGTTCATATCTATAGAATCTAGATTTCACCATTTTTTAATCTTCAATGAAATCACGGAGTGGCTTACTACGGCTTGGGTGGCGTAATTTGCGTAGAGCTTTAGCTTCAATTTGGCGAATGCGTTCACGTGTCACATTGAAAACTTTACCAACATCTTCCAAGGTCCGCATTTTACCATCATCCAAACCAAAACGAAGACGAAGAACATTTTCTTCACGATCTGTAAGAGTGTCTAAAACTTCATCTAACTGCTCACGAAGAACAACACGAGTTGTGTAATCAACTGGATTTTCAATTACTTCGTCTTCGATAAAGTCACCCAGATGGCTATCATCTTCCTCACCGATAGGTGTTTCTAGCGAAACTGGCTCTTGAGCAATCTTGAGAATCTCACGAACCTTGTCTGGAGTCATATCCATACGCTCAGCAATCTGCTCAGGCGTTGGATCTTGACCCAATTCTTGCAAGAGATTGCGTTGCTCACGAACTAGCTTGTTAATTGTTTCTACCATGTGAACTGGGATTCGGATTGTTCTAGCTTGATCAGCGATCGCACGTGTAATGGCCTGACGGATCCACCAAGTTGCATATGTTGAAAACTTAAATCCTTTGGTGTAGTCAAACTTGTCAACAGCCTTCATCAAGCCCATATTTCCTTCTTGGATCAAGTCAAGGAACTGCATGCCACGTCCAACATAACGCTTAGCAATAGAAACTACCAAACGAAGGTTGGCTTCAGCCAAACGTTGCTTAGCCTCAGTATCGCCCTGCTCAACCAAGATTGCCAATTCTTGCTCTTCTTCGTTTGTCAAAAGTGGAACGACTCCAATTTCTTTCAGATACATACGAACAGGATCATTGACTTTAGCTGAATTGCTACCTAAAGTTCTTCATCAGTTAGCTCTGCTTCTTCCTCTTCGTTGTGTAAAACACGTGCACTTGGATTCCCTTCTTTATCTGTAATAGAAATCCCTGCATCTTGAATACGTTGCAACAAATCTTCGATACCATCTGCATCTAAGGTAAAAGGAATAATCAATTTATCATTAATTTCATCATCAATTGCCGTACCAGCCTTTTTATGGTTTCGAATAAATTCTGCAACTTGTACGTCAAATGTTGTTACTTCTTTTTGTTTTGTAGCCATTCCTACTCCATTCTTCTTTTCTGAGCGATCAAGCGCTCCAGTTCTTCAATTGCCGTATCAACATCACCATTATGAGATGCTTCTCGGACTCTTTTCCCTATTATTTGATTTTCCTTACGGAGCAATTCCTTATCTCTGATAGATTCAACTTCTGCCAACTCATTGTCCGCAATTTCGCTAGGTAAATCTTCTTCTAAAATACGATACCAGGCTTGTTGGACTCCATCTGATTGCTCAGACAAATCGTGTGATGTCACCTCACCATTTTCGCAAAGTATCTGGTATAGAATCTGTAATTCAGGTGTTGCAAACTGGAAATCTTCTCTCAAACGGTAATCATTCAAAACTATAGGATATTCAATCATTCGATTAAGAAGGTGATTCTCAGCTTTTACTAAACGAGACACTTGCTTAGAAAGCGGAAGATTTGTCTGAAAACGAGGCTGTTGATAAACCTGTTCCTGCTGACTCTTTCGATTACTTAAGCGACTATTGTTAACCGCCTGCTCAACTTGCTGGTAATCAAAGTCTGGTAGAAGCTCTGCCAGCATATAAATATACGAATTCTGCGCCGTAATCGATGAGGTCTGAGCAATAATCGGAGCCATTTTCTCAACGAATTCAATCTGAGCTTGTAGATTCTCAGTATTTTCCGGTTTCAGATAGCGAATTAGAAACTCAACATCACTTATCCGAGTTTTGGTTAGCAAATATTGCAGTTCTTCAGGAGAATTTTTTTGAACAAATTCATCTGGATCCATCTGATCTGGAATAGAGACAATCTCAACAGCCAAGTCTTTTAATTCATCCAAAGCTTTAACAGTTGCTGCCTGTCCAGCCTTATCACCATCGTAAGATAAGATGACCTTTTTACAATACTTGCTAAGATGCTGAACATGTTCATGTGTCAAGGCCGTCCCCATTGATGCAACTGCATTTTCTATTCCTGCCCGGTAAGCAGCAATGACATCCATGAAACCTTCCATCAGATAGACTTCATGACTTTTCTTTATGGTTGCTTTTGCCTTGTCCAAATGATAGAGTTCATAGCTCTTATTGAAAATAGCTGTGCTTCGACTATTTTTATACTTAGCTTGATGACTATCAGTCGGAGGGGATTCCTCCCAAATCCTTCCGGAAAATGCCACTACTTGGCCATTATCATTGGCCAAAGGAAACATGATACGATTTTGAAAAGCATCATAAACTAGATTACTTTCTGCTAGATTAAACAGACCCGAATTCATAATGGTTGCTTCATCAAATTTTCCAACCATACTCTGATAAAGATAGTTGCCCTCACTAGGGGCTAAACCAATCTGAAAATGCTTAATGATCTCATCAGTCAATCCACGTTTGTAAAGATAAGATCTGGCTTTTTCTCCCATCTTGGTCGTCATCAAGACAGCGTGATAAAATTTTGCAGCCTCAGTATGAATATCATAGAGAGCTTGATGCGGGTGTTGTCTTTTTGGTTGGGATAGATCATTTTTATCAACTGCAAGTTGAATACCCGATCGTTCAGCAATTATTTGGACAGCTTCCATAAATGAAACGCCACGATATTCTTCGATAAACTTAAAAACATCTCCCGACTTGCCGCAACCAAAACAGTGGTAAAACTGCTTATCTTCAACGACATTAAAGGAAGGTGTCTTTTCTCCATGAAATGGACATAGTCCAAGAAAGTTGCGTCCAGCCTTAGTCAGAGCAACAACTTCTCCTATGACTTCGACGATATTGACGCTGTTTTTAATATCAGAAATGATTTCTTTATCAATCACCCGACAATACCTCCAATTTACCATAGAATACTATGTTATATTTTATAATAAATTAACAAAAAAGTAAAATATCAGCTACAGATTTACAAATAAATATACTTTAAAAGATAGACATGAAAATTTAACAATCCTATAAAACCAACCACTTGCAAAAGGTTGTTATTTTCATTATAATAGAGACTGATTAAAAAAAGGAGATATTTCTATGTTAAAAGAGTTAAAAAGCTTTTTACTTCGTGGCAACGTAGTTGACCTAGCTGTTGCTGTTATCATTGGTGCTGCTTTTGGTGCAATTGTTACTTCAATAGTAAATGACATTATCACACCACTTATTTTAAACCCAGCCTTGAGCGCTGCTGGTGTAGATAAAATTGCTGAATTATCTTGGAACGGTATTGCCTATGGTAACTTCCTAAGTGCGGTTATTAACTTCCTTGTTATCGGAACAGTTCTTTTCTTCATTGTTAAGGCTGCTGAAAAAGCTCAAAGCTTCGGTAAAAAACAAGAAGAAGTTGTCGAAGAAGAACCAGCTCCAACTGAACTTGAAGTACTTCAAGAAATCAAAGCTTTGCTTGAAAAAAAATAATATAACGAAAAACCTGAAAGTATATGTTCAGGTTTTTTTATTGCATTCCTACAATAACGCAATAGCTCTTTAACAAAAAAACAGCCTAAGGGCTGTTTTTTATTTCAATTAGAATTTCTTGCGCTTACGAGCTGCTTCTGATTTACGTTTACGTTTTACAGAAGGCTTTTCATAGAATTCACGTTTGCGTGTTTCTTGAAGAGTACCAGCTTTAGTAACAGCGCGTTTGAAACGGCGAAGAGCGTCATCAAGAGATTCGTTCTTACGTACTACTGTTTTTGACATGTTTTTCACTCCCTTCAAGTTCAGAATCTAGTTAATGATATCATATTAGGGAATTCATGTCAAGTTTTTATTGAATACTATGTGTCTGTTCTTTTGAGATTTTAAAAAATTACTCTAAAATTCACTTTACAATGTTTTTTTCTTTTTAGCAGCTTTGGAAATAGTCATTGACAAAACCTTATCATAGACTAGAAACTGCTGCATGAGCTTACTATCACTTATCTCCGGCAATAAATCAATAACGTATTCCAACTTGATCAATTGCTTTTCAGCTGCTTCAATTGATGTCATTTCAACACTTTTACAGTTAGCTGAAAAAATAGCTTCAAAGAGTAATTCATAATCAAAATTAGCTGGAACCTTTATTTCCACATATCGTCTTGTCTGGCTAACAGAAGTAAAATTCATTTTTTCAAAAATCAACCAAACAAAGGAAATTGATAGGGTAAAAACGACAGCTAAAGCAACAAATCCCATCCCTGTTGTAATTCCGATGGCTGTTGCCATAAAGACTGCCAAGAGCTCTTTTGATCCTCCTGCAGCAGATCGAAAGCGAATCAAACTAAAAGTTCCCGCTACAGCAACACTGGTACCTAAATTGCCATTCACTAGGAAAATGATAATAGAAATAATAGCAGGTAACAGAGACAAAGTAATCACAAATTCTTTTGTATAAATCGTTTGACGTTTATATACCTTGGCTAAAACAATCCCTAAAATCAAGCTTGTGATCATTGAAAAAATCAGAGCTAAGGGATTAATTTTCACTTCAGCCGAGGAATAAATACTATTAAATAACTGATTGAGCATTGAGATCTCCTTAAGACTTGACTGTGTGGCTTAATCTTTCTTTTGTCTGTAGGTATGCTTTGCCATATTTTGAGAAGGATTGATCCATGAGACCAAATTTATTAAGAATACCAGCCATCCATTGAGGATATTGACCAGGGACCTTAATTTCCATAATGGCTTTTCCATCTTCTAGCAAAGGCCAGCCATAGCGTCCAGAAGTCAACTCAACATCATAATCTCTATATCGAATATTTGAATCAACGGTCACACGCACCTTCTTATCCTCTAATCCCTTCATAGAATAACGATCATAGCTAATCACCATTTTTGGTTTTAAATCTAGATAGCGTTCTTGTAATGCGACTACTTCTGCCTTCACTCGATCATCAGAAATAGTCGCATCAACTAATCCATTTTCAATGAAATTTACAACCGAAACTGGATTAGAGACTAGCCGATACTTAAATCCAACTTCTTCAGACTTTTTCTTAATTTCTAAGAAAACTTGACAATCATCTGTAGGTTGCTCTGCATAAGTTCTCATACGTAACTTTTCACGCCCACCTTTGCGAGCAATCGAATCTTGAATCATCTGAAAATCATCATTATCAAAATAGATATTTGTTATAGTTGATGTTGCATAGTCATCAGCAATAAGATAAGGAGCCATCTCAGCCTCTAAACGCTCTAATGTGGCCCGGTCTAAGATATACTTAGTCTCGATACGCTGAAAGTTTGTTTGAATCTTCTTTTGTTTCATGGGGATTCTCCTTTTTTATTCTACAAATGTAGTTTAATGATTTAAAAGAAAGAGAGCAACTGCTCAAAACCTAAAAAAATTTTATTTCTACATTTGTCGTTTATAGTTATATTCTACACTTGTAGTTTTTGTTTGTCAAGAGATTTTTTTAAAAAAATATAAAACTCTATCTATTTAGGTTCATATCAAACCTAAATAGATAGAGTTAATTTTAATCATCATCGTCATCCTTATCATCATCGGCGTCTTTATCGTCATCATCTCGAGAAGATGAAGTCTGACTCTTACTTGGTGATGGAACTGTTGTGACACTTGGACTACTACTATGGGTTGTCACAGCTGGCTGATTAGTATCTGTTGAAGTATGATTCGAACTTGGGACTTCTTTCTCAACTGTTACAGTCTTTTCGACTACAGTGTGTTGTTTAGATTTTAAAACTTTTCCATTCTTTGCATTGATTAGAAGCTCATGGGCAGTTTGACCGTGAGAAAAATAGATTTGGTAATTGTCCTTATCTCGAACAATCTTTAAATTTTTAATATCTTTTTCGCCAAGACCTAAATCTTTCAAGGCAACAGCCAAAGCCTGGTCTTGACTAAATTCTTTAGATACTTTTTTATTGATTACTTTCTGCGTTTTTTGAACATTAATTGCAGAAGTTTCAATAGCAAAGACCGAGCTAGTCAAAAGCAAGAGAACTGAAACGGCTACTACAAAAACGGTTGACAATAACTTCTTAGGTAGACGACTATCCATAATGCTGACAATCCGTCTCTTTAGATTAAATTTTTCAGAGTAAAAGCAGGTCGTCAAAGCAATCGGCGTCTTTTTACTGCGATCAATCATAGTTAAAATTGTCTCTCCATAAAAAGTCCGGTAATGCATATCTTGATCATTTAAGACATCATAATCACAATACATTTCTCCTACTTCTTGAGTTTCACGACAAGCTAGACGAACTATTGGATTAAACCAATGAAGACTTTTAACAAGGATCGCTAAAAGATTAATCAAGACATCATAGTGTTTGTAGTGCGTCAATTCATGTCTGAAAACAAGTTGCAACTCTTCCTCAGTGTAGTCAGACTCTGGTAATACAATCGATATATCTCTGAAGCCAATTAGCATAGGACTTTGTGACATAGGATAGTGAAGCAGGCGAACCTTATTTTTAATTCCCATCTCTTCTTGGATCTTTTGTAATTGGGCCAGAGCTTCTTCATCTTCAACGGGAGTCCCCCATCGTTTTAGCATCTTTCTAAAAAGAATATAGGAATAAGCATATCGAGCGATGCTAAAGACAAAGCCTAGCAACCATATTGCAATAAGAATCTCGAACCAAGGCAAATTTAGAAAACTTTGCCACAGATTGGGCTGAATCGTTTTTTCAGTAACTTGAGAAGCTACTTGTGCTGTTCCTGAAGGAACCTGTGTAGCCACTGTATTGATCGTTGATCCTGCATTCATCCGAATCAAACCTGAACCAAACTGAGGACGAAATGGGAAGAGAAAACTCAGCAAAACCAAAAACCAAATGACATATTTTGCTCGGGCTGAAACCCGCGTCTTAAAAAGCGCAAAAAGTAAACTAAGTAGGATTACTAAAATCGAGGTAGTAAGACTGGTTAACAAAAAAGATAAAAGGAATTGCTTCATGGTGATGACTCCACTTATTTATTCTGATCAAGTAAACTCCTCAACTCGTCTAATTCATTGTCTGACAAAGAATTAGATGAAAAGAGAGTTTTAACAAGGCCCCCCATGGAATGACCACTATAACGCTTTAGAAAATCTGAAGTTTCTACTTCTAGGTATTCATCTTCTGAGATAATGGCCGTATACTGTCTTTCACGTCCCTTACGGACACTTTCTAAAAAGCCTTTTTCCGTTAAGCGAGCTAAGACAGTTAACAGGGTCTGGGGTTTCCAATGGTTATCTTCGCCCAGTTTTTCCATAATTTGGGCAGAAGTTGTTGGGTTTGGCAATTGCCAAATTACTTTTAAAATAGTAAATTCTCCGTCAGGCAAACGTTTAATGGATGTTTTCATAGTCTTCCCGTCTTTCTATATTCTATTCTCATCTTTATTCTACACTTGTCTAATTAAAAAGTCAATCCTTATGAAAAAAAGAGTGAGAAATAAAATACTCCCACTCTTTTTAGAAAAATAAACTGATTAAGGTCAGTATAGCTAACCCTCCCTGCTTAAGCAAGATTTTCGGATCACTAGTCAATGCTCCATAGGCCGCCACTAAGATAATGTAAATCATAAAGATAGCCATCCAAAAAGAATCTTGGGTAAAAACAGCTAGTAAAACCAAGACAGCAATCAAACCATTATAGACTCCTTGGTTTTTAAAAAGAGTGTTAACCGATTCCCTCTCAAGCTCCTCCTGAGTCATGTTAAAGACTCGAGCTGTTATTTTTGAAGCTGTTGCAAATGTCTCCAAATACATGATATAAAAAAATTCTAAAGAAACTAAAATTGCTGAAATAATAGTAAATATAGACATCTTGTCCTCCTTCTTTTAAAACCTAATTTAATCAGTATAACATAGAAATCAACATGAAAGGAAAATATTGCTCAAAAACGTATACATATCACTTTTAAATGTCAAATAAAGAGCATAAATAAAATAGGCGTAGCAGAAATCAGCAATTTCTGACTAGATGTGATACAATCTTTTTGAAAAATGGAGGTAAATTATGTTAACTTATGATCTGATTGTTATCGGCTTTGGTAAGGCTGGTAAAACATTGGCTGCTAAAATGGCAACCCAAGGAAAAAAAGTTGCTTTGATTGAGCGAAGCAAGGCTATGTATGGGGGAACCTGTATCAATATCGCCTGCATCCCAACCAAAACTCTCTTAGTCGCAGCTGAAAAGGGCTTAACTTTTGACCAAGTCATAGCTGAAAAGAATGCTGTAACTAGCCGCCTTAATAGTAAAAACTATGCAGGAGTTAGCGGTGCTGGTGTCGACATTATCGATGGGGAAGCTCATTTCCTTTCCAACAAAGTCATCGAAATCACAGCTGGTGATGAAAAAGAGGAACTGACTGCTGAGACTATTGTCATCAATACTGGTGCTGTTTCCAATGTCCTACCGATTCCTGGATTGACTGATACTAAAAATGTTTATGATTCAACAGGTATCCAAAACCTGAAAGAACTTCCTAAACGCTTGGGAGTTCTAGGTGGTGGTAACATTGGCCTAGAATTTGCTGGACTATACAATAAATTAGGCAGTCAAGTAACTGTTCTGGATGCTGCACCTGTCTTTCTCCCTCGAGTAGAACCTTCTATCGCTGCTCTAGCTAAGAAGTACATGGAAGAAGACGGAATCCAGCTCTTACAAAATGTTCGTACCACACAGGTCAAAAATGATGGTGATGAAGTTGTCGTTGTGACAGAGGATAGAGAATTCCGCTTTGATGCTCTGCTCTATGCTACTGGACGCAAACCGAATATTGAGCCACTTCACTTGGAAAATACTGACATTGAGCTGACAGAACGCGGAGCGATCAAGGTTGATAAACACTTAGAAACATCTGTACCTGGTGTATTTGCAGCGGGTGATGTCAATGGCGGTCTCCAGTTCACTTATATCTCACTGGATGACTTCCGTATCCTTTATAGCTATCTGGCTGGGGATGGCAGCTACACACTGGAAGACCGTAAAAATGTCCCTACCAGCATGTTTATCACACCGCCTTTGGCTCAAATCGGATTGACTGAAAAGGAAGCGCAAGAACAAGGACTTCCGATTGCAGTTAAGGAGATTCCAGTCGCAGCAATGCCCCGCGGACATGTCAATGCTGACTTGCGCGGTGCTTTCAAGGCTGTTGTCAACACTGAAACCAAGGAAATCGTTGGAGCGACTATCTTCTCAGCTGGAGCTCAGGAAATTATCAATATCCTGACTGTAGCCATGGATAATAAAATTCCTTACACTTACTTTAGCAAGCAAATCTTCACCCACCCAACGCTGGCTGAAAACCTCAATGATTTATTTGCTATCTAATTTGAAGCCCCAGCTGGGGCTTTTAATATTAGGTAAACATATTCACTTACATTTCTCCTCCTTTTTGTGGTACAATAATGCTAGTTTATTTTAAAAAGATTGAGGAAAATTATGTCTGAACTGTATGATATTACGATTGTCGGTGGCGGTCCAGTTGGCCTATTCGCAGCTTTTTACGCTCATCTGCGCCAAGCCAAGGTTAAAATCATTGATTCCCTGCCTCAGCTGGGTGGTCAGCCAGCCATTCTCTATCCAGAGAAGAAGATTCTGGATGTGCCAGGCTTTACCAATCTAACCGGAGAAGAGTTGACTCATCGTCTGATTGAGCAGCTGGAAACTTTCCAGACTGAAATCTGCCTCAATGAAACAGTGCTGGATATCGTCAAAGGTGAAGAAGGATTCACTATTACAACTTCTAAAAACCAACATCAGACCAAAAACAATTATCATCGCCATGGGAGGTGGTGCTTTCAAACCGAGAGCTTTGGAGCTAGATGATGCTGAGAGCTACAGCAACCTCCACTATCATGTGTCAAATATCAGCCAGTACGCTGGCAAAAAGGTTGTTGTTCTAGGCGGTGGCGACTCAGCTGTTGACTGGGCGCTAGCTTTTGAAAAAAATCGCAGAAACCAGCCTGGTTCACCGTCAGGGATAACTTCCGAGCTTTGGAGCATAGTGTGGAGGAACTCAAGGCTTCTAGTGTTGAGATTAAGACACCATTTGTACCTAGTCGATTGGTCGGCGAAAATGGCAAGATTACCCACTTGGAAATCAGCCAAGTCAAAGGAGAGGAAAGTCAGCTTTTACCTCTAGATCATCTATTTGTCAACTACGGTTTTAAATCCTCTGTCGGCAATCTCAAAGATTGGGGCCTAGAGCTCAACCGTCACAAGATTTTGGTCAATAGCAAGCAAGAAACCTCCGTACCAGGTATCTATGCTGCTGGAGATTGTTGCAGCTACGAAGGTAAGATCGACTTAATTGCGACTGGACTCGGTGAGGCACCTACTGCTGTCAACAATGCCATTAACCATATCTACCCTGATCAAAAGGTCCAACCCAAACATTCTACAAGCTTATAATATAAAAACGCAATCGAGGTTGGGATATCCTGTCTCAGCCTTGTTTTCTATTGACTTTCTTAGTTCCTTCTGCTAAACTGTAGTCAAGTATATTTCGGAGGTACACGGAGACATGAAAAATTAAGTCTATTTTTTAAAGGAAACTTTATTTAGTAGATTTTGTCATGTTTCTGCATATCCGCGGGATGTTCATTTTTTGTGCTTTCTAGCTTCTATTTGCTTATCTTTAGATTAATCCTGTCGCTCCTATGACAGTATAAGCTGGAAGCCTATGAACGAATAATCCTACTTGGACACTCCTGTGTCTGCTTTGTGCAATTAAAAACAGCTCTGCTAAATAAAGCAGGGCTGTATTTTGTGTTAAAAAACGAAGGAGACATCTATGCTTCAAATAAGAAATCTAACCATCACCCACCTAAAAGACCTGAAGGAGTTAGTCAAAGATTTGTCACTGACTGTTAATCAAGGAGACAAGGTCGCTATTATCGGTGAGGAGGGCAATGGCAAGTCCACCCTGCTCAAGCTCTTGCTAGACGAGCGACTGGTCAGCTCCTATGTCAGCTACAGCGGACAAATTGATAAGTCCTATACTGCTGCTGTCTACCTGCCCCAGCAGTTGCCTTCAGAAGATGCCCAACTGACGCTCAATGATTATTTCTTTGCTGATTTGAGACCGAGCTGGACTATGCCAAGCTCTACCGCTATGCTGGGGAGCTCAACTTTGACAGCCAGCGTTTTGCCAGTCAGCAGCAGCTCTCTAGCCTATCTGGAGGAGAAAAGCTTAAAGTCCAGCTCATCAAGAAACTAGCCAGTGATTGGGACATTCTCTTTCTTGACGAGCCCTCTAATGACCTTGATCTCGAAACTCTAACTTGGCTGGAAAACTTTATCAGCCACAGCCAGAGAACGGTCCTTTTCGTCTCTCACGACGAGCACTTTCTCGCTCAAGCCGCAACTAAGATTGTTCATCTGGAGCGAATCAAAAAGAAACAGGAGGCCAGAACCAGCGTCAAGAGTCTGGACTATGAAAATTACCGCCAGCAGCGTCAGGAGGCTTTTGAGAAACAAGGACAACTGGCACGGAAAGAGCGGGAAGAACACGCCAAGACCATGGAAAAACACCGACGGGTTAAGCAGAGTGTGGAGCATACTTTACGAAACACCCATGACGCTACTGCAGGTCGACTGGTGGCTAAGAAGATGAAAAATATTCTCTCGCAGGGCAAACGATTTGAAAAGGCAGGCGCTGAAATGACTGAAATCCCAACACAGGAAGATGCCATCAGTCTTCACTTCTCAGATATAGAAGCTCTGCCATTGACCAAAAGAATCCTGAAATTAGAAGGAATGAAACTGGAAACAAACGAACGACAACTGGCGGAGAACCTGACTCTGGAGGTCTGCGGTCAGGAAAAAATCGGACTGATTGGTGCTAATGGTGCAGGCAAATCTACTCTGCTTAAGGAAATATGGAAGATCCTGCGTGAGCGGACAGATATGCTAGTAGGCTACATGCCCCAGCATTATGGCGACTTGCTAACTGATGGAAGCAGTCCCTTGGACTTTCTGGCTCCCTCTGGCGACAAGGCTCAGGAGGAGAAAATCCTGACTCATCTAGCTAGTCTCCAGTTCACGCGCGACGAGGCTCGCCACCCGATTGGGCAGCTTTCTGGTGGCCAAAAAGCCAAGCTCCTTCTGCTCAAACTAGTCTTAGACCGTCCCAATGTCCTCCTTCTGGACGAGCCAACCCGCAACTTCTCTCCCACCTCTCAGCCTCAGGTTCGCCAGCTTTTGGCGACCTATCCTGGCGCCATTATCGCTGTCTCCCACGATCGTATCTTCCTCAAAGAAGTCTGCCAGAAGATTTATAGACTGACGGAGGAGGGATTGGAAGAAGTTGAACTATAAGCAAAAGAGGCTGGGACAAAAGTCCGACCTCAAATATAAAAAGCAAACAAAACTAGTTTTCTGGTAATCAGAATTCTGCTTTGTTCGCTTTTCGCATTTAATTATAGATTAGAAGGGCTTAATAATTAAGATTTTTTTAAAAATTGAAAATTTTTTTGTCTCAAACTCTTTTTTTGTAGCAAAGAGACTATTGTCCCAGACTCTTTTACTCTATTATTGAGACTTACCAAAAAGAAAAATTAACTTAACAGGTATTTCTACTGCAACTTTTAACACATTCATTAACTACATTAGAAATAAGAGAAAGGCAATTCGAAACAGAGACAGGGCGAGCAAATGAAGGGGGTAAAACCAGTAAAATACTTTTCCAATATTGGCCCCTTTTTGACCGTTGTAGAAAGAGGTCACGAGGAGAAACAGAAGACAGGTGGCAGCCAGATCAGCCAGACCATCATAGGAGAAATTGAAGACCAAAATTAGGATTTGCACACTGTTCAGTACCAAGACACCGCCAATTTTTCGGAAGATTGGGTCTTTAATCTTTGCAAAGGCATAGATACCAAAAACTCCTCCCGTCAGTCCGCCGTCAGAGATAATGGACAGAGTAAAACAGAGTAGAATAATTAGAACTTTTCTCCAGGTTGCTGTTTGCTGATCACTGTAATAAAGAGCACAGAGCCCCAAAAAGAGAGTAACAACCGTATTTTGCATGATAAAGCCAAGACCAGTAACCCAGCCCATCAGAGAGAAAGGGATGATACTGATAAGAGCCAGCAGCCCCAATCGTCTCATATACTTGCTCACATCATGACTGTGCCGATATCCTTCCGCGATACAAAAGGCAAAGACTGGAAAAGCCAGGCGGCCTATTATGTGCATACTATTGGCCGGCCAGTTAGGAGAGAGAATATTCATATTGGTAGCCAGTGGAAAAGATACCCAGGCGATATGGTCAATCAGCATGGCAAGCATAGCAAGCAGTTTCAAACTGCTATTGTCAATTATTTTTTTCATAGGATCCTCCTTTTTCCTTTCCTATGATACAAGAAAGAGGTTCTTTTTTCCATTTCTTTAGCTTACATTTCTCTCATTTTTCTTACAATTTTGTAAGTTGGAATTTCACCTTTTTACCTCATCGATGAATACTTCTGATTTTTTTCTTGACAAATAAGACTGAACGAGGCTGGGACAAAAAGATTTTTGATTTTTAGGAATTCTTTATTATAAATTTTTTTAAAATCGATAGATTAGACAAAAAAGTGAACAAGACAGACTTCTGAGTGTCAGATAACTCCGTTTTGTTCGCTTTTTATATTTAAGGTTAGACTTTTGTCCCAGCCTCTTTTATCGTTTTAACTATAAAGTAAGTTTTCTAAGATTAGAGCTATGCAATCTAACGAGGTCTTCCTTAAAACAGTTATCTCTTCGTCTGAATGCGAGGAATACAAAATTTCATCTACAATAGAGGTGATAAAATTAAATAGGATATTAGAAATAGATTTTTAGATTTGTTATTTCTTTATTACCTACATAATGTTTCAAACATTGATAAGTGAGTTCTTTCATTTTTATCATTGTGCTGATCCTGTATTTCCTTAACCTCAGGAATGGAATAAGAAAGCATCTCAATTTGCGCGTGAAACTCTTTATCTTCTAAACTAATTAAATTATCAATTAATTCTTCAATCCAGCCTTTTGTAATCACTACTGAATAGCTCCAAATTTTTCACTAGTATTCAGTTGGTTAAAGATTACAATAAACGATTCATTGTAGTCTTTTTAATATTAAAGATAAAATCTCTTCTTTATTTGAAAAAAATAAGAATATAGTGTCCCTATTGAAATCCCCGCTTCTTTTGCAATTTCATTTTGTGGTAACATTAAAATAATTCTTTTTTTGCAAATAATTCTTTCGAAACAGCTAAAATCGTGTTTAATTTATCTAAACTTCTTTTTTTGAACAGGTTTTTCGAACTAGTTTCTTCGACAATACTTTCATCCCTTCTAAGCAATCTTTCTCTTATGATATCACACTTCCAGTAAAAAAATTCTTTTAAATGCCATGAATAGCAATAATATGCTATTTTTATTTTTTTAAAAATGAGTAAATGCTCATTTTTTTCTTGACAGAAAAAAATAAAAAGGAGTACAATTAAACATGAGTTAAAACTCATGTTTAAGAAAGGAGAATTGCAATGAATAAAAACTATAATAACTATTGCAATGTGTTTTAGCTATTTTCTTAGTCATGCTTGACACAACTATCATGAACATTACGTTGCCTGCTATACAGAAAGGACTAAATATTGGGCTTGACAGTTTATCTTGGGCTTTAAACATTTATACCATTATTTTTGCTACATGTACTATCCCATTGAGTAAATTAGCAGATATTTACGGGAAAGGAAAAATTCTTATTATTGGATTAGTACTCTTTGGTATCGGAAGTTTAATTTCTGGATTGGCAATGGAATTTTTATCAGCTTATTTTTAGGTAGAGTTATTGCTAGTCTAGGAGCATCAATCTTATTACCAGTAGGAAATATACTAGGAATTTCTTCTTGGAAAGTTGAAGATAGATTTAAAATCGTTGCCGCTTTAGGACTCACTCAAGGAGGAGCAGCTGCAATTGGTCCTACACTTGGAGGTATTATTACCGATAGCTTATCTTGGCATTGGATATTCTTTATAAATATTCCCATTGTTATAATTGCTCTTCTATTATTGATAAAATCTTTTGACTTTAAAAAAGATACTACAGTTTCAACCAGAATTGATTGGTATGGTAGTTTGATTTCTATGATATCGCTTTTGCTTATTGACTCTCGGGTTAATTAAAGTAAGAGATTGGGGTTTCAATGACTGGAAGACCATCACCTGCTTTTAGTATTTCTATCATCACAGGTTTTCTATTTATTATTATAGAAAAACAAAATTCCTCTCCAATGATTAATCTGAATTTATTCAGGATCAAAGAATTTTTCATCTGCCTCATTAGTCGCATTTATTGCTCAATTTTTCTACATTGGAGTTATTGTTATTCTACCAACCTTCTTTACTACTGTTCAAGGGAAGAGCGAATTAGATGCTGCTCTAATACTACTCCCGATGTCATTAACTGTTTTCATTTTTGGAGGCTTGGGAAGCCTAGCAATTAATAAACTTGGTCCTCGCTTATTGGTATTTATTGGTCTGCTAGCAATTCTTATTTCTTACATATTATTGATAACATTAGATCCTAACAATACACTAACCATGAGTTTTTCAACATTAGTTTTGGGGATTGGCTTTGGTATTATTGCAGGGCCTATTAATGTTTTAGCAGCTTCTACATTAGATGGAGAATTGTTAACGGCTTCTCAAAGCGTCATTAGTGTTGTAAGGCAAATTGGATCAGTTATAGGAGTTTCCGTATTTATCTCTATACTTACAAATAATATCAAAATTCTAACGGTCCATACTCCTCAGAAAAATATCCGAAGCTTACCTATCTATCTATAAAGTATGGATTCCTTATCTATTCGCCCCTACTTCTCCTTTCCTTATTATTTGCAAAACGGGATATTTATTTTACAAACAAAGGATATAAAAACATGAAAAAGAATTGAAATTGATGTAAGCCGAACTGACTTTTGAAGTAAAAAAAGGAAAAAGAATTCAAATTATCCTTTAAAAATTGCTCCCTGAGAGGATTATAAAAATATAATCAATGATTCCGAATTTATCCTGAAAAGAAATGAATGTATTTAAAACAATCTGTTTCTGGATGATTCCCAAAAATCACTATTTCGATTCCTTTCAACAAGGTTGAGACTTACAACGTTAAAGTTGAAGATAGCACAGCAACATTTCAATGGCTCAAAGCTGATGATATTAATCTATATACAGCTAGAGGGAGTGTTTTTATTAACAATCTAGAATGTAATACTTGTAATTTAGCTTGTGGCATGGGGAATACATCGCTTCAAGGTACTATTCAACAGAACGCTAATTTCACATGTGATATGGGAAATATAATTTTTCCGGGATATCAGATATCCTCCTCTTACAAATTGAAAGTCAATAGTGGCCTTATCACTATAAATGGTCTTAGCTATACGAATACCTCTCTTAAGCAAAAAAATACTAATTGTGAGTCTCCTATCTTTGATCTAAACTGCAATATGGGAAATATAACTATTTCATAGACTGATTTTTAGCAGAAAACAAGTTAGGCAAACTTGGTCTATAAGCAAAAAGAGTTGGAAATTCCAACTCTTTAAGTCTTGTTTAGCATCAATCTGTGAACTTTAATAAAGCTTCCCTTCTACTCCTGCGCCGTCTGCATTTGGTAATAAACGCCTCTGGCATGCCATGAGCTCCTGATGATTACCATGTTCGACGATATTGCCATCTACCATGACGAGGATGATGTCAGCATTTTGAATAGTGGACAGACGATGGGCGATGATAAAGCTAGTCCGTCCCACCATGAGCTTGCTGAAAGCCTCCTGAATCAAGACTTCTGTCCGAGTATCAATGGAGGAAGTCGCCTCATCCAAGATTAGGATTTTAGGAACGGAAAGGAAGACACGCGCAATGGTCAAGAGCTGCCGCTGACCTTGAGAAAGTGAGTCCCCAGCATCCGCCAGATAGGTGTCATAGCCCTGAGGCAGCTGCTGGATAAAGAAATGCGCATTTGCCGCCTTGGCAGCTGCAATGACCTCTTCTCGGCTTGCGTCTGGCCGGCCAAAAGCTATGTTGTTGTGAATGGTCGCCGTCTTGAGCCAAGTCTCTTGCAGTACCATACCGAACTGCTGACGATAAGAAGCTCTGGTGTAATGACTAATGGGAACATCGTCTAGCGAAATAAGACCACTGTCTACATTGTAAAAGCGCATGAGGAGATTGATCAGGGTTGACTTACCAGCACCAGTTGGCCCGACAATTGCGACCTTGCTAGCTGCTGGAATCCTTATATTCAAATCCTGAATCAGCTCTTTGCCAGGGTCATAGCCAAAAGCCACATGCTCAAAGCTAATCTGTCCTTTGACATCTTCAGACTGGAGGATTTCCTGACCAGACTCTGCTATTTCTTCTTGGTCCAAAACGCTGTAAATTCGCTCTGCACAAGCTAAAGCGCTCTGCAATTCTGACATGACAGACGAAATATCATTGAAAGGCTTGGTGTACTGGTTGACATAGTTGAGAAAAGTTACCAGCTGCCCAACCGTAAAACCTGTTCCCTGAATGATTCGGACAGCCCCAAAGCCTACAATCAAAGCATAGATCAGGGCATTGATAAAACGAGTCGAAGGATTGACTGTTGATGAATAGAAAATAGCCGCCTGCGAATAGTCTGCATAGATTTGATTACTGCGGGTAAAAGCTGTATCAAACTGCTCCTGAGCATTAAAGGCCTGGATCAGACTTTCTTGAGTCAAACTTTCCTCAATCAGCTGGGTCTGTGCTCCCCTCGCCTGTGTCTGTCGTTGGAAAAAGCTAAAACTCTTTCTGGCAATAAAGCGAGCTAAGAAGAGAAAAGGGCGTCAAAAAGCAGAACCAAAAGCAAGAGGAAAAAGTCCAACTGAGCCATACTAATTATGGTCACTAAAATTGTTAGCAAACCCACAAAAAACTGATTAAAAACCATAAGCAAACCATTGCTGAGCTGCTCCAAATCAGTCGTCACCCGACTAACCAAATCACCTGTTCCCTGCCGGTCCAGATAAGCCAAAGGCAGATAATGAACTTTCTTGATAACACCTTGCCGGAGTTGCTGGCTATAGCGATAGACCAGCTGATTATAGAGCAAGGGATTGAGCCACTGAATCAGCGTATTGGCTAAGATGACTAACAACATCTGGCCCAAAATCGGCACCAAATGCTGGTCCGCTTGAGGAAGAAGAACACTATCAACCGCATTTCCGATTAAAACTGGAAGAAGAACAGTCAGAGCCACTTGAGCCACCGTTCCCAGACTAGCTAGGGAGAAAGAGCCAGCGCGCCTGCAGCAAGTCTCGAGTCAAACGCCTCAAGCTGCTAGGTGATGTCTTATGCTTCATGCTTGTCCTCCTCTCCTTGACTATGCTGTGAGTGATGAATTTCTCGGTAAATGGCCGAGCTGACTAAGAGTTCCTCATGGCGACCAAGAGCCACCTGTTCTCCCTTATCTAGGACTAAAATTTGATCCGCTGAGCGCAAGCTATTGGTCCGCTGAGAGATCAAGACCAGACTGGTCTCAGTCAATTCATTCTTAATAGCCTGCAAGAGTCTAGCCTCTGTCAAATAGTCCAGAGCTGAGGTCGCATCATCTAAAATCAAGAAAGGCGCCCTCTGCAAGACAGCTCTGGCAATGGTTAAACGCTGACGCTGACCGCCAGAAAAATTCCGACCAAAGGCCTCTACAGTCGCATCCAAGCCACCTTCCTTCTGAGAGACAAAGTCCGCTGCCTGAGCAATCTCTAAAGCCTGCCACAAATCTTCGTCTGTTGGCTTGCTTGACATACCTAAAGTCAGATTGGAGCGAACAGTTCCTTGGAAAAGCTCCGCCTTCTGAGGCACCAGACTGATCCAAGACCGCCATTCGCTGAGATTTTTAGGACTGCGTCCTTGGGAAAAGATGGTCAACTGACCAGCAGCCACAGGATAAAGATGAGCCAGCAGCTGGACTAGAGTAGACTTCCCTGAACCTGTCCCGCCAATAACACCTAAAGTCTGACCTCTTTTCAAATCAAAAGTCAGACCAGTCAAGGCTGGACTAGCCGCATTGGGATAGGAAAAGCTGACCTGCTGGACTTTAATGGCTTGATTTGGCAGAGCTGTTTCCTGCACTAATTCCTGCAGGACATCTTCTTCTGCTTGCTCGAAGACCTGACTAATGCGGCCTGCACTGATGTAGCTTTGATTGAGTGAATTGACCAGCATAGCCAGCTTAAGCAATTCCACCAAAATTTGCAATAAATAATTAACCAAGGCCACTAGCATCCCCTGAGTCAGCAAGCCCTTGCCGATAAAGGTATTCCCCTGCCAAATCACAGCAATTAGAGTACCATTGACCGTAAGAAAAGTCAGAGGACTAATCAGACTAGCCAGAGCTCCCGTCCTTATTTGCCAGGTTTTATAGAGCTCGTTGCGATTGCGAAAACTCTGAATCTCACGCTGGGTCTGACCGAAAGCTCGTATGACCCGCATGCCCTGCAGTTGCTCGCGAGTCAGATTGACCAGCTGGTCTGTCAGTTGACGAATCTTAGCATATAGAGGATTCATCAGACGAGACATGAAGACGATAGTAGCCGTTAAAATTGCCACCATGAGCAAGAACCACAAGGTAATGACCGGACTGATAGTAAAGGCCATGATGATGGAGCCAAAAACAATGATAGGCGCCCGCAGGAAGAGACGAAGAAATTGATTGATGCCCGTCTGGATCTGATAGGTGTCACTCGTCAATCGAGTCACCAAGCTAGAAGTCGTCAGCTCATCCCGACTAGCCTTGGGCAAGCGCAGAATCTTTTGATATAGGTCACCTGTCATCTGACGAGTAAAGCCCACTGCTGCCTTTGACGAATAATACTGGGCCACCACTGCTACCACCACGCCTAGCGCAGCCAAGCCCATCAAAAGAAAAACCATCCAGTAGAGATGGGAGCTGTCGTGTCTAGGAATGGTCTCATCCACAATCCCCGCAATCAAAATCGGAACCAGCAGTTCAAAACTGGCTTCCAAGAGCTTGAACAAGGGCCCTAACAAAGACTCCCTGATATAGCCCTTGAAATATTTCAATAAATCTTTCATACCGCCTACTTCTCCATTAAACTGTATTTATTTTTACCATAATTTTTCAAAGGCTAAAAATATTCTCCTTCTGACAAGCAGAAAGAGAACATTGATATTAGACTCCTTGTAAGCTCTGGCTTATTTTTCTTTTAGCCCCTATATGCAAAAAAATGGGAGTTACAGCAAATAAAAGAAAGCCGCCCTAAAAACTATAAAACGTCCAGTCAAAAGCCAAAGTGATCGATCAACCAGCCCGTCACAGGGAAAATGACAATCATACTTAGGCTGAACATCATAGAATAGACACTGAGCATGGTCGCCCGTACTTCACTTGGCAGCTGTTTTTGTAAATCGTTGTCAAAAATCGGCTGGAAAAGAGCATACAAGGCGTTGCTGATTAGATAAATCAAAATATAGATGATTGGTGTACCAAAATAGGACAGCAGGTAGCTTGCTCCAGTTAGAAGAACTACTGTAGGAAAGAGTTTCCAAGGCAGAATACTTCTTTCCAATCATACTCGCCAGATAGACCGCTAAGATATTCAAAGTACTGCCAATCAGCATGACTACCGAAATCTGCCAATCTTTTAAGTCGGGCAATTGATTTTGATAATAAAAATAAAACATACACATCAGTGTTCCGATGATTTGAGAAAGAATCATCCAGATAAAAAGGCTAGGATTTCTCTGCAACTCCTCTTTGACTGCCCAGATAATCTTTTTCATAGTCAGGCGTTCTGCTTTCTCTGCTTTTGACACTAGGCTCTTTTCAGCATCCAGGTCAAGAAAAAGAACGATGATAGAGGTGCCAATCATGATATAGTAGGTCAGATGCAATTGTCCATGGACAAAAAATCCAGCCCAGACCGTTCCCAAAGACCGGGTCGCTTCAGCCACCCCAGACATAAAGCTGGAGATGGATAAGTAACGTTCCTTGAGTCCAGCCTCCACAGATGAATCATAAACCATGGCTGCGCTTGTCCCCGAATCAAAATTATAGGACCAAGCACTAATCACCATAGCCAACGCATAAACCCAGAAGTTCCCCTGCCCAACTAACATGAGAACAGAAGACACAATCCCGGCTATCCGGCTCAGATACAGATTGGTCTTGTAGGAAAAGCGATCCGCCAACATCCCAGAAGGAATTTCACAAATAACGCTAGTCGCATGAAAAATACTCTCCAAAAGCCCAATCTGCCAAAGGGACATGCCATTTTGACTTAGAAATAAAATCCAAAAACTAGTAATGCCTAGAAAGGCAAAAAATTCTACTCCGGCCATAAGACCGATATTTTTCCGATAACTTCTTTTAAACATATTTTCTCCTTTAACAAGTGTTTTTTAAATTTCTATCCTTTATCACTTGTTAATCTGCTGTTTACATGACTCCTACCTCTTCTTTCTCTAAAATTCTATATTTTGGATTATTTCATTGTTCATTGTTGAAAAAAACGCCACATGGGCGTTTTGCATTCATTACAGGTTTAATACGGTGCAACATACGTGGGAATGGAATGGCTTCACGGATATGTTTGGTTCCTGCTACAAAGGTTACCATACGCTCGATACCGATACCGAAGCCACCATGTGGAACTGTTCCATACTTACGAAGATCCAAGTAAAATTCATATTCTGTCGTATCCATACCAAGGTCATTCATCTTAGCAACAAGGGCATCGTAGTCTTCCTCACGCATAGAGCCTCCGATGATTTCACCGTAGCCTTCTGGAGCAAGCAAGTCTGCACAGAGGACACGGTCAGGATTTCCAGGAACTGGCTTCATGTAGAAAGCCTTGATAGCTGCTGGGTAGTTCACGACAAAGGTTGGTACACCAAAGTGGTTTGAAATCCATGTTTCATGCGGTGAACCAAAGTCATCTCCATGTTCCAGATGTTCGTAGTCTGCATCTTCATCATTCTCATGAGCTTGCAAGAGGTCAATCGCTTCATCATAGCTAACACGCTTGAAAGGCTCTGCAATATAGCGTTTCAAGAGTTCTACATCACGTTCCAGCGTTTCCAAAGCCTGAGGAGCACGGTCAAGAACACCTTGGATCAAGGCTTTAACATAAGCTTCTTGCAAGTCAAGTGACTCATCATGGGTCAAGTATGAATACTCTGCATCCATCATCCAAAACTCAGTCAAATGACGACGGGTTTTTGATTTTTCAGCACGGAATACAGGACCAAAGTCAAAAACGCGACCAAGAGCCATAGCACCTGCTTCCAGATAAAGCTGACCTGACTGACTTAAGTATGCTGGAGTTCCGAAATAGTCTGTTTCAAAGAGCTCAGTTGAGTCTTCTGCAGCATTTCCTGACAAGATTGGGCTGTCAAACTTCATAAAGCCATTCTTGTCAAAGAATTCATAGGTAGCGTAGATGATGGCATTGCGGATCTGCATCATGGCAACTTGCTTACGAGAACGCAGCCACAAGTGACGGTTGTCCATGAGGAAGTCCGTTCCATGTTCTTTTGGTGTGATTGGATAGTCATTTGACTCTCCGATTACTTCGATATCTGTGATATCCAGCTCATAACCAAATTTTGAGCGTTCGTCTTCCTTAACGATCCCTGTCACAAAAACAGATGTTTCCTGACTAAGTCGTTTGATAGTATCAAATTTCTCAAGTCCTACTTCTTCACCAAATTTCTCAATGAAGTTAGGTTTGAAGGCGACACCTTGGAAAAAGGCAGAACCATCACGAAGCTGCAAGAAAGCAATCTTACCCTTACCTGACTTATTGGCAACCCAAGCACCGATGGTCACTTCTTTACCAACATAATTTTTCACATCAATAATTGTTACGATTTTTCTTTGACACTTTTTTTCTCTTTTCTATTTTTTATTCTTTGTGACAGACTGCCTCGACATTATTACCATCTGGATCCAAGACAAAGGCTGCATAATAAGGTTGGTGATATTGGTGACGAATACCCGGAGCGCCATTATCTTGACCTCCCGCTACTAGACCAGCTTGATAAAAAGCATCCACTTGCTCTCTAGTCTCAGCACGAAAGGCAAAATGAGAAGCATCTGATTGTCCCTGACTTAACCAAAAATCTCCAGCTGGAGCTGTTCGTGGCTCTGCAAAACTTACCGCCTGAGGAATTTCAAAGGCAATCTTGTAGCCCAATGGCTCCAAAGCTTGCTGATAAAAGAGCTTGCAGGCTTCCAAATCCTTGACTGTAATGCCAAAATGATCAATCATATCTGCCTCCTAGATTGGTTGCTAAATGTCACTTTATTTCAAGACAAATCTTTTGGACATCTGTTCTATATTTTTACCATAAAGCGATTGCAATAGCCATCCTTGAAGAGACGAAAATTTAAAAAATTCTTTAAAAAGCTATCTTTTTTTCCGAAAAATACTATTCTATAAGAAATCAGAAAAAAAGAAAACAGCTGTTTGTAAAAATTAGTCTACTTTTTTTAATTTCAACCTTCTCAGACTTTTTCATAAACCATACTACTTTTTCTTAGCATTTACCTTTCCCTTATCATTGACTTCAATATGTACCTTAAAATAAGTCCGCTCAATCTGAGGGTTATAACGAGTCTCATAAACCATAGTGAAGTCTGCATATCCCTTTCCAGAAAGTTCCTGCTCTGAAAGGTCCACCGACAGAATTTTTTTCAAATGCTCGCTATTTAAAGTTCGTAACTTTAACTCTAACCCTGGTTGATAATCGTTCAAGTACCAATCCATTCAGGGTTGATGCATTTTTCTTCAAAAAGGATTCGGTACTGTCTACCCTTGGCTTGTAAGCTATAAGTAGGTTCGCCAGGCTTTGATTCAGAAATAGTTGTCCACCCTTGCTCAGCATTAAGGAAAGAACAAGCCGTCAATAGGACCAAACATATTATTAGGTTTAAAAAAATATCAAACTACGTTTCATGCCACATTCCTTTCTAATAGAAATCAAAACATATATTAGATACGCTTTTACTGATATTAAGGTTATATTTCATCATTCTAAACTTCTACATAAGGAAGCCCTAGAACAAACGCTTTCAGAATTATTCTATCACTTTAAACAATCTCTTACCAGCTATGGTCGAAGAAAAGCAAAAAGGACAGGCTTTAAGCCCATCCTCTATTTTAAAAATATAATTGCTTTTTCATTTATATGTTTACTTAGAATCAACTTTTTCAGTCTTAACTAAGACCATACTGCTTTCTGAAGGTTTGATTTGTCCATTCTTGTCGGCAGTTATTCCAACTTGATAATAACTTACTTCTTTTTGACTACCTGAATAATGTTCATAAACCATAGTAAAGTTAGCAGAACCTTGACCAGACAGTTCCCTCTTGGCTGTCGCCCCGTCTAACCCTTTTATCTCTTCTTCATTAAGAGTATGGCACTCAAGATTTTCAAGTGGATTATAATTATCTAAATGCCAGGTTTTTCTAGCTGAACCATTGTCATTGTATAGAATCTGGTACATTTTTCCAGACACTTGTAACCTATAAAAGGGTTCTCCCTCCTTAGACTGAGAAACAGTGGTCCACCTCTGCTCTGAATGAACAAAAGAACAAGCGGTCAAGCAAACCAAACTGACTGCCAACATTGCAAAACAGGAGATTCTCCTCATGCTTTAGCGCTCCATAAATTGCTGCAGGCGTTGAACCGCTTCCTTCAGTGTTTCCAAATCAGTCGCATAGCTGAGACGGACATTTTCTGGAGCACCAAATCCTGCGCCAGTCACCAAAGCCACACCAACTTCTTCCAAAATAGCTGTGGTAAAGGCTGTCACATCTGTATAACCTTTCATCTCCATAGCTTTTTTGACATTAGGGAAGAGATAGAAGGCTCCTTGAGGCTTAATGACTTCAAAACCTGGTACTTGAGCTAGAAGTGGGTAGATGGTATTGAGACGCTCTTCAAAGGCCTGACGCATGATTTCAACTGTCTCTTGGCTACCTGTCAGGGCTTCAATAGCTGCATACTGAGCAACTGTCGTTGGATTGGAAGTGGTTTGACCCGCAACCTTGCTCATAGCAGCTATGATTTCTGGTTCACCAACAGCATAGCCAATCCGCCAGCCGGTCATGGAATAACTCTTAGAAACACCATTAATAACCACTGTTTGCTTGCGGATAGCTTCTGATAGACTAGAAATTGGCGTAAATTTATTACCGTTATAAACCAGACGTCCATAGATGTCATCTGCCAAAATCAGAACGTCATGCTCCACAGCCCAGTTTCCAATAGCCAAAGTTCCTCAGCTGTATAAATCATACCCGTCGGATTGGATGGTGAATTCAGAACCAAGACCTTGGTCTTGTCAGTTCGAACAGCTTCCAATTGTTCTACAGTTATCTTAAAGTCGTTCTCTTCAGTAGCTTGAACAAAGACAGGGATTCCTTCAGCCATCTGAATCTGATCACCGTAGCTGACCCAATAAGGCGTAGGAATAATTGCTTCATCACCTGGATCAAGAACACTCATAAAGAAGGTGTAGAGGGAGAACTTAGCTCCTGTTGCCACAGTCACTTGATTCGGCTTGATTTCATAACCATAATAGTTGGCAAAGTATTGAACAATAGCTTCTTTTAACTCTGGAAGACCACTAGCCACTGTATAGAAACTAGCTTTTCCATCTTCAATAGCTGCCACAGCTGCTTGCTGAATATTTTTAGGAGTTGGAAAATCCGGCTCTCCAAGAGTTAGAGACAGAATATCTCTGCCTTCAGCCTTTAAAGCTTTGGCTCTAGCTGCAGCAGCTAAAGTCACACTTTCTTCCATTTTTAAAACTCGATTAGATAATTTCATAGCCCCTCCTTGCTCAGCAATTTCCTTTTTTCAAAATCGACAATATAGTAACTCTTTCCAGATTTGACTTCCCAAATTGGTCGGCCATTCAAATAACCAAAAGTCACTTTGTCAATAGCATCAGCTCCGTTTTTCCTTGCTATCCTTTCAGCCTCCTTTTTGCTAGCTCCATCACTGAGCTCATAAACGAAAATCTTGTCAGAACCCTTCTCAATCAGGACGGCTTTTTTCTTCTCTTGATCAGTTTCGCCTAGCAGACTGTAATAGGTCTTGTCCCCATTAAAAATGGCAAAGCTATCAACTTTACTGACTCCTGCATACTTGCGAGCCAACTCAATGGAATTAGAACGAGCAGCCCGATAAGGCTCCATTGATAAATTAAATAGATTTAGCAGAGAAAAGGCAAGCACCGTTAAAAGAATACCTATTCCAATGACGTACTGCCAGATAAGGATTTTTTTATTTCTTTTTCTTCTATTTTTCACTCGTCCATTATACTATAATTCTATCTATATTTCTATCTTTTTCACATTGATTTTTAATACTATTTATTGATAAAATATGGCTATGAGAACACTAGAAGAATTATTAGAAGAAAATAAACTAGACCTTAAAAACTATGATTGTTTTTTTAGGAAGGCTGAGCGGACCATACGCTCCATTGAACAAAAGAGTCATCAAAGAAAATAAGCTAACACCTACTCAGTTTTCTGTTCTGGAAACTCTCTATAGTAAGGGAAGAATGCGAATCCAAGATCTGATAGACCATATGCTTGCGACCTCTGGAAATATGACTGTCGTCATCAAAAATATGGTTCGTGACGGCTTGATTTCTCGGACTAGCGATCCAAATGATCGACGTTCTTATCTGATTGAATTGAGCCAAAAAGGTCAAGATTTAATCGAAGAAATTTTTCCCTCAACATATCCTTTGTGTAAAGGAAGCGCTAGAAATTTTATCAGACGAAGACAAAGAGACTCTCATTGCTATTTTAAAAAAATACAAGAATCTGAGCTAAATAATTGCTAATTAGTAATATTTGTTGTAACATAATCGGTAACAAGAGGTCTAACCCTCTTTGATTAAAAAATATGGAGGACTCATAATGTCTAAAGTACTATTTATCGTTGGATCCCTTCGTCAAGGTTCTTTTAACAACCAACTGGCACAAGAAGCTGAAAAAGCTTTGGCAGGTAAAAGCTGACGTGTCTTATCTTGATTGGTCTCAAGTTCCAATCTTTAGCCAAGATTTGGAACAATCAACGCCTTCAGCTGTTGCTAAGGTCCGTGAAGAGGTCCAAGCTGCTGATGCTATCTGGATTTTCTCTCCAGTTTACAACTTCTCTATTCCTGGTTCAGTGAAAAATCTGCTAGACTGGCTCTCTCGTTCACTTGATCTCTCTGATCCTCGTGGCGCTTCTGCTATTAACGAGAAGATTGTGACTGTCTCTTCAGTTGCCAATGCAGGTCAAGAACCAATGTTTGCTATTTATAAAGACTTACTGCCATTTATTCGCACAACTGCTGTGGGCGAATTCACCTCAGCTCAAGTCAATGATTCTGCTTGGGTAGATGGTAAATTTGTTGCTAGCTCAGAAACTCTTGCGGGACTAAAAGCTCAAGCGGACGCTCTTCTTGCAGCTATCAATTAGAAATTATAACTCCAATGATTTAAAACACTGGGATGCCAATCTCAGTGTTTTTCCTGTTTAACCAACAATAAAAACCAGTTTAAGTAACCAAACTTGGTCTACTTAAACTGGTTCAAATAGGGGGCAAAATAATCGATCTCGCTCAAGCTATATCATAAAATTCTAACGTTTTTATATTCAATTTATCAGCATTTGTTAAGACAATATCTGTCCCAAATTCTTTTTCATAAAACGTCATAGACATTGTTTGTCCATTTACAAAAAGCTCGATTGAATTAATATCTCGAAGAATTTCCAAGGTTAATGACTTAGGAGCATCCAATATATTCAGATGACGAATATCCTCATAAGGTTCTTCCTTTCCAATAATCTTATGGCCCAGCCGTTCACGTCCCAAAGATAAGACCTGTTTACCTGCATTATAGGAGATTTTTACTACCTGCTGATTTGTGGCATTTCTTGCATATAGCAATTCAAAATCTCCTGGTTTTTCAAGCTCTAGTATAAGGTATTGTTGTTGTTTAACAGCACTGGAGAAGATCAATTCTGATTGGTCCACTTGACCTGAAAATCTCTCTTGAATAGTTAGTTGGCTTGTTAATGTCTCAGGTATCTCTTGATACAAACGATTATTTTTAATGGATAATTTACGAGGAATGGTCATCATACCAGCCCATCCGTGATTTAAATCATGTGTGGGAATATTTCGATGCCACATCTGTTGCCAAGCTACTAGATAACGTTCCCCTTTATCGTTAACACAGGTCTGTGGAGCATAAAAATCCAATCCGCCATCTATTTCGTGAAAATTTTCCACTTGAAAACAACCTAATTTCCAGTCAACCTCTCCAATGAATGCAAGAGTAGAATTTAAATTCCAATATTGGTTGCCTTTACGTTCCATCTCAATTGGAGACATAATAAGAACCCATTTGCCATCCAATTCAAAGAGGTCTGGACATTCCCACATAATTCCTTGACCTGGTTTTCCTTCCAACAATACAGACTTAAATTTCCAATTAAAACAATCTTCCGATTCAAATAAGAGGATCTGTCCGCGAGCATCCGCAGTTTTAGAAGCGACAACTGTATAATAGTGGTTGTCATATTTCATTATTTTCGGATCACGAAAATCTGCAATATCCGCAATTCCCTTTATATGATTTTTCTCCAATAACTGGATTTCCGTCATATTTTTTTCAAAATGAATACCATCATGTGAAACTGCCATACATTGAGTCTCTGTGCGTACATTTCCCTCTTCAACATGACCAGTATAGATAAGAACTAACTTATCATCTATCACAATGGCACTTCCCGAGAAACAACCATTTCTATCATAGGCTTCACTCGGAGCCAAAGCTACTGGTAATTCCTCCCAGTGAATCAAATCTTTAGATTTAGCATGTCCCCAATGCATAGGACCCCAAACACTATCATATGGGTAAAATTGATAAAAGAGATGATACTCGTTCTTATAGTAAACAAAACCATTTGGATCATTCATCCAACCAATTGGGGGCAACAAATGAAACTTGCCTCGATAGCAATGATTAACTCGATGACGATTTTCTTTGATATATCGATTTGCTTGTTCAATCTTTTCTTTCATAAAGTCACCTACTTAATACCTGTCCCTGAACCACCCAAACCTTGAATAATGTATTTTTGAGCGACAATATAAACCAAGATCAATGGTATTGTTGAAATCGTTAAGACAGCCATTACTTGGTTGATATAGACAGGTTGAGTCGTATTAATGGTTGTAATCGCAACTTGGAGAGAGAATTTTGATGAATCCGTCAAAACCATGAGTGGCCAAATATAATCATTCCAGCTAGAAATAAAAGACAAGACTCCTACTGTTGCTACTGCAGGTTTAGACATGGGTAGCATAATACGGAAGAATATCCGCAAAATACTTGCGCCATCCATCCGAGCTGATTCGATGATTTCTTCAGGAATAGCAATAAAAAAATTCCTAAATAGATAAATATTAAAAACACTTGCTAAACCAGGTATAATAACAGCCAAGCGATTATTAACCAACCCTAGTGCGTTAATAATGGTAAACTGAGGAATCAACATCGTTTCCATTGGAATAATCAACAAAGCCAAAAGGATACCAAATAAAAGTTTTTTCCCAGAAAAGTTAATTTTAGCAAAGGCAAAACCTGCTAAAGAGTTAACGATGATAGATCCTATAGCAAAAGTTCCAGCATAGAAAATACTATTTCCGATATAAGTAAGGATGCTAAAACGCTCTAAAACTTCTTGATAAGGCTTAAACCAATTTGCTGGATTTAAACTTGGTAAGAAAGCCTGCCAACCTGTCAAATTCTTGTAAACATCAGCTTCTGGCTTCATAGAGGAAACCACCATCCAAATCATTGGAAAAAGAAAGAGAGCAGCTAAGAGAGTCAAGAGGACATATTCCAGAATAGTCGTTGGTCTAAAATTTTTTCTACGTTTCATTCTAGTTGTCCTCCTTCAATACACGTCTTTGGACTAAGCTAATCATACCAATCAATGTTGTAAATACAAGGGCAATTGAACTTGAATATCCAACTAATCGATCTGTGAACCCTTGTTGGTAAATATAATAAACCATGGTAATAGTCGAGTTCATCGGACCACCCTGAGTCATAACCATCGGCTGTACAATGAGTTTGAAAGCAGAAATCAATGTTGTCAAGAGGACAAACAAAGCGGTTGGTTTCAAAAGGGGCATCGTAATGTAACGGAATTGTTCCCATTTAGTAAAACCATCTAATTCTGCCGCTTCATAAACATCTTGTGGAATATTTTGCATACCGCCAAGGAAAAGGAGCATTTGATAACCTGCACCTTGCCAAGCTGATACAAAGACAATAGCATACATGGCTTGCTTTGGACTCCTCAAGAATGGCTGAGACGCAATTCCAATTTTATTCAACAAGGCATTCAAAAGACCATTATTTGGATTCAATAGATAAAGCCATAAAATTGAAATAACAACTAGTGACATTACAACTGGAGCAAAGAAAGCTACCTTAAAAAACATATTTCCTTTCCGTTTTTTATTGACAATCAAAGCCATACCTAGCGCCGCACCAAGCTGAACAGGAATAATCCATACAACAAATTGTGCCGTATTAACAACACTCTTTAAGAAAATTGGATCTTTAAACAAACGTATAAAAATTTTTCTAAACCAATAAATTTTTCTCTCGTCTGGTGTCAATAAATAGTAATCTGTAAAAGCATAATAAACAACCATACAGACTGGAATAACCAGGAAAAATCAAAAGAAGGATTAAAGCTGGCGATAAAAAACCATATCCTAAAAGATTTTCTTTTAATTTTTAAACTCTTTTTCTGGTTCATGTTAAATTCCTCCAAGATATGATAAATTAAGTAAAATCATGATAAATTAATGTAAAAATGGAACATTAAAAAAATTGACATACTTATCTGCATATTCGCTAAACAAAAACTGGCTGAGACCAACTTCATATTTGACGTTTTGCCCCACCCAGTTTTATTGTCATCTATTTTTTCAAACTATCATCAATAGCCGTTTGCATCTCTTTGGCGCGTGAATCAAGCACTTTTTGAACATCTGGATTTTCTTCATAGTAGCTGATGTCTTGCATAGCTTGTTGGAATGAACGTGATACTTGCGGATAGGCCACTACAACGGGACGTGCATGCGCAGTAGCTGCGTTTTGTTCCATCAAGAAACGCATTGGTTCAGAAACTTTGTCTTTGATATTTTTAATAGTTGATTTACGGATTGGCAACACACTATTTCCAAGGCTTAAAATTTCGCTTGATTCAGTATTCGTTGCAAATTTAACAAACTCAGCAGCTGCATCTTTTTTGTTAGACTTAGTTGTAACTGCTAATTGCCAGCTTCCTGAAGGTGATACCAATTTCTTAGTCTTGTTTGACACAGGATATGGCAAAATACCGAAATCAATATCTTTATAGTTGGTTTGCAAATCAGCAATTGTCCACGAACCACTTAACACCATTGGATACTGTCCAGTTTCAAATCCTTTTTCAACTGGACTAACAGTTGTATAACCTTCTTTTACTAGATCTTGGATAAATTGAACAGCTTGTGTACTTTCTTTGGAGTTAAAGTACCCTTCCGCTTTTGTTCCATCTTCATTTACTACACTGCCACCATTTGACCAAATCAATGGCATATATGCATAAGGAAGCATTTCATCATTTGAGTTCAAACGGAAATCAATAGCAGCTTCTTTAAAGTGATCTTTTAGCTTTTTACTAACTGCTTTGAATTCATCCCAAGTCCAAGGTTTTTTCAAAGTTGGTAAACTTGATTCATCAATTCCTGCTTCTTTAAACATTTTTTTATTATAATAAATTCCTACGTTTGATTCTGAGTAACCAAATGCATAGAATTTACCATCGTAAGTCCCTTGTTGTTTGATACTGTCAAGCACATCCTCCATATTATTATCTTTCAAATAATCATCTAATGGAGTAATAACCTTTGATTTAGCATATGCTGCTGTATTCGGACCATCAAGCGTAATCACATCAGGTAAACTATTTGTTGTAATCGCTGCGTTAACTTTATCTTCATATCCACCGCCGCTTCCGCTACGAGGAATATACTCAGTTACAACTTTGTATTTTCCTTTATACTTCTTATTAAAGTTTTGGACTACTTGTTCCCAAGCTTTCCCTTCTGCAGTCTCATCAGAAAATTGGACCCAAACTTTCACATCATCTTTTGATGCTGCTTCTTTAGAAGTCTTACTAGATGAACCTCCACTACATCCAGTTAGAAGCCCTAGTGATAGAGCAGCAACCATTGATAGAATTACGCCTTTACGCATATTTTCCTCCTTTTTGAAACGTTTCATTTTTATTTGTTTTATATAAAGGTTTATATTAAACCTTTATATTTTTTGAAACGTTTCATTTTTATGGTTTCATTATACAACCGCTTTCATTTTTTGTCAAGTGATTTCTGTATTTTTTTTGTAGTACCACCTTCTGCAAAATAAACTGGTAATAAAACCCTTGATAACACAGCTTTTTCTTTAGAAATGAGTTGCAACAATAATTTGACAGAAGCTTGGGCAATCTTATCCAGAGGTTGTGCAATTGTTGACAGTAAATAAGTTTGATCCGCAGCATTTCTCAAACCATCAAAACCAATAATCTGATAATCTTGTGGAGCTTTTTTACCAAATTTCTCCATTACTTTCATAACTTTAATAGCCATAAAGTCATTAATAGCAAAAATACCATCAATTGTTGAATGTTTTAGTAAAAATTTCTCAATCTGTTTTTCAGGTTCAACAAGTGGTTCTGACATATCTAATTTTAAAACAGAATGTCCCATACTCATCAACTTTTCACAAAAACCTAATTCACGTTGTTTAGTTTCATTCTCATGGATATTAGTACTTCCAATATAAGCGAGCTGTTTAGCACCTCGATTAAGCAACTCTTCCGCTGCCATCTGCCCCCCTTTATAATTCTCTGAAGTCACATAGGAGACATTCTCAGAAAAATGTCGATCAAAACTTACAAAAGGCAAACTGCTTGAAACATATTTATCAACATCTGAATAAGTTACAGCAATAATACCATCTACTTTGTTTTTCTCTAACATTTGAATGTACTCAATCTCATTTTTGACATCGCCATCAGCATTACAAATGAATAGTTTATATTGATTTTTAAGTAATTCTTTTTCAACGTAGTAGGCTAATTCTGAAAAAAATGGGTGCCAAATTGTCGGGATTATAAGAGCAATATTATTACTTTTTATTGGTCTTTAGCCCCATGCATAATTATCTGGAATATAATTCAACTCTTCAATTGCTTCTTGTACCTTTTTTAGTGTGACTTTTTTGATACCTTTCTCGTTGTTAATAACGCGCGAAACTGTTCCGACACTAACACCAGCACGACTAGCTACATCTTTCATTGTGATGGATGTCCGACTTTTTCCTTGCATTTCTTAACCTCCATTTTTAAAAAAACAAGATTATATCTTGCAATCGTTTTTCCTTAATTGATTATAAATAATTTCACTTTTTTTGTAAAGTTTTATCCATCTACTTTCTTTACAAAAACAAATTCTCTTTCTTGTGAAAGATTTTTCTTGAAACTTAAATCCAGAAAAAGAACTCTGTTTAATATCAGATAGTTTGGTAACGTGATTCTCAATCAAATAACTCAAAAATTGGCCACGCGCCTTTTTGGAGATAGTCGAATGAATTTTCCGTTTTCCATCTTTTTCTTCCATGAATTTGAAGCGGATCATCTTGTCTCTCACCTCTTTAGGAAAGACATCTTCAAATTCACTAGACAAGAGCGAAAGCAGAATTTCCTGATCTGCAACAGCTTGACCATAGGTCTCTGTCCACAGCTTTTTCAATGATTGCTTTTCGACATTGAGCTTTGTCATAAAGTCCAAACGGTGGGGAGCAATGGGCGCCAAAGCCGGAATCACTCCATACAAGCTAGAGGTAATCAAAATATGATTTCGGATATACCGTTCTTCTTCCTTGCTCAGATCCTTACGCTTAATGTTTCGATACATGAGACCGTCAAAAAGATAGAGAGCAGGATAGGTTGGTGCTGTCTCATTTTGAAGTTCCTGAATACGTTGGTATTCCTCTTCTGCTTTCTCTGGTCGAATCTGATATAGCTGGACTAAGTCAGTCACTGAATACTGACTCAAAGCCTGAATAATTAATTTCGTCTTTTCTGACAGACTTTCTGGCTCAATCTGAGCGACTTGAGTATTTAGTTCTTTTGCTGTTGGAATTAAAAATTTTTCATAGATTCATTATAACAAAACTTATATTTTTCCTGACTATCTTTACGATTTATTCTTGACTAATTATATTTTTATATCATATAATCTAGTTATCGATACTAGATTATAGAAAGGTTGATATTTTTATGATATCCTTTTCCCTCTGGCAAGAATTACCTGATCTTGATTTATATTTAGACCAGGTCCTATTATATGTTAACTCTGTCAATCAAAAGGCTTTTCCAGGACAGGAAAAAGTCTTAACGGCAGCGATGATTAATAATTATGTCAAGCATGCACACATTCAAAAACCAATCAAGAAGAAATACAATCGCACGCAAATTGCTCGGCTAATTATTCTCACAACTCTAAAACCAGTATTTCCTATTCAGGATATTATTGAGACAGTGGAGTATCTAGTGAAAAACCAAGAAAGTTCCGAACTCTTTTACAATCAATTTGTTAGCTATATGAAAGAAGAGACTGATATGGAAATTCATCCCTCTTGTTTCATCTGCTTGTCAGACAGTCAAACTCTACCATCAAACCAGACAATTATCTCTAGAATTGAAAGGAGCACATCCAAATGAATCTAACCATGAAATTAAGTAAACGTTTGAGTTTTGGCGAGGAAGTGGCAAATGCTGTTACCCATGCAGTAGGGTCTGTCCTTACTCTTATCTTACTTCCCTTATCAGCTATTTATAGCTATGAAGTCCATGGCTTACTATCAGCTATTGGTGTCTCCATTTTTGTCATCAGTCTCTTTCTCATGTTTCTTTCGTCTACAATCTACCACTCCATGTCTTATGGCTCAACTCATAAATATATCCTACGTATCATAGATCATAGTATGATTTATATTGCCATTGCGGGTAGCTATACCCCAGTTGTCTTGGCATTGATGAATAACTGGTTGGGTTATTTGATTATTCTAATCCAGTGGGGGACGACAATCTTTGGTATTCTCTACAAGATATTTGCCAAAAAGGTCAATGAAAAAAATTTAGTCTTGCTCTTTATCTTATGATGGGCTGGCTGGTTGTCTTTATTATCCCACCAATTATTAGCCAAACGAGCCCGCTTTTCTGGGGATTGATGCTGGCTGGAGGCCTTTGCTATACCATTGGAGCAGGATTTTATGCCAAGAAAAAACCCTATTTTCATATGATTTGGCATCTCTTTATTCTTGCCGCCTCTGCCTTTCAATACATCGCTATTGTCTTTACCATGTAACCATCCTTCATCTTAAATAATTACTTTAAACTTGTATACTAATCATAGTAAAAGCTCTTTGAGAAAAAAATTCTCAGAGAGCTTTTTTTAGTCAAATATAGTTAAAAAAATACAATAAATTCCAAGCTTCTTGACTATCCATAGATCACTTCGGTTGAATTATTCTTTATTTTTTTGTCTTTTTTAGGCTTTTTCTTTTTTTAAAAGCAAAATAGAATAATAAGACCGGAAGTAACACATTAGCTGCGAGGGCACCCATCCTATAAGAAACATCTGAATCAGCAGGTAATGGAGTTACAAAAGCATGATAAACAGCAAAAAAACTCCTAAAAATCAAAAAAATAAAACTCTTTTTAAAAAGACATATAGACTCCTTCTAAACTTTGTATTTTCACCTCTTCAAGAGGATAAAATTCATTATTTAACAATAAATAGAATAACATACATTCATTTTTAATGATTGATTCTTCCCCTTTTTTCTAGCATTTTCTTAACAAAATAGGGCATTTTTACGTTTTCAATTCCCTTTTTTTCAATTAGTTTTTTTACAAATTCAGGCATTTGAGGCTCATCAATTTCTTTTAATATCTTAGAGCTTGTCTCAGAAGGAGCCAGTTCATCAAAAGTCGTTTGTTCTGGATAGAGATACTGAAAATCATCTCCTTCATGCTTACGAATGGTCGCCACGATTGCAGCAATCAAACGGGGATCTGCATTGGGCATTGGTGGACGATGATAAGCTACACCAAGCTCTTGACACAATTCTTGACATTCTACATCATTATCAAAAAGAACTTCTATATGCTCACTGATAAAACTAATCGGAACAAAAATATAGTGTTTAGGATGCACTGTCTGATCACGAAGATACTCTAAGACATCTGGTTTGATCCAAGGAAGGCCAATGTCACTTTCGCTTTGCCAAGTATTAGTATATTCAGAAGAAGATAGTCCCAAGCGTTCTGCAATCATCTGTGCATTGTCAACAATTTGATCAATATAAGGATCTTCAAAATCTAAAGCTAATAGTGGTACACTATGTGCTGAGAAAATAACTTTGAAGCTTTCACCCTTGACTTGTTTATCGATAATCTTCCTAATTTCATCTACCCAAAAGTTTAACAAATCTTCTGAACGGTACCAGTCCTTGATAATATTAAAACGGATTTTCTCACTGTGGATGAACTTTTCATATCCCATAACCGAGTAAAAAGAATAATGCGGTTCCAAAATCAGACAGATACATTCTTCAATGCCATCTAACTCCATTTGACGAATAAGGTCTGGGATGAAGGGGGATGAGAATTTATTCGCAAAATAAACTTCATATTCGTCTGATAAAACTTGTCCGACCAGCTTGACTTCTTCTCTCGTAATTTCCTGTAAAGGACTGCCACCAATTAACTGATAGTTATCGTAAAGATGCTGAATTTCTTGGTCTTTTGGACGCACACCTCGACGGATATTAGTAAAAAATGCAGCAACGTCTTCAAAAGTATAACCTTCTGGCGAACCAAAGGTCATCATCAAAATAGCTTTTTTTGTCATATTTCCCTCTTTTTCTAAAGCTCTCTGCTATTATAACATGATATCAGTCAAAATAAGTATGACTTTTCTATTCTTTTCTACTTTGTCAGAAACATATCAATATGCTAAAATAGATTTAAATCAAAATGAAAGAAGAGATTTTATGAAATATCCTAATCTTTTAGAGCGTTTCTTGACTTATGTCAAGGTCAACACGCGCTCAGACGAGACATCTACTACTACACCCAGCACCCAGAGTCAGGTGGACTTTGCTAACAATGTCCTTATTCCTGAAATGAAGCGGGTTGGCTTGGAAAATGTCTACTACCTGCCCAACGGCTTTGCGATTGGAACTCTGCCTGCCAACGACCCAAGCTTTAACCGCAAGATTGGCTTTATTTCCCACATGGATACGGCGGACTTCAACGCAGAAAACATCCAGCCACAGGTCATTGAGAATTATGACGGTGGAGTGATTCCGCTGGGGCAATCTGGCTTCAACTTAGATCCTGCGGACTTTGCTAGTCTTCATAAATACAAGGGGCAAACCCTGATTACGACTGACGGAACCACCCTTTTGGGAGCAGATGATAAGTCTGGTATTGCTGAAATCATGACTGCTATCGAATACCTGTCTGCCCATCCAGAGATCAAGCATGGAGAAATCAGAGTGGGATTTGGCCCAGACGAGGAAATCGGCGTCGGAGCTGATAAGTTTGACGCTGAAGACTTCGATGTGGACTTTGCCTACACAGTAGATGGCGGACCTCTAGGCGAACTCCAGTACGAGACCTTTAGCGCTGCTGGAGCCGAACTGACCTTCCAAGGTCGCAATGTTCATCCAGGAACTGCCAAAGGTCAAATGATCAATGCTCTCCAGCTGGCTATTGACTTCCACAACCAGCTACCAGAAGCCGACCGACCAGAGAAGACCGAGGGCTACCAAGGCTTCTACCACCTGATGAATCTGACTGGTACTGTCGAAGAAGCTAAAGCAAGCTACATTATCCGCGACTTTGAGACAGATGCTTTTGAAAATCGCAAGGCTGCTATGCAGGCTATTGCTGATAAAATGAACCAAGAGCTGGACAGCGAGCGTATCAACTTGACCCTCAAAGACCAGTATTATAATATGAAGCAGGTCATTGAAAAAGACATGACACCAATCACTATCGCTAAGGCAGTTATGGAAAGTCTTGACATCCGGCCTATTATCGAGCCTATCCGTGGCGGAACTGATGGCTCAAAAATTTCCTTTATGGGCATCCCGACACCTAACCTCTTTGCCGGTGGCGAAAATATGCACGGACGCTTTGAGTATGTCAGCCTAGAAACCATGGAGCACGCTGTCGATACCATCATCGGCATTGTCTCTTACCAAGAAAAATAAACCTCTCATGAACATAAAAAACGAACAAGCTAATTCTTTTCGAAATTAGCTTGTTCATTTTTTTATTCTTCTAATTTGATTAGGCTTTTATGAATGAGATTTCGTCTGATAAATCCTAGGTAATCTTATTAACATCTTACAGAATCTTCTCAGAATAAACCTTTTCTTTATTAGTTGCTTACTTCATTTGTCGTAGATGCCTGTTCAGAAGGCTGAGCTGGCTCTTCTTGAACAGACTCGCTTCCTTGTTCCTTTTGGCTCTAAAAGCAGGACTAGCTGCTTCTGTTGTAGTGGAACTTTCACTTGATGAACTAGTAGACTCGTTAGGCTCACTAGATGTCTGATTGGATGAACTATCAGTTGCAGTTTCAGTAGGTTTTACAGTTTCAGATTCTTTTTCTTCAGATTTAGCTGTATCAGAAACTGGTTTTTCTACCTTCCCTTGATTTTGAAGCCCTTCAACAAACGATTGAACTTCAGCAAGCAATTCTTCTTTATTGACTTTGCTATCTGCAAGTTTATCAAATAAAGCATCGACCTTAGTAAATAATTCATCTGATGCATTTTGTTCTTCAAGTAGCTTATGAGCTGCCATCAGTAAAGCATAAATTTTCTTATACAGTTCTTGATCTTTTGGATTTGTTTCTTCTTGCTGATTTTTAATAGTATCAACCATTTGAGACAAGAGTAACTTAAGCTCTTCCAAGATGGTCTCCCGATCCTTGCGCCCTTCTTTAAGATCAGCTTGAAGAGTCAATAATTGATTCTTATAGCTTTCCTGGCTAGTAGAATCTTTAACCTTATCTAAAAAGTGTTTGTCCTTGCAGGAAGAGTGCTTGGAAGGTTGCGTCAGGGATTTCTACTTTTGGCTGTGGCGCAAATTCACCATAAAGTTCTTTTAAGAAACCGTAAATGGCTGTTTTGTAGTTCTGATCATCCGTTTTTTCGGTATCTAGAATAGTTTTATCTTTAGCCTGACTTGCCTCTCCACTCGCAAGAGCCTTATCAACTTCTAGTTTGGTTTGATAGAGATCCAAGAATAAAGCTTTCAAATCCACAGCCTCGATAAAGGCTTGCGACTTGTAAAGTTTCATAGCTAAATCAGCAACTTTTTTACGTAGTTCCGGTTGCAGGCGAGCATCATCTACAGCAAGGTAGAAGGCCTTAAGATATTCGACAGAGGTCATACCTGTCCGGTCTTGATAATCTTGAAGACTGGTCAGAAGCTGATCAATTTCTTTCATCTTTCTTCATTTTTTTCAACCTTCGCCATCTGCAAATCACTTAACAAGGAAGCTTTATTAACATTGTAGCTATCTGTTTCCAAGCGTTTGATCTTATCAACTAATTCCTGATACTTCTTATCCACTTCTGTCAGTTGCTCGTTCTTGGCATTTTTATCCACATGGATGTAATGCTTATCAAACTGCTCCAAACTTGCTAAATAACCAGCTGTTGAGTTGCTAGGCAATTGCTTCATGGTTTCTACAAAATTCCCTAAAGCAAGCTCAATTCGACGTTGCATCAAGAGATCATTTTCGTAGATTGTTCGACTAGCAGCTAGCAGTGAGTCTACTTTCTCTAAAACTGCCTTTTCACTATAAGCTCCGGCCTGATATGCTGATTGTAAAGCAGGCAATTTATTCTTCAAGCCTAAGTTAACCCCTTTAGATTGAACTCGGATGTAATGGTTGTGATCTCCATGAGGAATGACAAACTGACCGTTTTCGACTTGAATGCTGTAAGGCGACAAACCTGAACGAAGGGCAGTTGTATAGAGTTCATTTAAAAAGTCTAACTCAGGATTTCCAGTTTCTAAAGGAATACGGACATGTTCTTTTCTAACAGCATATGGATGGATATGGGTTGGATCATAAGCTTGATCTGGATTATTAAAGACGAAGAAACCTTTGGAAATCTTAATGGCTTCACGAGGAACTCCATAGGTCTTAGAGATATAAGCCATCTTTTCTTCGTCGCTCGCATCACGAGAAAAACGATCATAATCAGATTTCTCTTGACTTGGTTGAGCAGAATGTTGATGCTTGGTCAACTGTGCTTCAGCCGCTGCAATTTGATCTGCTGACAAATCTTTTTTAAAGAAGTAATGAGCATGACCACCATGTTGAACAACGTATCCTTCCTCATCTTTTGAGATGACATTTTCAGCGTGGAAACCGTGGTCATCTTTTTCAACTGGTTTTGTTGGTTCACTTGGTTTAGAAGGCTGAATAGGTGTATTTGTAGCTGACTTAGGATACGTCTTTTGACCTGCTATTGGAATATTTCTTGCAATCTCTTCTTCTAGAGCTGACAAGCTGCTATATGGGATAAAGTGATAATGGTTCCCGTGTGGAATGGCCACTCCCTCAGCCGTCCTATGGGCAATTTTTGCAGGATCAAAAATCAAGCCATCTTTTTCAGCATAACGTTTTTCTTTCGGCATGCTGTAAAGCTTCTGCAATTCATCCTGATAGTTTTTGCTAACCTCAGTTCCTTGACCACTCGGTTTAGTGACTAATCCTACTCCTCCAGTTTGACTTGGCTTGGAAGGCTGACTTGGAACAGGAGCTGGATCATGATTTGCTTGATGATTGGAATTTGCTATATGGCCTGTGTTCTGGTCTTGAGAAGGATTGTTTGCAAGATTCGAATTTTCTTCTCCAGATGGTTTATCAGTTGAAGAAGCCTGATGATTTCTGCCTTGCAAATAGTTCCAATAAGCTTGAGCAGCAGCCAATTCACCAGCTGATAAGTCTCCCTTTGGAATATAGTGAATGTGACCAGCATGAGGAACCAAATAGCCATCACCCGTGTCAGATATAATGTCAGAAGGACTAAATACATAGCCATCATCTGTCGTATAAGCTCCTCCCCTATTCTGTGATGCAGTAGTCACAGGTGAGGTACTTCTTTTTTCCAGCAGCAAACGAGGCACTTGGGCGACTAAAGTCTTGCGTCTTTCTGGTCTGATTTTGACTTGCTTTAGCATCCGTTTCAGCTCCTGCTTCATCTTCCTTACCAGGATGAAGCTGACGTTGTCGAGCAATTTCATCGACTGACCGAACATTAGTTGTTTCTTTAGCATTCGTCAAGTATAAATAATACTTCCCAGCTACTTTGATAATATAACCGTCTTTTACCTGATTAACAATATCAGCTTCTTGCAACTGATAATTGGGATCACGCATAATCAATTCTTCACTAAGAATCGCATCAAATGGAACTTTTCCCGTTATAGTAATGATAGTGATCACCGTGAGAAGTAACATAGCCCTCCGCTGTGATTTTAACGACAATCTGCTCTGCTGCAATACCTTCTTTGGCACTAACCTGGTCAGGTTTTAAGTTTTCAGCCTTTCTAGCTTTGCTATTTTGTTTACTATTTGCTTTTTTCTCTACATAAGCGACCTTATTTTTTGATTCTGTCTGTTCTGATTGATGTTGCATAATAGCATATCCACATATTGTTAGGGTCGCTAAGGCCGCAACTGAACCAATGATATATTTCTTTTTCATTCTAAACCTCAATTTTTTAATTCTTTAGCTAATATTTTAAAGTTATCTTCCAAATTCTCCAGATAGGACTTATCATTTTCAGGGTCGGCTTCCAAAGGATTTAATACCTTGAGATTAACCCCTGTCGCCTTCTTGAGGGTTTCAGCCAATTTAGAAGAAGCATTGCTTTCTACAAAAATGGTCTTTACTTGATAAGTCTTAATAAAATCTTGAATTTCAGTTAATTGTCTTGGACTGGGCTCTTGGTCAGGAGAAATACCAGAAATCCCAAGCTGCTTCAAACCAAAACGCTTGGCCAGATAAGAAAAAGCTGTATGTTGCGTAACAAAAGTCTTATTCTTAATTCCATTAAAAACTCCTTGATACTTCTTACTCAGTTCTTTAGCCTTTTCAGCAAATTTCGACGCATTTTTCTCATATTTTGTAGCATTTTTACTGTCTAACTTAGATAAGTGTCGAGCAATTAATTGTGCCTCTTCAGCTACTTTGTCAGGATCTAACCAAGTATGAGGATCATAAAGAGTCTTTTCATCAATTCCCTTATCAGCAGAAACATCTTCTAGGCCAGCTACCTTTTCTAACTGCATACCTTCACTAGCTTCAACCACTTGAACCTTAGACTTTTCAAGACTTGGATCCAGACTACCCGCCCAAGATTCTAACGTTCTTGAGTGGTAAACAAAAATATCAGCGTCATAAATAGCTGCCACATCACTGGCAGATGGTTCGAATTCATGAATCCCAGAACCTGATTGGATCATTCGGACATCATTCAAGTCACCCGAGACTTCCTTCACCATAGAATAGATAGGATAAAAACTTGTCACAATTTTGAGCCCCTTATGACTCTGAGGTGGACTCGATTCCTTTTTTGTGCAAGCTACAAGTGAGATCCCTACTATCACAAGAGCTATTAAACGAAGTATTCTTTTAATTTTCATAAAACTCCTTAACCAGTTCAATAATTAGTCAAATGAACAGCTATTTCTAAAACACTAAAAACATGTCTTAAAAACAGCCGTTTTTCCATTTTTTTCTTAACCGGTTTATTAACCAGTTAACATATTACGCTTTTTTTGGGCTATCCTGTCAAGTATTTTTTTCATATTTTTAAAGATATCCGTCTTTTCTCAGAAACCTTATGACAACAAAAAAGCCACCGATGGTGACTTTTGGGGAGATTATTATGAAAAAGATTAGGATACTATCAAATAAAAATTAGGAGTTTTTTTATTTGATGGTTATAGTATAGAATAGGCATCTTAAATTATTCTTAAAGATTTTTCTCTTTCTAAAGATTCTTTTTATTTGATCCAAAAATGCTGTTTCTTCTTCTGTGAAATCATAATCATCTAAGAGATCAGGCCGTCTTAGATAGGTCTTTTTCAGACTTTCATAGAGACGCCACTTACGGATATTTTTCATGATGGCCACTCATGAGGACTTCCGGAACGACCATGCCCCCGATATTCATAGGGCCGAGTGTACTGAGGATACTCTAAGAGGCCAGACGAAAAACTGTCATCTGTATGACTGGCTTCCTTGCCGATAACCTCTGGAATCAGGCGAACAGTAGCGTCAATCATGGTCATAGCTGCTAATTCTCCACCAGTAAGAACATAGTCCCCAAGCGAGATCTCATCTGTCACTAGCGTCTTAATCCGCTCATCATAACCTTCGTAATGGCCACAAATGAAGATGAGTTCCTCTTCCTTAGCCAGCTCCTCAGCATAGGCTTGGTCAAAAGTCCGACCAGCAGGATCCAACAAAATCACTCGCGGTTGCTTCTTTTCAATGGCATCATAGGTATCAAAAATAGGCTGAGCCCGAAGTAACATTCCTTGACCACCGCCATAAGGCTCATCGTCCACATGGCGAGACTTCTCTGCATTTTTCTCGAAAAATTGTGGTAATTGATTTCTAAGAGTCCTTTTTTTCCCGCGCTTTTACCTACAATTGAGTGCTCCAAAGGAGCAAACATCTCCGGAAAAAGAGTCAAAATATCAATTTTCATCGTCCAATCCTTCCGGTATCTCTACATCAACCCGACCTTGCTCGATATTGATTCCCAACACCACTGGCGGAATGTATGGCAACAGCAAATCACGCTTACCCTTGCGTTTGACAACCCAGACATCATTAGCTCCTGGCTGCAGAATTTCCTTAATCGTACCAAGAAGAAGGTCATTTTCATAAACTTCAAGTCCGATGATTTCGTGGTAGTAAAACTCTCCATCTTCTAGATCCGATAAATCCTCTTCAGCTACCTTCAGACTAAAATCACGGAATTTCTCGATGTCATTGATATGGTACATGCCCTTAAACTTGATAATATCAAAGTTCTTGACCTTGCGATGGCTAGCAATCTCCACATCCATGACAAACTGATCTTTCTTGTCAAACAGGGCAAGGGTATTGCCTTTTTTAAAACGCTCTTCAGCAAAATCTGTCACTGACAAAACCCGCATCTCACCTTGCAGACCTTGCGTATTGACGATTTTTCCAACATTAAAATAATTCATCTTGACTCCAACATATTATACTCTGCCTAGTATTTTATCATGATATAGGGGAATGTACAAGCGAGATAATAGGGAATTCCCTTACCTATATTTATTTGATTAAAGTTGCTACTTAACGTATAATTATACATATAGAGCTTTAACACTATAAACACCCGAGTGTGTTTACGCAAAACTAGAAAGAAGTTGGTGACGACTATGGGGAAAAAGTTAAGTAAACTCCTGCTCTCTACTGCTATTCTAGCCGCAACAGCCACCAGTCTGACTGCTTTGACACAGGTCAAAAAAGGCCAAGCAATGGAAAATGAAACGAGGGAAACTAGAAATCTCTCAGCCCTTGATGAAAAAATTGCTCAAATTGACAATCCAACCATCAAGGCTTTTCTAGAATACTATGCTAGTCAGAACATGACCTCCGCATCGTCTCTTCCAATGATAGATGATCTCGAGTCCAATACTCGCATCATAGTTATTGATACTGATGATGCGGATAAGAGTTTGCCACCAGCCATTGGAACATCAGTCGATGGATCCGAAGGGCCTGTCGGTGGAACTGTTGATGCTGATGGCCAATACATTGAGTTTGATACCAGTGACCATAGCAAATCCGCAACCGTTCAGGAGATTCGAGATGCGGTCGCACAAATCCTAGGGTGATAAATTCCTAAAACAATGCTTACTCATTGGCCGAGTTTCTATCTCGGTCATTTTCTATTCCTAAAAATGTATCATATTACTGTAAATCTTGTTTTTTTCCTAAAAAAATCTATGCTAAGGTAATGGAAAAAATATAAGAAGGAGGGTCTGCTGAGATGAGGAGTGGGCATCTTATTTACAAGGTAAAATACCTAATAGTAAAAACAAAGCAATCTTTTATTGATCCAAATCTCAATTGAGCTCCTGAGAACTTCCTTTTAATAATCGCTGAAACGTCTATGTTTGATTTCAAAGTCGAAATAATTCTCCTCCTGAAGTCGGTGGAAAATGTCTCGGTAGGCTTCTTCGTCAAAAGAATCCCCTCGATAAAGAATTTCAAAACTAAGATCGTCATATTCTAGAAATGCATTCGACGAGCGGAAACCCTTGCTGTGATAGAAATCCCAGCGAGCTTGACGCTGTTCAATATTATCACACGGCTCATCTAAGCGCTCGATTTCTAAAATCATGGTTCGCTGATAGAAATTGACCAGCTTTTCGATGATTTCACCGCCATAGCCATGGCTGCGCAGGTGGGGCATAATCGCAAAGAAACTAACATAAAAGGCTTGCGCGTTGGAGATGGCAAAGGCAAAACCAACAAATTCCTTTTCATGATAAAAGGCGAAAAAATTAGCATCTTCCTGTTCCTCATATCGTAAAAATTCACTGAGCGGTATCCTTTCCTCTTCTGGAAAAGCTTCATTATTCAAGGCTTCTACCTTATCCAAATCTGGAAAATCTGCTGTAATGATCTGGCTGGTTAAGCTCATAAAATCACTCCTTTTCTTGTGGTAGTATAACAAATTTTACAACTGGTTTCAAAAAAGAGCCCTGAAAGAGCTCCTATGTATCGATTTTTTCTTCATATAATAGAAAGGTGCCGAATGCCTAGTTAGAATCGGTTGGACTCCCAGCGAAGAGGACTCATTCTAGCTGCTACTTCACTATTTCACGTAAATTATCCAAATGCTGGTTATCAGTCACAGCCATAATGCTGACACCTTCTTGCCAAACAAAGTCTGGAGTAAACTGGCTTTCCAAAGGCTGATTTTTTGTCAGACGATAGCCGATAATATTGAGATGATACAGTCTACGAGCGTCTACATCACGAACTGTTTTCCCGACCCAGCTAGCAGGCAACTCAAACTCAGCCACCACTACATCGTCATCCAGCTGGAAAACCTCAATCGAATGGTTAAAGAGAATGGTCTTAGCCAATGAAGTACCAGCCTCCACTTCAGGCAGAATAACCAGATCAGCTCCCACCTTTTCCAGCACCTGCTGAGTTACTTCATCTTTGACCTTGGCAATGACATTTTTTTACACCCAATGCTTTTGCAGTGCATGACCGCTAGAACGCTGGATTCCAGACTTTCTCCCGTCGCTACGACGACCGTATCACACGCCCCAACGTCTGCCGCCTCTAAAAAGCTCCATATCAGTAATGTCCCCTGATCACACCAACGGCAATCATGTCTTCATACTGATTGATTGTCTCTTCGTGATTATCAATCGCAATGATTTCTACATCTTGAGAAATCAAGGCCTCAATGATACTCTGTCCAAAAATCCCCAAGCCGAGGATTCCAACTGTTTGATTTGCCATTTCTATTCTCCTATCCAATCATAATGTCCGCCTTGCTGTAATGCAAGGTTGCAGCATTCTTCGGTTGATAATGGTTAAGACTGACCATAAGCGTCAGCGGCCCCACCCGTCCAATAAACATTAGCAACATAATCACAATCATACCAGCTGTATTGAGGCTGGTAGTGATATTTGCCGTGACACCAACTGTAGCCAATGCCGACACAGTCTCAAATATCAGGTAAATAAAGCGATGACTGCTATCGGTCACTAGCCCCAGTGCTAAAAAGTCCGAGCAGAAATGTCAGCTGATAAATCACTGTCACACCAAAAAGCCTTCTGCACTAGCTGAGGAGACAGCGTTCTCCGCCCCATATTGGTATGAGGCAAGCCCAGAATTTCCTTTTCGGGCAAAAAAAGCAAAAGAACTAAGAAGGTCGTAATTTTCAGACCGCCCGCTGTACCACCCGGAGCCCCTCCTAGAAACATCTGAAGCAGATAGATAAACAGTGTTACTGGACGAGCAGCCGTATAATCTATGGAAGAAAACCCAGCTGTCCTCATACTGACTGTCTGAAAAAAAGCTGACCAGTAGCTTATCGCCAAAGGAAAGATTGCCAATCGTTCCAGGATTATTGTACTCCGTCCAGAGACTCGTGACCGTCCCAAAAAAACGAGGAGACCAGCAGTCAGCAGCAAGACTACCTTAGTATGAAAGTGCAGCCCCTTCTGTTTTTCCTCCCAATTTAGTCGCCAAGTCAAACCAGACCATAAAGCCCAGTCCTCCAGTAATGATGAGGAGAGCCAAGGTGATATTGACCAAAACATCTGTCTGCAAGCCTAGTAGGCTATCATTGCCAAAATTATCAAAGCCCGCATTACAAAAATGCAGAAACGGCTAAAAAGATAGAATTAAAAAAATCCCTTTTCTCAGACCAAACTTGGGAATGAAGCGAATCATGAGAAGGAGCGCACCCAGTCCTTCGATACTAAAAGTCGTGATAAAAAAATCGAACGGACAAATTGACCTAAGGTACGATTGTGACCATAACTAAAACTATCCCGCAGAATACGGCGATCCTTGAGGCTGAGCTTTTTTTCCGACTTTCCATGGTGAAAAAAACCGATAAAAGGTCAGGATGCCCAAGCCACCAATCTGAATCAGTAACATGCAAAAGGAGCTGCCCCCAGACATTGTATGTATCCACAACCGATCGAGTAAAAAGCCCTGTCACACAGACCATCGATACAGCTGTAAAAAGATGATCCAGATAGCCCGCTTGGGAACTAGCCGTCTGCACCCAAGGCAGACTGAGTAGCAAGGAGCCACAGAATATCACCAGAAGAAAAGACAAGATAATCTTTTGCGCTGGTGACAAGCGTGAAAATAAATGCTTCATAAAGTTTCCTTTCCTGATCTAATAAAAGCAGAGGCCAGCTCTATCTGTCTTTCTCTTTCCTTGACAGCCCGCTGCATATCATCTGGACTCTGCAAATTTCTGACTTTGATGGCATAATCCGCTGCGACAATAGCATGGCCCCGCATGTGGCCTGTTGCGACTGCTTGGGCAAAGACACGCGCAGCATATTTACCGATTTGTGATTGGGCTTGCTGCGACAGTTTGTTAGCCAAGAAACCAGCCTGCCTTAGTTCATAGGCAGATGCCCTACCATCAAGTCGAGCCTGAAAAATTGCTCTTACCTGAGTCAAAATCTTCTGCTTTTCAGACTCATCTTCCGCATCTATCAGAGCTATAAAGCTTGACGCCATTTTCATAGCCCATCGAGCCAGTTGCCCCTGAGGAAGCTGTTCCAAAACAAGCTCCAATTCCAATCTCTCCTCACCATCATCCAGGATTTTCAGCTTGTATGGACTCGGTAAAATCACTTGGCTATTCTCATAACACTTGCGCTCATGAGCATTCCAAGCATAATCTTCTGGCTTCATATGTCCTCCAGTTTCGAATTTTTCTAAACTCGCCCCTGCATTTCGTTCTTCTCTTAAATGGAGTACCCAGCTCTCGGAGAGCTCGAACTGTATCAATGGTCCTAAACTCAACTGCGCCTAATAACTTGTTTCGGCAAGAAAATTAAGGAACGTAGTTCTCGCGAAGCTCAAACTGCATCAATGGCCCTAAATTCAACTACGCCTAACGGCTTGGTTCATTAATGATAATAGGAGCGTAGTTCTCGCGGAGCTCGAACTGCATCTATTTCTCTAACCTCACTTGCGTGCTAGGCACTCAGTTCGCTAAGAGAAATAGAAAAAAACGGGACACATGGCCCCGCTACTTTTATTTCTCATCAATGACGATGCGAACTTTTTTATCTTCGGTTGGGACAGAGTAGACAATCGTTCTTATGGCAGAGATAGTACGACCTTTACGACCGATAACACGTCCAACGTCAGTTTGATCAAGATCGAGATGATATTCCATAAACTCTGGAGTATCTTCGATTCGGATAGTTAAGGCATCTGGTTGTGAAATCAAAGGTTTCACTATTGCAATAATTAGATTTTTCAATCGTGTCCATAATCAACCTACAATTCTATTATTTAGAGTATTTTTGAATCGTGGAATTTCTTCAATACACCTTCTTTTTGAAAGGATGTTGCGAACTGTATCAGATGGTTGCGCACCATTTTTCCAACCATGCAAGTACACGGTCTTCTTTCAAAGTCACTTGGTTTTTCAGCAACAAGTGGGTTGTAAGTTCCAACTGTTTCAATAAAACGTCCATCACGTGGTGAACGTGAATCTGCTACGTTGATACGGTAGTAAGGTTTCTTTTTAGAACCCATACGAGTCAAACGGATTTTTAACTGCCATTTTTAAATTTCTCTTTTTCTGTTTTTATATTTTTAGTAAATAACAAAGCTATTTACTGACAGATATTATCTTACCATAGTTTTTATGAAGGTGTCAAGAAAAAAACTTGACAGGATTGATTTTTTTGTTTCACTGGGAAACTGCAACATTCTTTTTCGGTTGTCTGAGTTAATAACCCAGCTTGATCCATTTCACGAATCAATTGTTTTATTTGAGATTCTTTACCGGGTTTTTACAGTGATCGTATCGATGTGCCTTATGGCTGAATTATCCTGAATATCAACCAAGGTTAAAGCCTTCTCATAATATTCAATCCCTTTTTTTAGTCTTTCCTGATTGTTCCATTGTAGAATTGAGTAATTTACAGACTGATCTTTCCCAATCTCTTTAAAGTAGTCCCTACCTTTTTTTCTTCTAAAAACTGATATAAACCAGTATTTAATAAATTTTCCCCGACCTCAGCATAAGAAATATCCTCTAGCTGTACAACATATACCTCAATTCGGTTGTTTGTTCGTTTGGGACTTTCTTTTAGTACAGGGTGACGCTGAATCATTTCTTCTGAAAAATGAACAGTAAATGTAAGTCCTCCACCTTCATAATGATAGCTTCCATCAGATTCGACTTTTTCTGGCTTCAAACCTAGAGAAGTAAAAAAATTTTTTTCGATTTTTTTGTATTACCTTCCCTTATATCGCTAGGGGATGCCTTAAAAAGATTAAAAGTTAAGGGATTAAAAGTTGAAAAAAGTATCAAAAGTCCAATAGTTAGAAAAACCGCAAAAGCAATCAAAATTGCTTTTAGGAGTTCAGCTACTTTATCATTCATTTTTTACTCCTTTGAATCTACGATGAACCTCCAACTCGCTCCTATGCAAGAACTCAGACCGTAAAATTGTCAAGATTTGGATTTCCCAGAAGGTCTTCTCAGACTATTAAAGAAATAGCATATATATTGCATTTCCAATCATGAAAATCGTAAAGAGCCAAAACCAGACAGACATAAAAGCTGAACGAAAGCTTCCTCTCTCAGGTTTATTTGTCTTGATATAGGCAGAAATCTCTTTACGAAGACTGTAAAGGAAATAAAGGGCTAGACCACTTCCACCATAGAGTAAGATAACGTGCACAAGTCCAACTAAAACTCCCGGTAAGTGGCTATAAAGCAATGCTAAGCCATCTCCAAGGACAAGATTGTTGAAAATGTGAAGTCCTATAGCCCAGAATACAGAATATTCTAGAGTGACGTAAGAGAAAATGAAACCAACAAAGGTAGCGAAAATGATCTGAGGTAAATTGCCATGAAAAATTCCAAATAAAAGGGAAGAGAAACTGATGGCAAATACTTTTCCATATTTTTCAAAAGTCCTTAGTCCAGCAACTCGGAAAATCAACTCTTCTGATATAGGACCGACAATAGCACTGTATAAAAACATCGTCCAGGTTGTCGAATCTGCAGAAGCAGCCTCAACTGAAGACATTAATGAGAGGCCAAAAATATTCAAAAAGGATTCAAATACCTGACTAAACAAGTTAAAAAATGTCTGGGCAAGTAAAAGCAAGCTAGTCAGAATAAGAAATGCTTTGGATGTCATTGATCTTTTTTTATATTTAAGATCAGTGCTAAAAAGTTGCTTCTTACGATATAACCAGAAAATCAAGAGGCCAACTGGTACCGCACAAAGATACATACCCCCATCATTTGCTAGAAATTGTGATGCAGCTTCCTTTGCAGCTTGCAAATCTCCCCCTCTATGCTGATAAATAAAAATCATCAGGGTAACAATTGAATAAACAGTCACGACTGCCGACATAGCTAAAGTATACAAGAGACACAAGCCTGAAAAACGAGCAACATCCTTGCGGATTTCTTGATTAGTTTTACTTGTCATAAATATTTCCTTAATTAAGTTAGTCATTTAACCTTTCTGCTCAGGAAATACAAGGTCGAAAAAATTCCCTCATACAGCAAAGCAAAAAGAATAAAAGCGTGCATGAAAAATTCTTCAGGTAGAATCCAAATGACTGGATCCTTGGCTGGATCAAACAACCAGGTGCTATCACCAACAAAAAGAACTTGATGAAAGAGCGTAAAAAAATTGTTAAAACCAATCATGAAGACCAGTCCTGTTAGAACAAGTGGCAAAAGACTAATCATTAGAAAAGCCCGTCTGTAGAGACCTAAAAATCCCTTTTTGACTACTTTTTTGATAAAGAAAAACAAAGCAGGCAGAGTAACTAGAAAAATAGCTTGCGCCAAGTGAAAAAGATACTTGACTGCCTGAAAATGATGCAGACCTGCTGCCGACGAACGGAAATCCGGCATCGCCAATTTTTGACTAAAAGGATTGGTCAGGTAATTCATCAAAATATTAAAATTATACTGAATGGTCTCTGATTTTTAAATATACTTTATCTGGCAGGTTGAAATAAGAAATCTCTATTGGGTATAAGAGCCAAGCCAGATAAATGGTTAACATGATAGCTGTTGCCAGCAAGCACAAGACGCTGGCTGAAATCTTACCTTATCACGCATCGAAGTCCCACTCCGCTAGGCTAGACAAGACATATGTCGGTTGGATCGGCAGATTTGGCACCTCTTCTGGCAGTGTAAATCCTGTTGTAACTAAGAGGGTCGGAATGCCGTTATCGATTCCCGCTCGAATATCTGTCAGATAGTTATCACCCACCATGACCACTTCTTCACGCGCCAGTCCTAGATGCTCTATGGCTTTTTCCATGATAATTGCGTTAGGCTTGCCGATAAAGGTTGGCTCAACCCGAGTAGCGGCTTCCAAGAGGGCATTGATAGCACCCGCTCCTGGCTGCAGTCCTCGCTCAGTCGGAATATTGAGATCAGGATTGGTTCCGATAAAGTGAGCACCCTTTTGAATGGCCAGAGTCGCTATTGTTAGCTTCTCATAGTCCACTTCCCAATCCAACCCCACTACTACATAGTCAGGATTTTCTGTATCTTCTATATAGCCAGCTTCTTCAATGGCATGTTTAAGCCCGACATCTCCGATAACATAGACTTTCTTGCCCAGATTTTTCTCCTGCATATAGTCAATGGTAGCCAGAGTTGCTGTGTAAATGGTATCAAGTGGTGTCTCAATGTTGAAATTCTCAGCTAACATGGTTTGAACCATTTCTGGCGTGCGTGTAGTATTATTGGTCACAAAAAGATAGGGAATTTTGCGTTTCTGCAAGTCATGCACAAAGGCTTCACCAGCCGGAATTCGGCTCTTGCCCTTATAAATCGTACCGTCTAAATCAATCAAATATCCTTTATAAGTCATTTCTACTCTTCCTAACTTTCCTGATTAAACTCTTGCCAGGTAACCAAAGCCTGAGCATTCACTTCACCTTCACTGGAAATCTGGTGATTACTTTGTAGACCATCTAAGTCGTAGCTTGAAGCAATCATGCCGCCTGGTCGAACTTCTTTGACATACTTGAGATGGATTTCTTAGGAATATACTTCATGAGGAAATCCGCTCCCATGACCTCAAAAATCCAGTCCAGATACTTGCTATTATTGACATGACCGTTCATATCTAAGTCGTAAAAGCGCACATGATAATCCTTGCTGACAGGATTTTCTAAAGCTGGATACTTGGGGCCACGCAGTAATTTCTTGGAAAAATCGGACTGATAAGGAGCGACAATCTCAGGTTCAACTGCATGAACCTTGCGACTATCCCGATCCATAAGGACAAAGGTTGCCATCATCTGTATAATGGCTTCACCCGCTTCATCAAAAATCGTAAAGCGACGGTAGCAAAAAAGCCGGTTGTAGCTCAAGGCTTCAGTCTCGATAGTAATCTCCTCTGCAAAGCGAGGCAGACGTGTCACATCGATATCGTAGTCCGTGATAATCCAGACTAGGTTATATTGATCTAACATATCCTTATCGCTGACGCCAAGCTCGATTGACTGCATCCCCGATACCTGCAAGGACAGCAGGATGACATCTGGAAGCTTGATATGGCCATTCATATCTGCCATATCAAAAGGAATTTTCATTTTCATTTGATAAGTTAAGCCCATGATTTACTCCAATATAAATTTCTCAGCAACCGTATCGCCCAAAAAGAGGCCTTTCTTGGTCATACGCACGATGTCTCTGTCCGGCACTAGCAAGCCCTGCTCAGTCAGTTCAGCCACAACTGCTCCGTATTGACCTTCAAAGGAAAGGCCGAATTTCCTCAAAGCGCTTTTTAGAAACACCTGATTTCTTCCGCAGTCCTAGAAACATCTCTTCTTCTATCTTTTCTTTCAGCGTCAGCACTTCTTCCTGCACGCGGGTATTGCCTGCTTCCACCGCCTGCAGATAATGACGAATTGGCCCGTGGTTTTTATAGCGAACACCATTGACATAGCCAGACGCTCCCGCTCCAATACCATAATACTCCGCATTATCCCAGTACATGAGATTGTGGCGGCTCTCAAAGCCCGGCTTGGAAAAGTTGGAAATCTCATAATGATCAAAACCTGCCTTTTCAAGCTCAGCTATAATGTAGTCAAACATCTCCGCTTCCAAGTCTTCCTTGGGCAGAGGCAACTTCCCACGCCGCATCCGATTCATAAAAACCGTATGATTTTCCAGAATCAAGCTGTACAAACTCATGGGGAATGTCCAAGGCAATAGCCTTGGCAACATTGATTTTTCACATCTTCCATAGTCTGCTTGGGCAGGGCATAAATCAAATCGATCGAGATATTGTCAAAACCAGCTTTTTTGAGATTGGCAATATTCTCATAGATGTCCCTTTCCGAGTGACTGCGGCCAATCTGCTTGAGCATGCGGTCATTGAAGGTCTGTACGCCCAACGAAACCCGATTGACAGGCGAGTCTTTAAGTACAGCAATCTTCTCCTGATCCAAGTCCCCAGGATTGGCTTCAATAGTCAGCTCTTCTAGATAAGACAAGTCAAGCTTATCCGTCAGCCTTTCCAGTAAAAAAGCCAATTGAGGAGCAGATAGAGCGGTCGGAGTTCCGCCACCGATATAGAGGGTACGGAGCTTTTTTTGATGTCGTAAGAATCATACTCCTCAATCAAATGCTCCAGATAACTATCTACTGGCTGATTTTTTTGATAAAAAAACCTTGGAAAAAAATCGCAGTAATAACAAATCTGAGTACAAAAAGGAATGTGTACATAAGCAGAGGTTGGTTTGGTTTTGCATAGTACTTATTATACCATATATTATAGACAGTCAAGTGAGAAAGTTATCTTATATTTGGTATTAGAAAAGTAGCAAACAAATAGCTTGCTACTTTTCTTATTACGATGTGAATTTCTTGTTAGCTAAGATATTTCTTTAACTTTACGTATTTATCCGCCAGCTGGCGGCTGTTTTTCTTTCTTGGATAAATTTGCTGTAGATACCTTGTTTGGCCAGTAAGTCTTGGTGTTTGCCTTGCTCGACAATACGGCCTTGATCCAGCACCAAAATCTGATCTGCATGCTCAACCGTCTTGAGTCGGTGGGCAATCATGATAATGGTCTTATCACGAGTCAGAGCCTGAATAGCCTGCATGAGGGCTTCTTCGTTTTCTGGGTCAACATTGGCTGTTGCTTCATCCAGAATGATAATAGGTGCATCCTTGATAATAGCCCGAGCGATGGAAATGCGCTGGCGCTCACCTCCAGAAAGACTAGCACCTCCTTCACCTATCTTGGTATCATAGCCATCAGGCAGTGAGAGGATAAAGTCATGACAGGCCGCTTTCTTGGCAGCCTCTATCACTTCTTCCTGACTGGCCTCCGGCTTGCCAAAACGAATGTTATTGGCAATGGTATCCTCAAAGAGATAGACACTTTGGAAGACAAAGCTGAAATTACGAATCAGGCTGTCATAGCTGTAATCCCTGACATCATGCCCGTCCAGACTGATACTTCCCCTGATCCACATCCCAGAAGCGGGCGATGAGGTTGCAGAGCGTTGTTTTGCCTGATCCAGATGGTCCGACCAGAGCAGTTGTTGTTTTTTCAGGAATGGTGAGGGAAACCTGGTCAATGATTTTCTTATTCCCATAAGAGAAGCTAACGTCTCTCAGCTCAATCCGACTGCTCTTAGGCTCAATATCCTGACCACTAATGTCCATCGGCTGGATAGCCAAGACTTGATTGACCATATCAACCGACAAATCAACAATACGCAGGAGAGAAGAGAAAGACCCAACGCCGTCTAGATTTTCATAAATCATAAAACCACTGACAATCATCATAATGGTTACCAGCAGCTCCATACTGCCATTGAGATAAAAGTAGATCGAGAAAAGCCCCATAAAGAGACCGGTCAGCTTGGTCACCATGCCCTGGAGGGCAATGTAAGGTGAGGTCACGAGTGTCATTTTGGTATCTAGCTGACTTTTGCCTTCAATAGCCTTGGACAGCTTCTTGGCAGAACGGTTGACCAGATTGTAGTTCTTAACCTCAGCAATCCCTTGGCTGTACTCCAAAACAACAGCTACCAGGTCCATATCCGCCTGATACTTGTCATCAGAAACCTTGCCAACTTGCCAACGCATGAGAGTATTTGGTAGGAGAAAGAGGACGAGACCCACCAAGAGAATCAGTCCAACCCGCCAGTCATAGAGAAAGACCAAAATAGTGATGAGGCCAGTCGTCAGAAATCCCTGCACAGTCATCATAACCACTCGCGTAGCTACATCAGATAGTCCTTCCAGCGTATTAGTCGTAACACTGGTAATCTTGCCCAAACTATTTTGATTAAAGTAACCCATGGGCAGATAGCGCATGTGCTCGGCAATTTCAATCCGCTTCTGAGCACAGGTATGATAGCCCGCTTCCGTCTGAAGCATGGTAATTTTCAGGGTAATCCAGACATTTAGTACAGTGGATACCAGCATGATAGCCAGAGCCAGCCAGAAGGTCTGCATAGAGAGATTCTTCTCAATCAGTCCCATAACGACTAGGCCGATTGCTGGAATTCGCAGAGCGATGATAAAAGACTTGATGATGCCCAGATAAATGGATTGATAAAATTTCCTACGGTCCTCTGCCGTACAGAAATCAAAGAATTTCTTCAGTATATTAAGCATGAGTCAGCCCTCCTTCCATCTCATCACTACCCCTAGTAGCTATATGGGCTTGCCACATGGAAGCATAAAGCGGACTTGCTTTCAGCAATTCTTCATGCCGACCTCTAGCTTCAATCCGACCATCATTGACCAGGATTATATGGTCTGCACTCATAATCGTAGACAGCCTGTGGGCAATGACAATCAAGGTCCGTCCCTCAATCAAACGAGCTAGACTGGACTGAATCCGTGCTTCATTTTCCGGATCTGTATAAGCAGTCGCTTCATCTAAGATAAGAATCGGCGCATCCTTAAGCATGGCACGGGCGATGGCAATCCGCTGACGCTCCCCACCAGATAGATGACCACCACCAGAGCCTACCTGAGTTTCAAAACCATCTTCCAAGTTCATGATAAAGTCATAACAGCCACAGCGACGGGCAATCTCGATGACCTCTTCATCAGAAGCTGCTGGATTTCCCATCCGGATATTTTCCATAATAGTCTCATCAAAGAGATAGTTATCCTGGGTCACGTAAGCAATCTGCCGACTGTAATAGTCTAGCGGAAGCTGACGAATATCCAAGCCACCATAGGTAATCTGACCAGAACTGACATCCCAGAATGAAGCTAGAAGCTTGGCAATTGTAGACTTACCTGAGCCTGATGGCCCAACTAAAGCATTGATGCTGCCAGCCTTAATATCTAGCGAAATACCGTGCAGCACTTCCTCTTCATCCGTATAGCCAAAGCTGACATCCGTCATGACCAGATCCCTTCCTTTTGGAAGTTCTCTCAGCTCCTGAGGCCTTTCAAATCAGGCCTTTCCAAAATATCAATGATTTGACCAAAAATAGTGCCGATTTTCCGTAAATCGTCCATATAGCTAGCCACTAAAATCAAAGGAGTTAGAAGACTGAGCGAAAGAATAATCATCAAAATGAAATTGCCAGCAGTCAAGCTACCTTGCAGATAGAAATAACAGCCAGCCGGAAGCAGAAAGAGCAAGCCTGATGGCAGAAAAGCAGTCACAATGCCCATCTCCAGATTGAACTTACGCATCCACTCAATAAAGCAGTCTGCTCCTTCTCTAGCAGCCGTCACAAACTTATCGTATGAAAATTTTTCCTTGCCAAAGACCTTGATGACCTCAATCCCATTGATGTATTCCACCGCTGTATCATTGAGTTTTTTGGTCTTGACCAGAGTATTTTGATAGTCCGCTTCGCTATTGGTAGCCATCCGTATATAAGCAAATGCCACAATAGGAATTGTCAGGAGAGACAGCAAGGTCAGCCGCCAATCGATGACCAGCATGGCAATGAGGACAATAATCGGACCAAAAATTCCAGCAGTAAACTCTGGAATCAGGTGAGCCAAGGTCGTTTCGGTCGCATCCACCCGCTCAACGATAATGTTCTTATAACTGCCTGATGACTGACTAAGCACTATACCTAGAGGCAGCCTAGCTAGCTTGTCTGTCAGGCGGCGCCGCATTTCCGCTAGAATCTTAAAAGTAGCCGTATGCGACAGCATGGTGGAGATACCGTGAAATCCCCAGTAGCCAATCCAGGCCAGACCTGCCCAAGCTGACTGCTGCAAGTAGAAATTCCAGTTTTTATTGCCAGCCAAGAGCTGATTAATCATCCCGCCAATAAAGAAATAAGGCAGAAATCCTGAAAGCACAGAGGCAAAAGCAAAGATCAGACTGAGCACAAAATATATCTTATGAAGGGAGACAAAGTCCCAGATCCAAGCAAGAGTAGATTTTTTCTTCATAGGATTTCCTTCTTTCTATCAAAAACCTAGCAAACCTCCCCAGTCAAACAAGTCCATGATGGAATGGCAAAATTCCAGCGCCTGCTCTTGGGGCCAGTCTTGCGCCAAAGGCTCAAATACAGCTGTATAATAAGCTGTCATGCACGATTGCAGAAACTCGTATTTGACCAAATGATTAATTCTCTCCTCTTTGTAAGCCAGCTCCAAATAGCGATAAGTCTCGTCTGAAGCCAAATGAGGCAGACGCGTCCTGAAGTCCGCTTGCGAAGAACCCTGAGATTTAAAGAGCAAGAGCTGCATAATATCCTTATGCTCATAGAGAATCCGCATCAGGGACTGGAGATCTTCCAAGCGATGGTCCCACATATCAGACAGATGTCCCTCTTCTAGGAAAGCATAGTCACGTCGCTTCTGCTCTTGTCCATACTGGTCTAAGGCTATCAGAGTAGGCTCAAGCAGGGTAGCAAAGAGAGTGTCCTTACTCTCATAGCGCTTATAAAGAGCACCAGTCGTCAAGCCAGCAGCGCGACAAATTCTCCGAAGTGAAGCATCCTGATAGCCATAAGTCAAGAACTCACTCCTTGCGCTTTCCAAGATTTTTCGTTTAACTCATCTGTTTCTTTTTTCATGATTTTAATTCGATAACACCGTTATCACCTTTCTTCTTTTATTATAAATTCTGACAATTTAACTGTCAAGGAAAAACAAAAGAGACCGAGAAATATTTTTGTCGGTCCAGTACTATTCCTTTTCCTCTTGTAAACATGACAAAAGAGGCTGAGACAAAAGTCCTAGCCTCTAAATTGTCTTTGGATTGTCGAGCAAGACGCAGTGGTTGAGTGGGCTCTACTACGCCGATTTCATCAGCTTTTACAGCCCTACTCAACTGTGCGGAGGTGGGACGACGAAATCGAATTCTAACGAATTACCGATTTCTGTCCCACTCTCTCTAGAATTTCATTTTTTATTAGGTGCATAAATCATGCCAGTACAGTCGAAATCTTCCTGTCGGCGAAAGCCGAGCTCTCTATAAAAAGCTAGATTTTTGTCTGACTGCTCCGTTGCCAGCTGGATTTGGTAAACATCCTTAAATCGTACCAGCGTCTGCTCAAGAAGACTCCGGCCAATCCCCTGACGCTGATAGTGTGGACACACCAGCAAATCCTGAATAAAGACAATGGTAAGCCCATCTCCGACCGCTCGAATCAAACCAACCAACTTATCTTCATCATAGGCCACCATGACAAACAAGGACTGATGGAAGGCCTGCTCTAACTGCTGAGGTCGATTAGTGTAATTGCTCCAACCAACCGAAGCATAGAGATCTAGCACTGCCACAAAATCCAGCTTCGGATTAAAAACATAACGGATCACACCAAACACCTCCTTCAAACTATAATTTCTCTAATCTTATAATTGTTCCAAGGCTAGCTTGAGATCTTCAATCAAGTCATCCACATTTTCCAAGCCGATAGAGAGACGGATTTGATTTGGTGTAATGCCTGCTGCCAGCTGAGCATCTGGCGACATCTGACCGTGAGTTGTCGTAGCTGGATGGACAACCAAGGACTTAGCATCTGCTACATTGGCCAAGTCAGAGAAAATCTCTAGGCTGTCAATAACCTTACGAGCTTCTTTCTCTCCGCCTTTGACATTAAAGGTGAAGATAGAGCCCACGCCTTTAGGGAAATATTTCTGCCAAAGCATGATATGGACTGTCAGCAAGTTTGGGATAATTGACCTGCTCGACCTTAGGATGCCCTGCTAAGAATTCCACAATCTTCTCAGCATTGGACACATGGCGCTCTACACGCAAAGAGAGAGTTTCCAACCCCTGCAGGAAGAGAAAGGCATTGAAGGGAGACATGGCTGCGCCCGTATCGCGCAAGAGCTGGGTCCGCACAGCAGTAACAAAGGCTGCTGCTCCGACATCGCGCGTATAACTGATATCATGATAGCTCGGGTCCGGGTCCACGAACTGCGGAAACTTGCCAGAAGCTTCCCAGTCAAAACGACCGCTGTCCACAATCACACCGCCAATGCTGGTTCCGTGACCACCGATAAACTTGGTCGCAGAATGGACTGCAATGTCCACTCCGTGAGAAAAGACATTGATCAGATATGGTGTAGCAAAGGTATTGTCGGAAATCAGCGGAATCTTGTGGGAATGGACCAACTCTGCCAAAGCATCAAAATCCGGGATATTAATCAGCGGATTGCCCAAGCTTTCAATCAGAACCAACTTGGTATTGTCCTGAATAGCTGCTTCTACTTCAGCCAGATTTTCAATATCAACAAAAGTCGTGGTAATGCCATAGCGAGGCAGGGTTTCTTTGAGCAGATTAAAGGTACCACCGTAGATGGTAGAGGCTGCTACTACGTGGTCGCCAGCATGGGCCAAAGCTAGAATGGTGTAGGTAACAGCTGCCATACCAGAAGCTGTTGCTAGAGCTCCGACTCCACCTTCCAAAGCCGCAATCCGTTCCTCAAAGCAGACAGGGTCGGATTGGTAATCCGAGTGTAGATATTGCCCGGCTTACGTAGGGCAAAAAGATCTTCTCCCTCCTGAGTATCATCAAACACATAGGAAGTTGTCTGGTAAATAGGCAGAGCCCGTGACTTGGTTGTCGGGTCAACTGTCTGTCCGGCATGAAGTTGCAGGGTTTCAAATTTAAATTCACGTGTCATAAGGTCACCTCACTATAGTTATGTGATAAGTCTACCACTAAACGCCCCGCTTGACTAATAGAATTTCCTTATCAAAAGAAATAAAGAGAAGCTATATCTTATAGCTTCTCAGATATCATCTCAAAAGTCGCCTGATTGCTGGGCCAGTACAACTGCGACGAAACTTTGTCTAAAGCTACCCACTGAGATCCCACATGCTCATCAGAAATCTGGATGTCCTTCTGCTCTGTCAGAACTAGAAAGAGATCTTTGTGGATGGTCAGATTTTCATCAATCTTTACCGTAAAATCTCCAAGACTAGTCAGATTTGAACAAGCTAAGAGCAAGCCGGTTTCTTCTTTTATTTCACGAAGGCAGGCCTCTTCTGGGCTCTCACCACTCTCAATCCCACCAGTAATAGGCTGCCAAAATGAAACTGTCTCATCCTCAACTTTCAAGAGCAAGATTTCTCGATCCTCTGTATGAAAGATCCAGGCTTCAATCGACTGTTTCATCATGATTTTTTCTCAATCGGTGCTATGCTGGCCAGCACTTTCTTCAGACCGACTTCTGGGAAATTAATCTTAAGCTCTTGACTGTTTCCGCTACCAGAGACTGCTAAAACTGTCCCATCTCCCCATTTCTTATGATGGGCAATATCTCCGATAGCCCAAGCAACTTCTGGCTTAGATGGCCGGTTCTGACCGCTCTTTCCAAAAGGCAGACTGCCTGTAGAAATCGAACTTGGTGCCGCCTGACGCTTTCGCTCTTGCAGAGCCTGGGCCAGACTCATGCCCTGACCGAATTTGGTAGTATCGCTATTGATATAACTGACCTTAAAGGGGCTGTTTGCTGGTCGAGCCAGTCCCTGATAGTCTAGCAGGTCTGAGCTGATTTCTCTCAAAGCGAGTAGGTTGATTATAGTTGGTTTTACCATAAAGCATACGGGAATTGGCATTGGTCAGATAGAGCATCTTCTCTGCTCGGGTGATACCGACATAGGCCAGACGCCGCTCCTCTTCCAGCTCATCCTCATCTTCAGATGCTCGGCTCAGAGGGAAGACATTTTCCTCCATACCAATCAGAAAGACGACTGGAAATTCCAATCCCTTGGCCGCGTGAAGGGTCATCAGAGTCACTTCGGAACTCTCTGTATCTCCGTCATCTGTGTCTGCAATCAAGGCTAAGTCATTGAGAAAACGGCTAAGCTTATCCAGGCCAGACTCCTCAGCAGGATTATCTGGACTTTCATCAAAGTTCTTGGTTACAGACAGGAATTCTTCGATATTTTCAATCCGTGCTTGGCTTTCCAGCGTTGCCTGAGCAGCCAAGGCTGCAGCATATCCTGTCTTTTCCAACACAGCCTCTACCAGCTCCGTCACTGTATAATCATCCAAGCGCTCCCGTAAATCCAGAAGCATATTGGCAAAATCATAGACCGCCTGAGCAGCCTTACCCTTGACTGGCGACAGCAGGATATTGGCCGATGCATCCAGTAAAGAGATTTCCTGACTGGACGCAAAATCTCGAATTTTCTCCACCGTTCCTGGTCCAACACCACGCTTAGGCTCATTGACCACGCGCTCATAGCTGATATTATCGCTAGGATTGGCGATGAGATTGAGATAAGAAATAACATCGCGGATTTCCTTACGGCTGTAGAACTTGGTTCCACCGACCATGGTATAGGGAATATTGGACTTGAGCAGGGCTTCTTCCACCGTCCGTGACTGGGCATTGGTCCGGTAAAGAACTGCAAAATCCTTATGACTGTAACCTTCTCGGCTCAGCTGATCAATAGTACGAGCGACAAAGAGAGCTTCATCCTGCTCGTCATTGGCCCGATAGTAGACAATTTCCTCACCGTCTTCATTTTGAGTCCAGAGATTTTTGGGACGGCGGTTGCGGTTGTTTCGGATGACTTCATTAGCCGCTTGAAGGATGGTCTTAGTAGAGCGATAATTTTCCTCAAGCAGGACTACCTTAGCTTCCGGATAATCCTTTTCAAAGTCCAGGATATTCTGCATATCGGCTCCCCGCCAGCCGTAGATAGACTGGTCAGCGTCTCCGACCACACAGATATTCTTAAAGCGGGAAGCCAAGAGCTTGACCAGCTGGTACTGGGCATGGTTGGTATCTTGATATTCGTCCACATGGATATACTGGTAGCGTTGCTGGTAGTAGGTCAAGACATCAGGATTTTGATCAAAAAGGCGCAGGGTCAGCATAATCAAATCATCAAAGTCCATGGCCTCAGACTGGCGTAATTCCTTTTGATAGGCCGTGTAACACTTGGCCACAATCTCTGTATACATATCACCAGCTAGATTTGCATAGGCCACCTCATCAATCAGGTCATTCTTAGCATTGGAAATAGTCCCCAGAATGGCGCGCTCATTCCACTTTTTAGGGTCCAGATTGAGATTTTTAAGAATTCGCTTCATCAAAGTCCGCTGCTCACCTGGATCAACGATGGTGAAGTTGCGGTTGTAGCCAATATGATCTGCTTCTCGCCGCAGGATTCGCACACACATGGAGTGGAAAGTAGCGATTAAGCAATCTTGGGCCTCCGTTTTAAGTTTTTCAGCCCTTTCTCTCATCTCCCTCGCCGCCTTATTGGTAAAGGTAATAGCAAGGATATTCCAAGGATTGACCATCTTTTCATCAATCAAATAGGCGATGCGGTGGGTCAGGACACGGGTCTTACCAGAACCAGCTCCCGCCATTATCAGTAAAGGCCCTTCTGTTGTTTGAACCGCCTCAGCCTGACGGTCATTCATACCGTTTAATAAAGGATGCATTTTTCTTCCTCTTTCAAAGTCAATGTTATTATTATACCAAAAAATACCTTCAAAGGGTGTACCGAGTCAACAGAATCAAAAGATAAAAAGCAAGAAATTTACAACAATCTCCTAGCTCTTTATATACCAATGATTATTTGAAAAAAAGTCAAAAAAACGCTATAATGTACTATCTGAAAGGAGTAAGCATGAACAATCCCTCAAAAAATCTCAAACTGGCAGAGCAGGGTGCCTTGCTAGCTATTGTGACCTATATCCTTCTTTCTACTACCAAGTTGATTGCAGGCTCTATGCTACACTCTTCTAGTTTGACTGCTGATGGTTTCAATAACATTTCCGACATCGTCGCTAATATTGCAGTTCTTATTGGTCTGCGAATGGCTCGAAAACCAGCTGATATGGACCATAAGTTTGGTCACTGGAAGATTGAAGACCTGGCTAGTTTAATCACTTCCCTCATCATGTTTTTTGTTGGACTGGACGTCTTATTCGAAACCGTTCAAAAGATTATTTCCAAACAAGTCACAGCCATCGATCCTCTAGGTGCAATCGTAGGTTTTATCTCAGCCATCATCATGACTGGGGTTTATCTCTTTAATAAAAAACTTGCAAAAAGAGCCAACTCTAAAGCCCTAGAAGCAGCGGCTAAAGACAATTTATCAGATGCTATCACTTCCCTTGGTACTTCAATTGCTATTATAGCGAGCGCCTTGAACTATCCCCTAGTTGACCAGCTGGTAGCCATTATTATTACTTTCTTCATCTTAAAAACTGCTTATGATATTTTTATGGAATCCTCCTTCAGTCTTTCTGATGGATTCGATGAAAGCCTCTTGCAAGATTATAAGCAAGCCATCCTTGAAATTCCTAAAATCACACAAGTTAAGTCCCAGCGAGGCCGCACTTATGGAAGCAATATCTATCTAGATATTATTCTTGAAATGAACCCAGACCTTTCCGTCTATGAGAGTCACGAAATTGCTGATCAAGTTGAAGAGATGTTAATGGAACGCTTTGGGATTTTTGACATTGATATTCACATTGAACCCGCTCCCATACCAGAAGATGAAATACTCGATAATGTCTATAAAAAACTCCTAATGCGTGAACAACTAGTTGACCAAGGAAGTCAGTTAGACAATTTACTTTCTGAAGAATTCTTCTACATTTCCCAAGATGGCCGTCAGCTAAATAAGGCTGAATTTCAGGCTGAAAAATCCTCAGAAAAAAAGTTCAAAAATTTTGAACTGATTTCTATCAGCCACAAAACCAAGCTTATCCGTTATCAAATTGATGACGTTCTTCACACAAGCATCTGGCGACGTCACGAAAACTGGCAAAATATCTTCCACCAAGAAACCAGAAAAGGAGATTAAAGATTTCCTAAGTGACATAATCCTAGGCTTTAACTCAGGTTGACTTGGATAAGACCTAAATACCCAAAAAGAAGAGGCCTAAGCCTCTTCTTTTTTGTTTTCTACTTATTCTCAATAAAACCAAACTTCTTTAATGGGGAAATTCTGAATGAAATGACTCCCTGAATCTGCTTGCTTGAAATTAGACCAAACTCTCGACTATCTCTTGTATTCTGTCGATTATCATTTAATATCAAGTAGGAATCCTTCGGAATCTTACGAGTTTTTGAATCAGTCAGCGTCTGCAAGCTAAAGTCATGCGTAAAATAACCTGAGTTACCAGGTGTTGCCAGGTATTTTTCCTTTATACTAGATAAGTAATTCTCAGTTTTAATCTTATTATTCAGATATAGGACGTCATCCATATAGATGAATGAATCATTTCCTTTGGCAATCACTCGTCCTACATATTCCTTACCATCTACTTCGTAAAGAACAAAATCTTCCCTCTGAATCTTTTCTCCTCTAATCGCTAAAACAAAATCATTCTCAGTAAGATAGCGGTTTGAATCTTGTGATTTTATTGTATAGGGAGTAAAAACTAATAGACGCAAGGCAACAAAAATGAAAATTGCTATCACAAGGATCAGCAAATTACGAATCAAATCTCTCTTAACCATCATCTCTCCTTTTTCACCCTATTATAACATTTTTTACTGAATAAAAAAAGCCAATGATTCTCTTGTAATCATTGGTTTCATGTATTTGTTTAGCGAACTGTACGAATGCGCATTGTATTTGTACGAACAGCTTCTCCAACTGGTACACCAGCAACGATAACGATATCATCACCAGATTCTACAAGACCTGCTTCAACTGCTTACGTTCAGCAATTTCAAACATGTCATCAGTTGATGATGGAGTGTCTGTCAACATCGGGATAACACCCCAGTTCAACATCAATCCACGCTCTGTTAATTCGTCAAATGTCAATGCCAAGATATCAGCATTTGGACGGTATTTAGAGATCAAGCGGGCTGTGTGTCCAGTCTTAGTAAGTGTTACAACCAATTTGATATCCATTGAGTTAGTAGCATCTTTAACTGCTGAAGCCATAACTTCTGTTTTAGAGTTACGTTCAAATGAATCTGAGTTCAAACGTCCGTATTCGTTAAGAAGAGTTTGAGCGTTCTTGTCGATTGTAGCCATTGTAGTTACTGACTCAAGTGGGTATTTACCATTTGCAGACTCACCTGAAAGCATTGTTGCATCAGTTCCGTCGATAACAGCGTTAAATACGTCTGAAACTTCTGAACGAGTTGCACGTGGTTTTTCAGTCATTGTTTCAAGCATGTTTGTAGCTGTGATAACAACTTTACCTGCAGCATTCACTTTAGTGATGATCATTTTTTGGTAAACTGGAACCATTTCAAATGGTACTTCAATACCCATGTCACCACGAGCAATCATGATACCGTCAGCCGCTTCAATGATTTCATCCAAGTTGTCGATACCTTGTTGGTTTTCGATTTTAGCGAACAATTGAACGTGACCATTACCAGTTTCTTCACAGATTGCACGAACTTCGTCGACGTCTTTTGCAGTACGTACGAATGAAATCGCGATGAAGTTGATTCCTTGCTCAAGACCGAAGCGGATATCAGCATTGTCGCGCTCAGCAAGTGCTGGGAAAGGAATTTTAGTGTTTGGGATGTTTACACCTTTCTGCTTAGCAATGATACCGTCATTTTCAACGACTACTTCAAATTCACGAGTTGCATCGTCTTTTGCGAAAACACGAAGACCAAGTTTACCATCGTCAACCAAAACTTGGTGACCAACTTCGACATCATCGTAGATGTCAAGGGCACCAGCAACGTTCAAAGCAATCACTTCGCGAGTTGATTTGATTCCTTGTTTAGTTGCAACACGGATTTTTTCACCAGTTTTGTATGAATATTCTTTTGCGTCACCTTCAAACAATTCTGTACGGATTTCAGGTCCTTTTGTGTCAAGAAGGAAACCAACTTTTTGTCCAGCAATTTCTTCAGCAAGTTTAACAGTCGCCATACGCTCACCTTGTTCTTGGTGGTCACCGTGTGAGAAGTTGAAACGGAAAGTGTTTGCTCCTGCTTCAATCAATTTAGCAATATTTTGAGCTGAAGCTTCAACGTCAAGTTTTTCACCCCAGTATCCGTCTTCACCGAATTTTTTACCACCACGGATTTCAACCGCAGGACCTAATGTTGCAACAATTTTTACGCGTTTGTTCATGATCTTATGAAACTCCTTTTATATATTTGGCCATTCTGACCTTTATAACAAATTAAATAGAAATACTACGATTTAGACTAGACAAAGCAAGATCTGCCTTGTGCGGATTGTTGACGATAATCTTACCATCTTCCGCCAAGCTAAAGAGTGCTCCCTCTTCTGCTGTTCCAAGAATTGGATTTTCAACCATTTTCTCATTGCGGATACCAACGGCTACACCACCGATCCCTTTTTTAAGCAATTCAACAGCATGTGCTCCCATGCGAGAAGCAAGAACACGGTCACGAGCGGTTGGAGAACCACCACGTTGAATGTGACCAAGCTCAGTTACACGAAGGTCACTTGTATCACCAGCAGCTTTTAATTTTTCACCAAATTCATCAGCTGACATAACACCTTCTGCAAGAACAATGATATTGTGCTTCTTACCTTCCTCATATCCATGCTTGATGCTAGCCACAATCTCTTCAAATTTGAAACCTTCTTCAGGAACAATAATCTCATCTGCACCAGTAGCAATACCTGCCCACAGCGCAATATCTCCAGCATTACGTCCCATTACTTCAACAACAAAAGTACGACGGTGACTAGATGAAGTATCACGAATCTTGTCAATCGCATCCATTGCTGTTGTTACTGCTGTATCAAAACCAATTGTAAAATCAGTACCAACGATGTCATTATCAATGGTTCCTGGTACACCAACAGCCGGGAAGCCATGCTCTGTCAAACGCATAGCACCGTGGTAAGAACCGTCACCACCAATAACCACGACACCTTCAATTCCATGCTTTTTCAATTGCTCAATTCCCTTAAGTTGCCCTTCTTTTTGCGCAAACTCAGGATAACGAGCAGAGTGAAGGAAAGTACCACCTCGAGAAATGATATCTCCTACCGATGCAGCTGTTAATGGTTGAATCGAACCAGCAACCATACCTGCATATCCATCATAGATACCAAATACTTCCATTCCTTCAGAAATTGCTTTACGAACTACTGCACGGATGGCAGCATTCATTCCAGGGGCATCTCCACCACTGGTCAAAACAGCAATACGTTTCATTCGTTTATGCTCCTTTTTCTTTTAACATTCTAACTGATTATACCACAATCTTGGGGAAAATTCTTCCTTTTTTAGCGATAAATCGTTTTCATTGTAAATTTTTGTAAATCCTCTTGTAAATCCTTTGATTTTTCCACTTGGAAATGAGGTGTAGCAATTGTTTTACCGTCACTTTCATAATGTAGAACAACAGGAATCGGTCCCGAAAATCGTTGGAGGATTTCTGCAATCTGAATATCATATTCATGGTTTTCTAGCTGAATCCAAAACCGTTCTGAACTAGCTTCTACCGCCTCAGATAAAATCATTTGCAAACGACCATCCCTTTCCTGAATACGCCCCGTTAAAAAATAAATACCTTTTTCTTTTATACGATTCGCTAGTAACTTATAAGTTTCTGGGAACAGGGTCACATCCAGTTTCTTTTTGGTGTCAGTGACCTGCAAAAAGGCCATATTCTCACCATTTTTCGTCCGAATAACTTTGATAGACTGGACTTGAGCAAGAATTTTTGCCCTGCTGTTTTCAGCTAGATCTCCTATCCAAGAAAAGGATTCTGTTGTCGCTTTGGCAATGGTCATTAAAGGGTGATCCGATAAGCCAACACCAAGAATAGATTGCTCCAGCTCAAACTTTTCAGCCTGACTATAATCCTCAGCCTCTGTCCATGAATAACTGCTATCAGCAAAAAGACTTCCCAATTCTTCCACAAAAATGAATAGGTTCGACAAATTAGAGATTATCTTTTGACGGTTAGGCTCAAAACTGTCAAAAAGGCCAATCTGAACCAGAGGAATCAAAGAAGACTCTTTCCGATACTGGGATGGTAAGCGTAGCAGAAAATCCTCAATTCCAGTAAAAGGTCGCTCTTCAATAATCCAGTAAGCTAAATCGCGAGGAAGCCCCTTAATATTTTTCAGACCTAGAAAGATTTGATTTTCCTCAAATTTATCGTGATAAGGGACTGTATTAATGGTCAAGGGAGCAAGCTTAAATCCAAAGCTAAGTGCGTCCGTAATATAGTCACTGCTAGAATAATTTAAGAGAACGTCAAAGAAAACTTCTGGATAATGAGCCTTGAAATAAGCCAACTGAAAGGCTAAGGCAGAGTAAGCATAAGCATGACTGCGGTTAAAGCCATAGCCAGCAAATTTCTCCATGATGGCAAAGACTTCTTTAGCTTTCTTTTCTGAGTGTCCAAGCTTCATTGCGCCTAAGACAAACTCTTCCTCCATCTTATGCATTTCTACAGCATTTCTTACCCATGGCTCGGCGTAAGATATCGGCTTTTCCTAGACTGAAGCCCCCAAAGCGCTGGGCAACTTGCATGACCTGCTCCTGATAGAGCATGATACCATAGGTTGGAGACAGGATATCATCTAGGCTTTCATCAATTGAGACAACAGCTTCACGACCATGCTTTCTCTTGACAAAATTGTCAATATAATCACTAGCACCAGGTCGATTCAAAGAGGTTGTAGCGACTACTTCTTCAAAACAAACAGGCTGAACTCGCTTGAGTAAACTGATGGCTCCTGGCTGTTCAAATTGAAAGATTCCTTTGGTATCACCAGTAGCGAAAAGTTGTAAAGTTTTTTTATCCTCCAGATCAATGGACTCAATTTGGATGTCTATCTCATATTTCTTTATGACAGCTTCTTTCATTCGTTGGACAAAGGTTAAATTGCGCAAACCTAGAAAGTCCATCTTGAGAAGTCCATTGCTCTCGACTCCGTGGGCGTCATACTGAGTAATATACATATCCTCGCCATATTTGAGTGGTATCTGGTCTGTCAAATCATTGTCACTCATTACAACACCCGCCGCATGAACAGAGGTCTGGCGGGGGTTCCCTTCGATTTTTTTAGCAATGTCAAAGGCCTTTTGATACTCTAACTTGCTATTGATAATCTGTCGGAATGCAATATTCTTTTCATAGGCTGTACTCAGACTATCTCCAAAGCGAATCTTCTTAGTGATGTTGGTCAGCTCATACTCTGCGACACCAAAGCGTTTGAAAACATCACGAATGGCCTGCTTAGCTCCAAAGGTCGAATAAGTCACGATTTGGGCAGCATGAAGTGTACCATAACGATCACGGACATAACGAATAAATTCTGGTCGGTATACATCTGGAATATCGATATCAATATCAGGCATAGTAAAGCGTTCTAGATTTAGAAAACGTTCAAAAAGCAGATTGTTCTTGACTGGATCAATCCCTGTGATTTCTAAGGCATAAGCCACCAGACTTCCTACTGCAGAACCTCGCCCCATTCCCATGTAATAGCCCTGACTACGTCCAAAACGCAACAAATCCCATACTATGAGGAAATAATCATCAAAGCCCATCTTATGAATAACAGCAAGTTCCTGGTCAAGGCGTTCCTGATAGAGAGAGCTTGTTAAGCCTCGCTTTCAGGCCAGCTTCTGAGCGCTCTCGTAGCTCTTCCACTGCTGGACGTTCTGGATTAAAACGTGGCAATTTTAACTCTGTATCGATATCATAATGGACATCCTGGACCAGCCTTTCAAGATTTTCCAAACTCTCTGGAAAGGTCTGCTCAAAAGCGTCCCTAAGTTGCTCGGGTCGCAAAAAATGCTGACCGCTTGGCAAATCTCCTACTTCTCTCAGACTAACATTCTCTCGAATAGCCCTCAGCATCTGCAAGGTTTCCAAGTCTCCTGTATCAAAATAGCGGACAGTATAAAGAGGTATCGTAGGCCTTGAAAAATCTTGAAGAGGAGTCGTTGGAGAAACCCCAATGTAATAATCTCTTCCCAAATCTAAATCATCAATTCCAGGATAAGCAGGAACAATCAGAGCCAAACCTTGCATCAAATGCTGAATATCTGACCACTCTTTTTTGTCAAGCATGATGAGAGTTGAAACCTTCATCAAATTCCGATAACCTTGGCTGTTTATCGCCAACAATCGTAAGGACAAAGGCTGTCCATCTTTGACTAAATTCAAGTCCAAACCTAAAAGCCCCTGAATTCCAGCTGCTTTTGTTTCTTCTAAAAAATGATAGGCTCCGTAGAGATTATCCATATCCATAATCCCTAAGTGACTATAACCAAATTCTTTTGCCTTTTCCACATATTTTTTTATTGAGACGAGGCTGTCCATAAAACTGTATACTGTTTTAGTATCTAACTGTGCAATCACTGGCCTCTCCTTCGCTTGTAATCTTTAGTTTCTATTATACTAGAATTTAAAAAAAGAAGAAACCAATGACAAAAAAAGCCTTAGAAAATCTATGGAATCTCTGAACAAATTTGATTTTTAACAAACTATATAATATCTTAAAAGCATATTGATTTTTAGCCCAAATAATACTAATTATATTGGCAACTAAGAATCAAATCTAATATCAATACCGCATGATGCTGTCTTGTTAGCTTTGTATCTTTTAGGAGGTTTATATGTCAACTTCATCTTTGCTTCGTTTGGAGCATGTTCAAAAGAATTATGGAAAGACTGAAGCTCTTTCTGGTGTTAACTTGGATATCCAACCTGGACGTATTGTTGGTTTGCTAGGACCAAATGGTAGTGGAAAAACAACTATCATCAAACTTATCAATGGTCTTCTGCAACCGACTTCTGGACAGGTTCTTATCAATGGAGAAAAACCTTCTCCTAAAACGAAAGGTTGTCTCTTATCTACCAGATACAACTTATCTTGGTGATAATATGAAAATCAAAGAAGTATTTGCTATGTTCAAAGACTTCTATTCTGACTTTGATGAAGAAAAGGCCAACCACCTTTTAGAAGATCTCAAATTAGACGAAAAAAGTCGTTTGAAGAATCTTTCAAAAGGTAATAAAGAAAAGGTTCAATTAATCCTAGTTATGAGTCGAAAGGCTGATCTCTACGTTCTTGATGAACCAATTGGTGGTGTGGATCCGGCAGCCCGAGACTATATTTTGAAGACTATCATTCAAAATCGTTCAGAGAATTCTTCTGTGTTGATCTCTACCCACTTGATTTCCGATATCGAAGATATTCTCGATGATGTCATCTTTATCAAAGATGGGGAAATCTTGTTGCAGGAAGATGCTAATGAGCTTCGCAGAAAACACGACAACACTATTGACCATATCTTCCGTGATCAGTTTAGAATTTAAAGGAGAGATTTATGTTTGGGAAATTATTAAAATATGAATTTAAAGCAGCCGGAAAATTATATGGCGTCTTGTTCTTGATTCTGGCTATTGTCTCATCAATTTTTGGTCTGATGCTGTCTAACAGTATATCTAGTGGAATTACGTCAGATGATGCTGTCTCAGCAGTCTATTCATTCTTTACTATTGTATTCTTTTCAACCTGTACTGCACTTGTTATTTCTAACCTAGTCATTACCATTAGACGTTTCTATCAAAATATTTTTGGTCGTGAAGCATACTTGACTTGGACACTGCCCGCAAATGCCCACCAAATCATCCTTTCAAAAATGACAATGGCAACTATTTGGTATATTGCGAGCGTCTTGGGAATTTTCCTAAGCATCATCTGGATGGCTTTTCTTGTAGCTCTTGGTTCAGGGGTTGATGTCCTCAATAAAATTGGTCTTCTTCTTTCCTACATTCCATTGATTCCTACTCTTCAAATAGCCTTCTATTTGCTTCTAGGTTCGATTTCTTTTGTATTATTCCTATACTTGTCTATTTCCATTGGCCAGCTTTTCCAAAATCATCGCATTCTAATGTCCTTTGTAGCTGCCTTTGTTCTATGGATTATAATAGGAGTACTGAATCGTCAGCTTTATTTCACAAATCCTTTCATCTATGCGATTACCTATGCACAATATGTTGGTTCTTATTCCCAACCGCCTATTCAGTTTCATTCCTGTCCGCTTATACTTATGAGATTATAAAACTTCTTCTTTTCTATTTTGGGGTTTACTATATTACTCGCACTAAGCTAAACCTTGAATAAAAATCTTAAATCATCAAAAGAACAATCAGAAATTTCTGATTGTTTTTTTACTCTAGTTTTCAAGGGCGCTTATTCGTGTTACAATAAGACTGTATATTATTTTATTTAAAGGAGTTGCTTTCATGCAAAAAGAAATCAAAGCTTCTGTTACGTCTTCACTAATCTGGGTTATTTTGGGAAGCCTTGGCCTGCTATTTCTGCTTTTGAACCTACCATCTGCTCTCCAAAAAAATGACACCATTGGACTCGTATTCTCTGGAATCTTTGGAATTATTCTTTTGGGGATCATTATTGCTTTTGGCCACTTGGCTATAAAAGCACCTCAAAAAATCCGAGAAAAATACCAAAGTATTTACGAACGCTATCCTGAGCTCACAGACCAGCACCAGCTCATCCAAGAAAAGGCACTCGTTAAAGATGATTTTAACTCTCTTTATCTCTATCGAGACGCTCTCTTTCTCGTTAAAAAGAGACTCCTTATGCCTGTTTACTTAGATGAAATTGAGTCTATCACTTTAAAAATTGAGTGGGTTCATGCTGGCAATGTAAAAACAAAAAATTTCTTCCTTTATACAAAAAATGGGAAAGAGCAACAAAAGATTGGTTTGGGAATCATCGATCCCAACAAATACCAACACTTGATGGCATTTTTTGAAAAAGTACTAGAATTGAAACCTGACCTAGTTTTTCAAAATGAGGTTGAAAGTAAATAATATAAAACAAGTGACCGCATCTTTTATTAACGCCGTCACTTGTTTTTTGTATGCAAGTATTAAGTAAGGCTTTTTCAGACCAACTTGAAATTCTCTTACTTAATCTTATGTTTATTCATCTTTTCTTCAAAGATGCTTGTCATAATCACGCGCAATTCTTCCCTTTCCTTGTCAGGAAGTTCGCCTTGCTGCTTAGCGACAGCGTATAGTTCAGGATATTGCTTGGCAACTCGCTCAACGGTCTTAGTCGTCGCATGCCCTCTAACAAAGAAAGGAATCCTCTTAATCCATTCTTGGGGCACGAGTGCCAGAATCTTTTTAGCAGCTTCCTTATCGGAAATTTCTGCAGTGCTGAGCCCCTGATTAATCTGCTCCTGCTCTTTTTCTGTAAAATCTTTTAATTCCATACGATAAATCTCACTCTTCTATTTCTTAATGCTAACAGAGCACACTATTTACCCTCTACCCACTTATCATTATCCATGATAAAGGGCTTAGCCAGGCCTTCCCCTGTGTAGTCCTTATATTTGGTCTGCAAGTATTTGTAGACATCTTCCTTGGTCGCAAATTTGATTGCCTGATAAGGCTCTTCAAAGGTCAGCTTTTCGACAAATAAATATCCGTCTTTGTCTGGAACCAAGACACCAACATGCCCTACAAAAAGGGAGTCGCCATCAAGATTATCATGAACAATGACTGATAACATTCGAGCCTTTTCATTAAACTTGAACTGTTTGAAGTATTCCTCCATTTTCTTAGCATGGACTTTGACATCTTGAGTCGCTTCAGTCTTGACTCTTGAGAATAGAATATTGAACTCTTCCTTATCCTTAGCATCTAAGAGCTTGCCCTTGTCAATCGAATCATTATCAATAAACAAGAGTTCGTCATCTTTTTCTATTTGAGGGATTTCGATGCTATTTTTCAGCAAAGTATAGGTATTAATCCGACAATTTGTCCCGATAAAATCGCCCTTCTTTGCCTGCCATAGAGGATTGATTTTTTCTACATCATATTCGGTTTTGGTAAATTTAGTGAAATCGCCCCTTAATCCGGTCGATCCGACAAGGCCATTGTAGTCATTGACTAGATTGACAAAGTTATCGACACTGTCTTTATCCAAGTCGGCTGCCAACAAATTCTTAACTTCTTCGATACTCTTTTTACTGTTTAGATTTGAATAAGTCGATGTAGTTTGACTTGTTTCTTTATTTTTCTGCGAACTAGCACATGCTGCCAGCCCAAAAGCAATAGCCAGGCAGACGCAGGACATGATTATTTTGCTGTATTTCTTCATTCTTATTTCTCTCTAATTCTTGTCTTCTACAGACTATTTTGCCTTACAATTTTTCTGATGAGCCTTCAATTTTTTCATGGCCCAATCATAATGGCTGGAAGTTGCACTTACAAAATAGGAGCCAAGTACAGTCCCTCCGACCCATTTATAGACATTTTTTGAAAATAATTCTTCGTTTGTAAATGTGTCTGCTAAGTCCAAAACATCTTGATGCGATTTCTGAAACATCTGAGTTGCCTCTTTTAGAGAAGTATTTTGATGCTTTTGCCAAAATTCCAGATTCAGCTCTCCATAAGTCTTCCAGTTATAGGGCGCAGGAAGAAAGGGCTGCTCTTGCCCCTCTTGATTGGAATGCACCCAATTCAACAAGAGCTGATGCCATTCATAGAGGTGAATCAAAACATCTCTAACATTTTTATCTCGTCTCCAATGGGCCTCTTTCTTCTTTTCATCCCGAGAAAAATCAAAGGGTGTATTTAACTCTTGATCAGACAATTTGGAAATGAGAGTTTGTAACTTCTCAAAGTTTTCTTTAGCAGCTAGCATCAAATCTTCTTTAGTTTTCGGTCTAGGTATAAGATTGAACTCCTTTGCAACTTTCAGTTCTTGGAAATCATCAGCATTATAAGATTTTCTCAATTTCCTTTGCTATTTTACTCTTTTTCAATTTCCTATATCTGATGTATCTCCATAAAACAGCAGGATTCAAGCTGTAGGACAATTGCAATTGATAGTAGTTTACCCACTCTATAAGAGCAAATATCCAAATCGAAAAAGAAATAATGAACGTGGAAACTTCTCCGTGATTCAATAATATCACAAATTCCAGTAGCTAGTAAAATAAAATCCAATTTCTTCAATATCTTGTAAATCTTTCCAGTATACTTTTCAGCAAATCTCGGATTGGAAATCCTATTGATTAAAATCCACCAAAAAGTGGAACCTTGTATCAAGATAAAAGTTAGAAGAAACAAGGAGAAAGAAACAGAAATAAAGGCTTTAGTAGTGAGAATCCACTTTTTAAGCAGGAAAAAATTCATCCAAAATACTAAAACAGCTGCCAATTCCCCGCTAGCTAAATTAATCAGTCTTTTCTTCAGAAGTTCTTTTGATTTCATCTTACACCACCATGAAAAATTCCAACACTAAAAAAAGAAGTTTTATAAAGCCTGTTTGTCCGAGTTCCTATGTTTCTACACCATTACCTTTTAGACTCATCACAATAAACTACAAATCCCTTTGGTAAGATGACAAGTTTCTCATCACCAGTTTGGCAATGACTCACCAAATCAGCTGAATCTCTGTCTAATAGATAATTCTCTTTGGACTGATTAAAAACAGCTCGGATTGCTTGATGAACGTGTTGCCATTCTAAAGCCAGCACATTAAGCTCGATTTCTTCTAGGGTAAATTTCCCATGCTGAATAATGTCCGCAGTTTCCTTGCGAAGCTGAATCAAGTTCTTCATAAAATTGAGCATATCATTGCTACTTGAAACCCGGTCCCAAGGCATGACCCGTCTACAATCCGGATCCATACCTCCGCCCAATTCTAGCTCGGTCCCATAATAGATACAAGGCGTCCCCCTTTGTAAAAAGAGAAAGGCGAGTGCAGATTTGACAAGCTGGATATCACCCTTTGCAGTCGCTAAAATGCGCTCTGTATCATGCGAATCCAAGAGATTAAACATGACCTCAGAAATCTGCTGCTTGTAGTACATGGACTGGCAATTAATCTCAGCTATGAATTGACTGGTCTTCTTGCGCCTGCTCAAAAAGTAGTTCTTGATACTATCCGATAGAGGATAGTTCATGACGGCGTGAAACTCATCGCCATTTAGCCAAGGCTGAGAGGTATGCCAAACTTCTCCAAGAATATAAAGGTCAGGCCTTTGGCCAAAACGGCCTTGCGGAAATCCCTCCAAAATTGGTGGTCAACCTCATTAGCTACATCTAGTCTCCAAGCATCAATGTCAAAATGTTCAATCCAATAGGTCGCGACGCTTAAGAGATAGTCTTTGACCTCGGGATTTGCCGTATTTAACTTAGGCATATAGCTGGCAAAGGCAAAGGTATGATAAGGCAATTCTTTTGGATTCACAAGCTTGTCATTCGTCACTGGGAACTCTTGAATATGGAACCAGTCTTTGTAAGCTGAATTTTTACCATGCTTGAGAACATCCTGCCATTGAGCAGATTGATCACCCATATGATTAAAAACCGCGTCCAGCATGACCTTCATACCACGCAGATGAGCTTGCTCCACCAGTTGGCGGAAAGTTTCCTTGTCCCCAAAGTGTTGATCAATTTCAAAGTAATCAGTCGTATTGTACTTGTGATTACTTGGAGATTCAAAGATAGGGCAAAGATAAAGTCCTGTAATCCCTAGGTCTTGCAAATAATCCAGATGGTCAATAATCCCCTGTAAATCTCCACCAAAGAAATCCGTAGTTTTAGGCGTGATTGACGAATCCCAATCTAGGGCTCCTTCTGGTGAAAGCTCGGCATTTCCATTGGCAAATCTTTCAGGAAAAATCTGATACCAGACCGTTTTTGAAACCCAGTCAGGAACCTGGCAACCATCAATCTCATGAATATAAGGGAGTTTAAAACCATTACCCTCTAAAGCAAGGTTTTCTGGACTATTGTCAGTGAAACCTTTATCTCCATACAAGATGCTTTGACCTTCTTTATCCTCAAGCTCAAAAAGATACTGGATCCGAGCAAAGCGCACAGAGACCGCTACTTGCCAATAATCAAATAAGGCATCAGAGGTCACTTTGACCATCTCTTTCACATCTTCATAAGAATCCTCAATAAAGATAAAGGGATCCCCATAGTGCAAAACGATTTTCTTTATATCCTCTTTCTTAGTCCTAATTCTGATATGCACTTGACCTTCTTTATAAAGATAGGCATACTCCGACTCCGGTCTATGGTAAATGGCTGCTAATTCCATATTTTGTCTCCTAAACTTTCTCTTTCAATTTTTAAAGCAAACGTTTTCATAACGTGACTCTAGTATACTATTTTAAAAAAATGATTGCAAGCCATTGTCAAAGTTTGGGAATAGGAGGTAAGGTAGGGTATATTAAAAAGCCTTGGAGACAAGGCTTTGGCCTTTATTGCAACTCTTTTTGTACCGAGTACACTTCTAGTGAATTTCTTAGTATCTTAATTCTACTAGTAAGTTATCTAATCCTTCGTCATCAACATCAGAATATATCTTCATATTTCGCTCCTTAATATATTTGATGTTGCCATTTCAAACAACATCCACTTTAAATAAACCAGAAATGATAGGTAATTTGGAAAATATAGAGGTATCTTTCACTATTCAAGCTGTACAAGAAATGAGAATAACAGCCAATTTAATCGTAAATTTTCTATAAAGAGCATATTTTTTCATACTGCTAGATAATTCATTGTTGTTTCTTTTTCCAAGAAGGGTCGTCCGACAACTCGATCTCACCTATTAACCACCGTGACATCTTCTTATTTTTGTCTTTAAAAGGGTCGAGTTTAATCAAAGTAAAAGGTGAAATACTTGCATCTGGAAAATACAACTCCGCTTTAAAGACTGCTTAGGATTATCGTTGGCATAGGCTGAAAATTGAATATGGTAGTTTACACAAACTTTCTTCATAACCAAATGGATTATGAAGAACTAACTTTTTAGGTCTTATTTCCATATTTCTTAACCATTTTTATTTTTAAGCTAATTCATCACTATTAGGGTGCTTTTTAACATAAATAGCTGCATAAACTGCATCTACCATAACAGCTGGCAAAGTCAAGGTAAATAAAATTCCCAATAAAATACCAAAAGCATTTTGAATATAGCCTGTTAGGAGAGAGGGAATGATTGTTGCCCCCGTAAAAGCTATAGCAAAATTATTCCACCATGTTTTCTTTCTATCTCCCTCTTTTACTTGATTAAAAGCCCAGACTTTTCCTTGATTCTTTGGGAGGTAGTACCAAGCATAGAGGCCACAAGCAAAGATAAAAAGTAACAACATTGGTATAACATAAAATAGACTCAAATCTGAATCATAGACAGTTCGTGCACTAATAGAATCTCCGTTTGAGATGAACATCAATAATCCGATAAAGGTTAGGCAGACCAGTACTGTCCAGGACACTAAAGCAATTAAAATATAAGTCAACGACTTAAAGCGATTGATTAAAGAGTTAAAACAAGCAAAAAAAAACACTAGCCACATTAATAATAATGCATATAAGAAATACTGCTTTAATAGTGCCAATATTATCCTCATAGCCCCCACCAAAATATAAAAATAAACTAATTGGTAAGCTAATCCATGGATATAATTTAATATAACCTAAACTGACACCATGTGTGATCAAAGGGCCATGGTATCTTTCTCTTTCTATATCAGTAATCTTTTTCTTACCTTTCGTATTCACCTTCACCAATTAACTAAACCACCCTCCTACTGTTTTTAAGCAATTGCCAATTGCATCTGTTGTGTTTATTAAGGCATTCTTAGCTGCATCCGTTATAGATTGATTAGATTTTAAAGCCATCCAATAGCTGTACCATAATAGATATAGTAGTTGTTCCTATCTTTGTTTTAGACTTAATATCAAAACTATCATCAGAGAGAATCAACTCAATTATATCAAGAGTGATTAAGTTAGGCTGCAGTCCGAGAGAATAGTGTTTCCCTCTCATTGAACCTAAGTCCATAAGATACTTTTTATTTTCTATTTCTACAATGCTATACGCCACCGTATTAACATTCTTAAACTTTAAATGAATCATTTACCACCCAAACACTTTCTGAATGGATTTAATACCTGAATCAATACTATTTCCAATGTCATTTATTCTATATTTTCTCAATCTTTTCAACCTCAATTTGACCATGCTTGTATGGATGAGCAATTGGAAAACTTCCTAGAGTAAACATGAAAAAGAATAACGATACGATTCCATTAATCACCAAAAAAGCTCCTTCTGTTCCATTATTCAAACCAAGAAAGAAAAGTAAACAAAGGGCAATTGCTCCAACCAAAGGATATACTCCTCCGTTACTTTTCTGAATAGTTGTGAATGTAACTATGTATTTATTGCTGTTTTGAGGAATCCATTTATCTGCTTTTTTATGGGATAACTTTAATGAAATCAGAATGGCAAAATAAGAAATCAGCATAGAAATTGCAAAGAGTAATAACTTTAATAATATTTGTTCACTAATATTATTGTGAATAAAAAATTTTTTCAGCGCATCATAGCTAACCTTGACGATTGGTTGAACGATAATGGCTACCATTGTCGCACTTACAGGTCTGCTAGGTTTAATTTCGAATTGGTTATTATCCTTTTCAATCTCCACCATGTCCACTGTAATCGTATCTGTTTTTAATCCCCAGTAATAGCTCTTAGGGCTTATAGTACTCGTATCCATGACATACTTCTTCGATTCTTGATCTATCTGAACAATTTGAAAGCACGTCATACTTGAATTTTTAAATTTTAATTCCAAAATTATCCTCAAAAAACTTTCTAACTAATCTAATAAATCCTTATTCAATTTCTCGACTTCCTACCACTATGACATTTTCAATCCTAAGTAGCTTTCCATAAGACTACTGACATTTCAACCCGATGGTTACTCTTTTTTATCCCGTTCATAAAAATCTCATTCTTTTTCAAAAATAACACTACTAATTTGTACAATCTTTTGATTAGATTTTAGTTGAATAGTTACTCTATATATAGTTGAGCTGGAATGACTTACTACTACTACACATGTTGTTTCCTCTGGTAAATCATATTTGCTTTTTAGGTGTTTATAGAGGTCAGAGTTCTTTTCTGGCTGATATACAATCTCACGAAGTTCTGTTTCTGCACTCTTAAAAGTCTCCTTTACATCTAAAGCAGTAAAGAAATCTCTTTGTACCACTAAATTAAGAATTTCTTCATCATATAAAGGAGTTACCTCCGCCCCATAATTTAACTTCCCATTAGAATATGTAACAGGAATAGTTTCGTTATTCTCCCCAATTGTTATTGTGTAATCCCCCTTAATATCAGCTTGAGTGATATCTAAATCCACTTCGTATTTTTTTATTTCATCTTGATTTTTTATATAAACTCTACTAGTGTATGACTTTAGCCCAGTAAAATCTTTCTTGTCTTGTTCTAAAAATCTAAACATAGATTCAAACGTTTTTTCAAATTCGTACTGTTCCTTTGTTCTGTTTTTGGGAATGGTCTCACCACCCAAACTACATCCATTCAATGACAATAGTGATATCAGTATGATGACCAAGCTAGAAAGCCATAATAAATGCTTATATTTTTTCATTTATATCTCCTAAATAGTAATGAGTGGTATTTTTATCTTACAATATTTTTTTAATTAACTTCAAGGAATCACTTTTCTTTCACAAAATAAATTGCAGTGCTGATTTGTATCAATTTTTTTCTTTAGATTCTATACTTAGAAGGATATCGTATCTATCATAGTACGCATATCCAAGACTAACTGAAAGTTTTGTATCAGATGGAAGGTTATACTTTTTCACTATTTTTTTATATAACTCTGATTGATTTTCTGGTTGGTAAATAATATCACTCAATTCCGTTTCCGCACTCTTAAAGGTTTGTTTCACATCCAAGGAAGCAAAATAGTCTCTTGAAACTACTAGATTAAGGATCTCCTCATCAAATAAAGGACTTATCTCCGAGCTATAATTCAGTTTACCATTAGAATAAGTAACAGGAACAGTTTCTTTATCCTCCCCAAGTGTTATTGTGTAATCCCCCTTAATATCAGCTTTAGTGATATCTAAGTCCACTTCGTATTTTTTGACTTCATCTTTATTTTTTATATAAACTTCACTAGTGTATGACTTTAGTCCAGTAAATTCCTTCTTGTCTTGTTCTAAAAATTCAAACATCGGCTCAAAAGTTTTTTCAAATTCGTACTGTTCATTTGTTCTATTTTTGGGAATGGTTTCACCACCCAAACTACAACCATTCAATAACAATAGTAATGTCAGTATGATGACCAAGCCAGGAAGCCATAATAAATGCTTATTTTTTTTCATTTATATCTCCTAAAATAACGAAAGCTGAGTCTATTATAGCATGAACATACTAAAAATGACTTTCGATAACCATTTATATTCACTTATAAACTTCATTTAAAGGCAATCAACGCATCAATATGAAAGCTTAATATTTTTTTAAATGTTCATACTTACACTAGCTCAAAAAAGACATTCAAGAAAAAACTTAAATGTCTGTATTAATACATTATCAAGGATATTGTTTATCGAACAATATAAATTCCAATCTCCTAATCGGCATCAATATCAACAAACCTTACTTTATAACCATTTTTTGTATATAGAAGTCTAGTTGAAATGTCATATCAAGTAATTTAGAATAACAAGGCATTTGATAGCTATCGGCAACCTTTTATTGATTAGGATCACTAGACTTATAATCCTCAATCCTAATTATATCATCATAACTATCTTCTGTAAATTTATGAGCAATTTCTATAATAGTACAATTTTGGGAATAAATCAGTGCACGAATTTCTTGAGCATTCATATCATCCAATGAAGCAGTCACTTCATCAACAAGTAAGATCGGCTTAAGTCTGAGCAAGCATCTCGCAATCTCTAATTTCATCATTTGACCACCAGATAAGTTTTGACCATCAAGTTGAGTCTCAAGATTATTCCCCAACTCTTCTAGAAGGTTCACTTTCTGCAAAACATAACGCAAATTACTATCAGAAATTTCCTGAAATAATGTTAAATTATCTCTTAAACTACCATTAAATATATACGGTTTTTGATGTATTAAAGACACCTTGTTATAGGATGGTTCATAACAAGTTCCTTTTTCATTTTCAAAAATATAAATTTCCGGAAAATTCAGTATCTTCACCACTTAAAATTTTTAAACAGGGTTGATTTCCCACTACCACTCGCTCCTGACAATAAAAATCTTTTTTTCCAAAAGGAATGTCCAAAGATAATCCTTTAAAAAAATGATTTTATCTTCAAATGACTTACTAAGATTTCTACCATAAATCCTCAATTTTTTTCCTTTGAAGTTTTTAATTTCTATTTCTTCATCATCATTATTTCTCATATTTAAAATGAAAACCATCTTATCCCTAATAAACTTAGCTGATTGCAAGCTAGAGGTTCCTTCTAAAAGTTGTTGTAATGGAGAAATTAAATTCATGGACGCAGTCATCATGGCTAGTAAAGTTGTAAGTGTGATAGAAGTTGACTTAATAAAAAACAAACCTATCATTAGTGGAACCACTAAGCCAATTCCTTTTAGAGGACCCGTCCAAAACATGACCAGATTATGACTAGTAAAATATCGGTATTGTTTTTTCTCCGTATTCTTGATTTCGTCCAAAACATGGGATGAAAACTGTTTACTTGCTTGATTACTACGAATTGTATCTATTCCTTTTGTAAAATCTGTAATAGATGTCATACTATTTACTCTCGCTGTACTTAGCTCCTCTCCTCTCTTCTGCAACATTTTATTAAATATAAACTGAGGTATAATCATTAAAAATCCCCCGATTGTAAATAGCAGACCTACTTGGATATTTTGTATGAGGAGATATGACACTGAAGCAAGAATAGATAATACGTAGATGGGATAAACTATCAAAGGAACTAAGTATTCCTGCCAAAACATTGGAATATCCTGTGTCAAAAAGGAGTTTAGCTCTTCAGAGGTATAATTTAATCTTTTTTTGATAAAAATTTTCAATAGCCTTTTTAGAAATTAGGACATTAAAATCTTCAATTATTGCTCGTACTAAGGTATTATTTATATACATACAAGCATAAACAAATATAAATAGTAGCACTCCACCCAGTCCAAATGTTAGAACCATCTGAGTATTATTCACGTCAATTTCCCTGCAATCTGTATGAGAAAGGACGTGAGTAAGCCTTTGTAAAGAATAGAGCATGGAAAATAGTATATAGACAAACAATTTTAATTTTTGAGATATTCTCTAGAATTGTCTTCATATCATTCAACCTTTAATTCGTAGTTTACTTTATTAGATAAGATAGCGAGTTCAAAATTTTTGTATAATATTTTTGTTGTATTTGTTTGCATTTTTTTCATCAAAAGCTACGTTCGTTAAAAAAATATCACGTTTTGGACAAGCGCGTATTAATAATTTCATTTACAACCATGCTTCTTCTCCTTTCATTTTTTTAATGCTTCTATTATATAATGTTAGAAACTTAAGAAAGAGAATTTTCGGAAATCCGAACATGAATAATCGAGAAAAATTTAAAGTAATTCGAAAGCAAAGAAAACTTTCCCTGAAAACACTCGGCAAAATTGCTGGCTCTGCAACAAGTATTTCTGACTTTGAAAACGGCCATACGAACCTTTCTAAAGATGTACTCTTTAAACTGTTAGGATTCATGATAATTGAAATTAATGAATTTTTTGAGTGGAAGGATTTTCAAGATGATGATTTTTACAAAACAATACAACAAATAGAGGATGCTTTGAGTAATAACAATATTCAGACACTCTCTAAAGTAAAAACAGAGCTTTTGGAGTTATCTTCGAAAAAAGAGCAATATATTTATCTTATTATCTCACTCGTTCTTGAGGTTATGATCTGTGAACTACAACAGGAGACAGTTAAACAAGAGGTCATACTTCAGTTGACTGACTACTTTTTTTCATTAGAATATTGGACGAACCTTGACGTAGGGCTATTTGGAAACCTCGTTCCATATTTCACAACTGAAGCTCTGGTAGTATTTACTAATACTATTCTAGATAATATTCCTCAATCACCAAAAAATAACCTTGATCGAATCAAGATTGATACAGTTCTAAACTGTCTTTCTGCTTTTATTGAACGAAAAGAGCAAGGAGCAAGTCAAAAACTTTTATGCTTACTGTTCCAAAAGAAATATCCAAACTACTTTTTATTTGAAAAGCTTTATCTACATGAACTTCAGGCTATATTTGACTATCTATGGGGGAATAGGGAAAAAGCCATAAAAACACATAGTACAATCCTAGAAACAGTTAATATCATTCTCAGTCCCGAAACGATGAATGAATGGGATGATTACTTTAAAAAAATTACTAAGCAAAATTCTAATTTGGGTTAGTGAAGAAATTTTTTTAATTTCCAGCAATTATACTAGTTTTCAAGTTGCAATCTCCTCTGATCTATTCATAATCAGCATAAAATAAATAGGCTATTCACAAACTTGCAAAAAGGAGTGGCAGAGGCCACTCCTTTTTGTAAACTATGTATCGTCTTATTTATCCAGTTTTATCACCTTATCATAGCGCTTCAAGTCCTCTTCGCTGTAGTGATGAATCACTTCTACAAGTGCTTGTGGGAGAGAGAAAAGTAGTTGACTGATTTTCTCTTGGTTTTTAAGGTCCAGATTGGCTTTAACTTCATCAGCTAGGATAAATTGGCGATTGTGATAGAGAGCACGGGCAATTTCTAACCGCTGCTTCTCACCGCCTGAAAGGGTTTGATTGCTTGGTGTTTTGCATTGGAGAGCTTTCAAACCAGTTTGCTGCAGGATTTCCTCCATCCTTCTGGAATCCAATTCTTGTCCCAAAGCAATGTTTCCTCTAGACTCAATCCATCAAAGACATGACTGGACTGGAGAATGTAGGCTCCTGCCTGATAGAGTTCATCTGAGCTTAGCTCTTGTCCATGGTAACGAATCCGACCTTGACTAGGCTTGATTTCTCCATAGATGAGGTTCAGTAAGGTTGTTTTCCCAGACCCACTTTCTCCGATAATGGCAATCTTTTCCCCCTCCTCAATGGTAAGATCGCAAGGAGCTAAGATTTCTTGGCCATCACACTCTACTCTGACTTGCTCTAGCTGGATAGGAAAGACGGAACCTTCAAGAACTGAAGACATTGTCAACTCCTCTCCCAGCAATTTTTGATACTTATCACAGAGAGACTTGGCTGATTTTCTAGTATTGATAAAGTAAGATAGCTCTTGAAATTGATAGCCGATATTATGCGATACTAGATAAATCCCAACAAAGCTGGCTGCAGATAGGTAGTTATAATAGGTCATGAAACCACCAATGACAATCGGCGCGACCGAGCAAAAGGCATCAATCCCATTGATAAAGAGACTGTTTAGCGTCCGCTGCTTTTCATAGGCGATTTCTTGCTCTAAAGTCTTGTGCAAATCTTTGGAAAAAAGATTGTAAAACAAGCTTTGTCCCCGATAATGCCGTATGGGACGAGCACCCGCAATCATATTGGTCACCTGAGAGACGTAGCCTTGGTTAGCCATGGACTTCTGCTTAGTAATCGCATCCAAGCGTTTAGAACCTATGCTGCTACAAAGAACTGGTATCGAATAAAAAATGATAAAGAGCAAGCCTAGATAAAAATTTGTCCAGAGTGCATAACAGATGGAGACGGTTGTAAATCCCAAAGAAGAAATGATGATAACAGTCGGCTCAATATAGTTATCTTCTAACTGTTTCACATCATTTTCCAGGTCGGACAAAACCTCTTCATCCGCTATCCGACGGCTATATAAGAAAGTTTGAAAGATAGCCTGCTTAATGCCCGACTTGAAGTCCGCCAGCACCCTTGCATAGTAATAGCGTTTCCCAGCCAAGCCCAGCAAGAGAATCAAATTTCCCACAATCCCCCAAATCAAGACCTGCCACAGCAAATGCAACTGGTGATTGGTAAAACTAGAGACAATGTACTGAATCAAAGCTGGTGTAATAACAGCCTCCAGCCAAGTAATCATAATCGCCACAAAATAGAAGAATAAATACTTTTTAGTTACATAAGATCTAAGCATAACGCATAAACCTCCTGAAGTTATTTACCAACTTAGATGGTCGTTTTTTATCTAGATGGGGATATAAGGGCTTAATATTTTGTATAAAATGTGTATGTAACACCAAAAGCCTCTATTATCCTCCTAGAATGAACTTTTTTCATCGACCAATGACATCCTTTAACGGCTCATCTAGATAGGAATAGGCCTTTTCCTTGATCCAATCAGGAATACCATATGCCGCCTCGGCTATGCTCCCCGTTATTGCAGCAAGTGTATCACTATCGCCACCAAGGGAGATGGCATTTCTAATAGCATCTTCGAAGTCTCTACTTTCCAGAAATGCAATAATGGCCTGGGGTACGGTATCCTGACAAGTTTCATTGAAACGGTAAGTAGGGCGGATTTCATCTAGAGTTTGAGATAGATTGTAGCCGTACTCCTGCTCAATATAATCCTTGATCCGTCTTTTACACTCTGTAGGATTGTCGTTGATTGGTTGCTCATAATCCCCACAATAACCTCCAAAGTAATAACGACACAGAAAGATCGCATCAGTTGTCGCCATGGCGCCTTTGATACCTTCAGGATGATTATGGGTGACTTCTGCAGAAAGTCGTGCAAACTCCCTAGCTGATGGTGTCATACCAGTTCTCGCACAAAAACCACAGTCCATAACCCAAGCACAGGGAGAAACACGCATAGCAGATCCATTTCCAAAGCTATTGTAAGGATCACGATTGTCACTATTGATCCAACTACTAAACCGAGCACCGTAGCCCGCATCGGGATACATTTTTCCATATTTCTTCATGGCGTCAATAAAGTTATCTTTCTGACCACCCTTCATAATAGCCTCAGCAACAGCGCAGGTCATAACAGTGTCATCTGTGAAAAAGCTGTCTTCACGAAATAAAGGGAAATCCTTTGTCTTAATATTATCCCACTCATAGACAGAACCTACAATGTCTCCAATAATTGCTCCTAGCATGGTATTCCCCCTTATGTCATATCAGATTCGTTACACATTTCTAATGAGTGACTCTTTAAAAATGGCACCACCAAATCAATCCACTCATAAGGCAGGTAAGCTGATAAATAGCCGTGGTTATAGCCCTTTGCTTCATACAAAATTGTATTTGAATGTAGCTGATGAAATAATTTCGCTGATTCTTTCACACAGTTCAATTCTTTTTCACCATAGATATACAGAACCTGAACCTTGCTAGCAGAAATCATATCTTTCAGCTTGTAACATCCCATATAGTTTTTGTAAATGGTCACCAATGTTTTGACAGGGGTCCTTGGCAAATCCTCCAAATAATAAGCTTTTATTTCCTCTGGATAAGCCAGTTTAGGATAGAGTTTGTTCATCATGCTTAACTGAAGTTTGCAAGAGAATTTATTGAACATCAGTTTACCAAATAGAGACACTAGAAAGATGCTGATTTTAGCTAACCTTGGTTGAGGAATACAGAGGCTTCCATCTATGATAGCCTTCTCAGCAATTTCACTGTCTAAAGACAAAAGCTCCATGGCAATTTGACCACCAAGTGAAACACCACCTATTGCAAACAATTTCCCACCACAGTTTGCTTTGATATAGTCTAGAATCTCCAAAGCAGAATCTTCAGTAGAAACATAATCAAGTTGATATTCCTCGCCGTGGCCATTCAAAGTGGGTAGAATAATACGGTATTCTTCTGACAAGATTCGTGCTTGACGAAGATAATTCCACCAAGAACTTCCACCACCATGTATCAGTAAAATAGGAGGCAAATTCTTATCACCAAATTCATGGAATTTCATGTTTAAACTCCTTACTGTAGAACTTTCACTAGCTACACCCATGTTTAATCAGTTTGAATAAGCAGTGGTACCGCTTCAACATGATGCGTTTGTGGAACTCAAAAGGTTCGGGGAGTTCAAAGCTCCAGTGGAGCTTTGAAGCCTCTCGCCTTGAAATGTAAAAGCGAGATGTTTAACTGCGTTTCACTAACAAACTTACACACTCAGCGGTTCGGACTTACCGTATCATTTCGTCGGTTTTCCTCCTCATTCTACGAGTCCTATCCCATGGGAGGAGCATCTACTTCTACTTCGCTGATGCCTCAGCTCGTACAAGCAGTGATACCGCCTCAACATGATGCGTCTGTGGAAACAGATCCACAGGCTGGACTTTCTTCAACTCATATCCTAACTCTTGGTAGAGTTTGACATCACGCGCCATGGTTGCGACATTACAAGAGATATAGGCGATGCGATCTGCTCCTGTTTGACTGCTTGCCTTGATAAAGCTCTCGGTCAATCCCTTGCGTGGAGGGTCGACCAAGATAACGGTTGGTTGGATGCCTTCCTTGAGCCAGTTCTTCATGGCATTTCAGCTGTGTCACAGACATAGTGCGCATTTGTAATATTGTTTATTGCAGCATTCTTCTGGCTATTCTCTACTGCTTCTGGAATCACTTCTACACCATAAACTTCTTTTACATGCTTAGCGACGGAGAGGCCAATCGTTCCAATCCCTGAGTAGGCATCAATAACTACATCATCTTCTTTTAGTTCCGCAAAGTTAATGGCTGTCTGATAAAGTTTCTCTGCCATTTCAGTATTGACCTGGTAAAAAGCTGGTCCAGCGATTTGGTAGTCATTTCCCAACATCTGATCGGTAATATAATCTTGACCATAAAGGGTCTTCCACTTCTTGCCAAAAATAGCATTGGTATTTTGGTCGTTGATATTTTGCATGACAGACACAATCTCTGGGAACTGCTTGATTAGTTGTTCAATCAATTGGTCAACACGGAAAACTTTAGGACGAGTTGTCACTAAAATGACCATGATTTGTCCTGAGTAGTGCCCGCGTCGCACAACGAGGTTCCGAATCAAGCCAGACTTCTCTTTTTCATCATAAGGTTTCAAATCAAAACGACGGAGCAGATCTCGTAGGGCAACTACGACTTGGTCAATCACTGGATCCTGGATAAAGAAATCTTCAAGGGGCATGAGATCGTGCGAATTTTTACGGAAAAAGCCAGTTTCCAAGACACCGTTCACTCGACGAACGGGTACCTGCGCCTTGTTACGATACTTGACTGGATCTTCCATACCAAGCGTTTCAGCAACTTCTACATCCGAAATTCCTGCAATCTTGTAGAGACTATCTTTGACTTGCTTGCTTTTAAACTTGAGCTGCTCTGAATAGGCAAGATGCCCCAAATCAGCAATTCCAGTACGTAGATATGCGAGATCTAGGTCTTGATTGCGGTGTGGGGATTGAGTAAGATAGTCCTCAACTTTCCCATAGCCAATCTTTTTATTGACTTTGAGAACCCGCATAAGGATTTTTTCGGTTGGTAGAGCATTTTCTACAAAGAAAACCAAGCCATCGACCTTGGCAACTCCTGCTCCCTCATGGGTCAAATCCACAATTTCAACTTCTACAATATCATTTTTCTTTAACATATTTTTCTCTTTCTGCTTTATCGCTCTGCCATTTTCCAAAAAGAAAAGGTAGAAACTTGTCCTACCTTCCATTATATCATAGATATCTATCTCAAGCCCATTTGCTGTAATTTGGCCTTATAGGCTTCAAAGTCGATCAAGAGACCTTGGCCACCGTACATGTCATAGGCATCTTGCCAGTCACCTAAGTCAGGAATGGTGACACGTTCAACTCCACCAGCTGCCCCACTCAAGAGAGACCAGCTATTGGTCAAAGGGAAAGTGTAAGGTAGATTTGTTGAGGTCATTGCATAGACCTTACCCAAAGCCTCTGAGCCTGAAAAGAGTTTCATTGGATTTTTGGATTGCTGGATCACGGCTGCCAATACTTCCTGCTGGCGACGAGTCCGACCAAAGTCACCTTCGTCGTCCTTACGAAAACGCGCATAGTTTAGCAAGGTTCTGCCATCCATCCGCTGCGGACCGACTTTAATCGTTTGATTGGGAACCACGCCATCCTTCATATTGAGGTCATCTGGGACTTCTACTTCCGTTACGGGCTGTCCATCAATCGTTGAAAATTGAGCATTCATAGCAACGCCTTCTGGAAAGAGCGTGTCAATAGCTGTCGCAAAGGTTGAAAAGTCTACCAGAGCATAGTATTTGATATTGATATCAAAATTATCCTTGAGCATTTCACGCACCAATTCTGCCCCCTGGTGATTATTTTGCTCACCAATGGTATAGGCTGAGTTGAGCTTCTGATCATACTCGCCGGGCTGACTGACACCTTCAATATTAACGAGAGTATCCCGCATAAAGCTGACTAATTTCAGTTTCTTATCTTTGCCACCAACATTGAGAACCATGATGGTATCAGTTCTCGTTTCGTCAGAAGTCTGTCCAACACGCCCATCCGTCCCTAAAATAAGGATATTGGTTCCATTTGGACTATCTTCACCATGAAAGACTTCTGCTGTCGGTTTGTTTTCAGCTGGTACTGACCAGACTCCTTTGATAAACATGACAAGCATTCCAGCCAATACGAGAACGATAAAAGTAAGCACCCATTTCAAGACACGACCAAAGGTCCATTTTTTCTTGCGTTTTTGGGGTTTCTTTTCCTCTCCCTCAGGACCTGGGTCAGTCTGACTTGGCTTTTCTATTCGCCGTTTTTTAGGCTTCTCAGCTTTTTCTGACTGTTGCCGATCCTTTCTGCGGTTTGTTCTATTTGGGTAAACAGGTAAAGAGTCTTCCAACTTGTCAGAAACAGGCTTTTCCTCTTCTCTGTAGCTAGGCTCAAAAATTTCTCCCTGAGCCTTACGCATCAGATAGTTATATTCTTCCTGTTCCCGCTCGTTTAAGTAATGAAAGTTTTTATATAAATAATCTAAACGTAATTGTTCATGATGGCTCAGATTGTCTTGTTGTTTCGCCATATTTCCCCCCGACATTTATGCAATAAGATGGACACTATACTGTCCTAAAATTTTATAAGTAATTCCGATGGCTGTTAATTCTTCCAGAGCAAATTGGAGCAGAGACTCCTGTTCACCATTGACATCAATGATAAAAAAATACTCTCCCAGTGCTGTCTTTAGAGGTCGACTTTCAATCTTAGTCAAATCAATCCCTCGCCAAGCAAAGACAGACAAGGCCTTATAGAGAGCACCCGGTATATTGTCCGGCAAAGTCAATCCCAAGGTCTTTTTGGGAGCAAGTTTTTCTAAAGCGAACTCCGGTCTATTACAGCCTAAAACCCAAAAACGTGTGAAATTTTCACTCATTTCTTGAATATCTCTTGCCACAAGTTGCAAGCCATACTCCTCAGTAGCCGTTTCTGGTGCTATAGCAGCATAAGGCTCCTCTGGATGTTCTGCCACTAGACGCGCTGCTGCAGCTGTACTAGCAGTTACTTCCAACTTAGCGTATGGATAATGCTCCTGAATATAAGTCTTAGACTGAGCAAGAGCTTGCGGATGAGAAAAGATTGTCTCTATCGGTCTATCAGTTTGACAGGCTAGGAGCTGCTGCTTAATTGGTTGAATCAACTCTGCTACAGCTTGAATCTGGGCCTGATGAAAGAGATAGTCCAAAGTCTCATGAACACTTCCTTCAATTGAATTTTCAACTGGAACAATTGATAGGTCCACTTGACCTCTTTCATAAGCCTTGATGACTTCTGTAATGTTTGGATAGGGCTCTAAATTTGCTTCTGGAAAAGCTTTTTGAGCCACTTGATGAGAAAAAGAGCCCTTGGGCCCAAGATAGCCTACAAGCATCGAATAATCTCCGCAATTTCTTCTGGTGTTTTTCCTGCTACATCAATGATATGCGTAGCAATTTTCTCATAAAGAGGTAAGCGAGCTTCAAAAATTTTCTTAAATTCTTCTCGCGTGTTGTTCAAATAGAGTGGTCGCTGCATAGCAAGATCATTCTCTACACGCTGATACAGAGTATCAAAATCCACTCGTAGATAAATATTATATGGATTCTTGTCAAGCAGATCTCGGTTATGCGGATTGACCACAATTCCTCCACCTGGAGAGATGATTTCAGCCTGGTTCGTCAATAAATTCTCTAGCATCTCTGCTTCGATCTTTCGAAATGCGTCCTCACCTTTTACGGCAAAAAAATCATTGATTGACATACCAATCTCATCAGTGATTAACTCGTCCATATCGTGAAAATTAGGATCCAGTATACGACCAACTGTCGTCTTTCCTGCACCCATAAAACCTAATAGTATTTTAGTCACTTAACAATCCCTCCAAATGAGCAAAAAAGTCCGGATAGCTGGTATTGATTGCTTCTGCCCTCTCAAGCTCCACGTTTCCATCTTTTACTAAAAGTGCTGCGATGGCAGTCATCATACCAATTCGATGATCTCCATATGTATGAACGGAAGCTCCTTTCAAAGGTGTTTTCCCTTGGATAATCATTCCATCCGCTGTCGGCTGGATGTCCGCTCCCATACTATTGAGTGCATCAGCTACAACCTGAATGCGGTCCGTTTCTTTAACTTTCAACTCCTCAGCATCTCGGATCAAGGTTTGTCCCTCAGCTTGTGTCGCTAGCAAAGCAATAATAGGCAACTCATCGATTAAGCGAGGAATTAGTTCTCCACCGATTTCTGTTCCATGAAGTTCCGAGCTTTCAACAGTGATGGTTGCCGACTTGGCTACTTCATCAACCTCAGACACTGACAACTTGCCTCCCATAGCTTGGATCACATCTAAGATGCCTGTTCGAGTCTCATTGATACCGACATTGGTTAGAGTAATTTGGAGTTTGGCACAACCAAACCAGCTACCAGCCAAAAAGCTGCGCTAGAAATATCTCCAGGTACAACGACTTCCTGAGCTTGCAGTTCTTGTTTACCAGCTACTCGGATCTCTTTGCCGTCCACCTTTAGCTGACCGCCAAATTGCAAGAGCATATCCTCCGTATGGTTTCGTGTCAAATCTTTTTCGATAATCAGCGACTCGCCCTGCGCTTGCAGAGCTGCAAAAATGAGGGCTGACTTCACCTGAGCCGAAGCAATAGGTAATTGATATTGAATGGGTTTTAGGTTTGGATTGCCATGAAGGGTCAAAGGAGGTAAATCGCGCTCTGTTTGGCCAGAAATCTCAACTCCCATCTGTCGCAAAGGCAGGCTGACACGATCCATGGGTCTCTTGGACAAGCTATCATCTCCCACCATCTGAGCAGAAAAGTTCTGACCAGCTAAAACGCCAGCAATCAAGCGCATAGAGGTACCTGAATTCCCCATATCAAGCGGACGTTGGGGTTCCTGTAAACCATCAAAGCCACAGCCATGGATTTCAACAAGATCTCCCTTATCCTCAATTTTAACGCCCATCTCTCGGAACACCTGCATAGTTGAGAGGACATCCTCTCCACGCAAAATATCATGAACTTTGGTGACACCCTTGGCCAAGCTCCCAAAAATAATGGAGCGATGGCTGATAGACTTATCACCTGGCACACGCAAACTTCCTCTTAAACCTTTTGCATTTGTCCTTAGTTTCATAGAATACCTCGCACAATTGTTTCCTTTCATTTTAACACAAATAGAGCATGAAAACAAATGAAGATCAGCCTTTTCTAAAGACAAAAAACACTCTAAATCTATTAGAGTGTTATAGGATTAGGGTATTTTTTGAATGATTAAATATGTTCTGAAAACTTATCTTGAATAAATTGCGCCGAACGAGCTAATTTAGCTTCTTCTTCTTCAGTCAAGCTCAATTGCAACTGTTCGATAATGCCTGAACGACCAACAAGAGCTGGATAGCTTAAATAGGTATCAAGCGGTGCATAGTAATTAGTCACAGGCAGTTCCTCATGGGCATCTGAAATAACAGCCAAAGCCAGACGGATAGCTGCACTAGCAATCCCATAAGAAGTATATTTTTTCCCGTAAAAGACGGTGTGGCCACCCCTCATAGCTTCTGTAGCAATTTCTTCTAAAACTTCTTCTGAAGTCAGCTTGCTAATAGGCTGCCCCTTAACTCTAACTTGGCTCCAAGCGGTAAACTGGGAATTTCCATGCTCACCCAGATTATAGCCGTAAACACTGCGAGGATCAACTCCAAACCGGACTCCAACCGCCCTCTTCATTCTTGCAGTATCCAGCAAGGTACCAGTCCCAATCACTCTTTCTTTCGGAAGGCCTGTATAATGCTGGTATAGGCTGGTCACAACATCAACTGGGTTCGTGATGGCAATCAAAATCCCTTTAAAGCCTACTTCCTTGATTTTTTTGGAAACTTCAATCACCTCTTTTGAAGTGAAAGGCAATTCTACAAATCGGTCAGCATTTGGATTGTCTTGTAATTTAATATTTCCTAAGGCTGAAATAATAACATCAGCATCTGCTAAGGCTTCATAAGAATTAACTGTGATATTAGCATGATGATTGAGATTGGCTGCAGCATCTTGAAAGTCTAATGCATCAGCCTTGACCTTAGCTTCATTGGTATCAATCAACACATAATCATCAAAAGCCCCTTGTGCAATCAAACCATGAGCGACCGCAGCTCCAACATTTCCCATCCCAATAATAGCAACTTTTCGTGACATAGAAATTCCTCTCATTTCCTTTTCGTTATGATTCATTATACTCAGAAAGCATCAAAAATCAAGTTTTTGAAGCAAAAAGTCTGTTGACTCAGAAGAGAAAACAGACTGTCAGCTTTTATTTCATCAAATCTTGAATTGGCTCAAAGACAATACGTTCAATATCAGACAAGTAAACAGAAAGTTGTTGCTGCTTCGTGAAGAACTCAGTCACAATTGCATTGGCTTGGATTTTTCTCCGAATGACTTCATTTCTTCTTGCAACTCTGATGTCGGCATTTGTCCTGTCTGCATTAATTGCTGGATTTTTCCTTGGAAAGCAATATAATCATCAAAAAGAGACTTGGCTTCACTATCTGCATCAATGGCTGCCTTGCTCTCCAAAACTGCCTTATACTCAGGTAGTTCACGGAAAGTACGGTTGAGTTCATTGGCTAAATCATAAATATTTGACATAGTATTTCTCCATTTCTTTAATTTAAAAACACCTGATATCTTGTATTTTCTCTTACTATTTTAGCAGATTTTTCTAAATCTTGACGATTTTTAAAGGTGATTTGTAGAATACCGTGGGTATCCTCTCGATTTTCCTCATTAATTCGGATATTGACCACAGAAATCCCTCTCAGTAGTTCTAGGACGCTAAGAATGGCTCCTTCTTCATCAGGCACCTCGACAAAAAGATCGTAAAAGCTATCCACACCAGCTCGTTTATGAATTTCCATCTGCTTGCGACTCTGCCGTCCTCGATCGAAAAATTTCCAGATTCCCGTCTCGTCCTTAGCCTCAATCGCTACGGCTACCTTGTCTAGCTGTTTTTTAAAATCTTCCAACCGCTCCAAGATGGCTTGAGGATTGGTCAAGAGAATAGAGGTCCACATACCCGGCTCGCTCTCTGCAATTCGCGTCATATCTCGAAAACCACCGGCTGCAAAAGACTGGGTCAGCTCATGCTCTTGGCTATAAGCTGCAGTTTGCTCCATCAGGCTGGAGGCTAAAATATGCGGAAAATGACTGATTTGACTAGTCACTCGGTCGTGCTCTACAGGATCTACCTGAATAAAACGGGCATGAAGACCACTCAGCAAGTCCTTCATTTCCTCAAGAGTACCAGGCTTGGTCAGGCTTGAGGGCGTGAAGATATAATAGGCATTTTCAAAGAGGGTGACATGGGCTGCCTTGGCTCCAGTCTTGTGACTTCCGGCCATCGGATGAGCTCCGACAAAGCGGACGGGCTTATTCTGCAGATACTTTTCTGCAGCTGCCACAATCTCTGCCTTGGTCGATCCAGCATCAGAGATGATAACATTTTCCTTCAGGTTCAGCTCCGCTAGATCCTTGATAAATGCTATGGTCTGCTTGATGGGCACAGCCAGAATAATCACATCAGCCAATGGAGCAAAGACCGCAAAATCATCCGTTACCCGATCTACCATTCCACGTTCCAAGGCAACTCTGCGCGATTCCTCACTTCGATTGTAGCCGAGAATTTCAATCTCAGGATGAGCTCGCCTGATGCCCAGAGCCAAGGAAGCTCCAATCAGTCCCAGACCTGCGATATAGACTGTTTTTCTCTCCATGCCCTTCTCCTTACTTCTAAAAGTTCTTGACAAACTCCCGATGGCGGGCTACCGCGTCCTTGAGTTCTTCCAGATTGTCCGAAGAGAATTTCTCCAGAACTTCGGTGGCTAAAACAGTCGCCACCACGCTTTCCATGACAACACCTGCCGCTGGCAGAGCCGTAGGATCACTCCGCTCCACTGTCGCCTTATAGGGCTCGTGGGTCTCAATATCCACACTCATCAGTGGCTTGTAAAGGGTTGGAATAGGCTTCATAACACCTCGCACCACGATTGGCTGACCATTGGTCATACCACCCTCAAAACCACCTAGATTATTGGTTCTGCGAGTGAAGCCATCCTCCTCGGACCAGAGGATTTCATCCATGACTTGACTGCCCTTGAGACGGCCGGCTTCAAAGCCCACGCCAAACTCGACTCCCTTGAAAGCATTGATAGACACGACTCCCTGAGCAATCTTGGCATCCAGCTTCTTGTCCCATTGGACATAGGAGCCCAGACCGATCGGCACACCGCCAATGACTGTCTCAATGACACCACCGATGGTATCACCGTCTTTCTTAATCTGGTCAATGTAGGCCTTGATTTCTTCTTCGCGCTCGGGATTGACAATGGAAACCTCTGACTGGGCAGCTCTTTCCTTGATTTCTGCTACAGTTAGATTGTCCGGCACATCAATATCAATGCCTCCAAAGTTACGATATGGCTGGCTACCTCTACACCGATTTCTTCCAGCAAGCGCTTGGCTACTGCTCCGACTGCTACACGCATAGTCGTTTCACGGGCAGAAGAACGCTCTAGGGAATTTCGCAAATCGTCAAAGCGGTATTTCATACCACCGACCAAGTCCGCATGACCAGGGCGTGGTTTGGTAATCTTACGTAGCCCTTTTTTCTTTTCATCCACATCAGCCACACTCATAATCTCCAACCACTTCTGATGATCCAGATTTGTGACATTGAGAGTGATTGGACCGCCCATGGTCAGTCCATGGCGAACCCCGGACGTAATCTCAACTTGGTCGCTTTCAATCTTCATGCGGGCTCCACGGCCGTACCCACCCTGACGGCGCTTGAGCTCAGCATTGATGTATTCAGCGGTCAGAGGAAGACCAGCTGGCACTCCCTCAATAATAGCTGTTAGACGTGGTCCGTGGGATTCTCCTGCTGTTAAGTATCTCATACATTTTCTCCTATTCTGGGATGGAAAAGCTGGGCAGCTCGTTTGTCTTCATCTAGACTCCCCAATTGTCTCAGGTTCCATCTGGCACTTATTTCTTAAGAAATTCTTTCATCTCTTCCAGCGGAATCTGGTGAATACTAGCCGACCCTAGCTCGGGCACCAGTACTAGCTTGATAGAGTTGCCTCTAGCCTTCTTATCATGGGTCAGTGCTTGATATAGAGCATTCTCCTTCCAAGGCTGGTAATCCACCGGCAAGCCAAATTTCTGACACATACGGATTATGTCTTCTGTAATCCCAGCTGGCATGAGGCCTTGCTTTTCAGCGACACGGGAAACCTGTACCATACCAATCGCTACAGCTTCTCCGTGCATAACCTGACCATAGCCTGCTGTTGCTTCAATCGCGTGTCCAATGGTATGGCCGAAGTTCAGATAAAGGCGGACACCATTATCCAGCTCATCCTCAACCACAATCTTACGCTTGACATCACAAGAATGGTAAATGATGCTCTCCGCATGCTCTAAAATCGACTCTGGACTGCCATCCATTTCTGAAAGCTCCTCCCAGAGTTCCTTGTCCTCAATCAAGCCGTACTTGATAACCTCGCCCATACCTTCGATCAATTCACGTTGCCCCAAGGTCTGCAAGACTTGAGGGTCAATCAGAACTCCGTCAGGCTGGGTAAAAGTGCCGACCATATTCTTGGCCCAAGGCGTATTGACACCTGTCTTACCGCCAATAGAGGAATCCACTTGAGCTGTCAGACTGGTCGGAATCTGAACGAAATGAATGCCTCTCATGTAGGTCGAAGCGACAAAACCTGCCAAATCACCAACAACTCCGCCACCCAAGGCTACAATACCGTCGCTACGAGTCAAACCAACCTTTGCCAAAAATTCATAGGCTTTATTAACAGTTGTTAGATTTTTACTAGCTTCACCTTCAAGAAAATCAAAGGTAAAGACCTCAAAGCCAGTAGCTTTCAAACTCAATTTAACCTTCTCTGCGTAGAGTCTAGCCACCCGATTATCCGTGATAATTACTAGTTTCTGAGGCTGCCAAAGCTGACTCAGCCAATTTCCAGCCTGAGATAAAGTCCCATTTTCGATGAAGATATCATAGGGATGATAAGGAAGATTTACATTCAGTTTCATACGCGCCTCCTTTATATATGAAAATGGACACCCAAAGCCTACAAAGTCCAAGAATGTCCCATACTATCTACTATAAATTATATTTCCAATTTTTCTATCAAGGCTTTTTTGATTTCTTCAGATGGCATTTTTTTACCAGTCATCAGTTCAAATGCCTTTTCAGCCTGATAAAGCAACATCCCCAGACCATTTACAGTCTGTAGGCCTTGTTCCCTAGCCAAGAGCAAAAATGGTGTTTCAGCTGGACAATAGGTCATATCTGCCACTAGCAGTCCCTTAGGGAAAACAAAATCGCTTGGAATAGGTAGTGATTTCCCATCCATACCCATGCCTGTTGCATTGATAAACAAATCTGATTGATTGACAGCATCAGTAAGAGCTGCTAAGTCTTCAACAGCCAGTAATTGAATGGGATGACCAAGACGACGAGACATCTGTCCCATTCTCTCTTGATGTCCTGCCAATCTATCTCTGAGGTCAAAGACACAGACCTTTCCTACACCATCCAGCATAGCCTGACCAATAATAGCTGAAGCTGCACCTCCAGCCCCAAGGATTGTCAGATTTTTCCCCTTGATATGAAAGTTAGACAAACTTCTGAAAAAACCAAAACCATCTGTATTGTATCCGATAAGTCGACCATTTTGATTGACAATCGTATTGACCGCACCGATAAGCAAGGCTGACTCATCAAGCTCATCTAGATAAGTAATCACCTCTTGCTTATAAGGCATAGAAATATTGGCTCCCAACATCTGATGAAGTCGAATATTTTCAACAGCCTGACCTAGACCTTCTCTTTCCACTTCAAAAGCCAGATAAACTGCATTGGTATCCGTAAGGTCATAAGCCATATTATGAATAAAAGGCGAAATGCTGTGCTTGATTGGCTTAGCTATGACAGCAGCCAAACGAGTATGTCCATCAATTTTCATTTAAAATATCCCGAATTTTTTTCATGTTGCTCAAAGAAATCTGACCTGGTGCTGTTGCTTCGTCTAAACTAGCAAAAGACCAAGCAGAACCCGTCAAATCAGATGCAATTCGTGAGATGCGTCCAACCCTTCCCATAGAAATGGTTACATATTCCTGCTCAGGATTTAAAGTCTTAAAGCCACGAGTATAGTTCATCAAGTCCAAAACATCCTGACCACTATTAGCCATCACTGATACTTTGACAGCCTTAGGTGTTAAGCTAGTCAGCTCAGACAAGATTTCCATCATGTTTTCAGGAGTTTCCTCAAAGTTATGATAACTCAAGACCAGGTTTGGAAATTCCAGCATTTCATCGATTTTGTCCTTGTGGGAGAAATACTCAAAGTCCACATAATCTGGTTGATAAAGTTGGGTTACCTTTTTTATCATTTCCACATACTCGTCATCAGATAGCTGAATATGACCACCTTCATCCTTGGTCCGAAGTGTAAAAATCAGTTCGCGACCAGCAAATTTTTCAAAAATCGCTGGTGCAACCTTCAAGATTTCTTCTTTTTCCAAGAAATCTGCTCTCCACTCGATCAAATCCGCATCCACAAAACGTTGCGCGTCGATCTGTTGAGCTTCTTCTAAATTTCTAGGGGTGACAGAGACAACTAACTTCATTCTTCTACCTTAATCGTAAAAACCTTTAAGTAATTACTACTTTCGTCTTTCTTATTATAACTAAAGTCTGCCGGCAAACCATATTCTTTGATATAACGATGGTGCTTTCCTGCAAAACCTTTTTCAATTTCTTTCTTAAATTTAGCACGCGTCACATTGGACGCATTGGTACTGGCAATCAGTATTCCTTTTGGATTTAAAATTTCCAGTGATTCTTTGATAAGCTTATGGTAATCTTTCGCGACAGAAAAAGTCTGCTTTTTATTACGGGCAAAGCTTGGTGGATCTAGCACTATGACATCATAGCTGAGGCCATGTCGCTTAGCATATTTGAAATAATCAAAAACGTCCATAACCACAAACCTATGATTGTCTAAAGTCAGACCATTGGCTTGAAAATGAGCTTCGGACAGTTCCCGACTACGTTTTGCCAAATCAACTGAGGTCGTCTGGCTAGCACCTCCCATAGCAGCTGCAACAGAAAAAGCAGCTGTGTAGGAAAACATATTTAACAAGCTTTTCCCAAGGGCTAAGCCGTCAACAAGACTGGCCCGAACCTCATGCTGATCTAGAAAAATCCCAGTCATGAGACCATCATCTAGAAATACTTGATAAGCCACACCATTTTCTAAAACAGTAAAGACCTCTAGTGCTTCAGCTCCATAGACATGGGCTGATTCATAGTCCAGCCCCTTAAAACGAATTTTTTCATAAGCTCCCATTAATTCTGGAAAGACTTCTTGAAAAGCTTGAAGGATTTCTTCCTTTAAAGAAAAGACAAAAGGATTGTACCAAGAAAAGAGAGCATAGTCCCCGTACTGGTCAACAGTCAATCCTGCAAAACCATCACCCTCTTGATTAAAGAGCCGGTAAGCAGTAATATCCTCCGCCTGACGGTAAAAACGGCGCTTTTCCTTGGCTTTCTCAAATAAGGAAATAAAAAAATCTTTATCAAAATCTACTTTTTGCTTAGAAACAAGCCAGCCAAGTCCCTTGTTCTGCTTTGAAATATAACCGCAGCCCAGAAACTTTCCTTGGCTTGATACCAGCTCCACAGCTTGATGATCAAAAGATAGCTCTGGAAAGTCTTCTTTTTCTAAAAGCAGGGCACCCTGCCGAATCTTTTCTTCCTTATAACGAGAAACCGTAAGCTTTTTCATATTCTAAATTATATCAAATATTGAGAAATATTTCAAAAAAATTACGTAAAGCAAGCCCGTAGTAACATTAGCTCCCTCTATTTTATCCTTCTACGCCCTCTTAGCCATCTTCCTCAGCAAATTCTGCTTGATTGTTAATTTAGACAAAGCATATACTTTTCGTTCACCCTATAAAACAAAATGTGATATACTTAATACGATACAGAAAAATTTAGGAAATAAGACAAGGAAGTACTTTTGTGAAAAAAATGACTAGGAAATTACTCAATTTCATGAGTACCAGACTAGGTTTTGTCTTGACCTTGCTTTGCTTCTACTGGTTAAAAACCATGTGGGCATACACTGTCGACTTTAATTTGGATATCCAAGGATTTTATCAGGCCTTCTTAGCCTTTGTAAATCCTATCCCCTTAGGCTTATTATTTATTGGCTTAGCGCTTTATTTCAAAAGAAGCACCATATTCTATGGATTTTCAATTTTTGTTTATATTTTGCTCTTTATCTGGCTGTTTTCAAATGCCGTATACTACCGCGAATTCAGTGACTTTGTAACCGTCAATACTATGATGGCTTCCAGCAGTGTTTCTGCTGGCTTGGGTGAAGCTGCCCTCGGCCTATTTAGACCATGGGATATCATCTATCTGATTGATTTTCCGATCCTGGGCTACCTCATGTATAAAAAGCTCATCAGGGTTGACCATCGTCCATTTAATAAGAGAGCTAGCTTTGCCATCACAGCACTTTCTACTATGCTCTTTACAGCCAATCTCTTTTTGGCGGAAATTGACCGTCCTCAGCTCCTGACCCGTGGTTTCTCAAACTACTATGTCGTTCGGGCATTAGGACTTCCAGCCTTTCTAGGCTACAGCGGAAATCAAACCTATCAAGCCAACAAAGAGCGCTCTAAAGCCTCTGCTGAAGATTTGAAGCCTGTAGAAGAATACATTCAGAATCACTATGCAGAACCTAACAAGGATTACTTTGGTATTGCCAAAGGTCGCAATGTTATCTATGTCCATCTGGAAAGCTTCCAGCAATTCCTGATCGACTATAAGCTACAGGCAGATGGAAAATCGTACGAGGTGACACCTTTTCTCAACTCCCTCTACCACTCCAATTCGACTCTAGCTTTCTCAAATGTCTTCAACCAGGTTAAGGCTGGTAAGACTTCTGATGCTGAAACCATGATTGAAACTGGGCTCTTCGGTCTCAACCAAGGCTCCTTCATGGTTAACTACGGTGGTACTAATACCCAGCAAGCTGCACCTTTTATTCTTTCCAAAAACGGCGACTATACTTCTGCTGTTTTCCATGGTAATGCTGGAAGCTTCTGGAACCGCAATACAGCCTATAAACAATGGGGTTATAACTATTTCTTCGACGCGTCTTACTTTACTAAGCAGGACGACACTAACTCCTTCCAGTACGGCTTAAATGACAAGATTATGCTGAAAGATTCCATCAAATACCTGGAGCGCCTACAGCAGCCTTTCTATGTTAAATATATCACGGTTTCCAACCACTATCCTTACACGACTAGCTTGATTGGTGACGAGATTGGATTCCCGCTGGCTAAGACCAAGGATGAGACTATCAATGGCTACTTTGCTACTGCCAACTATTTAGATTCTTCTGTCAAGGCCTTGTTTGATTATCTCAAAAAATCCGGCCTCTATGACAACTCTATTATCGTTCTCTATGGAGACCATTTTGGAATTTCCCAAACCCGTAATCCTAACTTGGCCCCTCTTGTAGGAAAGACTTCTGAGACTTGGTCCAACTACGACAATGCCATGATGCAACGCGTCCCTTACATGGTCGTAATTCCTGGCATGGACAAAGGAAAGATAATAGATACATACGGTGGTCAAGTAGATATGCTGCCAACATTGGAGCATTTGCTGGGTATTGACTCTAAAAACTACCTTCAGGTCGGCCAGGATATGCTATCAACTCAGCATCAGCAAATTACAGCTTTCCGATCCAGCAATAACTTTGTCACACCAAAATACACTAGCTTCAACGGACGGACTTACTACACTCAAACCGGTGAGGAAATTACCAATCCAGACGAAACCATCAAGAAAGAACTGGATGACATTCGTAATGCTGCTAATACTCAGCTGAAGATTAGTGACGCTATTCAAACCGGTGACTTGATACGCTTCTACGAGGGTAATGACTTGGGCAAGGTAGATGTCAAGAAATACTCTTACAACCACTCTTTCAAAGCATTGAAGAAAATCGAGGAAGAAAAAGGAGACCAATCAACCAGTCTCTACAGCCAACGCGAGGGCGAATCGACTATTGATCTCTTTGATGCTCCAAGCTATCGAGCGCTCCACCCAGAACAATTTGAAAGCACCAGCTCCTCAGAAGACAGTTCTGAAACCAGCAACGACAGCTCAAGCAGCTCAAGTTCTTCTAGTAAGCAGTGATAGACACTGAAAAAAACCACCTAATAGGTGGTTTTTTTGGATAGATATAAAGGAGCATAACTAAATATATTATATAAATAATAAATATGTATCTTGGGTTCATAAAAATTTTCACAATGAAGGGAACGACCTTATAGCATAGACGAGTTACACGATCAATCATTGAATTTCAATCCACGCTCCCATGAAGGGAGCGACGCAGTTCGTTGACGCTGATTGCACTAACAGACATATTTCAATCCACGCTCCCGTGAAGGGAGCGACGTTCTATGAAAAGGACTTACCCTCACTAATTGAAATTTCAATCCACGCTCCCGTGAAGGGAGCGACTTTGCAACGGCTCCAGCGGTTTCGACTCCAGGAATTTCAATCCACGCTCCCGTGAAGGGAGCGACAATTCGATTAACAAATTTTGATATACATATTATATATTTCAATCCACGCTCCCGTGAAGGGAGCGACCGGCTACGAGGTCGAGCGGGAGAAACGGTATTTGGTATTTCAATCCACGCTCCCGTGAAGGGAGCGACCAAGCTCTTGGTATTCCCTGAGTTAAAACCGAAATTTCAATCCACGCTCCCGTGAAGGGAGCGACGTTCAAACTCGTTTACCTTGTCCATTCTTACCTCCTATTTCAATCCACGCTCCCGTGAAGGGAGCGACGACCCTCTTTTGTTATCTCCTGTTCGATTTGACAATTTCAATCCACGCTCCCGTGAAGGGAGCGACTATTAAAAGCTTGTCTAGTTAATAGTGAGTCAGTATTTCAATCCACGCTCCCGTGAAGGGAGCGACTGATTCAAGGTGTAAGTTAAGTAATGCTTCATTCAATTTCAATCCACGCTCCCGTGAAGGGAGCGACGTTCACTAAATGATAACCCCCCTAAAAAAATCCTATTTCAATCCACGCTCCCGTGAAGGGAGCGACATTGGAGTGAAAATAATACTATTCGTGATAGATTTATTTCAATCCACGCTCCCGTGAAGGGAGCGACACGATATAGTCACGGTCTTCTAAGCGGTCAATAATTTCAATCCACGCTCCCGTGAAGGGAGCGACTTCACTCAAAATGACGCAAGTATCAAGCGTCAAATTTCAATCCACGCTCCCGTGAAGGGAGCGACCTTCCTTCCTGCACTTACTAAGTGTCATATTCTATTTCAATCCACGCTCCCGTGAAGGGAGCGACCTTATGATGTTCCTAATGGTCTATCCATTACACAAATTTCAATCCACGCTCCCGTGAAGGGAGCGACCTAAGCCTTTTGCCTTGGCTTTGTCTGGTACGTTATTTCAATCCACGCTCCCGTGAAGGGAGCGACTACTCAACCCTTTTCTTTGGTTTTGATTATAATATTTCAATCCACGCTCCCGTGAAGGGAGCGACAGAGATTCAAGCTCTTTAACTTTGGCTTTGTCTATTTCAATCCACGCTCCCGTGAAGGGAGCGACTTTTTGACCGAGCTATTAAAATTATTTTTATTTATTTCAATCCACGCTCCCGTGAAGGGAGCGACAATCCAGTTATTTTGACCATGAAGCGATATTTCTATTTCAATCCACGCTCCCGTGAAGGGAGCGACTTGCTAAACTAGTGATTGATTCCCACAATCCAGAATTTCAATCCACGCTCCCGTGAAGGGAGCGACCTGTCTTTTCATCAATACCCAAGTAGCTTTTCAAATTTCAATCCACGCTCCCGTGAAGGGAGCGACGCAACAAAATGACCTACTAAAAGAGCTTTCAGATATTTCAATCCACGCTCCCGTGAAGGGAGCGACCCATCAAGTATTGCTGTACGTAATAAGACCGGTAAAATTTCAATCCACGCTCCCGTGAAGGGAGCGACTTGATGAGATAATCATAGATAAAGTGAGCTGAACTATTTCAATCCACGCTCCCGTGAAGGGAGCGACGATTTTAGCACTCAATAATTGCGGGTTGGTCAAATTTCAATCCACGCTCCCGTGAAGGGAGCGACCCAGCTGTCAAAGGGAATTCGTGGCACGGCAGCCTATTTCAATCCACGCTCCCGTGAAGGGAGCGACGGTTCGCCCTTTTTCTTTTGGCCAATTGCCGCAAAATTTCAATCCACGCTCCCGTGAAGGGAGCGACATTAAATCCACAGGAGCTGACCCGTTTAAAGCTGATTTCAATCCACGCTCCCGTGAAGGGAGCGACTCAGAAGATAAGTACCTTTTTTGTCGCTGTTTATTATTTCAATCCACGCTCCCGTGAAGGGAGCGACGGCAAAATCTGCGATGTGTAAAATCAATCTGTCTAAATTTCAATCCACGCTCCCGTGAAGGGAGCGACGTCAACAGATGACTGGATAAGCACGTAGGTATCCCCATTTCAATCCACGCTCCCGTGAAGGGAGCGACTTAAATGTAATCCCCATTCATTTTGTTTTATTAAATTTCAATCCACGCTCCCGTGAAGGGAGCGACCAGTTGTGAGCTCCCCCAAAACTGCTCCATAACCAATTTCAATCCACGCTCCCGTGAAGGGAGCGACGGTACATAAACTCCCATAACCCCCAAATTTTCCAATTTCAATCCACGCTCCCGTGAAGGGAGCGACGTCAGCAATTCTTTCTTCTGAGATACCATAATTGTTAATTTCAATCCACGCTCCCGTGAAGGGAGCGACGTTGGAAAGTCAAAGAGGGGCGCAACGAAAATATCAATTTCAATCCACGCTCCCGTGAAGGGAGCGACCTGAGTAAAGAGCAGTTATCATTTCTGAATTCTATTTCAATCCACGCTCCCGTGAAGGGAGCGACCTGAGTAAAGAGCAGTTATCATTTCTGAATTCTATTTCAATCCACGCTCCCGTGAAGGGAGCGACAATTACGCTTCTGAAATATCTTTAACTAAAGATATTTCAATCCACGCTCCCGTGAAGGGAGCGACGTCAAACACCTGCAGGCCCTGACCCTGATAAAAAATTTCAATCCACGCTCCCGTGAAGGGAGCGACTTTTCCGTTTAATATTGAGCGACAATCTATATATATTTCAATCCACGCTCCCGTGAAGGGAGCGACAAAAAGAAATGTTTAAAGATACTTTTGCGATAACCATTTCAATCCACGCTCCCGTGAAGGGAGCGACGGTAAAAATTCAAGATAGCGATTACACATTATATCATATTTCAATCCACGCTCCCGTGAAGGGAGCGACTCGTTCACCCTTTTCAAAAGAGGCATGAGATGTAATTTCAATCCACGCTCCCGTGAAGGGAGCGACGTATTCTTGACTACTTCGACGAAGTGGAAAACCTAATTTCAATCCACGCTCCCGTGAAGGGAGCGACCTACCAAGTCCAGCAGCAACTACCCCCTCAACATATTTCAATCCACGCTCCCGTGAAGGGAGCGACATTCAGGTGAGTTTTCATTTTCTAGTCCATCTTCTATTTCAATCCACGCTCCCGTGAAGGGAGCGACTTATCTTGTAATTTTTTGCCTATGGTTGCTATAATTTCAATCCACGCTCCCGTGAAGGGAGCGACGCATAATCATTATCATTTGTCAATAGATAATTTGAATTTCAATCCACGCTCCCGTGAAGGGAGCGACCTTCCATATCAATAGATATAGAAACTTTATAAATTTCAATCCACGCTCCCGTGAAGGGAGCGACGCTATCAGCTCTACACCACCCATGATTAGTTGAGATTTCAATCCACGCTCCCGTGAAGGGAGCGACACGGCTTTTGTTTCAGCTCTAACAGAGCTAAAAAATTTCAATCCACGCTCCCGTGAAGGGAGCGACTAACATACAATTAAGTATTTGTCAATAAGATATTATTTCAATCCACGCTCCCGTGAAGGGAGCGACCTGATAAATTTGTTTAACTTCCCCCTTTTGCTTGAATTTCAATCCACGCTCCCGTGAAGGGAGCGACTTCTTAAAAAGTAGTGAGCGTATGGTATAGCTAATTTCAATCCACGCTCCCGTGAAGGGAGCGACGTTCATATGTAGTATATGTGCCATCTGAATTTACAATTTCAATCCACGCTCCCGTGAAGGGAGCGACTTTGTCTAAGGACGCGCTTACTAAATCCATTGCTATTTCAATCCACGCTCCCGTGAAGGGAGCGACCTTCGGCAACCGTAGCCGTACTGATAAATGACAAATTTCAATCCACGCTCCCGTGAAGGGAGCGACGTTTAGGGTATTCCAAGTCAAGATTTGACGCCCTATTTCAATCCACGCTCCCGTGAAGGGAGCGACGATTCCGTCCCCAATAAAATCTAATTCACCATTATTTCAATCCACGCTCCCGTGAAGGGAGCGACTCAAGTACATCAAATGTATTTCTAAGGATTGATATTTCAATCCACGCTCCCGTGAAGGGAGCGACCTGAGCTTGCCAATTTAAAACCGACAGCGCCAACAATTTCAATCCACGCTCCCGTGAAGGGAGCGACGTAACGGCACAGACGGTACAGGAGACTGTTCAGATTTCAATCCACGCTCCCGTGAAGGGAGCGACGATAGACGCTATCACGGATTGTGTTCCCGACCTTGCATTTCAATCCACGCTCCCGTGAAGGGAGCGACAGCGCGTAGTTGCACTGTTTTAGGTGAAAATTATTTTTCAAGGAGAGATAACTCCTCCATTATTTTTGAATTTTCACCTTATTTTTGTTTGTTTTTCGCGCGAATGCCCTACTTTTTTATGAGTAACCACTATTCGCACTAAGTAATTTAAAGGAGTAGTACGCCTATATCAGGATCATAACTTGTATCTCGTCCAATTGTTTCTAGGCGATTTTGCCAGTTTTTTCCTAGCAAATAAAAACGAATACTGTCAGACTCAGTGTCAATTATACTCAAAAGCTTAGCTTTTATTTCTACAAATTCTGCAGGAGTTACTGAGCATTCAAAAACTGAATTCTGAACGCGTTGCCCATAATCAACGCATAGTTTTGCCACATGACGTAATCTTTTCCTGCCTTGCGCAGTTTCAGTATTCACATCATATGTTACTAATACCATCATAAACCAGCTCCTATATTAAAAACGGTGGATAGGATTCCAATTCACCACGGATTGTCTTGGCCAATAATTGTGCTTGGACATAGGGCAATAACATCAATTTCACCTTTTCTTTAGTGAAAGGATGTTCTACTTCCTGATGTTTCCGCTTTTGCCAGGCTTCAATAAAGATTGTACGCCCTTTTTCAGTTAATATGACACTTCCATTTTCTTTAAAGTCAAAATGTTTTTTGTTTAACTGAGCTTTATTTATCAAAGAAAATACAAATCTATCAACTATATAAGCACGAAATTCTTCAACTAAATCCAATGCTAAGCTAGCACGACCTGGCCTATCTGTATGAAAGAAGCCAACATAACTATCCAGCCCCACTGCTTCCAAAGCAGATTGGCACTCATATGTTAACAAACTATAGCCAAATGATAACAGAGCATTAACGCAATCTAACGGAGGCCGCCTAGTCCTCCCATTAAACTGAAAAGTCTCCTTATCAGTTAATACTAAATCATTAAAAATACGAAAATATTGGTTTGCTGCCTGACCTTCAATTCCTAAAAGAGAATCCTTGTCTTCAGCTGCTTGAACCTGTTCCAAGGCCCAAGTCAATTCCGTATTCACCTCTTCAAAGAGATGGCTATCGATCCGATCCCGATGGTCACGCTTGAAACGTAATAAATATTTCTAGAATTTGAAATCTTAGCAAGAATAAAGTGTTTTGCATATTCTAGAGATTGTTCTTCATCCGCCAAACGATAATGCTGTCTCCTTAGCAAAACATTCCCATTTGTTTGCCCAACAAACCGACCGCAAAAGCGCCCTTGCGGTGTATGGAAGGACAAATTAATCTGATTTTTAGCACATAGTTCAATCAAAGAAGGAGACGCCCCCAAATAAGAAAAACAAACAATGCCATCAATTATCCGATATGGAAAACGACTGACAACCTTACCTTCTTGCTTGATAACTATATTATCTCTTTCACGGGTTAAATAAAAATTTTCTTGAGTCAAATATAGAGTATTAAGTAGCTTTTTCATAAGCTATCCTCACTTTTTAGTGCTTGGAAAATATAATTGTCAACATTGCGTGCCTTTTTGCTCAGACGCGGCATGCAAATATCAACTAAGGAGCATAACTGACAGTTTTTAAAATATTCAGCTTTCGGAATAAGTTGTTTATCATAATATTCATGCATTTGGCAAGCTAACTCGGCTACTTCTTTTCGTAAATCAGAAGTAATTTCTATTCGCTTCTTTTGATTCACACTATGGTAATAAAGATAACCATACTCGATTGCGCACCCAAGAATTTCTTCAAGACAAATCGTTTGAGCAACCAGCTGAACAATATCGCGAGTATCACTTTTAGGTTTCCCACGCTTATACTCAACAATGGTAGGAAGCCATTTGCCACGTTTTCCCTTTAGAGGAACACCCTTTTCATCCTTATGGAATTCAACCACATCCAATATTCCATAGAGACCGAGCTCTTTTGATGAGACATGCATAGCTCGCGAGGTAATGACATCCTTTCGTTTTTCTTTGATGTATGGATTGTCTGCCTTTTGATGTAAAATCTGCCCATGAGCTGTCGCTTCGTTTTCAGCCCACTGCTGCTCAATATGAATCAAACTCCATTGGCGCTTGCAGAATTGGAAATGCTGAATTCCAGACAACATCAAATAGTCACTTTCAGCATAAACCATATTACAGTCCTTCTAAGATATCAACTTTCAATCCTTTAGCTTCGTATTCTTCCAATTTCTCTTGATTAAGATGGATAGCATAGTCTTCATAACTATCCTTATCCTGTTTTTCTTTGTCAAACTCAAACAAATCAAAAACACGCGCACTGGAAACATTTCCCAGCTTATTAGAATGAGTAAACCAGAATACTTCCCTTACTCGCATGGAACCTTCTGGACGAGCGGATGACGCATCGTTTTCAAACAGACTGATAAGCGCTTTCTTAATTACCTCAGCATCTTCATCAGAAAATCCTGTTTTTTCAGCAAAATTTGGATTAATCGAACCTCTGATGACATATACACCATAATCTACGAAATGCTTAGTTCCCATCGTGTCTGACGAACGACCACTTTCGTTTTTTGCTTCCATACCGTTGGTACTTCTAGTAATCTGTAGACTAGAAATCACAATTGGTTCCAAAGATTTAGCCATATTCAGCGAAACTGGACCACGAACACCGATTGACTTTTTAAGATAAGTAAATACTTGACCGAAAGAACGCACATCTATCCATAATTGATTAGCTTTTTCTTCAATTTCTGCATCTAGATCTTTTGAAGTGAATTGACTAGAGAAACGTTTTTCAAGAGAGTGAAACTCGTCCTCAATGCGATCACCTGCTTGTACAAAAATAGGACAACCAAAATCTTGCATACGATTCCTAATTTTACGTTTAATGGCTACATCTGAAATCAAGCCATGCCCCTTAGCATCCGTTCTTGGCATATTACCAGATAAAGGATCACCATTTGCATTTGCTTCACGTACCTCAATTGTCACCATAAAATCAATTTTTTGTTCCAACATAACCTATACCTCATTTTCTTTAGTTTGTTTAGTGTAGTAAAATTGTTTTTCAGCATAGTAGCCAAAGATAAATTTATAATCTAATGGTTGTGTAAACTCTTTATTAGCATATAATGGGGTCAAAAGTTGAATAATTTCTTTTCTTTCTTTTTCCAATTTATGCCAAATACCAGGTCTATTCAATTTCAAAACTTCCTCATAAGGCTTAATTTTATTTTCTAAATGATTCATCATCTTGGCTGGTTGACCTGTATAAGCATTCCAGTAACGCTCAGCATTCGTGATGCGATCTTGGCTACTACTATCTAGAGCATAGCGCTGCGCCTCGAATAGCTCATAAATTGCAAGTAAGCGTCCAAATAGATAAGAACGATCTGTTTCTTGATGGTCTAACATTGGTGTGAACTCCCTTCCATATTGTTTTTGTAAAACTGCTAAACTAACTTGTTGTACTTGATACCAGTGCTTAGAATACTTTTGTCTTTGTCTAATATTATCTTCTAATTTTTTTACAATAGTATTTGGTATTGACCTTCCATCAATCAAAGCTGTTACTAATTGCTGATATTGATCGCTCTTAAAACTGCAATTGTCCAATTCTAAATAACGTTCTCTGTCAACACCGTAGGCAGAGTTGATTATTTCATTAAAAGTAGGTGTTCTTAATTTATAATTTCCAGATTTAGTTTTTGCCTCCCAAGAATAGTTTTCCAGCCAAGTTTCCAGATTTTTCAATAACTGGGAAACTTGAACTTGGCGGAAATATTTTAAAGCAATACGACCATTACTTGTTTTATTTAGTATGGCAACATAGTAGGTTGCATTATTACCAAACAACTTTCGCCCCTTAATAAACGAAGACCCTATGTTCTTGTTTTCTTCGTTCGGTTTGATGAAAATACGACTATTTCTTTCGTCTTCAGCATCTTCAAACAACTCATTAAATACTGGCTTAACAATATCCAATTGACTCTCATTTGCTAAATCATCACTAAACCAATTGATGAGATATTGTGACGATTCAAGCCAGGTACTGCTGTTCTTATTTTCCAGCAGATACTTAATCATTAAATGAATTTTTTCTGAAGTTTCATAGCCAACACTGAAGACATCTTCCCGCTCCTTAAAGCGCCCTTTATAGGCCTCTCCTTTATTACTCACTGAAATAATTTTAGCATTCCCCATGAGTCCTCGATGCTTATTGGTAATTTGTTCCGTTCGTCCGCTAATATTACATTTTCCCAAATTATCCTGATTAGCTGTTACAAATGAGATATATGATTGATGTAATTCCTTGTAGCTTGTCACTGATTCATCTTTATAGCCATTAAATCGTACAATTGAGAACTCTAAGAAATAAGCTGATAAATCAACAGTCTTGTTTTTTCCATCAGAGTCAGAATAGGTGATTTTCAATCCCTCCCTTTGGTAATGATCACCGTATAAAGACTGAAGAATACTACTTAGAAAATCTGTTTGGAGAATAAAATGCCGAATTTTCATCAAAAAATCCTTGACTTTACCTTCCTCACAGTAAGCAATCCAACTAGCCAATTGTTCATGAAAATTATCATATTGTGATTGATTCGCCTCTAATACATAATAAGAAAACTTATCTACAAGAGGGTGAGGAGACGGATTAGAGCCAGATCTCGCAACAGAATCCCCAGTCACAGGGAAAATAATCGTTTGATTGTCAGACATGAATTCTGCCTTATAGAAACTTCCATTCTGCTCCAATTTAACTAAAATAATATTTTTACCATTTGACTTCAAGCTAGTATGATAAAGCGGAAGCAAAACAGGATTGTCCCCATTTTGTTGATCAACTAAACCAATTTCTTCTGCTTTTTCATAAGCTTTTAAGAGAGAAGTAAAAAAATCCATTAGTCTTCTCCTTTCTCCATAGCATCGTATTCCTTAAGTTCATCGTCAACGGACCTAACCTGGCCAGGTGTCTTAAAGGTATAACTAGACAAAGTATTTACAATTTCACAATCAGACTGAGGCTTAAACTTAATCAACCCATTCTCCATCACAGTTTTTGTGAAATAAGATTTCAATGGTGTCGTTTCGTCTTTTGGATAAGCAAAAGAATGGAACATAATACCCAAATCAATAGTAACGCCATCGTAGTATGAAGAGATATTCTCATACTCTTCCTGAGAAATTTCATCGACTAAGCCAAAGCATTCACTAGTCCCTAAAAAAATATTACGTCGTCCACCCTTTCGAATCGAACGTTCCATAATAGCCTCGTGCTTGTTAGGTAGTCTATCTTGCATCAAATCTTGACGATTTTCATTCCAAATGAAATGGAATTTCACTAGATATTCCACATCACTCAGGTATGATACGTAACTCAAATCCGCACTGTAATCATGTAACAAAGCACGAACACCATGTAACTCTGTCTGAATTTGATTCATAACCTTAACTTCAGTCACAACATTTGTGATAGTCGGTTTGTGGTACACAGCATCAATTATGCCTTGGAGAGCTTGCCGAGTAGGTGCACTATATGAGCTCCTTTCGCTTCCTCCTTTAGTGGCTGGATTTGTAAAAAGAGCCCGTTCACCACTTATTTTCGCATAGAAATTTCTTGATCTGTACAAAATCAACACCTCCTTATGTTATTTTATAATCCTATCTTAGCACTTGAAATTCTAAAAAATACCAATTGATTTCTATATATATTCTAATCATCATAGTAGTATCTATGTGGATTGAAATTATAGTTAGTGGTTATTTATACTGAATTACAAGTCAACGAAGTCCTCTACTGACTCTCGTCGACCTGTTTTCTTTTAACTTTTACATCAGGAAACTTCCTGACTCTAGGGTGATCCCCTTTTTCTCATCATAATAACCATCTGACAATATCTGAATTTGCCCATTCAGATATGATTTTGTCGCTTCAAGCACTTGGTCGTGCTTACGAACGTTTACCGTATAGGGCTGCAATTCCTTTAAAAGTGCTTTTATTGTTTGATAGTCTTCAACAGATGGGTAATCATATTCACACAATTCTTCTAAAACCAACAACTTTTCAATAGCTTCTCCATACGGAACCAACACCCCTATCGTGTCATTGTTTATTAAATTCATCTTCAAACCAGCAGTTTTAAAGGCTTGTTTTAACTTTCCTTTAAAATTATTTCTGTCTTGATATGAATTTATGCTTAAATAATCATAAACTGATTCACCATGCGATAAAGGATAATCCATCGAACCTTGATTATTAGCATAATAATATTCAAAAAAATCCCGATTTAAAAGTGACATTTCAATAGGCGATGAGATCTTATGGATAATATGCTCTGTGGCGTCTTTCTTAGCTTTTATTTCTTTCAAGCGTGATAGATTTTCTTCTTCAGCGGTAAGATTGACTAAGGTAACTTGACCTTTATCACGTTTACCTTCACGATTGCATCGTCCACTAGCTTGAACAATTGAATCAACTCCTGCATAAGATCGGATGACGCGATTAAAATCAATGTCAACTCCAGCTTCAATTAGTTGCGTACTAATACAAATAATAGGTATTCCTTTTTTAAGATGTTGTTTAATTTCCGATATAATGTCTAATCTGTGCTGAGCACACATATTAGTCGAAAGTTGATAAATAGGTCTATCAGTCAATCCTTCAAGCATCATATAGAATTTATCAACTGTCTTCTTGGTGTTAAAAATCGCAAGAATAGACTCGTCATTTTCCAGTACAAAATCTACTAAATCTGACAGGTTCGAATGTTGATTATTTTCATCAAATTTTCTAAGTTCTGTTCTTGAAAAGACTTCTTTTTCGTCATGAGTTAACTCGACAATATCAGCAGCTTCACCATTTTTTCCACCATAAGAAAGTTTATATTTAATTGCAGTAGAATCATAAGCAGGTTGTGTAGCTGTACATAAGATGATAGTCGTGTTCATAACTTTATTTAAGAAATTCATGGTTAAATTAAATAAAGTTGTCACCTCAATGGGCAATGATTGCACTTCATCTAAATCAGAACACTATTCGCTAAACTAGAAAAACGACGAATATTTGCTGATTTAGTTTTAAATAAAGTTTGAAAAAATTGAACCATTGACGTAAGAACAGTCTGACTATCCCAACTTTCTATCAGGTACTCTGGTAATAAGCTTTCTCTTTCGTCTCCCTTATCCTCATTCTCTTGTTTGTTCTGTACAACATTTGAATGATGCTCTAGTACTCCATCTTCTCCAATAACTTTTTTAATAGCTGCCGCATTTTGTTCTAAAACAGATAAAAAAGGCGTAATATAGAAAAATCTTGATTTATTTTGATCAACTAACTGATGAAAGGCATATCTCATACTAAGATTCGTTTTCCCAGCACCAGTAGGAAGATCTAAACGATAGATTCCCGTTGAATCTTTTTCCCCTCTACTCTTAACTCGCTCACCAATTTGTGAACGAATCTCATTAAGTCTTGTGGTTGTATGACTAAAGCTATCATATTTTCGCTCAATAGCTTCAAGATAAGAAGCATTTAGTTGTTGTTTTTCTTCATCTTTTAAAGGTTCAATGAGCATGCCATAAGCATTGACAGTATCTAGTATATCCGCATTTTTCAAATAAGATAAATACATCCGAATAAAGCAGCCACTGTAATAATCTTTCTCACTTTCATCAGACCAACTAAGTTTAGACCAAGCATGCTGATAATTTTCAAAAGCTCTTTCGATTAAATCGTTTAAATCTCTATAACCATAGTTACTTAATTCATCTTCTAATTCTTGAGCAAAAGGTAGAACGTCTTCTTGGTAAGGCTCGTTCGCTATACCTTCTATGATTCGATGTCTCAACTTGTTAAATGCAAATCGTTCTGCTTGAACATTTTCATCTTGCAGAGGAATGTCATACATACCATGATGAGCTGAAATAACATAGGCACTAATCTCTTGAAAAAGTATTCTGTCTTTCGACTGAATAAATGAATCCTTTAAACAGGTTTGTATTTTTTGAAAAAGATACCTTGCCCCTGCAGAAGAGTGATCAACATGTTTATTTGGACACATCTCTAATTTATCTTGAAACTCTCTATTTGCCTTACCTAAATCATGATACAAGCCTAATAAAAAAAGTATATCACCCTGTCCGATAGGCTCTGCTTGTTTTCTTCCGTATTTAGCAACATTGATTAGATGTTCTTTTAAAGACTGCTCTTCATTTGTATATCTATTATAATGTGCCTTAATCATCTCAACCCTCTTATTTCTATTTGCATATTATATATTCATAAAATCCATCTTACTCCTGGTGTACGAAAAAAATAAAAAGCGCTTACATTTTTTTCTAACTGTTTTTTTAACAAATGTAACTTTTTTTGTGGTTGATGAAAAATTTGAATATATAGCAATCGTTTTATATACCATATTAACATTATTATAGTTTTTAATTATAAAAAAATTCAATAGATAATATAGCTTTTTCATTTAAAAAGTGTTACAGCTATGCTGTAACACTCTCATATCATTATATTATCAGTAAAAATAGTATTAATTCTTATTAACTCATATCACTTAGAGAGTAAATACTGTCTAATTTGAGACATAGTTAACATTTGCTTTTGCCATGTCCCCTGCCGGAATCGAACCAGCAACTACTCCTTAGGAGGGAGTTGTTATATCCATTGAACTAAGGGGACCTAGAGAAAAACTCTGCCATCTGACAGAGCTTTCTAAGATTAACGACGGATTTCTTTGATACGAGCCGCTTTACCTTGCAATGCACGAAGGTAGTACAATTTAGCGCGACGCACTTTACCGTAACGAACGACTTCAATCTTGTCAACACGTGGAGTGTGGATTGGGAAAGTACGTTCAACACCTACACCGTTAGAGATTTTACGAACTGTGTAGTTTTCTGAGATGCCAGCACCTTTACGAGCGATAATGACACCTTCAAAGATCTGGATACGTTCGCGAGTTCCTTCGACAACTTTCGCGTGAACGCGGACAGTGTCACCAGGACGGAATGCAGGGATATCAGTACGAAGTTGACCTTCAGTCAAGCTTTGGATTAATGGATTCATTTTTTACTCCTATCTTACTAATCTTATGATTCATGACCAAAGCGGATTAGTCGTTTTTTTGTGCTCCATTTGCACAAAGAATATTATATCAAAATTCCGGTAAATGTAAAGATTTTTAGATAAAAATTCCTAAAATAATAGCTAAAAATCCTAAACAATAAGTCAATATCAGATAATGGATGAATTTCTTCTTGTTGGAAAAGAGAGCTACCAGCTCAGCATTGAAAGTTGATAGTGTCGTCAAGCCTCCACAAAAGCCAGTTACCAGGATAGTATAAAGTTGCTTGTCTTGAACATGGTTATAGAAATACCCAATCAAAAAAGCTCCTAGTAAATTGGCCATCAAAGTCCCTACTGGCAAAACAGCTCTGCTATTGACCTTAGAAAGAAAATAACGGACGAGAGCCCCACCCCCGCAAGCTGTAATCATAAGCCAAATCATAGAGCCACCTTCTTTCCAGCCCACAAGGCAATCCACAAACTACCGCCAATGCTCAGGACTAGATAGATGATAAAATACATGTATAGTCCTAGATCAAGTAGCTTAATGGAATCTAAAAGAAGGCCGGAAAATGTAGTCAAACCACCACAAAAGCCTGTCGATATAGCCAGAATAAAACGTTTAGACACTTGCTTGTTTGCTAGATAGCCCTTTACCAAATAAACCAGAATAAAGGTCCCCAGATAGTTGACCAAGAGTGTGGCTAAGGGAAAATGTCCAGTGAAGGTGACGAAGGAAGAGATTAAGTAACGAAGCCAGCCACCAAGCATAGCAGCTAAGCAGATGGCGAGAGAATTTCACTTCCTTCATGCTTTTTTCTGTTCCTGATAAGCACGGGAGTTCTTCAAGATATCCTTAAAAGTAGCAAGAATCGTATCGTTGTAGGCTGGATTTTCAACATGATCAGCCACTCGACCCAAAATGACTTCTTCTCTCTTCGTGTCCAGCACTGCCTTGCCTGTCTCCTGCTTATAAGCAGCCACTTGGCTAACGAGTTTCATCCGTTTTTCCAGCAAGACTACGAGGTCATCGTCTATTTGATTGATTTCTTGTCTCAGTTTTTCTAGATTCATTCGTTACCTCCTTATATTTTACCTATCATATCAAAATTCTGGATGTTTTTCTAGTTTTCTTGGAAAGTGAGTCAAGTTTAGAAGCATTTTGTAAGAAAGAGGACCCTTAGCGCGAGCCCTCTTTTAGCATCATAATTGATTCTTATCCGCAAATTTCAAGGTTCCCCGAATCTTAGATTAAAGGTAACCCGCCAGGGCGAGTTTTTATCCGCAGATTAAAAAGGTCCACTGGACCTTGGATTAAGGGGAACTCGCAAAAGCGAGTTTTTATCTGCAACCTAAAAATACCCGTTAGGGTATTTTTAGCCGACTGAGCCTTCCATGCTCATATTGATGAGTTGGTTGAGTTCGACTGCGTATTCCATAGGGAGTTCTTTGGTGATGGGTTCCATAAAACCATTGATAATCATAGCCGTGGCTTCTTCTTCGCTGATACCGCGACTCATCAGATAGTAGAGCTGGTCCTCAGACACTTTGGAAACCTTGGCTTCATGCTCTAGGGCGACATTGGAATTATGGATTTCATTAAAGGGAATGGTGTCGGAACTGGACTCACCATCCATGAGAATGGTATCGCACTCGATATGCGACTTGGAGCCCGCACTATTCTTGCCAAAGCGAACCTGACCGCGATAATCAGTCTTTCCACCATCCTTGGCCACTGATTTAGAAATCAAGGTACTGGAAGTCTTGGGTGCATTATGAAAGACCTTACAGCCTGCATCCAAGTGCTGGCCATAGTTGGCAAGGACATAGAGAGGACAGAAGTTCGTGCATTACGGCCGTTGAGAATACTGCAAGGATATTTCATGTTAACCTTGCTACCTAGATTGCCATCAATCCACTCCAAGGTACCACCTTCTTCGACAGTGCCCCGCTCTGTTACTAGATTATAGACATTATCCGACCAATTTTGGATGGTCGTATAGCGGAAAAAGGCATCCTTTTTTACTATGATCTCAACAGTCGCAGCATGAAGACTATTGGTCGTATAGGTCGGTGCTGTACAACCCTCGATATACTGAATGGATCCACCCTCCTCGATAATCATGAGGGAGCGCTCAAACTGGCCTGCGTTTTCCCCATTGATACGAAAATAGGTCTGAACAGGAATTTGACAGTGCACATTTTTAGGAACATAGATAAAGGTTCCGCCTGACCAGACTGCTCCATTTAAGGCTGCAAACTTATGTTCATTATTTGACACGACTGTTCCAAAATATTGCTTAACTAGCTCTGGATACTCTTGAACTGCTGTATCCGTGTCAGTAAAAATAATTCCTAACTTTTCGAATTCTTCCTTCATATTGTGGTAGACCACCTCAGACTCATACTGTGCAACAGCACCAGATAGGAATTGCTTTTCTGCTTCTGGGATTCCCAGACGATCAAAGGTCCTTTTTATTTCTTCAGGAACGTCATCCCAACTACGAGCTGGCTGTCCGCTTAGTTTCTGGTAATAGATGACATCTTCAAAGCGAATGCCTGACAAATCAGGGCCAAAGTCCGGCATGGGCAATTTGTTAAATAGCTCTAAGGAGCGTAAGCGATAGTCTAGCATCCACTGGGGTTCCTTTGATGGCAGATATTTCACGAACAACTGCTTCTGTCAATCCTTTCCCAGTCGAATAAAGCGGTGCTATATCATCATGAAAACCGAAAGCATAATCACGTTGTGGCATAAAAGCCTCCTTTCTCCATACAGAAAGAATCACATGGGTTCCTACCCTTATTATACTCTTCTAGATTAGAATTGTCAGAAAATAAGAGCCGGTTGTTCCATTTGAAGTAGAAAAAAAGCAGAAGGGATCTAATTTTTCCCATTCTGCTTCAATGATTTTATAAAGTAAGGTCATCTAAAGTGAATCAACTCAAGCTAAGATTTCAAAAACGCTAGCAGTTAAGTTCTCAACTTCTGTATTAATTTTGCTACGGTTATTGCTGACGACTAGTTTGAGCTTGTCCGCATTTTCCAAGCGATAAGGTGTGCCACTAGCATTAAAGACGACTAGATAATGCTTCTTGTCCTTGACTTCAAAAATGATAAGACCACTATTTGTCTGTGCTTGACGAACATAGACATGCTGGTAAATTTCTTCATATGTTGAGTAAGAAAATTCTTTCCTAGTCGTTTTTAGTTGGATAATCTTGCGAATAAAATCGACACTGTCTTGATGTTTCGAAAGCAGATTCCAATCCACCTGGTTGACTTGGTCTGGCGCATTGTAGCTATTCATAGCTCTTTCTTTATCTGCTTGAGTCACCTGCCCATTTGGTCCAGTTCCCACCAACTTAGTTCGAGAAAACTCCTGTCCTAGCTCCATAAAGCTAAGCCTTGCATGAGAATATTCATGGCAGTTGCCAGTTCAATCCGCTTGGTAAGCGTTTCTAGATCATCATGTGGATGGAATTCTTCTAGTAAGTCATGTAGATTATAATTATCATGAGCTTCGACATAATTGACGACCTGGTTTGGCATGAGGTAGCTACCCAATTCACTGCTTCCTAAAATAGCCTTGGCAATGATATTTTCCGTTCCTTGTCCACTGACAAATCCAGCTTTCAAGGTTCCAAATACCTCAGCACCTTTAATAGCATCTCGCTCATTGTCGTTGAAAAATCCAATGTCTAGAAGCTGATAGGCATTGTCTTTCTTGGCCTTATCTTGAGGCAGGAGGCCTGTCCCCATATCCCATCCTTCTCCGTAAGTCAGGATACGTGGGTCTACCTTGTCCAACTCATCTCGAATGATCTGCATGGTCTCTACATCGTGGATCCCCATCAAATCAAACCGGAAACCATCCACATTATACTCTTTGACCCAATACAAAAGTGAATCAATCATATACTTACGGAACATCTCATGCTCGCTCGCGGTTTCACTCCCGACTCCGGTTCCATTCTGGAAAGAGCCATCTGGATTCATCCGATAGTAATAATCGGGAACACTAGCTTGAAATGGGGAGTCAAAGGTAGAGTAACTGTGGTTATAGACTACATCAAGAATCACTCCGATACCAGCATCATGATAGGCTTGAATCAAGGTTTTTAAATCACGAATAGCCTGAGCTGGATCAGATGGGTTACTAGAAAGACTAGTTTCTGGGGCATTATAGTTCTGCGGATCGTATCCCCAGTTATAGGTTACCTGCCCATTTTCATCATAGTCTTTATGGCGGTCTGAAATGGGCTGGAGCTGGACATAATTCACACCCAAGTCACGAATATGATCAAAGGTTGTCGCTTGACCAGTGCCATTTGTCGTACCTGTTTGACAAGCACCGAGGAAGGTTCCGCGGTAAGCTGGTGTGACACCTGAGCTTTCTGACTGGCTTAGGTCACGGATATGCATCTCATAGATAACTGCTTGACAGGCATTCTTCACGCGCCAGTGGGCTTCTTGCCCTTGCTTAACTTGAAATCCAAGTGGATTTCGTTCTTGGTCTGTCACAATAGCTGTTCGTTTACCATCAGGACTAGTAGCCAGGCTATAAGGATCCCGAGTCAAGTATTCTTCATGATCAAAGATCACCCGATACTGGTAAGCACGCTTGGCCAAATCTTCAGAAATGCTCCCTTGCCACACTCCAATTGTATTCTTTGTGTGGTCTGTCGAAAAATCTCGACCTCTCTTTAGAGAAATAGTTTTCCAAATGCTGGCTTGGTTGCTGGCATCATTATAGATGACTACTTCAACCGCTTTTGCTGTTGGTGCCCAAAGTTTAAAGTCAGTCTTGTCAGCTTGGTAAAAGGAACTAAACTTCCCTGATAGCCCCAATGACGGTCAAATTCTTTGGAAGAAACTGCCATATCAAAAGCATGAGGATCTCTGTATTTGTAATAGTGGCTAGTGACTGCCGCCTGCCTAGAATAATAGACTTGATGGTCTCCCTCAAGAATCCAAACTTCTGTAACCAGATGAGCCGGCAAGAGACGAATGGTATAATCAATGGTCTGGCTTGACCAGTCTGCTTTTTTTATAATCAAATGGACATAATCCAAGTTTGTCTCACTTTGGTAAGTAACAAGTCCACTTCGCCCAAAATAATCAAAATTAGAAAATGAGGCTTCCTTTCCGATTTGGTTTTCCTGCCACTGCCATATATTGTAAGAAAGGTAATCATCAGTGGGGTTGTGGTAATGGACTAAGACCTGGTAGTCTGGCATTTTTATCTCCTAGGTTCATCATGATTTTTCTGAACAAAGAGCATCGTCGCTGATTTCATCGATATTGGCAAAAAATTCTAAGTGATTGTGGAAGACTTCTAATTCAACTGGAGTGTCTCCACCATATTCGCCATCAAGATTAAGCATAAATGGTTCTTTGCTGTCTAAAACTTCTAGTTTTAGTTTGCTTGTTTTTAAATATTCGACATTGACATCTGTCACGTGTTGGCCACCATTAATGGCCTGAATCATTAGGGCTAACATTTCAAAAAGTTTGGCTGTTTTGACCAAAATCAAGGTAAAGTTGCCGTCGTCTAATTTGGCATCAGGAGCGATTCGCTCAAAAGCCTCCAATAGAATTGGTCAGTGCTGCAAACATGAGTGAAATCTTACCTTCAAAAACACCATGATCATGAGTAATACGCACCTTGCGGAATTTAGAACGTGGCAACATTTCGCACCTTTGGCAACATAGGCAAAAGTAGCCTAAGCGAGACTTGGCTTCACTTGGAACACGATAGGTCAGCTCACTTAAAGTACCGGCCGCTGCGATGTTAATGAAATATTTTTTGCCCAAAGGCACGGCCGATATCCATTTTGATGGTCTGATTTTTTTAGCAATGATTCTCGCAGCTTCGACAGGTTTACCCATAGGAATCTTCAGCGCACGCGCATAGTCATTGGTCGTACCTGTCGGGATGAAGGCCAAACGAGGACGATTTTCCAAGGGCGCCACTCCATTTACGACTTCATTGATGGTGCCGTCCCCTCCTGCTGCGATAATCAAATCAAAACCAGCTTTAGCAGCCCGCTCTGCTTCTTTTTGCGCAGAAAGAGGCTCTGGCGTCGTTTGATAAGCACTGGTTTCATAGCCTACGTCCTCTAAAACGTCCAGCACTTCCGCAATATTCTTTTTAATAATTTCCTGACCAGATGTCGGGTTATAAATGAGTCTTGCTCTTTTTATTACATCTTTCATACAGTGCCTCTATAACTGTTCAAGCCATGCTTCATCTTGGATTTCGATTCCCAATTCTTGGGCCTTGGCCAACTTGCTACCTGCATCCGCTCCAGCAATAACCAAGTCCGTTTTCTTGGAAACACTGCCAGCAACATTGGCTCCTAAACGAAGAAGTTTTTCTTTAGCTTGTGTTCGTGTTAATGATTCTAATTTTCCTGTTAAAACAACTGTTTTACCCGATAGGACTGCATCTGCAGCCACTTTTTCACCAAGGTAGGCCAGATTAACTCCTGCTTCTTCTAGCTCCTTCAGCAGGATCTGTGTTCCCTCTTGGGCAAAATAGCTGTGCAGGCTTTTAGCAATCACCATGCCAAGACTATCAATGCTGGCAATCTCTTCTTGCTCTGCCTGAGCAAGGCTTGGAATATCATGGAATTTCTCCAGTAAAATCCGACTAGCCTTACTACCAACATGGCGAATACCTAAGCCAAACAAGAGTTTTTCGGCTGAGTTTGACTTAGAAGCCTGAATAGCATTATATAATTTATTAGCTGATTTTTCCTTAAAGTTCTCTAACTGAAGTAAATCTTCGATGCTTAAGCGGTAAATACCAGCCACATCTCGAACCAAATCCTTGGCAAAGAGCTTTTCAACTACTGCCGGTCCTAGACCACTAATATTCATAGCATCACGACTGGCAAAGTGCGCCAAGCCTTCCATGATTTGGGCAGGACAGAGTGGATTGATACAACGTAAGGCAACCTCATCTTCAAAATGGAGCAAGTCGCTCTGGCAACTCGGACACTGGCTAGGTACATCCAAGTGCTCATCTGAAACACGCTTGCCTTCTACCACACGCAAGACAGCTGGAATGATATCTCCAGCTTTATATACGATGACGGTATCTCCTTTACGAATATCCTTGTCCGCTATGTAATCAACATTGTGTAGAGTCGCACGGCTAACAGTTGTCCCTGCCAACTGAACTGGTGTTAAATTAGCTGTAGGTGTTACTACTCCAGTCCTACCCACTGTCCAGTCTACAGATAAAAGCTGGGCTTCCTTTTCCTCAGCTGGAAACTTATAAGCGATGGCCCACTTAGGCGCCTTAACAGTAAAACCAAGTTCTTCTTGCGCAGCCAAATGATTGACCTTGATAACGATTCCGTCGATTTCATATGGAAGCTTGTCCCGTTCCTGACCAATCTTTCGATAAAGTCCCAGACTTGGTCTATAGTGCTAGCCAGTACCCGTTTTTCATTAACAGAAAAGCCAAGTTGACTTAATTTTTGGAGAACATTCTCCTGAGTCGCTTCAGATGTTGGGCTGGCTTCCTGATAGAGAAATGTTGCTAGGTTGCGCTTTGCCACAACTGATGTGTCTAGCTGTCTCAAGGTTCCTGCTGCTGCATTTCTTGGATTAGCAAATTCTGGCTCCCCATTTTCCTGACGAAGCTGGTTTACCGCATCAAAAGATGCCTTTGGCATATAGCATTCCCCTCGTACTGTAATAGTCAAGGGTTCTGGTAAGGTCAAAGGAATATCCTTGACACGCTTGAGATTCTCCGTAATGTTCTCACCAATGGATCCGTCACCACGAGTCGCTCCTGCTACCAAAATACCATTTTCATATGCCAGTGAAATAGATAAACCATCAATTTTCAGTTCACAAAGGTAGGACGCATCTGGAAATTCTTTTCTTACACGTTCATCAAAGGCAACTAATTCTGCACGTGAAAAAGCATCCTGCAAACTATAGAGAGGATACTGGTGTTGGTATTTTTCAAAACCATCTAAAACTTTTCCACCCACTCGGTGAGTCGGGCTCTCTGGTAAAATCTCGTCTGGATATTGCTCTTCCAATGAAACCAGTTCCCTGTAAAGCTGATCATACTCACTATCTGATACACTTGGCGCATCTTTTGTATAATATTCATGAGCATAACGATTGAGCAGGGAAACTAACTCAGACATTCTATCTTTCATACTCTTATTTTATCATAAATATCTCTATTCGCCCTATTTTTTCCCTTAAAAAGCGAAGAAAAAGGCCTATCAATCAAAGTTTCTCTTAGCTTTAACGACAAGAAAAAAGGCCTCAGATTTCACAAACCTAATAAGCCTTTTCGTTTTTATTGGGTTAGGTCAATGCGCTTACTGATTTTATCAATCAAGATAGCTCCGACAAGTAGAGATGCACATTCTCCAATAGCTGTTGTAAACCATGTAAGTAAGAATGGTGCTCCAGTAACAATATTCAATTCAATAGCAATTGTCACCATTGAAATCGAAAAGAAAATAGAGAACAAAAAGAAGTCTTTTCGAAGCCAACCGTTGAGCAGATAGCCCGGCTTAACTTTGCTAAATAGGACAACCCCAAGAGTTAGAAAAACTAAAGTTGACCCCCCACCAACAAAAACATCTAAGATACCAAAGCTAAAGAAATTGGAAATCATACAACCGATTGTTACACCAATAATGTATTTACGATTGTAAAAGGCCATAAAGTTCATCATTTCAGAAATTCTAAACTGATAAGCGCCAAAGCTAATCGCATTGAAGGGTGGTGTGATTGTAAGAGCAATGTAAATAGCTGCTACAAGAGCAATTTGCACCATATCACGGGCAGTTAATTTTTTCATCAAATTCTCCTTTAGCGGTTTTACCGCGTGTAATATGCTTGGCGAAAGAAGCTAAGCGCCAAGGGTTGCTAGGAATAAGAAGAAAGACAAGCCTCTCCCTTACAAACTCGGCAACTCAACTAGTATAGCATAAATATTTGAAATATGATAGACTATCTTTATGAAATCCTTAATTAAAAAATTCTTTGACAACGAGATCCTATCCTATCTCTTTTTTGGTGTGGCAACAACTATCGTATCTGTTGCGAGCCGTATGCTCTGCTATGAAGTGACCGGAAACGAAATACTAGCTACGATAATCGGTGATGTTCTCGGTATTCTCTTTGCCTTTGCGACCAATGACACTATTGTTTTTAAGCAGGAAAGAAAAGGCTGGCCTGCTAGACTAGTCAAGTTTTTCACGGCCCGATTGGCGACAATGGGTTTAAATTTACTCTTGACCTTTATCTTTGTGACTAGCTTCCCGCAGATTATCGGCCAGTTTGTTAATCATAATATCAAAATGGTCAACACCATTGAGACCCTTATCGCTCAGGTGCTTATTATCGTTCTCAACTACGTTTTCAGCAAACTCTTTGTCTTTGAGAAAAAGAACTAAAAACCTAGGAAAGAGCTCCATGGAGGCAGAAATGAACTTAAAATTTGAAAATGGTGACTCAGCTAAAAGAGAAGAACTGAGAAACTTACTCAGAACCTATAACCGCTCAAAAAGAGAACCGTCAGAAAGCCAAGCTCTGGACATTTATTTAGAGGATGAAGAAGGAAATCTCATAGCTGGCTTGACCGGAGAAACTTTTGGAAATTGGCTTGAAATCGAATATCTATTCGTCAAAGAAGACCTTCGCGGGAAAGGTATTGGATCAAAAATTTTGGATCAGGCGGAAAAAGAGGCCCTAGTCAGAAACTGCACCTATTCATTCGTCAATACCTATCAGTTTCAGGCACCTGATTTTTATAAAAAACATGGTTATCAAGAAGTATTTACCCTGAAAGAATATCCTTATAGCGGAAAAAGGTACTATTTTACGAAAGACTTAGGACCTGAGAACTGATGAGAAGGGGGGATTCTGGCAACTATTTATAAAAAAGATCTACCCTACATAAATTAATCTGGACCAGATAATTCTGATCCAGATTTTTTTATTTTTAAATTTCCAGATTGGGATGTTCAGCAGTCAGATGGGTGATTTCCCCCTTAACACCAAAATACTCTTCAATCAAGGTCTGGAGTTCTGTCATAGCTGCTTGGGCGCGTACTGCTTGCTCTTTATTGATGGCCTCAATAACCAAAACAGCATCCTTGGTCTCCTCTGTCAGCATAGTCCGCTTCGCTTCTCGCCAGTTAAGACAACGACAGACAGCTCCCTCTTCATCATAGTAGATGATTTCTTCTGGCAGTGCCGGTGCGTCACTCTCAGCACCCAATGGGAAAAAGGCTTCCCCACCCTTGGCTTTTCCTAAATAAAGACCTCCAACAATCTTATCCAAATCCTCACCGCCACAAGGAACTGCATAAGAGAGCGAGACACTGTTATAGATATCAACCAAGGGATTGATGGGATGAAATTCCCGCCCCTGACTAACCCGCTTGAGCAGAGCTTCGATAGAGGAACGCACTCCTTTCTTGGTCTTGAATTTGCTGAAGGCCTGCCGCCACTCTTGAATGACTTCATTTTGAGTGAAGTTCTCATCTAAAATAAAGTCCTCAGCTCGTTTCGCTCCCTTATCCAGCAGGGATTTGAAATATGGATCCTTACTTTCATCCACTCGATTATCCAGTCCTTTGACTACTAAAACACTAATCTGAGCTTCTGGAAATACTTCCCAAAATGCTTTTTCAACTGTAATATTCATGATGCACCTCTTTAATCTTAATAGTTTCTTTTTTGTCCTTTTTTGACGGCTTCCCAGTCACCTGTGATATTTTCACGTACTCGGACCAGCATTTTCTCCAAAGCTTGAACTTCCGCCTGAGAAAAGCCCCGCAGGGAGGTCTCCTCAGAATAGTTATTCTCCGCTAGGATAAAAGGATAGAGTTTTTCCCCTTTTTCCGTCACAAACCATTCCTTGTTCTTCTTGTTTTCCTTGGCTACCTTCTGCTGGATCAAGCCCTTGGCCTCTAGCTTCTTAACAGAGCGAGCAACCGTAGAGCGATCCACCTTGAGCAGCTCCGATAGCTCCTCTTGGATAATTCCTGGATTCTCCGCGATTCTTACCAAATAAAGATATTGCCCCCGCGCCAGCTCTATGTCACGGAACTCAATATTAGCAATGGAATCCAAAGCTCGGGCAATAATCCCAATTTCCCGCAATACTGACATATCCCCTCCTTTAAACTTTTATTTGAAACTATTATAGCATATTTTATTGCAAATGCAATAAAATCATCTAAAAAGAAAAAAGAGGAAAATCCTCTTTAAGAGATCTATATCAAAATCCTTACAAGTAAGGAATCTTCTTATTCTTATTAAGATTAGTAATGATACTAGAGAAAAATGCAGAATTCAATTCTTGACAGTAGCTAATCAGTTCTTGTCGCTCCCTGTCCTCAAACAGGTACGCCATTGATACTAGGACCTGAATTGGAGAAATGACCTGCCTGAAGTTCTCTAAGTAAACTTCACGTTTAGCTGCACTATAGAAGTCTTGGACTTCCTCATGACTGAGTACAACTTCTCTTTGATTCAAGCCTAGCAAAGCTCCAGCAAATAAGTTCTGGTTGCCACTTTCTAATATAGAGTATACATAGCTCAACTCTTTCTTTTCTTTATTTTGTAAATATACGATAGCTAAAGCCAAGCTTCGATAGAGAACAGTCGCTGAGTAATTTCCTTGAACTAATTTCTCCAGATAAGGTATTAAGCTAGTACATTCTGTCGCCGCAATGGTTAAAATCAACTCATGCTGAGCTTCCCATGATCTTGGTTTTGTCATAACAAAGTCCAGAGCTTCAGCTAATGCTTGATCCAGGCCTTCTATGCGTTGGCGTCTAATTTGCTTAGCTACTTTCTTTATCGTAGATACCTTTTTAGACAATAGACTAGAAGCAAGCTCTTGCTTGAAAACTTCTGATCGTATTGCGGCATTTTTTTCAGAGTTCATGGATGTTTCTCCCTTCTCATCTGCTAATAAAGTTTGGTGATAAGTAAAAGACTTTTTTATGGAGTTTTTTCTGGCCATCCGTTAGATTGACATTGGGCTAGTCTTTCTTTTTAAAGGAAAAACTTCCTATTCTATCTAATTGAAACTCGGACTCAGAGCAACTTTGGATACTCGCATTGAGAATAGCACCGATAATCAATATTTTAGAAACAATAATGAACCATAACATGATGATGATGACAACTACTGATCCGAAAAAACGGACATTAATAAAGTGGTTCATATACGCTTCTAAATAGGCACTAAATAAATTCAATAGGCCAAAGAGAATTCCCACTACAAAGATGGTTCCTGGCAAGACGTAACGAAGTTTGTTTATCTTAACATTAGGCAAAAGATAATAGAGAGCAACTAAGGTTAGAAAGAGAACTAGGAAAACAAGACCTTCAGTTATAGTAGTGATTTGTCTGTAAAAAGAGACATCTAAATCAAAAACATTGTATACCACAGTTAGGATACTTCGACCAAAAACAGATAGAATCATGGAAAGGATCAAGAGTATCTGTAAACCAATACTCACTACAAAACTAAACAGGCGGTTTCGAAGCAGGCCATGGCCTTTTGTGACACCGTAAGCCTTATTAAAAGCCTTTTGCAAAAATGAGATACATTTGGAAAAAGCCCAGAGAGCTGACAAGATGGAGAAACCTAGTAAACCAGAAGACGGCTGACCAAACGGCTTTCACAGCTTTAGCCACCATGGGATAAAGCGAATCTGGTAGCATATCGTTTAACAAATTCAAGAGGGCATCCGTTTGAACTTGAAAATAGGGCAAAATATTGGCTAAAACCAATAATAAAGGAAGGGCCGAAATCAAAAAATAGTAGGCTACAGCTATACTGGTGATGCCTATTTCAGACTTATCATAAAAGCCTATAAAAGCCCGTAAAAAATGCTGTTGTTTCAGTTTTTCGACTATTTTTTTCATGAGCTTCCTTTCTAAAACTAGGGCAAAGGCCCATCATTTATTTCTTTTTTATTTTCTAATAGCAAGAAGTCTTTTTTGCTACGGTTCTCAGTCTCTATCGGACAAAGTTAAGAGGCTAGGAACGCCTTATCCCAACCTCCTATGTTTTCTAATAAGTTCCTTCTTCACCCTGACTGGTCAAAATCACTGGACCGTCTTTGGTGATGACAAACTGGTGTTCGTATTGGCAAGACAAACCACCATCAAGAGTCTTATGGGCCCAGCCAGTCTTAAAATCTGTGTCAATTTCCCAAGTACCAGTATTAATCATAGGTTCGATGGTCAATACCATCCCTTCTCTTAGACGCAAACCACGTCCTGCTCGACCATAGTGGGGTACCATTGGTTCTTCGTGCATAGTCGGACCAACTCCATGACCAACCAAATCTCGCACAACACCATAACCATGACTTTCAGCGTATTCTTGGATTGCTGCACCAATATCGCCAATTCTATTACCAACTTGTGCTGCTTCAATTCCTCGGTAAAGACATTCTTTGGTCACATCCATGAGTTGCTGAGCTTCTGGACTGACTTTCCCAACTGCATAAGCCCAGCAAGAATCTGCAACACCGCCACGAAAACTTTCTGTGTATTTTTTTGACTTCTGAGACCTTATTAAAATCCAGTTTTGAAACATCTAATTCAGCCTTATCAACCAATCCGACAACCATATCTACACAGATAATGTCACCTTCTACCAGCTTTTTGATGACGGGGGAAAAAGCATGAGCCACTTCATCATTTAGAGAGCAGCAAGTAGCATACGGATAGTCCATGATGCTGCCTTCTACACCAATCTGCAAGGGCAAAGCATTTGCTTCTTTACAGCGTTTGCGGACGTATTCTTCAATATCCCACATATCGATCCCTGGCTTAATCAAGTCTCTCAAACCTCGATGAATAGAAGCGAGAAACTCCCCACTTTTTGCCATTAAATCAATTTCGCGTTGCGATTTTATTGTAATCATTCTTAGATTTTATTCCTCTTCTTAGTTTATTTTCACTGTCATAGTCGCTTTAGCTACTAATTGATGGTCTAAATAGACATCATAATCTATAATTGCTGAACGTCTTGTTTCATGCACCACACGGGAAGTCAAAGTCAAGTAGTCATCCAATTGAACAGCTTGTAAAAAGTAAACCATCATCTGCTCAATAATTAAACTTCGTCCATTAGAAGCCACCAGCTGATGAGTTGCAGTATTTAAGATTTCTGTTAGAACTCCATGCGATAAAACCCCGTTATTTTCCAGCATAAAAGGCTCTACTGTAAAGGAGAAACCATTAGCGTTCTGAACTAACTTCTGAGCAATCTGGTCACTAAAGGTTGGCAGACTCGATACCTGCTCCCGACTCATTTTTTCCAAAATATCCCGCCGAGTAATGACTCCTAGCAAGGTTTGATTGCTTCGTATAACAGGAATCATCTCAAAATCTTCTGCAATCATCCGTTGACTAATATTGGCAATATTCGTCTTCAAACCTGTCATAAAAGGATTTTTTGTCATAATTTTATCCAGATTTGTATGGGGTGATTTATCTCCTGCATCCCGCATCGTCACTACTCCAACCACCATTTGATGCTGATTAATGACCGGAAAGCGACTGAAACGATTTTTACGCACCAGCTCCAAATAATCTCGAACTGTATCTGTTTCCCTTAAAAAGCCATATTCATGACTAGAACGATAGACCTGTTCAACTGTTAAAATATCTGTTTTTATTTGGATATTGGAAAGCGCACGATTTATGATTGTCGCTACTGTATAGGTATCATGCTGGGTCCGCATGACCGGGATTCCCATCCGATCTGCAAGAGTTAAAATATCCTCTTCAACTCGAAATCCCCCTGTAACCAAGACAGCATTTTCATTCTTTAGAGCTAAGCGTTGAATCTCAGTCCGATCCCCAACAATCAAGAGACCTCCTTCAGTCAGATAACGCATAATATTTTGCTCTGTCATAGCTCCAATAGAGAACTTACTGAATTCCTTATCTAAACCAGCCTGTCCAGCTAATACTTCTGAACGAGTAATTTCAGCGATTTCATGATAGGTCAGATGCTCTAGAACAACTTTTTTAGATTTCACTCGAACAGTACCGCTACGAGGACGAGTCTCAACCAAGCCTCTGTTTTCAGCTTCCTTAATCGCTCGGTAAGCCGTTCCATCACTGACTCCTAGATAGTTCGAAATACTACGAACACTGACTCTTTTACCAATAGGAAGTTTCTCCAAATAAGCGATAATTTCCTGGTGTTTACTCATAAAAATCACCTCTTTCATAGCGAAATTCGATATAGTCTCTCATCTTGCGTGTATAGCGGTCACTTCCTTTAAATTGTCGACACATTTTAAAACCCGCCTTTTGAGCAACACGCTGACTAGCTAGATTTTCCTGATGAGTGACAATGCTTAGCCTTTTTAGGTCAAATTCGCTAAAAGATAGAAAGAGAATCTCTTTGACACATTCGGTCATTAGTCCCCCTCCCCAATAATCCTTTTTTAAAAAATAGCCCAGCTCAGCTTCTTGCTTAATTTCATCTAACTTCTCAAACTTGATAGAACCTATCATTTGCTGGCTTTCTTTATCACAGATTGCCCAAACACCAAGAGGATTCTTCATAAAAAAGTTAGCTACTACATACTGGCTTTCCTGCAGACCAGACTGACTCGGAAAGATAAACTCCAGATTCTGCGGATTGGAGGCTATGGCATAGAAATCTTCTGCATCCTGGTAAGAGAAGGGTCTGAGTAGCAGGCGGTCTGTTTCAATAAAAGCAAATTCAGCTAGTTTTGTCCAAATATTCATAAGCTACCTTTAGACAATACTTTCGTATATATCCTATTCTTGTATCCTTACGCTTCTTCTACCAACTCAATATCGGCACCCAAATTTTTCAGCTTCTCAATAATATTAGAATAGCCACGAAGGATAAACTCAATATTGGTAATCTCTGTACGGCCTTTAGCCATCAAACCTGCAATAACCAATGCCGCTCCCGCGCGTAAGTCAGTAGCTTTTACAGCAGCACCATGTAGCTGATTTGGTCCTTCATAGATAATTTGATGACTGGTTGAAGAGATTTTAGCTGTCATTTTAGCAAGCTCAGGCACGTGATTAATTCGCTTCTCATAAATCGTATCCATTATCATGCCCCGTCCTTTAGCTTTCAACAAAAGCGGAGTGATTGGTTGCTGTAAGTCAGTAGCAAACCCTGGATATGGAGCGGTTTTAATATTGATAGCTCTGAGTTCTCTTTGCTCTTCAACATAGATGCTGTCTTCTGAGACAGTCATTCTAACGCCCATTTCTTCTAGCTTAGCGATAAACCTTCCAAGTGCTCATACAAGACATTATTAATCTGAACCCCTTGGCCGACTGCTGCTGCCAGTGAAATGTAAGTCCCTGCTTCGATTCGATCTGGAATAACCTGATGACGAGTCCCATGAAGCTTATCTACACCTTCGATTGTGATAATATCTGTACCAGCACCACGAATATGGGCACCCATATTATTCAAAAGAGTAGCAACATCAATAATTTCAGGTTCACGGGCTGCATTTTCAATAACCGTCCGACCAGATGCTCGAACAGCAGCTAACATAGTATTAATCGTCGCACCGACACTTACTGTATCCATGTAAATGCTTGCTCCTCGCATGCGTCCAGTCTCGGCTTCCAGATGCATGGCATTACCTTCTTGAGTCATCTGAGCTCCCATAGCTTCGAAAGCTTTCAAATGAAGGTCAATCGGACGAGGTCCAAGGTCACATCCACCTGGAAGACCTACAGTTGCTTTTCCAAAGCGTCCTAAAAGACTTCCGTAGAAATAGTAGGAAGCGCGGAGGCTATTGATTTTACCATAGGGCATCGCCATACTTTGAACCTGGCGCGGATCAATCTCAAGACTGTCTCCATCTCGCTTCACACTAGCTCCCATGGTTACCATGATGTCAATCAAGCTATCAACGTCTGAAATAGCTGGCACTCCATCTAAAGTCACAATGCCATCTGCCAAAATAATAGCTGGAATCAAAGCTACTACACTATTTTTTGCACCACTAATCGTAACCTCACCTTTTAAAGGACGGCCACCATTTATCACTATTTTTCTCATTTTATTTCTCTCTCAAGCTTTTTCATACATAGAATTCCTATCTATTATATCACAGATACCTGTTTTTGCCTATTCTTTTCGTAAGACAGAGATTTTAAAAAGAGAGAAGACTCTTTCTTCTCTCTTGAATAACAGTTAGGTAAATAGGCACTTTTTAGAACGTCCTATTTCATATTTTGTTTCTTTATTAGCATAGGCAGGTCTAACAGACGTTAGATGAGCTCATCTTCCCCAATTTCAAAGGCTTCCAAGATTTTCTGGATTTGATCAAAACCAAGTCTAAAATGCTCCAGCTTGTGGCCATCTGATCCCACTGAAAAGCGCTGGCCACCCAGCTCCTTGACTAGAGAAAGAGCGTAGATATAGAGTTCCTCATGGCCGTAAAGATACATGGACTTGCAGTTGAGCTCAAAAGCCAGATCATAATCAATCATCTTTTGAAAAAGCCGTCGCAACTCTGGTTCAAAAGTTTAACTCCTCTACAGTAAGCGCAAATTTTCGGAAACCATAGTCAAAGTGAGCTAGTACATCTGCTGGCACAGCCTCAACAGCCTCTTCTAACTCTCTCAGGTATCGGGGAATCAGCTCCATCTTATCCAGCTGCAGGACTGGCTCTTCCAGATAGTCAAAGCTGCCATTGTGGTGGACAGACAGGAGCTTGAGGTCATAATCCTTGTCCGCTAGGAAAGCTAGAACATCGTCTTTACGCGGAGCGTAATAGCCAATTTCAATGCCCTTTTTGATGCGGTTGCCATATTGCTGGTTCAGCTCTGCTATTTTTGCTGAATAGGCCGCATAGTCAGGCACATCATCGTGGGGCGAGGCAGCTTCGTAAGGGTAGGGATTAGACAAATCATAGTGCTCAGTGGTGACAATCTCGCCCTCATAATGGTCCAGATAGTCACAGAAATCTGCCTCAGAATCGTAGGAAAAATAGGTATGAAGATGGTTATCGCGCATGCTGGACCGCCTTTCTGCAAATCTTATATACGCTTAGTAATGGTCAATTTCAGGTCGGTCGTGAATCCGGCTCTGCTTGCCCTGACGGGCCTGGAGGACGGCCTCTACATCTTCCAGACTGACGCCAGTCTCGACGAGAGTGACCGCTAGATGGTAGAGCAGATCAGCTGTTTCATTGGCCATCTCGTCCTTGTTAGCATTTTTAGCCGCAATGACCACTTCTGTCGCTTCTTCACCGACTTTTTTGAGAATTTTATCCAGCCCCTTGTCATAGAGATAGCTGGTATAGGAGCCTTCCTTGGGCTCTTTTTTGCGTTTGAGTGCTTCTTGATAGAGGGTTTCTAGCATAGTATCTCCTTGTTACTGTCCTTATTTTACTATAAAAAGTAATTCTTTCCAATGGTAGGCTGATGGCTTAGTTTTATTCTTGCATTAACCAAGTACTAAAATAAAGCAAGGAAGCTTTTAGTCAGTTTTGCTGTCTTCTTCATCCCAGATTGTATGAAAAAAGCAGGATTTAGCACCGGTGTGACAGGCAGCTCCCAGCTGGTCTACCTCGATCAGCAGGGTATCTAGGTCGCAGTCAGCATTGATTTTTTTGACAGTCTGGTAGTGGCCACTGGTGGCTCCCTTATGCCAAAGTTCTTGACGTGACCTACTCCAGTACCACATCTGACCGCTGGTGCGGGTCAACTGGTAGGCTTCTTCATTGAGATAGGCTAGCATGAGGACTTCTTTGCTAGTGTGGTCTAGGATAATGGCAGGTATAAGACCGCCTTGCTTTTGAAAATCTAACTTCACTTCTGTCATCAAATGCGCACCTCCAACCCAGCTGCCTGCATGGCTTTTTTGGTCTCTGCGATGGAGACCTGACCATAATGGAAAATCGAGGCTGCTAAAGCACCTGTCGCTGCAGTCTTTTCAAAAACTTCTAGGATATGCTGGCTAGAGCCAGCACCACCAGATGCGATAATGGGAACGGAAACCACTTGGGAGACGGATTCCAGTATTGGCAAGTCAAAACCAGACTTGGTCCCGTCCTTGTCCATACTGGTTAGAAGAATTTCCCCCGCTCCAAGACTGACAGCTTCTTGAACCCAGTCTAACAGGTCACGACCGCTGTCCTTGCGGCCACCAGCCAGATAGACATGCCAGCTGCCATCCGCTTCTTTCTTAGCATCCACAGCCAGCACCACACATTGGCTGCCGAATTTCTCAGCGCAATCAGCCAAAAGCTGAGGATTTGCCAAAGCTGAGGAATTAACCGCAACCTTATCCGCCCCAGCCTGGAGCATCCGCTTCATGTCCTCAACCGTACGAATGCCTCCACCAACGGTAAAGGGAATGAAAACCTGCTCCGCCACGCGCCGGACCATCTCGACCGTCGTGTCCCGCTCCTCATGGGTGGCGGTGATGTCCAGAAAGACCAACTCATCGCAGCCAGCTTCATAGTAAGCCTTGGCCGCATCAACTGGATCTCCCACATCAGTCAGATTGACAAAGTTGATGCCCTTGACCACCCGTCCATCCTTGACATCCAGACAGGGAATGATTCGTTTTTCAGCATGGCTAACCCCTTTCTGCTTCCTTGATCTGCTCTAGGCTAACTCGTCCACTATAGTAGGCCTTGCCTACAATGGCTCCAGCCAAGCCCAGTTTTTTCAGCTCTTCTAAATCATCTGCTGACTGGATGCCACCAGAGGCAATGACTTGAGCATGCTTGAGAGCTACTAGCAATTTTTGATAATGCTGGATATTGGGACCAGTCAGAGTCCCGTCTCGGTCCACATCTGTATAGACAAAGAGACGGACGCCGATTTTTTCCATGGCCAATGCCAGACTGATATAGTCCTGACTGCTGGTTTCCAGCCAGCCCTCAGTCGCAACCAGCCCCTCTTTCGCATCAATGCCAATCACGATTTTGCTACTTCCAAAGCGCTCCAGCGCGGCCTCAACAAAGACAGGATTCTTAACAGCCATAGAGCCAATAATGACACGGTCAATGCCAACCGCTAGGTAATCTTCAATCTGCTCCAGACTGCGGATGCCACCCCCGACTTGGATAGCTAGGCCAGTCTGCGACTTGATCTTGGCAATCAGATCTCGATTGGCCGCCCGACCTTCTAAGGCTCCATCCAAGTCAACCACATGAATCATGGTAACCCCAGCTTCTTTGAAAACTCGAGCTTGCTCCAAAACATCGGGATTGACCACCGTCTTCTGGCTAAAATCTCCTTTAAAAAGGCGGACGGCCTGGCCATCTTTGATATCAATAGCGGGCAGTATTTTCATAGACATACTCCTTAAACTTCTCTAGGATACCGAGGCCAACAGCACCAGACTTTTCTGGGTGAAACTGGCAGCCAAAAACCGATCCTCTGTGAATCATGGCTGGGATTAGCCGCCCATAATCAGCCGTCACATCCAAGTACTCCTCCGGAACATCTGTATAGTAGCTATGGACGAAATAGACTGACTGACCCTCAAGACCAGCTGTCAAGACAGACGACTGCTGGATCTGTAAGTCATTCCAGCCCATGTGAGGCACAGGCAGACCAGCCTGATCTGGAATCCGGCGGCAAACACCGGGAATTAAGCCCAGCCCAGAGCTTTGACCATTCTCCAATCCAACCTCCAGCAGGAGCTGCATGCCTAAACAAATGCCCAAGAGAGGCTTGCCATCGGCCACAGCCTGCTGGATAACTGACACCAGCCCTCGCTTTTCCAACTCCTGCATGGCAGTAGGAAAAGCACCGACACCTGGTAAAATCAAACCATCGGCTGTTAAAATTTCCTGCGGATTAGCTGACAGGCGTGCTTCTACTCCGACCTGAGCCAGAGCATGGAGGACATTGGCAGTATTTCCCGCGTCATAATCAATAACAATCATCATCTCTACATCAACTCCTTTCACTCAGAAGGGCAAGCTAGAGCAAGCCCTTGGTGGAGTTGACTCCATGTATCTCTGGATTTATGGTAATAGCCTCCCGCAGAGCTCGGCCAGTCGCTTTAAAGAGGCTTTCCGCCTTGTGGTGGCTGTTCTTGCCATGAAGGATTTTCAGGTGCAGGTTCATCTGCAGATTAAAGGCTAGGGCTTGGAAAAATTCCTCTACTAGCTCGGTGTCAAAATTCCCAAGCTTGGGATTGTCAAAATCAGCCTCAAAGACTAGATAAGACCGACCGGATAAATCCAGACTGGCCATGCCTAGTGTTTCGTCCATAGGCACAAAGCTAGTGCCGTAGCGGTTGATACCTGCCTTGTCTCCCAAAGCCTGACGCAGAGCCTGTCCTAATACGATACCCACATCCTCGACTGTATGATGGCTGTCCACCCAAAGGTCGCCTTCAGCCTTGACCGTCAGAGAAATTCGACTGTGGCGGGCAAAAAGGGTCAACATGTGGTCAAAGAATCCGACACCAGTCTCGATAGCTACCGGCTCCTGTTGGTCGAGATTGACAGTCAGTTCAATATCGGTCTCCTGTGTTTTACGCTTGATTTCAGCTTGTCTCATGGCAACTCCTTTTATTTTTCCTGTCTGCGAGCTTCAATGGCCTTGGCATGTCCCTGCAGGCCTTCTGCATAGGCCAGACTAGTAATATCCTTGTCAGCTGCCCCTACAGCAGCACGGCTGTACTGGGTGTATTGGATGCGCTTGATAAAGTCATAAACTCCCAGCGCTGATGAAAAACGGCTGGTGCTGGTTGTCGGCAAAACGTGATTGGCTCCCGCATAGTAGTCACCGATTGGCTCGCTAGTATAATACCCCAGAAAGACAGAGCCAGCATTTTCAACCTGGTCCAGATAGCTGTAGGCATCATCCATGGCAATTTCCAAATGCTCAGGTGCCACCTGATTCATAAGCTCAAACATGGCTTCCTTCGAAGGTGCAAGGATGATGCGGCCGTTGTTCTCAATCGAAGCACGCGCGATTTCCTCTCGCGGCAGCTCTTTCAACTGTCTGTCCAGCTCTGCTTCGACTTGGTCTGCCAGCTCCTCCGAGTCGGTCACCAGAATAGCCCGAGCCAGCTTGTCGTGCTCAGCTTGCGACAGAAGGTCGGCTGCCACATAGACTGGACTGGCTGAACGATCCGCAATGACTCCAATCTCCGAAGGCCCAGCAATCATGTCAATTCCCACGACACCATAGACCATCTTCTTGGCTGTAGCTACAAAGATATTGCCCGGCCCAGTTATCTTATCCACCTTGGGAATGGTCTCAGTTCCATAAGCCAGAGCTGCTACACCTTGGGCTCCGCCAATTTGGAAAATCCGATCCACACCAGCTAGCTTGGCTGCAACCAAAATCGCTGGAGTGAAGTGCTCTTGGGGCGGTGTAATCATGATGATTTCTTTGACACCGGCAATCTTGGCTGGGATAACATTCATGAGGACGGAGGACGGATAGGCTGCGGTGCCGCCGGGTACATAGGTGCCGACCCGCTCAATCGGCCGAATCAACTGACCACGGACAACGCCCTCACTCGGACTGTCCTCAAAACCAGTCTCCAACTGCTGGCGGTGGTAGGATTCAATATTAGCTTGGGCATTTTTCAGTGCGACCAAGACCGCGGAGTCAATCTCCTCAAAGGCCTGGTCAATTAGCCCCTGCCCAATCTCAAAATCTGTCACCTCAACCTTGTCAAAAAGCATGGTATAGTTTCTTAAAGCTTGGTCGCCCTCTTGTTTGACTCTTTCGATAATCTCAGCCACTGCTTCTTCCACATCTAAGTTCTGTTGACTAAGCTGCAGTTGCTCTTCGTATAAAATCCGTGAAATTTCTTCGTTACTTCCGCTTAAACGTTTGATAATGGTCATTTAAAAGCTACCTCTCTTCTTCCTACTAGGGATTCAATCTTTGCCACAAAAGGCATGATATCCGGGTTATTTTTCAGGGAAGCCTGATTAGCAATGAGGCGGGCCGACACCCGGCAAATGTCTTCAAAAACCAGCAGACCGTTAGCTGACAGGGTATGCCCTGTCTCCACAATATCGACAATGGCATCCGCTAGACCCAACACCGGTGAAATCTCCACACTGCCTTGGATGGAGATGATTTCCACATCTTCTCCTTTTTGATTAAAATAATCAGTCGCTACCGTTGGATACTTGGTCGCAATTCGCTTGCGCTTGTGATCATGGGGGGCATAGCTGGGTACTGAGGCCAGTGAGAATTTACAAAGGCCAAAGTTCAGATCCAGCAGCTCCAGATAGCCGGTCGGATGCTCAAAGAGAATGTCCTTGCCAACAATTCCTAGATCAGCAACTCCATGGCGCACATAGGTCGTCACGTCAGGCCCTTTGACCAGGAGAAAGCGAAAACGACTGTCTGGACTTTCAAAAATCAAGCTGCGCCCCTTGTCTGTCATGAAGGACATATCAAAGCCAGCCTTGATCAAGAGCTTGACCGTATCTTCCTCAATCCGCCCCTTGGTCAGGGCAATGGTAATCTGACTCATCTGCTGTCACCTTCCTTTCCGCCCTCGTCCGGCAGGTCATCATGAATAGCCTGATAGACACTGTCAATATCTAGGGACCAGCCGATAGCCGTCAGCTCTGTTGCCCCAAAGCGCTTGAAAAGCTGGTCATAGCGACCACCAGACAGAAAAGCATCTGGAACTCGGTCGCCAAAGACCTTGAAGGTCAGGCCAGTATAGTAAGGCATGGATGCTACCTGCCCCAAGTCCATGGTTGTCTGATCTAGCAAGTCTGACAGACTCTGCAAAACCTGCTCCACATCATCTAGAGCCGTCAATATCCGCTCGTTGTCAACTATCTCTCTAGCCCTAGCTAAAACCTGTTGGCTAGGACCAAACAGATAGGGCAGTTCTTGTAAAAAATCATCAAACTCACTCGATCTAGCCTGGGTGAATTCAAAGAGCCCTGTCCTGTTTTTCTTGCGAATATAATCTAGCAACTGGGCCTCCTCCTGCGAATCCAAGGTCAAACTCTCTAGGATTGTCTGCAGGATTGCTGCATGGGAAAACTCAAACTGATAAGACTTAACCTGCGCCAAATCCAGCGACTGCTTGGCTGTCTTGATAGCCTCAAGCACTGCCTCGCGAGCTGGATAGCCGATAATCTCAATACCAGCTTGGCTGAGCTCGTTGGCAAGACCGCGCAGCTCTTCTTGATAGTGAAAGACCTTGCCCGAATAGGAAAACTTGGTCGGCGTATGCACCCTGGTCGAAGCAATAACCCGACCAATCTGGCTGGTCACATCCGGTCGTAGCACCAATAGCTCGCCTTTTTATCGAAAAGATGATAATGATGGGGCTCCACATGGTCACTGAAGACCTCGAAGTGCTCCAAAGTCGGTGTATCAATCCGATTGAAACCCTGAGCCATCAGAAAATCACTGATGTCCCGCTCAATCTCATAAGTCACACGCGCCCTCTTGAAAAGCTTGTCGTGCATGCCAATCGGAAGGGTGATTTTATTCATAGGCTGCTTTCCTTTCTAGATCTATTTTTACACTGTATGGCTTTGAGTCTAACTCTCAGCTACTGCAAATGTCCTTGATAGCTGCTAAGACTGTTTCCATCTCCTCTCGCCGTCCGATAGAGATGCGCAGGAAGTCCTTGATTCGTTCTGCTTTTGGAAAATATCGCACATAAATCCGACGCTCCTCTAACTGCTGAAAAAGCTCTGCTGCAGAGATTCTAGTAGGCTGGGCTAAGACAAAGTTGGTCTGACTAGGCAGGACTTGGAAATCCAGCGCAGACAATTCCCCAGCAAACCAATCTCGGGTCTCTTGTATGGCTCTGCCAGTCTCCAGATAATAATCCCAATCTTCCACCGCAGCAAGGGCCAAGCGCTCTGCCAACAGATCCACCGAGTAAGGATTAATGGAATCCTTGACAGCTTTCATGACAGCTATTAAGTCTGGATGACCGATACCGTAGCCCACTCGCAGACCAGCTAAGGCAGCATCCTTGGAAAAGGTCCGTGTGATAAAGAGGTTGGGATAGGTGTCTAGCAGAGGCAAGGCAGATTGACCGCCAAAGTGAATATAAGCCTCATCCACCACCACTACCGCATCCTGATTGGACGCCAGAATTTCCTCTAACTGATTCAGCGGTAGATAAATCCCCGTTGGGGCATTGGGATTGGCTAGGATAATGCCACCATTATCTCCAAAATAATCTGACGGATGGACCTCAAAATCAGCTGTCAGTGGGATTTCTCGAAAAGGCACTTGGTAGAGGTCTGCCCAGACCTTGTAAAAACCATAGGTCAAGTCCGGAAATAAGACCGACTCGTCGCTATTAAAGAAAGCCAGAAAAGCCATGGACAAGATGTCGTCACTCCCGTTACCGATAATGAGCTGGTCGGGTGATACACCCAAATTTGTAGCCAAAGCCTGACAGAGCTCCGCCTGATCCAAACTGGAATACTTGCGCAACTCCTGGGCATCAAAGTTCTGCAGGGTCTCTGCCACCTTAGGACTTGGTCCATAAGCATTTTCATTGGTATTGAGCTTAATCATATCTGGCTCATTGGGCTGCTTCCCCGCTACATAAGGATTGATCTGCCTGAGACCTTTTAGCTTAACCATTTTGCCACCTCTCTTTCACACACTAGCCATTATCTGACTCTGATTATCTTTTAGAACTTCCAATAAATGAAAGACGAAATTTACCGCTTTGCTAAAGAAAAATAGGGGAATCTTCTAGTTTAAATATAATAAAAAGCCCTCGCAAAAAAACTTTGCAAGGACGTTGACACGTGGTTCCACCTTTATTCGGACCCCAGTCGCCTGAGGACCCTCTGGGAGTACGAGACTCCAGATTGATAACGGTAATCAGCCGTCGGACACTAGTCTTGGTCTACTGACAGATTTCGCACCCGCACTCAAGAATGTGTCGTCTAAGGATTGGATGCCGTCTCACCAATAGGCACTCTCTGTTTCTTGTCTTAGACTTTTTCTCTCATCGCTTTCAATTTATTGTTGAATATTCTACATGAATTTTAAATAAAAAGCAAGAGAAAAATGAAAATTATTAATTTTATTTGTATTTTTAAAACATATTATCGTTCTTTTAGCATGGAACTGGACAAATCCAGCAGACTAATCGCTGTTTCAAATGCTCCCCCATTAGGTCATAGACAGCATCTTCGCTTAAGACACCGCAAGCTATATTTTCAGGGAAATCCGGTCCATTCGAGAACTCTAAATCATCAAAAAATTTCTGACTAGTATAATAGTCCCTCAGCTGAATATATTCAGTTTGACAGCGCTCCAGTTGATCTAGAGCTTTCTGAGCATCTGCTAGGACTTGAGCATATTTATTCAGATGTCCTTCCATTTTTTGAATTCGTTCTAACTGCTCCATCTAATTCTTTCCTTTCTGAAATCAACCAACCAATCAGTCCACCTGAACCACCTGCAAGTGCTCACCGCCCAACAGAATCAAATATTTTTCAATCTGAGAAATACCATATGAACGACTGAGAGCTTGAGCATATAGGTCTAGCTGACTATGGTAGCGAGCTATCAACTCAGATGCTTCCTTGTATTTATCCGTCTTGTAATCAAAGAGGATAATTCGATCTTCAAAGAGCAAGTAGCCATCCAGAATCCCCCGAAGAACAAATTCCTGACCACTGATTTCGTCCCTCTTAAGCATGGCAAATGGTGCTTCTCGATGCAACTTATCTGAGTTAGCTAGCAAGATTTCACCAAGCTGAGTCTCAAAGAAACTTGCAATCTTGTTGAGGTCAATCTGTTTTTTTACAGACTCTTCTGCTTGAACTTGTTTCAGACTTGATTTTAAAACCGACATGTCCGGCTTCTGATCTAAAGGAATCCTTTGCATAAGCTCATGAACAGCACTACCGACTTGCGCCCCAGTCACTTTGGCTTTCCTGCCGAAATCAGGTAAGACAAAGCTAGGCTGAGGCCGAAAAGCTACTCGCTCATCCATGATATCCAGGCCTTCCGTATCCATGATTGGCTCATAAAACTTCTTAATCTGGCTTGGCGTTCGCACACTAGGTAGCTCAATAGCAGAGCGATATTGGCTATTTAGTCGATCTACACTTTCTAAGATATCCAGAGCCCTGCCGATATCATCGGACTGACGGTTGTCTGTCAAATCATCCGCATCAAAGGGATTTGAATGGTGGATCTGGCCAATCTTGTCAGCAGTCAAATCTTCATCGCTGACAAATCTCAAATCAAAGCAAGCTGATCTTCTGAAAAAACAGTCTGTATAGCATAAATCCAATCTTGGAAAGAAGTTAGCTGACTACGTATGGAAGTTGATAAACGTCCCTCTTCTACCTGCCCCCAGCTTCGCTTCTCAAGTTTTTCTTGACTGCCTTTTCCAACTAAGTAGAGCTTGGTTTCAGCCCGTGTCATAGCTACATAAAGCAAGCGCATCTGCTCGGAAAGACTAGCTAGCTTGATTTCTTCTAAATTTTGTTGGTAGGGTAGCGTGTCCATCGACAAACGGATTGATCTCGTTTTTACTTCTTCTGGATATTCAACCTCTACATCAGCGATATATTTAATCCCAATCCCATTTTTACGACTCAAGATAATGCTAGAACTGGTATCTTGGCGGCTAAAGGCCTTGTCCATATTAAGCAGAAAGACATACTTGAACTCTAGTCCCTTACTCTTGTGGACTGTCATCAAATGAACCGCATCTTGCGGTGCGGCATAGGGAACGCTAGCCAAATCGTGCTGGTTCTCTAAAATCTTATTAATCATGCTGATGAATCGAGACAACCCTTTAAGCTTGATTTCTCGTAGTCATTAGCTCTGAGTGAGAGGGCATAGAGATTTGCTTGACGCTGGGCTCCATTGGGCAAGGTACCAACATAGTCATAATAAAAGCGGTCTTGATAAATCTTCCAAATCAGATCGTACAAAGAATGAGTTTTAGCAAAGGTTCTCCACGATAAGAGCGTCTTTTGAAAGAGAACTAACTTCTTTTTAAGGTCTGGCAAGATTAAGTCTGGATGCAATCCTTGATTAGTCAAGGCATTTTCTAACTTCTCATAGAGATTTTCCTGCGATTTTTCCTGACTTTTCTGTAGCGCTATTCGAGCCAGCTCATCTTCTCCAAAGTCAAACATTGCTGATTTGAGTAGGGCTGTCAAGGCATAGTCATTTAAGGGATTATTGATCGTTCGCAAAGTGTCCAGCATGACCATGACCTCGACAGATTGGAGGTAATTGTCTTCTCCTCCATCTGGTACAAGAGGAATATTGTGCTTAGCAAACTCATCCAAAATTATATCATTTCGAGTCCGAGAAGCCGTTAAAAGAGTAATGTCCTTAAAGGCAACCGCTTCTTCCTCATGCAGTCGAATGATTTCCTTGATAACTAGAGACACTTCTCCAGCAGAGATGCTTTCCTCGCTTAGTTCCTCGCTTGCTACCGTCGAATCATAAAGGAGGAATTCAGCCCTATTTTTTGGATTAGGTGATGCTTTCGTCGGATTTCCCGCCACCAAATAATGGGTCTCATCATAGTTGATTTCCCCGACCTGCTCATCCATCAGTCTCTTAAAGACATCATTGGTTGCTTCTAGTACCTCTACATGACTACGGAAATTCTCCTTGAGGACAATCAGTTTCCCTTGGCTCGGATCTGCTTGATAAAGCCGAAACTTATCATTGAAAATCTGGGGATCTGCTTGACGAAAACGATAGATGGATTGTTTGATATCCCCCCACCATAAATCGATTATGGCCGTTAGATAGGAGCTCCAACATTCGCTCCTGGGTATGGTTGGTATCCTGGTACTCATCGACCATGACCTCGTGGTAACGCTCCTGATAAAAGCTTCTTACCTGTGGGAAGTCCTCTAAAATCTGTATCGCAAAATGGCTGATATCCCCAAACTCAAAAGCATTCTCTGTTTTTTTTCGCTCCAGATAAGTTCGAGTAAAGTCACTCATGAAATCGCGTAGCAAATCTAAAAGAGGCAGACTATCATCCTGGTACTTCTCAAGGAACTCAAATTGATAGAGGCTGGACTCAAGACCTCGCAAATGCTCGATTCTTTCTTTACGTCCTTGGTTAAAGGTATCAGCCAACTCTTTTAGTTCTTCCTTGCGAGTAGTGATGGTCAAGGCTCGGCCGCCACTAGCCCGTGATAAAAGAACAACATCTTTTAATACGTGGAAATAGTCCTGCTCAGAGGACGATTCCTGCAAACTCCCCAATTTATCTAGCGCAAGCAACACATTTTCCTGGTATTTAGCTCCCGCAAATTCACGTCCCTCGTGATCCAAATGAAAACGGAAATAATCTTCGAGGTCAAAGAGAGCCCTTTTCACTTGCTGTAAAATCTTGTCTCTCTCACGCGAAAAATCTGTCTCTTCATAGCCTTTAAGGAAAAAGTTCTGCAACCATCTCTGAGGATTGCTGGTTGATTGGAGAAACTGGTAAATAGCGTAAACTTGCTGGCGAAAACCAGAGATGTTCTTTTTCTTGCCTGTGAAATTTTTGACTAACTTTTCAAAAATATCCTTCTGCTCACCAGAATAATATTGCTCAAAAAGCTGCTGAAAGACTTCATTTTGTAGCATAGTCTGCTCACTAGCTGACTGGAGAATACGAAAATTAGGGGCCAAGCCTAGAAGATAGCCATACTTGTTGAGAAGCTTTTGTGTAAAAGAGTCCATGGTCCCAATATCAGCCGTGGCAATAGCAGCTAACTGCTGAGCTAGGTGCTCTTTAAGTTCTTCATCCTGACTTTCTTTAAGGACTTTACTTAACTCTTTTTCTAGACGTTCCTTGAGTTCTCCTGCCGCTTTTACGGTAAAGGTTGAGATGAAGAGTTCCTGTATGGACACTCCACGGAGGATCTGGTCAATAATCCTCTGAACCATGACAAAGGTTTTTCCTGACCCAGCTGATGCAGAGACTAGGATGTTTTGACCTGAGGAATAAATAGCCTCAATCTGCTCAGCAGTCCGTTTTTGTTCTTTATTAGAAGTGGCTTCAAAATGCTGTAGCTGACTGATTTCTTCTGGACTTAAAAAAGACTTCTTCCTCATTTTTTCAACTCCTCCCTCATCTTTTCTATCCATGCTTGGCGCAATTTCTCACCAACTGGACGTTTTTCAAATTTAGTCAAATCTAATTTATCTAACTGTCTGGCTTGGCCTAGGTGGCGATTGGCTTCAAAGCCTGTAATAGCCTTAAACTGATCGACATAAGGTGCTATATTCCGGCCATTTTCTGTATAGGGATTGATCTCAAAGTGGCCAGCTAGAATGCCTTCAGCTACTTTTTATAGAGAATTTCATTATAAGCTAGTAAAATAGCCAGTTCTTCTTGACTGAGACTATTAACCTTACTCTTCTCATAAACAGGACCCAAAGTGGCCAGCTTGTCTGCTAAAAAGAGACCCTTGTACTGCATGGTTTTCGCAACTTCCTTGACCGCATCTCCTAGCTCTTTGGTATCTTTAAGGGCAACAATAGGCTCTGTCATTTGCAAGTACATGGCACCGAAAAGATCTCTACCTTCCTGCTGACCTTGGAGTTCCTGGATAGCCGCTAGATAAGTCGGAAGCTGAGAATTCAGACCATTAAAAAATTTTTCGTAGCTAAACTTAGTCTCACTGGACTTATAGTCCACGACTCCCAGACTCCCATCAGCTAGCAAACGGTCAATTCTATCCACCTTGCCTCGAACACTAACAGCTCTGCCATCTTCCAAGATAAGGAAAGGCTCTTTACTGTTCCCAAAGACTGTTTCTTCCCCAATCGTTTCAATACCAGCTGACTGAGCCAGAACTTGGCTCGTTGACTTAGCTGTATCTAGTAGCAATTGACGAGTAAAGAGACTCTCGCTAGATTCATTGTATAGACTTTCAAATTCAGTCTCTCGCATAGTCTCGTCTATTGCCACTTCTAGTCGCTGGTCAAAGTCCCGACTAGTATCCTCCTGAAGTACTTTTTCAAAAATTCGATGCAGAAAATTCCCGTGGCTTCTAGCATCCGGATGGATGGTCCACTCTTCCTGTAATCCTAGAATATATTTGATGAAATAGCCATATTGATTTTAAAGTATTCGCTTAGAGCAGAGGCTGAAAGTCGGAGAGGCTGATCTTCTGGATAAAGGGCATGCAGAGTTTCCGGTTGCAGAGACTCCGTTTTCAGTTCCTTGCTGATTTGCGGAATGCTGATGCCTTCTGCTGCTAACTTCTTGCGGAGAACCCGCACAGCCACCGCCCAAAAAGTCTGCTCCTCTTCTGTCCACTCTCGGTCAATCTCCTCTTGGTGGAGTTCGATGATTTGAGACAAGAGAGCTCGGTAGCTGCCAATATCATCACTGGAAGCTTGAGGCTTTTTGACAATGATAGGCAAGGAAAGCGGAGCTGCAGTCAATTCCAGCAGATAGGTCGACATGCTGTCCTCTACTTCATTGACCAAGGCTGACGCAGACAAGACCAGCTCTTTGGTGGCAGAATTCATCAGCGACAGCGCTGTGTAGCGATTCTTCTTGAGATTCTCAGAACTAGAAATCTGCAGTTCCGCCTGAGAATCCGTTGCGTCATTGAGCCGAGCCCTGTCTTCATCGCTAAGCAGACTCTTGTTCTGCGCGATTTTCGGGAAACGCTCCTGAGTCAGTCCAATTGCGTAGACGTAAGGAGCAGCTAAAGGCTCTATCAGGTCATAAGACTGGACCTTGACCACATCAACTGTCGCAGGCACCGTCCGATAGTTGGACAAAAGCATGCCTGACAAGACTAAGGCCAAAAAATCGTCCAACTTGACCTTACTATCTGAAAAGACCTGAGCAAACTGCTCTAAGACATGGCTGAAAGCCTTCCAGACTTCCTCATGACGCTCCTGCTCCTGCTGACTTGTTCCCTGTAGCAGAGCTGTTAAATTGTCAGACAAACGGGCTGCTTGGACGAACTCCGTAAACTTAGCTAAGAGCCCCGACGCCGTCTGGCTGCGAGATTTGAAAAAGTCTTGTAGCGGAGTCATAACCCGACGGCGAATGTGATTGAGACGGTCTAGGTCAAATTTCCCTTGGCTATTAGCCGTGAAATCCTTGGCTAGCTTGGCTGCTCCCTTGATATCCGCAAAGCGTAGATATTGCTCAAAATGATCCAGCTCCTCCTGAGTCAAATCTCCATAGAGCCCTGTCTTTAAGAGATTGAGCAGATCTTCCAGTTGGAAGTTATAGCGCTTGAGTCGCTCCAAGGACTCGACAAACTGAACCAGCGGATGCTGGGCCATTGACTCGCTCCGCCCCAGATAGTAGGGAATCTGATATTGGTCAAAAATGGTCTTGAGCTGAAGCTGGTAGGCTTCCACATCCCCCAAAGTAGACGAATATCCTTATAGCGCACACCGTCATGAACCCGCTGGCGGATGGACTTAGCCACATATTCCAGCTCTTCTTTCTGGTTTATAGTAGCCCAAATCTGAAGCTGCGAGCGGTCTGTCTCACTCAGACTCACCGTTGATTCTGAAAAGTCATAACGACTCTCCAAGATCTTGGAAATCCGTCCAAAGGCATCTTCTGCTTCCACATGAGGGATATAGTCAGGTTTGACCTGATAGTCTTCGGCCAGTTTTCGCAGAAAATCCACGCTGGCCTGATAGAGATTGCCCTCACGAAAGGCTGCTCGATAGGCTTTTTGGCTGGCATAGGTCCCGATGACAATCTCCACACCTTTTCGATGCAGGAGACCGACCAAGTATTCCTCTTCAGCAGAAAAACGAGTAAAGCCATCGATGACCAGGGCCAAATCTGCCAGCTCCTCATCTGTGTCGCCAGCTAGAATATGCTGGGCAAAAGTCGCAATCTGAGAGGATGAATCAAAATCACCCTTATTTAGAGCCGTAGCCACAGCTGTAAAAATCTTGACCAGATCCTCCCGCTTCTCAGGCTCCTCAAGAAATTCCAAATCCGCAAAGGACATCTGGGCCGTCTGCAGTTCATGGTAAAGATCCATCAGTTGCTGGATAAACTGGGGATCCTTCTTAATCCTACTATAGACCTTAAACTCTCCATCATCTAACTCTGTCAAGGTCCGATAAATCAGCATTTCCAGACCAATATCGTCCAAACTCTGCCCTTTCCGGACATCATTGAGGACAAAATACCGAGCCATCTGGGCAAAGCGCGTCACCGTAATGGCAAAGGAAGCCTGAGTTTGCAGACACTCCAAAACCGCCCGCTCCTTCTCAAAAGAAAGCGAATTTGGCGCAATATAAAAGACTCGCTTACCAGCTGCCACCAAACTCTCAGCCTCAGCCACTAAAACCTTGGTCAAAGAATGGCGAATATCTGTATAAAGTAATTTCATAGCCTGCCTTTTCCTCTAGAAAATATAGGTTTATTATATCATTTTTGAAGGGATTTGACTCTTAGCTATACACATTCAACTAATCCTTTTTCATCCCCTGACAACTAGATGAGACGTCTTGCATCTACTTATTTCCTACTTTTTTAAATAGCGGAAACTTCAACCAGCTTAGAATATTTCAAATGAAAACACCCCGATAGTTAGATCATTTCTAACTTTCAGGGTGCGATTTATCAGCTAGATTGCAAAACCAGTATTTTTTCTATAAAAACGGTTTGCTCCAAACTACTGAAGATTCACTAGAGTTTGGTATTTCCTATTTAGGCTTAGAATTTAATCTAGTAAGCAAGAAGTGAAAAGCCAAGTGTAAATAAAATGATTCAATCCTATTATTTCTCTTCTTTACGTCCACTAATCACTTTCCACAAGCTGGCTAAAAGTAAACTTAGCATACCATAGACTGACCAAAGATTTGCTTTTTCCCCAGTTTCAGGAAGACTTGCTTTTCTTGAAAGAGCTACTTCTTTTGAAGAAGGATCATTTTCTTTGTGTTCTAGATTAGCGATTTCAACCTTTTGTTCCTTACGGAAGTCCATAGAGTGCCGTCCTACTGGTGGTTGTTGATCCATTTGACCTCCTGGCTTAAGATCAGAGCCACTTCCCTTGTCCTGCTGATTGTCCTTTTCTACTGAAGGGTTCTTTTTAGCAATTGCTAGAATACGGTCTGCTAACTTAGCGTACTCTGTATCTTTCTCATTTGGCTGATAACGAAGTAAGAGAGATTGACTTTCTTCTACAATAGGTATCGTTGCAGAAATGGAGTCTGTCTTAAACTTGACTTCGTATGGATCAGCATAATAGATGTAGTCTGGATCAAAAGCATGTAAGGTTAGGACCAGACGGTGACCCTTTTTAACAGTATACAAGTTTGGTTGCAAGTACATAGTGTAGTTGTGGTACTCATTTTCTTTTAGATCGATTGAATGTCTAGAACTTGCCGAATTAAAACCTGAATCTGGGTTAGCCAAGTTCATCCAGCCTCTAGAAATAACCACGCTTTTCACTTTATGCGTCTTGTATTCTTTAACCGGAAGACTGTCTAGATTGCTACCATGCCAATCTCCTTTTTCATCAACCGTTTCTTTTTCTAGTGTACGAGTACTATAACCGTTCTTATCATAAGTGATTTCTTCTTTGACAACATCAAATTCCTCATCAGATACATCCATCAAAGTCGCGCTGACATGAGCATGCTTCTTATCACCTTTCAAGAAGGCTGCACTAAAATGAAGAGGAATATGGCCTTTAATAGTAATATCACGATCAACAGGAGCTGCATATGAAGCACTGACGGCGGATGAATGAAAGGCTGCGTCTTGGTTTCTCGTAGTCCAATTTCACCTGTACCATAAAAATCACTAGATACGGTCACATCTTCTCTCTTGGAATAGGCACGAGCAGTGATTTTATTGTCTGTTTCCCATTTATCAAATCGACGCCACTTGGTTGGATCTAGGTTATCCTGAGCAGTCACCTGTGGAAGATATTCGATGCCATTTTGAAGACCGAATAAATAATGACTATACCATTGATTCATTAAATCATTAAATGCTTGACCAGCCACTGTAGTTCCTGCCCAGCGAGTAGATGGATAAACGTGATTTCCTTGGTGGAGCAATACTTTTGGATCTATACCTGCCTTCTTATATGCTTCTAGCATTAATTCAAAATGTTTTGGTTTAACATTATCATCATTAAGCCCTTGGATCAGCAAGGGAGCAGCTTTTAAATTGGCTGCATTTAAAGTATAGTCACGCTTAGCATATTCTTCATTATAATTATGACCATCCTTGTGTTGCAGCTCGTTGAGTTTTGTGATATAAGCAGCATAGTAGTCTTTAATTTTATCCCAGTCATCCTTATCTAAGATCCTACCAGAGGTATAAACAGACAACCAAGATAGATCATTTGAAGCACCTGTATCAAGAGGAGAACCTTGACTATTAAAGTGATCATACCAACTGGCAATTCCCGCTGCAGGTACTATTGTTTTAAGACCTTCTACACCAGTAGACGCAACTCCAAAAGTAGTTGTTCCAGCCCAAGACAAACCAGTCATGGCAACATTGCCACTCGACCAATCCGCCTTAACCTCCCTATTGCTTGTTTTATCTGCATAGGCCTTGCGTTTGCCATTCAACCATTCGATAATACTCTTGTAGGCAGCAACTTCTAAATCAGAGCCAGTTGTATTGATTCCATCTGACCCTTTTGAGCCCAATCCACTACTTGTTACAACCGCATAACCACGGACTAGGTAATAATTGTACCAGTTCAGGTTTTCATAATCATAATGAGTATAATCATCAGAGCTTTCACGTGGATTGACATAGTACCAATCCTTAGGTTTAGTCGCTTTTGCAACCTCTTCTGTCGAAACTTCTTTGACTGCTTTTCTCTTGTCTGGCTTGGTATAGAGCTTAGCCATATCAAATTTGCCACCTTCTTTGAGACCCAGCCCTTCTAGGGTACGTTCTTCTGTCGTACCTGCAACGTATGGGCTAGCTTCAAAGATTGTCGGAGCTTTATAATCACCTTTAACAGCAGCCTTTGGAACTTGGACGAAAGTCTTTACCAAGTCTGGTTTCCCATCTCCATCTGTATCATAGTCCGTTTCAACATAAACAACATAACGGACAATATCACTATTCTCATATGAATAATGTTCAGGATCATCACCACGAGTAAATGGGAAAATAGGCTGTGCTCTACCATTCATAAAGAGAGGTGTCTTGCGCTCTGCTCTGTAAGCAGCATGGAGTTTTTTCGCTGCAGCAACCATAGTAACAAGGTCTGTAACTGGATCGGATCCTTTCGCCTTTTGGTCAATCATTCCTAGACTCTTAGCGAAGGCTAAACGATCCTGGTCAGTTGAACCAACTTGTCCTTCTTTTGTCGATGCCCATTTCAAAAGTTGATTAACAGCTTCGCTGATTGTTGCTTCCTTCTTAGAATCTTCCTCAGTCCTTGCTTGACCAGTTACTTCTGACAAGTCTGCTAAGGTCGTCTTAGGTGGATTAGACACTCTAGTAGCACTTCTATCATTTCCTGGCTCTTTATTCGAAGTTACAATTGCTGAATTGTTCTCTTCTCTTGGATCAACTTTCTTTTCAGTATCACTACCAGTATCTGCTACTGGCTTTTCAGGAACCGCTCCCTTGTCCGTAGCTGATTTATCCGACACATTTGAAGACTCAGGGACTGCTTTATCGAAATGATTTTCCTTCTCACCTATAGATTGATTGGAATCGATTGCTTGCTCAACTACCGGTTTTTGCCCTACATTTTCTGTAGAGCTTTCCTTAGACACTTCGGTATTCTCACTTGACGCTACTTGCTCAGATACCGATTTATCAGGACTAGACTCTTGATCCGTACTGGTCGCTAATACTGGCTCAACATTATTTGAGCCAACTTCGTCTGCTTGAACATGATGCGCCAAAACAAGAGGACTAATCAATAAACTTGAAACTACAATCGAAACAATGGTTGATTTTTTCATAAAATGACTCCTTATACCATGTTTTCAAATCAGCAGTCAAGGTTAGTAGATACAATTTCCTTCACTACCGTCTGATAAACAAATAACGAAAAAATATCTTAATACATATAGGACTTTCAAAAGTTTGAAGCGCTCCTCCCCTCTTTCACTTTATGAAATGCCTCCTTTGAAATTTTTAAAAAGGCAAGAAAACTACCCCTCCTTATTGGAAATATCAGCCCTATTTCTTAAGATTAAATAAAAAGCAAGATCATTAAAGAGGAGCAACGATTAGAAAAATTAAACTATAATACACTATTTTAAAGGCCAGTTAGTTCCGCGATGCAAAAAATTGGCTAGGAAAGCTACTGATGAATGGAGCCAAACTACTCATCATACTTTTCTAAGACTCACGTTATACTGAAAACACCTCTTAATCAAATAAATCCTATTGACTCTCATTTAACTACAGTCAAAGAGGCTTTCTGAGGGCCTCTTACTATTATTCTTCAGCAAACTACAGCTTCATTCTAACACTATATGTAAGCGCTGTCAATCTATCTTTGTCTATTTTACACAAAATCAAAAAAAAATAAGAACACCACATTGTTCTGTGGTGTTCTTATTAGATTGTAAAGTTTCTTCCTGCTTGTCTGAGACTTTGATAGGCTTCATTTAAAAGGAAATGCTAAATCGCATCCATTTGCCATCAACAGCTTCAAATTTATATGCAAACTGATGCTTATCCAAAATTTGCTGAACGATAAAGAGTCCCAGACCAGTCCCTCCATCTTTCCGGTTTCGGCTATAATCCGGCCTGTAAAATGGTTGAAAGATCTGCTGGATCTGAGTCTCATCTAAAACACGCTCAGCCTGGTTTTCAATGAACAAGAGGTGTTCTTCAAGGCGGATTGATATTTTCCCATTTTGAACAGTATAGTTAAAAGCATTATCAATGAGATTTTTGATCGCCTTGACCAAGTAGATCTTATTGCCCTTCATCTCAGCCTCTTCTAAACTAACTTGGAACTGATAGTGCCTCATGTCTGCCATCAGTTTGTAGGCGCCGAGATTTTCTTCTAGAACCTGCTTCAATGAAAAAGACTTCCTCAGTCACCTCTGTTCCCATCTCCATTTTAGAGATAGCTAAGATGGACTGAACCAGAGCGGATTGCTCTTCTAAAATTTCTCGACATTTATGAAGGTAGGTATCTCGATCCTTGAATTCCCCTACGCCGTATATCATACCGTCAATCATTCCCATCATACTGGTTATTGGCGTCTTCAGCTCATGGGAAGTCATACGAAGGAACTCAGCCTTCTCCCTTTCACTCTCAGCAACCTTTTCATTTTCCACTTTCAACGCTTCCATACTTGTCAGCAAGTTAGCATAAAGGTGATTGATATCCTGAGCGAGTTCAGCGATTTCATCCTTTCCTTTAGCTACACAAACAACATCTGGCGCTAAACTGGTCATCTGACGAGTTGCAGCCGATATATCCTTTATCCGCTGACTAGAGGTCCGGCTGTAAAGATAGGCAGAAAGTCCTCCTAGGCTAAGGGATACGACTAAAACAAAAGGATATAGATTGAGCAAAATATGACTGGCATCACTGACGGGCTGCAGAGAATATTCTCCCTGCAGGGTCAAGATTTTTCCATCAGATGTTTTAAGCTTCTTACTGATACTTTTATGCTTAGCTGTTCCATCAGCCATGGTAGGAAGGATTGTTAGTTGTAAGGAATCTTGGGTCTCACTTACTTCAACAGTCGGGTAAACGACCTGGTCTTTGGCATCTGTCAAATTAAACCAGATACGATTATTTTTATGACTATAATCAGTGAGAAGAGATTTCATTTCGTCAATCGACTTCCCCTTCATTTGCTGAGTTACTTGTTCAAATTCATGATTAGCTTCTCTACTCTTTACTTGCTCATAATAGATTGGCATAGCAAAATAGAGACTAGCAAGCACTACTGTGACAACAACAAAGATAATCGAACTGGTCAGCAGGAAATTCTTTTTTACAATCTTCACGCCTGATCTCCACCCAATTGATAGCCCATACCAGTAATGGTTGACAAAGGAATTCCCAGGAACTTTCTTGCGAATATTCTTGATATGATTGTCCAAGACACGACTATCTAGCTCACTATAGCCCCAAATAGTATTCATAAGCTGGTCTCTTGTCACTAAATGGCCCTTACGTTTAGCAAGAACTTCTAGAATTTCGTACTCCTTCTTGGTCAGAGCTAGCTTTTCTCCTTGCCAGAAAATCGTACAATCTTCTAAAACCACGCGCAAGTCACCGATGACAATTTCAGAATAAACAGCAGTCCGACGTAAAATATTTTCTATTCTTTTCACCAAAATGAGGGGTGAAAAAGGCTTAGTCACGTAATCGCTAATCAAGTGATTAAAACTCACTAGCTGGGTATATTCATCATCTAGAGCAGTTAAAATCATGACTGGGATCTGCGATGTCTTACGGATTTCCTTGAGAACATCTAAACCACTAACGGATGGCAACATCATATCTAAAATGACTAAATCAAAAGTCTCTTCTTCAAACTGACGTAGAGCCTCTGCGCCATCATAAACCGGCGTAACACTGTAGTTACTTTCTTTTAAAAATTCACATATGACTTGGTTGATAGTAGTATCATCTTCTACGACCAAAATCTTATACATAACGACTCCTTATTACTTCTATTCAAAGCGCAAAGCTTCGATTGGATCAAGCTTGGACGCCTTGACGGCTGGTAGCAATCCAAATACTACCCCTATTATACAACAAAATAGCAAACTTACAAAGACTGAGAAGAGGGAAAGAATGTAAGGATAAGCCAATGACTGGGTAATAGCAAAACCAGATAGGATTCCAGCCACTACTCCTATAAATCCACCCATCAAGGTCAAGATAACTGCTTCAATCAAAAACTGCTTGAGAATGATTTTTCGTCTTGCTCCCAAAGCCTTCTTAATACCAATTTCACGAGTCCTTTCTGTAACAGAGACTAGCATGATGTTCATAACACCAATCCCTCCAACCAGAAGGGAAATACTGGCAATCCCTGCCAAAAGTACAAAGTTTGATTGGTTCAAATTATCCAATTGACGTTCAAATTCCTGTAAATTTAGCACCCCAAACATATAATCAGAACTAGGAACTTGTTGATTGAGATAATCTCCAACTTTTTTTGCCACCTTCTTCAGGTCATCTGCTTTATAGGTTTGAACTGTCACCTCTGGATTAACATTCAACTCCTCAAAAAGTCTGTGCCATTGTTGGAGTGGAATATAGGCAACCCGATCAGCTCCCGCTGTCAAGCCACTTTGTTCCGTAGACTCAAAAACACCAATTACCTTGAAAGGACTTCCCTTGACTTCAATGTATTTTCCAATACCATTTCCATTTGGAAAGAGACTATCATAGAGAGATTTTTCCAGATAAGTAACCTGCTCTTGGTTTTGAAAAGCAGGATCCGAAAAATCTGCACCCTCTACGGTCCGCATTTTCTTGATTTCTGCAATATTTTGAGAAACAGCCTGTACCTTACCAGATGTTTTTTGTTCCAGATGATAAATCTTGTCATCCGTTCCATAGGTTAAAAGAGCATTTTTAACACCAGGAATTTCTCGAATCTTATTCAGTATATCTTCACCCATGAAAGGGATGTAACCAGGTTTTTTTGCCTGAGCCTTTCAGGAATACTAGGGTCAATCACATTCTTCTTGTCATAGACCACTTTGATGGTATTATTACTGCCACCGATCAACTGTCTCTTGGTATTTTCTGTATTTCCTTCGATAATTGAAAAGATAGCAATGATGGCACCGATCCCAATGATAATTCCCAGCATGGTCAGCATTGAGCGCATTTTATGCGATAAAATGGAATTTAGAGCTACAAAAATATCTTCCATAAATGTCTTAATTCCTTTCTACCTCTTTGTGTTCAATATTTCCATCTCGTAAAACAACTGTTTTCTTGCACATTTGAGCCACTTCTGGTTCATGGGTAATAATCACGATTGTTTTTCCAGCTTCATTAAACTGCTTAAAAAGTTCCATGATTTGTACGCTGGTCTTGGTATCCAAGGCCCCAGTCGGTTCATCTCCAAGAATAAAACTTGGGTTAGTAACCAAAGCGCGGGCAATGGCTACCCGCTGCTTTTGTCCCCCTGATAATTCCATCGGCTTAAATTCGCTTCGCTCTTCTAAGCCTACCAAACGTAACATTTCCATTGCCCGTTCCCGTCTTTCCTTTTTGGGAATCTTCATATAAGTTAAAGGCAATTCCACATTTTGACAAGCTGTTAATTTTGGCATCAGATTGAAGTTCTGAAATACAAAACCAATCTTTTGATTTCGTAAATCTGACAATTGATTGTCTGATAGATTGGATACATCTGTACCTTCAATATGATAAGTTCCAGCATTAGCCTTGTCCAGACATCCAATGATATTCATCAAGGTTGATTTACCAGATCCAGATGGCCCCATAATAGCCAGAAAATCTCCTTCTTCCACATGTAAGTCAATTCCTTTCAAAATCGGAAACTCTTGACTTCCTTGCTGGTAAGACTTATGAATTTCTTTAAGCTTTAACATCTGCTCCTACCTCCATGCCCTCTTTCATACCTGTCTTCACACTAGAGATACTGTCTTCCATCTTCAAACCTTCTGTGATTTCAACAAGCGAACCCTTAAGGGCCTTGGTCTTAACTTCTTGTTTTTTGATCTTTTTGTTTTCAACTTTCCAAACATAAGATTTACCGTTTTCTGTGAACACATAAGATTTATTCACAACAACCTTGCCAGCTTCAGGCGCATTTTCAATAACATTGACATAAGTATGAGAACCAATCAAAGGCATATTTTCGGCTTGGTCTAACTCTACTTTATATGGGTATTTAGCTTGATTTGGATTTTCCTGTTGTTGTTTGTTACCATTTGCTGCTGCATCCGCTGTAAGAGTACCGACTTGGGTTACTGTGCCTGTCCATTTTTTCTTAGGATTTTTACGGTCAACTACTTCAACTTTTTGTCCAACTTGTAATTTCTCACGATCAAATTCACTAACGTTCCCTTTTACAAAAGTCTTGGACTTGTCCATGATTTCGATAAAGTTTTCTTCTTCTTTCTTAGCTTTTGATTGAGTCGGTAAGTCTTCATTCATAGAAGTGATAGTGCCCGCTGTATCTGCTGTTACTGTATCATATTTCATTCGGTCTGATTCAGTTTGAGCTGTTGCCTGAGCTTTTTCTGCTTCTATCTGAGCATTCTTTACTTCATTATCAGCTGAATTCGCATCGCTTAAACTTTGAGCAACTTCATCTTCTGCAGATTTGATCTGCTCTAGTAGAGACTCATCATTATTCGCATTGTATTTTTCACGCAAACTGTTCAAATGGGCTAATTTACGATTATAAGTCTCCCACTTAATTGAGGCATTACTTTGCGCCGTACTAATACTATTAGACTTAGCCTGGGCATCATATTGAGCTGATTGAGCCGTCAGCTCTTGGGACGTTACATAGGAAAAGAGAGGCTGTCCCTGTGTGACAGTGTCGCCATTTTTGACGAATACTTCCTTGACCTCACCTTTTGATGGATCGATCTTAACCTTACTGCTATTATTCGGTGCAACTTCACCAGATAAAACCAAGCTTTTCTTCTTAGCTTCATCCACAGCTTCTTGAACTGTTTTAGAGTCAACTTTGTTGTTAACAACAACAGATTGATTTTGACCTGGCTGCAAAAGGAAGTACCCTCCCACAGCTGCACAAGTCAATAAAGCTACACTACTGATTAAAATAATTTTAGAATTTTTCTTTTTTCCTCGTAACATACTGCCTCCAAGTCTCACGACCACTCATTATTATTCTGCACTTGAATCTGCTGTATCTGTATCTTCTTCATTATCAACTGGAATTTGAACAATATTACCATCTGGCATAGTATATTCTGTCACTTCTTTCCCATCAACCACTTTGTTTTTCTTATCTACAGCATCCTTCTTGTAATCAATTGGCTTGCCATCTAAGGTCTCTGTTTTTTGCTTATCCTTATTTCCACAAGCTGCCAAAAATAAAATTGAGAGTCCTAAGACTGCGATAAGAGTAGCTAATTTTTTAAAGTTCATGATGTTCTCCTTTTTAGTAAGTTATTGGGTTAAAATCTGTTGTAAATGTTTTTATCAACAAAGATAAACAGCTTTTTAACCTTTTTGTTTTGTTTGAACAAATCTATTCTAACAAAGCTATCTAAGACCCTCCTACCTGCCATCTGTTTTTTTTGTGTTTTTTAAACTGATACTATTCTTTTGAATTTTTTGCATATCCTATCATGAAAACCAATCCAAGCTATTTTATGATATAATGACAATATCTTTAATAAACACCAATACGAGGTAAGATTATGACACAAACAGTTTACTTTGGTACCTATACCCGACGGGAGTCAAAAGGTCTTTACAAGGCCGATTTTGACTCAAATAATGGAATTTTGTCAAACTTAGCGCTAGTGGCCGAAGAAGCCAGTCCAACCTATCTTGCATTTGACGCTGCTGATCATCTCTATACTGTGGGGGCTGAAAATGGGCAAGGAGGAATTGCTGCATATGATAAGGATTTCAAGCTTTTAAATCATGTCGTTGAAGAAGGAGCTCCACTCTGTTATGTTGCAGTAGATGAAAAGCGTGATTTGGTATATGGAGCCAACTACCATAAGGGCCAAGTCTTAGTCTACAAGCGTTTATCTGATGGCAGTTTGGAGCTAGCAGATTCAGATACACATGAAGGATCTGGTCCACATGAGAATCAAGCTTCTGCTCATGTTCACTTCACTGACTTAACACCTGATCAATACCTAGTTACATGCGATTTAGGAACTGACCAAGTGGTAACCTATGACCTTTCAGAAGATGGGAAACTGGAAAAATTAGATACTTACACTTGCGCGCCTGGTGCTGGAGCACGCCATCTAGTCTTCCATAATTATTACAAAATGGCATATCTCATTTGTGAACTAAACTCAACGATTGAAGTTCTTATCTATGATGGTGTTGGCCAATTTGACCACCTACAAACTATCTCGACCCTACCTGAAGACTTCACTGGAGCAAATGGTACTGCTGCTATTAGACTTTCTGCAGATGGCAAGTTTCTCTATGGATCAAATCGCGGACATGATTCAATCGCTGTCTATAAAATTCTCAAGGATGGCAGCTTGGAATTAGTCGAAATTACACCAACCAATGGAAAGAATCCACGAGATTTTAATATCACACCTGATCAAAAGTACATTATTGCTGTTCACCAAGATTCTGACAATGCGACAGTTTTCAAACGTGATATAGAAAGCGGTAAATTAACAGAAATCTCTCATGACTTTTATGTTCCTGAATCTGTCTGTGTCACCTTTAAGTAAGCAGATTCCTTGCTTTCTATTTAAAAGTTTGATTAAATTATTACCGTATGAAAAAATGACTAAGGAGCCTATTATGAATCCCCTAGATTTATTTAACCAAGTAAAAGAAATGATCGAAAAGAAAGATTTCGATGCAGCTAAAAAGTTTGTTGAAGATAATAAAGACAAATTTGGTGAATACCTAGACCAAGCCAAAAAGTTAGTAGCTGGAAATGAAATGGCTAGTGGCGCTATCGATAAAATTAAAGGTTTGTTTTAAGCAAATAACTAAAAAAGCATCCTCATTAAGAGATGCTTTTTATATACACAAATTTCAGATACTGGCTAGGCATTTTAAAAAAATAGATCCCAGTTTCTAGTTAAAAACTGGGACTTAAGTACTAAATATTAATCTGTCTTTCTTCTTTTCTTTGTCCTGTAACAAACATGGTAAATGTCGCCTTGCAGACATTCTCGTTATCTTGATTAATGATAACCACATCCACTACTCTCGTTTTGCGACCAGGGTGTAGGCAGTTTCCTGAAATTGTCAGCTTATCTCCAGGATGTCCCGCTCGCAGATAGTTAATTGAAGACTGGAGCGTTACTCCATCTACACCTTGAGATATCAAGACTAGACCAGAAATCTGATCACAGAGAGTAAAAAGGTAGCCGCCGTGAGCATTTCCGTAATAGTTCAAAGAGGACTGAACGACTTCGGTCGTAACAATGACTTGGCCATCCTCCATTTTTTCAATTTCGTAGTTCTCAAATGCTGAAATCGCATCAAAGTGAAAATCTTTCATTTATTTCTCCTCACAATCTGTGTCTTATCATACTACTTTTCATTGATTCAAGCAAGGAAAGTTCCCAACAAATCTATAAAAAATCTGCTTCTAGCTAATCTATCGTCTTTGCTGATTTCTTTTATTAATAAAGTCTTTTAATTCTTCCAATCGTTCTCTTGTTAGCGATTGAGCAAGAAAAGCATCTTCGTTAACATCTTTGCCTTCATTAAATTCATGCATAGGAACATTATCATACTGCTTTACATTTACTGGTATAAGCTTCCCTTCGCCATAAATTATAATCTCTATATTACTATCACTAAAAAAAGCTCCATAGTAGTCTTCCCGAACCACTACTGTCTGCCCTTTTTCCTCAAGATAGGCATAATGGTTCACCGGAACATAAACCGTAAAAAATATCCCAAGAATAGGAGAAAATGCCACTAACAAGGCTCCTAGAGCAAGAGCTGGATAAAGAACCCATTTGTATCTTTTAATTAATAAATAGAAAGCGAGGAATAAAAATAGAAAGGCAAGCCACGGACTCAACTGAGGTTTCCACAACATACTGGTAATCAAAAAGAATAAAATAACCACCAAAGGCGCCAGATCTCTCAACTTCCATCGATTAGATACAAGAAGTCCAACAGCCAAGAGAATAAGAGCTGGCAACTCTCTGCTTAGAATATATAGAAGGAAATAAAACATCCCAAAAGTCTCCCTTTACTTTATTCAAAAATCCCTCAAGTCAAGCTTGAGGGATCCTTACTTCATTCAATCTGAATGAATTATTTTTTCAAGTTGTAGAATGATTTCAATCCACGGTATTCAGCTACTTCACCAAGTTGGTCTTCGATACGAAGCAATTGGTTGTATTTAGCAATACGGTCTGTACGTGAAAGTGAACCAGTCTTGATTTGACCTGCGTTTGTTGCAACTGCGATGTCAGCGATTGTTGAATCTTCAGTTTCACCTGAACGATGTGATACAACGGCAGTGTAACCAGCTTCTTTCGCCATTTCGATAGCGTCGAATGTTTCAGTAAGAGTACCGATTTGGTTAACTTTGATAAGGATTGAGTTAGCAGCACCTTCTTCGATACCTCTTTCAAGGTAAGAAGTGTTTGTTACGAAGAAGTCGTCACCAACCAATTGAACTTTACCACCAAGACGTTCAGTAAGAGCTTTCCAACCGTCCCAGTCGTTTTCGTCCATACCATCTTCGATAGTGATGATTGGGTATTTGTTTACCAATTCTTCAAGGTAGTCGATTTGTTCAGCAGCAGTGCGGACAGCAGCTCCTTCACCTTCGAATTTAGTGTAATCGTAAACTTTACGTTCTTTATCGTAGAATTCTGATGATGCACAGTCAAATCCGATAAATACGTCTTTACCTGGAACATAACCAGCAGCTTCGATAGCAGCGATGATAGTTTCTACACCATCTTCAGTTCCGTCGAAACGAGGAGCGAATCCACCTTCGTCACCAACGGCTGTTTCAAGACCACGACCTTTAAGGATTTTCTTAAGTGCGTGGAAGATTTCAGCACCCCAACGAAGAGCTTCTTTGAATGTAGGTGCACCAGCAGGTACGATCATGAATTCTTGGAAAGCGATTGGAGCATCTGAGTGAGATCCACCATTGATGATGTTCATCATTGGAGTTGGAAGAACTTTAGTGTTGAATCCACCAAGGTAGCTGTAAAGTGGGATTTCAAGGTAGTCAGCAGCAGCACGAGCTACAGCGATAGACACACCAAGGATTGCGTTTGCACCCAATTTACCTTTGTTAGGAGTACCATCAAGAGCGATCATTGCACGGTCGATAGCTTGTTGGTCACGAACATCGTAACCGATGATAGCTTCAGCGATAACATTGTTTACGTTATCAACTGCTTTTTGTGTACCAAGACCACCGTAACGAGATTTGTCGCCATCACGAAGTTCAACTGCTTCGTGTTCACCTGTAGAAGCTCCTGAAGGAACCATTCCACGTCCGAATGCACCTGATTCAGTATAAACTTCTACTTCAAGTGTTGGGTTACCGCGTGAGTCTAGGACTTCGCGAGCGTAAACATCAGTAATAATTGACATTTCTTACTCTCCTTTGAGTTTTTTTATTTACTCTTCTATCATACTCTAAAAAAGCGTTTTTTTCAAGAAAAAATCGTCTCTTAACCTTAAAAAATCTAGATTTATCAAGCAACCGCTTACACACTTCATGCTTTTTCTATTCTTATGAAATATTATGAAAATAAGTATTTTTGCAGCACCTATAACTTTATGCTATACTAAACCTATGACAGATATTAATAAAGTAATCATGGAGAAAGCCCAAGGTGGTGCCAAACTTAACCCTGATGAGCAACGTAGATTTTTAGGAACTTTTGAGGAACGAGTACTAGCCTTCTGCTCTGTTGAGCAAGCAAACGGTTCTCTCGTTCGTAGTCACTTCAAAGAAGTGCTCAGCAAAATTGTAGAAGAATATCAGCCTGTCCTAGTCAAAATTTCACCAGAAGTGGAGTCTAGCAATCAAATCTTTTATTTGAAAATATCTAAAGATCTTAGTTGTGAGGCAACAATTGTTTCTGGTGATTACCAAACTTCTCCATTTGGCCTCATTATCCACAGTGACCATCTAGTCCAAGTGGATGATAAGGACATGTTCCAACAGTTTGCTAGTCTTTTTCAGCCAACAGAAAAGCCTACAAAAGAAAAGCAATCTATCTGGAAAAAGTGGTTTGGATAAGATGACTAATATAGAGAAACTTTTTGCTTTTTTTGATGCAGAAAATCAGCGAGACTGGCAAACCTATCAGACTTTTCTTTCTGATCATGTTAGCTGGGAATTAGAAGGTGACACAACCGAAATCATCAAAGGAAAAACAGGCTACCTGACTAAGATTCAAAAAGTCTACCATAACAACCCCGTCCAATTTCGTTGTACTTATTATCAGCTTAGTCCCGACCAGAATCGGATTGTGACCATTTTAGAAAATGACTTGGGTGACCTGTCTTGTGACATCTTCTTCTTTGAAAAGGGCATGATAGTCAAAGAAATTGAATACCTACTAAAAAAAGCGGACTAACCGCTTTTTTTCATTTTTAGTACATTGCCAATATTTCTTGCTGTTCGAATCAAATTTCGCTCAGCCTGCTCTAAAACCCTATCCAAACTATCTGCTCGCGCAATAATCGGAAAAGCTGCCTGGATATTCCCAACTGGGAAATCCGGTAAATCATCTTCCAGACTTCCGCAAATCGCCAGTACAGGGATACCTTCAGGTGTTCGTCTTGCGACCCCAACAGGTGCCTTACCCGCCAAAGACTGACGGTCCATTCGTCCTTCGCCAACGACGACCAAGTCCGCTTTTTTAACTCTGTCATCAAAATCCAGTAAATCTAAACAGGTTTCTATACCCGAAACGATTTTTCCTCCAGCAAAAGCAACCAGTCCTGCAGCCATTCCGCCTCCGGCTCCAGCTCCAGCCATATCAATCACCTGAGGATCAACCAACTGATAGAAATCTGCCATAGCTTGATCCACTTGAGAGAATAATAAGGGTGCTAGACCTTTCTGACCTCCGAAAACAATTGTCGCACCACGCTCACCGCAAAGAGGATTGTCAACATCAGTCAAAATCTCAATCTCAACTTCTTTCAAGAAAGCAGGAACCTGCTTAGCTGATATTCGAGCGACCTTTCCCAAAGACGAGCCAATGGGGCGCAATCTATGATTGCCCACATCGAAAAATTCATAGCCCAATCCAGCTGCCAATCCAATTCCACCGTCGTTACTGGCCGAACCTCCAACACCCACTAAAATTTTTCTGACACCGTCTTCAGCTAGGTACAAAATCAATTCTCCCAATCCTTTGGTCTCTATGGCCAAGGGATTTCGTTTTTCATGAGGAATAGAGGCGAGTCCGACCAAGTCAGCCATCTCAAATAGTGCTTGCTGACCGTTCCTAGCATAAGGCATTTTTACTGGCTGGCCAAAAGGGCCAGTCACAGTGTGGTAAAATTCAGTCCAGCCCAAGGCTGATGTCAGCGCAGCCATTGTCCCCTCGCCCCCGTCACCGACCGGCAGCAAGTCAAAGCTAGCATCTGGCAAGGCCTGAGAAAATCCGTTCTGCAGAGCCTGAGCAACCTGAGCAGCTGATAAACTTTCCTTAAAAGAATCTGGTGCAATTAGGATATGCATACTTCTCTCCTATTCTTTTCTATTGTCTAAAAGATCAATAACCCGATAGAGGTTGCGTTCTTGAATCTGGTAAGGAGCCTGCTCGCGCACGATTGGCTTGGCCATAAAGGCAATTCCCATCCCCGCCGCCTGAATCATAGGCAGATCATTGGCACCATCCCCCATAGCAATCGTTTGATTTAATTCTAAATTGTTTTCAGCTGCCCATGCTTTTAGCATGGCAAGCTTGGTATCCTTAGTGACAATCTCTCCTAAGACTCGGCCTGTCAAAAGACCCTGTTGAATTTCCAAACGATTTGCCTTGACATAGTCAATTCCAAGCTGCTCAGCCAGTCTGTCCACCGTCTCATGAAAACCACCTGACACCAAGCCTACTTTATAACCACGTTTATGCAGCTCCTTGACCAAGTCCTCGGCTCCTGGTGTGAAGTGGATCCTTTCAGCAATTCGAGCAAAAATATCCTCTGGCAGACCTTTTAAAAGGGCGACCCGCTCACGTAAGGCAGCTTCAAAGTCCAACTCTCCTCGCATGGCACGCTCGGTAATGGCCGCAACCTGAGCTCCTACACCCGCTTCCTCTCCTAGCAGGTCAATCCCCTCTTCCATGATTAAGGTGCTGTCTACATCCATGACTAACAAGCCTTTGACTGTTTTCATCTCTTACTCCTTCCGACTTATTAATTATCCTCCCTATTGTTTAAATATCATTAAATCTATTTGAACAGCCTTATCTTTCGATTTCATTAGTATTGAAATCCCATAGATTGTTCCACTAGAGTGTTTTAATCTTATTCGACAGGTAGTATCCTCTGGTAGATCATACTTGTTTTTGAGATGTTTGAAGAGCTCAGAGTGATTTTCTGGCTTGTAGATGATATCACGAAGCTCTGTTTCTGCACTCTTAAAAGTCTCTTTCACATCTAAAGATTCAAAATAATTTCTTTGAACAACTAAGTTAAGAATCTCTTCATCAAATAAAGGACTTATCTCTGAGCTGTAAGTTAGTTTGCCGTTAGAATAAGTAACAGGAACACTCTCTTTATTATCCCCTATCTTTATTATATAGTCACCTTTAATGTCAGATTGGGTAGTATCTAATCTAATCTCATAATCTTTCACTTCGTCTCCGTCTTTAATATAAACACTACTTGTATAAAGTTTTAATCCAGTAAAATCCTTTTTCTCTTGTTCTAAAAACTTAAACATCGGTTCAAAAGTGCCTTCAAAATCATACTGTTCTCTTGTTCTGTTTTTTGGAATAGTATAATCATCCAAACGCCAACCATTCATCAATGCTATCGATAAAACGGCTACACCTCCGAGAATAATGAGAGTAATATATTTTTTAATCTTTTTCATTTCTTTTATAGACTTTCCACTTTCATTTGTCCCTCTATTATAACATAAGAGCCTTTTTGCTGAGAATGAAAAAAGTTCCCGAAGGAACTTCTTTTAAAAACGAATATTCTCGCGTGTTTTCTCATAAGATGTAACAAAACGACTTGTTACCCCAGGCTCAACAACTTCGAGAGCTTGAGAAATCACTTCGAATGAACTTTCGTAATCGAATTGATTTCAAAGATATCCAAAGCTTTATTAAAAGCTTCCTGAATACTTTGATCAAAGGAACGATAACGATTAGAATACTGAAGAAGCTGTTCTGTCAAAGTTGCGTACTGAACGATCTGATAGGTTTCAGTTTCCAAATCATGAATGTCATTTGTAACATTTTCAAGTAACAAATTAACATTGTCAATATTTACGCGCAACTGCTCCAACTCTGTAAGCAAGGCCTCTGTATGATCACTGGCTGTAAAGAAGAGACTTAAGAAACTCTTTGGAATTCCTGGTAAATTGCGTTTTTCCATATAGCGCTTAATTGTGTGAAGCTTGTTGATGTAGATGTTGACTTTTTGACGAGCATTGTCATCATCTTTTTCAATTCTCTCTAAACGCTCACCAAGAGTGATTTGTTCGTCTTCAATTTCTTTCAAGCGCTCTTGAGTTGCTTCAAGTGCTTCCTGAGTTAACGAATAAGCTTGTTTATTTTCAGCTGAGTCTTCTACAGTAGCTAAAACAACTGCCTCTAATGCAGACAATTCACTTTGTAAATCACGAACTTTCTCATCTTCTTCATCAGATAGAAGATACATCTTAGACAAACGATCCAACTCACTTTGAAGGTGTTGGTTGTTTTCTTTTGTGTGTTTCAAATAAGCTGGTAAGTTTTCTTGTAATTTTTCAACAACTTTCTGAGCAGCAATCTCTCGCGTAAAGATGTCATACAAAGCATTGATTTCTTCTTGAATTTGAGTATTTTCATATTGGGCGTTATCCAACTCCAAAGCAGCAATATTCTCATAGTTTTGAGTGATATTAGAATGGAGTTGTGAGAAGCGAGACTCGATATCCGTTTCAACAAAATGATATCCAGCTTCCACCAATTTCCGATAACCAGATTCAAGATCTTCCAGCTGGTCTGGTAAAACTTCTCTTAGTTCAGTGACAATACTTGGCACCTTATCAACAATATGAGTTAAAGCAAGGATATGGTTCTCAGTTTTATCCAAAATATCCGCAGCTTCTACTGGGTCCCCAGAAGAATTAAGGGTAACAAATTGGGAGAACTCTGATTCAATATTTTGCAGTTGCTTTTGAATCTCTTGAACTGCTGGTCCATACTTTTCAGTATCTTCAGCTACTTTAACTTGTAGATTTTCAAACAATTCCAAAGCATGAAGAACACGTCCACTATTTTTTGCTTCTTGCTTTTCTAAATCTGCTAAGGCCTCACGGATTAACTCAATATCTTCTTCAACCAGATTAATCTGACTTTCAATGTTATCAATCGCATGCTTTGCCTTTAGAAAGCGAAAGGAATTGTTATAACCTTCTGCTTCAAAGATATTATTTTCAATATCTGCAAAAGAATTAAGGGAAAGATCGACCCATTTTTGATTCCACTCACGGAAAGTCACCTGACTTTGACCGATGAGATGCATATTCTTAATCGCCTCTACTTCATCATTCACAGGAAGATTATATAGTTTCTCTTTGCGTTCTTCCAAACTATCAAGTAGAGTCTCATTTCTCTTTCTTAGGACAACAGCAGCTACATAAGCAAGAATTAAAGCTACTGCAATCACTATGATTAGAATAATTAGTCCGTTAGACATATAAAACTCCTTCGTATTATTACTTGAGAATAAACATAATGATTATATCATAATTTCATTAGTCTTGTATATAATTTCTTCATTTCTATACATCTAATGTACTGTAAACAGCATTTTCTTCGATAAATTCGCGACGTGGTTCTACCCGATCTCCCATCAGCATATCAAAGATTTTGTCTGCTTCTGCAGCATCGTCAACTGAAACACGCGCCATCAAGCGGTGTTCTGGATCCATGGTTGTTTCCCACAGTTGGTGATCATCCATTTCTCCCAAACCTTTATAACGCTGAATTGTAGGCTTAGAGCGACCTTCACTATACCTAGCTAAGGCTTCTTGAAGTTTTATTTCTTGATCAGCACCTGGCTGAATATATTCTTTTACTTCGCTTCCAACTTTAACACCATAGATAGGTGGCTGAGCGATATAAACATAGCCTGCTTCCAAGACCGGCTTCATATAGCGATAAATCAAAGTCAAAGCAAGGTACGAATATGAGCTCCATCGACATCGGCATCAGTCATGATAACCAATTTTTGGTAACGACACTTGCTAATATCAAAATCAGCACCAAAACCAGTTCCCATAGCCGTGAAAAGGCTCCGGATTTCCTCATTGGCCAATATTTTATCCATGCTGGCCTTCTCAACATTGAGAATCTTACCTCGAATTGGCAAAATTGCCTGAAATTCACGGTTCCGTCCTGACTTAGCTGAACCTCCAGCTGAGTCTCCCTCTACGATAAAGAGTTCTGTTTCAGCAGGATTATTTGACGAACAATCCGCCAGTTTACCTGGCAAATTCGAAATTTCCAGACCAGATTTCTTACGGGTTACTTCCCGAGCTCGCTTGGCAGCAATTCTTGCTTTAGAAGCTAAAATTCCTTTTTCGACAATCTTCTTAGCAACTGCAGGATTCTCTAAAAGAAAATCTGAGAATGCTTCACTAAATAGACGGTTGGTAATTTTAACAACTTCGCTATTTCCCAGTTTGGTCTTGGTTTGTCCTTCAAACTGAGGATTTGGGTGTTTAACAGAGATAACTGCTGTCAAGCCTTCTCGAACGTCTTCACCTGTGAGATTATCTTCGTTTTCTTTGAGAAGTTTATTCTTCTTAGCATAGTCATTGATGACTCGAGTTAGGGCTGTACGGAAACCTTGCTCATGTGTCCCACCTTCATGTGTGTGGATATTATTAGCAAAACTCATCACTGTTTCATGGTAGCCTGTCGTATACTGCATAGCTACTTCCACGGTTATATCTTCCATTTCTCCATCTGTATAAATAGGATTGTCGAAGATTACTTCCTTATTTTCATTGATGTACTGGACATAACTAGCAATCCCACCTTCGTAATGGTAGTCTTTACTTTGTTCCATACCATCTCGTTTATCAGTAATCGAGATAGACAAGCCTCGGTTGAGAAAGGCAAGTTCTTGGATCCGTTTATTGAGTTTCAAAATCAAATTCAACAGTCTCGGTGAAGATTTCTGGGTCTGGCGTAAAATGAACTGTTGTACCTGTCCGATCTGTTTCGCCGATCACTTTCAAATCAGCCACGACCTGACCACGAGTGTATTCTTGGAAGTGAATTTGACCATTTTTATATACTTTAACATCTAGTTGGGTAGATAAAGCATTTACAACAGAAGAACCTACACCGTGAAGACCTCCTGAAACCTTGTAGCCACCACCGCCGAATTTCCCTCCAGCGTGAAGGACCGTAAAGACAGTTTCAACAGCAGGACGGCCAGTTTTTTCTTGGATATCCACTGGAATACCACGTCCATCATCGACAACTGTAATAGAATTGTCTTTTTCGATAAAGACTTGAATATGACTAGCAAAACCAGCCAAGGCTTCGTCAATAGAGTTATCAACGATTTCCCATACCAAATGGTGCAGACCTTCTTTAGAAGTTGATCCAATATACATACCCGGACGCATACGAACTGCTTCAAGTCCTTCAAGGACCTGAATCTGGCTGGCATCATATTCTTGAGATTGGATGTCTTGTTGCTTTTCTTCTGTCATTTTATTCCTTTTCTGTATTTAAATGTAAATAGTTCTTTAGATGTTCCATACTATCAAAAAGATAAGTAGCAAAACCTGCCGCTTGACCAGCCTCTATATCTAATGGGCGATCACCAATAACTATGCAGGAGCTAATCTTGTACTTTTCCTTGAGATAATTCATGGATTCTGGGTCAGGTTTTCTCTTAAAACCATTATCAGCTGTGACAATTTCCGTAAAGAGGGAATCAATTCCTGTTTTAGAGATAATTTCTAAAACCTGATTGTCCCGGTGGGAGACTAAAAAGTTTCTACCACCTTGCTCAATTATGATCTCAAGTAGCTCTTTTGCTCCGTCAAATAAAACAGGATGCTGAAGTTCCTTAGCTTCATTGGCCTTGTAAGACCTCAAAAAATCGTTCACTCCCGGTGCAAACTGTTGTACTGCATAATCCGTTGACACTTTTAAAGCTTGATATACTTCATCATGGCTGGCTTCTATGCCTAATGACGCTAAGGTTCGTACAAAAGCAGCTGTGGAAGTTTCATAATTATCGAGAAGCGTACCGCCTAAATCCCAGATATAATCTTGATAATCCATAGCTTTTATTATACCATATTTTTCCTGAAAAAGCGCTAATATTGGTCAAATATACTGTTAAGAATCCTTTTAATCCAAATAAAAATAAAGAATCAATTTCGCATTTATTTTTTAAACACAAAAACCCACTTATTGATAAATGGGTTTTCTAGTTTATTTTCCAAAAACATCTGTATATAGCATACCCTGGCGTAAGGAATCCGCATCACCACCTAGCTCCTCCACTATGGCATAAGCAAAAGCAAGCGCAGTTGAGGGACCTCGACTTGTAATAAGTTTGCCATCAGTAACCACCGTTTCCTTCAGGTAATTCCCGCTCTTAATGCTCTCCTCAACGCCATTATAACAGGTGAATTTTTTATTCTCCAGTACTCCTGCTTTTTCAAGTGCTATGGGAGCGGCACAGATTGCAGCAATCCACTTATCTTCTACCTGCATCTTAGCTAGAGCTTTCATTAGGTCCTGATCATCTCTAAGATTAGCAGATCCAGGCATTCCACCCGGCAAAACAACCATGTCATAATCATCTAAATTTCCTTGCCACAATCGGTCAGCTTGAACACTGATTCCATGAGAACCTGTCACTACTTGCTCAAATCCAAGAATATGACAGGCAATATTGGCTCGACGCAAAACATCCACAACTGTGAGTGCTTCTATTTCTTCAAAACCATTAGCCAGTATAACAGCAACTTTCGCCATGTATCCTATCCTCCTATTTTAATTTTTTCAGAATAATTTTCTTTCGTCTTCTAGAATATCCTGTCTGTTGCTCTTCTAAAAGATTATTTTGATAACTAACAGAAAGCAAGAGACCTACTCCAATTAGGTTACTGATAATAGAGGAGCCTCCTTGGGAAATAAAGGGCAGGGGAATTCCTGTTAAAGGAAGTAAGCCCGTCACAGCTCCTATATTTTCAAAAATATGAAAAATCAGCATCATAGTGAGACCAGTAGAAATGTAGGTATAAAATTGATTATTCGATTTCAGAGTAATCCTTAACATGCGATAAATAAGCAAAAGGTAGAGGGCAATCAGGAAGATAGAGCCCATAAAGCCAAAGTCTTCCGCAATTACCGTAAAGATCATATCACTTTCTCGCACCGGCACTAATAAATTGGATACATTAAAACCTTGCCCCCAAATTCCACCGCTACCGATAGCAATCTGGCCCTGAGCTTGTTGATAAGTAGTCGTTTGGGCATATTCAAAAGGATGAAGCCATGCTAAAATCCGATTAATTTGGTAAGTCGGCATGCCTAGATTGTGAAGAAATGCTCTACCACCTTCCCAGGTAAAAATTAGCATAAAAGCTAGAAAAAGTGAAACGCCCGTTAGAAAGATAGGAAGAATAATTTTCCAAGAGACTCCAGATAAGAGTACAATTCCTGAAAAAATAGCCATAAAAACAAGAGCCGTCCCCAAGTCACTCTGTAAGGTCAGCAAAACCAAGACTGGCACAGTATAGAGAAAGAGCTCCAAAATCAATAGCCAATCCATTTTGATCGTCCTAATCTTGTCTTTATTTCGTTGGCTGAATTGAACAACTGAACGCGATAAGATCAGAATATAAGAGATTTTCATAAACTCTGACGGCTGGAAGAGGGTCGTACCACCAATAGTTACCCAGTTTTTAGCTCCTGTTGAAGCAACAAGAGACGGGCTATAAAAGACCAGGGGTAGAACCATGAGACCTAAACCAAAAACGTAGAGCAGGGGAGTCATCTTCCAAAGAAATTTGGTGTTAAAAAACATGACGACAAAACTAATCACAATCCCTAAAGCTATCCAAGCAATTTGCTGTCCAACTATTGCCCAGGCACTAGCAGGGTAGTCATGATTCACTGCTATATAAATGGCCATGATGCCAAAAATCAATAAACAAATAACTGGTAAAATTAAACTATAATCCACTCGCGAATCAATCGAGGGTTTAAAATAAGACATACTCACTCCTGTCTAGAAAAAATACTGAATAATCAAGCTAGAGACAGCAACAACAAACCAAGCAAAGGCACCAGTTAAAAGTGGAGCTGCTCCTGCTTGTTTAAACTGAGCAAAAGAGACCCGAGAGCCTATTCCTGCCAAGGCCATTGCCATCAGCCATTGAGATAGAATTTTTGTAAAGGAAATAAAGGAAGCAGGTAAAACGCCCGTACTACTAATCAGAGAGGCACAGACAAACCATAAAATAAACCAAGGGAAAATTTTCTTTAGATCTACTTTTTGCTTAGATGACTGGGACTTAAGATAACGAACACCTGCAAAAATGAGACAAGCTGGCACAATCATCAGAGCTCGACTTAATTTAACAATAGTTGCCAAATCACCAGCAGTCTGTCCATAGGTATAGCCAGCAGCTACTACAGACGAAGTATCATTGATAGCTGTCCCTGCCCAGGTCCCAAAGGTTTCGGCCGACATCTGCATAACATGTCCAAGAAAAGGAAAAATGAAAACTGCTAAAATATTGAAGAAGAAAATAGTTGAAATCGAAAGAGCAATCTCTTCTTCTTTAGCTTCTAAAATAGGTGAAGCTGCCGCAATAGCAGACCCCCCACAAATAGCAGTTCCAAATCCAATCAACAAGGTTAAGACTCGTCCCATTCCCAAAAAGCGCCCAATAAGATAAGCGGATAAAAAGGCTAGTAAAATCGTAAGAATACTGATTTTTAAAGATGATAAGCCTGTAGCAGAAACTTTTGAAATAGAAAGACTGAAACCTAGTAATATAATGGAATACTGCAAGAGTTTCTTACCCGAAAAAGCCAAACCTAGATGAAATTTCTGAGGAATTTTCCAAAAATGATTCAACAGAATACCAAGTAAAATTGCAAATACACTGGAGCCAAACAAAGGAAAAGCTTTGCCCAAACAGGTAGCAATCGCAGCTATGGCTAATGATAAACCCAAACCTGGAATGTATTTTTTAAACATGATTAATCAGAACCTTCTTCTTTTTTCAATGTTTCTATTATAGCAAAATTTAAGTACTTGAGTCAGATGATCTTTTGAATAAATTTTACCTTTCTTCAAAATTTTGCACCCATCCACTAGTTCTTCTTTTTAACAGTTTTATTTTTAAAATAAAATCGCACATCTTGCAGAATCTGCTCAAAAGAAGACTGCTCAATTGGTGCTGTCTTAGATAAGACTCCTCTGATCTGGCGACTATATCGCTTGGTATAGACACGATTATCCAAGATAAGAACAGCAGACTGCTGTTTGCGATGGCGAACCGTCCGTCCCAAAGCTTGTTTCAAACGTAGAATCGCAACCGGCAAACTATAATCATAAAAGGGATTTTTCCCCTCAAGACGAAGCCGACGATTCATCTTTTGTGTGAAAACATTTTGCGGATTGTCAAAAGGTAGACGTGTAATGATTTGAATCATTTTGTCCTGACTAGAAAAGTCCGTTCCTTCCCAGAAACTACCTGTACCTAGTAATATTTGAGCTTCTCCTCGATCAAAACGACGTTTAATGTTACTAGCATCACCATTTTTATACTGGGCTAGATGCTGCAAAGACAAATTTTCTGATACTTCCAACAAGAGCTCCTTAGAAGTAAAGAGAACTAAAATCGGAAAGTTTAGGCCATATAAACTTTCAATCCTCTCAACAATCAATTGGGCATGGTGGGGAAGTGGCAAATCAGCCAAATCCGGAAAGTCTTTATCGACCCAAATTCTCTGTTGGTGAGAGTTCTTAACCGGCAAATGATAAAACTGATAGTCTTGAAAGCCAAGTAACTGAGCTAGATTCACCTTTCGGCTGATTTCCAAGGTTGCAGAGATTAAAAAGAGCTGAACCTTATCAGGCAGGAATCCTGAAAGTTCATTAAAGATAATCTAGCTGCATGAAGACTAGTCACTCGATGTTGTTCAAAATATTCATCTTCCAACCAAAATTGTTCATACCTTTGATCCAAAATCTCACTCAATTCTGGAAGATAGTGATCTGGAAGTTCAGACAAATCCTGTCTAAGCTTAAGTAAGGTTTTGTCACTTACTTCACTCACTCTTTCGTTATGAAGAACTTCCACTAGCTGTGCTAGTTCAAATTGCAGACTTTCAAGTAAACGGCGTTCCAGAAGAGAATCCACACGAAGAATTTCTTGCTGAATTGTCTGCAATAGCTGATTCATCTTGAGACTTTTTTGAGAAAAACTTTCTAAAGCCAAAAAGAGCTTCTGAGCCTCATCTACTACTAAAATACGTCCTTCAATCAAACTTTTATCATCTTCTAAACGAGTGAGGAGGTAAGCGTGATTCGTCAATAATACTCTACTCTCCCTTGCTTTTTCCTGACCAATCTGCCAAAAATCTACACCGTAAAATAAAGATTTTTTGCTTAATTGGCCATCATGCCCTAGCTCCTCGAAAAAAGTTTGATAACGATGAGCTTGACCGATTTCTTCTAAGTCTCCTGTTTTAGTTTCAGTAAGCCAAACTAAAAGCTGCATCTTGCAACGATTAAGCAAACGATTATCATCCAAGCGCTCTAAACTCTGATAAAAAGTATCCAACTTGATATAAGATTTTGGACTTTTTAAACTATGAAAAGCTACTTGAAAAACTTCTTCAATCGCTCTTCCTTCTCCAGTCGCAATTTGATCCTGCAAAATTTTAGTCGGTACACTGACTACGATCTTTTCCTGACAATGTGCCAAAAGAGGTAGCAGATAACCATAGGTCTTTCCTAAGCCAGCCTGGGCTTGTAAGAAATTAGGCAAAGGGTTTTTCATAGCCTCTTCTATGAGAGAAGCAAACTTTTGCTGTTCAGGTCTTTCTTCTAGTCCAAGCAAAGAAATATTTTTAGCAAAATCACTAGATAGACATCTTTCTTTACCAATCTTAGTCTGCTTTCTTAAATAAATGCCGTGACAATCAAACCAATCATCTGCTCTTCCATCTGGCATCTTCTCAAAACAGTCTTCCAGCACCAAGCGAGACTCATAAATCAAGCTATCAGACAAAACAAGAAGGCGTTCTAGTAAGGGCTTGGGTAAACTTTGAATTTTTTCTTGGATTTTTAAAAATAGCAGGGCTGTCGCCATAGCATCTGAAATAGCGGTATGGGCTTGTTCCAAAGGAATTTCTAGTAGTTCACAGAGACTGGATAGCCCATATTTTTCATAAGTTGGAAACACGACTTGAGCCAACTCTACAGTATCGACACGAGGAGACAATAAGTCAAAACCTTCCCAAAAAAGGGATTCTGCTAATAAATTTGCATCGAATTTAACATTATGGGCTACAAAAACTGCATCTTCAATTAGTTCATAGATCTCACGCGCCACCTGAGAAAAATCAGGCGCCTGGCTCAAGCGTTGATCAGACAAACCTGTTAGCTGTTTGATATGTTCTTCTAAAGCCTCATGAGGATTAATATCTGTTTGATAGGTCTGCTTAATCTCTCCATTTTCTAGAATGACAATTCCTACTTGAATAATTTTTGCGGTGCTACCTGTTCCTGTCGCTTCCAAATCGACAATAGCATACTTCATATTTTTTCGTTTCATCTTATCAAAATTATACCATGTTTGCAGTCAAGATGCGAGACTAGAATAATGAAAGCCAGAGAGTACTTAGATGATTTCTAGATTAGGCAATCTAGCTTTAACAAGAGATAGATATTCCATTATTGAGCTTCATTTCTGCTAAAACTTAATTTTTTTGATACACTCATCATAGATAGAGAGGAAAAATCATGAAAGTACATAAAACATTAAATCCTTTAGCTTACGAAAATACCTATTATATAGAAAATGATAGTCATCTGATCCTAGTTGATCCCGGTAGTAACTTTCAAGCAATCCAAAAGAAAATCACTGAAATCGGAAAGCCTATTTCAGCAATTTTACTAACCCATACCCATTATGACCATATCATGAGCCTAGATTTGGTTCGAGAATCATTCGGATATCCTCCAGTCTATGTAGCTGAAAGCGAAGCCAGCTGGCTCTATACACCTGAGTTGAATCTTCAGGGCTCGATCGCCATAACGATATCGAAACACTTGTCTTGAAACCAGCTGAGCATTTCTTTATTTATTATGAAAAATATGACTTGGATGGTTTCACATTTTATGTTCTACCTACACCAGGACACTCTATCGGAGGGGTCTCACTTGTTTTCCCTGAAGGTCATTTCGTTCTCTCTGGTGATGCCCTCTTTAGAGAATCTATTGGACGCACAGACCTTCCAACTGGAAATTTTGACCAGCTGATTACTGGTATCAAACAAGAATTGCTTCATTTACCAAAGGAATATGATGTCTATCCAGGCCACGGACCGGCTACGACAATTGCCCATGAAAAAATGTTCAATCCATTTTTAAAATAAACGAACAGAATGAAAAGGATTAGCTAAGCTAATCCTTTTGTTTATATCTTCAAGAAACGTCTCATTGAGAAGACAGATCCAATTGAGCCAATAATGATTCCCAAAACAAAGAGAGAGGCAATCATGATTGGAATAAATAATTTAGGTGCAATCATTGAGAGATTTTGTGCCACTAAACCTTTATTGACTGATCGATAGGCAATGTTATATGCAAAATAAACCAGGGCTGCTGGCATAACAGCTCCAAGTAGACCAATCCAGGCACCTTCTAACAAGAAAGGTCCGCGGATATAACTATTTTTGCTCCTACCAATCGCATAATTTGAATCTCCCGACTCCGAGAAATAATGGTAATCCGAATAGTATTGGAAATCAAGAAGATAGCAATGAATATCAACATACCAGCCAAGATTAAGCCCCAAGTCTGAATAAAGTCAGCCAAAGAGAAAATCCGCTTGGTGTTTGCTCCACCATCTTGTACATCTGAGACCCCGTCGATTTTCTGGGCTTCTTCCTTTACTGAAGAAACATATTTTGGATCGGTTGTCTCAACGATGTAGGCATCATATAGGGGATTTGCGTCACCATCAAAGATTTTCCAATCGCTTCCCATAGTCTCTGTCAATTTTTCGTATTGCTCTTGCTTACTTGAAAAAGTGATTTTTTCAATATGGTCAATTTTTTTCAAAGCATCATAGACTTTATGATAATTTTCATTATCAACAGTCTGACCTTCTTTAACAACCGTCATACTATTGTCTTCAATGTCTTTACGAACATAAACCATCACTCGAACATTGTTTTTCAAGTCATTGGCTAATTTTGTCGTATTCAAAATAACCGAAACAAAAATAGCAACCAAACTAAGAGTAATCATTACCGTACTGATTGCGGCTACCGTCATCCAACCATTTCGCTTCAAACTTTTTAGCGACTCTATCAAATGACGGAAAAATCTACTAATCATCGTATCCGTATTCTCCTTCCGCTTCATCACGTACCACACGGCCATTTTCAATCGCAATGACGCGATGGCGTAAAGTATTTACAATTTGGCTATTGTGGGTCGCCATTAGAACTGTTGTACCTTGCAGGTTAATCCGCTCTAATAAGTTCATAATTTCCCAAGAGTTATCTGGGTCCAAGTTCCCAGTTGGCTCGTCAGCAATCAAAACCTTAGGGTTATTGACAATTGCACGAGCGATAGCAATCCGCTGTTGCTCTCCCCCAGAAAGTTCGTTAGGGAAAGAACGGACCTTATGCTTAAGTCCTACTAGGTCTAATACTTCCATAACCCGTTTCTTAATGTGACTTCTGCGTTCACCAATTACTTCCATGGCATAAGCAATATTTTCATATACTGTCTTCTTTGGAAGCAGTTTATAGTCTTGGAAGACTACTCCTACTTTACGGCGAAGCATTGGTACGTCACGTTTTTTTATCTTAGCCAAATTGAAGCCAGCAACTGTCAACGCACCCTTATCAAGTGCAACTTCACGGTAGAGCAAGCGAATAAAAGTTGATTTCCCTGCACCTGAGGGTCCTACAATATAGGCAAACTCCCCTGGCTCTACTTTTACCGTCACACCTCGCAAGGCTGTTGTTCCGTTGTCGTATTTTTTGACAACATCTCTCATTTCAATAATAGACATTTATTACTAAAATTCCCTTCTGTTAGTTGAGACGCCATTTTAAATAAGCATCGATGAAGCCATCTAAATCGCCGTCCATTACCTTATCAACCTGGGCCACTTCATAACTGGTCCGGTGGTCTTTAACCATAGTATAAGGTGTAAAGACGTAAGAGCGAATTTGGCTTCCCCACGAAATTTCTTTTTTATCGCCCTTTAATGAGTCAACTTCAGCTGCCTTTTTCTCTTGTTCAAGTTGATACAGCTTAGCCTGAAGCATCTTCATTGCACGATCACGGTTTCCATACTGAGTCCGATCAACGGTAGACTGCACCACAATTCCAGTAGGAATATGCGTCAGTCGCACACCAGTAGAAACCTTATTGACGTTCTGACCACCAGCTCCGCCCGAACGGAAGGTGTCCATCTTAATATCGTCTTCTCGAATTTCTACCTCAATGGTATCATCCAATTCAGGCATAACCTCTACGGAAGTAAAGGACGTATGGCGACGTTTAGCTGAGTCAAATGGAGAAATTCGAACTAAACGGTGAACTCCCATTTCCGACTTAAGCAGACCATAGGCATGCGGCCCCTCAAAAGAAAGAGTGACTGATTTAATACCAGCTTCATCACCAGCCTGATAGTCTAGAACCTCTACCTTGAAGCCCTTAGCATTGCCAAAACGTGTATACATACGGAGCAGCATGTCTCCCCAATCCTGAGCTTCAGTACCTCCAGAGCCTGGATGAATCTCGAGAATCGCATTATTATTATCATATGGTTCAGATAAAAGCAAAGTCATTTCATAGCTGGTCATCATTTTCTCGAGTTCTGCCAGCTTTTCCTCTAATTCCTCTTGAACCGAATCATCCTCAGCTAGAAAATCAAGCAAAATTTCTGATTCATCAAAAAGATCCGTCATCTGATGGAAATTTTCATAGGTTTGTTTGAGTTCATTGAGTTCTTGAGATGTCTTTTGAGCGGCAATATTATCATCCCAAAAGTCAGGTTCTGTCATCTTATTTTCTAAGATGGCGATTTCTTCTTCCAGACCTTCTAAGTCAAAGAGACCCCCTGAAAGAAGCTAATTTTTCACGATTTGCGTCAATCTTTTGACGAATTTCTGAAATATCCATAACTACCTCTTTTCACATATCGTTTAATTATACCATACTTATACACGTTTGACTATTTTTTGAAATAAAATTCAAGAAGTCCAGAATCCAGTGTATGATACTTTTTAATGAATAGCAAGCCAAGGGACTCCTTGTTACAAAATTGTTAGAAAAGTAAATTTCACGACATGAAAATGTCTGTTCTTTTGCTGTTCTTCTTTGAATATCCCTTAAAATCTGCTCTGCGCAACTAATTAAACTTATATATGTTCATGTAAACAATTTTGTGCTAGACTAAAACCATGACAAGAATCTGATTTATGAGCGACCTCCATCTGGACTCCAATCAATTTGGACACTTTGAACTAAAGACACTTAAGGAGGTTTTAAAAAAAGAGAGAATTGACCATCTTCACATTGCAGGAGATCTATCTAATGACCTAACCAATATTAGTTTGCCCTTTATTGAAGACTTGACGCAAGAACTTCCCACCTCTTTTAATCTCGGCAACCACGATATGCTGGGACTTTCTGAGCAAGAGATTTCTAGCTATGATTTTCAGATCCAGCAGTTTGGTCAGACCAAACTCGTCAGCTTTTCTGGCTGGTATGATTACAGCTTTGTTCCAGAAAAAAGCAAGGAAGAGCACCTGAAAACCAAAAACAACTTCTGGTTTGATCGTAGATTAGATCGGGAATTAGACGATCCTAGCCTTACAGCTCATAGCCTCCTCCAGCTAGAAAAACTACTTGCTTCTTTGGATGGTCCCATTATTATTGCTCTGCATTTTGTCCCCCATCAAGACTTTCTTTATGACCATCCTTATTTCCAACGTTTCAACGCCTTCCTGGGAAGCCAAGCTTTCCACCAACTCTTTGTCAAATATGGGGTGAAAGATGTCATTTTTGGCCATCTTCATCATCGTCACCATAGCCGAGTCATTGATGGTGTTCGCTACCACATGCGTCCCCTGGGCTATATTCGTGAATGGAAACTGACTCAAAACTTTTTTAATGCCTTTCCTCAGTACAAAATCTCACAGATGTATCGTCTTCACAAGCGATATAACACTGTTAAAGACTTAGAAGAATTTCTTGACTATAAGAAAAAACACCTGGCAGATGAACTGCGAGATGCCTTGACGATTCTTGATACCAAATCATAAAAACGTAAACAAAAGCAGCCCTTGAAGAGCTGCTTTTAATATTTAAATTCTAAAGAAATCTACTTCTTTTCAAGCCCTCTTAAGCCGATCTTTTTCTTCTAAAAAGTTTTCTTTTGAAAATATTTCTTTTAAATAATTCGTCAAAGAGAAGCAAGGCCAGAATCAGAATAAAAGAAACCAAAGAATAGTTGATCAAGAGGTTGTCACCACTGATAAACGGAGGTCTAGCTAGAAGGCCATAATTTCCTCCTGTCACTTGATTGACCCCAACCAAGAAGAGATTCAACATCAAGGTATAGGCAATAATCTCGACTTTTTTTAATAAACGCTTATCATAATGATTAAATAGATAAATCAAAGAATTAACTAAAAGTGCATAATGACCAATCAAAAATGAAAAGCTTGTAATATGTGGAAAGTCATAAGGATCAAATACAGGATAACCTAAGGCAAAAATAGCACCACTAGCTCCAAGTAAAGCAAAATACTGCTTTATCTTCCATTTATCTGGTAAGAAAATCATAGCAAACATGGCTAGTCTACAATGATAAAGAGGAAGACTGTTGGCCAAAGGAAGACGGAAACCGATATACCAAGCATAAAGAGCCAAAAGCTGAACAAACTGAATCCACTTAAACGTCTTAACAAAGCTTGGATTGTCATGATATTTAACTGCACCATAAATGGATAAGGCGACAAGAGAAATCATCAAAGCATAGGCAAGAGCCGAGATCAAAGGGGGAGCTGTCTGATTTGTCGTTAAAAATGGAAGCATCTCATTCTCTCCAATCTTTTAAAAGTAACATTCTGTTTTCTTGAGCTTCTTTCAAGCGTTTAAAAAGAAGGGAAAAACTACACAGAGCTACAACTAATACTGTAGATACTAAAAGGAAATTTCCTAACATACCATAGTCACCAACTAAAGGAGGATTTTTGAGGAATCCATAGTCTCCACCAGTTAGCTGATTCACAAGGAAAATGACAGCATTCATGCCAAAAGTTATTTCAATAATCCGACGATTGGATAAAATTTTATAGTCGTACTCATTCATCAAATAAACAATAGAGTTTCCCAAAAGAGCCAAATGCCCAACTAAATAAGAAAATAAGGTAATATGCGGAAGCGGGTAAGGATCAAAAATTGGGTGAAGCAAGGCACAAATCGGTCCAAATACCCCCAATAAGGCAAAGTATTGTTTATAAGATGTTCTCCTTGGCAAGAGCAAGACTGCAAACATAGCAATCCGACAATGGTAGAAAGGCAAACTCTCAGTCAAGGGAGCCTGAGTAGCCATGTACCAACCATACAAAAGAACCAATTGGACAATCTGCAGTCCTTGAAAAATTCTTTGAAAGCTTTTTTGTTTGTAAAATCTACTTGCGCTATAGATCACAATAAATAAAGCAAGTAGCATGAGCACTAATCCCAGAGGTGTTAATACGGGCGGTTCTGTTTTTTGACTTGTAAAAAAATCTCCCATTCTCATCTCCTATTTTTAAAATTAATAATAAAGTATTTAATAGTCTTTGACTAATTTTTCAACTAATCCAAATACTGTTCTCTGTCTCCTTGATAAATCTCCCAAAGGATTTCCAACTGTTCTTTTGTAGTCCTCTTAGAAGATAATTCTGGTAAAGATTGAATATCAAAGAAGGCTAACTCTTCTATTTCTGCATTAGGCTGAAAATCTCCATCCTCTATCTGACACTCAAAGACCAGTTTAGCATATTGCTTACTCTGAAATTGAAATTTATTAGTATCAAAGATTGCAAGCAGACGAGAAACTGAAACATTAAATCCCGTTTCTTCTTGGACTTCCTTGACGATATTTCCTTAGGAGATAGGCCGACTTCACAAAAGCCGCCAGGTAAAGCCCAAGTATTCTCATTTTTCCCCTTGACCAAACAGACTTTTCCGTCTCGAACCAGTACAGCTCGGACATCAATCAAGGGAGTGGCGTAAAAATCCGTTGGGCGCAACAGCTCTGTCAATTCTTTCCCATCCAAATCTGACCAATCAGCCAGGAGGTGTCCCAAAAGCTGACGGAGTTCTAAGTAACGCTCTTGATCAAATTCATCACGACTAAATGCCAGTCCTGTCTCTGTAATAGAAAGGAGACGTTGAATGATTTTTGCAGCTTCTTTAGTTTCCATCTTCCAAGTCCTCTACCAGCTTCGCCAGATTCATGGAATTGCTGCCTTTGAGAAGGATTTGGTCGGCAGGAGTCAGCTTCTCTCTGACAGCTTTGGTCAGCTGTTCAAACTGGTCTTTCTCGTCATTTTTGATAAAGTAATGGACTCTTCCTGGCGGGTAGATTTCCTTGGCATAGTCATAGAGGGCTTCCATGTCCTGTCCATAGAGGAAAAGGTCGGTCACAATTTCTGGATTGAGACTGGTAATCATAGAGCCGTGCATAGACTTAGAGTCCGCTCCCAGCTCTTTCATATCCGCCAGCACTGCCAATTTTCGTCCGCCTGGATTAGCCGGAATGATCGAGAAAGTCTCAAGAATCAAGCGCATAGCTGTTGGATTGGCATTGTAGACATCCGATAAAATATCTGCGCCATTAGCAGCTTTCTTCCATTCTGTTCGATTGCGGGTCAGCTCCAGCTTAGAAAAAGCCTGTGCAATAGCTGTCTCAGATACACCCTCCTGCAGAGCTGCATAGGCCGCAATCATGGCGTTGGTTGCATTGTACTTACCAGTCACAGGCAGGTCAATCCTTTGCTCTAAAAAGTTGCATTCAAAACTCAAACTGTCCTTGCGCTCTTCCAGACGCGTCAGGAAGATATCTGCATCAGGACCAAAGCGAACCAGTTTGCAATCTGCTGGCAGAAATTCATTGACAATCTTATCAACTGGAACAATCAAGAGACCATTTTCTCTTAGACCGTCCGCAATCTGCATCTTGCCTTGGGCAATCTCAGCTCGACTGCCGAAGAATTCCAGATGGGCTTCTCCAACCAGAGTTACAATAGCCGTCTTAGGTTTGGCCAGTTCAGACAGGAGATGGATATCGCCCAAGTGGTCCTGCCCCATTTCCAAGACAAGTTTCTCTGTATCTTCAGGCATATGAAGAACCGTATAAGGCAGGCCGATTTCGTTATTGTAATTACCTTGTGTCTTATAGGTCTTGTAGCTGGTTGCTAGTAGCTGAGCCAGCATGTCCTTGGTCGTCGTTTTACCATTGGAACCTGTCACTGCCAGCACGTCCACCTGCATCTTTTCCAGATAATATTGGGCCAAGCGCTGAAAGGCTGTTAGGACATCGTCAACTAAGATATACGGACCCTCTGCCACTGGACGCTCAGATAGGGTGGCAACAGCTCCCTGAGCAAAGGCTGTTGCGATAAAGTCATGGCCGTCACGTGCTCCCTTGAGGGGCACAAAAAGGTCACCTGACTCAATCAAACGGCTGTCAAACTCAGCATTTCTAAGTGCGACATTTTCAAACTGAGTCACATCATTTTTCGCAGATAGGACTTCTGCGATTTCATATAAATCTAATTTCATACTTCTTCCTCGTTTTTCGGTTTGCTCGCAAAAAGAAAGGACCGAAAATTTTCAGCCCCTCTATTATATCATATTTTAGAGAAGATGCGCCTCTCTCTTGGCAAACGCCTCTTCAGCAAGTCTGACTAACTTCTCAATCAAGTCAGGATAGGCTAACCCCATATTTTCCCAGAGTAGTGGATACATTGACCACTGGGTAAAACCTGGCATAGTGTTGAGCTCGTTGAGAAAGACCTGACCATCTTCTGTGTAGAAAAAATCACAGCGAGATAGTCCTAAACCACCAATAGCACGAAAAGCTGTCTCGGCATTTTGACGCATAGTATTCACAACACCTTCAGGAAGCTGAGCTGGGATTGCCATGGTGATTTTATTGTCAATATATTTGGCTTGATAGTCATAGAAAGCCACGTCCTTAACAACTTCCCCTGGAAGACTGCTTTTGACATCAGCGTTACCAAGAAGTCCGACCTCAATCTCACGAGCTGTTACACCTTGCTCGACTAGTACCCGACTATCGTATTTAAAGGCCAGTTCCAGAGAAGCACGCAGTTCTTCCTGATTATCAGATTTTGAAATGCCGACACTGGAGCCCATATTAGAAGGTTTGGTAAAGACTGGATAGGACAATTTCTCTTCGATTTCCTGGATTTTTTGCTCTAGATCCTCACCATCAACCACCGCTACATAAGGTACTTGAGCAATACCTGCTGATTCCAGAACTCGCTTGGTCGTGATTTTATCCATGGCCAGGCTAGAAGATAGAATATTACAGCCGACATAAGGCATTTTGAGGACTTCTAGGAAGCCTTGAATCGAGCCATCTTCGCCCATGGGACCATGCAGGACTGGAAAGACCACTGCTCCATCTTCGTAAATATCGCTTGGCTTAATCTTCCGAGACATGTCCACTGTGGCATTGGTCATCAGCTTTTCATCAGCTACTGGCTTTGCTTCAAATTCCTGAGTCTTGATAAAGTCGCCCTCTTTCGTGATGAAGTATGTTTTTACAGAAAATAGATCATAATTGATAGCCCGCATAACACTTTCTGCCGACAAGACTGATACTTCCCGCTCTGCACTACGACCACCGTACAACAAAATTAAACTTTTCTTTGCCATCTCGTCTATCCTATTCTTTAAAGATTTTATACTTGAGATTGATTCTCTTTAGACCGTTTTAGTATATCATAATTCCGATTTTTTTTGAATAGAAAAAAGATTCTTCAAAAATAGAAGAATCCTTATTTTTATAATTCTGTCCGATTTTCGATTGCACGAATCAAGGTTACCTCATCTGCATACTCAATGTCGGAGCCAACTGCTAAACCACGCGCTAGTCGAGTAACTTTAATGCCAGCAGGTTTCAAGACTCTTGATATATACATAGAGGTTGCTTCTCCGTCTGCTGTCGCATTGGTCGCAACAATAACTTCTGTCACCTCACTATCCATCAGACGAATAATCAAGCTTTTAAGATTGATATCATCCGGTCCAATACCGTTCATAGGTGAAATCAAGCCATGCAGGACATGATAAAGCCCGTGGTATTCTTGAATATTTTCCATGGCTGAGACATCTCTACTATCCTCAACAATTAAGATTGTAGATTGATCACGCGATTCGTCTCGACAAATAGCGCAGGGATCTTCATCCGTCAGATTACCACAAATTGAGCAGTAACTTAGTTCACGCTTAGCTGCCAAAAGATTTTTAGCAAATTCGTTGACATCATCATCACTCATTCCAATGGTGTAAAAGGCTAAACGTGTAGCTGTCTTGATACCGATACCAGGCAGTTTTGAGAAACTATCAATGAGCTTAGCGATAGGGGTTGGATATAACATAGCATCCTTTCTAATTCATAGGGTGTAGTTGATTATATAGATTGATAATATCCCGAGTAACGCTGTGGCTAACCGTTGATGATAGATTGGTATTATGTGGGAAACAACCGCCACTGCGATCTTAGGATTATCACTTGGTGCATAGGCTACAACATTAGTGTTGATAGCCTGCTGACCATTATTAACAAAGGTTTCAGCCGTTCCTGTCTTGGCACTGATTGGAACTGACTCACCTTGAGAAATAGTTCTACCTGTCGTAAAACCACTTCCTCCGTGAACAACTTGGTAGAAACCTTCCTTGATCAATTTCATATTCTCTTCAGAAATGTTTACTTGATTCAAAACCTTGGTTTCTTTCTTTTCAATCAAGTCTCCCAAGCCACCATTTTTGTCGTTAGCATAAATACCTTCAACTAAATGCGGGGCAACCCGTTTACCATTATTCGCGACTGTAGCTGCATACTGAGCTAATTGCAAAGGTGTGTAGTTATCAAACTGACCAAAAGCATTGGTCAAGTAGTTAGCAAAAGTGAACTCTTTAGGGGTATAGCCTTGAGATTCAGTTGGAAGGTCCACTCCCGTTTTAGCACCCAAACCATATTCTGCAAAAGTCTCTCTCAGTTTTTCCATGGAAGAGTCTAAATTCTTCAAATCCACTCCCATATTCGGAGTATAAGGTGTCCCCATCATCTTGAGGGCAACTTGCACCATATAAGTATTTGATGAGTACTCCAAGGCTTCCACAGCTGTAATATCGCGATTACCATAGCTAGTAAACCATGATGTAATCGATGATGAGTCCTGACCGAAGACTATTGGTTGGTCCGTCAAGGTCTGATTGCCTGAGATAGCATTATTAGCCCAGCCTGCTGTCAAAGTGGCCGCCTTAACTACTGATCCTGGTACCACGATATCTGTCACAGTTCCCAAAGAGTTTGAGCTGACATTTCCTGATTTCAAATCATGCTTAACTCCGGCCATAGCAAGAATAGCTCCAGTGTCCGGGTTCATGACAACAGCATAGGCTCCTTCAGAATAAGTGGCATTCCCTGCTGTTAATTCCGCGACAAAGCGTTTTTTAGAATCTCATCTACACCATTTTGAAAAGCCATTTCTACAGTCAGCTTGAGATTTTTTCCCTTGCTTCCTTCAGAAATTGTGTCAATACTTTCCATGTTCCCGTTCTTGTCCAGGTGGATTTCCTTAATCGCCCGTTCTCCTTGTAGAACCGACTCATATTCTTTTTCAAGATAAGAGGTTCCCACACGGTCTTTCAAAGAATAGCCCTTCTTCAAATAGGCATCTACTTCCTCAGCGGGAATACCTGCTTTTTCACTTGAAACACTACCAATAATAGAAGCCAAGGGAGTATCCAAGACCTTGCGCTCCCAGGCAGTTGAAATACTAATTCCAGTTAATTCCTTGCCACTAGACGCAATTAGAGCCACTTGTTCTGTTGATAAATCGTCCGTACGAATATTTCCCGTCTCGAAATTAGCAATCTCATTCATCTGACTAAAGAGAAAAATAGCCTTTTTTTCCTGATCACTATAGTTAAGACTAGACACATCCACGCTCTCTACAGCGTTGTTGTAAATCTTTGATTCAGACAAGCGATTTCCATCTGAGTCAAACTTCTTCTTCTTCGGTAGCTTGGCAACTACTTCTTGGTAAATCTCTGGATCCGCTAGATAATAATCAGCAATCTGGCGCTTTCTTAAGTCTACATCTGTCACATCCACATAATCAAGTAACTTATTGGCAGTCTCTTTGATATCGGCAGCAGTCATCTTATTACTGCGAGTAAAGGAAACAACTTGTTTGGTTGCATTTTCAACCAAAGGCTTCCCAGATGCGTCATAAATTTGCCCACGAACCGAGCTTAGTTTTATCTTTGTTTGGCTAGCAGTTGCTAATTTTTTAGTATAAAAATCTTGGTTGAGGACTTGCATATAAGCCAGACGGCCAATCAAAGTCACAAATAATATAATCACCATTCCAAATAGGAGATTTAAGCGTCTCGGAATAGAATGGCTATCAAATTTTCTTTCTTTCTTAGACATATTTTCTCTCATTCTAGTAAAAGTTTCTTCTATTCTACCACAAAAAGATAAAAAATAATCTGGGAAAGAAGCCCAGATTATAAGAGGAATGTCTCCTGATGGAGGAGAATCTTATCATTGGAAAAGGGGTAAATTCGCTTGGCTTCTTTCCAATTTTATAAGTTTTAAATGATTCCTCAAAGTAGCTCAGTGCCAGTCGGATCTTGCTTAATTTTTCCTGCCTTCATCAGACCACCCAGAGCTTTTTTGAACTGTCCCTTAGAAATACCAAAAGTGGCTTTGATATCTTCTGGTAAGGATTTGTCATTCAAAGTCATAAAGCCACCGTTGCTTTCTAGGTAGGTCAGAATCATCTGGGCATCATTTTCCAGCATCTCAAAAGAGCGAGGTTTAAGAGAAAGATTAAGAGTACGGTCTACTTCACGGAAACCAATGACCCGCGCATCTAAGACCTGCCCCAAACGTGGCTCTGTATAACGCTCACTTGGATGGATAAAACCCAGCATATTATTCTCCGGAAGGTAAACAAAGGTACCTGAAAGCTTCAGGCGATAGACAATAGCTGGCCAATTTTGATTTTGCATATTGTTATAGGCCGGACGAGCCAAACGTTGGAAGTCTTCCTGATAGGCCAGATTAGCCCAGATTCGGTCTTTCTTGTCTACACTCAGGCGTACATAGAGCTTATCACCCTTTTTGGGCCAAAGTTCCTTCAACTCAGGTAAAATATCCAGTGATACAACAATTTCCTTATCAGGAAGTCCAGTATCGACAAAGACACCCAAGTCCTTACGCACTTCAGTCACTGTTCCCCAGCCAAAGCTTTCTTGGGTTGCTGTTACATCTAGAGTTGTCAGGCGTAATTTGCTTCATATCAGTGTAGGCAAATCCCTTAACGGACTCGCCCAGCTGATGCTCGCCTTCTTCCTTAGCTAGGGCGTAGGTCTGGCCATCCTTCTGGACAAAGTAAAAACGATCGTTTTCATCTATAACCAAGCCCACAATATAATTAGCAAGATTTGTATTCATTGATTCCTTCTTCTACCTTGCTTTTTTTGAAGGGCAAGGATATTTATGTTAAAACAACTCAGTCAGCAGTGCCAACTGAGTGTTCATTTGATAAAATTTTAAACTTCTAATAGTTCTTTTTCTTTGTGCGCAGTCATTTCATCAATATGCTTGACGGCGTCATCTGTTACTTTTTGAATATCTTTTTCTAAAGTCTTCAATTCGTCTTCAGTGATTTCTTTTGCTTTTTCTTGCTTCTTAGCTTCATCCATAGCATCACGACGGATATTTCGAATCGCAATCTTAGCGTTTTCGCCAATTTTTTTCACTTCTTTAGCCAGGTCGCGACGAGTTTCCTCTGTCAAAGCAGGAATAACCAAACGGATAACAGAGCCATCACTAGCTGGTGTAATACCAAGATCAGACGCATTAATAGCACGTTCGATATCTTTAAGAGAAGATTTATCAAAAGGTGTCACCAAAAGAACACGAGCTTCAGGAATAGTAATTGAAGCAATTTGGTTGAGCGGAGTCTCTACACCATAGTATTCAACACTGATACGGTCTAACAAACTTGCGTTTGCACGACCCGCACGGACAGCTCCAAATTCACGCGCCAAACTTTGATGCGAATGACTCATTCTTTCTTTTGCTTTTTCTACAATTGCATTTGCCATAAGTTTTTTATCTCCAATTTCTTATAAATTATTTGATACTGTTGTCCCGATTTGCTCTCCAAAGACAACACGTTTGATATTTCCGGCTTCGTTCATGTTAAAGACAACTAAATCGATATCGTTGTCCATTGAAAGGGTAGAAGCTGTAGAATCCATGATTCGCAATCCCTTGCTGATGACATCACGGTGAGTTAATTCGTCAAACTTAACAGCAGTCTTATCTTTCTTAGGATCCGCATTGTAGACCCCATCAACACCATTCTTAGCCATCAAAATTGCATCTGCCTCAATTTCTGCAGCACGAAGGGCGGCTGTTGTATCGGTTGAAAAGTAGGGTGATCCAATACCAGCTCCAAAAATAACAATACGTCCTTTTTGTAAATGACGGAGTGCACGGCCTCGAATGTACGGCTCTGCAACTTGTTGCATGGCAATTGCAGTCTGAACGCGAGTATCAACTCCTACTCTCTGTAAAGAGTCAGCCATGACCAAAGCGTTCATAACAGTCCCCAGCATACCAGTATAGTCAGCTTGTACACGATCCATTCCAGCTTCGGCAGCCGGTTCTCCACGCCAGAGATTACCACCACCGATAACAAGAGCAATTTCGATTCCTAAATCGTGAACTTCCTTGATCTCTTCAGCCATTTTTTGAACGGTCTGAATATTGATACCAACACCTTTATCACCAGCAAGAGCTTCGCCGGACAACTTGATTAGAATACGTTTATACTTGGGTTCTACCATTTTTACACTCCTTATTTTATCTGTACTATTTTACCACATTTTATGATTTTTATATAGTTAAATCTTTTAAAATTTTCTTTTTTGATAAATCGGCATCCCGCTCAATCAGTAGCAAAGAAAAAGTAGCCTTATCAAGGGATAAGACTAGCTTAATTCAAGAGATAAACAAATATGTTAGATGATTTTTTCCTTAAGAAGGATATTGGCGAATAGCTTCTATCATTTCTTGGTATTTGTCAGTGGCAAAAATTCTTTCCGTAATTCCTTCTGTCTGAGTAGTCTCAAAAGCAAAAATCGGCTTTCCTTGCTTTTCGATCATCTCTAAAAAATCTAGAAACTTGTGGTCATGATTAATGTCTAGATAAAGATCGCAAGCCACACCTAACTGCTTCAACGGAATCGGTAGAACCAAGCGGTGCAGGCGAACATTCTCGTAAGACAAAAGACTGATCAAACGATCTGACATATCTGAGTAAGCGGCGATATGGAAAAGACAATCTGGCAAAGCTTGAATCAATTCTTTGATGCGCTCCAAAGAGTCACTATTGGTCAAGGTCAATAATTCTTTCTTGTAGACTTGGTCTAGATCTTGACCATGCTTTTCTACACCTTTCAGAGCTTTGCTCGCAATGATAGCTGTCCAATCAAGGTCATTATAAAACCACCAAACTTCCCTCAGTCTCATATTTGTTAGAAGGTTCCATGGTTTTAGAGCGGAAATATAGTGAACAATAGCTGGCAGAGGAGACAGAGGAATGTCGAAGACAAAATCATGTCCATACTGAGCAGCTCCCATATCAAAACCAATTTGGAAATTATAGCTATCCTCTAGCTCTAAGTACTGCTCCTTAAAGAGCATATTTAAAATACTCTGATCTCCTTCTAAGACCCTTTCAATTTCCCTGTCAGTCAGCTCAACTAATTGCTGAGAAATATTTTCCCTCCGCCAACGTTCGTTATTTATAAGCATGACTCCAGAATTAAAGCCAATCCCCAAACCAAAGGTAGCTCTTACTGCTGCAATATAGTAACCTTCCAGATCCAAATCAAATAAGTGATCCAAGTTTTGAGTGACAACCAAGTCGCAATCAAGGTAAAGAGCTCGATCAGCCTTCACATACTCTGGAATAAAATAACGAGCATAGGCCATGTAGTTAATATGAGAGTAGGTTGATTCTTCCCACTTCATCCTTAAATCATCTCGTAAAAGCTTGATATCAAGTAAATTATTTCCTGTCCCTTTTACTTTTTTTCGAGTATTAATGAACCATTCTTGTGGTATATCTTGATTAAAAACATAGATAAGCAGATCTTCATGGTAGCAACATAAAGATTTTATAGTTGTCTCAATTTGACGAATATAACCATAATCTCCTGCTAAAACAATACTTTTCATCTAATTCATCATTCCCCTATTTGCTAGTCTTATTATAGTATCTACATTATAGCGAATTCGCTTGTTTAATTCAAACACTCCATAAGTACACGGAGCTTTCAACAAATTTTGCCTTGATTGAAGTAAGATACCTCAACAACCTTTCTATTCATCCTAATTTAAGTATGAAATCTTCACTACTCTCCTTCACGTCTCGATTATCAACTATCTGCCTCTATTAAAATCAGCCCTATCATCAGATAGGGCCGATTTATCTATTACTTAATTTATTTTTCAGCGATTTCTTGCCGACGGGCTTGTCTTTTCTCACGCTTAGCTAGTAAAGGTAAAATAATTCCCAAACTAATCAGAACAAGAGGAGTCAAAACATTAGTCAAGAGAGAGAATTTCCAACCAGCTGGATCTTGAGCATAATCCACTTTTGGAACCATCCCCAGAATACAAGCGAAAGCTGTAAAGAGGAAGCACCAAGCTCCAATAACAAAGCCAACTTTAGGATTTTTTGTTAATTTATACTCCGCATTTTTGTACTTCTTCCAAGCCTTGTTTAACAACATATAGGCAAGGAAAACCCAGAGATAACGCATTGGCATAACGATAGAGTTAAGATTGGTCATCCATTTAACCAAACCATCAATTTCTTTTATTCCAAAGATTGGCAGGATAATCAAGAGACTCACCAAAATCCCTGTTAAGATATAACCATTAATCAATACACCTTTTGAAGTGCGTTTACGCAACCAGCTTGGAACAAATTCAGCATCAGCATTATTAAGTAAAATCTGCAGAGGTGCATCGATAGAGAATGCCAGGGCAGCAATTTGTCCGACCATATTTGTCAAGGCGTAAATTACAACCAAAAGATTACCTACACCCCAGTAATTTCCAAGTTTGGAAGGCTTGGTAAGCACCATTACGCATCAAATCGTCTGGAATATTACTTCCATCAAATAGCATCCCCATAGCTAGAGACCCTAAAATAGCAGAAGCTCCAACCATAACAGCCATGACAATCATCCCCTTTGGAAATTCCTTTGCGGGATTGCGGGTTTGGTTAACATAAGGGGAAATTTTCTCAGCTCCACCAACCGCAAAGACCAAGAGGGAAATTGTAGTAAAATATGAAAAGTCAAAATTAGGAATATAGGTACTAAGCTTATCCATATTAGCCGTTGCAAATTGCATATCAGGCTTGATAAAAGGCGCACCTACAGCTAAAAGAACAAAAAGGATAGACATGATGAGCATAGCACTTCCTGCTAGACCACCAATTACCTTGAGGGTTGACAGTCCCTTGGTAGACAAGTAGAGAAAGGCTCCGAAAATTAGCAAACTCAAAATCACGATCCAATGAATGTCGAGATTACTTAAAAAATTACCATTCCCTTGAAGAGCCCAACCAAGTGGGATCAAAACTCCTTGAGGCTTTTGCGCCAAGTAGGGAATATGCACTACCCAATAGGTCCAGGCAGCAAAATAAGCCAAGCGCTTGGTAGAAGTCTTCTCAACCCAGTCACTGACACCTCCCCCACTTTCCTTAAATGTAGAACCCAGTTGTCCTACAATCAGTGCATAAGGAATGAAGTATAGAGCTAGGATAAGAATCCAGGAAACAATAACAGAGATTCCTTGCTGGGAATAGTTATTGACGACATTTCCAAGCCCCCAAACCATATTAAAGGCAATCAGGGACACCATCAGCCAAGTAAGCTGATTCTGATCTTTTTTCATCGCATCGTCTCCTTTTTATATAAATAAATTGTTTCACCATATTATATCATGTTTATCTGGACTTGTAACTAGGCTTATTGGGAGAACAGCCAGTTTTAGCATGATATTTCTTAGCCTCTCTTATACATTTAGTCTGCTAACATTGTTAAAATTTGAATAAACTTTCATGCACCAAGTAAAATATTTTGATTTTTCTCTAGAAAAAAACTCTGGTAAAACCAGAGTTTTTTATTATTTTTAAAGTGAGTTTACATCAACCTTGATACCAGGTCCTTGAGTAGTTGTGATTGTCAAGCTAGTTACGTAAGTTCCTTTAGCTGTAGCAGGTTTTGCTTTTTGGATAACTTCGTTGAAAGCTTTGAAGTTTTCAGCCAATTTATCAGCGTCAAATGAAACTTTACCGATGATAGCTTGTACGATACCTGCACGGTCCGCACGGTAAGTGATTTTACCACCTTTAGACTCTTCAACTGCTTTAGCAACATCCATAGTTACAGTACCAGTTTTAGGGTTTGGCATCAAGTTACGAGGTCCTAGGACACGTCCAAGACGTCCAACAAGAGCCATCATGTCAGGTGTAGCGATAACTACATCGAAGTCCAACCAACCGTCGTTGATTTTAGCAACGAGGTCATCTTCACCAACGAAGTCTGCACCAGCAGCTTTTGCTTCTTCTGCTTTAGCACCACGTGCGAAAACAAGAACGCGAGCTGTTTTACCAGTACCGTTTGGCAATACCATTGCACCACGGATTTGTTGGTCAGCTTTTTTAACGTCAATGTTCAAGTTGTATGCAACTTCTACAGTTGCGTCAAATTTTGCAAAGTTAGTTTCTTTTGCAAGAGCTACAGCTTCTTCTACGCTGTATGCTTTTGTGCTGTCGATTTTTTCAAGAGCAGCACGAAGTTGTTTGCTTTTTTTAGCCATTTTATCTTTCTCCTTGTAATGTGGTCATATCGATTTTCATCTCCCACGTCACTCGTCTCATGATCAAGTGTATTGCGGGCAAATAGGATTATTACTATTAGTCAGTAACAGTGAATCCCATAGAACGAGCAGTACCTTCGATCATACGCATTGCAGACTCAATGTTTGCTGCGTTCAAATCTGGCATCTTAGTTTCAGCAATTTCTTGTACTTGTGCACGAGTAACAGTTGCAACTTTTGTTTTGTTAGGTGTACCTGAACCTTTTTCAACACCTGCAGCTTTTTTCAAAAGAACAGCAGCTGGTGGAGTTTTAGTAACGAAAGTAAATGATTTGTCTTCGTATACTGAGATAACAACTGGGATGATCATACCAGCTTGATCAGCTGTACGAGCGTTGAACTCTTTAGTGAATCCCATGATGTTGATACCGGCTTGACCAAGCGCAGGACCAACTGGTGGAGCTGGAGTAGCTTTACCAGCAGGGATTTGCAATTTTACAAGTTTTTCGACTTTTTTAGCCATTTTAAATCCTCCTTTGTGGTTAGGCGGTAGAATTTACTCAATAAAACTTGAGCATTACCTCCCACAAGCATGCTTATCGCATACCTTTCTATTATACACTAAAGAATTGAAAATGCAAGGATAATTCTCTTCTTTTTTAACTTTTTTTGTGATAAAATATAGCTATGATGTTATTAAGAATTGCTTCCGTTTTATTTATTTTTTTAACTATTGCTTTATCTATTATTTTTAATAAAATTTTTACGATTAAAACGCTTTGGTCTTAACTTTGCAGATCTAGCCTTCCCAATGTTCTTTTTGGAATTCTATATTATTTCTGACCGAGCATACTACCATAGCATGTTGCCACAGCTGGTACTGGCTTTATCTGCCTTGGCGATCGGAATTACGGTCTATTTTCTCAAGAAAAAGCAGACTTTCTACTATCCAAAATTCTTAAAATTTTTTTGGCGGGCTGGCTTTATGTTGACATTCTTTTTATACCTGGCAATGGTCATTGGCCTCTTTTTATCAAAATAAATGAAGTTGGAAAATCCCAACTTCATTTTATTTACGTTTTTTGCATAGAGCTACTGCCTTGTTAGTTAGAAATTGAAAGAACCATATCAGTCTTTCCAAAAGTAATGAAAGCAAGACAGTCATTAGAATTGCTTCGATTGAAAGGCCACTTAAATTGAAGATGCGAGGTAAAAGCAAAGCAGCAAGACTCATCCCTGTAATATTCAGGAGCATAATGCCAATCTTAATGCGATTAAGAGGTCGAATAAGCTTGTACATTATGATAAAGCCTACCACTGCGAGAAGAATAATCGAACTTGTACTGATTTCCTTAGGAGAGAGTCCAAGCCAATGACCACAATATACTGCCACTAAAACCGCTAGATAATCTACAATTGCAGCTGGCAAGGCATTTTTCAAAACCGTCTCTAAAAAGCGTCCTCTAATCCGTGCCTTATTGGGTTCTAAAGCCAGCAAGAATCCGGGTATCCCAATTGTAAAACCACTGATCAAGGACATCTGCGAAGCTTGCAAAGGATATGTGAAAGCAAATATGGTCGAAGTCAGGGCTAGTAAGATAGAAAATATATTTTTAACTAGAAAAAGACTGGCCGATCTCTGAATATTATTAACTACACGCCGTCCTTCTGCAACGATGTGGGGCATATGTGAGAAATCTGAGTCCAGCAAGACCACTTGCGCTATCCGCTTGGTTGCATCATTCCCAGATTCCATCGCGATACTACAATCAGCCTTTTTCATGGCAAGAATGTCATTGACACCGTCGCCTGTCATGGCAACATTATGCCCATGACCTTGTAATGCCTGAATCAATTTTTGCTTCTGTTCTGGACTAACTCGACCAAAGACCGTATACGTTTCTGCAGCTTGAATGATCTTTTGATCCGAATCCAAACTTCTAGCATCGACATAGTTTGCTGCATGTGGAATATTTGCCTTCTTAGCAACTGCGGCTACTGTAATAGGATTATCTCCTGAGATGACCTTAACTGTCACACCTTGTCTTTCAAATATGAAAAAGTCTCTGTAGCATTCTCTCGGACAGGATTTTCCAAAAGGATAAACAGAAGCGGGCTAACAGGCGCCTCCAAGCTAGCTTCCAAGTTTGAGCCCTCATAGAGACCAAACACTAGCACTCGGCTCCCTTCTTCTGCTGCATCCTGAAAATATGATTGATAATTTTCTAAATCTTGTCGAAGGACATACTCTGGAGCTCCTAAAACAAAGGTCCCTTGGTCAAACGATACTGCTGCGTATTTGTTTTTAGAGCTAAAAGGGTACTGCCGTTTAATAGACCAGGCTTGTCCACTTTTTTCAATCCTAGGACAAGCACGCAAGGTTTCAATTGTATCGTTGGTGTCCTGACTAGCCTCAAGATAGTGACTCAGTGCTTCCAAGGCAACTTCTTTTTGATCCCCTACTGGAATCAACTGACTTACTGTCATGCTATTTTCTGTGATGGTCCCCGTCTTATCTACACAAAGGACATCTACACGCGACAGAGTCTCAATTCCCTTCATACTGTTTAGAAGAACCTGCTGTTTTGCTAGGCGAACAGCCCCTAGAACTAGGGCAAGTGTCATCAGTAGATAGAGTCCCTCCGGAATCATTCCCACAATAGCACCGACTGTTGAGGTCACACTGACTTGCAAAGTTTCTTGATTACTGATAAAACTGCGGAAGAAAAGCAAGAGTCCTAAAGGAATAATCAATATCCCAATGATCTGCACTAGGCGATTGACAGCATGAACCATCTTGGATTCTTCTACACCGCTTATTTCTTTGGCTTCTTTAGCTAGCTGGTTTATGTAAGCCTGGTCTCCTACTTTGTCCAGTCGAGCATAGGCTTGACCAGCAACTACGAAGCTACCAGACAGGACCTCATCTCCCGGATTTTTTTCAATTTCATCAGCCTCACCCGTCAGCTGGGATTCATTTACTTTCAAACTTCCTGATAGAATCTGTCCATCGGCGTAAATCTGATTTCCAGCAGAAAATTTAACAATATCATCTTGAACAAGTTCTTCAACTGAAACTATTTGCTCATTCCCATCTCGAATCACATTTGCTGAGAAGGTATGCAAGAATTTCATTTGGTTGAGAACTTTTCTCGCCCTCAATTCCTGAAAAATCCCAATCAAAGAATTAATGACAACGATAGGAACAAAGAGGAGATTATTCCATGATTGAACTACAACCAAAAGAATAGCCAATACAAGAAAAATAAAATTAAAATAGGTGAAAATATTAGACCGAACAATCTGCCAGGTCGTTCTTTCTGTAGAGATGGTAACCTGATTAGTCAGACCTTTTTGGCGACGTTCTTCAACTTGTGCTTGACTAAGTCCTTGAAATTGATTCTGATGCATAGAGTTTTCCTTATTGAATTTGCTTTACTTATTGTAGCAAAAACAGGGCAACATTTCTTCAGACTTTAGGCTGAAGTATGGATATTTAAAATTGCCCTTGTAAAATAGAATTACATTTTCATTCGTGAATTTCCAGAGGTAGGCTATCCGGATCAAAGAAGAAAGCCATCTTACGACCGTCGAAGTCGTCATAGCGCAACTCTGTATGAGGAATCTCCAAACGGTCAAATTCCGCTAAGTATTCTTCGACATTTGTCACTCGGAAGGCCAGGTGTCGCAGACCTGTATGCTCAGGATGCGGCACCTGGCCGCTTGGGTGCTTCTTTCTTGATGAAAATCTCTAGAGTTAGATTTCCCTTGCGGACATTAAAGAGAATATCCTGCTTATCTGGCCGGTGGTGCTCATCCAGCTGCTCAAAGCCCAGCTTGTCTACATAAAACTCTCTGGTCTTGGCATAATCATGACCGATAATAGCTATGTGGTGAATAGTGTCCAGTTTCATACCTTCTTTCCTTTCCGTTGAGTGAGTAGAGAAAATCTGCCGGCTGGTTGCTGGCAGATTTATTTTTATAGAATGATTTTCTTGCTAACAGACTAGTGAAATTAGAATCAATTCGTCTGCAAAACCTTTCTCGGCTTCGTTCCTTCGGCAGGACCGATAACACCAGCTGCTTCTAGCTCTTCCATGAGTCGAGTAGCCCTGTTAAAGCCAACCGAGAGTCGACGCTGGATCATAGAAGCGCTGGCCTTCTGAGTCTCGATGACCAAGGCCTTGGCTTCTTCAAAGAGCGGATCTCCTCCATCATCGCTACCACCAGACTCCATATCGCTTTCAGATACTTCGCCCGGATCAAAGCTATCGTCATAATCCGCTTCAGCTTGGTTCTTGACAAAGGCTACAATTCGCTCCACATCTTCATCTGAGATAAAGGAGCCCTGCAGACGAACCGGATGGTTTTCATCAATTGGCTTAAAGAGCATATCCCCACGCCCCAAGAGCTTCTCTGCTCCATTTTCATCTAGAATGGTACGACTATCTATCCCGCTGGACACGGCAAAGGCAATCCGAGATGGCACATTGGCCTTGATCAGACCCGAAATAACGTCTACTGATGGTCGCTGGGTAGCCAAAATCATGTGAATACCAGCCGCACGCGCCTTTGTCCTAGACGGATAATGGCGTCCTCTACTTCCTTACTAGCCACCATCATAAGGTCAGCCAACTCGTCCACGATGACGACGATTAAAGGCAGGGGCACTTGCTTGTACTCTGACTGAGCATTGTACTCAGCAACCTTAGCATTGTAGCCGGCAATGTTACGGGCACCAACCTTGGAGAAGAGTTCATAGCGGTTTTCCATCTCGTCTACAACCTTCTGAAGCGCACGGCTGGCCTTGCGAGGATTGGTTACGACTGGGATAAGCAAGTGGGGAATATCATTATAAACAGACAGCTCCACCATCTTAGGATCCACCATCATAAACTTGACTTCATCGGGTCTAGCCTTCATGAGGATACTAGCTATAATACCATTGACAGCCACAGATTTACCGGATCCAGTAGAACCCGCTACTAAGAGGTGAGGCATCTTAGCCAAGTCAAAGGAGCGAACAGATCCGTTGACAGCCTTACCAAGTGGGATTTCCAGGAGCTTGCTGGCATCCGTCTTCGACTGTTCCCATAGTTCTCGGAAGGTTACAGTTGCAATTTCAGAGTTGGGCACTTCGATTCCGACAAGAGATTTTCCAGGAATCGGCGCTTCAATCCGTACATCCTTAGCAGCCAAAGCTAGAGCTAAGTCATCTGCCAGATTGGAAATCCGATTGACCCTGACACCGACAGCTGGCTTAACCTCGTACTTGGTGACAGAAGGGCCGATTTCAGCCCGCTCAACAGTGGCCTTGATGCCAAAACTCGCAAAAAGTTTCTTCCAAGATCTTGATATTTTCACGAACAATCCGCTTCTCTTTAGACTGGTTTTTAGGTTTATCGGGCGCAAAGAGGTTGATGGTCGGTAGCTTATAATCCAAACTTTCTTTGGCTGTGAAGTCTACCTCAACATCTGTGTCAGCATCCGCTTCTTCTGACTCCTGCTGAATTTTTGAAATCTTGAGCATCTTCAAGTTCAAATTCTCCCAAATCTTCATATTCCTCTGTTTCAATGGCAACAGGAGTTCTTGCCTGATTTTCATCATCCAAAATTTCCCCTGTTTCCAGATCGATTTCAGGTCCTTCTTGCTCCACTTCAATCGCCTGCATTGCTTCCAAAGCAGCCTGTTCTTCTTTTTCAATAAAACGCTGTTGCCGCTTTTCTTCACGTTTTTCACTAAGACGGTGGAATGCTTCAACCAGCTTTTCAGAAATATCGTAAATGGTCCAAGGACTGATTAGCAGCGCACCTACTAAAATGAAGAGGATACCAATAAAGTAGGAACCGAAATTAGAAAAAAGAAAGGAAATTGGTAAGTGCAGAATGGATCCTAATAAACCACCCCCTGCAAAGGAACTGACTTTAAAAGCAGTTAAATCAGCAAAGATTCTCGCTAGAGTGCTGGACAAGACTTGACCTTTGAGTGATAAGACATCTACAAAGTAAGCTTGATAGATTAGAAGTAAACCAACAAAAATGCTGATAAAACCTGAAATCAGACCTTCGTGCTTGCTTAACCATTTGAAAAAGAAAAGATAGATCAAAGTCGCTATAATTGCTAAGTATGCTAAGCTACCAACAACTAATCGAATCAGATTGTAAATAGTCACCCCAAAAACACCTAGTTTTAAGGCGGCAAAAAGAAGGATGAAGGCCAAACCAAAGCTCAATAACATCCTTTTAATAGCTCTTTGTCTTTCTAATTCTGCTTTTGTTGGCCGACGAGTTGTTCGGCCTTTTTTCTTATTTTTACTATTTGCCATAACTTGTATTATACCACAATAACTATAGACAAGAAACGATAATTTTTACTCTTTGACACACTTAATCTTCACCTTTAATACTTCTTACGAAAAGAAAAAAACCAGCTTAGCTGGCTTTGGATTTTAAAAGATCAAGTCTTCCTTTAGTCTTGGGTTGCTCCCTCTTCTGGCATAACGAACCAGCAAACTGCATAAGCAAGAACCCCTGTTCCAAGAGCACACACTGAAATAATCCACAGTACGCGAACAAGTGTAGGATCTATGTTAAAATATTTAGCTAAACCAGCACAAACACCAGCAATTTTTTGATTCTTAGTATCTCGTGTAAGTCTTTTCTCCATGGAAAGTGCTCCTATTAATTTTTATTTTTTTCATTTTACCATAATCTTCTTGTATGCACAACCTTTCAGGTAAAGATAAGAACTAGCATCTCATCACCTTACATTAGATTCTAATTAGACTCTTGTCGCTTTCATCAAATTTCTCACCTTGTCCTTCCCTAGATAGCGTCAGAATGATTTTAGGAATAAAACAAAAATTATGACCAACTAAATAAAGGTCCTAGTGATTAGCTAGATTTCACAATCGCAAATTTTTTCGTTAATACGTTTCCAATCTAGTATTCTAAACATTATTTTGTTAAACTTGATGAATAGAAAAATTAAGGAGTTGTTTATGAGAGCTGGCATACTTATCTATCATCCCAAACTAAATAGCATTCTGACCATTTATCGATATAAAAATGGACAACACTACTACGTCCTTCCAGGTGGGCAAATTGAGGAGAGTGAGAGTCAAATCGAAGCTGCTATAAGAGAAATCAAAGAAGAACTCCAGCTTACGTTTAAGCCAGAAGACCTAAAACCTGCCTTCACTTATGACTCTGACGATAATCAACACATTTATTTCTGGACAATCTATATGGGCTTAGAAAACTTTACGATAGGTGGTGAGGAAAAGGAACGCAGTCATTCTCAAAACCTATATGAAGCTAGGTGGATCAATCTTTCTGACTTTCCCCATCTCCCATTCAGACCCAAAGACTTGCAAGTAAGAATTCTCTCTTTTCTAACAAGATTTGAAAATCGTTGATCTTTATAGTAAAATGTGAGTAGTTTCTATTTCAGAAAGGACCATGATGAAAAAATTATTAATTTTGGGTCTTTCAGCCAGCCTTTTGTTAGCAGGCTGTACTAGTATCCAACGCGTCTTGCGGGGCGATGAATATGTAGACTCTAGTCTAGCAGCTAGTGCAAGCAGTGCTGAAGCTAGCAAAAAAGAAGCTGAAACCAAGGAAGCATTGACAAATAAAAATGCCAACTTCCCTCAACTATCAACCAAAGTTGCCAAAGATGAAGCAAAAGTTAAAATCGTAACGACAGCTGGTGACATCACTCTCAAACTCTTTCCCAAATATGCACCTCTAGCAGTTGAAAATTTTCTGACTCATGCTAAAGAAGGCTATTATGATGGAGTTATCTTCCATCGCGTCATTAAAGGCTTCATGATTCAAAGTGGTGACCCTAAAGGAAACGGTACAGGTGGAGAGTCAATATGGCATGGAAAGAATCAAAAAATTGACTCAGGAAAAGGCTTTAAGAATGAAACTTCTGCCTACCTATACAACCTCCGCGGGGCTCTATCTATGGCCAATGCAGCATCTGATAATACTAACGGCAGTCAATTCTTTATCAACCAAAACCAGACAGACAGCTCAAGCAAATTATCTGAAAGCAAATATCCAGCTCAGATTATTAAGGCATACAAGAAAGGTGGAAATCCTTCTTTAGATGGTGATTATACAGTCTTCGGCCAAGTCATAGACGGCATGGATATTGTTGATAAGATTGCCGAAAGCGAAACTGATGAAAACAATAAACCTAAAAACGAGATCAAGATTCAAAAGATCGAAGTAATCAAGGATTACAACTTTAAAAAATAATCCTCTAGTTCAACTAAGAAAGGAATAAATTCATATGATTATTTGGGGTTACAAAGGCTATAAAAAAGAACTAGGACACACTCAGTCTGCTATCCAATGTGGAAACTGTCAACAAACTGCTCCTTGGGATCTTATTGAAACAGGGCGGAAATTTTCCCTCTACTGGATTCCTCTCATCCCTTATGGTAGAAAATATTATGTACTCTGCCCTGTCTGCGAATATGGCAAAGAGATTGAAAAACAAGATATTAATGAATATTTAAATTATTAAGTTCAAAAAGAGGTTGGTCAGTATATGACCAGCCTCTTTCTCTTTTGTCTCAAAAACAAAATACTTTTTCTACAGAAAAAAATCTTTATGTCAATTGATTGAAGTCCCAAATCTGATCCATCCAACCTTCGTAGAAATCAGGCTCATGGCAGACCATGAGAATGCTACCCTTGTATTCTTTCAGAGCTCGCTTGAGCTCCTCTTTGGCATCGACATCCAGGTGGTTGGTCGGCTCGTCCAGCACCAGAACATTATTTTCTCGGTTCATGAGAAGACACAGGCGGACTTTGGCCTGCTCTCCACCTGAAAGGACTTGAATCTGGCTCTCGATGTGCTTAGAAGTCAAGCCACATCTAGCTAGAGCCGCTCGCACTTCAGCCTGATTGAGGGACGGAAAGGCGTTCCAGACTGCTTCCAGCGGTGTCTGACGATTGCCACCTTCAACTTCCTGCTCGAAATAGCCCAACTCCAGATAGTCCCCGCGCTCAACTTGACCTGCGATAGGTGGGATAATACCAAGCAGACTCTTGAGTAGGGTTGTTTTCCCAATCCCGTTTGCCCCGATAATCGCTACCTTCTGATTGCGTTCAAAAGTCAGATTAAGGGGCTGAGTTAGCGGACGGTCGTAACCAATCTGCAAATCCTTGGCTTGGAAGATAAAGCGACCAGGTGTCCGGGCAGGTTTGAAGTCAAAGGAAGGCTTAGGCTTTTCACTTTGCAGCTCAATAATGTCCATCTTATCCAGTTTTTTCTGGCGGGACATAGCCATATTACGGGTCGCCACGCGAGCTTTATTACGGGCCACAAAGTCCTTAAGATCCGCAATTTCCTTCTGCTGGCGCTCGTAGGCTGCTTCCAGCTGAGATTTTTTCATCTCATAGACCTCTAGGAACTGGTAATAATCACCAGAATAACGAGTCAGTTGCTGATTTTCCACATGATAGACGATATTGATCACGTCATTCAGGAAAGGAATATCATGCGAGATCAGAACAAAGGCATTTTCATAGTTTTGTAGATAGCGCTTGAGCCAATCAATGTGTTCAGCATCCAAATAGTTGGTTGGCTCGTCCAAGAGCAGGATATCTGGTTTTTCCAAAAGAAGCTTTGCCAAGAGAACCTTGGTCCGCTGCCCACCAGATAGCTCTGTCACGTCGCTTTCCATACCATAGTCCATGACGCCCAGAGCACGTGCAACCTCGTCAATCTTGGCATCTAAAGTATAGAAATCTCGGCTCTCCAAGCGGTCCTGCAGCTCACCCACTTCTTCCATCAGGGCATCAACATCGGCTCCTTCTTCAGCCATGCTCATATAGATGTCGTTGATACGACTTTCTGTCTTGAAAAGTTCGTCAAAGGCTGTGCGCAAAACATCACGGACAGTTTGGCCCTGCTCCAACACAGCATGCTGGTCCAGATAACCAGCCGTCACATACTTGGACCACTCAACCTTGCCTTCGTCCGGCAGCATTTTACCTGTTACAATACTCATAAAGGTTGATTTCCCTCGCCATTGGCACCGACCAGGCCGATATGCTCACCCTTGAGCAGGCGGAAAGATACATCCTCAAAAAAATAGCCCGGTCACCGAAACCGTGGCTAAGATTTTTTTACTTCTAAAATACTCATCTTTTTCTCCTCTATCATTGATTGAAGTCCTTTGATTATACCATCAAAAAGGGATTTTTTTGGCAAGAATAGAAAAAGACCGACTAGGTCGACCTTACTCTAGATTAACTCTTTTTAAAAAAACTGAATCAGGGTTTCTGCAGAGCGTTTACCGGCATCAAGAATGAATTCATCAAAAGTGACATTGGCATCATGACTAGCTGTGTCGCTCATGGCCCGAATGACCATAAAAGGCAGACCAATCGAATGTGTGGCTTGAGCAATAGCTGCTCCTTCCATCTCGACAGCAAAGACATCCGGAAAATGCTTCTTGATACGATCAATCTTTTCTTGACCAGCAACAAAGCTATCACCTGTCGCAATCAAACCTACTCTTGCCTTTTGATGAGTCTTGTCTAAAATTTTCTTCATTTCAGAGACCAGATAGCGACTAGCCTCAAAATAGAGTGGCTGGCGAGCCATCTGACCATAGTCATAGCCGAAGGCCGTCACATCCACATCATGGTATACCAGACGGTCTGCAACCACCACATCTCCGATAGCCAGACCTTCAGCCACAGCTCCAGCTGAGCCTGTATTAATGACAGCAGTAACCTTGAAATCATTGACCAGGACAGCCACACTCATTGCAGACATGACCTTTCCAATTCCGCTCTCAACCAAGACTACTTCATGACGGCCGATAGAACCCGTATGATAGACATGTCCCAATCGAAGATGCTTTTCTGGATTTTCTAAATGCTCCAGCAATACTTTTAACTCTTCGGGCATAGCCGCGATAATTCCAATTTTCATTATTTCCAACCTTTTCTAAAAAAGCGAAAGCCTTAGGCTTATCGCTTATTTTTATAGCCAAATAATGGCTGCAATCAAAACCACCAACAGGAGAATAATCCACAACAAAATTTTATTGAGTTTAGCTTGAAAGACCCCTCGCTTCTGATTTTCAATGCGTCGGCTTTTCACAACTTCCCGATCAACTTCAATTTGCATGGTGTCCTGATTAAACTCTCCTTGCGGTGTAGCATAACCAAATCTTCCTTGATCAGTTCTAATTATCTTAGTTTCCTCATCATCCACGAGAGGAGGATCTGATATGACTTCACCACGGTTAGCCCGCTCGATGATTTCATCAGTTAATAAAGGTCTTCCCATAGGTTTTCCCCCTATCTTTGATTTTCCTGCATTTCCCAATATTGAAGAGCCATGATGGTCTTGGCATCGCAGATGTCACCGTTTTGCAGCAACTGATGTGCCTCCTCCAGACTGACTTCAAAGTTGCAAGGTTTCATCTTCGTCCTGAGGACGAGGATTTTCTACTTTTGTCAATTGGCTAGCTTTATATAGCTTAATCTTTTCATTGCAAAAACCAATAGCAGAATAAAAATCATAAACTAGCTCTAGCTGACCTGTGTAACCAGTTTCTTCTTCTAATTCTCGAAGGGCAGCTGCATGCAGATCTGCATTTTCTCCCACTTCTAGCTTACCAGCTGGAATTTCATAAGAAGTTGCCTCAATAGCCTTGCGGTACTGCTTAACGAGAATCATCTTATTTTCAGGAGTAATAGCAATCACAGCCACCGCCCCATTATGAAAAATCAAATCTCGTTGTGCCTGGCCTTTCCCTTCTGGCAGCTCTACCTGGTCCTGAACCACTTTAAAAATCGGTCCCTGATAAATCTCCGTCCGTTGGACGGTTTTTTCTTCAAATTCCATGATTAAACCTACTTATTTTGAGGGTGATGAGGAAGACGCTTAGCATAATCTTCCTTGTTAATCTGACGGCCACGTCCCAGAGCAATTGCATCTGCTGGCACATCCTTCGTAATAGTAGAACCTGCACCGACCAATGAGTTGTCACCTAGCTCAACTGGAGCAATAATAGTCGAGTTGGAACCGACAAAGACATTGTCGCCAATGATAGTCTTGTATTTCTTCTGACCATCATAATTAACCGTAATCGTACCTGCACCAAAGTTTACATTAGCACCAACTTCAGAGTTTCCAATATAGGTCAAATGACCAGCCTTGGTATTTCGCCAATTGACGATCCTTTAACTTCTACAAAGTTGCCGACATGGACATCCTTGGCCAGACTAGAACCTGGACGAATGTGAGCGTAAGGCCCGACCGTCACTCCATCTGCCACACTTGACTCCTCAATCATAGAGCTGGTAATAACGGTCCGTTCTCCAATAACAGAGTCCACGATATAGGTACCATTGGTCAGGATCGTCTCTGCCCCAATTTTGGTTTGACCTTTCAGGGTCACATTTGCTTCAACTTGAACCTCTGGCGCGATTTCCACATCCACATCGATATAGGTCGCATCTGGATTGACAAAGCTGACACCGTTGACCATATGCTGCTGGTTAATCCGGCGGCGCATGACACTCTCAGCTGTAGCCAAAGCTACGCGGTCATTAACCCCCAGACTTTCATCAAAGTCTTTTAGTGTATAAGCGCCGACTTTTTCACCATTCTCGCGGAAAATACCAATCACATCTGTGATATAGTATTCGCCTTGCGCATTATTGGTATTGATGTTTTTGAGGGCTTCAAAGAGACGGGCATTGTCAAAGACGTAAGTCCCAGTATTGATTTCCTTGATTTGTTGCTCAAAGTCCGAAGCGTCCTTTTGCTCGACAATTTTCAGCACTTCGCCATGTTGATTACGCACAATCCGACCATAACCAAAGGATTGTCTGCTTCTGCTGTCAGGATAGTCGCAACGTTCTTGTGGTTGATATGAAAGTCAATCAGGTTTTTCAGGCTTTCTCCTGTAATCAAAGGAGTGTCACCAGCAATGACCAGCGTCTGACCAGTCAAATTTTCCAAAACAGGCTCTGCCATCATAACGGCATGACCAGTTCCCAACTGCTCAGTCTGACGAACAAAGTCTGTCTGCCCAGCCAAGACCTGTTCGACTAGCTCTGCCTTGTGACCTATAACTGTCACGGTCTTTTCTGGATTAATGGCACTAACACTACGAAAAACATGTTCCAGCATGGAAATTCCTGCAACCTTGTGCAGTACCTTTGGTAAATCTGACTTCATGCGAGTACCTTTACCCGCAGCTAAAATAATTGCATAATTTGTCATAAAACAACTCTTTTCTGTAAGATAGTACCATTATTATACCACTAAAAGAAAATTTTTAAAAATACTATGCGAATTCAAAATAAACACTACTCTTCATTCAAGGGATAGACCTTGCGAAATTCTTCTAAGACGACACCCATTTCTTGGGAAAACTCCAAACCAGCTTCCGCTAGACACTCTGTGAAGAATGCCTGATGGACCTGCTGCCAATATGCCAAGGATTTATCTCCTTCTCCTTCCTTAAAGGCATGATCAGCTGAAACCTCATTAAAAGGTAAAACAGAGACTTTGGTGATTTCAACGATACAAACAGCCTTTTCCTGACTGTCTAAAATGACATCAAAGCTTCCTGCCTGAGGCAAGGGCTCATTTTCAAGCTTATAGAGCTCATAGGCCGAAGACGTCGCTGTCTTCTCACCACATAGCACTAAGTCGGCAAGCTCATCTGCCGAAGCACCGAAAGCCCAGGCGTCAATCTCGTCGCCAATCTCTGGATTGATTTTCTTGTATGCCTGCCACATTTCTTTTGGAGTCATCACTTCTCCTGTCTTTCTAAAATGAAAATTATTGTTTATAAAAAATCTTCCTACAAAACTGTATCTTTATCAAAATCCATAAAGTCATCATGCTCATAATAGTGAAGCAGAGCCTGTAAACACTCTTGATCAGTCGCTTCTGCTTTCTGCTCCATGACTGACAAGAGAACATCCGCAAAATCTTCACCGTAATAAATCAGCTCCAGCTCTTGCTCCCTTACTTGTCTAGGATAAACATCCTTATTGTCCACTACTTGAGGATAATCAGCAAGCAAGTAGCTGTCCTGAAAATTCAGTTCTCCATTTTCCTTAGCATACAAACAGAAATCATCATCTAGCTTTTCTGATTTCACAGCCTGAATGATATCTTTTAAGTCATAGCTCTGGTTCTTCTTCATTGGTCAAAAGTCCCTTTCCATTCATAGGCCGGATAAGCTCCTAGGCACTGATAGCCCAAACTTTCTGCAACCTTCTTGGAAGCTTCATTGTGCGCATCCCAGAGAGGAAAAAGTGAGCGTTTTTGGGCTTCTAAAATCATCTGGGCACCCAAGATTTTGGCTAAGCCCTGCCTTTGGTAGGCTGATTTGGTAGCAATTTCAATTTCAAGGGCTCCACGATAGACCAATCCTGTCGATATGCCAGCGATGATTTCCTCTCCTGAATATACTAAAAAACCAAAGCCACCCTCCGCTTGAAACTGATCAAAATCAGAAAAATCACCCTGCAAATCCTGAGACCAGGCTTCCCTAGCCAAACATTCATAACTCTCCTTATCAATCGGACTAAGGTAGTAATTTGCTGGTAGCATGCTCAGCCATTTCTCCAAATCCTCTGTATCAAAATCAGCCCTGTCCGAAAAAGCGTAGCGAGTAAACCGCTCCAGTCCACTCTGACTATCCAGAAACTCTTGCCAGCTGAAATCTTCAGAGATGATAATCTTATCAGCCAGACCATACTGGCTACTATAATCCTGCCAAAAATCCAAATCCACCTGACCAGCCGGAAAAATGAAATTTCCTAGTTGGTAAAGACAAGATGTCTCAGACGCGTTCATAAAGAACTCCCCTAGGCCAGCATCCAAACCGTAAAGTACCATATTTTTAGACCAGGATTTGAAAAGATTCTTAGCTTTTTCATTGTTCGCATTCTTCATTCACTTACTTCAAACTCCAGCCACCGTCGATTTTGATAATCTCGCCCTGCATAGCAGCTGCCTTACCACTAGCTAGAAAGAGACTAACGTCAGCCACTTCTTGGGGGTCCAGCCAGCGCTTGATCGGCGTTTCATCAGCAACCCAGTCAGCTAGTCCGCCTGGCTCAAAGTCTGCGGCAGTCATGGCTGTCTTGACTGCGCCTGGCGCTAAGCCAAACACTTGGATATTTTTATCCGCATAGTCTAAGGCTATCTGCTTGGTCAGGCCAGCCAGAGCATGCTTAGAGGCCGTATAGGCAGCACCGCCTCCGCCAGCCAAAAAGCTAGCAATCGAACACATATTAATGATGACACCAGACTTTTTCTCCAGCATTTTCTGCAGGTAAAAGCGAGTGATTTTCATGGTAGCGGTCAGATTAAGCGCAAGAATCTGCTCCCAGTCCTCGTCACTTGTCTCGTGCAGAGGACGATAACCGTCCAAAACACCTGCTGTATTGCAGAGAATATCCACCTCGGGTAAGCTAGTGAAGAGCGGTGTCAAATCCCCTGTTAAATCCAACTTGATAAAACGTAGTTCATTGAGAAAACCTGGGTTTTCATCCTTGTCCACCCCATAAACCCGGTAGCCATTTTCCAAAAAGGTCAGAGCCTGAGCTCGGCCGATGCCAGAGCTAACCCCCGTCACTAGTACTGTCTTAGTCATCTACTTCCACCCAATCTGTCGCAAGGACATCACAAGGAGTCGGACTCCACATGGAGAAGCCCTCTCCCTCACCCGAAACATTGATAAGGAAATAAGGTGTCACCTCGAGAGCCACCCCATTCTGCTCAATCGTGTCAAAGAGCTGGACGTAGTTCTCTGCCCCACCCCATCCTGCACGCACATATTTTTTCTTGGCCTTAAGGCCTGGTAAAATTTCTTCAAATGTCATGGTTTTCTCCTTTTATCTATTGATATTTACTTATAATTTATTACTGGGCATTAGTAGTGAGTTTAGCCGATGATGGCTCTTGTGTAGTTTAGTTCTCTGCTTAGGATATGAAATGTTGCTCAAGATTATACTCATTACTCTGACACCAACTTGCCATTATAATATTTTTGAATATCTTCGTAACTCGTGATTTTTGTATCCTGCCCTTCAGTACTCCACTTACCCGGCAAGTATAATCCATCATAAACAGATGCTCCTGTTTTCAAAAATTCTGTCTCAAGATTGATGAGATCCTTACTGTTTATAATAATCCCATTCTCCGAATTAATTACTTTATAAGCAAAACTATTCTTTTTAGAAAAAAGCGTGAAAGCTGACGAGTTTGAACGTTTTAAATTGATGCCCCCTTTATAATCTTCTGATTTCCAAAATCCATTATCAAAAGGTTCCACACCTGCTCTAAGAGCCTCTTTCGTATCCAACAAGAGATCTATTTTATTTTTCTCATTCAACTCTTGCTCTGTTTTTTCTGCATCTATTTTAAGGGTTTTTAGATTTAGTAAAAAATAACGATATTTTTTCTGTTCGGTTATTGAAAGTACAATATAGTCGTTGGCACCTATTCTTCTAAGGGTTGGTAAGGTCCCATGTAGCTCAATATTGTCATTTTTCAAATAGTTGACCATCAATTTCCAAACGTCAACTTCTTTTTTAGTAGCTTTTTTATTGGTTAAATCAAAGATATCTAGATAGGCGTATTCATCTGACTTCATTTTTTTACTAGCAGTCGCTCGTCTTAATTTTTGGCGCTCTCTAACAAGAAAATTTGGATTTACTCTAATCCAATCAGAGGAATTAATAGCTTTCGCCACCTTGTTATTTTCAAAATCCCACTCAACAATAATACCGTTTTTTTATCATTAATAAATTCAAAAATTTTGAATATCTGCATTAGCATTATAAATTGTATATTGATATGATTCCTTTTTGTTACTTGACTTCTCATTTTTCTCTTGTGAAGAACAAGCTGAAATAAACAATATAAATATTAAACAAATGACAATTTTACAGATGTCTTTTAGAATTTTTATCATCTAGTGTACCCCTCCTGCTTAACAAATCATTTTTCTCATATTCAATCACCACGGTTTAAACATCTTTATAATCAGAAAGTTCAATTTTATCTTATCTTGCTTCTGAAAGATGATCTAAGAATCGGCGTTTTTCTCCATCTCCACAAATAGATGAATATCGCCATTGCTTTCCTGCGGAATGCGCCTCACCACTTCAAAGCCCATGTTGAGATAAAGTTGCTGGGCTCGGTGATTGAAGTCGGCCACGGATAGACTTATGACTTGGGGTGCAAAATTTGCCATGATAAAGTCCAGAATTTCCTGCAGAAATCCAGCGCCCTGACCTTTTCCACAATGCTCTGGCTTCATCCCCAAACCAAGCTCCAAAGTTCGCTCTCCTTTCTGCTCCAAGCAGAAAAATCCATAGAGTTCTCCTTCTCTAAGAACTTGATAATAACGGTCTCCACGCGCTTCTGGGGAGACTATTTCTTCATAATCTTCCAAATCATTTTTCATATCATAAAAATCATAGGGCGCCTCGTAATGCCAGTCATTAGCAATTTCTAAAGCATGCTGCTGAGATAGTGGTTCAATCATCATCTACTCCTCTTTTCTCTAAAACTCCCAATAAAATCGTTTCTGGTCTGCTTTTTCGCTACAGCCAAGACTACGATAAAATTTATGGGCAAATGTGCGGGAAATACCTGAATTAATCCGAATCCCTGTGTAGCCTGCTGCTTTTCCCTCGTCACGCAAAGCTTGCATCAGCGCTCTGCCATGTCCCTGCCCTTGAAAATCCTGAGCGACGGCCAAAGCTAAGAGATTGAGCAAGGACGGGAAATAGAGACAGTCGTAGCTAGCCGCATGAGCGTAACCTATGACCTGTCCATCTTCTTCAACTACCAAAATCAAATGCTGGTCAGTCTCTAGGAGTCTCTTCAGTTGAGCCTCCGTCGATTCCCTATCAAAATCATATCCTAGACTCTCAGCATTAAGTCGCTGAATTGCTGCGGCGTCACTTAGTTTTACTTTACGAATCATTTGTCACCTCGTTTTACATTTTATTATATCAGAAAAGTAGCCTGCTCTGCTGTCTTCAGGTGGCGTTCTTCTTCCGATTTTCTTTAGACGAAAGATTCTGTTTGGAAAGCTTATGCTTTTTCATATCAATCTGATTTTTTTCTTAAAAAAGACAGAGCTACAAACAGCTCTGCCTAATATTTTCGCGATAAAAATTAATGATCTGCATAAATTTCAGAATGCTTATAGCCATATCCAAAATAAATCAAACTCCCCACCAGTAAAGCAATACCAAAAGCCTGCCAGGTTTCCTTAGTATACTGGGTCATGAAGGACAGGCAGATGATAATAGATAGAATTGGCAAGACCGGAACAAAAGGAGTCTTGAATTCACCTGCTTGGGGCATCCCTTTGTCTTTTCGTAATTTCAAAATGGCAAGAGCCAATAAAATTAGATAGGCCAAGGTACAGATATTGAGGAAAGATGCGATACTAGCCAAGGGGAAAATACCCGCACAAACAGCTGACGCAAGCCCCACCAAAATCGTTGCATTCTTTGGTACCCGACTGGTCTCTGTCAATTGTCTAAATGAACGAGGTAAGAGACCATCACGCGCAATACTGTAGATCATTCGAGACAGGGCAAAGGTCATGGAAATGCAAACGGTAATCAAGGTCAAAATCGCCACTACTGAGACATAGTTTGCCGCCCAGCCAAGTCCAACACTGCGAAGAGCAAAGGCTACTGCATCTGAAACATTTAGCTTAGTGTAGTGAACAATCCCTGTCAGAACCAAGGTCACCAAAATATAAAGAATGGTCACAATGGTCAAGGACAGGACAATCCCACGCGGAACATTCTTTTGAGGTTCCTTGATTTCGTCGACCGCCATAGAAATGGACTCAAAGCCTAGAAAGGCAAAGAACATGAGCGAAGCCCCAGCCATAATACCGACCTTCCCGCCATAAATCTCACCAAAACCAAAAGGGGCAAAGTTAGACCAATTTTCTGGCTTGATAAAAAAAAGACCTGCAATAACAAAAAGTGCCAGAGCTGAAAATTTCAGGACCACCAAGGCAGAGTTAAAGCGTAGAGCAGCTTTAGAATTTAATAAGACAACTGCGGTGACAAAAAGTAAAACCAAGATAGGCAAGAGATCTACATAAGTCCCCTCTTTAGGATTAAAGGTGCCATTTAAGGCCGTAGGGAGCTGGATGCCAAAGCCACTCAATAGCCCCTTTAAATAAGATCCCCAGCCAGAAGCAACACCTGAGATAGCAGTCATAAATTCCATAATAGTCAGCCAACCAGCAATCCATGCCGGAAACTCACCGAAGACAGCATAGATATAGCTATAAGCTCCACCATTTGCCGGAATGCGAGAAGCAAATTCAGCGTAAAAAAGAGCTGACATGCTCACACAAAGCGCTGAAATGATAATCGAAATAATCAAGGACGGACCAGCATAATTGGCTGCTCCAATCCCTGTGATGGTGAAAATCCCTGTTCCCACCATGGCTCCAATTCCTAATAAAATCAAATCGTGAATCTTTAGATGTCTTTTCATCCCAGTCCTAGACTTGCTGACATCTTTTTTACGAAAAATATCCATCATCATCTCCTCCAAAATATAGACGGTTCATTATATCACAAGTTTCCGTATTTAGAAATAGCAACATCACTTTTGACTTTGCTTCCATCCATAAAAATAGAAGTTGGGAAATTCCCAACTTCTTACATTGAAATGATTTTGCGATAGCTACGTGATGTAATCGCAAAGACAATAATATAGCTGATAAAGAAGATTGCACAGACTCCCAAGGTTACTGCTAACATTAAGCTTGCATTGAGTACTCCAAGAGCTGATAAGATGAGGCTTAGCATATGGTAAGCAAAGGCTAGATGGATAAAGGCAAAGGCCAAAGGTAGGAAGAAGACTATCAAGATCTGTCTACGAATGGTTTGCTTGATTTGTTTTTCATCTAAACCGACCTTTTGCAGGATCACAAAGCGATCCCGATCTTCATACCCTTCAGATATCTGCTTGTAATAGATGATGAGTACAGTTCCAAGCATAAAGACGACGGATAAGAAGATTCCGATAAAGAACATACCTCCCAGCATCCCCTTGATTTCTTGCTTATCAGAAGTCGATACTGATCCATAGACTGCATGATTTTCAGGCAGGGTTGTATTATAGGCACTGAGCTTTTCTTGATAGGCATCTCTCAATTTACTTTGCTGGTCTTTTGGCAGATCCAGATTCAGACCTCCGTAATAGTTACTATTGACAGCATATTTTCCCATCAAGCCAGCGAAGATCTTACTTGGATCTTTCACCACCATATAGATTTTTCCGGGAACAATCATATTCATCTGATCTGGTAAATGACCATAAATAAAGTCTTCTTTTAACACTTTCTTGATTTTCAAAGTTTGGTCAGCGATTGTCATCGTTTCTTGATCTTTCAGTTTCAAACCTTGTTGGAATATTGCCACTTCATTTTCTTCAAGATTAAGTGACTTTCCAGTCATGTCTTGATAAACTGCTTCAGAGACAGCCAAGATATAGATATTAGGTGCTACTGCTTTTTGAGTACTTGGGTATAAGTCCAGCTGATTGTCATTTAGACTTTTGACTCCCATAGTATAGTACTGATAGACAGCTTTTTTAGTCACTGATAAGTTCTGCTCTTGAGCAAACTCTGTCAAGACTTGATCTATTTGCTGACCATTCACACCCTTTCCTTGTAGGCTGATATCATGAGGGAACATGGCATTTTGCATATATTCTCCACCAGCATAGATATTAGCACCGCCAGACAAGGTCACCAGAACCATGGTTGACAAGATTGTAATTGTTGCCAGACCAACAGCATTTTTTTTCATTCGGAAGATCAGGTTGGACACCGAAATCATATTATTGGGCTGATAGTAGTAGTAAGTTTTTCTCTTTTGTAAGAAATGTAAAAATTTCGTGATTCCTGCATTGAAGAGAAGATACGTTCCTAAAATGACAAAGAGAACTGCAACAAAGAACACAAGGATTGCTGCTATTGGATTGGTTACTCCTGATGCTAAGTAATAACCATAAATAAGAGAGGCTAAACCTAAAATGGTTTGCAGTCCTAGGAAGCGACTTTTCTTTTCACCACTATTTTTTTCCTTGACGAGCTGGAGGGCATCTAATTTTCTCAAATACAAGCCATTTTTAATCATCAAGAAGAAAAATACAAAGCCATAGAAGAAAGTGACTAGGAATAGTACTAGAGGTTGAAAAGTTGAAGTCAAAACAACCTTCAGATCCATGATTTTCAGCAATAAAGCGTAAATCAACTGGTCAAACAAGAGACCTAGCCCCAGACCAATTATGAGTGTCACCAGCCCAAAGACTATCAACTCTATGATCATCATGATGAAGAGATGAAATCTATTCAGCCCCAGCATACTATAGAGCCCTAATTCTTTGGACCGATTTTTAATGACAAAACTATTGGCATAAAAAACAATAATAGATGTGGTAATACTAACAATAATTAATCCTAGAGCTAAGACCATGGAAACGGCACTCGCTCCAGCCATTTCTGCCAAATGGGGATTAAAGGTCAAAGAGAAAAAGATGTAGGAAATAGCTACTGCCAGACAGGTCGCGAGGGCAAAGGGATAATAGAGCTTGCGATTTTTCACAAGATTGGAAAGCGCAAGCTTACCGGTTAATCTAATCATGAGCACCCACCTCACTTGCCATGACAGTCAAAGTATCAGAAATCTCCTGGAACATCTGACGTTCTGTCTTATCTCCACGGAAAATCTGATTGTAAAGAATACCGTCCTTGATAAAGAGTACCCGCTTGGCTCTGCTAGCTGCTGATGTCGAGTGGGTCACCATGAGAATGGTCTGACCTCGGTCATTAATATCGTCAAAGACATCCAAAAGCGCAGCCGATGACTTGGAATCCAGTGCCCCTGTTGGCTCATCCGCTAATAAAATCTCTGGCTCCGTGATGATGGCCCGCGCCACCGCAACCCGTTGCTTCTGACCACCGGAAATCTCATAAGGAAACTTCTCTTGCAGCTTGTTAATACCTAATTCAGTACAAGTAGTGACTAGCTTTTGCATCATCTCGGTGACGGGACGTCGAGAAAGCACTAAAGGCAAGAGGATATTGTCCTTAACTGACAAGGTATCCAGCAAGTTAAAGTCCTGAAAGACAAAGCCTAGCTTTTCTCTGCGGAAGCTGGATGCTTGGCTATTTTTGATAGTCGCTGTATCTGTTCCGTTCAGAAAGACTTGCCCTTCTGTTGGCTTGTCCAGCATGGCTAAAATATTGAGGAGTGTTGACTTGCCTGAGCCAGACTCTCCCATGATAGCCACATAGTCACCCTCATCTACTGTAAAGTGAATATCCTTTAGCGCTTCTACTTGATTGCCCTGAAAACGGGTCTTATAAATCTTTTTTACGTGTTGTACATCTAATAAACTCATAACTTCTCCTTTAAAATCCTAAGTACATTTCTTGAGCCGCCTGATTGGCTTGGCATCCGAATTTCGTCCATTCAATTTCTTTTTGACTTGGCCGAATGGAAGGTTTATCTTTCTTATGACTTATTTTAAATAATTTCATTCTAAACACTTCTTTCTTTTGATAATCTTATTCTACCGAATTTGCACTCGGCTTTCCATAACCTAACCTTACAATCTTACTTCTAATCTTACATTTTTGTCATCTTTGATTTTTAATCGTATAAAGAGAAAGTTTTGATAAACTTTCTCTTTATAGAAGTTGGAACTGGATATTCCTTAATGACTATACTGCAACCAGAAGTAATATTGACTAGAGGCACAGCCTAAGCGAGTCTTCTCGATTTCTTCTTTAGAAATCTTTTGTGCTTTTAGAGGACGTTTGTCTTGGTTAAAAAGTTTAGTTTTCATAGTGGGCCTCCTTTATAACATTTGCTTTTATCAAGGGAAAGTATTCTTTCCCTTTCCTTTACACTTATAAGGATACTGCTTTTTTAAACTCGCTTCCATAACTTAACCTTTCATTTGGGCTTTTAAAGCTTACAATTTTGTCATCTTTCAACACAAGGAGTCAATGTGAACCTTATCTTGCTAGACTCAGCTTACTAGAAGTGCTGTAGTTACATAAAAAAGATCAGGGATAATTCCCTGATCTCTTCGTCTAGTTCAACGGATTGTCCTCTTACCTAATCATTAAATCTCAGTCTTCTTTTCTACGTTTCCTTGCAGCAAGACCAGCGCCTAAGCCCAAGAGAGCTAAGCCCGTGGTTATCGTAGCTTGATCTGACTGACTTCCTGTATTCGGTAAGTAACCTTTCAGTTGATTTGACTTTTTCTGCTTGAAGCTGCACTGCTTCAGATTTAGCTTTTTTATGATCTTCTTTCACAGCTTTGGTGCCTTGAACTTTTTCTTCTAGACTCTGATCTTTGCCTTGCCCAGAAGTTTGTGAATAAGCTTTATAAGTATCTTGTGACTTTGTTTTCTCTTCTGAAAGGGCTGTTCCCACTTCTAGAATCTGATCTTGTGTTTCTAATTTATTGTAGCTTTCTTTAAGAGTGCGTTTGCCATTTTCAAGCTCGACTAAGTTCACACGAATACCTTTACGACCTTCTTGGATAATACGCGTTTGACCAGCTGGAAGCATATGATTCTTACGCTCTTGCACTTGGAAATCAACCTCTTCTTCCTCTATCAGAAGCTCTGGTCTATATAGAACCAAATCTTTAATATCATCTTCTGGAAGAGCTGTTCCTTTCTTAGTACCGACAAGCAGGCCGCGATTGATTGGATCTTGAAGCACTTCTCGTAATTTTTCTGCTCGCTGACCATCTGGAGAAACTTCAGTAAAGATTCTTTCCTTACCATTTTGTCCTTCTTTTTCTACACGGCTTTCCCCAAGGTAGAGATTGGCATCTTCTTTTTCAATCGTCTGATAAGGAAGTTCTTTTTCTTCGACTTCTAGACGTGGAAGTTCTTCTTGAACTGCAGCTGCTACCTTACCAGCAGTAGTTTTTTCTTCCGTCAATTGAATACGGTATTCCTTAACCTGCTTACCATTCTCAGACAGAAGTCGAACCAAGACTGGCAAACGATTATCTCCACTATCTACAACAGTTGAAGCCACTTGGTCATTTTCTTCTACTGTCACTTTAGGACGTTGACCACTATAGGACACTTGATATTCCAAGCGTTCTGCAGAGAAGTTTGGAAGTTCTTTACCATCAAGTAAGATTTTTGATTTTGTACTTTCTTTAGGCAACTCACTTGGCGCCAAGAAAGTCATCTCAATTAAGGCAACTCCATTCTTATCTGCTTTTCTGTCCATTCTCCATCTCATAGCCTTGGATTTCACAGCACTAAAGGTTGCTGTCAATTCTGTACCAGCCTGGATATCTTGATTCATATTGTAAGGAACGGACTCCCAGTTATCAGGATTGTTAAACAAGTGGTTGGATTCATAAGCTCGATAGTTTGAATAATAGATTGGAACATCAAAGTCTGGGCCAACATAGCGCTCTAAGACTAGTTTAGACGGAGCATCTGTACCGCTATCAGCAAAGAAGTGCAGTTTGGCTTGATTGACTGTTCGTTCGACAATCTTACCGTTTTCTTTGAAGATAACACCTACCGAAACATCTGGATTAGCTGATGGTGTCGCTGACCAATTTGTCCAACGTCGGCTCTCATCAAGGTCCCCGTCGTTGATATAATCCACTCGATCATGAGAATCTGGATCAGCATCATTTGTCTCAGATGCAAAAGCCTGATTGCTATTTTCATCATAGTAAGGATTGTCTGATACAGATTTGCCTAACTTATCAGTCACTCGAACTCTTAGCTCGACAGGTAAGTCGCTTCCAACCAGACGACCATGAACAGTAAACTGCCCAGCTTTTGATAAGCTTTCAGCTGGAACAGGTTCCCATTCGACAGCCAAATCTTTCACTTCATAGTCTTTTTCCCCTGTAAAGTAAACAGGGACCTTGCTTGGTAACTCTAGATTTTGACCTAGTTGGAGCAGGCGAGCTTGTTTTGCTGTCGCTATTGGTTTACGTACCAATAGATCTTTATCATTTGTAAAGTGGATGCGATACTCACCTAGAATATCTCCATTTTCAGCCTTGACGATAACACGAACAGGATCTCCCTCGCGGACACTTGGTACGACAGTTGCCAGACCATTATTGCTGACACTTGCGGTTACTGCATCCGCCTTTCCATCCTTAGCTTCTAAATAGTAGTCTGTTAAGTCTGGATTAAAGTTTGGCAAATCTTGTCCCGCCACCTGTATTCTAGTCTGTGCTTGCTTAGCTGGAGCAACTTGTTTCGAGAAGATTTGAACTTCTGTGATAGAGGTTCCAAGTTTGTCATCTGCTCTCACCATACGAATACGAACAGCATAGGTATCTACCTTATCAAAGTTAAAGTGATTCATTTCACCTGCTTTTAGCTGATCTGGAGCTTTCAGATTGGTTACAGGTTTCCAATTGCTATCATCATTAAAGACATGTTCTTCGCTTTCTACAAAGCTAGGATTTTTTGGAGCAGTCGGCGTAGCTTTACCAACATAATATTCAATCACATAAGACTTAGGTGCCCCTACCCCATGATCTTCATGGAAGGCTACATTTAGATTGTCTACTGACCGTTTAGTCAAGATACCAGAATCTCCAAAGAGAACCCCTACCGAATCTTCTTCACGACGGTTCCAGTTAGTCCAACGGTTGGCTGGCTGATCCGTATAAGAGATCACTTTATCATTAACATTAGATACTAAATCGCTCGGGTTAGAATCTGAAGCAAAAGCAAGTGGCAATTCTGAACCTGTCCATTGATCAGAGATGTTAGCACCATTTCTGTTTGAGCTGATACTCGTACATGAAGCTTGGTTGGTAAAGCACTTCCTTCCACCTGTCCTGACACAGTAAAGACACCTTCTTTTTGATATTGACTAGGTGCAATAGGCTCCCAAGTAACTTTTGCTGACGAAACCTGACCATTTGAGTGGTAAGTCCGTACACTCTCTGGCAAGTGTGGAGCTTCTGCAATCGGTGTCGTAACACTGACTTCTTCGACTGCAATGATCCCTTCAACGGAGACTTTAGCAATGGCTTTTTGATCAATACCTTCGACCTTTCCTACTACTTCAAAAGTATGGTAGCGATCAAGTTCCTCCTTAGCCACTGCTTGCCAAGTAACTTTATGAACTTTAGGGAATCCTTTGTCGTACTCAACAGTAACAGTGGTTGGAAGATTTGGTTCTTGATGCAAATCAGTTACCACACTAACAGGACGAACGGATTGAACCGTTTTATTTCTGTATTAGCCTGAATCGTCAAGTTTACTTGTCCTTCTGCTCCCTCGTATTCAGCTTTGAGTGTGACAATTCCAGGCTTGTGTAATTCAAGCATTCCTTTACGAACAGCCAGCTCTCCCTCTCCTGTTGTAGAGAAAGCAACCTTATCAGCCTGTAAGACCGCCTGAGTACCGTCTTGATAGTGGGCCAAAACAGTTAATTGAACAGTCTGATCCTCTTTTAGATGATTCGTTTGCTCAACTTGTAAGCTCAAACGTTCAATTTTAGGAGCTTCTTCTAAGAACTGAACAGCATAGGTCTGTAGGGCACCGCCATCCTTAGGTTGAACATAAATGCTGGCCCGCAACCCATTTGCAACACTAGCCTGAACAACCGTGACATCTGCATTTCAGCAGTAGCTGCTACCAAAGGAAGTTGAGATCCGTAGGCCAGGCTATGGTAATGAACTGGTTTCTGACTAGTTAGTCCTGCTACAGAATCACCGTCAAGAGTTACAGCTGGATTCACAGGTGCTTCTGCTTCACTATCTGTCACCAGTAAGGTTGCTGAAACCTTTGTACCTGCAAGTTGCCCAGTCATTTGAATGCGGGAACCTGGGACAGAAAGTTTTTCCTTATCTTCTGGCGCAATTTCCCATTTATCCACATCATAATGTTCAAGACTCCCATCAGTTAAGGCAAGAGCAACTGACTTATCTACAGCACTCAAATCTGTCCCTGGTGCCACTCGTTTGATAACTGGTAACTCTCTTTCAACGGCTAGAACTTCAACACGCGCTTCTACCTGACGGCCATCTGACTCTCCTTTGACAGTTACAATGCCTGAATGACTAACATCTGCTTGTGACCAAGTCACAGGCTGTTCAGTCCGACTTCCGTCACTGTAAACAAAAGGAACTGTCGCTGGCAAGTTTGGAGCTTGTCCCAAAACTGTACGAACTTTTGGCACTTCCGTCCCTAACACTGTCTTTTCTTTCTGATCATTCTTTCCAGTGAAAATAGTCACCTGGTCCGATTTTAATAAATCAGAATGAGCCGTTAAGGTGAATTTCCCTGCCTGGTCTGTTGATTTGACAATGGCAACCCCTTTACCATTAAAGGCTTTGCGAATCCAAGAGCCGTCTGCTTGTTCCTTGTAACGTTCACGGCTAGCCTGCTCGCCATTATCTACTCCGACAAGCTGACCTTGTCCATGCAATTGGAAACGAACGAGGTTATTGGCAGTTGGCACGACATTGCCATCACGGTCTACGATTTCATAGTAGATATAGGTCAAATCTTTTCCATCTGCTGCAATAGCATGCTCTTCCTTAACCAAGCGCACACCTGCAGGTTGACCTGCTGTTACAATCTTATCTCGGGCAATTTCTTTACCTTGATCATCACGAGCTACTGCTTCCAAAGTCCCTGGCTGATAAGCTACTTTCCACTCAAGGTAGAGTTCTTGAGGATTAGCCCCCTCTTGATAGCTTCGGCTGTCACTTGTCTCTTTTTTGTTAAATTTCTTGAGTCCCAAAGATTGGTTGTTCAAGAATAATTCAACACTAGCAGCATTGGAGTATGCACGGACTGGTATTTTATTTTCAGCATCTGCAACATTGTCTGCTAATTTCTGGTCCTCCCAATTCCAGTGAGGAAGCAGGTGAACCATTGGTTTTTTCTTAGCAGAAACCCACTGACTTTGGTAAAGGTAATAGTCGTTTTTAGGAATCCCAGCTGTATCCACTATTCCGAAATAAGAACTCTTTACAGGAGTGCTGTTTTGGTTGTGCCAAGGAGTTGGTTCACCGATATAATCTGTTCCAGTCCAGATAAATTGTCCTGCGTAACCAGCATTATCTCGGTCAAAAGTCCAAAGAAGCTGTTGCCGTTTTACCCCAGCCAACTCGGTCATTTCCATAGTCCGATTGTTCATAGTTTCGCCAAGACTGATTGCTTCCAACCCATTCTTGCTCTGGATGGAAATAGCTACCACGTGTACGAGTCGCAGAAGACGTTTCAGAACCATAAATCAACCAATTTGGATGTTTGGCACGCAAGGCTTTGTAATTATCTTCTGAATAGTTAAAACCAACTGCATCTAGCTCATCAGCGATTTTTTCGTGGCCACCACTACCATCACCAAAGCGGAATTTGTCTGCCCCCATCGTGACATAGCGGGTTTTATCAACTGACTTAATAACCTTGACCAGACGTTTAACAGTCGCTAAAGAATGAGCATCTCCATTAGCCTCACCGATTTCATTTCCGATAGACCACATGACGATGGCAGGATTATTTTTACCTCTTTCTACCATTGTCCGCAAGTCATAATCAGACCATTTTTCACCCTTTTTGGCCTCTGGGTGAGTGGCGTCTTTTTCAAAGAAACGACCGTAATCGTATGGTTTCTTGCCTCCATACCAGGTATCAAAAGCCTCTTCTTGGACTAGCAATCCTAACTCTGCCGCAATCTGCAAAGTCTGTTCACTAGCAGGATTATGGGTCGTACGAATCGAATTAACCCCCATTTCCTTCATTTGCTTGAGACGACGGTACTCAGCCTTATAGTTTTCTTCTGCTCCTAGGGCTCCGTGATCATGGTGCAAGGAAACCCCGTGAAATTTGATTCTCTGACCATTCAAAGAGAAACCTTCATTAGGAGTCCAGTTATAATAGCGATAGCCAAACAAGTCTTTCTTAGCGTCAACAAGCTGACCATCACGATAAATCCGTGTCACTAGCTCATATAAGGCAGGCTTATCATTCAGCACAGTCCACAGTTCTGGTCTTTCAACTTGTAGACTTGTCTGAATTGTACTAGTCTCATGAGCTTTCAGTCTTTGACTGGCAGTACGAACCACTTCTGTTACTGCTTCACCGCCTCGTCTCACAATTTGATATTCAGCTGTGATTTCATGATCTTTATCATCAGTATTAGCAATCTTACTGCTGACAAGGGTGTCTACCTTTCCATCTTTTTGACTTCTAACTGAGGAGTCAAGATAGTTGTTCCATTCTTTTGGACATGAACCTTATCTCTAATAAGAAGAGAAACATCACGGTAGATTCCGCTTCCTGAATACCAACGACTACTTGGTTGCTTGTTAATCACATGAACAGCAATGATATTTTCCCGGCCATCTTTGTGAAGATAGTTTGTAATATCGTATGAAAATTGATTATAGCCATTTGGATAATGACCGACCAGCTGGCCATTCACATAGACTTGCGAATCCATATAGACCCCATCAAAGGTCAGGCGAACATTTTTATCTAAATCTTTTTCATCTAATTTAAGGGGCTTGCGATACCAAGCATCTCCACCATTAAGCTGCCCACCTTCATTTTGTGCAGGAGAGTCATGATCAAAGTCAAAGTGGATACTCCAGTCATGAGGTAAGTCTAATTTTTTCCATGAAGTCACGTCAGCTTCTTCTTTTACTGCTTCCTTAGCATTAGCGTTTAATTTAAAGTGCCAGTTCTGATTAAAATTGACCTTTCTATCCTCAATCATTTGACTCACTTCCTCCTCAGTAGCAGATTTCACCTTATCCTTTTCTGATCCTTCTTGGGCAGAGGACTCGCTTATTTCTTTCGCTTCATTTTTTACTGATTCAGAAAACTCTTTTTCTTCCTTAGGACTAGGTGAATTCTCTTCTGTTTTCTCTGGGAAAGTTTCCTGTGTTGAAAGAGCTGTACTAGCATCTGCAGCCTCAGACGATTCACTAGTGGCAACTGCCTTATCAGAGTGCTCTTCCACAATCTTTCCTTCTTCTTTGACGCTTTCAGCACTAGCGTTAACGGCCACTTCTTCCGCATAAACAGGGTTTCCTGCAGAAAGACTAGCTCCAAACAAAACTACACAAGTTCCAATAAGCACTGAGCATGCACCAACAGTAAATTTTCGGATGCTATAGACTCTTTTACGATTCCAATATCCTTTTTCCATAAGGTCCTCCACCAAGTAACCGCTTCCATTTTTATAGAAGCAAGCTATTCCTATAGTTTTCTTCACCTTATTTTATAAAACAAGTTGCATAATCTCAATACAAATGAAGCCGTTTTCATATTTATGAGTGATTTTTTTCTAAAATTAGGAGAATCATAGAATTTTCTTCAGTTATCAGTCATCCCCATCTGTTCAGTTCTGTCACTTATTTCTGATAAAAAGTAAAAAACATAAAAAAACAAGCGTCAATTTTCATTGACACTTGTTTCTTGTTTTAGTTTTTAAAACGAGTCCCGTAATAAACTCCCCATCCAACAATCATAGTTAAACCAAGGGCAAGAAGTGTAAAGCTAAGCTCTGTACCTGTTAATGGTAAAGTTTTCTTAGTCTTATCTTTTTCTTGTGGTTTTTCTGAATCTTTTGGATTTGTCTTACCAGGATCTTTAGGATTTTTCTTATCCGGATCCTTTGGTTTTCCATTGCCTGGATCTTTAGGATCTTTATTGCCTGGCTTATCAGGTTTATTTGGTTTGTTTGGTTTGTTTGGTTTATTTGGGACACTTGGAATTGTTGGAATACTTTGGTCTGTTACTACTAACTTCCCATCCTTGTACTCTACTGTGTTTCCATTAGCGTTCAAAATTGTTATCGTTCCGTCGAAGTTCACTTGGAAAGTGATGTCTTTAACAGCTAGGTAACCAGCTGGGGCTGTCGCTTCATGGAAAGTATATACTCCAGGAGCTAATTCTAAATCATGTGATTTGTTTACTTCTGAAGTCCATTCTGCTACAGGATTACCAGTTGCCTCGTTGCCTCGGAAAATTTGAATTTGTGCACTACCAATTTCAGTACCGTATTGGTTGATCTTACTGAAAGTTACCTTACGTGGAAGGTCATCGTCTTTATCAGTTACAGTTACTTTGGAACCATCGATTATGACCTTGTTTTCTTCACCCTTAGAGTCTTTTTCGCCAACGTTTGTCACTTCCACTGTACCGTCATGTTTGACTTGGAAAGTGATGTCAGTCACCTTGAGGTAACCTGTTGGAGCTGCTTCCTCATGGAAGGTGTAAGTACCTGGTGCCAAGTTCAATTCTTTAGACTTACCAGCTTCTGAAGTCCAGCTTTCTACAGCTTGGCCTTCTGCCTTATCGCCTTTGAAGATCTTGATCTGAGCTCCCGCGATTTCTTCTCCACCAAGGCTAACCTTGCTGAAGGTAATCTTACGTGGAAGATCATCATCTTTATCGGTTACAGTTACTTTAGAACCATCGGTTACGACCTTGTTGTCTTCACCCTTAGAGTCTTTTTCGCCAACGTTTGTCACTTCCACTGTACCGTCATGTTTGACTTGGAAAGTGATGTCAGTCACCTTGAGGTAACCTGTTGGAGCTGCTTCCTCATGGAAGGTGTAAGTACCTGGAGCCAAGTTGAGATCTTTAGACTTACCAGCTTCAGATGTCCAGTTTTCTACTGCATCTCCTTCAGCTTTCTCGCCCTTGTAGATCTTAATTTGAGCACCTGCGATTTCTTCTCCACCAAGGCTAACCTTACTGAAAGTTACCTTACGTGGAAGATCATCGTCTTTGTCTGTTACAGTCACACTTGAGCCGTTAGTTACGACTTTGTTGTCTTCACCCTTAGAGTCTTTTTCTCCAACATTCGTCACTTCCACTGTGCCGTCATGTTTGACTTGGAAAGTGATATCGGTCAATTTGAGGTAACCGGTTGGGGCAGCTTCCTCATGGAAAGTGTATGTACCTGGTGCCAAATTCAGTTCTTTAGACTTACCAGCTTCAGTTGTCCAGTTTTCTACTGCATCTCCTTCAGCTTTCTCGCCCTTGTAGATCTTAATTTGAGCACCTGCGATTTCTTCTCCACCAAGGCTAACCTTACTGAAGGTAATCTTACGTGGAAGATCGTCGTCTTTGTCTGTTACAGTCACACTTGAGCCGTTAGTTACGACTTTGTTGTCTTCACCCTTAGAGTCTTTTTCTCCAACATTCGTCACTTCCACTGTGCCGTCATGTTTGACTTGGAAAGTGATATCGGTCAATTTGAGGTAACCGGTTGGGGCAGCTTCCTCATGGAAAGTGTATGTACCTGGTGCCAAATTCAGTTCTTTAGACTTACCAGCTTCAGATGTCCAGTTTTCTACTGGATTGCCTTCTGCCTTGTCGCCCTTGTAGATCTTGATTTGAGCTCCTGCGATTTCTTCTCCACCAAGGCTAACCTTACTGAAGGTAATCTTACGTGGAAGATCGTCGTCTTTGTCTGTTACTGTAACAGTTGAACCATTCGCTACAACACGGTTGTCTTCACCCTTAGAGTCTTTCTCTCCAACATTCGTCACTTCCACTGTACCGTCAGTTTTGACTTGGAAAGTGATGTCAGTCACCTTGAGGTAACCTGTTGGAGCTGCTTCCTCATGGAAGGTGTAAGTACCTGGTGCCAAGTTCAATTCTTTAGACTTACCAGCTTCAGATGTCCAGCTTTCTACTGCTTGGCCTTCTGCCTTGTCGCCCTTGTAGATCTTGATCTGAGCACCTGCGATTTCTGTACCACCAAGGTTAACTTTACTGAAGGTAATCTTACGTGGAAGATCGTCGTCTTTGTCTGTTACAGTCACACTTGAGCCGTTAGTTACGACTTTGTTGTCTTCACCCTTAGAGTCTTTTTCTCCAACATTCGTCACTTCCACTGTGCCGTCATGTTTGACTTGGAAAGTGATATCGGTCAATTTGAGGTAACCGGTTGGGGCAGCTTCCTCATGGAAAGTGTATGTACCTGGTGCCAAATTCAGTTCTTTAGACTTACCAGCTTCAGATGTCCAGTTTTCTACTGGATTGCCTTCTGCCTTGTCGCCCTTGTAGATCTTGATTTGAGCTCCTGCGATTTCTTCTCCACCAAGGCTAACCTTACTGAAGGTAATCTTACGTGGAAGGTCATCGTCTTTATCGGTTACAGTTACTTTAGAACCATCGGTTACGACCTTGTTGTCTTCACCTTTAGAGTCTTTTTCACCAACGTTTGTCACTTCCACTGTGCCGTCATGTTTGACTTGGAAAGTAATATCCGTTACTTTGAGGTAACCGGTTGGAGCTGCTTCCTCATGGAAAGTATAAGTACCTGGAGTCAAGTTCAATTCTTTAGACTTACCAGCTTCTGAAGTCCAGCTTTCTACAGCTTGACCTTCTGCCTTGTCGCCCTTGTAGATCTTGATCTGAGCACCTGCGATTTCTGTACCACCAAGGTTAACTTTACTGAAAGTAATGGCTTTTGGACTGTCATCGTCTTTATCCGTTACTGTAACAGTTGAGCCGTTGGTTACGACCTTGTTGTCTTCACCCTTAGAGTCTTTTTCTCCAACATTCGTCACTTCCACTGTACCGTCAGTTTTGACTTGGAAAGTGATATCGGTCACCTTGAGGTAACCTGTTGGAGCTGCTTCCTCATGGAAAGTGTAAGTGCCTGGAGCCAAGTTCAATTCTTTAGACTTACCAGCTTCAGATGTCCAGCTTTCTACTGGATTGCCTTCTGCCTTATCGCCCTTGAAGATCTTGATTTGAGCACCTGCGATTTCAGTTCCACCAAGATTAACTTTACTGAAAGTAATAGCTTTTGGACTGTCATCGTCTTTATCGGTTACAGTTAGAGTTGCACCATTGGCTACAACACGGTTGTCTTCACCCTTAGAGTCTTTCTCTCCAACATTCGTCACTTCCACTGTACCGTCAGTTTTGACTTGGAAAGTGATGTCAGTCACCTTGAGGTAACCTGTTGGAGCTGCTTCCTCATGGAAAGTGTAAGTACCTGGTGCCAAGTTTAGTTCTTTAGACTTACCAGCTTCAGATGTCCAGCTTTCTACTGGATTGCCTTCTGCCTTATCGCCCTTGTAGATCTTGATTTGAGCTCCTGCGATTTCTGTACCACCAAGGTTTACTTTACTGAAAGTAATAGCTTTGGGACTGTCATCGTCTTTATCAGTAATAGTCAGAACTGGACCAGCTGCAAGAACAGTATCATCAGCTCCCTTATTCTTAATAGTGATAGAACCGTCAGCATTAACTGTAAAAGTAATATCCCCTACAATTTGATATCCCTCTGGAGCATCGAACTCTCTTAGAGTGTAGGTGCCTGGTGCCAGCTTAATCACTTTAGAAGTGTCAGCTACAGTAGTCCAGTCTGCAACAGGTGCCTCTTCAAGATTGACTGTATCTCCACTATAGATTTTCAGTTCCGCACCTGGAATTTCTTTTTCCATTTGGATCCACCTTCTTAAAGGTGATATCCTTTTCGGTTGGTGTCTTCTTGTTGACAATATCACGAGATACCGATTTATCAGTTCCGAAATCTTGTGAACCAATCTTGATTTCCTCAGTTGATTTGTCATATCCTTCTGGTGCTGTCACTTCTCGGATAGTATAGTTGTCTCTCAACAACTCTCCTACGCTCGCATTACCATCAGCATCTGTTGTCAACTTGCCAACTACTGCCCCAGTACTGTCACGAACCACTTCAAATTCAGCACCTTGAAGATTTTCACCTGCTTCATTTACCTTGTGGATCTTAATAGAGAATACATATCCTTCAGCTACACCACCAGCAATCTGATAGGTACGAGTGCTAGTTGATTGTTCAGTCAGACCACCATTATAATTCATCTTGGCTACGTTCGTAATTTTTTCGCCATCAACTAAATCATAATTTGCTTTAGCCCTATATTCAATCATATAACCAAAGCCATTAGTATCTCCTAGAGGTAAAGTAAATCCATCTCCGCCCGGATTTACAGTCATTTGTTTCTTAAATGTTTCTGTCATATCCTGAGCATTAGACCATTTCCAATCTCCGTTATTCCAACGCCAATCTACTTTATAAATACGAAAAGTATCTGGTAAGAAGGTGAAATTTGGAGATGAGAACGCATCCTTGATGGTTATATCACTATAGTTGGCCATATTGCGGTTTACAGTAATATTGTAACGAATAACATTTTTCTCGTCATCCTTATACTGGAAGGAACTCTTTTCAATCTTAGAGTCATACTGTTTAGGAGGTCCATTATAATGAACAGTCCCTGGAACTAAGGTCCGTGTTCCTATTGTAAATCCAGCATTCAAGTCACCTTCTTGACTCACTACATCATGGTCAACCCGAGCATAGAAGAAAAATTCTCCACGGACACCAGATTTTTGCTCAACATAATTTGTATATGTTAAGGTAATCGTTTTGTTTGCAGAATCCAAAAATCCATTTGCAACAAGATTACCTGACTCGTCCTTAAGCTCAATGGCTGAAGAGTTCGCAAAAGCATACTCTGGCGGCAAGGTGATTGTCGTCGTATCTCCTTGATGTACTTGGTTATCAGGCAATACAAACTTTGCGTAAACTCGGAAATCTTGCCAAATATCAATCCCTTGTGTTAAGTCTCCTCCAGAAGAATTTTTGAGACTCATCTCAGTAATGACATCATTAAATTCGGCTGCCTGCACTTGGGCAAGAGGAGTTAATGATGGCAAAACCACTCCCAAACAAAGAATAATGACGTGAAGCCAAGTTCTAATTCTTTTGTTCATGCAATCTTCCTTTCTCATAATATTCAGTTTTGAATGTACAATGTAATTGTATACTAACTGATTTCCCCATCTTATCAGTGTTTACCTTTACAAAAAAGCAAACATTTTTTATAGATACATTACGCCTTCATTCTACCATACTATCAATAAAAAGACCATACGTAATCAGTCTTTTTTTAATATTCATTCAATTTTCATTAACTTGCTAGCATTGAACAAATAATTACATTAACTTTCAAATTAAATCCGGCGCTACCAAATCCAATCTTTTCTTACTTTTTTGTGCCTGACATACCACAAAAAACCGGAAACAAAGTCCGGTTCTTCTGATTTATTTCCTAAAAGTCAAGGCGTAGAATTTACCATCCCAGAGGAATTTCAATTCCTTCTCTTTGACTCCTGCTGGAACTGCCGCCTCAATTTCTCCAAGATCAACAGTAGCGTCCTTAAAATAGTCCTTGCTGAAATGGTTCTTTTTATACTGTTGTTCTACATAGTCTGCCGTCTCATCAGAAATCATAATCTTAGTCCCTGGTTTCGCCACCCGAAGCATCTCCTGCATGGCCTTGGCCTTATCGCTAAAGAAATTGATTCCACCGATATGATAGACGATATCAAAACTATTATCCGCAAAGGGCAGATCTTCCGCACAGGCCTGAAAGAGTTGCAGGTTGGTCTTCTTGGAGCAAGATTTTTGGCATTTCTTCAACATGCCTATAGAAATATCCGCTCCAAAAAAGTCTAAGCTTTTCAGATCAACATCCTTAGGAATATAGCATAGATCATGGCCTGTTCCAATAGAAACATAAAGAACTGACAGATGGTCCTTCCATTCTATTTCAGCCATTAGCTCCCTTCTCAGCTTATCGACTGCCTTTCCATAGAGAAGGCCACCCAGCCATTTTTCGCTCATATCATACCAGCGAGCAAAGCGATTATACATGGTCATATACTTAGCATTGTCGCCAGAGATATAGTCCGGATTCAGCGCCAGGTAGATGTCTCCATCTTTTTGAAAATCATCCACCTCCAAGCCTGACTTCAGTTTCTCTTGTATCTTTGTTTCCATCATGTTTCTTATCTCCTTTTTCTATTTGACAATTATTATAGAGAATTCTGAAACAAAAACAAGAGATTTTCAGCAAGTGGCTACCCAGCGTTAGCAACCGGAAGAAATCTCTTAACAAGTTGCAGAAAAAGAAACGAATTTTATACAAAAGAGTCTGAAGCTTTCTGCTTTCAGCACTTTGGGTCCAATTGGTCAGCTTTCTACCAGCCTTGAAATTGCACTAAGCTGGTTCTTATCTGATGCTTCTTATTTGAAAGTATTTTTTCCATCTTATCTCAAATGTCGAGTTCATTCTGTGAAAGCCCGCGATCCCTTAGGATAAGAACGGAAAACAGAGCCAGAAACAAGCTCCCAATTTTCTTGAACCTAAACATAGGAGTCCCCATTTAGGCGAAACTTGATGAGACTAGCAATCCGCCAAAAATGCCTGCACTGTCTTGACATCTTCAGAGCTACCGCCTCGGTCAATATCACAGATATGCTGGAGACCATATTTTTCGATAATCAAGGTAGTCGCCCCACAGAAGGTCCGGCCATGTTTAACAGAGTCACCATTGTTAACAAAACCTTTAATCAGCCCAGGATGTTTCTTGATAAAGCGTTTGGTAGACCAAGGAATTTTCCCAGCACCAGCATTTCGAGTAATGAGAATACAAGGCCCTTCCAGTTTCTCCTTGATGCTCTGTGTCGGATAGCCCAGTGATTCTGCAAATCGTTTACCAACACCAGTATTTGAATCATAAACTACAATCATCTTCATCACCTACTTTCTTAAAAAAAGGATAGCAACCCAAGCCGCAAAGCCTAAAACCACAACATCAGAGATGAGCATAAGCATGAACTCCAAATCTGGCATCATGTGAATGTACATTAGCAGTGACAAAGTTGTCAAAGCCAGTGCTGTCAGCTTAACAACTGCTGGCAGGCCCGGAATCAAAGTTGCTCCGATTAGGACAAGGATGAGACCTCCGACTAAAAATGACTGAAAATCCACACTTAAACTAAAACCAACTGTCACACCGCCATAGCCAATGGTCAAAAGACCAATCGCGACCAGACAGACACCCAAAATAGCCAATCCACTCATAGCAAATCCTCCTTGCTTATTCATACTTTTCCTCACTTTCTACTTTTGAATGAACAATTTTTAATATTCATTCAAAACTTTCTAAAAAATAATACACTTTATCTAACTATGTTCCTTTCCATTTCCGAATCACAGGGCATAACCCATCACCTCCTTTGTTTATGAATGAATATTTTTATAAATTCATTCATAGTCACTTCTAAGAAAAGGAATTTCCTCTATTTGGAAAAAATTCCCTTAACAAAATATTTCACTAAAGTCTCAAGACTATCGAAGTAGCCTGAAAATTCCTGCTCTGTGACATGCATGTCTATGTAGTAAATCAAGTCATATACCTTCATGATCTCAGCAATTTTCTCCTTCGAAAATCCCTCTTCCTGCAAGCGCTGGCTGAAAGTCTGAATCAGAAACTGATGAAAGGTATTGGACGCTCGACCGGCATCCTGATTATAGTAATCGTGCAGAATCTGAGAAATGCCTGGCTTGTTCCACTCAGCTAGAATTTATTGGGCGAAATCAACTCAAAAGTGACTGCAAAAAGCTGTTCAACGATTGCTTCGGGCTCGCCCTGCCAGTCTACGCGTTTAATGGTTTCCTCACGTATACGACTATTTTCAGCTACATAAACCTCCAAGAAGATAGCTTCCTTGGACTCATAATACTTATAAAAGGATCCGACAGCCATCTGGCTTCTCTTAGCAATATCAGAAATTCCAGCCGCCTTATAGCCTTTTTCTGCAAAGACTTCTCTAGCCGCAGCAAGGAGCTCATTTTTTTTATCCATTTTCCTGTCTCTTTTATGAATGAATTTCATTTTATATTCATTCATATTTTAACACTTGTTTTACAAAAGTCAAGTATTTTGCTATACTACAGTCTAGATATTCTTTGAATATCAAATTATTATACCGAATTTTATTGGAGGTTTAGTAATGCTTAAAGAAAAACGCAATCAGGGAATGATTGGCCTATTATTTATTACTCTAATTTTTCTTGGAATAGCTGGCGCCATGGCCTTTATCCAGTACCAAAAGGCTAATCCTAAAATTGCCTACTCAGCAGACACCGCTAAAGTTTCTTCTGAAACAGTTTATACTGAAGTTTATGATATCTCTCCAGAACCTATTTTCCCAGTAAATGATAAAACTGAGGTTTGGCTGGTTCAATATAAGGATGGATATGTTGGCGTTCAAGCAAAAAAAGGTGACAAGCAGATCGCCAAGCTAGTGGAGCAAGCAAATAAAGGAGAGCTAAAGAAAAATCCCGCACGACTTGTCGGTACTTACATAAATACAAGCGTTCAAAAGAAGGACCAATCATATATTTCCAACTTTTCTAGCTTGATGCATAGTCTAAGAAATGAAGTTGGAGATATCTCGGCCAAAATTGCAACCAGCTCTTATATCTCTCTTTCTGAGTTTGACTCTGATCATTCCAAATTCATCTTTTACGTCCTATTCTTAGTCGGTTTATCTGCCATTTTTATCGGAACTGGACTCTTCAACCGCAGAAAGAATGTGCAAGCTTATAATGAAATTTATTCAATTTATCCAGAAGTCCAAGGAAATCTTAATCTCTTACTAGAACAAGCTTCCTTCCATGACGAAGAATTGAAAATCATCATCTATAAAGACCACCTGATCACTTATTATCGTGGTGTAAGAACTGTTGACCTCAAACAGGTTATCCACCTCTATCACCATATTTTCACCATGCATCGAGGCTTTGCATCCAACAGAAATTCTACTCTGATTGCTGTTAGATCAAATAACAAGAAATATCAGATGCCTATTCGAAATATTGGCAAAACGACAGATATTCAACTTCGGTCTACTTTTGACTATCTCTACAATTACTTCCCTCATATCAAATTAGGAGTGTAATGTCACATAAAACTCAAGCTAGATTTTCCAGCTTGAGTTTTTTAGATATAAAAACAGGAGCAGGATACAATCCCAGCTCCTTTTTTTTAAGATATGCTTGTCAGAACGTTTTTCAGTAGATTACTTGCCTTCTTTTTCCCTTCTGCGCTTGGCCAAGGCACTGTTAATCTTCTTAGTCTTAAGATTTGTATCCAAGTAAAGAAAGAGCCATACAAAGAGATAAATCAGAATAAAATCTAGCCAAAAATGCCAGTTGAAAATCAAAAATCCCCAGTTATTGTAGACCATGAAGCAGCATACTAAGACTGCGACAGCGACAAAATGCAGTAAAATCGAGACTAAAATAGAGAATCGGTCTTCAAGAGTTTTTAAAATTGAACTGACAATCCCAATCAAACCGCTCATCACCATAACACTGATGATATTACTAGTTGTGGGCGGATGTTTTTGAATAGAGAAAGCAAGGAGAATCAGATAGACTGCACTCCCTGTCTGGATGCCCATTAATATAGCATGTAGACATTTTTTTATACTCATCACTTACCTCCTAGATTCCCAGATATTCCATTAAGAGTTTAACATAGCGACGGCTGACTTCGGTCTTGATTTGATTGGTCAGCTTGGCCGTCATATTGCCAGAAACTGTCAGACAAAGACTCCAGATGGTCAATATTGATGACAGCATGCCGGGAAACCTGGATAAAGTTCGAGCTGCTAATCCGTTGCTGAAAGCGAGTCAAGGTCTCTGTCGTCTGATAAATGCCTTCTCTGCTGTAAATCATCAAAGTTGTCTGGTTGATGTCTGCTAGGATTATATCTTCAGTCTTCAGCATGATAAGCTTATCGTCCGACTTGATAGGCAGGACACCACTTGGCCCAGCCTTGTACTGCTCTAAATAATCTAAGATGGCCTTGGCCTCTGCCGCTAGCTGGTCTGCCTTGACCACAACCAGCGGATCCTTGGATGAAATGGTTGGATCTGTTTCAAATTTTGCTTGCAAGAGGAAGCTCCCTATTCACATTCTATTGTAGTTTCAGCCGGCGGATGACAATCATATTTTGCACTATCCAAATAAGCGCTATTGCAACTAAAACTATTCCAACTATATAGAAAGTTTCTGTCCTTGTCAAGAGCTCCTGCCATTCAATGCGAATTCCCATTATTTTTTCAAAAGCTACTCGTGACTGGCTGTTATTGGCAAAAGTGTCTGCTAGACTTTCCTTCATGAGAAGCTGTCTGAAAAGAGATGCCATGTAGTTAGAAGGCGTAAGCTTCATCAGGTTTTGTGCCATGTTCGGCAAGTTTCCAATAGGGATATAGGTTCCCACTAGAAAACCAGAGGTCGCTCCGACTACTGTCGCTAATTTACCTAGACTATCCACTGATTTGAAGCGTTGAACAATCAGAGCATTTATTAGTGTGGCCAAGAGGCTGTTCAAGATCATCAGAAGCACCAGGTAAGAAAGTTTTCCCCATTCAAAGGAAATTTTATCCGCCTGCATAAAATAGCTGAGCATAAAGGTAAACATAATGACCTGCATCAAAAAGCCGATTATAATAGAGCTGATAAGATAACTAAGCTGCAAGCCCCACGGTCCTAAGTCCGTGATAAAAAGATCGTCTGTTACCATCCGCTCCCGGTCTTCGACCTGCCGTGAGAAAGCTGCCAATGTGGTTGTTAATGCTGTAACTGCCAACACACCACCAATCAGCCACAAGTCCATCAGCTGGCTGGAATAACCTCCAGAATTACTTTTCAAAAAAACGATATAAAGCACAAAGGGAATAATGGCTCCAAAGAGGGACAAAATTACCCCACTGCGGTTGCGAAAATAAAGTAAAAAATTGCGTTTAATCAAAGCGAGCATATTAGCGTACCTCTCTTCCTGTCAGTGCCATAAAAGCATCGTCCATGGTTCCGGGTTGGAATTCAAATTGTTCAATATAGGGACCTGCCTGAGCCAATAAGGTCAGTGCTTCTTGAGTCGTTTTAGGGTGAAGGATAAATTCCCCTTCCTTGACTTGCTCCCAAGCACAGTCTTTTGGCAAACTTTTCTCTAAACCTGCTACATCTGGACTTAAAATCCGTAAGATATTGCGGGCGTAGTTTCCCTTAATCTGGTCTGCAGATCCTTGGGCAATAACCTGACCATGATCTACGATATAAATCTTATCCGCATCGTCTGCTTCATTAAGATAGTGGGTTGTCAGGACAATGGTCATCTGCTCTTCTTTCTGAATCTGCTTGAGTAGGCTCCAAATACTCTCCCGAGTCTGAATGTCCAGCCCTGTCGTAGGCTCATCTAGAAAGTAGGTCAGGGCTATTGAGCAGAGCTCGCGCAATGTCCACCCGACGCTTTTGACCACCAGACAGCGTCCCATACGGTTGCTTGGCAAAGGCTGAAAGACCAAGCTGAGAGACCAAGCGTTCGATTCTACCTGCAGGCATCTCCTTGTACTGCTTAGCTCTGATAGTCAGATTTTCCAAAACTGTCAGCCGAGCGTCCAACACACTGTTTTGAAAAACCACACCCAGCCTAAGCTTTTCAGCATAGCAAATCTGCCCGGACGTTGGCTTCAAGAGACCTATCAGCATCTGGATAGTCGTAGACTTGCCTGCTCCATTAGGGCCCAAGACAGCGGTAAAACTGCCTCTCTCAATCTGAATATCGAGACCATTAACAGCCACCTTATCGCCATAAATCTTGCTAAGATTTTTTGTTTCTACTAACATGATATTTTCTCCTGTCCTTAACTTCTGAGACTATAATAGCAAGTCTTTTTTGAAAAATCTCAGCTTTTTGGACAAGCGGTAAAATGAGGGAGACAAGAGGTAAAAATCTAGACATCAAAAAAGCCCCAACCAAAGGTCAGGTATAATAGACTAGCGTGTAACAATCTTTCGATAGCTACGTGAAGTTAATAAGAAGACTAAAATATAAGCTAGTAAAAAGACGCTACAGGTTATAATCGTTGTCTGAATTAATAAGGGCGTATTGGTCACACCTAAGAGCGCCACGATCAAACTAAGCATATGAAAAGCAGCAGCTACATGACAGAAAGCAAATAAGTGGCAAGAAGAATACTGTTACGATTTGCTTATGTATGGTGCGTTTGGTTTGCTTCTCATCAAGACCAACTTTTTGCAAGATGATAAATCCATCACGGTCTTCATAGCCTTCAGAAATCTGCTTGTAGTAAATCACCAGAACAGCCCCCAATAAGAAAATGACTGAGAGAAACAGACCTATAAAGAGTAAGGTTCCCGTCACCTGTTTTTGATTTTGCTCTGCCACTTCTCTATCAAAGCTTACTGCATAACCACCAACTTGCAGACGGTCCATCTCTTCTGTTACTGCTTTTTGCACCTTATCAGAAAACTCCTGGTTGCTCTTCGTGTTACTAGAGATACCAATATAATATTCATGCAAAGCGTCCAAACCGACTTCTTTTATATCATTGACAACCATGTTTAACATAGCACCCCCAACCATGATATGCCCATTGGGTAAGTGTCCATGAGTAAAATCTTGTGAGGAAATTTGCTTGATTTTCCAATCCTTGCCATTGATACGTAAGGGTTGATTTTTATCTAAAGATAAGTTTCTACCATAGATAAGTGTTTCACCATCAGCTAAGTCTAATGTTTCTCCTGTCATCTTCTCATAATCCTGACGGCTTACAAGCATAAAGCCACCTACCGCCTTGCTGAAAGATTGAGGTGCTTGCATAAAGTTACGGTCGCCAACAGTTACTTCATTCCCCGCCACCTCAGAAAGCATCGACGTTTGATAAAGATAGTCGGAGTAAGTCGGATTTTTAAGACCAGATTCTTGAGCAATTTCTTTTACTTTTTCTAGTAGAGGTTCATTTCTATCTACTGTATCTGGCAAGGATACTGTGACATTATAGTCTTTTGGATAGAGAGTATCAATATAGTCTTTGCCGCCAACATAGATATTAATGGTTCCTACCAAGGTCACCAGAAGCATGGTTGAAAGGATGGAAATCGTAGCCAGACCTGCAGCATTTACGCATCCTAGAAATCAAGTTAGATACTGAAATAAAGTTCTGAGGCTTGTAATAGTAACTTTTACGTTTTCTTAGAAAATTTAAAAGTGTAATGGATCCAGCATTAAAGAGCAAATAGGTTGCTACAACAACCATGAGGACCGCAAGAAAGAAATTGGCAATGGCTGCAACAGGCTTTGTAACTGTCAAGGCTATATAATAAGCAACTCCCATGAGAACGACTCCCAAAAGGGTCTGCAAACCTAAGAATTTCCCCTTCTTTTCTCCTGCTTTCTTTTCTCGCATGAGGTGGAGTGAGCTATAGCGCAAAAGCCTCATAGAATTAAGAAAAAGAATGATAACAAAAGCTAGTCCCAGACTGACTAAAGTCAACCAAATATTAGACCATTGGAAGGTTGAGGTCAACACAACAGGCATCCCCATAAACTTCAAGAGCAGGGCATAAAGGAGCTTATCTAGTAGCGTTCCACAGATAATTCCTAGTCCGACAACCCCAGTATATAAAAGACACAGCTCTATGAAGGTCATAGTGAGTAGGTGCCTTTTTTCCATACCAAGTATACTATAAATCCCCAGCTCTTTGGAGCGATTTTTCATGACAAAACTATTGGCATATGTCACAAGAATCAATACCGCAATTTGAATAACCCAAATCCCAAATTGCAGGGTCATACGAGCTGCTGACCCTCCATAAGTCGTCTCCATATTACCACTATAAGTCAAGGAAATAAAACTATAGAGAATAGCGGTTGCCACAAATGTAGATAGGATAAATGGATAATAAAGACTGCGATTCTTAATAAGATTTGAAAGAGCCAGCTTACTGGTTAGTTTGAACATAGTCACCCACCTCACTTGCCATGACAGTCAAAGTATCAGAAATCTCCTGGAACATCTGACGTTCTGTCTTACCGCCCCGGAAATCTGATTGTAAAGGATGCCATCCTTGATAAAGAGTACTCGCTTTGCTCTGCTAGCTGCTGATGTCGAGTGGGTCACCATCAGAATGGTCTGACCTCGGTCATTAATATCGTCAAAAACATCTAAAAGCGCAGCCGATGACTTGGAATCCAGTGCACCTGTTGGCTCATCCGCCAGCAAAATCTCTGGATCAGTGATGATGGCACGCGCCACTGCAACCCGCTGCTTCTGACCACCGGAAATCTCATAAGGAAACTTCTCTTGCAGCTTGTTAATACCTAATTCAGTACAAGTGGTGACTAGCTTTTGCATCATCTCGGTGACGGGACGTCGAGAAAGCACTAAAGGCAAGAGGATATTGTCCTTAACTGACAAGGTATCCAGCAGGTTAAAGTCCTGAAAGACAAAGCCTAGCTTTTCTCTGCGGAAGCTGGATGCTTGGCTGTTTTTGATAGTCGCTGTATCTGTTCCATTCAGAAAGACTTGGCCTTCTGTTGGCTTATCTAGCATGGCCAAGATATTGAGGAGTGTTGACTTACCTGAGCCGGACTCTCCCATGATGGCCACATAGTCGCCCTCATCCACTGTGAAGTGGATATCCTTCAGTGCTTCTACTTGATTGCCCTGAAAACGGGTCTTGTAAATCTTTTTTACGTGTTGTACATCTAATAAACTCATAACTTCTCCTTTAAAATCCTAAGTACATTTCTTGAGCCGCCTGATTGGCTTGGCATCCGAATTTCGTCCATTCAATTTCTTTTTGACTTGGCCGAATGGAAGGTCTATCTTTCTTATGACTTATTTTAAATAGTTTCATTCTAAACACTTCTTTCTTTTGATAATCTTATTCTACCGAATTTGCACTCGGCTTTCCATAACCTATCCTTACAATCCAGAAAGGAATCTTACACTTTTGTAAGATGGAATGAGCCCTATTTTACCCAAAAGGCTATCAAAGCAATCAACCACAGATGGGCTGGATAGAAAATGTAGAAGAAATATTTGCTCCACTTACTGGTATAACCGCGCTCGCCATTGTAGAGATAAAGAAAAGGTAAGACAGTGATAAAGAGCCAGTCTGAATTGTAGAGCATCATCGAAAGGGTTTCTGACAAGCTTGGATAAACTTCGATACTCATGACAAACAGCAGAACAGCTAGAGCAAGGTAGAGCAGATTGCGCAGAGCTTCGTTCTTTCGATACCCGTAAGTAATAAGCATAAAGGGGATCATAACCATGCCACCTTCTGTCAAGAAAGCAGCTACTAGAAAGACTACTGCGCCTAAGCCATAACGGATCCATTTATCACACCCATTAAGTTCAAGTTTCTCTTTAGAAAATCCAAAGAAAATTCCCAAACTCAAAACGCCACAAGCTAGTGTTAAAAAGATATTATTGGAGTTGTGTATTTCTTTTGACTGTAAAAGAAAATTTAAAATGACATTTCCAAAGAACATGAGCCCCGCCCAGAAAAAGAGACGAAGATTATATGTAATGCGGTTGCGCGTGTGAATAAAACCCTCTACTGCCGCAAAGGCAAACCAAACTCCTACACAGCGGGTCACTGCATGAAAAATACCATCCCATCCAACTGGTAGCAAGCCAGGAATCTTATCAACGTGATCCAAAACCATTAAAAGTGCCATGATTAGTTTTATTTGAAAGCCATTGAGGCCATTCCCTTTTTTCATTTTCCTTCTCCTTTTTCTTTTATAGTCTTATCTTATAAAAATTAAAGAACACCTGCCATAACATAACCTTTCAATTCAAAAGAAAAACCTTACAAATTTGTAAGGTTAGGTGGGAATTATGATGTGGAGGAAAATTTCTGCTTTCTCGAGAGAAAGTATGCCTTGGACTCGCCGGTCTGCATTCCTCGCTCCCTTTATTACTCTGGCAATTCTACCTTCAAGCTCATATCTGTAGGTTGTAACACTTTCTGAACTGCCGCTAGAAAGGCTAGACCATTATCAGATGGGGAATACTGGAATGTGATATGGATGACCTTTTTATCAAACTTATTACCGTATCGTTCCACATACTGTTTGCTTTCGAGGAAGTAGATATAGTTGTTGAGTTTTTCTTGCAGAATTTCCAGATGGACTGCTTCTATCTCCTCCTCCCAGCCAACTGGGTCCGCTAGGAGAAGTTCCAAATGATTCTCAACTGTACCAATAGCGTCAAGTTCCGTTGGATTTAATTCTGAAGAGATGGCTTTATGTAACAATTCTTCAAATTCTTGATTAGAAAACAGCCGTTTCACTGACGACGGATTTACTAGAATACGAGTAGGTGTTGATCTAAAATAACTTTGCATAGCTATTTCCTTACTTTCCTTAGTCACCCATTCTCCAGTTTCTAAGAATAGTTCCACCTCATAAGCATCTTGTTCGGATCTCAAAGCCTTGTCTACTAATTCTTTACTAACTGGATAAGTAACTTCTCTTTCTTGATGTCCCCCTGTCATCCAGGACATTGTATAATTCCCATTTTCTTCAGTTATGATAAGTCCATTTGCTTTTATTTGATTCATACTACCACTCCCCAGTTCTTTCTCTTATGAAACGTTTCTCTCACTAGCCTTCTTTTCTTCCACAAGTAATTGCATGATCGCTGGCCATTTTCTAAATTGATAGTCAAATCTGAACATGAAGATTATTAATAGACAGAGGAAGCAAAAAATCACTGCCTTGACTTCTTTCTCTATAATAAATAAAGCCACGGAAATTGGAGTTGCGATGATGAAAAAAGATAGTATAAGTTGCAAAAAAACTTTTCGTCTTTTTAATCCCTTAATAAATGCTTCTTTTTGAGCACCTTCTAACTCTGATCTTTTTAATTTTAGACTAGAATGATAATAGTCAATTATTAACTTTGCTGAAAAATAAGCTGGTAGACTCAGGAAAATGACCAAAAATACTCTGGTCCACATATTTTCCAATAAACCAATTTGAGTGATCAGAGCAGAAATTTTATCTATAAGGAATAAAGTGATGGGGACCCAGATGTAATACCAGTTACTAGGAGTAGAAGTCTCCTCCATTAGGATCTTATTTTCCCAATCAAAATGGTATTTTTTATTGTTCCATATTCCTAAATTAATGATTGACTTCACATTTTCACTTACCTTTCAGTTAGAACTTTCTATTAGGGATTATACTCAATCAATCGCCAAGCGTTTTTCTGCTAGTCCGATTTTTACTGTAGTGCCTTGACCGACTTGGGATTCTAAGGACAAGGAATTACCCAGTTGATCGGATATTTTTTTTGATAAATAGAGTCCTAATCCAGATGATTGATGAGTCAGGCGACCATTATAGCCTGAAAAACCTCTTTCAAAGACACGCATAATGTCACTGTCCTTAATCCCCAAACCAGTATCTTTCAGGTAGAGGACATCATCTTGGCAGAAGATTTCAATTCCGCCTTCCTTGGTATACTTGAGGCTATTAGATAAGACCTGCTCCAAGATGATCATAAACCATTTTTTGTCTGTTACAATGGTTCGATCCAAATCGTGCAGGTTCAGTGTCAAACCTTTCTGGATAAAGAAAAGAGCATATTTTTTGACCACCTCTTTGACTAAATCCTCCAGATTTTCCTTCTTTAAGACGAGGTCGTCATGGAAACTTTCCAAGCGCAGATATTGAAGGACTAGGTTGACATAAGATTCGATTTTGAAAAACTCTTGACCCAGTTGCTTCTTGGCATCTGGATCTGTCAAGTCCTGCACCAATAACGATCCTGCCGCAATAGGCGTCTTAATCTGGTGGGCCCAGAGGGTATAGTAGTCCATCAAGTCGTTGTAGCGCTCTCGTTCTAGGACTGATTGACTCTTTTTTTCAGCTTCCATTCTTTGAACCCTTTCAAATAGCAGAGCTTCTACAGCTGTTTGGGTCTGTCCCTGTCCATAAAGTAGCTGATTGTGATAGTTCTTATAGGCTATCAAACTATCTATAGAAAGAGTCAGAATCCCTAAAACCAGCAAAAGAGTAAAAATATACTGAAGAACTACCCGACTATCTTCAAATATAAAACTGAAATAGAAGCAAGCCAAAAAACAGTAAAAATTGCAAGAAAAAATAGCGTCTTGAGTAAATATAATATTTGATAAAGAAAAACTTATTCTGTGTGTCCATTTGTCAGACCGTATCCAATCCCTTTTTTCGTCTCAATAAAGTTCTTAAGACCTGTTTCTTCCAGTTTTTTCCGGAGCCTAGCAACATTGACAGATAGGGTATTATCATCAATAAAGAAATCGCTATTCCATAGCTCTTTCATCAAATCTTCCCGCTCAACTATACTGCCTGCTCGCTCAAATAAAACACGTAAAATCTGGAATTCATTCTTAGTCAGCGTAATGACCTGACCATTATACATCAAGTCCATAGACTTGAGATTTAAAATCACGCCTCGGTGTTCTAGGAGATTTTGATCTGTACCAAACTCATAAGAGCGGCGCAACAGTCCTTGAACCTTAGCCAGAAAAACATTGTTATCAAAAGGCTTGGTCACGTAGTCATCACCACCCATATTGATAGCCATGACGATATCCATAGCCTGATCTCGTGAAGATAAAAACATGATTGGAACCGTTGAAATCTTGCGAATCTCCTGGCACCAATGATAGCCATTAAAGAGGGGCAGACCAATATCCATCAAGACCAGCTGAGGTTCCTCCTTAACAAAAAGAGATAAAACCTCCATAAAATCTTCAACCGCAAAAACTTGATAACCCCATTGTTCCAACATCTTTTTAATCATTTGACGGATGACTGGATCATCCTCTACTAACATAATCTTATGCATTTTCGCCTCGCTCAAAATTATTTATAGCTATTATACCAAATTCTTTAGCAATTCACAGAAGTTCTCTTGACGGGACAAAAATCAGATGATTTTCATGAAATTTCAAGTATTTTCCGAAAATTTGTTGACATTTTCTTTATAAATTGATAGAATAACAGAACATTCGGAATTATCTGAAAATTCATTCTTTGTACGAAAAGGAGATTATTATGATTGAACAAACTCAAACATCTACCTGGCAGTCAAAAATAAAAGCCTTAGGGCCAGGGATTCTTATGGCTTCTGCTGCTGTTGGTGGCTCTCATATTGTTTCATCTGCTCAAGCAGGCGCCATGTATGGCTGGTCCCTTCTCTTGCTCGTCATTCTTGCCAACCTTTTTAAGTATCCATTTTTCCGGTTTGGTGCTGAATATACGCTAGAAACAGGAAAAAACTTAGTAGAAGGCTACGCTGAAAAAGGAAAGGTCTACTTGGGTATTTTCTTTATCCTCAATGTTTTCTCTGCCTTAGTCAACACTGCTGCTGTTGGGATTTTGTGTGCTGCTATCGTAGCAAGTGCCTTTCCTAATGCTCTAGGCCTAAGTATCACCCAATGGTCCCTAATTTTGATCGTTATCATTTGGGCTATGCTTCTCTTTGGAGGCTACAAATTCCTTGACGGGCTGGCCAAATGGATTATGTCTGCTTTGACTCTCGCTACAGTCCTAGCTGTCATCGTTGCAATCATTGAGCATCCAGAATATGGGGCAGATTTTGTTGAAAAAACTCCTTGGCAAATGACTGCTTTACCATTTATCGTATCTCTTATGGGTTGGATGCCAGCTCCAATTGAAATCTCCGCTATCAATTCCCTCTGGACTGCCGAAAAAGGAAAAACAGTTGACATCTCTATCAAGGATGGTCTCTTTGACTTCAACGTTGGTTTCATCGGGACTGCTATTTTAGCCGTTTTCTTCGTCGCCATGGGCGCTTTAATCCAATACCCAACTGGGCAGGAAGTCCAAGCAGCTGGAGCAGCCTACATCCAACAATTCGTGGGAATGTATGCTTCTGTCCTTGGGGATTGGTCTCGCTTCTTAATTACCTTTATCGCTTTTCTTTGTATATTTGGAACTGTAATCACAGTCATCGATGGCTACTCTCGCGTCAATGCTGAGTCTCTTCGCCTTCTTCTCAAGAAAAAAGAAATCTCACAAAAAGAGCTGAATGTTTGGATGACTGCTACTTCTATCATCGGTGGTATCATCATATATTTCTTCCAAGGAAGCGTTGCACCTATGCTAAGATTTGCTATGATTGCTTCCTTCTTAACTACCCCATTTTTGCCCTATTGAACTACCTTCTAGTTACAGGTGAAAATAAAAACCTAGCAAAATGGTTGAAAGCACTCTCTATTCTCGGTCTTATTTTCCTCTTTGGTTTTGCTTTCTTCTTCATCTACGCATTAGTAATTGGTAAGGCCTACTAATAAAAGAAAGAGCAGACGGCTCAAAAGTTAAGCTTTTGTCCTCTGTTCTTTTTTTGTATTCTTCCAGCAAACCGTACTAGCTTATGATATACTATCTATATATCGATTCCTAGGAGATAGACAAATGGAAAATATTTTTAAGTACCTAGATGATACACAGTATGATAATATCTATGACCGTCCTTTTAATGAACTAGACCTGCTCATCCTAACAGAATTAGCCTATCTTTCTTTTGACGGACTTGTCGCTAGTGACCTGGATCTAGATAAAAGCAAGCGACTACAGGACATTGCTGAAAATTACCCTCAAGAGCAATCTATGATGCATACCCGCAATCGTCTTAAACTACTTGAAAAAGCCTCCCAAACTAAACGTTTTAAGAATATTAAACTAATGGGCTTTATAAACGACATTGACTTGGAGATTGAAAAACAATTTGCTGCCCTAGTATACTGTATTAAGTCTAAACCTGCTACCTATGTCCTAGCCTACAGAGGGACCGATGACTCTATCATTGGTTGGAAAGAAGACTTCCATATGACCTATATGGATCGAGTTCCATCCCAAAAAAATGCCAAGAAATACTTAAAAGAGGTTCTCAGAGAGCTTGATGGAGACTTCATCTTGACTGGGCACTCCAAGGGAGGGAACTTGGCTGCTTACGCTGCTAGTCAAGTTAATCCTCTCTTGCAGGAGCGTATTAAAAAGATCTATAGTTATGATGCTCCTGGCCTTAACAAAGCCATCATTGAAAGCGATGGTTATAAGGCAATTGCCAATAAAATCCAGCATTACATTCCACAAGGTTCTATTGTGGGCATGATGTTAGAAATTCCTAAACAGATGGCAATTGTCAAAGCACTGCCTTAGGAGGTCTAGCTCAACACGATACTTTTTCGTGGCAGATTGAGGGAGACAGTTTTGTCCTCCTAGACAGCTTAAATCCAGATAGTCTTCAGACGGATAAAACATTGAAGAATTGGGTAAGAAGTACATCTGACGAAGAATTAAAAGATTTCTTTGATTTGTTCTTCGGACTTGTACTAGATGCCGGTATCACTTCTATTGATGATTTCTCTAAGATTTCAAATGTTAGAAAAGTTTTAGATATTTCAAAAATGCCAATGCATTATCGGATGAGGAAAGAGAAATGCTGACACGACTCACTAGTCTTTTAGTAGATATGAGAGTCCAAAGCTGGAAGGACGATATTAGCTTACCTAACCTTTCTGAAATTGGCAAAGATATCCGAGAAAATCTATCACGCTGGAGTAAGCAGCTTCCTTTCGGCCAGTCTGATACTGACAAAAAGGAAGACATCACCTCAGATGTTCAAGAGTAACATCGCAAAAGTTCTCTCTATCTTATCTAACATTATACTGGACCCATCCGTCCCAAAAACGAAACAAGCTCTTATCTTGACAGCTTGTTTTTTCTTTGTTAAAATGTAACAAAATACATTACAACTAATTAGTGATATTTTTAGAAAGGACACAAACTATGAAATCTATCAAAGGAATTGCCCTTATTACTGTCAGCATAATCCTGACCATCTATGCTTGGGCTTCAGCTGGGATGACCAACTTTATCGTACCCGGCCTGGCCTTAACAACCCTTTCGCTGACCTTTTTACTTGCGACTCGGAACGCCCTATTAGAAAAATGGTTCCATGGCATTGAAAAGATGTACGCCTATCATAAGTTTACCGCTATCTTTTCTGTCGTCCTGCTCGCTCTCCACAATCTTGCCATGGGCGGCAGTCTCTGGGGTTCCCATTTGGCAGCTCAGCTTGGTAATGTTGGTATCTATCTTTTTGTCAGTATTGTACTTGTGGCCTATCTCGGCAAGCACATCAAATATGAGGCTTGGCGCTGGATTCACCGCTTTGTCTATTTGGCCTATATCTTCGGTCTCTTCCACGCCTATATGCTGATGGGCGGTCGACTCCTGACACCGACCTTGCTGGGCTTCGTAGTCGGATTCTACGCTATCACCGGTTTGGCTTCTGGCTTTTACATCATCTTCCTCTATCAAAGTTTGGCCTTTCGCCATCTGGGGAAATCTTGCAAGTCAAACGCCTAAACCACGATACCGTGGAGCTGAAGATCCAACTCAGTCAAAAGCTAGACTACCAGTATGGGCAGTTTGCCTTTGTCAAGATTTTCCAAGAAGGATTTGAAAAAGCGCCACATCCTTTCTCTATCTCTGGTGGACATGACAACATTGTCTACTTTACTATCAAAAACTCTGGCGATCACACTAAGAAACTGTATAACAAAATCCAAGAGGGAACCAAAATCACCATTGACCGAGCTTATGGCCACATGATTCTTGACCAAGGGCAGGAAAAACAAATCTGGATTGCTGGTGGGATTGGCATTACACCCTTCATTTCCTATATCCGTGAAAATCCTAATCTGGATCGTCCAGTCAGCTTCTACTATGCTTATACCGGAGCAGAAAATGCTGTTTACCTAGATCTACTCAAGGATTACGCAACTAAGAATCCGCAATTTGACCTTCATTTGGTCGATAGCAAGGTTTCTGGCTATTTGGACTTCAAGAATTATCCTCTGGACGACAAAACTACGGTCTTCATGTGCGGACCTGTCAAGATGATGGATAAACTAGCCAACGAATTTAAAAAGACCAATCCTAAAGCAGATCTGGTCTATGAAGGCTTTAAATTTAAATAAAGAATATAAAACATCAGGAGCAACAACAAGGTTGCTCCTGATGTTTTATTGTCTAGTAATGGATGGAGCTGAATCAAGATACAGATTGGGAGGTCTACGCCATATTTAGAATATCCAGCAATCTCTAAATAACCTATTACAAGTAAATCCGAAACAATGAAATCCTCATCTTTTTATTACTTATAGGTATGCTTTTAATAGTAAAATCATCCGACCTAATATATTTTGGTTTTTGAATCAAATACGTGGATACGTCCAATGATTCTCTACATTCATAAATATACGAGCTTATCTTGGCAAATAATGCATTATAAATAGTATCTTGGAGTAACTTTTGAAACGACATAATAATCCCCCTCCCAACGATACCTTTACAGATTTTTTACCTACTAATCTAATAAAGCAACTACTTTTTATCAATTATTCATTTAAATTCCTGTTATCTCAATGGAATAAGTTTTATAATCAGACATTTCAGGCTCGATAAAAGTTACATTTTCCTTGTAATTAAAAAATCCAGATTCTTCTTTTGATGTAGATAAGCCGCCCCATGGTTCAATTGCAATAAACGGCCCCTTATTCGCAGTAGACCACAAAATTAAATATGGAAAATCTTGGAAATCAATTTTTACTGCTTTATTATGATTTAGACTTTAATGTTACCGAACGAGAAACCAGCTTATCCAAAGTAATTGCATCCTTTGAAAATAGATCATAATCTAAAGCTAATACTTTTTCTTTATTTAAAAAAGGTGAACGGCTTTTTATATCAAGCAATCCCGTCTCGGGATATGATGCTGGAATACTACAATTTTCTTCTTTTTCAAATTCGAGATAATAATCTTCATACCGTTCATTTTCAAACAAGGGACAATTAAAACCCGGATGTGCGCCTATGAAATAAGGCATATCTTGATTTAATCCTAAGTTCTCAACTATGTATTCTACTTCAATCTTAGATTTATCTAAAGTATAAAATATACTTAAACGAAAAGGATAAGGATATTGTTTTAACATTTCCGAATTACTCTCAATTGAAAACATAATTTGATGGTCATTTATTATCTTATGCTCAAAATCTTTCTTTCTAACTAAACCATGACGAGGAAGATGGCCTTCTATAACTCCTTCATCTCCCATAATAAAGAGAGGGAGCATCATCACGGACACTACCACAGTTAGGAAACAAGACAGGAGCCTGTCCTCCCCAATATTCAGGATTTCCCTGCCATAAATATTCCACGCCATCCTTATCTTTTATAGAAGATAATTCTCCACCCTTTTCCTTAAATTGAACTATTAGAAAATCATTAGATAACTCTAGTACCATATTTTTACCTCTCTTTTTACTATTTATCCTTTTCATAAGGTATTATATCTACATCAAAACTACCCAAACTTCTATCAGATTCCTCAACCAAACTTAGAAACATGTACTCAAAACTATCAATAGTCAACTTAGAATGGCAAATCCCTTCTAAACCTTCTGATACGAACCAATCTCCAATAAGAATAAGCTCCGTTTTTTTAATCCGAGGTGCTTGAGAACATCGTTCAAAATTAATAATTTAAACTTGTTTATATAGAGAACCCGATACTGCTTTTAGCAAACTCTTTGTTTTTTTTCAAGCATGGCTTCCCTCTTTTCGAAAAGCCGAAAGAGTTCAACTCTAACGGCTTTACTTTTTATTCAATCATTTGTGTTTCAGCTAGTTTCTTATACCAGTGAGCGGATTTCTTCGGATAGCGTTCCTGCGTTTCGAAGTCTACGTAGAATAAGCCGTAGCGTTTTTCATAACCGTTAGACCAAGAAAAGACATCCATCAGAGACCAGATAAAGTAACCCTTGACATTAGCCCCGTCCGCAATCGCATCGGATAAAACTTCCAGATGCTGCTTGACATAGTCAATCCGAGCATCGTCGTAAACAGTATTGTCCACAAATTCATCTTTATAACCCAGACCATTTTCTGTGATATAAATCTTCTTGTAGTTTGGATAATCTTTCTTAATCCGCATGATCTGGTCATAGAGACCTTGCGGATAGATAATCCAATCCCAATCAGTTTTTGGTATATGGGTTGGAGATTCTCTGCGCCCTACACCCTTAATCTGGTACTTGGAGCTTCCCTTTTCGCCTTTTCCGTTATGGATAATTTCTGTTTCACCATCAAAGTCGCGCATCCAATCACTCATATAGTAGTTGATGCCAAGGAAATCATTGAGGTCTTTAGCTGCTTCTAGAGCCGCAAAGTCTTCATCTCGCAGATCCAGCTGGCCACCATTAACCTTAAGGATGTGATTTACACCTGCCAGAGTTACATCAGAATAGTGCCCCAGATAAGTCGCATCTAAGATAAACTTGTTATGAATAATATCTTCCAACTCTGCCGCTCTGACATCTGCTGGATTTTCTGGATCGTAAGGATATTTTGTCGGAAGTGCATGAACGACACCAATTTCACCCTTGTAACCCTTGTCCTTATAGAGCTTAACGGCACGGGCATGGGAGACCATCATGTTGTGATGGGATTGGAAACCTTGGCCAAGTCATACTGGATACCTGGAGGGAATTTTCCGACTAAGTACTGACCATCACCAATAGGACCAATTTCATTGAAAGTCGTCCAATAGCGAACTTCTGGAAATTCTTCAAAACAGAAAGCTGCATAGTCCACAAAGTGCTCAATATTATCCCGATTGAGGAAATCTCCATTTGAATGAAGTGCCTCTGGTGTATCAAAGTGGTGAAGGGTCACAAAAGGTTCTACATGACGTTTGTGGCATTCTGCGAAAAGATTATGGTAAAATTCCACACCTTTTGGATTGACCTCTCCATAGCCTGTCGGGAAAATCCGTGACCAAGCAATGGAGATTCGAATACCATTGACACCATATTCTTCAGCCAATTTCAAATCCACAGGGTATTTGTGGTAAAAGTCGCTGGCAGGTTCTGCCGTGTACCAGTAGTTATCCTCTAGGTACTTATCCCAGGCAACTGGTCCTTTTCCATCTGTGTGGGTTGCTCCCTCAGCTTGATAGGCCGCTGTTGCACCACCGAAAATAAAATCTTTAGGTAAGCTTTTTGTCATCTTATTTTCCTTTCAATAGCCTTTGAGGTGAAACAAGTAAGTAGGTTAGTAACAGGGGAATTGAACTTTGCTTCACCTCAAATGAACTAACAAATTAGTTGTGAAATTGCTCCTGCACGAAGGCCAGTGCTCCTTTGCCATCACGGGTTAATTTGATGTATTGGGCACCTTCAGTCTTAGCTAGCTTGATACCCAATTTATCAGTTTCTGCCTTCATGTCTTCAAAGTTTGAAGCAACTTGAGGAGCCAGGATAACCAGGTCAAACTCAGGCAGCATTTCACGGTGAGCACCATAGCCACCCGCTGCTGCTTTGACAGGAACATTGTATTCAGCTGCTGCTTTATTCAAAGCGTTGGCCAGCAATCCGCTAGTACCACCGCCTGCACAAAGCACCAGAACATTGGTTTCTTCGCTAATATTGTTTGCGCTGGAGCTTCTTCATCCACTCCTGCTTTTTCAAGGATAGCATCTGCTTTAGCAGTGTTAAAGTTAGCTGCTACTTTTTCTTTGAGAGCATCGTTGGCTTTACCAGAACGTTCTTCTTCTAGGATTTGTTCGTCATAAACCTTGACAAATGGATAGTAAATAATCACATCTACTACGACAAGAAGGACTGCAAGAACAAAGGACAGAAGCTGGAAGTTGGTGCCCAGCACGATTCCCAGAGGTCCAGGTGTCACCCAAGGAAGGTTTGCTGAGAAGGAGTTCATGTTTAACGCATCAACAAAGAATTTGAAAATCCATACGTTTGCGATAGGAGCAAAGATAAATGGAATAAAGAAAATCGGATTCAGTACAATTGGAGCACCAAAGAGAATGGGCTCATTGACACCAAAGAAGGTTGGGACAACAGATGCCCGCCCAATTGCACGGTTACGCTCTGACTTACAGATCCACATAAAGAGGAATGGAACAATCAAGGTCGCACCAGTACCACCCATGGTAACGATGAACATTTGAGTACCAGAAGTAATGACCTTATCCGCATGTTGACCAGCTTGTGCCAAGCCAAGTTGGCATCGATATTAGCATAAGTAATGGCAGCAATGGCAGGCTCAACGATAGACGGACCGTGAATTCCCACGAACCAGAAGAAAGCATAAGCACCAAAGATAAGAGTAATTCCCAGATAGCCATCTGCCGCTGAGAAGAGCGGAGCAAGAAGCGTTCCGATGGATTCCGCAACGGTTACTCCCAGACTTGCTTTAACAAGCAGTTCCAAACCATAGAGCAAAACGACTGAGACAGTAAATGGAATCAAGTCTTTAAATACTTGCGAGATATTTGGTGGAACTTCTTCTGGCATGCGAATAGTGACATTATTTTTCACACAAACCTTGTAGACATTAACCGTAACAAAGGCTGCGATGAAAGCTGTCAAAAGACCTTTGGTTCCCATGAAGGCAGTCAGGAAGCCACCTTCCTTGGCAGGCTCAGCTGCCATGAGGAGGAAGCCGACCATAGATGCCAGCATAGTAGACAAGAAGTTAATCTGGTTTGTCGCAGGCAGGCCGCGGTTGACAGAGTCTGTCAAAGCCTTTGCAGTGGTCCCACCCACAAAGAAAGCCAGAATCCCCATCGAATAGCTATAGGGGGTCATTAGGAAAGTTTCAATGTCCTTAGACCAATGGAAGCCCCATGCATTTGGCACATAGGCAATCAAGATAAAGATAGATGAGAAGAGGATGACTGGCATACCAGCGATAAAGCCATCCCGAATAGCTCGGAGATAGATATTCCGAGAAATCTTCTCAAAGAAAGGCTTCCCTTTCTCAATAAGTCCGATGAGTTTGTTCATTATTTTACTCCTCTTTTGTATAGTTCAATCAAATGGTGCATCATGTCTTTTAGCAAGATGGTAGTCATTAAGTGATCTTGGCCGTGCATCATGGTTACACTGTAAGCCAAGTCCTCACCAGCAGCTTCTTTTGTCAAGAGACTGGTCTGAGCGTGGTGAGCTTCAGCGATGCAGCCATTGGCTTCTTCTACTAAGGCATCTGCCTTAGCAAAATCCCCAGCCTCTGCAGCTTTCAATGCTTCCAGGAGCTTGGAGCGAGCGTCACCAGCGTAGGCCACAATTTCAAACCGAGCAATGTTACTTCTTCTCTATTCATGAGAGATCCTCCTTGTATTCTTATGTAAAATGTTATTATTGTTTTCTATTTATAAAAGACGTTGAATATGCAACACCAGGTAGACCCGTTCGCTGCGGTAGAGATCAATTCCCGTCTTCTGGGCAATGATTTGGTAAATATCACTTCCGACCTGATAGGCTTGAGGGTATGTCATTTGAATCTGACTTTCCATTTCCAGCAGGGAAACATTGTCATCACGGCTTCTGTCCAGATAGTCCAAAAAGTAGTTCAGGTGAATCATAAAACGGTCATAAAAGTTGCTGTTTTCTGCACTTCTTTTAATACCATTTTTCTTCAGCTCTGCCTCAACAGCAGCCAGAATATCTTTTCGTCTGCCTAAGTGGCTTTGCCCCCTCTAGATTGGTCTCCCCTTCAGCATTGATAAAGTGATAAGCAATGCGATTGACCTCGTCGCTAGGTAAATTATCCAACAACCTCTCGCGGTATATCGCTAAGGCTTCCTGAGCAATCTGATAAGGAACAGGGTATTTATCCGAAGCATCCGGCAGGTCACTCTCCTTGTATCTGCCCTGCTGCACAGCCTGATAAGAACAGTAGATGTGATCCGTCAGCGTGACATAGATATACTCCTGTACAGGATAATCATACTTCTTAGAAAGGGTATCAATCACATCATAAGTCACTGTGATAAAGTCCAGCGGAACATCTTTGAGCAAGGCCACAAAGTTTCTTTAGACTCTTCCGTTCTTAGGCGAAAGATTTTCTCAATCTTACTTTCAAGAACGATATCACCCTTCTTTTTATTAAAAGCTATGCCACTGCCAATCAGAACAACCTCTTCACCATTTTCATGTTTGGCTAGAGCAACATTGTTGTTCATAGGATGTATGATTCGATACATATCTCCTCCTCTTCATTTTCTAGGGTTCTGGCAAAACAAAAAGACCACAAACAAACTAAGGCTATATCTTCCCTCAATTTATTTGCGGTCACGCCTAATCTAGCTTAGTAACGCTCACCCTATTCAATTTCTGACTTCATTATAGCATATCAGTCTCAGAATGTAAACCCTTACTTTATTTATTTTTTAACAAATTTTAGGCTCTTTCTTTCCAAGAGGTAGCTGTTTTTTGAAGAACTTTGTTGAGTTCGTCAATATTTTCGAATCCTGTTGTACGAAGCCACTTGCGAGCTGCTTCTTCACCTTGCTCAATGTAGTCTTTGACACTGCCAGCCCAAGTCGCACGTCCGCAAAGAACTCCGTTGAAGTTTGCACCTGACTCATGAGCGAACACAAGTGTTTCTTGGAAAAGTTTCGCAGATACACCTGCGCTCAAGTAAATGTATGGAAGGTTGGTTGCCTCATCTTGTTCCTTGAAGAAGGCAGCTGCTTGTTCTTTAGAATACACCACTTCACCATCGCCAAAGCCTTCAACATATTTAACATTGACTGGAACTTCCACTTTCAAGACATCAATATTGAAACGTGGGTCTGAGAAGACCTTCATAGCTCCGATAACCTTATGAGGCTTGACTTTAGCATACTCAGCGCTGGAAGCATCCGCAATCTTTCATCGTAAGCCAAGATTTCAAGGAAGAATGGAATATCTTCTGCCACACACTCAGAACCCACACGCTCGATATAAGCCTGCTTTTGTTGGTTAAGTTCTTCGGAGCTGTCTACGTCATAGTAAAGAAGGAATTTCACTGCATCCGCACCTTGTTCTTTGATGCGTTTTGCAGACCAAACATCCAGACAGTCTGGCAGGCGCTTGGTGCTTGAAGTATCATAGCCTGTCTTTTCATAGGCCAATAGCAAGCCAGCATTCTTGTCCAAAGCCTTAGTAGCAGGCAGTCCATACTCAGGATCCAGCAACATAGATGAGGCATAAGGAGTTAGCTCTTCTGCGACCAAAACTTTCAGTTCTTCCATTTGAGCTACTGTTGGTTCTGCTTCCTGGTGTTGAGCCATAAGGCGTTTCAAAGCACCGCGTTGGTCAAATGCCAAAGCAGAAATGATGCCATTCTCATCAGAAAGTTTTTCCATGTACTTGCGTTTTTGTTCTGTTAATACCATTCTTTATACCTCTTTTACTGTGATTTGATTGTATAGGCCATCGTAGTTTTCAACGTTGACATGACCAGTCATTTTTTCTTGGGCATTGAGCATGCCCAGAACATTTGCTTTTTTGAGCAGAGAGACATCATCTTCTTGATGACTCAAGGCTGAAGAGATCCCTGCAACAGTTGAGTCTCCAGAGCCAACTGGATTGACTACTTGGATTTTAGGAATATCTACTTTATAGAAAGTATCCCAGTGCTTAGCAAAAGCTCCATCTGCACCGAGTGATACGATGATCCACTCGATTCCTTCAAATAGCGGTTCTGAAAGGACAGCTTTTAACTCATCCAAATCTTTTGAAACCTCGCGACCCAACAACTGAGAAAGTTCTTCGTTATTAGGTTTGATGGCAGTTGGTTTCACATCTGATTTGAGTACAGCTTCCAGAGCTGCTCCGGAGCAATCCAGCACCACCTTATTGCCAGCTTGATTAGCCATTTCAACCAATTGAATATAATATTCAACTGGTAAACCGGCTGGTAGACTTCCCGAGATACTAACTACCTCAGCTGATTCCATTAATGATTTAAAATGATGTAAAAAACCATTTGCCTCATCCGCTGTAATAGTCGGACCGGCTTCCAGGATTTCTGTTTGCTTACCTTCGTGTAAGATAGCAATACAGTTTCTCGTATCTCCCGAAATGTTATAAAAGCATTGTCTAACATTAGGATGAAGGTTTTGTAATAAGAACTCTCCATTAGTCCCACCAATCAGGCCCGTCGCAGCAACATTGTCTCCAATTTCTCCCAAGACCCTGGTTACGTTGAGACCCTTTCCGCCTGCTGTTTTACTGACTTCTGCAACACGATTAACAGTATCTATTTTCAATTCTTCTAAGGGATAGGAAATATCGATAGAAGGATTCATGGTCACTGTAAGAATCATCTGGCTACCTCACTAGTCGTGGTACTCTCCACGATCCCATTTTTCAAGAAATTCTGTAAAGAAATTATCATCTGCCTGATGAGCGTTGTGAGTTTCAACATGCTCAATTTTCGCAATCAATTTTTTATTTTCTTCAGTCGGCTTGTACTCCGCATGAATGAAAGCTTCTATGATGTCACACATAAGGAGCTCACCAGTAATTTTTCCACCAAAACCAATGACGTTGGCATTAAGTTCTTCTTTAGCATAGAGAGCTGAAGTCATATCACGTACCAAGGCAGAGCGTACACCTGGAACTTTATTAACAGCGTTGTTGATACCAACACCAGTACCACAGATACATACCCCAAGATCAGCTTGTCCACTAACAACTGCTTCCCCTACTTTTTTACCAAAGATTGGATAGTGTGTCCTTGTATGGTCATAAGTACCAAAATCAAGAACTTCGTAGCCTTTTGATTTCAAAAAATCTGAAACAGCCATTTTTTCATTTGTTACGATGTGGTCACATCCGATTGCAATTCTCATTTAACTTCTCCTTTTCTTAGCACATCTTGTTGAGCATGTCGACTCGGATTTGGTGACGTCCGCCGTCGTATTTACCATTGACAAAGCCTTTAGCAATATTCTTAGCCAGGCCTTCTCCAACAATTTCAGCTCCCATTGTGATCATACGAGAGTTGTTGTGACCACGAGTCATATAAGCAGAACGTTCATCTGTTACTTCTGCTGCAACCATGCCTTTGATTTTAGTCGCTACCATGAACGGACCAGCTCCATAAGCATCAATCACGATACCTAGATTTTCCTCTTGTTTGTTCACCTCAGCCGCAACTGCAAGGGTCACATCAACAAAATCCTTGCCCTCTTCTGTCACATCGACTACTTCAAAGTTTTCTCCAATGAGAAAGTCCTTAACTACATCTTTTAGCTTATTTCCAGCAGCGTCTGCACCAATAATAATTGCCATGAGCATTCTCCTTTGTTTGATTTTTTGCACAGATTATTGTTTATAAAAAACACCATCTGTTTCTTATACTCATACTATACACCATATTTAGTTTATTGTCAACACTTTTCTTGTTTATTTTTCATCATATCTTTTTTTAAAAAAATGATGAAAATAAACAAGGGTTCTCTAAACAAACTTAATGGTTCTTACATATTCAAGAAAAAAAATAAGGAATAACATCTCTATTTTTTTACCAATTATCTTTAAATAAGTATAAAAACATCTTAAACCAATTTATTTATTAAAAACTCTATGCATAAACTAAGCTAAAAGAAGTGAAATAAAACAATCTTTTTGTCTTCTTGAAGGTCTGATTGCAAATAAAAAAATCCCAAATCTGATAAACAGAAATGGGAGGGGACAAAATATAAGAATAAATTACTAGTGTCCTATTCAAGATTATCATACTAAGACAGCTCATAAAAATCTAGAAGCTAACTAGTCAATTCTATTTAGAAAGAGACCGTCAGCAAGTTCATATTCATTATTCCCTTGATTTTAGGTCTCTTCTATCTTCAATTTAATCTATTTCTATCTAAGAATAAACAAACTTATTATGTTTTCATTCTTTTCTCAAAAGAACTACCTATTAGTTTTTACCTTGAGCTACGTACTCTTCATTACGTTTGATCATTTGTTTTCTGTACCAAGCAAAGATACCGATATAGAATACAAGGAAGGCTACAACACCAAGAATAGCTTTAATATCGCCGGTTGTTGCGTTACCAATTGTCCAACCCAAGAGTTTTTCAACTGGACCTTCAAGAGTTGAGTGAGTAATCAATTGAGTAGAAGCTACCCCTTTAGGGAAGGCATCAACACTCTTAGCCAACTCAGTTGCAAATGGAGCAATCAGAGTTCCTGAAAGAAGGAAGAGTGGCAAGAGAAGACTTCCAAAAACAATCATACGGATCAATTTACCACGAGTAACAACCAAGAGAGCTGGAGTTACACCCATCGCAATGATACCAGCAAGTGGCAAGATACCATTACCAACTTTAGAAAGAAGCACTGCTTCGATCAACATGATTGGTGCAAGTACATTAGCACAAGCCCAGATTTCAGCACGACCAGCGATGAAAGGCCAGTCAAGACCGATATTGAATTTACGTCCTTGAAGGCGTTTAGTAGCAACGTTTGTAATACCTTGTGAAAGTGGTTCTACCGCTGCAATGAACCATGAACCGATTAACGAGAACAATTCCAAGGAGACACCAGCTGTTAAACCAAGGCTCAACCAAGATTTAATAACCAATTCCCATGTTTTTAAGTCTTCCACATTCGCTTCTGGATGTGGTGTTCCCATAATTCCGATTACAATACCAAGAAGGAAACCAATAAAGAATTTAGAACCCCAGAAACCAATTTTCTTATTTAGTTTAGCGGCATCAAAGTCATATTTATCAAGTCCAGGGAAGAATTTATCAAAGATCTTATCCAACACCATGATAATAGGGTTCATCATGTAGTTCATGTGAGTAGAGGTCATTGGAGATGAACTTGGAGCATTTAGGAGGTCGTCAAAAGTTGGTTTCATCAAGTCAGAGTTGATAATCTTCATGATTCCTACTAGTACGACTGCAAGAGTTGCTACAAAAAGAGAAACACCTTGACTTACTCCGTTTTTATCTGCATACCATTTAATCAAGAGACCTGTTATTGACAGGTGCCAAATATCAAAGATATCTACATCGAGTGTATCTGTTTTCTTCATCAATAGCATCACGACATTGACGATCAACATAACAAGCAAGAAATACAGAGTCCAAGCAGAACCCCAAGTAATCGTTGCAAGTGGTGCCCAACCTACGTCTGTAATATTAAGCTGAATCCCTGTATTGGTTACAAATTTTTCTAAAGAAGTTGAAAAGGCTCCATTCAACATTCCAATAATTGCACCAATACCTGTCAGGGCGATCGCTAATTTAATACCACCTTCAAGGGCTTTGGAGAATTTAACCCCAAACAAGAGGGCTAGGACCGTCAAAATGATTAACATGATGATTGGACCACCCATTGCCAAAATTGGCTTAAAAATATCGTTGGCTAATTTAATAATGCCATCCATAATAAATCCTCCCGATTTATATTAATTTATATACTATTTATAATTTATGAACTCCAGCGCACTCTTTAGATAGCGTTTTCATACACTTTAAAAAATTAACTCAGACCATGCTCTTTGATAGCTGCTTCAATATTATCAAACACTGGAGCGCTCATTGCTGGAATTCTGAACAAGATTGGTCCAGCTTCTACAACTGGAATACCAGGATCAAAACCTAAATCTGTCGCAGCAATTGGTGTGAAAATGTCATAACCTTTAATCAAATCTTCATTGACATCTTTAACCATCACTGCATCACAGCGAACATCATAACCACGGTTAGATAATTCTTCTTCTACCGCATTCTTAATTTGGTGACTTGAATTAACACCAGCCCCACAGGCTGCTAAAATTTTAATCATTTGGATTTCCTCCGTTTTATATATTTTCTTGATTTTTTATCCGATTTCTTTTGTTATATAGTCATATAATTCATCTTCATTTGCCAACTTAGATAAATTATCTAAATTTCCATTCTTAGTAAAGAAATCCATCAATTGTGCCAGAATATTCGTCTGGCTAGAACTTGAATTGTTAATGATAAAGAACAAAAGCGAAACTTCTACTTCTTTATCAGGTGCTATCATATTGTGAAAAGTCACAGCTTGATTTAAGCGTACTACAACAACTTTTTCAGCTAAGTTATGTTCAATATCTGTATGAGGGATTGCTACATTCGGTAAGTCTTTTCCTAGAAACTCCATGTCCAATCCAGTTGGAAATGACTTTTCTCTCTCGATTAATGCAGTCCTATAAGAAGGAGTTACAATCTTTCTTTCTTCAAGAAGGTTAGCGACTTGATTAAAAAGATGTTCTTGATTATCTGCTTGTAGGCAGAAGACCAAGTTCTTATCAAACAATTGATTTAGTCCCATAAAACTTCACCCCTTTCTATATTTAATATATCTTTATTTCAATATAAAATCAATCTACTATTTATAACTAAATGCCTACAAATTATGCTAAGACATATATTGATTTCTCTTTAAAATATAATCTATAATTTTATTTCCAAGAGGTTGCACTGCTCTTTAAAACTTGATTCAATTCTTCAATGTTTTGACGTCCTTCAGTACGAAGCCATTCACGAGCTGCTGCCTCACCATCTTTGATGTAAGCTTCAACTGATCCAGCCCAGGTTGCACGGCCGCAAAGAACTCCGTTGAAGTTTGCGCCTGATTCGTGGGCAAAGACAAGTGTTTCTTGGAAGAGTTTCGCTGACACACCTGCACTCAAGTAGATGTATGGCAGATTAGTCGCTTCATCTTGTGCTTTGAAGAAGGCTGCTGCTTCTTCACGTGTATGAACGATTTCACCATCGCCAAATCCTTCAACGTATTTGACGTTGACTGGAACTTCTACTTTCAAGACATCGATGTTGAAGCGTGGGTCTGAGAAGACCTTCATGGCGCCGATAACCTTATGTGGTTTTACTTTAGCGTATTCTGCAGAACCTGCGTCGGCGATTTTTTCATCGTAGGCAAGGATTTCAAGGAAGAATGGAATGTCTTCCGCCACACATTCAGAACCAATGCGTTCGATGTAGGCTTGTTTTTGTTGGTTGAGTTCATCAGCGCTGTCTACGTCATAGTAAAGCAAGAACTTCACCGCATCTGCACCTTGTTCTTTGATGCGTTTTACAGACCAAACATCCAAGCAGTCTGGCAAGCGTTTGGTGCTTGTTGTATCATAGCCTGTTTTTTCATAAGCAAGGAGAAGACCAGCATTGGCATCAAGCGCTTTTGTAGCTGGAAGTCCATACTCTGGGTCAAGGAGCATAGATGAAGCGTATTTTGTCAATTCATCTGCAACCAAGACTTTGAGTTCTTCCATTTGAGCCACTGTCGGCTCTTCTGTTTGGTATTGAGCCATGAGGCGTTTCAAAGCACCACGTTGGTCAAATGCGAGAGCTGAGATGATACCATTCTCATCAGAAAGTTTTTCCATATATTTGCGTTTTTGTTCTGTTAAAGCCATTTTATACCTCTTTTACTAATAGTTGATCATACAGGGCTTGATAGTTGGCCATATTCACATGACCTGTCATTTTTTCTTGAGCATTGAGCATACCAAGGACGTTTGCCTTGATGAGGAGTTCTGCATCCGATTCCTTATGAAGAAGTCCTGATGAAATACCTGCAACAGTAGAATCACCAGATCCGACAGGATTGACTACCTGGATTCTAGGAATATCTACCTTGTAGAAAGTGTCCCCATGTTTTGCGAAAGCACCATTTGCTCCAAGAGACACGATAATCCACTCAACACCCGCAAATAAAGGCTCTTGAAGGACTTCTTTTAATTCATCCAAATCTTCTGAAACTTCTTTCCCAAGAAGCTGAGACAATTCTTCGTTATTGGGTTTGATTACTGTTGGTTTGTGGGGTGATTCAAGAACTGCCTGAAGAGCTGCACCTGAGCAATCCAGAACAATTGGTTTCCCTGCTGATTAGCAAGCTCTACCAAGCTCGCATAATAATCAACAGGAAGACCTGCTGGCAAACTACCTGAGATAGCAACTACTTCCACAGTGTCAAGGAGATTCTCGAAATGAGCCAAGAAATCTTGCCCTTCTTGTTCCAGAACTTCGGGCCCTTTTTCAAGGATTTCTGTTTGGTTATCTCCGTGGAGAATAGCGATACAGTTACGAGTCTCTCCTTGAATTGAGAAGAAACGTTTCCTTACTTTATCGTCGATATGCTCTACTAAAAACTCACCAAGTTTACCCCCAACTAAACCAGTAGCAGCAACAGAATCACCAAATTCTGAAAGAACTCGTGTAACATTGAGTCCTTTACCACCAGCTGTCTTTGTCACGTCCACCACACGGTTGACAGTGTCAATTTTCAATTCATCCAAAGGATAGGAAATATCGATGGATGGATTCATTGTGACTGTTAAAATCATGCGTCACCTCTTAGTCGTGGTATTCACCGCGATCCCATTTTTCAAGGAATTCTGTAAAGAAGTTTGCATCTGCTTGATGAGCATTGTGAGTTTCAACGTGATCAATTTTCGCAATCAATTTTTTGTTTTCTTCTGATGGTTTGTATTCAGCATTGATGAAAGCTTCAATTATATCGCACATGAGCAATTCACCGGTGATTTTACCACCAAAACCAATAACATTGGCATTAAGTTCTTCTTTAGCGTAAAGAGCTGTTGTCATATCACGAACTAAGGCAGAACGGACACCAGGAACTTTATTGACAGCATTGTTGATACCAACACCAGTACCACAGATACATACCCCAAGATCAGCTTGACCGCTAGTTACTGCTTCCCCTACTTTTTTACCAAAGATTGGGTAGTGAGTCCGTGTATGGTCATAAGTACCAAAGTCAAGGACTTCATAGCCTTTTGATTTCAAAAAATCTGAAACCGCCATTTTTTCATTGGTAACGATATGGTCACATCCGATTGCAATTTTCATTTGACTTCTCCTTTTCTTAGCACATTTTGTTGAGCATGTCGACCCGGATTTGGTGACGTCCGCCGTCGTATTTACCATTGACAAAACCTTTGGCAATATTCTTAGCCAGGCCTTCTCCAACAATTTCAGCTCCCATTGTGATCATACGAGAGTTGTTGTGACCACGAGTCATGTAAGCAGAGCGTTCGTCTGAGACTTCTGCCGCAACCATACCTTTGATTTTGGTCGCTACCATGAATGGACCAGCCCCATAAGCATCAATCACGATACCAAGATTTTGTTCTTCTTTGTTCACCTCAGCCGCAACCGCCAATGTCACATCAACAAAATCCTTGCCCTCTTCTGTCACATCGACTACTTCAAAGTTTTCTCCAATGAGAAAGTCCTTAACCACATCTTTTAGCTTATTTCCAGCACCATCTGCTCCAATAATAATTGCCATGAGCATTCTCCTTTGTTTGATCTACAAGAAAGAATTTCAGTAAAACGCTTTCTTTTAATATATTAACAATATACTAAATTAATCGTTTTTTGTCAACAATATTTGTTTGTTTTTTTCATGCAAATTTCACTATATGATTAAAATAAACAAAAAGCCCTTTAAAGGGCTTTTGACTAATTGTTTATTTAATTAGATTAAACTAGGAAATTACTTTTGTATAAACTTCCAACTCTCCCTGAACAGCTTCTGAAGTCTGATCCGTGATTAAGGCTGTTATCTCCGATAAGGAGCAGATAGCCGTGAAGTCCTCCTTGCCAACTTTAGATGAATCGATAAGAAGATAGCTTTCTTTTGAACGGTCTAAGGCTAGCTTCTGAGTATAAGCTTCCTCAAAGGAAGATGTCATAATTTGACCATCTTTGATGCCATTTCCACTGAAAAACATCTTACTAAAATACATACGATCCATAAGAGCATTGGTCATTTCACCGACAAAAGCTTGAGTAGCATCGCGCATTTCTCCACCTAAAAGAAAAACTTTAAAGGTATCTGATTTTTTCTTGAGTAAGTCATTAAAAATAGGCAAGCAATTCGTAATCACGCGCAGATGTTGATTTGATATTTCCTCAGCTAGCACTTCGACCGATGTTCCAGGACCTAGAAAGATAGTGTCTCCCTCCTCAATAAGCTGGACAGCTTTCTTGGCAACAGTTCGCTTGGCCTCAATATTTTTAAAAAGCTTTTCTTCATGTGGCAGCTCTCGATATTGTTGCACCTTATTACTCTTCGCCCCACCAAATACTCGCGTAAGCTTTCCTTGGTTTTCTAACTCTATCAAATCACGGCGAACTGTCATATCTGAAACCTTCATGGTCTCCATGATCTCAGCAACCGTTACAGTTCCAGCTCGATCCAGAAATTTAAGTATTTCATCTTGTCTTTGATTCTTACCCATACTCCATCCTCTCTAGCTTGGTTTTGTTCATTATAACTCATTTCTCTCATTTTATCCACATATTTCTGTTTATTTCAAACATTTTTTTGTTTTGTTAACTAAAAAAACGAGAATAGAGTTATTCACCCTTCTCGTCTCTTACTCTTCTATTGTCTATAATAATACTGATCAGCAGGAAGATTTCCAATGTTTTGCCCCAGTGCCAATCTAGCTTTACTTGAATCTGAAAGGTCTCCATAAGGATTTGTAAATCCAATTTAATAGAGCAATTAGATATCCCGTATTCCCAGACTGAACATTTAGGGTAGGAAATTGACTGCTAGAATGAGAATTAGGTGAGAGGAGCTTAGTGTTATTCACTTTTCCACCAACACAAATTAAATCTTCTCTCGTAATTCTATCTCTCAATCAATTTATTCTGTAGTCTGTGTTCCTTCACCATTCTCATCACTCGGTTCAAAAAAGTCTTTTTGATTAGCAAAAACCATTTCATGGGCAGGATTGCCGTCTGACATGGTAATCGTTATGAGAGGTTGCTTGGCGGTCTTATACTTGAAAATACGGATAGTAATGGTAAAGTCGCTATTGCCATCTGACTTTCTCATCTTATCAGTCGCTATTAAAGTCTCTCCTTCTGATTTCCATTCTGTCGTAAATTCTGCTGAAACAGCACCATCAGGAGTTTGGTAATTAATCTTCCATTCCTTATTGCCACCGTCAATTTTAGCTTTATCACCCGTATTCGCTACATATTCACCTAAAATGCTAACTTTTTGCTCTGAGCTGTCAGACTTAGATGTCGAAACTGATGTAGAAGAACTCACTTGTTTTGGCTGCTCCTTATGACTAAACTTAGACACAAGAAGAAAACAAACTGTCACCGCTAAAGCCAGTGCTAAAAAACTATATAGTAAGGTTAAGACTGTTTTTCTGTCCCATTTTTTTATCATTACTCATACCTCCAATAAAAAATCTTACACCTAGTATACCGTAATTCTTCATCTTGGTAAAATACTAGGATGAAACCAAACCGATTCAATGCTTATCTCCAAGTTTAAAAAAACAACATGCTTCTGATAAAACTAAGACATTCTAAAAGCACCTTGTAAATTAATACAAAATTAACAACAACAATAAAACTCCTCTTTTACTATTTATTCATATTTTTAAAAACACTGCTTCTAGATTTAGTAGTCACGATATTGTTATAATAAACTATGCCGATTCTGTGATAGTTTTATACTGTTTAATATAAACTACCATGTTCTTTGTTACTAAGATTTTAGAAACAACATACTCTCCTGTGTCAATATCTTTTCACTCAACAGTTTTCCATATATCAATATTTTGTATCGTTCCTTTGGATCATCTGGGACCTTAACTCCCTATAACTTCATATTTAGGAATCGTCAACTCATATTCGTGATCAAATTTTCTTAACCTTGACCTTCATAATTCCAATTAGCCGTATAATTAGAATAGGTATTGCTTCTTAACAGACAGTGGAATACTAATATTGAGTATCTTCTTATCTTTCTCCAATCGACTTTTGAATCCCAACATTCAAAAAAAACAATTTCGTTACTTTCTCTAAGCTAGTAATTTATTATAGATTTGTTACATTTGGAAGCATTTTTTTCCTTGAATATATCAATGAGATTGGGTTTTGCTACTACAAATAAAGTAGTCAAAGTATAGCTACTAATCCAAACTAAATTTTGCACCAATAATTTTTTTTTAAAAAGAGTCTTAAACATTCTCATTCTCCTACTTCTTTACAATCAAAATAAGTTCCCAAAACTAATCGAGCCAGAAGAACGATAAATATGGATTCAGTGGAAGAGAACGACAATTAAGCACCACAAAAAATAAGTGCTACTGTTTTGCTATTTTCATTCTTCTCCTAAGGCTTTTCAATAGATATTATATATATATATACACCCTTGTCCAAGCCTTTCTCATATACAAAAAATCTAGCAATATTTAGCTGCGGGGAAATTTAAGATAAAATCAAGACACTTCTTTCAAAAACTTCAATCTTTCTATCCAATCAAACTTCCATTTGGTACTTTCTCATCCACTGTAAGAAGAGTCAGTTGGTCACCGTATTCAGCTGAGAGAATCATCCCTTGGCTGACATATTTTTTCATCATCTTACGTGGCTTGAGGTTGGCTACGATTTGGACTTTTTTGCCGACCAATTCTTGTTCGTTTGGATAATATTTCGCAATTCCTGAGAGGATTTGGCGGTCCTCACCGTCACCAGCATCCAAGCGGAACTGGAGGAGCTTATCAGATCCTTCAACTTTAGAAACCTCTTTGACTTCAGCAACTCGGATTTCTACCTTATCAAAGTCGTCAAACTTGATTTCCTTGCGGTTAAGTTTAAGCTCGACTTCTTCTGGATTCCATTCTTTTTCAACTGCAGGTTTGCCAGCTTCCATTTGTTCCTTGATATAGGCAATTTCCTCTTCCATATCGAGACGCGGGAAGATTGGTGTCCCTTTCTCTACAACTGTCAGACCTGCTGGGAGCTGGTCAATTGCTAGATTTTCTAGAGAAGCAGCTTGAGGCAAGCCAAGTTGACTGAGGACAGCCTTGCTCGTTTCCATCATGAAAGGCTCAATCATGTGTGCCACAACACGAAGACTGGCTGCCAAGTGGCTCATAACACTTGCAAGTTGATTGCGGAGGGCCTCATCCTTAGCCAAGACCCAAGGAGCAGTTTCGTCAATGTATTTATTGGTACGAGAGATAAGCGTCCAGACTGCTTCTAGGGCGCGTGGGTAGTCCACTGCGTCCATGTGTTTGTAGTAGTCAGCAATGGATTCAGCTGCCACCTGAGCCAGCGCTCCATCAAAGTCCGTCACATTTCTTCATAAGTTGGCACTTGACCATCAAAATACTTATTAATCATAGAAACCGTACGGTTGAGCAGGTTTCCAAGGTCATTGGCTAACTCGTAGTTGATACGACCTACATAGTCTTCGGGAGTAAAGGTTCCGTCTGAACCAACTGGAAGGCTACGCATGAGGTAGTAACGAAGAGGGTCTAGTCCATAACGTTCTACCAGCATTTCCGGATAGACCACGTTTCCTTTAGACTTGGACATCTTGCCATCCTTCATGACAAACCAACCATGAGCAATCAAGCGGTCAGGCAGCTTAATATCCAGCATCATGAGCAAGATTGGCCAGTAGATAGAGTGGAAACGCAGAATGTCCTTGCCCACCATATGGAAGACTGTTCCATTCCAGAACTTATCGTAGTTAGCATGATCATCCTGACCGTAGCCAAGAGCAGTCGCATAGTTAAGCAAGGCATCAATCCAAACGTAGACAACGTGTTTTGGATTGGATGGTACCGGAACTCCCCAAGTAAAGGTTGTCCGAGATACGGCTAGGTCTTCCAAACCTGGCTCAATAAAGTTACGCAACATTTCATTAAGACGACCATCTGGAGTGATGAAGTCAGGATGAGATTTGAAAAATTCTACCAAGCGGTCTTGGTACTTGCTGAGGCGAAGGAAATAAGACTCTTCTGATACCCACTCCACTTCATGTCCAGACGGCGCAATTCCGCCGGTTACTTTTCCATTTTCATCACGGAAGACTTCAGCCAGCTGGCTTTCTGTGAAGAATTCCTCGTCTGATACAGAATACCAGCCTGAATATTCACCCAAGTAGATATCATCTTGTGCTAAAAGTCTTTCAAAGACGTCGGCTACAACCTTTTCGTGGTAGTCATCTGTCGTCCGGATAAATTTATCGTAAGAAATATCCAGCAGTTTCCAGAGTTCCTTGACCCCAACTGCCATGCCATCAACATAAGCTTGCGGACTGATACCAGCTTCCTCAGCTTTTTGCTGAATCTTTTGACCATGCTCATCTAAACCTGTCAAATAGAAAACATCGTAGCCCATGAGACGCTTGTAGCGAGCTAGAACATCACAGGCGATGGTTGTGTAGGCAGAACCGATATGAAGTTTACCAGATGGATAGTAAATCGGCGTTGTAATATAAAACGATTGTTTTTCAGTCATTTTTTAATCCTTTCAAGGCTAATGAAACCTTTTTTGATAACACTTCATTATACCATATTTTGTAGGGTTTGAGAAAAGACAGTCACCCACAGTAAATATAATTAAAAAACCAGAAATTATTCTAGGTTTAATAGGTCGCAACATTCAAGTTCCGACTCTCATACTCCACGATGAAGGTATTCGAAATATCAATCTAACCATCTTTAGACAGCCATTCCACCAGCCATTCTTCTGTTTTGTCAATAGACTTCAGAATATCAATCTAGACAAGATTATTTGGTGATAAGGGATATTTATGGTTTTCTTCACCTCTTGATTCGACGATGAGTTAGCTATTTCGTTCCAGACAGATCCGCTTGACTTGCTAGTGCTAGAAGATGCAAGCGAAATCCCGTTTTTCTGACTGGTCTGACTCAAAACATAAACATAAGCATAGAAAATCTTTCTAACTTCCCAAACCTCTTGCAATCACTTTGCTATAAATCAGTCCTGAATTTTGTTATAATAAACTCAGCAAACTTCTACTAGAAAAGGAAATTTTATGAAACTCATTTCTTGGAATATTGATTCTTTAAACGCTGCATTAACCAGTGATTCTGCCCGCGCTCAGCTCTCTCAAGCCGTCCTTCAGACCTTGCAAGCAGAAAATGCAGATATTATCGCCATTCAGGAAACAAAACTGTCTGCGACAGGCCCGACTAAAAAACACTTGGAAATTTTGACAAATCTTTTCCCAGACTATGAAAACACTTGGCGTTCCTCCCAAGAGCCGGCCCGCAAAGGCTATGCAGGGACCATGTTCCTCTACAAAAAAGAGCTATCACCAATCGTCACCTTCCCAGAAATTGGCGCTCCATCAACCATGGATGTCGAAGGTCGTATCATCACACTGGAATTTGACGACTTCTTTGTCACTCAGGTCTATACACCTAATGCTGGCGATGGACTCAAACGCTTGGAGGACCGTCAAGTCTGGGATGCTAAATACGCTGAATACTTGGCAACACTAGATGAACAAAAACCAGTCCTTGCTACTGGCGACTACAATGTAGCTCACAAGGAAATCGACCTGGCCAATCCAGCCAGCAACCGCCGTTCACCAGGCTTTACTGATGAAGAGCGCACTGGCTTCACCAACCTGCTGGCTAAAGGCTTTACCGATACCTTCCGCCACTTGCACGGCGATATCCCTAACCAATACACTTGGTGGGCACAACGTAGCAAGACTTCTAAAATTAACAACACAGGCTGGAGAATCGACTACTGGCTGACCAGCAACCGCGTGGCTGACAAGGTGACCAAATCTGATATGATTGACTCCGGTGCGCGCCAAGACCACACACCCATTGTCATGGAGATTGAACTCTAAGGAGAAAACGAATGGACTATCAAGCCGTCATTCCCGAATTTGTGGTATCCAACATCGAAAAGTCGCGCCACTTCTACTGTGACTTGCTGGGATTCTCTGTCGAATACGAACGTCCAGAGGAGAAATTTCTCTTCCTCTCACTTGAAGACTGCCAACTTATGCTAGAAGAAGGCAGCACAGAAGAATTAGCCCATCTGGCCTATCCTTTCGGACGTGGTGTCAATATTTCCTTTGGCATTGAGGATGTTCCTCAGCTCCACCAAAAACTGCTGGAAGCTGACTATCCCATCTATCGTCCGCTGACAAAAAGAGAATTTCGAGTGGGAGATAACTTTATCTACCCTCATGAGTTTGCAATTTTGGATCCAGATGGTTATTTTTTAAGATTTAGTGAATAAGAAGAGGCTGGGACAAAAGTCCTAGCCTCTCAATTGTCTTTGGATTGTCGAGCAAGACGCAGTGGTTGAGTGGGCTCTACTACGCTGATTTCATCAGCTTTTACAGCCCTACTCAACTGTGCGGAGGTGGGACAATGAAATCGAATTCTAACGAATTACCGATTTCTGTCCCACTCTCTTTTAAATGTCTTTAAAGTTATAGAGTTGCGGATAGTGATCGCACTCAGGATTTTTAGGATGGCAGATGGCCCGGCCAAAGTAAATCATGGCCTGATGGGCAGGCAGCCAACGTTCCGGTGGGAGAACATCCATTACTCGCTTTTCTACTTCAAGTGGCGTTGCGGACTTTTTAACGATATCATGGTGCTTGCAAATCCGCTCCACATGGGTATCGACAGCAAAAGCTGGAATGCCAAATCCCACACTCATGACAACATTGGCCGTTTTGCGGCCGACTCCCGCTAGACTTTCCAATTCTGCCCTCGTTTGTGGTACTTGGCCGTCAAAGTCGTCCAAAAGCTGCTGAGCACATTTCTTCAAAAACTTGGCCTTGTTGCGATAGAGCCCTAGGCGGGAGATATATTTAGCAATGTCTGCTTCACCAGCCATAGCCATGTCTTGAGGACTTGGATAGGCTTCAAACAGAGCCGGCGTTACCTTATTGACCGCAGCATCTGTCGTCTGAGCCGACAGCATGACCGCAACCAAAAGCTCAAAGTGATTGCGAAAATCCAGACTAGGCTTAGCGTCAGGGAAGAGAGCAATAATCTCTTCAATCACATGACGAGCCCGTTTTTTTGATAAAACCATGATTCTTCTTTCTAAGTTTGAGATAGATTTATTATATCATGAAAAGCTTTTTAATGTCATTAGGAGCTTCTACTGACACGCTTTCTAACCCAGATTCGATTATACAATCTACTTGAACCACATTCTCTAAAAGAAAAATCATGACATCTTGTATATTCTTTCCTAAATATTTCTCTTTTCAATGCAGATTTCCTGTTGATGGGACTGGAATTTATTTTTTCCATCCCACTTGATACTCCTTATACCTATTTCCATCAAGAAGAAGTTCTTCACTATTTAAAGGTTTACAGTTCTTCTTCATCATCAATCAAAAAGAAATCATAATCTTTGAAAATAAAAGTATAGATACCAGTCTGTAACCAAGACAAACCTGTCAACTAGTTCAAAATAGAGGATCAAATATTCGTCACAAAGAAACCTATATTCTAGGAAACACTATATTAGTTTCAAATCATTTAAATTTAGGTTTGAGCCAAAATTCTTGGATATTGCCATGCCCATCAATACCAGCAATAGTATTTCTGAAAAATTCAACATGGTTAAGATCTTCCCTTAAAATTTTAGAGCCAATTTTAAGCCAACCCGATTGCACATCATAATATGTTTCCCAATTGTAAGCATAGTCAATGCGAAAACTATCTCCCCCATTAATATCATTATCTGTAACAACAATAACACCTTTATCAGATTTAGGAGGCACCAAACTTGTTTTTAACCAAGAAAAGTCGTTATGATACCCCCAAAGTTGGGTGGATTCCATATTTTCTGAATTAAAACCTAAAAATAAATATATAAAACTAAAAGTAATATCGCTAGTTATTGTTGGAGTAGCTATTAATTCCTTTGTATCTGTTTTTATATATTAACTCCTCTTGCTGATTATACTCTTTTCTTTATTATTTTTAAACATATTTTCCTACCTATTAAGAAAAATCAAGGTGTACAATTTGATTTGTATCTAAATCAACAACTAATTCACATAAATATAATATTTTTTCACTAACCTTCTCTAAAAGATCTATATCATATTTTAAAAAATAGAAGCATTATAATTCTTCCTCATCTTTAATAATATAGACCCAAAAATTCTTGGGCTTACTTACCTACCTACATATGTTTTTCGACATCACTTTCCCGGCAAGGTGGAAGATCATCTTACAAAATATCAAATGAAATTGTTTAGAAGCCTTATCCACAACTTCAACAAACTGGTAAAAAATTCTATGTTAGAAAAAAAGAGGCTTCCAATCCATTCGCCTCTTTACTTGTGACTAAATCTTTCCTATTTCTTGATTTCAGTCTGTTTTTTTATTATCTAACACAATTGGATGTTCTCTATTTCATTTTGTCGTTCTATTTGACTACAGATGAATATAATAGCCTTTTTATCAAGCCTTATCTTCTCACAGCCCCAACTCTTCATACGCCTTCCGGTAGCCAATCTGCAAGATTTGGTTATCTCGAACCAAGAGCGGTCGTTTAATCAGCATACCGTCTGTTGATAATAAATCTGCAGCTTCCTGAGCTGTCATATGTGGAACTTTTTCTTTGAGTCCTAGTTCACGGTATTTGAGTCCGCTGGTATTGAAAAAGGACTTGATCTCAAATCAGAATTCTGGATCCAGTCTAGAAGTTGGTCCCGGCTAGGTGTATTTTGGACAATATCTACCGCTTCAAAGTCCACTCCTAATTGATTGAGCTCAGCCTTGGCCTTACGGCAGGTAGAGCATTTTGGGTATTCGATAAATTGTAACATAGTTCACCTCAATTTTTTTCTATCAATCTCTCTTGCTTCATGGTTTAAAAGCCAGAGCTTTTTATCTAAACCACCAGCATATCCTGTCATTTGTCCTTGACTTCCCAAAACGCGATGGCAGGGAATGATAACGGAAAATGGATTCCGACCAACAGCTCCTCCGACCGCTTGAGCAGAAGCAACATCAAGGTCTCTGGCAATTTGCCCATAAGTCACCGTCTGCCCTTTAGGAATCTGACTCAAATAGTTCCAAACGCGCTTTTGAAAATCAGTCCCTGCATCTGCTAAAGTCAAACTTGAGAAATCTACATCCTGACTAGCAAAGTAGGCATCAAGAAGCTGAGCAGTCTGCTCGAGAAAGGGATTGCTTGCTTCAATTACTTGTCCACTTAGACCACGCTCAAAATATTTCTGACCAACAAACCAAGCACCTCTCAGTCCGCTTTCATCCGCAACCAAAGAAAGAGGACCCAAAGGAGAATGATAGATCATTTTATAATAAGTCAACTTTTTTAGTCCCTTTCTTGTCTTTTAGCTCTCAGTCACTTGTATGATTACTGGTGATAGGTTGAGTACAAGTCACTCTTATTCAAACCATATTTTTTCGCAACTTCTTTGATAGCCTTGCTTTTTTGACTGCCGGTTTCAATGAGAAAATCAATTTCAGCCAATAATTCCTCTTCTGATTTATCAGCTTTCTCCTCACTAGCACCGTCTACAATCAGTAGGCACTCACCCTTGAGTGGCTCATCACCAATGGCTTCCAGTAATTCAGATATCAGTCCCCGCTGGTATTCTTCATAAATCTTTGTCAACTCGCGAACTAGAACTACCTGTCTGTCTCCATAAACTTCCAGCATATTTTCCAAAGTCGACTTGACCCGATGGGGGGATTCATAAAAAATCTGCGTCTCGGGATAAGCCTTCTTGCTTTCAAAAAATTCTTTTTGCTGGCCTTTTTTTCTAGGAAGAAAACCAAAAAAAATGTGGGGTTGAGGAGCCAAACCACTAGCAATCAGAGCTGAAATTCCGGCAGAGGGACCTGGCACTGATACGACAATGATGTTTTCTGCAATGGCAGCTTTTACCAAGTCGTGGCCTGGATCCGAAATACAGGGGAGACCTGCATCTGATACCTGGGCAAGATCATGACCTTCTTTTAAAAGAGCAATGATTTCTGGGATCCTGGCTCTGGAATTGTGGTCATGAAAACTGATTAGCTTGGTCGAAATATCGAAATAATCCAACAAGCGACCAGTATTACGTGTATCCTCTGCCGCAATATAATCCACTTTCTCAAGAGTTTCTAACATACGAGTGCTAGTATCCTGCAGGTTACCAATCGGAGTCGCCACCAGATAGAGCTTACCATAGGATGACGTATCTTTAAAACTTCTCTGAATTTGCATGGCTACTCCCTGAACAATAATTCATTACAAAAGGCGCATTCTTCTTCGTCATTATCTCGTCTTTGACCATAGAAGTCTGTGCATATATGAAAACCATCCAAATAAATCCGTTCAAGATTCTCGCGTCCTTGACCGCCACCTTTACTTGGTCCTGTTTTTTCCACTTCTCCGAGTCGTTCTCTTAGCTTGTCATTCTCCAAGCGCAGAACTGTATTTTCCTCAATAACACTCTTTAGATTTTTTTTAATTGCTTCTACTTCAGCCAGAGTTAGCATTAGATTTTGTGAAAAATCATCTAAAGCGTCAAATATTTCTCTTTTATCCATATCTATTTTTCTCCTTAGCTACGCTTTGCTGGCTGTATGATCATATATTCCAAAGCATTTTGGAAACTCACATTTGCCCGCCACATTTTTCGAGATTGAAACAATCTATCTAAAGAAGTCCGACCACTTTCTTTCTCTATATGTTGAGAAAATAAAATCTCTAGAATCCTAAAAATCTGGTCCTGTTTCTTTATCATCAGCCAAACTGCTTAATCTAGCAACCTGTAAAAAGGCCAAATCATTCTTAGCAAGACAAAGATCAACAAAGCGCTGACAGACTTGTGTTACATCAAAGAAGGATTTGCTAGTCTGCAAGTTTTGAGCTTCCTCCAAAGTCTGGCTATAAGCTACAAGAAGCTGCGCCTGGTCCTTAAGCAAGCCAGACTCTTCCAATTTCGCTACCAAATAATCTTCATTTTTTGGGAAATGAAAGACCTGAGTCCGACTTTTAATCGTAGGTAAGATCAAATTTTCATCACTGGTCAGAAGGAAAATATATACCTCACTTTGAGGTTCTTCTATCATTTTTAAGAGAGAATTTGCTGCATTCAGGTGCATTTTTTCTGCCTCACAAATGATAAATACCTGCTCATTACCTTCTACTCCGCTCTGTGAAAAATTCTTGAGTAGCTCTCGTATACGTTCTGTCTTGATGATTTGATTTTGTGGGCGAACCACTGTAACATCTGAAAAATCTTCCTCAGCAATCAGTCGACAAGACCGGCATTCACCACATGGCCAAACACCCATCTTATTCTGACAGAAACGGCTCTGAGCTAATTTCTGGGCCAGATCAAAGCTGGCAAAATTTCCTGTAAAAAGATAAGCATGGTTCAGCTTATCTTGCTCTAGAATTCGTTCAAAACGATCAACAATTTTAGGTTGAAGTTCCTTTAATTCATTAATGTTCATGATTTACTATTTAAATGCTGGTTTAAGACAGCTAGGCTATCTTTTACAACATCTTCCAAAGCCTGGCTGGCATCAATTTTAACTAGGCGTTCTGGATCCTTTTCCAAGCTATAGAGATAACCCTGACGGACTCGTTGATGCATTTCCAGTCCCTCTAAGTCAAGACGGTTGACCTCACGATTCTTATTTTTAGCGATGCGAGCAAGACCTTCTTCGACATCTAAATCAAAATACAAGGTTAGATCTGGCTTAAGACCATCCGTTGCAAATTGATTGAGCCATTCAATATCTGCCACATCTAAACCACGACCAAAACCTTGATAGGCAACAGAACTATCAATGAAACGATCCATGATAACTAATTTACCAGCTTCTAAGGCAGGAAGCACTTTTTCTATCAAATGCTGCCTACGACTGGCAATATAAAGTAAAAGTTCTGTCTTCCCATCCATCTCTGTATTATTCTGATCCAATATCACTTCTCGAATAGCCTCTGAAATTGGGACTCCACCAGGCTCTCTAGTTGTCACTACCTGATGCTCTTGGGCTTCTAAAATCGGTACCAGAGCTTCTAAAACGCTAGATTTTCCAGCTCCATCCGGTCCTTCTAGCGAAACTAATAATCCTCTTTTCATATGTTCCTTTTCTATGCTTATAGAGCAAGGAATGTTCCTATAATGCCCTTACATACTTGGCAGCCCGTTCGTCTTTCCTCTAGTTTGTATGCAAATATGAGAAACTTACAGACTCCTTACTGCCAGAAAGCAATACTCGTTCTATTTTTTTACAATTCTTTTACTATTTTATCAAAAAAAATCATTAAATTCATTACATAAGTTAGAAACATTTGATACAATATAAAAAGGAAATTTTTTGGAGGAGATTCTTATGCTGAGATTAAAAAAACATACTTTGGATTATATTTGGTGCAGGCCTTTTTTTCCTTTTGGGATCAATTATTTAGCTATTCCCAATCATTTATTTGAAGGTGGAGTCACTGAGGGTTACCCTCATTACCTACTATTTATTTAAACTTCCGGTTTCCGTTATGAACCTAGTGATCAACTTCCCTCTCTTCTTCTTTGCTTGGAAGATTCTGGGGAAACAATCTTTCTTCTACAGCCTGATAGGAACATTCTCTGTATCTGCTTGGCTGGCCATTTTTGAAAAAAATTCCCTTTGTAGTAGATTTAGACGGAGACTTGGTCATTGTGTCTTTGATAGCTGGTATCATCCTCGGAGCCGGACTAGGAATCATTTTCAACGCCGGTGGAACAACCGGAGGTTCCGATATTATTGCTCGAATTTTAAATAAATACACCCATATTTCTATCGGAAAACTCATGTTTGCCGTTGACTTCTTTGTTCTTTTCTTAGTCGTGATTGTCTTTAAAGACTTGCGTCTTGTAACTTATACACTAGTATTTGTCTTTATTGCTTCTCGTGTTATTGATCTGATCGCCGAAGGTGGTTATGCTGGTAAAGGTTTCTTAGTCGTTACTGGAAAATCTGAAGAATTAGCACAGGCTGTTGTTGAGGAACTTGATCGAGGTGTGACCTTGCTAAATGGTACTGGTTACTACACAAAGCAAGACTACAAAGTCATCTACTGCGTCTTAGCTCGAAATGAAATGCAACAGATGAAAGAAATTATCCATCGAATTGATCCTCATGCCTTTATCACAATTACAGAGGCTCACGAGATTTTAGGGGAAGGATTTACATTAGACGAAAACAAACAACCAATCGCTCGTTAACAATAGATCCACACAAAAAGGAATCCAAAATTTGGATTCCTTTTTATTTGCTTCCCAACGTTAATCCGGTTAATTGCCCGTTGCAGAGCAATCTTAGCCCGGCGCTCTTGGTCAATCAAGTGCTTGTCGTGTGCTTCTTCGATTTCTTGCTCAGCTCGAAGTTTAGCTCGCTCAGCCCGGCTGATATCAATATCTCGCTCACGCTCAGCTGAGTCCGCCACAATCGTAATGACATTATCTGCAATTTCAATGATTCCGCCATTGACTGCTACCCAGTCGATATGTTTATCATCATCGACCCGGCGTACCTTGACCTGATCTACTTCTAAAACAGCGATGGTATTGATGTGACGAGGTAAAATCCCCAACTCTCCATCAATGGTCTTTACGGAAACAAATGCAGCATGGTGGTCATAAACGAGACCGTCCGGAGTAACGATTTGTACTGTCATTTGAGCCATCATTCACCTCTTAGAATCCCATTTTTTCTGCTTTTAGCCAGAACATCCTCAATAGAACCCACTCCACGGAAGGCATCTTCTGGTAACTTGTCATGTTTTCCTTCAAGAATTTCTTTGAAGCCTCGAACAGTTTCAGCTACTGGTACATAAGAACCAGGTTGACCTGTAAATTGCTCTGCCACATTAAAGTTTTGTGATAGGAAGAATTGGATCCGACGTGCACGAGCAACCAGAGTTTTCTCTTCATCAGACAATTCGTCCATACCTAGAATTGCGATGATATCCTGCAATTCGTGATAGCGTTGTAAGACTCGCTTAACTTCAGCAGCTACCGCGTAGTGCTCTTCTCCGACAATCTCAGGTGCCAAGGCACGAGAGCTTGAAGCGAGTGGATCAACGGCTGGGTAAATCCCCAATTGTACCAACTTACGTTCCAAGTTTGTCGTTGAATCCAAGTGAGCGAAGGCTGTTGCTGGCGCAGGGTCAGTATAGTCATCCGCTGGCACATAGATAGCCTGGATAGAGGTTACAGAACCCTTTTTAGTTGATGTGATACGCTCTTGGAGTTGCCCCATTTCTGTTGCAAGTGTTGGTTGGTAACCAACTGCTGAAGGCATACGACCCAAAAGGGCAGATACTTCAGAACCAGCTTGAGTAAAGCGGAAGATGTTATCGATAAAGAGCAGCACGTCTTGGCCTTCTACATCACGGAAGTATTCAGCAATTGTCAAACCAGTTAGGGCAACACGCATACGTGCTCCTGGTGGTTCATTCATCTGACCAAAAACCATGGCAGTTTCTCAATAACGCCAGATTCTTTCATTTCCCAGTAAAGGTCGTTCCCTTCACGAGTCCGTTCTCCAACACCTGTAAAAACAGAAATCCCACCGTGCTCTTGGGCAATGTTGTGAATCAATTCTTGGATCAAGACGGTTTTACCAACTCCGGCACCACCGAAGAGTCCAACCTTCCCACCTTTCAGATAAGGTGCTAGAAGGTCGATAACCTTGATTCCCGTTTCCAGGATTTCAGATGAAGTTGATAACTCATCAAAGGTCGGTGCTTTCTTATGAATTGGTTGACGTTCTGCATCATCCCCAAACGGTGCATCCAAGTCAATAGTGTCCCCAAGGACATTGAAAACTCGACCCAAGGTTTCTTTACCAACCGGTACAGAAATCGGACGACCTGTGTCAAGAACCTCCAGACCACGTGTCAAACCATCAGTTGACTCCATGGCGATAGTCCGAACCACTCCATCACCAAGCTCAAGAGCTACTTCAAGGACGATTTTTGATTTTTTCTCATCATTTTTATAGACTACAAGTGCATTATTTATCTCAGGTAGCTTATCTCCAGCTGCAAACGCAACGTCTACGACTGGCCCGATTACCTGAGTAATTTTGCCTGAGCTCATGTTATTTCCCTCGTTTAATTTCTAATTAATCAGTGGCCTATTCTAGGGCACTAGCACCCGCCACAATTTCAGTAATTTCCTGCGTAATGGCAGCCTGCCGAGCGCGGTTGTACTGAATCGTCAAATCACTGATGACTTTTTTAGCATTATCAGTCGCTGTCTGCATGGCTGTCATGCCGGCAGCATTTTCAGCTGTCTTAGCATCAATAATAGCCCCATAAATCATGCTCTCAGCAAACTGAGGCAACAATTGGTCCAAAATAGCTTCCCGACTAGATTCTAATTCCAAATTAACGGTATAATCTTCGTCAGCTTCATTTGGATCCAAGTCAATAATTGGTAGCATTTGCTCAATCCGCATCTGACTAGTCAGACTATTGACATGATGGTTGTAACAGACATAGAGCTCATCAAAAAGTTCATTTTGATACATCTCGATGGCTTTGCTAATAATCTTACGAACCTCATCAAAGCTTGGTTGATCGGGTAAACCACGCAGTTCATAAACTGGCTGAACCCCTCTAGCTCGACAAAAGTCCGCACCAACACCTCCAATACAGAGAATCTCAAATCATCTCCCTTTGGATGGTATTCTGCCTTCAGCTCCATCATGGCTTTGAGAATGGTGGCATTGTAGCCACCAACCAAGCCACGGTCAGATGTGATAACAATGTAACCTGTTTTTTTGACTGGTCTACTTGTCAGCATTGGATGGTGTTTAGCATTTTCTGCCTCATGTCCATGAAGCAAATCCGTTAAGAGTTTCCGAACCTTGGAAGCATAAATTTGAAAGTTCTTAGCTGCTTCCTCAGATTTTCCTAACTTAGCTGCTGATACCATTTGCATTGCATTAGTGATTTGACTGGTGTTTTTTGTGGATGCAATTTTATTTTTGATATCGTTCAATGAAACTGCCATCTGACACCTCTATTCTTATTTAAAGCTAGACTGATTGACAAACTCAGTAATAGCGGCATCCAGAACTTCCTCACTCGGAAGATCCTTAGTCGTCCGGATCGTTTCATAAATACCTTCTTGATGTGCATCAAAGTAGGCAAATAATTCTTCCTCAAAGCGAAGAATGTCATCAACCGGAACACTGTCCAAGAAGCCGTGGGTCAAAGCGTAGAGAATAACTACTTGCTTTTCCACAGGAAGCGGCTTATGAACTGGCTGTTTCAATACTTCTACTGTTCGACGACCACGATTTAGTTTTGCTTGAGTCGCAGCATCCAAGTCGCTACCAAATTTGGTAAAGGCTTCTAGCTCGCGATAGGAAGCCAAGTCAATCCGTAAGGTTCCGGCTACCTTCTTCATTGCCTTAATCTGAGCTGAACCCCCAACCCGTGATACAGAAGAACCCGCATCAATCGCTGGACGAACACCTCCGTTAAAGAGGCCATCGCTCAAGAAAATTTGTCCATCTGTGATAGAAATCACGTTGGTAGCGATATAGGCTGAGATATCACCCGCCTGAGTTTCAATAAATGGCAGAGCTGTGATAGAACCCCCACCCAATTCGTCAGAAACCTTAGCTGAACGCTCTAAGAGACGGCTGTGAAGATAGAAGACATCCCCTGGGAATGCTTCACGGCCTGGTGGACGACGAAGAAGGAGAGACAATTCACGATAGGCTACTGCTTGTTTTGACAAATCATCATAGACAATCAAAACATGCTTGCCATTGTACATAAACTCTTCCGCCATTGCTACACCAGCATAAGGAGCAAGGTAAAGCAAAGGAGAAGGTTGTGAAGCTGAAGCTGTCACAACAATTGTATAGTCAAGTGCACCATACTGACGAAGAGTTTCTACCTGTGTACGAACTGTTGATTCTTTTTGACCAATAGCCACATAGATACAGATCATATCTTGGCCTTTTTGGTTTAGAATCGCATCGATAGCAATGGTTGTCTTACCAGTCTGACGGTCCCCAATGATCAATTCCCGTTGACCACGACCAATCGGAACCAAGGCATCGATCGCCTTGAGACCAGTCTGTAAAGGTTCAGAAACTGATTTCCGTTGCATAACACCTGGAGCAGGCGTTTCGACTGGTCTTGTTTTATCTGTTGCAATATCACCCAGACCATCTACCGGCCGACCCAAAGGATCCACAACCCGTCCAATCAAGGCTTCCCCTACAGGAACTTCCATGATTTTACCTGTACGGCGGATGGTATCCCCCTCACGAATGTCAGTAAAATCTCCTAAAATAATAATCCCAACATCGTTTGATTCTAAGTTTTGCGCCATTCCGTAAGAGCCGTTTCCAAAGACTAAGAGCTCTCCACTCATGGCATTATCCAGCCCATGCGCACGCGCAATTCCGTCACCAACATAGGTTACTACACCTGTCTCAGTAACATCAAAATCCGGCTGGAAATTTTCAATTTGTTGCTTAATTAAAGCGCTGATTTCTTGTGCGTTAATTGCCAAAAGAACACCACTTTCTATTTCAATTTTTCTTTAACTGCTTTCAACTGACGCTTAATGCTTGTGTCAATTATCTTATGATTGGCTGTAATGGCAAAGCCTCCAATCAAGCTCCTATCCAAATTTTCCTTAATGGAACGAACCTTGAGGTTCATCTTCTTCTCAATCACAGGAATAAGCCGAGCCTTCTGCTCTTCTGATAATCCCTCTACTGAATGGATAGTTACCTCAAATTCATTGGTTTCCTTCTCGATTTTCTTCAAGATATCGAGTAAGATTGGATAAAAGAAGTCTTCTCGTCCGTTTGTAATTAGGACTTCGATCAGGTTATTAACCAAGACCGAATCACATGTTTGAAACAAACGAAGAACCTTACTTTTTTCAGCTTGACTGACGCCAATATGTGATAAAAAGTCAGCAAGATGGGTTTCTTCAAAAATCCCCTTAATCTGACTTAGTTCTCTAAATACATCTCTTTGCTGATTTTTTTCAAGCACTATTTGGACAAATGGAGCAGCATACTTTTCAACGGTTGCATAGCTTCTCTTGTCCATTAGGCGTCTCCTAGCTTGTCGATATAACTGTCAATCAATTGACTTTGAGCTTCCTTGTCTAAAGTTTGGCCAATAATCTTACTAGCCAAATCAATTGACAAATCTGCCACATCGCCCTTGATTGATCTTAAAGCTTCTGCTTTTGATTGAGCAATTTCTTGATTTGCCTTTTGCTTCAATCGGCTAACTTCTTCAGTCGTGTCAGCTAAAATACTCGCTTTGTTTTTCTCAGCTGTTTCTTTAGCTGTTTCAACAATAGTAGCAGCTTCTTCACGGCTTCCTGCCAGTGCTTCTTCACGCTTTTGCTCCAAGACTTCTGCATTCTTACGAGCAGATTCTGCACTATCAATATCGTCAGAAATTTTCTTTGCTCTTTCTTCAAAAATGCTGGTGATATTGCCCCAAGCAAATTTCTTGATTAGGACAATCAAAAGAAGAAAGGAACCTGCCACAAGGATAAAGTTTCCAATCAATTCACCTATGGTTATATTCATTTATTCGACTCCTTTCTCTTTATTCCTCACCATTAATTTTCTTGCCCAAGTACATGGATGTCAACATAGTGAAAACATAAGCCTGAACGCAAGAAATGAAAACAGAAAAGGCTGTCCATACTAAGTTTAATCCGAATGCTAGTGGATAGTAAAATACTGCTTGATGAGAAAGAGTGACCAGCAAACCAGACAAGACTTCCCCTGCAAATATATTTCCGTAAATCCGCAAGGCTAAAGAAGCAAAGTTGGTAAACTCTTCCAATATATTCATTGGCGTCATAAAGCCCGGTGTCACAAAAGCTTTTAAGTATTTTTTAAAGCCCCGACGACGAATGCCTTCCACATGACAAATCAAAGTAATTAAGAAAGACATGCTAAGGTCAAAAGCAATATTGGCTGTCGGTGATGTCCACAGGTTTTCACCGCTGGTCGTTTGCAATTTTGCCATGAGACCAAGGTTATTGGCTACTACCAAAAACAAGAAAAGTGAAAACAAAAACAAAGAATAATTCTTCATATATTTGCTTCCGATATTTCCCTTGGTAAAGTCAATCACAAAATCGTAGAGATATTCTAAGGCATTTTGTTTTCCCGACGGCTTGAGGGTCATCTTGCGGCTCGCCCAATAAACGAAGGCAAAAACCAAAAGAACAGCTAAAAGCGACATAGCAAGCAGAGTTAAATTAAAGGTCACAGGACCTAACTGAATGGTTGGATTTACACTTTCTTCCAACGAACTCCACCTCCTTTTCTAAGGATAACTTTCTTCTATCTGAGCAAGAATGACATTGCAAGGGTTATAAAGAAAGTCCCTTCAATAAAGGCAACACCCAAAATCATCAAAGTTCTTAATTGTCCAATAATCTCTGGCTGACGAGCGGCTGATTTGAAAAGATTACTCATAAGCATTCCTTCTGCAATCGAAACACCCATACAGGCCAAACAAAGTCCTAAAAATGTTAAATTCATGATGAATTCTCCTTTTGTGTTTTTAAAATTACTTCCTTAGTTTAGTCCTAAAAAACTGTTTTGTCAAATGTTTTTATACATTGTAAGCGATTTTAATTTATTACCCTTTTTATTCATTAAATATAGTAAATAAAAACCGCTATGTTTCGCTATTTCTTTCTCTTTTTTCCTGAAAGATGGCTTTTAAATAGGACAAAAGTGCTAAAATTGTTCTTCTTTGTCAAATCAACAATAATAAATTGACAACTGCTACTAAATTTCTTTATTTAGGTTAGCGGTAGAAAAATCGAAAGCTCCGTAGACATTTTAAAATATGAAAAGAATACTTCCCCAGCAAATGCCACAAAGATACCCTACTAGCACATCCTTTGGATAGTGCACTCCGCCAATCACGCGCACCGCAGCTAAGCCTGCTGAAAGCAAGAGGCAGAGGAGCCCCGGTAGCCAGAAAAAGTAGAGCAAGCACATGGAGATCACTGTCGCCGAAAAGACATGGCGGCTGGGCATGGACTTGCCTGATGTATCCTTATCCAGCAAAGGCTGAATAGCCCATTTTTCGTAAGGGCGTGCTTGATTCAGTCGTTTGCGAATAGCTGACAACAGAGCAAATCCAATAGCTGGTAGGAGTATAAAAGCAAGCAATCCTTTCCACCCTTTATTTAGATAGGCACTAAGCAGAACTAGTCCATAGACTAAAGGCATGAAAAGTGTCATCGCCCGATTAAATAAGCAAATCCCTTCACCCACTGAGGACGACTACGAAAGGGAGCCGTTAATTGTTGATAGAAAATTGTGTAGTCTTTCAAACCTTATCACCGTTTTTCAAATAAGTTAAGCTCATATGTTCTTTCTAATTTCGGTTTTAATTTTGACGTTTTAAAATGCGATCCCAGTTGAATACCAAAAGAGACTAAGCACAAAGTCTCAATCTCTTAATATTCATAATTGTCAAAGAATACTACTTCTCTAAGTTCCAGATTTCCTTAGCATATTGCTCAATGGTATCATCTGAGGTAAACTTGTCAGATGTAGCGATGTTGATCAAGCTCATGCGAGCCCATTTTTCTTTGTCACGATAGAGAGCATCAATCTTCTCTTGAGCTTCCACGTAGGCATGGAAGTCTTCCAAGAGGAAGTATTCGTCATTGTGGGTAATGAGGGCTTCGTAGATTTCAGAGCCTTCTTCACGAACATTTGGAATCGTTCCATTGACAAAGGTATCAACTACCCGACGAATGTCTGGATTGCTCTCATAGACCCCGCGTGAGTAGTAATCGTGGCGGGCATAGTGCTCGTAAACTTGGTCCTTGTCCATTCCGAAGATGACAATATTGTCATCACCGACCTCGTCCTTGATTTCGATATTGGCCCCGTCCAGAGTAGCTAGGGTAATGGCACCTGTCATCATGAACTTCATGTTAGAAGTACCAGAAGCTTCCTTGGAAGCCAGAGAAATCTGCTCAGACACATCTGCTGCTGGAATGATGAGCTCAGCCAAGCTGACCCGGTAGTTTTCTAGGAAGACAACCTTGAGTTTGCCTTGCAGGCTTTCATCCTTGTTGACCAGATTGGCCACTTCATTGATCAGTTTGATAACAGACTTGGCAAAGTGGTAGCCCGGAGCAGCCTTGGCACCGAAAATAAAGACACGTGGCACCATATCCTTGTCAGGATTGTCCTTGAGGTCCCAGTAAAGCTTGATGATATGAAGCAGGTTGAGCAGCTGACGCTTGTAGGCGTGGAGGCGTTTTACCTGCACATCAAAGATAGCTTCTGTAGAAACTTCTACTCCTGTTGATTCCTTGATGAAGTCAGCCAGACGAGCCTTGGCTTCTTGCTTCACTCGGTAGAAATCACCCAGCACTTGCTGATTGTCCTTGAATTCCAAAAGCTTACGCAGCTCATGGATATCACTTCTCCAGCCCTTACCAATTAGCTTATCAATCTCAGCTGATAAAGGCTCATCCGCAATCTGCAACCAGCGACGTTGGATAATTCCATTTGTTTTGTTGTTAAATTTCTCTGGATAGATAGCATAAAAGTCACGCAAGGTATCTTCTTTGAGCAATTCAGTATGGAGTTTGGCAACCCCGTTAATCGAATGACCGCCAATGGTCGCCAAATGAGCCATGTGGATTTGATTGTCTTTGACGATCCGAGTATTTTCAATGATTTGCGGAGCAATCCCGCGACTAGCCATTTCTGTCACATAGCGGTTATCAATTTCCAAGATAATTTGATAGACCCGAGGCAGGACATTCTTAAAGAGTTCAGCATCCCACTTTCCAAAGCTTCAGATAAAATAGTGTGGTTAGTATAACTCATGGTCTTAACCGTTGCATTCCAAGCATCTGCCCATTCAAGACCATATTCATCCATCAAAAGACGCATAAATTCAGCCGGTGCAACAGCTGGATGGGTATCGTTGATATGGACAGAAACCTTCTCATGAATATCCTTGAGCGGACGACCTTGCTTGAGGTAGGATTTGATAATGGTCTGCAGACCTGCACTGGTCATAAAGTATTCCTGAATCAAACGGAGTTCTTTACCTTCATGACTAGAATCATCTGGATAGAGAATAGCTGTTATATCCTGCACACGGCGACGAGCTTCAATCGTCGGATAGTCTAGCTCATATTCTTCTGGAATCTCAACATCCCAAAGTCGCAGGTTATTGACATTATCATTGCCAAAACCAATCTGAGGTACATCATAAGGCACCGCACGCAAGGTTTTAGAATTCTCATAAACCGGTACAATTCTTCCTTCTTCGTTAGCACGGAGATAAACATTACCGAAAATTTTAACGTCTACAATATCATGATCCTTTCGAGTCTCCCAGACATTCCCCAGTCTTCCAAACCAGTCATCGGGAATTTCAACCTGGTATCCATCTACGATCCGTTGTTTGAAGAGACCATAGCGATAGCGAATCCCATTTCCAAAACCAGGATAGCCCGTTGTGGCAAGAGAATCCATAAAGGCAGCAGCCAAACGGCCGAGACCACCATTTCCTAAGGCCATGTCATGCTCAGCATTTTTTACAGCTGTAAAATCCACGCCCATCTCTGCAAAACCATCTTTGACAGTATCAAGGATCCCAAGATTGAGTAGGTTAGTTTCTAACATACGACCCGGTAAAAACTCAATAGAGAAGTAATAAGCTGTTTTTTGGCGGTGTTCGACCAACTTTTTACGGCGTTCCAACCATAGCGGAGTAATATACTTACGAACAGTATTAGCCAGAGCTTGGAAGAGTTCTCTCGGCGTTGCATCAGCTACTTTTATTAGTTGTCTTTCATGTAAAATATCCTTAAAATCTCGGATAAATTGCTCTTTTGTCAGTTCCATAGTGGACGATTATCTCCCTTTCTTGATAGCGGGAAACAGTTTTTTAATATAGAAATACTTTTTTCAATCAAGATGGGAAACACTCGCTTCAGCTACAGGCTAAAAACAGAGCTCCAAAACAGCATGATAATATATAAAAATGTAATTCTCACGGAAATCCTCCCTTGTCCCATGGTCAAGAGAGGATTTGCTTATACTGATTCCAAAGTAAATGTTATAGAAGTGATTGGTACAAATCACTATAGGCCAAACTAGCCGTGTCCCAAGAAAAATCTCTTTCCATGGCCTGTTCTTGCATGGATTTCCATGCCTCCTTATCGTGGGTATAGAGGTTAAGAGCTTCTTTAAAAGTCCAGCTCAACCAATAACCAGAATTATTAAAGCTAAATCCAGTTCCTTGACCTGTATAAACATTATAAGGTTCTACTGTATCGCGCAGACCGCCAACTTCATGTACCAAAGGCAAGGTTCCATAACGCATAGCCATCATTTGAGATAGACCACAAGGTTCGAAGCGACTAGGCATCAGGAAAATATCACTGGCAGCATAAATCTCTTGGGCTAATCCCACATCAAAGAGAATGTTAGCCGAAAGCTTGTCTGGATAAGCTTGACCAAACCAAGCAAAGGCTTGTTCAAAAGCTGGATCACCTGTCCCCAAAAGGACGATTTGTACATCTTGCTGAAGAAAATTATGCAACTCTTCAACCACTAAGTCAAAACCTTTCTGCCGAGTCAGGCGTGATACAATCCCGACAAGTGGTACATCATCTCTAACAGGCAAGCCTACGCGTTCCTGTAAAGCTCGCTTATTCTCTAGTTTACCAGATAAATCAGATTTGTCAAAGTGATGGGCTAGCAATGGATCTGTTTCAGGATTGTAAATCTCTGTATCAATACCATTAACAATACCCACTAGCTTACCGGATTCCATCCGCAGAATCTGATCCAAATTGCAACCAAATTCTGGAGTCCGAATTTCACCAGCATAGCTTGGTGATACAGTTGTCACTCGGTCTGCGTAGAGAATTCCGGCTTTCATCCAGTTGAGACAGTCATTCCAGCGAAGGGTTCCATCAGCATAGCGCTCATAGCCCACTCCAAACAGTTCCCAAAGCATGCTGTCCGGGAATTGACCTTGGAACTCCAAATTATGGATGGTTAGAACTGTCTTGATATTGTTATAAGCTTGAATCCAACGATATTTTTCCTTAACCAAGAAAGGAATCATCGCAGTATGGTAATCGTGAACGTGGAGGACATCTGGGATGAAATCAATCCGCTCCATCAACTCAACTGCTGCTAGTTGGAAATAGGCAAAACGTTCCCCATCATCAAAGTCACCATAAACATGGCCGCGGAAGAAATAATGCTGATTATCAATGAAATAGAAGGACACACCGTTCAAACCAGGCGCTTAACCCCAACATACTGACGTCGCCATCCAACGCTGACCTCAAAGTAGAAGAGATCCTCTACTTGATCGCCGAATTTAGCATCCGTCATATCATAATAAGGAAGAATAACACCAACTTGGTGACCATGTTTAACAAGTGATTTTGGGAGAGCGCCGATAACGTCCCCCAAACCACCTGTCTTCGAAAATGGTGCTCCTTCTGCTGCTACAAATAAAATCTTCATTGAATCATGTCCTCTGTTACTTTTTGACCTTTTTTAACAACAATTGGATTATCTTCTGTTCCACGTATTACGACGCCTTCTGCAACCTCAACGCCTTTGTCAAGGATGGCATATTCAACTGTTGCATTTTCCCCAATTTTAGCTCGTGGAAATAGAATACTATTTTTCACTTGGCTACCAGCTTTGATATTAGTGTTACGTGAGATCACTGAATTAGCAACTTCACCCTCTACAATACTTCCAGATGCAAATTGGGCGCGAGACACTTTTGAAGAAGGAGAATAATAGGTAGGTTCCTCATTCTTAACCTTGGTATATATTTTTTGATTTGGGCTAAAGAGTGAATAGAATTTTTTGCTTTCTAACATATCAATGTTAGCCTGATAGTATGTTGCTACAGAGTGGATATTGGCCAGATAGCCAGTATATTCATAGGCAAAAGCACCTTCTTCAACCGCTAAATCACGTAGGACATAGCGAAGCTTTTGAGGGTATTCTTTATTAGCCTCTTCCTCCAACTTTTCAATTAACCATGGAGTATCCACAACAAAGATATCCGTAGACATATTGAAGAGTTCTGCATCTTCCCGCTCATCAAAGAGCTTATGACCTCTGACGTGGTCCGTTTCATCAATATTTAAAACAGAGTTTACTTCAGAAATATTTTCTTTATGCAGTTTCTTATAAACAACTGTGATCGGTTGTTGCGTTGTATTGTGTAAGTGGAAAACTTGATTGAGATCTATATTGATCAAATATCACAGTTGAGAGCAACCGTTTGGTTAGAACCAGAACGTTTGAGATAAGTCAAGAGCTGATCATAGTATTCCTCACCGACTGTAGAGCTTTCTACACGAGTATTGTAGATCCCCAAATAGTAGTGACTGAGGAGAGTAGATAGTCCCCATTCACGACCTGAACGGATATGGTCAAATACTGAGCTAATGTTGTCCTGTTGGAAGATACCAAAGACACTACGAATTCCTGCGTTAGCCAGACTTGAAAGCGGGAAGTCGATCAAGCGATATTTCCCACCAAACGGAAGGCTGGCAACTGGACGATGATCTGTCAAAGTAGACATGTCGTGGAAACCGACTGTATTTCCTAAAATCGCTGAATATTTATCAATCTTCATCTTTTGGTACCCCCACTTTCTCGTTGTATCCAACAACAAATACTTCCTCTGTGCCATCTATTTCTACACCTTCAGCAATGATGGCGCCTTCTCCGATAATAGCCCGTTTAATCTTAGCACCCTGACCAATAATAGCCCCGCTCATGATGACAGAGTCCTCAATAACGGCATCCTTTCTAACCTGAGCCCCAGTAGAAAGAATGGAGTGTTTAACAGTCCCATCGACAAAGCAACCATCAACAACCAGAGAATCTTCTACTTTGGCATTTTCACTGAGGAAGTTTGGCGGAGAAATCAAGTTACGAGAATAAATCTTCCAGCGACGGTTACGGCTATCCAAAGCATTTTCTGGATTGATATATTCCATATTAGCCTCCCAGAGAGACTCAACCGTACCAACGTCTTTCCAATAGCCTTCAAAATCATAAGCATAAACACTTTCGCCAGATTCTAAGTAGTTAGGGATAACATTTTTACCGAAATCGGACATATCTACATTGCTCTTTTCAGCTGCCACCAGCATATTGCGCAGGCGTTGCCAATCAAAGATATAAATCCCCATAGAAGCCTTAGTTGACTTAGGATTTTCTGGTTTTTCCTCAAATTCAACAATCCGATTATTAGCATCTGTATTCATGATACCAAAACGGCTGGCTTCTTTGAGAGGCACATCCAGTACAGCTACTGTCAAGCTGGCATTATTGTCCTTGTGAGACTGGAGCATATCATCATAATCCATCTTGTAAATATGGTCTCCAGATAAGATCAAGACATATTCTGGATTGATGCTGTCAATGTAATCAATATTTTGGAATATTGCATGGCTGGTACCTTCAAACCAGCGATTTCCTTCACTAGCAGAATAAGGCTGAAGAATGGACACCCCTGTATTAATGCCGTCTAATCCCCAGCTGGACCCATTTCCAATATGGCTATTCAAAGCCAGAGGCTGGTATTGAGTAATGACACCGACATTGTGAATGCCGGAATTAGCACAGTTAGACAGGGCAAAGTCAATAATACGATATCGTCCACCAAACTGTACTGCAGGTTTTGCAATACTCTGTGTAAGCTTTCCAAGACGTGTTCCTTGCCCACCGGCAAGAATCAAAGCTAGCATTTCATTCTTCATAGACTACTCCTTGCTAAGGTTCGAGTGCATTAAACATCAAAAACAGGAAATGTGTTGACGGAACGGTACTCCAAGGAAGACTTATACCTTACAGCATCCGAACTTATGGCTCATTTCATTTCGCAAATTGCGTATTTTTCTCCGATATTTTAATACAAGTTCAATTACAACAAATGGGATAACCCTATTTTTTATTTTTAGTCGACTTTGATTTAATACGACGCTTGATCTTCCAGATGCTGGCTCCAAGAGCTGGCAGTGTGAAGGTCAAGGTCTGAGGATAATCCTTCCAAAGTCCTTCTTGAGACTGAACTGTTTCGTTATGTTCCTTCCAAACACCTCCCCATTCTTCTAATTCAGTGTTCCATACTTCTTCATAAATGGCTTCCACTGGAACACCAATGGTAAAGTTCTTCCGCTCTACCGGCGCCATATTGAATACACAAACTAACATATCTCCTTTTTCAGTCTTACGAATAAAGGAGAGGACACTTTGATCAACATTATCTGCATCAATGATTTCGATACCATCATAACTCAGATCAATTTCCCAAAGCGGACGATTGTCTTTATAGAAGGCATTGAGTGCAGCAGTAAAGCCCTGCATCTTCTTGTTCATTTGATCGTCCAGATTAGACCATTCTAGCTGCTCTTCTGACTTCCATTCTAAGAACTGACCAAATTCTGATCCCATAAAGAGCAATTTCTTGCCCGGATGGCAGATTTGGTAGGTCAGCAAATTGCGGAGCCCTGCAAATTGATTATAACGGTCGCCCCACATCTTGTGCATGAGACTCTTCTTGCCGTGAACCACTTCATCATGTGAGAACGGCAGTAGGAAGTTTCAGAGAATACGTACATAAAGCTAAAGGTTACCAGATTAAAATCGTACTTACGATAAATCGGATCTTCTTCGTAGAAACGAAGGATATCATTCATCCAGCCCATATTCCACTTGTAGTCAAAACCTAGGCCACCCAGCTCTCTCATACCAGTAATCTTGGTCCCTGAGGAACTTTCCTCTGCAATCATCATGACATCTGGATGAGCTAGCTTGATAACCGTATTGAGGCGTTGCAGGAAGTAATACCCTTCATAATTGCGATTGCCTCCATCTTTGTTTGGTTGCCAAGGTCCGCTATCATAGTCCAGATAGAGCATATTGCTGACAGCATCAACCCGAATACCGTCCAGATGATAGAAATCAATCCAGAATTTAATGCTGGAAATCAAGAAAGACTGAACCTGATTCTTGCCCAAATCAAAGTTGAGAGCACCCCAACCATAGTTATGAGCCCGATCGTGGTCCTGATACTCGAAAGTCGGTGTCCCATCATAGTAGGCTAAAGCATCATCATTAATAGTGAAGTGACCAGGAACCCAGTCCACAATGACACCAATATTGTTCAAGTGACATTCTTCGACGAAGTCTTGAAATTCCTCAGGCGTGCCGTAGGTATGCTCAAAGGCGAAGTAGCCCATAAGCTGATAACCCCAGCTAAGTCCCAGTGGGTGAGCCATAAGTGGCATAAATTCCACATGTGTGTAGTTCATCTCCACTAGATAAGGAATCAAGTCTTCTTTTAACTGAGAAAAGCTATAAGGACTGCCATCTTCATTGCGTTTCCATGAGCCAGCATGCACTTCATAGATATTGACAGGTCGTGAGAAGAAGCCCCAGCGCTTCCGACGGGCTAGCCAGAGACCATCTTTCCATTTCTTTTCAGGAATAGTACGGATAACTGCTCCAGTTCCAGGACGCTCTTCCAAATAGATAGCCAGTGGATCAATTTTCAAAATTTCTTGACCACTGCTACGTTTGACATTGTACTTGTAAATATCTCCTTCCTTTGGTAGGTCTGTAAATACTTCCCAGACCCCTGCTTCATTACGTGCCATAGGAATTTGATTTTCATACCAATTAGTGAAATCACCAATCAAATGAACACTCTGAGCATTGGGAGCCCAAACACGGAAAGAGTAGCCGACCTTACCATCTACTTCTTCCTGATGTGCTCCTAGATAGTGTTGCAAATGAAAGTTTTCACCAGTTGTAAAGGTTCTTAATGCTTCGTTTTTGTCCATGCAATCACCTCTTTGTAAGCGTTTTCTATGTTTCTATTTTATCTTAATTTCGACATTTTTTCAAGTAAATTTCATAAATTTTGGCAATTTTTTCCAAAAACCGAACGATTGCCCTCTCTCCGTTTTCTTATATGCCAATTTCCTGTTGATTCATTTTCATCCATATATAAGTTGATGTTTTGACGAACGAAATTTAAAGAAAGAACCATTTTGAAAATGGTTCTAAAAAAGAGCGGTTTCCCGCTCTATAAAATTAATTAATCAAAGTCCAGATATTCTTTTTCAAGTTTCAAGACTTCTTCCAACGTTGCACATTCTGTCAATGCACGTTGAGCCAGTTCTTCCATCTTCTTAGTATCTAGCTTCTTCATGAGGCTACGAGTCCGAAGAACAGATGTCGCACTCATAGAGAACTCATCCAAGCCCATACCAACAAGCAATGGTACTGCAGTTTGGTCACCAGCCATTTCTCCACACATACCTGCCCACTTACCTTCCGCATGAGCTGCCTTGATAACATTATTGATCAAACGAAGGATAGATGGATTATATGGTTGGTAGAGGTAAGAAACTTGTTCATTCATCCGGTCTGCTGCCATAGTGTACTGAATCAAGTCATTGGTACCAATAGAGAAGAAGTCAACCTCCTTAGCAAATTGATCCGCCAGCATAGCTGCAGCCGGAATTTCAATCATGATACCTACTTGAATGTTGTCTGCTACAGCAACACCTTCAGCCTGCAACTTCGCCTTTTCTTCTTCGTAAACCGCTTTAGCTTTACGGAATTCTGTCAGAAGAGCTACCATTGGGAACATGATGCGCAATTGTCCATGTACAGAAGCACGCAAGAGAGCGCGAATTTGTGTACGGAACATTGCATTACCAGTTTCAGAAATAGAGATACGCAAAGCACGGAAGCCAAGGAATGGGTTCATTTCATGTGGCATATCGAAGTAAGGGAGTTCCTTATCTCCACCAATATCCATCGTACGAACAACCACTGGTTTTCCATTCATTCCTTCAAGAACAGCTTTGTATGCTTCATACTGCTCATCTTCTGTTGGGAAATCTTGTGAATCCATATAGAGGAACTCAGTACGGTAAAGACCAACAGCTTCTGCACCATTTGCATTTACACCTTCAACGTCTTTTGGTGTACCAATGTTAGCCGCCAACTCGAAGTGTTTGCCATCTGCAGTTACAGTTTCGGCATCCTTAAGCAATTCCCATTCAGCCTTTTGTTTTGCATAAGCTTCACCAGCTGCTTTGAAGTCTGAAATTTGATCTTCAGTTGGGTTGATAATCACTTCACCAGTGATACCATTAGCTGCAATGATGTCCCCGTCTTTTACCAATTCTGTAATATTATTAGTACCGAGAACAGCAGCAATTTCAAGCGTACGAGCCATGATTGCTGAGTGACTAGTCCGTCCACCGATATTTGTTACAAAAGCCTTAACAAAGTTTTTATCAAGCTGTGCTGTATCAGATGGAGTCAAGTCATGTGCAATGACAACCACTTCCTCATTAATAGAAGCTGGGTTTGGCAATTTTTTACCCAAAAGGTTTGCAAGAACACGTTTTGTAACGTCACGGATATCCGCTGCACGTTCCTGCATGTACGGATTGTCTTCCATACCTTCAAAAATTGTGATAAACATATCCGTTACTTCTTTAAGTCCCGCTTCAGCGTTCACTTTTTTCGTACGGATTGTTTCTTTAATCTGACCAACCATTTCAGGGTCAGAGAGAACCATTAAGTGAGCATCAAATACTTGGGCTGCTTCTTCACCAAGGCTACCTACTGCCTTCTCGCGGATAATAGAAAGCTCGTTCTGTGAAGCTTCAAGAGCTGCATCCAAACGAGCCTCTTCTGCATTCGTATCTTCGACTGAAACAGTCTCAAATGACAAATCCGGTTGGACTAATAGATATGCCTTAGCAACAGCAACACCATCAGATGCCGCAATTCCTTTAAGCATTTCTGTCATATTATGCCAATCCTTCTTTTTCCATTGTTTCTGCAATTGCTGCAAGTGCGTCGTCAGCGTCTGCACCTTCAGCAGAGATAACTACGTCTGCACCTTGACCAACACCAAGGCTCATTACGCCCATGATTGATTTTAAGTTTACTGATTTACCTTTGTATTCAAGAGTGATATCTGAAGCAAATTTACTTGCAGTTTGAACCAACAAAGTTGCTGGACGAGCGTGAATACCTGTTTCTGCCACAATGTGGAAATCTTTAGAAGCCATAATTAGACTCTCCTTTAAATAATTCTTTTTTAGGATATTTTTGATAACCCTTACAATTTCTGATTATATCATTTTTTGAAATCTTTTTCAAGAATCAGTATTAGTTTTTTTCAAATTTCAACAGCATTTTTTTCAATCTAAAAATCTTATCTGACACCTTATTTTACAAGATCTATCTAGCTATGTCTCCAGCTAACTTTTTTTATTTGAGAATCGTTAGTACAATTTTCAAAAAAATATTAGAAAAAGAATTTTATTACCTATGTAAAAAAACCTTGATATATCAATCTTTAAGATGCTTTCTCTCTTTTTTTCTTTCCTTGCAAAACACCATATCTTGTATTCTACACTGTGTTATAATAAAAATATAACACAATATTTAGTCTAATCCATTGACAAGATTTTTTCTTTGAGATATACTAAGAAAGAATTAAATTTTTAATAAACAGGAGTTCCTTTTATGGTAACGATTTACTCAAAAAATAATTGTGTTCAATGCAAAATGACCAAACGATTCTTGGATACAAATCATGTGGAATATAGAGAAATTAATCTTGACGAACAACCAGAATACATCGAGCACGTCAAAAACCTAGGCTTCAATGCTGCTCCGGTTATCCAAACAGCAACTGATGCATTCTCTGGTTTCCAACCAAATAAATTAAAACAACTATCATAAGAATAGCAAGACAAAAAGAAGGAGGAGCTTCTATAGTATATAGGAGCACTTTCTTTTGCAGAAAAAAATATAAAGGAAACGATTATGGGTTTAAAACACTTAGAAGACGTTACTTACTTCCGTCTTAATAATGAAATTAACCGTCCTGTCAACGGTCAAATCATGCTTCATAAAGACCAAGAAGCATTGGAAGCTTTCTTTAAAGAAAACGTTGAGCCGAATACTAAACAATTTTCTTCAATTACAGAAAAAATTAATTATTTAATGGAAGAAAACTATCTAGAAAAAGAATTTATCCAGCTTTATTCTCCTGAGTACATCGAAGAGCTGGCTGCTTTTATCCATGCACAAGATTTCAAGTTTAAATCTTTCATGGCGGCCTACAAATTCTACAACCAGTATGCACTAAAGACAAATGATGGTGAATACTATCTGGAAGGCATGGAAGAGCGTGTTCTCTTTAACGCCCTATACTTTGCCAAGGGAGACGAAGCCATTGCTAAGGATATTGCCAATGAAATCATCCACCAACGCTATCAACCAGCTACACCAAGCTTCCTTAATGCAGGTCGAGCTCGTCGCGGTGAATTGGTATCTTGCTTCCTCATCCAAGTAACAGATGATATGAACTCAATCGGTCGCTCTATCAACTCTGCCCTTCAACTATCTCGTATCGGAGGCGGAGTCGGTATTTCCCTCAGCAATCTGCGGGAAGCTGGAGCACCTATCAAGGGTTATGAAGGAGCTGCGTCTGGCGTTGTGCCTGTTATGAAACTCTTTGAAGACAGCTTCTCCTACTCTAACCAGCTGGGACAACGTCAGGGAGCTGGAGTTGTTTATCTCAACGTCTTCCACCCAGATATCATCGCTTTCCTTTCAACTAAGAAAGAAATGCTGACGAAAAAGTTCGGGTTAAAACCCTCTCACTCGGTGTTGTCATTCCAGATAAATTCTACGAATTAGCTCGTAAAAATGAAGAAATGTATCTCTTCAGCCCATATTCTGTTGAACGCGAGTACGGAGTGCCATTTGCCTACCTTGACATCACTGAAAAATATGATGAATTGGTCGCTAATCCAAATATCACTAAAACCAAGATCAAGGCTCGTGATTTGGAAACAGAAATTTCTAAACTCCAACAAGAATCTGGCTATCCTTATGTCGTAAACATCGATACAGCTAATCGTTCAAATCCAATTGACGGTAAAATCATCATGAGTAACCTTTGCTCTGAAATCCTGCAAGTGCAAGAACCTAGTCTTTTAAATGATGCACAAGAGTATCTTCACTTGGGAACAGATGTATCATGTAACTTAGGTTCTACCAACGTTGTGAACATGATGACTTCTCCTGACTTTGGAAAATCCATCCGGACTATGACTCGCGCTCTTACTTTCGTTACTGATAGTTCACACATCACAGCTGTGCCTTCTATCGATCACGGAAATAGCCTAGCTCATACTTTTGGTTTAGGTGCTATGGGGCTACACAGTTATTTAGCTCAGCAGTTGATCGATTACGGATCAGCGGAAGCTGTAGAGTTCACCAGCATCTACTTCATGCTCATGAACTACTGGACTTTGGTTGAGTCTAATAATATCGCTCGCGAGCGTGGCGTGACCTTCCATAACTTTGAAAAATCTGACTATGCTAGCGGAACTTACTTTGACAAATACCTGACAGGTGAATTTGTACCTAAGTCTGACCGTGTCAAAGAACTCTTCGCAGGCATCTTTATCCCGTCTGCAGAGGATTGGGCTGAGTTGCGCGACAAGGTCAAGGCTGATGGTCTCTACCACCAAAACCGCCTAGCTGTTGCACCAAATGGCTCTATCAGCTACATCAATGACGTTTCTGCTTCAATTCACCCAATCACTCAACGGATCGAAGAACGTCAAGAAAAGAAAATTGGTAAGATCTACTATCCTGCTGCTGGTCTGTCAACTGAGACTATCCCTTACTACACCAGCGCTTATGACATGGACATGCGCAAGGTTATCGATGTTTACGCAGCTGCAACCGAGCATGTGGACCAAGGTCTTTCTCTGACTCTCTTTATGCGCAGCGATATTCCTAAAGGTCTCTACGAGTGGAAAAAGAAAGCAAGCAAACAACTCGTGACCTTTCTATCCTGCGTAACTACGCCTTCAACAAGGGTATCAAATCCATCTACTACGTCCGCACCTTCACTGACGATGGTGGCGAAGTAGGTGCCAACCAATGTGAAAGCTGTGTGATCTAGTTTTTCTCTAGGAATCAGTCATCTCGTTTTTACTTACTGACTTGATTACCATCATCAGCTAGCAACTCAAAAGTCGGTTCGCCGACTTTTTGTTCGATCCCCTTATAAAATTGTGATAAAATAATAATGATTCTTTATCACATCACAACACATAGAAAGAGATTTCAAATGGAAACTTACTACAAAGCCATTAACTGGAACGCTATTGAAGATGTTATCGATAAGTCCACCTGGGAAAAACTGACCGAGCAATTCTGGCTAGATACGCGGATTCCCCTATCCAATGACTTGGATGACTGGAGAAAGCTGTCTCACAAGGAAAAGGACTTGGTAGGCAAGGTTTTCGGTGGTCTGACCCTTTTGGATACCCTCCAGTCTGAATCTGGTGTAGATGCCCTGCGTAAGGACGTCCGTACAGCCCACGAAGAAGCTGTCTTCAACAACATCCAATTTATGGAGTCCGTTCACGCCAAGTCTTACTCTTCTATCTTTCTACGCTTAACACCAAGTCAGAAATCGATGAAATCTTTGCTTGGACCAATACAAACCCTTACTTGCAAAAGAAAGCTGAAATCATCAATGAGATATACTTAAATGGTACAGCTTTAGAAAAGAAAGTAGCCAGCGTTTTCTTGGAAACCTTCCTCTTTTACTCTGGTTTCTTCACTCCACTTTACTATCTGGGTAATAATAAACTGGCTAACGTCGCTGAGATTATCAAGCTAATCATCCGTGACGAATCTGTCCACGGAACCTACATCGGCTACAAGTTCCAGCTAGGTTTTAACGAACTGCCAGAAGACGAGCAAGAAAAACTCAAAGAATGGATGTATGACCTACTCTACACCCTCTATGAAAATGAAGAAGGCTATACTGAAACACTTTATGATGAAGTTGGCTGGACAGAGGAAGTCAAGACCTTCCTACGCTACAATGCCAATAAGGCCTTGATGAATCTAGGCCAAGACCCTCTCTTCCCAGATACAGCTGATGATGTAAACCCTATTGTAATGAACGGTATCTCTACGGGTACTTCTAACCACGACTTCTTCTCCCAAGTGGGTAACGGCTACCTGCTGGGCGAAGTTGAAGCCATGCAAGATGACGACTACAATTACGGTTTATAAGATTATGAACCAAATAAAAACATATTTCATACGTTATAAAGTATGAAATATGGCGATTATAATTACGCTTTATAAAACAAAGAACCCCTCTTTCCAACGAAGGAAAGAGGGGTTTTGTAATCTAAACTAGCAAGGAGAACAGATAAAGCAAACATCATCTAGCTTTTCTGATTTTCCCAAAACATTTAGTAATAAACATTCAAGTGGGATGGTAAGACACGAATCGTCACTGGCAGTTGGTCTCCCTCATCTCCGTCAACGTTGACGCTGAGCTCTGCGTTTGCATCAGCCAACTCAACTGTGATTTCCTTAAAGGTTAGATACTCGATATTATCACTTTTCTCACCATTGCCCGAAATCAAATCTGGCACAGAAACCAAGGTGTCAAAGAGATTTTTATCCTTAAGATACAAGAGGTGAAGCAAGCCGTCATTGACAGTGGCTTCAGGAAGAATACTCTCGAAACCTCCGATTGAGTTGGTAGAGCCAATCAAGAGTGTACTGCTCTTTATCGTGCGCTCCTCTCCATCAATCTTCAAGTAAAATTCGTAAAAACTAGTATCCATCAACTGCTTGAAACCAGAGATAAAGTAGGCAAACTTGCCCCACTTGGTCTTGTCTTCAGAATCTACATTGTTGATCGACTCTGGAATGGTTCCAATGGCAACCACATTCATAAAGTATTGGTCATTAATCTTGCCGATATCAAGCGGCTTGACTTTGTTGATATCCAGATTTTGGATGGCTTCTTCAGCGTCTAGAGGAATGCCGAGAGCACGCGCCAAGTCATTGACCGTACCAAGTGGAAAGAAACCAAAGGTCGGACGATAGTCTAGTTCAGCCAGACCACTGATCCCTTCATTGACTGTTCCATCGCCGCCCATGACAAAGACGCTATCATAATGGTCTTCTGCGGCTTGCTTAGCAAAAGCTGTTGCGTCTCCGCCTTTTTCAGTATGCTTGACTACTACCTCATTGAAACATTCTGCCAGCTTTTCTCTTGCCAAGTCTTCATAGGACTTGGCTTTTTCGCCTCCCGAGCTAGGGTTGACAATTAATAGGACTTTGGACATAAGGAAACCTCTTTTCGTTTGATAGCTCATTATACCATCCGGAAAACACTTTCACAACTATTTGAAACTGCTAGCTTTCGAAAGATCAGAAAAGTAGTTTGGTATTTAAACTCTATTCCAAAGAAAACACTTCTACCGTTAGACTTTTCTGCCTAACTTTAGAAGTGCTGTCTTATATTTCGTTATTCTATTAAAAGAAGACAAAGAGAACAAAGGCAATTAGGTTATTAGCCATATGCAAAGCAATCGCATAACGTAAATCTTTTCTACATAAATAGCCTAAGGCAAAGATAACTCCCATAATAAAATACGTTAGAAATTGGCCTGGGGTTGCTGGCCTATGAAGTAGAGAAAATAAAGTAGAGGAGGCAAGAATATAGAGTAACTTTCGTAAGGAAGTCACTTGTTTTGAGAAAAAAAACTTAGCCATAAAACCTCGAGTCAGTAGCTCTTCAACAATCGGAGCAAGGAAAACAACAAAAATAAAAGCAAATGCAGGCTGATAGGCAATCAGCATTTCTACATTATTTTGATTTTCCGACGGATTCGTGGGCATTAATTCTTGGAAAATTATAAAAGCAATCAAAAGAATGACCGGTAGCCAAACAGAAGAGATTATCCTTGTTTTTTTCACCTCTAATTTTAAATCATGCTGATACCATTTCCACAAAGGAATAATATATAAAGCCGATAAGAATAAAAGGATCGGAAGAGCAATATATTGAGAGGTTCCCATCATCAGAGATTCTAGGACACTAGAAATGATGCTTGAAAAAATAACAAAATAAGACAATATAACTAATGAATAAAGCCCTAAATGGGCAAGGAATGTTTTGATGTTCTTTGTATTCTTCATATTTCTAATCCTTTCGATAAATATTAAGACCAACTTCGGTATCTTCAACAAGAATTTCTTCCTTCTGACTAATGAGGACATAAGACATATAAAAATCACCGATACAAGAGGCTGCATGAATGCCAGCCAGAGCAATGTAGGAAGGGCTGGATAGCCATTCAAGTTCACAACAGACTGTTAAAAAGAGACTGATCAAAACAAAGGGTGCCAGAGCAATGATCAACATCTTACCCCTGCTATAAAAACTCCCAGGGCTAGTCGCGTAGGCCATACCGTTTTTAAAACCAAATTTGACCTTCGTTTTTGCATCACCAAAGATCTTGAAGAAAAAGCCATGGATCAACTCATGCACAACCAGCAAGACGAACAAGTATAAAAAGTCTGTAAAGACGAACAGTCCCTCGTCTTCTTCTAGTAATTCAAGTGCTATCCAAGCAAAGAAAAAGAAAAAAGGGAGAATTAATAAAAGAGCTCCTATATTGAGCCAAAGGTTCGTTTTCTTATCCGTTAAAAGATCAATCTTTCGCAATAATTTCATAGTCAATCCTTTCTTCTTTTATTTATAGTACTTTTTAACCATAGGATAGAACATGACATTGATATAAATGAAAATAATGGTCAGTACAATATAAGCTGAAACAACATTCATCGGAGTCAGTAAGCCGACCAAAAACATAAGAATATAAAGGCCAGGAATAACCCATTGATTTAGATTAAAAAGGATTAAAAGACTCTGTTCATAGTGAGCTTGAAGCTCTCCCTCGTCAAAGGAAAAAGCAAATTTCTTCATTTCCTCAACAGTAGGTGCTATCGATAGTTTATATTTTCGGATTTTCTGTGTCGTCTTGAGCAATACTATTTGGGCAATTACAAGGGCTAGAAGAATAACTCCATCATATAGATTAATCCAAAACACCGCACCAGCTTCTAATAATGGAAAAACATAGTTTACACCAACAAATAAGGTAAATAAAGTCAAAGCAGAGGTGACATTATATAAGATTGTCACAGATTCTAACGTTTTAAAGGTTTGACGATAAAGTTCATACTCCTTATCTTCATCCTCTTCTTTCTCCATAGATTGATGATATTTATTTGCTTGGTATATAAAATAAAAAGTAAAAGGATAGAGGATGGTTAAACATACACGTCCTATATTTTGTAGTAGTCCTACATTCAAAAAACTTGGCCAAGATATGTGTTCAATGCGTCCAGCAAAGAAACCAATCACTCCTCCAATGATTATGGCTAGAATTAAGAAAATTACATTCCTTATTATTCTCTTTTTCGTTGTCATGATTTTCCTTTCCTATCTCTCAATTTAGAGCCTACACTAGACTTACAGCTAGCTTTTCTTTTATGGCTTATTCTTTTATCTAGGATAGCTGCTAGAGTGAGATAAAACACAACAGCCCATTCTAACCTCAGGGGCAATTCTATTTGAAGTAGCCCTGCATCTTTTAAAACATAAGACAAGACATAAACAATAAACAAAGATAAAAGCAAAAGTTGACTATTATTTTTAAGTTGTTTCATTCTTCCTCGATTCTAAAAACGTTCTCGACAGTTTCTCCAAAAATATGAGCAATTTTCAAGGCAATGATGATAGAGGGAGTGTACTCGCCTCGTTCCAAGAGACTGATAGTCTGTCTGGATACTTCTGCTCTCCTTGCTAACTCTGTCTGATTGAGGCCATCTCGTGCTCGCAACTCCTTGAGACGATTCTTTAATTTCATGAAATTTCCTCTCAATTCTCCAGCAATTCAACAGACCGAATATCTTCAATGCGCATAAGCTTCGTTTTTTTCTGGCCTTTTTTATCTGTTTTACTAAGCTTAACCCAGTCTTCATCCACATCCACTACAAGCCAATCATTTGTCCCAATCAATTCACTTGTAATCACCGGTTTCTTTCCAATCATCTCTTTTAAAAATCGTGACATTGTTTTCTCTCCTTTTCTATTTCTTTCTAAAGACTTTATCCGTCCCTGCATCCGTTTTAACTTATTGGAAGAATCAATCCCAAAGATAAAAACCATAAAAGTCATCGGAAGCAAGAACCATAAGAATGCATTCATAAGCGTCCCTCCATTTCCTGTTCAAAAATATTGTAACAGATTCTTTTCTTTTTGACAAGTATATTTGTCAAAAAAATAATGATTATTGTCATAAATACTATTATCATAGACAAATAAGGATCCAGCTCAAACTGAATCCTTTTCCTTTATTCATCTAATTCTGAAAATACTTCTTTTAAAACAGCAATCCCCTGCTGAATTTCCTCCCTGCTGATAGTCAAAGGTGGCAGGAGACGGATAACATTCTCTCCGGCGGTCAGGATAATCAAGCCTTTCTGACGAGCAGCTTCAACAATCTTTGACAGACTGGCGCTTGTCTCAATCCCAATCATCATGCCCAGACCGCGAACAGCAGAAATCTTTGGATGGTCCTGAAAAGCAAGCTGCAACTGCTCCAGTAAGATGGCACTCTTAGACCTGACTTCTTCCATAAAGCCCGCCTCTTTCATGATATGCAAGGTCTCCAAGGCAGCTGCCATGGCTAATTTATTGCCACCAAAGGTAGAACCATGACTGCCAGGTCCAAAAGCGGGAGCCAAGCTGGATTTTCCTAATAGAGCGCCTACGGGCAGGCCATTGGCCAGACCCTTAGCCAGTGTCACAATATCCGGTATAATCCCATAATGCTCAAAGGAATAAAGCTGACCAGTGCGCCCCATACCTGTCTGGACCTCATCAACAATCAGCAAAATCCCCCTCTTGTTGACAGACATCAGCCAAGTCTTTGACAAAAGCTGCTTCTGCTGGACGAACCCCTGATTCTCCTTGGACCAATTCCAACATGACAGCTGCCGTATCCTGATTGACCAACTTTTCTACGCTGGCAAGATCATTGTAAACCGCATAGCTGAAATGGGGCACCCCATCACCAAATCCTTCCTTAATCTTATCCTGTCCTGTTGCGGCCATAGCACCAAAGGTCCGACCGTGAAAGGATTGCTGAAAGGTGATAAAGCCTTGCTTGCCAGTAGCCTTACGAGCTAGCTTAATAGCTGCTTCATTGGCTTCCGCTCCGCTATTACAGAAAAATGCCAAATAATCATAAGAACCTGCCAGTTCCTGAGACACCTGCTCTTGCAGGGAGCTAAGATAAAGATTGGGGCTGTGCCAGATGCGCCCTGCTTGCTGGATCAAAGCCTGCTGAACCTGCGGGTGAAAGCCAAGATTGGTTACGCCAATCCCCGATGAAAAGTCCAAATAAACCTTTCCCTCACTGTCAATCAGATAGGAGCCCTCTGCTTTAACAAACTCAATAGGCGCTCGCTTGTAGTTTTCAAATAAATAAGTCATAATTATCCCTCTGCTATCAAGGTGCCCGTCAAAAGATTATCGCCAATCAGAACCTGCCCGACACCGGAAAGCACAGTCTGAACAGCACTCTCAATCTTGGGAATCATGCCACCCTTGATGACACCTGTCTGAATCTTCTTGGAAACCTGACTGGTCAGAAGTTGAGGCAGCACTTTTTATCCTCTAAAACCCCTTCTATATCTGTCATCAGAATCAGCTTCTCTGCCTGTAAACTGCTGGCAACAGCTGCTGCCAGATAGTCTGCATTGATATTTAAGAGCTCGCCAGTTGCATTTTGTCCTAGCGAAGCCAACACTGGGACGATGTCCTCAGCCAGCAGCAGCTCTAGATAAGCAGTTTGAATCGCCGTCACCTGACCGACATAGCCATAGAGATCTTTATCGATAAAATCTGCCGAAACTGTCTTTCCCAAATGTGAAACCAGCTGAAGACTTTCAATATCTGAATCGTTCAGTTCTTGAGTCAGTGTCCGGCCGACTTGACCCAACAAGGCCTGCTCAATGATGGGTAAGTCAGACTTGGCTGTCACCCGCAACCCCTTAACCTTGCGAGTTGGTAGCTGACGCTCTTTCATGAGTTGGTTTATTACCAGACCGCCCCCGTGAACGACCACGATTTCTTACCAGCTGCTATCCATTCTTGCATCTGCTTGATAAACTTATCAGACAGCTTTTGCGCAGCAACACCACCAATTTTTATAACAATCACATCTTTCATTGCATTTCTCCTTAGGTTCTATAGAGGGCATTGATTTTCACATAATCATAGGATAGATCGCAACCCCAGGCCTGAGCTTCAGCATCCCCATCGTGCAGGTCAATGGTCAAGATCAGTAGCTCCCCAGCCATGGCATCACTAGTCTCCTCAGGATTAAATGCCACAGGGGTAGAGGCCTGCATAACTGGAATCCCCGCAATCCAAATATCAATATTGTCCACTGAGACATCTGCTCTCGCATAGCCGATAGCTGCTAAGATACGTCCCCAATTGGGATCTTGGCCAAAAATAGCTGTTTTGACCAAGCTAGAGCCAACAACACTCTTTGCAATCATACGCCCGCTCTGTTCATCCTTGGCATGCCGAACATTGACTTCAATCAGCTTGGTCGCTCCTTCGCCATCCTTGGCAATTTTCTTAGCCAAGTCAGCCATAAGATAGCGGAGCATCTTAGAAAACTTTTCAAATTCTTCCGTATCTGGCAGGATTTCTTCATTTTGCCGGCAGCCGTTAGCCATGACTAGCACCATATCATTGGTCGATGTATCTCCATCCACCGTGATTTGGTTGAAAGTCGTCTCAACATGCTGGCTGAGAGCCGCTTGCAGGGTTGCGCTAGAAATATTAGCGTCACAAGTGATAAAGGCCAGCATGGTCGCCATATTCGGATGAATCATGCCCGATCCCTTAGCCACTCCTGCCATAGTCACCAGGTCAGTTCCAAACTCTTCTGTGACTACACAGGTCTTAGTACAAGTATCCGTCGTCAAGATAGCCTCAGCAAAATCTTCTGCCTTGCCACTCACCAGAATCTGTGACAGGCCATTTCAGAGCATCCATTGGAAGCTGCTCGCCGATGACTCCTGTAGAAGCCAGACCTACCAAGTCGGGCTCAATCTTCAGCTTTTGAGCAGTCAATCGCTGCATCTCATAGGCAGCGTCCAGTCCCTGCTGGCCTGTACAGGAATTGGCAACACCAGAATTAACCACTATTGCCTGCAATTTCTGGCTCTTTTGGATTGATGCTTTGGTCACTAGAAGCGGAGCAGCGATAACCTTATTAGTCGTATAAACTCCTGCCACACTAGCCGGTACTTCTGATACAATCCAACCAAAATCCAACTTCTTTTTCTTAAAGCCAGCGTGCAAACCGTCAGCCGAAAATCCTAACGGACTGGCAATCGTTCCATCAATAATCTTCATAACTAACCCTTTCTCATCTAGACATAGGACGGTTGACTGAGCAAGCCATCTGTTTCAGGAAAACCCAGCATTAGATTCATATTTTGAATCGCCTGACCAGCAGCCCCCTTAATCAGATTATCCAGCACAGCCACTACAGTTAAAATATTTGTCACAGGGTTATAGTCAAAACCAATATCTGTATAATTAGTACCGACAACTTGGTGCAAATTTGGCAGAGAAGCTTGGATACGAACAAAAGGTTTGTCCTGATAGCATTCTTGGTAAATAGCAGTCAGTTCTTCTCGAGTCAAAGGTTCTTTCAACTTGCTGTAAACCGTCGCTACAATGCCACGATTGACAGGAATGAGGGATGTTGAAAACTGAATCTGCTGCAATCCCTCATCAAAACGCTGTAACTGCTGTACAATCTCAGGAATATGCTGATGCTGATTCAGCTTGTAAGTCACATAGTTGTCGTGCACATGAACAAAATGGCTGGATGCAGCTGGATTTTTTCCCGCCCCTGTCAAACCGCTCTTGGCATCGACAATAATGGAGTCCAGCTCAATAGCCTGAGCCTGCAACAAGGGAATCAAGGCCAACTCTGTAGCCGTCGCATAACATCCGGGATTGGCAATAAATCGCTTCCCTTTGACATCTGTAAACTCAGACAGTCCATAAATAAACTTTTTTTGAACATGGTCTTCAGCTGGCTCTTTCTGATACCATTTTTTATAAATATTCCCTGATAAACGATGATCGCCGGATAGGTCAATGACTGGAAATCCTGCTTCAACAAAGTCTTTTGACAAATCTTTAGCCACTCCACTTGACGTTGCAAAGAAAACAAAATCTGCTCGTCGCATTATTTCCTGACTGTCAAAAGCTTCTATTTTCAAGCCGCAAATCCCCCTTCAAATGAGGATAAAGCTCTGACACAGGAGATTCCATATCTCGGCTGGCATGAAGGGAAACAACCTCCACCTGCGGATGTTGCAGTAAAATACGGAGGAGTTCCATTCCTGAGTAACCAGTAATTCCTACAATCGAAATTCGCATATTTTTAAAAAACCTCCGTATAAATATGCGTTTTATTTTACGTATATTTCTCCACTTTGTCAAGTATTTTTTGTATTTTTATGCAATATTTTTTGAAGATAGCATTAATGATTTGAAAGAACATGCTTGATTGCTTGCCTAAAAGTGGCTTATTTGCTTCTCATATAGAGAAGTGATGAAGCTGAGAGCACGGAAAAAGACCTACCCAAATGGATAGATCTTTTTTTCTTACAATTTACCTGCTACTGCATCCAAGAGTTCTTGGATTTTCGCTTGGTTGCTTCCTCCTGCCATGGCCATGTCTGGTTTACCACCACCACGTCCATCGACGATTGGAGCCAATTCTTTGATCAGGTTTCCTGCATGAAGGTCCTTAGTCTTGCTAGCTACAAGAACGTTCACCTTGTCACCGATTGCTGCGACAAGAACAAGCACATCAGAGTAGTCTTTTTGTTTCCAGTTATCCGCAAATGTACGAAGAGCACCTGCATCTGATACAGAAACTTGACTAGCAATGTAACGGTGTCCGTTGACTTCCTTCACATCTTTGAAGACATCGCCTGCTGCTGCAGCTGCAGCTTTTTCTTTCAACTCTGCATTTTCTTTTTGCAATTGACGGAGTTGCTCTTGAAGTCCTTCGACTTTGTGAGGTACTTCCTTGAGTTGAGGTGCTTTCAGGGTTGCTGCTACTGCTTTCAGAGCATCTTCTTGTTCGCGATAGGCTTCAAAAGCTTCCTTACCAGTCACTGCCAAGATACGGCGAGTACCTGAACCAATACCTTCTTCTTTGACAATCTTGAAGAGACCAATCTCAGAAGTATTGCCAACGTGGGTACCACCACAAAGCTCAACAGAGTAATCACCGATGGTCACAACACGAACTTCTTTACCATATTTCTCACCAAAGAGGGCCATAGCTCCCATTTCTTTAGCAGTGTCAATATCTGTCTCAACAGTTTCCACTGCAATTGCTTCCCAAATTTCTCATTGACCTGCTGTTCAATAGCACGCAATTCTTCAGGAGTTACGGCTTGGAAGTGCGTAAAGTCAAAGCGAAGGAATTCTACTTCGTTCAGAGAACCTGCTTGAGTCGCATGGTGACCAAGGATATTGTGAAGAGCTGCATGAAGCAGGTGAGTCGCTGTGTGATTCTTCATCACACGAAGACGACGGTCAGTATCAATCGCTAAAGTGTATTCTGCATTCAAAGCAAGCGGAGCATGGACTTCAACCGTATGGAGTGGTTGTCCATTAGGTGCTTTTTGAACATCTGTCACTTTCGCTACAATGTTTCCTGCAGCATCCAAGATTTGACCGTGGTCAGCTACTTGTCCACCCATTTCAGCGTAGAATGGAGTTTCCGCAAAGATAAGAGAGGCAGTTCCTTCAGAAACAGCTTCAACTTCAGCATTGTCCGCTACGATAGCCACCAACTTAGAAGGCAATTGACTAGCATTGTAGTTGAAGACACTCTCTACTGTGATATTTTGAAGGGTTTCATTTTGCATACCCATTGAGCCACCTTTGACAGCTGATGCACGCGCACGTTCTTGCTGCTCTTTCATGGCTGCTTCAAAACCTTCACGGTCTACAGTCATACCAGCTTCTTCAGCAATTTCTTCAGTCAATTCAACTGGGAATCCATAAGTATCATAGAGTTTGAAGACATCTTGTCCAGCGATGACGCTTTGACCTTTAGTTTTCAAGTCAGCTACAATGGTTTCTGCAAAGTGTTGACCTGAGTGAAGAGTACGAGCAAATGACTCTTCCTCGCTCTTAACGATTTTCTCGATAAAGTCGCATTTTTCAAGCACTTCTGGGTAGTAGCTTTCCATGATTTTTCCAACAGTTGGAACGAGTTTGTAAAGGAAAGGCTCGTTGATGCCCAATTTTTGACCATGCATGGAAGCACGACGGAGGAGACGACGAAGGACATAACCACGACCTTCATTTCCTGGAAGAGCTCCATCTCCAATAGCAAATGAAAGGGAACGAATATGGTCAGCGATAACCTTGAAGCTCATGTTGTCGCCATCTTGGTCGTAGACCTTACCTGACAACTTCTCAACTTCACGAATGATCGGCATGAAGAGGTCTGTTTCAAAGTTTGTCTTAGCCCCTTGGATAACCGCTACCAAACGCTCCAAACCAGCGCCCGTATCAATATTTTTGTGTGGCAATTCCTTGTATTCGCTACGAGGAACAGCAGGGTCTGCGTTAAATTGTGACAAAACGATGTTCCAGATTTCAATGTAACGGTCGTTTCGATATCTTCTGCAAGAAGACGAATGCCGATATTTTCTGGGTCAAAAGCTTCTCCGCGGTCAAAGAAAATCTCAGTATCAGGTCCAGAAGGTCCCGCACCGATTTCCCAGAAGTTGTCCTCGATTGGGATCAAGTGACTTGGATCCACTCCTACTTCAATCCAGCGATTGTAAGAATCTTTATCGTCTGGATAGTAGGTCATGTAGAGCTTGTCTTTGGGGAAGTCAAACCACTCTGGACTTGTCAAAAGCTCATAAGCCCAAGTGATGGCTTCATCACGGAAGTAATCACCAATAGAGAAGTTCCCCAACATCTCAAACATAGTATGGTGGCGAGCTGTTTTTCCGACATTTTCAATGTCGTTGGTACGGATGGCTTTTTGCGCATTGGTAATCCGTGGATTTTCAGGCTTGATAGTTCCGTCAAAATATTTCTTAAGAGTTGCCACACCTGAGTTGATCCACAAAAGAGTTGGGTCATTTACAGGAACCAAGCTGACTGATGGTTCTACAGAGTGGCCTTTGCTTGCCCAAAAGTCTAACCACATTTGACGAATTTGAGCACTTGACATTTGTTTCATTTATTTTTCTCCTTAAATCTTTTCAATATTTTTCCTATGATGATGAACTTTCCAGCATCTCGACGTAGTCAATAGCCACACAGAGGGGAAATGACTAGATCTGCATAAGAGTCCTCAAGGACAGTTACAGTGTAAGTCGAGGTCAAATGGAAAATCTCTTTCTTAATCTCAGCGACAAGTTGATCACGGTCATCCAACAATTTGAAATTTAAATCCCAGATGTTGCCTTCAATTCGAAGCCCTAGTCTATCAAACTCATACTTATCACGCAAGAAGGTCAACTTCTTCCGAATGAAGAAATTCGAACCGTCACATAACTGAATATTAAAGCGAGGAAGCAAGGTGAAAATTTCTTTACTGATTTCACTGACTTGCTCCCCATGGGCGTCATAGATGGTAAAGGTCTTAGGAATTTTGAAAAAAGATCCCTCCACCTGATAGTTTATTACTCCTCTATCATCTTTGATATCGAAGCGTTCGCCTCCAAAACGAAACTTTTGTTTCACAAGAAATGTCTTCATAAACACCTCCAAAAACCAAAAGACAAGTCCATATCACGAAGGGCGAAAAACCGCGGTACCACCTTCATTCAATGAACTTGTCATTCTCATTTTATATTCAATTTTGCAGGATGAGTAGCATGATTTTTCGTCTCAGATGGCTTGCAGCACCGCCAATTCTCTGAACTAAGAACTTGAAAAATCAATTCTCACCATTTCATTATACTTGCTTATGCCTTCTTCGTCAACTTATTTTGATGAAGAAGATGAAGTATTTGTTTGGGTGTATTGAGAAAAGAGATTTTGGAAAGCAGCATCTTTAACTTTGATGTTTGCATCTTTCAATTCTTTTGCTACAACACTTTGGATGAAGCTTGTATTGTTTTGCTTAGCAGTTAAGATAACTTGCTTCAATTTGTCTTTATAATCTTCCCACTTAGAAGACTTCTCTGTCTTGCTGACCAACTTAACGATATAATAGCTTGCTTGTCCTTGATTGCTACGAACAGTTACAAGATCTGAAACTGCATTAGCTTCTAATCCAAAAGCTGCTTTTTTCACAGCATCTGGTACATTAGTAGCTGCAGAGTCAAACTTGATTTCGCCACCTTTATCTTTGGTATCGCCATCTGTTGAATTGTCTTTAGCCAACTGTGCAAAATCAGCTCCTTCAGCTTTAGCAGCTGCTAACACTTCCTTAGCCTTATCTTCACTATCTACCTTGATAATTTGCGCAGTTACCTCTGGTGTATAAGCTTCATATGCAGCTTTATAATTTTCATCAGTAAGTTCTTTTTCTGCAGCTTTTTTAACGGCGTACTCTACAAGCTTATTGGTTCTAATTTGTTCACGATAAGCATCTTCTGTCAAACCTGCTTGAGCCAAGACACGAGCAAAATTATCTCCATAAGCCTTTGAACTCTTTTCATAAGCTTCTTCGACTTCTTTATCAGTCACTTTCTTGCCGTATTGTTTTTCAAATACTTCTTTAATCGTTAAATTCAACAAAACTTGCTGAGCAGAAGGGTTGCTTTTCACTTTATCATAAAACTCAGATACTGTAATAGTATCACCCTTCATAGTAATGATGTCCTTGTCAGAACCTGATGTTTTTCCACAAGCAGCTAAGACAGCTACTGACAAAAGGGTTACTGCCCCAGCGACAATTTTTTTCTTCATTTTAATGAAAACTCCTTTGTAAAATTGTTAGACTTGAAACAATTCATTCCATTGTCTCTATTCTTGATTGAGTTACTGCGTTCTTTATTCTTTAAAAATGAAGTGCACAGCTTGGTTTACTCACTTTTCCTATTGTACCACAAATTAAATTTGATGGCTTAAATTTTTCTAAAAATTAGATAAAATCCTATAAATCTACAGCTTATTTTGATTTTCTAAGCATGAGAAGACCATCTCCCAAAGGTAACAGACTCGCAGTCAGATCAGGACTGTCCAAAGTTGCATCAAAAAGACTATGCAATCCTCGGTAAATAGCCCGTTGGCCGCGTTTAATTTCTTCAAAAGGCTTAGCAACGTCTCCGCCTTGGAAGACGTCATCAATAAGGACCAGGCCACCAGGATTGAGGCGTTTAAGGACATGAGGCAGAAAGACCACATACTTGGACTTGGCAGAGTCCATAAAGACAAGGTCGTAAGAATCCTCTAACGTCTCAAGTAAATCCACTGCATCACCTTCCAGCAGGGTAATCTGCTGGCGGCTATCATACTTAGCAAAATTAGCCTTGGCGAGCTCAATCATCTCTGGATTGCGATCAATAGTCGTAATCTGAGCTTGAGGTGCATGCTCCGCCATCAAAAGGGCAGAAAATCCAATAGCCGTACCGATTTCTAAAATCTTCTCTGGCTGGAGACTTTCGAGAAGCAGGCGAAAGTAAGCCACTGTTTCATGGGGAATCACGGGTACATTTTCGGCTTTAGCAAAATCCTCCAGCTCCTTGAGTCCACCAGCGACCGTCTGGAGACGCTGTCTCATAAAGTCTACGATTTCTTCTTTAACCACTGGCCGACGCATATTGGGATTAGAGTTTTGGTTATAAGTCTCGACCATCTTATGCTAATCCCAACTTTTCTACCAAAGCTTCAAATTCATCCAAGCGGCGTTCGAAGACTGCAAAGGCAGCATTTAGATAGTCTTCTTTTCCATATCCACACCTGCCTTTTTAATGACATTGAGCGGATAGTCAGAGTTCCCAGCTTTGAGATAATCCAGATACTTGTCCTTGTCTTCTTGGCTACCATGGACAATCTTTTCGGCCAAGGCCGAAGCGGCCGCAAATCCTGTCGAGTATTGGAAAACATAATAATTATAGTAGAAGTGAGGAATGCGTGCCCATTCGTACTGAATCTGCGGATTGTCTTCTTTTTTCAAGCCGTAGTATTTCTCGTTTAAGTCTGCATATAGCTCATTGAGAAACTCGCTAGTCAACACTTGTCCTTCTTGGTCAGCCTTGTGGATAGCATGCTCAAATTCAGCAAACTGAGTTTGACGGAAGACCGTTCCTCTAAAGCCATCCAAAAAGTGATTAAGAATCGCAAAGCGAGTAGCATCGTCTTCTACTTCTTCCAAGAGCTTCTCTGTCAGGATATTTTCATTGGTCGTTGAAGCAATCTCAGCTAGGAAGATAGAATAGTCTCCGTAAACATAAGGCTGGGTCTCACGAGTATAGCTGGAGTGCATACTGTGGCCTGTCTCGTGCACCAAGGTAAAGAGATTGTCCAGCGTATCCTGCCAGTTGAGCAACATAAAAGCATTGGTATCATAAGAGCCACCTGAGTATGCTCCTGAGCGCTTACCTTGATTTCATAAACATCAATCCAGCGCTCTGAGAAGGCTGTCTTCACTCGACTCAAATAATCCTCACCCAAAATTGCCAAGACTTCCTCAGACTTAGCCAAGGCTTCTTCATAAGTGAACTTGTAATCTGTTTCTGATAAAGGCGTGTACAAATCGTACATCTTCAAATCAGAAATACCCAAAATCTTTGCTCGCAAGGCAATATAACGTTGTAACAGAGGAAGGTGTTTGTCTACAGCAGAAACCAAGCTATCATAGACACTTTCCGGGATAAAGTTAGCCGATAAAGCAGCCTCACGGGCAGATGAGAACTTGCGGACTTTCGCGTTGTAATTTTGAACCTTAACATTTGTCTGCAAGGTCTTAGCATAAGTATGCTGATACTGCTCATATACACTATAAAGAGCTTCATAAGCTTCCTTACGAACTTCTCGATTTTTAGACTCTACTAGAGAAATATAGTTCCCATGTGTCAACTGGACTTCTTCGCCCTTTTCATTGTGAACCACCGGAAAAACGATATCCGCATTGTCCAAAATAGCAAAGGTTTCACTGGCAGCACCAAAGATTTCTCCAGCACCAGCCAACAACTCCTCTTCACGCTGGGTCAGGATGTGTTCCTTCTTCTGCAAAAGCTTATCAAAATAATGTTGATAGGTTTGTAGTTCAGGTTTTTCAGCCAAAAAAGCTTGGTATTGATCTTCTGTAATTTCCATGAATTCTGGCTCATAGAAAGCAAAAGTTTGGCCAAACTCACTATAAATAGTCATTCCTTTAGCTTGGTATTCCTGATATTTTGCTACACGAGTATCCTGGTCATTCTTCATGTGAGCATAGGAATAAAGTTTCTCAATACGGCGCATCAAGTCTAATTGAATTTCCGTTGTTGTCAAAAGACTTTCTGCCGAATCCAGCAGATGTCCTGCTAGATTGCTTGCATTTTTTAATTCTTCAGAAACCTGTGCAAGTTCAGTCTCAAAGGCTTCATCTGTAGGGAAAATCGTACTTAAATCCCATGTATATTTTTCTTCAATTTCATTTCTTTGTTTAGCCATAAAAAATCCTCCATTCCTTTTATTTTATCACAAATTCCTTGTTTATATAAAACTCAAGTTTGAAAATGGCTGTATATTTCATTTGATAAAGCATATTAAAAAAGTCTTTGAGGCTAATTCCTGACCAAGAAAAAAATAGACAACTGGGCTACACCAACTTTCAGCAAGACTGATCTAAACTTGCGTAAAAGGCTGGTGGGTAGACAATCTGGTACCTTTTATTTGGAGAATGTTGATAATAGCGCTGAAAGTTTTCATAATAAGCAGATAGGTCTTGGGAAATCTGACACAAGGGCTGGTCTGAACGAATCGGGCGTACCTGCGGATAAAATTCTTCTCTGGACATGGTTAAAAGATTTTTTTCTTTTTGATAATAGCTGGCCTGTATTTTCATCCACTTGGGATTTCGATAATAGAGTTGCTGTCGGATATAGTGACAAATATCAGGATCTGACTTCACTAAGAAACTACACATTTCCTGCTTGCTATAAGGCAGGCGTAAGATATCTAATAATTCTCCTTTTTCAAAAGGAAATTCTTTTTCTTTATACTGGAGTCCCCCATGAAGGTCTTCATGAATCAAATACTTCAGCCTTAGTGTCTTTCTTTCCTCGTCCAGTTCCCAGATATAAAAACCCATGTTTTGACTGAAATATAGGAATTGCTTCTGCAAAGGTGTCAGAGTTTGCCTGAGCCAGAGTTTCTTTCCCAAGAGCCAGAGGACTTGATAGCCAGCTTGTCGATATCTATGACTCCGCTCCCAAAGTCTATCTTGAGAAAGACTGCTACACTGAACTTCTAAAGCAAGACGCTCATCAACTAAGACATCCGCTACCTGCTGCAAGTCTGGCAAAAACACTTCGACATCTACTCTTGTCGTTTGATTGGCCCAACGAAAAAGTGTAGCCTTAAGGTTTAGATGTTCTCTACTTTCATTTTCGACACTATAATGGCAGTCGGATAAACGAATATGTGCAAAATGAGGCTGCATGATCTTCCCCTTTTTCAAACGGACAGGCCCTCCACACCCTGGGCAAAAATAATCTCCTTTTGAAACGGATGACTCCTTTAATAAATGAAGCACTTTTCCGTCCTTATCACGCGCTGAAAACATGAGCACCTCCTAAAACATTTACCTTCTTTATTCGTAAAAGAAAAGAGAAACTTGTTATTATCAAGTTTCTCTTTTTCTATATCACTGCGCTTATTAAAGACTTGCTCCTTGTTCTTCTTTGAGAAGCTTCTTGTCATAAGCACGGATGAATGGATAGTAGACTAAGAAGGCGGCTAGAGCACAGACAAGGGCTACTATTACCGCTTTTAGGTCACCTGTTCCCAAGAAGGCTCCTATTCCGACAGGAGTTGGCCAAGGAACTTGCGCAAAGACTGCCTTAATCAAGTTTAGCTCCATCGCTAAATAGTAGATGGTCGCTGAGGTCATAGGCGCCAAAATAAATGGTACGGCTAGTGTAGGGTTGTAGATGATAGGAATACCAAAAATAAGAGGTTCGTTGATGTTAAAGATACCGGGAACGATTGAAGCCTTACCAATAGCGCTTAATTGCTCAGATTTGGCACGAGTTGCAAGCCAGATACATAGACCTAGAGTCGCACCAGAACCACCTGCAATAACAAACATATTAGAAAACTCGCCGGCTACAATGAAACGGGTTCCCTCTGATGCATTACTTGCCATATTTGCAAGGGCAATTGGACTAACAAAGGCAAAGATAATGTTTGCACCGTGAATCCCAACAATCCATAGCAATTGGGTCAAGAAATAGATAATCATCAAACCAATCCAGGAATTGGTTAAGTGAGTTACAAAGCTAAAAGGAATCGCAATTACTTTGAAGATGTCTGTCCCCATCATCACTAGAGCTCCGTTGATGAAAAGAACTGTAAAGGCAATAACAAAACCAGGAATCAAAGCAGAGAAACCACGAGACACACCTTCTGGAACAGCTTCAGGCATCTTGATGACCCAGTTTTTCTTGAGACAGAGGCGGTAGAGCTGAACGGTTACTACTGCCATGATAATTGCTGTGAAAATACCTGTTGTGCCAAAACGAGTCACTCCATTACTAATTGCCCAACCATCAGCAATAACAGCACCTTTTTTGAGACTAGTCACTGCTGTCATAGCACCTTTTTCAAAGACAATTTGAGGAATGGTCATGATGAAAGCAAAGAGTGACAACATTGCTCCGTTGAGCGGATTCATGTTTAGACCTTCTTCTTCGGCATAAATTTTTGTCAATTCATAGCCCATAGCTAGAACGAAATAAAGTGATAAGACACCCATTGTTGCATAATAGGCAATCATGTAGAGCGATTGGAACTTATCAAATGAAGCTGCAAAAATATCTGCAACGATTGGCCAGAATGAGAAGGATTGTGGCAGCACACTAAATACTAAAAACATTGAGCCAACAATGGTAAATGGTACTGCCCCCATACCTGCAGCTGTGATCGCCCGCACTATTTGTACTGAGCAATTTTCCCCATTGGTCCCATGAGATATTTCTCTAAGAAACCAAATAGTCCTCCTTGTTGTTCCATAACGAAACCTCCTTATATTTTTACATTATTTTTTCTAATTGCTGAAGTCTTAACAAAGCTCGATCTCGACCTTCCAAAATTAATCTTATTCTATGAAGACTAAAAAGACTAATCAACAGGCCTAACCCCAGTACGAAAGCAATGAACATCTTGCTATTTAGCTTAGCAGTGAAGATAGGAAAGATGATTGAGATTTGATCAGTGCATAATACAAGAGCGATCAATAGAATTTGAACGATCGATTGTAAATTGAAAAACAATCTTGTTTTAGTCAAATAAACTTCTTTTGTGCCATACATTTTAAACTGCTCAGCTATTGCTAATACAGCAAAAAACAGCAAAATGATCGGCATGACTACATATAAAGTCCAGTTAAAGAGCTGGACAAGCAACCAGTACAAATTTCCAAAAAACATAGCTGCTAAAGAATATCTTAGCATCAAATAACGGTTGAAATAAGTCGATTTCAGGCTATTTTCTTTCCGTTTTTGCTCTTGTGTTTGCATGTTTCGCTCCCCTTCATTCAGTTTATCTCATTGTTCAATCTTACGATACAGATTCAGCATCTCAAGAGCTACTTCCCGAAGCGTCATGGTTGTCATAAGGTGGTCTTGAGCATGAACCATAATAATTTCCATCTTCATCTCAATTCCACTTGCATAATCCTGCAGTAACTTTGTCTGAGCTCGATGGGCTTCTACTAATTCTGTATTAGCTAGCTCTAATTTTTCCTCTGCTTCAGCATAATGACCCTCACGCATTTCCGAAAATGCTTCATGGACAGTCGCTCTAGCATTGCCACTATTCAAAATAATTTCAAAAGCAGCCACTTGTAGCTCTTCTTGATTCATAAAAAGCCTCCTTTACCTTATCGAATTCTGAGAAATAGTTTTTTAAAGTCTGTGAAAGTTTGACAGTTGATCATCTGTTTTTGTAGCTCTTCTTGCTCAAGCAAGAGGATAATTTTGGAAGTCAAATCAGCCAATTCTTCGTTACCAAAAATGGAAGGTGAAGGCAGAAATACCAATTTTATCTTTGGATACTCTGGAGACCAGACTACTCCTTCAGGTATGAGCGCAACTCCAATCTTATGGCCATTTGCATAAGCTTGATTGGATGGGGAACAGCAACAGTGTCAGAAAAAACAATCGAACTCATCATTTCCCTTTGCTCAATCAAGTCCTTCATTTTAGGTACAAATTGTTCATCTTCACCCTGGGACATTCTTTGCAAAAGGCTATCTATTACTTGACCTTTACTGACATCATGAAGTACAGCAAAACATTCAGGTGAGAAATATCCATCGAATATTCTCTCTTGATCTGAGTTAACTACATCAGTTTCTTGTCCTAACCCGTATTTTTTTATCGGTTTTAAAAGAGAAATTTTATGTCTGATTTCCCTAATTTCATCCGAATTAAGAAAAATACTGACAGTAAAAACCGGAATATTAAAGACCAGGTTTGATAGATCTATAGAAGATATGATAAAATCAATATCCTTCAAACATTCATCATTTATTTCATAGTAACCAATCACATCAACAATACGAACTAGATTGCCCAACTCATTATCGATTCGATGTTTAAGCATTTGGGCTGAACCATAGCCAGTTGCGCAGATGACTAGTATATTAAACTTTTGTTTCTCTTTCAGGCGCTCCAAAGAAGTCATAAAATGTAGAGCTACATAAGCCACTTCATCGTCAGACAATTTTTCGTTAGCAAATATCGGCATAGCCGATAAAATATTGCCCGTCATTTCTAAGATTCCCGCATACTGATTTTGGATTTCTGCCAAAAGAGGATTATCCATTTTGACATGATTTTTCAGCCGAACAAAGAGGGTAGACAAATGAGCAACCAAACCTTCTATCAATTGAAAATCATTCTTAAAAGGGTATTTATGAGTAAAATTATTTTGCTCTAGAACCGATAATAATTGTTTTCTGATTTGCTGAGCGACATCCTCATTCTCACACTTGTTCGTTGGAACATTTCCCTTTGAAACCAAGTGTAGAGTTATATAATCCACTTCTTCTTTTGGAAATTCGAGTCCTGTTGAATGATAGACGCGTTTTAAGATTTTCTCTGCAATTTCGCCTTCTTCCCTATATTCATCCATTGGCCAACTATCTAACTGCTTAATATGAAAGCCTTCTCCAATTCTTTTGAGAGAAAGAGCTATATGAATGACTAAGTTTTGAATGACAAAATCAGAGAGTTTTAACCGACCTTCCCGGCATTCATCAAGGACGATAATCGTTAATTCTTCAAGACTAATTGGTCTACCAGAAACCTCTATCTTGATATAATTATGAAGAATTTGGAAATTTGTCATGAAAGAAAAAATCAATAATAAACCGTCTAATATTACGCTCATCTCCTGTGACGTAGACACCACGATTAGGCTTACTTTCGATTTGTAAGTCATACTTGGATAAATCATGTCGAATCTTTTTAAAATCAGAAGACAAGGTAGAACGACTAACATATAATTCGTCAGCTAAATCATCGAAATAAATGGATTCCTGCTCAAAGAGGAGCTTATTTAGGATATAATTATAGCGATCATCGATACCTTCAATAGCCTCTGTTGACGCTTCTCCCAATACTTCTTTTTGAAGAAATTTTTGGTATACGTCTTTATTATCAATAACGAATCGATAGCCATGCCCCTGCTTGGCAATAATTTTCCAGCCTGTTTGACTAGTAGGCATCCCGATTAAACTTTTGAGGTAGTTTCTAACAGTTCTATCGGAACAGGTTAAGTGTGTTGCCAATTCCATACTAGTTATGTATTGGTCAGCATTATCCATCAAATACTGTAGAATTATTTTTTCCTTTTGATGCAAAACACTTATCCTCCTTCCTTACAAAATCAGTTGTCACTACCTCTAGTTTACCACTTAAATATTTTCTTTAATCAAGTTAGCCATTTTTTCGATCCCCATAGGAATTGGGATATAAGCTTGAGGAGGAATTTGAACGATTGGTTTTCCTACTTTAGCGGCAGCATCTTCAAACTGTTTATAGTACATTTTAGTTTGCGGGCTAATTAAATAAAGATCAAAGTTTGCATCTGCAATAGCTTTACCACCTTCAGTCGCGCTAATGGCATCTACTTCAACATCTTCTCCTTTTGCTTTCAAAAACTCTGTTGTTTTCTTTGCCATTAGTGATGAAGACATCCCTGCTGCACAGATAATTAATGCTTTTGCCATGATTATTCTCCTTTTTAAAATTTTTATTTGTTAACTCAATTATATATGAAAACGCTACCAATCTCCATTTAGCCTTTTTCCGTATCGAAACGGAAATGGTTTCTAAAGAGCTACTTATACCTTATTTTATAGACTAAAATTGTTCCTGAAAGAATAAAAGAAACACTATTAGCTAAAATGAGCGGTAAATCCTGAATGACTAGGCCATGTGCTAACCATAAGGCGATTCCTAGAACTTGCATCAGATACATACCAAGCGCTATAGATTCGGTATCTTTCGTTTTGATGACCTTAATGACCTGTGGCAAAAAGGCGAAGGTTGTTAAAACTGCTGCAATACTTCCAATCATGTTTTTCTCCTAATTTTTCCAAAAAAAGAGGCGGAAAACAGCACACTTACCATCTCCTCCTCTATATTTTGTGGTAATTTTATAGCTTACTAAAGATTAGCTCCATTTGATGCAATGACTTCCTTATACCAGTTAAAGGACTTCTTCGGTGAGCGTTCATAGGTTCCCTTGCCATCATCATCCTTGTCAACATAGATAAAGCCGTAGCGTTTGCGCATTTCACCCGTACCTGCTGACACTAGGTCAATACAGCCCCAAGGCGTGTAGCCCATGAGATCCACACCGTCTTCTACTACGGCCTTTTTCATCTCGCGAATATGGGCGCCCAGATAGTCAATTCGGTAATCATCGTGAACCATACCATCCTCTTCCACCTGGTCAATAGCTCCAAAGCCATTTTCTACAATGAAAAGCGGTAGATGATAATGGTCTGTAAACCAATTGAGAGCATAACGCAGTCCTTCTGGGTCAATCTGCCATTCCCATTCAGAAGCCTTGACAAAGTTATTTAACCAAGTCTTCAGTCTCTATATAGTCGAAGTAAGGGTTATTCTCCCGATGGGAGTCAATAGCAAAGGACATGTAGTAGCTAAAGCCAATATAGTCAACAGTGCCCGCCAGCAAGTCTTCCTGATCCTGCTCGCTGAAGTCTACCTTAATTCCCTTTCTTTCCCAGTATTTGAGAATATGCTCAGGATATCGACCAAAGACATGCACATCTGTAAAGTAATAACGCTTCTGCATAGCTTTCATAGCCATGAGAATATCCTTGGGATTGCAAGTAGCCGGATAAATAGGACACATGGCAATCATACAACCGATTTGGAAGTCAGGATTGATTTCGTGACCAAGCTTAACTGCACGCGCCGAAGCCACTAACTCATAGTGAGCAGCCTGATACATGATTGCTTCGCGATCATCGCCTTCCTTGTAGACAATCCCAGAGTTGGTGAAAGGAGCAAAATCCTCCTGATAATTAGCTTGGTTATTGATTTCATTGAAAGTCATCCAGTATTTGACTTTATCCTTATAACGCTCAAAAACAACTTCTGTAAAACGGACAAATAAGTCAATCACCTGACGGTTTTTCCAACCTCCATACTCGGTTACTAGATGATAAGGCATTTCAAAGTGAGACAAAGTGATAACAGGCTCAATACCATACTTGAGGCATTCATCAAAAAGGTCGTCATAAAATTGCAGGCCAGCTTCATTGGGTTCCGTTTCATCCCCCTTAGGGAAAATCCGCGTCCAGGCAATGGAAGTCCGAAAACACTTGAAGCCCATCTCTGCAAAAAGAGCAATATCTCCCTTGTAACGATGATAAAAATCAATGGCCTCATGGTTAGGATAGTACTTGCCTTCTAGGACGCCCGGCGTTATTTCCCGAGGAACACCATGACGAGCCGCGGTCATAACATCAGCCACGCTGATTCCCTTCCCACCTTCTTTCCAGCCGCCTTCTAATTGGTGAGCAGCTACAGCTCCACCCCAGAGAAATCCATCTTTAAATGTTGACATTTTGCATTTCCTCCTAGTTTTTACTAATTCCATTATAGGAAAAGAAAGCGCTATTTTGAATAGCAAGATTTTCCATATCGAAACGGAAAAAAGCTTTTATTTTATCCTTTAAAAAATAGAACAAAAATTTGACAGCGTTTTCAGGAAGTGCTATAATGCTCTCAACATAAATAGACTAAAGGAAAGGTGGTTTAAATTTATGTCTTTCTTAACATTTTTATTTAGTTTTTTAGGCATGGTCATTCTGATACCTGCTATTTGTTACGGATTTTTTAAGCTATCCATTCTCTTAAAAAGCAATATACTATCGCTGGGAAATACCTACTATACTCTGATTCGATTTGAGCATTTGGACAGCATTCCTCCCTTACTAGACAACCCAAATTTCCTTAAAACTGGTAAATGGGAATACTTTCCTGAAGCTAATTACTTTAAAGGATTCTCAAAACTCTCAGACAGAGAGCTTCAAAACTGGATTGAAAAGGAATATCATCTGAATCCTGGTCAAGTGCTTGTAACTGTACCAGAAACAATGAAAGTTGCTTCTGCCGCAATCAGATTCTAAACATTAAGAATATAAAAAGGAGACCAGGATAAATCCCATCTCCTTTTTTTATGAAAACAACTTCTGGCCTTCTTTTTCAGGCACCTTTAAAAACCAAGCTAAAACTATTACCAAGACCATTAAACCTGCTAGAAAGAAACTCATCATCTCATATCCCGCCGCATCAATAACAGCCCCAGCAAAATGCTGAATAAATGGAGCCAAGGCTTCTAACCGTCTGTACTAGGGCAATAGCAGTCACTAGGTACTTAGAATCCACAATGTCTGAAACAATCTTTAAGGTGACCATAATGAGAAGCATACCTGAAACATGCTTAGATGCCAGGGTCAAAATGATTTTAGAGGCTAGCCCTAGATTGAGGCCATAAATTGTGTATTGGACTAACATAATCAGTAAAGGACACAATAAGAGCTTTTTAGCAGATAATTTATCCATAAAAATATAAGAATAAAAGATCAGTGGTGACTCACAGATAACAGAAATCGATACAACTGTTGAGGCCATTCCAACACTCAGACCGCTATGTTGCAACATGGCAGGAATATAAGTATGACCTGCATTTCCAACTCCTGAATAAAGAGCAACAATCAGTAAATAGTAGAGATAGGTTTTATTGGTCAAAATCTGATTGATATAAGAGTCTTTCTTGGTTTTGGGGACTTCATCTGATTTGGGGGATTCAGAGCGGATTTTAATGGAAAGGACACCGACAATTGTAATGATCATTGCTCCGATGAAAGCAATAAAAATAGCCATAGGAGAAACATATTGGTACAGTACACCAGCCAGTTGAGAACCTAAAGCATAGCCAATCGTTCCCCAGATTCGAATTTTTCCATAAGTATAGGGACTACGCGCAGCAAGTACATCCATAACTGGATTGACACCATTAATCAGCATAACCACCAAACTGTATCCAATAGTTAAGCCCAACAAATCTCTAGCTTGCATAAAATAGATTGCAATAAAGATAATGGCTCCAAAGCTAAACAGGGTCACCTTCTTGATACTCAAGCGGTCATTCAAAATTCCCATAACCGGTTGGGCCAGCATTGAAGCAAAAAAAGCGACCGATACGACTACGGATGTCTGACCAGCTGAGAAGCCCAAACCCAGCATATAGACCGAAATCAAGCTTGAAAACAAGGCAAAGGATAAAAAATAAAAAGTATAAACCAGGACATAAGCTAGATAGCTATTATAAAACTTTTTAAACATCGTTCTCTCATTCTTTACTAATATTAAATCTTATTAAAAAAACATTGGAGTGTATTTCTAACATTACAAAAGGGCTGGGAAATCCCAGCCACTATACATTATCGCCCATTTCGACGCGAATAATTCTGAGGATCATCTTCCAGGTTATCGCGTCCAGCAAGAGGTCGATTCCGTTTTTTTCTTCGACCAGATTCAAGAAAAACAATCGCAAAAAGTACCAAGACTGGAACTAATAAAAGCAATTTGGGATCTAATAAAAGTCCAGATTTTGCCTTATTTGAAGAATTTGCCCCTTGATCATTTTTAGAATCCATAACTGGTGAGTCTCCATCGTCAGCCAGTTCGACTTTCATTCCATCGCTAATTAATGTAGACAGGGTTAAAAGTCCATTATCAACTTCCAAACGCCATCCTTCACAACTAGCTTTGGATTTGTTCCTTTTTTGACAGTCCCATAAAAATCTTTTTCAAGTTTATAGGTTTTTCCATCAATTTTGTGCTCTCCTGCAGTCAGGAGTTTCTTATATTCGTAATCTGCGTAGGCTTTTCCAATCAAAGCATTTCCAAACGGATGACGATAGTACTCACCATCCTGATCAGACCAATCTCCTACCCCCATAATCACACTGATAATACGTTGTTCACCACGTTTAACAGTTGCAATATAGTTGAAGGCTCCTCTAGGACTGGAACCTGTTTTTAAGCCATCTACTCCTTCCAATCCATACTTGGCTCCTGGAACTGAGTAATTGTAAGTCTCAAAAGTTTCTTCATAAGGTGTTCCTTTTTTGACAGTAACTACTGGCTTGTTTGTGTATTTTAGAATACCAGGATATTTCTTAACAAAATTATAAGCAAGGATCGCTAGATCACGAGCTGTTGTCTGGTTGGCCGCATTATTATCATATCGTTGAGGAGTGTAGAAGCCTTTAAAGGATGAAGCCGCTGCTCCACTCGCATTATACCAATGTGTGTTGGTCATGCCAAGTTCTTTAGCCTTACTATTCATTTGGTCCAAAAAAAGCGTCTGGATCATTATTAGATAAGTAATTTGCGATCATAACTGTCGTTGCATTAGAAGAAGGAACGACTGTCATAGTAATCAACTCAGATATTGTATAATCTACACCCGCTACAATTTTGTTATTGGAAATTTCATAAATTCCAGCAATATTCTGGTCTGTCTGGCTAGCTTTGATGATGGTATCTTCTGAAAGCTTTCCTTGCCCCATAGCCTCAAACAAAAGATAAAGCGTCATCAATTTACTCATACTCGCTGGATCTCGAACTTCATCAATGTTATCCTGCCAAAGGACATCTCCCGTGTTCCCATCTATAATCAGTGAAGATCTGGGACGATTGATATCTTTTACATCTGGATAGGCTTTCCGAGTAATATCCATCAGCTCATCTGCACTAACTGTAGCTGCCCCAAATAATAATGTTACCAAGCAAACAAGTGCTATCCATTTCTTCTTCACCAGAAGCCTCCTAATTTTTCATCGTTACTAATTAGTATATCATATTTCCCAAACAAAATAGAAAATATTTTAGAAAATACATCTGAAAAGTAGATATATTTTTTCAAAAAAATCCCACCTGATAAACAGGCAGGAAATTTTAGTTATCTAATAGGCTAAGTGCTTCAGCATCTGCAATAATCGTAACATCCTCATGGCCCTGCAGTACGCTGGCTGGCAACTCCTCAGTAACAGGTCCTGCTACTGTTCCAGCAATTGCCTGAGCTTTTCCTTTCCCATAAGCAAACAAGACAATTGACTTGGCAGCCATAATATTTGCAATCCCCATGGAAATTGCCTGAGTCGGAACTTGGTCGATTGTTTCAAAGAAACGAGCATTTGCTTCGATTGTGGACGGAGTCAAATCAACCAGGTGGGTTTGACTCTCAAAACTTGTTCCTGGCTCATTAAAACCGATGTGACCATTAGTTCCAATTCCTAAAATTTGGAAATCTACTGGATTCTCCGCTAAAATTCTGTTATAAGCTGCTGTCTCCTCTTCAGCATCCTCAGCTTTGCCATTTGGTAAAAAACTCTTTTTAAAAGGTTTATGAGAAAAAAGGTTTTCTTTCATAAAGTAATGGTAAGATTGGGGATCATCAGCCTCTAAGCCAACATACTCATCCAGATTTACACTGACTAAATCAGAGAGATCAATATCGCTTTCAATTAATTCCTTATAGAAACTAAGCGGACTACTACCAGTAGCTAAACCAAGTGTTTTAGCGCCTTCTGCTAGCTTGCTTCTTAAGATTTCTACTGCTACTTTCCCGCCTTCATTTTGGTCAGCTACTTGAATAATTTTCATCAGAATCCTCCTGAACTTTTCTCTAATATTATTATATGGTATAGACCAATTTTTGTCAAGATAGAAATTTCCATATTTTAAATTTTGCCAGCAAAGAAAGATAAAATCGTGATATAATATAAGAATGTTACTGTATTTATTACTTTTATTTTTACTGGGTGTTGTCTTTCTCGTACTCAGCCTATTTTTTAGAGCCATCAAAACATTAAGAATGATAGCTCTTTGTATTGGAATTTTACTAACTAGCCTTCCAATTTTATGTTGTGCTTACTTTTTATGGATTATATGGACTGTTTAAGGAGAAATAATGAACACTGCCGATTTTGACTTTCACTTACCAGAGGAGCTTATTGCCCAAACTCCTCTTGAAAAGCGCGATGCCTCTCGTTTATTGGTTGTAGACCGATCAAGTGGAGAATTTTCTGACCAGCATTTTGACTCAATTATTGATCAACTCCAGCCTGGCGACGCCCTTGTCATGAATAACACTCGGGTCCTGCCTGCTCGTCTCTACGGTGAGAAACCTGGAACTGGCGGTCACGTTGAACTCTTACTTTTAAAGAATACTGAAGGAGATCAATGGGAGGTCTTAGCAAAACCAGCTAAACGTTTGAAAGTTGGTGCTCAAGTTTCCTTTGGGGATGGTCGACTGACAGCTACGGTTGTGGATGAACTAGAACACGGGGGACGGATTGTCCGCTTTGACTATCAAGGGATCTTCTTAGAAGTGCTAGAGAGCTTGGGTGAAATGCCTCTGCCTCCTTATATTCATGAAAAATTAGCAGATCGCGAACGCTACCAAACTGTCTACGCTAAAGAGAATGGCTCTGCTGCTGCCCCAACAGCTGGACTTCATTTCACCAAAGAACTGCTTGCACAAATTGAAGCCAAGGGAGTTAAGTTGGTTTATCTGACCCTTCACGTTGGACTTGGCACCTTCCGACCAGTTTCTGTTGACAATCTAGATGACCACGAAATGCATTCTGAGTTTTACACTTTGTCTGAAGAAGCTGCCGCTACCCTCCGTGAGGTTAAGGCAAATGGTCACCGTGTTATCGCCGTCGGAACAACTTCAATCCGAACTCTAGAAACCATCGGAAATAAGTTCCAAGGCGACATTCAAGCTGATTCTGGGTGGACCAATATTTTTATCAAACCAGGCTATCAGTGGCAAATTGTCGACGCCTTTTCGACCAATTTCCACTTACCAAAGTCGACTTTAGTTATGCTAGTCTCAGCCTTTGCTGGACGAGACCTAACCTTAAAGGCTTACGAACACGCTATTGCTGAGCGTTACCGCTTCTTCAGCTTTGGAGACGCTATGTTTATCAAATAGTAGGTAATTTTATGAACAAAATAGAAAGTAGACATCGTTTAATTCGTTCCCTGATTATGGAAAAAAAAGTCCATACTCAACAAGAACTTCAGGAACTCCTTGAAGCCAACGGCGTTATTGTTACCCAATCAACCTTGTCTCGTGATATGAAGGCCCTCAACCTGGTCAAGGTCACTGAAAACAATATCTCTTACTATGTTATAAACAGCATTGCTCCTTCCCGCTGGGAGAAGCGCCTGCGTTTTTATATGGAAGATGCCCTCATCATGCTACGGCCCGTTCAGAATCAAGTGGTCATGAAAACTCTACCCGGCCTAGCCCAGTCTTTTGGAGCGATTCTGGATGCACTGGAATTACCTCAAATTGTTGCAACTGTCTGTGGAGATGATGTCTGTTTGATCATCTGCGAAGACAATTCATCTGCCATTGAATGTTTTGATAAGCTTAAAGAATTTGCCCCACCATTTTTCTTTAGTAAATAAGCAAAAGGAGTTGAAAATTTCAACTCCTTTTTATTTTTATTCTCCAGCCAAACGGAAGATCGTTTCCGCATAGATATCCATCGCTCGGTAAAGATCATCTAGTTTAGCTCGTTCATTAGCCTGATGTTCCGTCTGCTCAGCACCAGGGAAAAGAGCACCAAAGGCAACACAGTTTGGCATAGTACGAGCAAAGGTTGCTCCACCCGATGACATAGCTGGACTATCATCACCAGTTTTTTCTTGATAAATACTCATCAAAGTACTGACCAACTCGCTATCTTTTGGTACATATAAAGGCGCTAGATAATCAAACTCCTCATAAACCAAGCGATAATCAGATGCCTTGTCGGTCAATGTTTGAACTAATTTTTCTTTGTCTGCTAAAACAGGAATTCGAATATCAATTCGGATTTCTGATTTTTCGGAACTGACTGTCAATCCGGCAATATTAAAAGATAAACTTCCGGATGGTTCATCTGAAACGGGACCAAATAAGTGGGCTCCTGTTGCATCTTCTCCTACCGCTTCAGCAATAAAAGCTAAAGCAGGATGGGGAGCAAGAACTTGGAGTACCTTAGCCAGTCGAACAATTGCATTGACTCCCTCAGCAGCATCTTTAGCATGTTTTGGAACACCAAGAACCGTCACCTGATTAGCCGATACTTCGTAATCAAAGCCTGTCGCTCTTAGACCCGCAATTACTTTCTCTAAGAAAGGACCCTGGTAACTAGCTTTAGCTGGTACAACATTAAAGCATCCCCAGCTTCAAGTTTGATAAAATCGGACCCGGGTCCATGCAACTTGACCTGTAAAAGCCCCTTTTCAGCATAGGTCAATGGGAAGGATGAATCAGGAGCGAAACCAAGAGTCGCCCTTTCTTCCAATTCATTGTATCTACCCATGCAACGCCAGAGTGTCTCCTCATCTGTCCCGAAAATAAAACGCACTCGTTTTTTAAAGCGAACACCACTATTTAGCAATGCTTTAACAGCATACAAAGCTGCCATTGACGGTCCTTTATCATCCTGAACACCGCGTCCAAAGAGATAGCCATCTTTTTCAGTTGCCACAAACGGCGGTGTTTGCCAATCTGCTTCTTCACCTGATGGAACAACATCCAAATGACAGAGAACGGCCAGGAGTTCTTCTCCCTGACCGATTTCTGCATATCCATAATAACCTTTAGGATCGAGATAGGTTGTAAAGCCTATTCCTCGACATATTTCTAAAGTTTTTTCTAGGACATCTTGAATAGCTTGTCCAAAAGGTGTTCCATTTTCATTTTCATTAAGAACAGATGGGTAGGAAATAAGAGTTTTCAAAGATTCGAGAAATTCTTTTTTTACTTGTTCTGTTAGATAATTTTTCATGGAAGCACCTCACATCTCTTAACCAATAGCTGGAATGAAGGTACCCAAGAGAAGCAACAAAATGCTGACAACGATAATGGCTACAATCAATTTACCAATGAATTTCCACCAAGTACCAAGGCTGATACGGCCAAGAGCAAGAGCTCCCATAACGATACCTGAAGTTGGTGCTACCAAGTTAAGAACACCTGAAGCTGATTGGTAAGCAGTGATAATCAAGCTTCCTTTCACATTGACAAACTCTCCTAGAGGTGCCATGATACCCATTGTTGCGCTGGCAAGACCAGATGAAGATGGGATTAAGAATGACATTGGCAAGTAGAAAATGTAAGTCAAGATAATGAATAGTTGAGATGACAAACCTTTAAGTCCTTGTTCACCCCAGTGAAGGATAGTCGCAGTAATCATACCATCGTTCATGATAACTTGGATACCACGCGCGATCGCTACGATAAGGGCAACACTGAGCAAATCTGCAGCACCATTCATGAAGGCTGAGATAATCTTGTCTTCTTTAAGACCATAAACGATACCAATCAAGATACCCATAAAGGCAAAGAGCATTGCGCCTTCTGGGAAGTACCAAGTACCTAAAGCCCCAGTTGAAGAACCAATAATTTTACCAATTACAGGAAGTCCTGTTAACCAAGAATTAAAGTTTTCAAAAAGATCGATATGAAGGTCTGTCCAAGGGATAAAGCTGGCAACCATGATAACAAATGTTGCAATGAAGAGATATAAAACATGTTTTTGTTTCTTACTCAAGACAGAAGGTGCATCATCGTTATCCGTTACATTGAAGTGTTTCAAATCTTCTTCTCTTTGGCTATATACCAAGATTTGGTAGGATCTTTTTGAATCTTATCTGCATAACGATAAACAAAGTAAGTGCTCATTGCAACCATTACAAACCAGAAGATAAGACGTAGCACAATACCATCTGCTGTCGGCACGCCTGCTGTATCCGAAGCGATAACTGTTGCAAATGGATTTAGAGTGGATGCCAAACATCCAATTTGAGATCCAAGTAAGATAATGGCTACGGCTGTAATACTATCAAAACCAACCGCCATCATAACAGGAACAAGAAGTGGGTAGAAAGCCATAGTTTCTTCACCCATACCATAAGTTGTACCACCAAGGGCAAACAAAGGCATAAGGATGACAATCAACATTTTTTCACGGCCTTTGTATTTCTTCACGATAGAAGCAATCCCTACATCTAAGGTTCCAGTTTCATTAACAACACCAAGGAAACCACCTACCATCAGGATAAAGAAGGAAACGTCAATCGCTGCCTTTGTAGGTTCGTGTCCAAGCATCGCACGAATCGGTGCCATGAGAACATCCCAAATCCCTGAGGGTTAGAAGCAACCTGTTTATATGTTCCAGCAATCAGGTTTCCTTCTTTGTTGACATCATACTGACCAGCCGGAATAATCCAAGTTAGTGCTGCCATAACAGCAATGATAATAATCAACACGGTATAGGAAGAAGGCATCCTAAACCCTTTTTTTGTTTCTTCACTCATTGTTTTCTCCTCCTAAAATCTAACAAAGTGCAAAAAACCAAGCTCTCTTCTTGAATAAATATCCAAGAAAATGTTTATTTATCACCAATATTTTATCATATTGACATGGAAATTACTAGAGTTTTTTAGAGCAAATCTTTTAAACTAGTCTATAGTTCAAAATTGATTTCAGTCTTTTTGAATAATTGTTCCGCTTTCAGACTCAATCAAAGCACCCAGATTTTCTAGTGAAGTAATAACCGCTTTACCCTCTGGACGACCGTTAACAAAGGCAATAGCTGCTTCAACTTTTGGAAGCATACTTCCTGGAGCAAATTGATCTTGTTTGATATATTCTTCCAACTGAGCAACATTCACATGTTCTAATTTTTCTTGATCAGGTTTATTGTAATTTACAAAGACATAGTCTACTCCTGTCAACACGATGAAGAGGTCAGCTTCAACTAACTCAGCCAAACGTTGAGATGCAAAGTCTTTATCGATAACAGCTTCAACTCCTGAAAGATGACCGTTGTCTTCCTTAATGACAGGAATACCGCCACCACCAGCAGCTACCACCACTTGGCCATCATTTAAAGAGTACGAATGGTGTCAATTTCCTTAATGTCAACCGGTTTTGGTGAAGCAACGACTTTACGCCAACCACGTCCAGCGTCTTCTTTGAAAGTTGCTCCGCTCTTTTCAGCTTCTGCTTTTGCTTCTTCTTCTGAATAGAAAGGACCGATTGGTTTGCTAAGGTTAACAAAAGCTGGGTCGTTCTTATCTACAACTACTTGTGTTACAACTGAAGCAACGTTTTTGTTAATTCCTTCATCCAAGAGAGCATTTTGCAAAGCATTTTGCAACCAGAAGCCGATACTTCCTTCTGTCATGGCTACGAGAGAGTCGAGTGGAAAAGCAGGATTCTTTTCAGAGTCGGCTGCTAAATGTTGCAACAAGAGATTTCCTACTTGAGGACCATTCCCGTGAGTAATGATGAGGTCATCTCCATTTTTAATCAGTTTCACTAAATGCTTAGCAGTTTCTACCAGGGCTTCCTGCTGTGCTTTTGCTGATGGATCAGATGAAAGGATGGCATTTCCTCCCAAGGCTACTACGATTTTACGATTTGCCATATAATTCTCCTTCAACGCAAGGTAAATGCGTTTTAATTTTGATTATAATAATGTCCTCCAGTTTGTTTTTCAATTTAGAAAGATAAACTGTTTGACTATTAAAAATGAGGGCGGACTAAAGCTATTAGTCGCAGCCCTCATAGCTGTTGGTATTACAGTTTAATTGTTTCTAAGGTTATACTTTTGGAATGTAAAGATTACCTAAGGTTGCAGCCATAACTGCTTTAATTGTATGCATACGGTTTTCTGCTTGGTCGAAATGACGAGCATATTTACTGCGGAATACTTCGTCAGTTACTTCCATTTCTTCTACGCCAAATTTTTCAGCAACATCCTTACCATAAACAGTATTTGTGTCGTGGAAAGCAGGCAAGCAGTGCAAGAAGATCAAGTCTTCGTTATCAGCTTTCTTAACCAAATCCATGTTTACTTGGTATGGTTTCAAAAGAGCGACACGTTCTGCAAATTTGTCTTCTTCACCCATTGATACCCAAACGTCAGTGTAAAGTACATCAGCACCTTTCACAGCTTCGTCAGCATCTTCAGTGATTAAGATGTGAGCGCCACTTTCTTTCGCAAATCCTTCTGCCAATTCAACAATTTCTTGTTCTGGGAAGAGTTCTTTTGGAGAGAAGATGTGAACATTAACACCAAGAATAGCACCAGTCACTAGCAAGCTATTAGCAACGTTGTTACGTCCGTCACCACAGTATACCAATGTCAAGCCTTCTAGGCGACCAAAGTTTTCTTGAACTGTCAGGTAGTCAGCTAACATTTGAGTTGGGTGCCATTCGTCAGTCAGACCATTCCAAACTGGAACACCTGAGAATTCTGCCAATTCTTCTACCATACGTTGGCTGAAACCGCGGAATTCAATACCATCAAACATACGGCCCAAAACTTTAGCTGTATCTTCAGTTGATTCTTTTTTACCAAGCTGAATATCATTAGCACCAAGATATTCTGGATGTGCGCCAAGGTCGATAGCTGCTGTAGTAAAGGCTGCACGCGTACGAGTAGATGTTTTTTCAAACAAGAGGGCAATATTTTTACCAGCAAGGTAACGGTGTTCAATGTTACGTTTTTTCAAATCTTTCAAGTGAGCTGAAAGACCAATAAGGTATTCTAACTCTGCACGGGTAAAGTCTTTTTCTGCAAGGAAGCTACGTCCTTGGAATACTGAATTTGTCATTCTTTTATTTCCTCTTTCTATCTATTAGAATTTCTTAAGATATTGAACGTTTAGATTTCTTCACGTTCGAATGGCATTGACATACAACGAGGTCCACCACGACCGCGAACCAATTCACTTCCGCGGATCTTAATCAAACGTAAGCCGTATTCTTCTAATTTCTTATTAGTAACTGTATTGCGGTCATATACAACAACAACACCTGGAGCGATTGTAAGTGTGTTTGAACCATCGTTCCATTGTTCACGTGCTGCAGCAACAGCGTTGCCATCTCCACATGGAATCAATGTTACTTTTTCAACACCAAGGTTTTCAGCAAGAAGTTCTGCCAAATCTCCTTTTTCTTCAACGATCTTCAATTGTTCGTTTTCATAAGTTACTGTGAAGACGCGAAGATTGCCTTGGATTTCTGGGTGAATAGTAAATTTATCGTAGTCTACCATTGTGAAGACTGTATCCAAGTGCATGAATTTACGGTTGTTAGCAAATTCGAAAGCCAATACTTTCTTAAAGCCAACGTTTTTCTTGAAGATGTTTACCAACAATTTTTCAATTGATGCAGCATCAGTACGTTGTGAGATACCAACTGCCAATACATCTTTAGAAAGAACCAACTCATCTCCACCTTCGATACGAGTATCTTCTTCACGATTGTAAACAAGTTCAACATTTCCACCGTAAACTGGGTGGTATTTGAAGATATATTTACCATACAAAGTTTCGCGGTTACGTGTATCTGCGTACATGTGGTTGAGTGATACTGCATTACCGATTGTAGCAAATGGGTCACGTGTGAAGTAAAGGTTTGGCATTGGATCAATAGCGAATGGATAATCTGATTCCACCAAGTCAGTCAAGCCTTTTGCTTCTTCTGGAATTTCTGGCAATTCAGCTTTTTGAACACCAGCCATTGTTTTTTCAACCAATTCTTGGTTATCTTTAATGCCCTGAAGCAACTCACGAATAGCCACTTTAGTTTGGCGTCCGCGGATATTTGCTTCATCAAGATACTCTTCGATGAATTGATTGCGAATTTCTGGTGAAGTCAAAGACTCAGCAGCCAGTTTTTCTAGATATAGCACTTCGATACCTTCATTGCGAAGTGCTTGAGCAAAGTTGTCGTGTTCTTTTTGTGCATCTTCCAAAAACGGAATATCATCAAAGAGAAGACGTTCGAGATAGTCTGGCATCAAGTTTTCCAACTCTTTACCAGGTCTATGTAACATAACTTTTTTCAGTTTTCCGATTTCTGAGAAAACATGAATTGGATGTGTAGACATCTACTTTCCTCCTTGTTCTTTGCGGTTTAGGTTTTCCTAAGCCCGTTTACATATAATATTCTAGCATTTTTTGAAAACACTTACACAAAAAAACTGACACTCTAAATGCCAAATTTTTATCACTTTTAGATTTTTTTTAAATTTTTTTATGTTTTGAAGCGTTTTCTTTGCATATTTTATATCTTTTATGATTTTTTTGCGAATATTTATTTTTTTATAAAATCTTTGTTTTTTTGCTAAAAAAAGAAAGTCGGTCCAGTAGACTAACTTTCTTTGAAATATTTCATAAAATATTCTCTATCAGTAAAAACCAACTGTTTGTGCTCATAGCTGATACGGCCTTCTTCTCTCAACCTTTTGAGAACCTGGTTAACTGTTTCACGGGTTGTAGCTCCTAGTTTAGCCAACTCCTTCATACTAATTGGAAATGGCAAAACATCCCCTGTTTTGCATAAATCCATACATAAGATCGAAAGGGACTGAACAACTCTGTCTGTTGCACTGACCGCAACAACATTTCGCAAGCGTAATTCTTGAAACTCCAAGATTCTGGATAGTTTCTGCGTAATAAACAACAGCTGATTCACATTTTTCTTAGAAAAATCTTCAAACAATTTCATAGGAATACTAAAATATTCCACCTGTGTCACAGCACTTGCAGTATAATGATAGCGCTCATCAAAGAAGATGCCACCATAAGGGAAAACATTCCCCTTTTTTATATAATCAGTATAAGAAAAAGTATCGGTAGCATCATACTGTTCTATTCGAGCATATCCTTGATAGAGAAGAAAAAGGCGATCACGCCGATCTCCAGAAAAAAAGATAATTTGACCTTTCGAAACCTTATGAAATTGAATTTCAATGGCTAATTTATCAAAAGACTCTACTGGAAAATTCTCAAATGCAGGATGCTGGCGGATAAACTGATAATGTTCCTTATTAATCATAATAACCCTTTTATATTTGATAATGACAGTATATCATAAATACGCTTACAAATAAAGATATATCTATGTATTCTGCTTACAAACAGAAGATAGCAATTACAAACAATAAAAATCCTATTCCAACAAAAAGATAAGCCAGTTTTCTATTCAGGGGTCGTCTGTTTTCTTGTACTTTTTTAGGCAAATAATTTCCTATAATCAGTAAAACGAAAGCAACTATAATAAGTACTATTTTACGAATATTAAAGTTTTCATCTATGCTCCGATAAATTGTAGCCATATACAACAAAACAAAGATGAAGGGAATGAACCAGCGGATGATCTGTTTAAAGTTGCTATTGACTATATCTTTAACCATTGTCGACCAATAAATAATTGCTTCAAGAACCATCATTATAATAGGAAAAATAAAAACTACCAAAAATTTGGGTAAGAAAGCATCAGCCCTCCCAGACAAATCAAAATGAATAGCCAGGTTTTCTGGTAATGTTTGATAGACCCATACGGCATATAAAACTGGCAAGAGCATGACGCCAAGTGCCCAACCTAATTCTTGTAAACTATTTTTTTTCATTTCCATTTCCTCCTCCGAGAGATTGGAACCAAACTAAAATTTCCTCAAAAACTGTGATATCTAAACTATAATAAATAAAGTTTTTCTTTTTTTCTTCTAATAATAAGCCTGCCTTTTTCAGCTGCGATAAATGGTAGGACACTGTGGCGGGAGTTAGCTCAAAAGCTTGAGCTATTTCTCCCGCCGACTTAGGGCCCTGTTTAAGCATTTCTAAAATATTTCTCCGGACTGGATCCGCTAAGGCTTTAAGTGTTTGATTGATTCCCATGATAAGAACCTTCTTTCAGATAACCCTTCATTATTTTCTTGGTCAGATAAGCTAGACCAACTACTTCAACAAAGAATATTGCTTCAACAACTAGAGGTGAAAGCAACTGAATCTGTCCCAATGCAGGAGCTAGATCAATCAAAGCATGGAGTCCTAGAGCAGCTAGAAAATAAATCAGGGCCTTTTCTTTGACTGACTTCCAAACCCAAAAGCTTAGTAAGACTTGACAGATTACTGCCACGATACGTTCAAAAACCAAAAGATAGATGCTTCCAGCACTCAGAGACTTAATATAGTCAATCGTTGCTTGAGGAATTTTAGTCACTAACTGCGCATTCCCCTGAGTCACTGCTTGAGCTATAATCCAAAAGTTTAAGAGACTCACAATTCCAACAAACAGAGCCTCAATACCGCCATGCCCCAAGCCATAAGCCAAACCATCGCTAACTGTCATTGGGCGCTTCTTTTGTAACAAGTAAAAGACGATCCATCGGGCTGTTTCTTCAAAAATAGCTGCCACAGCAACACCATAAAGGACATATAGCCAAGGATTTTCCGTCTGCAAAGCTATGCTTCCATCAGCCTGAGGCTGTAAAACAATCCAGTGCAAGATTTTTTCAAGAATTTGGCTTGATAAATAAAAACCAACTCCTCCTAAAAAAAAGACTACCAGAGAAATGTGCTTGCTCTTTTTGAAATAAATAACAGGAACTAAGACTGCCACTAGAATAAGCAACATAGAAATCATAATATGTGTAGTAATCATAGTCATCCTCCCAAAGTATTTTGATTATTTTCTAAATAGAATTATACACCTCTATCTTTTAAGCGTCAAGGATATTTCGATATTTTTCTAAATAGGTTCCATTATCAGTTTTACTTATACTATTTAAAGTATCATTCATTATAAGAAAAAATATGCCTAGATCTGTATCTAAGCATACTTTTAAATTCTTATAATTCATTGTCAATCAATTCTTATTAACCCGATGCCATTCATTGATAACATAGGCTAGTTGGCCCACCTGCTCAATTCCAAGTCCGCTGATTTCATCACTAGATTCAGTACTGCCCCCTAAGTAAGCCGTATAGAGAGCTACAATATAGGGTTTCTCCTCCATAACTAGAGCATCAACATTTAGCGCTTCACGAACATAACCTGGCTTTGGTAAATAGTAATATCACGTAGATAGCGCTTATAATATTCACCAGGGAAGGATTCGCCAATATAGTAAAGAATATCCTTATATTTCTCTTGATTTTTGGACAGATATTCTAGTACTTGGATATAGTAATCCGTTGTGGTCTTATTATTTTCACGACTAATAGTTTTCAGCTCACCCTTGGACTGACCGTAGCGACTGAACATCTCATAAGCCTTGTCCATCCCGCCCAGACGCTCTGCCAAAGCATAAGCCGGTGTATTTTCAGAATAAACCAAGGAATACTCTTGCATATCAGGAATCGACATAGCACCATTAAAGGCTGCAACATAATTATCATGCTCTCCTTGATACTCAAAGTGAGTTTGGGTAATATCAAAGCGCTCTTCCATTGATAATTTCCCCTCTGCCACCTCATCTACTACCAACATATTGAGTGGTAGTTTATAAGTTGAGCCAGCTGTCATAGGCTGGGTATCATTCATGGCAAATGTTTGACCTGTCGTCAGGTCCTTATAAGAAAAGGCAATCTGCGATTGTTCAATTCCCGCTTCAGCTAAATAAGCCTGAACTACCTGAGTCAAATCCAAATTGGCATAGTCATAACGTAAACCTAAAGCATCCATAGTCGGTCCATCCGCCTCCATGACTTTTTGCTTTTCTTCAGGACTTTTTTGAACAGGCTTGGTTTCTTCTGGTTTTTCTATAGTCGCTTCTTTGTCTTTTTGACTCTGATGACTAGCAGTGCTTGTAGATTCAGCATTAATCCGACTTTGTTTCTCATAGGCCATCTTCCACTCAATAGCAAAGAAGATAAATAAACCGATCAGGCAGAGGGTGGAAATGACAGCAACGGCAATTGTTATATATTTTTTAGTCAAATTTTTTCTCCTAATTTTTAGTATTATAAAAAAATATGAGAAAAATAACAAGTCTAAAGGGCAAAATAGTAACTAAAAAAGCGAATCTACACGATTCGCTCCTAATTTATATTATTTAGCTGCTGCATAAAGTTCGTTAACTTTATTCCAGTTGATCACTGAAAAGAAAGCCTTGATGTAATCAGGACGAACATTACGGTATTTAACATAATAAGCATGTTCCCAAACATCCAAGCCCAAGATTGGAGTCTTACCTTCTGAGATTGGAGTATCTTGGTTTGCAGTTGAAACTACTTCTAATTTTCCTTCTTTATTAACAACCAACCAAGCCCAGCCTGATCCAAAACGAGTTGTTGCTGCAGCTGTGAAAGCTGCTTGGAACTCTTCAAATGAACCAAAAGTAGCATCAATGTCAGCTGCCAATTCTGCAGAAGGAGCAGTCTCTTCTGCTGTCATCAATTCCCAGAAAAGAGCGTGGTTAAGGTGTCCACCACCATTGTTGATAACTGCTTGACGGATATCAGCTGGAATAGACTCGACATCAGCCAATAATTTTTCTAAATCTTCGCCAATTTCAGGGTGTTTTGCAAGTGCCGCATTGACATTTGTTACATAAGTATTATGGTGTTTGTCATGGTGCAAGTGCATAGTTTCTTCATCGATATATGGCTCCAATGCATCATAAGCGTAAGGAAGATCAGGTAAAATAATTGCCATTTGCAAAACCTCTTTTTCTTTATTTATTATGAAAATGATAACGCAATCATGTTTTTTTTTCAACTATTTTGCTTACAGATTTCCAGTTGCAATCCTAAGCAATGCAAGATCAAATAGATAATCCTTTTCGTAAAGTCCAGATTTAATCTGATAATCTGTTTCAATTAAACAAGCCATGGTCTTTTTTAAAAAAGACAAACTCAAAGAACGTGCATCCTTAAAAGCAAACTTAACTTGATAAGGATTGACCTTGCGTCCCAGATAATCAGATAAGTCCGATACAATCTGGCTTTCTGCCCTGCCATTTTCCGACAAAATCTTGACCTGAGTAAAAATACGGAACTGCCCTAACATGATGGCAATCAGTTTGATTTCATCCTCTCCTTGTAGCCTTAGGTCGCTAACAAGACTTCTAGCTTCATCAACCTTTTGCTTTAGGATTAACTGAGTCAAGTCAAAAATATTGTCCTGCAGGGTCTTTGGAATGGCTTCTGTAATATCTTCAAGCTCAATTTGACCATCTGGCTTATATCCTTTTAAAAAAGATAAGTTTTTACTAATTTCACTAAATTGAAAGCCAGATTTAATCAAGAGCTGATCAAAAACTGTCGGAGCGAACTGAAGATTATCTGCTTGAGCCACTTTACTAAAATAGGACCTTAAATCCTGTTCCTTTGGCTCTGATGCTTCAAAAATCTCTGCATCTCGTTTTAAAAGCTTAACAATTCTACGTTTGCTATCTAATTTACCTTCTGCAAAAAGAATCAACCTAGTTGTCTCAACCGGATGCTCCAAATACGCCTCAAAAGACTTCAATTCATCATCTGATAAATTTCGCTTTTTAGCAGTTGTGATATCTATAAAATGATCTAGAATAATAATTTTTTCATCTGAGAAAAAAGGAAGACTCACCAAGTCTAATTCCACTTGCTGGTAATCCGCTTCCTTCATGTCAAATAGCGCATAATTCAAGTCAGCTGCATTAAATGCAATTTGCTTCAACAACTGTTCTTTCAGCAATTCGAATTGTCCCAAATCATCTCCTGTTAATACCGTAAGAGGAGGTAGATTGGATAAATTTATTTTTTTGATGGCCTCAATTGCTAACAAGAAATCTTTCTCCTAGTTTGTCTTATTTTGGTTCTCTATATTATACCACACAGCTTAAGATAATGCCTGTCCAATCTCATTCCTAAGTGGCTAGCGAACCGTTTCTATCTGCCAAGAATTCCAGCCTTTAAATCGAATAGCTCCCTGCTCATCTGTCCGAAAAATCTTAGTCCGGATTTTTTCGAATCTATCTAAAGTTTCCTTATGCGGATGCTGGTAACGGTTGTTTTTACCAGCTGAAATCAAGGCCAACTTAGGCTTAATATGCTCTAGAAATTCTGGACTAGAAGATCCTTTAGAACCATGATGCCCAGCTTTGAGCACATCTACTCTTAAATCTGGATAGGCTGTCACCATCTGACCTTCACCTAGAGCTTCTAAATCTCCTGTGAAAAGAAACTTGGTTCGGAAAAATTCACCATACAAGACAATTGAATCATCATTACCTCCATCTCCTTGAGTAAGCGGGTAGAGCACTTCAAGAGCCGAATCAAAAATAGGAAGCCGATCTCCCACCTCGACCACATGAACTTTAGCTTTCATCTTCTTTAACTTGTCTACAAAATCAGCTTGAGTCATACTTCCTTTGGAAACATAAATTTCTCGGATAGAAAAGTGCTTAGCTAACTCCAACATATCTCCCATATGGTCTGTATCGGTATGAGTCAAGACCAATTTATCCAATCGATCCACTCCTCGGCTTTTTAGATAAGGGATCAAGGTCGTTTCCGCATTACTTTTTCTCACGCGCTCTTGCCAAGCTTCTTTTTTTCCAATCTCCACCCGTCCTCCTGTATCAATCACGATAGTCCTACCTCTGACATCTCTCAGAAATATACTGTCTCCCTGCCCAATATCTACCACTGTGATTTCATTTTGTAAAGGATGTTTACTTAGGAAATAGTAAGATTGCTAAGAGACTCAGGCCAACCCTAATCTTTTTTTGTTTTCTAAAGTCATAGAGCAAGGCTAAGACCAGCAGGAGAATAATAAGCAAAGGCAGATTTGGCTGTCCTAAAATTATCGGCCTTGTTGACAAACTAGCTACCCAACGAATCACCATTTCCAGCCATTGGAAAAAGATATTAACTTGAGTGAAGGCAAACAAAGGTGAAATGAGAAAAATTAGACTCAAGAGAGGTAACATAAATGTATCAAAGACGATTGAAAAAAGGAAGGTCAAGAGGATAGACCAAGGTTGGAATTCTGCAAAATAGTAGATAAGAATCGGTAAAATGCCTAACGAGATACTTAAACTCTCTAGCACGGCTTTACGAAAGCCACTAAAAGCCTCAAAATCCAACATAGTGATGATAAATGCATAAGCGCAAGATAGGACTCCGCCTGTTGTCAGGAGAAAGCTTGGCATAAGAAGCATTAGGACCATCATGGTCATCGCAAAATTATCCAAGCGCCTCACTCCAAATTGAGACAATAATTTTTGCACTAAACTTCTCACTACTGACACAGAAAATCCAGTCAAACCTGCATAAATAAAGGACAACGGGAATTGCAACCAATCTACCGTTTCCATCCTTAAGCCTATGCGCAGAAGAATTTTCCGAAAGGCATCCATAAAAAAGCCAACCTGCATTCCTGATAAAGCAAAAAGATGGATAATTCCTAAACTTGAGTACAAGTCATTCATCTCTGCAAAGTCAATATCCAAATCACCAAACAAGAGTCCTGTCATGTAGTGACTCATTGGACTTGGAAATGTAGTCTTAATGAAAACCAAAGCCTTCCTACGCCAAACAGACAGCCAATCAAATGGATTGATAGATTGACTAGAGTGACTGGACATAATTCTACTGATCTTAACTGTCCGATATATTCCCTGACTTTTTAAATAAGCCTGATAGTCAAAACCAGAAAAATTTCGCCGGCCTTCTGCTAGATTAAACTCTGCTTCTATTTCTAAAGTGACCAAGTCTGCTAGTTTTTGAAATGATTTTTTCTCTCTTGGACTTGCTAATTTGTAGTAGAGCTGATAAAGTCTTCCGTCCATTCTACCACGGAAAGACAGGGAATCTCCATTCACTTTAATTGTATCTGGTAAAACAAGAACTTGCCTTGCTGGAGCTGGTTGAGTCTGAAAAGCTTGTTCCGTCAACTCACGTCTAGCATAAAAAAAGATAGAGAAAGCAATTAGAATAGCTAAAATTGGCAACCATTTCTTTCTTGGATAGTGCCAGATTAGGCGAGCTATAAGCAGGGAAAAACCTAGATAAGCGAGCCTTTCACCACTATAAATAGCAAAGTATAGCCAAACCAAAAGAAAGCACAAGTAGATTGGTGAAAGGGGAAGTTTTTTAATCCACTGTGACATATTCTTTTAATTTTTCTAGAGTTTTGGTTCCAATACCAGAGACATTTTTCAGATCATCTACAGACTTAAATCTACCATTGGCTTCTCGATAAGCAATAATATCCTGTGCTCGTTTTTGTCCGATGCCTGAAATAGTTTGAAAGTCTGCTTCTGTTGCTGTATTAAGATTGACCAGGGCGGATTTCACCTGGCCCGTTCCTGATGTTGCATTTGCAGGGGCACTCGTCGTAACATCTACAGCATTTTCTCCGACCTTGGCTACATATACTACCGCCTCATCGCTCAGTTTCTGAGCCTGATTGATGGATTTTAAGTCAGCCTCTTCCGTCATGCCACCCGCCTTCTCTAAAGCATCATGAACACGACTATTAGATTGCAACTGATAGACACCCGGCTTTTTTACTGCCCCCTTGACATCAACTGTAACCAACTGATCTCCTGTCTCGGCTTGACTGATCTCATTGCTCTTGTTACTTTTTTCATCCTTATATGAGCTAGAGGAAGAAGTTTGCTCTGTCAATTGCTGGACATCTGTCACTCCTTGATCTCTTCCTTGTAGTAAAATAAAGCCTGCTGCAATCGCTCCTAATAGACCAAGACCTAAAGCAATTTTATATTGCTTTGCTTTTTCTATCAAATCTTCTATCATCATTTCTCCTTTAACAAAATTAAGTATCACCTATTTATTCGTAAAAGAAGAAAAAAAGCCAAGTAAACTTGACTTTTGATAATTTTAGGAAATTTCTTAATTTCTTTTACTGATTCTATAAATCCAGGCATGAATGATTGGAGCCTGTTTATGTAGAAAAAGCAGATTACCTAAGAGAGCTAGCATGACTAGAATGCTGAGCAGAATCAGTAAAACCCAAGAAACTGAATTCTGAGATAAATAGACTGCTAAAATCACTAACAAGATTGGAAAGGTTAGAACTGCAGTCAGTCCACCTGGAACCAAAGAGCGAAATTTTATAACCTGACTAATGTGGCCCAATAAATGCAAGGTATGACAGATAGTAATTGCTAGGCCAACTCAGAAAATCGGCAGAGAATTGCTACTAAGAGCAGGAGGAAAGCTAAAATAAATTCCTCAGCAATCATCAAGGCTAAGCTTTCAGCAGAAGGATAACTTGACTTTCCTGCGATGAACATTTCCTTCTGATAAGCAGGGTAATCTTGATTCTGTTTGATCCAAGGTTTGACAAGTATAATTTCATCAAACTCATGTATCATAAAAAGCGATAGGACGATAAAAGATAACAAGGCTAGTGACATAGCTTCTCCTTTCTCCTAAAAGAAAATGATAACTAAACCTACTTTTTATGTTTATCCGGATCCCAGACGAAGCTAGCTAGGAAGCTAAAAAGAATGGTTAAAAGACCAATGATGGCTGCTGGAACAAAGGCCAACAAGCGCAATACGCGCCATAAGATGTTTGGCGCTTTAGCTTTTTGATAAGGCACTACCTCAGCATCTAATCGGTCAAATTCAGCTTGAATCCGTCTTGCCACTTCTTCAATCCCTGCGTCATCCATCCGCTTAATATCAGAAATATCAATTGGATTACCAAAATTCATATCCACTCGTTGACCAGAAGCTAATCCCTTAAGAGACATAGGACCAGCGTAAATAGCTGGCATAATCCGAACCTTGGCCATCTTAGCAATAACAGCTACGCCGCCCTTTACATCTGTTGAATGGCGACTACCACTTGGAAACATGATCAAGGAACGATTGCTCTTTTTCAGCATGTTGACAGGGTATTTGATAGCTGAAGGTCCCGGATTTTCACGATCAATAGGGGAAGGCACCACACATCCGAATCCACCAGCCGAAAATACGATTTTTAAACAACTCTTTTTTAGCCATAAAGATAAATTGCTTAGGCTTGGTAGCAAAAGCCATATAAACAGGATCCCACCAGGTCCTGTGTGGAGCGACTAAAATATAATTTTCATCCTTAGAAGGAATTTTATCCAAATTGTGATAATGGGCATTTCCATTTAAAGCCCATAGAATAAACATTACTAATCCTCTTAAATAGGTATAAAACATAATCACAAACCTTTCTATGCATTCACTTTTCCATTATACCTCAACCTTCTATCAACTGCAATGTTTTTCATTTTTGCTTGGAGGCAGATTCCATTAGAAATTTTCCCTAAAAAATGATATGATAGCGACATGGAAAATATGAAAAACGTTACTGGTTTAACATCTGACCAGGTGTCTGAAAAAATCCAACAAGGCCTAACAAACGATTTTACGGCTAAGACCAGCTCCAGCACTTGGGATATTATTAAACGCAATGTCTTTACACTATTTAACGCTCTAAACTTTGTTATTGCTGTTGCGCTGGCTTTTGTTCAAGCCTGGAGTAATATGGTATTTTTTGCAGTCATATCATTCAATGCCTTAACCGGTATTATGACTGAGCTTCGGGCTAAAAGGATGATCGACAAGCTGAATCTTATGACTAGAGAAAAGATTAGCGTTATTCGAAATGGCCAGCAAGAAAAAATAGATCCTGAAGAAATCGTTTTAGAGGACGTGATTCAGTTGTCAGCTGGAGAACAGGTTCCCAGTGATGCTATTGTACTAGATGGCTTTGCAGAAGCCAACGAAGCCATGCTTACTGGTGAAAGCGATCTTGTACTCAAAGAAATTGGCGATCAATTGCTGTCTGGTAGTTTTTTAGCCAGCGGACAGGTCTTAGCCCAGGTATCTCAAGTAGGGGCCAATAACTACGCTGCTAAACTGATGTTAGAAGCCAAAACTCTTAAGCCACTTAACTCTCGCATCTTGGATTCATTGAATAAAATCGCTGCTTTTACTGGAAAAATCATCATCCCCTGCGGTTTAGCTCTCTTTTTTGAAGCCTTTCTCATCAAACAGCTTCCTGTCAAAGACTCTGTTATCAACTCATCAACAGCTCTTTTGGGCATGCTTCCAAAAGGTATTGCCCTGTTGACTATCACTTCGCTCTTAACAGCTGTTATTAAGCTGGGGATGCGCAAGGTCCTGGTACAAGAAATGTACTCAGTTGAAACCCTGGCTCATGTGGATACTTTGTGCTTGGATAAAACAGGAACTATTACTGAAGGTAAGATGAAGGTCGAGCAAGTTTATCCCTTGTCAGAATCTATTTCAACAGAAACAATTTCAGACATTTTAGCTAGCTATATGGCCAACAGCGATGATAAATCCTACTGCACAAGCCATTCGTAAAAGATTCCCTTCAGCCCTAACAAAATACCAAACGTCAAATATCATCCCCTTCTCCAGCGATCGAAAATGGGGAGCTATGGAAATGGAACCCTTTGGGACTATCTTCCTAGGGGCACCTGAAATCTTGTTACATCAACAAAACCTAAAACCAGTTCAAGAAGCACAAGAACGTGGCTCTCGTGTTCTGGCTCTAGCTTCTAGCACTGATAAACTTAACCACCAGCATATGACGCTGCCCCAACAGATTGAAGTTCTGGCTGTCTTAGAAATTACAGATCCTATCCGGCAAGGGGCTGCTGATACACTCGAATACTTGCGATCCCAAGACGTTAATCTGAAAATCATCTCTGGTGATAATCCAATTACTGTTTCAAATATTGCCGCCAAGGCAGGCTTTGAGAACTATCAAAGCTATCTTGACTGTTCGACTGTCTCAGATACTGACTTGATTGCTACAGCTGAAGAAACGGCTATCTTTGGTCGTGTATCTCCTCATCAGAAAAAGCTCATTATTCAAACCCTTAAAAAAGCAGGTCATACAACAGCCATGACTGGTGACGGGGTGAACGACATTCTAGCCCTGCGCGAAGCAGACTGCTCAATTGTTATGGCTGAAGGAGATCCTGCGACACGGCAGATTGCTAATCTCGTTCTTCTCAACTCAGATTTCAATGATGTTCCTGAGATCCTTTTTGAAGGTCGGCGCGTGGTAAATAACATTGCCCGTATCGCTCCTATTTTCTTGGTGAAGACCATCTACTCCTTTATCTTGACCATGATTTGTATCGCCAGTGTCTTGTTAGGAAATAAAGAATGGCTTCTAGTCTTTCCTTTCATTCCAGTGCAAATCACTCTCTTTGACCAATTTGTTGAAGGATTCCCTCCATTTGTGCTGACATTCGAGCGTAATATCCGTCCGGTAGAGCCTAAGTTCCTTAAAAAAGCAATTTTCAAAGCCCTGCCAAGCGGACTCATGGTTGTCTTCAGTGTACTATTTGTCCGAATTTTCGGTTCTTACAATGGCTGGAGTTCTCTTGATATGTCTACAGTCTCTTACTACTTACTAGGAACCATTGGTTTTCTTTCTGTAGCACGCGCCTGCATTCCACTCAATCTTTGGAGAATTCTTCTCATCATCTGGTCTATTGGAGGATTTTTCGGAACAGCCTACCTCCTTCGTTCCTTTATCGAAATTGGAACCTTGACCAGTCAAACTACCCCTATCTTCCTTATCCTAGCCTTGGTCTTCAGCCTTATTTTTATCTTGGTCAATTACCTCCAAGAAAAAAATGAAAGACCTGCTAATGGCCAATTCGGCAATTGAAGATAGAATTACAAAATATTCATTAAAGTTCTAACATTTTTCTAGTTAGAACTTTTTTCTATTCAAGATTGAATTCGTCCTTTGACTCGTGCTATAATAACACTATGGAAAAAGCAGTATTAAAAGAAGGAGAACGGCTGGATCAGCTCTTTTCTACTGACGTTAAAATCATTCAAAACCGAGAGGTCTTCAGCTATTCTGTTGATAGTGTTCTGCTCTCTCGCTTTCCAAAATTACCTAAGAGTGGCTTGATTGTAGACCTCTGTGCCGGCAATGGTGCTGTCGGCTTATTTGCCAGTGCCCACACTCAGGCTAAGATTATTGCAGTTGAGATCCAGGAACGGCTGGCAGATATGGCGCAACGCTCCATCCAGCTCAATCAACTTGACCAGCAAATGCAAGTCATTCACGATGATTTAAAAAATCTCCCTCACTATATTCCTTGTAGTAAGGTGGATATGATCTTTTGTAACCCCCCCTATTTCAAGGTTGACAAACATTCCAATCTCAATGAAAGCGAGCACTATCTCCTAGCCCGACATGAGATTTCAACCAATCTTGAAGAAATCTGTACTGTCGCCCAGCGTGTCCTCAAATCGAACGGTCGCCTTGCTATGGTTCATAGACCCGACCGCTTCTTAGATATTTTGGATACTATGAAAGCTCATAACCTGGCACCAAAAAGAATCCAATTTGTCTATCCCAAGATAGGTAAAGGAGCCAATATGCTTTTGATTGAAGCTATTAAAGATGGCTCAAGGGACGGCTTAAAGATACTACCACCTCTGATTCTTCACGAGGAAGACGGTAGCTATACTCCAGAAATATATGAGATCTACCATGGAAACTAAAGCCTATATGTATGTCTTAGAGTGCACTGATGGTACTCTCTACACCGGTTATAGCACGGACGTGCAAAAGCGTTTGGCTGTCCACAATGCAGGAAAAGGTGCAAAGTATACTCGTGCCAGACTTCCTGTTAAACTGCTTTATCAGGAAGAATACCCTGACAAATCTTCTGCCATGTCAGCAGAAGCTCTCTTCAAACAGAAAACTCGCCAAGAAAAATTGGCTTATATTGAAGCACAAAAAAATGCCCAACACTAGTTTGGCATTTTTGTTTTTTATAAAACTTTTGTATAAGATTGATACTTATCTTTCATTCTCTGCGAAATATTGTCATCCGTTACAATAGCATTCACGTCATCTAAGCGATAAAAAGTGTAGAAAGAATAACTATCAAATTTACTATTATCAGCAACAATGTATTTTTCAATCGCATTGTTAAGGATAATAGCATCCGCATTTCCCTCTTCTTCATTAGCTGTTGTAACATTGTGACCATCAATTCCATTAGCCCCAATAAAAGCCTTAGAAACCTTGATTTCTTTGAGTAAATTAACGGCAAATTGTCCTACAAAAGTTTGCGTTTTAACCCGATAACGACCACCAATCAAAAGGATATCATAGTGAGGATTATCCTTTAGTTTTTCAAAAATTGGCAAGGAATTGGTAACAATATTAACAGTCTTATCATCAAGGAAATCTCCAATCAAAGCTGTTGTAGTACCTGAACCGATAAAAATTGTATCTCCTGAAGAAATGAGATCTGCACATTTTTTAGCAATCACTTCTTTTTCTTCCGTGTTGATCATGATTTTTTCAGTATGAGGAACTTCCACTAAGCCATCTCTAACTTTTTTATGTGCCCCTCCATGAACCCGAACTAAAAAGCCTTGCTTCTCAAGATCAATTAAATCGCGACGAATGGTCATATCCGTTACATCCAAAAGATCCTTTAATTTCCTAACTGATACCAAACCCGCCCGGTCAAGCTCCTGCAGAATAATTCTATGTCTACCTTCCTTCATTTACCTGCTCCTTTTGTTTATTGTTAAAATGAGATGGCAGCGCCTAATCTTCAACATTATTGGTTAACCCGTATTCAATGTAATGCCTATCTTAATATGAGTAGGTCTTCTACTCCTATTATACTACACCTTTTGAAAAAGATACACATAAAAATATGAAATTTAGTTATTTTTGTTAAAAAATGTTTTACTTTGTTAAACTTGAGCTTGTCTTTTACTACAAAAAACAAAAACTCTTTACAAGGGTATCTCACAATTCTAGAACAGAAAAAGACCACTAGTTTTAACTAGCAGTCTTTCAATTGTTTATTTATCACCCTTATTACGGATAACAAAGCCTGTTTTCTTTTCACTAGAAGTATTGCGTGGCTTCTTGTGGTCCTTGCGGTAGCGATTTTCTTTGTCAAAACCCTCTTCTTTACGACCTTTCTTAAATTGGTCGTGACGGCCACCTCGGTCACGGCGATTGTCATTGTTGCGACGGTTGCCTTTTCCGCCACGACTTCCTTTGCCCTTTCCGCCAAAGCCACCGCCAGACGGTTTAAATGGCAATGGTTTTTCACGTGCAATTTCTACTTCAGGAAGGGTATCTGGATCCTGCACCGTCAAGCTGAGGATATACATAGCTAGCTCTTCTGGGCTGAATTCTGCTGCTAGCTTGCGAGCATCTTTACCAAATTTCTCAAAGTTAGAACGGATGCTTTCGTCAGCAAAATCGCGTTCAATCTTCTTAAGAGCAACTTTTTTCTTAGCTTGGAAAGCTTCCTCTGCAGTCGCTGGCTTGAGGCCTTTCATGCGCTTCTTGGTCAGATTTTCGATAATCTGCAAATAGCCCATTTCATTTGGCGCAACAAAAGTGATAGACTGACCTGACTTACCAGCACGACCAGTCCGACCAATCCGGTGAACATAGCTTTCTGGATCCTGAGGAATATCGTAGTTGTAGACATGGGTCACACCAGAAATGTCCAATCCACGCGCTGCCACATCTGTCGCCACCAAGACATCCAAATTGCCGTTTTTAAAGTCGCGCAGGACGCGAAGGCGCTTGCCTTGGTCCAAATCACCATGGATACCCTCTGCTCGGAAACCACGGATTTTCAGACCGCGAGTCAGCTCATCCACCCGGCGCTTGGTCCGACCAAAGACGATTGACAGCTCAGGCTGCTCCACATCCATCAGGCGAGTCATGGTATCAAATTTTTCATTTTCTTTGACACGGATATAATACTGATCCACCAGCTCCGTTGTCAGCTCTTTAGCAGCAATCTTAACATGCTCAGGCTCTTTCATAAACTTGACACCGATACGCTTGATAGCATCCGGCATGGTCGCTGAAAAGAGCAAGGTCTGACGTTCTTCTGGCACACGGGAAATGATCGACTCAATATCTTCCAAAAAGCCCATGTTAAGCATTTCATCCGCTTCGTCCAAGATCAAAGTTTCAATCTGGTTCAACTTAAGCGCCTTGCGTTTGATCAAGTCCAAGAGACGGCCAGGTGTTCCTACGACGATATGAGCACCAGATTTGAGGGCCTTGATTTGCTTTTCGATGCTGGAGCCACCGTAGACAGAACGCACCTTGACGCCCTTGCTGCGGCCAAAACGGAAAAGCTCTTCCTGACTCTGCACGGCCAATTCGCGGGTTGGAGCGATAACCAAGGCCTGCACTGCAGGATTATCTGTATCAATCTTCTCCAGAGTTGGGAAGCCAAAGGCCGCTGTCTTTCCTGTCCCTGTCTGGGCCTGACCAATAACATCCTTACCTGCCATAGCAAGTGGAATCGTCTGCTCTTGAATAGGGCTCGCTTCTACAAAGCCAGCTTTTTCAATCTCTGCTAATAATTCAGCAGATAAATGTAATTCATTAAATTTCAATGTTCTTCTTCTTTCTAAAGGCGGTGCGAAGCCACCTTATAAGGCTTTTGATACTCATCTATCGAAACATGACAAGTGCTTTCGCTTGATAAATCTCGATTCTCTGAGAGTATTCGCTCTTCTCTTCATAAATATGGTCTCTCAAGTCCAGGCACTAAAAAAGCGCCGACTCGGTCGCTAGTTCCCACTGAATAGAAAAACTGTAAGTTTTGCAACCTATCTAGTATACCATAAATAAGGTTAAAAAGATAGGACTTGACTGTAAAATATTTTATTAGAGATTTCTTTTGTAAAAAATGAAAACTTGAAAATCATTTTCAAAAGCATTATAATCTACAAAGAAGAAAGGAGACAGGTATGAACAAATTTTTACGAGTGATTTTCATTTTACTTATCTTAGCTATGCTGGGCGCGGCTATGATCCAGATATTCCAGCCCCAGCTCTTGGGCAATGAGTCCATCTATGGTCTAGCTCCCTACTGGCAGCGGGAAATTGGTTTCTGGAATCTGGCTATTCTGCCTTTAGCCATTGCCGCCAACATAAAGTATGATTGGTTCTATCTGCGTATGACCTTGCTAGCACTGATTCTGGGCGGGCTGGGCTTTGGTACCAACCATCTGCTAGGCTATCTGGCAAAGGCGAATCAAGCGAATCTACTGGGCTGGATTGAAAATTATCTGCTAGTCTTTTGCTGGATCATCGGCTGGGGACTGGAATATCGAAAAAGACAAAAAAAGTGATGAAGAGACTGTCTAGATAGGCAGATTCTTCATCATTTTTTTCATTATGGACACTTTTTCTATATTAGCTACCAGCTCCTCAGCAAATTGACTAGTGGTCAAGTGTGCTACTCCTTCCAGCTGACTGGCAAAATCGCCTGTCACTTTTTTTGCTCAAAGAGAGCCTTCTCAATAGCCTTAGTCAGGAGCTGAGAGACCTCTGACCAACCAATGTAATCAAAGAGCATGGCCCCCGATAAGAGAAGAGAAGAAGGATTAGCCTTGTTTTGACCCGCTATATCTGGCGCCGTCCCATGAGTAGCTTCAAAAATAGCATAACCAGTCTCGAAATTAATATTGGCTCCTGGCGCAATACCAATCCCGCCCACCTGAGCAGCCAAGGCATCGCTGGCATAGTCACCATTTAAATTGGTCAAGGCAACAACATCAAATTTCTCGGGATAGAGCAAAATCTGCTGCAAAAAATTATCTGCAATGACATCCTGAATAACTAGTTTTCCAGAAGCCAACTCATCCGAATACTCTCTTTGAGCTAGTTCATAGCCCCATTTCCGAAAACCACCCTCTGTAAATTTCTGGATATTGCCCTTGTGAACCAGAGTGACACGCCTTAGGCCTTTTGCTAACGCGTAGTCAATGGCTGCCCGTATCAGCCGCTCGCTTCCCTGCTTAGAAATAGGCTTGATCCCAATAGCAGAGCTTTCTGGGAAACGAATCTTGTCAACCTGCATATCCTTCTGCAGGAAATCGATAACTTTTTGTACTGCAGTCGTTCCACTCTCCCACTCAATCCCTGCATAGATGTCTTCTGTATTTTCCCGAAAAATCGTGATATCTGTCTTCTCTGGGTGCTTGAGCGGACTGGGAACTCTCTTGAAATAACGAACCGGCCGCAGGCAGGCGTAAAGGTCCAATTCCTGTCTCAAGGCCACATTCAAGGAACGAAGCCCTTCTCCGATTGGGGTTTCTAGCGGTCCCTTAACAGCCACCAGACAATCCTTAATCGTTGCCAGCGTTTCATCCGGCAGCCAGTCACCCGTCAGGTCTGCTGCTTTTTTCCCAGCCAAGACTTCCTTCCAAACAACCTTTCTCTGGCCGCCATAAGCCTTTCCCACTGCCTTATCAAAAATCAACTGGGCATTTTTCCAGATATCAACCCCAATCCCATCACCTTGGATGTAAGGAATAATAGGAGCATCCGGCACCTGCAACCGCCCTTTCTCAAACAAAATCTTATCTGCCATTTTATCTCCTTCCAATGGGAAGATACTCCAAACCTTGAGCACCAATATAGTTAGAACGTGGCCGAATCAGTTTATTGTTCTTGCGCTGTTCCTGAATATGGGCAATCCAGCCAGCCACCCGACTCATGGCAAATCAGGGTATAGATACTGCTGTCAATGCCCAACACATGGTAAACCGTAGCCGAATAAAAATCGACATTCGGTATCAGATGCTTGGTATGCTTCATATAGGCTTCAATTTCCACTGAAAGCTGATACCAAACCTCATCCTTGGTCCCCTGTGTCAAATCCTTAGCCATTTGACGCAGGTATTTTTCACGCGGATCTTGAGTCTTGTAAACTCGATGACCAAAGCCCATAATCTTCTCATGAGAGGCCAGCTTGCGGTCTAGATAGGCCTGGCAATTCCCTTCCTCTCTGATCTCCTTCAACATATCAAAGACACATTCATTGGCACCGCCATGAAGGGAACCCTTGAGCGCTCCAACAGCTGCTGTCACGCAGGAATAAATATCGGTCAAGGTTGAGGCGCAGACACGAGCCGCAAAAGTTGAAGCATTGAGTTCATGATCGGCATGGAGCACCAAGGCACAGTTAAAGGCTTTGACTTCAAGCTCACTAGCCTCTTCTCCCTTGAGCATATAGAGGAAATTAGCCGCAAAGCCCAAATCCTCCCGTGGCTCTACCGGAGTCTGACCCGACCTCAGTCTGGCAAAAGCCGCAATAATAGTCGGCATCTTTGCCATAAGCTGGATGCTCTGCTCATAGGTTGCTTCTAGAGAAGTTTCCTCAGCATGGACATTATAAACCCCCAAAAGACTGACCGTTGAGCGCAAGACGCTCATGGGATGAAGGTGCTTACGGGACTGGATAAGGATGCACTGCTCCACCGCATCGCTAATGGCATAATTAGTTCGCAGATCTTCTTCAAAATGCTTGAGCTCAATCTGAGTCGGCAAATGTAAATGCCACAGCAGATAAATCACCTCTTCAAAACTCGCGTGGTGCTCTACCAATTCAGAAATATTGTAGCCTGCATAAGACAAAGAATCATCCACAATCTGACTAATCCGAGTATCACAGGCAATGGTATCTTTCAAACCGTCCGTCTGACTCATGCTCACACCTCCTCTAATTTCTTTCTAACGACCATGGGCAAAATCCCTCCGTTTTCATAATAACGAATATCCGCTTCTGCATCAAAGCGCAGCCGAGCTTGAAAAGCTATTTCTTCAGCACCCTTCCTAGCCACCACGTCAACTAACTGGCCAACTTGTGGGTTCTGTGGCAGATTAATATCGAAAGTCTCCTTGCCTGTTAAGCCTAGACTATCCGCATTTTCACCCTCTAGATACTGTAGAGGAAGAATCCCCATCATGACCAGATTGGACCGGTGGATCCGCTCAAAACTCTCTGCCAACACCACCTTGACACCCAAAAGATTTGCTCCCTTAGCTGCCCAATCACGACTGGACCCCATACCATAGTCTTTACCAGCTAGGACAATGGTGTCAATTTGCTCTTCCTTGTAGCGCATGGCCGCCTCATAAATGGATAACAACTCTCCTTTATAATCTGTGTAACCACCAATCTTTCCATCTGCCAGTTCATTTTTAATCCGAATATTGGCAAAAGTCCCCCGCATCATGACCTCGTGATTACCCCGACGGCTACCATAGGAATTAAACTCTTGGTAATCCACTCCGTGCTCCAGTAAATAGGAAGCCGCTGGGCTGTTTCTGGCAATATTTCCTGCTGGGGAGATATGGTCTGTCGTCACCGTATCCCCAAATTTTGCCAGCACTGCAAGGTTTTTCAGTGGCTGAATAGCTAAATCATCAGCTAAGCCATCAAAGTAAGGTGGATTTTGAATATAGGTCGAAGCCTGATTCCACTGATAATTTTGAGAGGAGGTTGTTGGGATCTGATTCCATTTTTCATTGTCGTCAAATACATGGGCATATTCTTTTTCAAAAAGCTGGCGCGTCACATATTTTTGAACATAGTCAGCTACCAAGTCATGCTCCGGCATCAAATCCATCAAATAAACTGGCTGCCCCTTTTGATCATAACCCAACGGCTCACTAGTCAGATCGATATTGGTATTTCCAGCCAGAGCATAGGCAACCACCAAGGGCGGACTAGCTAGGAAATTGGCCTTGACCAGTGGATTGATCCGACCTTCAAAATTCCGATTGCCTGAAAGAACAGCACTAGCCAGCAAGTCAGTATTCGTAATCGCCTGAGCCACTTCCAGTCGGAGATCTCCTGAATTTCCAATACAAGTAGTACAGCCATAGCCGACAACATTGAAACCAAGCTGATCCAGATAGGACTGAAGACCACTCTTCTTGAGATAGCCTGTGACCACCTTGCTGCCAGGAGCCAAAGAAGTCTTGACAGTCTTTGAGACCCGTAAACCTTTTTCTACTGCTTTCTTGGCCAAAAGCCCTGCCGCCATCAGGACATAGGGATTAGATGTATTGGTACAGCTAGTAATGGCAGCGATAGCCACATGACCGGTCTTAATTGTCTCCTCATGGTCAGAAAATTGAACCACTGCATACTTTTCTAGCTCGCTCTCATCTAGCCCAAAGCCTCGGACCCCCGCTTCTCTAACTAGACTAGCTTGAAATTCTTCTTTAGCAGCTGTTAATTCAATCAAATCTTGGGGCCGCTTGGGGCCTGAGATACTCGGCACAATGCTGGACAAATCAATTTCGACTACTTTGGTATAAATCGGCTCAACCTTTTTATCATAGAAAAGGTAATTTTTTTGAGCATAGAGACGGGTCAGCTCAATATGATCTTCTGACCGATTGGTCAGACGCATGTAATTGAGCGTTTCCTCATCTATCGGAAAATAACCACAGGTAGCTCCGTATTCTGGCGCCATATTGGCCACTGTAGCCCGGTCAGCCAGACTTAGATTAGACAATCCAGGTCCAAAGAACTCGACAAATTTACCAACAACATTTTCCTGCCGCAAGATTTGCGTGACCTTTAAAGCCAAATCCGTCGCTGTCGCAATCTTAGGCAGCTTCCCTAAGAGACGAACACCAATCACCTCAGGAACCGGGAAATAAGAAGCCTCTCCTAACATGGCGGCCTCAGCCTCAATCCCACCAACACCCCAACCCAGAACACCAATACCATTGATCATAGTCGTATGACTGTCCGTCCCAAACATACTATCTGGATAGAGTTGGCCATCCTTTTCAATGATGACATCACTTAGAAACTCGATATTAACCTGATGGATAATCCCAGTAGCAGGGGGAACCGCTCGGTAATTATCAAACGATTTTTCTGCCCACTTGAGAAATTCGTAACGCTCATTGTTACGGACAAACTCTTGATTCATATTGGCCTCTAGAGCTGTGTCACAGCCATAAAAGTCCACCTGAACACTGTGGTCAATGACTAAATCAACCGGAATTTCTGGATTAATCTGATTCGCCTGACCTCCCTGCCCGACAATAGCATCGCGCATACTAGCCAAATCCACCACGACAGGAACACCCGTAAAATCCTGGAGAATAACTCGGCTAGGCTTAAAAGGAACTTCTCCTCTTGGTGATTTAGCTTGATAATGCATCAAAGAACAAATGTTATCTTTAGTTACATCAATTCCGTCTTCTTTACGAAGAACACTTTCGAATAATATGCGTATAGAATAAGGAAGCCCTTCTATATCTCCTCCTAGTAAAGCCGAGGCTTTCTTCAGATCTATATATCGGTATACATTGCCTTTGTAATTTAAATCGCTTAGGTAATCTGCCATATTTCTACCCCTCACTTATTTTAAATTGTTTTATATTATACTTTATTATGTAATTTTATGCAACAAGATTATTTAAAAATACGTTATATTTTCTGACATAAAAATACAGTTTTTTAAATAAAGACAAACTGTACCAATTATTTTCTTTAGCAATCAAGAAAAAAACAAGCACCATCCCGGTGCTTGTTATAGAAAAATAATTTGATTTCAGAAATTTACTTCTTATTAGCCAACCATTTTAGCAGCTTGGTCAAAAGTCCCCAAATGACTAGACTAATGATAACAATATAAATCCAGGCATTCTTATCATTAGACAATGGCAAAGGAACATTCATACCAAAGAAACCAGTGATAACTGCAAGTACTGCCAAAAGAACTGAAATAATAGTCAGGACAGTCAAATTGTCATTCAGATTGTTGTTCAGGATATTATTGTAGGAGCCAGAGAGCTGACTGAGAACTTGAGCAATCAGATCAGTCATCGAAACGAGCTGACGAGCCTCAATCATTGCATCCTCAAACTGTTCAGTTTCTAAATCGTCAAAACGGCGGTAAATACCATGGCTTTTGATATGCTCTAGAAGCATGCGGTTCTGCTTAGCCGCAGCAACTAAATAGACCATTGAGGTTTCCAAGTCTGACAGGGCAAACAAATGCTTTTTAGTAGTTGTCTGGCGCAGAAGAGTATTAATTTCATCCTTACGCTTGTCCATCCGCTCAACGACTGGATAGTAAGAATTGGAGATCAACTCCAGACTCGCAAAGAGAAATTTATAGACCGATACTGGCTCATGGCGCTCAGTATAGGCCTTCATCATATCAACAACATAGGCATTGTCCTGATTACTGATAGTAATGAGCCTCCCCTCCTGAGCCACAAAGGTCATCGGAATCGTCTCATAATGTTCCTTATCTGTCGCTAGATTAAGGACATTGTAGATAAAGACAACTGTACCATTCTCGCGATTATAGTCCATGTGAGCCCGTTCATTTTTATCCAGAGCATACTCAATGGTTTCTTTGTCAATTTCATAATCTTGATAGATCTGCGCAGTCTGCTTAACATCATCAGAATCAATATTAATCCAGACATCCTGACCTTTTAGTTTTCTTTCCAGAAACATGAAACTCCTTTCTTAACATCTAGAATGATTTTTAAGAACAAGTGCCTAACTCCCTAAACTGTTCTTGCATTCAAATATGCTATGTCAAAACAACTTCCTTGCTCAGTACGATTGATAAAGTGGCTAGTTTGCCTATCTTATCTATTACGATATAAATTGTTATGAATTAAAATTACCCTAAAAAGTTGATTAGTGAAGCGGCTAGTCAGAGCCCAGTAGAATTTAGTGCTAGTCATTTTTATTTTGCTCTCTAATCGAAAGAACAGTTGCCATTACTATAATAATTATTCTACAAGCATAAGATATAATTTTGATTACCACCTACCGCTAATTGTGAGAAAACATTTATTACCGAATGTGTCATCACACATATCCACAAACTGTTTGTCTTTATAAATAATGCGGATAAAATAAAGCAATTAGTCAACAATCCAAGCAAAAATCCCAATGCCTGTACCTGCGGCAATGTGCCTTCAATGTAGAAATAAGAAAAATGCCATATTCCCCATGGAACAAAAGTAAATATAGTTGAACTAATATAACTATGGCGTTCCATCATAATTGGTTGAAAAACATATCTCCACCCTACTTCTTCAATTCCACCAAAAAGGATTGCTTTAAGAAATAAGATAATAGGAATATACCACGTATTAAACGCTAATTCCCCATCAAATGCAACATAGCAAAAATCCAAAAACAAGAACACAATAGCAAATAAATAACTGCCCCTGTTTTGCTTTATAGCGAAAAAATCCTTTAATATTTTCTTCGTACTGTACTTTTTGTATCTAACTGCAATAATAGTTCCCCATAGAGCAGTGGAAAGGCCACCTATGCCAATAGCAAGCATTCCCATTGGCGTCCTATAATCTACAACCATTCCCAAATGACGCAATACAAAAACTATAATAGATATAAGCCATATTTGACCTAGGGTCCCTAATAAATAAAGGAAGATCGCTTTTTTTCGACTCATAAATTTCCCCTAAATTTTAATTTACCCATTTCTATCTTTTAACTGATTTAATTGCAATATAGGTTTTAATATTCAGTTCATGAAGCCTACCAGAGCCATTCGTATCTTCATATATATCAAGTAAAGTGAACCCTGCCTTCAACTGTCCACCTATCTGCTCTGTTATATTGTAAGATAATTGCATTTCTGCATTTTCTTTAATCATATATTCTTTAGCTGCCTTGTCTTTTAATGGATTAAAAGGCATTTTCCATATAATTTCTTTTTCCTCATTATCCACAATGTAGTTGACTTCACTAATTATATTCCTTCTATTAATTACAACATGAAATCAAACAAATAGAGGCAAATTACTCGCCAAAATTAGTAAGATAGCTAGACAATCACCATAGCGATTGCCATCAACTGATTAGCAACTTTGATTCAGATTCAGTCAATGAATCAGCCTAAATCAGGTAAACAATGCGTTACGACACGGAGTTTGGCAAATCGATTTTATTTGCCAAATGCAGTTAGTAAGGTACTTAGCCATGGTCCCATAGGACATGGCGTAGATTGCTTAGACTACTATGTAGCCAAGCAATCTTAGTACGTTACATCTTCTCTTCCAACTTGACATCCGGATACTTGTCCGCGAACCAACGTAGGGCAAAGTCGTTTTCAAAAAGGAAGACTGGTTGGTCAAAGCGGTCTTTGGCCAGGATGTTTCGACTAGATGACATACGCTCGTCCAGGTCATCTGGAGAAATCCAACGAACAGTCTTTTTGCCCATTGGTGTCATGACCACCTCAGCATTGTACTCGCCTTCCATCCGGTGCTTAAAGACTTCAAACTGGAGTTGACCAACAGCACCCAGCATATACTCGCCCGTCTGGTAATTGGTATAAAGCTGAATGGCTCCCTCTTGTACCAGCTGCTCAATCCCCTTATGGAAGGATTTTTGCTTCATGACATTCTTAGCTGAAACCTTCATGAAAATCTCAGGTGTAAAGGTTGGAAGTGGTTCAAATTCAAACTTGTTTTTTCCAACAGTCAGGGTATCCCCAACCTGATAAGTACCGGTATCGTAAACCCCGATGATATCTCCTGCTACAGCGTTGGTCACATTCTCACGACTTTCCGCCATAAACTGAGTGACATTAGATAGTTTGGCACTCTTCCCAGTACGAGGCAGATTGACACTCATACCGCGCTCAAACTCGCCTGAAACGATACGAACAAAGGCGATACGGTCACGGTGACGAGGGTCCATGTTGGCTTGGATTTTAAAGACAAATCCTGAGAAGTCCTTGTCATAAGGATCCACAATTTCTCCGTCTGTCTTCTTGTGTCCATGTGGTTCTGGAGCAAATTTCAAGAAAGTCTCAAGGAAGGTCTGCACCCCAAAGTTTGTCAGGGCTGACCCAAAGAAGACTGGTGTTAATCCTCCAGCAAGAATAGCTTCTTCTGAAAACTCATTTCCGGCTTCATTTAGAAGTTCAATATCCTCTTTCACTTGCTCGTAGAAAGGATTGCTACCAAAAAGCTTATCCCCATCTTCTAGACTAGCAAAACGTTCATCCCCTTTATAAAGCTCCAAACGTTGGTTATAGAGGTCATACAAGCCTTCAAAGGCTTTCCCCATACCGATTGGCCAGTTCATAGGGTAGCTAGCAATGCCCAAGACTTCTTCCAATTCTTGCAAGAGATCCAGTGGCTCACGACCGTCACGGTCTAACTTATTCATAAAGGTAAAGACTGGAATGCCACGGTGTTTGACAACCTCAAACAATTTCTTGGTTTGAGCCTCAATACCCTTGGCAGAGTCAACTACCATTACCGCAGCATCCACCGCCATCAAGGTACGATAGGTATCTTCTGAGAAGTCCTCGTGCCCTGGCGTGTCTAGGATATTCACGCGCTTGCCATCGTAGTCAAACTGCATAACAGACGAAGTTACCGAAATCCCACGTTGTTTCTCGATATCCATCCAGTCAGACTTGGCAAAAGTCCCTGTTTTCTTTCCTTTTACAGTACCGGCCTCACGAATCTCGCCCCCAAAGTAAAGCAACTGCTCAGTGATGGTTGTCTTACCTGCGTCCGGGTGGGAGATGATGGCAAAGGTACGACGTTTCTTAATTTCTTCTTGTAAATTCATTTTCTTCTCTTTCTCTCGTTTTAGGATAATGGTGAATGTTCATTTTTCTTCTATTTTACATCGGAATAGTCCAGTTCTTTCAACCTACCTATTATAGCGGATTTAGACCTTTTTTTCAATTATCTAGAAAAGATAAAAAATCGCCCTTGTGAGCGATTCTGTCATTTCTATCAATATAATTCATCTCAAAAATCTGACATGGCATTGCTAAAGAGGAAAATTACAAAGATTAGGATTAAAACCAGCAAATAGAGTAGTCGTTCTTTCCTGATTTCCAGTTCTTCTTTTTCTTCAATTGTCATGATAAAACAGCTTTGTTCCGTTTTTAGAGATAGAGGATAAAATCTTCTATCTTCATTTCACTCTTTTCATGCCTAAAATCTATTTTTTTGACATTGACTTACATCATGGACAAATCATGTAAAAAAATTTTCTCATTCCGTGATTTTATCTTAAACTATATTTACAGCAGTAGATAATGTAAAGAGAGGGAACCTTTCCGATTCCCCCTCAATGATATTTATTATTAAACCAAGTTTTAAATCGCGTTTTTATCCAATCCCATTTTACGTTGAACAAACTTAACAATTTCTACAATGATAACCATAGAGAAGCTACCCAAGAGAACAACCGCCCATTGTGATAAGTCAAGCTTGGTTACATGGAAGATGCTTTCTAATGGATCGATAACAATCGTTGCTGCTAGTAAAATGAAGGATACCAAGATTGACCAGTTAAAGGTTTTAGATTTGAATGGACCAACTGTCAAAATAGACTGGTAAACAGATTTCACATTATAAGCATGGAAGAGCTGGATCAATCCCAGAGTTGCAAAGGCCATAGTAAGAGCATCTGCGTGAATAGCTGTATGATCTCCCGCATGAACTGGATTTGCAATAGCATAACCATAAACAGACAGAACCAATGCTCCTTGTAAGACACCTTGATAAATGATAGAACTCAAGACACCACCTGAGAAGAAACTTGACTTGCGCCCACGCGGTTTATGAGTCATGACACCAGGCTCAGCTGGCTCAACACCAAGAGCGATAGCTGGGAAGGTATCCGTTACTAAGTTAATCCAAAGCAAGTGAACTGGCTGCAAGACATCCCATCCAAATAAGGTGGCTAGGAAGATGGTTAAAACTTCAGCAGTATTAGCTGAAAGGAGGTATTGGATAGTCTTTTGAATATTAGAGAAGACCTTACGTCCTTCCTCTACGGCAACGATAATAGTAGCAAAGTTATCGTCAGCTAGGATCATGTCAGAAGCACCCTTAGATACCTCTGTACCGGTAATCCCCATACCGATACCAATATCCGCTGTCTTCAGAGCAGGAGCGTCGTTGACACCATCACCTGTCATAGCAACAACCTTACCTTGATTTTGCCAAGCTTTGACGATACGAACCTTGTGTTCTGGAGATACACGTGCATAAACAGAGTATTGGCCAACTACTTTTTCAAATTCTTCATCTGAAAGTTCGTTGAGCTCAGCACCTGTCAATACATGGTCTTCAGAATCATTTTCATCAATGATTCCCAAACGTTTGGCAATGGCTTCTGCCGTGTCTTGGTGGTCACCCGTGATCATGATTGGACGGATTCCAGCTTCTTTAGCGACACGAACCGCTTCTGCTGCCTCGGCACGTTCAGGGTCAATCATCCCAATCAAACCAGTGAAGATCAAGTTGTTTTCAAGTTCTTCAGAAGTAAGGTTTGCTGGAATACTATCGATAATCTTGTAGGCACCAGCTAGGACACGCAAGGCTTGGTGAGCCATTTCTGAGTTATTTGATTTAATCAGATGCGATGTAGCATCATCAATTGCTGCAATATCTCCGGCCTTATCACGAGAAACACAACGTTTCAAGAGTTGATCAGGAGCTCCCTTAACCGCTACAAGATAACGACCATCTGCAAGTGGATGAACGGTAGACATGAGCTTGCGGTCTGAGTCAAATGGCAACTCAGCCACACGAGGATATTTCTCTAAGAACCCTTTAACATCATAGCCTTTGTCCAAGGCATACTGGATGAAGGCTGTTTCAGTTGGATCCCCAATCAGGTTTCCTTCAGCATCAATCTTGGTATCGTTAGCCAAAACAACTGAACGAAGAAGAGGCATATCCAAGCCCAGTTCAATCTCATCAGCTGAGTCATGTAGGACTGCATCGTAGAAGACTTTTTCAACCGTCATCTTATTCATTGTAAGAGTACCAGTCTTATCAGAAGCAATGATTTCTGTTGAACCAAGTGTTTCTACTGCTGGCAACTTACGAACGATAGAGTTTCGTTTGGCCAAAACTTGAGTACCCAGGGCAAGAACGATAGTTACGATAGCAGGCAGACCTTCTGGAATGGCAGCAACAGCAAGCGCAACAGACGTCATCAACTCACCAAGTGGATCTTTTCCTTGGATAAAGACACCAACTACAAAGGTAACTGCTGCAATCACCAAAATAGCGTATGTCAAAACTTTAGAAAGGTTATTCAAATTTTGTTTGAGTGGGGTATCAGTCTCATCAGCATTTTGTAGCATACCAGCAATATGCCCTACTTCCGTATACATACCAGTATTTACAACCACACCAATCCCACGACCATAAGTGACATTAGAGTTTTGGAAGGCCATATTAACACGATCACCGATACCAGCATCTTCAGCAAGTTCTACAGACAAGTCTTTTTCAACAGGAACAGATTCACCTGTCAGAGCAGCTTCCTCGATTTTAAGAGAGTTGGCTTCAAAGAGACGTAAATCCGCAGGAACAACATCTCCAGCTTCTAAAATGACAATATCACCAGGGACCAGTTCTTTTGAATCCACTTCGGCTACATGTCCATCACGAAGAACACGCGCTGCTGGACTAGACATAGATTTGAGGGCTTCAATAGCTTCCTCAGCCTTACCTTCTTGGTAGACACCAAAAGCAGCGTTGATGATAACAACGGCCAGGATAATAATGGCATCCGCAATATCTTCTCCACCAGATGTAACAACTGAAAGAACAGCAGCTACTAGCAAGATAATAATCATCAAATCCTTGAACTGCTCGATAAATTTCACGAGGAGAGATTTCTTTTCACCCTCATCCAATTCATTGCGACCATATTCAGATAAGCGTTTTGCAACCTCACTGCTGGTCAATCCCTCTTTAGACGTCTCCATCTCTTGCAAGACTAAGTCTTGATCCTGAGTATAGAAAGCCTGACGTTTCTGTTCTTTAGACAAATTGTCTCCTCCTTTTTATAGGGTCTCTTTAAAATAGAAAAAGAGACCTGTTTATTAAACAAGTCTCGCTATTTCATACAAGGCCGGAAATTGCTTTCGTATTGACGACCATGTAACGGTTATTCCGTTAGCTACTCCCTTGAGTTGTTTATCATTGTATCAAAATTTCTCTTTTTTCGCAAGAAAATCTTCTAGCTTCTTTGAAAAAATTTCACATTTTTTACAACCAAGAAATCTCCATCTGGTAATCAGCAAATAATCGTTCTCCATCAGGTGTTTTAAGCTGGTAATCTAGACAAATGATTTGCTTATCTAGATCCAGATAATATCGTTGAGTATCCGTCATCAAGGTCTGCATCCCCATAGGAGTAGGCACCCCAACCAAGGCTCTGTCATCTTTGATGAACCGCATCAGAGTTTTAGGATTAGAAAAGCGGGTCATGGTCAATTCCGTATCATGAAATTTAAGCACCACTTTCTCGTCTTCCTCGTTTTTAAACAGTAAGTAATGATGATTACCTTTTTGAGTCCATTCAGCATCGTAAATTTGATCAATTAATTCTGTCTGACCATCTAATTGAATCTGGTTTTTCATCCGAATCTTCATAAGTTTTATCTCTCAATCTAGTCTTTTTCCTTTCTATTTTAACAAATTTTATCGGTTTTTTCTTCTTCTACTCTCTACAAAGCCATTTGTGTTATAATAGAAGCATGATTGAAAAAGTATTTCGTGATCCAGTTCACACCTATATCCATGTGGACCACCAAGTTATTTACGACTTAATTAATACTAAAGAATTTCAACGACTACGCCGCATCAAGCAACTGGGAACATCTGGTTACACTTTCCATGGTGGTGAGCATAGCCGTTTTTCGCATTGTCTGGGGGCCTATGAAATCGCTCGACGGATTACCAAAATCTTCGATGAGAAATATCTTCAAACCTGGGACAATCACGAGTCTCTTTTGGTAATGGTCACCGCTCTTTTACACGATGTAGGACACGGAGCCTACTCTCATAGCTTTGAGCGTTTATTTGATACCGATCATGAAGAAATCACACGCCAGATTATCACAAGTCCTGAAACCGAGATTAATCGTGTATTGACTCAGGTTTCACCAGATTTTCCTGAAAAAGTGGCCAGCGTCATTAACCACACCTATCCTAACAAGCAAGTGGTCCAGCTGATTTCCAGTCAGATTGATGTGGACCGGATGGACTATCTCTTACGGGACTCCTTTTATACCGGCGCTTCTTATGGTCAATTTGACTTGACAAGAATTTTACGGGTTATACGACCAGTTGAGAACGGAATTGCTTTCAACGTAATGGTATGCATGCCGTGGAGGATTATGTGGTCAGTCGTTATCAGATGTACATGCAGGTTTATTTCCATCCAGCTAGTCGAGCCATGGAAGTTTTGTTGCAAAACTTACTAAAAAGAGCCAAATTCCTTTACGAAGATCAGAAGGATTTCTTCAAATTGACTTCGCCAAATTTACTACCTTTCTTTGAAAAAAGATTTAGTTTGCAAGACTATTTAGCTTTGGACGATGGAGTCATGAACACCTACTTCCAAAGCTGGATGACCAGTCCTGACACCATCTTATCTGACCTTGCTCAGCGATATGTCAACCGAAAAGTTTTTAAATCCATGATTTTCTCAGAGGAAAATGAAAAACATCTGGATGTCCTACGGCAACTCGTCAAACAAGTTGGTTTTGAACCTGATTATTACACCGCTATTCACCGTAATTTTGACCTTCCTTATGATTTTTATCGTCCAGACGTTGAAAAGCCACGTACTCAGATTGAAATCATTCAAAAAGACGGTAGTTTAGCTGAACTGTCTAGCCTTTCCCCAATTGTCCAGTCTCTTACGGGTACACGTCAAGGGGACAACCGTTTCTATTTTCCTAAAGAAATGCTGACAGATGCTGGTTTGTTCAATGAAAATAGCCAAGCTTTTCTAAGCTATATGAAAAACGATACTTTTATTTACGGAGAATAAGATGTCCATTAAACTAGTCGCCATCGATATTGATGGCACCTTGTTAAACAGCAAAAAAGAAATCACACCAGAAGTCTTTTCTGCTATCCAGGATGCCAAAGCTGCTGGAGTCAAAATTGTCATTGCAACCGGTCGTCCTATTGCTGGCGTTCAAAGACTCCTCGAGGAACTAGAGCTTAATCAACCAGATAACTATGTCGTTACCTTCAACGGCGGACTGGTGCAGGATACTGTTACAGGTCAAGAATTAATCAAGAAACACTGACCTATGACGACTATCTGGATATCGAACTGCTCGGGCGAAAATTAGGTGTCCACATGCATGCCATCACCAAGGACGGCATTTATACAGCCAATCGCAACATCGGCAAGTACACTGTTTACGAGTCCAATCTGGTCAGCATGCCGATCTTCTATCGTACGCCTGAAGAAATGGCTGATAAAGAAATCGTCAAATGTATGTATATTGATGAGCCAGAAATTCTGGATGCAGCCATTGCTAAGCTACCACCGGAATTAGCCGAAAAATATACACTGGTTAAGTCAGCTCCTTTCTATCTGGAAATTGTCAAAAAGACTGTCAATAAAGGGGCTGCTGTCCTGCATCTGGCTGAAAAACTTGGCTTAAACAAAGGGCAAACTATGGCAATCGGCGATGAAGAAAACGACCGCGCCATGCTAGAAGCTGTCGGCTCTCCTGTTGTCATGGAAAACGGCAAGGAAGAACTCAAGAAAATCGCCAAATACATCACCAAATCAAACGACGAATCCGGCGTAGCATACGCCATTAGAGAGTGGGTTTTAAAATAATGTTTAGTTACAAAATTGGAATTTCAGCTCAAGAACACGACGATTTTGTCACGGCTCATCCCCAGGCCAATCTCCTGCAGAGTTCAGCCTGGGCTCAGATCAAAGATAACTGGGCTAATGAGCGCTTGGGCTTCTATAAAGACGACCACTTGGTTGCTGTAGCCAGTGTCCTGATCAAACCACTGCCCTTGGGAATGACCATGCTTTATATCCCTCGGGGTCCCATCATGGACTATGGTGACAAGGAGCTGCTGACCTTTGTTTTGGCGTCGCTCAAGAAATTTGCCAAGGAGAAAAAAAGCGCTCTTTGTCAAGTTTGACCCTAGCCTCTTTCTGGCAGAAAGCAAGATGGGTGGCGAATTGCAAGACAAAGCCGAGACGGTAAAGCTGATTCAAGAGCTGCAGCATGCTGGAGCTGTCTGGGTCGGACGGACTGAGTCTCTGGACGAAACCATCCAGCCTCGCTTGCAGGCTAACATCCATAAAGAAGATTTCAGTGAGGATTTGCTTTCTAAAAGTACTCGCCAGGCTATTCGTACAGCCCGTAACAAAGGTATTCAAATCCAATTTGGCGGAGCAGAATTACTGGATGACTTTTCAGCCCTGATGAAAAAGACAGAAAACAGAAAAAACATCCACCTGCGTGGCAAAAACTATTATCAAAAACTCTTGGATACTTATCCTGACCACTCCTACATCACCTTGTCCAGTATTGATCTAAAGGCACGATTGGAAGACTTGCAGGCTCAGCTGACCAAGACACTCAAGGAAGCAGAGAAATTTACCGAGAAAACCAAGCCTGGCAAGATTGAGAATAACCAGCAAGAACAGAAACGCCTCCAAGAAGAGATTGACTTTCTGCAGGACAAAATTAGCCAAGGTGCTACTGTCGTTCCCCTGTCTGGTACACTGGTCTTGGAATACGGCAAAACCTCTGAAAATATCTATGCCGGAATGGACGAGGAATACCGTCGTTATCAGCCTGCCATCATCACTTGGTACGAAACAGCCAAACATGCTTTTGAGCGCGGAGCAGATTGGCAAAATATGGGTGGAATCGAAAACGATCTTAAGGGCGGTCTCTACAGCTTTAAATCCAAGTTCAATCCGACCATTGAGGAATTTGCTGGTGAGTTTAACCTGCCAACCAATCCTCTTTACCACCTCTCCAATCTGGCCTACACTATCAGAAAGAAACTGCGTAGCAAGCATTAAAAGAAAGGAAGCCTATGACCTTTAAACTTCTCAGTCAAGAAGAATTCATCCAGCATACCTCAGCTAGCTCCCAACGCTCTTTTATGCAGACCGTGGAAATGGCAGAGCTACTGAGCAAGAGGGGCTTCAGCACCCAGTATGTCGGCTACACTGACCCACAGGGACAGGTAGTGGTGTCAGCTGTCCTCTACAGCATGCCTATGACTGGTGGCCTTCATATGGAAATCAACTGCGGTCCTGTCTCTACTGACGCTCAATACCTGCCTCCTTTCTATCAAGCTTTGCAAGCCTATGCTAAAAAAGAAGGTGCCCTAGAGCTCATCATCAAGCCCTACGAGACTTATCAGACCTTTGACAGCAATGGCCAGCCCACATCTGATGAAAAGGTCGAGCTTATCCAGCAACTGACTGATTTGGGCTTTGACTTTGACGGCCTGCAGACAGGCTATCCAGGCGGGGAGCCTGATTGGCATTATGTCAAAGACCTAGCTGGTCTGACGGAGAAAGACTTGCTCAAGTCCTTCAGTAAAAACGGCAAGGCGACCGTCAAAAAGGCTAACACCTTTGGTATCAAGCTAACAAGGCTGGAACGTGACCAACTCAGCATTTTTAAAGACATCACAGCTACCACTTCTGACCGACGGGAATATGACGACAAGCCACTAGACTACTATCAAGATTTTTATGATAGCTTTGGACAGCAGGCGGACTTTATGGTAGCCAGCCTTAACTTCAAGGACTATCTTCAGAACTTACAAAAAGACCAAGAGAAACTGGGCCAGAAATCCAGAAACTACAGGCTGACTTGGAAAACAATCCTCAATCTGAAAAGAAGCAAAACCAGTTGCGAGAGCTTTCCAGTCAGTTTGACAGCTTTGAAACCCGTAAAGCAGAGGCTCAAGATCTGATTGACAAATACGGTGACAAAGACCAAGTTCTGGCTGCCAGCCTATTTATCTACACCCCTCAGGAAGCGACCTATCTCTTCAGCGGCTCTTATCCTGAGTTTAACAAATTCTACGCTCCTGCTCTGCTGCAGGAATACGTTATGACTGAAAGCATCAAGCGAGGCATTCCATTTTATAATTTCCTCGGCATTATGGGAATTTTCGATGGTTCTGATGGAGTTCTGCGCTTCAAGCAGAACTTCAACGGCTTCATCGTCCGAAAAATGGGAACTTTCCGTTATTATCCTAACCCTCTTAAATTTAAAATCATTCAGCTCATAAAGAAAATTTTAAGACCTTAAGATGCGTAAATCTAAAATATACAAAAGGACCGGGAACATGATTCCCAGTCCTTTTGTATATTTTATAAGGCTTTCGCTTCTGTATGAACGATGCTATCCACATGAATCTGATTGTCTTCAAATTTTTTCTTGAGCGATTCTAAATCCACCTTGCCATCAATTTGAACTTCAATGACAACTTTACCATCTTTTCTCGGTATATTAACTGTATTTGAAATGTTCAGGTTTTCTTCCACCAATAAGCGAACAATATGTTCCAAAACACCGACTTCATCTTCAGTAACAAAGCGCGCTCGAACTCCTTCTTCTCCGTAACCAGATACTTCTAAAAAGGCTTTAAAGATATCTCGATCCGTTATCACACCATAAACTTGCTCATTGTCCACGACTGGAAGAATGCCGACTTTATTTTTCAACATCAGGTAAATCGCATCTTCTAGACTGGCATATTGGGATACCGTGATGACCTTTCGAATCATGACATCCTTAATCTTTGTTTTGTTGAGGAGGTAGTTCATCTCATAAATGGATAGACTAGTTGCTTTAGATGGGCTAGCTTCAGCAATTGTCCCTTCTGTCACAAGACCAACCAATTTATCATTTTCAATAACTGGCAATCTGTGCAAACCTTGCTCTCGCATAATATCTGCTGCGTGAGCAACCGTCGTATCAGGACTAATATAAACGACTTTGCGTGTCATAAAATCTTTTACTGCCATAAGAGTCTCTCCTCTATTTTTTCTTTCTTTTATTATACTGTTTTTTTTTCGCAATTTCAAACGCTTTCATCATTTTTCTTACTTTTTCAAAATTAAGAAAAATCCAGCTATTGGCAAAATTTGGAAGAACCTCAATGAAAAAAACTACTGGAGAATTACTCAAGTTTCTAAAAAAATTATCTGGCTTAAGCTTAAGACTCATTCTATTCAAAAATCACATTTTTAAATATAAATAATCTTATAACCAACCTACCTATCCTAATATATAAAGGGTATTCTTCAAAACTTTGTGATTTCTCCTGCTTATTCAAATTAAATTAATAAAAAGCAGAATATGAAAGATCTACTGTCATTTCTATCCTAAAAACCAAAATCTTCAACCTGAAACAATCCCCCGGAAATTCTGACGAAAACTTGGTTTTCTTTATCTGCAACTTAAAAAGGTCCAATGGACCTTTTTAACCACCTAGATATGCTTTGCGGACTTCGTCTGAAGCGAGGAGTTCTTGTCCTGTTCCGGAAAGAACAATTTTACCAGTCTCAAGAACGTAGCCACGATTTGCAATCGAAAGTGCTTTATTGGCATTTTGCTCAATAAGGAGAACCGTTGTCCCTTGTTTTTGGATATCTTGAATGATGTCAAAAATTTCTTGAATGAAAATAGGTGCCAATCCCATAGAAGGCTCATCCAAAAGAAGTAGTTTAGGAGTGGACATCAAGGCCCGTCCCATCGCCAACATCTGCTGCTCACCACCCGAAAGGGTTGCAGCATCTTGGTTTTTACGCTCTTCCAAGCGCGGGAAACGAGAAAAGACCTTCTTCAAGTTGGCTTGATTTTCTTCTCGATTTGTTTTGAGGAAAGCTCCCATTTCTAGATTCTCCATAACTGTCAAACCTGGAAAGACATGGCGACCTTCTGGAACCTGAGAAAGACCAGCTGCTACGATTTTCTGAGCAGGGACCTTCTGGATTTCGTTTCCTAAAAATTCAATTTTACCAGCACTTGGTCGAACCAAGCCAGAAATCGTCCGAAGGATCGTTGTTTTACCAGCACCATTAGCACCAATCAATGAAACAACTTCTCCTTCATTGACTTCAAAGCTGACATCACGGACAGCCTGAATCATGCCATAGTGGACTGATAAATTCTCAACTTTTAACATAGTCATCAGGCTTCACCTCCTAGATATGCTTCAATAACTCGTTCGTTGCTCTTGATTTCATCAGGTGTACCATGAGCAATCAAACGACCATATTCCAATACATAGATTCGTTCAGTAACTTCCATAACCAAGCTCATATCATGCTCAATCAACATAATGGTAATGTTGAATTCATTTTTGATACGGCGGATTAGCTCGGTCAATTCTGCTGTTTCTTGTGGGTTCATACCAGCAGCCGGCTCATCCAAAAAGAGAATTTTGGGTTCGGTAGCCAAAGCACGAACAATTTCTAGACGTCTCTGTTGTCCATAAGCTAAGTTTTTGGCCAAAGTCTCAGCTTCCTTATCCAAGTCAAAAATCTTCAGCAAATCCAGAGCCTTATTTTTCAACTCTTCTTCATTTTTATAGAAAGCTGGTAGGCGGAAGAAGGAGGCAAAAGTATGCGGCTTGTGGTGATTCCCAAAAGCAATCAAGACATTGTCTAAAACTGTCAAATCTTTAAAGAGACGAATATTTTGGAAAGTACGTCCAAGTCCGAGCGATGCAATTTTATATGGAGCTTTGCCATTTAGCAAGTGACCATCTAAAGTCACTGTCCCTTCACTTGGCTCGTATACCCCCGTCAATAAATTAAAGAGAGTTGTTTTACCAGCACCGTTTGGCCCGATAAGTCCGACCAATTCTCCCTCATTTAGCTCTAAAGTCACATCTCCAACGGCTGTCAGACCACCAAAATGTTTTGTTAAATTTTTTACATCAAGAAGTGCCATTATTCTTTGACCTCCTTATCTTTTTTGAAAAAGCGTGACAATTGCAGCTCCCAAGTACCTAGAAGTCCACCTGGACGGAAGATCATAACTAAGATAAGAGCGAGTGAATAGATAATCATTCGAATGCTTGAGAACTCTTGCAAGAGCATGTTCAAAATACCGAGTACAATTGCTGCGATAACTGTTCCTGTCATAGATCCTAAACCACCAAATACAACAATGATTAGGACATTGATCGTGTTGGTAAAAGAGTAATCCTTAGGCACAACTGCTCCGATAAAACCAGCCTTCAAAGCACCTGCAATTGATGCTGTTATCGCCCCAAAGACAAAGGCAACGACTTTAGCCTTAGTTGTGTTAACACCTACAGACTCTGCTGCAATCTCATCTTCACGGACAGACAAGGTTTTGCGCCCCAGAGGACTACGCAAAAAGTTCAATGTGAACAAAGTAGTAATAACAACAAAGAAATAGACCATCTGCCAGCTAGTAAAGCCAGGAATACTTAAAATACCAGCAGCACCATTAGTAACTTCTCCACCATTCACAATCAAGATACGAATAATTTCAGATACTCCAAGAGTTGCAATGGCCAAGTAGTCTCCTTTTAGTCGAAGTGTAGGAATCCCAACTCCCAATGCAACAAGTCCTGCAATGAATGCCCCTAGTATCATAGCAGCAAAAAAGGCAGGATAGGTTGGAGATTTTGTTCCAATGATTGCAACTGCATAGGCTCCAATAGCCATGAAACCAGCATGGCCTAGAGAAAATTGCCCTGAGAATCCAACAATCAGGTTGAGACCAACCGCTAGAATAATGTTAATACCGATTTCTTCTAAAATTTGCAAATGGAAGGCGTTCAGTATTCCTCCACCAGCTAAAACAGTAATCAAGACAAAGCCTGCAAGAATTAAAGCAAGCCATAGAAGATTTACTTTCAGATTTTGCTTCATACCTTACACCTTCTCTTTCACGTTTTTCCCAAGGATTCCCGCAGGACGAATTAACAAGATGATAATCAAAATACCATATACAATCGCATCACGGAAGTCTGACATACCAAAGGCTGTTGCAAAGGTTTCTAACAGACCAATAACAAAACCACCCAAGGCAGCCCCTGGAATAATTCCGATACCACCCAAAACAGCAGCAACAAAGGACTTAATACCTGGAGTCATCCCCATTAATGGCTCTAATGAGTTATAGTAAAGAGCGATAAGAACACCTGCTGCCCCTGCTAGTGCAGAACCCAATGCAAAGGTGAAACTAATGGTCCTGTTGACATTGATTCCCATTAGTTGAGCAGCATCACTATCTACTGAAACTGCCCTCATAGCTTTCCCCATCTTGGTTTTTTGTACAATAAATTGCAAAGCCAACATCAAGAAAATAGAAATCCCTAAAATCATCAACTGAATATTTGAAACTGTAATAGGTCCTAAGTTAAAACGAACAGTTGGAATCACCTGAGGGAAAGGTAAGGTACTAGCACCAACAAAATAAACCATGAGGTACTCCAAAAGGAAGGAAACCCCAATTGCTGTAATTAAGGCAGCAATACGAGTCGAATTTCGTAATGGGCGATAAGCCAGAAATTCAATGACAACCCCTAAAATAGCTGTTCCAATCATAGCCACAATCAAGGCTAAAAAGAAATTTAATTTCAATGAATTGATGAGGAAATACCCCATAAAAGCACCCATCATATAAATATCACCATGGGCAAAATTGATGAGCTTAATAATACCATAGACCATGGTGTAACCTAGGGCTAACAGTGCATAGACACTTCCTAGAATTAAACCATTGACAAGCTGTTGGAGCATAAGACACCACACTTTCTAATATAATAAAATCGGGCAAGAGACAAACTCAATACTAGAAATTGAATTCATCACCTCACCCGCAGAAAGGAACTGTATTCTGATTTAAATACAATTCCTTTTCCTTCTTTTGTAAGATTCTAGAAATTCAGTTGAATTGCTTAGTTTGGTTTTACTGTTTCCACAGTATCAACTTTACCATCTTTCAAGCCAATCATCAAGGCTGACTTAACTGGGTTATGATTTTTATCCATTGTGATAGAACCAGTCACCCCTTCGAAGTCTTTCAACTTAGCAAGGTTTTCTTTGATATCAACTGAGTTTTTCGCACCCTTAGAAGCTTCTGCTACCATATAAACAGAGTCATAAGCAAGAGCAGAGAACATTGATGGTTCTTCATTATACTTCGCTTTATATGCTTCCAAGAATTTCTTGGCTTTAGCTGTCATATCTCCGCTAGTTGAGTAACCAGAAACATAGTAAACATTAGTTGCAGCTGCTGGAGTTGCTTGTGAGATAAACTCTTCACTGTTAAATCCATCTCCACCAACAATTGGTTTGTCAATTCCCATACCACGAGCTTGGTTTACGATTTTACCAGCTTCAGTGTAGTAACCTGGAACAACAAGGGCATCAAAGTCTTTACCTTTGAATTTAGTTAAAGCTGCTTGGAAGTCAGTATCTTTTGAGGCAAATGTTTCAGTTGCAACGATTTCACCCTTGTACTCTTCTTGGAAAGCCTTGGCGATTCCTTTTGCGTAGTCACTTGAGTTATCGTAGTAAAGAACAACTTTTTTAGCTTTCAAATTGTCTGTGACATATTTGCTAAGAATTTTCCCTTGGAAACTATCGATGAAAGTTGTACGGAACAAGTAATCTTGACCTTTTGTCAAATCATCCTGAGTACCACTTGGAGTAATCAAAGGAACAGAAGCTTTAGCAGCATTTGTAATCGCCGCACCAGTACCACCTGAAGTCGCAGGGCCAATGATGGCATTTACTTTAGCCTGGGTCACCAAGTTTGTAGAAACTGTAGAAGCTTCACTCAACTCGGATTTATTATCCTTATCTGTAATTTCAATTTGTTTTCCGTCTACTCCACCAGCTTTATTGATTTCATCAACAGCTAACTTAGCAGCTTTTTGTTCAGCGGTTCCGTATGAAGCAACGTCACCAGTTTCTTCAAAGTTGAAACCAATTTTAAGTGTCTTACCAATCTCAGTTCCTGAAGCAGAACCAGAATTTCCTGTTGTAGAGACTTCTCCACAGGCTGCTAGCAATGCAACACTTGCAAGACTAACCAAGGTTAATGCAAATTTTTTCTTCATCAAAATGTTCTCCTTTATGTGTATTCAAAACTATATAGTAAGAATATACCGAATTATCAGAAAATTGTCAATATAAAAACAAACGCTTTTTAAATGATAACGTTTTCCTCTTGGCGATGTAGACTACCAACGAAGTTTTTGTCCAATTCTTGAATATGACAAGCACGAACTTTTTTTACAAACTTTTCCTGTCCCAGCTTCTTCTGCAAGTCTTCCGCTTGCGTTTTTGGTACATAGAGCTGAAGATACCGGCGTTTTTTAGAATGATAAACTATATCTCCAAAAGCAGCAACTTTTTTTACGTCACGATTATAATAAAGATAAACAATTATTCCAACTCGTTCTTCTTTTTGATACATAAACGATCCTTCCCAAACTAGAACTACTTACTGATTATATCAAAAAAGCCCCTTAGGGGCAATTTGATTTTATATGATTAACTCAAATTATTGTTAGCCATGATCTCATCAATGAATCCATAAGCAAGAGTTTCTTCAGCACTCATCCAATAATCACGTTCTGCATCAGCATGAATTTGCTCAACTGTTTTACCAGAATTATCGGCAAGAATTTGCTCTAAAGTTTTCCGAGTCTTCAGCAAGTGTTCCGCAGCAATAGCCATATCCGTTTGCTGAGTACCACCACCAGTTCCTCCCATTGGCTGGTGAATCATATATTCAGCATTTGGAAGCATGAAACGTTTGCCTTTGGCACCGCTTGATGCGATGATGGTCCCCATGCTCGCTGCCATACCCATAACGATTGTTTGGACATCAGATTTAATAAAGTTCATGGTGTCAACAATCGCTAAACCAGCTGAGACTGAACCACCTGGTGTATTAACATAGAGGTAGATATCCTTGGTACTGTCTTGTGCATCCAAGAAAAGAAGCTGAGCAATGACTGAATTAGCCATATTATCCTCTACCGGACCTGTCAACATGATGATGCGGTCTTTAATAGACGTGAGTAAATATCATACGAGCGTTCCCCACGGCTTGTTTGTTCAATAACTACAGGAATCATAGTTTTCTCACTTTCTGTTAGTTGGATTTTCTATCAAATAGGAAATAGAATATTCAAAGTATGAATCCATTATAACTCTTTGGTCAATAAAGGTCAAATTTTTGAATCGATTAGGAGTATACTGACCTTGAGAAGCTTATTCTTCAAAACCACTCCACTTTCCTATTTCTTGGATTTTGGACAACCCTTCAGCAAAATCTTATTTAGTTCCGAACAAGCGGTCTCCAGCATCTCCCAATCCTGGTACGATATAACCATGTTCATTTAGATGGTCATCCAAGGCAGCCGTGAAAATATCCACATCTGGGTGTGCTTCCTGCAAGGCTTTTACTCCTTCAGGTGCAGAAACCAAGCATACAAATGTAATGTGACTAGCACCACGTTTTTTAAGAGAATCCACAGCTAAGATCGCAGAACCACCTGTAGCTAGCATTGGATCGACAACGAAAATCTGACGTTGGTCGATATCTTCTGGTAACTTCACTAAGTATTCAACTGGTTTCAACGTCTCTTCATCACGGTACATTCCGATGTGGCCGACCTTCGCTGCTGGAACCAAGCTTAGAAGTCCATCGACCATGCCAATACCAGCCCGCAGGATTGGTACAATAGCTAATTTTTTTCCTGCAATCTGCTTTTGGACTGTTTTTGTAATTGGTGTTTCAATTTCTACATCTTCAAGTGGTAAATCCCGCAAAACCTCATATCCCATGAGCATTGCGATTTCATCAACTAATTCACGAAAAGCCTTGGTAGAGGTATCTGTACGACGCAAGATAGACAATTTATGCTGAATTAGTGGATGAGCGATAACTTCAAGTTTTCCCATGATTGGATTTCCTTCTTTCAATTTATTCTTCTTATTATATCAAAAAAAGATTGAAAAGGCTTGCCATAAGCAAACCTTTTCAGAGTTTTTCTTGGTTCTAAAGCCATTCCCCATATCGCTTGATATACAAGTGTTTAACAAAGGTTACACTAACCATGTAAAGCACAATAATCAGCAGAAGGAAAAGGAAATATGCGCCATTGAGCGGAGCTGTTTTGAGAACAGAAGCAAAGAGGCTATATGGCAAAGAAGTAACAAAGAGAGCAGCAGCCATAGTGGTTACAATAACAGACAAGGCTGGACGGCTTTGCACGAATGGTAATTTAGGTGAGCGAAGCATATAGATGACCATAGTTTGGGTCCACATAGACTCAATAAACCACCCTGTTTGGAAAGAGTGATAAAGGTTGCCGCTTGCTCAGTACCAGCTTGATAACTACTTCCTGTTATCATAGGAACAATGATAAAGTAAAGGGCCAAGTAAGTCAAAACATCAAAAATGGATGAGATAGGCCCAATCCAAGCCATAAAGCGGGTAATAGAGTTAGCAGACCAAATCCGTGGTTTCTTGAGAAATTCACTATCAACGTTATCGAAAGGCAAAGCTATACAGGACAGATCATAAACCAGATTGAGAACAATCAGGTGAACTGGTGCCATCGGCAAAAAAGGCAAAAAGATGCTGGCAAAGAGGAGAGAAAAGATATTCCCAAAGTTGGAGCTGACTGTCATCTTGATATATTTGGTCATGTTAGCATAGACCTTACGTCCCTCTACCAACCCTTTCTCCAGAACCATGAGGTCCTTGTCTAACAGAATGACATCTGCCGTTTCCTTGGCTATATCGACAGCTGTATCAACAGAAATCCCAACATCTGCTACTTTCATCGAAGGAGCATCATTGATGCCATCGCCCATGTAGCCAACCTTGTGTCCATTGGCCTTGAGTTGAAGGATAATCCGTGCTTTTTGGTCAGGAGAGAGCTTGGCAAAGACCGTTGTATTCTCTACCGCTTTGCTCAATTCCTCATCTGATAAAGCATCTACCTCTACGCCTAGCAAGATATTTTCTACATCAAGGCCAACTTTTTCACAGACTGCCTGAGTAACCTTTTCATTATCACCGGTCAAAATCTTAGTGGCAACACCGTACTCTGCCAAGGTTTCAATAGCGGGAGCCGCAGATGACTTGGGTGGATCCAGAAAGGCCAAGTAGCCCGTCAAGATCATATCAGACTCATCCTTGACCTCATAGTCGTAATCTTCTTCTAGGTCTGACTTGTAGCTAACACCAAGAACGCGTAGCCCTTGCTCATTGAGTTGAGCCACTTCCGCAAGGATTTCCTGACGAATTTCCTCAGTCAGTTCCGTAATGCGATTCTTGTATTCCACATAACTAGAGATCGCCAGCATTTCCTCCAAGGCACCCTTGGTTACCATGCTGATGACATCTTCATCATCTTTGACGATGACGCTCATGCGACGACGCTCGAAATCAAAGGCAGTTCATCAATTTTTTTAAAGGTTTGGTCTAAATCACGAACAAGCTCATGCTTTTCTGCTTCTTTCTCTGTCCGATTGATAATGGCCCGATCCATGAGATTTTTAAGGCCCGTTTGGTAATAGGAATTGAGAAAAGCGCGACGGAGCACTGCCAAGTCTAAATCACCGTGAATGTCCAGTGGATATTCCAAGACAATCTCGTCTTGGGTCAGTGTACCCGTCTTATCCGTACAGAGGATATCAATAGCTCCTAGATCTTGAATAGCATTCAATTTTTTGATCACAACCTTTTCCTGAGCCATGATAATAGAACCTTTAGCCAGGCTGGCTGTGATAATCATAGGTAGCATTTCTGGAGTCAAGCCAACCCCAACGCTGAGGGCAAAGACTCCTGCTTCCAACCAGTCTCCATCTGTCAGTCCATTGATGAAGAAAACAACAGGTACCATAACGAGCATCAGACGAATCAAGAGCCAAGAAATGCTATTCATATCACGCTCAAAAGAAGTCGGCTCATCGTAGGTGTTAAGCGTCTGCTCAATGGCCCCCATCATGGTATCGTCACCAACCACCAGTACCAGAGCTGTTGCTCTACCGGAAATAACGTTGGTTCCCATAAAGGCCAGTGACTCTGTTTCTAAAAGGCTATCAAGATTTTGCCCATCCGACTTAGACAAACATATCTTTTCTACTGCATCGCTCTCCCCTGTTAGGCCAGACTGCTGAACAAAGAAATCACGTGATTCTAGCAGCAAAACATCTGCTGGAATCATGTCTCCGGCACTAAGTTTGACGATGTCTCCTACAACAATCTCATCAATGGGAAGTTCTTGTTCTACTCCTTCTCTGATGACTGTAGCTGTGTTGACAATCAACCGAGACAGATTGCTAGCAGCGCGGTCACTACGCAATTCCTGAATAAAACGAATGCCTCCAGAAATCAAGACCAGAACGACAATGATTATGGAAGTTGTCGGATCTTCCTCTCCGGGCTTAGCCAGCCAGACATTGGTCACTAAGGACACCAGAGCAATTACTAGTAATATAACCGTAAAGGGGTTGATAATAGATTCGTAAATTTTCTTTAGAATAGAGTCTTCCTGACCCTTTGTGATGATATTTCCCCATAGAGGTCACGATTTTCTTCGACCTGCTCTTCTGTCAGGCCACGAAAGGCGGTCTTGTAGAAGGCCAAGGTTTCTTGCATAGGAAGCTGCAAAGCTGCAACTAATCTTTCTTTTACTGTTTTCATTGGTTTCTCCTTAATGTATGAATAATCAAGTTCATACACAGAGACCAATCACTTTATAAGGACCGAACGACACAAATCAGCGATTGGCTGTGTATGTGCGGTTCCGGATGATCGTCAATTTGCATCGCATGTCTCCTTTCTTTTTCTTAAGAGGCAGGTAAACAACTATTTGCCTACTTGAAATATTTTCAACAAAAAAGAATACCCTGCCAATTTCTCGGCAGGGTTGTTTGCATGTCAGGTCTTTCACTTTATTTTACAACAGATAAAGTAAACATCTACCGTTCAAGCTTTAACTCCATAAGGCGATGAAATGAGCTTAGTCTTGACCTTGGCGATCAGGACTGTTAACCAACGAGTAGTGTCTCCACTGCTTTGCGGTAGTCATCCGTATCCTTATGGTAGCCTCACCTACCGATCTTCCATTATTACTATACTCCTCTTTGCAAGGATTGTCAATAAAGAAATTACTAATTTAAAAATTTTTTGCAAACCTGTGCTAAAACCGACTACTTAGGCAAAACAGCTCCAATACGTTTACAAATTTCTACAACCATATCCTTTGGTGCAGCCACATTTAGTCGAGCATGGTACTTGCCTTCTTGACCAAGTCGCTTCCTCGATTCAGGACGACCTTTGCCTCTTCCCTCAGTAACTGGAAGAGTTGGTCATCTGTCAGATCATAATCTGAAAAGTCCAGCCAAATTAGATAGGTTCCTTGGGGCTTCATAACCTTCAGGCGTGGGGCTTCTTTGGCAAAATAATCAACCACAAAATCGATATTCTCCTCTAAGACTGTCTTAAGTTCTGTCAACCATGATTTCCCATAACGATAAGCAGCTTCAGTCGCTACAAAACCAAGTCCTGAAATTTCATGCTGGTTGTTAGCCAGCTGACGCTTTTTAAACTGATGGCGCAGGCTGGGATTCTCAATCACAGCATAGGAATTTTTAGTTCCAGCAATATTAAAGGTCTTAGTTGCACTGGATAAAATCAGGCTAAAGTCCTTAAAGTCAGGAGAAACAGTATTGAAGGACTGGTGTTCATTCCCAAACAATGTCAAATCTTGATGAATTTCATCTGATACCAGAATGACACTGTACTTTTGGCAGAGGCGGCCAATTTTTTCTAACACTTCCCGTTCCCAAACTCGCCCTCCAGGATTATGAGGATTGCAGAGAACATAAATCTTGACTTCATTGTCTACAATATCTCGCTCTAGCTGCTCAAAGTCAATCTGAAAGAGGCCGTCTTGCTCTACCAAAGAATTGGTAATCAGCTGGCGATTATTGAGCTTAACAGAGCGAGCAAAAGGAGGGTAAACCGGAGTGTTGATTAGAACGGCATCGCCTTTCTTGGTAAAGGCTTGGATAGCCGTCGAAATAGCAGGAACTACTCCTTCGATAAATACCAAGGCCTCCCTGTCAAAAGCGTAGCCATGCTCCGTCCTCTCCCAATCTAGAACAGCATTGATCAACTCCTCACTAGCATAGGTATAACCATAGACTAAGTGATCTGCGTAGTCATGAATGGCCTGCTGAATTTCAGGCAGGACTTCAAAATCCATGTCCGCAATCCAGGCAGGAAGAACCTCCCTATCCTCTTCAGCTTCTTTCCATTTATAAGTATGATGACCAAAACGATTAGGGGCTGTTTTAAAATTATATTTTCCCATACTAGTCCTCCAAGGCAGCTCGCAAATCAGCCACTAAATCTCGGCTGTCCTCAATCCCAATTGACAGGCGTAGCAAATCATCTGTCAATCCATAAGAATGACGTACCTCAACTGGAATGTCAGCATGAGTTTGAGTTGTCGGGTAGGTAATCAAACTCTCCACTCCGCCCAAACTTTCTGCAAAAGTGAAGACTTTCAGGCTATTTAGTAGATGAGGGATCTTTTCTTCATCTACAATCTTAAAGGAAATCATACCACCCTTGCCTGGATAGAGAACCTCTTTTACTGCAGGAGATTGCTTCAGAAAAGCAACCACTTCCTGGGCATTCTGAGTAGAGCGCTCCATACGGAGAGCCAGTGTCTTAAGACCGCGTAAAAGTAAATAACTGTCGAATGGAGAAAGAACCGCTCCAGTTGTATTCAAATTATAGAAAAGCTTATCATAGATATCCGTGTTATTAGTCATAACGGCTCCAGCCAAGACATCATTATGCCCGCCTAGATACTTGGTCGCAGAGTGCAGGACAATATCAGCACCATCCTCCAGCGGTCTTTGGTAAATGGGACTGTAAAAAGTATTGTCTACTATTACCCTTGCACCACTCTCATGAGCCACTTGGGAAATACGTGCAATATCAAACTCTACCATAAGAGGATTGGTTGGTGTCTCGATATAGACAATATCTATATCTTCTGTCAATTTGTTCAGAAGCTCTTCTTCCGTATTGGCATAGGTAAAGGTGAATCGGCCTTCTGCTTCAGCTTGGGCAAACCAGCGGAAAGAGCCACCATAGAGATCTCGAACAGCCAAAACCTTACTTCCGACTGGAAAAGCACTAAAGGCCAGCACAATAGCCGACATACCAGAACTAGTCGCAAGAGCATAATCAGCACTTTCGATAGCAGCCAGAGTCTCCTCAAGGCTAACACGTGTTGGATTCTTGGTCCGAGTGTAGTCATAACCAGTTGATTGACCAAACTCAGGGTGCTGGTAGGTCGTTGAAAAATGCAGGGGTGTTGTTAAGGCACCGGTTGCTTCATCTGTTTTAACCCCAGCTTGGGCCAGTATGGTATTCAAGTTTAATGCTTGACTCATTTCTTATTCCTCACAATCTCGTAAATCTTATTCTATTGTAACATCTTGTGAAAGTTCTGCGCTTTGTTCTTTTCAAGAGCTAGATATAGTCTGAAACTATATAAAAAACCCGACCTTCAAATAGCCGGGGCAAATACTTATGAATTAACATTTAAGAAATATGGAATTTCCTTCTCAAACTGCTTGCTTTTGCCTCTCCTACGAAGCGATCAAGCAAACGAACACGCAAGGCCAAGCCACCATAAACTGCAATACCAACTCCACCAATTAGAACCAAATAAATCATACTTGAGACACGTCCAGCTGGATGGAAAAAGAAACCAAGAAGCAAATCAGCTAATGCAATGACAACTATCATTAAAAGCGTTAAAATACAAGTCAGTAAACTACGTTTGATCAGGTTTTGAGGATTAAGTCCTGTGATATCGCGAATTTCACGATACATAAAGACGATTGGAACAATCAGACCAATTGTCGTTGAGAGCAGAGGCCCGTAAGCCCTGAACAGCCAAATCAGAGGAATTTGTAAGATAAACTTTACCACAACACCGTATAAGAAATAAACAATGGCCTTACGGTTTTGGAAGAGGGCTTGGATCATGGGAGCTAGCACTGTATAAAAGCTCAAAATAATTGTCTGTATAAGGGCAAATACAAAAAGTCCCAAAGCAAGTTTATCTGGCTGACCATAAAAGACCGTATAAAGAGGCCGAGCTACCAAAACAGCACCAATTGTTGCAGGTAAGATAAACAAGAGCAACATGGTTAGGTTGTCCTGAATCAAACGAGCAGCAGCCTTAAAATCTCCCTTGACATAATTCTCTGTCAGAAGCGGAATCCCAACCCCACCAATAGAAGTCGCTACAGCAATCAAAATCATAGTTATTTTATTGGGATTAGCCGAGAAGTAACTAAACATGACTAAGAGCTGGGTATTAGTGTAATCCGTAAACCAACTCATTACATGGATGAAGGTCATCTGGTCAATAATTTGGAAGAGCTGGATAGCCGATCCAGTGATAATAAAAGGAATGGCTTCACGAATTGTATCCCAAAGCAAAGCTCTGGTATCAATACTGCTTCCGCTTGGTGATTTTTTGAAGATTGCTTGGAGCATATTTTCCTTAGAAAGGAAATAAGCCAAAACTCCTACACTGGCAATCATCCCAATAAAAGCTGCAAATGTTGACTGGGTGACAGCAGAAACATAATTTTTTGATCCGAAATTCATGATAAAGAAGGTCGCAAGAAGCATCCAAATAATTCGAATCAACTGCTCTGCCACTTGACTGATTGCATAAGGTTTTAAATTGTTAAAGCCTTGGAAAAATCCTCGGATAACACTCATAGAAGGGAAAATCAGCACCGCCCATGAGAGACTTTGCATGATTGGAATCAAATCTTTCCCCCCGCCGGATAAACTAGCAAAGAGAGGAGATAGAAGATACATGATTACTCCAAAAACAGCACCAAGCAACAACATGAACTTGAGGAATTCTCTAATTAAAGTAAAACTGTGTTCCCTTTGATCAATCGTATTGTATTTAGCAACCTGCTTAGCTACAGCCACCGGAATTCCAGCTGTTGAAATCAGCAAAAACCAAGCATAAATATTGTAGCCCATAGTGAAAGACCATTAGCCTCCGCACCATGCTTGCCCATCCAAATATACCAAGGAATAATATAAATAGCCCCCAAAAGACGGCTAATAAAGTTTCCAGCAGTCAGCCAGGCAGTTCCTCGCAGCATCTGCTGCTGCTGACTTGTCGTTTCTTGACTCATACGATCAAACCTCATCTTATCATTTAATAGCTTTTATCTTATTATAAACTTTTCCTTTCCTCTTGTAAAACCCAGCCATTAAGTTTACAATAAGATTATGATAAAAATTGAAACAATAATAGATATTTTAAAAAAAGATCATAATTTTCGTGAAATCATCAAAGACGGCCACTACTTCTTTCATGACGGTGGACTGACTTTTGACAAAATTAGCTATGATAGCCGTAATGTGACAGATTCGACCCTCTTCTTTGTTAAAGGCGAAAACTTCAAAAAAGAATTCCTAGAAGGTGCTGTAGAGTCTGGTCTGAAATTTTATATCAGTGAGAGCGATCTTGAAGTAGGAATCCCTGTACTTGTTGTTAATGATATCAAGCAGGCTATGAGCTTGATTGCCATGGAGTTTTATGGTAATCCGCAAGATAAACTTGAAATTTTAGCCTTTACAGGGACCAAGGGAAAAACAACGTCTGCTTACTTTGCCTACCAAATCCTGTCTCAAAGTCACCGGCCAGCCCTCCTCTCCACCATGAATACCACATTGGATGGCAAGAACTTCTTCAAGTCCAGCCTAACAACGCCAGAGAGCCTAGATTTATTTGAAATGATGGCCCAGGCTGTAGCTAATGACCGCACCCATCTTATCATGGAAGTATCTAGCCAAGCCTATCTCAAAAAACGTGTCTATGGTTTAACCTTTGATGCTAGTGTTTTCCTCAATATCAGTCCCGATCATATCGGGCCAATTGAACATCCCACTTTTGAAGACTACTTCTACAATAAACGTCTTTTGATGGAAAATAGCAGAGCAGTTATTGTTAACAGTGGCATGGATCATTTCCAAATCGTGAAAGAGCAAGTCTCTTCAATAGAACATGATTTCTATGGAGAAAATTCTAGCAACACCATCATAGATTCTCAAGCCTTTAGCTTTGAAGCAAGTGGCAAGCTAGCTGGAAAATACGACATTCAGCTTATCGGGCGTTTCAATCAAGAAAATGCTCTGGCGGCTGGTCTAGCTTGTCTACGACTGGGGGCTAGTCTCGAAGACATCAAAAAAGGAATTGCTGTAACCCGAGTACCGGGTCGCATGGAAGTACTGACCCAAAAAAATGGTGCTAAAGTTTTTGTTGATTACGCTCATAATGGAGACAGTTTAACCAAACTGCTCAGTGTAGTCCAGGAACATCAAAAGAACCAGACTATTCTTGTTCTGGGAGCAACTGGAAACAAGGGAGAAAGTAGGCGAAAGGATTTTGGACTCTTACTCAACCAACATCCAGAGATTCAAGTCATACTAACTGCTGACGACCCTAATCGCGAAGACCCTGTAGCCATTGCCAAAGAAATCGCTAGTTATATCTCCCACGACGTAACCATTATCGCTGATCGTGCAGAAGCTATAAAGATAGCAATGAGTCTTACTAGGCAAGAAGGAGATGCTGTTATTTTAGCTGGTAAAGGAGCCGATGCTTACCAGATTGTCCATGATCAAAAAGTAGCCTATCCAGGTGACTATCAAATCGCAGAAAAATATCTATAAAAATAAAAAGAGAGTTGACAGTCAACTCTCTTTTTGACTACATTTATTTATTCAAGCTATTTTCAATCCCTTCAACTTTGCCTTCAACAGCAATTTTTAGCATCTCCAATGACTTCTTTTACTTTGGAGATTGTCTTTTCTACAAGACCTTTCGTTTCTGTTTTGCTGTCTCCTGTCTGCTTTCCTTGTTTTTCCTTTTAAACTGAAAAATCTCTCATTTTTAAAGTTCAAACGTTCTGATTCTTTTAAAACATCAGTTCAAACGAAAACTTAATTTTTCCTTGTCAAAGCTGGTCTCTAGCTCGTATTTGCCAGTTTCGTTTTGCCGAATATAGCCCAAGATTACGAGGCTATCGACAAAAATGTCCCGCCGCTTCTGCATGAGCTCATCCTTGCGGACATATTTGAGAAGAAAGGTCGTCATATACTTAAGTGCATACTCTGGATTGACATCGCCCAAGACAGCATAGAGAGGCTTTTGTGCATCAGACAGGGGATATTGGCGCTGCATCTTATAAAAATAATTTGCCAAGGTCAGCTCATCCCGCTGAAAATCTGTCTCTTCCAGCAAGACAGCCGCATTAGTCTGATTGGAAAGCTGGGTCTCAAAGCGTAGCTCCAACAGTTCCTGATAGAGGGGACTATCATCACGTATAAAGACTTCCTGGTCCAATTGCAAATCCTCCAAACTTTCCAAAAGAGGCAGTGATAAGTAATATCGCTTATTCTCCCGCTTGATGTAGCCAGCTTTGATATAGTCCTCGATTGAGCGATCAATATTGGCTACACCCACAAATTCTCGCTTTATCTCCCGCAAAATAACCTCTTCACGTTGATCTAAATAATCAATTAGCTCCTGAAAAAAAGGCTGGCGTGTCAAACGGCTAGGATTGATGATTTTAATCATGGAGTTCTCCTTTATAGATGAGTTTGCTTGACTGAGCCAACTGGCTAGGATTCGTCCCGGGCTGATTTAAAGGCACATCTAAGTCCAATTCTCGATAATACTCCTGCCAAAAATCAGAAATTAGATTTTCCTCATCACCAAACTGCATGGGAATCGTATCAAAAATTGGCAAAATCTCTGCAATATACTCCGAACAGTAAAAACCATCAGACTGAGAATAAAAGCCGAAATTGTAAGGTTTTCCTAAGTGTAATTTGGCCTTTTTAAAGACAGCATCTGCATCAATAGCTGGATAGCGATACACGTCATAAACATCCTCATCCTGTAAAAAATCAAACAAATCTTGATTGACAACACCATTCTCATGGGTTGCATGATAAATCTCACCATTAAAATAGATGGCCACGTGGCTATATGAACCAGTTGCTGCTCGGATTGCAGCAGCAATTTCTGAAGATCCGACTGTAAAAATCAAATCTCCGTCTTGTAAATCTTGAATCTTCATTTCTCTCGCCTATCAAAAAAGGAGCCGAGACCCCTTTTTAAGTATGAGGGGAATAGCCCTCATCTAGTAACTTATTTCCTCAAATGAGCTCTTTAAGCATTAAAACTTTCTGTCAGTTGAGGCACCACTTGCTTTTTACGAGAAACAGCGCCTGCAAGGAAAGCATGGTTGTTTTCAAGAACAAAGTTGAAGGCTGCTTCAACCTTATCCATGTTGCTTCCGATAGCCAAAATTTCTGAGTTTGAGTTGATGATGTCTGTAATCATCAAGACGAAGTCAGAGTAGCCATTGTCAGCAATTGCTTTTTCAATAGCCGCTTCGATTTCTGCTTGACGCTCCAAAACTTCAGCAATATCAACTGTGTTGACCTGTGCCACACGGACATTGTTTCCGTTGAGCTCAAATGTTTTCGCATCGATGTCGATCAATTCTTCTGCAGACTTGCTAGCCAAGTTTGTACCTGCCTTAAGCATAGCCAAACCATACTCTTCCAAGTTGACACCAGCCAGCTCAGCCAATTCTGGTGCAATGACCTTATCAGTTGGATGAGTTGTTGGCGACTTGAGCAAGAGAGTATCAGAAATCAAACCAGACAGCATCAATCCTGCAATTTCTTTTGGAACTGCTACGCCATGTTCTTTGAACATACGATAAACAATAGATGAAGCAGAACCAACTGGCTCCAAACGCATGTAAAGTGGACTAGCTGTTTCAAAGTTAGCAACACGGTGGTGGTCCACCACGCCATAAACTTCAACTTCAGCGATATCAGCCACAGACTGTTGGAATTCATTGTGGTCTGTCAGAATAACCTGCTCAGCACCCTCTGCCTTAGCAGATGTAATCACGCGCGGTGCAGCTACACCAAGTAATCTAAAACAAAGGCAGTTTCTTCATTAGGCTCTCCCAATGCAACAGCTTCTGTATCCAAGCCATAAGCTTCACGAGCCAAGTAAGCAAAAGCGTAAGATGAACCGATAGCATCTGAGTCAGGATTTTGGTGACCGAAAACTAAAATTTTAGACATGATAAACCTCTTTTTTATATAAACTTTATTGCATTTATTTTACCACAATTACAATCATTTCACAAAAACAGAAGAAGATTTTTTGAAAAAAGGACTGGTCAACTCACCAGTCCTTTTATTGATACTCAAAACAGATCAGCTATTATGCACCCGATTCATATACTCTGTATAGGACTCTGTCTGCATGAGTTCCTTGGCATTCTTGACCCGATCAGCTGTTGGAGGCTTAACCCCTTCCAGCTTGTAAGGGATGCCCAGCTCCCGCCATTTGAATTCACCCATGGTATGGTAAGGTAGAATTTCAAACTTATCAACATTCTTCAGCGTCTTTACAAATTTACCTAGCTCAATCAAGTCATCATCTCGGTCAGTTAATCCTGGCACCAAGACGTGACGGATCCAGACTGGCTTTCCAATGTCAGACAAGTACTTGGCACAAGCCAAGATATTCTTGTTGGTCTGGCTGGTCACAATTTTGTGCTGTTCTTCATTAATCTCCTTGATATCTAGCAAGACTAAATCCGTCACTGCCATAAGCTTGTCAAATTTTTTCAGGTAGCGAGGCGTATTTCTAAAAGGTAGGGCACAGGTATCCAATGTACAGTGAATGCCCAGCTCCTTAGCCTTGGTAAAGAAGGCAATCAAAAAATCAATCTGCAACAAGGCTTCTCCACCACTGACGGTGATACCGCCTTTATTGCCCCAGAAGCCCTTATAACGGAGGGCTTCTTGCAAGACATCATCCACCGTCCGCAGCTGAGATTTGTTGGTCTCCATCTCCCATGTGTCTGGATTATGGCAATACTGGCAGCGCATATGGCAGCCCTGCAAAAAGACAATAAAACGGATACCCGGTCCATCAACAGCACCGAAACTCTCGGTAGAGTGAACCATGCCAGTTACCTTTCCATAATCAACAGTTTCTTCATTTTTCTCTTCAACCATAACACAACCTCTTCACTCTGAAAACGTTTTATAACTATTTTTATTATAACACGATTAATGATAAAAATGACTCCATTTGTCTATTTTTTAGAAAACAAACTGTTTTTCAGTTTCATTTTCATTGTCTTACAACAGATAAGTCTCTACTTTTATTCTCATCTCTGACACAAGAAACTAATCTTTTCAAGTTCTAGGCTAAAATTTTCTATTATAAAAATCAAACCACCTTCTCTCCCTCTTTATTCCAAGAAAAAAGAGGGTTACCCCTCTTTATGTTTTCTTCTTAACTATGTTTTTTCTTCCAAACCAAACCAAGAAGCATAAGCGTTGCAAGTCCTACTACAAAGATAAATTTGCTGTCTGACGAACCTGTATTTGGAAGTTCTTTCTTGCTGTCCTTGCTTGATGGAGTTTTTGATTTAGGATTTTTCGGTGGTTGGTAACTGTTGGTAAAGCTATCTTTTCCTCCCTCATAAGAAACTGTTGAAAGAAGATTGCCATTCTCATTCGTTACAGTAATCGTTACTTTAATTTCGCTATTGTCATAAGTAATGCCTTGTGCATCACCCTTCACTTCGCGAATTGTATACGTGTATGTTCCAGTTTTAGTAAAGGCCAGAGTCTTGAAATCTACACTTCCATCTGCCTTATTTAACTGTTTCAACTACCTTACCTTTGGCATCTCTTAGTTCAAATGAGAACTCGCCATCTTTCAAGTCACGACCTGTTAAGAATTTCTTAACTTTTAATTGAGCTGTTGTTGAACCTGGGACATAGGTATTGGTAAACTGTTTTTTGTTATCGTCATAGCTAACTTTTGCCACCAACTTGCCTTGATTATCGGCTTTTACTTTAATTTTAGCAGTTATTACAGATGAGTCATATACGACCCCACTGATATTGCCAGATTTTTCTCTGATTGTGTAAGTATAAGTTCCAGCTTTTGTAAAAGTTAAAGGTGAGAATTTAATGGAGCCATCAGCCGCATTATTAACAGTCTCAATTTCAGCTCCATTCTTATCATACAAGGTGAAGAAGAACTCGCCGCCATTTAGATCACGACCAATCATGACTTTTTGAGCCATCAGCTGAGCAGATGCAGAAGATTGTTTTCTATCAACAATTGTTTTTGAAGCTATTTTAAGAGTGCTATCAAAGTCGTCCGGACTTACTTTAACATCGTCCGCCAACTCATATCCAGCAGGGGCTTCTGTCTCTCTAATTGTATAGTCATCTTTCAAGAGATTGCTGACTTCTGCAATACCTTGGTCGTTTGTCACTACTTGAGCAACTACTTGACCAGAACGATCACGAATAATATCAAATTTAGCACCTGGCAAAGCTGAACCATCATCTGATACTTTTTTAATTTGAATTTTATAAGTGTAGCCTTCTGCCTCGCCATGACCTAGGTAATATGTATAAGTTGAATTGCGGCTGTCTTCAACTCCGTTTGTCGTTGTCAAAGTAGCTGCATTTAAAAAGTTTTCGCCATCTGAAGGTGCATATGGCAGTTGAACCGAGTAATTAATCCGAATTCCTTCATTAGCCGAAAGATCTGGTAATTGAACAGAAAAATTATCATCAGTAAAGTTCACAGTAGTTTGGCCTGTAATGTCTACAGCGTTATCTAAAACCCAATCGCCATCGCGGAAGGCCCAAACTCCCTTATAAACTCGGAAAGTATCTTGTTTATAAGTAGCACCTGGAATTTTTAAAACGTCTGCTATTTTTACACCAGACATAGCTTTTCCGCTTCTGTTGACTGAAATCGAATAGCGTCCAATTGTTGGCTCAGCTTCATCCTGCCAACCAACTTTGTTTAAGTCTTCTTTTTTAGCTTGACCAATTCCAGTAAAGTTAATCTTACCTGCTGGGAAAAGTTTCCCTCCAACTGTGATATCAATTGGTACTTCTTTTGCTTTCTTAATCACATTATGATCCGCACGGACATAAAAATAAAAGGTTCCTTTTACATCCGAATGTGTTTCAACATAAGGTTCATATGTAATCGTTACTACTTTTGTTTGCTGATCTACAACTGCCTTGGCAACAACATTTCCATCTTGGTCTTTTATGTCAAAGCTACCAGTACTTGCTAAAGTAACAACATCCGGCAGTTGAACATCCGTTGTGTCTCCTGCCTTTATTTCATTATTGTGTAATTTAAACTCCACATTAATACGAAATTCTTGCCACTGATCAACATCAGAAGAAGTGAGCTCGTTTCCTTTGCTATCTGTCAGATACATCCGAGTAATGACATCTCCATGTTCTGTAGCAAAGACCTTATTTCCTTGAGTAACAAATAAACTGAATAGTAGAGTTAGGGGAAGAAAAATCATCATCAAGATTTTTTTATTCATTTTATCATCTCCTTTTCCAAAAAAAAAAAAAAAAAAATACAACAACAGGATCGTTTTATAACAAAACTATCACTTCATTATAAAATAATTTCCTTGGATTTTCAAGCATTTTCTAAATTGCTTTCACAAAGAGCTCTTTTGCTAGGCACCTATCTTCAAACAAACTCAAAATAAAAAGCTATATCAAGCTTATGGCAAACTGGATCATCTTATTGATCCACTGATTACCATAAGAAGATATAGCGAGTCTATCCTAAATGACTGATACTTAGGCTCAAGAGGCAGGTCATAGTTGCAATGATGAACTACTACTGTTACCTTGTTTTCAGCCTAAAATACTTATTCAGCTAAGAATAGATGGGTGTCGAAGATGCTTAGAGTTTACTCTAGGTTAGATGACTTTTTTGATTTTCTAGATAATGGATAAGCAAAGATTAAGACTAAGAAACCAAAGGCTACCCAATGGCCTCTTTGTTCACCTGTAGCAGGCAAACTCTTTTTGTTTTCACCTGAATGCTTATCTGTTGTTTTTTTGTCTTTTTGATTGGTTGCTTCTTGACCAACCTGCTTGGATTGACTTGTATCAGATGAAGAAGCTTGACTTGAACTTTCTCCCTTATCTTGACTAGATAAATCTGTTTGGCTGTTGCTAGTGCTTGGAACAGTATGATTCGATCCCTGATTGGACGAGCTAGATGAAGAAGATGTATCTGGCTGGTTAGTCTGATTTGAGAAGTCTAACTGTACCACTACTGGATCATGGTCCGAAGCTCTGCCATGTTCTTCCATGAAAGAAGCATTGATATGGACAGGCGCAAAAATCGCTTTACCAGCTAGGTTCTTAGAGATGAAAATATTATCTAAGCTTTGGTTGCTGCCACGGTAGAAATATGAATAGCGATCAGCTGCATCATGTTCCTGCATAAGGTTAATGAGTTCATTTCCTGCAATAGCTTTAGCGGTTTCAGAGAATTCAAAGTCATTGAAATCCCCAGTCAGGACAAACTTAAGATTTGGATTTTGTCTTAAGCCTTCTTGAACAAAATTATTTAATATTTTAGCCTCTTCGATCCGGGCAGCTTGGGTATGTTGGACAGCCGGCTGGTTTGAGCCATATACAGCATCATCACCTAGCTTGGATTTCAAGTGGTTGGCAATAACAACAACATGTTGTCCCTTAAATTCAAATTCAGCTGCTAAAGATTTACGAACCTTAGTAAAAGCAGGATTCGTTGGATCGATCCGGGCTGGATTTTTAACTAGATGGCCACCTGAGAAGCTAGCTGCTTCATCACTCTTACCGGCTTCTTTTTCAACTAGTTTTACACGATCTGGGTTATAAAGAAAGGCTACACGGATATTAGATCCAGGTTTACCACCATCTTGGCCATCAAGAGGTGCAACTTCAGTATATTTGTAGTTTTTTCCTCCCAACTCCTTGATTCGGGCTGCTAGTTTTTCACCACTCTTCACACCGCTGGTCGTTCCATCATTAACGCTACCGTTATCATCTTGAACCTCGATGAGCGTGATGATATCTGGACTGTGAATTTCATTGATAAAGGAATTAGCAATTTTGGTCACCTTTTCGTCAGGTGTTTCACCTTTTTGTGTATTGGCAGAGAAATTTTCAATATTGTAAGAAGCAATCGTTAACTTATCTTCGCTAGGATAGAGAGGAGAAATCTGTCTTTGAAGACCACCGTCTACCAAATCAGGTAATTGTGTTGGATCTAGTTTATAAATTTTGCCACGATAGGTAACCACTCCAACCACATCACCATTGAAATAGTCCTTGGCCTTGGCAATGAATTTATTTCCAACGTAGACAGGGATGGTCGCTGTATTTTGGGCGTTCGGACGTAGATTGACACCACCGATATTATTTAAAGGAAGAGCCTGGTAACCCTCAGGTAAAACATAAATATCTCCTCGATACTGTGGCCCTAAGACATGTGGTTTTTTGATTGTCGTCAACATGCCTTCTAAACTTTCCCAATAGTCCAAAGCTTCATTTTCCGGCTGATAGTTATTCACATCATTATCTACTGTATCCTGAGGCATCTTATCTACAATATCAACAGGAGCAGGTAGGTCAGCCTTACCATCCTTAGTAACTGTTGAAGCCTCCAGCATCGTGACGGTCAAACTGCCACTTGGCTTGTTAAAAGTTTGTCCTTGGCGAATGCTGAGCTCTTCCATGTAGCCTTCTTTTACTCGGCCTTCAAGAGTTAATTTATCTCCAACGTCGACTTGTTCTTTGGAAACAACATAAATCGCATCTGAAGTCTTGCTATTCCCATCAGGTGTCACATCTTGAACGTAAAATCCATAACGGTCTGTCTTTGTAACAACAACATTTGAAACTCGGACATCTTTATCCTGATAAGGAGATACTTGCGATTCACCTTGAATCGTTCCTAGATTGACAACAGTCTCTGCAGTGCTTGATACGGCTTGTGCAGCAACTGTCTCTTCTTTTTTATCTGCTTCTTCAGCAGACGCAGCTCTTGAATCTCCTGAAGAATTTGTATTTTCTGCAGAACTACTAGCTGTTGAATCACTGACTGCTGAACTTTCTGCAACAGTTACTGGAGCTGAACTCAAAGAGTTTTCCGTCTCTTCAGCTCCGACTGGAACAGCCAAGGAAAGCAAAGGCAGAAAAGCACTTAATACTGCTGCTGAATAAAAAAGACGCTTTTGATAAGCTTGTTTCTTCATAAAGTTCTCCTTTTCCTAATGAAACTTAATTACTATACTGTTTATATTATATAGAAAAAACAATATTTTCGCAAACGCTTTCTTAAACTCATGCACACTTCCATTTCTGTTATAAGTTTTGATAAATCAGTCTATATATAAAAACAGTGAAGAAAACCGATATCTAAAAATCAACTTTCCTCACTGCAAAATAGTATTTTTAATTAACAAGAATAGCTAGAGTTTCATAAGGTTGTAAAGTCAGAATATGATCAATCTGAGTTCTACCATAGTTGGACAGAAGGACCTGGCCATTTTGATAATCCGGTAAGATATCCACTGTAATTGGATCCTTATAAAAGTTGTTCAGGACTAATAGTTTTTGTCCTTGCCGCTCCCGCTCAAAGGCATAGACCTGGGGACTGTCCTCATAGGCTGGCTGATAGCTTCCTTCTGCAATGATCGGCAGTTCCTTACGCAGGGCAATCAATTTCTGATAAAAGCTAAAGATCGGTCCCTTGATTTCATTTTCCACATTGATGATAGGATAGGATTTGCCAGCTTTTAGCCATGGTGTGCCAGTTGTAAAACCTGCATTGGCTGAATCATCCCACTGCATAGGCGTCCGAGAATTATCACGAGATTTAGCCTTGATAATCCTGAAGGCTGCTTCTGGCGATTGCCCTTCAGCAAGCAGAGTCTGATAAGCATTGAGAGACTCGACATCCACATAATCTTCCATGGAGTCGTAGTCAGGGTCCACCATGCCAATCTCCTCACCCATGTAGATATAAGGCGTCCCGCGCGACAGATGAATACTGGCTGCCAACATGGTTGCCCCTTCATTTCGGAAATTCTCTACATCGACAAAGCGGTTAAGAGCTCGCGGCTGATCATGGTTGTTCCAAAAGAGGGCTGACCAGCCATCATGGTCGCTCATTTCCTTGCCCCAAGTATGGAAGAGACGTTTTAACTCTTCAAAGTCAAAAGCCTTAAGAGTCCATTTCTGTCCAGCTTCATAGTCCACCTTGAGATGGTGGAAGTTAAAGGCCATAGACAGTTCCTGCCGGTCTGGTGCAGTGTAAAGGATGCAATTTTCAATCGTCGTTGCGCTCATCTCACCAACCGTCATAACGGACTCGTCCTGACCAAAGGTTGCTTCGTTCATCATACGCAGATAGTCATGGACGATTGGCTTATCGGTATAGGCTGGCTTCCCATCTTGCTCTGGGCAGTCCTCCAATACCTCGTCCTTACCAATCAAGTTGATCACATCAAAGCGGAAGCCTTTGACGCCCTTGTCCCGCCAAAAATTCACCACTTTAAAGAGCTCTTGACGAACATTGGGATTGCGCCAATTGAGATCCGCTTGGGTGATATCAAAAAGGTGCAGATAGTATTTGCCCGTATCGCCAAATGGCGCCCAGGCACTGCCACCAAACTTGGACAGCCAGTCCGTCGGCTCATCCCGCAGGATAAAGAAGTCCTGATAGTAGGAATCCCCCGCCAAAGCCTTCTGAAACCAATCATGCTCAATTGAGCAGTGGTTAAGAACCATGTCCAGCATAAAGTCAATACCATGCTGCTGGCCGACCTTGACCATCTCTTCAAAATCTGCCATATCTCCAAAGATAGGGTCAACAGCAGTATAGTCAGAAATATCATAACCATTGTCCCGCTGCGGACTCGGATAGAAAGGATTGAGCCAGATCATGTCCACTCCCAGCTCTTTCAGATAGGGAAGTTTTTCAATAATCCCGCGAAAATCTCCTACTCCGTTCCCCGTCGTGTCTTTAAAAGATTTTGGATAAATTTGGTAGACTACCTTTGTTTTATCTAATGCCATGTTTTTCCTTCTTTTGAATATAAAAGAGGTGGGATGAATATTTCATTCCTTGAAAGGAATAGAATTTCTCATCCCACCCTCAAGAGTCTGGAAGCCCCGTCTCATAAGAGAACTCCAACTTCCATCATGTAATTCTTAAATTTTTGTTGCTGTCATCAGGGCGTCCCCAACTGCTATCTGGCGTGGCAAACTGCCCAATGCATCCGCTTGGTATTGATCTTGATTGGTAATGATGACTGGAATTTCTGTCACATAACCTGCATCTTTAATGAGATCAATGTCAAAACTGATTAATTTATCGCCAGCTTTTACTCGATCTCCTTGACTGACATGAGCTGTGAAACCTTTACCTTCAAGATTCACCGTATCCATACCGATGTGCATAAGCATTTCTACACCCTGATCAGACACGATACCTACAGCATGTTTGGTTGGAAATAGAACCGACACAATGCCGTCTACTGGAGCAAGCAAGTCTCCTTGGCTCGGTTCAATCAGGACACCTTGCCCCATAACTCCTTGGGCAAAGACAGGATCTGTTGCTTGACTAAGTTCTTTCACTTGGCCAGATAAGGGACTTGCAATTTCAACTAAGTCAGCTAAAGGCGCAGATTTTTTTGCTTCTAACAGGTCTTCAGCTTGTGGCGCTTTAACTGCTTCATCTTCTACTTTGGTAAAGAGTCCCAAGCGACGGAAGAGCATGGTCAGTACAAATGGAACAGCGATTGCAACGAGCATAATCGCGGCAAAGGCTAACATATATTTAGGTTGGATTGACAAGATACCTGGAAGCCCGCCGACTCCGATAGCATTCGCCTTCACATTAAAGCTTACAGACAAAAGACCTGCAATGGAAGATCCCATCATTCCTGCTACAAATGGATAGATATATTTTACGTTGACCCCAAATAGAGCTGGCTCAGTTACGCCAAGATAAGCAGAAATCGTAGCTGGAAGGGCAATTTGCGCTTCTTTTTCATTATGACGATTCATCCAATAATAAGCAAAAACAGCTGACCCTTGCGCAATATTTGAAAGAGCAATCATTGGCCAAAGTCCAGTACCACCTGCATCTGCCACTAACTGGGAGTCAATCGCATTGGTCATGTGATGCAAACCTGTAATAACAAAAGGCGCATAGAGAGCTCCAAAGACAGCCCCAAAGAGCCATTTAACAGGACCAGTTAGACCTGCAAGAACGATCGTAGATAGCCATTGACCTAAAGTCCAACCAATTGGCCCCAAAACTGTGTGAGCCAAGATAATCGCTGGCAAGAGAGATAGGAAAGGCACGAAAATCATGGAAACAACTTCTGGAATCCGTTTTCTCCAAAAGATTTCCAAATAAGACAAGGAAAGCCCTGCTAGTAAAGCTGGAATAACCTGGGCTTGGTAGCCTATCCGTTGCACTGTAAAGAAGCTAAAGTCCCAAACCCAATTTTTAGCAATTTCTGATTGGGGTGTTCCTGCTACTAAATAAGCGTTCAAAAGCTGAGGAGACACCAAACAGATCCCCAAAACAATCCCAAGAATCTGGCTAGTCCCCATCTTACGACTCACAGACCAAACAATTCCAACTGGTAGGAATTGGAAAATCGCCTCACCTGGCAACCACAGGAAGTGGTTTACTCCAGCCCAGAACTTTGATACATCCACAATCGTTTTATAAATTGGCTCTCCATCTTTAGTAAACTGAAGTACACCATCAACGACTTTTTGACCAAAAGCTTGAATTTGCACACCTTCTAGGATATTACGGAAGCCAAGAATCAAACCACCAACGATAATCGCTGGAATAATTGGAGTAAAAATCTCAGCTAGCATGGTCATGACGCGCTGAACCGCATTTTGATTGATCTTAGCAGCAGCCTTAGCTGCTTCTTTGAGACACCTTCAATTCCAGAGACAGCTGTAAAATCATTATAGAATATTGGCACATCATTTCCAATAATAACCTGGAATTGCCCTGCATTCGTAAAGGTCCCTTTGACAGCTCCAATTTCTTCAATAGCTTTTACATCAGCTTTTTTCTCATCAATAAGTACAAAACGCATCCGAGTGGCACAGTGGGTTACTGCAGACACATTTTCCTTACCACCAATGGCGTCCAATAAGACTTTCGCCTCTTTTTCAAATTTGCCCATTTGATTATTGGCTGGAAAACCAGCACTCTCCTTATATTTATTTGTTAGTTTCCTAACTGCTTTCTAACACCAATTGTAAACGATACCAAAGTTGTATGCAAGATGTCCGTTGATTTTCCCCTTATTTTTTGCTAAAATTTCAGCAGTTGTATGATAAAAACAAAACAAGTAGGTCAATTATGAAGAAATACCAACAATTATTCAAACTAATCGAGCAAGATATCCTGAGCGAGAAATACCCCGTTGGTGAATTTTTGCCAAGCGAGAATGAATTAACTCAGATTTATAAAGTCAGCCGTGATACTGTCCGAAAAGCTCTGGAGCAACTTCAAAAAGAAGGATTAATCCAAAAATTTAAGGGACAAGGATCCAAAATCGTCAAACAGGAACACATCAATTTTCCAATCTCCAATCTGACTAGCTACCAGGAACTCGTCCTACAAAATAAACTAGACTCTAAAACCAATGTCATCAGCCTAGAAAAGATAACCGTAGATAAAAAACTTGCTAAGCTAACTGGTTTTCCGGAATATCGCTTGGTTTGGCGAATTGTTCGACAAAGAGTTGTTGATCAGGTTGCTTCCGTCCTTGATATTGATTATTTGGATAAAGAGCTTGTTCCTACGATGACGAGAGAAATTGCAGAGCATTCTATCTATCATTTCATTGAAAACAATCTTGGACTTAGCATCGACTATGCAAAAAAGGAAATCACCATTGATCATGCAACCAGTCGGGATAAAATTTTGCTCGATATTGAGAGAGAAAGCCATGTCGTTTCCGTCAAATCTCAGGTTTATTTGGCGAACGGACAACAATTTCAGTTCACAGACAGCAGACACAAACTCGATAAATTTCGCTTTGTTGATTTTGCTAAAAGGCACGGTTAAGAAAAAGAGCTGGAAGTTTAAAACTTCCAGCTCTTTCAGATTTATTTATTTAATTTAGGAGATTTAGATGAAAAAAATTTTTTAAAATATTTTTATTTGCTGCTTTTGCTTTTTGCTTTTTACTACTTATGTCTCTTGAGTGGGGAAAAGTGAAAAGTTTGGGGAGCTATGATTATTTATTGTCATTGGACTGTCCTCTTTTCTTTTAAGATGAATATAGTATAACCAGCAAAGCTTAAGGAAGACTTATAGATTTCTTGAAAAAAGCTTAAATGGTTGATACTGTTTGCGAAAGTGTACTTGTTTGTTATTCTATTTTAATAATCAAAAACAGACCTTCTTTATCGAAAGTCTGTTTGATTTACACATAGGCAACTATTTAGTAACTTCTTCATCTGCTTCTACTTGTTCAGAAATTTCTACTTTAACCTTGGTGACACGACCATTTTTAACCTTGTCATTGGTTAAAATCAGTTTCTTATTCTGACTTTCCACCTCAAAGCTGATGCGTTCTTTTGGATCTGGAATAGTTCCTACACCAGTCAAGTAGTAACCCGCGATCGTATCCACATCGTCACTTTCAATTTCAACTTCAAAATATTCATTAAAGTCATTGAGGGTCATAGTTCCTATGACAATGTAGGTATTCTCACCAATTTCATGAACTTCGATCTCAGCCTTGTCAGTCTCATCGTCGATCTCACCAACAATCTCCTCCAAGAGGTCCTCAAGCGTGACCAGACCAGCCATACCGCCATATTCATCTAAGAGAATTGCCATTTGATTTTGCGTGTTACGCAACTCCTTGAGCAAATCATCGACAAACATAGTCTCCGGTACAAAGAGTGGCTCCTGCAGGATCTTGCGCAGAACGATATTGTCAAAACCATTGATGAATCCTTCATTAAGCAGTCGCTTGGTATGAATCAGGCCGATGACATTGTCCTTATCCCCATCATAGACAGGAATCCGCGAGAAACTCTGCTTGAGAATGCTTTCGATGATTTCTTTGGTATCGTCCTGAATATCAACCATAAAGGCATCCGTCCGGGGCACCATCAGTTCACGCGCCATCAGCTCATCCAGGGAGAAAATCCCCTGTAGCATCTCAATCTCATCCGCATCCAAGGTCTCCTCGCTCTTGGTCAGCATATACTCAATCTCATCTCGGGTCATCTTTTCGTCTGCATCATCAAACTTCATCGGCGTAATGCGACTTAACAGATTAGTTGAGGCCGACAAAAGCCAGACAAAGGGACTGACGAGCTTGCCCAAAAAGATGATAAAAGGAGCTGCTCGAACAGCCAAATCATCCTTTAGATTGAGTGCGATCCGCTTAGGATAAAGCTCACCAAATACAATAGAAACATAGGTCAAAAGGGCCAAAGCTAGAAAAGACGCTATGGCATGCGCTGTTTTAGAATTGCCCATCAAACTTGAAAATACACGACCAAGAGTATCAGCAAAGCTGGCCCCTGATAAGATATTGATGAGGGTAATACCTACCTGAATAGTAGATAAAAAGTTATTGGGATTTTCTAAAACCTGTAAGAGGCGAATGTACTTTATATCACCTTCCTCTGCTTTTTGCTCAACACGCGCCCGATTGAGTGACACCATGGCCATCTCTGCCGCGGAAAAGAAAGCATTTAAAAAGGTTAAAACGACTAATAATAAAAACTGTAACAAAAGGGTCTGACTGCTGGGGTCTTCCATGAGTTTCCTCTCCTAAAAAGTATAATCAACCCTGATTATAACATATTTTTGAGTTTCGTGCACACGTATTTTATGGAAGCTTGTGTTCTGATTAGGATTCTAGATCTTGTAAAACCTTTTCCAGTCTTGAAATAGCTCCAACTGGTAGGGCAGTCTGAGGATACTTTTGGTTAAAGGCCAGCAAGAAGTTTAGCCGAATCTGCATTCTTTCTCGAATCAATTTCTTGTAAGCATTATCAAAATTAGGAAGGGGATATCCCTCGTATTCGAGATAATCAAAACCTACTATCGGGCCAAAGGGTTTGAAATCTGCTGTCCCATCCACTACCTGCTCAATGACATCTAAAGATATTTCCTTTGAGACAGTCTTCCCCATATAAGATCCAGTATTGATAATATAACAGGATACTCCCGACTCAAATAAGCGACAGAATTTTCGGTAGTCTTCTACCAAAGGATAGACACGAAAAGGATTTGCATAAGGTTCAATCACCAACTCATCATGTAAACCTAGAACATTTTCTGCATTGGAGCGTTTGGTCATCAAGGTACAACCCATCGTGGAGGCCATCAAAGGATCGTGAATTCTGACTAGAGGTGGTAGAGAGTCATCTTTCATAATCCAGAAAATAGCATTGATAGCTTCGTCAATTCGATCCACTCGATTTGGAGTCGAAAAGCGAGACTTGACCGTTCGACCATTTCCATTACGGATATCTTCAGTAACTAACACCTTTCTCCCATTTTCGTCTAGGGTCACTCCGCAGTTTTGCACAGTGACAAAGAAATCTTGTTCCCTATGTCCAGTTGGATAGTCACTCGTCTTATCAAAATAAGATGGCTCTAAGGCAATTGAAGATCCGTCCTTGACAGAGATAATAAAGGCATCATCATGGAGAACCTTGATGTCATATTTTTGACCATGTTTGGCGTGCGTAAGAGTGGATTTTCCAGAACCAGATAGACCAAAAAATGAAGCAACAAAATCTTTTTTATCATTATTTTGCTTAAAAATTTTCAGACCACCGTGACAAGCTACGTAGCCATTTCTAGCAGCAGTTGCCCAGGCCAAAGTCAGAGTGGCTTTTTTCAATTCTCCAAAATAATTTAAACCTAAAATAACTGCACAGTTGTGATTAGTATCAAAGTAGACAAGACCATCTGGATATTCTGGATGCTTCCACTTGGGATCAAAAAAGACAAAGATATCATTTTCCTCATATTTTTTTGAAATTTTCAGACGGTTCTTAAATTCTTCATCTAAAATTTGGAAATTTAGTAGCCATGAATAGAGATTATTTATTTCTTCTTTAGGAACCATGAGGTGGGCACAGACCATAAAGTCTTCATCCAGCCCAACAACAGCATCCGCTTTGTAAAAATCTCTATGATGAGCTTGGTAAATAGCACTACGAACTAGAAAAAGTAAAGTTTCATCTTCTTGACTATCTCTACCATAAATCCTTCTAGCCTTTGCCGTTCGTCCAACGACTGCTCCGGAATTCGTCAGTAAAACCCGTGCATAAGAAGGAAGACCCAACTCCTTTGTATGAATCACAGGCATATCTAAGACCACTGTTCCAGCTGCTACTGAAGCTAACTGGTAGGCTTCTTCTACCGTTTTGATAGACTGAACCTGGTTCTCATAAAAGGATGTTTCCCACGATAGTCTTCAGAGGGGAAAAGTAAGAAGAATTTTTCCTTATTTCTTGTGGGGAAAATTTACGACGTGTTACCATGACCATACCTCCTTTATCCTATTACTACCATTTTAGCATAAATATACTATTTTGTGTTATAAAAATTCAAATAAAAAGTAGGAGAAAGATTCCTTTCTCCTATTTTTTTATAATCCCAAATTCTTCATTCTTCTTAATCTCCTGAGCTTCTTTATGATTGTCATAAAGGTTAGCTAGGAATTTTACAATTTCTTTGATGATGGAATAGGTCGGAATAGCTACAATCATTCCGATAATACCATAGATGTTACTAGACAAGAGCAAGAGAACCATGATAGTAATCGGATGAACTTTCATAACCCCTCCTACAATCCGAGGGTAGAGGATATTCCCATCGATCTGCTGAACAATCAGCATATAAATAACTGCTATCAACATTCTCTTTGGATCTGTAAAGGCATGACTGATAATCATTGGGATCAAACCAATACTTGGTCCAACATAAGGAATCAAGTTAGCTAAGCTAGAGAAGATAGCAAATACTAAAGCATATTTAATGCCGATAGTGCTATAACCAATGTAGGCCAGGCAACCGATAATTACTGCATCAATAGAAATTCCGCTGATATATCGTGAAACTGTTGCATTTAGATTCTTCAGCAAGGAAGAAATGTTGAGCTTGTCTCGCTTTAGAATACTGCGTTCCAGCATTGGCAGAAGCTTATGACCATCCAGTAAGAAATAAACAAGGAAAATTGGAGTCATAATGATGATAAAGATAGTATTGATTACAGCCGATACCACACTGCCCAGGCTGTTCGTTACCCCGTTTAGAATATTTCGCAGAATATCAATATAAGATAGATTCAGTTGTTGCAGGGTAGATTGGATATTAAGATTTTTGAATACAGGATTTTGAGCTAAGTCATTGACCCAGCTATAGACATAGCTATAAAGATTTTGGCTCGAATTAATCAAGCTAGTCAGCTGAGTGACTAAGATAGGTAGGAGGTAGATAACTGCTAAAACAATAGACCCAAATAAAATTGTCAATGTCAGCAGGACACCTAAGACGCGATTTAATTTCAGGTATTTTTCCAAAAAGACCACTAAAGGGTTGGCAATATAATATAAAAAACCTGCTATTAAAAAAGGTATTAAGATGGTATTTACAACACTGATCACTGGAGTAATCAAGTCTCCCATCATTCTCCACAGGAAAAAGACAAGCGTTGCTAGTAAAACTTCCACTGTCCAAAAAAATAACTTACTCTTATAAAACATTCTTTTCCTCCTATCAGCTATTTTACCATAAATTTTGTTATAATAGAGGGGATTTAATGAAAGAAAGAATAAAAATGGAAAAGATTATCAAGCTGAAAAATGTAAGCTTGGCAAAACAAGGCCAAACCATCTTAAAAAATCTCAACTGGCAGGTAAACAAGGGAGAGCATTGGGCCATACTCGGTCTTAACGGATCAGGAAAGTCAACTCTCTTACGACTACTCATGGCCGAGCATTGGAAGACCCAAGGAAAGGTGACAGTCCTAGGGACGGAATTTGGTGCTGGTGATATCCCTCAGTTGCGAACTAAGATTGGAGTAGTTGGTTCCTTCATTGCGGAACGCCTGCCCAGTCATCTCATTGCCGAAGAAATAGTTTTAACAGGTAAGTATAAAAGTAGCATTCTCTATGCTGCTTATGGACAAACCGAACTAAACCAGGCTAGGGAAATGCTGACCTCTATTGGCGGGCAAGACTTAATTGGCCGGAGCTACATCAGTCTGTCTCAAGGTGAAAGCAGCTCTTGTTGATTGCCCGTAGTCTCATGGAAGAGCCAGAACTACTTATCTTAGATGAAGCAACCAGTGGATTGGATCTCTTTGCTCGCGAGCGCCTGCTAAATCAGATCAAAAAGATTACACAGATGAGTCAAGCACCAACTATCCTCTATGTAACTCACCATGTAGAGGAAATTACATCTGCTATAGACCATGTCCTACTTCTAAAAGAAGGTGAAATTATAGCCCAAGGCCCAAAAGAAGATATCCTCCAAAAAGATGTCATGGACCGCTTTTATCCTCAGCCAGTCGAGCTGATTGAATTGGGAGAAGGTCGTTATTTCATCAAAGCAGAAGGCAACTCCTTATGAGGCAACTTTTTAACATTATTTTCAATCTGGGCTATTTCCTGATTCTGACCATGACTGCGATTGCCTTGCTTTTCCTGTCTGGGCAGATTCTGCTGTCCCACACATACATCCCTTTGAGAATTGCTGAAGGAGTCCAATTCGTCAGTAATCCTTGGTATTTCTACCCTATCCTCCTGCTCTTTCTCTTCTGTCTCTTTTTAATCCGCCCCCTGCTAGAAAAGGTTCAGACCAAGCATCTTTTTTGGATCCTATCCCTCATCTTTATAGCAACTGCGATTTTTCTGATAACGGCCTACGATGGCCGCATCCGAGCTGACGCTAAGCACGTTTTCAATGCAGCGCTAGCCTTTAATCGAGGGGATTACAGCTCACTGACAACCGTCGGAAGCTACATGTACCGCAATCCCCATCAGCTAGGGCTGATGACTCTGGAGCGACTTTATGCTTTTATTTCTCCGACGACTCAGTTTGCCTTTAGCATGAATGTCGTCTGGACTTTACTCAGCCATTTCTTGATTTACAAGATCACTGCCCTCCTCAATGCCAGAGAAATCATCCAGAAATACACCATTCTGCTGACATTTCTCTTTCTACCACAGCTCTTTTTCGTTCTCTTTGTCTACGGCACCATTCCTGGCCTCTTCTTCTGTCTGCTCAGTCTCTATGCTTTATCAAGCTGGATCAGAAAGGAAACCTACTCTATGCTTTGCTGGGAGCTACCAGCATCAGTCTGGCCTGCCTCCTGCGCAACAACTACATCATCTTTGCTATCATGCTGATTGGAGTCTACTTCCTGTCCATCTTTTATAAATGGTCTTGGAAAAAACCGCTAGCCATCGTCCTGATTTTAGCTGGCATCTTCCTTTCAAACAAGGGTCTGACAGCCTACTATGAACAGCTGGTTGGCGGGAAGATCGGTGTCGGCACACCAAAAATCGCCTACATCACTATGGGGCTGCGGGATGATCCTAATCGGCAGAGTCTGGGAGGTTGGTACGATGCCTACAATACCAAGATTCTTAAGCGCAACAAGTACAATGAAAGTTTGGCTACAGAAATGGCCACTCGGGATTTGAAAAATATTTTGATTCACTTCAGCAAGGATCCTGCATATGCGCTGAAATTCTTCTACGAGAAGGTCAAGTCAACCTGGACTGAACCGACTTTTCAGTCTATTTGGACTGGGCCTCAGATTGAGCGCCAGCAATATATGAAACCAACCGTTCTGCGCAGCATTTATGAGGAAAGAAAAGGTTATCAGATTGTCAATTTCCTGCTCTTGACCCTGCTAGCCAGCATCTATCTGCTCTCCTGTTTCTTTATCCTACGTAATTTTTTCATCGCCGAGGAAAAGCTGACACCTTTTGACCTCTATCCTTTCATCTTTCTCTTGGGAGGCGGTCTCTTCCACTTCTTCTGGGAAACCAAGAGCCAGTACGTCTATATCTATGTCCTGCTCCTCATCCCTTCCGCCGCTCAATCCTTAGTCGACCTGAGTGATTGGTGGAAAAACAAAGGAAAAGGGAAATCAACAGACCAGCTTGAGAAATATTTATAAAACTTAAACACTTGATAAGAGTTTATTATAATTTTATAGGTTTATTGAGTGAAATATAGTTGAATTTGTAATTAAATTTTTGTATTTTACGAAGGGAGAATATCATTTATGTTTTCCATATTAGGTGCAGTATTATTTGGAGTTATAGCAATTATGACAGTTCTTGTTGCTTGCGGTCTGCCTTTGGGCGAATATACAATGGGTGGACAACATAAAATCTTACCTAAGAAATTTAGAATTGCGGCAGTCATTTCGGTAGCTATCCAAATTTTTGCCATGATTATTATTTTGCAAGCCGGAGGTTTGCTTCCCTTGTGGCTGTCTTTTAAGGTTACTAAATATATTTGCTTCTTCTTTGCAGCTTACCTATCTTTGAATACGATTATGAACATGGTTTCAAAAAGTAAAAAAGAAAAATATGTTATGACTCCGATTTCACTTATTGCCGGAATATGTTTTTGGATAACGGCATTTCAGATGTAGTATGTGAAATGAGAATCATCTACAGTGCGTCAAACAAATTGGAGTTTGGCAATAACATTTCTATACATGATTGCTAGTGAGATTATTGTGCTATCCTGAATAGTGGAGTCGCAAAGACGATGAAACATAAGAGTTTGTCTAAATGAATAGAAGAACTTTTAAAGCAGTAAATCGCAAAGGTTTACTGCTTTTTTGCTCATTTTTCCAAATAAAAACATCTATAAATTAAAAAAAGCACTTGACCAAACGCTTTTCGGGGCGCTTAACCAAGTACTTCTCTCAATTTTTCAATCATGACCAAGAAAGGCGGATTGTTAATCTGATTGATGGTCTTGTAGAGGGTGACGGTGAAGTCCTGCTGAGGCAGCTGACTGACGAAGTCTAGCACCGCATCTTTTTCCACTTTGCCGCCTTCATGCCCGTAGTAAATCATGATGGCTGCTCGGCCACCTTTTTCCAAGCCTCGGCAGACCTTTTCCAAAGCTTCCAGCGTCGTAGCGGGTCGGGTAATGACAGACTTATCCGCCGAAGGCAGATAGCCCAGATTAAAAATAGCGGCCTTGAAATGGTCTGTGTATTGGTCCAGAGTCTCATGTCCAGCCAAGATTAGCTGGGCATTGTCCAAGCCAGCTTCTGCCAAGCGTTGGCGGGTCTTTCCCACAGCCTGCTCCTGAATGTCAAAAGCATAGACTTGCTTGGCCAACTTAGCCAGAAAGAGGGTGTCATGGCCGTTGCCCATCGTAGCATCCACTACGATATCTTCCTTGGTCACGACTTCTGCCAAAAAGGCATGGGCCATCTGTAAGGGTCTTAACATACGAATCTCTGCTCCTTTGCTTTACAGCCTTGCTTGCTGCCACGACGACGCATTTCTGCCTCAATGGCATTGAGCACTTCCCATTTATTGAGGCTCCACATGGGGCCAATCAACATATCCCTCGGAGCATCGCCTGTGATACGGTGGATGACGATATGCTCGGGGATAATCTCCAGCTGGTCGCAGATGATAGAGACATACTCCTCCTGACTGAGCAGCTGCAGCCGCCCCTCATGATAATCCCGCTGCATACGGGTATTGGTCATCAAATGAAGCAGGTGGAGCTTGATTCCCTGGATGTCATTATCCGTCACACAGCGACGGACATTCTCCAGCATCATCTCATGGGTCTCACCCGGCAGGCCGTTGATCAAGTGAGAGACAATCTCCGCCCTGGGAGCTAGCTTACGGACTCGCTGGACCGTCTCCACATAAAGCTCATAAGAATGGGCACGATTGATGAGGTCCGAAGTCTCCTCATAGGTAGTCTGAAGCCCCAGTTCCACAGTCACATGCATACGCTCAGACAGGTCAGCCAAGTAGGCGATGGTCTCATCAGGCAAACAGTCGGGCCGAGTCCCGATATTAAGTCCAACGACGCCTGGCTCATTAATGGCTTGCTCATAGCGCTCGCGGATTACTTCAAGCTTCTCATGAGTATTGGTGAAGTTCTGGAAATAGACCAGATACTTGCGAACATCTGGCCACTTGCGATGCATGAAGTCAATTTCCTTATAAAACTGCTCGCGAATGGGGGCATCTGGTGCCACAATAGCATCGCCAGAGCCCGAAACGGTACAGAAAGTACAGCCTCCATGCGCTACCGTACCATCCCGATTGGGACAGTCAAAGCCTGCATCAATAGGCACTTTAAAGGTCTTCTCTCCAAAAAGTTTGCGATAATAATCATTCAAAGAATTGTAAGATTTCATACCTTTCATTCTACCACAAAAAAAGAGTTTAGAAACAAAAATTCCCTCTTTCACAAGGAAAGAAGGAAATCACCGTTCCCACAAATAAACTTTCAAATCCACACAGCCATTAGCCTTCAGGTCCACTCCCTCCGCCCAGAGCAAGTGTTTCTGATCTTCCCAGCCAGGTGCGAGGCGCCCTGCTGCATTGACTACCCGATGGCAAGAATGTATACCGCCATAAAGGTCCGACTGACTGAGAATCTTTCCCACCAAGCGGGCATTTTTGGGCCGACCAATTAAACGAGCAATCTGACCATAGGTCGCCACGCGCCCAGATGGAATGGTATCAACAAGAGCTAAAACAGCATCAATGAGTTCATGATTCAAATTGGACATGCTAATCTCCTAATCTAGTTTGCTCCTATCTTAAAGAAAGAGATTTTCTTTGTCAAGACAAAAAGGCTGGAAAAGCCAACCTTCCTCATCTCTATTTATTTCTGCTTTCCCTTGAAACGCCACTGAAAGCGTAGCTTGTCATAAAAGGGAAATTCGATATTGAGAATGGCAAATCCCATCAAGGCTCCTCCGATTACATCTGTCGGGTAGTGCACGCCCAGATAGACTCTGGAGGCCATAACAGTGAAAATATAGAGTAGGAGCAAAGCTTGTACCAAGCGCTTGATATGCTGGTGCTGAACCCGTTGTTGTACAATAATAATCAAGGTCCCAAGCACAATGACTGTCGCCATAGAATGTCCGCTCGGGAAAGAATAACCTCCCTCTTCAACTAAATGTGTGATAGAAGGTCTGCTTCTTTGGTAAACAAATTTGATCAACTTGATTAAAATTCCATGTAAGACCAGATTTCCTGCTAGTAAAGCAGCTTCTAATTTCCATTTTTTATACAGGAAAAAAATAGGACAAGTGCAAAAACCCAAATGATAATACCCAATGGATCAATCACACTGGTTACAAGTTTAAAAAAAGTTGTCAAAGCTACAGGTAAATCTCCCGCAACCAGGTCTGAATCAGGGGTATCAAAATGAGTCAGCTGGTCAGGATAAAATTTGACCATATAACCGAGTATAACGAAAAGTAAAAAGGGCAAAAAGTGCCCTTTGTTAGATAAGATTGTTTATTTTTTTCATAGCGTTTTAGAACAGGCTGTAAAAAGCGTGTAAATTAGCCAAAAGACGACAGCCCAGATCACTCCTTCTAATAGATTAAAAGGGACAATCATAGTCAGCAGATACTTGGACATACCATATGTTTTATTTATATCAAAATTAGCAAATCTCGCAAAGAGTGGAACTGCATAAATGACATTTAAAACGATCATAGTGACGGTTAGACCAAGCGTTGCCACCAGAGAGGCCTTCACATAGTCAGACAAGCTCTTCCTCTTTTTCCATAAGAGTGCAAAAGCAGAAACAAAAACAGTTACCGCCAATATATTCATGGGGAGACCGATAAGAGTGCCTATACCATGATTATTCAAGGCTAACTTTAAGGCCGAGCGAATTAATAGTACTGCCATTGAGCTTTTGAAATCCAAGGCCACTAAAGCCAGTAAAATCGGAATAATTGAAAAATCCAACTTTAGAAATTCGGTTATCAAAGGAATCTCATAAAGCATGAGTAGAAATGAAAGTGCAGATAAAACTGCTACAATCGCCAATTTACGAGTATTTGTCATCACAGGTTCCTCCAATTTATAAAAATTAGAGAAGCTGGAAAGGCTACCGAAAAAAGCTTGTCAGCTAATGATTATTTAGTATAAGGCTTGGCCCTTAAATAAAGATTAAATGGCAAAATAAATTCAACGCCCTTCGTCTTCTCCCATCCAGACTATACTGTCGGTTGTGGAATCTCACCACATCAGCTTGCGCTCGCGGACTTGATTTGGCATTGAGAAAAAAACATTTCCAATCCAAAAATTACCGCCGGTCGGGAATCTCACCCTGCCCTGAAGACTCTTTTATGATACCAAAAAGAACCTGCAATAGCAAGTTCCTTGTCTGATGTAATACAAATTATTTCAGCTTATCCACTTCATATTCATGTACCAGTTCAAGGCCAACAAAATTCTGCTGACGCAGGGCCTCGTAAACAATCATACAAACTGTATTTGAAACATTAAGGCTTCTGACATGCTGATCGTTCATTGGAATACGCAGAGCTTTTTCTGGGTGCTGGCGCATGAATTCTTCCGGTAGACCTTTGTCTTCACGACCAAACATAAAATAATGTTTGCCTTCCTTGGAAAAATCCTCTTCAGAATAGACCTTTTCAGCAAACTTTGAAACCAAGTAAAGCTGGCCATCCATTTTCTCCATAAAGTCTTCCAGACTCTCATAATAGCTAATATCCAGCTTATCCCAATAATCTAGACCAGCCCGCTTCATCTTTCGGTCATCAATAGGGAAGCCCATAGGCTTGATAATATGCAAGGGAGCATTTGTTGCTGCACAAGTCCGAGCTATATTCCCAGTATTTTGTGGGATTTGAGGTTCAAATAGTACAATGTGATTTTCTAGCATCTTTCTCTTTTCCTAGTCGTCATTTGTATAAAAAAATAGCCACACTGCCCGGAGTCAAGCTCAGCAAACAGCGTGGTTAAAGCTTCATTAACTTACATCACAACAGGTTTGAGGTAAATCAATGATAGCACTTTCTAGTATATCATTTTCCTTTGACATGTCAACTTAAAGAGCTTGAAAATGAACGATTTTTTTATTTTTTTCAAATTATGCAAAAAGAGAACTTGTATTTCTAAAACAAATGGAGGAACGACTGAAAAAATTTTTCTCTTATTTCCAGGTAAAACCACTACATTGAAGCAAAGAGATGAAATTTGTTACAAAATAGAGTATGATAGATACATATCTTGGAGGTATAAGATGAAGATTATTCTTGTTGGTGGTGGTAAAGTCGGAAGCGCCCTTTGCCGTTCGCTTGTTGCTGAGAATCATGATGTGGTTCTTATCGAGCAGGATGAGGCTGTTCTCAACCACTTGACCAAACGTTACGATATTATAGGGATTCTTGGAAATGGAGCCAATTTTAAAGTTTTAGAGCAAGCAAATATTGAATCTTGCGATATTTTTATATCTATGACTGAACAAGACGAAGTCAACATGGTTTCCGCAGTTTTAGCAAAGAAAATGGGAGCTAAAGAAACTGTTGTCCGCGTCCGCAATCCTGAGTATTCTAATCCTTTCTTTAAGGAAAAAAACATTCTTGGCTTCTCTTTGGTTGTCAACCCTGAACAATTGGCTGCACGTTCGATTGCTAATATCATTGATTTCCCGAACGCTTTATCGGTAGAGCATTTTGCCAATGGACGGGTTGCTCTGATGGAATTCAAGGTAAAGGAAAATAGCCCCTTGTGTCAGACAACTATTTCTGACTTCCGGAAACAATATGGAAATGTCATTATCTGCGCTATTGAACGGAATAATGAACTGACTATTCCTGATGGAGATGTCAGAATCCAGGCAAACGATAAGATATTCATGACCGGTAATCGCTCAGAAATCATGGCTTTCCACCATTACATCCGCCCACGTGTTATCAAAAGCTTGCTGATTATCGGAGCCGGTAAGATCGCCTACTATCTTTTAAACATTCTGAAAGATAGTAAAATTGATCTTAAAGTCTTAGAAATTAATCGTCAAAGAGCTGAATGGTTCAGTCAGGAATTTCCTGATATTTACGTTGTTCATGGTGATGGTACTGCCAAAGATATTCTTTTAGAAGAAAGTGCGCCAAATTATGATGCTGTTGCTACTCTTACAGGTGTCGATGAAGAAAATATTATTGCGTCTATGTTCCTAAACAGCATCGGTGTTCAAAAAAATATTACAAAAATCAATCGAACGAGTCTACTAGAAATTATTGATAGTCAAGATTTTGCTAGTATCGTTACACCAAAAGGAATTGCTGTAGATACCATTATGCACTTTATCCGCGGTCGCTACAATGCACAATTTTCTAGTTTAGAGGCCTTGCACCATGTTGCTAACGGTCGCATTGAAACTCTGCAATTCCAGATTAAAGAAGAGAATAAGATGACAAATCGACCTTTGTCTCAGCTGAAACTGAAAAAAGGAGTTCTTTTGGCAGCTATCATTCGTCAAGGAAAAGCCATCTTCCCAACTGGTGACGATCAAATTAAGGCTGGAGACAAAATTCTTGTCACAACCTTATTGCAAAACATCACCAAAATTTATGACTTGTTAGAGGAGTAATCAGATGAATAAATCCATGATTCGTTATCTTCTCTCTAAGTTGTTACTGATTGAGGCCTGCCTGCTTTTAGTGCCAGTTGTCATAGCTGTCATCTATCAGGAGCCAGCTAAAGTCTTTCTATCTTTGGGTCTTACAATTGGTATTTTGCTAATTTTAGGTGGAGTTGGTGTTTTCTTTAAACCCAAAGACGCTCACATCTACGCTAAGGAAGGCGTCTTGATTGTTGCACTCTGTTGGATTCTTTGGTCCTTCTTTGGGGCTCTACCTTTGTCTTTTCTGGACAAATTCCAAATATTATTGATGCTTTCTTTGAAGTTAGCTCAGGATTTACCACAACTGGTGCCACTATTCTCAACGATGTTGGTGTCCTCTCCCACTCTCTACTTTTCTGGCGTAGTTTTACCCACTTAATTGGTGGTATGGGAGTGTTGGTCTTTGCCTTAGCCATTATGGATAATGCCAAGAACGGCCACTTGGAAGTCATGAAGGCTGAAGTGCCAGGTCCTGTCTTTGGCAAGGTTGTCTCCAAACTTAAAGACACTGCCCAGATTCTCTACATCATCTACTTGGCCCTTTTTGCCATTTTTACTTTTCTTTATTTCCTAGCAGGAATGCCATTATTTGACAGTTTCATTATTGGTATGGGAACAGCTGGTACAGGTGGATTCACCGTTTATAATGACGGTATTGCCCACTATAACAGTCCACTGATTACCTATCTGGTTAGCTTTGGAGTCTTGACTTTTGGGGTCAACTTTAACCTTTACTATTTCTTCCTGATCAGAAAATTCAAAGCTTTCTTTGCGGATGAAGAGCTAAAAGGTTACTTGACAATCGTTGGGGTTTCTACTCTCCTCATCACCTTCAATATTCTCCATATTTTCCACGGGAATATTGCTGACAGCTTGGGAAATGTCATTCTTCCAAGTCTCCAATACCATCACTACAACAGGTTTTGGTTTTGGAAACACTGTTGATTGGCCTCTCTTTTCACAGTTTATCCTCTTGCTTTTAATGTGTATCGGAGGGTCTGCAGGTTCTACCGCCGGAGGATTTAAAGTCATTCGTTGTATGATTTTGGCAAGGATTGCAAAAAATCAGATTCTATCAACCCTTTCTCCAAATCGGGTATTGACCTTACATGTCAACGGAAATGTACTAGATAAAGATACCCAGCACAAGGTCTTAAAGTACATGGTTGTCTATATGATGATTATTGCGGCACTTATTTTTATTGTGAGCTTTGATAGTAACAATTTTATGACCGTTGTCAGTGGAGTACTAAGCTGTTTTAATAACATCGGACCGATGATCGGAACAACTGAGAGTTTTTCTATTTTCAGTCCCCTTTCTAAATTCCTCTTATCCTTGGCTATGATTGCTGGACGCCTGGAAATCTATCCAATGCTCCTGCTCTTCCTACCCAAAACTTGGTCTAGAAGATAGGATGCATTCAGGGAATACCGGTCTATCAAAAAAGTCTTACTAAATAATGTTAGCTCTCTCATTCCTGTAGTGGATCAACAACTATAGGCATGAGAGAGCTTTTTGATTGCAAAGAACAGGCCTGGTAAAACGATAATGAAAACAAATTCTCCATCATCAAAAAGTTACCTATAGGATCTAGACAAAGCTCCTACTCAAGAAAGGTTTCCCAACTTAGTCTATAAAAAACAGAGAGGCTGGAGCCCTATGCCCAGCCTCTCTGTGTGACTTGTTTTTTTTTGCATTATGAAGGCTCTCTATTTTCTCTAGTGGTTAAAAGCACTAGAAAAAATGGTGAGCTTTTCGATTAGAGATAAAGAACTATACGTATCTAGTGAGAGTCTTTTCTTGTATCGTTTCTTTTCAGGCTGAAATGGTCTGGTACGGGGTCTTCTCCCGGCTGAGACCAAGGATGGCAACGGAAAATTCGTGCTAAGCCCATCAGGACACCTTTGGCTCCATGCTTCTGGATAGCCTCAATCATATAATTAGAACAGGTGGGTCGAAAACGACAGGAGGGTGGAAAAGCAGGTGAAATAAAACGTTGGTAAAAGCGAACTGGAGCGATTAAAAGCTTTTTAATCATTTTCCAGCCTTTGTAATAGCCAAATTATGAAGTTGGCTTATTTCTTTTTTATTGAGGCGTCTTGATTCACCTGGTGGAAGTCCTGTCAAATCCAAATGTCCGAAGCGCGTCCGAGACAGCTTGTCTACCTCTAAGCCGACCGCTTGGAACATCTTTTTCACTTGATGATTCCGACCCTCATGGATGGTCAGCTGAACAACAGACCGATTTTTGACAGGATCGACTTTTATGATTTCATAAACTGCCGGTTTGGTCTTTTTACCATCAATCTCTACACCACGTGTCAATGGGCGAAGATTTTCTTTGTTGGCGATTCCTTTTACACGAGCGACATAAACCTTGTCGATCTCATTACGTGGATGAATCATCTCATCTGTAAAATCGCCATCATTAGTCAGGATAAGAAGTCCAGAAGTATCCCAGTCTAGACGACCAACTGGGTAAATCCGTTCTTTGACTTGAGGCAACAAGTCTACCACCGTTTTACGTCCCTTGTCATCTGTCACACTAGAAATGACTCCACGAGGCTTATTTAACAGGTAGTATACCTTTTCCTCATTATAGATAGGCTGTCCTTCTACTTCAACTTTGTCACCTGTTTTAACCAAGGTAGCCAGTTCACGAACCACCTGGCCATTGATTGTCACAAGACCTTGCTTAATCAGCTCTTCTGCTTTCCGGCGACTAGCCACTCCCGCATGGGCAATATATTTATTAATTCTCATCTTTTATCCTTTCACAAGATACACGGTCTAGCTATTTATTCTAACTCTGATTCGGTCGCTTGAGCAAATAATTGGCTTTCTTCTGCTACCAATTCTGTATCTGTCACGACCGGTAATTCGTCCAAATGGTTGATTCCCATGTAATCTAAGAAATAATCTGTTGTCACATAAAGGTTAGGACGACCAAGGACCTCCTTTTTACCATCTTCTCGAACCAGCTCAAATGCTAATAACTTAGCAAGCGCCCCGCTAGAATTGACCCCGCGGATATCATCAATCTCTACCCGCGTGATTGGCTGTTTATAAGCAATAATTGACAGAGTTTCTAAAGCAGCACGCGAAAGGCTCTGATTAATCGGCGATTTAGAATAAGCACGCAGGAGTTCTGCAAAAGCTTGTTTGGTAACCAATTTATAAGTGTTAGACGTTTCAAGTAAAGCCAGACTACAGTCAGCATCGGCTTCGTACTTAGCTGCCAATTTTTCTAAACTTTGGCTAACTCCAGTAGGAGGAATGGACAAAATTTCAGCAATCTGCCGAACTTTCAAGCCGTCTTCTCCTGCCACAAAAAGAAGCGCTTCTATTTCTGATAACTTACTCATGTTTACTTCCTAATTAGATAGATACTTCCAAAATTTTCTTCTTGGAGCAATTGAATCTCCTGTACTTTCACTAATTCCAAGGTTGCTAAAAAGAGTGTGATAACCTCATTCATGTCTTTGGTCTCAGTAAATAACTCCTGTAAGGCCAACTTTTTTTGACTCTTACAGCGTTCCAGGACCACATCCATCATGTCTTCAATCTTATATTCATCTTTGACAATGGTAGTATGACTATGACGAAATTCTTCTCTTTTTTTAGCTAATAAGCCAGAAAAGGCCAAAAACAAATCAATGGCTGAGCGGTCATGCACCAACTCAGCATCTTCATAGACTAATTCAATCTTAGGCTTAGAATAATATAGAGCCCGCTCTTCGTGCTGCTCCGCCATTTTCTCACCAAGAAGTTTAAATTTACGATACTCCTCGATTTGACTCAACAGGTCATGTTCTAAATCTTCCTCTAAGTCAATATCATCCGCTACTTTAGGTAGAAGTTTGCGACTTTTAATAAGCATAAGCTGACTGGCCATGACCATATATTCCCCAGCCACCTCCAGACGCATGGCCTGCAAGGTCGCAACATAGGCTAGATATTGTTCAATAACCTCTGTAATTGGGACATCATAAATATCCATCTGATACTTGGAAACCAAATGGAGTAACAAGTCCAGGGGTCCCTCAAAATCTTTAATTTTTATATCCATTATCTATATTTTTCTAATGTAGTAATACTTTTCAAACCTAGGTCACGAGCGATATCATGTAGGCTTCGCTTATCTTTCAACTGACGCAAAATATATTGTTCTCTCAAACTCTGAGCAGACAAACCTGCCTGCCCTTTTTCTGATAAAAAAGCCTCCAGCTGACGAAAAGCCCACTGTCTCGAATAAGGTTTTCCTTTCTTTTCAAATAAATAGGTGCCTGAAACCATCCTACTTAATTCTTCTGTCAGTTTGGAAGAAAGTTGGACAATCCTCTTTTGCCCTGCTTTCTCGACACTTAAAATCTGAAAATCAAACTGGATATCCGTGATTTTTATAGACAAAATTTCACTCGGCAAAAGACCATTTTCTAAAATTAGAAGGGCAATTAAACGCCCCTGAGGAACTTGACTCTCCTGCCAAAAAGCTGATAAATCAAGAAGCGAACCTTGTGAAGAGCTTTCTTTCTGATCCTTGGGAATACTTAATTTGTAGTAATGTTCTATATATTTCTGATTATAGAGAAAATACAAAAATTGGTTAACTGCTGATAATTTCCGTTTTTGAACAGAAAGCTTTAAAGACTGCAAAGAAGATTGATAGAGTCGCAGACTGGTATCATTTATTGTTCCAACTTGCTCAAGAAACTGTTCTAAATCGTAGGTATAAGCAAGCCTGGAATTTTTAGATAACTGTTTTGGCTGTATAAACTGTTCGATTGCTTCTTTCATTTAGCTTTCATCTCATATCGGCTTGAAAAATCATGCAAAAGGGCATTAACTGCTTTGAGAATCGACTTTCTCGTAATAATTCCATGAAAATGCTGATCATCTCCTACCACAGGCAAGAAGGACTCATCTATCAATTTATGCAAAACTTCAGAAATTGTGTAATTCACTCCTACAGTTAAACCATCTTTCCTAGTCATGTGAACGATATCCATCGCCATAAATTCTTCTTCTGGAAGATCATGCTGCATCCGATAAGCCATGATATCCGTCAGAGAAATGGTTCCGACAAATTTCTTTTCAGCCGTCACAACCGGAATCCGCGAATAGGTCATCTGACTCAACAACAAAATAGCGTGATCGACATTGTGACTGTCTACCAATACTGCTAAATTTTTCAGCAGGTGTCAGAAAAGCACCTTCTTGTTTCACAAGATAATCTTCAAATGCCTGGGCTATCATCTAGCAAACTCCTTTGACAAACTTGGGTATAGTTGATGCTGACGAGTGAAATAATCCACTCTGAAATGATCTTCTTCAATTTCAACCTTAGCATAAAGACGCTCCGTAATCAAACCACGGGGTTGACTGATAGACCCTGGATTTAAAAAGAGAGTCTTCCCTTCCATCCAAGCATCCGGAATATGTAGGTGCCCATAGAGACAAATATCCGCATTTTTCTTCTTGGGCCCACAAATCTAGCTTTTGAAAAGAAAAAGTTGATTTGGAATAAATGACCGTGAGCCTGAGCTATACGAGTCCCATTCAAGTCCGTCACTAGTCGATCCGGATAGCCATCATAAAAAGTCCATATTGCCAGCAACAACGTGAATCCCTCCCAAACAGGATCATCGCTTGGCAATTCAGAGTCACCATTGTGGAAAAATGCCGTCTACCTTACCTAAGTAATAATTTTTTTATCTCCTCGACAATTGAGCGATCACCATGAGAGTCACTCATTACAATGATTGTTTGCTTTGCCATGCTGGAAATACCTCCATTAACTTTTTTTCACCGCCTGAGCGCGATGAGATTGCTCATTCTTCTCTTCTACTGTTAGCTCAGCTGAAGTTTTACCAGTTTCACCGACCAAAAAGAGAGGATCATAACCAAAGCCATTTTCTCCTTTTGGTTCAAAATTGATATAACCAGGCCAGTCAGCCTCGACTACTAAACTTTCTTTTTCAGGACTGGCCACGACCAGTGTTGTATGAAAATGAGCTGCACGATCCTTTAACTCAAAGACCATAGCCAACTCATGCAAAAGCTTGATATTATTCTCCGCATCAGTTGCACCTACTCCAGCAAAGCGAGCGGACCAGACTCCAGGAAGTCCCCCAAGAATATCAACTTGTAAACCCGAATCATCAGCTAAAACCATTTTACCGGTTAGCTGGCTGATGGTTTCCGCCTTAAGCCGAGCATTCTCTTCAAAGGTCATTCCTGTTTCAGCCACTTCTGGCAAGTCGGGGTAGTCATTGAGATTCTCAACCTTGTAGCCCAATTTCCCAAATAACTTTCGAAACTCTTTCGTTTTGCCTTCATTTCGAGTAGCAATTAAAAGAGTATCCTTGACTTCTTTAGCTCCCAAAAAATCAGTCAATGAAACTCCACCTTGAGGTATATAGACATACAAAAGTTGACCTGACTCCACTACAAGTAAAGCCCCCTGACGCTGGATCAGTTCTAACTTTCTTTTAGCCTCTTCATTGATAAGGTTTACTAAAAAGACCAATAAGCGATATGCGGAATGGTAACGTAAAATCGCCACCTCAATTGGGAAAGTGCGTCCATCCTTATTCAGAGCCACTTGCAAATCTTCTAAAATTTTGCCAGCCTCAGCTGATACCTGCGAAAAATTGCTAAAAGATTCCGTTTCGCTCCACTTAGTGATATACCAGTCTTGGTCATCCTTATATTCGTATATTTTTTCACTCATAAATCTATATGCTCCACGCTTACCTTATGTCCTAGCCAATGTTCAGCAATCTCAGCAAAACTCTTAGCACTAGCTGTTGTATAAAAACGATGCTGCAAAGTCTGTTCTTCTCGACTACGATTAATTTCAAAGTAGTTTAAAAGAACAGAGATATCCCTTACACACTCTGCCCCACTGTCAATCAGTTTAACATCCGGTCCCATCACATTTTGAATAATAGATCTCAGGAGAGGATAATGTGTACATCCCAGAACAAGCGTGTCAACCTTTCCTGCTAACGGAAGCAAGGTCTCATAGACAACTTTTTTTGTAACACTGGATGTTAGCTCATTTGACTCAACTAGAGGAACAAACTTCGGACAAGCCAAGCTACTAACCTCCATCTCAGGTGACAAAGCTTCAATTTTCTTGCGATAGATATCTGAAGTGACTGTCATTGGTGTCCCAATCACTCCAATCTTTCCTGAATGAGTTGACTTAATCGCTGCAGAAGCCCCAGGTAAAATCACTCCTAAAACTGGGATATCCAGTTTTTCTTTAATTTCTTCCCAGACAACAGCTGTCGCAGTATTGCAAGCAATAACAATCATTTTTACATCTTTAGTCAAAAGAAAATTGACCAGTTGCCAGGTATAGTCTCTGATTTGCTCAGCCGGCCTAGGTCCATAAGGAGCACGAGCAGAATCCCCGATATAAATGACTTCTTCGTGGGGAAGCTGTCGCATCAATTCACGTACAACCGTCAAACCGCCCACTCCGGAATCTAGAAAACCAATCGGTCGATTATCCATAAAATCTTCTTTCTAAATAAGGGATTGGGCCTACAGCCCAAATCCCCTTTTGATATTTAATAATCAAATGATTATTTTTTCTTTTTGCTGTTAGCTAAAGCTGATTTTTGTTGGTTGATAATTTGGCGATAAACTTGTTGGACTTTTGCCTCACTTGGACGCTGTCCACTTGCTCCAAGCAAAGTACGAACTGCTTCCACATTCAAACGCGGATTTTCAGCAAATTCTTTTTCGACTTGCTTACGAAGGATATACATTCCTGCAAATACACCACCTGCAAAAGCAAGAATAATCAGCAAAATTGCTAAAAATAAACTCATAAAATAAATCTCCTATTTCCTTTTTTGCGTTGCTTTCATTATACCAAATCTTCTTTATTTTTCAAAGTCAAATCCATAGAGAGTCGCAAAATAATCTTCTGGTCTTTCAGCTCGACGAATCATACGAACATTTCCGTCTTCTTCCAAGAGAATTTCGCTGGAACGAAGTTTGGCGTTGTACTGATACCCCATTGAAAAGCCATGGGCACCTGTATCGTGAATTACGAGTGTATCACCGATTTGGCTGATAGGCAGCGGACGATTAATGGCAAATTTATCATTATTCTCGCAGAGACTACCGACAACATCCACAATCTCCGTCTCACCCTCAGGTTGATCCATATTGGTAATGTGGTGATAAGAACCGTACATAGCTGGACGCAACAGATTAACCGCTGAGGCATCCACACCCAGATAGGTTCGATAGGTCTGCTTCTTATGGGTAACCTTGGTAACAAGTAGGCCAAAAGGTGCCAGCATAAAGCGACCCAGCTCTGTATAAATCTTGACCTGTCCTAGACCAGCAGGTGTCAGAATAGCTTCATAGGCCTGACGAACTCCTTGACCAATGACCGCAATGTCGTTTTCCTCACCCTCAGGCTGGTAATTGATACCGACACCACCAGAGAGATTGATAAAGTCCAGCTCAACTCCTGTTTCAGCAACTACTTCTACAGCCAACTCAAAAAGCTGACGGGCCAGTTCAGGATAGTAGTCATTGCTGACAGTATTTGAGGCCAAGAGGGCATGGATCCCAAACTTCTCAGCTCCCAGCTCCTTGAGCTCTTTGAAAGCCTGAATCAACTGGTCCTTAGTCATGCCAAACTTGGCTTCTTCTGGATTATCCATGATGCTCGTTCCTAACTCAAAGACACCGCCAGGGTTGTAACGGCAAGAAATAACCTTTGGAATACCCGCGGCTTCCTTTAGAAAAGCCACATCTTCATAGGCATCCAGATTGATAGTAGCTCCTAAGTCACGCGCAAACTGAAATTCCTCAGCTGGTGTGTTATTGGACGAAAACATGATATCCTGCCCAGTAAAGCCCAGCTTTTGGCTCATGAGTAGCTCAACATAGCTGGCACAGTCCACCCCGCATCCTTCTTCTTTGAGGATTTTTAAAATAGCAGGATTTGGGGTAGCTTTGACAGCAAAATACTCTTTAAAACCTGGATTCCAAGAAAAGGCCTCATGCAGGGCACGCGCTCTTTCTCGAATCCCCTTCTCGTCATATAGATGGAAAGGTGTTGGAAACTGTTCCGTAATCTCGGCTAGCTTTTCACGACTGATAAAAGGAGTTTTCATAATATGCCACACTTTCATTGTAATTCACTCTATTATACCATAAGTATCTCATAAGCTTTCCACCCCAGTACATCTCCTTCGTATCTATCATTTTCTACCACCTTCATTCATATATTAACCGATCTTTTTCAAACTGGTCTTTTTATTTTTTTATATTTTTTTCTACTATTTAAATATTAAAAAAATGCACTTGTAGCAATATTTTTAGAATACTTTTTATTCCTTGAATGAATTTGATTCATTTTGGCGCCTCCCCCTTGTTTTTTTTCTGAAAACGTTTTATAATAAGATTGTCTTAAACTTTTCTTAAAGTTTGGTCAAACATTTTAATAAGGGGGAATGTCAATAATGAGTATTGGAATCATTATTGCAAGCCATGGTGAATTTGCTGCTGGCATTCATCAATCAGGTTCTATGATTTTTGGCGAACAAGAAAAAGTACAAGTTGTTACTTTTATGCCAAATGAAGGCCCTGATGATTTGTATGCTAAATTCAATAACGCTGTGGCACAGTTTGATGCGGACGATGAAGTCTTAGTCTTGGCTGACCTTTGGAGCGGTTCTCCATTCAACCAAGCTAGCCGTGTAATGGGTGAAAATCCAGAGCGCAAGTTCGCTATTATTACAGGTTTGAATCTGCCAATGTTGATTCAAGCATATACAGAAAGAATGATGGATGCTAATGCTGGTGTTGATGCAGTCGTAGCTAATATCATCAAAGAAGCTAAAGAAGGTGTAAAAGCTCTGCCTGAAGAATTGAATCCAGCAGAAGAAGTTGCAAGCGCTCCTGTTGCAGCAACTGCTCAAGCTGCTATTCCAGAAGGTACTGTTATCGGTGATGGTAAGCTCAAAATCAATCTAGCGCGTATCGATACACGTTTGCTTCATGGACAAGTCGCAACTGCTTGGACACCAGATTCAAAAGCAGACCGTATTATCGTAGCTTCTGACTCAGTAGCTAAGGATGAACTCCGCAAAGAGTTAATCAAACAAGCTGCACCAGGTAATGTGAAAGCAAACGTTGTGCCTATCGACAAACTGATTGCTGTTTCAAAAGACCCACGCTTTGGTAATACTCATGCTTTGATCCTGTTTGAAACTCCTCAAGATGCTCTTCGTGCTATTGAAGGCGGTGTGCCAATCAAGACTCTCAATGTAGGTTCTATGGCTCACTCGACAGGTAAAACAATGGTTAACAACGTACTATCAATGGACAAGGACGATGTGGCTACTTACGAAAAGCTTCGTGACCTTGGCGTTGAATTTGACGTGCGTAAAGTACCAAATGACTCTAAGAAAGATTTGTTTGACTTAATTGAAAAAGCAAACGTTCAATAATACATTAATTGAATAAAATTTGGACGGATAGTTTAGCAAAACTACACCTCTCAGTTCTTTCTAGGTCTTGCCTGACTATTTTACGTCCTCATATCTCATGAAAGGATAATTATAAATCATGTCTATTATTTCTATGGTTTTAGTGGTCTTTGTTGCCTTCCTTGCTGGTCTTGAAGGTATCTTGGACCAATTCCAATTCCACCAACCAATTGTTGCATGTACTTTGATTGGTTTGGTAACAGGTAACCTAACTGTCGGTGTTATGCTAGGTGGTTCACTTCAGCTAATCGCTCTTGGTTGGGCAAATATCGGTGCTGCTGTAGCTCCCGATGTAGCTCTTGCATCCGTGGCATCTGCAATTATTTTAGTGCAGAGTGGTGGTGCAAAAGATGATATCTCAGTAGCTACAGCCACAGCTATTCCTCTTGCAGTAGCTGGTCTCTTTTTGACCATGATTGTCCGTACTGCTTCAGTTGCCCTAGTTCATGGTGCTGATTCTGCTGCTAAAAAAGGAGATATTCGTGGTGTTGAAAGAGCACATTATACTGCCCTCCTCCTCCAAGGGTTACGTATTGCAGTCCCTGCTATTCTTTTACTTTTGATTCCTGCAGAATCAGTAAAAGCTGCTCTTCAATCAATGCCAGTTTGGCTCAAAGAAGGGATGGAAGTAGGCGGTAGCATGGTCGTAGCTGTCGGTTATGCTATGGTTATCAACATGATGGCAACCCGTGAAGTATGGCCTTTCTTCGCTATTGGTTTCGCTCTTGCTGCTGTTAGTGGTTTATCTCTCATCGCTTTTGGTACAATCGGTGTTGCACTTGCTCTTATTTACATTAACCTTTCTAAGAAAGGTGGAAATGGTGGTGGAGCAGTCGCTTCATCTAACGACCCAATCGGCGATATTTTAGAGGACTACTAAGAAAGGAGAAACGAATCATGACTGAAAAACTGCAATTAACAAAATCAGATCGTCAAAAAGTTTGGTGGCGTTCTACTTTCTTACAAGGTTCTTGGAACTATGAACGCATGCAAAACTTGGGTTGGGCTTATTCACTAATCCCAGCAATTAAAAGATTGTACACTAAAAAGGAAGACCAGGCTGCGGCTCTTGAGCGTCACTTGGAATTCTTCAACACTCACCCATATGTTGCAGCTCCTATTCTTGGTGTAACACTTGCACTTGAAGAAGAAAAAGCAAACGGTGCGTCAATTGATGATGCAGCTATCCAAGGGGTTAAGATTGGTATGATGGGACCTCTTGCTGGTATCGGAGACCCTGTTTTCTGGTTTACTGTACGACCAATTTTAGGAGCACTAGGAGCTTCTCTAGCCGCATCAGGAAATATCATCGGTCCACTACTTTTCTTTGTTCTTTGGAATGCAATTCGTATGGCTTTCCTCTGGTACACACAAGAATTGGGCTACAAGGCTGGTTCTGAAATCACCAAAGATATGTCTGGTGGTATCCTCCAAGATATTACCAAAGGTGCCTCTATCTTGGGTATGTTTATCATTGGTGTTCTTGTAAAACAATGGGTCAACATTGGTTTCAAAATTGCCTTGCCATCTACAACTCTTACAGATCCAAAAGCTTATGTTGAAATTCCTAACGGCCCTGTAACCGGAGAGAAATTAGTTGAAATATTAAACAGAGCCCCTGGTGTAAACCTTGGACCAGTAAAACAAAATACCCTACAAGGTCAACTTGATTCTTTAATACCAGGACTGCTAGGATTACTCTTAACATTCCTCTGTATGTGGTTATTGAAGAAAAAAGTTTCACCAATCATTATCATCGTTGCATTATTTATTGTTGGTATTGTTGCTCACTACTTCAATATTATGTAATCAAAAAGAAGGTTTCGGCCTTCTTTTTCTTGTGGTATAATAGAAAGAGATTTACTTTGAAGGAGCAATTATGGCGCAATCACAAAACAAAACAGTTGAATTTAATACCACTGGCGTTTCCTATCTTGGATTAGGCGGTAAGGTTGGGAAATTTTTAATCGGCGAGACAGCTCTTGAGTTTTATGCTGATGCCAATGTAGAAGATTATATTCAGCTGCCTTGGACTAGCATCACTGCTATCGGCGCCAATGTTTCTGGCAAGAAAGTCAGCCGCCACTTTGAAATCTGGACTGACAAAGGAAAATTTCTCTTTGCCTCCAAAGACTCTGGTAAGATTCTCAAAATTGCTCGGGAGCATATCGGCAACGACAAGGTGGTTAGATTGCCGACTCTGTTACAAAAAATTGCTGGAATCTTTAAGAAGAAAAAATAGGGTTGAAAAAGTTTCAACCTTATTTTTTATATTTTCGACTAAGACAAAAGTTGCTTATATCAGCAAAATGGAGCTAGCACAAAAAATTGAAAAGTGAAACAGGTTTGAGAATGCACTATTTCAGCCCTTTGAAATGATGGGGTGGAGTAAGCTGACATTATCAATGCAAGACCGCATCATTAGATCTTCAAAAAGTATAAACATCAGCTATTTTTTTCTCAAAAGTCCATGTCTTGACACCTTCAACATCACGGACATCTAGTTGTTTAAATCCGTTCTTTTTGTAAAAACGACAGTTGCTTTCTGTATGAGTAATTAAAGTAAGCCGCTGGCATTTCTCTTCTTTTGCAAGCAACTCAAGTCCCTTTGAGATAAAAAGACCGCCAACTCCCTGTCCTTGATAATCAGGTAGCACCCCCAGCAATTCAAGATAAAGAGTTGAACTACCCCTTTTTTTAGCTTCTTTACTGCCCTCCCCAAAGACTTTTTGAAAAGCTAAAAGCTGAGGAATATATTGCCACATCCTCCATGCTCCTGCCCGCAAAAAGGAAAGCATACCGACAGGATGATTACCGAGCTTATGAATAGTAGCGACCCCCATAAGACGCCCGTCCACTTCAGCAAGCAGACAAATATGATGACGCATCGCTGCCTTAACCATAACTGCATGCAATCTATTTAGAAAATCAATATAAGACTGGCTACTGCCAAAGAGAGGACGAAATTTTTCTCTGTAGATCTCATGCTCAGCAAAAGCAGCAGTTAAAACCGAGACCGCAGCAGCAAGATCTCGTTCATCTGCTCTTCGAAAACGAATCATGATAGCTACCTCTTCAAATCTTTTCTGCCAATTTTTCTAAAAAATCTTGACGTTTTTCAGCTGTAGACTGAGAAATATTCCCGAAATTCAACCAACGGCGCTGTCTAGCACCGATAGACTTAAAGGTATGGCCCAACATGGCTTTCTTGACGACGTCACCACAGAAATACTTAAGATAGAAGGTCGGTGCTGCAGAGGTAGTAATAGCCAACACCTCTTTAATATTGGTCAGACGACCAACTAACTGGCGAGTTTTGCTCTCCTCGTAAATCTTATTTTTCAAAAAGACCTTATCTTCAAAGCCCTTGACAATAGCTGGCATATCCGCCCACCAGATAGGAAAAATCATGATAAGGCGGTCACAGGACGCAAGAGCTTCCTGATATTTTAAAACCAGTGGGTCAAGTGCCTGCCCTTTATTAAAAAGTGCTAGCTCTTCCTTGGTATAGACTGGATTAAAACCATCCTCATAGAGATCGATCAATTCATAGGTCTGACCTTTCTTCTCCAACAAATCTTGAACCTGCTCTAAAATAGCATGGTTAAAGCTTTTCTCATAGGGATGTGCATAAACAATGAGATTTTTAATCATGTTTGTAACCTCCTAGTAAATCATTGAACATTGAGCGATAGACTTCCTCATCAAAAGGCTCCAAGCCTTTGGCAATAAAATGACCATAGCCTGTGATGAAGGTGTCCAGCTTGAGCAAGAGAATCTTTTTCTCTTTCTGACTCTCAATAGGCAGCTGATCCAGATAAACCACTGTCTTATTCCCGATTTCCAGAAGCTCACCTTTCCGGTAAGCCTCTGTCGCTACAGGGCTGAAAAAGAGAAAATCCATTATCTGACTGTTGGTCTTGTATTCCGATAAAAGAAAGAGTCCTATCTGCCAAATGCAATCCAGAGGATCAGAGACTCCATCTAGATACTGCTCCTCTAAACGCTTAAGCTGCTTCTGGTTTTCCAAAAGACAGACCTGATAGTAAAGTTCCTCCTTATTCTCAAAAGCCTTGTAGAAAGCACCAGTCGTAACCCCCAGCAGAGATGCCAGTTTCCTTAGGGGGATATTCTGATAGCCATACTCTCTGATAAGCTGGCTTGCCTTTTCAATCATACGGTCACGCGTTGTTTGTTTTACCATAAGAACTCCTTTGGATAACTGTATTACCCCTATCTAAAGATAACATAGTTATCTTTTTCTGTCAAGATTTTTCCCATCCTGGGATTTACATTTTCCGGAAAATCCTGTATAATAGTCGAAACGGATAAGTACTATTGGGCACTTTTCAGAAAGTCTGCGGTGGCTGTGAGCAGATAAGAAGAAAATAGGAAATTCTACCGTTAGTTTAAAAATGAATAATTAAGCAAGTGCACTTTTGTGAAGTTGGATGGAACCGCGGCTCTGTCGCTCCAACAGTTTCATAAAGTGCTTTTTATTTTTGGAGGTACCTATGTTAGATTTAAAACGCATCCGTACGGACTTTGATACTGTAGCTGCAAAATTAGCTACGCGAGGTGTTGACGCTGCTACCCTTAACCAAATGAAAACTATTGACAAAGAACGTCGGGATTTATTGGTCAAGGTCGAAGAGCTAAAGGCAGAGCGTAATACTGTTTCTGCCGAAATTGCCCAAGCTAAACGCAACAAAGAAAATGCAGATGACAAGATTGCTGCCATGCAAAAACTCTCTGCTGAAGTCAAGAACTTAGACGCAAGCTTGGCTGAGCTGGATGCTAAGTTGACTGAATTCACTACTACTCTACCTAATATCCCGCACGAAAGTGTTCCTGTCGGAGCAGACGAGGATGAAAATGTCGAAGTTCGTCGCTGGGGTACACCACGCCAATTTGACTTTGAAGCTAAGGCTCACTGGGATTTGGGTGAAGATCTGGATATCTTAGACTGGGAGCGCGGGGCAAAAGTTACTGGTGCTCGCTTCCTCTTCTATAAGGGCTTGGGAGCAAGACTTGAGCGTGCTATCTATAACTTCATGCTGGATGAGCATGGCAAAGAAGGCTATACCGAAGTCATCACTCCTTATATGGTAAACCATGATTCCATGTTTGGGACTGGGCAGTATCCTAAGTTCAAAGAAGATACGTTTGAGCTAAGCGATACCAACTTCGTTCTGATTCCGACTGCTGAAGTTCCGTTGACCAACTACTATCGAGACGAAATTCTCGACGGAAAAGAATTACCAATCTACTTCACGGCTATGAGCCCATCATTCCGCTCTGAAGCTGGCTCTGCCGGTCGTGATACGCGCGGTCTGATTCGTCTGCACCAATTCCACAAGGTTGAAATGGTGAAATTTGCCAAGCCAGAAGAATCTTATGAAGAGCTAGAAAAGATGACTGCCAACGCAGAAAATATCCTGCAAAAGCTGAATCTGCCTTACCGCGTTGTAGCACTCTGTACTGGAGATATGGGCTTCTCAGCTGCTAAGACCTACGACTTGGAAGTTTGGATTCCTGCTCAGAACACCTACCGTGAAATCTCTAGCTGCTCTAACACAGAAGATTTCCAAGCTCGTAGAGCTCAAATTCGCTACCGTGACGAAGCAGACGGCAAGGTCAAACTCCTTCATACTCTCAACGGTTCTGGACTTGCTGTCGGACGCACAGTGGCTGCTATCTTAGAAAATTACCAAAACGAAGATGGATCTGTGACTATCCCAGAGGTTCTACGTCCGTATATGGGTGGATTAGAAGTCATCGCACCAAAATAAAAAGCAGATTCTCCTGATACTTTGCCTATATCACTAGGTCTAAGTATAGACTTAATTTACTAAAATAAAAAAATCCGAGAATAACTCAGAGAAAATCAAAAACAGATTTTCAAAGAATATCATCTTGGATTTTTTCTTATCTTTCTGACCAGCAATGAGACTGTATCGTAAAAACAGACATAGACGACATCTCAAAAGTCAGAAAGGATATATAGCAACTTAACTACTTTCACAAAATATATCTAGCTCACATAGGAAATAAATAAAAGGTAGCCTACTAGACTTGAAATATGGAGCAAGAGTCACTAAAAATGTTAGCTTATGTCGATCCTTGCAATTGTTTTGAGATGACAAGGCTACGTTAGTGTCAGAAATAAGCAAATCATCAAGACTATTCAAGAAAACAGAGCAGCTTTAATTGCTTACAAAGTGACTCTTTTGCATCATCGTCTTAATGTCCATTCTACTGATAAATCAGTCACTGGTTTGCCTTCATTTCTATGAAGCTTCTAAAATATGCCGTAGCTGGACTGCACTCGGTGAGACAATGGGAAGAAAAGCTCCTTCGTTCCAACGGCGTATAAAGCCTGAAGTCGAATTACTCAAGTATCCTCTGCCTCCACTAGCCTGCAACTCCAAGAGCAGACTTTGGGCTACCACATCAACTATATCAATTCGCAGCTGAAAGAGTTCCTTAGGACGCTCAACAAAATAGCCAGGCTGGAGAAGACCTCTATAGAGCTGATCCTGGATTTCAGTCAGAGCAGCCACTTGCTCCTCCCACTCCTCTCTCAAAATAGAGCGAACTGACAGATTGGCTTCAACCTCTGCCAGAGACTTCTCCGCTAGACCAAGAGCCAGACCAAATTGATAACCGAGAAAAGCTGGGCGATTTTCTGCCAAAAAGGCCTTGGCATCTTGAGCGAGAATCCATTCTTCTTGCAAAGGCACATGGTTAAAGGTCAGAGCAGCTGTATTTCCCCCTTGCAAAGATACAAACTCTAAATCCGCTGAACGGGTGAAATTCTCTGCGTCAGATGGCACAGCCAGAACAAGTGGCCGGCGGCTCCCGTCTTCGAAACCGGCAACAAATATGCTGAGGAAGCGATCCGCGCGAGCATTGGTTACCCAAGGCAGACGCCCCTTTAGATAAAGCTGCCCATCTTCTTCCACAATAGAGACATTTAACTCTTCTAAGTCCGACAGGAATTTGACAGCATTGGACAGAGCTGTCGCACCTGCATATTCCCCTGACAGGAGCCCCACCAAATAGTGGTCTCTAAAGTAGGGATTAGCAGACTTTAAGACGTTATCAATAAAGGTCCTTTGTCCCCAAGAGATAAAGGATGCAGTCAAGGAATGATGAGCCAGCTCCTTGAGCACTTCTATCACATCCGTATCATTGCCACCTCGGCCTCCCAGCTCTTCTGGAACGCCAACCCGAAAGGCTCCTTCAGCGGCGATACGCTCAATCAATTGGTTACCCGCTGCACAGGATTCTTTGTCAATCTGATCAGCGTGCTCATCCAACCAGTTGATAAACTCTTCTGAAAAAAATGTCATTTGCCACCTCCTCAAAGACTAGGCATAAGGCTGTAATTCCGGATTAATTGGCGTGTTGGCCAGATTATTGGCATAATTGCAAAGTGTCGCAAGGCTAACACCTAGAACTACATCCAGTGCATTCTCATGCGTATAACCCGCTTCTAGGAAGTCTGCCAAAGCCTCATCTCCGACCCGTCCCTTGGTATTGATGACAGCAATGGTAAATTTAGCAAGGGTATCTAGCTTCGGATCTGTATCAATCGGAGTACGATTACGTAGAGCCTCCAAAAGATCATCATTCATTTGAATCTGCTTGATTGAAAAAGCTGTATGACCCGCTACACAGAAAGCACAACCGTTGGTAACTGCAGCCGTAATCTGCACTACTTCACGCTCAGTCGGTGTCAGGCTGTTACGGCGATTGATGGCTCCAACCGTCCGATATGTTTCCAAAGCCGTTGGCGCATTGGCCAAAAGACCGATAAGATTGGGAATGTAGCCACCGTTATCTTTTTGAACAGTTTCCAGGACTTCTTTTACCTCGGCTGGTGCGGACTCAATCGTGTGGATAGTAAATTCTGACATATGAAACCTCATTTCTTTTAATTAGCAACTATCTTAACATAGGACCAATAGCTTGTATAATATATATTTTATATAAGTCCTATAAAGAGAATATAATGCAGTAATTCAAACTAAAAATTTTTTTACCTAGATTTACCTTGATCAAACACAATTTTAAACCAAAAAAAGAAGCCTTCTGGCTTCTTTTTTTAATTTTTCACCTTTATGGTTACTAAAAGACTTTTTCATTAGCAATTTCTTATAGAAGATTATTCTTTATCGCTCTCAACAGCTTCGTCAGAAACCACGGCATCTAAGCTTTCCTCTTCCACTGTTGGTTCAGCCTGAACCTGTTTTTCAACTGTTTCTTCTGTAGCTAGCTTTGTGGGCTCTTCTTTATTTTCATCTGCTTCTACTTTTTTAGATTCTTCAGCTGAAGCAGGTGTTTCTGTATCTTTTGGCTGATCGGTTTCTTTTTTGATTTCATTTACAGCAGTTTTCACTGTTGCAGAAGTTACACGGCCAACAGTTTGAGCAAATTCCTTACTTACATTGGCTGCATCTGTCAAGGTTTCTTTTGAAATCTTTCCTCCTGAGAAAGCCATTAATCCTAAAACAAATGTTGCAATTGAAGCAATTGAAGTCAAGTACAAACCTATACCAACTGAGATACCATAACCACCATAACCAAAATTAGCACTCATATCGCCCAAGCGAAACAAGGCATAAATAGAAATAGCTGTCTCAATAATTCCCAAAGCCACGACACCCATAGCCAAGTTTTTAATCAAAGGCTGAGTACGATCTTTAAGAATGGCTAGGACAATAGCTCCGATGGCTAAAACTATAACAATTTTCCCATCCCCTTCAATTCCTGAAACACTTAAACCACCAAATCCACCTAGATTTACAGTCCCCCAAGGCAAAACACTTCCAATTATTACTGCTACTGACGCAATGATAATGTACAAACGATTTTTTTCCATTTGACTTCTCCTTCTCTAAGCACAAGCTATCCGATTTAAGGTGAAAAAGATAGATTGTAGACTAACTATTTGTAAAAAGAGACCAAGACAAGAATATCCTGGCCTTCAAATAAACTTCTTAATATTTTCTAAAACGCTGATAACGTTGGTCGACCAATTCTTCCACGCTCCATGAAGAAAGTTGTTCTAATTCAACTAAAAGTTCTTGTTTGATAGAAGTAATCAAATCCTGATTGCTTAAACCCGTTTCCTCAATTACCTTATCAACAATCTCCATTTGCAAGAGTTCGTGGGATGTTATTTTCATTAACTCAGCAGCTTCCATGGCTCTACTGCCATCCTTCCACAAGATAGAAGCAAAGCCTTCCGGACTCAAGACTGCATAAATTGAATTTTCTAACATCCAAACTCGATTCGCCACTCCCAGAGCTAAGGCCCCTCCAGAACCACCTTCACCAATAATAATGGCAATAATAGGTACTTTCAGATCACTCATCTCCATCAGGTTTCGAGCAATAGCTTCACCTTGCCCACGCTCTTCTGCTCCAACACCTGGATAAGCTCCAGCAGTATTGATAAAAGTAACGATTGGGCGACCAAATTTTTCTGCCTGCTTCATTAGGCGCAAAGCTTTACGATACCCCTCAGGATGAGGTTGACCGAAATTCCGTTTTAGATTATCTTGAAGATTCTTCCCTTTTTGAATTCCAATAACAGTCACTGGACGGCCGTCTAGGCTACCGATGCCTCCAATCACAGCTCCATCATCTCGAAAAGAGCGATCTCCATGCAATTGAATGAAATCATCAAAAATTGCCTTAGCATAATCAAGAGCCGTCAGCCGAGTCTGATCTCTCGCTTCTCTTACAATCCGAGTAATCTTTGTCATTGCTGCCCTCCATGAAATTCCAACAATTTAGCAATCTTATCTCTTAATTTCGCTCGTTTCACAATAGCATCTACAAAACCATGTTCCAAGAGAAATTCTGCCTTTTGAAAACCATCTGGTAAATTTTCACGAACAGTGGATTCAATAACTCGACGACCAGCGAATCCAACAAGACTTTGAGGTTCCGCTAAAATAATGTCACCTTCCATTGCAAATGATGCTGTTACCCCACCAGTAGTAGGGTCTGTCAAAATCGTCAGATAAAACAAACCTGCTTTAGAATGTCTTTGTACCGCCGCTGAAATTTTAGCCATCTGCATGAGACTGATAATCCCTTCCTGCATACGTGCCCCTCCAGAAGCTGTAAACAAGACTACTGGTAATCGAAGTTCAGTTGCATATTCAAACAAGCGTGTAATTTTTCTCCAACTACACTTCCCATGGAGGCCATGATAAAGTTTGAGTCCATTATTCCCAAAGCTGTTTTATGTCCTTTGATGGAGGCAGTTCCTGTTAACACAGCTTCATCCAAGCCAGTTTTTTCACGCATTAGGGCCAATTTGTCCTTATAATTAGGAAAATTCAATGGATCTTTCGTTTCAATACCTGTAAATAATTCTTCAAAGGTATCTTCATCTACAGTTAAAGCAAGTCGCTCAAGTGCTGTAATACGGAAGGTATAACCACAATTAGGACAAACACGATCGCTCCCTAAATCTTTTTGGTAAATGGTATGCTTACAACCAGGACATTTCGAAAAGAGCTCATCCGGTACCTCTGGTTTTTGTTGAGGCAGTTCCCTATATGAACGATTAGGATTAATCCGGATATATTTATCCTTTTTGGAGAATAAAGCCATCATTTACTCCTTTATTACTACAGTTTCCCTTTACAAAAGCTTAGCTTCCTTCGCTTTATGAAAGGTTTTATTTATCTTCTTTTAATCTTTCTTGGTAAGCAGGGAGAAATTTCTCCATTAAAAAGGCTGTATCATAATCCCCTGCAATAACCTGAGAGTCTGAAATCAAGTCTAACTGAAACTCACTGTTGGTTAATACACCATCGATTTCTAATTCATAGAGAGCCCGTTGCATCTTCATCAAAGCATCAAAACGATTCTCCCCATGAACAATGATTTTAGCAATCATACTGTCATAGTATGGAGGAATGGTGTAACCTGGATAAACAGCTGAGTCCACACGAAGGCCGACTCCACCACTAGGCAAATAGAGGTTTGAAATCTTACCCGGACTTGGGGCAAAATTAAAGGCTGGATTTCAGCATTGATCCGGCATTCGATGGCATGACCGCGAATTTCAATATCATCTTGTGTGAAAGAAAGTTCTTGACCATCAGCAATGCGAATCTGTTCCTTAACAATATCTACACCAGTCACAAATTCTGTTACAGGATGTTCTACTTGAACACGAGTGTTCATTTCCATAAAGTAGAACTCACCCTTATTTTCATCATAGAGAAACTCAATTGTTCCAGCATTTTCATAGCCGACTGACTGAGCAGCTCGTACAGCTGCATCTCCAATCTTTTGACGGAGAGTCTTCCCGATAGCCACTGATGGAGCTTCTTCTAAGACCTTTTGGTTATTACGCTGGAGCGAGCAATCACGTTCGCCCAGATGGACAACATGTCCATGCTGATCTGCCAAAATCTGCACTTCAATATGACGAGCAGGATAAATCACGCGCTCCATATACATAGCGCCATTCCCAAAGGCAGCCTTAGCCTCGCTAGAAGCAGACTCAAAAGCTGCTACCAAATCTTCAGCCTTTTCAACCTTACGGATTCCCTTTCCGCCACCTCCAGCAGAAGCCTTTAGCATAACAGGGTAGCCAATTTTTTCAGCAACTTCCAAAGCCTCTTCTGCAGTAAAAACTTCTCCGTCAGATCCTGGAATAACTGGAACATTAGCTTTAATCATCTGAGCACGAGCATTAATCTTATCGCCCATCATATCCATGATCGCCCCAGAAGGACCGATGAATTTCACACCAACTTCCTCACACATGGTTGCGAACTTAGAATTTTCACTCAAAAATCCAAAACCAGGGTGAATAGCTTCAGCTTCTGTCAGAACAGCTGCTGAAAGCACAGCATTCATATTGAGATAAGAATCCGTAGACTTAGCAGGCCCAATACAAATAGCTTCGTCTGCCAACAAGGTATGAAGGGCTTCTTTATCAGCTGTTGAATAGACCGCCACTGTAGCAATCCCCAATTCTCGAGCTGCACGAATAATTCTGACCGCAATTTCCCCACGGTTAGCAATCAATATTTTACGAAACATGGTGAAATCTCCCTTTTCTATTGGCCAATAGCAAATGTCAAGGTGCCACTGGCTGCGAGTTTGCCATCTACTTCTGCTTTAGCTTCAACAACCGCAATGGTACCACGACGTTTCACAAATTTAGCAGTCATGATAAGCTGATCACCTGGAACAACTTGTTTCTTAAATTTGACCTTATCCATTCCCGCATAAAAAACTAATTTGCCTTTGTTTTCTTCTTTAGACAATTCCAGTACACCCGCAGTCTGAGCCAAAGCTTCCATAATCAAAACACCCGGCATGACTGGAAATTGAGGAAAATGACCGTTAAAGAATGGTTCATTAATTGTCACATTTTTTAAAGCAACAATCTCATCTTCGCTAACTTCTAATACACGATCTACCAACAACATTGGATAACGATGCGGAAGCGCCTCTTTTATTGCATTGATATCGATCATTTAATGCGTACCAGACCTTTCCCAAATTCAACCATTTCTTCATTCTGAACTAAAACTTCTGTGATAATACCATCTTTAGGAGCAGGTACTTCGTTCATTACTTTCATAGCCTCGATAATCATCAAGGTTTGCCCTTTTTTCACTTGGTCACCTACGTTCACAAAAGCAGGTTTATCTGGTCCGGCTGCTAAATAGGCTACTCCAACCAAAGGACTTTCCACAACATCACCTTCAGCTGCGATTGGTGCCGGTGCTGCTTCAGCAGGCACTTCTTGCTGTTCAACAACTACTTCTGCCTGAGGAGCTGGAGCAATTGGAGCTACTGGTGTAGATGTAGGAAGAGGACTTGCATTAACCTCTTGAGGTACAATTCTTCCTTCATTTTTACTGAATGTCAGTTCATCTTGTTGATTTTTATATGAAAATTCCCGCAAACTTGATTGGTCAAACTGTGCCATCAAGTCTTTAATTTCATTGATATTCATAAGTTATTATGCCTCCCAACGTTTAAAGGCAAGAACAGCATTATGTCCACCAAAACCAAATGTATTGGAAATAGCATAAGGGATTTCCTGCTCTTTTCCTTGGCCAAAAATGACATTGGCTTCAATGTAATCAGACAATTCTTGAGTCCCTGCAGTCTTTGGTACAAAGCTATGACGCATTGCTTCGATAGTCGCAATAGCTTCCACTGCTCCAGCTGCTCCAAGTAAATGCCCTGTAAAAGATTTAGTTGAAGAAACAGGGACATCTTTACCCAATACAGATACAATCGCACCACTCTCTCCTTTTTCATTGGCAGGAGTAGAAGTTCCGTGAGCATTAACATATGCCACATCTTCAGGCTTGATTTCGGCTTCTTCTAATGCTAGTTTAATAGCTTTAATCGCACCAAGTCCTTCCGGATGTGGTGAGGTCATGTGGTGAGCATCACAAGTATTTCCATAACCAACAACTTCAGCAAGGATTGTTGCACCACGTTTCAGCATGTTCTAGACTTTCCAACACCAACATTCCAGATCCTTCACCCATAACAAAACCATTTCTGTCTTTATCAAATGGAATAGATGCACGAGTTGGGTCTTCAGTTGTGGACAAAGCTGTCAATGCTTGGAAACCAGCAATCGCAAAAGGAGTGATAGAAGCTTCAGAACCACCAACTAACATCACATCTTGGAAACCAAATTTAATAGAACGGAAGGCATCTCCAATTGCATCGTTAGATGAGGCACACGCTGTATTAATGGATTTACAAACACCATTGGCACCAAAGCGCATGGCAACATTCCCAGAAGCCATATTTGGCAAGGCTTTTGGAAGTGTCATTGGTTTCACTCGTTTTGGACCTTTTTCATGCAAGCGGATAACTTGATCTTCAATTTCCTTAATACCACCGATACCTGAAGCAACGATAACACCAAAACGATCTTTATCAATAGCTTCCACATCAAGTCCTGCATGATTTACAGCTTCCTCAGCAGCATACAGAGCATATAGTGAATAATTATCAAAACGGTTAGTATCTTTTTTAATGAAGTATTTATCAAAAGGAAAATCTTGAACCTCAGCAGCATTATGAACAGCAAATTCACTGTGGTCAAACTTAGTGATTGGCCCAATACCAATTTTTCCTTCCTTAAGGCTAGTCCAAAATTCTTCTGGTGTATTCCCAATTGGGGAAGTTAGTCCGTAGCCAGTTACTACAACACGATTTAGTTTCATCTCAACACTCCTTTTTACGGTAAGATTTAAACTTAGAAAATTGCAAATAAGACGCATTCTAAGTAAACTTATTCTATACTTTTACTAAATTATTGCATTGTCAAGCCACCATCGATAGTGATCACCTGACCTGTTACATATTCCTGACTGGCAAGAAAGACTGCGACATCTGCAACTTCCTCAGTATTACCAAAACGTTTCATTGGTATTTGAGCCAAAGAAGCTTCTTTAATTTTTTCTGGCAAACCATCAGTCATATCAGATTCAATAAATCCTGGGGCAATCACATTGACGCGAATATTACGAGCCGCAACCTCACGAGCTACTGACTTAGAAAAGCCAATCAAACCTGCTTTAGAGGCGGCATAGTTTGCTTGTCCAATATTTCCTGTCAAACCGACCACGCTAGACATATTGATAATAGCTCCCTGACGCGCCTTAGTCATTGGTTTTAAAACAGCTTGCGTCATGTTAAATGCACCAGTCAAATTAACCTTTAGCACTTGTTCAAAATCTTCCTCAGTCAATTTAAGCATGAGTTTATCTTTAGTAATTCCTGCATTATTAACCAAAACATCAACTGAACCCATAGCCAAAGTTGCTTCTTCTACCATACGCTTTGCATCAGCGCTATCTGAAACATCCCCAGTAACCGCAAAAACCTTTACAGGATAGCCTTTAAACTCTGCCAAGACGTCCTCTGAGACTTCTCCACGTCCATTTAAAATAACATTAGCTCCAAGACTAGCAAATTTATGGGCAATAGCAAGACCAATTCCCCGAGTGGAACCTGTAATCAATACGTTCTTATTTTTTAATTCCATATTGTTTCCTCATTTTTCCAGAAGTTGTGTCAAACTAGCTTGATCTTCAACTTGATAAATGGTAGCTGACTTGTCAATCTTTTTTACAAATCCAGACAGAACTTTTCCTGGACCAATCTCGATAAACTCAGTTACACCAGCTTCTTGCATTCTGGCAATACTATCATAAAAGCGAACTGGCTCCATCACTTGACGTGTTAATAGCTCCTTGATTCGTTCCTTTTCCATGACACTAGCTTCTGTATTCCCTACTAGGGGAACTTGGAAGTCAGAAAAATTGACATTTTCTAAAGCTTCAGCTAATAAATCACTAGCTGGCTTCAATAAAGCAGTATGGAAAGGTCCTGATACGTTGAGTGGAATCAATCTCTTTACCCCAGCTTCTTGCAAAAGCTCTACAGCTTTATCCACTGCTTCAGCTTCTCCACCAATTACAATCTGGCTAGGTGTATTATAGTTAGCTGGAGACACTACGCCAAGCGCACTAGCCTTTTTACATGCATTCTCTATCAGATCTAAATCAGCATTAAGAACTGCCACCATTTTACCAGAACCTGCTGGAGCTGCTTCTTCCATGAAGGCTCCGCGTTTAGCAACCAAAGCTAGAGCGCTTTGAAAATCTAAGGCTCCAGAAGCCACTAAAGCAGAGTATTCTCCTAAAGAAAGACCAGCAACCATATCAGGATGAATTCCTTCTTGAATTAACAAACGGTAAATGGCCAGAGACGTAGTCAAAATTGCTGGCTGGGTATAGCGGGTCTGATTCAGTTTTTCTTCATCATTATCAATCAAATCACGCACATCATAGCCTAAAATTTGACTAGCTTCCTCAAAAGTTGATTTCACCACGTCATATTGATCATAGAGCTCACGTCCCATACCAAGGTACTGTGCCCCCTGACCAGCGAACAGAAAGGCTTTTTTAGTCATTTCTAGTTACCCCTGCCCAACGTTTAGCTTCTTGCTGAATTCTTTCAGCAGCACCATAGTAAACATCTTTCAAAATTTCTTCAACGGTCTCTTCCTTGCTGACCAAACCAGCAATTTGTCCTGACATGACCGAACCATTTTCAACATCTCCACGGACAACTGCATTTGCTAAGGCACCCGCACCAAGATTTTCGAATACTGTTAAATCTGGATTTTCTTGTTTGAAGGCTTCTTTTTCAGCTTTTTCAAAATCTCTTGTCAGCTTATTTTTCAAAGCGCGGACTGCATGACCAAAATGCTGAGCTGAAATTGTTGTATCAATATCGCGCGCCTTCAAAATCATATCTTTATAATTTTGATGAGCATTTGATTCCTTAGCAACTACAAAGCGAGTCCCTAATTGAACTGCTTCTGCTCCTAACATAAAGCCAGCAGCTGCACCTGAACCATCTGCAATACCTCCAGCTGCAATAACAGGGATATTGACCGCTTCTACAACTTGACGAGTAAGGGCCATCGTTGTCAATTTCCCAATATGACCTCCGGCTTCCATTCCCTCAGCAATAACAGCGTCTGCGCCAATTTTTTCCATCCTCTTAGCGAGAGCAACACTTGGCACTACTGGAATGACCGTAATACCCGCTTCGTGAAAACGAGCCATATACCGACTTGGATTCCCTGCACCAGTTGTCACTACTTTTACGCCTTCTTCAATGACTAAATCAACAATATCATCAACGAAAGGTGATAAAAGCATGATATTCACCCCAAAAGGCTTATCTGTCAAAGACTTAATCTTATCAATATTAGCTTTAACAACTTCTTTGGGAGCGTTGCCTCCACCGATAATTCCTAAACCACCTGCTTTAGAAACAGCACCAGCTAAGTCTCCATCTGCTACCCAAGCCATTCCACCTTGGAAATAGGATATTTAATATTTAGTAATTCTGTAATTCGTGTTTGCATAATACCTTCCTTTTATCATTGCTTAAGTAATAGCTTGATTCTCTTAAAAACGAATGTTTTCTATACTTTGACAGTCAAACTATTACCTAAACAAGAGGGAGTGGATAAAAAATCATTTAAACAGACTTTTTCGTTCCACCCCGGCCATCTTGACTTCATCGAATCTCTACTCTACCTATTGTTTCCTCTTAAACATTAGAAGAGATAAAAGACAGTCAAGACTGCCACCTCAAATTCGTCTTCTTTAAAAGAGGGCGAGAACGTATTCTCAGCCCCATTTACTTTTTCTTATTTAGTTTTTTCTTCTACATAAGCAACCAAATCACCAACTGTGTTCAAACCTTCCTCAGTTTCGATTTGGATATCAAATGCATCTTCGATTTCTGAGATAACTTGGAACAAGTCAAGTGAATCTGCTTCAAGATCATCGAAAGTTGACTCAAGAGTAACTTCTGATGGTTCTTTACCAAGTTCTTCTACAATAATTTCTTGTACTTTTTCAAATACTGCCATGATAGACTCCTTTAAAATAAAAATATTTTTTAATATGTGAAAACCACATGATTAACTAAATTGTAACAATAAGTGTTCCCCATGTCAAACCTCCACCGAAACCAGATAATAAAATTTTCTGACTTCCATCTAGCTTAACAAGGCCTTGCTCGACACACTCAGATAGTAAAATAGGGATACTAGCTGCACTTGTATTTCCATATTCCATCATATTAGCTGGAATTTTATCTCTTGAAACACCAAGCTTTTTCGCTATTTTATTCAAAATACGGTCATTAGCCTGATGGAGCAAGAAATAATCTATTTCATCAACTTCCAGCGGACTAGCTTCAATCGTATCTTTAATGGACTGAGCAACATCTCGAATAGCAAAATCAAAAATTGCCCTACCATCCATTGTCAAATATTTTTCATCATCCTCAGTCTGTGCAAAAGGCGATTGCAAACCAATTTGGCAAGAGGTGAGACTTTCTCCACGAGAACCATCCGTTTTCTGGATTTCTGCAAGAAAATGTTGATTAGAAGTGCTTTCCAGCAAGACTCCTCCCGCACCATCACCAAACAAGACCGCAGTGCCTCGATCAGACCAATCTACAACCTTTGATAAGGTTTCACTTCCAATAACCAATCCCTTCTGATAAACACCTGAAGATATGAGCTTTCAGCTGTCGAAAGAGCAAATACAAAGCCACTACAAGCAGCTATTAAATCATATGCAAAAGCTTTCTTTGCCCCAATATTAGCCTGAACACGAGCAGCTGTTGATGGCATCAATGAATCTGGCGTAATAGTAGCAACAATAACAAAATCAAGATCTTGAGCAGAAATTCCTGACTTTTTCAGCAAATCTAAGGCAACTCTTGTAGCTAAATCGCTTGTCGATTCATGATGAGAAATATGACGCTTTTTGATTCCTGTCCGACTTGAAATCCATTCATCACTTGTATCCATGATTTGGGCTAAATCATCATTCGTAACGACTTGCTCAGGCGCATAATGAGCAACTTGACTGATTTTTGCAAATTTCATTATTTTAAGTCCTCAAGAAACTGATAAAGGTTTTTCAAGCCTTTTTGCATTACTTGAATCTCATCCCTGCTCATGCCAGCAATAATCTTGTCTAGCATTGAATGATGAAAACGTCGATGCAAACGATACAAAAGACGACCACTTTTCGTCAAACTCAAATGAACCACACGACGATCAATATCAGAACGAGTTCGTTCTACATAGCCTTTTCGCTCAAGATTATTTAAGCTCGTTGTCACAGTTCCTAGAGTCACCATAAGCTCTCTAGAAATGTCACTAGGAGTTGCATTGGGAGTTTCGCCAATAACATCAATCGTATGCATTTCTTTGATAGAGACGTCATTGAAGCGACTGCCCCGCAAACTGGACTCTTCAATCACCAATACATTATTAAAAATCGACGTCAAATAATCATTTACTAATTGGTAATTCAATCATCCATCCCCCTTTATAAATATTCAAGCATCAAAACATTTGACTATCAAATTATATCAAAGTCCAAATATTTTTGCAAGTTCTTTTTGAAAATGATTTACTTTTTTTCAATTTATATAATTTCAATTAAACGAATATTATTTTCCTTGAAATTTAGGACGACGCTTTTCTGAATAAGCACAGACCCCTTCTTTAAAATCTTCGGTGAAAGCTAACGACTTTTGTAAGTGCAATTCCAATTCAGCATATTCTTCCCAATCAGAAAATTGACTTTTCCAAATCATTTCTTTCATTGCTTTATACGAATTCCCTGAACCACGTTTTAGTTTTTTGATTAGTTGCTCTGTTGTTTTCTCCAACTTTTCAGATTCACAAAGTCGATAAAGAATCCCATATTCCAAAGCTTTTTCAGCTGTCAAAGCCTCACCAGTCATGACAAGGTGGGTTGCACGAGTTACACCAATAGCACGAGTTAGCAAATACAATCCTCCCGCATCTGGGGCTAATCCAACTCCAACGAAAGCCTGAATAAATCGAGCCTTTTCACTTGCAATACAAAAATCAGCAGCAACGACCATATTAGCAGCAGCACCTGCAACAGGTCCATCAACACTCATGATGACTGGCTTAGGTAATTTCTTCATCTCGAAAGAAATAACATTTACTAACTCCGCAATCTTCACCAAGGATTGGATATCATCCGCATCAACAGCACGCTGCATTTCTGCTAAATCTCCTCCAACTGAAAAAACCTTACCATTTGCCTTGATAAGCAAAATTTTTACACTATCATCTGACGCAGCCAATGAAATTGCTTCTAAAATTTCTTGGCACATTGGAATATTAAATCCGTTAGAAACCTCTGGTCGGTTAAAGGTAAGAACAGCTACTTCGTCCAGAACTTCGTAGAAAATATTTGTAAATGTCATATCACTTCTCCAAATTCTATCTTAGCAATTTGATTTGATATGCAAATATTTTTGAATATCAAATTGTTGCTTTTTAAAATATTCTAGCACAAAATTTTATTTTCTCAAAACAAAATCTGAAAGAATAAAACAATAGTTCGGCTTTTTCTACTTTTTTTATTCCTAAAAAAACTGACACTATGCTTGAGATTTGCTATAATGTAAAGAAGCAATATTACAAATTGTCTGAATAATAACAAAACCCTTTAGGAGAAAATATGAAAGTTGTCAAATTTGGTGGTAGTTCACTTGCCTCTGCAACTCAATTAGAAAAAGTTTTAAATATTGTAAAATCTGATTCCGAACGAAAGTTTGTAGTTGTTTCTGCACCCGGAAAACGAGAGCAATCTGATACAAAAGTTACAGACGCACTAATCAAATATTACCGAGCTTACGTTGAAGAAGGCGATGTCACTCCACACCAAGAATGGATCATTAATCGATATGCCCAGATGATTGAAGAATTAGAGCTCAAACCTGTTGTCCTTGAAAAAATAACAAAGAGCATTTTAAATCTAGCCACACTACCAATCGAAGATAATCTATTTCTTTATGATAGTTTTTTAGCAGCTGGAGAGAATAATAATGCCAAGCTAGTTGCTGCATTCTTTAATAAAAACGGCCTTAATGCCCGTTATATTCACCCTAGAGATGCAGGAATATTTGTCAGTAGCGAGCCTGGGAACGCAAGAATTTTGCCTTCTAGCTATGATAAAATTGAAGAATTAACCAACTTTGAAGAAGTACTTGTGATACCTGGTTTCTTTGGTGTAACTAAAGACAATCAAATCTGTACTTTCTCTAGAGGTGGCTCAGACATAACAGGATCAATCATTGCTGCCGGAGTTAAAGCTGATCTATATGAAAACTTCACTGATGTAGATGGCATTTTTGCAGCCCATCCTGGTATTATTCATGAACCAGACTCTATTCCAGAATTAACCTATCGTGAAATGCGTGAACTTGCATATGCAGGTTTTAGTGTCCTTCATGATGAAGCACTTATTCCAGCTTACCGTGGTAAAATTCCTTTAGTTATTAAAAATACAAATAACCCCAATCATCCCGGGACAAAAATTATTCTAAATCATACTGATAAAGCAATCCCTGTTGTCGGTATTGCAGGAGATTCCAACTTCGTTAGTATAAACATGTCAAAATATTTGATGAACCGTGAAGTTGGTTTCGGTCGCAAAGTTCTCCAAATCTTGGAAGAATTGAATATTCGTTGGGAACACATGCCGACAGGAATCGATGATTTATCAATCATTCTAAGAGAAAGGGAATTAACCCCAATAAAAGAAGAAGAAATTCTCCGTCAACTTACACAAAAAATTGAAGTAGATCATGCAGAAATCGAACACGGCTTGTCTATCATCATGATTGTAGGTGAGCAAATGAAAAGCCATATCGGTCTGACTGCTACGGCTACAAAGGCTCTATCAGACAGCAAAATTAATATTCAAATGATCTCTCAAGGATCTAGCGAAGTTTCTATCATGCTCGTAGTAAACTCTGAACAAGAAAAAGCAGCTATTAAAGCCCTCTATGAAGCATTCTTTAATAAACATAAAAAAAGCTTGAAGAATAATCTTCAAGCTTTTTTTATTAAATAAGAACTTAAAAGTTAAATTGCAAAAACACAATAAATATAAAAAGACAAGAATTTCTTGTCTTACTTATAGATATAACTCCGGCAGTAGGACTCGAACCTACGACATCATGATTAACAGTCATGCGCTACTACCAACTGAGCTATGCCGGATAAATGCTAAGCGACTACCATATCTCACAGGGGCAACCCCCAACTACTTCCGGCGTTCTAGGGCTTAACTGCTGTGTTCGGCATGGGTACAGGTGTATCTCCTAGGCTATCGTCACTTAACTATTGAGTATCTAATCTACTCAAAATTGAATAACTACTCATTTCTAACAATACTTTTTTTGAACGCTGCGCTCAATGAAATTGTGTTCAGGCTAAATTCTTAGTGAAAAAGATAAACTGTCTTGAGTCATTCTGACTCTGCTTCAGTTTCCTATTTTCATACAGAATTCTTTACGCCTTCACTACTTAGTTTTGGATAAGTCCTCGAGCTATTAGTATTAGTCCGCTCCATGTGTCACCACACTTCCACTCCTAACCCTATCAACCTGATCTTCTCTCAGGGCTCTTACTAACTTGCGTTATGGGAAATCTCATCTTGAGGTGGGTTTCACACTTAGATGCTTTCAGCGTTTATCCCTTCCCCTACATAGCTACCCAGCGATGCCTTTGGCAAGACAACTGGTACACCAGCGGTAAGTCCACTCTGGTCCTCTCGTACTAGGAGCAGATCCTCTCAAATTTCCTACGCCCGCGACGGATAGGGACCGAACTGTCTCACGACGTTCTGAACCCAGCTCGCGTGCCGCTTTAATGGGCGAACAGCCCAACCCTTGGGACCGACTACAGCCCCAGGATGCGACGAGCCGACATCGAGGTGCCAAACCTCCCCGTCGATGTGAACTCTTGGGGGAGATAAGCCTGTTATCCCCAGGGTAGCTTTTATCCGTTGAGCGATGGCCCTTCCATGCGGAACCACCGGATCACTAAGCCCGACTTTCGTCCCTGCTCGAGTTGTAGCTCTCGCAGTCAAGCTCCCTTATACCTTTACACTCTGCGACTGATTTCCAACCAGTCTGAGGGAACCTTTGGGCGCCTCCGTTACCTTTTAGGAGGCGACCGCCCCAGTCAAACTGCCCGTCAGACACTGTCTCCGATAGGGATCACCTATCCGGGTTAGAGTGGCCATAACACAAGGGTAGTATCCCAACAGCGCCTCCATCGAAACTGGCGTCCCGATCTCATAGGCTCCTACCTATCCTGTACATGTGGCACAGACACTCAATATCAAACTGCAGTAAAGCTCCATGGGGTCTTTCCGTCCTGTCGCGGGTAACCTGCATCTTCACAGGTACTAAAATTTCACCGAGTCTCTCGTTGAGACAGTGCCCAAATCATTACGCCTTTCGTGCGGGTCGGAACTTACCCGACAAGGAATTTCGCTACCTTAGGACCGTTATAGTTACGGCCGCCGTTTACTGGGGCTTCAATTCATACCTTCGCGTTACCGCTAAGCACTCCTCTTAACCTTCCAGCACCGGGCAGGCGTCACCCCCTATACATCATCTTACGATTTAGCAGAGAGCTGTGTTTTTGATAAACAGTTGCTTGGGCCTATTCACTGCGGCTGACCTAAATCAGCACCCCTTCTCCCGAAGTTACGGGGTCATTTTGCCGAGTTCCTTAACGAGAGTTCTCTCGCTCACCTGAGGCTACTCGCCTCGACTACCTGTGTCGGTTTGCGGTACGGGTAGAGTATGATACATCGCTAGAAGCTTTTCTTGGCAGTGTGACATCACTAACTTCGCTACTAAACTTCGCTCCCCATCACAGCTCAACGTTATAGGTATAAGCATTTGACTCATACCACGCCTCACTGCTTAGACAGACTCTTCCAGTCGTCTGCTTTAGTTAGCCTACTGCGTCCCTCCATCACTTCATACTCTAGTACAGGAATATCAACCTGTTAGCCATCGGATACACCCTTCGGTCTCTCCTTAGGTCCCGACTAACCCAGGGCGGACGAGCCTTCCCCTGGAAACCTTAGTCTTACGGTGGACAGGATTCTCACCTGTCTTTCGCTACTCATACCGGCATTCTCACTTCTATGCGTTCCAGCGCTCCTCACGGTACACCTTCTCCACACATAGAACGCTCTCCTACCATCCCCTAAGGGATCCACAGCTTCGGTAAATTGTTTTAGCCCCGGTACATTTTCGGCGCAGGGTCACTCGACTAGTGAGCTATTACGCACTCTTTGAATGAATAGCTGCTTCTAAGCTAACATCCTAGTTGTCTGTGCAACCCCACATCCTTTTCCACTTAACAATTATTTTGGGACCTTAGCTGGTGGTCTGGGCTGTTTCCCTTTCGACTACGGATCTTAGCACTCGCAGTCTGACTGCCGACCATAATTCATTGGCATTCGGAGTTTATCTGAGATTGGTAATCCGGGATGGACCCCTCACCCAAACAGTGCTCTACCTCCAAGAATCTTGATGTCGACGCTAGCCCTAAAGCTATTTCGGAGAGAACCAGCTATCTCCAAGTTCGTTTGGAATTTCTCCGCTACCCACAAGTCATCCAAGCACTTTTCAACGTGCCCTGGTTCGGTCCTCCAGTGCGTTTTACCGCACCTTCAACCTGCTCATGGGTAGGTCACATGGTTTCGGGTCTACGTCATGATACTATTGCGCCCTATTCAGACTCGGTTTCCCTACGGCTCCGTCTCTTCAACTTAACCTCGCATCATAACGTAACTCGCCGGTTCATTCTACAAAAGGCACGCTCTCACCCATTAACGGGCTCGAACTTGTTGTAGGCACACGGTTTCAGGTTCTATTTCACTCCCCTCCCGGGGTGCTTTTCACCTTTCCCTCACGGTACTGGTTCACTATCGGTCACTAGGGAGTATTTAGGGTTGGGAGATGGTCCTCCCAGATTCCGACGGGATTTCTCGTGTCCCGCCGTACTCAGGATACTGCTAGGTACAGAATCTATTTAAAATACGAGGCTCTTACTCTCTTTGGCTGACTTTCCCAAGTCATTCTTCTATAAATTCTGAGTCCACATTGCAGTCCTACAACCCCGAAGAGTAAACTCTTCGGTTTGCCCTCCTGCCTCTTCGCTCGCCGCTACTAAGGCAATCGCTTTTGCTTTCTCTTCCTGCAGCTACTTAGATGTTTCAGTTCACTGCGTCTTCCTCCTCATATCCTTAACAGATATGGGTAACAGGCATCTACCTGTTGGGTTCCCCCATTCGGATATCCACGGATCGTCGCTTACTTACAGCTCCCCGAGGCATTTCGTCGTTTGTCACGTCCTTCTTCGGCTCCTAGTGCCAAGGCATCCACCGTGCGCCCTTACTAACTTAACCTTATTTTTGACCTTTCAGTCTTAAACTCATTAATATTCACAGCGTTTCGGTTTATTTCTTGTTACTATTTGATATAGTTATTCAATTTTCAATGGACTAGTTTGGAACTGAACGTTCCAATGGAGCCTAGCGGGATCGAACCGCTGACCTCCTGCGTGCAAAGCAGGCGCTCTCCCAGCTGAGCTAAGGCCCCACAAGACCTCTCAAAACTAAACAAGACTCCATCGTGCATTCCGTTTTTCCTTAGAAAGGAGGTGATCCAGCCGCACCTTCCGATACGGCTACCTTGTTACGACTTCACCCCAATCATCTATCCCACCTTAGGCGGCTGGCTCCTAAAAGGTTACCTCACCGACTTCGGGTGTTACAAACTCTCGTGGTGTGACGGGCGGTGTGTACAAGGCCCGGGAACGTATTCACCGCGGCGTGCTGATCCGCGATTACTAGCGATTCCGACTTCATGTAGGCGAGTTGCAGCCTACAATCCGAACTGAGACTGGCTTTAAGAGATTAGCTTGCCGTCACCGACTTGCGACTCGTTGTACCAGCCATTGTAGCACGTGTGTAGCCCAGGTCATAAGGGGCATGATGATTTGACGTCATCCCCACCTTCCTCCGGTTTATTACCGGCAGTCTCGCTAGAGTGCCCAACTGAATGATGGCAACTAACAATAAGGGTTGCGCTCGTTGCGGGACTTAACCCAACATCTCACGACACGAGCTGACGACAACCATGCACCACCTGTCACCGATGTACCGAAGTAAAACTCTATCTCTAGAGCGAGCATCGGGATGTCAAGACCTGGTAAGGTTCTTCGCGTTGCTTCGAATTAAACCACATGCTCCACCGCTTGTGCGGGCCCCCGTCAATTCCTTTGAGTTTCAACCTTGCGGTCGTACTCCCCAGGCGGAGTGCTTAATGCGTTAGCTGCGGCACTAAGCCCCGGAAAGGGCCTAACACCTAGCACTCATCGTTTACGGCGTGGACTACCAGGGTATCTAATCCTGTTCGCTCCCCACGCTTTCGAGCCTCAGCGTCAGTTACAGACCAGAGAGCCGCTTTCGCCACCGGTGTTCCTCCATATATCTACGCATTTCACCGCTACACATGGAATTCCACTCTCCCCTTCTGCACTCAAGTTAAAACAGTTTCCAAAGCGTACTATGGTTAAGCCACAGCCTTTAACTTCAGACTTATCTAACCGCCTGCGCTCGCTTTTACGCCCAATAAATCCGGACAACGCTCGGGACCTACGTATTACCGCGGCTGCTGGCACGTAGTTAGCCGTCCCTTTCTGGTAAGATACCGTCACAGTGTGAACTTTCCACTCTCACACCCGTTCTTCTCTTACAACAGAGCTTTACGATCCGAAAACCTTCTTCACTCACGCGGCGTTGCTCGGTCAGACTTTCGTCCATTGCCGAAGATTCCCTACTGCTGCCTCCCGTAGGAGTCTGGGCCGTGTCTCAGTCCCAGTGTGGCCGATCACCCTCTCAGGTCGGCTATGTATCGTCGCCTAGGTGAGCCGTTACCTCACCTACTAGCTAATACAACGCAGGTCCATCTGGTAGTGGTGCAATTGCACCTTTCAATTAATTATCATGCACAATAATATTATGCGGTATTAGCTATCGTTTCCAATAGTTATCCCCCGCTACCAGGCAGGTTACCTACGCGTTACTCACCCGTTCGCAACTCACAGTCTATGGTGTAGCAAGCTACGGTATAAACTGTGCGTTCTACTTGCATGTATTAGGCACGCCGCCAGCGTTCGTCCTGAGCCAGGATCAAACTCTCATTTAAGCGTTTGAGTCTTACTCATTTCTGTCCACTGACAGATTTATTTTTCGTTCTTTGACAGGTCACATATCTCTATGTCACCCCTGCACTTGGTTCGTCTTGTTCAGTTTTCAAAGGTCTTTTGCCTCCCTCGGAGACAACTATCTTAGTATATCATCTACTCGCTAAACTGTCAACTACTTTTTTT